>Ga0213882_10000003_pt1 | contig 1067916 bp, 937 predicted proteins | sample BarmaccoBMER_R09_FD_160106 | JGI IMG/M metagenome (GOLD analysis project Ga0213882, IMG submission 160106) | Barbacenia macrantha exposed rock microbial communities from rupestrian grasslands, the National Park of Serra do Cipo, Brazil - ER_R09 ...
GAGCGGCGCCGGGCGCCGCCCCGGGCGCCGCGCCGCGCGCGCCGCCGCCGAAGCGGCCGCGGAAGCCGCCGGCCGGCGGCTGCGGGCCGACCGGGAGGGAGAGGTTGAGGCCCCAGCGCAGCTCGTCGCGCCGCGACCGCTCGAAATTGACCGGGCGGGCGTCGATGACCGTCAGCCGGCCGCTCGCGTCGCGGACGAAGCGCTCGGGGAAGGCCGCCTCGAGCTCGGCCGTCGCCGTCGGGAAGCCGGCGATCGGGTTGCGGATCCGGCTGCTCGTGTAATTGGCGGTGATCGAGAGGTCGGTCTCGCTCAGCGGCCGGATCGTCGCGCCGAGCTTCCAGACCCGGCGGTTGTCGGCGCTTAGCGCCGGGTTGCCGCCGGTGATCTGGCCGATGTCCACCGTCTCCTGCCGGATGAAGTCGAACACCCGCACGTTCGGGGTGGTCAGCACCGGGTCGCCGAGCTGCTGCATGCTCGGCGCCCCCTGCTCGTGAGTCGCCGAGGCGATCAGGCTGACCTGCTCGATCGGCGACCAGTTGAGGCCGTAGCCCAGAGTCCACAGCGTGCCGAAGTCCGAGAGATGCTCGAGCTCGGCGTTGAAATTGGCGGACAGGTTGCCGATCCCGCCGAGGAAGGCGCGACGGCGGCTGGCGATCGGGACGTCGACATTGCCCTGCAGGCTGAACTCGTCGCGGGAGAGGTCGCGCGACTGCTCGGCGCCGCCGCGGAAGGTGCGGCTCGACAGGTCGCGGCTTCGGAAGCGGCCTCGCACGCTGGTCGAGACGTCGCCGGCGGGAAGGCCGACGAGCGGCCCGTTGAACAGGAGATCGGCGCTTGCGACCTGAGAGACGGAATGGGCGCGGTCGCTCGCCCGCGCCTGGAGAAGGTCGCCGGGGACCGCGCCGAACGGGTCGACCCGCGGGTCGTTGCCGAGGATGCTCGCCTGCAGCGCCGAGAGGTCCAGGCCGGTGCCGGTGACGATGTCGCTGACGGTGCGGTCGTAATTGCCGGTGAACGACCAGCGCCACGGCCGGACGTCTCCGTTCAGCGCCAGGCCGAGATGGCCGGTGCCGGTGTCGGATTCCCGGCCGAGCGGGCGGCCGACGTCGAACAGGCGGAAGAGGGTCGTGCCCGCCGGCGCGAAGGGATTGCCGGCCGGCACGGCGAGGGTGCCGGAGGGGAGGCCGAGGCGGCTCGCATTGGCGGTGAAGTCGTAGCGGCCGTTGAGGGTCGCGGAGACGTTGCCGAAGACCGTCTTGTTGACGGTGCCGGCGAGGCTGAGCTGGTCGGTGCCGGCGAGAAGGGTGCGGAAGCGGCCGAGGTCCGCCGGGCCGACCACTTGGAAGGGAGTCGAGGGCGGCGACTGGACGATGTCGCGCTCGCTCTCGAACAGGGGGTCGGAATGCTGGTAGTTGACGTCGATGTTCCAGCGGCCGCCGCGGTCGATTCGCAGCACGTCGAGCTGGGCGCCGTAGGCCGCCCGGCCACCGGCGGTGGCGAGGCCCGCATTGACCTCCGTGGTCACCGCCCGGAAGCGGCGGCGCAGCACGAAGTTCACCACCCGCTGGTCGGCGCGATAGCCGTATTTGAGGGCGACCTCCTCGGGCAGGATGTCGACCCGCTCGATCGCCTCGGGCGGCAGGTCGCGTATCTCCTGGAAGCCGGAGATGCGGCGGCCGTTGACGAGGAGGACCGGCGCGTCGCCGCCGCGGCCGCGCCCGCTCGCCGTCTGGGGGGAGATGGCGGTGAGCAGCTCGGAGATGCTGCTCGCCCCGTAGGCGCGGATCTCGCGGCGATCGAGCTGATTCTCGGGCGGGATGTCGCCGACCACGGCGCCGCGCTCGCGGGCGCCGGTGACGACGATCTCCTCGCCCTCGACGTCGTCGGGAGCGCCGGCGTCGACCGGCTCGGCGGCGGGGGGAGCGGACTCGGCGGCGGGAGGGGCGGCTTCGCCAGGCGGGGCCGCCGGTGCGGGCTCCTGCGCCCGGGCCGGCATCGCCGCCGCACCTGCCAGCAACGCGGCCACCGCCGCCTTCGAACCGATTTTCACGCTCATGTACACGATAGGACCTCGATCTTGCGGGGCGGCGGGTGCCGCAACTTTAGTTAACATCCGCTGTATGGCTTCGCGCGAACAAGGGTTCCGGGCAGTGCTCCCACGGCGACGAATTTTGTCGGCGCGCCGGTCCATAGGGCGGGGTGCGGCCGGAGGCGGTTCGGTCTTGGCCGGAGGCTCAGAGCCCCCTCACCCCGGCCCTCTCCCCCGCGGGGAGAGGGGGCTCCCGGCGGGGATCGGGCCCCTGTTCGTCGCGCGCGGGGGCGGTTTCGTCGCGAGGGGCCGCGTTGGCAGAGAAGCGGCGGGCCGTCGTCGCAGCGGCCGCGCGTCGGCGGCAGTCCGTGCCTATCCCGATCTCATCGCCGGCTGGAGCGGCCTCGCAAGCTCCGCTTCCGCACGGCGCCACTCAGGAAGGAATATTGCGATGAAGACCCTCTTTGCCTCGATCGCCCTCGCCACCGTCCTCGCCGCCTCGGCCGGCTCCGCCGCCCGGGCTCAGCCCGCCGGCGGCGAGGAGACCTACACGGCCTCGATCCGCAGCGGCGACCTCAACCTCGCCACGCCGGGCGGCCTCGCCACCTTCCACGGCCGCGTCAAGGCGGCGGCGAACCAGGTGTGCGGCACCGCGCCGGTCCTGCCGTTCAACGAGGCGAGCGCCATCGCCGCCTGCCGCGCCCAGCTCTTCCGCGCCGCCGACCGGCAGGTGAGCCTGGCGATGGCCAAGCCGGACACCCTCGTCGCCGGCACCCGCTGACGGCCGCGACGGTGCGGGAAGGCGGCGTCCAGTCCCCCGGCGCCGCCTTCCCCTTGCCCCAATTTCCCCTCGGAGCGCTCGCATGAACCCCAGACGGCTCTTTCCCCTTCTCGCGCTCCTTGCCGCCGGTCCCGCGAGCGCCGGAGACAAGCCCGCCACGGCCGCGGACGTCGCCGCCGCCGAGCGGCGCTTCGCCGCCATGGCCGAGGCGCAAGGCCTCGGCCCCGCCTTCACGACCTTCTCGGCCCCGGACGCTGTGATATTCACCCCTCGTCCGGCCTCGGCCAAGAAGGTCTATGCCGACCCCCGCCATCGCTTCGGCACCGCCAGGCTCGCCTGGTGGCCCGTTTATGCCGGGATCGCCCGCTCCGGCGAGCTCGGCTTCTCGACCGGGCCGTTCGACTTCGACTCCGGCAAGGCCGGCGGCTGGTATTTCACCGTCTGGCGGCGCGAGGCGGACGGGCAGTGGCGCTGGCTGATCGACCATGGCGCCGCGACCGACGCCGCGCCCGCCTACGGCCCGGACGCGCCGCTGCAATCGGCGCCGATGGGATCGCCCGCCCGCCGCCCCGCGCAGGGCTGGAGCGAGGTCCTAGCCGCCGAGGCCAGGCTCGCCGCCGCTCTCGCCGCCGATGCGCCCAAGGCCCTCGCCCGGGCGCTGTGGGACGACGGGCGGCTGATGCGCCAGGGCCCGCAGCCGGCCGTCGGCCGAACCGCCTTCGCCGCCGCCGCCCGCGCCGGGCCCGCCTCGATCCGCGCCGCCCGGCTCGGCGGCGGCATCTCGGCGGCCGGCGACCTCGCCTGGACCTACGGCCGCGCGGGCTGGGAGGAGAAGGGCCGGGCGGTAGAAGGCCATTACGTGCGCATCTGGCAGCGCCGCGCCGGCGGCTGGAAGCTGCTCGTCGACGAGATGATCCCGATGCCGCCGCCGCCGCCGCCGCCCGGGCGGCCGGAGGCGGCCGCGAACCCCGACGGCGGCTGACCTCCCGGCGCCGCCGACTGCCCTGCCGGGCGCCGCCCCTTGCGCCCGGCGGGGCTTTTTCTCTGCGAAACCCGCGATCGGTGCGACGAAAACCGGCGCGCGAAGAGGACGAAACCGCTAGGTTTCCGCATGAAACAGGGACCGAGAGCCGCCATGGACGCCGAACGCAGCCAGCATCCCGAAGTCTTCCGCCAGGCCGCCAAGCTTACGCTGGGCGTGTGGCTGTTCACCTTCATCCTGTTCCTGATGCCGATCGTCGCCGCGACCGGGCGCCTGCCGCAATTCGCAATCGGCATCGCCTCCATCTGCATCGCCTTCGGGATATTCCTTTCGCTTCCGCTCTACTGGGCCGCCGCGAAGCTCCAGGACGCCCGCAACTGGGTGAAGGTGGCGGGCGTGTTCGGCGCGGTCTGCGCCGTCGCCTTCGGCTTCTCCCTCTTCGATTCGCTGCTCGGCGGCGAGATCATCAAATTGTTCATGAGCGGGCACCGCATCCCGCCCGACATCATCAACCGCACCGTCTCCAACTTCATCAGCTTCTCGTGGCTCTACGGCCTTCTGGGCACCATCTACGTCATCCTCCACACCCATGCGGCGATGCGGGAGCGCGAGCTGCAGCTCGTCGAGGCGCAGTCGCTGGCGCAGACGGCGCAGCTGACGGCGCTGAGGCTCCAGCTCAACCCGCATTTCCTGTTCAACACGCTGAACGCCATCTCCTCGCTGATCGTCACCGGCCGCAACCGCGAGGGCGAGGCGATGCTCGGCAAGCTGTGCGACTTCCTTCGCACCGCGCTCGTCGCCGACACCAACGGCAAGGTCTCGCTCGGCGAGGAGCTCGACACGCTCCAGACCTATCTGGAGATCGAAGCAATACGCTTCGGCGACCGCCTCACCGTCGAGTTCGCGGCGCCCGAGGAGCTGCTCGAGCTGCCGGTGCCCAACTTCATCCTCCAGCCGCTCGTCGAGAATGCCGTCAAATACGGCGTCGCCGCCACCACCGCGCCGGTGATCGTCCGGGTCGCCGCGCGGCGCGAGGGCGGCGACCTGCTGCTCAGCGTCAGCAACAATGGCGGCCACCCGGCGCGGGGCGGGGCGAGCGCCGGCACCGGCGTCGGCCTCGTCAACACCCGCCGGCGGCTCGAGGTGATCTACGGCCGCAAGGCCAGGCTCGAGACGATCGCCTTCGACAGCGGCTTCACCGCCATCGTCCGAATCCCGGCGCCGGAGCGGCCGGCGCTCGAGCTGGTGGCGTGACCGTGCTGAGGACGGTGCTGGTCGACGACGAACCGCTCGCCCTCGAGCGGCTGCAGGTCTTCTTCCGCGACATATCGGGGGCGGAGGTGGTCGGCACCGCCCGCGACGGCCACGCCGCCGCCGCGCTGATCGAGCGCGAGAAGCCGGACCTCGCCATCCTCGACATCCAGATGCCGGAGCAGAACGGCCTCCGGGTCGCGGCCACCCTCGCCGCCGAGGACCGGCCGGAGATCGTCTTCGTCACCGCCTTCGAGCAATATGCCCCCGACGCCTTCGAGGTGGAGGCGGCGGACTATCTGTTGAAGCCGGTGCGCTTCGACCGGCTGTGGCAGGCGGTGGAGCGGGCCAAGAGGCGCAAATATCTGCGCGACATGGCCGGACGGGCGGAAGCGGCGGCGCGGTCCGGCGAGGGCGCAAGCGCGCGGGCGGCGCATGACGACGGCCTGTGGGTGCCGACGCGCGACGGCGCGGTGTTCGTCCCCACCGAGACGATCGACTGGATCGAGGCGCAGCGCGACTATGTGATGCTCCACACCGCGACGCGCAGCCACATCGTGCGAATCTCGATGCGGGCGCTCGAGGAGAAGCTCGACCCCGCCCAGCTGGTCCGAGTCCACCGCTCCGCCTTCGCGCGGCCCGGCAACGTGGTGGAGGTGCAGCGCATGGGCAAGACGATCAACGCCCTGGTGCTGCGCGACGGCGCCATCGTCCAGGTCGGGCCGAATTATTCCAAGGCGGTGGCGGAGCGGCTGCGGCTGGCGGAGTGACTTCGCGGGTTCCTCTCCCTGCACGCAGGGAGGGGTCAGGGGTGGGTGCGTCGATGAAGGGTGGTGCGTTTCCGGATGCGTACCCACCCCCGGCCCCTCCCTGCGTGCAGGGAGGGGGGTAGGGGAGGGCTGGGCGTCAGCGCTCCTTGACGTAGGTCATCACGCCGCCGCCGCGGTGGACGAGCAGGCGGCCGCGCTCGACGTCCACCGGCAGGTCCTCGAAGTCGATCCGGCCGAGATCGTTCGGGGTGAGGACGAAGGTGAGCTCGTTCGCCGTGGCGGCGTCGATCGGGAAGCGCGGCGAGACGAGGCCGTAGATCGGCAGGGCCAGGGTCACCGCCACCGGCCGGCGCGTCTCCCCGGCGGGCAGGCTCCAGCCCTCGTCGCTGGCGATATAGTCGGAGAGCGGCGGACCGCTGTCGAACTCGAGGGTGAAGTCGACCCCGTTCATCTCGCGGCCCTCGGCCCAGATCACGTGCAGGGTGAACGGCGCCGCGTCGGTCCTCGCCGCCTTCCCCGCCGAGAAGGCGGCCGGCACCGGCTTGGGACGGGTGGTGAGCCTGATCTGCGATCCGGCCCGCCTCCAGGTGCCGCTCGCATATTCGTCGAGCGCGCCGGCGGCGAGCGCATATTCGAAGCGCCCGTCGCTCAGGATGCGAAGCTCGGAGGCGACGTCGGGGCCGTCCCGCAGGCGGTAGCGGCCGGCGGGGTCGGGGGCCGGAGGCGCCGCCGCGACCAGCAGCGCCGCCGCAAGGATCAGGCCCGCCCGCATCGCGCCGGGATAAGCCCTTTCCCAGCCATGCGCCAGCGCGCGGTTTTGTGCGGATTGTGGCAAGGCTTGGAAAGGGGCGGCAACTTCCCGCCGCGGCGGCGCCTTTGTATAGGCGACGAAACGAAGAGGGGATGAGCAGATGAGGAAGGCCGTCACGATCGCCGTCGCGGGCGCCGGCGCAGCGCTCGCCGCGAGCGCCTGGGCGCAGCAGCAGGCGGGGGAGGGGCATGCCGTCTACTGGATGAGCGCCGACACCACCTCGGGCATGGGCGCGATGATGGGCGGCGCCGGAGGGCGGCCGAGCATGGGCTCGGTGATGGGCGCGATGATGGGGCGGGGCGGCAACCAGGCCGGCTACGCCCACCTGCTCACACTCCAGCTCGGCAGCGACCGCCGCGCCGCCGGGCAGCCGAGCGCGGAGCATCTTCCACCCCAAGGGCTGCAGGCCGGCCCCTCGCTGCCGCTGGTGACCCCGCAGGCGGCGCCGGCGGAGCGGCGGGCGCCGACCTTCACCTCCGACAATTGGAACGCGCCGCAGACGCGGATCCTCCTCTACTGGGGCTGCGGCGAGCATGCCCGTCCCGGCCAGCCGGTGGTCATCGACACCGCCGCGATGCGCGCCGGCAAGGTGCCGCCCGCCTTCGCGGCGATGGCGGCACGGGCGATGAACCCGCCCTCGCCGGCGCGCTTCGCCACCTACGGCGAATGGCCGAACGAGCGCGGCCGCACGCCCGTGCCCGCGGCCGGCTCGCTGGTCGGCGACCATGTCGTGCGGGGCAATTACAGCCCCGAGATACGCTTCAGCCTCGGCGCCGCGCAGGACTTCCTGGCGCCGGTGCGGCTCACCTCGAACTCGGCGGCGGCCTCGGGGGCGGTGCCGCTCGTCTGGCAGCCGGTGAGCGGCGCCAAGGGCTGGTTCCTCACCTCGATGGGCGCCTCGGGCAACGACATGGTGATGTGGACGTCGAGCGAGACCCAGACCGCGCCGCTGATGGACTATCTTGCCGACGGCGAGATCGCCCGCCTCGTCCAGCAGCGCGTTCTGCTGCCCGGCGCCGCCGACCGCTGCACCGTGCCGGCCGAGGTGGCGCGGGCGGCCCAGAGCGGGATGCTGACGGTGACGGCGTTCGGCGGGGAGGCCAATTTCTCCAACCCCGTCCGCCCGGCGCGGGCGCCGGCGGGCTGGCGCCCCGACTGGACGGTGAAGCTGCGCACCAAGTCGAGCTACATGGGCCTGCTCGGCATGAGCATGGAGGAGATGATGGGCGGCCGCGGCGAGGACGGCCAGGCCGCGGGCCAGCCGGGGCAGCCGCCGAAGAAGAAGAAGAAGTCCCTTCTCGACCGCGGCCTGGGCGGCTTCATCCCGCACTAGATCGACCGCTTCAGGCTGGATCGGGCCCGTTTCAGGAGGACGGGCCTGAGATCCCCTCCCTGCACGCAGGGAGGGGTAGGGGTGGGTTGGTCAATGACGGACGGCGCGTCTTTCCGGAGACGCACCCACCCCCGGCCCCTCCCTGCGTGCAGGGAGGGGAGAGCGGGAGTACGGCCCCGGTCAGCCGGCGAGGCGCAGGGCGCGCTCGGCGAGGAGGTCGGGCACCTCGGCGGCGCCGACGGCGGGCGAATAGAGGAAGCCCTGGCCGAAGTCGCAGCCCTGCGCGGCGAGCCGGGCCTGCTGCTCGGCCGTCTCTATCCCCTCCGCGACGATCCGTATGTCGAGGCTGTGGCCGAGGTTGATCACCGCCCGGATGATCGCCGCGGCGTCGGGCCGGTCGGTCAGGTCGTGGACGAACGAGCGGTCGATCTTGAGGAGGTCGACCGGGAATTGCTTGAGGTGCGACAGCGAGGCGTAGCCCGTGCCGAAATCGTCGAGGGCGATCGTCACCCCCGCCGCGCTCAGCGCCTTCAGCGTTCGCTCGACGCATTCCGCGCCGCGGCCGAGGAACACCGTCTCGGTCACCTCGATCTGGACGTAGCGCGGCGGTATGTCGGCGTCCGCCAGCCTTTCGAGCAGCCGCTCGGCGAAGTCGCCGGTGCGGAATTCGGCGGCGGCGGCGTTGATCGCGACGTGGCCGAAATCGAGCCCCGCGTCGAGCCAGCGCCGCATGTCGCGGATCACCCCGTCGATCATCCGCCCGCTGATCCCGCAGGCGATGGTGAGGTCGTCGAAGGCGGCGGCGATCGTGTCGGGCGACTGGAAGCCCTTGCCGGGGTGGCGCCAGCGCAGCAGCGCCTCGAAGCCGGCATGGGCCCCGGTCCTGAGGTCGACCTTGGGCTGGTAGAAGGGGACGATCCAGTCCTTGTCGATCGCGTCGCGGGCCAGCGCCAGCATCGAGATCCGGGTCTGCATCTCCGAGCGCATCGCCGGCTGGAACAGCTTCAGGTTGCCGCGCCCCGCCGCCTTGGCGACGTAGAGGGCGATGTCGGCATGCTTCATCAGCTCGGCGCGGGTGGTGCCGTCGAGCGGATAGAGGCTTGCGCCGATGCTGGCGTCGCAATCGAGCAGCATGCCGCCGTGAACCCAGGGCTGGCGCAGGTTCTGGAGCAGCGACTCGACCGCCGTCGTCACCTCGTCCTCGTCGGCGACGCCGTTCAGCACGACCGCGAACTCGTCGCCGCCGAGGCGGGCGACGAGGTCGTCGGCGCGCGCCGCCTCCTTGAGCCGTCGGGCGAAGGCGCAGAGCAGGGCGTCGCCCGCATCGTGGCCGAGCGTGTCGTTGACGCGCTTGAACTCGTCTATGTCGAGGAGGAGCAGAGCGAAGCGGGCGGGCCCCGCATCGCCGGCGGCGAGCGCGTCCAGCCGTTCCTGGAACAGGAGGCGGTTGGGAAGCTCGGTCAGCGGATCGTGGTTGGCGATCCAGCGCACCTGCTCCTCGGAATGCTTCTGCTCGGTGATGTCGCCGATGAAGCCCTCGAACGCCGCCACCCGCCCCTCGCCGTCGTAGACGGGCTGGCCTTGCTCGAGCACCCAGCGTATCTCGCCGGAGCGCTTGACGATGCGGTAGGTGGCGCGGAAGCGGTCCTTCGCCGCCGCGGCCCGCTCCACCTCGCGCAGAAGGGCCGCCGCGTCGCTGCGATGGACGATGTCCGCCCAGGCGATGGCGTGGCTGGTCCACTCCGCGGGCGGGTAGCCGGTCAGGTCTTCGACGGCGTCGCTGATATAGTCCATGGACCAGGGCGGCTCGGCCTGGCAGCGATAGGCGACGCCGGGCAGGTTGCGCACCAGGGTGGCGAGCTGGCGGCGGCTTTCCTCGAGCGCGAGGTCGGCGCATTTGCGGCGGGTGACGTCCATCAGCACGCCGCACACCCAGCGCGGGCGGCCGTCGTCGCCGTTCAGCGGGCGGGCGACGGCGCGCACCCAGCGGCTTTCGCCGTCCGCCCGGACGACACGGAACTCGACGTCGTGCTCGACGCCCTGCTCGAAGCATTCGTCGAGGCTGCGCGAGATCCACTCGCGGTCCTCGAGGTGGATCTGAGCCAGCGGGTCGGCGACGACGCGGGGCAGCGGCTCCCAGCCGAAGGTGGCGCTGGTCAGCGCGTCCCAGAACGCGACCCCTTCGACCATGTCTATCCGCCAGGTGCCGACGCCCGCCGCCTCCAGCGACGCGGCGAGGAACCCGTCTTCGAGGCCGGACGCAGGGTCTAGGGGCTGGGCGGGGCCGAGGGCGTCGGGCGCGACGTGGAGCATCCGTCAGGCTCCCGCCCCGTCTTCGCCGCTCGACGCGTTGCGACCCATGTCCCCCCACCTTTCACGCGCGGCGCCCGGTGCCGCGCGTCTTACCCTTGCCCAACCCGAGTTAAGCAATCGTTTTATCGCAGGTGCGAAGCGAAGGGCGCCGCGCGATCCGCCCGCGCGCGCGGCTTTCCAAACGATCCACAGGATTATTCGCGCGGATCGCTTCGGCGCCGGAACAGGCACGGCCCGGCGGATTTATCGCTTTCGGGACGGTGCGGCGCCGCCCCGCGCGCAGGGAGCGTGGAGTGGAAGCGACGTCGTCGACCGTGCTGCTGGTAGAGGACGAGCCCCTCGTCCGCCAGTCGACCGCGGCCCTGTTCCTGGACGACGGCTTCGACGTGGTGGAGGCGAGCAGCTACGAGGACGCGCTGAGCCTGCTCGCCGCCGCGCCGCAGACCTCCGTCCTGGTCACCGACATCAACCTTGCCGGAAGGCCGGACGGCCTGGCCCTGGCCAAGGCCGTGGCGGAGCGCTGGCCGCACATCCGAATCGTCATCGTCTCGGGCTGCATCCGCCCCCAGCAGGGCGGCTGCCCGGAGCGCGCGATCTTCTTCACCAAGCCCTACGCCCCGGGCGCCCTGCTCACGATCGTCAAGGATCCGACGAGCTGGTGAAGGCCTGGAGTCGATCCTGAGAAGAAGGTGGATGCCGGATCAAGTCCGGCATGACGGATCAGCGTTTCAGTTCCAGCAGGACGGACTCTAGCGGGCCGGCATCCAGCGTCGGGCGCGCCCTCCTCCCACGGGGGGAGAGGTTCCCGCGTGCGCGTGCGGTGAAGGGCGCTCCGTTCCGGCGCCGGGGGCCAAGGCAACCCTCGTCCGGTTCGGTCGTTACACCCTCGTAGCGTCTTTGCTGCGTGTCAGACGGAGTCGATCATGCTGGGCACCATTCTCATCATCCTCCTCATCCTCCTGCTCATCGGCGCGCTGCCGTCCTGGGGCTATAGCCGCGGCTGGGGCTACGGCCCGTCGGGCGGCCTCGGCCTCGTGCTGATCATCATCATCATCCTCGTCCTCATGGGCTATGTCCGCTGAGCGCGGCTGAAGCTTGACTTCGGGAGGCGCCGGCGGAAAGGCGGCGCCTCCCTCCACCCGCGGGAATCCGATGCTCAAGTCCCTGGTCGCGGCCGCCGCGGCGCTCCTGATGCTGGCGGGTTGCGCGACGCAGGCGCCTCCCGCGCGCCCCGCTTGGGCCGTTCCGACGCTGGCGCGGGGCCTCAACGTCCTCGGCTACGACCCGATCTGGACGACGCCCGGCAAGGGCCGCTTCCAGGCCCGCCATTTCCGCGCGATTCGAGCCGGCGGCTTCGATTTCGTCCGGGTCAATCTGCAGGCCTTCGCCCACATGGACGGCTCCGGCCGGCTCGACCCGCGCTGGCTCGCCCGGCTCGACTGGGTGGTGCGCGAAGCCTCGGCGGCGGGCCTGACGGTGATCCTCGACGAGCACGACTTCAACGCCTGTTCCGACGATCCGGCGATGTGCCGGACGAAGCTCGGCGCCTTCTGGCGGCAGGTGGCGCCGCGCTACCGGAACGCGCCCCCGACCGTCCTTTTCGAGCTGCTCAACGAGCCGCACGGCAAGCTCGACGCGGCCGCCTGGAACGCGCTTGCCGCCGAGATGCTGGCGATCGTGCGGCAGAGCAATCCGACGCGGACGGTGGTGATCGGCCCCACCCAGTGGAACAGCCTCTCGCAGCTGCCTTCGCTGTCCCTGCCCGAGACGGACCGCCACCTCCTCGTCACCTTCCATTATTACGAGCCGTTCCGCTTCACCCACCAGGGCGCGTCGTGGACCGACCTCCAGGCGCTGCGCGGCGTCGGCTGGGGAAGCGAGGCCGACCGGGCGCGGCTGGAGACGGACTTCGCCGAGGTCGCCGCCTGGTCGCGGCGGACCGGGCGGCCCGTACTGCTCGGCGAGTTCGGCGCCTATGAGGGGGGCGGTACGCCGATGGCGCTGCGCGCCGCCTATACCGAGGCCGTCGCCCGCGCCGCCGAGCGCCGCGGCTTCGCCTGGGCCTATTGGCAGTTCGACAGCGACTTCATTGCCTGGGACATGAAGCGCGACTCCTGGGTCGAGCCCATCCGGCAGGCCCTGGCGCCGCGCTGACCCTTTATCCCTCCCCGTCGCGGAGCGATGGGGAGGGGGACCGCGCGAAGTGCGGTGGAGGGGCTTTCCGGGGCTCGGGCGGCCCCTCCACCATGCTTCGCATGGTCCCCCTCCCCATCCGCTCTCGCGGACGGGGAGGATCAGGGGCCCCGGGGGAGGGGGCTGCTCCAAATCCTCCCCGTCGCGGAGCGATGGGGAGGGGGACCGCGCGACGCGCGGTGGAGGGGCTTTCCGGGGCTCGGGGCGGCCCCTCCACCATGCTTCGCATGGTCCCCCTCCCCATCCGCTCTCGCGGACGGGGAGGATTGGGAGGGGCGGCGTTAGGGGAGGAAGCCGTTCGGGTGGGTCATGTCGGCGGTGCCCTGCGTCTCGAAGTGCACGGCGCCGAGGTCCGACACGCCGAGCAGCACCGCGGTGCCGCCCTTGTCGAAGGCCAGGGTGAGGTCCAGCCGCCCGTCATGGTCGACGTCGCTGACCCGCGACGAGCCGAGGCTGACGCCGGCGCCGAGGTAGATCGTGTCGTGGGCGGTGTCGAAGTCGAGCACCGTGTCGTTGCCGCCCGACTTGTCGAACACGAACACGTCGTTGCCCGCCCCGCCGCTCAGCACGTCGTTGCCCTTGTCGCCGACCAGCCGGTCGTTGCCGTTGCCGCCGTAGAGGCTGTCATTGCCGTTGCCGCCGGCGAGGATGTCGTTGCCGTCGTCGCCGAACAGGATGTCGTCGCCATTGTCGCCCGAGAGGATGTCGTGCCCGGCGAGGCCGTGGATGACGTCCTTGCCGTTGCCGCCCGCGACATTGTCCTCGCCGCCGGTGGCGTTGAACGTGTCGTCGCCGTTGCCGAGCGTGGTGGAGGTGGTGTCGTTGATCCCGGTGACGGTGACGTTCACCGTCGCGGTGGAGGTCAGGCCGTGGCCGTCGCTCACCGTGTAGGTGAAATGATCCGGCACGGTCACGCCGCCGGCGACGTCGAACGCGTCGTTGTCGGCGACGTAGCGCAGGCTGTGGGTCGCCGGGTCGAAGATCACCGTGCCGAGCGTGCCGGAGGTGTCGACGCCGACGATGGAGAGCGTGGTGCCGGCATCCGGATCGCTGTCGTTGCCGAGCAGCGAGGTCCAGAGGTTGGCGCTGGTCGAGTCCTCGTTGACCGCCACCGCGTCGTTGACGGCGGTCGGCGCCTCGTTGACGTCGTTGACGGCGATGGCGAAGGCCTTCTCGACATAGAGGCCGGCCGGGTCCGTCGCGCGGACGGTGATCGAGTAGCCGGGCGTCGTCTCATGGTCGAAGGCGGCCGTCGTCGTCACCTGGCCTGTGGCGGCATCGATCGCGAAGCGGCCGCCGGCAGTGTCGGTGAGGCTGTAGGCGAGCGTGTCGGATTCCGGATCCGCCGCCGCGGCGGTGCCGACGACCGTCCCGGCGGGCCGGTTCTCGTCCACCGCTGTGCCGCCGAGGACGAGATCGTGCGGCGCCTCGTTGACGTCGTTGACGGCGATGGCGAAGGCCTTCTCGACATAGAGGCCGGCGGGGTCGGTGGCGCGGACGGTGATCGAATAGCCGGGCGCCGTCTCGTGGTCGAAAGCGGCGGTGGTCGTCACCTGGCCGGTCGCCGAGTCGATGGCGAAGCGGCCGCCGGCATTGTCGGTGAGGCTGTAGGCGAGCGTGTCCAATTCCGGATCCGCCGCCGCGGCGCTGCCGACGACGGTGCCGGCGGGCCGGTTCTCGTCGACCGCTGTGCCGCCGAGGACGAGATCGTGCGGCGCTTCGTTGACGTCGTTGACCGCGATGGCGAAGGCCTTCTCGACGTAGAGGCCGGCCGGGTCCGTCGCGCGGACGGTGATCGAATAGCCGGGCGTCGTCTCATGGTCGAAGGCCGCGGTGGTCGTCACCTGTCCGGTCGCGGCATCGATCGCGAAGCGGCCGCCGGCATTGTCGGTGAGGCTGTAGACGAGCGTGTCGGAATCCGGATCGCTCGCCGAAGCGGTGCCCACCAGGGTGCCCGCCGGCTTGTTCTCGTCGACGGCGGCGCCGCCGAGCAGCAGGTCGTGGGGCGCCTCGTTCGGGTGCTGGATGAAGAAGGTCGCCAGCTGCGGATCGTGATCGGTGCCGCGGAAGGTGCCGAACGGCTGCTCGGCGTTGATGTGCACCGGATCATATTGCGCCCCGGCCAGCAGGCTGCCGGTAACGACGACATGGTCGATCGCCTGCAGGTTGCCGTCGAAGAAATAGGAATAGCGCTCCTCCTTGGGCAGCAGGCGATGGAGGTCGGTCATCACACCGCCGGCCTCGAGCGCGCCGACGCCGCCTTCGAACCAGAAGCCGTTGAAGTCGCCGAGCACCGCGATCTTCATGGCGGGATCGGTGGCGAGATGGTCGTTCACGTAGGCGCGGACCGCCTGGCCCTGCGCGGTGCGCGCGCCGTCGCCCGCGTCGGCCGCCGGCTGGGTCGCGCCGAACAGCGGGTCGGAGCCCCCGCGCGAGGTAAAGTGGACGTTGATGAGCGTGACGTTCTGGCCGTTGAAGGTGAAGGTCGCGGCGAGCGGCGAGCGGCTGCCCGAGAAGGCCGCGCCGGGCACCAGCTCCATGCTTCCCGCGACGAACGAGACCCGGTCCGCATTGTAGAGGAAGCCGCTTCGGATGTTGCCGCCGGGCTCGCCGCCGGTCGAGCCGGAGGCGGTCGGGGCGATCTCGATATAGACGTAGTCCGGGCCGCCGATCGCCTTGATGGCGTCGATCAGCTTCTGCGCCGTCACCGTGCCCGAGAGGTTGGTGCCGCCGCCGGGACCGTCCGCGTCCTGGATCTCCTGCACGGCGAGGATGTCGGGCGCGGAAAGGTTGTAGACGATGTTGCCGGCGAGGATGTCGAACTTCGCCTGCGGATCGGTCGGATCGATATTCTCGAGATTGTAGGTCGCGACGGAGAGGTGGTTGCGGTCCCCGTCGAGGCCGGTCACCTCCGGCTGGAGCGTGACGTCGTCGGTGACGGCGACCGGGCCGGTGACGAGCACCTCGTAGCTGCCGTGGCTGTAGGAAACGATGCCGGTGACGTCGCCGAGGCGGTCGCCTTCGGTGTGCGACGGGGTGTAGCCGGCGAACAGGCCGCTGTCGCTCTGCAGCTGGATGCGCTCGGGGTTGAGATCGCCGTCCGAGAGGGTGATGCCGCCGCGGGCGCTGACGCCGGTGGCGCCGACGCCGCCGGACGCGACCACCCAGGTCTCGCCGAAGCCGTTGGTGGTGCCGACGACCAGCGGCGTCTGCACGGTGACGCGCATCCCTTCGATCGACTCGTAGAAGTCGATGCCGTCATGCGCCGGATCGTAGCTGGTGAGGTGGTCGTCGTCGATCACCTCGGACGGCGGCAGCAGCCCGCCGGCGCCGATCACCAGCGCCGCCGGGAGCGGGTTGCCGGACGAGACGAGGGTGAAGGTCGCGTCGTCGATCTCGGTGACGGTGAGGTTGGCGGCGTCGGCCGAAGGAAGGAACTCGTTGACCTTGCCGACCACGGAGAGGGCGTCGCCGACGCTGACCGCCGGGGCGGTGCCGGTGAAGACGAACACCGCGTCCGAGGTGCGGGCGTTGCCGTCGCCCTGCGCGTCCTGGAGGTAGAAGCCGTTCGTGTCGACCGCGGTGACGATTCCGTTCGTAATCACCGTCTGCCCGACATAGGCGGAGCGGTGGCCCTCGCCCTGGATCTGGTAGATGGCGAGCGCGATCGGGTCGTCGTTGACGATCGTGCCGATCGCCTGGCCCTGCTGGATGGCGACCTGGCCGGTCGGGTGGGACAGGGTGATGCCGATCCGCTCATTGGCCTCGCCGACCGTGTCGCCGGCGATGGTGATGACGACCTGCTTCGAGCTCTCGCCCGGCGCGAAGCTCAAGGTGCCGCTGAGCGGCGTGCCCGGCGCGATGTCGTTGAGGCTGGCCGCATCCTGCGCGCCGGAGCCGACGTCGAGCGTGTAATCGACCGTGCCGGAGCCCGAGAGGCCGCCGGCGCGGGTGACGGTGAAGATCAGCTGGTGGCTGTTGTCGTCGCCCTCGACGACGCTGGTGTCGGCGACGCGGATCAGGCCGGTGGCGTTGGCGCCGATGAAGTCCTGGCCGGAATTGACGTGGCCGAAGCTGTCCGCGGCGGGCACCGCCTTCCAGGTGAAGTCCGCATAATTGGCGCCGCTGCCCTGGAGCTGCAGCGAGAAGCCGGCGGCGGGCACCGGCTCCTCGGCGACGCCGATGTCGGTGCTGGTCATGCCGTTGGCCGGGCCGCTGGTCGCGACCATCACGCCTTCGTAGGAGAGGAACTGGACGACATGGCCCTGCGCGTCGACCAGGGCGACGCCGTCGGGCGCGCCGTTCTGGATTCCGGGCGTGGGCACCGAGACGGTGCCGTAGCCGTCGTCCTGGTTGGTGATCACCCCGCCCAGCGCGACGGTGGCGTAGGCCGCGCCGCCATTGCCGTTGTAGAGGACCAGGCTCCAGCCGGCGAGGCTGGTGCCCGCCGGGCCGGCGATCTCGATCGCCTCGCCGGCGTCGTTGCCGGTATTGTCGTAGTGGATCTCGTTGATGAACGGCGTGCCCGGGGCGGGCGCGGCGTCGTCGTTGAGGATCGTGCCGAGGCCGCTGCCGTCGGCGATTCCGGCGCCGCCGGTGGGGGCGGAGAGGGTGACGGTGAAGGTCTCGTCCGCCTCGTTGACGATGTCGCCGGCCACCTGAAGCGTCACCGTCTTGGTGAACTCGTTGGCGGCGAAGGCGAGGTCGCCGCTCAGCACCGGCGCGACGAAGTCCGACGCGCTCGCGCCGCTCGCGCCGCCGGGCAGCGTCACCGTGTAGTGGACGGAGGCGGCGACGTTGCTGTCCGAGCCGCGGCTGACGGTGAAGGTGATCGGCGTCGTACCGGCATTGCCTTCGACGACCGTCGCGTCGGAGACGGAGAAGGCGCCCGGCTGGTCGGCGACGGGCGCGGTGTTGCTGGTGATGTGGATGTTGTCAATGCCGACCCATTCGTCGTTGCCGGCGGCGTTGGTGGTCATCACCCGCACCTGGAGCGTGGTCGCGTTGTTGGCGTCGGCCGGCAGCGTCACCGCCATGTGCGTGACGAGCGTGGCGAGGCTCGGCCCGGTCGAGGCGTCGGCGATGTAGCCGCCCGGCACGTTGACCCAGGCGCCGGTCTCGCTGGTGCGGTACTGGACGGCGACCTGCTGGTTGGTGTTGTCGGTGCTGCCGTCGATGTCGCGCACGTCGAACTCGACGGTGATGTTCTGCCGCCCCGCGGCGTTGAGGTAGAAAGCGAGATAGGGCGCGTCGGCGGTGCCGGAGCCCTGCAGCGCGACCACCGGGTCGGCGATCTGGAACTCCGCGACGCCGCCGCTGATGAGGGTGTTCGGATTGGCCTGGTTGGCGATGACGTCGACGACGTTGCTGGTCGTCGTGATCGTCCGCGGGTCGATGCCGATGCCGGTGGTCAGGTCGTCGCCGCGAAAGCCCATGATCGAGGGGACGTTGCTCCAGTCGCCATTGGCGTTGATCAGGCCGGTGTTGCTCCAGTTCTGATTGAGGTCGCCGCCCGAAAGCAGATGATAGGTCGTCGTCATCGCTTGATCCCCCTCGAAGGTCGGCCGCGGCGCAGCGTCCGCGCCCACACGCGCGAAACGGCTTTTTCCCGACTCGGTGATTCGCCCCGGCCCCTGCCGGATGACCTACCGGCTAGAGGCCTTGCGTGACAAGCGCGTTACCGCCGTTAAACACCATTTTTCAGTCCGTTGGTCGCGTCGCGGCGCGCCCGCGCCGGGCCTGGCGGGTGGCCGGTGGAGCTTCTCTTCATGAGCGAAAAGCCCTGCGAGGGACCCGGGGCCTTGCGCGTCGGGACGCGGCGCGGGAAGGCCGGGCGCATGAAGCGATATCGGAGCCTTTCGCCTCCAGCGGCCGCCGACGGCTTCGCGCGCCGCGCAGCCCGGTTCGCGGCGCGGTCCGCCCTTCTCCTGGCGGCGGCGATTCCGGCGGGCTGCGCCGCGCCGCGCGCGCCGACCGGCGTCCCGCCGGTCCCTGCGATCGACGCGGACTTCCCCGATCCCGCCGTGCTCAAGGCGCGCGACGGCTTCTACTACGTCTACGCGACGCAGGGCGAGCGGGAGGGGAGGATGGTCAACATCCAGGTCGCCCGCTCCCGAGACCTCGCGCGCTGGGAGACGCTCGCCGACGCGCTTCCGGTGAAGCCGTCCTGGGCATCGCGCACCCAGGATTTCTGGGCGCCGCACCCGGTCGAGGCGGCGGGCCGTTATTACCTCTATTATTCCGCCAAGCCGGACGCGGCGCTGGCGGATGCGGAGCGCGGCCTGTGCCTCGCCGTCGCCACCGCCGACCGGCCGGAAGGGCCGTTCACCGACAGCGGGCGGCCGCTCCAATGCGGCCCCGGCTTCGTCAACATCGATCCGATGGCCTATGACGATCCGGCCACCGGCAGGCGGCTGCTCTACTGGGGCTCCGGCTTCGGGCCGATCAAGGTCCGTGCGCTGGCGCCCGACCGCCTCTCCTTCGCGCCCGGCAGCGTCGCGGCCGACCTCGTCGCGCCCGGCGAGGCGCCCTATCAGCGGCTCGTCGAAGGCGCCTGGGTCGTGCGCCGCGCCGACTGGTACTACCTGTTCTTCTCCGGCGACAATTGCTGCGGGAAGGACGCCCATTATGCGGTGATGGTCGCCCGCTCGCGCCGCGCGACGGGGCCGTTCCAGACGCTGGCCGCCGCGACCGGCGCGCCGAGCAGCGCGATCCTCGAGGCGAACGCCCGCTGGATCGCCCCCGGCCACAATTCGGTGGTCACCGACGCGCGCGGCCGCGACTGGCTCGTCTACCATGCGGTGGACTCGCGCCGGCCGCGTTCGAAGCCGGGCGACGGGGCCAACAGCCGGCGGGTGATGCTGCTCGGGCGGATCGCCTGGCGCAACGGCTGGCCGCATGTCGCCCCGCCCCCGGCCGATTAGGGGTTCTCTTGGGGGAGGGCGAGCGACTATCGGCGCCGGCCATGACTTTCGAGCCGTCCCCCGCCTTCGCCGTCGAAGCCGCCGCCCATGGAGAGGAGACCCACTTCACGGTCGCGCTCGACGGCGAAACCCGCCGCTACCGCGTCGCCGGAGGAGAGCAGCCGCATTATCACGACTTCTTCAAGGCGCTGGCGAGGGACTTCGGCACGCTCGCGCCGGGTGCGGGCCGGCCGGAGCCGGAGGGGGACCACGGCGCCGAGTGGCGGCCGCTCATCACCGAGAATCTCGGCGAGGGGATCCTCTCCGGCTATGGCGACCCGGCGCTTCTCAAGACCGACCGGGGCTATTTCCTCGTCGCCACGTCGAACGACGCGCCCAACGCCTTTCCCATCCTCAAGTCGGCCGACCTTCGCCACTGGGAGCCGGTCGGCTTCGTCTTCCCGGAGGGGCTCGCGCCGTCCTGGGCGGCGAGCGGGCGCCACGTCGGCGATTTCTGGGCGCCCGAAATGGCGCGCGTCGGCGAGGAATATTGGCTCTGCTTCACCGCCCGCCAGAAGAGCAACGCGCTCGCCATCGGCCTCGCCAGGAGCGACCGGCCCGAAGGCCCCTGGCGCGACCTCGGCCACCCCCTGCTGACCGGCGGGGTCGTCCTCTACCCGCCCGCCGATCCCGCCCATCCGGTGCCGGCGATGAGCGGCGGAGTCATCGACTCCCACATCTTCATCGATGCGGACGGCACGCCCTTCCTGTTCTGGAAGGAGGATTCCAACGGCATCTGGCCGCGGCCGCTCGCCGGCCTGCTGCGCGCGCGGCCCGAGCTGATCGGCCGGATGTTCGATTCGGAGCGGGACCGGCGCACCGCCGCCTTCGCCGCCGCGGTGCAGCCCTGGGCCAACGGACGGCGTCCGATCGAGCGCTTCTTCCTGATGCAGCCGCTGATCGAGACGGTGCTCGGCTCGTGGCCGAGGGTGCGGCAGGTGCTGGAGGAATGCGGCGAGGCGGAGGCGATCCTCGCGGCGATGCGCACCCCGATCCGGGCCCAGCGCCTGGCGCCGGACGGCGGCTCGCTGATCGGCGAGCCGACCGTCGTCCTCGTCAACGACCTCGACTGGGAAGGGCATCTGATCGAAGGCCCCTGGGTGACCCGGCAGCAGGGGCGCTACTGGCTCTTCTATGCGGGCAACGATTTCTGCACGCCCGCCTACGGGATCGGCGTCGCCGTCGCCGACCATCCGCTCGGGCCGTACGAGAAGCAGCCCGGGCCTCTGCTCCGCTCCGCCCGGGAGTGGTGGGCGCCCGGCCATGCCTCGGTCGCGCCGGGGCTCGACGGCGCGCCGCAGCTCTTCTTCCATGCCTATTTCCCCGGCACGGGCGGCTACAACGCCTTCCGCGCCCTCCTGACCGCGCGGCTGCTCTTCTCCGGCGAGCGGGTCGAGCTGGCGCCCGCGGAGCCGCTTGGCTGAGCCGGTGGGGATGCTAGAACGAGGCATGCGCCGCTTGCCCCTCGCCCTCCTCCGCCTCGCTTTGTCCGCCCTCGGTCTAGCCGCCGGCGCGGCCGCGGCGAAGGAGCCGCCCCTGTTCGTGCCCGTCTTCGAGGAGGATTTCGCCGACCCGTTCATCCTCCCCCACGGCGGCGAGTTCATCGCCTATGCGACCAACCGCGGGCTCAACCTGCCGATGGCGAGCTCCCGCGACCTGGTGCATTGGGAGTTCGTCCGCGACCCCGCCGGCAAGCCGCGCGACGGGATGCCGGAGCTCGGCGCCTGGGCGAAGGCGGATTTCACCTGGGCGCCCGAGGTGATGGAGGTCGGAGGCCGCTTCCTCCTTTACTACACCGCCCGGCACCGCAAGCGGAACCTCCAGTGCATCGGAGTCGCCGCCGCCGCCGATCCGCGCGGGCCGTTCCGCGATTCCGCCGCCGAGCCTCTCGTCTGCCAGCCGGAGCTGGGCGGGACGATCGACGCCGATCCGTTCCGCGACGAGGACGGCAAGCTCTATCTCTACTACAAGAGCGACGGCAACAATGTCGGCAAGGGCACGACGATCTGGGGGCAGCGGCTTGCGGCGGACGGGCTCTCGGTCGTCGGGCCGGCGGTGGCGCTGGTGAAGGACGACAAGCCCTGGGAATCGAAGCTCGTCGAGGCGCCGACGATGGTCCGCTCCCCCGCCGGCCACCGGCTCTTCTACTCGGCCGCTTATTACGGCTGGAACGCCGACGAGCGCCTCTCCCCCTACGCCACCGGCTATGCGGTCTGCGCGGGGCCGCTCGGGCCTTGCGAGGATGCGCCGGAAAATCCGATCCTGCACAGCTTCAACGATCGCCAGGCGGGCTGCCTCAGCGGCCCCGGCCACCCGAGCGTCTTCCGCGCCGCCGGCCGCAGCTTCATCGCCTTCCACGCCTGGGCGGCGACCAAGGGTTGCCGCAAGGCCGACGAGAAACGGTTCCTGTACATCGCGCCGCTCGGCTTCAAGGACGGCAAGCCGGTGATCGGGCCCAGCCTGCGGGCGGCACGCCCCTGAAAAGCCGACGAGCCGCGACGGAGCGCCCGTCGGGCCGCTCAGCCCGGCGCTGAAGCGCCTGCGGGGCAGGCCCGGGCGATGAAGTCGGCATGGGGCGGCATATGCTCGGCCATGCGGAGGTAGCTGAGGCGCATCTTGTCGAGCGCGTCGGCGATCATGGTGGGATCGAGGGCATCCGCGGCCGGCTCCGGCTCCCTCGGCACGACGCCCTGGCCGAGCAGCACCGCCACCCAGCTGGCCGTCCCGAACAGCTCATGCCCCTCACGGAACACCCGCCCCTTCGAGCGCCAGAGATCGAGCCTCGCCGCGAGGGTGTGGGGTATATCCATCGACCGGCAGTAAGCCCAGAAATCGGAATCGGAGCGCCTCGTGGCCTTGTAGTGGAGGATGACGAAATCGCGCACGTCCTCGTAAACTTCCCTCATCTGACGATTATATTCGTCGCGTTCGACGGGGTCGAAACGCCGGTCGGGGAACAAGGCGAGCAGCTTGGCGATGCCGCTCTGGATGAGATGGATGCTGGTCGATTCGAGCGGCTCGACGAAGCCCGACGAAAGGCCGAGCGAGACGACGTTGCGGTTCCAGGCCAGCCGCCGGCGCCCGGCCGTGAAGGCGAGATGGCGCGGCTCGGCGAGCGGCTCGGCCTCGAGGTGCGAGAGCAGCAACCTCTCCGCCGCCGCCTTGTCGAGATAGGCGCCGGCATAGACGAGGCCGTTGCCCATGCGATGCTGGAGCGGGATGCGCCACTGCCAGCCCGACGCCCGCGCGGTCGCGCGGGTGAACGGCTCGGGCGGGCCGGGAAGCGCGGTAGGGACGGCCACGGCCCGGTCGCAGGGCAGCCACCGGCTCCAATCCTCGTAGCCCGTGGCGAGCTTTTCCTCGAGGAGGAGCGCCCGGAAGCCCGAACAGTCGATGAAGAGGTCGCCGGCGACGCGCCTTCCGTCGGCGAGCGACACCGAGCGGACATGGCCGCTCTCGGCGTCGAGCTCCGTCTCGACGATCCGACCCTCGTGCCGCTTCACCCCGTCCCGCTCGGCGCGGCCTCTCAGGAAGCGGGCGTAGAGGCCGGCATCGAAGTGGAAGGCGTAGGCGAGCTGCGACAAAGGGAGGCGCGCGTCCGGGCCGGGGCGCGCGAAACGGCCGAGCGAGGCGGCCCGGCCGCTCATCGACCATTCGCTTATGTCGGGGAGCGTCCGCCGGCGCCCCTCCCGCAGGTAGAGCTGGTGGAAATGGACGCCGCGGAAATCCTGTCCGTGCGGCCCGAAGGGATGGAAGTAGCGCTCGCCGACGTCGCCCCAGTCGACGAATTCGATGCCCAGCTTGAACGTCCCCTGCGTCGCCGCGAGGAACTCGTCCTCGTCGATCCCGACCATGTTGTTGAACGCGACGAGCGGCGGGATCGTCGCCTCGCCGACGCCGACCGTGCCGATCTCGTCCGATTCGACGAGGGCGATCCCGACCTCCCGGTCGAGCAGGCGGGAGAAAGCGGCGGCGGCCATCCATCCCGCCGTGCCGCCGCCGACGATGACGATCTCGCGGATCTTATGGTCGTTCACGTCGTCATTTTCGTATCGATGCCGGCGCAAGGCAATGGCCGGAGGCGCGGGCTTCCGGTCCTCATTGCCCTTCGCGCCGCCATCAGAAGCGGAAGCGAACGCCTCCGGTGAACACGGTTTCCTCGAAGCGCACGACCATCGGGAACCCTTCCACACCGGTCGGGGAACCGCCCCGATAGTTGACCCGGATGATGTCGGACCTGAACGGCTTGCCGAGGATGTTCGTCCAGTCGAAGAACAATGTCACGTTGTCGTTGAACGCATAGCTGCTCGACCAGTCGAGCCTGGAGATCGCGTGGGCGCGGCCCTGCAGCGTGTAGGAGGTCTGACCCGCCGTCGCCCCCGTGTCCCGCTGGGAAAGCGCGCCTTCCGGATAGCCGGTGCGCAGATTGTAGGCCAAGCGCAGCGTGAGACCGCCGCCCTCGTACATGCCGACGAGATTGTACGTCCATTTCGACACGTCCGGAAGACGAAGCCTGACGACGGTGGCGTTGGTGAAACCCGGACTCGTCTGGCAACCCGGCTGGTTCGGCGTACAGAACAGCGGGAAATCCGCCGACGTGTCGATATAGGTGGCGTTCGCCTGGAGACCGAAGCGCTTCAGCCAATCCGGAACGCCTCCGAAATCGAAGAAGGTGCTGAGCTGCGCTTCGAAGCCCTGAATCCGTCCCTTGTCGGTATTGAACGGCCGCGAGATGAACAACGGCAGGCCCGTGGCCGGATCGGGCGAGGGAAACTGCACCTGAGTGTTGGCGATGAACCCGCGCATGTCCCGCCGGAAGACGGCCGCCGAAGCGAAGCCGGTACGGGAGAAATAATATTCGAGGCTGGCATCGTAGTTTCTCGAGGTGAGCGGCTTCAGGGCCGGGTTGCCCGAGTTGCCGGTGCGAATGCAGCCGGGTTGGGAGGCCGGACAGCCCGGGGGCCCGTCGAGCGTGATGCTCGGCCGGAGCTGCTGGAACGTCGGACGGGTGCGGGTTTCCGTCGCGGCAAGGCGAAGCTGCAATTGCGGAGTGAAGCGGATGCGCAGGTTCGCGTTAGGAAGCCAGTCCGTATAGCTATTCGTGTAGTTCAGCGCCTGCGGCGCGCCGGCGGTGGGCAGGAAGCCGGTGAGATGTTCCTCGGTCTTAACGGCGCGAAGGCCGATCGCGCCGTCTGCCGTCATGCCTCCGCCGAGATCGAATTCGTAACTGGCTTGCAGATAGCCCGCATACGATTTCTCGTTGATGTTGAAGGTGCGCGCGGAGTCCACCGGTGGACCGTCCGCCGAGCCGCAATTGCAGAGAGCGATGTTGAACTGGCGCAGCTTCGTGAGATTGTCCCACACGCTGTTGAACGTCGGCGCCAGCCAGGTCAGCGGGAACGGCTTGTGCTTGTCGCCGCGGAACGCGGGGTGGAACAGCTGATAGTCGAGCGGCACGGCACTGAACGGGATGTTGCGACCGCGCTGATTCCAATAGAAGGCGCCCGCCGTGTTCGACGCGTCGCGATCGACGAAGCGAACGCCCCACTGGATTTTCGGAAGCTGCGAGATGCCGGGCTCATATTCGAAATCGAGGCGCGCCTGCCAGTCCTTGCCTTTGGGCGTCGCATAATCTTCGAAGAAGCCGCGATAATTGTAGATTGCGGGGTTGGACGGATCGATCCCGTTGACCTGGAAAGTGGGCCCTGGGCCGCCGATCGGGCCGGTGAACCAGTCGACCGAGAAATTGTTGGTGTTGAGCTCGTAGTCGACGCTCTCGGTCCGGAGCTTGAAGGTGCTGCTGGTGCGCGCGAGATCGGCGGTGATGCGGAGCGGCCCCGCATCGTAGCTGCCCCCGACGGCGAACTGGTAGGTGTCCGTCTTGCGCTTGGTCGCGCCCTGGAAGCCCCAGGTCTCCGTGGATGAGCAACATGCGGTCGGCCGGGTGACGGTTCCGCTGAGGATGTTGTTCCCGTCCTTGACGATGTTCGAATAGCTCGCTCCGCCCCACAGGGGCTGAGCCCACATATTGTCGCTGACGTGCTCGCGATAACCTTGCCAGAGGCCTTCGAGGTAGAATTCGAGACCGGGCGAGGGACGCCACTGGATCGAACCGTTGATCGACGGCCGGATGCGATCCGCCTGATTGTAGTGGATCTCCGGCCAATCGGGCGAACGGCCGCCGGCGAGGTCGGCGATGAAGAAGCCGTGGCGGCGGACCGAATCCTGATAATGCAGCCGGTTGTAGGAGAAATTGATCAGCGCCCCGATCTCGCCGCCGCCGACGTTCCAGCGATTGCTGATCAGCAGCTGCGCGTTGGGCGAGAAATCCTCCGACTGCTTCGGGTAATTTCCCCAGACCGAGCCGGCGATCTCGAAGCCTCTGAAATCGAACGGGCGGCGCGCACGGACGTTGAGCAGGCCCGAGAGGCCCGGCTCGACGAGGTTGGCGGTCGAAGTCTTGAACGCCTCTATCGCGCTGACGCCGCCGGCCGGAAAGTCCTGCAGAGCGACCGAGCGCCGTTCGGCCGTGAAGATTTCGCGGCCGTTATAGGTGGTCGTGTAGAAGGTCTCGTCGAGACCGCGCAGCAGCACGGTGTTTGCCTCGCCGCCGCTACGCTGCACCTGAATGCCGGGAATGCGCGCCGCCGTGTCGGAAACGGCGATGTCGGGGAGCTTGCCGATGTCTTCGGCGACGATCGCGTCGACGATCTGAACCGAGTTGCGCTTCACCCCCTGCGCCGACTCAAGGCTGCGGCGAAGACCGGTGACGACGATCGTATCGCCCTCGGCTCCGGCTTCCTCGGTCGCGGGGGCCTGCGCCGCGTCGCCTTGCGGGGAAGCCTGATCGGCGGGAGTCTCCTGGGCGCCGGCATTCGGGTCGGTCGTGCCCTGGGCGGCGGCGGGCGAGGCGCCGAGCGCGAGGACGGCGGCGGACGCGGAGCACAGAATCGCGGATTTCAGGCGCATGGATCGAAGCCTCCCCCTTATGGCCTGCCGGCCGGTCGCCCGTTCGGGTCGTTGCCTCGTTGCTACGCCACCCCTCCCGCCGCTGACAAGCATTTGTGTCGGTAAATGAAGCCCATGACAGCGATTGTGGCGAATCCGCCGCAGGTCAGTTAACCTGTGATAGGAGCTCGTTCACCCGGCGCTCCGCCGAGGCGAGCGCCGCGGCGACCGGTTTCTGACCGGTCGAGGCCGCCGCCATCTCCTCGCCCACTATGCCCTCGATCGCCGACTGGCGCTGCACGTTCGTCGGAAGCGGCCGGCCGATCGCGGCGAGCGGGGCGATGTCGGCCCGGTGCGGAAGCGCCCGGAAGGCGGCGCTCTCCAGCACCGCCTGGAAGGCGGGGATGTGGCCGGTGCGCGCCCAGTCGAAATTATGCGCCGCCATGAAGCGGAAGAAGCGGGCGATCGCCGCGCGCTGCCGGGGGCTGCGCTGGCGGGCGGGGACGACCCAGGCATGGCCGCTGACGAACTCGAGCGGCCGGCCCCACAGCCGCGGATAGGGGAAGACGGCGTAGCTGGCGTAGAGCGGCCGCCCCGGAGTCTCAGCCTCCTTCTGGAAGGAGCCGATCATCCACGTGCCGGTCGGATAGATGCCGCCCTCGCCGTTGACGAAGGCGGCGATCGCCGCCGGAGTGTCCATGTTGAGGGTGCCCAGACGCTCCGCGTTGATCCGGCGGAAGAAGGCGCCGACCCTGCGCCCCTCGGCGGTGTCCAGGCGGATGTGCCGGGCATCGGGGAACAGGGCCGCGCCCTGCGCCATCATGTAGCTATATTGGTTGCGGGCGGCATAGGCCGGGTCGCCGACGTTGCTCTGGAGCAGATAGGGCTTGCCCGTCCTCTGCTGGAACTGGCGCGCCTGCGCGATCAGCTCCTCGGCCGAATTGGGGAGGACCGGCTTGCCGCCCTTCATCAGCCCCGCCTTGGCGAACAGGGCGGTGTTGACGTGGAACAGGCCGCCATGCGTGTCCCACGGAAGGCCGTAAGCGCGGCCGCCTATCGTCACGCCCTGCCGGCTCGCCTCGGTGAAGCGGGCGATCGAGATGCCGGCCTGGGCGAGATAGGCGTCGACCGGCTCGAGCAGCCCCTTGGCGGCATAATCCGAGATGACGCCCTCGTGCATGGTGACGAGGTCGGGCGGATCGCGCGCCGCCATCTGGGCGGTGAGCTGCGGATAGCCCGGCCAGGCGACGACGTTGACGTCGACGCTGAGGTCGGGATTCTCGGCGTTGAAGCGGTTGATCAGCGCGGTCATGATGCCGCACTCGCCCTCCGCCTTGGCGACGTCGGTGCTGCCGCCATATTCGGCGCCGCACTCGCCGAAGAAGCGCTGGAGGTAGATGTGGGTCCTGTCGTCGCCCCGCGCGCAGCTTCCGAGCGCCAGCGCGGCGAGGAGGAGGGGCAGGAGCCGCCTCACCTGACCGCCGTGCCGGCCATGGCGCGCACGATCTGCTTCTGGAAGGCGATGTAGACGACGAAGATGGGCAGCGAGGCGAAGACCGCCTGCGCCATCAAATAGCCGAGGCCGCTGGTCTGCGCATAGTTCATCTGGGCGGCGGCGAGTCCGACGGTGAGCGTGTACATGTCGCTGTGGGTCGCCGAGATGAGCGGCCACCAATAATCGTTCCAGCTGCCGAGGAAGGTGAACACCGCGAGCGTCGACTGCGCCGGCGCCGTCAGCGGCAGGATCACCTTCCAGAAGACGGTGAAGCGCGAGGCGCCGTCGAGCATCGCCGCCTCGTCCAGCTCGCGCGGGATGCCGCGCATGTAGGTGGTCATGAAGAAGACGCTGAACGGCGCGATCAGCCCGGGGAGGATCAGGCCCGGATAGGAATTGTGGAGGTGCAGCCAGGCGAAGAGCTGGTGCTGCGGGAGGATCACCGCCTGGCTCGGAACGGCGAGGCCCAAGAGGACGATGACGAAGAGGGTGCGGCGCAGCGGGAATTCGAGGCGCGCGAAGCCGTAGCTGGCGAGGCTGGCGAGGACGAGCACGCCGGCGGTGGTGCCGAGCGCGACGATGGCGCTGTTGAGCAGCCAGCGCAGCGTCGAGCTGTTGCCGAAGATCGCGGCGTAGTTTTCGAGCGTGTAGGGCCCGTGCAGCGCCGCGCCGCTATGGCCGACCAGCTCGCCATTGTGCTTGAGCGAGAGGAGCAGGGTCCAGACGATCGGCGCGACCATGATCAGCGCGCCGAGCAGCAGCGCCGCCCACCCGACCGGCGTAAGGCGTCCGCGGTCCATCTAGTCCTCCCCGTCCGCGAAGCGGATGGGGAAGGGGACCATGCGGAGCATGGTGGAGGGGCTGCGCGGGCGGGAGAGCCCCTCCACCGCCCTTCGGGCGGTCCCCCTCCCCACGCACTTCGTGCGCAGGGAGGATTGGGGAGAAGCCATGCTACCGCGCACCCGACGCCTCCCTGCCGCGGCCGGTCGCCCAATATTGGGCGAGGGTGACGGCGAGGATGAGCAGGAAGAGCATCTCCGCCGCCGCGCTCGCATAGCCGAGCTCCCAGCGGCCGAACGCGGTCTCGAACAGGAAGAGGACGGCGGTGCGCGAGGCGCCCGACGGCCCGCCCGCGGTCAGCAGCTGCGACTGGCCGAAGAGCTGCAGCTGCGCCGCCGTCTGGAGCATGACGACGAGGACGATGGTGCGCCGCAGCGCCGGCACGGTGATCCGCCGGAAGGTCGTCCAGCGGCTCGCATTGTCGAGCGCCGCGGCCTCGTACATGTCGTGCGGGATCTGCTGCAGGCCGGCGAGGAAGAGCAGCATGGGAAGGCCGAGCGACCACCAGATGGTGGTGATCGCGAGGGCGGGAAGGACGAGGTGCGGATCGCTGAGGAAGGCGAGGGGCTGCCAGCCCGCCGCCTTCCAGGCCTCGCCGAGCAGGCCCGCGTCGGGGGCGAGGACGAAGCGCCAGATCAGCGTCACGATCGTCACCGAAAGCACTGCGGACGAGAAGAAGATGCCGCGCAGCAGGGCCGCGCCCCGCCCCGCATTGTTGAGCGCGAGGGCGAGCAGCAAGGCCAGCACCGTCAGCACCGGCACGATCATCAGCGTGACCTTGAACGTGTTGAGGAGCGCGGTGGAGAAGATCGGGTCGTTCGCCAGCCGGACGTAGTTGGCGGCGCCGACGAACCGTCCGTCGCCGAACAGGTCGACCCGGTTGAGGCTGAGCCACAGGCCCCGGAACAGCGGAAAGACGAGGATGAGCGCGTAGAGAAGCATGAAGGGCGCGACGAACAGCAGGCCGCGCCAGTCGCGCGCGCCGTTCACCGCGCCGCCTCGGCATGGTGGCCGGCGCCGTCGGGCCCGAACAGGTGCGCCGCGGCGCCGTCCAACCGGAGCCCGATCCGGTCCCCCGTCCTCAGCGGGCTGTCGCCCTTGTCCTCCGCGGTGACGTCCTGCCCGCCCGCAAGGCGCGCGTAGACGAGGGTGCGCTCGCCCAGCCGCTCGAGCAGCATGACCTCCGCGTCCGCCGTGCCGGCGCCCGGCGCGGTCACCGACACCATCTCGGGACGAAGGCCGAGCAGAAGCCCGTCGCCCGCCGGGAGGCCGGCGCGCGGCACCCGGGTCTCCACTTCCGCGCCGCTCGCCAGTCGCACCCGGGCGAAGGGCCCTTCTCCGTCCGAAAGGGCCGCCGGCGCCAGGGTCATCGCCGGCGAGCCGACGAAGCGGGCGACGAAGGTGTTGGCGGGGCGGCTGTATATCTCCATCGGCGCGCCGACCTGCTGGATGCGGCGGTCGTTCATCACGACGATACGGTCGGCGAGCGTCATCGCCTCGGCCTGGTCGTGGGTGACCATGATGAAGGCGGCGTCGACCCGCTGCCGCAGCTGGGCGAGCTCGACTCGGGTCCGCATCCTGAGCGCGGCGTCGAGGTTCGAGAGCGGCTCGTCGAGCAGGAACAGCCTGGGCTGCTTGACGATGGCGCGGCCGATCGCGACGCGCTGGCGCTGCCCGCCCGACATCTGCGCCGGCTTCTTGTCGAGCTGCGCCTCGATCTCCAGCACCCGCGCCGCCTCGGCGACGCGCGCCTCGATCTCCTCCCTCGGCACCCGCGCGTTGCGCAGGCCGAACGCCATGTTCTCGCGCACGCTCATGTGCGGGTAGAGGGCGTAATGCTGGAACACCATGGCGACGCCGCGGCGCCCCGGCGGAAGCGGGTCGATCCGCTCGCCGCCCAGCCTCACCTCGCCCGCGTCGAGAGTCTCAAGCCCGGCGATGATCCTCAGCAGCGTCGACTTGCCCGAGCCCGAGGGGCCGAGGAAGGCGATGAACTCGCGCTCGGCGACGCTGAGCGAGACATCGTCGAGGACGGGCGTGCCGCCATAAGCCTTGCGAATGTTGCTAAGCTCAAGCGTCGCCAACGGGAATCCCCTCCGGCGGGCTTCTTACACAGCAACGCGCGCTCCCCGCAACCGCGGCGGGAAGCGTGCCGTGGAGCGCCCGTCGGTGATGGGTTGATCGATCAATCAAGTCGTGCCATAGCGGCTTTCGAAGAAAGGCCGGGATGCACAGCGCGAAGCAGAGGATCATGATGACGGCGATGCGGCTGTTCGCCGAGCGGGGCTACCAGTCGACCGCCGTCGCAGACCTTTTGCGCGAATCCTCGGTGCATTCCGGCAGCCTCTACCACGCCTTTCCAACCAAGCAGGACGTGCTGATCGCCGTCCTCGAGGCCTATCGCGACGGCATCGCGCCGATGCTCCTCGAGCCGGCGTGGAAGGGCGTTCACGATCCCATCGAGCGGATCTTCGCCTTGCTCGGCGCCTACCGCCGGCTGCTCGTCGAGACCGGGTGCACCTACGGCTGCCCGATCGGCTCGCTGGCGCTGGAGCTGCACGAGCCGGACCCGCCGATCCGCGCCCTCCTTGCGGCCAATTTCGACGGGTGGATCGATCACGTCCGCGACTGCCTGGAGCAGGCGCGCCACCGCTTCGGCGAGGATGTCGACACGCACCGGCTGGCGACGTTCATCCTCACCGTCATGGAGGGAGGCGTGATGCAGGCCCGGACTCACCGCCGGATCGAGCCGTTCGACGACTGCGTCGAGGTCCTGCGCGATTATGTTTCGCGGCTGACGGTCAAGGGGGAGGGGAATAGGAGATGAGGATCGCGAGAGGATTGGCGATGGGCGCGCTGGCGCTGGCGGCGGCGCCCGCCGCGGCCGGGGAGCCGGGAAGCTGGCGCGACTTCCCCGGGGTCGAGAACAGCTCTTTCGTCGAGCCGAACGGCGACCGCGCGCTCCAGCTGTCGATCGTCGTTCCCGCGCCGGCCCGCGCCGTCTTCGACGCCTTCGCGACGACCGAGGGGTTCCGAAGCTGGGCGGTGCCGGTAGCAAAGGTCGACCTGCGCGTCGGCGGCTCCGTCGAATCGAGCTACAATCCGTCGGCCAGGCTCGGCGACCGCGACAACATACGCAACGAGATCGTCGCCTACGTCCCGGGCCGCACGCTGGTGCTCCGCAACGTCCAGGCGCCGCGCAGCTTCGTCGACCCGGATCTCTTCCAGAAGACGGTCACGATCGTCGAGTTCGAAGCCCTGGGCCCCGAAAGCACGCGAGTCACCGTCACCAATGCGGGCTACGGGCCCGGCGAGCGCTTCGATCGCCTCTACCGCAAGTTCGAATGGGGCGACGCCTACACCCTCGCCGAATTGCGCGCGCGCTTCGTCAAGGGTCCGGCCGACTGGTCGAAGGCCGGCGCCGGCGTCGCCTCGGCCCGCGCCGCGCGGACCGTCGAGGGGCGCCGCTGAGATGGTCGCCCGCGCGCTCCTCGTCGCGGCCACCGTCGGCACCGTGCTGCAGCTCGCCATGGTCCTCGCCGGCCATCGCCTGCCGTCGCTCCAGGCCTATTACGGACCGGGCGGCATGCTCCTCTCGCTCCTCGCGGGCGCTCTCTATGCCCGCATGGCCGCGGGAGGCTGGGGCGACGTCCTGCTCGGCGGCGCAGTCGCCGGCGGCCTCTGCGCCCTTCTCGGCATCGCGCTCAGCCATGTCCTCGGCGACGTGCCGGCCTCGCTCCTCGCCCTCGGATCGGCCGCCTCGGCCGCGGCGGGCGCCGCCGGCGCCGCCCTCGTCCGCGCCTTGGGATGAACCTCGCCCGATCGCGGGCCCGGCGGACGCTGGGCGGCATCGCGGCCTGTGCGCTGTGGGCGGGGACGGCGCCCGCGCAGCAGCAGATCGTGGACCCGGACTTCGACGTCCGTCTCGACCGGCCCGCCTTCCGCGCGGGCGGACCCACCGTGGTGGTCGACGAGGCGCACGGCAACTTCCACACGGCGTCGGGCCAGTATCGCCCGTTCGCCGACCTGCTGCGCGCCGACGGCTTTCGAGTCGTCGCAGGCAAGGACGCGTTCAGCGCGGCGAGCCTTCGCGGCATGCGCCTCCTGATCATCGCCAATCCGGGTTCCCCGAACGGCGCCGACACGGACAAGCCGGCCTTCACCGAGGCGGAGGCGGAGGCGGTGCGGAAATGGGTAAAGAGCGGCGGCGCGCTGCTCCTGATTGCGGATCATGCGCCCTTCGGGCTTGCCGCGGCGCCTCTCGCGCGTCGCCTCGGCGTCGCGATGGGGCGCGGCTGGGTGTTCGAGAAAGCGCCTTCGGCGGACGGCATCACCACCCAGCTCACCTTCTCGCGGGCGAACCACCGGCTGGGGAGCCATCCGATCACGAACGGGCGAAGCTCCGCCGAGAAGCTCGGCCTCGTCAAGTCCTTCACGGGCCAGTCGCTGTCCGGCCCGCCCGGATCGGTGGCCCTGCTGCGCCTGGATCCGGACGCGCGCGAAGCGCCCGACCGGACCCGTCTCGACCGATCGTCGGAGGCCGTCCTCGCCGCGAAGGGGGGCGCGGTGGCCTGGCCCGCCGGCGTCCCGCGAGTAGGCGAGCGGGCGCAGGGGCTTGCCTTCCGCTTCGGCCGCGGCCGGGTCGTGGTGCTGGGAGAGGCGGCGATGCTCTCCGCACAGGTCATCAGGTTCCGTCCGGCCGTCGATCGTGAGGACCTGCGCGTCGGCATGGGCGCTCCGGGCAACGACAATCGCCAGTTCGCGCTCAACGTCATGCACTGGCTGGCCGGCGTGCTGCGCTAGGCATCTGGGAAGAGGAGATTCGTGATGGGCTGTCCGGTGGTACATTGGCAGATGCTCAGCGCCGACCCCGAGGCGACGTCGGAATTCTACGGCGCGCTCTTCGGCTGGTCCTTCTCGGAAGCGGACGCGCTCGGATACCGGACCGTCGAGACCGGCGCGGGCGGCGGCGTGGGGGGCGGCGTGGGCGGCGGCATCTGGCAGGTTCCCGCCGGCAGCCCGGAGGGCCTGCAGCTCTACATCCAGGTTCCCGACGTCGATGCCGCGCTGGCGCAGGTCCGCGCGCTGGGCGGGCAGGTGATCATGGAGCGGCGGACGCTTCCCGACGGCGATGCGATCGGCCTTGCCGTCGATCCCTGGGGCCGGTCGTTCGGGCTCACGACGCCGGCCCGGGCGGCTTGAGGCCCGCGGGCGCCCCCGGCCTGGAGCTTGTCCCCGCCTCGGCCGCCGATCTGCCGCCGGCGCGGGAGGCGCTCGCGAAGGGCGTCGCGAAGGGCTTTCCGCAGGCGGGCGAGGGGCTCGCCGTGCTGAACGAGGTGCTGGCGCAGTTCCTGGCGGTCGACCGGCCGGTTGAATGGAGCCAGTTCTGGGCGCTCGACGCCGCGAGCGGGCTCGTCGTCGGCCTCTGCGGGTTCAAAGCCCCGCCCCGGGGCGGCGCGGTGGAGATCGCCTATCTCACCTTCCCCGCCTTCGAGGGGCGGGGCCATGCGACCCGAATGGCGGCGGCGCTTTCGGCGCGCGCCCTGGCGGCGGGCCAGGCGGTCCTGGCCCACACCCTGCCGACCCGCAACGCCTCGGCCGCGCTGCTGCGGCGCTGCGGCTTCCGGTTCGAGGGAACGGTCGTCGATCCGGACGACGGCGAGGTGTGGCGCTGGTCGCTACGGCCGGCGGAAAGGGACGGGCCGCCCTAGGCTCAGAACCCCTCTCCCCCGGGGGGAGAGGGTAGGGAGAGGGAGCTCGGCCTCGGAGGGATCGTCGCGGCGGCTGTACCCCCTCACCCCGGCCCTCTCCCCCAGGGGGAGAAGGGCGATAGGGCTTGATGGCGATCGGTCGTGAAGCGGCTTCGGGCAAAATCCCTATAGCGCAAATGGAACGTCCGGCGGGGATCGCGAGCGATTGAATTAACGCGTCCGGTGTGACGTAATGGCCAAGCATGCGGACCATCGATGTCGTCTTGTCGGAGTTGCGCCGCCTGGGCGTGAAGCTCTCGGTCGAGCAGGGGGAATTGCGTTGCCGGGCGCCGAGCGGGACTCTTTCGGCCGATCAGCTTTCCGAGATACGCGCGATGCGCGGCGCGATCATCGAGGCGCTGGAATCCGCCGGCCCTTCGCCGCGCGACGACGCGCCTCCGGCCGGTGAGCCGAGGCCGGCGGTCATCCCGCTCTCCTTCGCCCAGAGCCGGCTGTGGCTGCTCGACCGGATGGGGCTGGGCGGATCGGCCTACAATATCGGCGTGGTCGTCCGCCTCGACGGCGCGCTCGACCGGCCGGCGCTGCAAGGCGCGCTCGACGCCCTCGTCGCCCGGCACGAGGCGCTGAGGACCCGGCTGCCGGAGGTCGAGGGGGAGGGCACGCAGGCGATCGACCCGCCTTCGCCCGTGCCCCTGCCGCTGGTCGACGTCTCGGACGCGCCCGATCCGGACGCGGAATCGTCGAGCCTGGCCGACCGGGAGACGGCGCGATCGTTCGATCTCGCCGCCGGGCCGCTGTTCCGGGCGCTGCTGCTCCGGGTCTCGCCGGCCCGGCACCGGCTGGTCCTCACCATGCATCATGCCGTCTCGGACGGCTGGTCGGTGATGCGCATCCTCTTTCCCGAGCTGATCGCGCTCTATGCCGAGAAGGCCGGGGGCGGGCGCACCGATCTCCCCCCGCTGCGGCTGCATTATGCCGACCACGCCTTGCGGCAGCGAAGGCGCCTCAAGGGCGAGGTGCTGGACCGGCAATTGTCCTACTGGCGCGGCGCTCTGGCGGGGGCACCCGCCTTCCTCGACCTTCCCACCGACCGGGCGCGGCCGGCGCGGCAGAGCTTCCGCGGCGCGCGCGTGGCGGTGGCGGTTCCGGACGAGGTCGCCGAGGGATTGCGGCGCCTCGCCGCGGCGGAGGGCGCAACGCTCTTCACGGTCGTCCTCTCCGCCTACGCCCTGCTCCTGGCGCGATGGAGCGGCCAGGACGACGTCGTCGTCGGGACTCCCTCGGCGGGCCGCCGGTCGCTCGACACCGAGCGCCTGTTCGGCTTCTTCGTCAACACGCTGCCGCTTCGCGTCCGCCTGCAGGGGCCGGGCACGTTCCGCGACCTCGTCGGGCAGGTCAAGGCGACGACGATCGGCGCCTGGGCCAACCAGGACGTGCCCTTCGACGTCCTGGTCGAATCCCTCGACATCCCCCGCGACCCCTCGCGCCAGGCGCTGATCCAGGCGCTGCTCGCCCTCCACAACGAGGCGGGGCAGGAAAGCGCCACGGCGGCGGGCATGCAATGGTCGCTCGAGGAGAGCGACAATGGCGGCGCCCAGATGGACGTCGCGCTCCACGTCTACGAGACGCCCGACGGCCTGCGCGGGTGGCTGGAATATGCCGCCGACCTGTTCGACGGGGAGACGGCGGCGCGCATGGCCGGGCATTTCGCGCGCCTCCTCGCGCAGGCGGCGGACGACTGGGACCGCCCGCTCGCCGGCTTCGAGCCGATGGGCGACGAGGAGCGGCGGCGGACGCTCGTCGACTGGAACGGCGCGCAGCGGCCCGCGGTCGACGCAGGCTGCGTCCACGCGCGCTTCGAGGACGTCGCCGCCCGGCTCGCAGACGCCGTCGCACTGTCCTTCGAGGGGGAGGAGACGACCTACGGCGCGCTGGACGAGAAGGCCAACAAGCTCGCGCACCATCTCGTCGCGCTGGGCGTCGGCCCAGACGAGGTGGTTGGGATATGCCTCGACCGCGGCCCGGACATGGTCGTCTCGATCCTGGCGATATTGAAGGCGGGAGGCGCCTACCTGCCGCTGGACCCGGACTACCCGCCCGAGCGGCTCGACTTCATGCTGCGGGACGCGGGCGCGTCGGCGCTGATCGTCGATGCCTCGACCGCCGCAATCCCTCTCCACGCCGACGCGGCAAGGGTGGCGATAGACGGCGACTGGCCGGAGATCGCCCGCCGCGACCCGGGCGCGCCTCCTTCGACGGCGGGGCCGTCCAACCTCGCCTACGTCATCTACACGTCCGGCTCGGCCGGCCGGCCCAAGGGCGTGATGGTGGAGCACGGCGCCGTGTCGGACCGGCTGCTGTGGATGCAGGCGCGCTACCCGCTCGGCCGCGACGACGTGGTCCTGCTGAAGACGCCTTTCTCCTTCGACGTCTCGGTCTGCGAGTTCCTGTGGACCCTCGGCACCGGCGCCCGGCTCGAGATCGCCCGTCCGCGCGGGCATCTCGACCCCGACTATCTGGCCCGGACGATCGAGGCGCGGGGCGTGACCGTCATCCAGTTCGTCCCCTCCATGCTGGCCGCTTTCGTGAGCGGCGGGGCGCTGGCGCGTTGCGGGAGCCTGCGCCTCGTCCTCGCCGCCGGAGAAGCCCTGCCTCACGCCCTCGCCCAGGCGTTCCTCGAGGCGAGCGGCGCGGAGCTCCACAATCTCTACGGGCCCACCGAGGCCGCGATATACGCCACCTTCCATCACGTGACGCCGGCCAGCGGCTCTCCGGTGCCGATCGGCCGGCCGCTCTGGAACACGCAGGTCTACGTGCTGGACGAGCGGCGCCGGCCGGTGCCGCAAGGCGTGCGCGGCGAGCTTTACCTCGCGGGGACCGGGTTGGCGCGGGGCTATTGCGGGCTGCCCGAGCTCACCGAGGAGCGCTTCGTCGACAACCCGTTCGCCGGGCCGGGCGCGCGCATGTACCGCACCGGCGACATCGTCCGCTGGCGGCAGGACGGGGAACTCGAATATCTCGGCCGCACCGACGACCAGGTGAAGCTGCGCGGCTTCCGGATCGAGCTGGGCGAGATCGAGGCGCGCCTGTCCACCTTTCCCGGGATCCGCGAGGCGGCCGTGGTGGCGCGCGAGGACACGCCCGGGGACAAAAGGCTGGTCGCCTATTTCACCGCCGGCGAGGATGTCGAGGCCGCGGCCCTGCGGGCGCACCTCGCGGCGGCCCTTCCCGACCATATGGTGCCGGCGGCCTATGTGCGGGTCGAGACGTTCGCGCTGACTCCCAACGGCAAGCTGGACCGCAAGGCGTTGCGGGCGCCCGACGAGACGTCGCTGGCGCTCGACCCCTACGAAGCGCCGGCCGGGGAGATCGAGACCCGGCTCGCCGCGATCTGGCGTGAGGTCCTCGGCGTCGCGCGCGTGGGCCGGCACGACAATTTCTTCGCTCTGGGGGGCCACTCGCTGCTGGCCTTGAGGGTGCTCGAGCGGATCCGCTCGATCGGGCTCGAGGCCGACGTCCGCGAGATATTCGAGGCGCCGAGCCTCAGCGCGTTCGCGGCGACGATGCAGGCGGACGCCGCGGCCTCCGCGGTGCCGCCCAACCCGATCACGCCCGGCCATGACGCGATCACCCCGGACCTCCTGCCGTTGATCGAGCTGAGCCAGGAGGAGATCGACCGGATCGTCGCCACGGTCCCCGGCGGGGCGGCGAACGTCCAGGACATCTATCCCCTGACGCCGCTCCAGGAAGGCATATTGTTCCACCACCTCGTCGAGGAGGTGGGCGACACCTATCTCGCGCTGAGCCTCCTCAGCCTTCCCGACCGCGAATCGGCCTATCGCCATGCGGCGGCGCTCGACGCGGCGATAAGGCGCCACGACGCCTTGCGCACGGCGGTGGTCTGGGAGGGGCTGCGCGAACCCGTCCAGGTCGTCTGGCGCGAGGCCCCGCTGCGCGTCGAGGAGCTTCGGCTCTCGCCCGGCGACGGCGAGATATCGGAGCAGCTCACCGGCAGGTTCAGCCCCCGCCGCTACCGGATCGACTTGCGGCAGGCGCCGATGATGCGGGCCTTTCTCGCCGAGGATGCGGCGAACGATCGCTGGCTGATGCTCTTCCTCGCGCATCACCTCGTCGACGACGCGACCTCGCTGCGTCTCCTGATGGACGAATTGAGGGCCCATCTCGACGGGGTGCGGGACCTGCCGGAGCCGGTGCCGTTCCGCAACTTCGTCGCCCGCTCCCGCGCCGGCGCCGACGAGGAGGAGCAGGCCGCCTTCTTTCGCGAGATGCTCGGCGGGATCGAGGAGCCGACGGCCCCCTTCGGCCTCCTCGACATCCGCGCGAGCGAGGCCGAGGTCGTCGCTTCGGCCTGCGCGCTCGAGCCCGACCTCGCCGCGCGCATCCGCGAGGCCTCGCGCAAGCTTCGGGTGAGCGCCGCCAGCCTCTTCCATGCCGCCTGCGGCCTCGTGATCGGGCGCCTTTCCGATCGCGACGAGGCCCTGTTCGGCACGGTCCTCCTCGGCCGGATGCAGGGCGGCGGGGGAGCGGACGGAGCGATAGGGGCGTTCATCAACACCCTGCCGCTGACGGTCCGCCTGGGAAGCACGACCGTCGAGGCGTGCGTGCGCGACACGCACCGCAGGCTCGCCGGAGTGATGCGCTACGAGCATACGCCGCTCACCGTCGCGCAGCGCTGCAGCGACATCGCGCCGCCGGCGCCCCTGTTCACCGCGATCGTGAACTATCGCCACGATCCCGAGCCGGTGGTCGGCGATGGGCAGGACGGCGCCGCCGGGCCCCGGCAGATCCGGAGCGAGGAGCGGACCAACTATCCCCTCGCCCTGATCGTCGACGATTCCGGCGACGGCTTTTCCGTCACCGTCCAGGCCCGGTCGCCGATCGATCCGGCCCGAATGCTCTCGATGACGCGGCGGGCGCTGGAAGGCGTCGTCGCCGCGCTCGCGTCGTCGCCCGAAACGCCGATGGCGGCGATCGACTGCCTTCCGGCCGAAGACCGCGCGCTGATGGGCGTCGGGGAAAGCGGCCGGCCGGCCGGCGGCGAGCCCGACCCGCGCCCCGTCCATGCGCTTTTCGAGGACTGGGCGGAGCGCCGGCCCGACGCCGCCGCGCTGACGTTCGGGCAGGAGTGGCTGAGCTACGGCGAGCTCAACGCCCGGTCGAACCGGCTCGCGCGGTTCCTCCGGTCGGCGGGGGTGCGGCCGGGCTCGCGCGTGGCGATCTGCGCCGGGCGGTCGCCGCACGCGATCGTCGCGGTGCTCGCCGTCCTGAAGGCCGGCGCGGCCTATGTGCCGATGGATCCCGCCTACCCGGCCGAGCGGCTTGCCTTCATGCTGGACGACTCGGCGCCGGCCCTCGTCCTCACCGACGCCGGAACGGCGCCGGCGCTGAGCGAGGCGCTGGCGCGGGCGCGGCCTTGCGCGCTCGAACTCGTGCATCTCGATGCGGACGCGCCCAAATGGGCGGGCCTCGATCCGGCCAATCCGGAGGTCCCCGACGACGGCGCGGGCCGCCTCGCCTACATCATCTACACCTCAGGCTCGACGGGGCGGCCGAAGGGGGTGATGATCGAGCACCGCAACCTCGGCCGGCTGTTCACCGCGACTCGGCCGCTGTTCCATTTCGGCGAGGCGGACGTCTGGACGCTGTTCCATTCCCTCGCCTTCGATTTCTCGGTCTGGGAGATGTGGGGCCCGCTGGCCCATGGCGGCCGGCTGGTCCTCGTGTCGCACGACTGCGCCCGCTCCCCCGAGCAATTCCACGCCCTGCTCTGCGCCGAGGGGGTGACCGTCCTCAACCAGACGCCCGGCGCCTTCCTCAACCTGATGACGGCCGAGGCGCAGAGCGCGAAGGAACATGCTCTCAGGCTCGTCATCTTCGGCGGCGAGATGCTGCGGCCGCATCTGCTCGCGCCGTGGGTCGAGCGGAACCCGCTCGAGGAGACCCGCCTCGTCAACATGTACGGGATCACCGAGACCACGGTCCACGCGACTCACCACACGCTCTCCATGGACGACGTCAAGGACTCGGACCGGAGCAGGATCGGGGTTCCTCTGCCGGACCTCGACATCCACATCCTCGACCGGAACCGGCAATTGTCGCCGTTCGGCGTGGCGGGCGAGATGTACATAGGCGGCGCCGGAGTCGCGCAAGGCTATCTCAATCGCCCGGAGCTGACGGCGGAGCGCTTCCTTCCAAGCCCCTTCGTCGCCGGAGAGCGCCTGTACAAGAGCGGCGACCTCGCACGGCGCGGCGCGGACGGCGTCATCGAATATCTGGGCCGGACCGACGACCAGGTGAAGCTGCGCGGGTTCCGGATCGAGCTGGGCGAGATCGAGGCGCGGCTGTCGAGCCACCCCGGCGTGCGCGAGGCGGTGGTGTTGGCCCGGGAGGACGTGCCCGGCGCCAAGCGGCTGGTGGCCTATTTCACGGCGGCGGACGGGGTGGAGGCCGCTTCCCTGCGCGCGCACCTCGCGGCGGCGCTTCCCGACTACATGGTGCCGGCCGCCTATGTGCGCCTCGACGGCTTCGCCCTGACCCCGAACGGCAAGCTCGACCGCAAGGCGTTGCGGGCGCCGGACGAGGCGGCATTCGCCCTCCACGCCTACGAGCCGCCGGTCGGGGAGACCGAGACGGCCCTCGCCGCCATCTGGCGGGAGGTGCTGGGGGTCGAGCGCGTCGGGCGCGACGACAATTTCTTCGCGCTCGGCGGGGATTCGATGCTGGCGGTCCAGCTCACCCTTCGCGCCAGGCTTCTCATTCCGGCCTTCGCCGTCGCCGACGTCTTCCGCCATCCGACGATCAGGGAGGTCGGCGCCGCCGTCGCGGGGCGCGCCGCCGGCGGGGGAGTCGCGACGCTCCCTCCCGCCGTCTCCAGCCTGGGGGAGGAGGGGGTCGACAACGACCTCTACGAGGACGCCTATCCGCTGACGACGATGCAGTCGGTCATGCTGCGCGAATATGACTCGAACAGGGGCTCGGAGCGCGGCGCCTATCACGCGCAGCAATGGATCAGGGTCCGCCACAAGGGCTGCTCCGCGGCGGCGATGGAGCAGGCGGCCCGGATGCTCGTCGAGGCGCAGCCGGTCTTGCGGACCCGTTTCCTCGAGACCGCAGGCGGGCAGCCGGTCCAGGCGATCCGCAGAGCCGCGCACGAGCGAGTCGCCTTCGACGTGCACGAGGTCGCCGGCCTGCCCCCGGACGAGCGCGAGCGCTACATCGCGGCGGCGATCGTCGAGGACAGGACCAGGCCCCTGCCGCCGCCGGACGGGGCCAGCGGGGCGCTGCGCTTCGTCTGGTTCGAGTGCGGCGACGACGTGTTCGTGCTGCTCATATCGATCCACCACGCGATCGACGACGGCTGGGGCAACCAATATTTCCTCTCCGCGCTGTTCGATTCGTACGAGAGGATGATGCGGGGGGAGGCGCCGGCCCTGCCGCTCCGCGACAACGTCTTCAAGGAATATGTCGCGCTCGAGCGGGAGATCCGCGGGTCGAAGCCGGCCGTCGAGTTCTGGCGGAGCCGCGAGCTGCCGGTCACCAACGCCTCCACCCTCCCTGCCTCCGCGCAGGAGGATGCTCGCGCCACCGGCAGCGTGGCCGCCCTGCGTCCCGGCCTCGTCGAACGGCTTTACCGGACGGCGAGGGAGATGCGGGTGTCGGTGAAGGCCCTCGCCCTCAGCGCCTATATCGAGCTCCTGGAGACGATGCTGCGGCAGGGCTCGCCGACGACCGTCGGAATCGTCGCGAACGGGCGCTCCGACCGGCTCTCCGATCCCATCTCGGCGCTTGGCCTGTTCTGGAACCTCGTCCCGGTCTGCGTGCCCTTCGGGGGGACGCAGGCGAAGGATCATGCCGCCGCGGTCCTCAAGGCGCTCGTCGCGCTCGAGCCGTTCGCCATCTATCCGCTGCCCAGGATCGCGGCCGATCGCGGCGCGACGGAGCTGTTCTTCGCGACGTTCAACTTCCTGAACTTCCACGAAGCCTTCCGGGGCGAGGGCACCGGCGCCATGGCGCTCGTCGCCTACGACGCCTACGACAGGCTGCATTACCCCTTGAACCTGGCGGTGTCGCTCGATCGGCCGCGCGACGAGGTCACGGCCACCCTCCATTTCGACCTGAAGCATTTCCAGCCGTCGCTCGCCGAGACGCTGATGGCGCGATATCTGGCGCTGCTCGAACAGCGCCTGGTGGCCTGACCGGGGCTGGAGATCTGCCAGGCGCCCGCGCCGACGGCATTGTTGCATAGACCTGTCCGCCGTCATAACCTTCATTCAAGCGGGGACCGGCTCCGGCGACCGGCGTGGGTTGATCGACAAGATGATCGGGAACGTCTGAAATGTCCGGCATGGATACTCATGAGGTCGTGACTTCGATCATCGAGGACTTGCTGAACCGCGAAGACGTCGAGGACGACGACAATTTCTTCGAATGCGGTGGCAATTCCCTGATGGCGGCGAGGGCGCTTTCGCTGCTTGGCGACAGGTTCGGGATCGAGCTTTCGCTTTCGGCTTTCTTCGAGCATCCGACCGCGCGGGGATTGGTGACGCTCGTCGAAATCGCGCTGATGCACCGCTCCGGCGCGACCGGGGCCGCCGACGACGACCAAGGCTATGAGGACGTCCTCATCTAGTGCGGCAGCCCGTTGCGCCCCGTGAGGCCTCCGCTCCGCGTCGCGCCGGCATCTAGACGATGCTGATCCCGAGGCGCCTGCTCTTCTCCTCGTCCCTCGGCAGCTCGGCGCAGCTCTCGCCGGCCGGCGACCTCCTGGCCTTTCCGCGGCGCGGCGCGAGCGGGTCGCAAGGGATCTGGGTCAAGCCGCTGAAGGGCGGAGAGATGCGGCAGGTGGCGAGCAGCCACGACGTCCAGACGGTGGTCTGGGCGGCCGACGGAAGGCATGTTCTCTATCTCGAGGATGCGGACGGCGACGAGCAATATCGTTGCGTCGCCGTGGACCTCGAAGGGCGGGTGCGGCCGCTCACCCCTCGGGGGCTCCAGGCGCGGATATTGGGCGTCAGCGCCGCCCGCCCCGACGACGTCATGGTCCTTCTCAACGAGGAGGACCGTCGCCGTCACGACGTCTACCGGCTGAACCTGCCTTCCGGCCGCTACGAGCGCGTCGCCGTCAATCCGGGGAACGTGGTCGGCTGGGTCGCGGACAGCGCCCTCGCCGTGCGGGCGGCGCTCGCGACGACCTCGAGCGGCGGGTTCCAGCTCCTGGTTCGCGAGGATGAGGATTCGGGCTGGAACCGGGCGCGCAGCTGGGGCCCGGAGGAGCACGGCCACCCGCTGTTCTTCTCCGCCGCCGGCGACACCCTCTACCTCATCGCCAATCACGACGCCGAGACGAACCGCCTCATCGCCCTCGACATGAAGAGCGGCCGCGAGACCGTGCTCGCCGAGGACCGCGACTACGACATCGTCAGCGCCGTGCAGGATCCCGTCACCGGGGTTCCGCAGGCGGCGGTGGTGAGCGCGGAACGATCGCGCACGATCACGCTCGACCCGGCGATCGGCGAGGATCTCGCGGCGATCCGGGACGCGATGGGGGAGTCGTTTCGCGTCTTCAACCGGTCGGGCGACGGCCGGGTCTGGCTCCTCTCGAGCATTTCGGACCGTCATCCTCCCGCATGCTACGTCTATGAAAGCGAAAGCCGGCGGGTGTCGCTGGCGATCGACGATTATTCGGAATTCGACCGCTACGCGCTTTCCCGGATGGAGCCCATCGCCTTTCGCGCCCGCGACGGGTTGCTCCTCCGGGGCTATCTGACGTTGCCGCCCGGACAGGGAAAGGCGCCGGGGCCGGCCGTCCTCAAGGTTCATGGCGGGCCCTGGGCGCGGGACACCTGGGGCTTCGACCCGATGGTGCAGTGGCTCGCCAATCGCGGCTATGCCGTCCTCCAGCTCAACTATCGCGGGTCGGCGGGCTACGGGAAAGGCTTCCTCGCCGCCGGCCATCGCCAGTGGGGCCGGAGGATGCAGGACGACCTGATCGACGGAATCGCCTGGCTCGTCGCGCGCGGCGTCGCCGATCCGGCGCGGATCGGGATCATGGGCGCCTCCTATGGCGGCTATGCCGCGCTGGCCGGGCTGAGCCTCACCCCGGAGGCGTTCGCGGCCGGCGTCTGCATGTTCGGCCCCAGCGATCTCATGGCCTTTTTGCGCAATGTTCCCAAGCAATGGACTTCCTACCGCTCCCTCCTTCACGCGAGGGTGGGGGATCCGGAGGTCGATGCGGAGGCATTGGAGGGCGTTTCGCCGATCAAGAACTACCGCAGCATCCGGGCGCCGCTGCTCGTCGCGCACGGCGCGAACGACGCGCGCGTCCCCTGCGCCGAGACCGACCGGTTCGTGTCGGCATTACGCTCGGCCGGCGGAACGGTCGACTATCTCGTCTTCGCCGACGAGGGGCACGGCTTCACGCGGCCGGAGAACCGACTGCACCTCTGCGCAAGGATCGAGGCGTTCCTCGCCAGTCACCTGCGCGGCGAGTGCGAGCCGGAGGAAGAGGGCGCCGTCCACGCCGGGACGGAGCGGTAGAGCGCGCCGGACGTCGTCGCTCCGGCCGTCAGCCGGTCCGCTCCCCGATGATCAGCATCTGGCCGGGCGCCGAGCGCAACTTGATCTTGCGGACGACCTTGCAGCCCGCCGCTTCGAGCCAGGAGACGATGGCGCCGGGCGCATAGGCGTTGCTCCCCGTCATGATGAAATAATGGAGCGACATCATGTGAAGGAAGGCGTCGACCAGCGGCCGGTTGTTCGAGCTGCCCACTTGATCGCTGATGACGATCATGCCGCCGGGCGCGAGCGCGCCGGCGGCGCGCTTGATGATCGCCTGGCACTCTTCCGGCCCGAAATAATGGATGAGGTTCGAGACCAGGACCGCATCGTATCCCGAGCCGGGATCGTCCTTGCGAATGTCTCCGGCGCGGATGTCGAATTGCGGGTTGTTGGTGGCGATCGCATATTCCAGCGCGTCCGGGACGTCGAAGATGGTCGCGACGAGCTGCGGGTTCTTGCGGCAGAAGGCGGCGCTATATTGTCCGTGGTTTCCGCCTATGTCGAGGAAGCGGCGCGCGTCCGGCGACAGGCCGACGCGGGTCGCGATCTCCTCCGCCGGCCCGGCGGCCATCGCGGCCATCGACTCGTTGAATATCGCCCAGCGGCCGGGCTTCAGCGACATCCAGTCGTGCAGGTGGATCCTGATCGATCCGTTCCGAAGCGCGTATTCGAGATTCTCCGGCCAGGTCTCGGTCAGGAGCGAATTCCACATGTGGATGAAATTGGCGATGTTGCCGGGCTTCGATTTCAGCAGCCAATGGTTGGTCAGGGAGGTGTTGGCGTAGTTCGCCCCCTTCTTCTGCACGTAGCCGGCGGCGGCGAGGAACTCCAGCAGCCGGCGCATCCCTTCGGGATCGCAGCCGGTGAGCCGGGCGAGCTCGGCGGGGTTCTTCTCGCCCGCGCCGATATGCTCGAAGACGCCGAGGTCGATCGCAAGGGCGGCGGAGTGGAACGCATTCGCGCCGAGCAGGTCCAGCATGATGCCGGGCGCCTTGTTGTGACGCAGCGCCCATCGTTCGACCAGATTTGGAATTATGGGCATTGCGGCCTCCCCGATTGCCGAAAGACGTTGAAGAACGGGCGGATCATTTGGACCGGCTCACCGCGTCCCGGCCTCTGCCCCGGCCTCGGCCTCTGCCCCGGCCTCACCAGCCCCGGCCTCCCCGGCCTGAGCCTCCATCTGCATCCACCAGGCGTCCACCCACCATTTCTGGCCCTGCAGATAGAGCTTCTGCCATTCCGCCACGTTGCTGGGCGCGGGATAGTATTTGCCGAATTCGAAGCGGCTCCGCTCCTGCATCACGAGCCGGACGAGCGGGTGCATGCCGAACACCCCGTCGTGGGTGAATCCCTGCCTCGGCATGCGCGACCAGCCGAGGTCGACGATTCGGTTCGCGCCGGCCACGGCGATCTGGTCGCGCAGCCTATGGCCCAGCTCCGAGGGCATGACGGAAACGGTCTGCATCTGCGAATTCAGATGCGGCAGCGCCTCCGCGAAATCCTCCACCGGAGAAAGGATCAGCGTTCGCCCCAGCGGGTGGGCGAAGGCCGGATCGGGCAGATCCCTGACGAGGGAGACGATCGCCCAATCGTCGCCGCCGTCGACGTCGTGCCCGAGATAGCGCGCCTCGAGCAGCGTCGCGCTGCGATGGGCGAGGGCATCGCGATTTGACCCGAGCGGGTAGCGCTCGGCGAAAAGCTCGAAATAGCGGCGCAGGCACGACCTGAAGAGATCGAGATCGCCTTTGACGAAGGCGCGCTGCGTGTTGAAGCAGGCCTCCTGGTCGTAGAAGCCGACGTCCTCGACCAGGCGCAGCGCCGCCTCGTCCGGATCGCATGCGGTGAGGTCAACCAGCGAGGCGCTCCAGCGCGGCCCGAACTCGGAGACTGGGACATTGGCGCGGACCTTGCGCTTGACGGCCTCGACCGCGGCGCCGCCGCCCCAGATGCACACCGCGTCGGCGGTCGCCAGGCATTCGTCGCCAATCTCCGATTCGTGCGGCCAATAGGCGACCGACAAGGATCGCGCGATCGGATGATCGGGATCGGTGGCGATGATCGTCTGGACCATCCCCAGCACCGTCACCAGATCGCGCGAGGGGAGCTTCAGCAGGTTTATGTTCCGGGTGATGATGCCGCGCAGGAGGCTGTACAAGCCGGCCAGCGGGAGGTTGCCCACCAGATATTGCAGCACCAGCCCGCGGGGAAAGGCGCGGACCAGGCACATCTGGTTGGGGATCCATTCGTCGAAGATCCGCTCGTTCCCGAATTCCGCGGCGATCGTGTCCCAGGTGTGGAAGCGCTGGGTGAGGAAGTGGCCGATCGTCTCGTAGTCGGCCTCGATCATGGCCGCCGAGAAGCCGGTGATCCTGTGCGCGTAGGAATCGGCGAGCTTCCGCCCCGGCGCGCGCCGGGTCATCCACTGGTCGCCGGCGGCATGGAGGAAGAGCGTCAGCTCGTCGGTGGTGAGCCGGCTGAGCTGCTCGCTCAACGCCGCGCGCTCCGCCTGGATCTCCGCGAGGTCGGCGGAGAGCATGACCGGGATGCGGATGGTGACGCCGGTCTCGTACTTCAGAACGTGATTGTCGGACCGGTCGGCCGGGAGCACTTCCCGGCCGTTGACGATCATCGGCAGGTCGAACGTCAGATCATCCATCATACATCTCGAGGTTGGCCCGGTCCGCGAGGTCCATGCGCTGCGCCTCGGCGGCGGCGATGATCTGCGCGAAGGAGGGCTCGACGATCTTGTCCGGATCGGCGCCGGTGGCGCGAAGGCACTGGCGAACCGCGCAGTTGAAATAGGCGGTCGCCAGCACCGGGTTGCGGTAAAGCTGGTGGGTCGCCGCCTGGATGGCGATCACCTCGACGGACCGGCCGCCGCGGGCCGCCTGCGAGGCGACCTTCCTCACGTCTTCCATGTTGACCCAGGGGTCGTCGGTGCCGGCGATGAAGACGATGGGCCGCCGGCAGCGAAGCAGGTCGGCCACGGTATCGGCGGGCTCGACCAGATCGTGCTCGATGCTGTCGTTGACGAACACCTTGTCGACCTCATAGCCCAGCACGAGGTTGCGGTCGGGAAATTCCTCGCCGCTGCGCACGATCCGGACGAGGTCGACGCCCATCACCTCGCGCAGAGTGTATTGAAGGTCAACGACCGGCGTGATGAGGACGACCGCGCGCCAATCGTCGCGGCCCGCAAGCGCGCGCATGACCGCGCGCGACGAAAGGCTGATGCCCAGGACTACCGCCCCCGGGCAGAGATCGAGCACCGCCGCGGTGTCGATCGCCAGCTCCGACAGGCGGAAGGCTTCGATGGAGCCGGTGCTCCGTCCGGGATGGTTGCGCGGGTCGAAGCGATAGACCCTGAGGCCGTTCAGAGTCATGAGATAGGCGGTCGAGAACAGCCGCTCGGCGCTCATTCCGAACGGCGGCACGATGAGGACCGTGCCGCGTTCCTCGCCGGCCGGACGGTCGATCGTGACGACCAGCTTGTCCGTGCCTAGGGTGAGGGTGAGCTCTTCGTCGTTCATCGTCCCGGTCCCGCCCGCTAGGCTCCGATGGTTTGCAGTTTGAGCGCGCAGCCCCGGGACTCGATCCGGTTCACCCTGCGCTCGAACACGACCACGTCGCCGGTTATCCCGCAGGGACATTGCTTGCGCTGGACGACGGTCCCGAAATCGTCGCTCAGTATGAACCCGGGATAGCTCAGCGGCGTCGGGTCCAGGAAGGAGAGCAGGCCGGGCTGGCCGCTGGGCATCGCCGCGAGCGTGCGCGGGTCGCGCGCGAGCACGGTGATCCACGGCGGGCTGTGCTTCGCCTTGAACGCGCACTCGAACAGCACGGTGTTCAGCTCGACCATGTTGTAGCTGTCCCGTATCGGCGCCGTGTCGGGAAAGCCGAACGCGGCGGCCAGCCGCTCGTCGAAGACCGTGCGGTCGATGATCTCGTTCTCGCGGCGCTTCCAGCCGCCGATCGCGATGATCAGGGATTTCGGGCTCAGCCTGAGCGGGCCGCGCGCCTCCAGATATTTCGCCAGGTCGAGGAGCAGGGGCGGCGGGCCGACGATGTTCACACCCTCGTTCTCCGGAACGGCCGCGAGGTCGGCGACGATCTCCTTCATCGCCAGGACGTCCCTGCGAACATAGGATCGCGTGGTGTACAGGACGCCGACGCCGGCCATGACATAGGAGACCCAGACGTTGGGGGCGTCCCGGGTCGCGGGCGTCAGGTCGAAGACCTGCCGGTCGAAGGTCTCGACGCCCAGCACCTCGCGCTTTCCGATGGCGACCGACGCGAAGAACCGCTTGAGCGTCACATCGTCGCGAGGAACCACGGAGACCGTGCCCAGGGTTCCGCTGCTGGTGGTGAGGATGACCTCGTCCTGCCCGGAGCCGGTGCGGATCGCCTGGTCGCCGCGCTTGAAAAGGCCGGTCGACAGCAAGGGTATGGTCGCGAGATCGGCCGCGCTGCTCAGGCGGTGGCTTCCGAACCCCAGGCTCTCGCAATATCGATCATAGGCTGGATTGTGCTGCCGGTGATGATCGACCGCCTGGCGTGTAAACCTGAGCCTCAGCGCGTCGATCGCATCGGCATCCTTGTTGCCCAGCTGGTAGATCTCGTCGGTGCCCAGGATCGTATCGAGGGGATCAATGTCTTCGATCACGCTTTCTTGGAGCGAGATCTCATGCAAGTCCGTCATTTATCTGCAGACAAGCTGGTGCCCGACGACCGACGCCTCACGCGACTCGAACCGAGGGAGTATTGCAACGAGCCGTTGCAGGTGGAGACTGCGACATTCGGTCGAGCAGATCGTTCCATGCTGACTTAACCCACCCCGTCTCGGCCGCTGCCAACGACATGATCGTCGCATGACTCCCGGCCCGAATCAAGAATGCCTCGGGAAGGCCGGGAGATCGACCGAAGGATTTGCGGCGCGGGCCGCTTTTGGACCGGCTGTTGTCTGGAGAACGCGGCCGAGTCGCCGGACCGGGCGCGACTACCACAGGATTACCGCCAAGAGGGCGCGTGGCCCTGCAGCGCGTCTTGCAAGAGGCGCGGCGTGCGCTCGGCGCCGGATCGTGCGGGAGGGCCCGTCGCCGCTCCGGGAGGGGCCGGAGCGGGGGCTCTTCGCAGGATCCGCCTGCAGGGATGCTTGGCGCCTGATCGAACAGGGGCTGCGAAAACGAGAACAGAATCAAAATCCGGCCGGTGACGCTACAATCATGTAGGCGTCACCAACCGGACGATGAAGACCGGCATTCAAGCCAAAAGTCTTATCAGCATTCCTGCAGCAAGGCGGGAACGAACAGTTCTTCTTCCACAAGAACGAATTCGTTCTGCGTCGTCGCCACTTCGTTCGAAGCCGCTTCGCTGTCTTCGATTTTGATGCTGAGCTTGTCGTCCATTCTTTCCATAGTCTCCGCTCCTTACCATCCCGCTGGCGTGCGAGATCCCTCATCGGCATAAAAGCTCGGCCTTCGGCCGTTCTGGTCTACGAAAGTTCCGAACTCTTGAACGTGTGATCGCTGAGAACCCTACCCAGTCTTTACAACGAGTGCGCGCTGTGGTCAAGTGGCGCAGGGGCAAAGCTATATGCTTGGTAAGGCCCAACTTTATGGCGGTCTAACAAACGGGCAATTGCAGTATAACATGCACTATTAAGTGGTTGGAGGGGCGAAGAGTGAGACATCCATGGGAAGACTCCTATCCTCAAGGACTCTCCTGGTCGTTGCCGATCCCTCCCGCCCCGCCATTACAAGACGCTCTTAAAACAGCGGCAGACCGTTGGCCGGAAAGACATGCAATAGACTTCTATGACTATGAATTAACCTTCCGAGAACTGGACGACTTGGCGCGCAGAGCGGCTAAAGGTCTTCGCGACTTGGGAGTTGAAAGAGGCACGCATGTCGGTCTCCACCTGGAGAACACGCCTCACTTCATCATCTGCTTCTTCGGCGTGTTGTACGCGGGCGGCACAGTGGTCAATTTCAACCCGCAAGCCGGGTCCCATGAATTCGTCGGGCAGCTCGTGGACTCGCAAGTAAGACTGGTCGTCTCCGGCGACTGGCAGGGCGATTTCGCGACGACCAAGAGGCTCGCCGCCGAGAATGGAGTCGGTCTCATAGGCTGCAGCCTGAGCGATTTCCTGCCCCCGGCGGCGGTGGCGGGGTTGATCGACAGGGCGCTGCGCGAATGGTCGTGCGGCGAGGCCGAACAACGCTTCGCCGACTTGATCGCGAACGACGGCGCGCTCGATGCCGCGGCGGGCGGGCAAAGCGAGAGCGACGTCGCGGTCCTTCAATATACGGGCGGGACCACCGGTGAACCGAAGGGGGCGATGCTGACGCACGCCAATTTCTTCGCCGTGCTTTACATGCTCCTTCTGTTTACTGGCGGCGGCTTCAACGAACGTCAGTACAAGATCCTGTGCGTCCTGCCGCTGTGGCACGTCTTCGGCCTGACCTTCATCCTGCTGAGGTCGGTGATGACGGGCACCGAGATGGTGCTGCACCTTCGGTTCGACGCCGGCCGGGTCCTGTCGGACATCTCACGCAAGAAGGTCACCGCCTTTTCGGGCGTCCCCGCCATGTATGCCGCGCTGGTCAATCATTCGAGGTTCCTGACGGAGGACCTGACCTCGGTGCTCAGCTGGACCTCGGGCGGCGCGCCGTTCCCGGCGGAGCTGAAGGCGCAGTTCGAGCAGCGGGCGCGCGTCGACATCTACGAAGGTTATGCGCTGACGGAAACGGCCGGCATCGCCGTCCAGGCGCTGACGCCCGACAAGCTCGGCACCTTCTGCGTCGGCCTGCCGGTCCCCAACACGCTCGTCGAGATCGTCGACATGGAGACCGGAACGAGGCTCCTGCCGCCCGGCGAGCATGGCGAGATCTGCATTTCGGGGCCCCAGGTGATGAAGGGCTATTGGAGGAGGCCGGACGAGAATGCCGCCGCCTTCGAAGGCGGGCGCTTCCATACCGGCGACGTCGGCTTTCTCGACAAGAAGGGGTTCGTGACGGTGCTCGACCGGAAGAAGGACATGATCCTCGTCGGCGGGCATTGCATTTATCCGCGCAACGTCGAGCGGGTGCTGAACGAGCATCCGGCCGTCGAGGAGGCGGCGGTGGTCGGCGTACCCAATCCGGATTTCGGCGAGGTCGCCCATGCGTGCCTCGTGCTCCGGCCCGGGCACAATCCGCCGACCCAGAGGGAATTCTACGCCTTCCTCGCCGAGCGGCTCTCGACCCACGAGATCCCGTTGAAGTTCCAGTTCCTCGACGCTCTGCCGAGGACGGCTGCCGGGAAGGTGAAGAAGAGGGAGCTCTCCGCGAAGGATCGAGACGTGACGGCGGGACGCGCGGCCTAGCCGGCGCGACGACGGGAAGGCGGAGAGCGGTGACGAGGCAATGAGTCGCAGCGGGGGGAATGGCTCGGTGAACGAATTCGACTACGTCGTGGTAGGCGCCGGCTCGGCCGGCTGCATATTGGCGGCGCGGTTGAGCGAGGATCCGGCCAACAGCGTCCTGTTGCTGGAGGCGGGTCCGGCGGAAGAGAATTTCGCGATGCGTGCGCCCGCCTTGTTCTACGTCCTCCAGCGCTCTCGCTTCGACTGGGCCTATCGCACGGAGCCGCAGGGCGCGGTCGACGCGCGGCGCATGTCCCTGCCGGCCGGCCGGGTGCTGGGCGGGTCGAGCGCGATCAACGCCGCGCTCTACGTGCGCGGGCACAGGTCCGATTATGACGACTGGCGGGACTCGGGCAATCCGGGCTGGGGCTGGGAGGACGTCCTGCCCTATTTCAAGAAGTCGGAGCGGCAGGCGCGCGGCGCCTCCGCCTGCCACGGCACCGACGGACCCATCCAGGTCGCGGACCAGAGCGAGGTCGCGCCCAGCACAGCCGCGTTCGCGAAGTCGGTTGCGGCCGTGTTCGGAGTGCCGATCGTCGACGATTTCAACGGCGGCGATTCGACCGGAGCGGGCTATTTCCAGGTTACCTGCCGCAACGGCCGGCGCTCGAGCGCCGCCTCGTTCATCCGCGAGGTGCGGACAAGGCCGAACCTCGAAGTGCGCACCGGCGCCGTCGCGACCGGGATCGAGATCGGCGCGTCCCGCGCCACCGGGGTCCGGCTGCGGACCAAGGCGGGCGACGAGACCGTCAAGGCGCGGCGCGAGGTGATCCTGGCGGCGGGCGCCATCGGCTCGCCCCGCCTGTTGATGCTCTCCGGCATCGGACCCGCCGCGCATCTGCGCGAGGTCGGCATCGACGTCAGGCTCGATCTGCCCGGGGTCGGCCGGAATTTGCGCGACCATCTCGGCTATCCGCTGTCGTACGAGGCCGCCTCGGGCAGCGCGCCGCACTACAGCCTTCCCGCCTCGCTGCGCTGGATCTTCAACTACATGGTGAGCGGCGGGGGAGGGCCGCTGGGGCGCTCCTACATGGAAGGCTGCGCCTTCGTGCGGACCGACCCGGGCCTGGAGCGGCCCGACCTCCAGATCCACTTCGCGCCGTGGAGCAGCCTCGAGCCCAATCTGGACGAGAAGCGGGATCTGAAGCGCGGGCGCGGCTTCACCTTGTTCCCGACCCTCCTATACCCGCGGAGCACGGGCGAGATCCGCCTGGCCTCGCGCGATCCCCTCGCGCCGCCCCGCATCGATCCGCGCTATCTCTCCTGCGAGGAGGATCTGCGGGTGCTCGCCGAAGGGGCGAGGCTGGCGCGGCAGGTCGCCGGGACCGGGCCGCTGGCCGCCTGCGCGCTGCGCGAGGTCGCCCCCGGGCCGGGGGTCGCGAGCGGCGAGGCGCTCGCGGCGGACGTGCGCGCCAGGGCCAATTCCTTTTTCCATCCGGTCGGCACCTGCAAGATGGGGGTGGATCCGGGAGCGGTCGTCGATCCCGAGCTGCGCGTGCGCGGCATCGACGGCCTGCGCGTCGCCGACGCCTCGATCATGCCCGCCATTCCCGGCGGCAACACCAACGCGCCGACGATGATGGTGGCGGAAAAGGCGGCCGATCTGGTGCTGGGAAAGACGGCCGCGCCGCGCCTCGTCCGAGTCAGGGAGGAGGCGCTTCGATGAGCGACATGCTGCCTGCGCCTGGAAACCTGCACCGGTGGAGCGGTTACGAACCGTCCGATCCGAAGATCATCGCCCTTTATGCCAAGGGCAAGGCCCTGCAGTGGAATGCGGACGTGGATCTGGACTGGGACCAGCCCGTCGATCCCTCGTCTCCGCTGCACGCCGCCGCCTTTCCCTTGCTCGATTTGCCCATCTTCCAGCGCCTCGGCGCCGCGGATCTCGACCGGCTGACGGCGAAGCTCACCCGCCTCACGCTCTCGCAGATCATCCACGGCGAACAGGGCGCCCTCATGGTCGCCTCGCGACTGGTGAGCCTCGCTCCCGACTATGAAGCCAAGCTCTATGCGGCGACTCAGACCGTCGACGAGGCGCGGCACGTCGAGATATTCGGCCGCTACCTGAAGCGTTGCGGCGGGATCGTGCCGCTTGCGCCCGGCTTCGGCGCCTTCCTCGACAAGGTGATCGACGCCGATTCCTGGCTCAACATGATGATCGGCATGCAGATCATCGTCGAAGGCGCCGCTCTGTCGTCGTTCCACACCTATCGCCGACGGGCGCGCGAGCCGCTCCTGTCCAGCATCCTAGACCGAGTCATCCGCGACGAGGCGCGCCATGTCGGCTTCGGATCGACCTATCTGCGCAATACGCTGGGAGACATGTCGGACGACGAGAGGGAGGGGCTCGCCGATTATGCCTACGACGCGGTGATGCTGTTCGCGCGCACGCGCCGCGAATCCTTCCGCCAGAGCGAGGTCTTCCTCAACGAGTTCGGCTTCACCCTGGACGAGGTCCTGCGCTCCGCCGCCGCGCGGCTCGAGAGCGGCGGGGCCGCGCTTGCCGATCCGGCCCGCGACGGGATCACCGAGTTCATCCTGCCGACGCTGACCCGGCTCGGCGTGCTCACCGACCGGGTGAAGGAAAAGTTCGCGAGCGCGCGCCTGCCGCCAATCATGGCGAGCAGCCTGCTCGACGAGCTCGACATGCTGACCGTGGCAAGCAGCTAGGAGGATAGCGTGCGGTCACCGCGGACCTTGTTCGATCTCCTGCAGGGAAGGGCGTCCGACTCTCCCGAGAAGGGGTTCAGGTTCACGCGCGACGCCGCCGTCACGGACTCCCTCACCTTCGCCGGGCTGGACCGGGCCGCGCGGGCGATCGCGGCGGCCCTCGTCGAGGGCGGCGCCGCCCGGGGGGCGCCGGCCTTGCTTCTGTTCCCGCCGGGGCTGGATTTCGTCAAGGCGCTGTTCGGCTGCTTCTATGCCGGCGTGGCGGCGGTACCCGCCTATCCCCCCAATCCCGGCCGGATCAAGCGCAGCATGGCGCGCCTCGGCGGGATCGTCCGGAGCTGCGCGCCCCGCATCGTCCTCTGCACCTCCGAGCTGCGCGGCACCGCGGACGCGATGGTTTCCCATGTGCCTGAGCTTCAGGACGCGACCTGGATAGAGATAGACGCGCTGCGAACGGATCCGGACGGTTGGCGCCCCTTGCCCCTGGCCCCCGACGACCTCGCGATCATCCAATATACTTCGGGTTCGACCGGCGAGCCGCGCGGGGTCATGGTCACGCACGGAAACATCCTGCACAACCAGCAGCTCATCGCGGAGGCGTTCGGCAGCCGGGAGGGCGCGGAAGTCGTGGTGTCGTGGCTCCCGGTCTATCACGACATGGGCCTGATCGGGACGACGATCCACCCCGTCTACCTCGGCGGCGAGTGCGTCATGCTGGCGCCGCTGGAATTCCTCCAGAGCCCGTACAAATGGCTTGCGGCGATTTCCAAGTTCGGCGGCACCATGGCCGGAGCGCCGAATTTCGCCTACGATCTTTGCACGCGAAAGATATCCGACGAGCAGCTGTCCTCGCTGGACCTGTCCAGCTGGCGGGTGGCGTTCTGCGGCGCCGAGCCGGTCCACAAGGAGACGCTCGAGCGTTTCGCGACGCGATTCTCGCAATGCGGCTTCCGGCGCTCCGCCTTCCTCCCCTGCTACGGCCTCGCCGAGGCGACGCTGATCGTCTCGGGCGCATCGCGGCCGGAAGGCTTCGTCGCGTCCGCGGTGGACGTCGCCGCCTATCGCGCCGCCCGGCTGACGGCGTCGCGGGGCGAGGGGCCGTCGGTCGTCGGATGCGGTCCCGCGGTCGGCGGTCAGCAGCTCCTCGTCGTGACGGACGGCGCGCCCAGGGCGCCGGGGGAGGTGGGCGAGATCTGGGTTCGCGGGGACAGCGTGGGCCGCGGCTATTTCAACGATCCCGCGCAATCGCGCGAGACGTTCGAGGCGAGGCTCGCGGACGGAAGCGGGCCGTTCCTCAGGACAGGCGACCTCGGCGCGCTCGACTCCGATGGCGAGCTCTACGTGGTGGGCCGGCTCAAGGATCTGTTGATCGTCCGCGGCCTCAATTATTATCCCCAGGACATCGAAAGGAGCCTCGAAGCGGCCCTGCCCGCCGCGAGGCAGGGCTGCTCCGTCGCCTTCGCCGTCGAGGAGGGCGATGGCGAGAGCCTCGGGGTGCTTCTGGAATACGATCCCCGCGCAAGCCGCGTAGAGGTCGACTGGAACGCGGCGGTGGAGGCGGTGCGCACCGCCATTGCCGCGGACCATGACCTTGCCGTCCGGACGGTGCTGATCGCCGCCGCCGGGGAAGTGCCGAAGACGTCGAGCGGGAAGGTGCGACGCAATGAAACGCGGCGCCGGATACTCGCCGGCGAGGTAAAGTTGCATCACCGGTGGGATTCCGCCGCGGCCGCTGCGCCGATTCCAAGTAAGCTCACCGGGCGTGGTGAGCAGGAGATAGCCGAATTCATCGCTTCATGGTTGTCCAGGGCGTTGGGGCGGGCGGTCGGCGTCGACGCGGTATTCGAAGAGGTCGGGCTTGACTCGCTCGATGCGGTGCGCCTCACTCAGGCGGTGGGGAGGGAGCTTGGCCGGGAACTCAGTCCGACTCTCGCGATGGATTTCCCGACTATCGGCCTGCTTGCGGGGCACTTGGCATCGTCTTTGCGCCGCGAGCTCGTGTCGATGATTCCGAACGATGGCGCAGGTGACTGATATGGCCGAGCCCGGCGATACTTCCGAACGCACGATCCAGCTCAGCCCCGCGGCGCGGATCGTTCCGCCCTCCTTCCTCTCCAACGACCAATGGGCGGTGGAGACCTATATCGGGCCCAAGCGATGGAAGGCCTCCGTGCCGGCGGTCATGTTGCTGCTCGCCTGCACCGAGGCCCAGTCCCGCGAGGCCGTGCTCGACCGGGTGGAAAGCCTGACGCTGGCGCCGCGCGACAATCTCGAGTCGCTTCTGGCGGACCTGGAGCGATGCGGGCTGGTGGTCGGCGCCTCGGAGGCGTCGCAGGCGAACGGCGAGGTGGCGGTCGGGCGCGAGATCCAGCAGACCTGGGCGCGGGCGAACTGGTCCGAAGCCGCGGAATACCATCTCTCCACGCTCGACTATCCGTTTCCGGACTATTCCACGAACGGGCGCCAGATCGATACCGAGCGGATGCGGGGCTATATCGCCGAGGAGCAGGATGAGGACCGGTACAAGCGGATAGACGCGGTCGACCGCATTGCGCTGCCGATACCCGACGCGTCGCTCCTCGACGTCCCGTTCGGCGCGGCGCTTCGCAACTATGTCGATCCCGATCCTTCGAAGGACGCACCGGTCGTCGACGGCGACGTCGTCCGCAACCTGCTCGCCATGACCTTTTGCGAAGTGGGGCGGATAAAGGGCGGCCGGTGGGCGCGCGCGCCGATGGTGCGGCGCACCAGCCCGTCCGGCGGCGGGCGCCATCCTTCCGAGGCCTATCTGCTCGTGATCGACGTTCCCGGTCTCGCGCCCGGCTGGTACCATGTCGACGTCGCCCCCCCGCAGCTCTCGCTGATGCGGGAGGCGAGGTTCAGCGATTCCGAGCTGCGGGAGCTGTTCCCGCTCGGCTACGGACGGGCGCCGTTCGAGGTCAAATGCCTGGTCGCGCTGACGACGATCTTCGAGCGCAACATGTATCGCTATCGCGAGCCGCGGACGTTCCGGACGGTCCACATGGATATCGGCCACCTCGCGACCACCCTCGGCCTGGCCGCCGCCGCCGAAAGCATCATGAGCCACGTCGCTTATGCCGACGACGAGGCGGCGATCGAGCGCAGCCTCGGGCTGGACGGCCTGGACGAGGGGTACATGCTGACCGTGTCGCTCGGGGTTCCGGCGAAGGACGCAGGGTAGACGAGGGGGCGATGGGAATGACCGGAATCGAGAATCGGGAAAACTGGTTGCCTCTTCTCAGCATCAGGCCGAGCTCCGGCCGCCAGATCGTCTTCAGCGACGCCCTCAACCGAAGGCGCGCCGCCGTCGATTCGAACGTCCTGCTCGAGCATCTGGCGGCGCGCTATCGCGGCTCCCCCTCCGGCGACGGCAGCCGCAAGCTTGCCGACAAGCTCGCCGAGCTCGGCTGGTTCCCGCCGGCCCCGGTCGAGGCGGGGGTCGTCGACCGTATCGCCCACTGGTGGAATCGCGGCTGGACCTCGTCGCTGCGCTATTACCTCTGGTCGAGGGGCCGGCCGCAGGTCGACGCGAAGGACAGCACGGGCGAAGTTCGCCGCGCCGTCATCACCGGATATCTGAACGAAAGCGAGGCGCCTGCGAGACCATCGTTCGACTCGCTTCCGGTGGTCGAGCTGCCCGAGCCGAGCCCGCTTCCGGAAGACGTGACGGTCGGGCAGGCGCTGATGGCGCGGCGGAGCGTTCGCGCCTACGCGCGCCACCCGGCGCCGGCGCAGGTGCTGTCCTCGGTCCTGTGGAACGGCCTCGCCAACGTGCGGCAGCGCCAGCAGCGCATCCCCAAGACGCCGATCGACTATCTGCGCTCCTACGGAATTGCCTTCGACCTCCACGTCGCCGTGTTCGACGTCGAGTCGATCGAGCCCGGGATCTACCGGTACGACATGGTCGATCACCGGCTGCTCCGGCAGCGGGCCGGCGATTATCGCGAGGAGGTCACGTCGATCCTGGTCGGCATGCAGAGCCCGATGACGGCGAGCTGGACCCTGGTGATATCGGCCGACATACCGCGCTATCAATGGCGCTACCGCCACGAGCATGCGCTCCGCAACCTGTATATCGGCTCGGGCCGGGTCGCCCAGCTCCTCATCCTGCTGGCCCAGGCCTACGGCTTCGGCAGCGTCCCCACCCCGGCGATGCACGATACGACCTGCTGCGAGCTGTTCGGGATGGATCCGGCGAGCGAGGTCCCGCTCTACACGATCACGACCGGTCCGATCTCGAGCGCGCGCCTTCCCGAGGTGCAGCATGCCTAGCGAGATATTGCGGCTGCAGTCGAGCTACTCCTACCTCCCCGTCGACGAGGACAGGCTGGCCGTCGTGTCGACGGTGCTTCAACGGCGGGTGACGCTGCGCGGGTCCCGGGACCGGGTGGCGCGCGCCCTCGATGCGCTGGCGGGCGGCGTCGATGCGGAGCGCGCCGCCGACGCGGTCGCCGAAGCGTCGGGCCTGAGGCGCGACGAGGCGGAGCGGCTTGTGGCGGAGCTGCAGCAGGCGGCGATCCTGGTGAAAAGGCGCGCCGAGAACGACGTGTCGTCGCTGGACGGCAAGTCGCTCTACGACAGGCAGATACGCTTCCTGAGCCTGTTCGAATCGCCGGGGTCGTCCGGGATGGAGCTCAACCGCAGCCTCCAGGATCGCAAGGTCGTCATCCCCGGGGTCGGCGGAACGGGCGGGTGGATAGCGTTGATGTGCGCGCGGATCGGCATCCGCAACATCGTCGTGATCGACTGGGACGAAGTCGAGCTGAGCAACCTCCACCGCCAGATCCTGTACGAAAGATCCGATATCGGACGCTCGAAGGTCGAGGCGGCCTCGGGACGATTGTCGGGGATAGACGACGACGTCCAGGTGACCGGCCACAATCTGTTCATCGAGCGAGCCGAGGATGTCGAGCCGCTCTTCCGCGGCGCGGACCTGGTGTTCAACGCCTTCCCGCCGTTCGACGGCAATTTCGCCGTCGGCGCCGCCGCGATCGCACGCGCCGCCCTGCAGGCCGGGGTACCGTGCCTGCAGAGCCCCGCCGCCCAATGCGTCGGACCGCTGACCATCCCGGGAAAGACCGCGTGCCAGCGCTGCGCGAGGGACGTGCTGGAGGCGAATTTCAGCTACGCGACCAAGGTCGTTCCGTCCCTCTATAACGCCGGTTTCGTGGGCGCGATCTCGCCGCGCCAGGCGATCACCAGCGGCCTCGCGGTCTGGGAGGCGGCGCGGTTCCTGTCGGGGATGGACCGGCCGCCGACGCTCGACGGGACGGTGCGGATCGACATAGCCGGCTATGCGAACCACGAGTTCATCCCGATCGCGCGGCGCTTGGATTGCGAGGAGTGCGCAAGCTACGCCGCGACCGGCGCGGATCAGATGCGGGCGTAACGTGCTGCTTCGGGCGGGGCCTACGCCGGCGGGCGCGGGGCGCGGCGGGCGGAGTTGAGAGGGCGATCATGGGCACCAAGTGCGAGTTCATGAGCGATGCGTGGCTTGCGATGGTCGAGGAGACCGCGAACGGCCTTCTCGCCCAGGCCGGCAAGCCCGCCGCCGCGAAGATCGACCTCACATTCGTCGAAATCTACGAACGCGCTCCGCCCGAGGCGGCCGCCTGGGGCGAGCCGGCCTGGACGCTGCGGATCGAGCAGGGCCAGGCGCTCGTCACCCGAGGCGCGGCGCCGCGGCCGGACCTGGCGCTGACGATAGGGTGGGACGATGCCGCCCGCGCCGCGCTGATCGTCGACGACCGCATACGCAAGGCGGACCAGACCCAGAGGATGATGGACGGCCGCATCTCGATCGCGGGCAATCCGGCCGGCGTGCCCGCGTCTCTCCTGGGGGCGCTACGCGGCAGGATCGCGCCGCGTACGGTCGTCACCACGACCGATCTCGCCAATGCCTCGGGCGTTCCGATCCGCAGGACCGGGTGGGACCTCGCCGAGCTCCCCCAGCCGACCGACGACCCCGGGGAGGTGGTCGCGGACGTGCGGAAATGGGGCTACGGCATCCTGGCGAACGTCCTCTCCGACGAGGAGGTGGGCCGAATCCGCGACCGGCTGAAGGAGCAGGCGGAGCTCGAGATCGAGCATGAGGTCGCCTGGCTCGGCAATGGCGGGCGCGGCGGCAACACCTGGCTCGGCGGCCTGCGCGGCGGCGAAACGGCGCCCTGGCAGGGCGTGCGGACGCTGGTCAACAAGGGGCGAGTCTTCATCGATCTCGCCATGCACCCGAAGATCCTCGCCTGCATGCGGGGCATCTTCAACTATATGGACTTCTACCTCGGGAGCACGAACGGCCTCATCCTGCGCCGGAACGCCGAGGCGATGGTCGTGCATTGCGACCAGCAATACGTCCCCTGCACCACGCCGATCCCGTTCGCGGCCAACGTGATGGTGACGTTGAGCAACTTCACCGCGGAGAACGGCGCGACCCGCATGGTCCCGGGCTCGCACCGGGGCCCCGCCCCGCTCTGGACGCTCGACCCCAAGGTGATGGACAACGTCAATCCGGAGCCGATCGAGACGGTGCCGGCCACCTGCCCGGCGGGTTGCGCGATCTTCATCGACGGGCGCCTCTGGCACAGCTCCGGCGCGAGCAGCTCGGACGAGACCCGCTATTCCGTGACCACCTATTACACGCTGCCCTTCATCCGGCAGGCGGAGCTCTATCCGGTCAGCCTGCACGACGACGTCTACGAATCGCTCTCGCGCGAGGAGCGCGCCATGTTCGGGTTCAAGAGCTACGGCGCCCTGGGCCGCATCGACGCCCGCGCGCAAGGCGGCCGCGGCAACGTCGACGCATCCTATCCCTATGTCCCGGAGCTGCGGCGCGGGACGTAGCGGTTCCGCCACGACGCCCGGCGTTTGGCGAGATCCTTTCACCCGCCTCGACTAATACGATGGTCTGATTGTCGCACGGGTCACCCGACCCCAGAATTGCACCTGTCCGAGGAAATGGGCGGAGCCCGGTGCGCGCTCCCTTCGCGGACGGGAGAATGACGATGCCCGACACGAACGTGCATGTTGGCCGGCGCCAGTTCCTGGCGGCTTCCGCTCTGGCCGGAGCCGCGAGCCTGTTCCCGCCCGAGTCCGGCGCGCAAGGCCGAGCATCGCCCTTGGCGCCCCCGGGGCAGCCGGGGGGCGGCTCGGCGATCCGGCCGTTCCGTTATCGCGCCTCGGACTCGGAGCTGGCCGACCTCAAGCGGCGGATCAGGGCGACCAGATGGCCCGAGCGCGAGAACGATCCGACGCAGGGGGTCGGCCTCGAGACGATCCGGAAACTCGCCGATTATTGGGCGAACCGGCACGACTGGCGCCGGGCCGAGGCGCAGATCAATTCCTATCCCAACTTCGTCACCGAGATCGACGGCGTCGATATCCATTTCGTCCACGTCAAATCCAAGCATCCCAACGCGCTTCCGATCGTCGTTACCCATGGCTGGCCGGGATCGGTCGTCGAGCAACTGAAGATCATCGGCCCGCTCACCGACCCCACGGCGCATGGCGGCACCGCGGCGGACGCGTTCGACGTCGTGATCCCGTCCCTCCCCGGCTACGGCTTTTCGGGCAAGCCGGCCGTCAACGGCTGGGACCCGCAGCGCATCGCGCGCGCCTGGGCGGTGCTGATGAGCCGCCTCGGCTACAGCCGCTACGTCGCCCAAGGCGGCGACTGGGGCAATGCGGTGACCGAGCAGATGGCGCTCCAGCGGCCGCCCGGCCTCGTCGCCATCCACACCAACATGCCGGCGACCGTCCCGGCCGAGATCGCGCCGCTGCTTCCCGGCGGCCCCGAGCCGGCCGGCCTCGACGCCGAGGAGAAGCATGCCTGGGACCAGCTCGTCGATTTCTACTCGAACGGCCTCGGCTATGCGCAGGAGATGTCGGGGCGGCCGCAGACGCTCTACGCGCTGGCGGATTCGCCGGTCGGCCTCGCCGCCTGGATCATCGACCATGACATTCGCAGCTACGACCTCATCGCCCGCGTCTTCGACGGAGCGAGCGAGGGCCTGACCCGCGACGACATCCTCGACAACATCACGCTCTACTGGCTCACCAACACGGCGGTGTCCTCCGCCCGTCTCTACCGGGAGAGCAAGCTCGCCTTCTTCGCGCCCAAGGGCATCGCTCTGCCGACCGGAGTCAGCGCCTTCCGCGACGAGATCTACCAGGCGCCGGAAAGCTGGACCCGCAAGGCCTATCCGCACCTCGTCTTCTACCGTCGCCACGACAAGGGCACGCATTTCGCGGCCTGGGAGCAGCCCCAGGCCCTGACCGAGGACCTGCGCGAGACATTCCGGTCCGTGCGCAAGGCCTAACCCGACCAGGAGAAAGACCATGTTCCGCAAGCTTGTACTCGGGGCGGCGCTCGCCCTGACCGCCGCCGCCCCGGCTTCCGCCGCCACGCCGACGGAGAAGCCCGTCATCGTCCTCGTCCACGGCGCGTTCGCCGATGCGGCGAGCTGGCAGCGGGTGATCCCGATCCTGCAGCGCGACGGCTATGAGGTCACCGCGGTGGAGAACCCGCTTCAGTCGCTTGCGAGCGACGTCGAGTGGACGAAGCGCGTCGTCGACGCGCAGGCGAGGCCCGTCGTCCTCGTCGGCCATTCCTACGGCGGCGCGGTGATCACCGGCGCGGCCGCCGGCGACCCCAAGGTCAAGGCCTTGGTCTACGTCGCGGCCTTCGGGCCCGAGGCTGGCGAGCCGATCGGCGCGTTCGGGGAGAAATATCCGGTCAAGCTCGGCGCCGGCCTCAGGCCCGACACGGCCGGCTTCCTCTACATCGACCGAGGCCAGTTCCGCGAGCTGTTCGCGGCCGACCTGCCGGCGGCCGACGTCGCAGTGCTCGCCGCCTCGCAGAAGCCGGTGAAGGCCGACGTCTTCGGCGCCTCGGTGCCGCAGGCGGCGTGGAAGACCATCCCCTCCTGGTACATCGTCGCGACCGAGGACCATGCGATCAACCCGGACCTCGAGCGCTTCTACGCCAAGCGGATGGGGGCGACGACCGTCGAGATCAAGTCGAGCCACGTGCCGTTCGTCTCGAACCCCGAAAAGGTCGCCCGGGTGATCGAGGAAGCGGCGCAGGCGGCGTCGCGGTAGAGCTCACTGTGTTTGGCTTGATCCGCTCATCCTGAGGAGGGACTGAGCCTGTCGAAGGCCCGTCTCGAAGGACCCGATCCGTGCGTCCTTCGAGACGCCGTTTCGACAGGCTCAACGGCTCCTCAGGATGAGCGGGATCAGTGCGTCAACGTAATTTCACAACGCCTTGGGTGGGAGAAGACGGCATGGTCGAGAACATCGATCGGCGGCGCTTCCTGGGCGCGGCGGCGCTGACCGCTTTGGCGGCGCCGCTCGCTCCCGCCGCTTCCGGCATGCCCGGCTCCACCCTGAAGCGGGTCCAGGCCGGCCTGCTCGACGTCGCCTACGCCGGATGGGGCCCCGCCGCGGGTCCGCCGGTGATCCTGCTCCATGGCTGGCCTTACGACGTCCACGCCTTCGATGAGGTGGGGCCGATCCTCGCGGGCCAAGGATACAGGGTCGTCGCCCCCTACCTTCGAGGCTATGGCCCGACCCGGTTCCGCTCCCCCGACACGATGCGCAACGGCCAGCCCGCGGCGCTCGCCGCGGACGTGATCGACCTCATGGATGCGCTTCGGATCCGGCGCGCCACGCTCGCCGGCTTCGACTGGGGCGCCCGCAGCGCCGACATCGTCGCGGCCCTCCGGCCGGAGCGGGTCGCGGGCCTCGTCGCGGTGAGCGGCTACCTGATCGGCAGCCAGGCCGCCGGCCGCAAGCCGCTTCCGCCCGAGGCCGAGCATCAATGGTGGTACCAATATTATTTCGCCACCGAGCGCGGCCGGCTCGGCTACGAGCAGGACCGCCGCGCCTTCAACAAGCTCATCTGGAAGCTCGCCTCGCCCCGATGGGCCTTCGACGACGCGACGTTCGAGCGCTCGGCCGCCGCCTTCGACAATCCCGACCATGTCGCCATCGTCGTCCACAATTACCGCTGGCGCCTCGGCCTGGCCGAGGGCGAGCCCCGCTACGACGACCTCGAGCGCCGCCTCGCCGGCGCCCCGACGATCGCGGTGCCGACGATCACCCTGGAAGGCGACGCCAACGGCGCCCCCCATCCCGATCCCGCCGCTTATGCCGCGAAGTTCATAGGGCGGTACGAACATCGCACCATCGAAGGCGGGATCGGCCACAACCTGCCGAAGGAGGCCCCGGCGGCCTTCGCCAAGGCCGTGCTGGACGTGACGAAGCCTTAGAGGGCCTGGGCCTGGGGACGGTATCAGCCCTGGGGACAGTTACTTTTCCGAAGGCCCGTATCAGCTTTCCGCTGTCTTTCGGAAAAGTAACTGTCCCCAAACGCGGGAAAAGTAACTGTCCCCAAACGCGGGTCCCAAACGCGGGTGTCGCCGAGCGCGGGTCGGGTCGAACGGTGTGGGATCATCCCCGGCTTGATCCGGGATACATCTTCAATGTCCCGGAATCCGAGGAGAAAGGTGGAGGCCGGATCGAGTCCGGCATGACGAAACCCTTCACGCCGGCTCCAGTGCCCGATCGGCGTCGACGATCGTATCGAAGGCCTTCGGGGTCATGTCCTCGGCTCGGTGTCGATCGCCGCCTCGACCGACATGCCGGGCCGAAGCCGGGCCGTGAGCGGCTGGCCGGGATCGATCCGGATGCGCACTCCGATCCGCTGCGGCACCTTGATGAAATTGCCGGTTGCGTTGTCGGGACGGAGCACCGAGAATTCGGAGCCCGCCGCCGGCGATACCCTTTCCACATGCCCGGCGAAGCGGGCGCCGCCGAGGGCATCGACGGTGAAGGAGACCGGCTGGCCCTCGACGATCCGCCGCGTCTGGGCTTCCTTGAAGTTGGCGATCACCCACCGTTCCTCGGGCACGAGCACGAGCAGGCTGGTGCCGTTGGTGACATATTGGCCGAGCCGGACGGCGACCTCGCCGACCCGCCCGTCCTCCGGCGCCCGGATGAGGCTGTGGTCGAGGTCTATCTGGGCCAGCCGGAGCTGGGCCCGCGCCGCCTCGACCTGGGCGACCAGAGCGGCACGATTGACCTCGACGCTTCGCACGTCCTGTCGTGCGATGTCGCCTCCGGCCAGCGACTGCTGGACGGCGGCCTGCGCCTGGCGAAGCGCGGCGAGGTCGCGGTCGCGGTCGTGGCGGGTCACCCAGCCTTTCTCGGCCAGCTCCTCGGTGCGGTTCATGTCGGCCTGGGCGCGCTCGAGCTGGGCGCGGGCGTTGGTGAGCTCGGCGCCGCGCGACTCCACGCCGGCGAGACGGGAGGCATGGGCCTGGTCGCTGTTGGCGAGGTCGGCGAGCCTTGCGTCGACCGCCGCCTCGGCCTGGGCGACGCGGGCGCGGTAGATGCTGTCGTCGATCCGGGCGAGTATCTCGCCGCGGCGGACGAGCTGATAGTCGCGCACCTTGACCTCGACGACATAGCCGCTGACCTGGGGCGCGATCACCGTCGTGCGGCCGCGGACATAGGCATTGTCGGTCGAAGCCTCGCCGCCGAAGGGCGGCAGGCCCCAGGCGTAGAGCACGGCCAGCGCCGCCGCGGCGGCGACCGCGACGATCAGCAGCCAGCCGGCCGGGCGGCGCTTGGGCGGCGACCAGGTCGCGGGGGGAGGCGGGGCGACCGGCGCCGGCGCCTCGGGCGCGGCCGCTTCGGGCTCGGGCTCGGGGACGGGATCCGGGGCGGGCGGCCTGGCGATGACGGGCTCGGCCTCCTCGACGGGGCGTTCGGCTTCGATCGTTGCGACATCGGTCATGACGACGTTCCTTGGGCGGCGGCTTGCCTGGCCCATTTGGCGTTGAGGAAGATCAGCCCGGCGACCAGGGCCGCGGTCGCGAGGGCGATCAGTGTGACGAACAGGAAGGTGTCGTCGTAGGCGAGCACGCCGGCCTCGCGATTGAGCGCCTGGGTCAGCTGGCCGGCGCCCTGAAGGCTGCGGCTCGCCGGGTCGGCCAGCGCGCCCGAGACGGCGCCCGCGCCGGCCTGGAGACGGTCGGCGAGGGCGACGTTCCCCGCATTCAGCTGCTCGGCCAGCGCCGCGGCATGGGCGCGGGCATGGGCGGTCTGATAGGTTCCGAGGAGGGCCGAGCCGGCGATCCCGCCGATATTCTGGCTCGTGCTGAACACCACCAGGACGCTGATCAGATGGTTGGGGCCGCGCAGCAGGACCTGGACGAACACGTAGAGGAAGGCCGCCGCGATGAACAAGGCGGTGCCGAAGCCGATCAGCGCCTGGCTGAGATAGAGCTGGCCGGGCCGGGTCAGGCTGGTGGCGTGGCTGTCGAGCCAGGCCGCGAGCGCGATGCAAAGGGTGGCGGCGAGAACGAGGTGGCGAAGCCGCTCCGGCTTCTGAGGATCGATCGCGAGGGCGATGACGATCGTGCCCAGCGCCATCGCGGCCACCACCAGTCCGAACAGCGATCGCAACTGGTCGTTGGTGAGCCCGCTCGAGGTGAGGAGGCCGACCGAGCCGTAGGTCTGCTCGGCGAGGGCCAGGCGGACCAAGACGGCGATGACGACGAAGCGGAGCATCAGGCCGCCGCTCAGCCAGTCGATCAGAAGCAGCGGCCGCTCGCGCGCCCGTTCGATCAGGATCGCGCCCGTCAGCAGGGGAATGGCCGCGGCGAGCATCCAGCCGAGCCACGGCGCGTCGAACCACCATTGCAGGCGCCCCTGGCTCAGCACGCCGGCGATCAGCAGATAGCCGGGGACCGCCAAGGCGATCGTGGCGAAGTCGAGCGGCTCGAAGACCCTGCTGCGCTCGCCCGGCGGGATCCGGACCAGGTTGATCAGGAGCAGGCTGACCAGGGCGACGGTGAGCTCGGTCAGGGCCAGTCCCCGCCAGGAGGAATGGGCCAGAAACTCGACCGGGACCATGCGCGCGAGCGGCGTTCCGAATTGCGGGATGACGATGGCGACGCCGAGGGCGTGCGGGCGGTGTTGCGGCGCGACGACCTGAAGCAGGTCGTAGATGGTGATGGCGATGAGGGCGGCCCCGGCGAGGCCGCTCGTGGCCCTCACCGCGGCCATTGCGGGGAAACCGGGCGCGGCCAGCTGGACCAGGGTCGCAAGCGCGTAAAGGGCGAGCAGGGCCTGGGTCACGGCGTGGAAGCCGAACTGGATCCGGGCCTTGACGAGCAGCAGGTTGGCGCTCGCGTTCATCCCGATGAAGACGGCCGGAAGCCAGGCCGCCTCGGCGCTGTAGAGACCGGCGCTGCCGGCGACGACGGAGCTGTTGACGTTGACCAGGGCGTTGCCGAACGTGGCGGCGATCCCGGAGAACAGGGCCGCGCCGAAATAGGCCGTCTTGCGCCAGGAAGGATGGCGCGGCGTGAACGGCCCGCCGGGGAAGAGCGGCCGCTCGTGGGGCTCAAACTGGTAGGCGACCGCCGCGCTCATGGCCGCCGCTCAGGCCGGAACGAGGCCGGCTTCGAGATAACGGGCGGCCGGCGAGCGCCCCGACAGGTTCGGCCCGAGCGCCCCGCGGGCGCTCTCGAAGGCTTGCCAGTCGGAGAGCGAGGGCAAGGACGGGATCGTCACGCCCTCGCCGGAGTCGAGGCCGGCCAGCGCGGCGTCGACCATGTCGCCGACCTCCATCACCTTGTCGGCGGGGACGGCGCCCAGATCGCGGCCGGACCGCTCCCATATCTCGGTGCGGGTGATTCCGGGCAGGACGGCCTGCACGGTCACGCCGCGCGGCGCGAGCTCCGCCGCGAGGCCCTGCGAGAAGGTGAGCACGAACGCCTTGGAAGCGGCGTAGGTCGGCTCGAACCGCTCGGGGGCGAGCGACGTCACCGATCCGATGTTGACGATGATGCCCTTGCCGCGGCCGGCGAACGCATCGGCGGCCGCGCCGGCGAGGCGGGTCAGAGCGACGACGTTGAGCCGGAGGAGCGACTCGACCAGAGCCGGATCGGCGCCGACGAAGGCGGTCGGTCCGGCGATGCCGGCATTGTTGACCAGAAGCGAGATGGCGGGATCGGTGCGAAGCGCCGTCTCGACGCGCGCCAGGGCCTCGCCGTCGCCCAGGTCGGCCGGGAGGGTCTCGACCGAGACTCCGTGGCGCGCCTCGAGCTCGGCGGCGGCGGCTTCGAGCCGCTTCGCGTCGCGGGCGACGAGGATGAGGTCGTAGCCGCGCCCGGCGAGCCGATCGGCATAGGTGGCGCCGATTCCGCTCGATGCGCCGGTAATGAGAGCCTTGTTCGCCATCGCCATCCCTTTCGAAGCGGCGGACCGGGCCCGCGGAGGGGGCGGCTTGGGCTCCGGCCCGCCGGCACCCGCAGGACTGGGTGCGATGGGAGGAAGATGGAGGAGCGCGGCCCCGGCCGCCATCAGACGAGGGGGCGGGCGGGCTCATATGTTGGTATGAGCCCGCCGCCCGGGTCCCGAGCCACCGCTCCCTGCCTCGGCTCAGGCCTCGACCAGGCGGGATCTGGCTTGCGGCGAGGCGGGCTCGTCCTCGCCGCGGATGAACGCGAGCAGATCCGGGTTGATGACGTCCGCGTGGGTGGTCGCCATGCCGTGGGGAAACCCCTCGTAGGTCTTGAGCGTGCCTTTGCTGAGCAGCTTCACCGCCAAAGGCGCCGAATCGGCATAGGGCACCACCTGGTCGTCGTCGCCGTGCATCACCAGCACCGGCACCTCGATCGCTTTCAGATCGTCGGTGAAGTCGGTTTCCGAGAAGGCCTCGACGCAGTCGTAATGCGCCTTGACGCCGCCCATCATGCCTTGCCGCCACCAATTGCGGATCACGCCCTCCGACACGCGCGCGCCCGGCCGGTTGAAGCCGTAAAAGGGGCCCGAGGCGATATCGAGGAAGGTCTGGGCCCGGTTGCCGGCCGTCCCGGCCCGGAAGCCGTCGAACACGTCGATCGGCAGTCCGCCGGGATTGGACTCCTTGCGGATCATCACCGGGGTCACGGCGCCGATCAACACCGCCTTGGCTACCCGGCCCGGCTTGGCACGGGCGACGTAACGGGCGACCTCGCCGCCGCCGGTCGAGTGGCCGACATGAATTGCGTTGCGAAGAGAGAGCGCCTCGACCAGCTCGGCGACGTCGGCCGCATAAGTGTCCATGTCGTTGCCGCTGTCGGTCTGGCTCGACCGGCCGTGGCCGCGGCGATCGTGGGCGACCACCCGAAAGCCCTCGCCGAGGAAGTACATCATCTGCGCATCCCAGTCGTCCGCGCTGAGCGGCCAGCCGTGATGGAAGACGATCGGCTGCGCGTCGCGCGGACCCCAGTCCTTGTAGAAGATCTCGGTCCCGTCTTTCGTTCTGATCGTCGGCATCGGGGTTCCTTTCTCAATCCTTCGCCAGGGCCTTTCGGATAGGCCTCGGCCGGCTCGTCGCCCTCGACGAGGTCGGCCCCCGCCTGTGCGAAGGCCTGGAAAGCGGCGACGGTTTCGAGGACGCCGTCTCGTTTCCCCCCTCCGTCTGGAGAGCAGAAGGTGAGGACGCGGACGGCTGGGTAGGAGGGGGCGGGGCCTGCCGTCCGCGTCCTCGAAGACCCGATTCTACAGACCGGGGCTCCGCCCGCCAGTGTACGTTGGTATGGGTCGGACGGGCGCTCTGGTGAGCGCTGGCCGAGAACGGCCGGATGTGAGACTATGCCGCCGCATGGAGGGAAAGGAGCAGGGCCGCGCCTGGCGTGCCGTGCTCGCCGAGGAGGCGGGACCGGTCCGCCGCTGGCTCACCCGCTACTTCAGACGCCGGGTTCGGGACGGGTCGGAAGTCGAGGATCTGGTGCAGGATGTCTTCGTGCGCATCGCCGCGAGGGACAGCCCGGAGCCCATCGAGAATCTCGGCGGCTATGTGATCAGGACCGCGTCGAGCGTCCTCGCGGATCGCGGCCGGCGCCGGGAGACTCGCCGCGCCGACCTCCATGTCGCCTTCGATTCCGACCTCCACGCCGATGAGGAAATCGATCCCGAGCGCGTCTTGAGCGGTAAAGAAGATTTGAATGCAGCGACCGCGGCTCTCCTGTCCCTGCCCGAACGCACACGCACGGTCTTCGTGCTACGGCGGCTGGAAGGCTACAGGCATCGCGACATCGCCGCTCGTCTGGGCATCTCCGTCAGCGCGGTGGAGAAGCACATGGTGAAGGCGATCCGTCACCTCGCCGTCGAGATGGAGAAGCGCCGTGGTTCGTGAGGCGCTGACCCGCGACCGGCTCCTCGAGATGGAGCCCGACGAGGCGGCCGCCCTGTTCATCGCCCGGCGCGCCGAGGGGCTGACGGAAAGCGAGGGGGGGCTGCTCGCCGAATGGCTTGCCGCCGACCGGGCTCACGAGGCGGCGTTCGGCCGCGCCGGCCGCGCCTGGGGGGCCTTCGAGGATTGCGGCGACGACGAGATAATCGCCGCCATGCGCGAGCGGGCGGTCGCGCCGTCCCCGCGACGATGGCCCTCCTGGCGGAGAGCGGCCGCCGCGGCCGCGGCCCTGATCCTGCTCGCGTCGACGTTCCTGCTCGTGCCGGGCCTCTTCGAGCCGCCCGGCGGCCGGCAGGCCCCCGCTTCGGCCGTCCGCTATGCGACGGCGCGCGGGCAGGTGTCCGCGATCGCGCTCCCGGACGGAAGCCGAATGACCCTCGACTCGGACAGCGAGGCGGCCGGCCGCTTCGGCGCCGGCGAGCGGGAGGTCGCGTTGGCGCGGGGCCGCGCCTATTTCGACGTCAGGCCGGGCCGCTCGACGAAGTTCGAGGTCACGGCCGCCGGGCGCCGGGTCGTCGCCCTCGGGACGGGGTTCGAGGTCGACCTCGCCGGGAACGCGATCAAGGTCACCCTTGTGCACGGCGCGGTCACGGTGGGGCCGCTGGACCGGACCGTGCCGCCGGTCACGCTTCGGCCGGGGCAGCAATTCGTGGAGCGCGGCGGCGTCCGGACGATCGTCACCGTCGAGCGCGCCGCCGACGTCGCCGGGTGGCGCGGCGGCCTGATCGCCTTCGACGACGAGCCGCTCGGCGAAGCCGTCGCCGAGATCAACCGCTACTCGCGCGACCAGCTCGTGATCCGCGATCCCGCGGTCGCCGCGATGCGGATCTCCGGCCAGTTCCGCGCCGGCGAGGCGGAGCGCTTCGCCCGCACCCTCGCCGAGGTCCATCCGGTGCGGGTCGTCCGCCGCGGAAGCGAGCTCGAGATCGTCCCGACCGGCTGATTTGCGCCGGACCGGCGAGGGCGGTGCGGATTCGCGATTCCGCTGCGTCAAGGCTGTGGGGAGTGAAGAAATGATCGCTGTTGCAAGCTCGCTCGTTACAGCCGCCCGTCCCGCTCTGCTTCGGATGCCCGCGCCGGCCGGAATAGTTCGGGACCGGCCCGCGGCGGAGGCTCGGCCGGTCGTCCACCTCGTCGGCTTTTCCGACGATCTGCAGCGTCCGCTCACCTGTCTCCTGGCCTCGGCCGGGATCGACACGGAACTGCACTGGGACGTCCAGGCCTTCGCGGCCGCCGACCCGCGCGACGGGCCCTGCTGCCTCTTCGTCCACGCCAGGGTCCCGCCGGTCGGGCTGCTGGAATTCCTCCTCAGGGCGGCGACCCGGCGGCCGATCGTCGTCACCGCCGAGAGGGCGGACGTCCGCACGGCCGTGCTCGCCATGAAGGCGGGCGCCGTGGACGTTCTCGAGACCCCCCTGGACGACCACGAGACCCTCGCCGCCTTTCGCGGCGCGATCGGCATCGACCGCGAGCGCCGGCGCGCCGAATCGATCCGCGCGTTCGTGGAGGAACGCTTCGCGACCCTGACCGGCCGCGAGAGGCAGGTGATGGCGCTGGTGACCGAGGGCCGGCTCAACAAGCAGGTGGCCGGCGAGCTCGGGCTCAGCGAGATCACCGTCAAGGTCCATCGCGGCTCGGTGATGCGCAAGATGGGCGCGCGGACGCTGGCCGACCTCGTCCGGATGGCCGATGCGATCGAAGGGCTCGCGCAGGCGTCGGCGGCGCGGACAGTCGCCGGATCGCTCAGAAACTAGAGCTCAGCGTCAGCTCGACCCGGCGCTGGCGGGGATCGCCATAGGGGCTGAAGGACGTTTCGCGGAAATAGGCGCTTTCGCGCGGCGGGGCTGTATCGAGCAGGTTGACGATCCCGAAATCGACCTCCAGCTCGCGCGGCGAGCCCGCGCCGCCCAGGCGGAAGCGGCGCCTGGCGTAGAGATCGACATAGGTCTGCGCCGGCACCCATTGCGATCCCTGCGCACGGATCACGGAGCTGTTGGTCAGGCCCGTATCCTCGAACGCCGTGAGCCGATAGCGACCGAAATACTGGACGTTCGAGCCGAACGTCGTCGCCCCGACATTCCAGTCGAAGCCCCCGTTGGCGCGCCATTCCAGCGGCCCCGCCGCCCACCCGACATGCTCGATGTCCCCTGCGAACAGGCGGTGCTCGACGTTGCGCAATTGCCAGGTGGCGGCGCCGTAGAGGCGAAGCCGCCCGCCGAGGAAGCGCAGCGGCCACTCGACTCGGCCGTCGATCGTCTCCACCTCGCGGCCCTCGCCGTTCAGCCCGCGGCTGTCGAACCTTGTGATCCGACCGCCCGTATAGCCGAGCGCGCGGTCCTCGTCGCTCAGCGGCGCCCGGACGATCCGGTCGGGCCAGAACGCTTCGTGATCGAGAATGGTCTGGTCGCTGGGCTCATAGAAGTCATGGGTCCGGCGGATGCGCGAATAATCGAGGGACAGCCTTGGGCCCAGGTCGCCCAACGGCTCGACGATGGCTCCCAGGGACAGGGTGGCGGCGTGGGACGTGGTGAGATCGGCCGAGCCGCCGTCCAGATAGTCGACCAGCTGAACCCCGTCGAAGCCGGGAAAGCTGCCGCCGCGCTTCGGATCATGCGCGAAGATGAAGGAGAAGGGGTCCTCCCTGTCGATCAGGCTGGGCAGGGAAGGGGGCTGGTCGCCGGTGGCGTAGCTGCCGCGAAGGATAAGCCAGGACAAGGGCGAGACCTTCGCTCCGGCCGTGAAAGCGGTCCCGGAAAATCGCCGGCGAAGTCGCAGGCTGTCGTCGAGCGTGTCGGGATTGCGGGAAAAATCGACTCGCTCCTCGTCGTGGCGGAGGGCCAGCTGGATTTCGAGGTCCCTCACCGGCGCGAAGGCGCCGTCGCCGAACAGCCGCGAGCGCAGCTCGGCATAGACCGACCGGTTGGTCAGTCCGCGCGACGCCGTCTTCGACTCCGAGATGTCCGGCCCGATCGCACCGAAAAAGGTCGAGGAGGTGGAGCTCGGGATCGATTCCCGGCGGCGCTCCGCGAGCAGGGTCAAAGTCGCCGGACCGGCGGCGGTGTGGAACAGCGGCCCGGCCAGGCGCAAGGACTGCTCGTCGTAGCGGTTGCGCGCACGATCGCCGAAGAAGGCATTGTTGAAGCTGGAGGCGATCCCGGCCTGAAACTGCTTCCAATCGCCGAAAATGTCGAGTTGCCCGGTGTCGAAGAAACCGCTCCACTGGTGATTGAGCGTGGTGAGGTCCGACGCCTTCAGCCGTCCGAGCGTCGCCTCGGCGATGCCGCGCCAGCCGAAGGGCAGCGGAGCGATGAGCCCCGCCGTGTAGCGCGCGCTGTCGACCCGGGCTTGATGGATCAGATCCCGGTCGGGCAGCGGGAAGTAGACGAAGAGGGACTGGGCGAACGGGTTGGTCGGCGTGTCGGCGGACAGGAACTGGAAGGCCGAGGCCTCGTGCCGTTCGAAGCGGCCGCGGTTGCGAAGGAGCGTCACGTCGAGATAGGCTTCCCACCCCGCTCCGAAGCGATGGCGGAGGTTCGCGATCAGCGCCTCGGTCTTCCCGTTCGCGCCGATATCGCCGATCCCCGTGCCGCGGCCGGGGCGAAGCTCGAACTGGCCCGAATGCGCGGTCAGCGCCGCGACGAGATCGGCCCGGGTGCCGCTGAAACCGGTCGGCAGGAAGCTGTGGTCGGAGCCGAGCGATCCGCCGCCATATTCGGGTTTGAAGACCAGCTCCTCCCCTTGCGCGCCGAACACGGTGATGGCGTCGAGCACCGGCTGGCGCTCGAAGAACAGATCCGGCGCCCGCGCCGCCGTCTCGATCCGGTCGCGGAACAGGAAGTTGCGTTGGCCGGTGAGCACCGGGTCGCCGCGGACGCGGGAGACGTAGAGCATGACGTCGGTGCGGCCGTGGTCCGGAGTGAAGCCTAGCCGGCCTTCGAGGGCAAGGCGGCCGGCATCTCCCCGCGTGCTGAGCCCGCCGGTGACGTGAAGCTCGGCGCCGCGATAGTCGCGCCGCAGGACGACGTTCACGACCCCGCCTAGCGCGCCGAAGCCGTATATGCCGCCGGCCGTGCCGGTCAGGGTCTCGATCCGCTCGATCGCGTGGAGCGGGACGGCATTGATGTCCGGCTGGTTGAACTCGAGCCCGCTGACCGGAATGGAGGGCAGGCGCCGGCCGTCGAGCAGGACGAGCGTGCCGCCGGGGCCGAGCCCGCGCAGGTCGATCTCGGAGCGCGTTTCCCCGCTGCCGCGAAGGACGACGGGCAGCACCTCGGTATTGCCCGTGACCCGGGTCGAGAAATATTGATCGACATCGTCCCGATGCGCGCTGACCACCTCTTCCCCGCGGTCGACGCGATATGGCTGGATGTCGTTCTCCCGCCGGCGGATATCGGCATTCTGGCTGCGGATGCCGGTGACGAGGATCTCGGGCACGTCGAGGTCCGCTTGCTCCCGAGGGGGTTGCCCGTGCTCGGGCCGGGCGCGGGGCCGGGACTGCGATGGAGCGACCGGGCTCCGCTCGATCAGCCACGCGCCCGACGCGGAGCGCCTCGACGTCAGGCCGGTCCCCCTCAGCAGCTGCCGGAGCGCGGCTTCGGCGGTCAGCCTCCCCTGGATCGGACGCGAGCGAAGGCCCCGTACCAGGCGCCGGTCGTAGAGCAGCTCGGCGCCGGTTTGACGGGTCAGGTCCTGAAGCGCCGAGGCCAGCGCGCCCGACTCGATGTTGATCGGGAAGGGGCGCGAGTCCGCCCGGGCTGGAGTGGCGAAAGCCAGCGCCAGCAAGGCCCACGGTCCAAAGGCGGTGCGTCCGGACATGTCCGCGCTCCCCTGGCCAAGGCCCGGTCATAGCAGAAACCCCGCTATCGCCCTACGGACCCGGCTCATCCCATGGTATGGGGTGATGAAGCCTTGCGATCGATTTAGGGGATTGCGATGCCGAACCCCGTCTCCGCCTCGGCCGATACGCCGATCGTCCACGTCGTCGACGACGATGCGCCGCTCGCCGCCGCCCTCGACAGCCTGTTCCGCTCGATCGGCCTTCAGACCCGGACCTACGGCTCGGCCCAGGCCTTTCTGGAGGCGAAGAAGCCGGACCTGCCAGGCTGCCTCGTGCTCGACGTCCGGCTGCCGGGCGTGAGCGGCCTCGACTTCCAGGCCCAGCTCGACGAAATGGGGATCGGATTGCCCGTCATATTGATGACCGGTCACGGCGACATCCCCATGTCGGTCCGCGGAATGAAGGCGGGCGCCGTGGACTTCCTCGCCAAGCCTTTCCGCGACCAGGACCTCCTCGACGCCGTCTCGATCGCGATCGAGCGCGACCGGGCGCGGCGCGCCGCCGCCGAGAGCGATGCGGACCTCCAGGCCCGGTACGAAACGCTGTCGCCCCGCGAGAGGCAGGTGATGGCGCTGGTGGTGGCCGGCAAGATGAACAAGCAGGTCGCCTGGGACCTCGAGCTCTCCGAGATCACGGTCAAGATCCACCGCGGTTCGGCAATGCGCAAGATGAAGGCCCGAACGCTTCCGGACCTCGTCCGGATGGCCGGATCGCTCAAGATACCGGCCCAGTAAGCCCGCAATCATCCGGATGTATGATACCGCCGGCAAGGTCCCGCCCTATATGCCCGGGCTGCCGACAGGGGCAGGTGAGCAGAGGACCCAGCGTGGCGTCGAAAGGTCTAATTTCCATCGTCGAGGACGACGAATCCCTGCGCCTTGCGCTGGAGGGGATGATGAGATGCGTCGGCTATTCGGCGAGCGGCTACCGATCCGCCGAGCAATTCCTCGACGATGACGCGGCGTCGGCCAGCGACTGCATCATCACCGACATCCAAATGCCCGGTCTCTCGGGAATCGAGCTGACCCAGCGGCTTCGAGCCCAGGGCCGATCGGTGCCGGTGATCATGATCACGGCGCGCACCGAGGCCGGGATCGAGCAGAAGGCACTGGCGAGCGGCGCCGCCTGCTTCTTGAGGAAGCCATTCGAGATGGATGCGCTGATCGCCTGCATCGAAGACGCACTTTCGCGCGGCGATGCCTAGCCGCCCCCCCGGTCATGCCGGGCTTGATCCGGCATCCACCTTCTCCTCGATCGGGGGAAGGAAAATGGATCCCGGAACCGGTCCGGAACGGCGACTGAAGCCCCCGCTATCGGCGCGACTTCCGGCGCCCGCTCGCGCGGCAATTAAGACCCTTGGCCTCGTTCTTTCATACCTAGAGATAAGGCGCCGGACCCCTTCGTAGAATTTCACCGCCGCCTCCGTCCGCCCAAATTCAGGGCGAGATTCAGACGGAGCCACGGACATGTACGCAAGCGCCAACGTCATCGCCCATCCCCATGCGGAACTTCCGGTCCCGAACGGCGACTTCTACGACATCAAGGGCATGCTGACCGGCGACGAGCGTGCGATCCTCGAGAAGGTCCGCACCTTCAACGACACCAAGGTCGCTCCGATCATCAACGATTACTGGGTGCGCGACGCCTTTCCGTTCGAGCTGATCGAGCCGCTGAAGACGCTCGACATAGGCCGTCTCGGCATCGCGCGCGGCGGAAGGCCGCTCCTCACCGGCCTGATGGCCATGGAATTCATGCGCACCGATCCCAGCTTCGCGACCTTCTACGGCGTCCATACCGGCCTCGCCATGGGCTCGATCGCCCTGCTCGGTTCCGACGAGCAGAAGGCGAAATGGCTGCCGCCGATGGAGCGGTTCGAGATCATCGGATGCTTCGGCCTGACCGAGCCCCTGGTCGGCTCCGGCACCGGCGGCGGCCTTCTCACCACCGCCAAGCGCGACGGCGACAGCTGGATCCTCAACGGCGAGAAGAAGTGGATCGGCAACGCCACCTGGTGCGACATCTCGATCATCTGGGCGCGCGACGTCGACGACAACCAGGTCAAGGGCTTCATCGTCGAGAACAAGACGACGCCGGGCTTCAGGGTCGAGAAGATCGAGAACAAGATGGCCCTGAAGGTCGTCCAGAACGGCCACATCATCATGGAGAATTGCCGGGTTCCGGAGGCCAACCGCCTGCAGAACGCCAACACCTTCCGCGACACCGCTCTGGTGCTTCGCGAGACGCGCTCCGGCGTCGGCTGGGCTGCGACCGGGATCCAGATGGGCGCCTTCGAGCTGGCGGTCAGATATGCGCAGACGCGCCTGCAGTTCGGCAAGCCGATCGGGGCGTTCCAGATGATGCAGGACCTGATCGCGAGGATGCTCGCCAACCTCACCGCGTCCCAGGCGATGATGTACCGGCTGGCCGAAATCGAGGAAGCCGGCAAGCTCACCGACCAGGAGGCCTCGCTCGCCAAGGCGTTCACCACGCAGCGGATGCGCGAGACCGTCGCCTGGGCGCGGGAGCTGCACGGCGCCAACGGGATCCTCGTCGACAGCAATATCGGCCGGCTCTTCGCGGATGCCGAGGCGATCTACTCCTACGAAGGCACCTTCCAGATGCAGAATCTGATCGTGGCCAAGGCCGCGACCGGACTCAGCGCCTTCGTCTGACGGCCGCGACCCCAATCAAATCAGGAGATACTCTCATGGCTTCCTCGAGCGCCGCTCCCGCGGCCGAAAAGACCCAGCCGCCCGCCTTTCGTAATGTGATCTACGACAAGGAGGACGGGGTCGCCTACGTGACGTTCAATCGTCCCGCGGTGCTCAACGCGCTGAACGCGGCCACCGTGGCCGAGCTTCGCGCCGCCCTCGAGGATGCGCGCGACGACCCCGCGATCCTCGGCGTCGTCCTCACCGGCGCCGGCGACCGGGCCTTCGCCGCCGGCGCCGACATCGCCGAGCTTGCCGAGGCGTCGGCGGTCGAGGCCGAAAGGTCGAGCCGGACGACGCAGGAGACTCTCGGCCTGCTCGAGAATCTCGGCAAGCCGGTGGTCGCCGCCGTGAACGGCTTCGCGCTCGGCGGCGGCTGCGAAGCGGCGCTCGCCTGCACGATCCGGATCGCCTCCCCCAATGCGCGGTTCGGCCTGCCCGAGGTCAAGCTCGGTGTGCTTCCCGGCGGCGGCGGCACCCAGCGGCTGCCCCGGCTGATCGGCAAGGGCCGCGCCCTGCAGCTCATCCTGACGGGGGGAATGATCGGCGCCGAGGAAGCGTACCGGATCGGCCTGGTCAACGAGGTCGTCGCTCCGAACGTCCTGAACGCTCGGGCGGAAGAGATCCTGCACGAGATCGCCGCCAATGCGCCGATCGCCGTCGGCTACGCCCTCAAGGCGGTGAACAGCGAGAGCAAGGCCGACGGCCTCGCGCTCGAGGCCTCCTATTTCGGGCTGCTCGCCGGGACCGAGGACAAAGCGGAAGGCACCTCGGCCTTCCTCGCCAAGCGGGCGCCGCGGTTCCGCGGGCGCTGACCCCGAGATCCAAGGAGAATTCGAATGACCAACGACAACATCTTTTCCGGCCTCAAGGTCGTCGAGATATCGAGCTTCATCGCCGGCCCCGGCGCCGCCGTCATCCTCTCCGACTTCGGAGCCGAGGTGATCAAGGTCGAGCCGCCCTCCGGCGACAGTTGGCGGCTCGGCAACCGCCTCCCCATCGAGCCGATCGCCGACGAGCCCTATCAGTGGCATCTCTCCAACCGCAACAAGCGCAGCATCACCCTCGACCTCAAGGCGGCGAGCGCGCACCAGGTGCTCCTGGAGCTCGTCGCCTGGGCCGACGTTCTGATCGTCAACACCCCCCATCACGCGCGCAAACGCCTCGGGCTCGAATATGAGGATCTGAAGGCGCTCAACCCGCGCCTGATCTACGCCGACCTCACCGGCTTCGGCGAGAAGGGTCCGGACGCCGACCTGCCGGGCTTCGACCTCACCGCTTATTGGGCGCGCAGCGGCCTCCTGTATCTGGCGCGGGACGACGGCGCCCCGCCGACCTGGCCGGTGAGCGGCGCCGGCGACAATGCGACCGCCGTCACGCTCTATGCGGCGATCGCGACCGCGCTCTACCGCCGCGAGAAGACCGGCCTCGGCTCGTCCGTCACGACCTCGCTGCTCGCGTCGGGCGTCTGGGCGACGAGCGTCATGGTCGGCGGCGCTCTGGCCGGCGCGGTTCAGCCGCCGATGCACGACCGGGCCAACCCCGCAAACGGCGGCGCCAACGTCTACCGCTCGGCCGATGGCATCTGGTTCGTGCTCGTCGTCCAGCTCAACAAGGTGGTCGACCTCGCCAAGGCGATCGGCCGCACCGACCTGTTGACCGATCCGCGCTTCGCCGACCCCGCCAAGCGGGCGGCGAACCGGCCGCAGCTGATCGCGATCCTCGACGAGATATTCGCCTCCGAGCCCATGGCCTATTGGTCCGACCTGCTCGGCAAGGCCAACATCACGGTGGGGGTGGTGAGCTCACCCGAGGATGTCGCCAGCGACCCGCAGCTGATCGCGAACGACATCGTCGTCCCGCTCGAAGGCGCCGGCGCGCTGACCTCGACGATCAGCAGCCCGTTCCAGGTGCACGGCGTCGCCAAGGTGCCGGCCCGGCGCGGGCCGGGGCTGGGCGAGCATACCGAGGAGATACTCGGCGAACTCGGCTTCGACGCGTCGAGCATCGAGAGCCTGCGCGAAAGCGGCGCCATTCCCGGCGCCGTGGAAGAGGCGCTGGTGGCCTGACGGCGCGCATCCAACAGGGAAACGGATCATGGACGACATCAATACCGAGCTTTCGGACGGCGTGCTTCGGGTCGAGCTCAATCGCCCCGCTCGGAAGAACGCCATGACGGGCAGCATGTACGACCGCCTCGCCGAGATACTCGACGAGGCCGACGGAAACGATGCGGTCCGCGTCGTGCTCTGGCACGGCGCCGGGGATTCCTTCACGGCCGGAAACGACGTCGAGGACTTCCTGAAGAACCCCCCCGGCAAGAGCGGCTCGCCGCAGGGCCGCCTCACCGACGCCTTCATCCGCTTCGGCAAGCCGATCGTGGCCGCGGTGCACGGGGCCGCGGTGGGCGGCGGAACGACGATGCTGACTCACTGCGACATCGTCTATGCGGGCGAGAGCGCCAAGTTCCGCCTTCCGTTCGTCGACCTCGCTTTGGTTCCGGAGTTCGGCTCCAGCTACTCGATCCCGGCGCGCGCGGGCTATCTGCGCGCGGCGGAGCTGTTCCTGCTCGCCGAGCCGTTCGGGCCGCAGCGCGCGGCCGAGCTCGGACTGGTGACCCGGGTCGTTCCGGAGCCGGAGCTGCTCGCGACGGCCCGCGCCACGGCGGCCAGGCTCGCGGCGAAGCCGGCCGGCGCGCTCCGCGCCTCAAAGCGACTGCTGAAAGCCGCCGGGCTGGCCCCGGTCCGCGAGGCGACGCAAGCCGAAGGCAGGGAGTTCACCGCGCGGGTCGTGGGCGCGGAAGCCAAAGAGGCTTTCTCGGCCTTCCTGGAGAAGCGCCCGCCGAACTTCACCAAAGCGGCGTGATCGTCATGAGCACCGACCGTCAGACAGCCCTCGCGGATTTCAGGCGCACGATCAAATGGATCGCCGTTGCTGGCGTGCTGATGGTGATCGGCGCGCTGCTCTACCTGCGGCTGTTCATCCCGCTCAACGCGACCATCGTCGTCGCGACCACGGGCGGCGTCTTCTTCTCGGTGCTGCTGGGATGCGGACTCTTCGCAGCGGCCTTCTTCAGCGACAAAAGCGGCCTCGACCAGCAGGTTGCGGACGCCGCCAAGCGCGATGGATTCACCCGCGACCGCGGACATTCACCGGAGAAAAGCTCATGACCCTCCAGCAGACCCTCACGGCCGAAATCGCTTCGACGCCGACGGCGCGACTGTTCGTCCTCGAGATCAACGCCGGCAAGATCCACGTCCTCAACGCCGACGGCTCCGCCAAGACGACCATCGTCGAGAATTGCCGCAACCCGGACGGGATCGCGGTCGATGCGGAGGCCGGTCATATCTACTGGACCAACATGGGCGTTCCGAGCCGCAATGACGGCTCGATCGAGCGCGCCGATCTCGACGGCGGCAACCGGGTCACGATCGTCCCGCCGGGCGCGACCTTCACGCCCAAGCAGATGCAGATCGAGAAGGGCAGCGGCAAGATCTACTGGTCGGACCGCGAGGGCATGCGCGTCATGCGCGCCAATCTCGACGGCTCCGACATCGAGACTCTGATCCAGACCGGCGACGCCGAGACGCGTCCGGGTCCGGACGCCGACCATTGGTGCGTCGGCATCGCCGTCGATCCCGCGGGCGGCCGTTTCTACTGGACCCAGAAGGGCCCCGACAACGGCGAGAGCGGCCGGCTGTGCCGCGCCCCGATCGACTTCCGCCCGGGCGAGGATGCCGCCACCCGCACCGACATCGAGATCCTCTTCTATCCGCTGCCCGAGCCCATCGATCTCGACATCGATCAGGAGAATAGGCGGCTCTACTGGACGGACCGCGGCAATCCGCCGCGGGGCAACAGCGTCAGCCGCACCGGCCTCGACGCCGAGCCCGGCAAGGCCGGCCCGCCGGAGATCGTCGTGACGGACCTGATGGAGGCGATCGGCCTCGCGCTCGACGTGCCGGGCGACCGGATGTTCGTCACCGACCTCACCGGCTCGATCTACACCGCCCGTCTCGACGGGTCGAACCGCCGCCCCCTCGCCATGGCGCAGGGCAACCTCACCGGCATCGCCTACGCCGAAATCCCAACGGAGAATGGATCATGACCTACGACCGGGACATCAAACGCATCGCCATCGTCGGCACCGGCGTGATCGGCGCCAGCTGGGCGGCCCAGTTCCTCGCCAAGGGCTATGACGTGGTCGCGACCGACCCGGCGCCCGGCGCGGAAGCGAGACTGCGGGACTTCGTCGCCAAGGCGTGGCCGGCGCTCGACCGCCTCGGCCTCGCCCCCGGCGCCTCGCAGGCGCGGCTGAGCTTCACGCCAGATCTCGGCGAGGCGCTGGCCGGCGCCGACTTCGTCCAGGAGAACGGGCCCGAGCGGCTGGAGTTCAAGCAGACCCTCTACGGCCAGATCGACTCCATGCTGCCGGCGGACGTGATCGTCGCCTCCAGCTCCTCGGGCCTGCCGATGAGCGAGATCCAGAAGGGCGCGACCGCGCATCCGGAGCGCTGCATCATCGGCCATCCGTTCAATCCGCCGCATCTGATGCCGCTGGTCGAGCTGGTCGGCGGCAAGCTGACCTCGAGCGAGGCCATCGATCGCGCCGACATCTTCTACACCGCGATCGGCAAGAAGACGGTACGCATCAACAAGGAGCTGCCCGGTCATGTCGCCAACCGGCTCCAGTCGGCACTGGCGCGCGAGGTCTATTATCTGGTCGCGACCGACGTGCTGAGCGCCACCGACGTCGATGCGGCTTTGTCGTACGGCCCCGGGCTGCGCTGGGGCCTGATGGGCAACATGATGATCAACCACCTGGCCGGAGGGCCCGGCGGCATCGAGCACTTCCTCGAGCAGTTCGCGGGCCCGATTCAGGCCGGCTGGAAGGCGCTCGGCACACCGGAACTCACCCCCGAGGTGCAGCGCAAGCTGATCGACGGCGTCCATGCCGAAACGGGCGCGCGCACCATCGCCGAACTGGAGGCGGAGCGGGACGAGCTCCTGCTCGGCCTGCTGAAGCTGCGCGCCGGCCAGGACGCGAGCCGGCCCCGGCTGGCCGGCTAAGCGAGATGTCCGCCGTTCCGCGCGTCGTCATCGTGGGCGCCGGCTTCGGCGGCATCGAGGCGGCGCGCGCCCTGCGCAAGGCGCCCGTCGACGTGACGATCCTCGACCGCCGCAACTTCCACCTCTTCCAGCCCTTGCTCTACCAGGTGGCGACGGCCGCGCTCTCGGCGGGCGACATCGCCTGGCCGGTCCGGTCGATATTCCGGCGGCAGCGCAACGCGCGGGTGCTGCTGGCGGAGGTGACCGGCGTCGATAGGGCGGCCCGGCGGCTGCGAGTCGAGGGAGGGGCGGCCGTTCCCTACGACCATCTCGTGCTCGCGACGGGCGCGCGGCATTCCTATTTCGGCCATGACGAATGGAGCGACGCCGCGCCGGGTCTCAAGGGCATAGACGACGCGATGCTGCTGCGCGGACGGCTTCTTGCCGCTTTCGAGCGCGCCGAGCTTGCCGAGGACCCGGCCGAGCAGCGCCGGCTCATGACGATCGTGATCGTCGGCGGCGGCCCGACCGGAGTGGAGCTGGCCGGCGCCGTGGCCGAGCTCGCCCACAACTCGCTTTCCGGGGAGTTCCGAGCGATCGATCCGCGCGAAGCCCGGATCGTCCTCGTCGAGACCGGGCCGCGGCTGCTAGGCGCTTATCCGGAGCCTTTGTCGGATGTCGCCCGCCGCTCGCTCGAGAAGATGCAGGTGGAGGTGCGCACCGACACGGCCGTCACCGCCGCCGATGCGGGCGGAGTCACGATCGGCGACGGCAAGCGGATCGAGGCGGCGACGCTTGCCTGGGCGGCGGGCGTGGCGGCGTCGCCCGCGGCGCGCTGGCTGGGGGCGCCGCACGATCATGCCGGACGGGTCGAGGTCGCGCCTGATCTCTCAGTCCCGGGCCATCCGGAGATTTGCGTCGTCGGCGACACCGCGGCCGTCGCCCGGGCGGACGGGCGACCGGTTCCCGGGATCGCGCCGGCGGCCAAGCAGATGGGCCGATATGCCGGCCGGCGGATCGCCGCGCAGGTCGCCGGCCGACCGGCGCCGGCGCCCTTCGTCTACCGCCACCACGGCGATCTTGCGACGATCGGCCGAATGTCGGCGGTCGTGTCGCTGGGGCCGGTGCGTCTCACCGGCCTCATCGGCTGGCTGTTCTGGTCGGCCATCCACATCTGGTTCCTGATCGGCTTCCGGAGCCGGATCGTCGTCGCGATGGACTGGGCCTGGAGCTATCTGACCTTCCAGCGCGGCGCCCGCCTGATCCCCGAGCGCCGCGGCCGGGAAGCGCCATGACCCGGCTCATTCGGAAGTTCCGGCCGCGAGCCGGCACGATCATCCTGGCCTTGCTGGCGGCCGCCGGTTTGACCGAGCTCGGCCTTCAGGCGTCGAAGGCGCCCGACGCGCCCTCGCCCGGATACCGGTTTACCGGCGACGTCACGACGGACAGCGTCGTGTCGCTCGGTCGCGGGTGGACGATGGTCGCCCCCGAGGGAACCGTCGCCAGGGACATCGTCGACTGGATGGCCTCGGGGAGCGAGGGTGAGCGCTATTTCGAGGCGGGCGGGCGCCAGTTCGTCGGCAATTCGACCGAACTGGCCCCCGATGCGTGGAATCGGATCGACCGGTTCGTCGTCATGCTTCGGACCAATCGCGACGTCCGGGCGCGGATCGTCGGATTTTCGGACGCGAGCGCAAACGCCGCGAAGGACAAGCGGCTTTCCGAGGCGCGGGCGCGCGCGGTGATGATCGAGCTCGTCGCGCACGGTATCGCTCGAAAGCGCCTGAGCTTCGAAGGCCGCGGCTCCGCCGATCCGATCGCCGACAATTCCATAGCCGCCGGGCGAGAGCGCAACCGCCGCGTCGCGATCATCCTTTCGCGGCGCCGATAATGTCCGGCGCCGCGATAGCTCTCGCGATCGCCGCGGCAGCGCCGCAGGCCGCCGAGCCTCTCCCGTCCCCTGAGCCGGCGGAGTCGGCGCCGCCGCCCGTGGCGGTCCCGCCCGCCCGAACCGAAAGGCCGGCCGCGAGCCGATGGTACGGCCGCGTGGGCGGCGTCGCCGCCCTCTACCATCCCGGCGCTCGGGTCGCGTTGGGCGGCCGAAGCGTGCCGGACTCGTCGGTCGACGTCACCACCGACTACACCCTGGTCTTCGACATCGGCTACGACGTCGGCGACCGTCTGTCCGCGCAGCTGACCTTCGGCGTTCCGCCGCGGCCTTCCGTCACCGGTACGCGGGCGATCGCCCCACTCGGCGCCCTGGGCGAGGTCCGTTACGGGCCGGTAATCTTGACCGGCCTCTATCGCCTGCCGCGGCTCGGGCCGGTGCGGCCCTATGCCGGGCTGGGCGGCGCCTATGTCGTGGTCTTCAAGGCCTATGACGGGTCGATCGCCGACCTCAAGGTCCACAACGACTGGGGCTTCGTCCTCCAGGCGGGAGCCGAGGTCCCGGTCGGCCGCCGGATCGCCCTGTTCGCCGACGTCAAGCGGTTATGGCTGAGCGTCGGCGCCGACGGGACGGTCGCCGGCGACGTTCCGGTCGACGCCCGGGTCAGGCTCGATCCCACGCTCGTCTCGGCCGGCCTAAAGGTCCGCTTCCGGTGACGGCGCCCCCTTATCCGCTGCTCCTGAAGCAGCTCTGGCACACGCCGCTCGCGCAGGCGCCGGATCAGGAGATCGTCTATCGGGACGTGAAGCGCCTGACCTTCCGCGAATTGCGGGAGCGCGTCGGCCGGCTGGCTTCCGGCCTTGCGGACCTCGGAATAGGGGTCGGGGACGTCGTCGGCGTGCTCGATTGGGACAGCCACCGGTTCCTGGAAGCCTATTTCGCGGTTCCGATGATGGGCGCCATTCTCCACACGGTGAACGTCCGGCTGACGCCCGAGCAGATCGCCTACACGATCGACCAGGGCGGCGCCTCGGTCCTTCTCGTCAACGACGACTTCGTCCCGATGCTCGAGCAGATCAGGGACCGGCTACCCAAGGTGACCCGGCTGGTCCTGATGTCGGACCGGGAGCCGCCGCGGCCCGGCTGGCTCGCCTTCGCCGGGGAGTATGAGAGCCTTCTGCTCGGCGCCGCGCCGGACTACCGCTTCGCCGACCTGGACGAGAACGCGCCGGCGACGCTCTTCTTCACGACGGGGACGACCGGGCCGCCCAAGGGCGTTTCCTTCAGCCACCGGCAACTGGTGCTCCACTCGCTGGCCGAGCTGGCCTTTTTCGGGATGGCCGCGCGGCAGGGCCGCTTCTCCCGCGACGACGTCTACATGCCGCTCACGCCGATGTTCCATGCCCATGCCTGGGGAATGCCGTGGACCGCCACGCTCGCGGGCGCCAAGCAGGTCTATCCGGGCCGCTACGATCCCGCCTTCATCCTGAAGCTGATCAAGACGGAGGGAGTGACCTTCACGCACGGCGTGCCGACTCTCCTGCAGATGCTGGTCGACGCCGCGATCGCCGCGAAGGTCGATCTCGCCGGCCTGAAGATGGTGGTTGGGGGATCGGAGCTGCCGCATGCCCTGGTCAGGCGCGCGCTCGCCTTGGGGGCCGACGTCTTCTCGGGCTACGGCATGTCGGAAAGCGCGCCGATGCTCACACTGGCGCAGGTCAAATCAGCCGATCTCGACGGCGATCCCGAGTTCCAGGCGGACGTCCGCACCCGCGCCGGGCTGGCCGCCCCCCTGGTCGATATTCGGGTCGTCGACCGGGACCTGACCCGGTGCCTCCTGACGGGACGACGCGCGGGGAGATCGTCGCGCGGGCGCCGTGGCTGACCCCGGCCTATGTCGGCAATGCCGAGGCTTCCGAGCGGTTGTGGGCCGGCGGCTACCTGCATACGGGCGACGTCGGCGTGATGAGGCCGGACGGCTATCTTCGGGTGGTGGACCGCATCAAGGACGTCATCAAGAGCGGCGGCGAATGGGTATCGTCGGCCGAGATCGAGGACCTGATCGGGCAATGCGAAGGCGTGCGCGAGGCCGCCGTCATCGCGGTCAAGGACGACAAATGGGGCGAGCGTCCTCTGGCGCTCGTCGTCCGGGACGGCGAGGCGGACGGAGAACCGACCGACGTCGCCATAAAGGACCGTCTCAAAGCCGTCGCAAGCGCCGGAGGGCTCCCCAAGTTCGCAGTGCCGGACAGGATCCTGTTCGTGGACAGGCTGCCGAGGACGAGCGTTGGGAAGTTCGACAAGAAAGCGCTTCGCGACCACTACGGCGACGCCGGCTAATCCATGGTATAATTGCCCTCGAGGCGTTCGCTCCGGCATTCCGGCGACGGCAGGGGAGGCATCCGATCGTGCCAGGATCCACAACCGGGCTTCGACGACGGGCAGGCAAAGCCGGCGCCGCCATGCTCGCGGCGCTCCTTAGCGGCTGCACGGGCATACTCGATCCGGTCGGCCCGATCGGCGCCCAGGAAAAGCAGCTGCTGCTCAACTCGACGGCGATCATGCTGGTGATCGTCATCCCGGTGATGATCGCGACTCCCGCCTTCGCCTGGTGGTTTCGCCGCGGCAACGACAGGGCCACCTACCGCCCGGACTGGGAATATTCGGGCGCTATCGAGATGGTCGTGTGGTCGATCCCCGCGCTCGTCGTCATGCTGCTCGGCGGGATCGCCTGGATCGGCAGCCACGCGCTCGAGCCGAGCCGGCCGCTCCGGTCGGCCGTTCAGCCGGTCAGGATCGACGTCGTCTCGCTCGACTGGAAATGGCTGTTCATCTACCCCGACTTGGGGATCGCCACGGTCAACCGTCTCGTCGTGCCGGCCGGCACTCCGGTCAGCTTCCGGCTGACGTCCGACACGGTGTGGAACGCCTTCTTCGTGCCGAAGATGGGGACGATGATCTACACGATGCCGCGGATGACGACGCGCCTCAGCCTGCAGGCGGACCGGCCGGGCCTCTATGACGGCCGGTCCGCCCATTTCAGCGGCGACGGCTTCTCCGGCATGGGATTCAAGGTCCACGCCGTCCCGCCCCAGCGCTTCGCCGGCTGGGTACGGTCCGCACGCGGCCAGGGGCAGGTGCTCGACGGCCGCGGCTACGCCGAGCTTTCGAAGCCGAGCAGCTACGTGAAGCCGGTCACCTACGGGACGGTGACGCCGGGGCTGTTCGAGGCCGTCGTGGCGAACCGGGCGGCGGGACCGGTAGGATGAACTTCGTCGGAAAGCTGACATGGGATTCGATCCCCTTCGATCAGCCGATCCCGCTCATGACCTCGATCGTGATCATCCTCGGCCTGGGCGCGATCCTGGCCTGGGTCACGCTCAAGGGCCACGTGCCCTATCTTTGGAGGGAGTGGATCACCTCCACCGACCACAAGCGCATCGGCGTCATGTACTGCATCCTCGCCTTCCTGATGCTGATCCGCGGCTTCGCCGACGCGATCATGATGCGGGCCCAGCAGGCGGTCGCCGTCGGCCAGTCGCAGGGCTATCTTCCGCCCGAGCATTACAACCAGATCTTCTCGGCTCACGGGACGATCATGATCTTCTTCATGGCGATGACCTTCCTCATCGGCATGATGAATTTCGTCCTTCCGCTTCAGCTGGGCGTCCGAGACGTGGCGTTTCCGACCATGAACTCGGTGAGCTTCTGGCTGACGGCCTCGGCCGTGCTCCTGGTCAACGTCAGCCTCGTCGTCGGCGAGTTCGCGCGCACCGGATGGCTCGGCTTCCCGCCGCTCAGCGAGAAGGCCTTCTCCCCCGGCGTCGGAGTCGATTATTACCTGGTGTCGCTCCAGATATCCGGGATCGGCACGCTGCTGACCGGGATCAACTTCGTCACCACCATCCTCAAGATCCGAGCTCCGGGCATGAGCTACATGCGCATGCCCGTCTTCTGCTGGACGTCGCTGGCGGCCAACCTCCTGATCATCGCCTCGTTCCCGGTGCTGACCGCGACCCTGGGGCTGCTGATGCTCGACCGCTACCTCGGCTTCCACTTCTTCACCAACGACGGCGGCGGCAACTCGATGCTGTACGTGAACCTCATCTGGATCTGGGGGCATCCCGAGGTCTACATCCTCGCCCTCCCGTCGTTCGGGATATTCTCCGAGATCTTCGCGACATTCTCAGGGAAGCCGCTCTTCGGCTACCGTTCGATGGTCTATGCGACGCTCGCCATCTGCATCCTCTCCTTCACCGTATGGCTGCATCACTTCTTCACCATGGGGGCGGGCGCCGACGTCAACGCCATATTCGGGATCGCAAGCATGCTGATCGCCATCCCGACCGGCGTGAAGATCTTCAACTGGCTGTTCACGATGTACGGAGGACGGGTCCGCTTCTCCGTGCCCATGCACTGGGCGCTCGGCTTCGTCGTCACCTTCGTGACCGGCGGAATGACGGGGGTGCTGCTGGCCAGCCCGCCGATCAACTTCGTCGTTCACAACAGCCTGTTCCTGATCGCCCATTTCCACCACGTCATCATCGGGGCGGTCGTCTTCGGCCTGATGGCCGGCTACAATTACTGGTTCCCCAAAGCCTTCGGCTTCACGCTGGACGAACGGCTCGGCAAGGCCTCCTTCTGGTGCTGGTTCGCCGGCTTCTATCTCGCCTTCCTGCCGCTCTACATCCTGGGCCTGATGGGTGCCACGCGGCGCATGCAGCATTATGACGATCCGAGCTGGCAACCGCTGATGGTCGTCGCGCTGGTCGGCGCGATCCTGATCCTCGCCGGGATCGTCCTGACCGGGGTCCAGCTCTACGTATCGATCCGGACCCGCGATCGGCGCCGCGACCTCACCGGCGACCCGTGGGACGGCCGGACGCTCGAATGGGCGACCTTGTCGCCGCCGCCCCATTTCAACTTCGCGGTGCTTCCGGACGTGCATGGCGAGGAAGCCTATTGGAGCCTCAAGCAACGCGCCCTCCAGCGGGGCCGGATCTCGGACGAGCCCGAATATCAGCCGATCGAGATGCCGCTCAACTCGCCCACCGGCGTGATCTGCGCCTTCTTCGCGACGCTCTGCGGGTTCGCGATCATCTGGTACATCTGGTGGCTTGCGATCCTCGGGCTGGTCGGCGCCTTCGTCATCTTCGTGTGGTATGCCTGGCGCGACGAGCATGAACACGTGATCCCTGTCGAGGAAGTGCAGCGCCTCGAGCGCGAGCGCCGCCGGATCCGCACCGAGCTTCTCCACACTTTGAGCCAGTCGACATGAGCACATCGCAAGCCGCCGTCATCGGCCTGACCCACCGCGCGTCCGAGGATACGGGCCACGGCCACCGCGGGCCGGAATCGAAGAGCATCGTCGTCCCCTACGGCTTCTGGCTGTTCGTCCTCTCGGACATCGTGCTCTTCTCGGCCCTGTTCGCGACCTATGCCTCGCTCGCCCACGCGACCGACGGCGGCCCGACGAGCCGGGAGCTGTTCAGCCGCCCGACGGCCGGGGTGGAAACCCTTGCCCTGCTTCTCTCGAGCTTCGTCTGCGGCCTCGCCATGATCGCGGCGAGGCATCGGAACCTGGCCTGGACCCAGATCTGGCTGCTCGTCACCGGTCTGCTCGGCTTTGCGTTCCTCGCGATCGAGCTTCGCGAATTCGCCTCGCTGATCGCCGACGGCGCGCCGCCGCAGCGAAGCGCCTTCCTCTCATCCTTCTTCACCCTGGTCGGCTGCCATGGCGCGCACGTGACCTGCGGCCTGCTGTGGATCGGGACGATGATGGCGCAAATCCTGGCCAAGGGCTTCCAGCCGCACATCATGCGGCGCCTGCTCTGCCTCAGCATCTTCTGGCATGCCCTCGACATCGTCTGGGTGGCCATCTTCACGCTCGTCTATCTCGTTGGGACCCTGCCATGACCGAGCAAGACCGCCAGCGCCCGGACGTCGCCCCGGGCGAGCCCCACGACAGCCTGATGAGCGAGACGATCAGCTACGTCGTGGGACTGGGCTTCGCTCTGATCCTGACCGGCCTTTCCTTCTGGGTCGCCTCCACGCCGCTCCTCTGGGGCCCGGGAGTCGCGACCGGACTGGTCGTCCTCGCCATCGCCCAGATGGGCGTGCATCTGGTCTTCTTCCTCCACATCACCAGCGGGCCGGACAATGCCAACAACGTCCTGGCGCTCGCCTTCGGAGTGCTGATCGTCTTCCTGGTGATGATCGGAACGATTTGGATCATGGGCCATATGAACGCCAACATGGGCGTGGGCGCGGACCTCATGAACCTGCAGATGCAGCATTGAGGATTGATCCAGGATGTCGCCGGACCCCGTCCTCATATGCAAGCATGGCCCGACATGCGCACGTATGATTTGGCGGCGTCCCGCGACCTGCGACAAGCCGACTGACTTGCGAATGCAGAACAGAGGTTTGTGCCGTTGCCGGATAAGCTCGTCTCGGTCGTCGACGACGACGAATCCCTTCGAGAGGCGATCGTCGGCCTGTTGCGCTCGATGGACTATGACGCGCGCGGATTCGGGTCGGCGGAGGCGTTTCTCGCCGAGCGGGACGGCGGATGGTCATGCGTGATCAGCGACGTGCAGCTGCCCGGCCTGAGCGGCTTCGACATGGTCCGCCGGATGCGCGAGCTCGGCCGCGGCGTGCCGGCGATCATGATCACGGCCCGGGCGGGCGACGCGCTGGAAGCCGAGGCCGACGCGGCCGGCGCCTTCTGCGTGCTTCGCAAGCCGTTCGAGAGCTCGGCGCTGCTCGATTGCGTGGAGCGCGCGCTCGGCGCATGATGCCCTCCTGCTAGGTCGGGGGTAAGCGATGGCCGATGCGGATTGGGCCGGCGGCCCCGAGATCCTGGACCTGGTCCACGACAGCATCATCGTGCGGGAGATGGACGGCACCGTCGCGCAATGGAATGCGGCCGCCGAGGTGCAATATGGCTGGAGCCGGGCGGAGGCGGTCGGCCGCAAGCTCTGCGACTTCCTGCCCAGCGGCGGCAACGGGCTGGCCGAAAGGATCGAGGCCGAGCTGCTCGTCGACGGCCGCTGGGAAGGCGAGCTTTCCCGCCGCGACCGCGCCGGCCGGGAGCTGCGCATCGACGTCCGCTGGTCGATCCGGCCAGGGCCGGACGGCCGGCCGGGCCAGATCATCGAGACGGGCCGCGACGTTACCGAGCAGCGCGCCAACGAGGCGGCCGCCCGGCTCGGCGAATATCGCTTCCGGAACCTCTTCGAGGCCGTCGCCGTCGCGTTCCTGGAGATCGACTTCAAGCCGGTCGCGCCGCTGCTGCTGCCCCTTCGCCACCCCGGCATCCCGGACCTGCAGGCCTATCTGCTCGAGCGGCCGAGCCTGGTCCGCGAGATGATGGCCGCGGCGCGGATCCTCAACGTCAATGCGAGGGCGGTGGAGCTGTTCGGCGCGGCGAGCAAGGACGAGATCATTGGCAAGGGAACGGAGCGCTATTGGCCCGACGAGGGCATTCCGGTGTTCGTCGGGTCGCTGATCGCCATGTTCGACAAGAAGCCCGGCCTGGTCAGCGAAACGGTCGTCCGCGACCTGCAGGGCAACCCGCTCGACGTGCTGTTCACGGTCGCCTGGTCCCCCGAGAGCCGCCAAGAGGGCGTGTTGCTGATCGGCCTGATCGACGTCGGCGACCGCAAGCGGGCGTTCGAGGCGCTCGAGCGGAGCGAGCGGCGCTATCGCAGCCTGTTCACCCAGATGCCGATCGCCTTGTGGGAAGTCGAGCCCACGAAAATGCGGGCCTTCTTCGACGAGCTCGGGCAGGCCGGCGTCACGGACTTCGAGCGATGGCTGGAGGATCACCCCGACAAGTTCGCGGAGGCTCGGGCCACTTTGACGGTGACGGAGGCGAACGACAAGGCGCTCGAACTGTTCGGAGCCGCCGATCGCGACAGCCTGCTCGCGCTGATTCCGATGCTCTGGCCCAGCCCCAGGGGCCTGGCCGAGTCGGACGCGTCGCGGCGCGGGCACGCACGCAGCTACACCTCCGAGACGACGATCCGCACGTTCGACGGGCGGACCAAGGACGTCCTGTTCAGCGTCGCCTACACCGACCCGGCGGATCCGAACTGTACGAGCCTCGTCGGCGCCATCGACGTCACCGAGCAGAAGCGCGCGGTCGCCGGTCTGGCGCGGAGCGAGCTCAAATACCGCACGCTCTTCAACCAGACGCCGATCGCCCTTTGGCAGTTCAACGCCCAGGCGGCGCGGCCGCAGGTCGTCGCGGCGATCAGGAGCGGGATCACCGACGTCGACTCCTGGCTCGCGGCGAATCCGGATTTCTTCCCCGCAATCATCGACAAGATCGAGGTCACGGAGATCAACGATGCCGCGCTGGCCTTGTTCGGGACGACCGACCGCGAGGCGCTGCGGTCGAAGATCATCTCGCATTCGCTCCACGCCCGCGACTTCCTGCTCGCTTCCATCGGGCGCGCCCAAGGCGACCGGAGCTACGGCGCCGAAACCCAGATCCGGACCCTGGACGGCCGGCTGGTCGATGTTCTGGGCCAGGTCTTCTTCCCGGACCCGGCCGACGCCGCGGAAGGCAAGACCCTGGTCGGCGCGATCGACATCACCGAGCGGAAGCGCGCGACCGCTGGCCTGGCCCAGAGCGAGCTCAAATATCGCAACCTCTTCCACCACATGCCGATCGCCCTGTGCCAGCTCGACGTGTCCGACCTGGTGCGGATCTTCGCCGAGCTGAAACGCGAAGGCGTGACCGACCTCGACGCCTATATGGATTCCCATCCGGACTTCCTCGGCCAGATGCTCGAAATCATGCGGGTCGAGCAGGTCAACGAGAATATGGCAGCCCTGCACGGGCGCGGCGATCCTGCCGAGTTCATCGGCCCGATCTCCCGTTTCTGGCGGGGCAGCGAGGACACGGTGCGGCGCTCCCTCGCCGCGCGCTTCGCGGGCGCCGATTCACACTCCGAAGAAACGCGCGTCAGCGGCTTGAACGGCGATGCGATCGACGTCTTCTTCACCAGCGCCTTTCCGGCCGCGCTGAGCGACATGGGGGTGGGCCTCGTCGGAATGATCGACATTCGCGACCGCCTCGAGGCCGAGCGCATGCTCCAGCAGGTCCAGGCCGATTTCGCCCATGCCGGCCGGGTCGCCACCCTGGGCGAGCTCACCGCCTCGATCGCCCACGAGGTCAACCAGCCGCTGGCCGCGATCGCCACCAACGGCGAAGCGAGCCTGCGCTGGCTGGATCGCGCCCAGCCCGACGTCGAGGAGGCGCGCAAGCTCGCCGCCCGCATGGTCGCCGACGCCCGCCGCGCCGCGGAGGTGATCAGGCACATACGCGGGATGGCGACGCGCCAGTCGGCGGGACGCGAGCCGGTCTCGGTCAACGACGTGGTCTCAGAATCCCTCGGCTTCCTTCAGCGGGATCTTCAGGCCAAGGGCGTCCAGGTTGAGTTCGATCCCGCCGCCGGACTGCCGCCGGTCGAGGCGGACCGCACCCAGCTTCAGCAGGTCCTGGTCAACCTCGCGGTCAATGCCGAGCAGGCAATGGCCCAGCATGAGGTCGCGGACAGGCGACTGACCGTCCGCACCGGCCTCGCCGAAGACGGCTGCGTGCGCGTCGATGTGGAGGACAGCGGGCCGGGGATTCCGGAGAAGCTGGCCGCGCGCCTGTTCGACAGCTTCGTCACCACCAAGCCGAACGGGCTCGGGATCGGCCTTTCGATCTGCCGCTCGATCATCGAGGCTCATGGCGGACGGATCCGTGTCGCCAAGGGCGAGGTCGGCGCGCGCTTCACCTTCACCCTGCCTGCGGCGGAGGTTCCCCCTCTCCCCAGGGGGAAGAGGGGGCTCGACGGTCGAGATTAGCGGCAGACGCCGTACCCCCTCTCCCTACCCTCTCCCCGCCGCCGGGGAGAGGGAGTCGAAGTCAGACGATGTTGAACTCGACGTCGATATTGCCGCTTGTGGCCTTGGAATAGGGGCAGGTCTGGTGCGCCGCCTCGATCAGCTCGCGGGCGAGCGCATCGTCGATGCCGGGGATGCTGACGTCCATCCGGGCCGCGAGGGAGAAGCCGTCGTCGCCGAGGCGCAGGTCGACCTCGGCGTCGATCTCCGTCTCGCTCGGAAGCTCGATCTTCCGCTGCCGTGCGACATGGGCGAGCGCGCCTTCGAAGCAGGCGGACCAGCCGGCGGCGAAGAGCTGCTCCGGGTTGGTGCCGTTGCCCGGCGTGCCCGGCGTGTTGAGCTTGACGTCGAGCCGGCCGTCGTCGGTGCGGGAGCGGCCGTCGCGGCCGCCCACCGTGTGGGCCCGGGCGGTGTAGAGAACCTTGTCTCTGGCGAGGGTATCCGTGGTCATTTCAGTCTCCTGGGTGGGGGTGGTACGCAAACTGGGCAGGACCGGGGGCGCGGTCATGCCGGTTCGAGGAAGGGGCAGTCCCTGGCCGCCGTCGTCGCGGAGGATGCTCCTCAGACGAGACGGGGATTGGAGATGTCGATCGACACCATGAGCAGGTCGTCTGCGGGCCGGTTGTCGGGGCCGCGGACGAAGGCGCGGCGGCGGCTCGGCAGGAGGATCCCGCCGGCGTCGACATAGTCGCCGGTCAGCTGCGCCGCCGCGAAGCCGCCGGCGACGTCCACGCGGTAATCGTGGCGGCGGAGCATGAGGTCCGGGCCGAAATAGAAATCCTGCTGGCGGCTGTGCGTGGCGATCCGGCCGGGGAAGGAAGCGCGCAGCACGCGCCATTCCTCCTCGCCCTCCGTCCACGGCTCCAGCTCGAGGAGCCCGACCCCGTCCTCCGCCAGCAGGAAGGGCGTGTTGAGATAGGTCCACATCGCATAGCCGTTGAACCAGGCGCGGTGCAGCGGCCCCCAGGCGGTGCCGAGCGAGTGGCCCGCGAACAGGGAAGGGGGATCCCGGCTTTCGGCGACCAGGCTGCCGTCGAGCTTCTCGACCGCGATCCGCTCGGGCGTGAAGTCGGTCCGCTGGTCGGCGGCGCCGAACGGCGCGACCGAGGCGCGTTCCTCGTGAAGCCAGGCGGTCATGCGGCGCGCCGTCCGATCGGTGGCGAGCCCCTTGAGCGGGAACAGGCCCCCGACGGTGACGATGTCCGCCTCGATCCGGGTGAACGCCTTCCGCGCCTCCAGCCCGCCATGGGCGGCGATGATGTCGTCGAGCAGGGCCATGGTCAGTCCATCGCCAGGACGACGCGGAACCTCGCCTTGCCGGACATCATCCGCGCATAGGCCTCGGCGGCGCGCTCGAGCGGATAGGTCTCGTTCACCGAGGCGACGCCGGTCAGGACGCTGAAGCGCAGGGTCGCGTCGCCGGTGGCGAAATCGCCGGTAGTCGCGCCTTCGAGGTGCCGGTTGCCGAAGATGAGATCGGTATCCTGCACCTGCGTCGGCTGCGCTCCGACGCCGAGGACGATCGTGGTGCCTCGCGGCCTCAACCCCTTGAAGGTCGCGCCGGCATTGCCGCCGGAGGTGGTGATGAGGATCGTCATGGCGCCGCCGAGCTTCTGCAACTCAGCCACCGGATCCTGGGCTTCGCTGTCGATATAGTGGTGAGCGCCGAGCCTGGCCGCCAGCTCCGCCTTGTCCGGGCCGCGGGCGATCGCCGCGACCTCGAATCCCATGTGGCGCGCATATTGGACTGCAAGATGCCCGAGGCCGCCTATGCCGACGACCGCGACGAGGTCGCCGGCCAGGGCCGATGCGTTTCGTAGCGCGCTGAAGGTGGTGAGGCCGGCGCAGAGCAACGGGGCCGCGTCGGCGGAATCGAGCTCGTCCGGAACCGACACGAGACCGCTCGCGGGGGTGATCATCGATTCGGCATAGCCGCCGTCATGGTGGAGGCCGGTGAAGGTGTGGTTCTCGCAGTAAGCGAGATTCCCCTCGCGGCAGAGACGACAATATCCGCAATGGCCGGCGAGAAAGCCGACCCCGACCCTCTGGCCGGTCTCCCAACCTCTCACTCCGAGGCCGATCGCCTCGATCCGGCCGACCGCCTCGTGGCCGGGGACGCGCGGAAAATCGATCGGGTAGACGCCTTCGACGGTAAGGGAATCGCTGTGGCAGACGCCACACGCCTCGACCCGGATGCGGACCTCCCCAAGGCCGGGCTCGCGCACCGGCTTGTCGACGAGTTCGAGACGGCCGGGCGCAGTCGCCTGGACGGCGCGGTAGGTACGTATCGCCTCCGCCGGGATGGCGGTGATCAGGCTAGCCTCGGAAATGTCGCTCGCCATACGCCGGCTCCTTCGCGGTGGAGAGATTGCACTCTCGTCCGATCGAGATGGGGCGGCGAGCGGCGGCTCACCATTCTACGAGCGGTGGCGCGGACCATACTTTGGTATGAGGCTGCTCCGGCCGATTTGGCGGCGCGGCGTATGGGCCCGGGCCCGTAATACCTTGATATGACCGAAGCTTCCGAGCGGACGATTCACTTTCGGCAAGGGCGGGCGCATCTCCGAGGGCACAGGAATTCAGGAGTGCCCAAGATGCGTGCCGTGCTCATCATTCCAACCGCGATCATCGCCCCGCTCGCGCTTTTCTCCGCGTTCCGGATGGTCACCGGAGATCCTTCGAGCGCCGTCTCGCTCGGCCTGCTGATGCTGCTCACCCTGGGAGCGCTGCTTCACGCCAGGCCCGGCCGCGTGCTCGGGAGGATATGATGAAGACGATCGGCAAGCCGAGGCCCCCCAACGCCCGGGCGCTGAGGCTCGGCGCCTTCATCGGTGCAGCTCTCCTGCTCGGCTTGGTCGCCGTCGCGCAGCTGACCGGGATGACGGGCGCCGCGCTCGCCGCGAGCATCGTGGGGCTGCTCTACTTCACGGCCGCCGTGGCGTGGCTCGCGCCGAGCGTCGACAGCCATCGCACCCTGTGCGGATGAACAGCTTCGGCCGCTTCCCGATGTCCCCCGGAAGTGCGCCAGGCGGGCCGGTCTCCTCATCCCCAAGATCGGCCCGCCACCCCGACATGAAGGACCTTGACCATGACCGATTGTCGCTCGCGGACTGAAGCGATTCGTGCGGAATCGGGAGCGGCCGCGCGCCGCCCGGCTTCCATCACCGGCTTCGGCCAGGATGAGGCGCGCGCCTTCTGGCGCGGCATGCGGGACGGTCCCCATTCGCTGCGTGGAGGCCTGCTCGCGAGCTGGCTCGAGGACCTTTTCCGGATCGCCCCAAGGCCGCCCATCGCCGATCCGCGGCTGGAGAGCATCCGCCGGCTGACGGTCGCCTTGCGTCACGGCCTCCGGCGAGAGGGCGCGATCGAATTGGAGCGGGCGCGCGACGAAGGCGTGAGCGAACGGCAGATCGCCGCGATCCTCTTCCGCCTCCGCGCGGCCGGGACGGCAACCCGCGGCGGCCGGGCCGCGTAAGAGGAGGCGGCGGTGGATCCCAACCATGTTTCCGCTTTCGCCGGAGTCCTCGGCGCGGCGGTGGGCGGCCTGACCTCGTTCGGAACGACCTGGATCGCCCAGGAGGCGCAGTTCCGCCAGCAGCAGCGCGAGACCGCCCGCAGGCAGCGCGAGGCCCTGTTCGTCAAGTTCATGAACGAGGCCGGGCGGCTCTATGCGGACGCCCTCAGCCACGAAAAGGACGACATCGCCGATATCGTGCAGCTCTACGCGATCGTCGCCCACCTGCGCATGGTCTCGGGACAGGCGATCGTCGGCGCCGCCGAGCGAGTCGTCCATGCCATCGTCGAGGCCTACCAGGCCCCGAACCGCGCGCTTCACGAGATCGGCGACCTCGCCGGGAGCGAAGGGATGATCGCGTTCCGGGAGCTCGGCCTGGTCTTCCGGGCCGAGCTGGCCGAGTTCGGGCTTCCGTCCTCGACGCCGGCTGACCATCGAAGCGCCCCTATACCAACGTATGGTCGCGCCGACCGGACGTAGGATGGCGAGCCGCGAGCGCAGGCGGCATCTCTTGGGCAACGGCGAGCCACCTTCGCGGACGCCTTCGTCTCGTGCCACCCTCCCGACGGAGAAAGACATGCCTGCCAATGCAAAGCCCGCTGCCGGCCGCAGCCTGCTGTCGCCGACCGACCACACGCTCATCCTGATCGACCATCAGTCGCAGATGGCGTTCGCCACCCATTCGCAGGACATCGTGGCGCTTCGCACGAACACGGCCGTGGTCGCCAATGCGGCGGCGGGGTTCGGCGTGTCGACGATCGTGACCTCGGTGGCCGAGAAGACCTTCTCGGGCCCCGTGTTCGACGAGATCAAGAAAGCCTTTCCCAACAAGGAGATCATCGACCGGACGAGCATGAACGCCTGGGAGGATCCCAACATCATCGACCGGGTCAATGCGATCGGCAAGAAAAGGATCGTCCTCGCCGGCCTGTGGACCTCGGTCTGCATCGTCGACCCGGCTCTCTCCGCGCTCGATCAGGGCTTCGAGGTCTATGTGATCTCCGATGCGAGCGGCGACGTCTCCGCGGAAGCGCATGAGCGCGCCATTCAGCGCATGATCCAGGCCGGCGCCAGGCCGATGACCTCGATCCAGTATCTGCTCGAGCTTCAGCGCGACTGGGCGCGGGGGGAGACCTACGGCCTCACCACCGGCATCGCGAAGGACTTCGGCGGCGGCTACGGCCTCGGAATCATCTACGCGAACCAGATGTTCGGTGCCCAGGAGGGCGCGCACTGATCAGGCCGGCCGGCTCGCGCCGGGCCCGCAGTCAGGCTGAGGAGGCTCGCATGAAGCCCTATCTCATCTCGCTGGGCGCGGGGATTCTCGTGGGCATCGTCTACAGCCTGCTCGGAGTCCGCTCGCCCGCGCCGCCCACCATCGCCCTGATCGGCCTGCTCGGCATCCTGCTCGGCGAGCAGGCGCTGCCGATCGCGAAACGCCTGTTCCGCAGCGAACCGGTGCTCGCCTACGTCAAGACCGACTGCGCCGAGCATGTGTTGGGCCCGCAGGCGCGGGCCAAGCCGCGGGAGGCTTGCCGTGACGCGTGACCTCGTCCTGACCAACGCCCGGATCGCGACCCTCGACCGCTCCAATCCCGAAGCCGAGGCGCTTGCGATCCGCGACGGTCGTTTTCTCGCGGTCGGGAGCGAGGCGGAGGTCCGCCGACGGGCCGCGCCGGACTCGGCCGAGATCGACGCCGGCGGCCGACGGGTCATCCCCGGCCTCATCGACAGCCACACCCATGTCGTCCGCGGCGGCCTCAGCTACAATCTCGAGCTTCGATGGGACGGGGTGCGCTCGCTCGCCGACGCGATGCGCATGCTCAAGGACCAGGCGGCGCGGACTCCGGCGCCGCAATGGGTGCGGGTCGTCGGCGGCTTCACCGCCCACCAGTTCGCCGAGAAGAGGCTCCCGACCCTCGACGAGATCAACCGGGCCGCGCCGGACACGCCCGTCTTCATTCTCCACCTCTACGATCGCGCTTTGCTCAACGGCGCGGCTCTGCGGGCGGTCGGCTATACCAAGGAGACGCCCGATCCGGTCGGCGGCGAGATCGTCCGCGACCGGCACGGCAACCCCACCGGCCTGCTCCTCGCCAACCCGAATGCGGGCATCCTCTACGGCACTCTCGCCAAGGGGCCGAAGCTGCCGTTCGACTATCAGCGCAACTCGACGCTCCACTTCATGCGCGAGCTCAACCGGCTCGGGGTGACCAGCGTCATCGACGCCGGCGGCGGCGCCCAGGCCTATCCGGACGATTATGCGGTGGTCGAGGACCTCCATCGCAGCGGCGAGCTGACCCTCCGATTCGCGGTCAACATCTTCACCCAGAAGCCCGGCGACGAGCTTGCCGACTTCACCCAGGTGTTCGACAAGCTTCGCCCGGGGCAGGGAGACGATTTCTACCGGCCCAACGGGGCGGGCGAGATGCTGGTCTACAGCGCCGCCGACTTCGAGGACTTCCGCGTCTTGCGGCCGGAGATGCCCGCCAGGATGGAAGGCGATCTCGAACCCGTGGTCCGGCTCCTCGCCGAAGGCCGCTGGCCGTGGCGGCTTCACGCCACCTACAACGAGACCATCACGCGCGCCCTCGACGTCTTCGAGAAGGTGAACAGCGACGTCCCGTTCGACGGCCTCCACTGGCTCATCGACCATGCCGAGACGATCGACGAACGCAACATCGACCGGATCGCCGCCTTGGGCGGGGGCATCGCGATCCAGCACCGGATGGCCTATCAGGGCGAATATTTCGTCGAGCGCTACGGCGAGCGCGCCGCCGAGACGACTCCGCCGGTCAGGCGGATGCTCGAGGCGGGCGTGCCGGTCGGGGCGGGCACCGACGCCACAAGGGTCGCGAGCTACAATCCCTGGGTCAGCCTCTCCTGGCTGGTCACCGGCAAGACGGTAAGCGGCCTGCGTCTCTATCCCGGGGCCAACCGCCTCGATCGCGAGACCGCGCTCCGCCTCTGGACCGAGTCGAACAGCTGGTTCTCGACCGAGACGGGAAGGAAGGGACAGATCAAGGCCGGCCAGCTGGCCGATCTCGCCGTCCTGTCGTCGGACTATTTTTCGGTGCCGGAGGACGATATCAAGAACCTCACTTCGGTCCTGACCATCCTCGGCGGCAAGGCGGTCCATGGCGACGCGGAGTTCCGCGGCCAGGCGCCGCCGCCGCCCCCGCCCATGCCCGACTGGTCGCCGGTCCGGCATCACGGAGGCTATCGGAATGAGCCGGTCGCGGCGCCCGCGGTCGCGGACTACGGTTGCGCGAGCGCCTGTTCCGTCCACGGCCACGCCCACGCCCACGCCGGCGCCTGGGCCTCTCGAGTCCCGGCGTCCAACACGAAGGCCTTCTGGGGTGCGCTCGGCTGCTCCTGCTGGGCCTTCTGATGACCCGCTCCACCGCGCCCGCCTTCGTCTCGAACACCCTTGCGTCTCCCACGGTGAGCGTGGCGGCGCGTCTGGCGCTGGCATCCCCTTTCGCGATCAGCGGTGTCCTCAAGCTGCTCGATTTCGGCGGCGCCACCGCCGAGGTGCGAGGTCTCGGCCTCGCCAGCCCGGCCTTCGTCGCCGGTGCCGTCGTGGCGACCCAGATCCTCGGCTCGATGCTTTTCCTCAGCCGCCGCTTCCGCTGGCTCGGCGCCGGACTCCTTTCCGGCTTTACCGTCTTCGCGACTTTGCTCGCCCACGCCTTCTGGCAATCCGAGGGCGTCGAGCGCGCCCATCAGGTGGCGACCTTCCTCGAACATGGGGCGATCGTCGGGGGGCTGGTCCTCGCCGCGCATCTCGCCGAGAGGCCATGATGTGGACATGCGGCGTCTCCTGATCGCCGCCGCCTCGGTCTCGATCTCCGTCGGCGCGGCGGCACAGCAGGCGCAGCCTCCGGAGCTTTCGACCCGCCGCTACGACGAGGACTGGTCCTATCTGCGCGACGCGGCGGCACGCACGGGCGCCTGGTGGGAGCCGATCAAATACCAGGCGCTCGGCGAGGATGCCTATGTCGGCGCGGGACTCGAGGTCCGGATCCGCCGCGAGCGGGTCCGCGGCGACGTCTGGGGCTCGGCGGACGCCCCGGACGACGATCGCCTTTTCCTTCGCGCCCTGCCCTATGTCGATCTCCACGTCGGCGCGCTGCGTCTCTTCACCCAGCTCGCCGCAGCCCAGGCGATCGGAGTCGATCCTGCCCCGGGGCCGCCCGACCAGACCGGCCTCGACCTGCTTCAGGGGTTCGCCGAAGCGCGGCTGCCGCTTCGGCGCGGCGGCAGCGTGACCTTGCGGGCCGGGCGGCAGCTGGTCGGCTATGGCAGCGAGCGTCTCGTCGGGCTGCGCTACGGGGCGAACGTGCCTCTGCCCTTCGACGGGGCGGCGGCGATGGTCCGGACCGGAAACTGGCGCCTCGACGCCTTCTACTTGCGGCCGGTGCGGACGGGGCCGGGAAGCTTCAACGATTCCTCCTCGGCAGCCCGTCGGCTGTGGGGCGCCTACGCCACCCTAAGGCGACCGCTCGGCCTGCCGGGCGGGATCGACGTCTATTATCTCGGCTATTCGAATGCCCGATCGGCCTTCGACCAGGGCGGAGGCCGGGAGCGGCGCCATACTTTGGGCGCGCGGCTCTCCGGCGAGCGGCGGGGCTGGTCGTGGAACTGGGAAGGCATGTACCAATTCGGCCGCTTTGCCGGCGCCGACATCGCGGCCTGGTCGCTCGCGACCGAGACGGCCTACCGCCTCGACGGCCTGCCCCTTCACCCGCGGCTTAGGCTTCGGGCCGACATCGCCAGCGGCGACCGCGACAAGGACAAGCCCGCGCTCCAGACTTTCAACGCCATGTTCCCCAAGGCGAAATATTTCGGCGAGCTGTCTCTGGTCGGCCCCTACAATCTGATGAACCTCAATCCCGACCTCGGCCTCGATCTCGGTCGAGGGGTCGCTCTGGGGCTGTCGGGCAACTTCTACTGGCGCCAGAGCCGCGACGACGGGGTCTACGACGTCCCGGGCCACCTCGTCCGCGCCTCGGGCAACTCACGCGCGAGATATGTCGGTACGCAGCTCGAGCTCGTCCTCGATTGGCAGGTCGACGCTCATCTCGAGCTGCTCGCATCCTGCTCGAGGATGAGCGCCGGCCGCTTCATCCGCGAAACCGGGACGGACGAGGCGATCGCGCTGGTCGGGCTTGAAGCCACCTGGCGGTTTTGAGGGACGGCCCACGATCGACCTCCCTCATCCGCGCGAACGATTCATCCCGCTTCCGCCGGAACGTCGCGTGCGAGGGCGATCGTCGGGATCAACGTCCCGGCCGCGGCCACCAGCAAGGGGAGGGCGGTCCCGACGGCGAGCACGAGCAGGGCGCCGGCAAAGGCTCCCACCATGATTGCGGAGATGGAGAGGAAGCGTCGGCCGAGATTGGGTCCGTCGCCGCCCGCCCATCGCGAGTCGGCGGCCACCCCGGTGATGGTCACCGTCAGCACGGTCGTGGTCAGATCGGGGATCTTGAGCTGGCGCACGGTCGCATTGCGAAGCCCCATGGCGGCGCCGGTCAGCCCGATCATGGCGATGAGGGAGGCCTCCGACCTTCCCGCAACCAGGCCCGTCGTGGCGGCGCCGGCGAGGAGGGCCGCCTCGACGCTGGCGACGACAAGCAGCCACTTCCTCCGGCGCTGCCCTATCGCCCGGAAAAGCCGGCCTCCGGCGGCGGCGCCGGCGAGGAAGGCGAGGAGAGCCGCGGTGCAGTAATGCCAGCTGAACCCCGGCGCCCCCGCGACGGCGAAGCCGAGGAACACGATATTGCCCGTCATGTTCGCCGTGAACACCCGGCCGAGACCGAGCACGCTGACCGCGTCGACCAGCCCCGTCGTCGCGGAGATGAGCACGAGCAGCGGAACCATCCCGTCGCGGCGGGTCGCTCTGCCTTGGGTCATGCGGAAAGGGTCCTCGCTCCGCGTCCGCACCGGAAATAGGACCGCGCCCGTCGCAGGGACAATCATCCGAAGGTGCTAGGCGGTCTCGACGTGGGAACCGTCCGCCTTTGTTAAGTCCTCCCGTGCCTTTGCAGGGAGGGGACCGGGCGGAGCCTGGTGGCGGAACCTTGCCGACTTCGAAGAACCCCTCCACCGCGCTTCCGGCGGTTCCCCTCCCCCGAAAAATGCGGGGGAGGAACGAGGAGGGAATGACCCCGACCCAGGCCGACCGCCGTTCCGGCTTAGCCGGATCATACCTTGATATGGCCGGCCCTTCCGCAGGGACAATTCAAACGCCTCCTCCCAAGGCGCACCTGTGGCATGAACCTCAGGGAGGCCCGACATGCGCGGCTTGCTCATTCTTTCCTTCGTCGCGATGCTCGCCGCGGCTTTCTTCTCGGCGGTCCGGTCGGCGACCGGCGACGCGCTGAGCGCGGCCCTCGTCGAGCTGATGCTGTTCATCACCCTGGCCGGGTCCTTCTCCCGCCTCGAGGGCGGGGCGCACCCCGCGGGCCGGCCATGAGCCCGGTCGCCGACCCCCATGCCGTCGTCGTCGAGGATACCGGCGAGGGCGCCTACCAGGTCGAGGTGCGCGCCGACGGAATCCGCTTCCTCGCCGACGAGCCGGCCGCTTCGGGCGGCCTCGGCAGCGGCCCCGCGCCCTACCAGCTGCTCGGCGCGGCGTTGGGCGCCTGCACCGTCATCACCCTCAAGCTTTATGCCGAGCGCAAGGGGATGGCCCTCGATCGCGTACGGGCGACGGTCCGCCACGAGCGGGATCCCCGGACCCGCGCCGAAACCTTCCACCGCGAGATCCGCCTCGGCGGCGACCTCAGCGACTCCGAGCGGGCGAAGCTGATGGAGATCGCCGAGCGCTGCCCGGTCCACAACACGCTCAGCACGGGCGCGAAGATCGAGACGCTGGCGGCCGACGACCGTACCCAGGCGGCGATCCTGGCGCTTCAGGCGGCGTGACGGCCATGGTCGCCGTGCCCTTCGACGGCAATGCGGTGACGGCGATCGCCGACGCGCTGAACCGTCTGCTCGCCGACGGCTTCGCCCTCTATCTGAAGACGAAGAACTTCCACTGGCACATGACCGGGCCGCATTTCCGCGACTATCACCTCCTGCTCGACGAGCAGGCGGCCCAGATCCTCGCGACGACCGATCCGCTCGCCGAGCGGGTCCGCAAGCTCGGCGCGACGACGCTTCGCTCGATCGGCGAGATCGGCCGCTTGCAGCGCATCGCCGACAACGACGTCGAGCAAGTGCCCGCAGCGGCGATGCTCGCCGAGCTCCGCGACGACAACCGCGTCCTTGCCGCCGAGATGCGCCTGGCCCACGAAGCCTGCGCGGCCCGGGGCGATGTCGCCTCGACCAGCCTTTTGGAGCAATGGATCGACGAAGCCGAACGCCGCGCCTGGTTTCTCGCCGCCGCGGCGGACTAGCGCGGCGATTCGCCCACTCGGGAGCCTCTCGTGCAGATAGCGGTGCTGACATTCGACGGCTTCAACGAGATCGACTCGTTCGTCGCGTTCACGATCCTGAACCGTCTGAAGCCGAAAGGTTGGCGGGCCTTCATCACCTCGCCGACCGCGGAGATCGCCTCGATGAACGGAGTGGTCGTCCGGCGCCAGCGACCGCTCGAATTCGTCGCCGAGGCGGACGCGGTGCTGATCGGAAGCGGGACCAGGACCTTGGAAATGTCCGCCGACCCGGAATTGCTCTCGCGCCTGACGCTCGATTCCGCGCGCCAGCTGATCGGCGCGCAATGTTCCGGAACCCTCCTCCTGGCGAAGCTCGGCCTGATCGGCGACGTGCCGGCCTGCACGGATCTGAGGACCAGGCCCTGGGTGATCGAAGCCGGCGTGGAGGTCCTGGACGCGCCCTTCGTCGCGAACGGCAATGTCGCCACGGCGGGCGGCTGCCTCGCCTCGCAATATCTCGCGGCCTGGACGATCGCCCGCCTCGCCAGCCGCAACGATGCCGAGGAGGCCCTGCGCACCGTCGCGCCCGTCGGCGAGATCGACGCCTTCGTCGAACGCGCGCTCGCCACGGTGTCGCCCTTCCTGCCGCCGGGAGGCTGGTGACCCCTACGGGACTCGAACCCGTGTTTTCGCCGTGAGAGGGCGACGTCCTAGACCGCTAGACGAAGGGGCCTTCGTGCGGGAAGGCGCGCATATCGGGGGAGCGGGCTTTCCTGTCAAGCGCGCCACGGCGGGGCGGGCGCGGCCCCCTGAAGGTTCGGGCGCCCAGGAGCAAAGGGGTGGAAGCCGGGTCGAGGTCCCGATCCTTGCGACGGCGCCCGTTCCCGGCCCCGGCCGAAGCGCGCGGCGCTTCAACCTCGGGCGATCAGGCTCTAGGGACGGTCCATGTGCAACGATTATCGGATGCGGGTCGAGCTCGGCATGATCCGCGAGGAATTCAGCCAGCTGCGGATCCCGCTCCGCTTCCCCGAGGGCATGCCCAATCTCGAGCCGCGGGACGACGTCCGGATCACCGACCGGGCGCCGATCGTGCGCTGGCAGGAGGAGGGGGCGGAGCTCGTCCAGCGGCGCTGGAGCTGGCCCGGCGCGGGCGGCAAGCCGGTCTACAATTTCCGCTCGGACGGCCGCGAATTCGGCTCCGGCCGCTGCCTGATCGTCACCGACGGCTTCTACGAGTTCACCGCCCCGCCGGCGCCGCGGCCGGACAAGCGCAAGGACAAGTGGCTCTTCACCCTGGCCGGGGAGCCGTGGTTCTGCATCGCCGGGCTGTGGCGCTCGGCGCCCGACGTGGGCGAGGCCTTCACCATGCTGACGACGCCGCCGGGACCGGACGTCGCCCCCTTCCACAACCGCCAGGTGGCGGTGCTGACCCGCGACAAATGGGCGGACTGGCTGAGCGGCGCCCGTCCCGCCCCCGAGCTGATCGGCATGTGCCCGGGCGGAACCCTCAAGGTCGAGCGCGCCGGCTAGCCGGCCACCTCGCCGCCGCACGCGCCGCGGGCGGTTGACGCCCGGCGCCTATGGGTGGAGTTAAGCGCCTGTGAAAAATCTCTTTCCCCACAGCGCCACGACGGGCGACGTGACGGTGCGGGTCTCCGTCTCCTTCCTGCCCGAGCAGTCCGAGCCGGCGCGGGGACGCTGGTTCTGGGCCTATCACGTGCGGATCGAGAATGGCGGCGCGCGCAGCGTCCAGCTCGTCTCGCGGGAATGGCGGATCAGCGACGGCCGCGGCGGCCGCCACGACGTCAAGGGCGAAGGCGTGGTCGGCGAGCAGCCGATCATCGAGCCGGGCGGATCGTTCGACTATGTCTCGGGTTGTCCGCTGACCACCCCCACCGGATCGATGGAGGGCCTCTACAGGATGGTCGGAGAGGACGGCCGCACCTTCGACGCGGAGATCCCCCGCTTTCCGCTGATCGCGCCCGCGGTCGCGACCTGAATGGAGATGACGATGCGTGCGCTTCCCCTGTTGCTCCTGATCGTCGCGGGACCGGCCGCCGCGGCGCCCGCGCGGCCGGCGCCCGCCGCGCCGACCGCCCCCCCGCCCGGGTCGCGGGCGATGACCTGCCCGGTCGGCGGCGCGAGCTTCCAATATCCGGTCCCCGCCCGTCCCGGCCCGACGGTGGGGGAGAGGCCCGACGGCAAGCCCTACGGCCCGGCCCTGCCCCTGCCGCTGCCCGAATGCCCCGACAACGGGCTGGTGATGTACAAGGATTATACGCCGGACGAAGCGGCCAAGCTCGCGCCGCTGGTCGGCTCGGAGGCCTATCAGGCGCTCCGCAAGGAGGATGTCTCCTACTACCGCGCCTATTGGCTGATGAAGCGGATGGGGCTGGGTCCGGAGGATTATCTCTGGGTGCTCCTCCAGGCGAGCTGGCAGGCGGACGACCGGCCCGAGCTGCGCAAGCGCTACCTTGCCGAGCTGGCCGAGGAATCGGGGCGGGCGACGGCGCGGCCGGCGGACCTGAACTGGATCGGCATGGAGGGCCGCGCCGTCAACGCGCTGCGCGAGCTCGGCCGCTTCGACGAGGCGGCGGCGCGGATCGAGAAGGTGCCGCTCAAGAGCCTCGACGTCGCCGCGCCCGCCGCCGAGGATCGCGGCGCAGCGGCGCAGCAGGCGCGGGTGAAGCGCGCCTGGCTGCATTATTTCCAGCAGATGCAGACGGTGCTCGCCCGAAAGGATTCGTCGCTCGAGCCGTTCGAGCTGCTGCCGCGCGCCGTCGCCTACGGGCGCTGCCTCGACGCCGCCGCGGCGCTGCAGCCGGTCCAGAAGGCGTTTTGCGACGCCGAGCAGGGGGGCATCGAGCAGTTCCGAATCGTCCGCGCCAAGGAAGCGCAGGAGCTCGAGGCGCTGCGCCGGTCGCGCGAGGAGAGCGGCCGCTGAAGCGGTTCAACCGTCGGCGAGAAAAGCGAGCAGCCGGCTCGTCGCCGCGACCATCCGCCCTTCGTCGAGCCGCGCCGCCGGGTCGTTCCAGCCGATCGAGGCCGCGAGCCAGGTGCCGTCCTTGCGGCGCAGGAGGAAGCTGAGGTTGAGCACGCCGCCCTCCGACCCGCCCTTGTAGCCGACATAGTCGTAGCCGCGCCCGAGGTCGGGCAGGCCGGGGTTGATGGCGAGGAGGGCGAGCGCGGTCGCGTCGCCGCTGCGGCGCAGCCAGTCGAGGGTGCGGACGACGTCGGCGGTCGAGGCGAACCACTCGACGCTGTCGATCGAGGCCGGCGGACCGGCGAACAGCTTCGGGTCGACGCTCTCCAGGCTTCGCCCCCCTATCTCGGCGAGAAGAGCGCGGCGCCCCGCCTCTCCGGCCGCCGCCCATCGCCCCCGCAACGCCGGATCGCCCGCCTTGAGGAGGAAGGCCTCGCGGGTGGAGAGGAAGGGGCGGAGCCGCCCGGGCGCGCGGACGCCGAGCCGGGGCAGCAGGGCCTCCACCTTCTCGCGTCCGACCAGCGCCAGCAGGGTGTCGGCCGCGCTGTTGTCGCTCTGCGAGATCATCAGGGCGGCGAGGCTGTGGAGGGTGAGCGGAGAGCCGCTGGGCCAGGACTGGAGGAAGCCGGAGGGCAGGGACCGCCGCGTCAGCGGCACGACGTCGGTCCAGCGGCGCTCGCCCGTCTTCACTTCGCGGACCAGCTCGGCGAGGATGAAGAGCTTGAAGGTCGAGCCGACGGCGAGCGGCCGGTCCGGCGCGCGTGCGGCCAGCGCCTCCGGCTCGCCCCGCCCCAGCCGGGCCGCGAACACCGACACCTCTCCGGGGAGGCCGGCGAGCGCGCCGAGAGCCTCGTCGAGCCCCTCCGCCTTGGCCTGGGCGGCGCCGAGCAGGACGAGGAGGGCCAGCAGGAGGCGCAGGACGCCCATGCGCCCGGGACCGGCGGCGCGGACCCGGCGGCTCACTCGGGCGCGGCGAGCCCGTCGCCGGCAAGGTCGAGATACTCGACCCGCGCCTTGGGCGTGCGCTGCTGCATGTGGCTTCCCGTCTCGGGCCCGTAGCCGGCCGTGTAGGTGTATCGCTCGACCCGGTAGGAATCGAGCGCATTGCCGTTGCCCGGCGTATAGAGGCGGCCCTGGATCGACTGGAGCAGGGGCCCCGCCCAGGAGGTGTCGCCGTCGTGCCGGAGCACCTTGAGCTCCCCGACCTTCCCCTCGCGGGTCACCCAGAAGCCGACGTCGATCCACTTGTCGTCGAAATTGCCGGCGACGCGCCGGGTCTCGGAGAAGGAGCCGCTCGTCGCCAGCCGGGTGACGTGGGAGCCGATCTCCATCGTGTAGCCCGCATTGGTGACGTTGGTCTCGGGGTCCAGCTCCCGCACCGTCATCTCGAAGGGCGGCGCATAGATGAGGACGGGCCGGTTGATCTTGAGGCCGGAAAGCTCCCGCATCAGCAGCGCGGCCTGCTCCTTGTCGCCGGAGGCGCGGGCGACGTTGATGAGGGCGAGCCGCGCCTCGAGCACCGCCGCGCGCATCGCCGGATCCTGCGAGCGGGCGATCTCGCGGATGAGCGGGGCCCGCGCATAAGGCGGGTAGTGGTTGAGGATCGAGCGCAGCTCCGCCATTGCGGCGATGTCCGGCCTGCCCTGCTGGCGGGCGTCCTTCGCGAGCTCGGCATAGGCGTTGCGCGCCGCCTCGTGGCCGCGCAGCCGGCCCATCGCCGCGGCGACCTCCATCCGCGCGCCGAAGAGGCGGTAATCGTCGGGCGGCAGGCCGGCCTTGAGCGCGCGCAGCATCGACAGCGTCGACGTGAAATAATCCCGGTCGAGGCCGAGATGCGCCGCCACCTTGCCGTTGGCGCGATAGAGGTCGGACACCGGGACGGGATAGCGCTTCGCCTGTTTCTTGTTGCGATCGAGCGAGCGGAGCAGCGTCGTTCGCGCCTCGTGGTAGAGGCCGCCTTCGAGCTGACTCTCGGCATAAGCGAGGCTGGCGTCCACGTCCTCGTCGGTCGGGCAGCGGCGGGCGATGCAGGCGCGCAGCGCCGCCCCGGTCTCCTCCATCCGCTCGCCCCTGACGACGATGGCCGGGGCAGGAGCCTCGGCCCGGGCCGGAGCGGGAGGCGGCGGAGCGGCGGCCGGCGCCGACGCCGGCGCGAGCATGGCGGCGAGGACAAGCAGCTTCATCGCGGACTCCTCTGTTCCAGCGCCGGGGATTGTCCGCCCCGGCGGTCCGAAAGTCGAGTCCCGCCGCGCGCCCGCGCTCAGGCGTCGATCGCCTCCTCGTCCACTTCGGCGGCGCGGCTCTGGATGAACTGGAAGCGGTGCTCGGGATTGCGGCCCATCAGCCGGTCGACGAGGTCGCGGACGCCGCGCTGCTCCTGATATTCCGCCGGCAGGGTGACGCGGATCAGCGAGCGCGTCTTGGGATCCATCGTCGTCTCCCTGAGCTGCCCCGGATTCATCTCGCCGAGGCCCTTGAATCGGCTGATCTCCACCTTCTTGCCCTTGAACGTCGTCGCCTCCAGCGCGCCGCGATGGACGTCGTCGCGCGCATAGGCGACGGTTCCGCCCGCCGACAGGCGGTAGAGCGGCGGCTGGGCGAGGTAGAGGGCGCCCTGCTCGACCAGCCGCGGCATCTCGCTGAAGAAGAAGGTCATCAGCAAGGTCGCGATATGGGCGCCGTCGACGTCGGCGTCGGTCATGATGATGATCCGGTCGTAGCGCAGCTGCGACGGGTCGCACCGCTCCTTCGTGCCGCAGCCGAGGGCCTGGATCAGGTCGGCGATCTCCTGGTTGCCGCGGATCTTGTCCGCGCTCGCGGAGGCGACGTTGAGGATCTTGCCGCGGATCGGCAGGATGGCCTGGGTCTTGCGGTCGCGCGCCTGCTTGGCCGATCCGCCGGCGCTGTCGCCTTCGACGATGAACAATTCGGTGCCGGCCGGGTCGTCGTTGGCGCAGTCGGTCAGCTTGCCGGGAAGGCGCAGCTTGCGGCCGCTGGTGGCGGTCTTGCGCTTGATCTCGCGTTCCGCGCGGCGCTTCAGCCGCTCGTCCATGCGGTCGAGGACGAAGCCCAGCAAGGCGCGGCCGCGCTCCATGTTGTCGGTCAGGAAGTGGTCGAAATGGTCGCGCACCGCCGCTTCAACCAGCCTTGCGGCGTCGGGGCTGGTGAGGCGGTCCTTGGTCTGGCTCTGAAATTGCGGGTCGCGAATGAACACCGAGAGCATGATCTCGGCGCCGCCGACCACGTCCTCGGCCTGGACGTCCTTCACCTTCTTCTGGCCGACCAGCTCTCCGAAGGCGCGCAGGCCCCGAGTCAGCGCCGCCCTGATCCCCTGTTCATGGGTTCCGCCGTCCGGCGTCGGGATGGTGTTGCAATAATAAGAGGAGCCGCCCTCGGTCCACAAAGGCCAGGCCGCCGCCCACTCGACCATGCCCTGGCCGCCGGGGAAGTCCTGGCGCCCCTTGAAGAACTCGCTCGTCGCGCAGGCGCGGTCGGCGATCTGCTCCTTGAGGTGATCGGCGAGGCCGCCGGGGAATTGGAAGGCCGCCTCCGGCGGCGTCTGGTCGGAGATCAGCGCGGGATCGCACTTCCAGCGTATCTCCACGCCGGCGAACAGATAGGCCTTCGAGCGGGCGAGGCGGTAGAGCCTTGCCGGCTTGAACATCGCCTCCGCCCCGAAAATCTCGGTGTCGGGCACGAAGCTCACCGAGGTGCCGCGCCGGTTCGGCGTCGGCCCGAGCTTCTCGAGCGGCGAGGTCGGCTCGCCGCGCGCGAAGCTCTGGCGGTAGAGCTCCTTGTTGCGCGCCACCTCGACGACCGTCTCGACCGAGAGGGCGTTGACGACGCTGACGCCGACGCCGTGAAGGCCGCCGGAGGTGGCATAGGCCTTGTTCGAGAACTTGCCTCCGGAATGCAGCTTGGTGAGGATCACCTCGAGCGCGTGCTTGCCGGGATATTTGGGGTGCTCGTCGATCGGCATGCCGCGGCCGTTGTCGGTGATGGTGAGCCGGTTTCCCTTCTCGAGCACCACCTCGATTCGGGTGGCGTAGCCGGCCACCGCCTCGTCCATCGCATTGTCGAGCACCTCGGCGGCGAGGTGGTGGAGCGCGCGCTCGTCGATTCCGCCGATATACATTCCCGGCCGCCGCCGCACCGGCTCCAGCCCCTCGAGGACTTCGATCGAGGTGGCGTCATATTCGGCGGAGGATGCGGCGGTGGACGCGAACAGGTCTGACATGGCCAAGCTATAGGCGGGCGCGAGTCCCGATGCCAAGGCTCGGGGGGGTTACGGCGGCGGCCCGCTCTTTGGGGGTCGGGGGCCGCCGCCGGCCGACAGGACCAGAAATTCTGCCGGCGCCGTTCAGGCCCGGCCCTGATGCACGCCGCGTCGGGAATAAAAAATACCGTTTAACTACGGTAGGTTCAGCCCTCCCAATTCGGCTGCGGAAGCACTAACTAAGATTAATCCCCCGCAGTTGAACGGCGTTTGGTGCTGCCCTTTCTCATTCATATTGTCGACGACGACCCGCAAGCGCGTGCTGCGATTAGCTATTTGCTTGCCAACCACGGTTTCGCCACCGAAATCTATTCGGGCGGCGAGGAGTTCTTGAGGCAGGCGCGGCTGGACCGAGGCTGCGTGCTCCTCGATATGGACATGCCCGGAATGGGCGGGCACGCGGTGCAGCGGGAGCTCGGACGCCGAGATATCGTGCTGCCGGTGATCGCCACCGGCCATTCCGGCGACCTCGCCGGCGCCGTCGAGGCGATGAAGCTCGGCGCCGTGGAATATCTCCAGAAGCCTCTGGAGGAGCAGAGCCTCGTCGCCGCCGTCGAGCGCGCGATCGGGGAAATGAGGCGCAGCGACGAGCGCCGCAATGCCGCGAAGGCGGCCGCGGTCCGTCTCCAGACGCTGTCGCGCCGCGAACGGCAGGTCTTGCAGGGCCTGGTCGGCGGCCTGTCGAACAAGGCGATCGCCCGGATCCTCGAGCTCAGCCCGCGGACCGTCGAGATGCACCGCGCCAACATGATGGCGGCGCTCCGGCTCACCAGCCTCCCTGACGCTCTGCGGCTGGCGATCGACGGCGGCCTGGCGCCGCTCGGCCAGGTCGAGCCGAAACGGACGGAGCGCGGCCGGGGCGCGCCGCCGCCGTCCCCGCGGCGCCAAGCCCAAGGCGAGGTCGGCGGACGCGACGAGCGGCTGCGGCTGGTGCTGGAGGCATCGAGCGACGGCGCCTGGGACTGGGATCTCCGCACCGGCCAGATCCGCCTGTCGAGCGGCCTCATCGACCGGCTCGGCTATGTCCCCGAGGCCGTACCCGATCGCCTCGAAAGCTACGAAGGCCTGCTCCACCCCGCCGATCGCGGCACCTTCCGCCGGACCCTGGAGGCGCATCTCGGCGGGGAGACGGAGACCTATGCGTGCACCTATCGCATCCGCACGCGAAGCGGCGACTGGCTGTGGACGGACGTGCGCGGGCGGGTGGTGGAGCGGGACCCGGCGAGCGGCGCGCCCCTTCGCATGATCGGGACGGCCAACGACATCACGCGCCAGCGCGAGGACGAGGAGAGGGCGCGGGAGAGCTTCGCCCTCCTCTCGCTGGTCCAGACCAGCGTCGGCGCCGGGATCTGGCACCTCGACGTCGAGACTCGGCGGCTCCACCTGTGCGCGCGCAGCCGGGCGATGCACGAGCTGCCCGAGGAGGGCGACCTCGACCTCGACCGATGGGTGGCGAGGGTCGAGCCGGAGGACCTGCCGGGCGCGCTCGAGGCGCTGGAGCGGGCCATCGCCACCGGCGGCCGCTACGAAGCGGAATATCGGGTCCGGCGGCCGAGCGGCGGCACGATCTGGATAAAGGGCGTCGGACAGGCGGTGACCGGGGAGGGCGGCCAGCACCGGATCGTCGGCCTCAACCAGGACGTCACCGCAGTCCGCGCCGGCGGCTCCGCTCCCTCGCGCTAGGGCAGGCTGGGTTCAGCGCGAACCGTCACCGGCACGACGGGAAGGGTGCCTCCCGATTCCTCGGTTCCCTAGAGGCTGAACAACCCCCCGGCGGATTTCGGGGAATCGCCGTGAACGCGATCGAGATAGGCAGCGGCGAGCTCGTAATGCGCCTGGACGGCGCGGCGATGCCGCGCCTGCTGCGCCAGCGCAACCTCGGCTTCCGCCCGCTGCTGGTAATATAGCGCTTCTTCGTCAGACATTTACGCTCACAAACCCTGGCCGTTGGACATGCGGTAAAAAACCGTTTCGGCCCAGGCGGCGTTCCGAAGAATCGCCTTGATCCACGTTAGTTCAGGCGGCGGAACATTCGCCGACAGCCTAGCGGATGCGCGGCCCGCCGAACGGAAGGGGCGGCGGCGGGCGGCGGTCGCGCCGCGGTATCTGCGCCTGGTAGGCGACTCCGCAATGCTCGACGCAATAGGGAAAGCCGGGATTGGCCTGCTCGCCGCAGAAGTGGAAGTCGGGCTCGCCGGGATGGCCGACCGGCCACTTGCAGATCTTCTCGTTGAGGTCGAGCAGGCTCGTCTTGTCGGCGATCTCCGGGCTCGGCTTGGCCGGGACGAGGCGGCGCGGCGGCGCCGGCGGGATCGGCGACTGCTGCTCGCCGGGCGCCTGGCGGACGAATCCGCCGGGGCCGATCGAGCGGATCTGCGGCTGGGGGGCCTGCGGGGCGGGCGCAGCCTGGGCCGCCGCCGGGGCCGAGGCGGCTTCCACCGGCATCGGCGCGGCCGCCGCTTCCTCCCAAGGCGCGGGCTCCTCCGGCTGGGCGGGCGCCGGGGCGGGAGCGTGGACCTCGTCCTCGGTCTCGTTCGGCTTGACCGGCGACGGGCGCGACTGCAGCCCGAGCCGATGCGCCTTGCCGATGACGGCGTTGCGCGACACGCCGCCAAGCTCGTCGGCGATCTGGCTCGCGGTCATGCCCTGCGTCCAAAGGCCCTTCAGCCGCTCGATCCGTTCGTCAGTCCAGGACATTCGTCTTCCTTCACGGCTTGCCGCCCACTGCGTCTGCCTCTAGCGACGGCGCGATGAGCGACCAAGCCTCAAGCTGGGTGAGATCCGAACCGGGCGTTCCAACCATAAGGAACGTCAATTGGGGCGGCCTCCGGACCCTTTATGTGAAGGAGGTGAGGCGTTTCTTCAAGGTCCAGCTGCAGACCGTCTGGGCCCCCGCCATCACCACCCTGCTGTTCCTCGTCATCTTCACGGTGGCGCTCGGCCGCAGCGGCCGCTCCGTGCTCGGCGTGCCGTTCGCCGACTTCATCGCGCCGGGCCTCATCGTCATGGGGATGCTCCAGAACGCCTTCGCCAATGCCAGCTTCTCGCTGCTGGTCGGCAAGATCCAGGGCAATATCGTCGACTATCTGATGCCGCCGCTCTCCACCGGCGAGCTGATCGCCGCTCTGGTGGGGGCCTCGGTCACCCGCGCCGTGCTGGTCGGCTGCGCCGTCTGGCTGGCGATGCTGCTCTGGCCGGGCGTCCACGTCATGCCCCGCCACCTCGCCGCGGTCGCCTGGTTCGGCGTGATGGGCGCGGCGATGCTCGGCTTCTTCGGCCTCATCACCTCGATCTGGGCGGAGAAGTTCGACCACGCGGCCGCCGTGACCAACTTCGTCGTCGCGCCGCTCTCGCTCCTCTCCGGCACCTTCTATTCGATCCACAACCTCGCCCCCGCCTTCCAGGCGGTCAGCCACGCCAACCCCTTCTTCTACGTCATCTCGGGCTTCCGCTACGGCTTCCTCGGCGTGGCGGATTCCCCGGTCGCGTTCGGTGCCGGGCTGCTGCTCGCCATCAACCTGACGCTCGGCGCGATCTGCTACGCGCTCCTGCGCCGCGGCTGGAAGCTGAAGAGCTGAAGTTCGTTCAGCCAATCGCCCGCGAACCTGAACAGATCCTGCCGAAGGCGTTCAGCACCCGACCATCGCGGCGCGCCTAGACCGGCATCGTCAACTCGCGTTCCAAGGAGAAAGACGATGCGTAAGATCCTGATTTCCGCCCTGATGATCGGCGCCACCGCGATCAGCGCGGCCCCGGCCTCGGCCCAGTATCGCGGCGGCGACCGCGGCGCCTATGGCGGCGGCTACCGCAGCGACGACGGCATCGACCGCCAGATCCGCCAGATCGAGCAGCGCATCCGCCAGGCGATGCAGAACCGCACCATCACCCGCCGCGAGGCCGACCGGCTGCTCCGCCAGGCCGACCAGATCGACCGGCTGGAGGACCGCTACAGCCGCAACGGGCTGAACGCGCGCGAGCTGCAGGACCTGCGCATGCGCGTCCAGAACCTGCGCCAGCAGCTCCGCTTCGAGCGACAGGACGGCCGACGCTGGTAACGAGCCCGACGGGGCGGGCGCCGTGTTGACGCGCCGCCCGCCCCATCACTAGAGGAAGGCGGCCCCGCCAAGGGCCGCCTTTCTCCTGTCCGGTCCTCATGGAGCCCGTCATGGCCATCACGCCGCTCATGCCCGTCTATCCGCGCTCGCCGGTGCGGCCGGTGCGAGGGGAGGGGGTCTATCTCTACGGCGAGGGCGGCGAGAAATATCTCGATTTCGCCAGCGGCATCGCGGTCAACCTGCTCGGGCACGGCCACCCGCACCTCACCAAGGCGATCCAGGACCAGGCGGCGACCCTCGTCCACGTCTCCAACCTCTACGGCTCGCCGCAGGGCGAGGCCTTCGCCCGCCGGCTTGTGGAGAACAGCTTCGCCGACACCGTCTTCTTCACCAACAGCGGCGCCGAGGCGGTCGAGTGCGCGATCAAGACGGCGCGGCGCTACCATCACCATCACGGCCGGCCCGAGAAGAACGTGCTGATCACCTTCGGCAACGCCTTCCACGGCCGGACAATGGCGACGATCAGCGCCACCGACCAGCCCAAGCTCCGCGACGGCTTCGCGCCGCTCCTGCCGGGCTTCACCGTCGTTCCCTTCGACGATCTCGCCGCGGCCGAGGCGGCGGTGGACGAGCATAGCGCCGGCTTCCTCGTCGAGCCGGTCCAGGGGGAGGGTGGAATCCGCCCGGCAAGCGCCGCGTTCATGCAGGGCCTGAGGCGGATCTGCGACGAGAGGGACCTCATGCTCGTGCTCGACGAGGTCCAGTGCGGAGTCGCCCGGACCGGGCGGCTCTACGCCTATGAGCATTACGACATCGAGCCGGACATCCTCGCCTCCGCCAAGGGCATTGGCGGCGGCTTCCCGATGGGCGCGTGCCTGGCCACCGAGAAGGCCGCGGCCGGCATGGTGATCGGCACCCACGGCTCGACCTACGGCGGCAACCCGCTGGCCATGGCGGCCGGCCAGGCGGTGTTCGACGTCATCCTCGCGCCCGGCTTCCTCGATCACGTCACCCGGATGGGCGAGCGGCTGCGCGGCGCGCTGGAGCAGATGATCCCCAATCACGACCATCTGTTCGAGAGCGTGCGGGGTCTCGGCCTGATGCTGGGCGTGAAGATGAAGACCGACAGCCGCGCCTTCGTCACCTATCTGCGCGAGCACGGCCTTCTCACCGTCGCCGCCGGCGACAACGTCATGCGAGTCCTCCCCCCCCTGATCCTCGAGGAGGCGCACGTGGCCGAGTTCATCGAGCGCCTCTCCGACGCCGCCCGCCGCTACGAGGTGCCGCAAGCGGCCTGACGGAAGCGCGCCGCAAGGGGTGGCTCCTAGCGCCCGTCGTCCCTTGCCCGCCTCGCGACGGCGGGAACCTTGAACCGCTTCCACGCCTTAGCCACATCGCGGCCATGAATTCTTCCCCATCACCCGCGGCGGCGGTGGCCGCCAATCTCGACGAGGCGATCGGCTTCACCCTTCCGCGGCGCAACGCGCGCGGGCGCGTGGTGCGGCTCGGGCCGCTGCTCGACCACATCCTCTCGGCCCACGATTATCCGGCGCCGATCGCCCGCATCCTCTCCGAGGCGCTGGTCCTCTCCGCGCTGCTCGGCTCGCTTCTCAAGGAGGAGGAGGGCCAGCTCACCATCCAGGCGCAGACCGAGAGCGGCATCATCGATCTCCTCGTGGTCGACTACAAAGCGGGCGAGCTGAGGGGCTATGTCCGCTTCGACAAGGCGCGGCTGGCGGCGCTCCCCAGCCATCGCGACCTCTTCGCGCTGTTCGGCAAGGGCTATCTCGCCATCACCTTCGACCATCCCGTCGCCGAGGAGCGCTACCAGGGCATCGTCCCGCTCGAGGGCAGCTCGCTGGCGGAGGCCGCGCAGAGCTATTTCGTCCAGTCCGAGCAGCTGCCGAGCGTCGTCCGCCTCGCCGTGAACGACACCGGCCACATTGCGGGCGGCATCCTCGTCCAGCATCTGCCCGAGGGGGAGGAGGGCCGCGACCGCATTCACACCCGCCTCGACGATCCCGAGTGGGAGCATGTCCAGGTCCTCGCCGAGACGATCAAGGGCCACGAGCTGACCGACAGCGGGCTCCCGCTGGAAAGCCTGTTGTGGCGACTCTTCCACGAGGAGGAGGTGCGGGTGCTGCGCGCCCAGCCCTTGGCGAAGGGATGCCGCTGCAACGCCGACTATATCCGCTCCGTCATCGCCCGATTCCCCGCCGAGGAGCGCGCCGAGATGGTCGACGAGAGGGGCCTGATCAGCGTCGACTGCGAATTCTGCTCGCGGGTCTTCCCCATCGCGCTCTCCGCCTTCGACGACTGAGCCGCAAGCCCCGCGGGGCCCTTCGGCGCGGCTCCGACTCGGGTTTCCTGGACCTTCGCGCCCGTTAAGCCTCTGTTTACCCTGATCCAGGTAAGGATGGTCCCGTGCCGCAAGTGGGCACGCTTTCCTCCCTAGAAGGCTTTACAGCCTCAACTGGGCCGTCCCTCGGGGCGGCCCGTTTCTTTTGGCCTCCCGACCGAGCGTTGCGGCGTGGACGACGGCGACCGTTTCTGGCTGGGCGCTAAATGATTGGCACGGTTGAAGAAACGCCCGGGTTGTGCGAAAGCGGGGGTGCCAGCCGCGGATGGGCGCCGCAGCCAAAGGCATTGCGTTTAGCAGATGGAAGCGTGCGCGCCCGAGGGCGCGGCGCCGGGGAGCGGCATGACCAACATTATCGGCACCAGCGGGTACGACACGCTGAACGGCACGAGCGGCGACGATCATATCGAGGGTCTCGGCGCCGGCGACACGATCAGCGGCGGCGACGGCTCGGACGAGATCTTCGGCGGCGAGGACAACGACGTCCTGCGCGGCGACGGCGGCGACGACTTCCTCTACGGCGGCGCCGGCTACGACTATATCCTCGACGGGCTCGGCAACGATTATGCCGAAGGCGGCGAGGGCGGCGATTCCTTCTCCTCCTACAACGGCAACGACACGCTCGACGGCGGCGCCGGCGACGACCGCTTCTCCATCGAGCGGCTGAACACCGGCGAGACGGTCCACCTCATCGGAGGCACCGGCAGCGACAGCTTCTCCGCGCTGATCACCGGCACCGGCAGCCTCTTCATCGACGCCGGCGAGGGCGACGACCGGATCGAGCTGCGCGGCACGGACGGCGTCTACGCGCTCTCGCTCGGTTCGGGCTCGGACCTGCTGACGATCAACGGCTATGCCTCGTTCAACCGCAATCTCGCCATCACCGTCGCCGATTTCGAGACGGGCGCGTCGGGCGACCGGCTCGACCTCAGCAGCATCCTCTCCGCGGCGCTGACCGGATGGGACAGCGAGCAGAGCCCGTTCGCCACCGGCCACCTCCGGCTCGTCCAGAGCGGCACCGACGCGGTGCTGCAGATCGACACGAACGGCGGCGGCAACGGCTTCTTCAACCTGATCACGTTCAGCAACAGCAGCGCCGCCGCCTTCACCTACCAGAATCTCGACGGTTTCCCGGCCGACGGCACGATCCCGGCGGGCCAGACGCTGACGGGAACGGAGGACGTCGACAGCCTGGTCGGTGCCGCCGGCGACGACACGATCGACGGCCTCGGCAGCAGGGACCAGATCTGGGGCGGCGCCGGCGACGACGTGCTCAACGGCGGCGAGGGCGACGACGACCTGTTCGGCGAATGGGGCGCCGACTCGATCGACGGCGGCGCGGGCCGCGACTATATCGACACCGGCAGCGGCCGCTACGACGACGTCGTCCACGGCGGCGACGACGGCGACTTCATCAACAACAATGGCGGCGGCAACGCGACCCTCTACGGCGACGCGGGCGACGATTATATCGGCATCCAGCGCAGCTTCGCCACTCCCGACACCGTGACGGCGAACGGCGGCGCGGGCAACGACACGCTCTCCGTCTTCGCCTACGGCAACCACCTCTTCCTGCTCGACGGCGGCACCGGCGACGACCTGGTGCGGATCGGCTGGCTGCAGGGGACGGCGGACGTGACGCTGGGCGACGGCGCCGACCGGATCCTCTTCGACGACACGCAGAAGGTCCTGCTCAACTACGGCTCGCTGATCGTCAGGGATTTCCAGACCGGGGCGGGCGGCGACAGGCTCGACTTCGACGCCTGGCTCACCGACGTGCTCACCGGCTGGGACCAGCAGAGCAATCCGTTCGGCACCGGCCATGTCCGGCTCGTCCAGAGCGGTAGCGACACGCTCCTCCAGGTCGACCGCGACGGGCCTGGGACGGCCGCCGCCTTCCGCACCATCGTCACTTTCAAGGGCACGGACGCGGCGAGCTTCGTGCAGGAGAATCTGGACGGCTTCCCCGCCGATGGATCGCCGCCGGCGGGGGTGACCCTGATCGGCACCACGGCCAGCGAGACTCTGACCGGCACGGCCGGCGCGGACCGGATCGAAGGGCGCGGCGGCAACGACACGTTGCGCGGCGAGGCCGGCAACGACATCCTGATCGGCGGCCCGGAGAACGACACGATCTACGGCGGCTCGGGCAACGACACGATCGACGGCGGCAACGGCGGCGGCATCCTCGACGGCGAGGCCGGCGACGACGTGATCACCGCCGGCAGCGGGGCCGACTTCATCAGCCTGGGCAATGGCGCGGACATCGCCCATGCCGGCGACGGCGCCGACTTCATCAGCCTCTACGGCTATCCGGGCGGCCTCAAGATATCGAGCGCGTTCGGCGAGGGCGGGGCGGATTCCTTCAGCATCCGGTCCTATTATGCCGCCGACTTCCGCGCCGACGGCGGCAGCGGCAACGACAATTTCGACGTCGGCGCGGTCACCGGGGCGACCACCCTGACCCTCGGTGCGGGGAGCGACCGCATCACCTTCGCGAGCGACCGCTTCAACACCGTCTCACCCGGAACCTTGGCGGTGACCGACTTCGCCGCCGGCGCGGGCGGCGACCTGATCGACCTGCCCACCTCGCTGGGCGCCTTGGTGACCGGCTGGACGTCGAGCGACAATCCCTTCCTGACCGGCCACCTGAGGCTGGTGCAGAGCGGTGCCGACACGATCCTCGAGATCGATCGCAACGGCGGCGGCGATTCGTTCGTGCCGCTCGTCACCCTGCAGGGGCTGAGCGCCAGCACGCTGAGCGCCGCCAATCTCGGCTTCGTGCCGACCTTCGTCTACGGCACCGCCGGCAACGACGTGCTGGACGGCGCCGACGCCCCCGCCGACGGCGCGGGCGCCGACGTGTTGAAGGGCGGTGCCGGGAACGACGTCTATGTGGTCGGCGCCGGCGACACGGTGGTCGAGCTTGCGGGTGAGGGCATTGACGAGGTCCGCACCGCGCTGGGCAGCAAGACGGATTATGCGCAGCTCTACGTTCTTCCGGACAATGTCGAGAACCTGACCGGCACCTCGGCTTCGGCGCAGGGGGTTCGTGGCAACGGGCTCGACAATGTCGTGACGATGGGCGGCGGCAACGACCTCATCGTGCTCGACGACGGCGGCAACGACCGTGCGAGCGGCGGCGGCGGCAACGACTTCATCTATTACGGCGCGGCCTGGACCACTGCCGACAAGACGGACGGCGGGGCGGGGACCGACACGGTGGGGCTGATGGGGAGCTACAGCTTCACCTTCGCGGCCGACAGCCTGGTCGGCGTCGAGCGGCTGGCGCTCTACACCGGCCAGCCGGGTTCCGGAGGAACGGCGAACAGCTATGCCATCACCATGGTCGATTCGAACGTGGCGCCGGGGCTGCAATTCTTCGTCACCGCGGCCTCGCTCGCCGCCTCGGAGAGCCTGGTGTTCAACGGCTCGGCGGAGAGCGACGGCAGCTTCACCCTGCTGTCGGGCGCCGGGGCGGACATATTGGTCGGCGGCGCGGGCGGCGACTATCTCGCCGGCGGGGCGGGGGCGGACCAGCTCTACGGCCTGGGCGGCGACGACGGGCTCTACGGCGGGCTCGGCGCGGACCAGCTTCGCGGCGGCGCCGGGCGCGACTGGTTCCGCTACGAGAGCGCGTCGGAATCGACCGCGGCGGCGATGGACCGGATCGCCGACTTCCAGGCGGGCGAGAAGATCGACCTCTCGGCGATCGACGCGGACTCGATCGCGGGCGGCAACCAGGCCTTCGCCTTCATCGGCTCGGACGCGTTCCACAACGTCGCCGGCGAGCTCAGGGTGAGCGAGTCCAACGGCAGCTGGTTCGTCGAGGGCGACGTCGACGGCGACGGCGCCGCCGACCTCGTCATCCAGGTCGACACAATCCTCGCCCACCCCCTGGGCGCAAGCGACTTCGTCTTCTGAAGCGCTCCCCCGCCCCCGGACTCCGGATGGGGGCCGGGGCGGGGGGATGCCCGGCCTAGCCGAGCGCGCAGCGCGCCAGCAGGAAGTCGCGCTTCTTGTCCCAGCAGTCGGCGCGCATCGGCGGGATGGCCGGGATGCGGATCGCGTAGGGGTTGAAGCGGACGAGGTTCGCCTCGTAGGCGGGGACGAGGCTGTTCCTGAGCTCGCGCATCCGCATCCGGGCGAGCGTGTAGAGCTCCCCCTTGGGCGTCGCGAGCGCGCTCTTCTCGATGTTGGAGGCGGTCTGGCAGAAGCCCATCTGCGCCTGCAGCGTCGACCAATTGTTGTAGGTGACGGTCGAATAATCGTCGAACGCCTTCTGGCCCTTCACCGGGCCCTGCACCCGCTTGAAATAATTGTTGAGCGTCGTGTAGGCGGCCGCCAACTCGGTCGCGTGGTGGGCGAGGATGCCGTTATAATTGGGCACCGCCCGCAGATAGGGCGAGAATTGGCAGGAAAGCGCGGCCACGTTGAGCCCGGCGCGCAGGTTCCACAGCAGGCTGGCGCGATATTCGGCCGGGGTCGCGCCCGGCAGCGGCACGCCGACCAGCGGGTCGCTCGGCTCGATCGGCCCGGGCCGGAAGTCCGGCTGGCTCAGGAACAGCTGCGCTCCGGCCGGCGCGCCGCCGGCTCCGAGCAAGGCCGCCGCGGCGAAGGCCGCGGCTTTGAAGCGGTACATCCAGTTCACGTCGGTTCGTCCCTCTCACCCCAGCGCCTGCGCGCGCGCCATGCTGGACGATCCGGCGGCGTCAATCCAGAGGAGGTGGAATGGCCCGTCGCGCGGCCGGCACGCTTTACCATGGCCGCGGCCCGATCGTCGGACCGCCGCGCATCCGCGCTTCGGCCGATGGCGTGAATCGGACCGGCGATCAAGGCCTAACCGATTGAATAGAGCGTGATTCACGCGACCGGCCGGAGGGCGGGGCGGTTCTACCCGGCCGAGCGGACTCTAAGCGGCTGGAGCGCATGAGAAAAGGCCGCCCGGTCGCCCGGACGGCCTTTTCGAAACGCTGGACCGGCGGGGATTACATCCCGGTGGTGTTGCCCGTGCCGCCGGTGGTGGTGGTGGTGGTGTTGCCGCCTTCGGTCGTGACGGTGGTGTTGCCGCCGACGGTCGTGGTGGTCGAGGTGTTGGTGTCGGCCGCGGCGCCGAGGTTGGCGTCGCCGGTGTTGGTCGCGTCGACCGCGGTGACGTCGCTCGAGTTCATCAGCGCATCGTCGGTGGCGAAGTTGCTGGTGTTGTTGGTCGCCGCATCGTCGCCGCCGCCGCAGGCCGCAACGAGCAGGGCCGCACCGGCAACCATCGAACCGGTCATCACTTTCTTGAAGAGGTCACGCATTTAGAAACTCCCTAGGTTGACGATCTGGCCGGGTTGGCCCCTTTTTTGCCAAATCAGTTACGCACAATAAACGGAATGGAGACGGCTCTCAACCCTTCTCACCGCCCTCCCCGAGGGTGGCGAGAAATTCGCAGAGCCCCTGCCTCAGCGCCAGATCTAATCGTTCCTGTCCGGCGGACACTCCCATGTCGAAAAGGCTGGTCACTGGGAAGTCCGCAATACCGCACGGCACTATCCCTGAGAAGTGGGAAAGTTCGGGGTCGAGGTTCACCGCGAAGCCGTGCAGGGTCACCCAGCGCCGCACCCTCACGCCGATCGCGCCGATCTTGGCCTCGGTTCCGCCGCGCGGCGTCCAGATGCCGATCCGCCCCGGCGCCCGATGGGCGGGAAGGCCGAGCCGGGCGAGGGTGGCGATGATCCACCCCTCGAGGGCGTGGACGAAGCGGCGCACGTCGCGTCCGCGCCGGTCGAGGTCGAGAAGCACGTAGCCGACCCGCTGCCCCGGCCCGTGATAGGTGTAGCGCCCGCCCCGCCCGGCCGCGAAGACCGGAAGGCCGTCGGGATTGAACAATTCGGCCGGGTCGGCGCTGGTGCCGGCCGTGTAGAGCGGCGGATGCTCGAGCAGCCAGACCAGCTCGCCGGCGTCGCCGGCGCGGATCGCCGCCGCCCGCGCCTCCATGTCGGCGAGCGCCTCCGCATAGGGCGTGAGGCCCGGCGTCACGCGCCATTCGAGGCCGGCAGGCAGATCCATCGCGCGCCCTCTCGCCCGCCGCCGCCGCCCTGGCAAGAGCCGCGCCGCGCGGCCGAGGCGTTCCGGCCCGCTTCGAAGGCGCGATCCCGGCCATTGCCAGCCCCCGGCCCGGACCCTAGGCTGGCGCGCAAGATGACCAGATTGTCGCTGACCAGGGCATGGGAAGAAAGCGCCGACTTCCTCAAGCGGGAGGGCGGCACCCTCTATCTCATCGCCTTCGCGCTGATGGCGCTGCCGGGCGCCGCCTGGCAGTTCTTCGCGCCGCCGCCGACTCCGGGCGAGGCCGGATCGCCGGTGATGGCGCTGCTCGTCTTCCCGGTCCTGCTCCTCACCATGCTCGGCAGCCTCTCGATCACCCTCCTCGCGCTCGGCCGCGAGAATGTCGTCGGCGCCTCGCTCGCCCTCGCCGCGAGGCGGCTCTGGCCGTTGCTCGGCGCGGTGCTGATCGCGGGACTCGCCGCGGGCCTGGTCGCCGCGCCGGTCTTCCTCTTCGTGACCACCCACTGGGTGAGCGCGCGGGGCCTGTCGCTGCTGCTCGCCTGCCTGCTCCTCGCCCTGCTTCTCGTCCTGTGGGTCAAGCTGCTGATGGCCACCCCCGTGGCCGCCGCGGAGCGGGCCGGTCCGATCGCCATCCTGATGCGCAGCTGGCGGCTGACCGCCGGCCATTTCGCCACCCTGCTCGGCTTCGTCGGTCTCGTCTTCGTCGTCCTGATCGTGCTGGGCATGGCGGTCGGCGCGGTCGGCGGCACGCTCGTCGTCCTGCTCCTCGGGATGCCCGAGCCGGGCAGCCTCTCGCGGCTCGTCATCCTGCTGATGAGCGGCCTGCTCAACGCCGCCTTCGCCGTCGCCTTCACCGTCATGGTGGCGCGCCTCTACGCCCAGCTCGCCGGCGACGCTTCGCCCTGACCCTTCAGGATCCGATCACCGGCAGCCGGGGCGCCGCCTCGGCGGGGAGCATGCCGGTGAGCCGCGGGTCGGGGAAGCTCTCGAACGCCCGCTTGTAGGCGCGGAACCCCGCCTTCAGATAGGCCGGCAGCGCCGCGGGATGATCGAGCGTGCAGGTATGGACGGCGAGCCGCCGCACGCCGGGCCGCCAGGCGAGGGCCAGCGTCTGCGCGAACAGCCACGCGCCATGGCCCCGGCCGGCCAGCTCCGGCACCAGCCCCAGGAAGCGGATCAGGCATTCGCCCGGCGTCCGGAAATCCAGCTCCAGCATTCCGACCTCGATTCCCGCCGCATCGACCACCGCATGGACCTCGCCCATCTCGGCGCCCAGCCGCGCATCGTCCATCGCCAGGCGCGAATACCACAGCCACGGCGTCCCAACCCGCCGGAACAGCCGCCGGTACTTTTCGGGCTCCGGGCTCGGCCACCGCTTCAGCCGAAGCGTCGAGGGGGGGAAGGGGCGGGGCGCCGGCCGCGCAATCATCTCGAGATAGGTGACGACCGCGCCGACCTCGCCCGCCGCAATCTCGCTCAGCACGGGATCCTCCACCCGGAACCGGGACGAAAAGGCCTCACGCGGCCCCGGCGCGCGCGCGATCCGCCGCCGCGAAATGCCCGAGCTGGTCGTCATGCGCCTTGACGAAGGCCGGCCGGCGGAGGGCGCGGGCGAGATAGGCGCGGCAGGCCGGACGGTCGGCCAGGCCGCCGAAGCGGTCGACCAGGCGCAGCACGTCGGCCATGGCGATGTCGGCGACGGAGAAGGTGCCGGCGAGCCATTCCCGCGCCTCCAGCACCGGCTCGAGATGGCCGAGCCGCGCCGCGACGAAGGATTCGAGCCCGCGCCCCCCCGGCGACCGGCCGTCGTCGCCCCAGAATTTGAACAGCGCCCAGGGAAGGCTCGCCATCTCCACCGAGTTGAGCGCAGCGAACAGCCATTCCACCGCCGCGGCGCGGCCCTCCGGGTCGGCCGGCATCAGAGCCGGGCCGCGCCCGCCGAGGTGGAGCAGGATGGCGCCGCTCTCGAAGATCGACAGCGCGCCGTCGGTCAGCCACGGCACCTGGCCGAAGGGCTGGTGGGCGAAATGGCCGGCGTCCCGGCCCTCGAAAGGCACGCTGGCGACGCGGTAGGGCAGCCCCGCCTCCTCCAGCGCCCAGCGCACGCGCAGGTCGCGGACATAGCCGCGCGGCGGCTCCGGGACCCAGTCGAAGGTGGTGAGGACCAGCTCGCTCATGCGCATCTCCCTTTCCCGCCCCCGGTCCGGCCGCGCGCGGCTCCGGCTTTTCCGCGGCCGCGGAAGGTGGGATAATATGAAGCGATGATGTTCGCCAGGCGCCTGCGCGAAGGAGTCCGCGAGGGCCGGATCACCGAGAGCGTGCGGATCTGGACCCGGCCGCACGTCAAGGCGGGCGGCGTCTACCGGATGGAGGAGGGGCATATCGTCGTCGACTCGGTACGGCCGATCGCGCTCGGCGACGTGGACGGCGACCTCGCCCGCCGCACCGGCTTCGACGGCGTCGTCGACCTGCTCAAGCTCGCCCGCCACGGCAGCGGCCGCAACGTCTACCTCGTCGCCTTCCACTACGTGCCGCCGGGGCGCGGGTCGTAGAACCTGGCCGGGGTGAAGCTGAACCTGCGGGACACTCTGGTGACAGTCTGGTGACAGTCACGTGACTGTCACCCCGGGAGGGGGCGGGCGCGGAGATACCCCTCCCTGCACGCAGGGAGGGAGGGGGAGAAGGGGACACGTATTTTTTCAGGGAAAAGTACGTGTCCCCCTTTCACCCCTCACCAGGTGCCTTGTTCGATGCGGGCGCGGCGGTGGAGCTCGGCGGGGCTGGGGGGCTCCGTGGCGAAGCTGCCGGGCACGACCTCGCCGCCGGGCTCGTAGGCGGCGATGACGGTGCCGGTGGGGGTGACCTGGTGCTCGACCATGCGCATGGAGCGCGGCGGGGTGCCGTCGCCGAACAGCCTCTTGCCGCCGCCGAGCAGCACCGGGAAGGTCATCACCACCAGGCGGTCGACGAGGCCCGCGGCGAGCAATTGCGGGTAGAGCGTCGCGCTGCCCTGGATGAGCAGCGGCGGCCCGTCGCCGCCTTTCACCTCCGCGAGGGCGTCGAGGCCCGGAAGGCGGCGGCTGTTCTCCCAGCTCAGCTCCCCGTCGCCGCGGGTGAGGACATATTTGGCGGCCGAGTCGAAGCGCCGGCCGATCGAGGCGTTGTCGCCTCGCGCAAACGGCCAGTAGGCGGCGAAGATGTCGTAGGTGCGCCGCCCCAGCAGCAGGTCGAACGGCCCGTCGAACAAGGCCTCGATCCGCTCGCCCACCGCCGCGTCGAAATAGCCGGCCATCCAGCCGCCGAGCGCGAAGCCGCCGCTCCGGTCCTCCTCCGGGGCGCCGGGCGCCTGCATGACGCCGTCCAGCGAGACGAAAGCCGAGCCGATGATCCTGCGCATGTCCGTCTCCCCTTTTGCGGCCGGCCGCGAATAGCACAGCCGGCGCGCTCCCACACGGGGACACTCTGGTGACAGTCACGTGACTGTCACCAGAGTGTCCCCCATGGAGGGCGGCGGGTTTTGCGAAGATGTACCCACCCCCGGCCCCTCCCTGCGTGCAGGGAGGGGGGAAGGAGGGGACACGTGCTTTTCAGTGGAAAAGTACGTGCCCTTTCAAAAGTCCGTGTCCCCTTTCGGGGGGTCAGGACCAGGTGGCGAGGGGGGGGAGGCTCATCAGGATGGCGTCGACGTTGCCGCCGGTGCGAAGGCCGAACAGGGTGCCGCGGTCGTAGAGGAGGTTGAACTCGGCATAGCGGCCGCGCCATTCGCGCTGGCGGGCGGTGTCGGCCTCGGTGAAAGGGGTGTCCATCCGCCGCCGCACCAGCTTCGGGAAGATGTCGAGCAGCGCCTCGCCGACGTCGTGGGTGAAGGCGAAGGTCTCCTCGAAGGGTCCTTCGAGATGGTCGTAGAAGATGCCGCCGACGCCGCGGTGGACGCCGCGGTGGGGGAGGTAGAAATAATCGTCGGCCCATTTGCGGAACCGCTCGTACCAGGTCTGGTCGTGCGCCGCGCAGGCGGCCCTCAGGCGGGCGTGAAAGTCGGCCGTATCCTCCTCGTAGGGGAGGGGGGGATTGAGGTCCGCCCCGCCGCCGAACCAGCGCCGGGTGGTAACGAGGAAGCGCGTGTTCATGTGCACGGCGGGGACGTGCGGATTGGCCATGTGGGCGACGAGGCTGATCCCGGTGGCGAAGAAGCGCGGGTCCTCGCCGGCGCCGTGGATGGTGGCGGCGAATTCGGGGCTGAACCGGCCGCCGACGGTGGAGACGTTGACCCCGACCTTCTCGAACACGGCGCCGCGCATCAGCCCCCGAACGCCGCCGCCGCCGGGCGCGCCGTCCGGGTCCTCGCGGCGCCAGGGCGTATAGTCGAAGGCGGCGTCGCTCCCCGCCTCCCGTTCCAGCGCCTCGAAGGCGGCGCAGATCCGGTCGCGCAGCGCCTCGAACCAGTCCCGGGCGCGCCGCTGCTCGTCGTCCAGCTCGATCATCGTCCGCGCTTGCGCCGCCCAGCGCCGACTTTCAACCGATTGTGCATCGCGAGCCGGGCCCCTACCCCCAATGACGGCGACGCATCCCGCGTCCCGACGAGGAGAAACGGCGATGAGCGAGAGCGGCCCCGGCGGGAGCGCAACCCCTTCCGAGCGGATCGACGCGCGCATCGCCGAGCTCGGCGACTGGCGGGGCGAGACGCTCGCCCGGATCCGAGCGCTGGTGAGGGAGGCCGATCCCGAGGCGGTCGAGACCTGGAAGTGGCGCGGCGTGCCGGTCTGGGAGCATGACGGAATCCTGTGCACCGGCGAGACCTACAAGGCGGTCGTCAAGATGACCTTCGCCAAGGGCGCCGCGCTCCCCGACCCGTCCGGCCTGTTCAACGCCAGCCTCGAGGGCGGCACCCGCCGCGCCATCGACCTGCGCGAAGGCGAGGCGATCGACGGGGAGGCGCTGAAGGCCCTCATCCGCGCCGCCGCCGCCCTCAACGCCGCCGAGCGCCGCTCTAGGGCCACAGCCCCGTCTGGCGCAGCGCCTCGGCGAGGCCGATCCCCGCCGCCACCGCGAGGTTGAGCGAGCGCGTGCCCGCCGCCTGCGGGATGCGCACCTCGAGGTCGGCGCGGGCGTGCACCTCGTCCGGCGCCCCCCGGCTCTCCGACCCGAACAGGAGCACGTCCCCCGCCTCGAACCGCGCCTCGGGCAGGCGCAGCGCGCCGCCGGTCGTGAACAGCACCAGCCGCCCTTCCCGCCGCGCCTCGAACGCCTCCCAGCCGGGATGCCGGGCGACCGCGGCGACCTCGGCATAATCCATCCCCGCCCGCTTCAGCGCCCGGTCGGAGAAGGGGAAGCCGCACGGCTCGATGAGGTCGAGCGGCACGCCGAGGCAGGCGGCGAGGCGGATGATCGTGCCGACGTTGCCGGCCTGGTCCGGCTGGTAAAGGGCGAGGCGCATGCGCCGACCGTAGAGCGGCGCGGCGCGAAGAGGTAGCCGCCCGGCGGGCCCGCCCGGCGGCCGCAAAAACACCGTTGGCAAAGCGGCGCTCACCCGTCTATCAGGCGCGCCAAGCCGCCAGGGGGCCGTCGCCGGCCTCTCACGCGGCGCTGTGCAGGGGCGTCGCTCCGGGCGATTTCCCGGTCCCGGCGGGCCTCTGCGCATCCTGGTTCGAACCGCTGAAGGATCCTATGGCCACGGTTGAACAAAGCGGCGGAGCGCATGACGCGGGCGTCGAGGACGGCGTCCGGCGGCGCGACTTCATCAACATCGCGGCGGTGACGGCGGCGGGGGTCGGCGGCGCCGCCTTGCTCTACCCGCTGGTCAACCAGATGAACCCCTCGGCCGACGTGCTGGCGCTCGCCTCGATCGAGGTCGACATCTCGGCGATCAAGGCCGGACAGGCGATCAAGACCATCTTCAGGAAGCAGCCGCTCTTCATCCGCCACCTCACGCCCGCCGAGATCCAGGCGGCGAACGCGGTCGACGTCGGCTCGCTGCGCGATCCGCAGAGCCTCGCCGAGCGGACCAAGCCGGGCAAGGCGATGTGGCTGGTGACGATGGGCGTGTGCACCCACCTGGGCTGCGTGCCGCTCGGCGCCGGCGAGGGCGAGAACAGGGGCCCGTTCGGCGGCTATTTCTGCCCCTGCCACGGCTCGGCCTACGATACCGCCGCGCGGATCCGCAAAGGGCCCGCTCCCAAGAATCTCGAAGTGCCGGACTATGCCTTCAAGTCCGACACCGTCATCACCGTCGGCGAGGTGGCATAAGATGAGCTTTCCCTGGGCCGAGGCTTACGAGCCCAAGCATCCGCTGATGCGCTGGATCGACCAGCGCCTGCCGCTGCCGCGCCTCGTCTACGGCGCCGTCGGCGGCGGCTATCCGGTGCCGCGCAACCTCAATTATTTCTGGAATTTCGGCGTGCTGGCGGGCCTCGCGCTCACCATCCAGATCGTCACCGGCATCGTGCTGGCCATGCATTACGCCTCAACCGGGGACCACGCCTTCCAGTCGGTCGAGCACATCATGCGCGACGTCAACCAGGGCTGGTTCCTGCGCTACGCCCACGCCAACGGGGCGAGCTTCTTCTTCATCGTCACCTACCTGCACATCTTCCGCGGCCTCTATTACGGCTCCTACAAGGCGCCGCGCGAGATCGTCTGGATGCTCGGCCTCGTCATCCTGCTGCTGATGATGGCGACGGCGTTCATGGGCTATGTGCTGCCCTGGGGGCAGATGAGCTTCTGGGGCGCCAAGGTGATCACCGGACTGTTCGGCGCCATCCCCCTCGTCGGCGAGCCGATCCAGCAATGGCTGCTCGGCGGCTACGCGCCGGACCAGGCGACGCTCAACCGCTTCTTCTCGCTCCACTACCTCCTGCCCTTCGTGATCGCTGGGGTGATCATCCTCCACATATGGGCGCTGCACATTCCGGGCTCGTCCAACCCGACCGGCGTCGAGGTGAAGACGCCGCAGGACACCGTCCCCTTCCATCCTTTCTACACCGCCAAGGACGGGTTCGGCGCGGGCGTGTTCCTCATACTGTTCGCGCTCGTCACCTTCTTCGCGCCCAACTATCTCGGCCACGCCGACAATTACATCCCGGCCAACCCGCTCTCGACGCCCGCGCACATCGTGCCGGAATGGTATTTCTGGCCGTTCTACGCGATCCTGCGCGCCTTCACCGTCGACTTCATCCTGCCCGCGAAGCTGTGGGGCGTGCTGGCGATGTTCAGCGCCATCCTCATCCATTTCTTCCTGCCGTGGCTGGACCCCTCGCCGGTGCGGTCGGGCAATTACCGGCCGATGTTCAGGCGCTTCTTCTGGCTGCTGGTGGTCGACGTGCTGGTGCTGGGCTTTTGCGGCGGCCGGCCGGCCGAGGAGCCGTACGTGATGATCAGCCAGATCGCGACCATGTATTATTTCGCGCACTTCCTGATCGTCCTGCCCATCCTTTCCAAGGTCGAGCGGACGCTGCCGCTGCCCAGCTCGATCTCGGCCTCGGTGCTGCACGGGGAGGAGCGGGAGGCGGCGCCGGCGGATCTCGGGGGCGCTCTCGGCAGGGCGCCCGCGACGGGCGCGCATTAAGGGGATAGACGGGTCATGGTTCGTTTCTTCGGCTTCCTGGTCGGCCTCGTCTTCGTCGCCGTCGCGGCCTGGTCGCTCGTCTGGGGCGCGTTCGCCTTCGTCACCCAGCCGCGCGAGGAGAATGTCGTCCACGCCTTCCACCAGGAGCCGCGGGCCCTCCACCTCGCCTCGGACGGGCCGCTGGGCAAATATGACCGCCGGCAGCTGCAGCGCGGCTTCCAGGTCTACAAGGAGGTCTGCTCCTCCTGCCACTCGCTGAGCCTGGTCGCTTTCCGCAACCTCGAGGAGATCGGCTATAACGAGGCCGAGGTGAAGGCGATCGCCAACCAGTGGCAGATCGAGGTGCCCGACGTCGATCCGAAGACCGGCGAGGCGAACACCCGCAAGGCGATCCCGGCCGACCATTTCCCGAGCCCCTATCCGAACGAGGTCGGCGCCCGCGCCGCCAACAACAATGCGCTGCCGCCGGACCTGTCGCTGATCACCAAGGCGCGCGAGGGCGGCGCGGCCTATGTCTACTCGCTGCTCACCGGCTATCGGGACCCGCCGGCCAACCTTCCGGCCGACAGCCGCCCGGGGCCGAACCTCCACTACAATCCGTGGTTCGCGAACCTCAACATCGCCATGCCGCCGCCGCTCCGCTCCGAGGGGCAGGTGAGCTATGCCGACGGCACCAAGCCGACGGTGGACCAGATGGCGAAGGACATCGCCGCCTTCCTCACCTGGACGGCCGAGCCGCGGCTCGAGAACCGCCACCGGGCGGGGCTCGCCAGCCTCATCTTCCTCATCTTCGCCACCGTCCTCGCCTACATGGCCTACCAGAATATCTGGCACGGCGGAGCGAGCCGGCGGGTACGGATCACCGGCCCCCTCGACCCGGAGAACATGGAGAGGCGCGACGAGGCCAATCGCGAGGCCGGCGTCAACCTCTGAGCTTCGAGGCTTCGGGCCGCCGCGCCCGCTCCTCAAATTCACCCCCCCCCTCCCTGCGTGCAGGGAGGGGGGAAGGGGGACACTCTGGTGACGGTCACGTGACTGTCACCCCGCGTCGGCGGGCGGGCGCGGAGATCCCCCTCCCTGCACGCAGGGAGGGGTTAGGGGTGGGTCCGTCGATGAAGGACGGTGCGCCTTGCGGAGGCGTACCCACCCCCGGCCCCTCCCTGCGTGCAGGGAGGGGGGAGAGGGACGTCCTCCCGCTCCCAGGAACTGCGCTCCCGGCTCCGGCGTTTTCCGGGCTCGCGCCGGTTAACCGGCCGTTCACCCTGCGGGGCGGAGCTTCCTTCCTCCCCTGCTCGGCTTTTCGGGAGAGTCGCCCATGTGGAGTTCACGTCTTCGCGCCGCCATGCTCGTCGTCGCCGGAGCGGCCGGCCTTTCCGCCTGCGCCTATGACGACGGCTACGGCTACGGCTATGGCGGCGTGTCGGTCGGCTATGGCGGCCGGGGCGCCTGCGATCCCTATTACGGCTGCGACTATGGCTATGGCGGCTACGGCTACGACGATTATTACGGCGACCCGTGGTACGGCTGGTACGGCAATTATTATTATCCGGGCATCGGCTTCTACATCTACGACAGCTACGGCCGCCGCTATCGCTGGAACGACGACCAGCGGCGCTATTGGGAGAGCCGGCGCGGCCGCTACGGCAATCGCGACTGGAACGACCGGCGCTGGCAGCGCTGGGACGGCTTCCAGAGGCGGGACGGCACCGACGGTCAGCGCGGCCGCTGGCAATATCGCGACGACCGCTCCACGGCCCGCCCGTGGAGCGAGCGCTCGCAGGCTTATGGCCGCCCCTCCACCGACGGGAGCGCGGCGACGCCGCAGGCGGTCCAGCCCCGCCAGCAGTGGCGCCAGGAATGGCGCCAGCAGCGCGAGTCCGCCCCGCGCGGCCCGCGCGGCGAGGGCCGCGGCCCCCGGGGCCACCGCCAGGATTAGGCACTGATCGACACGCCGGGCACCGCGTCCCCCCCTCCCTGCACGCAGGGAGGGGTTAGGGGTGGGTGCGTCGATGGAGGGCAGGGCGTTTCCGGAGGCGTACCCACCCCCGGCCCCTCCCTGCGTGCAGGGAGGGGGGAGGAGAGGCGTTCAGGAGGAGGGGGAAGGGGGGCGGCGGCGCATCAGGACGATGGAGGTGAAGGTGAGGACGGGAACGCCGTCCTGGTTGGTGACCGTGGTCGCCGAGCGGAACGAGCCGATGTCGGGCTTGCTGCGCGACGGGCGGATGTCGACGATCCGGCTCGCGACGTGGAGGGTGTCGCCGGGATAGACGGGCTTCAGCCACCTCAGCTCGTCGATGCCGGGAGAGCCGAGCCCGGCCTGCTCGGTCTCCACGACGTTGCGGGCGATGACCGCCATCACCATCGCGCAGGTATGCCAGCCGCTCGCGGCGAGGCGGCCGAAATGCGTCTTCGCCGCCGCCTCGTCGGAAAGATGGAAGGGCTGGGGGTCGTATTTGCGGGCGAAGTCGAGCACTTCCTCGCGAGTCACCTCGTAGCTTCCGAAATGGGTTTCGGCGCCGAGCTCCAGGTCTTCGAGATAGATCATCGCGCGCCTCCGGATCCTTGCCGCAGCAGCGGCTGGAGCGTCGCCGCATCGCCGTCGCTCGCCCGCGGGGCGACTCCGATCAGGCGGGCGACGAACGGGTAGACGTCGACATTGTCGAACAGCGGGAGCGTGCCCGCCTTCGCGACGCCGGGGCCCGCCGCGACGAACAGCGCTCGCATGTCGGGGTCTTCATTGTCGTAGCCGTGGTTGCCGAGGTCGAAGGGCGGCTTGAGGTCGCGCGCGTAGAGCAGCCAGCCATGATCGGCGAGGCAGAAGATGGGCAGGATGCGCGGGTTGCGGCCGTAGGCGAAGCGCGCCGGCAGCTCGCCCTTGCGCCAGCACTGGAAATGGTCCCGGCGGCCGAGCAGCTTCGCCTCGACCTGCGCCTCGTGCCCCGGCGCGGCGGCCAGCGTCATGAACGGCCCGTCGGAGACGACGTGGATGGCGGCCGCGTCGACGAGACGGTCGATCCGAACCACCCGCTCGGGCGCGGTGGCCTCCATGCCGTGATCCGAAACGACGACGAGATTGGCCGGCTGCCGCATGGCCTGGAGCTGGGCGACGAGGTAGCCGATCTCGCCGTCCACCTCGCGAACGGCCTCGTTCGTCTCCCGGCCCTCGGGGCCGAAATCGTGGCCGGCCGTGTCGACCGTCTCCAAATAGAGCGTGACGAAGCGCGGGCGATTGGCGGCGGGGCGGCGAATCCAGTCCAGCACGGTGTCGACGCGCTGGCGGCTGGTGATATGCTCGTCGTAGCGGATCCAGCTCGCCGGCCGGGTCGTGCCCCAGGGCGCCTCCGCGCCGGGCCACAGGCTGGTGCCGGTGCGGATGCCCTGACGTTCCGCCGTTATCCAAAGCGGCTCCGCTGCGTCCCACCAGAAGGGATTGATGGCCTCGGCGTTGCTGATCTTGAACAGCACGCCCGGCTTGCGCGGATCCTCCATGTTGTTGTCGACCACGCCGTGCCGGTCCGGCCGCAGGCCGGTGACGAGGGTATAGTGGTTGGGGAAGGTCTTGGTCGGGAAGGAAGGCCGCATCGCCGCCCTGGCGCCGCGCGCGGCAAGCGCGTTGAGGTTGGGCGTCAGGCCCCGGTCCAGATAGTCCGCGCGGAAGCCGTCGATCGAGACGAGGATGGTGACGGGCTCGCGCCGTTCGGCCGTCGCGCCGGCGCCGGAGGGCGGCGGCGTCGCCGCGCAGGCGGCCAGCGCAAGAGCGAGGAAGACAAGGGCGCCGCGGCGCAGGCGGGGGAAGAAAGACATGCGTTTCCGGGTCTCACGCTGGCGGCGGCGGTGCCGCCCTGGGAACGCGACATACAGCTTCCCCCGGCGGAATCCACCGCCGCTTCGGCCGTCCTGCGCGGCGGGCGTGACGGCTCAGGCGGGCAGGCGGTGGAGGGCGCAGATCTTGTTGCCGGCCGGGTCGCGCAGATAAGCGAGGTAGAGCTTCATGCCGGCGCCCTCGCGGACTCCCGGCGGGTCCTCGCAGGCGGTGCCCCCATGGGCGAGTCCCGCCGCATGCCAGGCGTCGGCGGCCTCGGGAGACTCGGCGGCGAAGCCTATCGTGCTGCCGTTGGCGCAGGATGCCGGTCGGCCGTCGATCGGCTTGGTGAGGCCGAAGACGCCGGCCGGGCTGCGGTAGAAGATGCGGCCATGGTCGTCCTCCCGGCCCGGCTTGAGGCCGAGCGCGCCGAGGGTCGCGTCGTAGAAGCGGCGGGAGGCGTCGAGATCGTCCGCGCCGAGCATCACATGACTGAACATTGGCGTCTTCCCCTGGTTTCGAGAGGCTCGTCCGGCCCTCCCGGGCGGCTTCTAGGCCAAGACCGCTGCGGAGTGAAAGCCAAGCCTGCGGTCGGGGCGGGGCGGGCGCGTCGATGGAGCGCGGTGGGTTTCGCGGAGGCGTACCCACCCCCAGCCCCTCCCTGCGTGCAGGGAGGGGGGTTGGGGGGGTGGGGGCGTCAGACGTTGAAGCGGAACAGCATGACGTCGCCGTCCTGGACGACGTAATCCTTGCCTTCCGAGCGCATCTTGCCGGCCTCCTTGGCCCCCGCCTCCCCGCCGTACCGGACGAAGTCCTCGTAAGCGATCGTCTCGGCGCGGATGAAGCCGCGCTCGAAATCGGAGTGGATGGCCCCGGCCGCCTGGGGCGCGCGGGAGCCCTTCTCGACCGTCCAGGCGCGGGCTTCCTTGGGGCCGGCGGTGAAGAAGGTGATGAGGTGGAGAAGGTCGTAGCCGGCGCGGATGACGCGGCTGAGGCCGGTCTCGGCGAGGCCCAGGTCCGACAGGAACTCGCCCCGGTCCTCCGCCGGCATGGTGACGATCTCCGCCTCGATCGCCGCCGAGACGATGACGGCGCGGGCGTCCTCGGCGGCCGCCCGGGCGAAGACGCGGGCGCTGTGGGCATTGCCCTCGGCGGCATCGGCCTCGTCGACGTTGCAGACGTAGAGAACGGGCTTGGCGGTGAGCAGCTGGGCACGATCGAGAGCGAGCTTCTCCTCCGCGTCTCGCGGCTGGGCGAGGCGCGCCGGCTTCGATTCGCGCAGCAGCTCGAGCGCCTGGCCGAGCACCGAGGCCTGGACCTTCGCTTCCTTGTCGCCCTGCTGCGCCTTCTTCGCCAAAGCCGGCACTCGCTTCTCGAGGCTCTCGAGGTCCGCCAGCATGAGCTCGGTCTCGACCGTCTCGGCGTCGGCGATCGGATCGACGCGGCCCTCGACATGGGTGACGTCGCCGTCCTCGAAGCAGCGCAGGACGTGGACGATGGCGTCGACCTCGCGGATGTTGCCGAGGAACTGGTTGCCGAGCCCCTCGCCCTGGGAGGCGCCGCGGACGAGACCCGCTATGTCGACGAACTCCAGCTGGGTCTCGATCTCCTGCGCCGACCTGGCGATCCGGGCGATCTCGTCGAGCCGCGGGTCCGGAACGGCGACGCGCCCCACATTGGGCTCGATGGTGCAGAAGGGATAATTGGCCGCCTGCGCCGCGGCCGTCTCCGTCAGCGCGTTGAAGAGAGTGGACTTGCCGACGTTCGGAAGGCCGACAATGCCGCAGCGGAAACCCATTTCGATACCTAGCCTGAGGGGGGAACGGCGCCCGATTAGGGGCTAATGCCGCGCGGCGCCAGCCCTGACGGCGGGCGCGGGGACCGGCGGAGGAGCCAAGCCTTCGCCGTCGCGGCCGCGACCCTTGGCGCCGCCCACCGCCCTGTGCCAAACCGGGCGCCGGCGGGCGGAGGGCTTCGACGCGCCCGGAAGGAGGGGGACGGGGTGTTCAGGGCAATGATCGTCGCGGGGGCGCTCGTCGGCCTCGCCGTACCGGCCGGAGCCCTTCCGCGGGGCTCCGGCGAGACGCTGGGGGTCAGGATCGACCGGGAGGCGCGGCGGGCGATGCGAGAGACCGGGGGGCGCGGCCTCGCCCTCGCCGTGGTCGAGCGGGGGCGGCCGGTGCTGGTGCGGGCATGGGGGGTGCGCAACGCGGCGGGCGACCCGCTGCGCACCGACACGATCATGTACGGGGCCTCGATCACCAAGGCCGTGTTCGCCTACACCGTGATGCAGCTCGTCGACGAGGGAAGGGTGGCCCTCGACCGCCCGATCGCCGAGATGCTGCCCAAGCCGCTCCCCGAATACGGAAATCTCGATGCCTACGGCAATTGGGGCGATCTTGCCGGCGACGAGCGCTGGCGTCGGATCACGCCGCGGATGATCCTCACGCACAGCACCGGCTTCGCCAATTACGCTTTCCTGGAGCCGGACGGGAAGCTGCGCCTCCATTTCGATCCGGGCACCCGCTACGCCTATTCGGGCGAAGGGATCATCCTGCTCCAGTTCGCGCTCGAGACGGGCCTTGGCCTGGACCTCGGCGCGGAGAGCCAGCGGCGGGTGTTCGATCGCCTCGGGATGAGGCGGACCAGCCTGAAATGGCGACCGGACTTCCGGCCCAACCTCGCCGACGGCTGGAAGGCGGACGGAACCGCCGTGCCTCACGACGAGCGCGGCAGAGTTCGAGCCTCGGGCTCGATGGACACGACCATCGGCGACCTCGCCCTCTTCGCCGCCGGCCTCGTCCGCGGCGAGGGCCTCAGCGCCCGCTCGCGGGCCGAGATGGTGCGGCCGCAGCTCGCCATCACCTCCGCCTCGCAATTCCCGACCCTCCAGCCGGAGCTGCCGCCGGCGGGGCGGCGCCGCGACCTCTCGGCCGGGCTCGGAGTCGTCACCTTCCGCGGTCCTCAGGGGCCCGGCTTCTACAAGGGCGGCCACGACGACCAGACCGGCAACAGCCTGGTCTGCGTCGAGCGCGGCAGGAGGTGCGTCGTCATCCTCTCCAACGACGTCCGGCTGGAAAAGGCGTTCCCGGGCCTCGTCCGAGCCGCCCTGGGGGAGACCGGGGTGCCGTACGCGTGGGAATATGGAGGTTAGGCCCGTCGGGCGGGGTCGCGCTCCAGGCCCTAAACGTCACGGCGGCGACGATCGCATCCGGAGGAGCAGGAAGGCCCTCCGTACCTCCGGGGCCCTGTGCGGACGATGAGGGGATAAAGGCTCACCGGGCCGTCCTGCCACTGCCGCCTTGCCGAATGGTGACGGAGGCTCAGTCCTCCTGAAGCCGGAGCGCGACCTCGTTCATGAAGCGGGCGTCGTCGCCCTCCGCCAGCCATCGCGCCTCCGCGGCGACGGCGCCGAGCAGGTCGGCGAGGCGGTCCGTCTCAGCCTTGGCGTAATTGCCCAGGACGTGGCCGGTCACCCGGTCCTTGTGCCCGGGATGGCCGATGCCGATGCGCACCCGCCGGAAGGCGTTGCCGATATGGGCCTCGGTCGACCGGAGGCCGTTATGGCCCGCGGTGCCGCCGCCGACCTTCACCTTCACCTTGAAGGGGGCGAGATCGAGCTCGTCGTGAAAGACGGTGACGTCGCCGACCTCCTTCTTGAAGAAGTCCATCGCCGCCCGGACGGAGCCGCCGCTGTCGTTCATGAACGTGGCCGGCTTCAGGAGGAGGATGCGCGCGCCGCCGATCCGGCCCTGCTGGGTCCAGCCCTTGAAGGCCTTCCGGGGCGGCTCGAAGCCATGGGTTGCGGCGATGGCGTCGACCGCCATGAAGCCGACATTGTGCCGGTGCATCGCATATTGCGCGCCCGGATTGCCGAGGCCGACCCATATCTGCACGGGCTCGAAATCCCCCCAGCCAGCCGCTTCGGGCGCATCCAGAGGCTGGCCCGGCACCTCCACCGGCTTCGCGCCGAAGAAGGAGCCGAGCCATCTCAGCACGGACAAGGTCAGCCCTCCTGGGCCGGCTCGTCCTCAGCTTCGTCGCCGCGGGCGGCGTCGGTCGCCGGAACCTCGTCGGCCGGCGCTTCGGCCTCGGCGGCAGCGTCCTCCGCCTCCATCACCGCGCCCGACGAGGGCACGATGGTGGCGATGGTGAAGTCGCGGTCGGTGATCGCGCTCTCGACGCCCTTGGGCAGGGTCACCGCCGAGATGTGCAGCGAATCGCCGATGTTGAGGCCCTTCAGGCTGATCTCGATCTCATCGGGGATCTCGGCCGCGTCGCAGACCAGTTCGAGCTCGTGGCGGACGGCGTTGAGCACGCCGCCGCGCTTGATGCCGCGCGACTTCTCCTCGTCGATGAAGACGATCGGAACGTTGACGTGCACCTTCGAATGTTCGGAGATGCGCAGGAAATCGACATGCAGCGGCCGGTCGGTGACCGGGTGGAACTGGACGTCCTTCGGAAGGGTGCGGGCGGTGACGCCGCCGGCGACCTCGACCATCACCACCGAGTTCATGAAGTGCCCGGTGTTCAGCATCTTCATCAGCGCCTTTTCCTCGACGTGGATGGCGAGTGGCTCTTCACGATTGCCGTAGACGACGGCGGGGACGCGGCCTTCGCGACGCACCGCACGGGAGGCTCCCTTGCCTGCCCGCTCGCGCGTCTCGGCCGACAGCGTAAGCTGTTCGCTCATGTGCATGTCTCCAAGGTTGAGAGTTCAACGTTCATACGCCCGCGCTCACGCCTCCAGGGATGACCATGAACGGGGAAGCGGGGCCTGTAGCGGAGGGGCGCCGCTTCCGCAACCTTTGCCGCCTTGATTACCGGATCGATTTCGGTGAGGCTGGGCTTCCGCCGCGGAGCCGCGGCAGGAAAGGGGGAAGACCATGGAATATATGTTTCTGCCGCTGAAGCGCTACGCCGAATTCTCCGGCCGGTCGCGCCGGATGGAATATTGGATGTTCACCTTGTTCATCATCGTCATGTGGGTCGTTCTGTTCGGCCTCATGATCGGCCTCGCGGGAACCGCGATCCTCGGAGGCTTCGGCAGCGGCGGCGGCGCGGGCTCGGCCATGGCGGCCGGGGGCGCCATCATGATCGTGCTCGTACTTTGCGGGCTGCTCTGGCTCGTCCTTCTCATTCCCTCGATCGCGGTGGGGATACGCCGGCTGCACGACACCGACCGGAGCGGCTGGTGGCTCGGCGGCTATTTCCTGCTCGCCGTGGTGAGCAACGTCCTGACGCGCAGCAGCGGCCCGGGAGCGCTCAGCATGCTCTTCTCGCTGGCGGTGCTGATCTACGCGATCATGCTCTTCGTGTTCATGGTGCTCGACGGCACCAAGGGACCCAACAAATATGGTCCGGACCCCAAGGGCCGGGTGGACGCCGAGGTCTTCGCCTGAACCATGCCGGCGGAGCGGGGCCGTTGCGCCCCGCTCCGCAGACGGCTAGCAGGCGGCGCGTGCCCCTGTGGCGGAATTGGTAGACGCGCTCGACTCAAAATCGAGTTCCGCAAGGAGTGCCGGTTCGATTCCGGCCGGGGGCACCAGGCGGCGCCGGAAACGCGCCCCTGGGCCAAGAGAATTCGACGTCGTCGGCGACCGGAGCCGCCGGGCTATTTCACCTGCGCCCGGAACTTGATCGTGAAGCTGGAATTGGCCGCCATCGTGCCCTGGACGGCGAACTTGACCGCCTTGACATTGGCGTCGTAGCCGGCCGCCGGAGTGTAGCCGTAGCTCGTGCCATTGTTCGAATAGGTGACGTTCGACGCCGCCAGCGTTACCCCGCTGGTTCCTGCGGTGAGCAGGAAAGGATCGGTGCCCGGAAGCGTCGTGTCGAAATCGGCATTGTAGAACTTCGCTTCGGCCGGCAGCGCGTCGGTGAGGACGAGGCTCGCCGCGTCGACCGGGCTGCCGCCGCTGTTGGTGACGGTGATCGTGTAGACGACGTCGGAGCCCGGCGCGTTGAAGCGCGCGATGCCGGTGGTGGCGAGCGGGGCCGAGGTCTTCGTGGTCGAGATGTCCGGCATCGGGCAGAAGCTGATCGCCGAGATGCCGTAGGCTTGCTGGCCGGTCGAGTTCTCGTTCCCGACGAACGGATAATTGCCGTAGCGGACGGTGACGGAGGTCACCGGCTGGGCGAAGCTGGCGCTGACGTCGCCGTTGCTGGTGCCCGTGTTGGTGTTGCCCGCGGTGCCGAGCGCCTGCCCGGCGGTCAGCGACGCGTAGGTGGCGTTGGGGCCGATCACCAGGGTCGGACTCGTGCCAGGGGCCGTCAGCGTCGGCACATAGGTGGCTGCGCCGTTGAAGCCTTCGACCATCAGCCAGTCGCGATACTGGTCGTTGGTATAGTCGATGTCGTGCACCCGGATCGAGAAGTCGCGGATCGGCGTGGCGAAGGTGAAGGTCACCTTGATGAAGCGGGTGGTGAAGGTGGTGTTGCTGCGGCCGCCGAACGTGCCGCCGATGACGAGCGTGTTGCCGGTGCCGACGCCGGTGACGATGCCGCTGATCGCCGGCAGCTGGACCGCGCCGTTGCCGGCATCGACCGTGCTCGCGCTTAGCCCGTTGGTGGCGAAGCTGGTGGTGAAGTTCTGGTTGGCGCCGCCGCTGGTCGAGGCGGTGTAGGTGTAGCTGCCGGTGTAGCTCAAAGTCGCCGCCGGGCGGCTGTTGAAGGTGAAATTGTAGGTGTTGGCGGCGCTGCACGTGCCCGCCGCGGCCGGAACGGCGGCCGACAGGATGAAGGCGGCGGCGGCGAGGCGCCACGCGGCTTTGACGATCCGGCCCAATCTTCCCCCCCTGAACCGGAAGGGGAATAGGCCGGGGAGGGTAAAGAGAGCGTTAACCATCACCGCCGCCCGAGGCCGAGCGACTGCAGGCTCAGCTGATCGAACTTGATCCGCATCGTCACGTAGGGTCCGCTGCGGGTGTAGCGCGCATCCTCGAAATCGCGGTCGTGAAAGCCGACCACGTTCCAGCCGATGGACATCCAGCCATTGTCGAACGGGCGGATGCCGACGCTCGGCCCGGCGGAATAGGCGAGGGAGCGGCCGCCGAGGCCCTCGCGCACCGTCGCGGCGACGCCGATGTCGACCTTCTTCGCCAGATCGAAGCGGATATCGGCGCCGACGACGTTGCTCCATCCGCCGATATCGTCGGCGCCGACCCGCTCCGAGACGTAGCGCGACCCCCAGAAGAGGGCGATCTCGCGCCCCGGCGCGGGCGAATAGTTGATCGAGAGGCTGTTGACGGCGCGGCGCGAGCGGGCGTCGCCGGACACGGTGAGGATCGGGCCGAGCGAGCCTGGAAGGCCGGCGACCGCGCCGGTCACCCGGTCGTCGCGAAGCTCGAGCTTGTCGAGCCAGGTCCAGGCGCTGCCCGCCGGCCGGTTGGCCCAGCTCAACTGGAGGTTGGCGGTGCGGGTCTGCTGGCCGCCCGGGCCGCTGGCGGTGAACCAGTTGAAGGCGGCGCCGGCGGCGCGGCCCTCGCCGATCTGGCGCAGCGCCGCGGCCGTGAAGCCCCAGCGATTCTCGCGCTCGCCGTCGCGATATTCCGCTCGGCCGGTGAGACTCCACGGGCCGGCGCGATAGGTGGCGCCGGCGGTGACGGCGATGAAATCCTCGGTGATCCCGCCGCTGCCGATGAAGCCGCCGCTCGCCACCGGATGGAGCGGGTTCAGCACGCGGGCGGGATCGATGCCGGCCAGTGTCTTGTTCGAGTCGAGGCTGGCGTCGAGCGACCAATGCTTGCCGAGCACGAACGACTGGCTGAGGCCGAACGCGGCGAAGGTGCGCGGCCCATATTCGGCAATGTCCTGAACGTTGCCGCTCACCGCGATCCGGGCGCCGGCCCAGGGCTGCAGGTCGAAGCCCACTCGGGCGGTGCGGGCGTCGAGGTTGCGGCCGTCGACGATCTCGTAGCTGCCCACGAGCTGCACCGCGTTCGAAAAGGCGTAGCGGGCGGCGAGGCGGTGGCGCGCCGGGAAGTCGACGCTCTCGGCCGCGGTGAGCGGGATCTCGGTCTGGGCGTCCAGCTCCAGCTTGTTGCCGAGCAGGCGCTTGGTGGCGCCGAGCTGGAGGAGCGTGGAGCGGGCGGTGCGGCCGTCGGCCAGCCGATCGTCGGCGAAGGTCAGCCCGGCCCGGCCCGAAAGGGTGCGGCCGCGATATTCGAGCAGGGCGCGAGCGGCGACCCGGCGCGCGTCGCTGGCGAGATAATCCTCCAGCCAGGCGCTGCCGGTCAGGCTCAGCGTCTCGGTCAGCGCGACATGGCCGTCGAAGCCGAACTTGCGGGTGCCGGCTTCGGCGCCGTTGGTCTGGCCGAGGCCGAAGCCCACACCCTGCTGGCGGGCGTAAGCGAGGAGATCGTATTTCGGCCCGTGATGCTCGGCCTCGACCAGCCAGGCGGTCGCCGTCCCCGAATTGGCGACCGTGCCGTTCTGCCTCGCCCGCGTGTCGCTGACGGCGGCTTCCGCGCGGATCTCCGTGGAAGCGGACGGGCGGTAGCGCAGGTCGACGCCGACGAGGTCGCTCCTGCGCTGCTCGTCGCTGTCGTGGATCGCGGTGGCGCCCACCTGCAGCTTGCGATCGGCGGTCCGCCAGGCGGCGCGGCCGCCGGCGTTGAGGCTGCGGCTGCCGATACCGTCCACCTCGTAGTCGGCGACGATGAACTGGGGGTCCAGATCCGAGCTGCGGCTGAGGATCGGCTCGCGGAAGCGGATAGTTCCGGCGCGATAGTCGATGTCGTAATCGGCGTTGCGGACGAGCAGCCGGCTGTCGACGATCCGGTCGGAGCGCAGGCGGTCGCGTATCTCCAGGGTGATGCGCTCGCTGTTGGCGAGGATGTTGCGGGCGCCGAGGGCATAGGGACCGGAGAGGCCGTTGCCCTGGATCTCGTCGCGCCTGTGCCGGTAGGGCGTGTCCGAGGCGAAGGCCGTCGCGGAGACGCGCTCGCCTTTATATTCGGCCTTGGCGCCGTTGAAGCTGCGGACGTAGCGGGCGAGCACCGGCTCGTCGATGCCGGTCTCATAGTCGCCGAACAGCGCGTAGAATTGCGGCCGCTCGAGGCGCAGATAGAGCTTGCGCACGGACGCGGCGTCGTAGCGCCGCTCGGAGCGGTCGGCGTAGACGGTGTAATAGGCCTGGGGATCGATGACTCCGGCGAAGCGGGTGCGATCCTCCTTCTTGTCGCTGTCGTAGGACAGCGTCATCAGCCATTTTCCGCGCACCCGTCCCTTGGCGTAGAGGGCGAGGCGGCCGTCGGTGAGCAGCTTCCCGCGCTCGGTGCCGAGCCTCTCCATCCGGCCGTCGAGCCGGTTGTAGCCGAGCGTCCCTTCGGCAAGGCCGACGATCGTCCAGGGACGGTCGCCCGGCTCCAGCCAGGCTTCGATGCGCTGCTCGCGCACGGTGCGTTCCTCGCGGAAGTTGAAACGCAGCGAGACGCTGCCGGACGCGGTGGTCGGCTCGAGGGCGATGTAGGCGACGCCGTCGTCGCCCTCGACCCGCCAGAAGGGACGGGCGCGCTCGAGGCCGGCGAGCTGGCGGGCCTGCTGCGCATCGGCTTCCACCGCCGGGTAATAAGGCGCCGGGACCTCGAAGTCGCCGACCAGCCCGTGGCGGACGGGGCGGCCGTCCCGATCGGTGAGGCGAACGGCGAGCACGGGCCGGGTCACCCCGTCGGCGACGAGCACCGACCGATCCCGCAGCAGCTCCGCCTGCATCGGCGAGGCGCCGTAATGGACGCTGCGCCGGAGCGTCTCGGCAAGGCTGCCGTCGGCGTTGCGGATCTCGGCGGTGAGCTCGGTCGTACCCTCCTGAAGCGGCACGCCGCGCCAGAGGCTGACCGCCACGGTCCCCGCCTCGTTCTTGCGGGCGCCGTCGAAGGCCACGAGGTCGACCGGCTTGCCGCCCGAGAGAAGGGTCACGGTCTGGCCCGGCAGGTGCTTGACCGCGACGCGCGTGATCGGCGCGCGCGGATTGTAGCCGGCGTCCGGGAAGAGCCAGCCGGTGCCCGCTTCCTCTCCAGCGAACCAGTCGCGCTCGGCGCCGGCGGCCGCGGCGTCGCTCGGCACGGCGGGACGCGCCCGCGCCGCGGGTGCGGGCGCCGCCCGGCCGGCGCTCGGCACGGCGTGGAAATCCACCCGCTTCAACATTCCGCCGCGCCCGTCGACGAAACGGGAGAAGGCCCGACCGCCGGAGCGGGTGTCGGAAGCGCAATCGACGAGGCCGCGGCCGGAGGGCAGCGTCATCTCGTCGAGCTGGACGACGTGCGTTCCGGGCACGACCCCCTCGAGATGATAGCGGCCTTCCGAATCGCTGACGGTGTAGCTGCCGTCCTCGAGCATGATCCGGACCCCGCCGAGCCCCTTGCCATCCCGACCGCAGGGCGCGTCGACGATCCGGCCGACGATGGTCATGCGCCCGGCGATCGTGTCGCGGCGGATGTGGACGGCGGCATCGGAGGCGTTGCTGACGTTGCCGAGCGCGTCGACCGCCTGGGCGCGGTTCACGGCATCGCCTTCCTCGGCGTCCGGCCGCACTTCGAGCGCGTAGCGCACCCGCGCGGTGGCGCCGGCGGGAAGGGTCGGGAGATCGAGATCGAAGCCGTGGCTGCCGGCAGTGAGGCCGGAGGGGCGCTGGCCGTCGACGCGGATGGTGTCGGCGCGCAGGCGCAGGCTGGCCGGGAAGCGGTCGCGCAGCGTCACGCGGCCGCTCGCCAGGCGCGGATCGCTGTTGTGGACGTCGACGGTGTAGACGATCGCGTCGCCGGCGTCGGCATCGGCGCGCGACGCGCTCTTGGCGATGGTCACGGCGCTGCCGTGGCGGTCGAGCGGGATGGCCACCTCGACCGCATCGGCGCCGGCGACGGTGAGAGCGGCGCCGTAGGAGGCGTCGCCGATCGCGAAGGCCGAGCCGTCGGGATCGCGCAGCGGCGCAAGCTCGGCGGGGCTGCGCCTGGAGGGCGCGCTGTAGCCGGCGGGCGGCTCTACGGAGAGGCGGTATCGGCCCGGACGAACCAGCGGGAAACGGTAAAGCCCGTGCGCGAAGGCATAGGCCCGGCCGCTGCTGTCCGTGGCGCCGGCCCCGCTGACAACGGTGGATGGGTAGCGGGACTGTGCGTCGTCGCCGAACACGGTCGCCGGCGCACCGGTGTCGGCGTCGAGCAGAGTGACCCGGGCGCCGTCCACGACATGACCGTCGAGGCTGTCGAAAACGAACCCCAATGGATCGCCGAGAACGTCCAGCGAGGCCGAGGCCGTAGCGTCCTTATGGTCGGGGCCGAGGCTTTCGACGAGGATTCGGTCGCCAGGCTCGACGCCGAGGCGGCAGTCGCCGGGCACGCCCGGCGGCGGCGAGCGAACCGTCTGCAGGAAGCCGGCGAAGCGGCCCGTGTCGGGGCCGGTCTCATAGATGGTCAGCGTCTCCCGGTCGCCGCTGCTTGACAGGATCGCCGCCTCGATCGTCTCCGCGCGGGAGGGATCGCGATTGCTTCCCGGATCGTCCACCACGAACAGCAGAGGATCGCCCGGATGAACCTTTTCGGTTGGAACGATCGAGGCGGGGGCGAGCGACTCGCCCTGCCAGGCCGCGCCGAGCGAGGCGGCGCGGAGCCCGTCCGTCGCAGTGCATTGCGGCGCCGGGAGAGCGACGGTTCCAGCTTCGGTGCCTGTACCGAAACGGTAAACCGTCAGGGCCAGCGGCACGCTGTTCCGGCCGACGGCGATGTCGACCCGGTTGGAGGAGAGCTGCTGGCGCTCGCCTTCCCCGCCCCACTCGATCGTGGCGACGTTGGAGATGGTGTGGTGCTGGGGCACGACGAGGCCGCCCGCGCGCGCGGGCGCGAGGGCGGCGAGCAATGTCGCCAGGGCGAGCAGGATCGCCCCGAAAATCCGGGTCAGCCTCGTCATCGGAAGCGAGGGGGAGGGGCGGCGGAGGTTCTTCACCTCGCCGCGCCTCCCCGTCTCGGCTCAGTTCACCGTGGTCCGGAAGACCAGGGTCTTGGTCGTGCCGGCGGTGATGTCCGCGAGGGCACCGGACACCACGCCGGAGGCATAGCTGCCCCCGCTGGCGCCGTCGGCGTTGCAGGTCGAGCCCGTCACCGTCCCGTTCACCTTGATGCCGAAGGCCGACAAATAGGTCGTCTGGGCGGGAAGGGTGTCGGTGACGGAGATGTTGGTCGCCGTCGCGCTTCCCGCGGCATTGGCGACCGCGATGCAATATTCCACCACCGCGCCCGGAATCATCTTGGGGTTGGTGGTCGAATTGACGGGATCGCTGATCACCCGGCTGGTCTTGGTGACCGTCAGGGCCGCGGCCGACACGGTATAATCGTCGAACGCGAATTCCTGGCCGTCATACTGGACGTTGCCGTTCGCGGAGCCGGGCTCGGCGAAGACGGTGTCGACGCCGGCGGTGTTGGCGCCGCTCGTCTGGGTCACCGTCGCGCCGAGCGAGCCGGCCGCGGTCGCCTCGGAGGCGACGGCGGTCAGCTTGACTCCGGCGACGTCGCCCGTGGCGCGGCCGAGCGGAATGTCGACGACGACGAACACCTTGCGGCTGTCGTCGGCGATGATCTGATCCATGTAGGTCGCGGTGTCGCTCGCCGACTCATAGGTGCCGTTGCCGTTGCCGTCGACGAAGACGCGCACGTTGTTCGCGTTGAAATTGTCGGTGCCGCCGTGAGCGGCGGTGCCGCCCGCCAGCTGCGCCGCGCTCAGCGCGAAATCGAGCGTCGCGTTCGAGGCGTTGGTCACGGTGAAGGTGGTCACCGCCGTCACCTGGCCCGGCGAGACGCTGATCGTCGTGCCGTCGTTCGAAACGACGGTCATGACCACCTTGCGGTCGACGGTGAAGGTGTCGCTGGCGGCGACCGCCGTTTGCGCGACACCCCCGACCTTGTAGTCGAGGGTAACGTTGTTCGTGACGCTGGTACCCGCGGCCGTTCCCGCCGCAGCGGCGGGGGAGGCCGCGAAGGCCGCCGCCGCCAGCACGCTGCCGGTTGCGAGCCATCGCATGTTTCTGGTCATCGTTCGATCCAATCATCTCAAGACTGGGCGCCAAGTTCCCCCCGCCGGCGCCCGTCGCGGGTCGAGGCTATTTGACGACGCCTCTGAAGCTGACTTTGCCGCTGGCGCCGGCCGGGATGGCCTGGCCGAAAGCCCAGCGAACGTGGGTGACGTCGGACGGGAGGGCCGGGCGGCTGGTGCCGTCCGCCTTCACGACCTTGAGCGAGGCGAGCGGACCCCACGTCCGCCCGCCATCGACGGAGAAAGTCGCGCCCGGGCTCGCCGAGCCGGCGAAGGCGACCGAGTCCGGGATCGGATCGGTCAGCGCGAAGCCGGTGGCGGGCTGGGCGCCCTGGTTGCGGTAGCTGAGCTCGAAGACCAGCTTGTCGCCGGGCGTCACGATCTTGGGCGCCTCGCGCACGACAGCCGGCTTGCCGTCGGCGCCGGGCTTCACCCGCTCGACGAAGACTTCGCTGGAGAGGGTGACGTTCTCGGCCGCGAAGGCCGCGGCAGGGGCGGCGAGCGCCAGGAGTGCGAGCCAGATCTTCATGTTCATGACCTCCCTCAGTCGATCTTCACTTTGAATTTCACGATTTTGGTGGTGCCGGCCGCGACGGAGCCGAGGCCGACCGAAACGGCCGTCCCGTCGAAGCTGCCGGCGTCGGAATCGGCCGCGTCGGTGAGCGAAGCCGCGTCGAGCGTGAGGCTGCCCGCCTGATAGGTCGTGCCGGCGGGGACCGCGTCGCTCACCTTGACGTTGGCGAGGCTGCCGTTGCCGCTGACCGTGGCGGTCAGCGTGTAGGTGATGACCGCGCCGGGCCCCTGGGTCGTGCCGCCGAACGGATCGGCGACGGTGGCGCTCTTCACGAAGGAGAGCGACGCCTTGCGGACCGCATACCAGCCGTCGTCCTGCGCCTTCGCGCCGGTCGCGCCGACGACGGCGTTGCCGCCGCCCTCGCCCTGGCCGGCGAAGCTGGTCCCCGGAGTGCCGCTGCCGGTCCTGGCGACGGCCGTCAGATCGACCTTGCCGCGATTGCCGTCGGCGGCGAGCAGCGGGATCGTCGAGAGCACGAAGACCGTCGCCGACCCGTCGGGCGCCAGTTGCGGATCGTTGACCCCCGGCACGTAAGCGGTGTCAACGCCGGCATCGAAAGCGCCGTTGGCGTTGCTGTCGAGGAAGAGGGCGGTGACGGTGGGATCGAAATCGTCGCCGCCGCCATTGGCGATCGTGCCCAGCGTGTAGCTCTCCGGACCGTTGCCCGCGTTGGTGACGGTGAAGCTCAGCACCTGGCCGGCGAGGCCGGGGGCGCTCACCACGTCGGCCGGATCGCGCCATGCCACCGTGACGTCGAGCAACTCGTCCACCTTCAGAGTCACCGTGTTCGAATCGACGCTGGTCGGCGTGCCGTTCGGCAGGTCGTAGGTGGCGGTCGCGACGTTGGTGATGTTGGTGCCGGCGAGCGTGCCGGCGGCGTGCGCCGGCGCGGCCATGCCGGCGGAGGCGGCCGAGACGGCCGCCAGCAAAGCATTTTTTGCGAACGCCGATGATTTGGCGCTCCTGGCCTGATATCCCATTCCCGCTCCCCCAAAGAGCCTTTGTTCGGTGCGGCTTTTGCGGGACAGGTCGATAAAGAATAGTTAACGCGTTTTTAGCTACGCCGATTAATCAGCCAAGCGATTGAAACCGCGAAGGAAAGGGCGAGGATGAGGAGGGTCGATCCCGCGGAGCTTCCGCCCGCTGCCGCGGCCGTGCAGGCGCCGGAGCCGCATCACGAGCCGTCGGTGGAAGCGGAGGCGATCGCCTTCCGGAGAGACCGGCTGCTGGCGGCCCTGACCCTTATCGCCGGGGCCGGCCTGGTGCTCGCGCTGCCCTTCGCGCTGCGGGCGGGGGCGGAGTTCTTCCTCCCGGTGACGGCGGCCCTGGTCATCGCCATCGCGCTCGTGCCAATGCTGGAATGGCTGGAGCGGCGCGGCCTGCCCTCGGGGCTCTCCGCCTTCATCTGCGTCCTCACCTTCCTTGGAGTCGCCAACATCGCCGTCGCCTCGATCGTCCTTCCGGCGAGCGACTGGGTGCGGCTGCTTCCGGAGCGGATCGGCCGCATAAGGGAGACGCTGGCGCCGGTGATGCGGGTCTATTCCCAGCTCGAGCGCTTCATCGACGATCTCGTCCGGCAGTTCGGCACGGTCCATCATGCGACGACCCGAACGGTGGCGCTCGAGCAGCCGAACTCGCTTCTGGGGATCATCGCCACCTCGGCGCCGCTCGCCGCCGTGCAGATGTTCTTCGCGGTGCTGGTCGTCTTCTTCTTCCTTTCGGGGTGGACGCGGATGCGCCGGCGCACGATCACCGGCCGGGCGAGCTTCGACGGCGCGATGACGACGGCGAGGGCGATCCAGGAGATGGTGGACGCGACCTCCACCTATCTCGGCACGATCACTTTGGTGAACATCTGCCTCGGCCTGACGGTCGCGTTCGTGCTCTGGCTGCTCGAGATGCCGACGCCGCTGATGTGGGGCGGCATCGCCGCCGTGCTCAACTACATACCCTATCTCGGACCGATCGCCTCGGCGCTGCTGCTGGCGCTGGGCGGGCTCATGACCTTCAACGAGCCCTGGTACGCGCTGCTCCCGGCGCTGTGCTTCGTCGGCCTGCACCTCGTCGAGTCCAACGTCATCACGCCGATGTTCGTCGGCCGCAGGTTGACGATCAATCCGCTCCTCATCCTGGTCTCGCTGAGCTTCTGGGCCTGGGTATGGGGCACTACCGGCGCGTTGCTGGCCGTGCCCCTGCTGATCATCCTCAAGACCGTGCTCGGCGCGGCCGGAAAGCCCGACATCGCCGGCTTCCTCTTCGAGGAGGGGACGCTCACGACCGCGCATCACGACGAGCCCGGCGGCTGAGGGAAATCTCCCTGCCGCCCGGCGGGGAGGTCGCTTGACAGGCTTCCGGCCAGCCCCTAGGTCGCCGGCCTCACGCGGGTGTAGCTCAGTTGGTTAGAGCGCCGGCCTGTCACGCCGGAGGTCGCGGGTTCGAGCCCCGTCACTCGCGCCATTCTTCAGAAAAGGCGCCCCGTCTCCATCCACCGGAGCAAGGGCCTCAGCGGCAGGATCCACGCGATTCCGGCGGCGACGAAGAACAGCGCCTCGACCGGCCAGGGGAGGGCCGGGAGCCATCCGGCAACGGTCGCCACCAACGCCGCCCACGCCGCGATAAGAGCGAGGATCAGGAAGATGCCGGCGGGCTTGCGCCAGCTGGGCTGCGGCGTCGGCGTCATCGGCAGTCGATCCATTCACCGGGCGTGGCGATCGCATCCAGCGGAACGTCCCACGGATCCGGTTCGAGCCGCGCTTCCACGATCTGCGGCTCCCAGGCAAGGCCGATGGTGAACACGGCGCCCCCCTCCCGAAGGTGGGCGAGGGCGCGGTCGTAATGCCCCTTGCCGTGGCCGATGCGGGTGCCGCGGCGGTCGGCGGCGACGAGCGGCACGAGCACGGTGTCGGGCGCCAGCGCCTCGGAGTCCACCGAAGGCTGGAGCACGCCCCAGGGGCTGGGCGCGACGGCCGGGGCTTCCCGGAAGATCATGCGGGAATCGCGATCGAGGAACCAGGGCAGGGCGGCGCGCTGGCCGTCGCCGAGCCGGTCGAGGACGGCGTAGGGGCTGATCTCGTCCTTGAGCGGGTGGTAGCCGGCGACGATCTTCGCTCCGATGAGGCGCGGGAGAAGGAGGGCGGCGAGCTTCTCCTCCAGCTCGGACCGCAGCTCCGGCGACAGGGAGCGGGCATAGTCGCGCCGCGCCGCAAGGGCCCGGCGCCGAAGCTCGGCTTTGGGGAAGGGTGACGGGACCGCCATGGCCGTTTGCCGGAATATCCTCTGACGCCAGAACGTCAGGTGGGGACCATATGTGCCGAACCGGGATCCGGCCAGGGACAGCCCCCTAGGATGTCTTATCGCCTCAGGGATGTTCGCTAAAGCTCGTACCGGGCAGTACCCGTCGCCTTCTATCTAGGCGCTCGGGGCGCCGCGCTCAAGCCTGGCCGCGAGGCGCTCGATCCGATCGGCGAGCCGATCCAGCGCCTCGGCGACGGAGGGGTCGGGCCGCGCCTCCACCGGTGGCGCGCCGCCGGCGCGGCGATCCTTGATCTCGTCGGCGAGGAGGAGCGAGGCGAAGAGCAATTGACGGACCTCGCTGAGGCTGCCCAGCGCCGCGGCGGCGTCCTGGGCCTTGCCGTCGACGATGGCGGCGACCGAGCGCAGATGCTCCTCCTCGCCGTCTCGGCAGGTCACGGTATAGCGGCGGGCCGCGATCTCGACGTCGACATTGGCCATCAGTCGGAGTCCGCCGAGGCAAGCAGGCGGTCGATGCGGGCGATCGCCTGCTCGACCTTGCCCTTCAGCGTCTCGTGGGCGCGGCGCAGCTCGCCATCCGCGGGCCCCGGGGCGGGCGAGCGATCGGCCGCCGCCTCGAGCCTGGCGAGCGCCCGCTCGATACGCCCCACTGCCGCAAGCACCCTCTCGTCCCCCATCGGCCGAGCATAGCATGGGTTGGGAGGAGAGGAAATCCGGCGGTTCCCGGACCCGCTCATAGCCGGTCGCGGCGAGGATCGAACCGAGGGAATACGGTATTGCGAAGCATCGGGATGTGATGAAAAGCATCGTGTTTTCAGAGGGTTGTTGGGATCGTGGTGGTGCGCCGATACGGGCGGGCGTTGCTGGCGGCGCTGTTCGCCCTGTTCGCGGCAATGACTCTGAGCAGCCGGCTCCTGCCGGCGCAGCCCGCGCCCCTGCCGGCGACGATCGCCGACGCCTGGAGGCCGGAGCTTGCGCGGGTGCGCAGCGTCGCCGAGGCGGAGCGCATCCTGCCCGCCTATGTCGCCCACGAGACGGGATCGCGGGAGCGCCGCACCGCCGCCGCCGTCGACCGCTTCCTTCGCGACCGCTTCTTCCACGGCGCCTCGGAGATCAGCTGGCAGGAGAATTGGGTCGCCCGCCTGGCCGGACTGGCCTGGCTCAACCTGCGCATCCCGGTGCGGCCGGACTCGATCCTGCAGCACCGGCGCGCGCTCTGCAGCCAGCAGTCGATCGTGTTCATGGAGCTGCTGCGGCGGCAGGGCATCGCCTCCGGCGCGGTGCTGATGCGCTGGCCTTCGGCGGATCCCGCCTCCCGCGGCCATCTCGCCGTGGCCGCCCGGGTCGACGGGCAATGGCTGTTCTACGATCCCGACCAGGAAGCGAGGCAGGTCGGAGTCCCGCTCGATCGGGTGATCGACGGAAGCGCGCTGCCGCGGCTCTACCGGCACAAGCCGGCGCTGCTCGCCGGAGCCCGCTGGGCGGCGCGGCACGGCGCCATCCGGCTCGCGCACGTCAACGCCGACCCCGCGCCGCGCGGCGGGCTGTTCGAGCGATGGACTGAGTGGCTCAGCGCCTATGGCTGGCTGGCGCTGGCGCTGGCGCTGGCGCTGGTCGCCCCGGCCTCGGCGAGGCTGCGCTTCGCCGCCGGCGCGCGGCCGGCCCGGCCGGCCCTCCGCCTCATGCTGCCGCTGTGAGGGAGCGGCGCCGCGGTTGACGCGCGGCTTGGCGCCGATAAAGGGGGCGGCGAGCCGGGATCGTCCGAGTCCCGAGGCCTTCCGCAAGGGATCCGAATGGCTGCCGCCGACAAGAGACTGCTCGCCAACGCCATCCGGGCCCTGGCGATGGATGCGGTCCAGGCGGCGAACAGCGGCCATCCCGGCATGCCGATGGGCATGGCCGACGTCGCCACGATCCTGTGGACCGAATATCTGAAGCACGATCCCGCCGACCCGGCCTGGCACGACCGCGACCGCTTCGTGCTCTCGGCCGGGCACGGCTCGATGCTGCTCTACGCCCTGCTCCACCTCACCGGCTACGAGCGGCCGACGATCGAGGACATTCGCGGCTTCCGCCAGCTCGGCAGCCCGTGCGCCGGCCATCCGGAGAATTTCCTGCTCGCCGGCGTCGAGGCGACCACCGGGCCGCTCGGCCAGGGCTTCGGCATGGCGGTGGGGATGGCGATCGCCGAGCGCCACCTCAACGCCGTGTTCGGCGACGAGCTGGTCGACCATCGCACCTGGACGATCGCCGGCGACGGCGACCTCATGGAGGGGATCAACCACGAGGCGGCGGGCTTGGCGGGGCATCTCGGCCTCGGGCGGCTGATCGCCTTCTGGGACGACAACAAGATCACCATCGACGGCGCGACCGCCCTTTCGACCTCGGAGGACATAGCGGCGCGCTACGCCGCCTACGGCTGGCACGTCGTGCGCTGCGACGGGCACGATTTCGCCGACATCCGCCGCGCGATCGACGAGGCGCTGGCCGATCCGCGCCCCTCGCTGGTCGCCTGCCGGACGATCATCGGCTGGGGCGCGCCGAACAAGCAGGGCACGTCGGCGACCCACGGCGCCGCGCTCGGCGCCGAGGAGGTGGCGGCGGCGCGCAAGCAGCTGGTGTGGGACAGCGCGCCGTTCGACATACCGGCGCCGATCCTTTCCGCCTGGCGGAGCGCCGGCGGACGCGGCGCCGAGGCGCACGAGGCGTGGCGCGCCCGGCTCGCCGCGAGTCCGCGACGGGACGAGCTCGTCCGCCGCATGGAGGGACGCCTGCCGGCGGACACGGGCCTCGAGGCGTGGCTCGACCGGCTCGCCGAGGCGCCGCAGAAGATCGCCACCCGCAAGGCCTCCGAGCTGGCACTGGAGGCGATCAACGCCGCGGTGCCGGAGACGCTGGGCGGCTCGGCGGACCTTACCGGTTCGAACAACACCAAGACCAAGACGCAGGCGCCGCTCACCAAAGAGGATTATTCGGGCCGCTATATCTACTTCGGCATCCGCGAGTTCGGAATGGCGGCGGCTCTAAACGGCATGGCATTGCACGGCGGCGTTATCCCCTATGGGGGAACCTTCCTGGTGTTTTCCGATTATTGCCGCCCGGCCATTCGCCTCGCCGCCCTCCAGCAGGCGCCGGCGATCTTCGTGATGACCCACGATTCGATCGGCCTCGGCGAGGACGGGCCGACGCACCAGCCGGTCGAGCATCTGACCAGCCTGCGCCTGATCCCGAACCTGGCGGTCCATCGGCCCGCCGACGCGGTCGAGACGGCGGAATGCTGGGCGCTGGCGCTGGCGCGGCGCGACGGACCGTCGCTGCTCGCTTTGACCCGCCAGAACCTGCCCCAGCTGCGGTCGGAGCGCAGCGCGGAGAACCTCTGCGCGCGGGGCGCCTACCGGCTGCGGGCGGCGGCGGCGCCGCGCCGGGCGGTGCTGATCGCGACCGGCTCCGAGGTGGAGGTGGCGGTCGCCGTCGCCGACGCGCTGGAGGCGCAAGGGATAGGCGCCGACGTCGTGTCGATGCCCTGCTGGTCGCTGTTCGACGCGCAGGACGAGGCCTACCGGTCCGATCTGCTGCCCGCCGACCTCCTCAAGGTCTCGATCGAGGCGGGCACGACGCTGGGGTGGGAGCGTTATGTCGGCCCGGGCGGGCTCGCCGTCGGGCTCGACCGTTTCGGCGCGTCGGCGCCGGCGGAGGATCTTTTCAGGCGCTTCGGCTTCACCGCCGAGGCGATCGCGCCGCGGGTCCTGGCGGCTTTGGATAGTCGCCGTTCGGGCTGAGCCTGTCGAAGCCCTCCCTCGCCGCGGGCGGGGGAAAGGAATGGCCTTCGACCGGCTCGGGCCGAACGGAAGAGGTGAAGGAGTGTTGGAATGACGAGAGTTGCGATCAACGGTTTCGGCCGCATCGGCCGCCTGGTGGCGCGGGCGCTGCTGCAGAAGCAGGATAGCGGGCTGGAGCTGGTGTCGATCAACGACCTCGCCGACGCGGAATCGAACGCGCTCCTGTTCAAGCGGGATTCGGTCCACGGCGCCTATCCCGGCGAGGTGCGTGCCGAGGGCAACGACCTCATCATCGACGGGCGCCGCATCCGCGTCACCGCCGAGAAGGACCCGGCCAAGCTCCCCCACGGCGAGAACGGGGTGGAGATCGCGCTCGAATGCACCGGCTTCTTCGCCGAGCGCGACAAGGCCGCGGCCCATCTCTCCGCCGGCGCGAAGCGGGTGCTGATCTCCGCCCCCGCCAAGGGGGCGGACCTGACCGTGGTCTACGGCGTCAACCACGACAAGCTCACCGCCGAGCATGTCGTGGTCTCCAACGCGTCCTGCACCACCAACTGCCTCGCCCCGGTGGCGAAGGTGCTGAACGAGGCGATCGGCATCGAGCGCGGCCTGATGACGACGATCCACGCCTATACGAACGACCAGCGCATCCTCGACCAGATCCACAAGGACATGCGCCGCGCCCGCGCCGCGGCGATGTCGATGATCCCCACCACCACCGGCGCCGCCCGCGCCGTCGGCGAGGTGCTGCCGGAGCTCAAGGGCAAGCTCGACGGCTCCTCGATCCGGGTGCCGACACCCAACGTCAGCGTCATCGACCTCACCTTCACTCCGAAGCGCGACACCAGCCTCGACGAGGTGAACGGCGCGCTGCGGGCGGCCTCGGAGAGCGGGCCGCTGAAGGGCATCCTCGCTTATTCGGAGGAGCCGCTCGTCTCGATCGACTATAACGGCGATCCGGCGAGCTCGACCGTCGACAGCCTCGAGACCGCGGTGCTGGAGGGCAAGCTGGTGCGCGTCCTCTCCTGGTACGACAACGAATGGGGCTTCTCCAACCGCATGGTCGACACGGCCGGCGCGATGGCGAGGCTGCTGTGAGCCCCCAGCCCTTTCCTTGCAGGGAGGGGAGGAGATGGAGCGAATGACGAAGTTTCGGACCCTCGACGATATCGGCGACGTCGCCGGCAAGCGGGTTCTGGTCCGCGAGGATTTGAACGTGCCGATGCAGGACGGGCGCGTCACCGACGACACGCGGCTGAGGGCGACGCTGCCGACCGTCACCGAGCTGGCGGACCGGGGCGCCATCGTCCTTCTCCTCGCCCATTTCGGCCGGCCGAAGGCGCCGAGCCCGGAATATTCCCTCGCCCTCCTCACCGCCCCGTACGAGGCGGTGCTCGGGCGGCCGGTGAGCTATGTCGACTGGGAGGTGGCGGACGAGAATGTCGCCATGCTCCGGCCGGGCGACGTCGCCATCCTCGAGAATACGCGCTTCTTCGGCGGCGAGGAGAAGAACGACCCGGCGGTGGTGGAGCGGTTCGCCAGGCTGGGCGACCTCTACGTCAACGACGCCTTCTCGGCCGCTCACCGCGCCCACGCCTCGACCGAGGGGTTGGCGCACCGCCTGCCGGCCTTTGCGGGACGGGCGATGGAGGCCGAGCTCAAGGCCCTGGAAAAGGCGCTCGGCGCGCCCGAGAGGCCGGTCGCCGCGGTGGTCGGCGGCGCCAAGGTCTCGACCAAGCTCGAAGTGCTCCGCCACCTCGTCGCCAAGGTCGACCATCTGATCATCGGCGGCGGCATGGCCAACACCTTCCTCGCCGCGCGCGGCGTCGACGTCGGCAAGTCGCTTTGCGAGCACGACCTGACCGGGATCGCCCTGGAGATACTCGACGCGGCGGAGGCGGCGCGCTGCACCGTCCATCTCCCCTACGACGTCGTCGTGGCGAAGGAATTCGCCCCCGACCCGCCGTCGCTTCGCACCTGCAACGTCCACGAGGTGGCGCGGGACGAGATGATCCTCGACGTCGGACCCGCCGCCGTCGAGGCGCTGGCGGACGTGCTCAAGACCTGCCGCACCCTGGTCTGGAACGGCCCGCTCGGGGCCTTCGAGACGCCGCCCTTCGACCGCGCCACCGTCCAGCTGGCGCGGACCGCCGCGGCGCTGACCGAGGCGGGCCAGCTCGTCTCGGTGGCGGGCGGCGGCGACACGGTGGCGGCGCTCAACCATGCCGGCGTCGCTGACGGCTTCACCTTCGTCTCCACCGCCGGCGGCGCCTTCCTCGAATGGATGGAGGGCAAGGAGCTGCCTGGGGTGAAGGCTCTGGAATCCTGAGCCGAATCCCGCTGGACCGGTTCCCTGCTCCAGCCTAGGCTCGGCGCAAACCAGGGGGGCCGGGCATGAAGTCGCTGTCGCTGTCGATCCCGTTGCTCGTCGCCGCCGCACCGGCACCGGCACCGGCACCGGCGCCCGTGCTGGAGACGCGATGGACCCAGGCGGCCGCGCGCGCCTACGTCGCCTCGCCCGACAAGGCGAAGGGGAAGAGGCAGCTCCCCGAGATCCGCGTCTACGATGCCGGCAACCGCCTCGTCCTGCGCAGCTTCGGCCTCGAGGCAGGGAAGGTCGGCGCGAGCATCCTCCAGGCGATCCGCAGGCGCACTCCGGTGCGCGGGCCGAGCCTGGCGGAGACGATGGCCGAGCTCGAGACTCGCGACGGCCGGCCGGCCCTGGGCCAGGCCGAGGGCCGGGCGAAGGTGACGATCGTCGACTATTGGGCCGAGTGGTGCGCGCCCTGCAAGGCGCTGGGCGCGGAGCTCGGCGCCTGGGCGGCGCGCCAGCCGGCGGGCTACGTCCGGATCGTCCGCGCCGAGACGGACATCATCGCCGCGGAGCGGGCCGCGGGGCGCAAGGTGCTCCACTTCGTCAAGGGGCCGGACGGCAAGCTCACCAAGGTGGACGACTAGCCCCTGGCCCGCGGGACCGCGACCGCGCCGGGCGCTAATGGGGACAGTAACTATTTGTCCGGGAAAGGCCGGACAAATAGTTACTGTCCCCTTCTCGCGGACGGGGAGGATCGGGCGGCGGTCGTCCGTTCGCGGCGTTGCTCCCTGCGGGCGGCTGGTTTAGGGCCGCCCGCAATCCACCACCGCACAGGGACCAACGATGAGCATCACGCCGGCCGTCAAAGCCATCCTCGCCAATTACGAGAGCGACAATCCCGGGACCAAGGCGAACCTCGCCCGTATCCTGATGCAGGGGCGGCTCGGCGGCACGGGCAAGCTCATCATCCTCCCCGTCGACCAGGGCTTCGAGCACGGCCCGGCGCGCAGCTTCTCGGTGAACCCGGCGGCCTACGACCCCCATTATCATTACCAGCTGGCGATCGACGCCGGCCTCAGCGCCTACGCCGCGCCGCTCGGCGGCATCGAGGCGGGGGCGGACACGTTCGCCGGGCAGATCCCGACCATCCTCAAGGTCAACAGCTCGAACAGCTGGGCGACGTCGATCAACCAGGCGGTGACGGGCGGCGTCGAGGACGCGCTCCGGCTCGGCTGCGCGGCGATCGGCTTCACCATCTATCCCGGCTCCGACGAGATCTTCCCGATGATGGAGCAGATCCGCGAGATGTCGGCGGAAGCCAAGTCGGTCGGCATCGCCACCGTCATCTGGTCCTATCCGCGGGGCGGCAAGCTGTCGAAGGAGGGCGAGCTGGCGCTCGACGTCGGCGCCTATGCGGCGCACATGGCGGCCCTGCTCGGCGCCCACATCATCAAGGTGAAGCTGCCCTCCGACCATATCGAGCAGAAGGATGCGCAGAAGGCCTATGAGGGCGGCGACTGGTCGTCCCAGGCGGACCGGGTGCGCCACGTCGTCCAATCCTGCTTCAACGGCCGCCGGATCGTCGTCTTCTCGGGCGGCGCGGCCAAGGGGACGGACGCCGTCTTCCAGGACGCGCGCGACATTCGCGACGGCGGCGGCAACGGCTCGATCATCGGCCGCAACACCTTCCAGAGGAAGCGCGAGGACGCGCTCGCCATGCTCGACAAGCTGGTGCGCATCTACAAGGGCGAGGAATAAGCCGTGGCGCCGGCGGACCGCCTGTTCCGGCTCTATGTCGGCCTGGCGCTCGTCGGCGCGGTCTTCCCGTTCCTGATCGTGCTCCCCTGGGCGGCGCAATACGGCTTCTCGCCCGGCCTGTTCCTGCTCATGCTCTTCGCCAGCGCACCCTCCAGCGCCTTCGCCGCGGACGTCATCTACGCGGCGGCGGTGTTCGTGCTGTTCAGCGTGGTGGAGGGACGGCGGCTGGGGATGCGCGGCCTGTGGCTGCCGGCGCTGCTGGTGCTGGCGGTGGGGCTGTGCTGCGCGCTGCCCACCTTCCTCGCCATGCGCGAGCGGGCGCTGGCCGACCGGAACGGCTGACGCGATGGAGGACCCGCTCGATCCCGATTTCCCGGCGCTGTTCGAGCGCGGCGCGCGGCCGGCGTGCCAGCTCTACCTCGTCTCGCCGCCGGACGTGGGCGGCGATTTCCCCCGGCGGCTCGAGGAGGCGCTGGCGGGCGGGCCGGTCGCGGCGTTCCAGTTCCGGGTGAAGGGGCTGGACCAGCACGAGGCGGCGCGGCTCGCGGAGCCGCTCCAGCGCCTCTGCGCGGACCGGGACGTCGCCTTCATCGTCAACGACGACATGGCGCTGGCGAAGAGGCTCGGCGCCGACGGCGTCCATTTGGGGCAGGGGGACGGCGACCCGCGCGAGGCGCGGGCGCTGCTCGGGGCGGGGGCGCAGATCGGCGTCACCTGCCACGACAGCCGCCACCTCGCCATGGAGGCGGGCGAGGCGGGGGCCGACTATGTCGCCTTCGGCGCCTTCTTCCCGACCGCCACCAAGGAAACGCATCACCGCCCCGACCCCTCGATCCTTGGCTGGTGGTCGCGCCTGTTCGAGATACCCTGCGTCGCGATCGGCGGGATCACGCCCCAGAACGGGCGGCTGCTGGTCGAGGCGGGGGCGGACTTCCTGGCCGTGTGCGGGGCGGTCTGGGGCCATGCCGAGGGGCCGGCGGCGGCGGTGGCGGCGTTCGAGAGCATGTTGGGCAAACCGTCACCCGGGACTTGATCCGGGGTCCACCTTCTTCTCCGGCACGGGAGAGTCCGGCATGACGGGTCTTTAGCGCAGCGCCTGCCCGACCATGCTCCTCAGGGTGAGCGCGTCGTGGATGGCGTGGGCGTGGATGTCGTTGTTGAAGTAGCACCAGACATCGCGGCCGGCCCGCGCTTGGGCGACGAGCCAGTCGGACCAGGCGAGCAGGCGCTCGTCGGAATAGCGGCCCCAATATTTGCCCTCGCCGCCGTGGAAGCGGACGTAGGCGACGGGGCCCGCCGCCCAGCGCTCGGTGAGCGCGCCGGGCATGTCGTGCGCGCAGAAGGAGACGCCGCGCGCCTCGAGGAGGGCGAGCACCTCCCCGGTCAGCCAGGTCGGCTCGCGGAACTCGAAGACGTGGGTGAGATCGGGCGGGAGCAGGGCGAGGAAGGCCTCCAGCCGCTCGCGGTTGAACGCCCAGCGCGGCGGCAGCTGGTAGAGGATCGGGCCGATCGCCTCGCCGAGCTTGCGGGCCCGGCCGAGGAACTCCCCGACCGGCTCGGCGCAGTCCTTGAGCTTCTTCATGTGGGTGATGAAGCGGGGCGCCTTGACGGCGTAGCGGAAGCCCGGCGGCGCCTGGTCGCGCCACTTGGCGAAGGTGTCGGGCTTGGGCAGATGGTAGAAGCTGGTGTTGAGCTCCACCGTCTCGAACGTTGCGGCATAATGGGCGAACCAGAGGCGCTGGGCCAGCTTTTCGGGATAGAAGGCGCCCCGCCAGTGGCGGTAGATCCAGCCGGAGCAGCCGATGCGCACGGTTCCCGTCATCGACCGCTCGAAACGGAACGGGTGGGTAATAAGTTGCGTTGGGCGGGGATGAACCGGCTCAAGCTGATCCTGATCATATTCTTCACCGCCGGCCTCAGCGCGGCGGTGACCAGCGCCTTCTGGCTCGCCGCCTTCAACCGCGGCCATGTCGAGGACCGCTCCGCCCCGGCGGCCCCGGTCGCCCCGCAGGCCAGGGCGCCCGACCTGGTGCTCGGCCCCAGCGGCCTCGCCATCCCGGTGCTCGGGGTGAAGGCGCAGCAGCTCTCCGACACCTTCACCCAGGCGCGCTCGGGCGGGCGGGTGCACGACGCGATCGACATCATGGCGCCGCACGGCACTCCGGTGGTCGCGGCGGCGCCGGGCACGCTGGAGAAGCTGTTCTTCTCGAAGGGCGGCGGCGGCATCACCGCCTATGTCCGCTCGCCCGACGGCAAGTGGCTCTTCTACTACGCCCACCTCCAGGACTATGCCGCCGGGCTGCACGAGGGTCAGGCGATCAGGCAGGGCGATCCGATCGGCCGCGTCGGCTCGACCGGCAATGCCAATCCGGCCGGTCCCCACCTCCATTTCGCCGTCTACCAGATGGCGCCGGGGCAGAAATGGTATGACGGCACCCCGGTCAATCCCTACCCGCTGCTCGCGGGGAGGCGCTGAGTGGGGAAGATGGGATGGAATGGGGACGGTAGCTATTTTCCCGCAGGCCTGCTCCACGTCGAGGCGGCGGGAGGAAAATAGTTACCGTCCCCATCCCGTCTCCGCCCGGGCGGGGATGGCGGCGCGGCTTGCTCCGGACGGGCGCGGCGGCTAAGGCGCCCCGGCTCTTTTACACTTCTCCCGAGAGACAGACATGAAGATCAGCGGCGTGGACATCCGTCCCGGCAACATCATCGAATATGAGGGCGGCATCTGGCGCGCCGTGAAGATCCAGCACACCCAGCCCGGCAAGGGCGGCGCCTACATGCAGGTCGAGATGAAGAACCTCATCGACGGCCGCAAGAACAACGTCCGCTTCCGCTCGGCCGAGACGGTCGAGCGCATCCGGCTCGACACCAAGGATTTCCAGTATCTCTACGCGGAAGGCGACGATCTCGTCTTCATGGACAAGGAGACGTACGAGCAGGTGTCGCTGCCCAAGGACCTGATCGGCGAGCCGGCGGCCTTCCTCCAGGACGGCATGGACGTGGTGATGGAGCTTCACGAGGAGCGGCCGATCTCGGTGCAGATGCCGGCCCAGATCGAGGCGACGATCGTCGAGGCGGACGCGGTGGTGAAGGGGCAGACCGCCTCGTCCAGCTACAAGCCCGCCATCCTCGACAACGGCGTGCGCGTGATGGTGCCGCCGCACATTTCGAGCGGAACCCGGATCGTCGTCGACGTTTACGAGCAGACCTATGTGAGGCGGGCGGACTGAACTTCCCCTCTCCCGCTCGCGGGAGAGGACAGGGCGAGGGTCTTGCAGACACCTCGTTACAGACCCTCACCCTTCCGCTTCGCGGGCCCCTCCCTCTCCCGCGAGCGGGAGAGGGGTTTATTCGGAGAGCGAATTGGTTTCCCATTCCGGCCTCATCACCGTCATGCAGAAGGCGGCCCGCAAGGCGGCGCCGCGGCTGAGGCGCGACTTCAACGAGGTCGAGCAGCTGCAGGTCAGCCGCAAGGGCCCGGCCGACTTCGTCTCCATGGCCGACCGGCAGGCGGAGAAGACGATCGTGGAGGAGCTTCGCCACGCCCGTCCCGACTGGCGGCTGACGCTGGAGGAAGGCGGGTCGATCGACGGCGACCCCGACAAGCCGCGCTGGATCGTCGACCCGCTCGACGGCACCACCAACTTCCTCCACGGCATCCCCCATTTCTCGATCTCGATCGCCGTTGAGGACCCGCGCGGCCCGCAGGGGAGGCCCGAGATCACCCAGGCGCTCGTCTACCAGCCGCTCACCGACGAGAGCTTCTGGGCGGAGAAGGGAAGGGGCACCTGGCTCAACGAGCGGCGGCTGCGGGTCTCCGCACGCCGCAACCTCGACGAGGCGCTGATCGCCACCGGCGTGCCCTTCCTCGGCCACGGCCATATGGACCGCTTCGAGCGGATCCTCGGTGCGGTGGCGCCGGAGGTGGCGGGGATCCGCCGCTTCGGCTCGGCGGCGCTGGACCTCGCCTGGGTGGCGGCGGGCCGCTACGACGGCTTCTGGGAGGAGGATCTCAACGTCTGGGACGTCGCGGCGGGGATCCTGCTGGTCCGCGAAGCGGGCGGCTTCGTCACCGACTTCCGCGGCGGCGACGCGGGCCTTGCCAAGGGCGAGATCGTCGCCGCCAGCGGCGAGCTCCACTCCAAGCTCCACCGCCTGGTGGCGAAGGCGCTGCGCGGCTAGGGCCCGTCCCGCCGGACACTGAAACACCGATGTCCGGCATCCACCTTTTTTTTCACGACCGTCAGGAAGAAGATGGACCCCGGATCAAGTCCGGGGTGACGGGGGGAGGGTCAGGCGCCGGCACCCTTTAGTCGTCATGCCGGATCAAGTCCACGGTGACAGGGGGAGCAGGCGCCGGGGCCGGTTCGTCGTCGTGCCGGATCATGTCGGGCATGACGATCGGTGGATCACCTCCGGTAGCCGATATGCTTCTCGAAGTCGCCGAGGACGCTCGTCCAGAACTCGATATTGTCGACGAACAAGGCGGGGGAGAGCCCGCCGTCGTCCAGGTCGACGTCCATCTCGAGAATCGGATCGTTTTCCTTGTCGTTGTAGGCGCGGCCGAAGCGCTGGCTGCGGTTCCACTCGTTGATCCGGTCCAGCGGCACGGGCTTGTCGAAGTCGTAGCCGGAGTGGAACTGGATGGTGGCGCAGTTCTTGTGCTCGGTGCAATTGTAGAAGAACACCTGGAAGGTCGTCCCCGACGCCCCGCTGGTGATCATCGGATCGCCGACCTTGTCCGTGCTGAGCTTGGCGGCATAGCCGGCGTCCTGCATCGCCCTCACCAGGCTTTGCGGATCCTGCGCCTTGACCATCTGCGCGGCGGCCGGGGCCGTCCACAGGGCGGCGAGCGCGGCGACGGCAACGAGCTTGGATTTCATACGGATTCCCCTTTCCCGGCCGCCACTTTGTTCCGTCCGCGGGGAGGGTGTCAATCGGCCGCTGTGAGGAGTTGCGGCGGCCGGTTCGCTGGCCTAGAAGCCGCGCAACTTCTGCCCCCGGAGACTCTCCATGGCGTCCGCCGCCGCCGGTTATCTTCCAATCCTCCTGTTCCTCGCCGTCGCGCTTTCGCTGTCGCTGTCGTTCGTCGTCCTGCCGATGATGGTCTCGAAGCTCACCGGCGCGAACAACCCCTATCCGGACAAGCTCGCCGAATATGAGTGCGGCTTTCCCGCCTTCGAGGACAGCCGCGCGCAGTTCGACGTGCGCTTCTACCTCGTCTCGATCCTGTTCATCGTCTTCGACCTCGAGGCGGCCTTCCTCTTCCCCTGGGCGGTCTCGCTGGGCGCGATCGGCCTCGTCGGCTGGGCCTCGATGATGCTGTTCCTCGTCGAGCTGACGCTTGGCTTCGTCTACGCCTGGAAGAAGGGAGCGCTGGAATGGGAGTGATCCTCGACCCGCGCCACGAGAACCGGCGGCCCGCGGACCTCCAGCAGCCGGACCCCGCCTTCTTCGCGGACCTGCAGGGGGAGGTGGCCGACAAGGGCTTCCTCGTCACCTCGACCGAGGACCTGTTCCAATGGGCACGCACCGGCTCCTTGTGGTGGATGACCTTCGGCCTCGCCTGCTGCGCGGTGGAGATGATCCACGTCAACATGCCGCGCTACGACCTCGAGCGGTTCGGCGTGGCGCCGCGCGCCTCGCCGCGCCAGTCGGACGTGATGATCGTCGCCGGCACGCTGTGCAACAAGATGGCTCCGGCGCTTCGACGGGTCTACGACCAGATGTCGGAGCCCCGCTACGTCATCTCGATGGGCAGCTGCGCCAATGGCGGCGGCTATTATCATTACAGCTATTCGGTGGTGCGCGGCTGCGACCGGATCGTGCCGGTCGACATCTACGTCCCCGGCTGCCCGCCGACCGCCGAGGCCCTGCTCTACGGCGTCATGCAGCTGCAGCGGAAGATCCGCCGCGTCGGCACGATCGAGCGGTAGGGCCGTGCAGATCAATTTGCAGATCGCTCATCCCGAAGAGGGACTGAGCTTGTCCTTCGAGACGCCGCTTCACCTTCGCTCAGCGGCTCCTCAGGATGAGCGGGCACGGGATGGGCTGCGCCGTGGCTAACAATAGCGCTCCCCGGGTCGTGCCTCGAGAGGGACTGCTCGACGAGGTCAGGGCCGCGCTCGGCGAGGCGTTGCTCGACGCCCGCGAGGCGGTCTCCGAGACCACGCTGACCGTCCGCCGCGACGACATCGTCGAGGTCTGCCGCACCTTGCGCGACTCGTTCGAGTATCAGCAGCTGATGGAGATCGCCGGGGTCGACTATCCGTCGCGACCGGAGCGGTTCGAGGTCGTCTACCACCTCCTCTCGCTGACCCGGAACCACCGGATCAGGGTGACGCTTTCCACCGACGAGGATATGGCCGTCCCGTCGATCACCTCGCTCTGGCCCGTCGCCGGCTGGCTGGAGCGGGAGGTGTTCGACCTCTACGGCGTCCTCTTCGACGGCAATGACGACCTGCGCCGCATCCTCACCGACTACGGCTTCAGGGGGCATCCCTTCCGCAAGGACTTCCCGCTGTCGGGCTATGTCGAGCTGCGCTATTCCGAGGAGCAGAAGCGGGTCGTCTACGAGCCGGTGCGGCTGCCCCAGGACTTCCGCGCCTTCGACTTCCTGAGCCCCTGGGAAGGCGCCCGGTACATCCTGCCGGGCGACGAGAAGGCCTCTCCCGAGGCGCCCGGCGCGCCGACCCCGCTCAAGGCGGACGAGGTGAAGAAGCCATGACCGTCGCGTCCCCCGCCCAGAGCCACGAGGAGGAGGTCGCCCGGTCCGGCGCGACCCAGGCCAAGATCGCCAACTACACGATCAACTTCGGCCCGCAGCATCCGTCCGCCCACGGCGTGCTGCGGCTGGTGCTCGAGCTGGACGGCGAGATCATCGAGCGGGTCGACCCGCATGTCGGCCTGCTCCACCGCGGCACCGAGAAATTGTGCGAGTACAAGACCTACATCCAGTCGGTCCCCTACATGGACCGGCTCGACTACGTCTCGCCGATGTGCATGGAGCACAGCTACGTCCTGGCCATCGAGAAGCTGCTCGACATCGAGGTGCCGGAGCGGGCGCGCTGGCTGCGGACCTTCTTCGCCGAGCTGACTCGGATGACCAACCACTGGCTGAACCTGGGTAGCCACGTGATGGACGTCGGCGCGATGACTCCGAACCTGTGGATGTTCGAGCTTCGCGAAGACGTGATGAACTTCTACGAGCGGGCGTCGGGTGCCCGGCTCCACGCCAATTATTTCCGCCCCGGCGGCGTCCACCAGGACGTGCCGCAGGCCCTGCTCGACGATATCGGCGAGTGGCTGGAGAAAAGGGTGCCGGGCCTGTTCGAGGATTCGATCAGCCTCGTCGCCGACAACCGCATCTTCAAGCAGAGGAACGTCGACATCGGCACCGTCTCCAGGGACGACGCCATCGCCTGGGGCTTCTCCGGGCCGATGATCCGCGCCGCCGGCATTCCCTGGGACCTTCGCAAGTCGCAGCCCTACGACATGTACGACCAGGTGGCGTTCGACGTCCCGACCGGCACCAAGGGCGACTGCTACGACCGCTTCATGGTGCGAGTGGAGGAGGTGCGCCAGTCCTCGCGGATCATGCGGCAATGCCTCGACAAGATGCCCCAGGGCCCCGTCGCTTCGCTGGACCGAAAGGTGGTGCCGCCCAAGCGCGCCGAGATGAAGCAGTCGATGGAAGCGCTGATCCACCACTTCAAGCTCTACACCGAGGGCTTCCACGTGCCCGCCGGCGAGGTCTACGTCGCGACCGAGAGCCCCAAGGGCGAGTTCGGCATCTACCTGGTGTCGGACGGAACCAACAAGCCGTACCGGGTGAAGATCCGGCCGACCGGCTTCTCGCACCTCCAGGCGATGGACTTCATGTCGCGCGGCCACATGCTCGCCGACGTCACCGCCATCCTCGGCTCGCTCGACATCGTCTTCGGGGAGATCGACCGGTGACGAAGAGACGGCTCTGGCTCCTCGGGCTCGCGCTGGCGCTCCTCCTGGCGGCGGGAGCGATGGTCCTGCTCAAGCACAATACCGACCCCAGGCCCGGCGAGCCCGGGACGAAGGGCAATGTCGCCATCACCAGCGGCGCGGTGGTCGTGCTGCTCGCCGCCGCCGCGATCAGCGCGCGGCGCCGTCGCCGGCGCGACCAGGATCGAAACGATGGCTGACATCCTCCCCAACTCAATCCCCGACCTGGACGAGGTCCGCGCCCGCTGGGGCTCGTTCGCCTGGACCGCGGAGAACCAGGCGCAGGCCAGGGTCGTCGTCGGGCGCTATCCGCCGGGGCGGCAGCACAGCGCGATCATCCCGCTGCTCGACATGGCGCAGCGCCAGGTGGGCGCGGAGACCGGAACGCAGGGCTGGTTGCCGATCCCGGTCATAGAGTTCGTCGCCAAATATCTCGATATGCCCTACATCCGCGCCTACGAGGTCGCGACCTTCTACACGATGTTCAACCTCCGCCCGGTGGGCCGCTTCCACGTCCAGGTCTGCGGCACGACGCCCTGCATGCTGCGCGGGTCGGACGACGTGCTCGCCGCCTGCTACGCCAAGGGCATGAAGAAGGGGCAGACGACGGGCGACGGCCTCTTCACCCTCTCCGAGGTGGAGTGCCTGGGCGCCTGCGCCAACGCGCCGATGGTGCAGATCAACGACGACAATTACGAGGACCTGACGTTCGACACGACGACGGCCCTGCTCGACGCGCTTGCGCGGGGCGAGGCGCCCAAGCCCGGGCCGCAGGGCGTCGACCGCCGGACCAGCGATCCGGAAGGCGGAGTCACTACGCTGCCGGAGATGGTCGAGGAGAATTACGATTATCGCGGCCGCTGGGGCGCGAAGGAGGAGCAGGCATGAAGTCGCTCGGCTCGCTCGCCGTCTCGATCCTGGTCGGAATCCTCGTCCTGTGGGTGCTGGTGAAGCTCGTCTTCTTCACCTTCAAGCTGATCGGCATCGCCATCGCCGTCGCGGTCGCGGCGGCCGTCTTCTTCGGCGTGCGCAAGATGATCGAGGGTCCGCGCTGATGCTCGACGACAAGGACCGCATCTTCACCAATCTCTACGGCTTCCAGGACTGGGGGCTGAAGGGCGCGCAGGCGCGCGGCGACTGGGACGACACGGCGGCCCTGATGGCCCGCGGCCAGGACGCGATCATCGAGGAGATCAAGGCGTCGGGGCTGAGGGGCCGCGGCGGCGCGGGCTTCCCGACCGGCATGAAGTGGGGCTTCATGCCCAAGGAGCCGACGCCGGGCCGGCCGAACTTCCTCGTCATCAACGCGGACGAATCCGAGCCGGGATCGTGCAAGGACCGCGAGATCATCCGCCACGACCCGCACAAGCTGATCGAGGGCGCGCTGATCGCCGGTTTCGCGATGCGGGCCCGCGCCGCCTACATCTACATACGCGGCGAGTTCATCCGCGAGGCGGAGACGCTCTTCGCCGCCGTCCAGCAGGCCTACGACGCGGGGCTGCTCGGCAAGAACGCGGCGAAGTCGGGCTACGATTTCGACCTGTTCGTCCACCGCGGCGCCGGCGCCTACATATGCGGCGAAGAGACGGCGATGCTGGAGAGCCTCGAGGGCAAGAAGGGCATGCCGCGCCTCAAGCCGCCCTTCCCGGCGGGCGCCGGCCTCTACGGCTGCCCGACGACGGTCAACAACGTCGAGTCGATCGCCGTCGTGCCGACCATCCTCCGCCGCGGCGCGAGCTGGTTCAAGAGCTTCGGCCGCGAGAAGAACGAGGGCACCAAGCTCTTCCAGATCTCCGGCCACGTGAACCGGCCGTGCGTCGTCGAGGACGCCATGTCGGTGCCGTTCCGCGAGCTGATCGAGCGCCATGCCGGCGGCATCAGGGGCGGCTGGGACAACCTCCTCGCCGTCATCCCCGGCGGCTCGTCGGTGCCGCTGGTGCCCGCCGCGCAGATCATCGACGCGCCGATGGACTTCGACGGCCTGCGCGACCTCCAGTCGGGCCTGGGCACCGCGGCGGTCATCGTCATGGACAAGTCGACCGACGTGGTGAAGGCGATTGCCCGCATCTCCTATTTCTACAAGCATGAAAGCTGCGGCCAGTGCACCCCCTGCCGCGAGGGGACGGGCTGGATGTGGCGGGTGATGGAGCGGCTGGTCGAGGGCAATGCCGCGCTGGAGGAGATCGACCTCCTCTGGGACGTCACCAAGCAGGTCGAGGGCCATACCATCTGCGCCCTGGGCGACGCCGCCGCCTGGCCGATCCAGGGCCTCATCCGGCATTTCCGGCCCGAGCTGGAGCGGCGCATCCGCGACAAGCAGGCGCCCACGCTGGAGGCGGCGGAATAGCCATGGGACTCGTCTGGCAACATATCCGGATTGCGAACGCGGCCCGGCCGGAACTGGAGGAGATCGACGCCAATGCTCTGGTCGATTCAGGCGCGATCGATCTGTGCATTCCCCAGCATATCGCCAATCAACTGCGGCTTGCGGTCGCGGAGCACCGTGAGGTCACGGTCGCCGACGGACGCCGCGAGATCGTCGATTACGTCGGTCCGATCAAGGTGGAGGTGTTCGGACGGAGCGCCTTCACCGGTGCGCTGGTGATGGGGGATCAAGTGCTGCTTGGCGCCATTCCGATGGAAGCCATGGACGTGCTCGTCGATCCGCGCGGTCAGCGGCTCATCCCCAACCCGGAAAACCCCAACATTCCGGGGGCCATGGCCGTTGGGTTGCCGCACCGGAAGGATGGTCGGCATGACTGAGGGAAGTGGCGCGCTCACGAAGGGCCTTAGAGCGACGCTTGCCGCGGCGGCGCTCGCCTGTTCGGCGGTGGCAGGCGCGGCGGAGGGGGCGGGGCCGCCGGTGCCGGACTGGAAGCAGTCGCACCTCGAGCAGGGGGATCCCGCGGTCGTCTCGCTCTACATCCTCGCCATCTGCGCCAGGAACCACAAGCGCGAGGCGGTCGACGCCTTCCTCGCCGCGGAGCCCGGCTCGGCCGAGGAAGCGGCGCTATTGGCGACGATCGTGCCCGCCGGAACGACCGACTGCCCGATCCGCGCCGGCAAGCTCAGGATACGCGGCTCGGCGATGGTCCGCGGCGCGCTCTCCGAAGCGGTCTATAACGGCGACCGGATCAAGCCGCGCGGCCCGGGCCCGCTGCCGGAGGCAGGCGGCCCTGCGCCGACGGCGTCCACCTCTGCCTTCGGAGTCGCCAGCCGGGTGGCGCGGTGCGCGGTCCGCCGCAGCCCGGTGCTCGCGCACGACCTGATGAAATATAATTACGGCTCGCCGACGGAGACTCGGGCGCTGCAGGCGCTGGCGCCGGCCTTCACGGCCTGCCTGGGGCCGGGCGAGCGGCTCGCCGTGCCGCGCATCAACATGCGCCTGCTCGTCGCGCAGGAGCTCTATCGCGCCGCGACCACGTTCAGGGAGGCCTTCACCCGTGGATAGGATGGAGGCGCCTTCAAGGTTCGTTCGGAAGGGCGACGGGAATGCCTAAGGTAAAAGTCGACGGCGTCGAGATCGAGGTTCCGCAGGGAGCGACCGTGCTCCAGGCGTGCGAGCTCGCCGGCAAGGAGATCCCCCGCTTCTGCTATCACGAGCGGCTGTCGATCGCCGGCAATTGCCGAATGTGCCTGGTCGAGGTGAAGCCGGGGCCGCCCAAGCCGCAGGCGAGCTGCGCGCTGCCCGCCTCCGACGGGCAGGAAATCTCGACCATGACCCCGCTCGTGAAGAAGGCGCGGGAAGGGGTGATGGAGTTCCTGCTCATCAACCACCCGCTCGACTGCCCGATCTGCGACCAGGGGGGCGAGTGCGACCTCCAGGACCAGGCCATGGCCTATGGCCGCGGCCACAGCCGCTTCGCCGAGAACAAGCGCGCCGTGACCGAGAAATATATGGGCCCGGTCGTCAAGACGGTCATGACGCGGTGCATCCAGTGCACGCGCTGCGTGCGCTTCGCCGAGGAGGTCGCCGGCGTCGAGGAGATCGGCGCGATCAACCGCGGCGAGAACATGGAGATCACCTCCTATCTCGAAGGGGCGGTGACGTCCGAGCTGTCGGGCAACGTCGTCGACCTCTGCCCGGTCGGCGCGCTCGTCTCCAAGCCCTACAGCTTCGAGGCGCGGCCCTGGGAGCTGCGCAAGGTCCCCGCCATCGACGTGATGGACGCGGTCGGCACCAACATCCGCATCGACCATCGCTTCCGCGAGGTGATGCGGGCGCTGCCGCGGGTCAACGAGGACGTCAACGAGGAGTGGGCGCACGACAAGACGCGCCACTGCGTCGACGGGCTGGTGAGGAACCGGCTGGACCGCCCCTGGGTGCGGCGGGACGGCCGGCTGCAGCCGGCAAGCTGGGAGCAGGCCTTCGCCGTCATCGCCGAGCGGCTCGCCGGCGCCGGCGGCGACGAGGTGGCGGCGATCGCCGGCGACCTCCAGGACCTCGAATCCGTTTTTGCCCTGAAGGCGCTGCTGCGCGCCTACGGCTCCACCCTCCACGAGAGCCGGCAGGACGGCGCGCTCTTCGACGCCTCCCACCCGCGGGCCTATCGGTTCAACTCGACCATCGCGGGGATCGAGACGGCCCCCGCAATCCTCCTCATCGGCACCAATCCGCGCTGGGAGGCGCCGCTCGTCAACACCCGCATCCGCAAGGCGGTGAAGGCCGGGGCGAAGCTGTTCCGCCTCGGCGAGGCGGTGGACCTCACCTATCCGGTCGAGGAGCTGGGCGAGGACCTGTCGCGGCTCGGCAGCCTTCCGGACGCGGTTTCCGACGCCTTCGCCGGCAAGGAGAATGCGGCGGTGATCGTCGGCATGGGCGCGCTCCTCCAGCCCGGCGCCTACGAGGCGGCACGCGCTACGGCGGCGGCGCTGGGCGCGACGTTCAACCTCCTCCACACGGCCGCCAGCCGCGTCGGCGCGCTGGACGTCGGCTTCGCGGCCGAAGGCGGCGTCGAGGCGATCCGCGCCCGAGCGGGGGCGCTGAAGGCGCTGTTCCTCCTCGGCGCGGACGAGATGGACACGTCCGCCTTCGCCGAAACCTTCACCGTCTACATCGGCACGCACGGCGACCGCGGCGTGCGCCACGCCGACGTGATCCTGCCGGGCGCCGCCTATACCGAGAAGCACGGCACCTACGTCAATCTCGAGGGCCGGGTGCAGCTCTCCGAATTCGCCGTCCACCCGCCGGGCGAGGCGCGGGAGGACTGGACGATATTGAGGGCGCTGTCCGACGTGCTCGGCAAGCGCCTGCCGTTCGACAGCCTCTCGGAGCTGCGCGCCGCCATGGCGGAGGAATTCCCCCATCTGGGAACGGTCGGCCTCTCCGACCCCGGACCGCTGCCGGCGCTTACGGGCGCTGCACCCGGCGTCGCCGGAACGGTCGTCTATCCGATCGAGGATTTCTACCTGACCAATCCGATCGCCCGCGCCTCGCCGACGCTGCAGCGCTGCTCGGCCGAGATCCTCCACGGCGAGACCTTCCGGGAGGCGGCGGAATGAGGGGCTTTCACAAGACCCTCCCCGTGCCGGGGAGGATTTAAATGACCGCCTGGTTCCAATCCACCTGGATGGGCTACGGCTTCGGCTGGTTCGTCGCGACGCTCATCCTCATCCTGATGATCGCGCTGCCGCTGATGCTGGCCGTTGCGATGATCATCTATGCCGACCGCAAGATCTGGGCGGCGATGGCGCTCCGGCGCGGGCCGAACGTGGTCGGGCCGCTCGGCCTCCTCCAGAGCTTCGCCGACGGCCTCAAGGTCTTCCTCAAGGAGACGATCATCCCGTCGGGGGCCAATCGCGGCCTGTTCATCATCGCGCCGATCCTCACCTTCACCGTCGCGCTGGTCGGCTGGGCGGTGGTGCCGTTCGGGCCCGGCATGGTGCTCGCCGACATCAACGTCGGCCTCCTCTATCTGCTCGCCGTCTCCTCGCTCGGGGTCTACGGCGTGATCATCGCCGGCTGGGCGTCCAACTCCAAATATCCCTTCTACTCGGCGCTGCGCGCGGCGGCGCAGATGGTGAGCTACGAGGTTTCGGTCGGCTTCGTGCTGGTGCCGGTGGTGATGTGGGCGAACACGTTCAACCTCTCCGGGATCATCGAGGCGCAGCGCCACCACGTCTGGATCATCAACGGCTTCGGCTTCAATCCGCTGTTCCTGCCGCTCGCCGTCATCTTCCTGATCTCGGCGATGGCCGAGACGGCGCGCGCTCCGTTCGATCTCACCGAGGCGGAGTCGGAGCTCGTCGCCGGCTACCAGACCGAGTACAGCTCGATGAGCTTCGCCCTCTTCTGGCTAGGCGAATATGGCAACGTCCTCCTCATGTGCGGCATGTCGGCGGTGCTGTTCTGGGGCGGCTGGCTGCCGCCGATCGACTGGGCGCCGCTCTACTACGTGCCGGGCATCATCTGGTTCTTCGCCAAGATCTTCCTGTTCTTCTTCATCTTCAGCTGGGTGAAGGCGACGGTGCCGCGCTTCCGCTACGACCAGCTGATGCGCCTGGGCTGGAAGATATTCCTCCCCATCTCCCTCCTCTGGGTGTTCCTGATCTCCGGCTACCTCGAGATATTCCGTTACGGAGCACTGAAATGATCGCCCACTGGATCAAGTCCTTCACCCTCTGGGAAATCCTGAAGGCGCACTGGCTGACCTTGAAGTATTTCTTCAAGCCGAAGGCGACGATCAACTACCCGTTCGAGAAGAACCCCTTGAGTCCCCGCTTCCGCGGCGAGCATGCGCTGAGGCGCTATCCGAACGGGGAGGAGCGCTGCATCGCGTGCAAGCTGTGCGAGGCGGTCTGCCCGGCGCTGGCCATCACCATCGAAGCCGAGCCGAGGGAGGACGGCAGCCGCCGCACCACGCGCTACGACATCGACATGGTGAAGTGCATCTATTGCGGGCTGTGCCAGGAAGCCTGCCCGGTCGACGCGATCGTCGAGGGGCCGAACTTCGAATATGCCACCGAGACCCGGGAGGAGCTGCTCTACGACAAGGTGAAGCTGCTCGAGAACGGCGACCGGTGGGAGCGGGCCCTCGCCGCGAACCTTGCCGCCGATGCGCCGTATCGATAGGTGGCCCGCCATGCGTGATTCAGGCACCGAAATCCTCCCCGGAACGGGGAGGGGGACCAGCCGCAGGCTGGTGGAGGGGCTGCTCCGCCCCTTCCAGCTTCGTGCCATCCCCTCCACCGCGCTCCGCGCGGTCCCCTCCCCGTTCCGGGGAGGATCTGAGGCATGATCGCCGCCTTCGCCTTCTACCTGTTCGCGATCATCGTCGTCCTCAGCGGCGCGATGACGATCGCCGCGCGCAACCCGGTGCACAGCGTGCTCTGGCTGATCCTCGCCTTCTTCAACGCGGCGGGCCTGTTCCTGACGCTCGGCGCCGAGTTCATCGCGATGCTGCTGGTCATCGTTTACGTCGGCGCGGTCGCGGTGCTCTTCCTGTTCGTGGTGATGATGCTCGACGTCGATTTCGCCGAGCTGCGCGCCGGCGTCGCCAAATACTGGCCGTTCGCCACCGTGCTGGCGATCGTCCTCCTCGCCGAGATAGGCGGCGCGATCCTGGCCTGGACCAATGGCGGGCTCGTGCCGGTCCGCGCCGCGCCCGTCGCCAAGGCGGTGCCCAACATCGAGGCGCTCGGCGCCGTCCTCTACACCCGCTACCTCTACATCTTCGAGGGGGCGGGGCTGGTGCTGCTGGTGGCGATGGTCGGCGCCATCGTCCTCACCCACCGCCGCCGCGGCGACGTCAAGCCGCAGAACATCTCGGCTCAGGTGCGGCGCCGGCCCGAGGACGCGGTGGTCAACATGGATCCGGGCGTGGGGCAGGGGGTGTCGCTGTGATCGGGCTCGGCCATTATCTCGCCGTCGGCGCGGTGCTGTTCGTGCTCGGCGTGTTCGGGATCTTCCTCAACCGCAAGAACATCATCGTCATCCTGATGGCGATCGAGCTGATCCTGCTCAGCGTCAACATCAACCTCGTCGCCTTCTCCTCCTTCCTCGGCGACATGGTCGGCCAGGTGTTCGCGATGTTCGTGCTGACGGTGGCGGCGGGCGAGGCGGCGATCGGCCTCGCCATCCTCGTCATCTTCTTCCGCGCCCGCGGCACGATCGCGGTCGACGACATCAACCAGATGAAGGGGTGAGGGGGATGGGTTCCGCCAACGTCCTCCCCCGAAAGGGGAGGGGGACCGGCCGCAGGCCGGTGGAGGGGTATCGGCCTCCGCAACGCTCCTCGCGCTCCGCCACCCTTCCGTCAGGCTTCGCCTGCCACCTCCCCTCGAAGGGGAGGATCGAAAGATGACCGTCCAGCTCATCGTCTTTCTGCCGCTGCTCGCCGCGATCGTCGCGGGGCTCGGCAATCGCATGATCGGCAATTTCGCCGCGAAGCTGGTGACGACCGGCGCGCTGTTCGTCTCGCTGGCGCTGAGCTGGCCGATCTTCCTCGGCTTCATGGCGGGGACGGAGCATTCGCAGCTCCATCCGGTGCTCGCCTGGATCCATTCGGGCGATCTCCACGTCGACTGGGCGCTGAGGGTCGACGCCCTCACCTCGGTGATGCTGGTGGTGGTGACGACGGTCTCGGCCCTCGTCCACCTCTATTCCTGGGGCTACATGGCCGAGGACGACAGCCAGCCGCGCTTCTTCGCCTATCTCAGCCTCTTCACCTTCGCGATGCTGATGCTGGTGACGGCGGACAACCTCGTTCAGATGTTCTTCGGTTGGGAAGGCGTCGGCCTCGCCTCCTACCTCCTCATCGGCTTCTGGTATTACAAGCCCTCGGCCAACGCCGCGGCGATGAAGGCGTTCATCGTCAACCGCGTCGGCGATTTCGGCTTCAGCCTCGGCATCTTCGGCACCTTCCTGGTGTTCGGAACCGTCTCCATCCCGGCGATCCTCGCCGCGGCGCCGGGCATGGCCGGCTCGACGATCGGCTTCCTCGGCCACCGCGCCGACACGATGACCCTGCTGTGCATCCTCCTGTTCATCGGCGCGATGGGCAAGTCGGCGCAGCTCGGCCTCCACACCTGGCTGCCCGACGCGATGGAGGGCCCGACCCCGGTCTCCGCCCTGATCCACGCCGCGACGATGGTGACGGCGGGCGTGTTCATGGTCTGCCGCCTGTCGCCGATGTTCGAGACCAGCGCGACCGCGACCGGCCTCGTCATCTTCGTCGGCGCCGCCACCGCCCTGTTCGCCGCCACGGTCGGCACGGTGCAGAACGACATCAAGCGCGTCATCGCCTATTCGACCTGCTCGCAACTGGGCTACATGTTCATGGCGGCGGGGGTCGGCGCCTACGGGGCGGCGATGTTCCACCTCTTCACCCACGCCTTCTTCAAGGCCTTGCTGTTCCTCGGTGCGGGCTCGGTCATCCACGCCATGCACCACGAGCAGGACATGCGCTTCTACGGCGGGCTCAGGAAGCAGATCCCGCTGACCTTCTGGGCGATGATGGCGGGCACTCTGGCGATCACCGGAGTCGGCGTGGAGGGCGTGTTCGGCTTCGCGGGCTTCTATTCGAAGGACGCGATCATCGAGGCGGCCTACGCCCACGGCAGCACGCTCGGCGGCTTCGCCTTCGCGGTGGGTGTCTTCGCCGCCCTGCTCACCAGCTTCTATTCCTGGCGGCTCATCTTCCTCACCTTCTTCGGCAAGCCGCGCTGGGCCGCGTCCGAGCATATCCAGCACGCGCTGCACGACGCGCACGGCGAGCATCACGACGAGCGCCCGGACGCGGAGGATGCGGGGCACGACACCCGGCCGCACGAAGCGCATGCCGACGAGATCCCCACCGGCACCGGCGGCTACCATCCCCACGAGAGCCCCTGGACGATGCTGGTGCCGCTCGGCCTGCTCTCGATCGGCGCGATCTTCGCCGGCATGGTGTTCGCGCATTGGTTCATCGAGCCGGAGAGCGCGCCGCATTTCTGGGCCGGCAGCCTCGCCTTCAGCCACGAACTGGCCGAGCGCGCCCATCAGGCGCCGCTCCTCGTCAAGCTGGCGCCGGCGATCGTGATGATCATCGGCTTCCTGATCGCGCTCCAGGCCTATGTCCGAAGCACCGACATGCCCCGCCGCTTCGTGGAGCAGTTCGGGCTGCTCTACGCCTTCCTCTACAACAAATGGTATTTCGACGAGGCCTATGACGTGCTGTTCGTCCGCCCCGCCGTCTGGCTCGGCCGCCTGTTCTGGAAGAAGGGCGACGAGGGCACGATCGACCGCTTCGGCCCCGACGGCGCGGCGGCGATCGTGCGCGGCGGCAACGTCCTCACCGCCCGCCTGCAGACCGGCTATCTCTACACCTACGCGCTGGTGATGCTCCTCGGACTCGCCGCCGCCGTCACCTGGGTGATGGCGCGATGAGGGGGCAGCTGACGAACGCCGGAAATATCCCCTTCCCTGCACTCAGGAAGGGGCCGGTGGGTCCGCCTCCGGAGAGCCGCTGCGGGGTGGATAGGCACCCACCCCTGACCCTTCCCTGCGTGCAGGGAGGGGGGTCATGACCGGCGTGCCGATCCTCTCCATCCTGCTCGCCGTGCCGATGCTGGGCGCGGTCGCCTGCCTGCTCGTCCCGGCGGGCGCGGCGCGCTGGATCGCGCTCGGCGCGACCCTGCTCGACCTGCTGCTCGGCATCCTGTTGTGGAGCCAGTATCAGATCGGCGGACCGCAATGGCAGTTCGTCGAATATAGCCGCGCCTTCGGGCCGTTCGCCTGGGCGCTCGGCATAGACGGCATCGCGTTGATGCTGATCATGCTCTCGCTGTTCCTGATGCCGATCTGCATCCTCGCCAGCTGGGAGAGCGTCACCCGGCGGGTGCCGGAATATATGGCGGCGTTCCTCGCCATGGAGACGATGATGCTCGGCGTCTTCATGGCGCAGGACATCTTCCTCTTCTACATCTTCTTCGAGGCCGGCCTCATCCCGATGTACCTCATCATCGGCATCTGGGGCGGGGCCGAGCGGATCTACGCCAGCTACAAGTTCTTCCTCTACACCCTGCTCGGATCGGTGCTGATGCTGATCGCGATGCTGTGGATGGTGAACTTCACCGGCGGCGACACCTACATCCCGCACCTGCTCGCCACCGACTTCCCGCGCCAGGCGCAGACCTGGCTGTGGCTCGCCTTCTTCGCCAGCTTCGCGGTGAAGATGCCGATGTGGCCGGTCCATACCTGGCTGCCCGACGCCCACGTTCAGGCGCCGACCGCGGGCTCGGTCATCCTCGCCGGCGTGCTCTTGAAGCTGGGCGGCTACGGCTTCGTCCGCTTCTCGCTGCCGATGTTCCCCGAAGCCTCGGCCCAGCTCGTCTGGATCGTCTTCGGCCTGTCCCTCGTCGCCATCGTCTACACCTCGCTGGTGGCGCTGGTGCAGCGCGACATGAAGAAGCTGATCGCCTATTCCTCCGTCGCCCACATGGCCTTCGTCACCATCGGCATCTTCACCTTCAACCGCCAGGGCATCGAGGGCGCGCTGGTGGTGATGCTGAGCCACGGCCTCGTCTCGGGCGCCCTGTTCCTGTGCGTCGGGGTCATCTACGACCGGCTCCACACCCGCGAGATCGACCGCTACGGCGGCCTCTCCAACAACATGCCCGCTTATGCGGTGCTGTTCCTGCTCTTCACCATGGCCTCGGTCGGCCTTCCCGGCACCGGCGGGTTCGTCGGCGAGTTCCTGGCGCTGATCGGCTCGTACCGCGCCTCCAGCCTGGTCGCGTTCGTCGCCACCACCGGCATCATCCTCGGCGCCGCCTACATGCTCTACCTCTACTGGCGGGTCGCCTACGGCACGAGCCGCAACGCCGACGCCGCGGCGATGCCCGACCTCACCTTGCGAGAGCTCGTCTCGCTCGGCTCGATCGCGGCCGTGGTGCTGTGGATGGGGGTCTATCCCGAAAGCTTCCTGGCGCCGATGCGGCAGGATGTCGGCCTGCTCCTCGCCCGCGTCGAGCGCGCCGCCCCGCCGGGCGACGCCGCGCTGGTGCGCAGCGCCCATGCCGCGCCCGCGCCGGCCGAGGGGGCCCACCACTGATGCTCGATTCGCTTCACCTCACCCTGCCGGAGATCATCCTCTCCACCGCCGCGCTGGCGCTTCTGCTGGTGGCCGCCTGGGGCGGCGACCGCTCCGCGCGGCTCGTGACCTGGCTCGCCATCGCCGCCCTCGCCGCGGCGGCGATCGCGATCCCCGGCTATCGCGGCGGCCCGGCCTACGGCTTCGGCGGCCTGTTCGTGTCCGACGCCTTCGCCACCTTCGCGAAGGTGGTCATCTACATCGGCGCGGCGGCGGCCCTGGTCGCAGCGACCGGCTGGTTCAGCCGCGACGGCGACTACAAGGCGGAATATCCCGTCCTCATCCTCCTCTCCGCGGTCGGCATGGGGATGATGGTCTCGGCGGCGGACCTCCTCACCCTCTACGTCGGCCTCGAGCTGCAGAGCCTCGCCGCCTACGTGCTCGCCTCCTTCCAGCGGCAGGACACCCGCTCGGCCGAGGCGGGGCTCAAATATTTCGTGCTCGGCGCGCTCGCCTCGGGCATCCTCCTCTACGGCATCAGCCTGCTCTACGGCTTCACCGGCTCGACCCTGTTCGGCGACATCGCCGTCTCGATCGCCAGCCAGAAAGCGGGCGGCGGCCTCTCCAACGGCACCCTGTTCGGCCTCGTCTTCGTTCTCGCCGGAATCGCCTTCAAGGTCTCCGCGGTGCCGTTCCACATGTGGACGCCCGACGTCTACGAGGGCGCGCCGACGCCGGTCACGGCCTTCTTCGCCTCGGCCCCGAAGGTGGCGGCGATGGCGCTCCTCACCCGCGTCGCCGTCCAGGCGATGGGCCCGGCGGCCTTCGAATGGCGGCAGATCGTCATCTTCATGGCGCTGGCCTCGACCATCCTCGGCGGAGTCGCCGCGATCGGCCAGCCCAACATCAAGCGCCTCCTCGCCTACAGCTCGATCAACAATGTCGGCTTCGCCCTGATCGGCCTCGCCGCGGCCACCCGCGACGGCGTCGCCTCGGTGCTCTTCTACATGGCCGTCTACATCGCAATGACCTTGGGCGCCTTCCTCGTCGTCCTCAGGATGCGCGGGGCGGACGGCCATCCGGTGGAAGCGGTGGCCGCGCTTTCCGGCCTGTCGCGCACCCGGCCGATGCTGGCCCTGGCGATGGCCACCTTCATGTTCAGCCTCGCGGGCGTGCCCCCGCTGTTCGGCTTCTGGCCGAAATTCCTGGTGTTCAACGCCGCGGTGAAGGCGGACCTCACCTGGCTCGCCGCAATCGGCATCGCCACCTCGGTGATCAGCGCTTATTATTATCTGCGGATCGTCAAGACGATGTATTTCGACGAGCCCGCGGCCGCCTTCGCCGAGACCCGCGACCTGCCGCAGGCGGCGCTGATCCTCGTCGCGGCGCTGTTCGTCTCGCCGCTCGGCTATTTCGCCATCCCCTATCTCGGCGCCGCCGCCTTGAACGCCGCGGGCGCGCTCTTCTGATCCGTCGCCGCGCGCGCTAGGCTTGGGGCGATGATCGGACGCGCGGCCTTCGCCCTGCTTCTCCTGTGGCCCGCGGCCGTGGCCGGGCAGCCGCTCCAGCAGCGGGTGGAAGCCAAGCTCGCGGAGGCGGGGCCGGGGCCGCGCTTCGGCCTCGTCGTCGCGACGGAGGACGGGCGGGAGCTGGTCGCCATCCAGCCCGAAGGCCGGTTCATCCCCGCCTCCAACACCAAGGTCTTCACCACCGCCGCGGCCTTCGCGATCCTGACGGGGCTGGACGCTCCGGACGCGCAAGGCGGCGCCAGCGTCGGCCTCGAAGGGCCGCCGGCCGCGCCCAACGTGGTGCTCGAGGGCCATGGCGACGCCCGCCTGTCGAGCGCCGCCGACTGCCGAGTCGACTGCCTCGGCATGCTCGCGGACGCCGTCGCGGCACGGACGAAGCGGGTGGCGGCGGTGATCGGCGACGACCGCTGGTTCCCGGACGAGCGCTGGAGCCCCGGGATGAGCTGGAACAACATCCCCACGCCGTCCGGCACCGCCGTCTCGGCGCTGACGCTCGACGACAATGAGCTTGTGCTCACCGTCACGCCGGCCGCCCCCGGCGCGCCGCCGAGGCTCGACCATCTCGGCTATTACAGCGTCGACAACCGGGCGACGACCGTCGCCGGAGCGAAGAGCGACCTGCGGGTCGACCGGCTGCCCGGAAGCCTCGTCCTTCGGATCAGCGGAACGGTCGCGGCCGACGCGGCGCCCCAGCGCCTCCGCCTCGGCGTCGACGACCCGGCCCATTATGCCGCGTGGCGGCTCAAGGCCCTCCTCGAGGCACGCGGGGTCAAGGTGGCCGGCGCCGCCGCCGCGCGCCACCGGGCCCTGATGCCGGCAGACGATGCCGATGCCCCGCCTCCGTCGGCCGCCGCTCCGGGCCCGCCGCCTCTGGCGCGGCTGACGCCGCCGCCGCTCGGCGAGGATATCGCCGTCACCAACAAGGTAAGCCAGAACCTCCACGCCGAGCTGCTCCTTCGCCGCATCGCCCGCGTTCGGGGCGGCGGCTCGATCGCGCAGGGGCTGGCGGCGGTGCGGGCGACGATCGCGCGTGCCGGCCTGCCACGCCCGCAATATGATTTCTCCGACGGCTCCGGCATGTCCACCTATAACCGGATCGCCCCGCGCGGCATGGTGACGTTCCTGCGCTGGACGGCGGCGCAGCCCTGGGGCGCCGCCTGGCGAAGGACCTTGCCGGTGGCCGGCGTCGAGGGGACCCTGGCCAGCCGCTTCAAGGGAACGGCGCTCGAAGGGAAGCTCGCCGCCAAGACGGGTTCCTTGAACGGCAGCGCCGCGCTTTCGGGCTTCCTCACCGCGAAGAGCGGCCGAACCCTCGTCTTCTCCCTCCTCGCCAACGACGTGCCGGAGGGCGTCTCCGTCTCGCGGGCCGCGGAGCAGGCCCTGTTGCTGGTCGCCGGGGAGAACTGAGCCTTGGCCGAGATAAGGTTCGTGGCGCAGACCGGCTCCACCAACGACGATCTTGCCGCCCTCGCCCGCGACGGCGCCGCGGAGGGCCTGTGGCTGCGCGCCGGAGTCCAGGCCGGCGGCAGGGGCCGGCAGGGGCGGCCGTGGCAATCTCCGGAGGGCAACCTCCACGCCAGCACCCTGGTGCGGCTGCGCCCGGGCGATCCTCCCGCGCCGACGCTCGCTCTGCTCGCCGCCGTCGCCCTCCACGAGGCGCTCTGCCTCTTCGCGCGCGGCGCCGGGATAAGCATCAAATGGCCCAACGACCTGCTCGCCCAGGGCGCGAAGCTCTCCGGCATCCTGCTCGAGCGGGAAGGGGAGGCGGTCGTCATCGGCTTCGGCGTCAATCTCGCCCATCATCCGGAGGACACGCCGCGCCCCTCCATCTGCCTCGCCGCGCTGACCGGCACCGCGCCCGATCCCGACACGTTCCTCGAGACGCTGGCCGAGATACTGGCGCGCTGGCTCGGCCGCTGGCGCACCGAGGGCCTGGCGCCGGTCCGCGCCGCCTGGCTCGCCGCCGCCCATCCCGCCGGCACCGCCCTCGCCACCCACACGGCCTGCGGGGATTGGGTCGAGGGCCTGTTCGAAGGCCTCGACCCGGGCGGGGCGCTGCGCCTGCGGCTGCCGGACGGCACCACCAGCGTCGTCCACGCCGGCGACGTCTTCCTGCTCTGACCCGCGCCCCCCTCGCTAAACCGGCCCGCGGCCGCTAGAGGGTCGCGATGCTGCTCGCCGTCGATGCCGGGAACACCAATATCGTCTTCGCCCTGCTCGAGGACGGGATCATCCGCGCCCGCTGGCGGATCGCCACCGACGCACGGCGGACGGCGGACCAATATGCCGTCTGGCTCCACCAGCTGCTCGAGCTCGAAGGCTATGGCCGCGACGCGGTGGACGCGGTGATCGTCGGCACGGTGGTGCCGCGCGCGCTGCACAATCTCGACGTGCTCGCCCGTAAATATTTCGGAGTCGAGCCGCTCGTCGCCGGGCAGAGCGGGGCCGAGTGGGGCGTGGCGCTCGACGTCGCCGAGCCGCGCACGGTCGGCGCGGACCGGGTCCTCAACGCCATCGCCGCCCACGCCGCGCATCCGGGCGACCTCATCGTCATCGACTTCGGCACGGCGACGACCTTCGACGTGGTCGACTATTCGGGCGCCTACAAGGGCGGGATCATCGCCCCGGGCATCAACCTTTCGCTCGACGCGCTGGTGACCGCCGCGGCCCGGCTGCCGCGCATCGCCATCGAGGCGCCGTCCGGCAACCTCTCGGTCATCGGGCGGACGACCGAGGACCAGATGCATATCGGCATCTACTGGGGCTATGTGGCGATGATCGAGGGGCTCGTCGCGCGGATGAAGGCGGAGATCGGCCGGCCCGTGACGGTGATCGCGACCGGCGGCCTCGCCACCTTGTTCGACCAGCACAGCGCCATCTTCGACGCGATCGAGCCCGACCTCACCATCCAGGGGCTGGGGCTGTTGTACGCGCGGAGCAAACGGCCCACCTAATCGTCCTTCCTGTGCGCGCAGCGCATGGGGGGAACATGCGAACATGGTGGAGGGGCTGCTCGGCCCGGTGCCCCTCCACCGCTCTTCGAGCGGTCTGCCTTCCCATCGGCTTCGCCGGCAGGGAGGATTAGTAAGGAAACAGATGAAACCCGGCGACGAACTTCTCTTCCTCGCGCTCGGCGGCTCCGGCGAGATCGGCATGAACGTCAATCTCTACGGCTGCGAGGGCAAGTGGATCATGGTCGATCTCGGCATGACCTTCGCCGACCCGGCCTATCCCGGCGTCGAGCTGGTCCTGCCCGACCTCGCCTTCATCGAGGAACGGCGGGACGATCTGCTCGCGGTGGTGCTGACGCACGGCCACGAGGACCATATCGGCGCCATCCCCTATCTCGCCCAGGATCTCGGCGTGCCGCTCTACGCGACCCCGTTCACGGCGGGCCTCATCGCTGAGAAGCTGAAGGAGGAGGGGCTGACGCAGGACGTCGAGGTGCGGCTGATCGACATCGGCGGCAGCGCCCGGATCGGCCCCTTCGACGTCCGCTTCGTGCCGCTCGCCCATTCGATCCCGGAGGGCAACGCCCTCCTCATCTCCACGCCCCGGGGCAAGGTCTTCCACACCGGCGACTGGAAGCTGGACGAATTCCCCCAGCTCGGGGATCCGGCCGACGCCGCGGCGCTGACGCGCGTCGGCGACGAGGGGATACTCGCATTGGTCTGCGATTCGACCAACGTCTTCCAGCAGGAGGCGTCGGGCTCCGAGGAGGAAGTGCGCCAGGGTCTCGACGCGGTGATCGGCGCCGCCGAGGGGCGGGTGCTCGTCACCACCTTCGCCTCCAACGCAGCGCGGCTCTCGACGCTCGGCAAGGTGGCGCAGGATACCGGCCGCCAGGTCTGCGTCGCCGGCCGCTCGCTCGACCGCATCCTTCGGGTCGCAAGGAGCGTCGGCTACCTGCTCGATTTCCCCGAGACGGTGGATTTCGACGAGGCGATGCAGCTGCCGCGGCGCGACGTGATGATCATCGCCACCGGCGGGCAGGGCGAGGGGCGGGCCGCGCTCGCCCGCATCGCCTTCGGCCAGCACAAGCTGGCGCTCAGCGAGGGGGACCTCGTCGTCTTCTCCTCCAAGCAGATACCCGGGAACGAGATCGCCATCGGGCGCATCCAGAACGAGCTGGCCGCCCGCGGGATCGACATGATCACCGACCGCCAGGCGAATGTCCACGTCTCCGGCCATCCCGGCCGGCCGGAGCTCGCCGCCATGTACGGCTGGATCCGCCCCGAGATCATCGTCCCGGTCCATGGCGAGATGCGCCACATGGTCGAGCACAAGCGCTTCGCCATGGGCCTCGGCGTGCCGCGCGGCATCGTCCAGAAGAATGGCGACCTCGTCCGCCTCTCGCCCGGCGGGCCGGAGAAGCTCGGCGAGGAGCGGGTGGGGCGGCTGATCCTCGACGGCGACGTCATCCTCGCCGCCGACGGCACGACGATGAACGAGCGGCGCAAGCTCTCGGCGCTCGGCGTGATCTCGGTCGCCGTCGCCCTCGACGGCTCGGACCGGCTGAAGGGCAAGGTGCAGCTCGGCCTCCAGGGCATCCCCGTCGAGGAGGATCGCGAGGAATTCCTGGAGGAGGCGTGCGCCGCCGCCGCCGCCGCCGCCCGCAAGAATCCCGGCAACGAGGCGAAGCTGCGCGAGGACATCCGCCTCGCCGTCCGCCGCTGCGCCGCGGAATGGACGGGCAAGAAGCCGATCGTGGACGTGCTCGTGGTCAGGGTGTGACGGCGTGAAGCTCCAGTCGATCCTGGCCATCTACATCCTGTTCTGGACCCTGGCCCTGTTCGTCGTCCTCCCGCTCGGAGTCCGCACGCCGGAGGAGGAGGGGGTGGATTGCCCGCCCGGCCACGCGCCGAGCGCGCCGCACCGCTTCAGCCTCGGCAAGGCGATGCTGCGGGCGACCCTCGTCTCCGCGCTCGCCTTCGCGATCTTCTACGCCAACTACCTGAACGGCTGGATCACCATCGATATGCTCGACTGGACGCGATAGGGCGGATCGCGGGAGTATCCCCCCCTCCCGCAAGCGGGAGGGGACGGGTCAGCGCAGGCGTTCGATCGCCTGGGCGAGGGCGACGTAGAGCTTGCCCATGTCGCTCGACAGGATGGTGACGCCGAGCGGCGTGCCGTCGCGGTCGGCGAGGATTCGCCGCAGCATCGCCTCGAAATCGTGGACGTAGCGGTTGACCTGCTCGCGGAACTCCGGCTCCTCCTCATAGTGGCGGGCGATCTCGCGAGTCTCGCTATGGTCGAGCAGCCGAACCGCGCGGCGAGTGAAGACGCCGCGGTCGCCTTTCAGATAGGCCGCCCAGGCGCTGTCGGTGACCTCGTTAGACAGGATCTTGGTGACGTCGATCGCCGTCGAGTTGAGCGATTCGATGAGCAGGGCGACTCGGCGCGAGAAGCTCTCGCTCTCCTTCTCCTCGCGCGCCTTGCGCTCCTCGTCGATCCGAGCCTCGATCGTCGCGGCGGTCTCGCCCAGGGTCAGCATCTGCCGAGTCAGCCGTTCGGAGGCGCGCCTCGCGGTATCCACCGAGCGCTGCGCCAGGTCGGAAAGCTCGGCCATCTGGGCGGCGACCGTCTCCTCCACTACCCGCGCCAGCGCCTCGCGTCCCGCATCGCCGAGCGAGGCGGCGCTAGCCGGGATCACCTCGGCGATCGCGGCGCGCGCCCGCTCCGCCGCCTGGCCCGCTGCCTCGCGGACGCGGAGCAGCGCGTCGATCAGCTCCGGGCCGGTATCGGCGGCGATGCGCGCCGCCGCCGACTGGGCCTCGGCCGCCGCCGCGCCGAGCGAGCGCAACGTCTCCTCGGCGCCGGACGAACCTTCGTCGATCCGCGCAAGCAGGGCGTCGAGCGCTTCGCGCTGGCGGCCGATGCTGCCTTCCGCCTCCACGATGCGCGCCGCGGCGCCGTCGGCCGAGGCCTCGACGGCGGCGACGGCCGGCGCCAGCGACTGGGCGGCCTCGCGAGTCCGCTCGGTCTGCGCCTCGATCCGCGTCAGCGCCGACGGCAGCCGCTCGCCAAGCTCGGTCGCGGTGCGCTCCAGCGCCTCGGAGAGGGCCGCCGAACGGGCGACCAGCGAGTCGGCGCGGGCGCCGCCGGCGCCGAGCTCCGCGTCCAGCGCGGCCGCCGCCTCCCGAAGCGTCGCGACGGCGCCGGAAAGGCTCGACACATGAACGCTGCCGCTCTGCTCGGCGGCGACGAAGGCGTCCCCCAGCGCGGCGGCATCCGCGACCAGCCGTTCGACCAGCGCCCGGCTGGTGCGGTCCTGCTCGCCGACCAGCCGCGCGATGGATTCGACCCAGGCGCCGACGCTTTCCATCCGCTCGCCCACGTCGCGCGTCTGGCCCTGCACCGCGTCGACCAGCGGCGACAGCGCCTCCAGCGCCCCGCGCGTGCGGTCCGCCTGCGCCTCGACCCCGGCCAGAGCCGCCGGGACCGGGCCTTCGATCCTTTCGACGGCGTCGCCGAGCGCCTCGCCCATCGCGCGGGCGCGCTCGATCAGCTCGCCGAAGCGGTCGCGGCCTCCGGCGAGGTCCTCAATCAAAGCGCGGCTGTTGTCGCGAACCTCGCCCACCGCCGCCGCCAGGCGCTGCGTCTCGCCCGCGCCCGTGCCGCCGAGGCGGGTGAAGGCGCCGTCGAGCTCCGCCAACTCGCGGGCGAGGCCGGTGACCAGGGCATGGCTGGCCGCGTCCTGGGCGGCGAGGTGGCCGGCGAGCGCCTCGATCCGGCCGCCGACCTCGTCGAGCCTCGCGGCGAGACGGCGCGCCGAATCCTCGCCGGCGCGCTCGAGGGCGGCGCGGCCCTGCTCGATCGTCGCCATGGTCGCGGCGTTCTGCGTGTCGAGCGCGGTGCGGGCGGCCTCGACGGCTTCCGCCGCCCGGACCATGGCCGCGTCGACGGCGGCGGACATCGCGCTCGCCGTCTCGTTGATGCCGGTCGCCGCGGTCGCCGCGCTGCTCTCGATTCGGGCGACGTGCGCCGCCAGCCGCTGGGCGGCGCCGCCGAGCAGCTCGTCCGCCTCGCGGCCGCGGGCCGTGATCGCCGCCAGCTGCGCTTCCAACGCGCCCGCCTGCCCGTGCGCGGAGAGCCCCGCTTCCTTCATCGCCTCGGCGACCGCGCGCGCCTGCTCCTCGGCGCGCGGCAAATCGCACATCAGCACGCCGATATCGACCTTGGCGGCCGCCGCGGCGCTCTCCAGCTCCGCCGCCTTGCGGTCCAGCGAGGCCGTCTCCTTGGAGAGGTAATAAGTTACCCGCCCTAGCCGGTCCGACGCCTCGTCGCCGAGCGTCATGAGCTTTTCGGCCTCGCCGCGCAGCCGCGCGTGATTCTGCTCGATCCTGCCGGCGACGATCTCGAGGACGCTTTCGAGGGCATTGCTCTCCCGCCGCATCTCCTCGACCGCGCGGGTGAAGCGCTCGGTCTCGCGCCGGGCGCTGCGGCCGAACAGAAGCCAGAGGAGGCCGAGAAGGCCGAGCGGCCCGCTCAGCGTGGCGAGCCACGACACCGCGGCGGCCGCGGTCAGGGTCGGATTCGAACGCAGCATCGTCCAGGCGAAGCCGGCGGTCCAGGCGAGCGCGAGCAGGACGAGCAATGCCCCGAACCACCTCGCCCCCGGCGACGAGGCGCGCCGCGGCGGGTCCTCGGCGGCCGCGACCTCGGCCTCGACCGATTCGATCTGCGCGGGGCCGAGCCAGTCCGGCTCCGCCCGCTCCGGCGCTTCCGCGCGCTCTGCCCCCATCGTCATACCGCTTGTTTACCATCTTTCGGCGGCCGGGGAAGCTCGCAAGGATACGGCCCGTTAACGACCCGCGGCCTAGGGAAGGTGATGGTCTACGATCCCGGCGCCCTCAACGCATCGCTCGCCGCCGCCGTCGGCAGCGACCCCGCCTTGATGGCCGAGCTGCGCTCCGCCTTCGTCGAAAGCGCGGTTCGCCAGGCGGAGCTGATGGGCCGCGCCCGCTGCGACGCCAATTGGGAGATCGCCGCCTCGCGCCTCAAGAGCCTCGCCGCCAGCTTCGGCGCGGTCGGCCTCGGCGCGCTCGCCGACGAAGCCTTGCAGGGCGCGCCGGGCGATCCGGTCGTGCTGAGGAAGCTGCGCGCCGCGATCGACGATTTCGCCGCCTGAGCGCCCCGCCGCGGCGGCGGCGACGATAGGGTCTTTGCGCGGCGCCCCCCGCCGCCTATCGCTGCCCGGATGAAGGGGCAAAGGTGACGCTGGCGGCGCTGATCGCCGCCTATCACGAGGCGGACGAGCCGGGCTACCGACTGCGCGCGACTCTGCCCCTTGCCGGACGGACGGTGCTGGAGCGCCAGGCGCGGCTCGCCGCCGCCGCCGGCGCGGATCCGATCGTCGTCGCCGTGGAGCGTGTGTCGCCGGAGCTGCTCGCCGCCATCGACCGGCTGCGCGGCCAGGGCCTCAAGGTGGCGGTGGCGCGCAACGCCCGCGAGGCCGCCGAGGCCGTCCACCCGGGCGACCGGCTGCTCGTCATCGCCGACGGCCTCGTCGCCGCCGACAGCCACGTCGCGCGGCTGGTGGCGCTGGGCGGGCCGACCCTCCTCACCGTTCCCGACGTGCGGGTCGACGACCGCTTCGAGCGGATCGATGCCCAGAGCCGCTGGGCGGGTCTTGCGCTGATCGACGGCGAGATGCTGCGGCGAACGGCCGAGATGCTTCGCGACTGGGATCTCCAATCCACCCTGCTTCGGCGCGCGGTCCAGTCGGGGGCGCGTCAGCTCGCCCTTCGCGGCGAGCCGGCGGACGACCAGCTCGTCGTCGCCGAGCGCAGCGACGACCTCGACGAGATCGAGGCCCGCATGTTCGCCGGAGCGCTCGCCCGGCGCCGCGACTGGGTCTCGGCCTATCTGCTCGCGCCGCTGGAAAGCCTCGCGGTGCGCGCCTTGCTGCCGCGGCCCGTGTCGCCGGCGACGCTCAACCTCGCCGCCGCGATTCTGACCACGCTCGGCGGCCTGGCCTTTCTTTCCCATTGGCTGTGGCTCGGCATGCTGCTCGTCCTCCTCGCCACCTTGGTTGAGGGGGTCGCCGAGCGCCTCGGCGCGGTCCGCCTTCAGGACGAGGAGGAGGGGAGCTGGTGGAGCTACGTCCTGCCCTCGCTCGCCGCCGGCGCGCTGGCCGGCCTCGCCATAGCGCTTGCGCCGGTCCGCGGATGGGGCTGCATCGCCCTTGCCGGAACGACCGCCGCCTTCGTCGTGGCGCTGCGCCTCGAGGCCGGCGACCGGACGCTGCCGGGGCGCCGCTGGCTGGCGGAGCATAAGGGGCTGGCCTGGCTGCTCCTCCCGTTCGCGCTCGCCGGCCTGTGGGGCACCGGGCTCACCGTGCTAGCCGTCTATGCCGGCGCCAGCTTCTTCTGGGCGCAGCGTCACGTCCACGCGCCGCTTCCCGCGCCCGCGGAGGATTAGCGGCGCCTTAACCTCAACCGCGCTACAGGCGGAGCATGTCCGATAGGCGGCCGAGCGGGGGAAAGCGGGACGGCGCGGCAGAGCTGCTCGCGTCCGCACGGGCGCGCGTGTCGGCCGCCGCCGCGGATCTCGCCCTTCCCGAGCCGCTGCGGCTCAGCGAACAGCAGCGCAGCCTCGTGACGCGGCTGTTGGCGGACCTCGTCCGCACCATCGAGGACGAGCTTCGCGCCCGCCTCCTGCCCGCCTTCGAGGACGAGGCGGTCCGCGCCGCGCTCGGTTCCGCCCACCTGCCGATCGCCGCCTCGCTGATCGAGGCGCGCGACGCCCTCGCCGACGAAGCGCTCGTCGGCGCCCTGCTGCGCCGGGCGGAGGAGCATCGGCTCGAGGCGACGGCCGACCACCGCCTCCTCGCGTCCCTCGCCGGCGACCGCGACGAGGCCGTCGCCGCCGAGGCCATGTCGCTCCTCATCCTCCAGAACGCCCGCCGCGACGCGTTCGGCGAGCCGCTCGTCGGCGCGTCGGGTCTTCCGGCCGAGATCCAGCACCGCCTCGTCTGGCGCATCGCCGCGGCGCTGCGCGCCTATCTCGTCCGCCGCCAAGGCGTTGCCGCGGGCGCAGCGGACCGGGCCGTCGCCGCCGCGGTGGGCGCGCTGCTCGCCGGCCACGACGAAGGCGAGGGGGTCGACGCGCGGGCGCTCCGCCTGGCGAAGCGGCTCGCCGAGGCCGGCCGCCTCGACGACGGGCTTTTCGCCCGGCTCGCCGTGGAAGCCGGCCTGCCGCTCCTCCTCGCCGCTCTCGCCGTGCGCAGCGGCCTCGGCGCCGGCGAGGCCTGGCAGCTCCTGGCGGAGCGCGGCAGCGGCGGCGCGACCGCCCTGCTCCGGGCCGCGGGCGTGGGCCGCTCCGCCGCCGCGGCCATCCTGCTGCAGCTCGGCGTGGCCGACGACGAGGTCGCCCGGCGCCTCGAGGCCTATGAGGCGCTGCCCGCCGCGGAGGCCGAAGCCGTCCTCATCCCCTGGCGCGCCGACCCGGCCTATCGCGCCGCGATCCTGGAGATCGGCGGATGACCGCCGAGCTCGCCGTCCGCGGCCGTCTCGACGGCGAAGGCCGCCTGGTCGAGGCCGATCCGCGCCTGCTCGTCCTCCAGCGCTCGGCCGGCGGCGAGGCGGGCGGCACCCTCGCCATCCCGCAGGTCGCGACCCTGGCGCGGCTCGCCGCCCGGCTCGGCATCGTCGTCTCGCGCCCGGCGGTGGCAGCCGAAGGGCAGGGGGACCTGGATCTGTGGGTCCGCGCCGAGCCCTCGCCGGCCGGCGTCGCGCTCGAGATCACCGGCTGGACGCCTCGCCCGCCGCGCCCGCCGGCGCCGGCGCCGGCGGCGGCGCGGCAGGCCGACTTCCTGCGCGCCTCGGCCGACTGGACCTGGGAGACGGACGGCAGCCTGCGCCTCACCGCGCTCTCCCCCGCCGCGGCCGCCGCCGTCGGCAAGGCGCCGCCGGCGCTGGTCGGCAGCCAGATCACGGCGCTCTTCCGGCTTGTCGAATGCGAATCCGGCGAGCTGCCGCTCCTCACCGCCCTCGCCGAGCAGCGGCGGTTCGACGGCCAGCCCGCCGAGCTGCGCGGCGGCCGCGGCGGGCGCTACGTCCTCGCCGGCCTCCCCCTCGTCGGCACGGACGGCCGCTTCGCCGGTTTCCGCGGATCCGCCACCCGCGTCGCCGAGGCGCCGAGATCGGCCGCGCCGGCCGCCGCCGTCCCGCCCCGCGAGCCGGGCGGCGCGTTCGGGGACAGGCTCGACAAGGCGCTGCGGGCGCCGCTCGCGCGGATCGTCACCACCGCCGAGACGATCGGCGCCCGCGCCGAGGGTCCGCTGAAGCGCGATTATGCCGGCTATGCCGACGACATCGCCACGGCGGGACGCCACCTGCTCGCCCTCGTCGACGACCTCGTCGACCTCCAGGCGATCGAGCGGCCGGACTTCGCGCCCGCCAGGGAGGAGATCGATCTGGCCGACGTCGCCCGCCGGGCCGCCGGCCTCCTCGCCGTCCGCGCCGCCGGACGCCAGGTGCGGATCGACGGCCCCTCGATCGGCGAGAGCCTCCCCGCCGCCGGCGAGTTCAAGCGGGCGCTGCAGATCGTCGTCAACCTCCTCACCAACGCCATTCGCTACTCGCCGGAAGGCGGGATGGTCTGGATACGCACCGACCGCGAGGGCGATCTCGCCGCGCTCATCGTCGCCGACCAGGGCAAGGGCGTCGCCCCGGCCGACCATGACCGCATCTTCGAGAAGTTCGAGCGGGTCGACGCGGCCGAGCCCGGCGGCACCGGCCTCGGCCTCTACATCGCCCGCCGCCTCGCCCGCGCGATGGGCGGCGACATCTCGCTCGACAGCGCGCCGGGCCAGGGCGCCCGCTTCACCTTCACCCTGCCGCTGCGCCCCGATTCCTGACCCTCTGGACAGCGTCCCGCGACCGGCTAGGTTCGGCCCGGCTGACGGGGGAGGGACGAATGATCGAGCTGACGGCGGATTGTTTCGACGAGGTCTGCGGGGCGCCGACGGTACGCGCGCAGTTGGGCTCGCTCGACACCAGCCGGGCGGCGGCGATGCGCAAGTTCCGGCTCTACGTCGGCGCCGGCTTGATCCTGGGGCCGCTCTCGGTCTGGCTACTGCTCGGCTACGGCTTCGAGGCGTGGGCCTGGGTGATCGGAGCGGCGGCGCTGCTCGTCCCGGTCTTCATGGCGTTCGGCGCCGTCCACGCGGTCGGCGAGGCGCTGAAGGTGCCGGTGCTCGAGACGATCGCCGCCCGCGCCGGCCTCGAATATATGGAGGGCGATTTCAGCCCGCCCGTCTATCCGCTGGCGCGCAAGGCGCTGTTCGGCTCCTGGCTGAGCAGCGAGCGTTTCACCGACCTGTTCCACGGCGCCGACGCCGAGGGCCGCGGCCATGCCGTCTACGAGGCGTGCCTCCAGCGCCGCAGCGGCAAGCACACCCAGACCGTCTTTTCGGGCCAGGTCTACGCCCTCCAGCGCCGCCCCGGCGCCCGGGGCACCGTCGTGATCGTCCCCGACCGCAAGATCTTCAACTTCTTCAAGCCCGCCAAGGACCTGGAGCGGGTCAAGTTCGACGATGTCGAGCCCGACTTCGAGCGCTGGTTCGAAGTCTATGCCAGCGACCCGCTGGAGGCGCGGCAGCTGCTCGCCGACCCCGCCTTCCGACGCCGGCTTCTCGACTATCGCAAGGCGGGGGCGACCTACGCCTGGTTCGGCCCCGACGACGCGCTGCTGGCGCTCGCCGGCAAGGACCGGTTCGAGCCCGGCTCGATGCTCCGCCGCCGCCCGGGTGAGGACCGAGTCAAGGCGATGCTCGACGACGTCTGCGCCGCCCTCGCCGTGCTGCGCGAGTTCAAGGCGAAGCTCGGCTAGGTGGGCGGCGCCGCGGCGGCCGCGCGCGGCCTCGTCCGCCTGGCCTTCGACTACGCGCTGCCGCCGCGCTGCCCTTCCTGCGGCCTCATCGTCCCGGTCCCGCACGCTTTCTGCCTCGACTGCTGGTGCGCCCTTCGCTTCCTCGGCGAGCCCTGTTGCGCGCGCTGCGGCCTGCCGTTCGACCACCCGCAGGGGGAGGAGGCGCAATGCGGCGCCTGCCTCGCCGATCCGCCGCCTTTCGACCGCCTTCGCGCCGCCGTCGCTTATGGGGAGGTGGCGAGGAAGGTGGCGCTGAAGCTCAAATATGCCGGCCGTCCCGGGGTCGCCGAGACGCTGGCGCGGCTGATGGCCCGCCATCTGCCGGCGGGGACGGACGCCCTCCTCGTCCCGGTTCCGCTGCACCGCTGGCGGATATGGAAGCGCGGCTACAACCAGGCCGCGCTGATCGCCTCGGCCCTGTCGCGGCGCTGCGCGATCCCGCTTGAGGCCGACCTGCTCCGCCGCACCCGGGCGACGCCGCCGCTCCAGGGGATGGGCCGGCGCGAGCGGGCGCTGGCGCTGCGCGGCGCCATCGCCTTGCGCGACGGCGCCAAGCCGCTCGTCGCGGGGCGCGCGATCGTCCTCGTCGACGACGTCTTCACCAGCGGCGCCACCGCCGGCGCCTGCGCCCGCGCCCTCAAGCGCGCCGGCGCCGCCTCCGTCTCGGTCCTCGCCTGGGCCCGCGTGGTGCGGACGGAGGAAGGCTAGAGCGATGAGATTGGATTGGATCGCCCGCACCGTTCGCCCTGAGCCTGTCGAAGGGCTTTCCTTCCCTTGCGCAAAGGGGAAGGAAGGGGCTTCGACGGGCTCAGGGCGAACGGAGGTGGGCAAGCCTCATCGCCGACCGACTCTAGGAGACCGGCCGCCGCGTCAGTCGATCTTTATCCTGACGAACGCCATCGCGCCCTTCGGGTCCCCGGCGTAGAGCGGCTCGAGCGCGTCGGGGACGAAGTTGAAGGCTAGGAGCGCCCCCGCGCCGAGGCTGACATGGTCCGCCACGCGCAGGTCGCGGACGAAGCCGAGCGAGGCCTTGGCGACCGCGAAAGCGGGCCCGTGATGACCGCCGGCGCCGACCAGCTCGTCATTCTCGGTCCGCTCCGCCCGGGCGAAGACCGTCCACGCGCCCCTCTTCACCGCGCTTTCGAGGACGAAGGCGTCGAGGTTTGCATGGCCGGTCGAGCGGCGGCCCCAGGCGAGGGTCGTCGACCACCAGCCCGTCGCCGAGAGGCGGGTGTAGAGGGCGCTCGCCGACCAGCGGGTCTGGTTCTCGCCGGGCGCGAGCTGCTCGGGCGCGACGAACCTGCCCCAGCTTCCCTGCAGCGAGAGGGTGCGGGTCGGGTTCCAGGAGAGGCGCAAGGCAGTGGAATCGAGCGCCCCCGCCTCTATGTTCCAGCGATGCTGGTCGGGCTCGCGGCCGTTGAACCGCGACGCTTCGACCTTGACCCGGCCCATGACCAGCCCGGCGGTGGCGACGCCGAAGACGATGTGGGTGGAATCGAGCCAGTGGTGGCTGATCGGCGCCTCGGGCGAGTCCATGATCGAGAGGCGGTGCATGAAGGCGGGCGGCCCGAAGGCGGGCTCGCCGGGCAGGCCGGCATAGACGAAGGCGCTGCTGCGCGCGCCGAGCTTCAGGCTGTAGCTCGCGCTCAGCTCCATGAAGAAATCGTGCGGATGCTGCCGGTCGACGAGCGGCGTCGCGCCGTCCGCGGTCTCGCCCGAGGCGAGGAGCAGCGGATAGCCCCTTTTTCCCATCAGCGGATCCGGGCTCAGCATCGCCCTGAACTGGAGCATGTCGCCGCTCGCGAAGCGGCGGCGCGCGATCGCCATCGCCATGCCGGAGGCGAACGCCTTGTCGCCGCCGCGCGGCCCCTCCTGCCGGTCGTAGACGGTGTTGAGGACGGCGTGGCCCATCAGCGTCCAGTCGCCGCTCACGCGATGCAGGCCGGAATGCTCGGAGACGTCGGGCTGCCAGGCCGTGCCGGAGGCCTCGCGGCTCATCCCATAGGGGCCGAGCGCGCCGCTCATCAGGAGGGTGGCGCTGGGATCCGCCATCCCCCGCTCGTCTCCCGCCATCGGGCCGTCCATGTCGTGCATGTCGTGCCCCTCCTCGACGGCCGGCGGCGGGGGAGGGGGCTGCATCCCGCCATGCCCTTCATGCTGGGCGAGCGCCGGCGCGGCGCAGAGGAGGAAGGCGACGGCGGGAAGAAGCTTACGCACGCAGAGGCTTTCGTTGGAGGAGCGCTGGCGGCCAACCGCGCCGGCTCCGCCAAGTCAAGCGCAACCGTTGATCCATTCCGGTGGTCGGGCGTTCGAATGTGACGTTTCGATGACAATGGAGCCTGATCGCGTGAAGGGTTACGGCTATCTCGTTTCGATCGTCAGCGTCGTCCTGCTGATGATCCCGCCGCTCAAGAGCGCCAAGGAGGATCCGCTCATCCTCCTCTGCCTCCTCGCGGGCGCGGCCCTCTCCGTCGCCGGCATGGCGATGCGGTGGCTCGCCGACCGCCAGACGCAGCGCCGCATAGATCGCGCCCGCGACAAGAGCGAGGCGGCACTGCGCCGCGCGCCGGGCGTTGTCGCCGGGCATTGACAGGCACGGCCGGCCCGCCCACCTCAGCCGGCCCCAGCAGGAGCGCATGATGGCCCGCGTCGAGATCTACACCAAATTCGGTTGCCCCTATTGCGCGCGCGCCAAGGCGCTGCTCGCGGACAAGGGCGTGGAGTATGAGGAGTTCGAGATCAACTCCGTGCCGGGGAAGCGCGACGAGATGCTGGAGCGCTCGAACGGCCGCCACACCGTCCCGCAGATCTTCATCGACGGACGCCACGTCGGCGGCTCTGACGATCTCGCCGCGCTGGAGCGCGCCGGCGATCTCGACGGCCTGCTGCAGGGCGCCTGACCCGCTTGCATTGACTCGGCGGGCGCCGCGCCGCACCCCGGGGCGATGACCCGCATCGCCCTCTACCAGGCCCGCACCGGAGTCGACCCGCAGGCGAATGCGCGCGATCTCGACGCGGCGGTGGCGGACGCCGCTGAGGGGGGCGCCGCGATGCTGTTCACGCCCGAGATGAGCGGCCTCCTCGACCGCGACCGGGCGCGCGCCGCGCCCAAGCTCCACCCGCCGGAGACCGACCCGGTCCTCGCCGCCGTCCGTGCCGCCGCGGCGCGCGCCGGCCTCTGGGTCCATCTCGGGTCGCTCGCGGTGAAGGAACCCGGCGGGAGGCTCGCCAACCGCGGCTTCCTGATCGACGGCGGCGGCGAGATCCGCGCCACCTACGACAAGCTCCACCTCTTCGACGTCGACCTGCCGACCGGCGAGAGCTGGCGCGAATCCGCCGCTTATGCGCCGGGCGAGCGGGCGGTGGTGGCGGAGAGCCCGGCCGGGGCGCTCGGCCTCTCGATCTGCTACGACCTGCGCTTCCCCGACCTCTACCGCGCCCTCACCGATGCCGGCGCCCAGGTGCTGGCGATCCCGGCCGCCTTCACCGTTCCCACCGGAGTGGCGCATTGGCACGTGCTGATGCGGGCACGGGCGATCGAGGCGGGCGCCTTCGTCGTCGCCGCGGCCCAGTGCGGCCGCCACGAGGACGGGCGCGAGACCTACGGCCACAGCCTCGTCGTCGGGCCGTGGGGCGAGGTGCTGCTCGACATGGGCGGCGGCGTCAACGGCCTCGGCTTCGCCGACATCGACCTTGGCGAGGTGGCGGCGGTGCGGGCCCGGGTGCCGGCGATCGACCACCGCCGCCCGATCCCGCCGGTGGAACGGCGGCCGTGATCATCTTCGACCTTCGCTGCGCGCCGGCCGGCCACGTCTTCGAAGCCTGGTTCGGCTCCTCGGCGGACTATGAGGACCAGCGGGGGAGGGGGCTGGTCGCCTGCCCGGTCTGCGGGTCGGCGGAGGTCGCCAAGGCGCCCATGGCCCCGGCCGTCCCCGCCAAAAGTAATGCCGCTCCCGCCTCGCACTTCTCGGCCGCGCCCGAGCAGGTCAAGGCGATGATGGCCGCGGCCGCCGCCGTCCAGAAGCAGCTGCTCGCGACGAGCGAAAGCGTCGGCGAGCGTTTCGCGGACGAGGCGCGGGCGATCCATCTCGGCGAGGCGGACCGGCGCCCGATCCACGGCCGCGCCACCCGCGCCGAGGCCGAGAGCCTGATCGACGAGGGCATACCGGTCGCGCCGCTCCTCTTTCCGGTGGCCGAGCCCGGCACGGAGAATTGACCCGGCGGCGAGCGACTTCACTCTTCGCGTCGCCGCGATTTCGATGAACACTCGATAGCGCGCTTCAAGAGGTATATTGTGGTTGCGTGGCGCATCATGCGATTCCCGAGATAGACGGGCTGAGAGCGGCCGCCGTCGGAGCGGTGATCGCCAGCCATCTATTGGGCCGGTATTTTCCGAACGGCGGCGTTGGAGTCGACCTGTTCTTCGTAATCAGCGGCGTCGTTATAACCCGGTCGCTCGTTCAAGATCACCAGCGGTTGGGCAAGATTTCTCTCCCGCGCTTCTACCTGAAGCGGGTGTACCGGATCATACCGGCCCTTTGGATGCTCGTCGGCTCGACAATATGTATCGGGCTGCTGACCGGGCGTCCCCAGATGTGGGACGCAGCCGCCACCCTCGCGAGCGTCATGAACTGGGCGAGAGCCTTCGGTTGGCTTGGCAGCGGCGACTCGTTGGCGCATGCTTGGTCGCTGTCGGTCGAGGAGCAGTTCTACCTGCTTTGGCCGCTCGGCCTGGTCCTGCTGCTCGATGCAAGGCGCGCAAGCATGCTGTGGGTGGTGGCCGGCGTGGCGGTCTCCATTGCGCTGTGGCGGACGGCGCTCACCCTTTCGGGCGTCAGCGTCCCACGGCTCTACAATGGGCTCGACACGCACGCCGACGGTCTGATGCTGGGCTGCTTCCTGACCTTGTGGGGAAGGCGCCCGCCACATTGGGTGAGCGCCGCCTGGTGGGTTCCCGCCGCCATTCTCTCCTTCCTGATCCTCTATACCGGCTTGTCGGCCTCCTTCGGGCGCGCCTTGCGATGGGATCTGGTCCCGCTGATGTGCACCTGGATCGTGCTCGCCGCGCTTGGGCCGCCCACCTTGCTTCACCCCCTCCTGCGCCTTCCGGTCCTGCAATGGGGCGGAACGCGTTCCTACAGCCTCTATCTGTGGCATTTTCCGATCCACTATTATCTGGACCCGTGGCGCTTCCCCTTTCCCGCGAAGCTGCCGCTGATGATCGTTCTCACCCTGGCCGCGGCCGAGGCCTCGTACCGCTGGGTCGAACAGCCGTTCCAGCGCCGGGCGAAGGCGAGGTTGGCGAGGAACCCGCCCGGCGAGGCGGAGCCGCGATTCGCCCCGGATCCGGCGGGGCTCGCGTCCCGGGAAGGGCACGGCTTGCTCCCTTTTCCGGCGCGCCGCACGAGCGTCGCTGACGCGCTCGTCCCGTTCGCGCTTGTGCCGCCCGCCGGGAAACCTTAGGCGGAATTGGGCGGCGGCCCCGTAGCTCAGCAGGATAGAGCGACAGATTCCTAATCTGTAGGCCACAGGTTCGAATCCTGTCGGGGTCACCACCGCCCGCCCGCGGCGGAGCTGATGATGGACGAAAGACGCGAATCCGCCGACGGAGACCTCGTCCGGCCCACGCCGAAGGTCGCCGTCCCGGACGACGTGCAGGAGGCGGTGCGCACCCTCATCCGCTGGGCCGGCGACGATCCCGACCGCGAGGGCCTGCTCGACACCCCGGCCCGAGTCGCCCGCGCCTGGCGCGAATATGCGAGCGGCTATGGCGAGGATCCGTCGCACCATCTCAGCCGCACCTTCGAGGAGGTGGGCGGCTATGACGAGATCGTGCTCCTGAAGGACATACCCTTCCAGTCGCATTGCGAGCATCATCTGGCGCCGATCATCGGCCGGGCGGCGATCGCCTATCTGCCCGCCGAGCGGGTCGTCGGCATCTCGAAGCTGGCCCGCGTCCTCCACGGCTTCGCCCGCCGCCTGCAGGTCCAGGAGCGGCTCACCGCCCAGGTCGCGGACTGCGTCTGGGAGCATCTGAAGCCGCAGGGCCTCGCCGTCGTCATCGAGGCGAGCCACGCCTGCATGACGGCCCGCGGCGTCCAGACCCCCGGGGTGATGATGACCACCAGCCGCATGATGGGCGTGTTCCGCGAAGACGAGCGCAGCCGCCGCGAGGTCCTGGCCCTGATGGGCTACTAGAGCACGCTGGGTCTGGATTGAGTCGTCACCCCGGACTTGATCCGGGGTCCATCTTCTTCAACTCACTGCGCCTTGGAGGGAAGGTGGATGCCGGATCAGGTCCGGCATGACGAGGTAGGTCATCCTAATCCCTCAATGCTCTGAACCCACCTGCCTGCAGGAAGGGCGGTTAGGAGACCGCCTCCACCACCGCCCGTCTCAGCGCCTCCATGCCGAGCCCCGTCTCGCTGGACGTGGCGATGATCTCGGGATGGGCCGCCGGGCGCTTCGCGGCGGTCGCAGCCACCCGCGCGGTCACGTCGGCCAGCTCGGAGGCCTTGACCTTGTCCGCCTTGGTGAGGACGAGGTGGTAGCTCACCGCCGCGTCGTCGAGCATCTTCATCACCTCGAGGTCGATGTCCTTGAGGCCGTGGCGCGCGTCGACCAGCACCAGCGCGCGCTTCAGCACCGCGCGTCCTCGCAGATAGTCGTTGATGAGGAAGCGCCACTTCCTGACGACGTCCTTCGGCGCCTTGGCGAAGCCGTAGCCCGGCATGTCGACCAGCCGGAAGCGCAGCGGCGCGCCGACGTCGAAGAAGTTCAGCTCCTGCGTCCGGCCCGGCGTGTTCGAGGTGCGGGCGAGGCCGGTGCGGTGGGTGAGCTTGTTGAGGAGCGAGGACTTGCCGACGTTGGACCGCCCCGCGAAAGCTACTTCCGGCGCGCTAGGGTCGGGCAGGAACTGGAGGCCGGGCGCGGACTTCAAGAAGGCGATCGGCCCGGAAAAGAGCTTCCGGGCCGTTTCGTCGAGCGCCGCCTCCTCGTCCTCGCTCACGGCTTGGCCGGCTTCTTGCGGCCCTCCAGCGCATCGGGCGAATAGCGGGCGTAGAGCCAGCGCTGCTGGATGATGCCGTAGAGGTTGTTCATCACGTAATAGAGCTGCAGCCCCGCCGCGAAGGGCGCGAAGATGAACATCATCATCCACGGCATGATCGCGAACACCTGCCGCTGCACCGGGTCGGTGGCGGGGGGATTGAGCTTCATCTGCATCCACATGGTGATTCCGAGCAGGATCGGCAGCACGCCGAGCGCGAGGAAGGGCGGCGGCGTCCAGGGGAGGTAGCCGAACAGGTTGACCGGAGTCAGCGGGTCGGGCGCCGAGAGGTCCTTGATCCACAGCACGAACGGCTTGTGGCGCATCTCCACGGACACCAGCAGCACCTTGTAGAGCGCGTAGAAGATCGGGATCTGGATGACGATGGGCAGGCACCCCGCCATCGGGTTCACCTTCTCCTCCTGATAGAGCTTCAGCATCTCCTGCTGCTGGCGCGGCTTGTCGTCCTTGTAGCGCTCCTGGATGTCCTTCATCTTCGGCTGCAGCACGCGCATCGCCGCCATCGACTTGAACTGCTTCTGCGCGATCGGGAACATCAGCGTGCGGATGATGATCGTCAGGCAGATGATGGCGAGGCCGAAATTGCCGATATGGGCGTAAAGCCACCCGAGCAGCACCACGATCGGCTTCATGAACCATTCGAACCAGCCCCAGTCGATCGCCTTGTCGAACTTGGCGACGCCGGCATCCTGGTAGCGGTCGAGCAGCTCCACCTCCTTGGCGCCGGCGAAGAAGCGGCTGGTATAGGTCACCGCCTTGCCGGGCGGAACGATCGCGGGCTGGGTGGTGAAGTCGGCCTGGAAGCCGCCGCGTCCGCCCGGGCGGAGCGAGGCCTCGACGCTGCTCGCCTGGTCGGGGATCAGCGCCGTCAGCCAATATTTGTCGGTGAAGCCGACCCAGCCGCCGGTGGTGGAGAAGGTCTGCCCGCCCTCCTTCTTGAGGTCGTCATAGCCCCATTTGTAATTGGCCGAGCCGTTGAACACGCCCATCGGGCCGACGTGCATCGTCCAGCTGTCGTGGTCGGTGGAGGCGGCGGCGCGGCTGACGAGTCCGTAGGGCCGCGCGGCGATCGCGCCCGCCGCGCCGTTGGAGACGCGCTGGGCGATCGAAAACATGTAGCCGTCGTCGACCCCGATGACGATGTCGAACCGCTGGCCCTGGCCGTTGGTCCAGCTCAGCGTCACCGGGCTTCCGGGCGCGAGGCGGGCGCCGCTCGCCGTCCACACCGTATCGGGCCCGGGCAGGGCGACGCCGTCGCCCGACCAGCCGAAGCTGGCGAAATAGGCGTCCTTCGCGCCGCCCGGCGAGAGGAGGCGGATGGGGGGCGAGTTCCTGGCGATGCCTTCGCGGTGGGTGAGGAGGACGAGGTCGTCGATCCGCGCGCCCTTGAGGTTGATGGATCCCTGGAGGCGCGGCGTCTGGACTGCGACGCGCGGCGATTCGGCGAGGACCAGCTGGCGGTCGCGCATCGCCGCCGCGCCGTCGGCGGCCGGACCCGCCTGCGGCCGGGCGACCGGCACCTGCTTGCCCTTCACCGTCTTGGTCGCGGCCGGGTTCGCGGTCGGGATCCAGCGCTGGCTGACGAAGGTCCACCCGAACAGCACGAGCGCCGACAGGACGACGGCCAGGATGATGTTGCGCTGCTCGTTCACCTAAAGTCCCCTAAGCCCCGGAAGATCATGGCACCGGATCGTAGCCCGAGCCGCCCCACGGATGGCATCTGAGCAGGCGGCGGGCCGCCAGCCAGCTGCCGCGGAGCGCCCCATAGCGCCGAAGCGCGGTGATTGCATAGGCCGAGCAGCTCGGCTGGAACCGGCAGCTGGGTGGCAGCGCCCGCGACGGCCCCTTCTGCCAGGCGGTCGCGACGAGGATGAGCAGCCGGGCGATCATAGCCCCGCGGAGACCTTGCCGAGCGCCTTGGCGAGCTCGGCCCGCAGCAGCGCGAAGTCCCGCTCCACCCCGCCGCCGCGGCCGATCAGCACATGGTCGGCGCCGCTTATGCCGAGCTCGCCCAGCAGCTCGCGCGCCAGCGCTCGGAAGCGGCGCTTCATGCGGTTGCGCACCACCGCGCCGCCGATCTTCCGGGTCACGGTGATGCCGAGCCGTACCGCCGGGTCGCCGTCGCCGCGGGGGCGGACGAGAAGGACGAAACCGGGCATGGGGGCGCGCCGGCCGCGATTGGCGGCCAGGAAGTCTGCGCGTCGGGTGAGGATGGTGTAGGGCGTGCCCGGCGGGCTTAGGCGGACAGCGTCTTGCGGCCGCGGGCGCGGCGCGCCGCCAGGACCTTGCGGCCGCCGACCGTCGCGGTCCGTGCCCGGAAGCCGTGGCGCCGCTTGCGGACGAGCCGGCTCGGCTGGAAGGTGCGCTTCATCGCTCATACCTCGATAGCTGAAATCAAAAGGGCCACCCCTTGGGAGGCGGCCGCCGTGGCTCGCGCCGATAGGCAAGGACGTGCCGAAAGTCAATCGCGAAGGCCCGGCTCGGTGGCCTGGTTGACGTGCAGCGCGCCGACGTGGAGCTCCGCCGTCTCCACCACCGCGCCGCCCTCGAGGTCGGTCGGCGCCTCGGGCGGCGCGGCCGCTTCCGCCGCCTCCCGCTCCTTGCGCAGGGCCTCGCGCCTCTGGTGGCTGCCGCGCCGCAGCCCCCAATCCGCCCAGGCGCCCTTGCGCGGGTGCTTGCGCTTGAACCTGACGTACTGCTTCTTCGCCCAGTCGCTGTAGCGAAGCACCAGCGTCAGGCCGGCCGCGAACACGATCACGCCGCCCGGCCCGGGGATCGGCCCCACCACCGGCGTCAGCGCGATGAGGAAGAAGCCGAGCCCCACCAGGGCCATGCGGACGGCGGGGTGGCGGGTCGGTCCGCTATGCCTCCGATTGGTCATGGCCGCGCATGTGGGGCGGCTGTGTTATCGACGCAAGACGCTTTTTCCGCAAAACGGGGTGGAAGAAATTGCGGAATACGTACAACATCCCTTCGTCCCGGTGAGGACGAGGGGGGGTTCGGATGGTCGCACATGTCGCCACGGTGGCGTTCCTCGGGCTGGAGGCGCGGGCGGTCGAGGTGCAGGTGCAGATCGCGAGCGGCCTGCCCAAGTTCCTCGTCGTCGGCCTGCCGGACAAGGCCGTGGCCGAGAGCCGGGAGCGGGTCCACGCCGCGCTCGCGGCGATCGGCCTGACGCTCCCGCCCAAGCGCATCACCGTCAACCTCTCCCCGGCCGACCTGCCCAAGGAAGGCTCGCATTACGACCTTCCCATCGCCCTGGGCCTGCTCGCCGCGATGGGCGCGATCGATGCCGAGACGCTCGCCGGCTATGTCGCGGTGGGAGAACTCGGGCTCGACGGGCGGGTGGCGCCGTCGCCGGGCGTGCTGCTCGCGGCGATGCACGCCTCCGCGCGCAGCCTCGGCCTCGTCTGCCCGGCCGCGCAGGGGTCCGAGGCGGCCTGGGCGGGGGACGTCGAGATCGTCGCCGCGCCCGACCTCATCGCCCTCCTCAACCATTTCCGCGGCAGCGCGGTGCTGCGCCCGCCGCAGCCCGGCGAGGCCGAGACGCCCGGCGGGGGCCCGGACCTGCGCCAGGTGAAGGGCCAGGAAACGGCGAAGCGCGCGCTCGAGATCGCCGCGGCGGGCGGGCACAATCTGCTGATGACGGGGCCGCCGGGGGCCGGCAAGTCGCTGCTCGCCGCCTGCCTTCCGGGCATCCTCCCCGAGCTGACGCCGCCGGAAGCCCTCGAAGTCTCGATGATCGCAAGCGTCGCCGAGGCGCTGAACGGCGGCCGCCTCGTCCGCAGCCGCCCGTTCCGCGCGCCGCATCATTCCGCCTCGATGGTGGCGCTGGTCGGCGGCGGCCTGAGGGTCCGCCCCGGCGAGGTCAGCCTCGCCCATCTCGGCGTGCTGTTCCTCGACGAGCTGCCCGAATTCCAGCGCGCCGCCCTCGATTCGCTCCGCCAGCCGCTCGAAACCGGCGCCGTCTCCGTCGCCCGCGCCAACGCCCACGTCACCTTCCCGGCCCGAGTCCAGCTCGTCGCGGCGATGAACCCATGCCGCTGCGGCCATCTCGGCGATCCGGCGCTCGCCTGCTCGCGGGCGCCGCGCTGCGCGGCCGACTATCAGGCGCGGGTCTCCGGGCCTCTGCTCGACCGCATCGACCTCCATGTCGACGTCATGGCCGTCGCCGCGGCCGACCTCGTCCTGCCGCCGCCCGCCGAGGGCTCGGCCGAAGTGGCGGCGCGGGTGGCGGAGGCGCGCCGGCTCCAGACGGAGCGCTACGCCGCCCACGGCCTCAGGACCAACGCCGAGGCGGACGGCGACCTGCTCGACGCGGTCGCGACGCCCGACGAGCCCGGCCGCCGCCTGATGGGCCAGGCGGCCGAGGCGATGCGCCTCTCCGCCCGCGGATTCCACCGAGTCCTGAGGGTCGCCCGCACCGTCGCCGACCTCGCCGGCAGCGCCGAGGTCCGCCGCATCCACGTCGCCGAGGCGCTGAGCTACAGGCGCCAGGCGCCGCGGGCGTGACGCAAGTTCTGCCGCCGGAGCCGACGCCAACGTCACCTTCCCGGCCCGCGTCGAGGCTCGTCGCCGCGATTAACCCGTGATCGCGTTGCCTTGTTGCTGCCGGGGGTGCTGGTTCGGATGCGGGTGCGGAAGCCCTCGATCGCCGTTCGCGATCAGGATGCTCGGGGAAGAGCTTCTGGCGGCGCGGCGGAGGCGCAGCCTCCCCAGTGAAGTCGGCGGCTAAGCTGGCCAAGGTCGACGAAGGACCTTCCCGAATTGGAAACAAGAAAAGCGAAAGCCTACTCAGCAGTCCGGAGCGCTCCGTGAGCGGTTCTTATCAGCTTCCGAAAAGCGGCCAGGCTACAAGGGCATTAAAGCTGAGAATGTCGAATTCACGCGCTTGCCCGCGGCTCATCTCACTCGCCGCGCAGAATGCAATTGAAAGAAGATCGGGTGCGTAAAAGGGCTGCACGTCTCGTCAGCATCCGCGTGATCGACGGTTGGACGAAAACAGTCGACCTGCGGCTCAACGGTCGCTTCGATCTGGTATCGGATCGGAATGAGCCCAATATCACGAGGGAGCGGCAGGTTGCTAAGGGACACGAGCAAGACTGTATCGTTCGATGGCCGTTCGCCTTTTCGACGTGATAGTCGTATGGTCTTGCCAACGCGACGAATATAGACCCTGCCACAATACGTTTTTCCCGCATGAGCCAGCGGCTGCGCTATTATCTGCGAGAGAGAGTAGACGTCGCAATTCGTGGATGGATCCGCCTCCTTCATAGCGCAAGCCGGACCGGACATTGTTACGAAAATGATGAGAGCGAACCGCATTAGCCTCATTGACGCCTCACTCCGGGTCATGATCAAGGACAATGATTTTCTGCCCAGAAACGTCTGGTAGCTTCGAGCGGTCTCCGGAATCAACAACCAAGAAGTCCTGACGGTTCTGTCTAAATATAGTGGTCGTGACATCAGGGCCTATCGTCTGAACGGCCCGATTGCCCTGATGCATGCCGGCCTGATCGTCTCTCCCCGGCGCATTATTTCCGGTGTACTCCTGGGACGCTCGTGCTGAGCGATCAAAGTAATTGGTACGGATGTGAGCGTGGCTTCGGAGGATCGTATGTGATCCGTCAGGAGCTCGGTTATGCGAAAAGGATCCTGCGTCTCCGCGTCCAGCAGCGGACCCAGTCCGATAAGATATTTCTCCTGTTTTGTTGTTCTTTATTGCCTGTCCACCAGTCTCTTCCTGGTTTGTCGGTCGAGGAACCTTGGCGGCAAGCGTCTCGCGAACCACACGTGGTGGAAGCGCAATGTCTGGGCAGGCCGTCTTACTGTCCGGACAAGATTGCGTACCGGTCGGATCGCTGTGGTCCACCGGATCATTCCCCACATAGGCGTAGAGGTTGATCTGGTCGTCGTATCCGATCGGGTCGACCTGCAGGAACCGTCCCAGCGCGGGCCAGTAGATCCTCGCCTTGTAGTAATACATGCCGAGGTCGGGGAGCCAGGCTTGGCCGGTATATTGGAAGCGGCCGGCATTGCCCGCCGCCGGCACGCCCCAGGGGTCGTAGCGGTTGATCGCGGCGGCGTTGCCGGCGAGGTCGGCGGCGGCGATGATCGAGCCCTGCTGGTCGGCGTGGAGAAAGTAGCGGGCGACGCCACCGGCGCCGATCTCGTACCAGACGAGCGGCTCGTCCTCGCCCGGTCCGCGGACGTAGACGCGGGTGAGGCCGCCGCCCGGCGCCGTCTCGAGCAGCGCCTGATCGCCCTCGTAGACGAACTCCACCGCCTCGCTCGGCCCGGTCGCGCGCCAAAGGCGGCCCAGCGGATCGTAGGCGAGCTGCGCCGTCCGCGCCCCGCTCGCCGAGACGAGCCGGTTCTCGACGTCGTAGGTGAAGAGGCTCGCGCCGTCGGAGACGAGGTTGCCGTTGGGGTCGTAGGCGTAGGTCGCCGCGCCCGTGCCGCTGGCGGCGACATATTGGTTGAGCCCGTTCACCGCGTAGCGGCGGGCGACCGCATAAGGCGGCGCCCAGGCATAAGCGTCGTTGGTCGCCGAGCGGGTGACGATCTGCGAGGCGGGGTTGTAGAGGAACCCCAGGGCCTGGCTCCCCGCGCCGGCGAGGCCGTGGGAGAGGGCCGCCAGCCGCCCGGCGCCGTCATAGCCGTAGGCGACGCTCGAGCTGACATTGCCCTGGCCAAGGCCCATGGCGCCGCGGCGCCCGGCGGCGTCGTAGGTCACAGTCGCCACCACCGCGCCGCTTCCCTCCACCGCCGCCGACAGGCGGTCGAGCCCGTCGTAGCGGGCGGAGGCGAGATAGCCGGTATTGCCGCCGACGTCGGTGCGGTTGCCGTCGGCGTCGCGCCCGAAGGTCAGCGTCCGGTCGTAGCCGCCCATGGTCGAGGTCGAGGCGACGAGCCGCCCCGCCGCGTCGTAGCCGCTTGAAACCCCTTCCCCGCCGACGCCGTCATACCAGGCGCCGAGCTGCAGGCCGCGATTGTCGTAGCGGTAGAAGACGTCGCGGGTCTGCGCGGCGGCCAGCCCCGCCCGCTCCGGCACCACCTTCCTGGTCACCCGGTTCAAGGCGTCATAGTCGAACGCCAGCACCGCGCCGTCGCGCTTCCTCAGGCTGGTGCGGTTGCCGTTCGCGTCGTAGCCATAAGCCTCGTAGTCGGCCTCATTCAGCTGCCCAGCCACCGATGGTGACGGGAAGACCCAGCGGTTTTGCCGATCGAAGCCATCGTAGCGTAGCTCGGCCCGGTTGCCGTTGGAGTCGATTATCGCCTTTCGCTGCCCGGTCTGGCTATACTCATAGGCGGCGTAGCGCTGCTGGAGCGCTTCGGGAAAGCCGACGGCTGTGGTCACGCCCCAAGCCTTCCACACCGCGACCAGCTGGCCGGCCGCATCGTACTCGTTCTTGGTGATTCGGTCCGGACCCTGGCTCCCCGTTGGCGCGAAAGCGCAGGCGTCGTCTTGCGCGCCGAACGCCGCCTTGTTCATCCGCACGGCGGTGCAGAGCAGCCGCCCGGCCAAGTCATAGCGCATTTGGGTGAGGCTCTCCGGCCCGTTTGCGCCCGACACCCGCTCCGACAGCTTGCGGTCGAGCGGGTCGTAGGCGGTGTCGACCGTCTGGAAGACCGTGAACCCGCTCCAGTCCTTCGGAGCCACAGCTTCGCTCTGCCACTGGGTGAGCTCGCCCGTCTCCACCCGTATCAGACGCCCGGCGAGGTCGTAGGTGTTGCGCACAGCTGCATGGTGAATTGGTCCCGCTCCATCGGGATCAGGCGCGATGGTCCCGGTCACCCGCCGCCTCAGGTCATAGCGAGTGGCGGCCGTGAACGGGGCCGGTAAGGCGGCGGGGCAGCCAGACCCCGCGCCGCGTGGGCCCGTCTCCGCCAACTTGTTCCCGGCAGCATCGTAGAAATAGCAGGTGCGGAGGTTGAGCCCGCCTGCGTCGACCACCTTGCTGCGCAAAAGGAGGTTGTTGGGCCCGGCCGCCGGGCCATAGTCGAACACCGTCACTACTTCGTCAGAAGGCCCATTCGCGCAGCCATTGCCGTCCGCGGCCGGCGCGCCGGCCTTGCACAGGCTGGTCCGCACGAGAAGCCACACCGGGGCGCCGGCGCTGCCGTCGGCATAGCGCGGCGTCAGCTGAGCGTAGGCGTAGCGGGTTTGCGGCCGCGGCGCGCCGGGCGACGGCGCTGGGCCGGTCTCGGTTAGCACCCCGCCATGAACCGGGTCATAGGTCCAGTTGGTCGTGTTGCCGCGCCCGTCGGTCATCGACAGCGGCTTTGACGAGGATTTGGGGTGGTCGACGTCGTAAACCGCCGAGGTGATGATGTCCGCCGGCACACTGCCGTCTGGGTTGGTGGCACCCGGCCGCGGGTGCCGTCGCACTTCAACCACGTTACGATGGCCGTCATATTTGAGATCGGTCCGGGCGCCGTCGGGGCCGGTGAAGGATTGTGCGGAGGGAAGCACGATACAGCGGTGCCGCTCCAGCCACTCCATCGAGGCCATTGCCGCAGCGTCGCAATAAGCGAAGCTCGTCGTTCGGCCGAGCGCATCGGAGACCGCCACCGGTCCCGGCGTCTGCTGATAGACGTAATTATAAGTATCGTCAGGCATCGGCCGCGCGCAGGGTAGGGATGCGCAAGGCGTGCCTGGAGTCGACTGCCCGGGTGCGGCCGGCCAGTCGTAGGCGACGATAGCCTCGGCGTCGAGCGCGTTCGTATAGCGGCCGCCGGCGATGGTCTGCCCTCGATAATTGACCTCCGGCGAGAGGTCGAAGGAATAAACGTAGCGCTCCCCGCCAGCGAACTCCTGGCGGGCTACCACCTCCTGCGTCACCCCCTCCTCGTCTGGCCAACGGAAGAAGGTGTTGACGAGCCAGGGTGAGGACTGCCCCGCCTTGTAGAAGGACATCGACGTGGCGGTCGAGGCAAGGCTCGTCGGAGGCGCCGCGGCTGCGGCGTAGAAGATGGCGTCGGTGCCCCCGTCGGGGCCGGTCACCGTTGCGAGGCGGGCGGCGCTCTCGCCCGGCGCATAGCCGTAGCTCGCCGTCGGAACGCCGGCCGGGCAGGCATTGCCGGCCGGCGCGGGCGCCGCGGCGAGGTTGAGGACGCACGCCTTGGTGACCAGCGCCCCGCTTCCCTCGAGGATCAGCGCATAGCCGCGCGAGCTCGTCACCCGCGCCAGCCGCACCCCGCTGCCCGCCGGTACATAGTCGAAGCCGAGCCGAGTCCCGTCGGGCTCGACGATCTGCGCCACATAGGCGCAGCGCCGCACCGCCGAGCAGTCGCCCGAGCCGAGCGGACGGAAGGTCGCGACCGTCCCGTCCGCCGCCGTGTAGGTGTAGACGACCGAGGCGCTCGCCCTGTCGCCGTCATAGGCGAGCGGCGCCGCGCCGGTGTCGGAGAGCTGGGCGAAGCCGGCATAAGCGAGGCGCGACTGGTAGGTCATCGACCGGCCGCCGAAATGGACGAAGATCCTGAAGTCCGTCCCCGCTTTGTCCGGGTCGTCATACTGGACCCGCCGCTCGCTCACCATGATGTCCCAATTGTGGGAGAGGTTGCCGAACGGGTTGGAGTGGCCGGGCACGGCGGCGGCGAGCTGGCGGACGAGCGCGAGGCCGCCGCTCTCCCCCTCGCCGCCGATCGACAGGTCGGTGACGCTGTAGGCGTAGCGGCCCGTGCGCATGTCCACTCCGCCCGGCGCCACCGCGAACTTCTCCGCCGGCGTGCTGATCAAGGTCGAGCCTTGGGCCTGCGCTGCGGCAGGCACCGGGCAGGCCATCAGCATGAGGATGAAGACCGCGAAGGCGGTCGCCGCGTCGAAAGGTCGCTGCCGTCTCACGGCTGCACCCGAGTGATTACGACTTGGTCGAGCGCGGCGTCGCCGTAGGAGAGGCTGGCGAAGCGCAAGCTCCCGCTCGCCGCGCTCGCCGTGAAGGTCGGGGTGGTGAACCCATGGTAAAGATTATCCGCGACCGGCTGATAGGTGCCGAGGCTGGCCGCTTCGAACGAGACGCCGATCTGGAGCCGGGTGTAGCCGGGCCGCCCGGCAAGCTGAAACGACACGGTGTAGGACGCGCCTGGGGTGAGGCCGGAGACCGCCATGGACAAGCTTGAAGCGCCATTCGGCCCGCTGTCGAGGAACGCCGCCTGATCGCCGTCTGGCGCCGGGCTATAGCCCCAAGCCGCGCCGTTGCCGGTGATTCCCGACCAGCCGCTCCACGCAAGCCCGGAAACTGTCGGCGTGTTCAAATAGCCGTTCCCCGCCTCTGGCACCTCAAACGAGCCGTCGACGACGCTTGGAAGTCCCGCCCCGCCACCTAGACTAACATTGTAGACGGTGCGGTTACCGGCGGCGTCATACGCGATGGTCGAGCCCGGCCCCGCGCTTGATGTCGTTGCGACAAGGCGTCCAAGAGCATCGTAGCTGTAGGTGGCCGTCTCTCCGGCCAGCGTGGGCGCGGAAAGTGCAACGAACAACGCTCCCAGGAAAAACCTGGCGCCCCTTGCCACCATCGTCAGAGTGCCCCACGAGATACGCACTCTAAGATAACGGGTGCCAATTAAATGGGTCAACGAAAGTTGTACCCATAATCACTCCGCTTTCGGAGCAGTGACAATGAAGCCGCCTAGCTGACCAAGGAGGCTGCCACCAATCCGAGTCCCTTTAAGACAGTGTTTAAGTTTTACAGTCTGGTGGAAATTATCCTTTAAAGGTCGTCTGTTAGCTGTACTAACTCAACCGCACCTACTAATGTGCAACCTTGAGATACCTAGGAGTGAACGCGTTCTTCGGGCGAGTTCTTTCCGTAAACCAGCTTGGGACCTCCTTCTCGACTTTGCATGGCCTATTGTGAGGAACGACGATCTCAGTCCCAAACGGCGGTTTTGTAGCAGGGTTGAGCCTAGCTGACATCGAGACGCTCTCAGCGTCGCTGCAGCAGCAAGGATTGGCCGAGTTGCTCCATGTCGGGGTACAGCCAGTCGCAGCTTAATCACTCTTACCCGAGCACAGCTGCGAGCGAGTGGTGGCATTCGCTGCCGCTTTGCCTCCGCAATCCCGACGCGGAGCCGAGCCACGTTATCAGCGGCCGCAAACGTGTTGCTGTCGAGGCAATGTGGATCAGCCGGTCAAGTGGGACGGCTTTAGGAAGAAGACGGGGCGTTAATTGTTGCTGGAAGACTCATTGCAAAACCGGCCCATGGTAGCCCGCACCGTCGCCGACCTCGCCGACCTCGCCGACCTCGCCGACCTCGCCGGCAGCGCCGGCAGCGCCGAGGTGCGCCGCGTCCATGTCGCCGAGGCGCTGAGCTACAGGCGGCAGGCGCCGCGGGCGTGACGCAAGTCCCACCGCCGGCGGAGCCGTTTGATGCGGTCCGTCCGGCGGGATAAGGGGGTGACGGAAGGATCCGCCATGAAGCTCCATCACGTCTCGCTGGCCCTGGTGGCGGCCGCGGCCCTCGCCTCTCCGGCGGCGGCGCGGCGCCCGTCGCCGGTACGCCCGCAAAGCCCGCAGAACTGGGTCAGGAACGACGATTATCCGGGCCCTTCGATCCTCGCGCGGGAGGAAGGGACGACCGCCTTCCTGCTCTCGGTCGACGCGACCGGCCGCGTCACCGGCTGCGCCGTCACCGGGTCGAGCGGCTTCGCGCGGCTCGATCAGACGACCTGCCGGCTGATGATGGAGAGGGCACGCTTCAAGCCGGCCCGCGATTCCGCCGGAAACCCGGTCGCCGCCACCTGGGAGAGCCGCTTCTCCTGGCAGCTTCCCTAGGTTCGGCGGCCGCGTCCCTCACCGCTTGACGATCGTGATTCCGAGCGCCGCGATCCGCTCCACCTCGGCATAGGCCTCCTTCTCCAGCTCCTCGCCGAAGACGTCGGGATCGAGCTCCTCGACCGCGCAGGCGGCGCCGGCCTCCGCGCAGCGTGCCCGCAGCGCCTCGACGAGCGGCGCGCGCCCCTCGATCATCGCGGCGCCGGTGTAGAGGAGGAGCGTTCCGCCCGGGTTCAGCCCCTCCAGCGCCTGCTCCGCCCATTCGAGCGCCACCGCGCCGCCGTGGAGATCGCCGCCGTGGCGATAGGCGCGGCCGTCCTCGTCGATCATGTAGGGCGGGTTGGCGAGGACCAGGTCGGCGCCGGGCGGAACCCGCTCCGCCTTCACGATCCGCGCCGCGACGCCCGCCGCCGCCGCGTTGACCCGGGCGAGCCGCAGCGCGGCGGGGTTGACGTCCACCAGCGTCAGCGCCGCCTCCGGGAAGATCCGCGCCGCGGCGATGCCGCCGGCCGCGCTCCCCGCGCCCATGTCGACGATCGACCCCGGCGGGGCGAGGGCGGGGGCGGCCGCGGCGATGAAGCGCGCGAAGCGGTAGGTGTCGGGGCCGAAGAAGACGGCGTCGTTGCCCGAGGTCGGAAAGGCCGAGTGGAGGAAGAGGTCTGCGCCGAGGGTCGCCGCCCGCAGCCGGCTGCGGCAGTGTTCCCCCACCTCCTCGAGGAGCCCGGCCTGCGTCATCAGACGCACCGCCTCGCCCGGCAGGTCGCCGGGGGCGAAGGGGCGGCTCCAGCCGAGCGCGTCGCGCAGGTCGGCGGGTCCGCGCCGTGCCCGCGCCAGCACCCGCGCATGAGTCGCCGGAGTCACCGCGGTGAACCGATAGCCCGCCGCCTTCAGCCAGCGCAGCAGCGCTTCCAGACCCTCGTCGCTAAATGTCGGCATCCCCCGCGAACGTAGCCGCCCCGCCCCGGTTCCCATCGCCCCGACCACCCCTCTTCCCGCAAGAGACGGTCTTTTCCCCGGCCCGGCACTTACGCGATCGAATCGATCCATTCCGGCAGCGCCGCCAGGCTCGCCAGCTCCCGGTAGCGCGGATGGCCGACGGGCGCCTCGGCCGCCTCGTGCGCCCAGGCGAGCTCGAACGGCACGAAGGCCGCCCAGGCCCCCGCCTCCAGCGCGGGCAGCACGTCCGAGCGCATCGAATTGCCGGCCATCACCGCCTCCTCGGGCCGCGCGCCGTAGCGCTCGAACACCCGCGCGTAGGTCGCGGCCTTCTTGTCGCTGACGATCTCGACTCCGGTGAAGCGCTCGCCGAGGCCCGAGGCGGCGAGCTTCGCCTCCTGGTGCGAGAGGTCGCCCTTGGTGACGAGGACCAGCCGCCCGCGGTCCGCCAGCGCGTCGAGCGCCTCCGCGACGCCGTCGAGCATCTCGACCGGGTGGGCGAGCATGGCCTTGCCGAGGGCCAGGATGTCCGCGACGACGCTTCCGGGCACCGCGCCGCCGCTCACCTCGATCGCCGTCTCCGCCATCGAGAGGACGAAACCCTTCGCGCCGTAGCCGTAGGCGGGGAGGTTGCGATGCTCGACCGAGTCGAGCCGCGCCTCCACCGCGGCGGCCTCCGCCCAAGGCTCGAGCAGCGCGCAAAGCCGCGCCCGGGTGCGCTGGAAATAGGCCTCGTTGTGCCACAAAGTGTCGTCGGCATCGAGGCAGATGAGCCGGATCGGCACCTTACTGGACCCGCACCGCCTTCACCCCCTCGGCGGCGAGCATGCGCTGCACCGAATCGTTTCCGGCGAGATGCCCCGCCCCGACGGCCACGAACACCGTCCCCGGCCGGTCCAGCCGCTTCTTCAGCCAGTCGGCCCATTTCGCGTTGCGCCGGGTCATCAAAGCGGCGCGCAGCTCGGGCGAGGCGAGCGTCTCGTCGTCGAACGTCCTTGCGATCCCGGCCACGTCGCCCTTCGCCCAGGCGTCGAGCATGGCGGCAAACTGCTTCTTCGCGTCCGCCGGGGAATCGACGATGCCGACCAGGAAGCTGCGCTGCGCCTCCTCCGGGAGAGTGTCGAACAGTCCGAACTGGTCCTCGACCGTCTCGAGGCCGCGCACCGGCTTGCCGCCTGCCTTCCACGGCGCCTCGATCGTCCGCTCGACCCCGGCATTGGGATCGAGCCCGAGCCGGCGGTAGGTCACGCCGGCGAGCGCCAGCGCCGCCGCCCAAGTCTCCATCCGGTCGAGCACGGCGGTGGGGACCCCGGCCTCCGCGATCATCGCCTGGAGCGCCGCCTTCTTCTCGGCCGGCACCCGGTCCAGGATCGGCGGCAGCCCGGGCGACAGGCCGAGCTTCATCATCGCCTGCGCGGCGCCCGCCTGGTCGCCAAGGTCGGCGATCTCCATCACCAGCTCGTCCGAGGAGGCGAGGGCGCGGTCGAAGGCGGGGGTGCGCCAGTCGCGGCCCTGGGGCAGCAGGTGGAAGGTGCCGAACAGGTAGATGGTCGTGTCGGCGTCCGCGACCCGCCACATCGCGGGATGGCCGCCGGGCCGCTCGCCCCGCTCGACCCCGGGCTGAGGCGCGCACGCCGCGAGCGCGATCGCAAGCAGCCCCGAAATCCGCCTCAGCTTCATCAAAACGACTCCTCGAACGCCCCGGCCCCGCCGCGTGGAGGGGCTTGCCCCCCTTAGCCCCATGCGCCAAAGCGGCGCGACCCCTTTGTTGCAATGCGAAAGCCGCCGTCCTTGGCCGATCCGACGCCGCTCAGCTTCCAGCGCCTCATCCTGACGCTCCACGATTATTGGAGCCGCCAGGGCTGCCTCATCCTCCAGCCCTACGACATGGAGATGGGGGCTGGGACCTTCCATCCGGCGACGGCGCTGAGGAGCCTCGGGCCCGATCCCTGGAAGGCCGCCTACGTCCAGCCCTGCCGCCGCCCCACCGACGGCCGCTACGGCGAGAATCCCAACCGTCTCCAGCATTATTATCAATATCAGGTGATGCTGAAGCCGAGCCCGCCCGATCTCCAGGCCCTCTATCTCGGTTCGCTGGAGGCGATCGGAATCGACTTCACCCGGCACGACATTCGCTTCGTCGAGGACGATTGGGAATCGCCGACGCTCGGCGCCTGGGGCCTCGGCTGGGAAGTCTGGTGCGACGGCATGGAGGTGACCCAGTTCACCTATTTCCAGCAGGTCGGCGGCTACGATTGCCGGCCCGTCGCCGGCGAGCTGACCTATGGGCTGGAGCGCCTCGCCATGTACGTCCAGGGCCGCGACAACGTCTACGACCTCGCCTTCAACGACGAGGGGGTCACCTACGGCGAGGTCTTCCTGGAGAACGAGCGCCAGTTCAGCGCCTATAATTTCGAGCTGGCCGATACGGACACACTGTTCCGCTGGTTCAGGGACGCGGCCGACGAGAATGGCCGCTGCATCGCCACCAAGCTGCCGCTCCCCGCCTACGACCAGGCGATCAAGGCGAGCCACATCTTCAACCTCCTCCAGGCCCGCGGAGTTATCTCCGTCGCCGAGCGCCAGGCCTATATCGGCCGCGTCCGCGACCTCGCCAAAGGCGCCTGCCAGAGCTGGATGGAAAAGAACGGATGGGCGACGTGAGGGACATCGTCGCCACCCCTCTCCCTGCAGGGGAGAGGGAGGGGCCCGCCGCGAAGCGGTGGGAGGGTGAGGGCAGGTCCGGCCCCCACCGTGCCCTCACCCTGGCGCTTCGCGCCTGCCCCTCTCCCCTGCAGGGAGAGGGGAGGTGAGCGATTTCCTCCTCGAGCTCCTCTCCGAGGAAATACCCGCGCGGATGCAGGACAAGGCGCGGGAGGATCTCGCGCGGCTGTTCGCCGCCGAGCTCGGCAAGGCGGGGCTCAAGGCCGAGGCGATCGAGACCTTCGCAACGCCGCGCCGCCTCGCGCTGATCGCGCGGGGGCTGCCCGCCGAGACCGAAGCCGTCCGCGAGGAGACCAAGGGCCCGCGCGCCTCCGCGCCGCCCCAGGCGCTGGAGGGCTTCCTGCGCAAGACCGGCCTGACGCGCGAGCAGCTCGAGGAGCGCGACGGCGTGCTCTTCGCCGTCGCCCTGAAGCCGGGCCGCGCCACCGCCTCGGTCCTCGCCGAGGCGGTGCCGGCGATCGTCCGCGCCTTTCCCTGGCCCAAGGCGATGCGCTGGGGCGCCGCCTCCGCCTCTCCCGAAAGCCCGCGCTGGGTCCGCCCGCTGCACGGCATCGTCGCCCTGCTCGGCGAGGAGATCGTGGAGTTCGAGGCGGCCGGCATCCGCTCCGGCGCCGCCACCGTCGGCCACCGCTTCCACCATAGCGGGATCATCACCATCGGCAGCGCCAACGATTATGCCGAGAAGCTCAAGGCCTGCCACGTCGTCGTCGACCAGGAGGAGCGCCGCCGCCTCATCCGCGACGGCGCCGCCGCGCTCGCCGCCGAGGCGGACCTTGCGCTGGTGGCGGACGAGGGCCTCGTCGCGGAGAATGCGGGGCTCACCGAATGGCCGGTGCCGCTCCTCGGCCGCTTCGACCCGGCCTTCCTCGAGGTGCCGCCCGAGGTGATCCGGCTCACCATGCGCACCAACCAGAAATATTTCGCCCTTCTTCGTTCCGGGGAGGAGCATCTCGCCCCCCACTTCGTCTGCACCGCGAACATCGAGGCCGGGGACGGCGGCGGCGCCATCGTCGCCGGCAACGAGCGCGTCCTGTCGGCCCGCCTCGCCGACGCCAAGTTCTTCTGGGAGCAGGACCTCAAGCTCCCGCTCGAGGCGCAGGCGGAGAAGCTGTCCCAGATCGTCTTCCACGAGAAGCTCGGCACCGTCGCCGACAAGGTGGAGCGGGTGGCGAAGCTCGCCCGCTGGCTGGTCGAGCAGGGGGTCGTAAGTTCCTCCCCGGAACGGGGAGGGGGACCGGCGGAGCCGGTGGAGGGGCCGGCGCGGAGTCCGGAGCAGCCCCTCCACCATCCGGCTGCGCCGGCCGGTCCCACTCCCCGTGCCGGGGAGGATCGAGAGCGGCTCGCCGACCTCGCAGAGCGCGCCGCCCGCCTCTGCAAGGCGGATCTCGTCACCCAGATGGTCGGCGAGTTCCCCGAGCTCCAGGGCATCATCGGCGGCCACCTCGCCCGCGCCCAGGGCGAGCCCGACGAAGTCGCCGACGCCATACGCGACCATTACAAGCCGGTCGGCCAGGGCGACGACGTCCCCACCGCCCCTGTCACCGTCGCGGTGAGCCTAGCGGACAAGCTGGATACGCTGGCCCTGTTCTTCGCGGTGAAGCTGCCGCCATCGGGGTCGAAGGATCCGTTCGCCCTGCGGCGTGCAGCGCTTGGGATCATCGCGTTGCTAACGCACAATCGCCTCCGCGCACGGTTGCCCGCCTTGTTGACTCTGCCGTTGGCGCTAGGCCGGGATCTGCCGGAGGTCGGGTGGCGTCTCGGCGAGGCAGGCATTGCGCTCTCGATCGGCTCCGCGCCGTTCCAAATGCCGGACCCGGAGATCGTCGCTTCGGCGGGAGAGGCCTTCTTCCGCAGGAGCCTCGCCGATTTCTTCGCCGACCGGCTCAAGGTCCAGCAGCGCGAGGCGGGGGTTCGGCACGACCTCATCGACGCCGTGTTCGCGCTCGGAGGCGAGGACGATCTCGTCCGCCTCCTTGCCCGGGTCCACGCGCTCCAGGCGTTCGTCGGGACGAGCGAGGGCGCCGACCTCCTCGCCGGCTACAAGCGGGCCGCCAACATCCTGAAGAGGGAGGGGTGGGGCGGGGCGTCGCGCGCGCTTTCGAGCCGCGACGAGCAGGGCATCCCCCAGACCGGCGAGGAGGACCCGCTCGTCCTCGTCGACGATCCCGCCTTCGCCGACGTGGTGGCCGAGCTCGCCCATCCGGAAAGTCAGGGGAGCAGGATGCCTTCCTACACGCCTGAAAAGGAGGAGGCTGAGCTGATCGCCGCCCTCGATTCGGCCGAGCCCCGGGCTCGCGCCGCGGTGGAGGCGGAGGATTTCGAAGCGGCCATGGCGGCGCTTGCCAGCCTCCGCGGCCCGGTCGATGCGTTCTTCGACAAGGTTACGGTCAACGACGCGGACCCGGTCCGGCGGGAAACCCGGCTCGGCCTGCTCGCGCGGATGCGCGACGCCGTCCACCAGGTCGCCGACTTCGGGAGGATCGAAGGATGAGGCGGCAAGGGGCATTTCCGCAAGCCCGCCGAGCCCGCTACGTCTACCGCTTCGGCGGCGGCGTCTCCGACGGGGAGGCCGGCAACCGCAACCTGCTCGGCGGCAAGGGCGCCAATCTCGCGGAGATGGCCTCCATCGGGCTCCCGGTCCCGCCCGGCTTCACCCTCTCCACCGAGATGTGCGCCCGTTATTATGCGGAGGGGGAGGGCTTTCCCGACAGCCTCCGCGGGGAGGTCGCCGCGGGCCTCGCCCATGTCGAGGCCATTACCGGCAAGCGCTTCGGCGACGCCGCCGATCCCCTCCTGGTCTCGGTCCGCTCGGGCGCGCGCGTCTCGATGCCGGGGATGATGGACACCGTCCTCAACCTAGGCCTCAACGACGAGACGGTCGAGGGCCTCGCCGCCGTCTCGGGCGATCCGCGCTTCGCCTGGGACAGCTACCGCCGCTTCATCCAGATGTATTCCGACGTCGTCCTCGGCCTGCCGCACCACGTCTTCGAGGAGGCGCTCGAGATCGCCAAGGAGGACAAGGGCGTCCATCTCGACACCGAGCTGGAGGCCGACGACTGGCGGCGCCTGGCCGGCCGCTACAAGGCGCTGGTCGAGGAGCATTGGGGCCGGCCCTTCCCGCAGGAGGTGGACGGGCAGCTCTGGGGGGCGATCGGCGCCGTCTTCGGCTCCTGGCAGTCGGACCGGGCGAAGACCTACCGGCGGCTGAACGGCATACCGGGGGACTGGGGCACCGCGGTCAACGTCCAGGCGATGGTGTTCGGCAACATGGGCGAGACGTCGGCGACCGGCGTCGCCTTCACCCGCAATCCCTCGACCGGCGAGCGCGCCTATTATGGCGAATATCTGATCAACGCCCAGGGCGAAGACGTCGTCGCCGGCATCCGCACCCCGCAATATCTCACCCGCGCGGCGCGCGAGGCGGCGGGGGCCAAGGCGGCGTCGATGGAGGAATCCCTGCCCGGCGTGTTCGCCGAGCTGGCGCGCGTCTTCGACCTCCTGGAGCGTCACTATCGCGACATGCAGGACATCGAGTTCACGGTCGAGCGGGGCCGCCTGTTCATGCTCCAGACCCGCTCGGGCAAGCGCACCGCCAAGGCGGCCCTGCGCATCGCCGTCGACATGGCGGAGGAGGGGCTGATCGGCGAGGAGGAGGCGGTGCTGCGGGTCGACCCCCAGGCGCTCGACCAGCTCCTTCATCCCACGCTCGATCCGGAGGCGGAGCGGCAGGTCATCGCCAAGGGCCTGCCCGCCTCGCCCGGCGCCGCGTCCGGCGCCGCCGTGTTCGACGCCGACACGGCCGAGACGCGCGCCGCGCTCGGTGAGAAGGTCATCCTGGTGCGGGTCGAGACAAGCCCGGAGGACATTCACGGCATGCACGCCGCCCAGGGCATCCTCACCGCCCGCGGCGGCATGACCAGCCACGCCGCGGTCGTCGCCCGCGGCATGGGCCGGCCCTGCGTCTCGGGCGCCGGAGGAATCGCGATCGACATGTCGGCGCGGCTGATGCGGATCGGCGGCGCCGAGGTGAGGGAAGGGGAGACGATCACCCTCGACGGTTCGACCGGCGAGGTGATGCTCGGCGCGGTGCCGACGGTCCAGCCCGAGCTGGTCGGGGATTTCGGCACGCTCATGGTCTGGGCGGACAAGGTGCGCCGCCTCAAGGTCCGCACCAACGCCGAGACGCCGCTCGACTGCCGCACCGCCCGCGAGTTCGGCGCGGAGGGGATCGGCCTCTGCCGCACCGAGCATATGTTCTTCGACTCCGAGCGGATCACCAACGTCCGCCAGATGATCCTCGCCGGGGACGAGGCCGGGCGCCGCGCCGCCTTGCTGAAGCTCCTCCCCGCCCAGCGCGGCGACTTCGAGGAGATCTTCCGGATCATGGCCCCTCTGCCGGTGACGATCCGCCTCCTCGACCCGCCGCTCCACGAATTCCTGCCCCACAGCGAAGAGGAGTTCGCCGAGGTCGCGACCGCCGCCGGCGTTCCGGTCGAGACCTTGCGGCGCCGCGCCGCCGAGCTGCACGAGTTCAACCCGATGCTCGGCCACCGCGGCTGCCGGCTCGGCATCACCTATCCCGAAATCTACGAGATGCAGGCCCGCGCCCTCTTCGAGGCGGCGGTGGCGGTGGCGGAGGAGACGGGGGAGGCGCCGATCCCGGAGGTGATGGTGCCGCTCGTCTCGACCCGCGCCGAGCTCCAGATCATCCGCGCGCTGATCGACCGGACCGCCGCCGCCGTTTTCGCCGAGAAGGGGCGGACCCTCGATTATCTCGTCGGCACGATGATCGAGCTGCCCCGCGCGGCGCTGCGGGCCGGAAGCATCGCCGAGGAGGCGCAATTCTTCAGCTTCGGCACCAACGATCTGACCCAGACCGCGCTCGGCCTCAGCCGCGACGATGCCGGCCGCTTCCTCACCGCCTATGTCGAGAAGGGCATCTTCCCCAAGGACCCGTTCGTGTCGATCGACGAGGAGGGGGTGGGGGAGCTGATCGCCCTGGCCGCGGAGCGGGGACGGGCGGCGAAGGAGGGGCTGAAGCTGGGCATATGCGGCGAGCATGGCGGCGACCCCGCCTCCATCGCCTTTTGCGAGAGCGTCGCCCTCGATTACGTCAGCGCGTCGCCCTACCGGGTCCCGATCGCCCGCCTCGCCGCCGCCCAGGCCGCGCTCAGGCACCGCCGCGCGGCCGAAGCGCTGGGCCTGTAGGCCCGCCGCCGTACGTTAAATGGGGACAGTAACTATTTCCCCCCGACGCCGGGACCGTTAAATGGGGACAGTAACTATTTTCCCCCGACGCCGAGCGAGACCCGCGCCGCAGTCGGGAAAATAGTTACTGTCCCCAGTCGCCGCTCCTAGAGCGGCCCCGGGCCGTCGACGCGGCGCCGCGCCTCGTCGCGCGCGGCGGCCTGGCGGAGCGTGTCCATCTCGCCCGCCTCCTTCCTCAGGCGGGCATTCTCCGCCTCGAGCTCGCGCACCCGGGCGCTCTCCTCACGGTAGCGGCGCTTCCACTTGCCGCCGGCCATCAGGATCATGCCGATGACGGCGCCGAGCAGGAAGACGAGGGCGACGATGACCCACTGGTCGTTGGTGAAAGCGGGCAAGCTGACTCTCCTTGCGCGGGAATGGCGAAGGATGAACCGGCTCCGCCGCCGGATTGTTCCGCCCCCGTCTCAAGGAAGGGCCCCGGGGGACGGCCCGTCCGGCCGCCCCCGTCCGCGCCGTTACCGGTTCAGCAGGTTGTCGCTGATCGAGCAGGCCGCCGGACCGAGGATCACGATGAAAAGCGTCGGCAGGATGAAGAGGATGAGCGGCACGGTCATGATCGCGGGCAGCCGCGCCGCCTTCTCCTCGGCCCGCATCATCCGCTCGTTGCGGAACTCGGCGGCGAGGACGCGCAGCGCCGAGGCGAGCGGAGTGCCGTATTTCTCGGTCTGGATCATGGTCGTGACGACGCCGCGCACCGCCTCGAGGTCGATCCGGTTGGCGAGGTTCTCGAACGCGGAGCGGCGGTCGGTGAGGAAGCCGAGCTCGATCGAGGTCAAAGCGAATTCGTCGCCCAGCTCCGGATAGGCCTTGCCCAGCTCGCGGGCGACGCGGTTGAAGGCGGCGTCGACGGTGAGGCCGGCCTCGGCGCAGATGACGAGCAGGTCGAGCGCGTCGGGCAGGCCCTTGCGGATGGCGTGGGTGCGCTTGGTGACCTTGTTCTTCAGCCACAAATCGGGCGCCTTGTAGCTCAGCAGCAGGGTGGCTGCGACGAGGCCGTAGCGCTTCAGAGCGCTCCAGTGCGGGAACCAGTCCAGCGCGTAGACGCCGAGGATGATGATCGTTCCGAAGACGAGCGGAAGCACCAGGCGCGCGAAGATGACGACGAAGGCCAGGTCCTTGGAGCGGATGCCGGCCTGCATCAGCCGCTTCTGCGCCTTCTCGACCTGCTCGTCCTGAAGCATCTTCAACGAGCCGAGGAAGCCGCGGACCTTGTCCGCCATCTCGTTCTTGTTGGTGATGTTGCGGCGACGCTTGGAGGTCGAGGCGACGATGCCGGCCTTCAACTGCTCGCGGCGTTCGTTGAGCGCCTTCACCCGCTTCGCCATCGGGTCCTTGACCGTGGTCGCGGCGTAGATGGCGACGAGCACGGCGAACGTGGCGACGGCGGCGAGGAAGGTCGCCACCATGATGACGTCGACGCCGAGCAGCGTGGGTCCGGGGGTGGGTGCTATCGACATGCGCTCCTAGACCTCGAAATCGATCATTTTGGCCATGATGAAGACGCCGAACCCCATCCAGCACATGCCGCCGAGGCCCGCGATGATCAGGCGCTGATCTTCAAAGAACTTGCCCATGTATCCAGGGTTGATGAACAGGACGAGCAGGAAGACGATGAAGGGCAGGGAGCCGACGATCCAGGCGGAAGCCTTGGATTCGGACGACATGGCCTTGATCTTCAGCTTCATCTGGGCGCGCTTCCTCAGCACATCGGCGAGGTTGGCGAGCGTCTCGGCGAGGTTGCCGCCCGTTTCGCGCTGGATGGCCAGGGTGATGACGAAGAACTGGAATTCGGGCGTGCCGAGCCGGTCGGCGGTCTCCTGAAGCGAGGCCTCCATCGTCCGCCCGATCTTCATCTTGTCGGAGACGGTGCGGAACTCGTCGGCGATCGGCCCCGGCAGCTCGTCGGCGACGACGTTCAGGGTCTCCGAGATCGGCAGGCCGGAGCGCAGGCCGCGCACCATCAGCTCGAGCGCGTCGGGGAAGCGGGTGGTGAACTTCGCCACGCGGCGCTTGATCAGCTTGCCGACGAACCAGTGCGGAAGGCCGATGCCGGCGAAGAGGCCGACGAAGACGGACAAGAGCAGCGGCATGCCGCGCAGCATCAGGAGCAAGGCGACGACGACGATGATTCCGAGGCAGCCGGCGGCATATTGGCCGAGCGACCAGCTCTTGCCGGTCTGAACCAGGCGCTTGCGGAGCAAGGCGGGCTTGGGGAGGAAGCGCTGCGCCAGCCCGTCCATCTTGGTCTGGGTGCGGCTCTGCAGGATGCGCTTCAGCTGGGCCTGGGCCGCCACCTCGGTGGACTTGCTGTGGCGCTCGCGAACGCTCTCGAGGCGCCGGCTCTGCGCCTTGCCCATGGAGGGCCCGGTGAAGGCCGCGCCCGCCAGGACCAGCGTCCCGAGCAGTCCGGCCATCAGCAAAAGCGTCGAAAAATCGAGCACGATCCTACCCCATATACTCTGGCGGGCCCGCGGCGCGGGCCCGGCCGCTCACGCTTTCGCCTTGGTCAGCCTGGGCCCTTTGGCGAGAAGGGTCTTGAGGTTGAGCTTGGCCATCAACGAGACGCTGGAATCGGCCTCCTCGTCGTCGGCCTCGCCCTCCGCCGCGACCGCGGCCGTCGTCATCTGCGCGAGCTGCGCGAGCGGCTGCGAGAGGCGGGCGGCGGAAGCCGCCTTGGCGAGCGGCTGACCGAGCTTGGCGGCCTGCGCCGCGGCCTTGACGTCCAGCGGCACGACGAGGTCGACCTTGCGCTCGATCGAGGATTCGAAATCCTTGCGGGTGATCTCGTGGACCCCCGAGCCGATCTTGTTGGCGACGACGATGACTCGCGCCTGAGGCGCGTTCGCCTTGAGCCAGCTGAGGATCCGGATCGCGTCGCGGGTGGCGGCCAGCGTGAACTCGACGACGACGACCGCGACATGGACGTCGTGGACGAGGTGCGGGTGCTGGACCAGCATGTGGCGCGGCAGGTCGAGAACCGTGCTCTCGAAGGCGTTCCGGAGCTCCTCCTGGAGCTGGTAGAAGGCCGATCCGTCGTTGAGGAAGGGCTGGCTGATCGGCGCCTCCGCCGACAGGACGGCGAGCTTCTCGGTGGCGCGGACCATGGCCCGCTCGATGAAGAGGCCGTCGATCCGGCTCGGATTCTCGATGGCGTCGGTGAGACCGCGGCCGGGCTCGAGGTCGAGCGACAGCGCGCCGGTGCCGAAATGCACGTCGAGATCGAGCAGGCCGGTCGACCGGCCGGCCTTGTCGCCGAGCAGCCAGGCGAGCGAGCTCGCGATCGTCGAGGCGCCGACGCCGCCGCGGACGCCGAGCACGGCGGCGACGACGTGCGGCTTGTCGTTATTGGCCTCGTTCTGCCGGGGGCCGGAAATGGTCAGCTGGGCGTGCACGAAGCTGTCGCGCAGCTGGTCGGCGGTGAACGGCTTCAGCAGATAATCCTGCAGCCCCGAGGCGATCAGGTCGCGGTAGAGCCGGACGTCGTTCACCTGGCCGGCGGCGATCACCACCGTCCCCGGCTCGCACACCTCGGCGAGCGCGTTGATGTCGTTGAGCGGGTCGCCGGACTCGGAGAGGTCGACGAACAGGATGGCGGGGCTGGTCGAGACGGACAGCGTCTGGACCGCGTTGCGCAGGCCGCCCTTGTTCACCTTCTCCGGCGCCCAGCCATGCTCGACGGCGATCGGCCGGAGGATCTCGGCCGTCGCGTCGTCGCAGACGAAGGCGCAGAAGGGATCGCGAAGCGCGGCGGCGCGTGCGTTGAAAGGCGCGTTCATCGATCAGTGTCCCCCGGCAGAGGTTTGCGTGAGGCCCTTGGATCCGCTGGGCGGCGTCTCGCGATAGACCTTGATCGCCTTGGTGGCGGCGTTGGAGTCGACGCTGAGGCTGCCGGCCTGGCCGAGGACCAGGTCCGAAGGATCGGCGATCATTGCCGCGAGGTTCGAGTTGGTGGCGCAGCCGTAATTCGCCGAGGTGGTGTTGACCGAGGCGCCGCGCCAGTTCGGGCAGCCGGGCACGCTGGCCGTGCTGCGGCTGACGATGACGCGAACGGAGCGCGGGTCGACCGGGCCGACCGTCACCGGCACGCCGTCGCTGACCAGCAGCCCGAACTCGCCGGCCACGCGGGCGACGTCGGCGGTGCCTCCGCCCGGACCGTAGGGCTCGTCGACGAAGATGCGGTCGCCGTAGCCGAGGTCGAGCGAGGCGAACCAGGCCCGGAGCCGGCCCCGCTCGAGCACGGAAAGATTGCCCGACGCGGCGCTGAGATCGAGCACGAAGTCGGTGCGCTGCACGACCGGCTGGTTGATCGAGTAGAGGCTGCGATTCTCGCCCCTCGGGTCCCGGGCCTGGGCCGGCGCGGCGGCGACCGTGGCCACCATCCCGGCGGCGATCAGGGCGGCCATCGAACGAGTGCGTACCATGGGGATGCTGTCCTTTCGACGGGTCGCGTTCACTGGAAGGAGAAGCCGGGGGCGGCCGAGGCGCTTTCGGGCTTCGTCGCCGCGGTCTGCGGGTTGCGGACCGCGGCCGGGAGCGGCGCCGGCGGGTCGGCGCGTCCGATGCCCGGCGCGGCATTGCGCGGCGGAGCGACGGTCGGGCCGGGGCGGCGGGCGCCGGTGACCCCGCGCTCGTCCTGGTCGAGCAGCACCTGCCGGCCGGGGCTGGTGGTGCGATAGCCGTCCGTCGGGAGGGCGATCTGCGAGGCGTTGACCGGCCGCACCAGATAGGGCGTCACGACGATGACGAGCTCGGTCTCGTTGCGGCGGAAGCTCTTGGAGCGGAACAGCGCGCCGAGGATGGGCAGGTTGCCGAGGAACGGCGTCCGCTCGACCGAGTTGTTGCCGCCGTTCTGGAGCAGGCCGCCGATCGCGAAGCTCTGGCCGGAGCCCAGCTCGACGGTCGTCTCGGCCCGCCGGGTCGTGAGCGCCGGAACCTCGAGATTGTTGATCTTGATCGCGCCCTGCGAGGTGAGCTGCGACACTTCGGGACGGACCCGCATCGAGATCCGGCCGCCTTCCAGCACGGTGGGCGTGAAGGCGAGGCTGACGCCGTAGGACTTGTACTCGACCGACGTGCCGTTGTTGCTCGACGTGACGATCGGGAACTCGCCGCCCGCGAGGAAGCTGGCGGTCTCGCCGGAAAGGGCGGTGAGGTTCGGCTCGGCGAGGGTCGTGACCAGGCCCTGGTTCTCGGCGAGATCCAGGGAGGAGAGGAGGTCGAGGCCGAGCAGATGGCCCGCGGCGCCGATGCTGGAGCCGGTCGACGGAGCGTTGAACGTATAGTCGGTGCCCACCACCAGCGGATTGCCGACCGGGTCGGTGAGGGTGGGGCTGACGATGTCCTTGATGGTGCCCGCGTTGCGTCCGCGCACCAGGCTGAACAGGAAGCCGCCGCTATGGTCGCGGCTGAGCAGGTTGAAGCCGATGTCTCGGGCGATCGAGCGGTTCACCTCGGCGATCTTCACCTGCAGCATGACCTGGAGCGGCGTCGCCGTCTTCAAGCGGCTGATCACCTGGGTGGTCGTGCCGACATAGGTCTGGACGATGCGGGTCGCCTCCTCGACGTCGGCCGGCGCGGCGACCGTGCCGGTGAGCAGGACCATGCCGTTGATCGGCCGCGCCTGGATCTGGGCCTCGGGCATGGCGACGCGGAGCAGCTCGTCGAGCGATCCGAGATTGGTTCCGACCCTGACGTTCGCCGACCAGATGGTCCGCCCGGCCTTGTCGGTGGCGAAGACCGTCGTCTCACCCGGCGTCTTGCCGAAGACGTAGATCTGGTTGGCGGAGCGCACCTGGACGTCGGCGATGGCGTCGTTGGCGACGAAGAGGTCGCTCATCGGCGCGTCGAGCCGGACCATGCGGCCGGTGCCGACCGAGAGCGTCATGTCGTTCGACGGACGGACCGGCGCGGGCTGGGCGAGGGCAGGGGCCGGGGCGACGGCGAGCGGGGTCACGGTGGCGCCGATCAGGGCGGCGATCACGGTGGCCAGCGACGCCTGGCGCGGCTTGTACAGCTTCTTCATCTTACTTGGCTCCCACCGGAACGACGGTGATAGAATTGCCGCGGGCGACGCGAACGCTGGGGCCGACCGGCGCGGCCGGCTGTGCCTCCCCCACCGCCTGCGGAGCGGAGGGAACGCTTTCCCTCGGCGCGGGCCTGGCGACCGGCACGGTGCTGCGCTGGAAGCGGGAGACGTCGGCGCCGACCGTGTAGGTGCTGGCGGTGTCGATCGGCTTGTTGGCGATGGCGATGAGCATCTGGCGCTCGGCCTTGGGGTTGCCGTCGTTCGGAACCGTGACGGCGCCCGAGGCTATCGCCCGCTCCAGCTCGGCGGAATTGTCCGCGATGGAGCGAAGCGAGAGGGAGAGCTGGCCGATCGTCTGGGCGACGGCGATCTTCTCCGCGATCTTGGGAGTGGCCTCGAGCGTGACGGAGGAGAAGCGCTCGACCACCGGCTTGCCGTCCTCGCCCTTGGCGTCCATCCGCTGGTCGGTGGCGAGCACGCGGATGTTGCGGATGATCGTCTCGGACGCCTTGAGCGACGGGCCGTCGCCGTTGCTGACCTCCTGGGTCAGCACCATGTCGACCCGGTCGCCCGGGAAGACGAAGCCGGCGACGCTGCTGGTCGGCGACACCGCGACCGTGATGGCGCGCATGCCCGGCCCGAGCGCCGCGGCGAGGAAGCCGCGCTCGCCCGGCTTGATCAGGGCGCCCTGGGTGAGCGGCTGGCCGGCGGTGATCTCGTTGCGCACGACGGTGCCGATCAGCTCCGCCGGGTTGACGCCCGGCTTGCCCTTGATGAAGTAAGCGGGCTGGACGAGGCCTTCGGGCCAGCGCTGGAAGCGCAGCGCCTCGGCGTCGATGATCGTGCCGACCGGCAGCGAGCGCGTCGCGACGAGGACCTCGGGGCCTTCGAGCGGCGTCGCCATCGGAGCGGCGCTGGCCGCGGGCGCGGCGGCCCCGCTGAACATGTTCTTCGCGGTGATCGCGGTCACGGCCGCGACGACGAGCGCGCCGATCAGCAGCAAGAGCTTTTTCACATCCATGACGCCGTTCGCCTCCTCAGGCCAGCTCTTCGAAAAGCAGGCTCACACATCAGACAAATTGGTTAAGAATCCGTTCGCCAATCAGCCACAAACCGGCGAATGAGATGGCGATACCGTAGGGAATTTCCGGCCGGCCGGCGGCCTTGGCGACGCGATGGGGAATCGCCACCGCCAGCGTCAGGACGCCGCCCGCGAGCGACATGATGACCAGCAGCTGGAGGAGGGCGCCGATCGGCAGCCACAGCGCGAGCGCGGCGAGCATCTTGACGTCGCCGCCGCCCATCATGCCGAAGTGGAAGGCGAGGCCGAACAGCAGCAGCACGGCCGCCGCCACGCCGACCTGGATCGCGACGTCCGGCCAGAGCGCCAGTCCGCTCGCATACCAGAAGGGCAGCGCGAGGGCGGCGATGGCGAGATTGAGCCAGTTGGGAATGGTGCGGCTGCGCCAGTCGAGGACGGCGGCGACGCCGAGCAGGCCCGCGAGCAAAGCTATCAGCAGCCAGGAAAGTCCCCCGTTCATGGTCAACGCTCTAGACGGAGGAGCTTTCGAAACCGTAACCGCCCCAACGATGCCCGGCAAAGCCTTAGATCGACGCCGAATTCCCGCCGAGGCGCGGCTTTCCGCCTGGACCGCGCCGGACGGCTGGTCCTGCCGCCGGCTCGACTGGGCGCAGCCGGCCGGCGCCCCGGCCCGCGGCGCCCTGCTCTTCGCCGGCGGCCGCGGCGACTTCATCGAGAAATATCTCGAAGCCCAACGCCATTGGTTCGACCGCGGCTGGACCGTCACCGCCTTCGACTGGCGCGGGCAGGGCGGCTCGCGGGGCGCGGGCGAAAGCGGCCAGGCCGACAGCTTCGACCCGCTCGTCGCCGACCTCGCCGCCTTGATCCGCGACTGGGCGGGGGCGACGCCGGGGCCTCATGTCGCCGTCGGCCACTCCATGGGCGGCCATCTGCTGCTGCGGACGCTCGCCGAGCGGCGCCCCGCCCTGGACGCCGCGGTGCTGGTGGCGCCGATGCTGATGATCAACAGCGCCCCGCTTCCGCCGCTCGCCGCCGCCTGGACGGCATCGCTCATGGCGAGGTTGGGCTGGGCGCGGCACCCGGCCTGGGCCAATCCCCGCGGCGCCCGCTCGGCCGGTTCCACCCGCCAGACCCGGCTGACCGGCTGTCGGGAGCGCTACGAGGACGAGCTCTGGTGGTGGGGCAAGGAGCCCGGCTACGATCTCGGCGCGCCGAGCTGGGGCTGGCTGCGCGCCGCCTACGCGTCCTGCCGGCGCCTGACGGCGGCGGCGCTCGCCCGGGTTTCCCGCCCGGTCCTGCTCGTCGGCAGCGACACGGACCGGCTCGTGACGGCGGCCGCCATCCGTCGCGCCTACGCGCGGCTTCCCGATGCGGAACTGATGATGTTTCCCTCTGCCGGTCACGAGCTGCTTCGCGAGGCGGATCCCGTCCGGCTCGCCGCCTTCGAGCGGATCGACGCCTTCCTCGACGCACGGGCGCCGCGCCGGTGAGGGCGGACGTCGCCATCGTCGGGGCGGGCATGGCGGGCGCCAGCCTTGCCGCCGAGCTCGCCCCGCACGCCGCGGTGCTGCTGCTCGAGGCGGAGGACCGCCCGGGCTACCACGCCACGGGGCGCTCGGCCGCCTTCTGGTCCGAGACTTATGGCGGACCCTTCGTCCAGCCGCTGACGACCGCTTCGGGCGCGTTCCTGCGGGAGCGCGGTTTCCTCGGCCACCGCCAGGGGCTCCATCTGGCCGACGCCGCGGGGCGCGCGGCGCTCGATGCGATGGAGGCGGAATTCGGCGGCGCGGTCGAGCTCCGACGCCTCGGGCGGTCCGAGATCGAGAGCCTCGTCCCCGGCCTGCGCCCGGAATGCGACGACGGCCTCCTCGAGCCGAGCTGCGCCGACATCGACGTCTCCGGCCTTCACGCCTTCTACCTCGCCGCCGCGCGGCGGGCCGGGGCCAGGCTCGAGACCCGCGCGCCCCTCGCCGGCGCCTCCAGGCACGGCGGACGCTGGACGATCGAGACTCCGGCCGGCCTTTTCGAGGCCGACCTGCTGGTCGACGCGGCCGGGGCCTGGGCCGACGAGGTCGCCCGAGCCTCCGGCGTCGGGGCGCTCGGAATACGCCCCTACCGCCGCACCCTCGTCCAGCTCCGGGTGTCGCCGCCCGCGCCGGCGGGCATGCCGCTCGTCGTCGACGCGCTCGGCCGCTTCTACTTCAAACCCGAGGCCGGGGGGCGCCTATGGCTCAGCCCGCACGACGAGACGGCCTGCGAGCCCTGCGACGCGGCGCCGGACGAGCTGGACGTCGCCACCGCCATCGACCGGCTCGAGCGGACGGTCGACTGGCGCGTCGAGCATGTCGAGCGCCGCTGGGCGGGCCTCAGGAGCTTCGTGCCCGACCGGCGGCCGGTCTACGGCTTCGATCCGGCCGAGCCCGGCTTCTTCTGGTTCGCCGGGCAGGGCGGCTTCGGGATCCAGACCGCGCCCGCCGCGGCCCGCCTCGCCGCCGCCCTCATCCTCGCCCGCGACCCGGAGATCGATCCCGCCCCCTACCGCCCCGGACGGCTGAGCGCGAAAGTCTAGCCGGCAGCCCGCTTGGGCGCGCGACGGAGCGTCCGAGGAGGTCGATCGAGGCGGCATGCGCACGGAGCCGAGACTCGGTAAGGGTATCGTAGTGTCTCGGCGGTTAAGGCTGCGCCGGTTCGGCGGGAGGAAAGCGGGGTGTTTGGACTGAAGCAGGCATTGTTCGGCCGCAAGGGCGTGGCCCCGGGAAGCGGGCGCCCGCGCCCGTCCCCGGTGGAGGAGGAAGCGCGCAACGGCGCGGCCATGACCTATGCGGACGTGAAGGCGCGCTGCGCCTCGATCGGCCGCCGCGAGGGCGGCCCGCCGCACCTCTACGTCAACGGCGTCATCACCGGCCTGTCGCCGGAGGAACGGGGGGCGGTGCTCGTCTCCGCGGCGACCGAGACGGACTGCCTCGGGCGCTATTGGGGCGACCCGGCGGCGCCCGAATATTGGCCGTCCCGCTGCCACGACACCTGCCTTCGAATGGAGGTCGCCGTCGCTCCGGAGCAACTGCCGGCTCTGCTGACCCTGATGGTCGCCAACAAGGCTTACGAGAAATATTATCACGGCCAGTCGTTCGCGGCGCTTCTGAGGCTCATCAAGAAGGCTATCGCCGACGGCGGCTTCCTCACCTCCGCGGACGTCGCGCGGCTGGCGGAATTCTCCGTGATGCTGCGCGCCGAGGCGGACAAGCAGAGGGACAAGCCCAAGCAGAAGGCGCTCCTCAAACGGGCCGAGCTGATCGAGAAGCTCGGCAGCGTCGAGGTCTCGGCGACCTCCCTCCTGATGGAACGGTGCGAGGGCGCCGAGAACCCGCACGCGCCCGGCGACGCGCCGCCGAACCTCGTCTTCTGGAGCAGCCTGCTCGCGGCCTTCGCCGAGGGACTGCACGAGATCAGGGGCGCGTTCCAGGCCGCGAAGGTCCCGGCCTGGATGAAGTCCCAGGCCGCGTTCGAGGCGGCCTGGCCCGCCGCCGGCCCGATCGCGCCGCGCTTCGGCGCGTGGGAGGAGGGCGACGACAAAGTTCGCGGCTTCGCCGTCTTGCGCGAACTCGCGAAAAGACGGGGGAAAGTCCACCAGCCTCTGGTCGAGCCCGAGCGCGTCCGCCGTCTCCCGGAGCTTCGGGCCCTTTACGCCCCGACCTTTCGATGGGTGTGGAATACGCCCCAGATACCCGCCCTGGAGCGGCTTGCCGACCTCGAGCGGCCGGGCTGGACCGAGCTCCTCGAGCACCTTATCACCGCGCGCATGGCGCCTCGGCCCACCGCGACCTGGCGCAAGCAGGCGGTTGCGCTGGCGGACGCCATCGGGCGCGACGAGGTGCGCGCCCGGCTGGCCGACTGGCTTCAGCTGTTCCACTCACCCCCGCTCAACCCGATTTCGCTCGCCGACCGGACCAATGCCGAGGCGATCGGCCGGCAGGTCGAGACCCTGAACGAGGCGCTGCCCGACTGGCCGCAGCGGATCGCGCCCGAAGAGATTCCCGCCGTCGGCCGCGCCCTCGCGATGGTCGCGGCCAGCGGCGCGGGGGCCGACCTGTCCCGCGTCCTCGCGCCCAATTTCCTCGAATGCGACGATCATCGCTGGGAGGGGAAGAGCGCGTCCGAGGGGCAGTTGCGGCTGCCGAGCCAGCGCTGGAACGACAAGCCGGGCAACTGGCTCCAGGTCAGCCTCGAGAACGAGACCCTCTTGCGCGGCGCGATATGGCTCGCGACCGAGATATTGGATCGCGCCGACGTCATCGCGACGCTCGAGGCGGTGGCGCTTTCCGCCTCGGCGCGGCTCCACCTCAGCGACGGCGGACAGCGTTCGAAGGTCCTCGCCAACGCCGCCATCGCCACTCTGATCGACCTCGGCGGGAGCGACGTCGACCAGGCCGTCTACCGATTGTCGCAGGCGATTCCCGACCGAACCATCAACGCCGCCCTGTTCAAGGCGCTGAACCGCGGCGGCGAGGCTCAGCCGGCTTCCGAATAGCCCTTGCGGGTCTTTTCTAGCGTCAGCTTGACCGCTTCGCGGCGGGCGCGTTCCGGATCCTCGAAGGTCTTGACGAGGCGCTGCCCCTTGGTTCCGACCCGGCCGAACTCCACCACCAGGTCGCAGCCGTCGGTGCCGACCCGCCAGAACTTGTTCGACCCGCCCTCCACCAGGCGGAATTCGGTCAGCCCCGCGCCTTGAAGGACATCGGCCTCGGGTTCGCTCTCCGAGTCGAGCGCCTCGGCCTCGGCGACCGGCGCCGGCTCGATGACCTCGCTCGCGAGCGCCCAGCTGTCGCGCTCGAGCTCGCGCTCGATCCGCTCGACGGTCGCCTCGCGGGAGCGCAGCCAGGAGGCGACCGGCACGTCGAGCACCCGCCAGCCGAAGCCGCGCAGGATCGCCGGGCGGAAGACGAACCGCTCCTCGATCGACCCGCCAGCGCCGTCGTCGCGGTCGAGAAGCAGGCCGAGCGCATAGCCCTGCCGGTCCGGCGCGACGATGGCGAGGTCGCAGCGGAAGCTCGCCCCGCCGACATGCTCGTGCACCTCGTGCCCGCGGGCTCGCAGCGCCGCCGCCAGCGCTTCCCGGACCGGGTCCGGAGGCGCCGCCGCGCCGAAGGTCCGCGCCGCCTCCGGGTTCAGCGTGGTCAGGATCGCCTGCGCATGCTCGCTGGAGCCATGGGACTGGGCGTCGGCGAAGGCGAGGAAGGTTCGAAGCGCCCTTGCGCCGTCATTATGGACGTTGGTGATCGCCTCCGGCGCGATCGTCGAGACGATCGCCATGTGCCTGCGGGCGCGGCTGAAGATGACGTTGAGGCGCTTCTCCCCGCCGCGCTGGTTGATCGGCCCGAAGTTCATCGCCATCCGTCCGTCCGGACCGGGCGCGTAGCAGACGCTCATGACGATGATGTCGCGCTCGTCGCCCTGCACGTTCTCGAGGTTCTTCACGAACAAACCGTTGAACTGCCCGTCATCCTCCCGCGCCTCCTCTTTCTCGAGGGCGGCGGCGAAGCCGGGGTCTTCGGCGGCAAGGGCGTCGAGGGCCGCCTCGATCTCGCCCTGCTGCGCCTCGGAAAAGGCGACGATGCCGAGCGACTGGCCGGTCTCTCGTGAGAGCAGTTCGCGCACGAGCGCGGCGATGTAGCGCGCCTCGGCGGGGTTGATCCGGCCCTGGTAGACGCCGTCCGAAATCCGGTGCGTGGTGATCGGCAGATCCAGGAGGCGGTCGACGCCGCGCCCGGCCGCCTCGGGATCATCGGCCCGGATCGCGTCGGAGGACGGGGAGCTCCTCGGCAGCGCCCGGTCGGGGATGGTGACGAGCTGCCCCGCGTAGAAGGCGGCGTTGGAGAAGCTGATCAGCGCCTCCGAACGGCTCCGGTAATGCCAGGCGAGCAAAGTCGCCGGGAGATTGCGCGCCGCCTGGTTGAGCAGGCTGTCGGCGTCGAGCAGGATGGCGATCCTCTCGCCGTCCTCGTCCGCGACCACCTGCATCTCGTCCTCGGCCAGCGCGGCGGCGAAGAAGCTGGTCGGGGGCAGCTGCATCTCGTCGCCGACGACGATCACCTGGGCCGACCGGCACAAGGCCGGCACCGCCTCCTCCATCGGGATCTGGCTCGCCTCGTCGAAGACGACGACGTCGAACAGGTCCGGCTGAAGCGGCAGCGTGTCCGAGACGGAGAGCGGGCTCATCAGCCAGATCGGCTTCAGGTCGCCGACCACCCGGCCCGTCTCGTCGTCGGCGAGGTCGCGGATCGAGCGGTGGCGCATCGTCTTGCCGAACTCATGCTCGAGCTCGCGCCGGCCCGTCGCATAAGCCTTCTTGAACGCGCGTCCGGCATTGTCGAGCTGGGTTACCGAGGTCTCGGAACGCTGCACGTTGCGACGGAAGTTGGCGTGGTGGATGGCGTCGATCGCCGCCGCATTGTCGGTCCGAAGCCGCTCGCGCGCGGCGGCCGCCCGCCGGGTGAGCGTCACCAGCCGGTCGACGTCGACTCGCCGGACGTCCGGGTTGCGGCGCTCGATGCGCGCGATCGCCTCGGCGACGACGAGCGCCTCCAGGCGGGGAAGCGGAAGGTCGAGCGTTCGAAGCATCCGCGCGACCGCCGGATCGGCGTCGTCCAGCTCCAGGAGCAGGAGGGCGAGCTCCGGCAGGTCGTCGCCGCTTTCACGAAGGTCGCGGAGCAGTTCGCCGAGCGCGTCGAAGGAGAGCGAACCGGCGTCCTCGACCGCTCCGTCGAGGGCGTCCGAAAGCTGGCGCAGGAGCGGCGCGGCGGCCAGGTCCGGCGCGAGCGCGGCGGCCCGTTCGGCCGCGCCGGCGAGCCGCTCCAGCAGCAGGGCCGAGGCGCCTTCGGGCGGAGTCTCGGCCAGCGCGTCCCGCAGGGCGAGCAGGCCGGCGAGGTCGGTCGTCTGCAGGCTCGCCTCGATCCCGGCCCTCGCCTCCCGGGCCCGGGCGCGCGCCGCATGGAGATCGGCGAGGGTCCGCAGGATCGACGTGAGCGAGGGCCGGACGGCATGGGCGGCGAAGTCGTAGCGGGATAGGAGCGTCGCCTTGAGCTGGCGCCAGGGACCGCTCAGGAAGCGGAAGAAGGAGCCTTCCTTGGCCTCGGCCACCGCCAGGGCGGCGGCTGTATCGGCCGGCGACAGCGGGTCCAGCCAGGCCTGCGCGTTCGCCGCCGCCTGGGCTTCCGCCTGGTCGAGCGCGGCGAGCCCGGCCGTTCGCGCGCGCAGGTCGGCGGCCCTGGGGGACGATGGGTCCAGCAGCTCGAGCGCCCCGGCAAGGCCGGTGGCGTCCAGCCGCTCGGCAAGCTGTGCGGCGGCGAGGGCCTCCTCGAGGGCCGTCCCCGGTCCGACGGCGAGGCTGCCTCCGTCGAGCCAGCGGTCGAGCCTGGCGAGCAGCGCCTCGGCCCGGTCGACCAGCGCCTCCAGGCTCGAGGCGGGTCGTTCGCTGCGCGCGATCGCCGGGCCGAGCCGGGCCAAGGGATGGGGGGCGAAGCTCTTCTGGCCGCCCGCCTCGCGTGCGGCGCGGGCCAGCCGGTCCGCCAGCGCCCGATGGGCGTCCCAGGCGGCGAGCGTCGGCAGGGCTTCGCGCAGCGCCGGCGTCAACTCCCCGGCGGGCGGCAAGGCGGCGGCGCGGCGCACCAGCGCGCGCAGGGCTGGCCCTTCGGCACGGCTTCCGACGCTCCGGTCCCAAGCGTCGATCGTCTCGAGTTGCCCGGCAAGGACGGCGATGGTGGAGTCCCGCGCCGCGCGGGCGGCGTTGAGCCGGTCGGCGGTCTTCCCCCATCGTTCGTATTGCTGCTTGAGATCGGCGATGAAGGGCTTCTTGTCCTCCTGGCTGTCGTGGATGACGCAGGCAAGCTGATCGAGACCCGCCTGGCCGAGGCGATGGAAGACGACGTCGAGCGCGGCGCGCTTCTCGCACACGAACAGCACGCGCCGTCCCCGCGCCGCATAATCGGCGATGAGGTTGGTGATGGTCTGCGACTTGCCGGTTCCGGGCGGCCCCTGGATGATGAAGCTTCGCCCGGTCCGGGCAGGGGCGACCGCGGCGTCCTGGGTCGCGTCCGCCGCCACCACGTTCCACTGCTCCGCGAGCGCGACGGGCGGCGGCGCCTGCTGGACGAACGGGCGCGGCTCGATCGAGAAGATCTGGTCGAAGGCCGGCTGCGCCCGGTCCCGCTCGATCAGCTCGGCATAGTCGCGCACCAGCGACATCTTCTTGTAGTTGAGGTTGGCGAGGGTGACCGCGGTGAGATCCACCTGCCAGGCGAAGCGATGGCCTTCGTCGACCCCGGACGAATAGGTCATCGCCTGGCTCTCGGCGACCATCAGCGCGCTTCGTGGGGGAGGCGGGCCGCCCGCGGCCATGCGCTGCGGCAAGGGCGACGGCCGAACGAACTTCTCGAACAAGGCCGCGCCCAGCGGCCGGTAGTCGTCGCGGGCGTAGCTGAAGTCGGTCTTAGCGCTCACCGACTGGCGGGCGCCGGGCTTGCGGCGCTGGAACCGGTTCACGCGCTGCACGGCGCGCTGGAGGATGAGCCGGATCTGGGGTTTGTCCTGAAGCTCGAGCCGGACTCCGGGTTCGCTCGCATGGATCTGCCGGAGCAGGTCGTCGTGGATCTGCGACAGGGAGACCTCCCCGAGGTCGACCGTCTCCGGAAGCGCGATGTCGTAGAGCGAGCGAAGCTGATGGCGAAGCGCGGGGTTGAACTCCGCCAGATTCTCCGGACAGCGCAGCATGTAGCGGTCGGCCACCCCCTTGGCCTTGCTGAGCTCCGCCGGAAGCCAGAGAAGCGGCGAGACGATCCGCTCGTCCGGCGCTTCCTTGAGATTGTGCCAGTGGAGGAAGGCGATCACCAGCCGCAGGTTGGAGAAGCCGTATTCCGCGCGGTCGCGGCGGGTCTCCTGGATGATCCGGTCGAACGCGGAGGGCAGATGCGGCTGGTCCTCGAAGCGCAGCCAGCGGTTGAGCGGAAGCGCCTTGCCGCCGAGCACGTCGGCGGCGAAATCCCCTTTCCAGGTGCACAATTGATCGCCGCGCACCGATTCGAGGCGCATCACGATCGGCATCGAGCCTTCGGTCAGGTTGACGCTGCTTTGGGTGCTTCGGAAGTGGAGCAGGCGGTTGCGGCGCGACAGGTCGAAGAGGCGGTCGCGCAGATGCGCCAGCACCGCGGTGCGCCGCCCGCTCGTCCCCGCCGCTCCGGAGAGCGCCCGTTCGACGGCCAGGCCCGCCGGCTGGTCCCGGTAGTTTTCGAGGCGCTTGGCGAGGTCCTCGAGATCGGTGGCGCGCTCGTGGCGGTTGAGGGCGGTGGCCTCGAGGATGAGCGTGGCGACGACCGGGTGCAGCCGCGGCGCAAGCGCGAACAGGTTGCTCCGGTGCAGGGAGAAGCGCTCGACGGCGTCCGCGTCGCTCAAGTCGAGGCCGCAAGCCAGGGTCGCGAGCACCATGCCGGCCTGGAAGACGTCGGTGATCTCGTCATGGTGGCCGAGCGCGATCTCCCAGCTGCGCAGGCCCGGGAGATAGACGGGCTTGGTGATCGCCTCGTCCTCCTCCTGCCCGGCGCGCAGGTCGTCGACCCGGGTCTGCGCGCCTTCCTCGTTGGTGACCCGATATTCGCCGACGATCTTGAGCGCCGACGAGGCGTTGGGCTGGACGCGCCGGATCGCGGCGTCGTCGAGGGCCGGCGGCCGGCCGGCGCCGTCGACCAAGGCGAAGCGGCCGTCCGCCTGCTGGACCACCGTATCGGGGCCGATGTCGGCGACGAGGCCCCTGCGATGAAGCGCCGCGACTTCCCGAAAGAGGGGGACCATCGCATGGACCAGGTCCTCGGTCGGGAAGGGGCGCGAGATGCGCTGCAGCCACTCGCCGAGCCGCCGCGGCGGACGGGCTTCCCCGTTCGGCGGCCCGTCCTCGTTCGGCGGCCCGTCGACGTCCGGCGCGCTCATGCGGCCCTCGCCGCCTGGGAGACGAGCCGGTCGGCCGCCGCCCTGGTCCATTTGAGGTCCCGCTTCAGCGACTGCTTGAAGAGGTCGGTGGCGCCTATCTCCGCCGCCGCCTTGGCTGCCGCGAGCATGACCGAGTCGCGCGAGTCGCCGTCCGCCATGGCGCAGTCGAACATCAGCGCGATGAAATAGCCCCGGGTCGCGTCGTCGATCCGGTCCCTGGCGATGGCGGCGTAGTCGAACGGCGCCTCGCCGGCGCCGAAATCGGGAAACAGGCGCCTGACCTGGTTGAGCACGGCCCCCTCCGGATCCGGAACGTCCTTGAGAAAGCGGGCGAGGAAGCCCCGGGTCGCCGCCGTCAGCTCGGCCTGTCGGAGGAGGTCGAGCGCCTCGATCGACAAGGGTCCGGCGAGTCGGCGATCGAGCCATTCCTCCAGGCCCGGATCGCCGGACCACCAGCGGTCGAGGGCTCGCGCGCGAAGGAAGGATTCCGGGTGCGACTGGCCCCCCGACCGGCCGGCGCCCTCCTCCAGCTCCTCGGCCTGGCGTAGATAGGCGGCCGGATCGACGGTGCTGAGCCCGGTCATGGTCTTGACCAGCAGCGAAACCGCGGGCGCGATCTCGCCGGCGGCCAGCGCCGCCGCGCGATCGGCGTAGAGCTCGGTGACGAGGCTCATCAGCCGCGCCGTCTCGCGGTGGGACGGCGCCGCGTCGGCATAGGAGAGGGCGAGATCAAGGATGCGGCTCGCCTGGTGGAAGGCGCCGTCCTCGATCGACCAGAGGTGGAAATGGGCGAGCTCGTGCCCCATCAGGGCGAGCAGCTCCGCCGGGTCCAGCTTTTCGAGGATCGGGCCGAAGAAGATCAGGTGGACCTCGCCCGGGATGAAGCAGAGCGAGGCGTTCATCGAGCCGTCATTGGCTTGGTAGAGCGTGACGGGCGCATCGATCCCGAGGGCCGAGCGCGCGGCGTCGGCGGCGGCGAACACCTCCGGGTGGGAGCCGGGCTCGAGCCGGTAGGTCTCCCGCAGCATCGCCGCCCGGGTTTCGGCCGCCTGCTGCCGCTGCACGTCGGCGGATTGCGCCCAGGCCCAGACCTGCGGCTCGTTCTCCCGGAAATAAGCGACGATCCGGCGGTGATAGTCGAGCGGAGAAAGCTCCCGCTTCTCCGGCGTCGGTGCTTCGTCCATCCCTCCCACTTCCCGCTGATTCACCCGTCTCCGCCCCCAAGGTAGAGACAAGGTGCCCGGCCGGTCACTACCAAATCGCGAAATGCCGTCCGAAGAGAGGCGCTTAGTCCGTCTGAAGAGGGAGCGGGGCCGATCCGCGGAGGAACGATCAAGCCTGTGGGCTCACCGCCGCTTCATGAACTGGGCGGCGGCATCGCAGGCGAGGCGGTCGGCGCGCTCGTTCTCGGGGTGGCCGCTATGGCCCTTCACCCAGCGCCAGTCGATCTTGTGGGGAGCGGCGGCGTCGAGCAGCTCCTGCCACAGCTCGGCATTCTTCACCGGCTTGCGGTCCGCCGTGCGCCAGCCGTTGCGGCGCCAGCCGTGGATCCACTTGGTGATGCCGTCGCGTAGATAGACGCTGTCGGTGTGGAGGACCACGGCGCACGGTCGCTTCAGCGCCTCGAGCGCGCGGATCGCCGCCATCATCTCCATGCGGTTGTTGGTGGTGAGCGCCTCGCCGCCCGACAGCTCCTTCTCGTGCCGCCCGGCGCGGATCACCGCGCCCCAGCCGCCGGGCCCGGGATTGCCCTTGCAGGCGCCGTCCGTGAAGATCTCGACGTCGCTCAAGATCAGGCGGCGGCCTCGAGCCCGCGCGGCAGCTTGAACACCATCCGCTCGACGATCCCCTCGCTCTGAGTCTCGGTGACGTCGAAATGCGCGCGGAGGTGGTCGACCACCTCGCGCACCAGCACTTCCGGAGCGGAGGCGCCGGCGGTGATGCCGAGCGACGCCACGCCCTCGAGCCAAGCCAGGTCGATGTCGCTCGCCCGGCCGATCAGGCGCGCCTTGGCGCCCTCGCGCTGCGCGACCTCGACGAGGCGCACCGAGTTGGAGCTGTTCGGCGCGCCGATCACGAGCACCGCCTGGCACCGCCCGGCAATCTCCTTCACCGCCGCCTGCCGGTTCGACGTCGCGTAGCAGATGTCCTCGCCCAGCGGCGCCCTTATCGCGGGGAAGCGCCGCTCGAGGATGCCGATGATCTCGGCGGTGTCGTCGACCGAGAGGGTTGTCTGGGTCAGGTAGGCGAGGCTCGCGGGGTCGGCCGGCTCGACCGCGGCGGCGTCGGCGGCGGTCTCGACCAGCGTCATCTGGCCTTCGCCGACCTGGCCGAACGTGCCGATCACCTCCGGATGCCCGGCATGGCCGATGAACAGGATGTGCCGGCCTCCCTCCACCAGCCGCTCCGCCTGGCGGTGGACCTTGGAGACGAGAGGGCAGGTGGCGTCGAGATAATCGAGCCCGCGCTCCCGGGCGGCGGCGGGCACCGTCTTGGGGACGCCGTGGGCGGAGAAGACCACCGGGAAGCCGTCGGGCACCTCGTCCAGCTCGGCGACGAAGACGGCGCCCTTCTCCTTCAGACGATCGACGACGAAGCGGTTGTGGACGATCTCGTGGCGGACGTAGACCGGCGCGCCGTAGCGCTCGATCGCCAGCTCGACGATGCGGATCGCGCGGTCCACGCCGGCGCAGAAACCGCGGGGCGCCGCAATGTGCAACGTCAGGGGTGGCTTGTCTGTCGGCATGGCTGCTTTCGGGTCCCTACCGGATTGCTTGCCTCGGCGGAACCCGCTTCCTATGATCCGCGGCCTGCCATAAACGGGCGCTTCGCCCCTGCTGCCGAGATGAGGACCAAGAGCCCGTGTTCAAGTGCAAAGCGGCCGTTGCCGCGCTGATTCCCGTCCTTCTCGCCGGCTGCAGCACGGAGGGGACGGTCACCGAGCAGGGTGTGATCGTCAACCGCTCCGCCTGTCCCGCCGTCGCGATCCCGGCCTCGACCGGCGACATCACCTTGTTCAACCCGGAGAGCAGCCGCGACGCCAGCGCTATCGACGTGGTGGCGAACATCACCAATCTTCGCGCGACCTGCGACGAGACCGGGGCGAACATCGTCAGCAGCGTCACCTTCGACGTGCAGGCGCAGCGCCGCGACGCGCGGGGCGACCGCGACGTCGTGCTGCCCTATTTCGCCGTGGTCGTGCAGGGCGGCACCGTCATCCAGTCCAAGTCGGTCAGCCGGGTCGGGCTTCATTTCCCGGACGGCCAGCTGCGCGCCCAGACGCGCGGCAGCGCCTCGGCGACCGTCCAGCGCGCCTCGGTCGCGCTGCCCGAGGACATTCGCCGGCAGATCACGCGGGAGCGCAAGCCCGGCGACGCGGACGCCGCGATCGATCCAATGGCCGACCCGAAGGTGCGCGAGGCGGTGCGCCGGGTCAGCTTCGAAGTGCTGGTCGGCTTCCAGCTGACGCCGGAGCAGCTCGCCTACAACGCGACGCGTTGACACCGGAGCGCCGACGTTCCAGAGCGGCCGCGTCGCCCGGTCCCCGGACCGGTGCACGCGCGGGAGAGCGCGGCTGCCGCGAGGCCGTCGCCGCCGAAGGAGCAACCGCCCCGGAATCTCTCAGGCAGACGGGACCGCGCGCGCAAAGACACTCTGGAAAGCGTCCGCCTTGGCCGAGGCTCAGGCGGACCACCGAAGGTGTAACCCTCCGTCGCCCAGGCCATGGCGGGGAAAGCTCTCAGGTCCAGTGACAGAGGGGGACGTATTGCGACAACGATCGGCTCCGCCGGGCGTTGGAGCGGCGCCCCCGGAGACACTGAGCATGAGCGAACCCGCCGACCGCCGCCTTCCACTTCACGACTGGCACGTCGCGCGCGGCGCGCGGATGGTGCCGTTCGCCGGCTATGCGATGCCGATCCAATATGAGGGGATCCTGGCGGAGCATCGCTGGACCCGCGGCTCGGCCGGCCTGTTCGACGTCAGCCACATGGGCCAGCTCATCGTCGCCGGGCCGGAGGCGGAGGCCGGCCTCGACGCGCTGCTCCCCGCCGACCTTCGCATCCTCAAGGACGGGCGGCTGCGCTATTCCCTGCTGCTCGCGGAGGATGGCGGCATCCTCGACGACCTGATGGTGACGCGGCGCGACGACCATTTCTACGTCGTCGTCAACGGCGCCACCAAGGACGCCGACATCGCCCATATGGAGGAGCGGCTGCCGCGCGGCGCCGTGCTCGATCACATGAAGGAGCAGGCCCTGCTCGCCCTTCAGGGGCCCAAGGCGGTGGACGCCTTGTCCCGGCTGGCGCCGGGGGTGGAGGCGCTCGGCTTCATGAGCGGCGGCGCGTACGAGCTGGCGGGCGGCCCGGCCTGGATCAGCCGCTCCGGCTACACCGGCGAGGACGGGTTCGAGATTTCCGTCCCCGGCAGCCGAGTCGCCGCCGTCGCCGAGGCGCTGGCGGGCGAGCCGGAGGTGAAGCCGATCGGTCTCGGCGCCCGCGACTCGCTCCGGCTCGAGGCGGGGCTGCCGCTCTACGGCCACGATCTCGATCCGGAGACGACCCCCGTCGAGGCGGACCTCGCCTTCGCCATCTCGAAACGGCGGCGGGGCGAGGGCGGCTTCGCGGGCTGGCACCGCATCATGGCCGAGCTCGAGGGGGGGCCGATCCGCCGCCGCGTCGGCCTCGCCGTCGAGGGACGCCAGCCGGTGCGCGAGGGCGCGGCGGTGGTCGACGCGGACGGCGACGAGGTCGGCAAGGTGACGAGCGGCGGTTTCTCGCCGGTGCTCGAGGCGCCGATCGCGATGGCCTACGTCCCCGCCGCCTCGGCGGCCCCGGGCAGCGCCGTCCGCCTCGTCCAGAGAGGCAAGATTTTCGAGGCGAAGGTCGTGCCCATGCCCTTCGTCCCGCACAAATACCATCGCAAGGGAGCCGCCGTATGACCGTTTACTACACGAAGGAGCATGAGTGGGTGCGCGTCGAGGGCGACCAGGCGACGGTCGGGATCACCGATTTCGCCCAGGGTCAGCTCGGCGACATCGTCTTCGTCGACCTGCCCAGGGCGGGCCGCCAGGTGACCACCGGCGCCGAGGCCGCGGTCGTCGAATCGGTCAAGGCCGCTTCCGACGTCTACGCGCCCGTCTCCGGCGAGGTGACCGAGGCGAACAGCGCCCTCGCGGACGACCCCGCCCTCGCCAATACCGATCCTGAGGGGGAGGGCTGGTTCTTCCGTCTCCGCCTGTCCGATCCGAGCGAGCTCGACGGGCTGATGGACGCCGACTCCTACAAGAGCTTCTGCGACAGTCAGTGAGGCGGGCCGCAGCCTTGATCCTGGCCGGAAGCGTGGCGGCTTCGTGCCACCGCGAGCCCGATCGGGTGCTCTCGATCTTCGAGGTCGTCGCGAACATCGACGCGCTGAACGGCCGGACGGTCAAGGTAGGCGGCTTCCTGCCGGAATGCGGCGGCTACGACTGCCTGCTCTACGGCAGCGAGGCGGACGGGCGACGGGTGAAGGCGTGGACGGAACTCGCCCGGGCGCACCGGCGCGTGCCCGACTCCGAACTTCCCGAAGGCCTGGGGATCGGCTCGGACGACGGGTTCGACCGCAAGGCCGCGCCCTTCGTCGGCCAGTATGTGCTGATCACCGGCACGGTCGACAAACGCTGCCGCGACCACGGCGAAATGGGTTGCACGGATCGCGCGCCCGAAATCCATCCCAAGTCCATCCGGCCGTGGCAGCCGCCGGCAGGGGGACAGGGACGAGTGCTGGAGAAGAGAACGTGACGCTGAACCCCTCCTCGCAATGGTCGCCGGCCGATTATGCGAGCAACGCCGCCTTCGTGCCTGCGCTGGGAGGCGCGGCGGTCGAGCTGCTCGCGCCGCGGCCGGGCGAGCTCATCCTCGACCTCGGCTGTGGGGACGGAGTCCTGACGGAGCGGATCATCGCCTCGGGCGCCCGGGTGATCGGCCTCGACGCCTCGCCCGAGATGGTCGACGCGGCGCGCCGCCGCGGCGTCGACGCCTTCGTCGCCGATGCGCAGGCGCTCGATCTCGAAGCGCAGGCGGGGCGCTTCGGCCAGTTCGACGCGGCTTTCTCGAACGCCGCGCTGCACTGGATGCTGGATCCGGACGCGGTCGCCAGCGGCGTCTTCGCCATGCTGCGGCCCGGTGGCCGCTTCGCGGGGGAAATGGGCGGCGAGGGCAATATCGCCACGCTCCGCCAGGGCATACGCGACGAGCTTTCCGCGCGCGGCTATCCGGTGCCGGCGGAGGACCCGCAATGGTATCCGAGCGTCGAGGAGTTCACCCGCCTCTACGCCTGCGCCGGCTTCACCGCGATCAAGGCGCAGCGCATCCCGCGCCCGACGCCGCTCCCCTCAGGGGTCGCGGGATGGGTAAAGACCTTCCGCGCCGGCTGGCTCGACGTCGCCCAGGTGCCGCAGGAGGCGCGGGACGAAGTCGCCGCCGCGATCGAGGCCCGTCTCCAGCCTCTGCTCCAGCAGCCGGACGGCAGCTGGACCGCCGACTATGTCCGCCTCCGCTTCACGATGAGAAAGCCCGACTGATGCGTTACCTGCCGCTGGCCGATGCCGACCGGAGCGAGATGCTCCGCGCCGTGGGCGCCGGCTCCATCGAGGCGCTGTTCGTGGACGTGCCGGAAGCGGCGCGCCTCGACGGCAAGATACACGACCTCCCCGACCATGCGAGCGAGATGGCCGTCGAGCGCCGGCTCACCGCACTGGCGCGGAAGAACCTCGTCGCCGGCGACGTTCCCTTCTTCCTCGGCTGCGGCGCCTACCGGCACCATATCCCCGCCTCGGTCGACCATCTCATCCAGCGCGGCGAGTTCCTGACCAGCTACACGCCCTACCAGCCGGAGATCGCCCAGGGCACGCTCCAGGCCCTGTTCGAGTTCCAGACGCAGGTCGCCCGGCTCTACGGGTGCGACGTCGCCAACGCCTCGATGTACGACGGATCGACCGCCTGCTGGGAGGCGATCGGCATGGCACGGCGGATCACCCGCCGCGGCAAGGCGCTGCTCTCCTCCGGTCTCCATCCCCACTACGTCTCCGTCGCAAGGACGATGGCGCGCTTCACCGGCGACCGGCTCGAGACGGGCGCGCCGGAGCTTCGCCCGGAGCCCGACACGGACGCGCTCGCCGAGCGCGTCGACGGCGAGACGAGCTGCGTCGTCGTCCAATATCCCGACATTCTCGGCCGCATCGGCGACCTCTCGGCGCTGGCCGAGCGCTGCCACGCGGCGGGAGCCCTGCTGGTCGCCGTGGTGACCGAGCCGGTCGCACTCGGCTTGATAAGGGCGCCGGGCGAGATGGGCGCCGACATCGTCGTGGGGGAGGGCCAGTCGATCGGCGTCGGCCTGAACTTCGGCGGCCCCTATGTCGGTCTGTTCGCGACGCGCGACAAATATGTCCGGCAGATGCCGGGCCGCCTCGCCGGCGAGACGGTCGACGCGGAAGGGAAGCGCGGCTTCGTCCTCACCCTCTCCACCCGCGAGCAGCATATCCGCCGCGAGAAGGCGACGTCGAACATCTGCACCAATTCGGGCCTGTGCGCGCTCGCTTTCTCGATCCACATGACCCTGCTCGGCGAGAAGGGATTGCGGCAGCTCGCGGAGGCCAATCATCGAAGGGCGTCGGAAGCGGCGGAGCGGTTGACCGGCATCGCCGGCGTCACGCTGGTCAATTCGAGCTTCTTCAACGAATTCACCCTGCGCCTGCCCAAGGAGGCGCGACCGGTGGTGCGGGCGATGGCGGAAGGACGGGTCCTCGGCGGCGTCTCCCTGGGCCGGCTCTATCCGGGCGAGGCGAGCCTCGCCAACGGCCTGGTGGTCGCGGTCACCGAGACCGTGACCGGCGAGGATATCGAGGCTCTTGCCGCCGCGCTCGAGGAGGCGCTCGCATGACGATGAACAAAGAGGGTCGGCCGACCCGCCCCGAGGTCGCCGCCGCCGGACCGGCCCCCACCTTCACCGGCAACCGCGCGCTGATGCTGGAGGAACCGTTGCTGTTCGAGATCGGCGACGGGGAAACGACCGGCGTCGATTTCGACCCGGCTTCGCCGGCCGGCGACGATCGCCTCGGCGGACTGCGGCGCAACCGGCCGATCGGGCTGGCGGGCCTGTCGGAGCCGCAAACCGTACGCCATTACACTCGCTTGTCCCGCCAGAATTACGCGATCGATCTCGGCCTCTTCCCGCTCGGCTCGTGCACGATGAAGCACAATCCGCGCCTGTGCGAGCGAATGGCGCGGCTGCCCGGCTTCGCCGACATCCACCCGATGCAGCCGGTCGACACGGTGCAGGGGGCGCTGGAGCTGATCGTCGAGCTCGGCCGCTGGCTGGTGACGCTGACCGGAATGCACTCGGTGGCGATGAGCCCGAAGGCGGGCGCGCACGGGGAATTGTGCGGCCTGCTCGCCATCCGCGCCGCGCTCGAGGCGCGGGGCGACGCGCGGCAGGTGGTGCTGGTCCCGGAGAGCGCGCACGGCACGAACCCGGCGACCGCCGCTTTCGTCCGCTACCGGGTCGAGAGCATCCCCGCCAATGCTCGCGGCCGGGTCGATCTGGAGGCGCTGAGGAGCCGGCTCGGCCCGGACGTGGCGGCGGTGATGATCACCAACCCCAATACGTGCGGCCTGTTCGAGCCGGACATGGTCGCCATCTCCGATCTGGTCCATGCGGCGGGCGGCCTGGTCTATTGCGACGGCGCCAATTTCAACGCCATCGTCGGGCGCGTCCGCCCGGGCGACCTAGGCATCGACGCGATGCACATCAACCTCCACAAGACCTTCTCGACCCCCCACGGCGGCGGCGGCCCCGGCGCCGGGCCGGTCGTCTTCTCCGAGGCGCTGACCCCGTTCGCGCCTCTTCCCTTCGTCGAGAGGCAGGGCGATCACTACGCGCTCGTGGAGGAGGAGAATGCCGGCGAGCATCACGGCTCGAGCTTCGGCCGCATGGTCGCGTTCCACGGCCAGATGGGGATGTTCAGCCGGGCGCTGGCCTATATCCTCAGCCACGGCGCAGACGGCCTGCGGCAGGTGTCGGGCGATGCGGTGCTCAACGCCAATTACGTCCTGCGCCGCCTCGAGGACGTGCTCGACGCGCCGTTCGGGGCGAGCGGGCCGTGCATGCACGAGGCGCTGTTCAGCGACAAAGGCTTCGCCGAGGGCCTCTCCACGCTCGATCTCGCCAAGGGGCTGATCGACGAAGGCTATCACCCGATGACGATGTATTTCCCGCTGGTCGTCCACGGCGCGATGCTGGTCGAGCCCACCGAGACCGAATCCAAGGCGGCGCTGGACGAGTTCATCGGCGCGCTCCGCTCGGTGGTCGAGCGGGCCAAGGCAGGCGACGAGAGCCTCAAGGCCGCGCCCTTCCACGCGCCGCGCCGGCGGCTCGACGAGACGCAGGCGGCGCGCAAGCCGGTGCTGGTCTGGAAGGAGTCCCCCGCGGCAGAGGCGGCGGAATAGGGGCCACCGGGGCCGGCATGGCGGATAGCTTCGGTTTGAGCCCCGCCGGATAAGACCCCAGGGAAAGACAATCCGACGGCGCATGACGGCCCAACCTCCCTACACGGCGCGACGAAGCGCCCCCGCGGCGCTCCGCAACCGGGCGCCGATCGCCGCCGTGCTGCGCGACGTGCTGCCGGAGCGGGGGGTCGTGCTCGAGCTTGCCAGCGGAACGGGCGAGCATGCGGTGCATTTCGCCGGCCTCTTCCCGCACCTCGCCTGGCAACCTTCCGATCCGGACCCGGACTCGCTCGCCTCTATCCGCGCCTGGCGAGCGGCGGAGCGCCTGCCCAATTTGCGCGAGCCGCTGCGGCTGGACGCCGCCGCCGCCAAGGCCTGGCCGGCCTTGGCCGCCGACGCCATCCTCTGCATCAACATGGTCCACATCAGCCCGTGGACGGCGACGCAGGGGCTGATGCGCGGCGCCGGGCGGCTGCTCGGGCCGGGGGCGCCGCTGATCCTCTACGGGCCCTATCGGCGCGACGGCGTGCCGACCGCGCCGAGCAACGAGGCGTTCGACGCCTCGCTTCGCGCCCGCAACCCCGCCTGGGGCCTGCGCGCCCTGGACGCCGTGGAGTCCGAAGCGGAGGCGAACGGCCTTGCGCTCGACCGGGTCGTCGAGATGCCGACGAACAACCTCACAATCATGTTCCGGCGGCGCTGATCCTCAGCGCTCGTTGAACCTCGGCAGGTCGGCCTGCTCGGGCTTGTCGCTGTCGCGCACGCGGGTGACGCCGTCGCCGTCGCCGACCTCCTCGCGAAGCTCGTCCCGCGCGCCGATGTCGCGCTGCAGGTCGCCGCCGGCCGAGCCGCCGAAGGCGGGGGCGTCGTCCGCCCCCTCGATCAGGGTCGAATCGTCGATGCGGCGGGCGGTCTCGGCGCGGTCGGCGCCGCGGTCGGTGCGGTCGGTCATGATCCTCTCCTTCGTCGGGAGACTCAATGCGGCTGCCGCGCCCGCGTTCCGCCGGCCAGCCGCACCAGCAGCAGCGTCCAGCCCGCGCCGAACGCCCATCCGCCGATCACGTCGCTCGGCCAGTGGACGGCGAGGACGAGGCGGGTGAGGCCGACCAGGCCGGCGAGGACGAGCGCCAGCGCCACCGCCGGCGCGCGCAGGCGCGGCGAAGAGACGGCGAGCAGCGCGAAGCCGAGCCACGTCATCGTCGAATAGGCCGCGTGGCCGCTCGGATAGGAGAGGCTCGCCACCTCGACGAGGCGGCCGCTTTCGTCGGGCCGCGCGCGGCCGATCGCCGCCTTCTCGAACTCGACCAGCAGCCGCCCGCCGAGGATCAGGATGAGGTAGAGGATCCCGGCGCGGGGCGAGCGCAGGAAGACGAGCGCCGCGGCCCCCGCCAGCGTCAGCGGCAGCAGGATGGTCCAGTCGCCGAGATGGGTGAGGAGGCGCGCGGCCGGCACCAGCGCCGGCACGTGGAAGAGCCCGGCGAGCGCTCCGTCGGCGTCCGACGCGGGTCCGCCGAGGAAGAGCATCGCCACCCACAAGGCGGCGAGGATCGAGATGAGCAGCCAGGGGCGAAATCGGTCCATGCCGGTCCCTCGCAAACGCGCGCCGCCGCGTCGAGTCCCGCCGTGCCGACGAGCGGTTTCGCGCCCGCGACGGATCGGGAGGCGCCGGACTCCGCAATGGACCTGATCTGTGTTAGCACCGAGTCGGGGAAGCGGGGTGGGAATGGAAAGCAACGAGCGATATTGGACACGCCGTGCGGTCGAGGAGCTGCGCGCCGAGGCGCGCGCCATCACGCCCGAGGCGAAGGCGCGAAGACGGGCGCTTGCCGAAGCCTTCGCCGCCAAGGCCCGCCTCTGCCTCGCCGCCGCGCCGCGCGAGCTCGCTTGATCCGACCGTCGCCGCCGCGGCACGCATCCCGCCGCCGCCCGGAACGTTGAGGCGAAGCGCGAGGAGCCGCGCGAGGGAGTAACGCGATGGCCAGGATGCCCGCCCTGTTCATCGGCCACGGCAGCCCGATGAACACGCTCGAGCGCAACGGCTATACCGACGCCTGGCGGGCGCTCGGCCGCCGCCTGCCCCGCCCGCGCGCGCTGCTCGTCGTCTCGGCCCATTGGTATATCGGTGCGACCGCGGTGACGGCGATGGCCCGGCCGCGCACCATCCACGATTTCTACGGCTTCCCGCCCGAGCTGTTCGCCTTCGATTATCCCGCCCCCGGCGCGCCCGACCTTGCCGCGGAGGTGGTCGAGACGGTGAAGCCGCACTGGGTCGGGCTCGACCGGGACCAATGGGGGCTGGACCATGGCACCTGGAGCGTCCTCGCCCACCTCTATCCGCAGGCCGACGTGCCGGTCGTCCAGCTTTCGATCAATGCCCTGAAGCCGCTCGACTATCATCTCGAGCTCGCCGCCCGGCTGGCGCCGTTGCGCGAGCGGGGGTGATGGTCGTCGCCAGCGGCAACGTCGTCCACAACCTCCGGCGGGTGGAGTGGGGCCGGCCGGACGCGGCCTTCGACTGGGCGGAGCGGTTCGACGACGCGGTCGCGGCCCAGATGGCCGAGGCGCCGGACGGGATCCTCAAGCTGGTCGAGCATCCCGACTACGCGCTCGCCGTTCCGACGCCCGATCACTTCGTCCCGCTCCTCTACCTCGCCGGCCTCGCCGCGGCGGACGGAAAAGCGGCGGAACCCCTGCTGCGCGGTTATGCCATGGGCTCCATCTCGATGAGCGGCTACGCCCTCGGAACGGGCGCGCCGCAGGGAGAGGAGGCCGCGGGGGCGGCCACCTTGCCGGCCGGAGTCCCGCCCGATCAGACCAACATGTGAGGCGGCGCGGCGTGGCCGGGGCGAAACCGCGCCGTTGCGCACTGGACACTTGCCGCGCCGGGAGTCACCTTGGTCGTCCAAGCAGCGTCGGGGGGACGAGTCGCTTCGCGAACAAGTGAAGAGTAGACCGAGCCGGTCCCACTCTTTTCGTTCAATCGGTTCTGCCGAACAGGATTAGATCGGGAGCGGCCGCGCCAGCATCATCGTAGCTTTTGTTTGCTCTGTCTTCGCGGGAAATGCGGGTGTCCGCTGCGCCTGATCGTCGAATAACGGGGAGGAATTCGGCGTGACGATCTATAGCGGCGGCAACGGCAAGGACACGATCAACGGCGGCAGCGGCGACGACATCATCCACGGCGGCAACGGCACCGACACGCTGAACGGCGGCGCCGGCAACGACCAGATTTACGGGGACAACGGCAGCGACGATCTTCGCGGCGGTGCCGGCGACGACCTGATCGACGGCGGAAACGGCGTCGACACCGCTTATTATTCCGGCCTGATCGAGGAATATAGCTTCTTCACCAGCGCCGGCTACCTCCACATCCTTCATCAGGGCGGGGGCGGCGCGGACGGCCACGACCGGGTGGCCAATGTCGAGCGACTCGTCTTCGCCGACCGGACCATCGAGATCGGCAGCGGCCGCAACCGCCCGATCGCCGGCGACGACCATGTCTTCACCAACGAGGACGCGGGGACGCTGGCCAGCGGCGCGGCGGGCGTGCTGGCCAACGACTATGATTTCGACGGCGACCCGCTGAGCGCGACCGCCGGCGTCTTCGTGGGCACCTACGGCACGCTGACGCTGAGCTCGAACGGCACCTACAGCTATGCCCTGTCCCCCTCGGCGCAGGCGCTGGCCCAGGGGGAGAACGTCCAGGACAGCTTCAACTACATCGTCACGGACAATGACGGCAGCGACACCGGCAGACTCGTCTTCCACATCGCCGGCGTCAACGACGCTCCGACCGCCAATCCCGATGCGGCCACGACCGGCGAGAACGACGTCGTCCTGATCAACGTGCGGGCGAACGACACCGACGTCGACCATGGCGCGATCCTCGCCGTGACCGCCGCCTCGGCGCCGGCGGGCCAGGGCACCGCCTCCGTCGTCGGCGGCCAGGTCCGGTTCGATCCGGGAACCGACTTCGACTATCTGGAGGAGGGCGAGACCGCGGTCGTCACCGTCAGCTACACGATCCAGGACGAGCATGGCGCCCCGTCGGGCTCCACCGTCGCGATCACGGTCGAGGGCCGGGAGGATCCCGGCATCGTTCTCACCGGCACCGACAATGACGACGAACTGACCGGCACGTCCGGCAACGACACGATCAGCGCGCTCGGCGGCGACGACACCGTCTCGGGCCTGGGCGGCGCCGACCAGATAAACGGCGGCGACGGCTCGGACTTCCTCGACGGGGGCGCGGGCAACGACGTCATCTCCGGCGGCAACGACGCCGACATCCTGGTCGGCGGCGACGGCAACGATCAATTGTCGGGGGACGCGGGGAATGACAGCCTCTCCGGCGGGAACGGCGCAGACCAGTTGTCCGGGGGCGACGGCGCCGACTTCCTGAGCGGCGACGCCGGTAACGACGTCATCGCCGGCGGCAATGACGGCGACTTCCTCGCAGGCGGGGACGGCAACGACCAGCTGTCCGGCGGGGCCGGCAGCGACACCCTGATCGGCGAGGACGGCAACGACCAGCTGTCGGGCGGCGACGGCAACGACCAATTGTCGGGCGGCGACGGCAACGACACGCTCGACGGCGGCGACGGCGACGATTCCCTCTCCGGCGGCCTCGGCGCCAACGTGCTGACCGGGGGCCTCGGCGACGACGATATCGTCGCCGACGCCTCCGGCGGGATCCAGACGATCGACGGCGGCGGCGGCGACGACACGATCCGGATCGACTATCGCGCCTTCGCGAGCAGCGTCGTCACCGGCAGCGGCAGCGACACGATCGAGCTCGACCATGCCGACGTCGGCACGGCGGTGGTCACCGTCGCCGACTTCACGGCCGGCGCCGGCGGCGACCTGTTCCAGCTGGAGGGTGCCGGCGGCGGCCTGCTCGGCCTGCTCGAGGGCTGGGACGGCAGCTCGAACCCGTTCGGCTCGGGCTTCCTGCGGCTGCAGCAGAGCGGCGCCGATGCGGTGCTGCAATGGGACCGCGACGGCGCCGCCGGCGGGGCAATATGGGAAACGCTCGTCGTCTTCCAGAATGCGAGCGCCGCCGCCTTCACCGACGCCAATTTCGGTCCCGGCTACGCGCCCGACGGGTCGGCGCCGGCGGGCCAGACGATCACCGGCACCGATGCCGGCCAGACGCTGACGGGCACGCTCGGCGCCGACACCATCAACGCGCTCGGCGGCAACGATGTCGTGTTCGGCCGGGCTGGCGCCGACCAGATCAACGGCGGCGACGGCGCCGACTTCCTGAACGGCGAGGCCGGCAACGACATTGTCGACGGCGGCAACGGTGACGATCAGCTGTCCGGCGACGAGGGCAGCGACCAGCTGTCGGGCCAGGCGGGTAACGACAGCGTCGTCGGCGGCAACGGCAACGACCAGCTGTCGGGCGGGGACGGCGCCGACTTCCTGAGCGGGGACGCCGGCGACGACGTCGTCACGGGCGGCAACGACGACGACTTCCTGTCGGGCGGCGACGGCGACGACACGCTCGACGGCGGGGCCGGCAACGACTTCCTGACCGGCGGCCTCGGCGCCAACGTGCTGACCGGCGGGCTTGGCGACGACCAGATCGTCGCCGACGCCCTGGACGGGGCGCAGACGATCGACGGCGGCGACGGCAACGACACGATCCGGATCGATGCGCGCGTCTTCGCCAGCACGATCGTCACCGGCAGCGGCCGCGACATGATCGAGATCGACCATGCGGACGTCGGCACGGCGGCGGTGACGGTCGCCGACTTCACGCCCGGGGCCGGCGGCGACATCTTCCAGCTCGCCGGCGGCGACGGGGCGCTGCTCGGCCTGCTCGAGGGATGGGACGGCAGCTCCAACCCGTTCGCTTCCGGCTTCCTCAGATTGCAGCAGGACGGCACCGACACCTTGCTGCAATGGGACCGCGACGGCGCGGCCGGCGGCGTCGCCTGGGAGACGCTGGCCGTCTTCCAGAATACCGACGCAGGCGACTTCACCGACGCCAATTTCGCGCCCGGCTATCCTCCCGACGGCGGCGTGCCGGCGGGCGAGACGATCACCGGCACGGCGGGCGACGATTTCCTGGTCGGCTCGGTCGGCGCCGACACGATCGACGCGCTGGGCGGCCAGGACGCCGTCTTCGGTCTCGCGGGCGGTGACGTCATCAACGGCGGCGACGGCCTCGACAATCTGAACGGCGGCGAGGGCGACGACATCATCGACGGCGGCAACGGCGACGACGCCCTGTCCGGCGACGAGGGCGACGACCAGATGCTCGGTCAGGCGGGAGACGACACCTTGTTCGGCGGAGACGGCCACGACCAGCTGTCGGGCGGCGACGGCTTCGACAACCTCAGCGGGGAGGCCGGCAACGACATACTGGCCGGCGGCAACGACGACGATGTCCTGTCGGGCGGGGACGGCAATGACAGCCTCGACGGCGGCGCCGGCAACGACCTCCTCTCGGGCGGCCTCGGCTCCGACGTGCTGACCGGCGGCGCCGGCGCCGACATGTTCAGCTTCGAGCTCCCCGCCTTCGGCGCGGACCAGATCGCCGATTTCGCCAGCGGCACGGACCATATCCGCATCTCCGCGAGCGGCTTCGGCGGCGGCCTCGTCGAAGGCGGCTCGGTCTCCCTGGTTTCGGGGGCCGACCCGGTCGCATCGGCCGCGACGGGCCAGTTCCTCTACGACACCGACGACGGCAATCTCTTCTGGGACGCCGACGGGACCGGGAGCGGCGCGCCCGAGCTCATCGCGACGCTCGCCAACCTCGCCCCGCTCGCGCCTTCGGACATCTTCGTCGTGGCCTGAGCCGGCTGAACCGGCGGCTGGTGAGCCCTGCTGGATTCGAACCAGCGACCTACTGATTAAAAGTCAGTTGCTCTACCGACTGAGCTAAGGGCCCGCCGGTCAGGCCCCTAGGGGCGGGGGCCGGTGGGGTCAACCGGGCGGGGGCGGCGGAGGCGGTGGAGGAGCTGGCGGACCGTGGCGCCGGTGAGTGGGTCCCGCCAGTCCGCCGCTATCTCCGCGAGCGGCTTCAGCACGAAGGCGCGGCGGCGGAATTCAGGGTGCGGGACGACCAGTCCGCCACCGCCCCAGGCCCCGCCCGACCAGAGGATGATGTCCAGATCTAGGACGCGGGGCCCCCAGCGGCGTCCGGCCCGGCGACCGAAAGCGCGCTCGGTCTGTTTCAGGCGGTCGAGGAGGGACGGGGGGTCGAGATCGCAGTCGAGGATCGCCGCCGCATTCGCGAAGCCTCGTCCCGCCGGCCCCATGGCCTCCGTGCGGTGGATCGGAGAGAGGCGTTCCACGCCCAGCGCCTCCGCCGCCGCCCGCACCGTCGCCTCCGGCGAGCCGTGGCGGCTGCGCCGGTTCGAGCCGAGCGCAATGGCGTAGAGATTGTCGGCAGCCACGAGATTCCGTTCGGCCTGAGCTTGTCGAAGGCCCTTTCCTTACTTCCCGTCACGGCGAAAGAAAGGATGGGCTTCGACAGGCTCAGCCCGAACGGTATGGGAGGACATGGGCCTCTCCCTTCAGCTTTCCCCCGTCCCCCTGCTCGAAGCGCCGCGCGACTGCCCGCTCTGCCCGCGCCTCGTCGGCTTCCGCGAGGCGCTGCGGGAGGAGCATCCCGGCTGGTGGAACGCGCCGGTGCCTCATTTCGGGGATCCCGCCGCCTGGCTGGCGATCTGCGGCCTCGCCCCGGGCAAGCAGGGCGCCAACCGCACCGGCCGGCCCTTCACCGGCGATTTCGCCGGCCTCCTCCTCTACGAGACGCTGGCGCGGTTCGGCCTCGCCGAGGGGGATTATGACGCCCGGCCGGACGACGGGTTTCGGCTGAACGGCGTCGCCATCCTCAACTCCGTCAAGTGCGTGCCGCCCCAGAACAAGCCGACGCCGGACGAGATCGCCACCTGCACGCGCACCTATTTCCAGCCCGCGCTGGCGGCGCTGCCGAAGGTGCGGATCCTCGTCGCGCTCGGCCGCATCGCCCATGACGCGGCGGTGCGCTCGGCGGGGGGAAGGCTCTCGGCCTTTCCGTTCGGCCACCTCGCCGAGCATCGCCTGCCGGACGGCCGGCTGCTGATCGATAGCTACCATTGCTCGCGCTACAACCAGAACACCAACCGCCTCACCCGCGCGATGTTCGAGCAGGTCTTCGAGTTGGCGCTGGCGCGGCGATAAATGGGGACGCGATAAATGGGGACAGTAACTATTTTCCGCCCCGCGCTGCGGGACGAGGCCGGGCGCAGCCGAAAATAGTTACGGTCCCCATTCGTCCTTCACAGGTCCTCCGCGATCCGCCGGTAGAGGTCCGGGCGGCGATCACGGAAGAAGCCGAACGCGGCGCGGTGGGCCCTGGCCTGGGCGAGGTCCAAGGTGGCGGTGAGCACGCCCGTCTCCTCGGCGCCGAACTCGGCCAGCATGTCGCCGCGCTCGTCGCAGATGAAGCTGTGGCCGTAGAAGCGCTGGCCGTGCTCCGTCCCCACGCGGTTGGCGGCGACGACGGGGACGACGTTGGAGACGGCGTGGCCGATCATCGCCCGGCGCCACATCCGGCTGGTGTCGAGGTCGGGATCGTGCGGCTCGGCGCCGATCGCGGTCGGGAAGAGGAGGATCTCGGCGCCCATCAGCATCAGGCTGCGCGCCGTCTCGGGATACCATTGGTCCCAGCAGACGCCCGCGCCGATCGTGCCGAACGGCGACTTCCACACCTTGAAGCCCGTATTGCCGGGGCGGAAATAGAATTTCTCGGAATAGCCGGGACCGTCGGGGATGTGGCTCTTGCGGTAGACGCCCATCACCTTGCCGTCGGGGCCGATCATGGCGAGGCTGTTATAATGGTGGTGGCCCTCCGCCTCGAAGAAGCTGGTCGGGATGTAGATTTCGAGCTCGGCGGCGAGCCGCTGCATGGCGAGGACGACGGGATGCTCGCCGGCCGGGAGGGCGCGGGCGAAATGCGCCTCGTCCTGGGTACGGCAGAAATAATGGCCCTCGAACAATTCGGGCGGCAGGACCAGCCTCGCGCCCTTGCCCGCGGCCTCCCGGACGAGATCCGAGACGGCGGCGATATTCTCCTCGACGACGTCGGTGAAGGCGAGCTGCAGGGCGGCGACGGTGATCTCGGTCATGTCTCCCCCCTAACCGCTCGGATCGAGCGAAGTCGAGACTCCTGCCGGCCAGGCTCCCAAGCGCTTTCGAACGCCGCGGGAGGTTCACCCGAAGCACCAATGCACCAAAGAGGCCCAGGCGGCGAAGCCGCCTCACCTTTTCTCTCGATCGTGACCGGAGAGGCGCTACGCGCCGGGTCGCGCAAGCGCCTTTGGTGCTTCGGTGCTTCGGGTGAAACTACCCTGACGCCGCCCTGATCAGAGCGGCATCTGCTGGCTGATGCAGTGGAAGCTGCCGCCGCCGGTCAGCACGTGGTCGGCGCGAAGCCCGACGGCGCGCCGGTCCGGGAACAGCGCCGCGATCGCCTCGACCGCCGGTTCGTCGCTCGACGTGCCGTAGAGCGGCACGACGACGGCCGCGTTGCCGATGTAGAAGTTCATGTGCGACGCCGGGACGAGCTCGCCCTCCCGAAGCACCGGGCCGGGGGAGGGGATCGGCGCCACCTCCAGGCCGAACCCTTCGGCCCGCCGGCGCGCATCCTCGAACACGGCCGCATTGGGATCGTCCTTCCCGGCCGGCGCCGGGATCGCGAGTCGTCCTTCGCCGACGAAGCGTGCGAGGTTGTCGACATGGCCGTCCGTATGGTCGTTGAGCAGCCCCTCGCCCAGCCACAATATCCGGTCGAGCCCGAGGTCGGAGCGGAGCCGGGATTCGACCGCCTCGCGGCTCATCGCGGGGTTGCGATTGGGGTTCAGCAGGCATTGCTCGGTGGTGACGGCGAGGCCGGTGCCGTCGACGTCGATGGCGCCGCCCTCGAGCACCCATTCGTGGCGGATCGGCTCGAGTCCGGCGGTCTCGGCGAGGCGGAGGCCGACCGTGTCGTCGCCCTCCAGCTCATATTTGCCGCCCCAGCCGTTGAACCGGAAGCTCCTGGCCGTTCGCGCGCTTCCGGTGCCGAGCAGGATCGGCCCGGTATCGCGCAGCCAGATGTCGCCGAACGGCTCCTGCACGACGGTGGCGAAGGGCGCGAGCGCGCGCGCCGCTCGGGCCGAGGCCGGGTCGGCGGCGACGAGGCGCACCTCCTCGCCGGCGCCGCCGGCATGGACGGCGGCGGCGAAGGCGGCGACCTCCTCCCGGGCGGGGCCGAGATCCGACTGCCAGAGGTCCTCGTGGCTCGGAAAGCCGATCCACACCCAGGCGTGCGCCGCCCATTCCGGGGGTTGGCGGGGGGGCACCGGCCGCCTGGCGGCAGGAGAGGGAGGGGGCGCGTCCATGGGCCGAGCGCCTTTGCAAATAGGGGGCGGCGACGCAAGCGGCGCGGGCTTGCGGCGGCGCCCGCGACGTGCATAATCGAAAACGGGGCATAGGGGGTCGTTACATGTTCAAAACGATGATGTTGCCGCTGGCGGCGCTGCTCGCCTTGCCGGCACAGGCACAGGCACAGGCACAGGCACAGGCACCGGCGCCGGCCAGCGCCCCGGCGGCGGCGGATCCCGCGATCCGCTTCGGCGCGCGGCAGTCGGTCCAGGACGTCAGCCTCTCGCCGTCGGGCGGGAAGGTCGCCTTCATCGCGCCGGGGCGCGGCCGTGGGACGATCCTCTACACGGTGGACCTGGCGGCGGGCGGCAACCCCAAGGTCGCGCTGACCGCCGACGGCGACCCGGAGCGGATCACCGGCTGCAACTGGGTGTCGGAGGCGCGGCTGGTCTGCAGCATCTACATGCTGGTTCAGAGCGCCGGCGAACTGCTGCCCTTCACCCGCGTCGTCGCGGTCGATGCCGGCTCGGGCAACCTGAAGCTGCTCAGCCGCGCCATCCGCCCCGACGACGTCGGCTTCTCGCTCGGCGGCGGCGGGGTGATAGACTGGCTGCCGAGCGAGGAGGGCGCGGTGCTGATGGGCCGCGAATATGTGCCCGAGGAGAAGCTCGGCAGCCACATGATCGACAAGCGCGAGGGCTATGGCGTCGACCGCATCGACACGCGCAGTCTCTCGGTCAAGACCGTCGAGTCGCCGCGGCCCAACGCCGTCGAATATATCAGCGACGGCCGCGGCACGGTGCGCATCATGGGCGTGCGCGGCGTGGCCGGCGCAACCGGCCAGGACACCGGCACGATCGACTATTTCTACCGCGCCAAGGGCTCGCGCGACTGGAAGAAGCTCGGCACCCTCAACTATCTCAGCAACGACGGCTTCAATCCCTATGCCGTCGATCCCGACCTCGACGTCGCCTACGGCTTCCGCAAGAAGGACGGGCGCCTCGCCCTCTACACGCTGGCGCTCGACGGCTCGGGGCGCGAGACCCTGGTCTACGCCCACCCGGAGGTGGACGTCGACGGCCTGGTCCGGATCGGGCGCAACGGCCGCGTCGTCGGCGCCACCTACGTCACCGACAAGCGCGGCGCGGTCTATTTCGACAAGGGGCTGGAATCGCTCGCCCGCTCGCTCTCCAAGGCGCTGCCAGGCCTGCCGCTGGTCCGCTTCCTCGATTCGAGCGCCGACGAGGGCAAGCTGCTCCTGTGGGCGGGCAGCGACACGGATCCCGGCCGCTACTTCCTCTTCGACAAGGCGGCCAAGAGCCTGAACGAGCTGATGCTGACCCGGCCCGAGCTGGAGGGCGCGACGCTGGCGGCGGTGAAGCCGGTCACCTATCGGGCCGCGGACGGCGCGCAGGTGCCCGCCTACCTCACCCTCCCGCCGGGCAGCGACGGCCGGAAGCTGCCCGCCATCGTCATGCCGCACGGCGGCCCCGGCGCCCGCGACGAATGGGGCTTCGACTGGCTCGCGCAATATTTCGCCAATCGCGGCTATGCCGTGCTGCAGCCCAATTTCCGCGGCTCGACCGGCTATGGCGACACCTGGTTCGAGAAGAACGGCTTCCAGTCGTGGCGCTCGGCGATAGGCGACGTCGACGATGCGGGCAAGTGGCTGGTCGCCCAGGGCATAGCCGATCCCGCCAAGCTCGCCATCTTCGGCTGGTCCTATGGCGGCTATGCGGCGCTGCAGGCGAACGTGCTCGATCCGGGCCTCTACAAGGCGGCGGTGGCGGTGGCGCCGGTCACCGACCTCCCCGCCGTCGCGCGGGAGTGGCAGGGCTGGAGCAACCACCGCATCACCGCGGCGATGATCGGCTCGGGGCCGCACCTTCGCGAAGGTTCGCCGGCGCAGAACGCCTCCGCCTTCCAGGCCCCCGTCCTCATCTTCCACGGCGAGCTCGACCGGAACGTCGGCATCCAGCAGTCGCGGACGATGGCGGCGCGGCTGCGCGAGGCCGGCAAGAATGTCGAGCTCGTCGTCTATCCCAAGCTCGACCATTATCTCGACGATTCCGAGACTCGCGCCGACATGCTCCGCCGCGCCGACGCCTTCCTGCGCGCCGCGCTGAAGCTTCCCTGAGCGAGCGCTCGACGAAGAAGGGCGGCCCCTCGCGGAGCCGCCCTTTCTTGTCCTGCCCTTAGGGCGAAGATCAGCGCGAGTAGAACTCGACGACCAGGTTCGGCTCCATCCGCACCGGATAGGGCACCTCGTCCAGCGTCGGCACGCGGGTGAAGGTGATCTTGGCGGTGCCGTCGGGCGCGACGTAATCGGGGATCTCGCGCTCGGAAAGGCCCTGCGCCTCCATCACCAGCGCCATTTCCTGCGCCTTGGAGCCCAGCGTCACCTCGTCGCCGACATTCACCCGCCGCGAGGCGATGTTGCACTTGACGCCGTTGACGCGAATGTGGCCGTGGCTGACGAGCTGGCGGGCCGCCCAGATAGTCGGCGCGAACTTGGCGCGGTAGACCACCATGTCCAGCCGGCGCTCGAGCAGGCCGATGAGGTTCTGGCCGGTGTCGCCCTTCATCCGCGACGCCTCGGTGTAGGTGCGCTTGAACTGCTTCTCGGTGACGTCGCCGTAATAGCCCTTGAGCTTCTGCTTGGCGCGCAGCTGGATGCCGAAGTCGGACATCTTGCCCTTGCGGCGCTGGCCGTGCTGGCCGGGGCCGTATTCGCGCTTGTTGACGGGGCTCTTGGGCCGTCCGAAGACGTTCTCGCCCATGCGGCGGTCGAGTTTGTACTTGGCGCTGCTGCGCTTGCTCATGTCGGGTCCAATCTGCTTGGTTTCACGTGTCCCGGAACCGCACCGCCACGCCAGGATGCGTGACGCGGCTGCCGCTTCACCGGGGTGCGGAGCCAATTGCGAAGGCGGCGACATGGCCGCTGGGCCCGCCAAAGTCAACCTCGACAGGGGCTTGGCGGCCGCTAAAGAGGCGGGCCATGACCAACGAGCGGGTGAAGCCGGCGGACTGCCGGACGATGGCGGAGGTGCGCTTCGGCGTCGATCGGCTGGACGAGGCGATCGTGGCCCTGATGGCCGAGCGCTTCGGCTACATGGATGCCGCGGCACGGATCAAGCCCGTGCGCGAGGCGGTTCGGGACGAGGCGCGCAAGGCGCAGGTCCTCTCCAACGTCGTCCGCCGCGCCGAACGGGCCGGGGCGCCGCCCGCCGCCGTCGCGGAGGTCTATGAGACGCTGATCGAGGCCTCGATCGCCTACGAGCTGGAGCGCTTCGACGAAGCCCGCCGCTGACCTCCCCGCCCTTCGGCAAGGGCGCGCACGACGCCCCGCATCGCCTGCACCTCCCGGTTCGACCAGCCCGCCTTGGTGAGGATGGTGCGGATCGTGTTCTTGGTGGCGGGCGTCCGGTCGGGCGGATGATAGTAATCGGCTTCCTCCAGCGCCGCCTCGAGCTGGCCGATCAGCCCTTCGAGCTGCCCCTGCGTCGCTCGGGGCTCGGCCGGCTCCCCCTCGGTGGGGACGGCGAGGTCGCCGTTCTTCGACCATTCGTAGGCGAGCAGGATCACTGCCTGGGCAAGGTTGAGGGAGCGGAATTGCGGATTGATCGGCACGGTCACGATCTTGCCGGCGATCGCCACCTCGTCGGTCTCCAGCCCCGAGCGCTCGGCGCCGAACAGGATGGCGCACGGCTCGCCATGGCCGCGTATCTCCCGCGCCGCCTCTTCCGGCGAGACGACCGGCATGACCAGCCCGCGCTTGCGCACCGTGGTGGCGTAGACGTGGGGGCAGTCGGCCACCGCCTCCGCGACGCTGCCGAACACCCGCGCCCCCTCCAGCACGAGGTCCGCCCCCGAGGCCGCGGGCCCGGCGGACGGATTGGGCCACCCGTCGCGCGGGCTCACCAGCCGCAGGTCGGTCAGCCCGAAATTGAGCATCGCCCGCGCCGCCTTCCCGATATTCTCCCCCAGCTGGGGCCGAACGAGGACGATGGCGGGGGCGATTGCGGCCCGTGGGGTGACGGCCTCTGCTTCGCTCGACGGGGTGTCTAGGCTTCGCTCGACACGAACGGCAGGAGATGAGGCTTGAACCTCAACCGTTCGCCCCGAGCGAAGTCGAGGGGCCCTGTCGAGCGAAGTCGAGACCCGTTCCGCCCGCTCCCCGGGCGGAACGGCCGCCTCGCTGACGCCCTGCCAGTCTCCCCTGATCAACGCCTCCTTTTTGGCGCGAGACCATCCTTTGATCCGCAATTCCGCCTCCAGGGCCTCGGCGCGGGTCGGGAATTCCTCGGCCCACATGAATTCGACTGGCCGCTTGTCATGGGTGTAGCCACGGATTGCGCCACTCTGGTGTTCGGCGATCCGCCGCTCGAGATCGTCGGTATGGCCGGTGTAATAGACACCGTTGGCGCAGCGCAGGATGTAGGTCCAGAAGCTCATCAGCGGTCTCGGCTACGCTCGACGGGGTGTCTCGACTTCGCTCGACACGAACGGTCGTAGGTGTCCCGCTCCCTATCCGTTCGGCCTGAGCGAAGTCGAGGGGCCAGGTCGAGCGAAGCCGAGACCTGCTTCCGATTCAGGACGAGGAGGGCTCCTGGCCTACCCCGCCCACCGTTCCCGCGAATTCCTCGAAGTCCTTTGCTTCGCGGAAGTCCTTGTAGACGCTGGCGAAGCGTATGTAGGCGACCGGGTCTAGGGCTTTCAGGCCGTCCATCACCATCTGGCCGATGCGGGTGGAGGGGATCTCGCTCTCGCCGAGCGTCTCCACCTGGCGCTGGATCGAGGAGACGAGGCGGTCGCGCCGTTCGGCGGGGACGGGGCGCTTGCGGCAGGCGATGGCGATCGAGCGTTCGAGCTTGCCGCGGTCGAACGGCTCGCGTCGCTGGCCGCTCTTCACCACGACGAGGTCGCGCAGCTGCACCCGCTCGAAGGTGGTGAAGCGCGCGCCGCAATCCTCGCATTGGCGGCGACGGCGGATGGAGGCGCCGTCCTCCGCGGGACGGCTGTCCTTCACCTGGCTGTTCTCGTGGGAGCAGAAGGGACAGCGCAATTAGAGGTCCTGATAGATGGGGAAGCGCGCGCAAAGCTCGCGCACCCGCACCTTGACCGCGGCCTCGACCGCCCCGTTGCCGTCATGCCCGTTCGCCTTCAGGCCTTCCAGCACGTCGGCGATCATGTCGGCTATGTCGCGAAACTCGGCGACGCCGAAGCCTCGGGTGGTGCCGGCGGGCGAGCCGACCCGGATGCCGCTGGTCTTGACCGGCGGCAGCGGGTCGAACGGGATGCCGTTCTTGTTGCAGGTGATGGCGGCACGCTCCAGCGCCTCGTCCGCGTCCTTGCCGGTGATTCCGAGCGGGCGCAGGTCGACGAGGGCGAGATGGGTGTCGGTGCCGCCGGCGACGAGGTCGGCGCCGCGCTCCTTCAGCCGCCCGGCGAGGGCCTTGGCATTGGCGATGACCGCGCGCGCATAGCTCCTGAAGCCCGGCTGCAGCGCCTCGCCGAAGGCGACCGCCTTGGCGGCGATGACGTGCATCAGCGGCCCGCCCTGAAGGCCGGGGAAGACCGCGGAGTTGATCTTCTTGGCGATGTCGGGGTCGTCGGTCAGCACCATCCCGCCGCGCGGCCCGCGCAGCGTCTTGTGGGTCGTGGTCGTCACCACATGGGCATGCCCGAACGGGGAGGGATGCTCGCCGGCGGCGACGAGGCCGGCAAAATGGGCCATATCGACCATGAGGATCGCGCCCACCTCGTCGGCGACGGCTCGGAAGCGGGCGAAATCGATGTGGCGCGGATAGGCCGAGCCGCCGGCGATGATCAGGGTCGGCCGGTGCTCCTTCGCAAGCGCCTCCACCTGGTCGAAGTCGATAAGGTCGTCCTCGCGCCGCACGCCATATTGGACGGCGTTGAACCACTTGCCCGACAGCGCCGGCCTGGCCCCGTGGGTAAGGTGGCCGCCCGCGTCGAGCGACATGCCCAGGATCGTGTCCCCGGGCCTGGCGAGCGCCAGCATCACCGCGCCGTTCGCCTGCGCGCCGCTGTGCGGCTGGACGTTGGCGAAGCCGCAGCCGAACAATTGCCTGGCCCGCTCGATCGCCAGCGTCTCGACCGCGTCGGACGGGGCGCAGCCCTGGTAATAGCGCCGCCCGGGATAGCCCTCGGCATATTTGTTGGTGAGCACCGAGCCCTGCGCCTCGAGCACCGCGCGCGAGACGATGTTCTCGGACGCGATCAGCTCGATCTGGTTCTGCTGGCGGTCGATCTCGGCGGCGATCGCGGCGGCGACCTTGTCGTCGGCCTCGGCCAGCCGGCCAATGAAGAATCCTCGCGGCTGGACCTCGGACGGATCGTTGGCGGCTCGGCTGCTCATGCGGGCTCCGTGGTGGCGAAGGCGGGATTGGAAAGCTTGTCGACTCGGCGCTGGTGGCGGCCGCCGGCGAAAGGGGTGGCGAGGAATTGGTCGACGCAGTCGCGCGCCGTCTCGATCCCGATCAGGCGGGCGCCCAAGGCGAGCACGTTGGAATCGTTATGCTCGCGGGCGAGCCGCGCGGCGAGCCCGTCCGACACCAGAGCGCAGCGGCAGGCGGGGTGGCGGTTGACCGAGATGGAGATGCCGATGCCGGAGCCACACAGCGCGATCCCCCGCGCCGCGTCGCCACGCGCGACCGCCTCGGCTATCCGGTAGCCGTAATCGGGATAGTCCACGCTGTCCGTCGAGTTCGTTCCGAGGTCGAGCACGTCGAACCCCCGCTCGCGGAGATGGTCGGCGAGCATGGCCTTCATCTCGAACGCGGCGTGATCGGATACGATGGCGACTCGCTCGGCCACGGATAATCCTCGCAGGAAGGTATCGCCGACCCTTAGCCAAGGCCGTTCCCGGTGTCGATTGAGGATGAACCTTTCGCCGGCCTCTGCTAGTTTGAGCAACGATGAACAGGCCCGAGCCACATCTGCGCCTACCGGTCGTCGCGCCTGCGGGATTCACCGCGGCCGAATTCCTCCATATGGTGGATCTCGGCGCGTTTGCGGGCATGAAGGTGGAGCTGAACGATGGCCAGATCGTCCGCATGACCCCGCCTTATACGGATCATGCGGTCGCGCAGTCGCTCGTCCTGCGTGCCCTGTTCGACACGGTTCGATCCGACGGGGCGAGAGTGGTGTCGGAAATCGGCATCCTGCTCGGTGAAAGGACGGTGAGGGCGTTCGACGCGGCGGTGATCGCCAGGCCTGCGCTTCGCCACAAGATCCTCAAGCCCGAGCACGTGATCCTGGGAATCGAGATATCCGATACCACGCTGGACCGCGATCTCGGCGAAAAGCTTCGCGACTATGCGTCAGCGGGGATATCCAATTATTGGGTGGTGGATGCCAAGGCGCGGGCGGTTCACGACATGTCTCGGCCGGCCCGCGACGGGTATCGGGATCGGCAGGTCGTGAGATTCGGCGAGCCGTTGGAATTGCCTCAAGGTCTAGGGACGATCCGGCTCGGCTGAGCTCAGGCCGCCAGGCGGAGCTCCAGCCGGCTCCAGATCTCGACAAGCGCGCCGGCGAGCGCCCGCATCATCTCTTCGTCGTGGGCGGGGCCGGGAGTGAAGCGCAGCCGCTCGGTGCCGCGCGGCACCGTCGGATAGTTTATCGGCTGAACGTACATGCCGTATTCGGCGAGGAGGATGTCGCTGATCCGCTTCGCCTTGACCGGGCAGCCGACCATCAGCGGGACGATGTGGGTGGTGGACGGCATCACCGGCAGGTGCGCCTCCGCCAGGATCGCCTTCAGCCGCGCGGCATGCGCCTGCTGCGCCTCGCGCTCGGCCGAGGAGCGCTTGAGGTGGCGGACGCTGGCCAGCGCCCCGGCGACCAGCACCGGCGACAAGGAGGTGGTGAAGATGAAGCCCGGCGCGTAGCTTCTCACCACGTCGACGATGTTGCGGTCGGCGGCGATATAGCCGCCCATGATGCCGAACGCCTTGCCGAGCGTGCCCTCGATCACCGTCACCCGGCCGGCGACCTCGTCGCGCTCGGAGATGCCGCCGCCGCGCGGGCCGTACATGCCGACGGCGTGGACCTCGTCCAGATAGGTGATCGCTCCATATTTGTCGGCGAGGTCGCACAAGGCGGCGATCGGGGCGACGTCGCCGTCCATCGAATAGACGCTCTCGAAGGCGATGAGCTTCGGCGCGTCCGCATCCTCGGCGGCGAGCAGCGCCTCGAGGTGGGCGAGGTCGTTGTGGCGGAAGACGCGCTTCTCGCAGCCCGAGTTGCGGATGCCGGCGATCATCGAGGCGTGGTTCAGCTCGTCCGAGAAGATGATGCAGCCGGGAAGGAGCTTGCCCAGGGTCGAGAGAGTCGCCTCGTTCGAGATGTAGCCGGAGGTGAAGAGGAGCGCCGCCTCCTTGCCGTGGAGGTCGGCGAGCTCGGCCTCCAGATCGACATGGTAATGGGTGTTGCCGCCGATGTTGCGGGTGCCGCCCGAGCCGGCGCCGACGTCGTGCAGCGCCTCCTCCATCGCCGCGACCACGTCGGGATGCTGGGCCATGGCGAGATAGTCGTTCGAGCACCAGACGGTGATCGGCTTCGGACCGTTATGGCCGGCGAAGCAGCGGGCGTTGGGGAAGCTGCCCTTGTTGCGCAGGATGTCGATGAACACGCGATAGCGGCCTTCGGCGTGAAGCCGGTCGATCGCCTCGGCGAAGATGCGTTGATAGTCCAAGAGCTTCCCCGGTCTTCCCGCTCCCTAATATAATTCGGCGCGGCAAAAGGCTAGAGCGTCTCGACGCGGTTTAATCCGAAACGGGCGAGACCCGGCCGGTAGGAGTCGAGCGCCGCCGCCGGCCCGGTGAACAGTGCGACCGGCGCCGGCGCCTCCCCGGGCCAAGCGCGCTCGCGGGTGAGCCACGCCGTCCGCCGGGCGATGCCCTCCTTGCCGTCGACGAAGGCGACCGGCCGGGGCGCGGCGGCGGCAAGCTCCTCCTCGACGAGGGGGAAATGGGTGCAGGCGAGGACGATCGTGTCCACCTCGTCCCCACCCGGCTGGGCGAAGAGGCCGGCCATCGCCTCGCGATAGTCGTCCGGGGCTCCCGGCTCGCCGCGCAGCTTGCGCTCGGCGAGCTCGACCAGCGCGGCGCTGCCGTGGCGCAGCACGCGGCAGTCGGCGGCGAACTCCGCGGCGAGGCGGTCGACATAAGGCTGGCGCACCGTCGCCTCGGTGCCCAGCACGCCGATCGTGCGCGTCCGCGACAAGGCGGCGGCGGGCTTGATCGCCGGGACGGTGCCGACGATCGGCAGGTCCAGCGCGCCCCGCACCGCGTCGAGGGCGATGGTCGAGGCGGTGTTGCAGGCGATGACGATCAGCTCCGGGTCGAACCGCTCGGCGAGGCGGCCGAGCAGCGCCGGCACGCGCGCCTCGATCAGCGCCGCGGGCTTGGTGCCGTAGGGATAGCCGGCCCGGTCGGCGACGTAGACCAGCGGCGCCGCCGGCAGCCGGGCGCGGATGGCGGCGAAGACCGAAAGGCCGCCGACGCCGGAATCGAAGACGAGGAGCGGCCTTGCGCGGGTCATCCCGGCCCGTTTAGCGTCGGCGGGGCGCGCCGCAAGGGACCGGGCCCGTCTATTTTCGTGGAATCGCTTGCGCCGGCCCCGCGCTTTGCTAAACTTCACTCCAGGGAGCCCGCCATCATGGACGCCGCGATCGTCGCACCGCCGTTGCTGTCGCTTCTCGCCGGCTATCTGCTCGGCTCGATCCCGTTCGGCCTCCTTCTCACCCGTATGGCGGGGGCGGGCGACCTGCGGGCGATCGGCTCGGGCAATATCGGCGCGACCAACGTGCTGCGCACGGGCCGAAAGGGCCTCGCCGCCGCGACCCTCCTCCTCGATCTCGCGAAGGGCACGGCGGCGGTCGTCCTCGTCGATCTGGTCTTCCCCGGCGGGGCCCAGATCGCGGCGATCGGCGCGCTGCTCGGCCACCTCTTCCCGGTGTGGCTGCGCTTCGCCGGCGGCAAGGGCGCGGCCACCTACATGGGCCTGGTGCTCGGCTTCGCCCTGGCCGGCGCGCTGAGCTGGATCGCGCCGGCCGCCTACGCCGCCGCCTGGCTCGGCACCCTCGGCCTCACCCGCTATTCCTCGGCGGGCGCGCTCGCCGCCGCGGCCGCGGCGCCCCTCGCCGCCTTCCTCCTCGGCCGGTTGGACCTCGCCTTGCTCTTCCTCGGCTTCACTTTGCTCGTCGCGTGGAAGCATGCGGGCAATATCGGCCGTCTCGCCGCGGGCACGGAGCCGCGCGTCGGCCGGAGCGCCAATGCCTGACCTTTCGGAGGATCAGCTCGCGCGGCTGCGGCTGATCCGTTCGGAGAGCATCGGACCCGTCACCTATTTCCAGCTCCTCGCCCGCTTCGGCTCGGCCGCCGCGGCGATCGAGGCGATTCCGGACCTCGCCGCGCGCGGCGGCGGCCGTCCGCCCCGCCTCGCCAGCCGGGCGGCGGTGGAGCGCGAGGTGGACGCGGTGGCGCGGGTCGGCGCGCGCTACCTGTTCCTCGGCCAGGGCCTCTACCCGCCGCTCCTCGCCGAGCTGGAGAGCGCGCCGCCGGCGCTGATCGCGAAGGGCCACCTCGTCCTGCTCGACAAGCCGGCGGTGGCGATGGTCGGCGCCCGCAACGCCTCCGCCGCGGCCTGCCGCTTCGCCCGCGGCCTTGCCGGACGGCTGGGCGAGGCGGGGACGGTGATCGTCTCGGGCCTCGCCCGCGGCATCGACACCGCCGCCCATGACGGTGCGCTGGAGACGGGCACGGTCGCCGTCGTCGCCGGCGGCGTCGACATCTTCTACCCGCCGGAGAACGAGGCGAGGCAGCGCGCCATCGCCGAACGGGGCCTCGTCCTCGCCGAGCAGCCGCCCGGCACCGAGCCTCGCGCCCGCCACTTCCCCTCCCGCAACCGGATCATCGCCGGCCTCGCCCAGGGTACCGTCGTGGTGGAGGCGGCGCCTCGTTCGGGCTCGCTGATCACCGCCCGGCTGGCGGCGGAGGCGGGCCGGGAGGTGATGGCGGTGCCCGGCTCGCCCCTCGACCCGAGGGCTCAGGGCTGCAACCAGCTCATCCGCGAGGGCGCGACCCTCGTCCAGAACGCCGAGGACGTGATGGAGGCGGTGAACCCGCTTCGCCTGCGCCCCTTCCGCCAGGCGGAGCGGACCTACGTCCCGGCCGGCGTCGACGCGGCCGTCGCGGCGGCCGACCGCGACGCCTTGCTCGCGCTGCTCAACGCCACCCCCGTCCCGGTCGACGAGCTGGTCCGCCAGTCGGAACTCGCCACCGCCGCGGTGCAGACGATCCTCCTCGAGCTGGAGCTGGCGGGAAGGCTCGAGCGCCATGCGGGCGGCCGGGTGAGCCTTATCCCATGAACCTGCCCACGCGCCTTCCTCCCCGGCCTTTGCCGGGGAGGGGGACCGGGCAAAGCCCGGTGGAGGGGTCAACCTCTCCCTCGACGCCCCTCACTCTCGTGCAACGCGCCCGTCGCCTTCGCCGACGCATGTCTCCCCCCGAGATCCTCCTCTGGCAGCACCTCCGCACCCGGCCCGGCGGCTTCAAGTTCCGCCGCCAGCATCCCGCCGGTCCCTATGTTCTCGACTTCTTCTGCCGCGAGGCTGCCCTGGCCATCGAAGTCGATGGCGACGCCCACGGGATGGGGGAGAACCCGCGACGCGACGATCGCCGGGACGCCTGGCTGGCCGCCCGCGGGGTGGCGACCCTCCGTTTCCTGGCTTCCGACGTCCTTCGCCACCTCGACGCCGTGGCGCTGCACGTCCGCCAAACCTGCGCTTTGCGCGCCCCTCCACCGCCCTGCGGGCGGTCCCCCTCCCCGGCAAAGGCCGGGGAGGACTGAGCCGGCGCCTTCCTCCCCGGCATTCGCCGGGGAGGGGGACCGGGCAACGCCCGGTGGAGGGGCAGGGCGAGATAGGCTCGCGGGGCGCTTGACGGCACCGCGCCGAGCTTATCACCCTACGCGTACGTACGTGTAAGGACCTCCCTGCCCATGAAGCTCGTCGTCGTCGAATCGCCCGCGAAGGCGAAAACCATCGAGAAGTATCTCGGCCGCGACTATCGCGTGCTGGCCTCCTACGGGCACGTCCGCGACCTGCCGGCCAAGGACGGCTCGGTCGATCCCGACTCGGGCTTCGCGATGGAGTGGGAGACCTATCCCGACAAGGCGCGGCAGCTGAAGGCGATCACCGACGAGGCGAAGAAGGCCGACGCGCTGATCCTCGCCACCGACCCCGACCGCGAGGGGGAGGCGATTAGCTGGCACGTGCAGGAGGTGCTGCGCAAGCGGCGGGCGCTGCCCGACGATGTCGAGCGGGTCACCTTCAACGCCATCACCAAGGCGACGGTGACCGAGGCGATGAAGCATCCGCGCGCCCTCGACGAGGATCTGATCGACGCCTACCGCGCCCGGCGCGCTCTCGACTATCTCGTCGGCTTCACCCTCTCGCCGGTGCTTTGGCGCAAGCTGCCGGGCGCCAAGTCGGCGGGCCGGGTCCAGTCCGTGGCGCTGCGCCTCGTCGTCGACCGGGAGCGGGAAATCGAGATATTCCGCGCCCAGGAATATTGGTCGGTCGAGGCGCTGATGGAGGCGGACGGGCAGGAATTCCTCGCCCGCCTGGTCCGCTACGAAGGGAAGAAGCTCGACCGCCTGTCGATCGGCGACGGCAGGACGGCCGAGGCCGCGAAAGCGGCGGTCGAGGCGGGGCGCTTCACCGTCGCCTCGGTCGAGACCAAGCCGCTCAGCCGCAATCCGCCGCCGCCCTTCACCACCTCGACGCTTCAGCAGGAGGCGGCGCGCAAGCTGGGCTTCGCGGCGAGCCACACGATGCGCATCGCCCAGGCGCTCTACGAGGACGGGGCGATCACCTACATGCGCACCGACGGCGTCCAGATGGCGCCCGAGGCGGTGTCGGCCGCCCGCAAGGCGGTGGTGGAGCGCTACGACAGCGGCTACGTTCCGGACCGACCCCGCCATTACGAGACCAAGGCGAAGAACGCGCAGGAAGCGCATGAGGCGATCCGCCCGACCGACTTCTCCCGCGATCGCGCCGGCTCGGGCGAGCATGGCCGCCTCTACGAGCTGATCTGGAAGCGCGCGCTTGCGAGCCAGATGGCCTCGGCCCGGCTGGAGCGGACGACGGCGGAACTGTCCGACGGGACCGGCCGGACTGCGCTCCGCGCCACCGGCCAGGTCGTGCTCTTCCCCGGCTTCCTCGCTTTGTACGAGGAAGGGCGGGACGACGAGGGCGACGAGGATTCGCGCCGGCTGCCGCGGCTCCGCGAGGGCGACTCGCCGGCCAAGAAGCGGGTGATCGCCGAGCAGCATTTCACCCAGCCGCCGCCGCGCTACTCGGAGGCGAGCCTGGTCAAGAAGATGGAGGAGCTGGGCATCGGCCGACCCTCCACCTATGCGGCGACCCTTCAGACGCTGAAGGACCGCAATTACGTCACGCTGGAGAAGAACCGCTTCATCCCGCAGGAAAGCGGCCGGCTGCTCACCGCCTTCCTGGAGCGCTTCTTCGAGCGCTACGTCTCCTACGATTTCACCGCCCATCTCGAGGACGAGCTGGACGACATTTCCGGCGGCCGGATGGAATGGCAGCAGGTGCTCGAGGCCTTCTGGCGCGACTTCAAGCCGAAGACGGCCGAGATCATGGAGCGCAAGCCCTCCGAGATCACCGTCGCGCTCGACGACTTCCTCTCGCCCTGGCTGTTCCCCGACAAGGCCGACGGCTCCGACCCGCGCCTCTGCCCGGCCTGCGGGGAGGGGAGGCTGGCGCTGCGCGGCGGCCGCTTCGGCGCGTTCGTCGCCTGCTCCAACTATCCCGACTGCAAGTTCACCCGCCGCTTCGGCCAGGGCGGCGAAGAGGGCGCGGGCGAGGATGCGGGGCCCGAAACGCTCGGCGCGCATCCCGAGACGGGCGCCGACGTGCTGCGCAAGGTCGGCCGTTTCGGGCCCTATGTGGAGAGCGGCGAGCGCCGCGCCTCCATCCCCAAGGATGCGGGCGAGCTGGATCTCGATCTCGCCGTCCGCCTGCTGTCGCTGCCGCGCACGATCGGCGCGCATCCCGAATCGGGCAAGCCGATCACCGCCTCGATCGGGCGCTACGGCCCCTATCTCGCCCATGACGGCAAATATGCGAAGCTCGCCTCAACGGCCGAAGTGTTCGAGACGGGAATGAACGCCGCGGTGGTGAAGCTCGCCGAGGCGGCGGCGGGCGGCGGCCGCGCCCGCGGCTCGCGCGAGCCGCTCAAGGTGCTCGGCGCCCATCCCCGCACGGGGGCGGAGATCAGGCTGATGGAAGGCCGCTTCGGCCCCTACGTCACCGACGGCACGACCAACGCCACTCTTCCCAAGTCGCTCGCGCCCGAGCAACTGACGCTGGAGGAGGCGGCGCAGCTGATCGACGACCGGGCCGCCAAGGGCCCGCCGGCCAAGAAGGGCCGTGGCCGCAAGGCGCCGGCGGCGAAGAGGGCGCCAGCGAAGACGGCGGAGAAGAAGGCTCCGGCGAAGAAGGCGCCGGCCGGGAAGACGGCGCCGAAGAAGAAGGGGTGATGATCCGAGGATCGATCATCGCCAGGCTGATCGGCGGGGGCTTCACCGCCGTCCTGCTCGCCTTGCTGCTGTGGCCGGTGGCGGCGCGGTGGGACGGTGCGCTGTGGCCGTTTCTCGCCCTCCTCGCCGTCGCCGCGCTCACCGGCACCGCCGTGCTGCTGCTGACCGGCGCGGATCTCCTCCTCCACCCCCGCCGGGGAGAGCGGGTCGGGCCGATCCGGATTTTCGACATCGTCTCAGGCGGGGCGCTGCTCGGCTTCGCGCTGCTCCAGCTCCACTGGCTCGGCGGGTGGCTGCCCGCCTGAGCCGCAGCCCCGGCAGGCGGGATCCTTGACGAGGCGGATCGTCCTCATTGAGGGCGTCAGGCCGTCGATTACGTGGAGCTTGCCCCAGGGCGGCGCCCCGAACCCGACGATCAACCGGATCGCCTCGAGCGCGGCGAAGCTGCCGGCGATGCCGACCATGGCGCCGAGCACGCCGAGCTCGGAGCAGCTGTCGCAATCCTCGGCATCGAAGGCGTCGCCGACGAAGCAGCGATAGCAGGGCCGGTCGGCGTGCCACCCGGCGAAGCTTCCCACCTGCGCCTGGAACTGGCCGATCGCGGCCGAGACGAGCGGGATCCGCGCCCGGGTGCAATGATCGGAGACGAGCAGCCGGGTCGCGAAATTGTCGCTGCCGTCGAGCACGACGTCGGCCGCGGCGACGAGCCGGGCGACGTTATCGGCGCCGACCCGCTCCGCCACGCCCTCGAATCGCACGTCGGGGTTGAGCCGAGCCACCGCCTCGGCGGCGGCTTCGACCTTCGGCCGCCCGACGTCGCCGGTGCCGAACAGCACCTGCCGCTGGAGGTTGTCGAGGCTCACCCGGTCGTCGTCGACCGCCGTCAGCCGGCCGACCCCGGCGGCGGCGAGATATTGAAGGGCGGGCGCGCCGATCCCGCCCGCGCCGATCAGCACGACATGGGCGGCGAGGAGCTTGTTCTGCCCCTCGCCGCCTATCTCCTTGAGGACGATGTGCCGCGCGTAGCGGTCGAGCGCGTCGTCGCCGAGCGTCAATAGCGCGCGAAGGCGAACCGGTCGCCGTACCAATAGGCCTGGTCCTGGCCGGTCGGCTTGACGTCGCCGCGCTTCACCATGTCGAGGATCGTCGAGCCGACCATCGTCTCCAGCTGCGGGCAGCCTATCTCCTGGATGATGATCCGCCGCACCGTCCCGTCGGGCTCGACCAGCGCCGCATAGGGAACGTCTATGTCGAACTTGTTCGGCCGCTGGCCCTTGAGCTTGCACTCGCCCTTGGCGAGGATGTCGCTCGTCCAGGCGATCAGGCGGTTATAGTCGTACGGGATGTTCTTCTTGCGCAGCTGCGGGAATTTCGAGAATTCGCCCCGTCCCGTCTCCACCGTCTGGGCGCCGGCGGGCACGGCCAGCGCCACCGCGGCAAGCAGGATCGCAATGTGCTTCATCGGATATCTCCTTGAGGCATGAGCTCGGTCATTCCTGCGTGAAGCTGATCTCGCTCGCCTTCCAGCGGGCGGAGGCTTCGCCGTTGCGCCGGAACTCGCCGTTGCGAGCCATGCCGAGAACGAGCAGGCCGACATAGGATTCGAGGGCCGGGCATCCCGTCTCGCCGACGATCACCCGGTTGGCCGTCCCGTCGGGATTGACCAGCACCGCATAAGGGACGGTGATGTCGAACTTCTGCGAGGTCTGGCCCCGGAAATGGCAGGCGCCCTTGCGGAGCATGGCTTCGACGCGGCCGACCATCGCGTTCGTCGGCATGTCGCGCGAGAGGCTCGTCAGGCGCGGCAGCGCCTTCCAGTCGGCCCGGCCGACGTCCACCTGGATCTCGGCGGGCGAGGCGCCCATCAGCAAGGCCGCGCTAAGCACCGAAAGGATCATGGCCACCTCCTCTGTCCCGCCTTCCCCGCGGGGCCGTCTGCGACTCGTCGCCGGCGCAGAGCAACACGAAATCGCTGCGGGCGCAATGGCCTGGCTAGAATCCGGTCGAGCCGAACCCGCCCTCGCCCCGGGCGGTGGCGTCCAGCTCGTCCACTTCCACGAACGCCGCCCGCTGCACCGACGCCGGGACGAGCTGGGCGATCCGCTCGCCCCGCACCACCTCGAAGGCCGCCTCGCCGAGATTGGCCAGGATCACCTTCACCTCGCCGCGATAGTCGCTGTCGATCGTGCCGGGGGTGTTGAGGCAGGTGACGCCGTGCTTGAGCGCCAGGCCCGAGCGGGGGCGGACCTGCACCTCGAAGCCTTGAGGGACGGCGATCGCGAAGCCGGTGGCGACGGCGTGGCGCGCGCCCGGCGCCAGGGTCAGCGTCTCCGCGGAGACGACGTCGAGCCCGGCGGCTCCCGCGGTCGCGTAGGAGGGAAGGGGGAGGCCGGCGCCGTGCGCGAGCCGTCGCAGGCGTATGTCGATGTCAGGCAAGGGCGTCTCCGATCCGGTCGGCAAGGCGCCGGGCGATCTCCTCCTTGGGAGCGCGCTCCCAATGCTCGACGCCGTCGGCGGTGACGAGGTGGACGCTGTTGTCGTCGCCGCCCATCACGTCTCCCGACACGTCGTTGGCCACGATCCAGTCGCAACCCTTGCGCGCCCGCTTGGCCTCGGCCGAGGCGACGACGTCGTCGGTTTCGGCGGCGAAGCCGACGAGCAGCCGGGGGCGCTTGGAATGCCCCGCGAGGCCGGCGAGGATGTCCGGATTCTCGGCCCAGCCGAGCTTGGGCGGGCCGTCGCGCTTCTTGAGCTTGGAGCCGGCGGGCTCCACCGTCCAGTCGGCGACCGCCGCGACCAGCACGGCGGCCTCGGCGGGCAGCGCCCGCTCCACCGCATCCTTCATCTGCGCCGCGGTTTCGACGTCGATCCGCGTCACGCCGGTCGGGGTGGAAAGGTTGACCGGCCCGGCGACGAGGGTCACGTCCGCGCCCGCCGCGGCGAGCGCGCCTGCGATGGCGAAGCCCTGCTTGCCGGACGAGCGGTTGGCGATCACCCGCACCGGGTCGATCGCCTCGTGGGTGGGGCCGGCGGTGACGAGGATATGGCGGCCGGCGAGCTTGCCGGCCGGCGCCAGCTTCAGGCGGATCGCCGCCACTATCGCCTCCGGCTCGGGCAGGCGGCCGGGCCCGTATTCGCCGCACGCCATCTCGCCCTCGTCCGGCTCCAGCACCGTCACCCCGTCGGCGCGCAGCCGCTCGACGTTGCGGCGGGTGGCGGCATGACGCCACATCCTGACGTTCATCGCCGGCGCGGCCAGCACGGGCTTGTCGGTGGCGAGGAGGAGCGTGGTCGCAAGGTCGTCGGCGAGGCCGGCCGCCATCTTGGCGAGGAGATCCGCCGTCGCCGGGCAGACGACGACCAGATCGGCCTCCCGGCTGAGCTGGATGTGGCCCATCTCGGCCTCGTCCTTGAGGTCCCAGAGGCTGGTATGGACCTGCTGCTCGGAAAGCGCGGCCAGCGTCATCGGCGTGACGAACTGCGCTCCGCCGGCGGTCAGGACGCACCGCACCGATCCGCCTTGCTTGCGGATCAGCCGGACGAGCTCGCACGCCTTGTACGCCGCGATCCCGCCGCCGACGATGAGAAGGATCCTTTTGCCGTTCATGGGTCGAGGCGCGAAAGCTCGTCGCGGCACGCCTTCTCCAGCAGATCCAGCGCGCTGGTCGCCACCTCCCAGAGAATTCGGTAATTCAGCCGGCGATAATGGTGGGCGACGATATTGCGCAGCCCGTACATCTTGCGCCACTCTATTTCAGCGTGACGCTCGCGCAACTCGTTGGAGAGCTTCCGGCTGGCCTCTCCCAAGGCGCCGAGGCGAAGGGCCGTCGCGTCCCCGGTCGTGCGATCAAGCAGGAATTCGCTCTCATCAACCCCGGCTACGCTCTCCCGGATCAACTCGATGAGCTCTATTATTTGGTCGAGATAGAGGGCATCCGCTTCCGAACCGGCGTCCATCAGTAGACCTCGACCATCTCGGTTTCCACCCGCGGGAGGATCCGTCGATGCAGCAGCTTCCTATCGATCAAGTCCACGCGTTTGCCGAGAATTTCCTCTAGTCGGTCCCAAGCATCGGTAAGTTCGTGAAAACCGGGCCGCAATGCTCCCTCGGCCTCGTAGAGCAGATCCACGTCGTGTGCATCCGGATCGGAGCGCGCGGCCGACCCGAACAGATAGAGCTTCGCGAAACCGAGCCCTTTGAGCTCGCCTTCGAGAGGCCTGAGGACCGCAAGAACCTCGTCCCGCTTCATGCGCTCAGAATAATGCCCACATCGCGGCAGCGCCAGCCGCCGCCGAAACCAAAGCGATCGCCGCATAGCGCCACCAGCCGCGCCGCTCGACCACCACCATCTCGGCCAGCGGCGGATCCGGCGGGGCGGCGCCCCGAGGCGGATAATATTCGTCGAGGCGGCGGATTAGGTTGGGGATCATCGCCAGTGTGCGCACGTCGCGGACTATCTGGTCGGCGAGCGCCGCCTCGGGCCCAAGCTCGCCGCGCACCCAGTCCCTCAGGAAGGGCTCGGCCGTCTCCCACATGTTGATGTCGGGGTCGAGCGCGTGGGCGACTCCTTCCTCCATCATCATCGTCTTCTGGAGGAGGAGGAGGTGCGGCTGGGTGGGCATGTCGAAGTCGCGGGTGATTGTGAACAGCCCGTCGAGCATCTGGCCTATGGAGATGTCCTTGACCGGCAGGCCGCGGATCGGCTCGCCCACCGCCCTCAGAGCGGTCGCGAACTCCCGGACGTCGTGGTGGCCCGGGACATATTGCGCCTCGAAATGGATCTCGGCGACTCGCAGGTAATTGCCGGTGAGGAGGCCGTAGAGGATCTCCGCGAGCCAGAAGCGGGCCTGACGGTCGATCCGTCCCATGATGCCGAAGTCGATCGCCGCGAGGCGTCCGTCGGGCAAAGCGAAGAGATTGCCCTGGTGGAGGTCGGCATGGAAGAAGCCGTCGATCACCGACTGGCGCAGGAAGGCGCGCACCAGAGTGGCGGCGAGGGCTGGCAGATCGTGGCCGGCCGCCACCAGCGCGTCGCGGTCGGTCAGCTTGATGCCGTCGATCCACTCGAGCGTCATCACCCGGCGCGAGGTTCGGGTCCAGTCGATCGCCGGGACGTAGAAGCCGCTCTCGGCGACGAGGTTCTCGCGCAGCTCCGAGGCCGAGGCGGCCTCGCGCCTCAGGTCGAGCTCGCGCGCCGTCCACTGCTTGAAATGGGCGATGACGGCGCGCGGGCGCAGCCGCGCCGCCTCGCCGCCCATCCGCTCGACCCGCGCCGCCGCCCATTCGTACGTCTCGATGGCGCGGGCGAAATCGTCCTCGATGTTCGGCCGAAGGACCTTGACGGCCACCAGCTTGCCCTCGCTGGTGATGGCGCGGTGGACCTGGGCGATCGACGCCGCCCCGACCGGCTCGGGGTCGATCTCGCGGAACACCTCCTCGAGCGGCTTCTCCAGGCCCTGCTCGATGGCGCGGCGGACCTCATCGAACGGCGCCGGCGGCAGATTGTCCTGCAGCGTCTGGAGGTCGCGCGCCGCCTGCTCGCCGACCAGGTCCGGTCGGGTGGCGAGCGCCTGGCCGAACTTGATCGCGGCGGGCCCCAGCTCCTGGAAGGCGGTGCCGTAGGTGGGCACCTTGGGAACGCGCGCGCCGAAGCGGGCGAGCCGGGCCAGCCGCCGCACCGGCGCCGGCGTGTTGGAGTCGCGCTCGATGCCGCGCAGCGCGCCGTGCCGCGCCAGCACCCGGCCCCATTTGAGCAGCCGCCAGACGTGGACGAGCGCGTGGGTCAAGCCGACGTCTTCCATCCGCTGTGGATGGCGACGAGCCCGCCGAGGATCGGTTCGGCCTTCACCTGGGTGAAGCCCGCCTTGCCGATCATCGCGGCGAAGGCCTCGACCGGGGGGAAGCGGCGGATCGACTCGACGAGGTAGCGATAGCTCTCCTCGTCCCGCGCCACCGCCTTGCCCATCTTCGGCACGACGTTCATCGAATAAGCGTCGTAGAGCCGCGCGAAGCCCGGCCACTCGGTCGTCGAGAATTCGAGGCAGAAGAAGCGTCCGCCGAGCTTCAGCACCCGGTGCGCCTCGCCGAGCGCCTGCTGGATGTGCGTCACGTTGCGGATTCCGAAGGCGATCGTATAGGCATGGAAGCTTGCGTCGGCGAAGCCGAGCGCCTCGGCGTTCTGGACGGACCAGTCGAGGCCCTCGATCCGGCGCCGGCGCGCCCGCTCCTGGCCGACGGAGAGCATGTCGGCGTTGATGTCGGCCACCGTCACCCGCGCGCCGTGGCGGGCGAGGCGGAAGGCGACGTCGCCCGTGCCTCCCGCCATGTCGAGGATATGCTCGCCCCGCCGCGGCCGCACGCGGCGGACGAAGCGGTCCTTCCACGGCCGGTGAAGGCCGCCCGACATGAGGTCGTTCATCAGGTCGTAGCGCCGCGCCACCCGGGAGAAGACGGAGGAGACGCGCGCCGTCTTCTCGTCGGGCGCAACCTCTTCGAAGCCGAAAGAAACCTTGTCCATCGCGCCCGCCTCTAGCAGGGGTTATCCGAGATGTGCACGTGGAGAGTTCTTGAAGAAAGGCCGGCCCGCGCCGCGGGGGGAGGCATGACCCGTGCCTGAGCTGCCCGAGGTCGAGACCATCGTGCGCGGGCTCGCGCCCATGCTCGAGGGGCGCCGCCTGGTTCGGGTCGAGGCGCGGCGGGCGGACCTTCGCCGGGCCTTTCCGGCCGACCTTCGGCAAAGGCTTACCGGCGCCCGCGTCACCGGCCTCGGCCGCCGCGCCAAATACGGGCTGATCGACACCGACCGCGGCGACACCCTCGTCTTCCACCTCGGCATGTCGGGACGCTGGCGGATCGATCCCGAGGCGCTCGGGCCGCACGACCATCTCCTCCTCGAGACGGACGAGGGGCGGCGGGCGGTGCTCAACGATCCGCGCCGCTTCGGCTCGGTCGACCTCGTCGCGACCGCCGCGCTGCCGCAATGGGAGGCGCTCGCCAGGATGGGCCCGGAGCCGCTCGGCGCCGAGTTCGACGCCGCCTATCTCCTGCGCGCGCTGGAGGGCCGCTCGGCGCCCATAAAGGCGATGCTGCTCGACCAGCGGATCGTCGCCGGGCTCGGCAACATCTACGTCTGCGAGGCGCTGCATCTGGCGGGGATCGCCCCCTCGCGCGCCGCCGGCCGGATCTCGCGGCCGCGGCTGGAGCGGCTGGTCGAGGCGATCCGCGCCGTCCTCGCCGCCGCGATCGAGGCGGGGGGCTCGTCGCTCCGCGACTATGCGCGGCCGTCTGGCGAGCTCGGCTATTTCTCGAAGCAATGGCGGGTCTACGGGCGGGAAGGGGAGGCGTGCACGTGCGGCGGGCCGATTCGCCGGCGGAACGACTCGGGCCGTTCCACCTTCTTCTGCCCCCGCTGCCAGCGCAGTTGAGGTTGACCTTTGCCCCGGCCTCACGTAGAGGCGGCCCCCGAGCGGGTGCGGTGGATTTCCGTGCCCCTTTTTCTTGAGAGATAAGAGGCACTTCGAAGATGGCGAACACGCCGCAGGCAAAGAAACGCATCCGCCGCAACACCCGCCGGGCGACGATCAACCGCAACCGCGTCAGCCGCATCCGCACCTACGTCAAGCAGGTCGAGGCGGCGATCGAGGCGGGCGACAAGGCGAGCGCGCTCGCCGCCATCGCCCAGGTCCAGCCCGAGCTCGCCCGCGGCGTGTCGAAGGGCGTGCTCCACAAGAACACCGCGGCGCGGAAATTTTCGCGTCTCACACGGCGTATCGCGGCGCTCGCCTAAGCGCCTCTAAAGTTTTCCAAACAGCCCGCCGGACGGCCTCCGGCGGGCTTTTTCGTGCCCCAAAAGAACACAGCGCGAAACCCAAGGAATCCCGGCGATTCGCGCCTCGCAGCTGGGGCGCGATCCGCAGTTTTCCGCCATTTTTCGCGGCAGTGGCGGAAATGCGTTGTCAACGCATTTTTTTCATAAAAACGTCATCAAGGCCCCTTGATCGGCGGCCCTCCAGCTTCCTAAAAAGCCCTCTCCGGCGGGGCGAATCTCCTGCCGGACGCCACAGCAAGAACGATTACGCGAATCGGCTCGTCCGGGGGGTGGAGCCGTGCGCGGGAGAGTGTTGCGTCTAAGGCCCGGAGTATAGAGGCCAAAGGAAGGGGGATGCTTTCGTGTCAGTGAAGCCGACGGGAGGCAGCGCTCACGAATGGCGTGCGGCGGTGGCGGGCGATCCGCTCCAGCACGCCTGGGATTCGATCCGCGCCGGCCTGCGGCGCGACTGCGGCGCGCGCACCTTCGACGGCTGGCTGCGCCCGATCGCGCTCGGCGCGTTCGACGCCGACACCGGCACGCTCAAGCTCGAGCTTCCCTCGCAGTTCATGGCCGATTGGGTGCAGACCCATTTCGCCGAGCGCCTCGCCTTGGCGTGGGGCGCCGCCTTCCCGTCGGTCCGCCAGATACTGATCGGGGTGGGCGCCAACGCGCCGCGCACCGCGGCCGTCGTCGAGATACCGGCGCCGCCCCGCTCCGAGGAGCCGGAGGCGAAGGACGGCCTCTACGCGGTGGCGCTGGAGCCGCGCTACCGGTTCGAGAATTTCGTCGTCGGCAAGGCCAACGAGGTGGCGTTCAACGCCTCGCGCACGCTCGCCACGGCGAAGGACGTCGCGTTCAACCCGCTGTTCCTCCACGGCGGCACCGGGCGCGGCAAAACCCATCTCCTCCATGCCATCGGCCACGAATTCCACCGCCTGCGCCCCCGCGCCAAGATCATCTACATGTCGGCCGAGAAGTTCATGGTCGAGTTCGTCGCCGCCCTTCGCGCCAACGAGACCATCCAGTTCAAGCAGCAGCTGCGCTCCGCCGACCTGCTGATGATCGACGACGTCCAGTTCATCGCCGGCAAGGAATCGACCCAGGAAGAATTCTTCCACACGATGAACGAGATCATCTCGGCCGGGCGCCGGCTCGTCATCTCCTCGGACCGGGCGCCGCAGGATCTGGACGGGATCGAGCCGCGAATCCTCTCGCGCCTCTCCTGGGGCCTCGTCGCCGACATCAACCAGGCCGATCTGGAGCTCAGGCTCAACATCATCCTCAAGAAGCTGGAGGCGCTGCCCGAGGTGCAGGTCCCCGACGAGGTGGTGATGTTCCTCGCCAAGCGGATCAGCTCCAACGTCCGCGAGCTGGAGGGCGCGCTCAACCGGATCGCCGCCTACGCCTCGATGCAGAACCGCGCGATCGACCTCGATTTCGTCGGCGAGGTGCTCGCCTCGACGCTGCGCGCCAACCAGCGGCGCATCTCCATCGACGAGATCCAGACCCGCGTCTCCGAGCATTACCGCATCCGCAAGGCGGAGATGACCTCGGCCCGCCGCGCCCGAGAGGTGGCCCGTCCGCGCCAGGTGGCGATGTACCTTTCGAAGCAGCTGACGCCGCGCTCGCTGCCGGAGATCGGCCGGCGCTTCGGCGGCCGCGACCACACCACGGTGATCCACGCCGTCCGTCAGATCGAGAAGCTGCGCGCGCAGGATCCGGAGCTCGATTCGGACATTCGCCTGCTCACCCGTCAGCTCGAAAGCTGAACCGGCGTCCCGCCGTTCCGGGCCGATGAACCCGCTCGCCCTCTTCGCCCTGGCCGGCGCCGTGGTCAGCGGCATGTTCATCGCCGTCCAGGCGCCCACCAACGCGCTTCTCGCCCGCGGCGTCGGGTCGCCGGTCAACGCCGCCTTGGTGTCGTTCGCTGTGGGGACGGTGGCTCTGCTCGCGGTCGCCTCCGCGCTCGGGGTCCGTCCCGCCTGGGGCGCGGCGAGGGCTCTTCCCTGGTACGCCTGGACCGGCGGCCTCTACGGCGCCGTCTTCGTCGCCTGCGCCGCCTTCGCCGCGCCGCGGCTCGGAATCACCTACTTCCTGATGGTGGCGATCGCCGGCCAGCTCGCAATGGCCCTGTTCCTCGACCGGATCGGCGCGTTCGGCCTCGCCCCGGTGCCGATCGGCCCCGCCCGCCTCGCCGGAATCGCCCTCGTCCTCGCCGGCGTCTTCCTGGTCCGGCGCTAGGAAGAATGGGGACACGTACTTTTTAGCTGAAAAGTACGTGTCCCCAAATCTCACTCCTTCCAGCGCGGTCCCTGTATGTCGAAGCCCGCGGCTTCCAGGCCGTCGAGGATCCCGCCTTTCGCCGCGAGCGAGCCGAGGCTGAGCACCGCCACCGTCACCTCGGGCTCGCCGAGCAGCTGCTTCATCCGCCCGGTGAGGCCGTCTCCCGGCTCGGCGACCACCGCGTCCGGCCAGCATTGGCGTCCCGCCGCCTCGATCGGCGAGGCGAGCACCGCCTGGACGCGCCGCGCCGCCCACGCGTCCGAGCGGGCCTGGAACTCCGCCGGCCCGGCTTCGGCCACGGCGATCGCGGCGTGCAGGCAGGGCAGGTGCTCCTCCGGCCGGGAGGCGAACAGGTCCTTGATCAGCGGCTTGGCCTTGGAGCGGGGCATCGGCACGAGCGCGAGCTTGTACCGCTTGATCGTGCGCAGGACGTAGTCGGCGGGGCTGCGGCCGAACTTGACGCCGTCCCGGGCGCGGTCGCGCAGGTCGTTGGCGAGGTGGAGCGGGTGGCGCCCGTCATAATCCCTGCGCACCATGCCCCGCCCGGCGAGCGCCGCCAGCCGGCGCATGTCGTCCGGCCGCGCCATCGCGGAAAGCCTCCGTCCCTTCGGCAGGCTGCCCATCTTGTTATATTTCGCGAGCCAGCCGATCACCGAGAAAGGCGAGGCGGTGTAGCCGTGGGCTTCGGGGAAGACGACCCGGTCGGCCTTTCGAAGCGCCTCGGTGAGCGCTTCCGGATCCCATTTCGTGGTCTTCGAGACCCCGCCGATGGCGCCGACCAGCACCAGGGTCGTGGTCTCGCTGCGCACCGTCCACAGCGGGATTCCGCTGCGCCGCCCGGTGACGACGATGTCGTTCACATGCGCCTGCTCCGCCTGTGCCGGCGGCTGCGCCGATGCCGAGGGCGGCGCGCCCGCCATCATGACGGCCAGGACGGCCGCCGCTCCCGAAGCTCCCTTCATTCACCCTCCCCGGATGCCTGGACCCCTGCCGCCTGGAGAGGTCGCGGCCCGCTCCTGAACGCCCGTTGAACGCCGGAAGGAGAGCGGTTGACGGGGCGGAGGGCGGGCGCCACTCTGCCGCCTTCAAGACCCGCGTGGGGGCGCGGCGTCGGGCGGGGCGTGGTTGGCATGGCGGACCTTCGCAAGCGAATCGAATCGCTCAGCCCGAGGCAGTTCCTGATCCTCTCCTACGTCGCTCAGCATATGAGCAGCCGGCAGATCGCGCGGCTGCTCGGCTCGAGCCCGGCGACGATCGACAGCCATATCGCCGCGGCGCTCCAGAAGCTCGGCCTGCGCAGCCGGCGCGAGGCGGCCCTTGCGATGATCGAGGAGGGGTTCGGGCCCACGATTCCCGATCCGGGGCTCGCGGCCGGATCGGGCGAAGCTCACCATGGTGGCGAGGCACCATCCAATCGCCCCTTATTGCCGGAGTCGGCCCCCGCAGCTAATCCTGCTTCGACGGGCCGTGGTGTTGCCCGGGCTTCGGAAGGAAACGGCCATGAAGCGCCGCCAATTCCGGTCCAATCGGGGATGGGCCGGGTCATCCTGCGTTGTCTGCTCGACGCGTTCTACATCATCCTTTTCTTCGCCGTCATGTCCGCCGTGGCGTTCGGAGCGCATTGGATCGTCGGGCGGTGCGAAGATTGGCAGGTGGATTCTTTCGTTTGCGCCGTACTCCGGTCGGTCAGCTATGCGCTGGTCCTTCTCGACGCGGTCGGAGTCGTCACGGCGACCGGCCTGCTCACCTACCGCTTCATCCGGGCGATCGTGAGGGTGGAGGACTGATGGACGTGCCCGGCAAGCCGACGCCGCTCCGGTTCAGGGACATCGCCCGCGAGGAGTTCTGGATCGTCGCCCGCTCCTTCTTCGCCCCGGTCTACGGCACCCTGCTCGTGTGGCGGCGCCTGGCGCGGCTGACCCGGAGGGTCGACCGCCCGGCGGCCGGCGGAAGGCCGCTGCAGCCGGCCGAGTGAGCCCCGCGGCGAGGCCTCGCAAAAAAGGGGGGCCGGCGAACCGACCCCCCCTTTTTGGCGCGTCGTGCCTCCGTCAGCGCCGCGGCTGCGGGCGCTCCGGGGCGACGGTGATTCGAACCTGCTCGCCGCTATTGCCGGGGAAGCCGGTGAACATCGCCTCGACGAGGTTGGGGACCAGCACGCGCAAGTCGTCGCTTCGCGAACGCGCCTTGGCCGTTCCCTCGAACACCGACTGGCCGTCGGCCGTGCGCTTGATATCCATGTCGAGGAAGCTGGTGTAGACGGTGTAGACGTCGATGTCCCGGCCGCCGAAGAAGAATGGGTCGTCCCAGCCCCAGTAGAAGGGCGAGCGGAAGCCGCGGCCGTAGCCGAAGCGCGAGTAGAAGGGCCGGTAGCCGAGCCCGCCATAGGCGCCGAACCCGCCGTAGCGGCCGAAGCTCGGGCCCCAGTCGACCACCTGCTGCTTGCCGTTGTCGACGCCGTAATCGAGCGAGACGACCAGGGTCGCCGCTTGGGGCGAGGGCGCCTCGGTGTAGCCGAGCTCGGTCAGGTGCCGGCGGACGAGGTCGGCATATTGGGCGAATTCCAGGCCGCCGCGATCGGCCGGGTCGGCCGCCTGGATGGCGAAGCTCTGGCCCTGCGGCGCGGGCATCGCCTGGAAGCGGGAGACCTGAGCGGGAAAGCCGGTGGCGCAGCCGCCGAGCGCGAGCAGCGCAACGGGGGCGGCGAGGGTGAGCAGTCTCTTCGAAAGCGACATGGGAGGGGTGCCTTCTTTGGAACGGAGCCGTGGCTCTAACTCTATAGGAAACGGAGCCTTTTAACAAAGAACGGCTGAACGGCGGCTGAAGGTCCGCTTTTCCCCGGCGGCCCGGCGGCCTCCTTCATCCTTCCACATCAGTGGGTTGCGCCGTCCGCCTGCGGGCGCGCAGCAGCGCCGTGACGTCGCCGAGGCGGAACGCCCCGGTGACGAAGCAGGCGGCCGCGTAGACCGCCGCACCGCCGCCGACCAGCGCGCCAAGCGCCAGCGCGCGCTCGGCGAGGGAGCGGGTCAGCCACGGGTCGGCGAAGGGCGCGAGCCAATGGACCGCGGCGCCCATCAGCACGGCGGCGAGCGCGAGCCGGGGCAGGCGGCGCCTCAGCCGGCGGTCGGCCTCGAAATGGCCGCGGCCCTTGAGCGCGCGGTAGAGCATCCAGACGTTGAGGCTGGAGGCGGCCGCGGTCGCCAAGGGCGGGCCGACATGGCCCATCCCCACTTGGGCCAGCAGCGGGATGAGGGTGACGTTGCCGACGAGGTTCACGCCGACGGAATAGAGGGCGTAGCGGACCGGCGTCCTGGTGTCGGCGCGGGCGTAGAAGCCCGGAGTCAGCACCTTGACGAGCACGTAGGAGGGAAGGCCGATCGAGAAGGCGCTGAGCGCCCAGGCGCAGCGTATCGTGTCGGCGGAGTCGAACTGGCCGTGCTGGAAGATGCCGCGGATGATCGGCTCGGCGGCGAAGATGAAGGCGGCGGTGGCGGGAAGGGTCAGGAACAGGGCCAGCTCGACTCCGCGATTCTGGGTCTCCATCGCCTCGGCGTCGCGGCCGGAGCCGAGCAGGCGCGAGACGGTGGGGAGGAGGATGGTGCCGAGGCCGATGCCGATCAGGCCGAGCGGGAGCTGGTTCAGCCGGTCGGCATAGTTGATCGCCGAGATCGAGCCTTCCCCCAGCAGGCCGCCCGCCAGCGCCGTCGAGACGATGAGGTTGATCTGCACCGCGCCGGCGCCCGTCGCGGCGGGGAGGATGAGCTTCATCAGCGCCTTTATCTCGTCGTCGAGCCTGGGCATGCGCAGCCTCAGGCTCACGCCGGCCCGCCGGCACGCGAACATAAGCCAGCCCAGCTGCAGGGCGCCGCCGACGGTCACCGACACCGCCTGCGCCCGCGCCGTCTGGTAGGGATCGCCGCCGTGGAAGAACCACAAGGCGGTCACCATCGAGACGTTGAGCAGGATCGGCGCCGCCGCGTTGACCCAGAAGCGGTCCAGCGAATTGAGGATGCCGCCGAGCAGCGAGGCGAGGCTGATCAGCATGAGATAGGGGATCGTGATCCGCGAGAGGCTGACGACGAAGGCGAATTGCGCGTGGGTCGGCTGCTGGTGCTTGAAGCCGCCTGAAAGCGCCCAGGTGATCGGCCAGGCCGCGGCGATCATCGCCACGGTGAACAGCGCCAGCACCGGGAAGAGGACGCTCAGCGCGCGTTCCGCGAAGCGCAGGCCCGCGGCCAGGTCTCCCGTCTCGCCCACCTTGCGGTTGAACATCGGGATGAAGGCGGCCGTGAAGGCGCCCTCGGCGAAGAAGGCGCGGAACATGTTCGGCAGCCGGAAGGCGACGAAGAAGGCGTCGGAGGCGAAGCTGGCGCCTATGAAGCTCGCCTGGAGCGTGTCGCGGACGAGGGCCAGCACCCGGCTTGCCAGGGTGAGGCCGCCCACCGAGCCGAGCGAGCGGGCGAGGTTCACGGCTTCACCCCGGACCTGGAAAGCTCAATCCGCACGCATTCCCCCGTCCGATCGGGCCGTGCCTGCCGAAGCCCCCTCGAGGCCCGAAAACCGGTACGGCTCAGGCCTCGCCGGCGGGCTGGCCGGCCTCGCCGCCGTCCGCCAGCGCCTGCTGCGCGCGCTGCTCGTACAAAGCGTGGAAGTCGATCGGGTCCAGCATCAGCGGCGGGAAGCCGCCCTCCTGCACCGTCTGGGCGACGATCTGGCGGGCGAAGGGGAAGAGGAGGCGCGGCGCCTCGGCGAGGAGGAAGGGCTGCACCGCTTCCTCGGGGACGTTGCGCATCCCGACGAGGCCGGCATAGAGCAGGTCGACGACGAAGGCGGTCTGGCCGTCGGCATTGGCCTTGACCTCGACCCGCAGCGACACTTCGTGGATCTCGTCGTTGAGCTTGGCCGCGCCGATGTTGAAGTCGACGCCGATCTGCGGCTGGGTCTGCCACTGGTAGACGGCGGGCGCGTTCGGGTTCTCGAACGACAGGTCCTTCACATATTGCGAGATGACTCCGACCTGGGGAAGATTGTCCTCGCCGTTCGTCATCTGCTCGCCCGCACCGCCTTGTTCTTCGGCCATTTCGCTACCTTCGGATGGAGAATAGGATCGGCCGCGTCGGGCGCGGCCAGGTCGAGCGGGCGGGTAGCAGGAGCGGCTGGAGCGTGCAACCGCCGCGCCCCCCGGAACCCCGCGGCATTTGAATCCTTCTGCCCCTGTGCCTATGTTGATGTTAAGACCTGTCGTGTAGCGGAGAATGTGGTGACGGAGATCGTGCTCCTGGCTCTGGTGGCCTTGTTCGTGGGACTGAGGCTTTACTCGGTCCTCGGCCGCCGCACGGGCCACGAGCAGCAGCCGATCCTGCGCCCGGCCGAGAGCGCCGCGGCCGCCGAGGCGGCGCCGGCGGTGGCTGAAAAGCCGGTCGAGCGGCCGGAAAGCTCCGGCTTCGTCTACGAGGAGCCGGCCACGGCCGGCATCCGCGCCATCGTCTCCGCCGATTCGAGCTTCGACGTCGGCGCCTTCCTCGAAGGCGCGCAATCCGCCTACCGGATGATCCTCGAGGCCTTCTGGAAGGGCGACCGGGCGGAGCTGCGCCAGCTCGTCGGCGGCCACGTGCTCGAAGCCTTCGAGGCGGCGATCGACGAGCGCGAGGCGTCGGGCCACCGGCTCGACAACCGTCTCGTCGCGATCGAGCGCACGATCATCGAGGATGCCCGGCTCAGCGCCGGCACCGCCGAGATCGAGGTCCGCTTCGATGCCGACATCGCCGCGGTGACCCGCGATGCCGACGGCAATCTCGTCGCCGGCACGCTCACCGATGCGGTGCCCACCCACGATCTGTGGACCTTCCGTCGCGCGCTCGGCAGCCGCGACCCGAACTGGCTGTTGGTCGACACCGACCAGGCGGACTGAGGAAGCGCTTTCCTGCCGCCTTGCCGGCGGGTTATGCCGGGGTCGTGGCGGGAAGCGAATCGAGAGGGGCGGACCCGGCGGGCGGCGGAAGGCCGCGGAACCGGAGACAAAGGATTTTCTTCCGCGATTCGCGTGACTTTCGTGACTTTCGTGACTTTCGTGACTTTCGCCGCTTTCCCCAACTCGCCTTCCTGCTGATCGCGCTGGCCTCCTGCGCGCAGCAGGCTCGGCCGCCCGAGCCCGTTCCGGCCCCCGTCGCTGCGCCGCCCCCGCCGGTCAATGCCGCCGCCGCCGGCGTCGTCGCCGGCCCCGCTCTTCCCAATGTGGATCCGGAGGCGGCGCTGCGGGCGAGGAAGGCGTTCGCGCTCAGCTGCCCCGTCCTCGTCCGCCGTGCCGATCCCAGCGGCCTCACCCGCCCGGAGGACTGGCAGGCCGCCTGCGCGCCCGACGCGCTCGGCGAGGCTTCGGACGGCGCGCGCGCCGCTATTTTCTTTCGCGACCGCTTCGAGCTTCTCCAGGTGGGGGAGGGGAGCGCCTTCGTCACCGGCTATTACGAGCCGGAGATCGCCGGCTGCCGCGCGCCCGGGCCGGGCTGCGAGGTGCCGGTCTATCGCAAGCCGCCGGACCTCGTGGAGCAGGACGCCGCCGCCGCGGCCGCCTCGGCGACGCCTCGGCGGGGCCGGCTCGAGAACGGCGTGGTCGTGCCTTATTACGACCGCACCGAGATCGAGGAGGGTGCGCTCGCGGGCAAGGGCCTGGAGCTCGCCTGGGCCGCCGATCCGATCGACCTCTTCTTCCTCCAGATCCAGGGCTCGGGCCGGCTGCGCCTGCCCGACGGCACGGTGATGCGCATCGGCTATGCGGGCCAGAACGGCCGCGACTATGTCGGCATCGGCCGGCTGATGCGGGAGCGGGGGCTGCTCGAGCCCGGCCATACCACGATGCAGGATCTCGTCGCCTGGCTGCGCGCCCATCCCGAGGAAGGCCGGGCGATCATGCGCGAGAACAAGAGCTACGTCTTCTTCCAGGAGCTGACCGGGCCTGGGCCGCTCGGCGCGCTGGGAGTCCCCGTCACCGGCCGCGGGACGGTCGCCGCCGATCCCCGGTTCGTGCCCCTCGGCGCGCCCGTCCTCCTCGACCTCGACCGGCCCGAAGCCTCGGGTCTCTGGGTCGCGCAGGATACCGGCGGCGCGATACGCGGCGCAAACCGCTTCGACACCTTCTGGGGCGCGGGCGAGGAGGCGGCGCGGATCGCCGGAGGGATGCAGGGCCGCGGCAAGGCGTGGATCCTCGTCCCCAAGGGAACGCTGGAGCGGCTCCATGCGGCGCCTCACCCCTGACGAGAAGACGCTGTGGGCGCGCGTCGTCGAGACCGTCCGCCCGCTCTCCGGAACGCCGCGGCCGGCCGGCGAGGACCCGGCTCCTCCGCAGCCGGTGCGCGAGTCCTCCGCGCCTTCCCGTCCGGCGCCGCGACCGGTCCCGCCGGCGCCTCCCGCCGCGCCGCGGCCGGGCGTCACCCTCGACGGCAGCTGGGACCGCCGCCTCTCCCGGGGGCTTGTGGCTCCCGACGCCGTCCTCGACCTGCACGGCCACAACCTCGCCACCGCGCACGACCTGCTCGACAGGCGGCTGGAGCAGGCGATCGCCGCCGGCGCCCGGCTCCTCCTCCTCGTCACCGGCAAGCCGCCGGGCGCGGAGCGGCCGGTGAAGCGCGGCGCGATCCGGGCGGCGGTCGGCGACTGGCTCGCCGCCTCCCGACACGCCGGCGCCATCGCCGCCGTCCGAAGCGCCCACCCCCGGCACGGCGGCGCCGGCGCCCTCTACATCGTGCTGCGCCGCCGCCGCGGCTGAGACGGATACGAAATGGTAACCGCGCGGGCCTTATGGTCCTCTCGCGGATGCGCGTCCTCAGGGGGGGGCGGGCCCTGCGGCTTTGGTGGGAAAGACGCGACGTCAATGCTGGCGACCCTCGGCAAGATCAGCAATCGCCTGCTCTCGGTTTCGGCCGGGGTGGCGGCGTTCGTCCTCACCCTGCTCGGCTTCCTGCTGCTCGGCACGCTCAACCAGCAGATCGCCGCGTCGCTGCTGATCGGCCTCCTCGCGCTGGTCGTCGTCTGGATGGCCGCCGAGCGGCCCAACAGCCGCCACGCCCGCGCCGTGCAGGCGCTCATCGACCGCCTGCTCGCGGTCGGCCGCGGCGATCTCGCCTCGCCCGCCCCGCCTGCCGTGCGGGAGGAGCTGCCGGCCCTCGCCGCCGCGGTCGACGGCCTGTTCGAGCAGGTCCGATCGACCCTCGACGACGTCCACGCCATGGCGATGTACGATCCCGTCACCGCCCTTCCCAACCGCATCCACTTCCGCCGGGAGGCGGAGCGGCTGCTCGCCGGCGGCGCCGGCGCCTGCTCCGCGCTGCTGTTCATCGACCTCGACGGCTTCAAGGAGGTGAACGACCGGCTGGGCCACGCCCATGGCGACCAGGTGCTGGCGATGGTCGCGAACCGCCTGCGGGTGGTCCTCAAGGCGGAAGCGGAGCCGGGCAGCCTTATGCCGCCCCTGCTCGCCCGCCTGGCGGGCGACGAGTTCACCATGCTGCTGCCCGACATCCCGTCGCCGGAGGAGGCCGAGCGGATCGCCCGCCGCGCCCTGGAGGCGCTGTCGGAACCCTATCGCTCGGGCGCCGCCTGCAGCTGGATGAGCGCCTCGATCGGAATAGCCCTGTGCCCGGAGCACGGCGCCGACCTCACCGCCGTGATGAAGGCGGCGGACGTCGCCATGTACCATGCCAAGGCGAGCGGCCGGTCGCGGGTCTGCACCTACGAGCCCGGCCTGTCGCGCGCCTCGGAGGAGCGGGCGCAGACCGAATGGCTGCTGCGCCAGGCTTTGGCCCGCCAGGAGCTGGAGCTCGGCTTCGATCCCCGCTTGTGCCTGCGCACCGGCGCGATCCTCGGCGCCGAGGCGCTGCTCCGCGCGCGGCCGGGCACCGATGCCGCCGCCCACGAGCTCGACCGCCTCGCCGGCCAGGCCCTCGCCGGCGAGGAGCTCGGCGACTGGATGGTCGCAAGGGTCGCCGAGGCGGCGATACGCTGGCGCGAGGAGGCGCTGGATCACCGCCTCTGCCTCAAGCTCGAGCCGGTGCAGATCGAGCGTCCCGGTTTCGCCGACCGGCTGCGCGCCGCCCTCGCGGTCGGCGGGCCACCGCCCTGGCGCCTCGAGATCGAGCTTTCCGAAGCGGTCATCGCCAAGGCGGACGCCGCCACCCTCTCGGCCCTCGCCGCCTTGCGGACCGAGGGCATCACCGTCACGGTGTCGCGGTTCGGCTCCGGCCAGCTCGCGCTCGCCCGGATCGGCGACCTTCCCGTCGACCGAGTCAAGCTCGACCCGAGCCTGATCGCCGACATCGCCGGCTCGGAGAGCGCGCGCACGATCGTCTCGGCGGTGATCCAGCTCGTCCACGCCCTCGGCTGCGAAGCCGTCGCCCCGGGCGTCGAGCGGCAGGAGCAGCTGGAGCTGCTCCGCGCCGTCGGCTGCGACGCCGTCCAGGGCTTCCTTGCCGCCGATCCCCTCGATGAGCCGGGCTTCGTCGCCTGGGCCGCGGGCCAGGATTGCAAGCGCAGCCTCGCCCGCGCCTAGACCATGATCGCTTCAGGCTGAATCAGCCTGAAGCGTGAATCATGGTCCAGACATATGCTCTAGCCGAGCGCTTTCTCCAGTACCCTGCGGTAGATGCGGGCGAGCGCGTGAAGGTCGGCGACCGACGCCGCTTCATCGAGCTTGTGCATCGTCGCGTTGGGCAGCCCGAAATCGACCACCGGGCACAGCGCGATGAGGAACCGGCCGTCCGACGTGCCGCCGCTCGTCGACAGCACGGGCTCGACCCCGGTCTCCTCGCGTATGGCGGCGGTCAGCAGCTCGTAGAGCGGGCCGGGAGGCGTCAGGAAGGCCTCGCCCGATATCTTCGCCTCCACCGTCGCGCCGGGAGCCTGCTCCCGCGCGATGCGGCGGACGAGCGCGACGAGATCCTCGCCGCGATGGCGGTCGTTGAAGCGGATGTTGAGCTGGGCGCTCGCCGCGCCGGGTATGATGTTGGTCGCCCCGGTCGGCGTCGAGACGGCGGTGATCTCGAGGTTCGAGGGCTGGAACGAGTCGGTGCCGTCGTCGAGGTGCAGCGCGTCGAGGGCGGCGATGACCCGAGCCAGCTTGGGCACCGGATTGTCGGCGCGATGGGGATAGGCGACGTGACCCTGGAGCCCGGGCACGGTGATCCACATGTTGACGGTGCCGCGGCGGCCGATCTTGACGATGTCGCCCAGGCGTTTCTCCGACGTAGGCTCGCCGATCAGGATCATGTCCGGCCGGATGCCGCGCTCCGCCATCCAGGCCATGATCGCCTTGGTGCCGTGCGTGGCCGGCCCCTCCTCGTCCCCGGTGATGAGGAGGCTGATCGTGCCGCGATGGCTTTCGAGCGCCGAGCAGGCGGCGACGAAGGCGGCGATCCCGCCCTTCATGTCCACCGCCCCGCGGCCGTGGAGCAGCCCGGCCCTGATCTCGGGCGCGAAGGGCGCGCTCGCCCAGCCCTCGCCGGGCGGCACGACGTCGAGATGGCCGGCGAAGGCGAAATGCAGAGGCCCGCCGCCGCGGCTGGCGAAGAGGTTCTCGACCGGCCCGTCCGGCGCTTCGCCGGAGAGGAAGCGGTGGACCTCGAAGCCGAGCGGCGCCAGCGCCGCCTCGAGCCGGTCGAACACCTCGCCGCGGGCGGGAGTCACGCTGGGGCAGGCGATGAGCTGCGAGGCGAGCGCGACGGGATCGGTTGCGAAGGACATGGCGGTCGCCTAGCACCGCGCCCGGGAGGATGGCCATGCCGAAGCTGCCGCTGGAGACGATCGAGCAGACCAATCGTACCGGCTATCCGCCGCCGTTCGACGCCGACGTCGCGGGCCGCTGGTACCGCCGCCTCGCCCCGGCCGGCGGCCTCACCGCCTTCGGCGTCAGCCACGTCGTCCTGAAGCCCGGCGCCTGGTCGTCCCAGCGCCACTGGCATGCCGGCGAGGACGAGTTCCTCGTCATGCTCTCCGGCGAGGCGGTGCTGGTCGACGACGAGGGCGAGCATGCGCTGAGGCCCGGCGATTGCGCGGCCTTCCCGATGAACGACGGCAACGGCCACCACCTCCAGAACCGGAGCGACGGCGACTGCAGCTTCGTCGTCGTCAGCGCCGGCGCGAGCAAGGGCGGGGACTATCCCGACATCGACATGCGCTTCACCGCCGAGGGCGGCTACGTTCACAAGGACGGCCGCCCCTACGCGGCGACGCGGATACCCTAGGCCTCGGCGGTCTCGTAGCGCTCGATCACCCAGGGCTCCTCCTGCGCCGCCTCCAGCCACTCGCGCAGCCAGGGGTGGGCGAGCATCGCCTCCATGTAGGCGGCGGCGAAGCGCGGCACCGGCATGGAATAGTTGACGAAGCGCGTGACGACCGGCGCGAACATGATGTCGACCGCGCCGAACGTGCCGAACAGATAGGGCCCGCCGTCGCCGTGGCGGGCGCGGGCCTGCGCCCACAGCTCGAGGATCCGGACCGTCTCGGCCTGGACGTTCTCGCTCAAGGGACGCGCGGGCACCTGCTTGCGCAGGTTCATCGGGCATTCGCGGCGCAGGTTCTCGTAGCCCGAATGCATCTCCGCCGCCATCGAGCGGGCCATGCCGCGGGCGACCTCGTCCACCGGCCAGTAGCGCGCGCGGTCGGTGCGGTCGGCGAGCCATTCGACGATGGCGAGCGAATCCCAGATCACCGCCTTGTCGTCCCACAGCACAGGGACCTTGCCGCCCGAGGGGGCGAACTCATTGCCCTGGCGGGTCCGCTCCCAGGCCTCGTCGAAGAGCGGCACGGTGATCTCCTCGAACGGAAGCCCCGATTGCTTGACCGCCAGCCAGCCGCGCAGCGACCAGGAGGAATAGGCCTTGTTGCCGATGATGAGCTTGAGCATCGTCAGGGCATATCCCCCCAGCGGTGGAGGAGGTTCCGCTGGACGAGCTGCAGGCGCGCATAATTTTCGGGCGACATGCTGAGCCCTTCGAGCGCCGCAATCTCGTTGAGCTCGTAGAGCAGCTCGCGCCGAGCCTGGTCGGCGATTCGGCTCTGGACGAAGGTGATCCCGGCCAGCCGCTCGCCCCTCGTCACCGGCTCGACCTCGTGCAGCATCGACGAGGGATAGACGATCGCCGATCCCGGCGCGCCGCGGAACCGCATCTCGGCGGTGCCGAGCTGGATGCGCAGCGCGCCGCCCTCGAAGCTCGCCGGGTCGGAGAGGAAGATGGTGCAGCTGAGGTCGCAGCGTATCGGCTTCTGGCCGACCGGGAGGAAGGCGGCGTCGGCGTGGTTGCCGTAGGCCATTCCGGGCACGTAGCGGCTCAGCATCGGCGGGGCGAGGATGATCGGAAAGGCGAAGTCGTCGAAGCCCGGATGGGTGTAGAGCGCGCGCGCCATCAGGTCGGCCGCCGCCTTGTCATAGGCCTGGAGGTTGTTCTTGACGGTCGAATCCGGGTTCGAGCCGCGCCCGTCGATGAACTGGGTGCCGGCGGCGATCCGCCGCAGCGTCTCCACCTCCTCGCCGCTCAGCAGGTCCGGGATTTCCTTGAACATCCGCGCCTCCCTCCCGCTCAAGCCGTAGCGGGCGGGCGGGCGTGCGTCGAGGCGGTCGCCAGCGCCTGCGCGACCGGCGGCGAGGCGTCGGCGGCCGCGTCGAGCCAGCGCAGCCCGGCTTCCAGGGCGGCGCCATGCTCGCGCACCGCCCCGGCCAGAACCGTCTCCCGCAGCGCCGGCGTATATTCGTGCTCGGGCGCCTTGGAGTAGCGCCCCGCCAGCGGATGCGCCGCGAGCGCGCCGGCGGCGTCGGCGTCGAGGCCGAAGAAGCGGGCGAGGGCGCGCAGGCCCGCCGCGGGGGCGGCCAGGAAGGCGTCGAAGTCCATCCACAGCACGCGGCCGGGCCCGAGCCGCCCGGCCGCCTGAACGAGGCTTCCCATCTCGCAGGCCCAGGCCATGCCGATCCGCTCGCCTTCGCCCATCTCCCACAGGTTCCAGCGCGCCGCGCCGGCGCGGCGATGGAGCCGGCGCAGCCGCGCCTGCGCGGTCGCCGCCAGTTCCTGGCGCGAATTGGCGCCGCCGAGGATGTTGGCGATGTAGCGGCGCGGCTGGGCGTAGAGGAGGAGGGCCCGCGATTCGGCCGGCACCAGCGCCGCGGCCTGCTCGCTGACGAAGCTGGTCGCCTTCACCATCGCCCGCTGCCCCGGCCGGAAGGTGCGGGAGAGAAGCGCGGTCAGCGCGTCGAGCCGCCCCGCCACGGAGGCGGGATCCCACAGGGCCTCGGCGGTTCCGGCTTCCTCCAGCCGCTCCGCGAAGTCCCTGAGGACGACCGGCTCGCGCAGCGCCAGCACCTCCGGCAGCTCGCCGAGCAGGCGGGATATGAGGGTCGAGCCGACATGGCCGATGTGGAAGATGTACTGGACGTCGCGCCGCGCGTCGGCCGGCACGGCCTCCGCGACCTCGGCCCAAGGCACGAGGTGCCGCGCGGTCTGCGGCCCGAGCGCGCGGTCGTCGAGGAAGCTCGCGGCGCGATAGTCCGCCTCGCTCTTCTCGACGAGGAGGACGGCGTCATGGGACGCGTCGTAATAATGGGGGAACCAGCGCGGGCTGGGGGCGGCGCTCATCGGCGCCTCAGAAAATGAAAGGGCGGCGCGACGCGGGTTGCATCGCCGCCGCCCTCATTCCGGTCAGCCCTGGCTGGCCGCTTCGCCGTCGCCCGCGGGGGCGGCGACGTCGGCCGGGATCTCTCCCGGCTCGGCATTGGGATCGCGATCCTCGGTGAAGCCGGCGACGTCCTTCTCGAACATCTGGGCCATCACGTCGACGCCCTGCGCCTGAAGCTCCGCTTCCTCCGGCGAACGCGCCACGTTGACGTGGATCGTCACGGAGACCTCGGGGTGAAGCGCGACCTTCACGTCCTGCATGCCGATCGCCTTGATCGGGCGGTCGAGGACGATCTGGTTCTTGGCGATCTTGTGGCCCTCGGCCTCCAGCAGGTCCGCGAGGTCGCGGGCGGTCACCGAGCCGTAGAGCTGGCCGGTGTTCGACGCCTGGCGGATGAGCTGGACGGTCACGCCGTCTATGCCCTTGGCCTCCTTCTCGGCCGCGGTGCGCCGTTCGGCGTTCTGCGACTCGATCCGGGCCCGGTTGGCCTCGAACACCTTGCGGTTGGACTCGTTGGCGCGCAGCGCCTTGCCGTTGGGAAGGAGGAAGTTGCGGGCATAGCCGTTCTTCACCTTCACGACGTCGCCGATGGCGCCGAGCTTCTCGATCCTTTCGAGCAGAATGACATCCATGTGCCCGGCTCCTTATTTCACGACGTAGGGGAGGAGGCCGAGGTGGCGGGCGCGCTTGATCGCCTGGGCGAGCTCGCGCTGCTTCTTGGCCGAGACCGCGGTGATGCGGCTGGGGACGATCTTGCCGCGCTCAGAGACGAAGCCCTGGAGCAGGCGGACGTCCTTGTAGTCGATCCGGGGAGCGTCCTTGCCCGAGAAGGGGCAGCTCTTGCGGCGACGGAAGAATGGGCGTGCCATCGTTGCTGGTCCTTTCTCTTAGGCGTCGGCGAAGTCGGGACGGGGGGCGCGGTCGCCGCGGTCGGGACGGTCGCCCCGGTCGCGGTCGCGGCCGCCGCCGCGGTCGCCACGATCACCGCGGTCGCCGCGCTCGTTCCGCTCGTTGCGGCGCATCATCGCCGACGGGCCCTGCTCGTGGGCGTCGACGCGGATCGTCATGTAGCGGATGACGTCCTCGTTGATCTGGGTCTGGCGCTCCAGCTCGGCGACGACGGGCGCGGGCGCGTCGAAGTCGAGCATCACGTAATGGCCCTTGCGGTTCTTGGCGATCCGGTAGGCAAGCGAGCGCAGGCCCCAGGTCTCGGTCTTGACGACGCGGCCGCCGTTCGACTCGATGATTTCGGTGGCGGTCTGCGCCAGCGCGTCGACCTGGGCCTGGGCCAGGTCCTGACGCGCGATGAACACATGCTCGTAGAGCGGCATGTTCGCATGTCCTTTTCTCTTGGCCGATCGCTGACGCCGCCCGATGCGGACGCCCCTCCGGCTGTCGTCTCGAAAATAAACCGGGGCGGCAGGCGCATGGCCGCCGCCCCGGATGCGCCGCTCCATAGCAGAAGCGGCCGTTTTGGCAAGGCCGGCCTGGCGCGATCGGGGTAGCAGGTCGCGGCCCATCCCGGTCCCGGCGGTTGACCCTTCCAGCCGCGCTGGCCTAGTCGCTCGCCGCAACGAGAGGAGAGGCGATGCGCGCGTTCATTTTCCCGGGGCAGGGGAGCCAGTCGGTCGGCATGGGAAAGGCCCTGGCCGAAGCGAGCCGGATTGCCCGCGAGCTGTTCGAGGAGGTCGACGAGGCGCTCGGCCAGAATCTCGCCCGGCTGATGGCGGAGGGCCCCCAGGACGAGCTGACGCTGACCGAGAACGCCCAGCCCGCCATCATGGCGAACGCGCTGGCGACGTTGCGCGCGTCCGGAATCGACATCTCCAAGGCGAGCTTCGTGGCCGGCCACAGCCTCGGCGAATATACCGCGCTCGCGGCGGCGGGGGCGTTCGACGCCGCGACGACGGCGCGGCTCCTCAAGCTGCGCGGCCAGGCCATGCAGCGGGCGGTCCCCGTCGGCGAGGGCGCGATGGCCGCCCTGCTCGGCGCCGACGTCGCCACAGCCCGCGCGGTGGCGGACGCGGCCGCCCGAGGGGAGGTCTGCACCGTCGCCAACGACAACGATCCGACCCAGGTGGTCATTTCCGGCCATCGCGGCGCGGTCGAGCGGGCGCTCGGCCTGGCGAAGGAGAAGGGGGCGAAGCGGGCCGTCCTGCTGCCGGTCTCCGCTCCCTTCCACTCGCCTCTGATGGAGCCCGCGGCGCGGGAGATGGAGCAGGCGCTCGCCGACGCGCGGATCGCCGCCCCCGCGGTGCCGCTCTACGCCAACGTCACCGCCGCCCCCGTCACTGCCGCCGACGATATCCGCCGCCTCCTGGTCGAGCAGGTCACCGGCATGGTCCGCTGGCGCGAGAGCGTCGCCGCCATGGCCGAAGCGGGCGTCACCCACTTCGTCGAGTTCGGCGGCAAGGTGCTCGGCCCGATGGTGAAGCGCATCGCCCCCGACGCCGCGGTGACCAGCGTCGTCACGATGGACGACCTCGATGCGCTGGTGAAGGAAGTCTGACCGCGCGCGAGCGCGGCGGCCTGGAACGGAGAAGAGCATGTTCGACCTATCAGGAATGACCGCCCTGGTGACCGGGGCTTCGGGGGGCATCGGGTCGGCGATCGCGCAGGCGCTTGCCGGGCAGGGGGCTCGGCTGGCGGTTTCGGGCTCGAACATGGAGAAGCTGGAAGCCTTCCGGTCCGGCCTCGGCGGCGATCACGTCGCCTTGGGGTGCAACCTCTCGGATGCCGCGGCCGTCGATGCGCTGGTTCCGCAGGCGGTGGAAGCGCTGGGAGGAAAGCTCGACATCCTCGTCAACAACGCCGGGGTCACGCGCGACAATCTCGCCATGCGGATGAAGGACGAGGAATGGTCGGACGTGATCCGGATCAACCTCGAGGCGGCCTTCCGGCTCTCGCGCGCCGCGCTCAAGCCGATGATGCGGGCCCGCTTCGGGCGGATCATCTCGGTCACCTCGGTGGTGGGCTCGACCGGCAATCCGGGCCAGGCCAATTATGCCGCCTCCAAGGCGGGGCTGGCCGGCATGTCCAAGGCCTTCGCCCAGGAGGTGGCGAGCCGCAACATCACGGTCAACCTGATCGCGCCCGGGATGATCCGCTCGGCCATGACCGACGCCCTCAACGAGCAGCAGCGGGAGACCATCCTGTCGCGCATCCCGTCGGGGCGGCTCGGCGAGGGCAGCGACGTCGCTGCCGCCGCCGTCTATCTCGCCAGCCGCGAAGGCGGCTACGTCACCGGCCAGACGATCCACGTCAACGGGGGCATGGCGATGCTGTGAGCCGGGCCGCTCCGCTTTTGGCGGCGGCCCCTTGCCAGCCCCGGCGGCGAACGGCTAGGGCATGCGCAAACAATACCTAGGGAAGGGTAGAACATGAGCGAGACCGCCGACCGCGTGAAGAAGATCGTCGTCGAGCACCTGGGCGTCGAGGCGGACAAGGTGACCGAGGACGCCAGCTTCATCGACGATCTGGGCGCCGACAGCCTCGACATCGTCGAGCTGGTGATGGCTTTCGAGGAGGAATTCTCTGTCGAGATCCCCGACGACGCCGCCGAGAAGATCACGACCGTCCGCGACGCCATCGACTATATCGACGCGAACAAGGGCTGAGCGAGACGCCGGACCCGCTCGACCTGGGCCGGCCCGACTGTCCACCGCCCTTTTGACGGCCCCGGAAGGAAGGGCTTCGGCAGGCTCAGCCCGGACGGGACTGGGCCTGTCGCGTGTATGGAGACTGCAATATGCGCCGCGTAGTCGTTACCGGTCTTGGAATGGTGTCGCCCCTCGGGGCGGACGTCGAGACGAGCTGGCGGAACATCCTCGCCTCGAAGAGCGGCGCGGCCCGGATCACCCACTTCGATCCCGAGGATTATGCCTGCAAGATCGCCTGCGAGGTGAAGCCGGCGGACCATGAATATGGCTTCGATCCGAACAAGCGGGTCGATCACAAGGTGCAGCGCCAGGTCGACCCGTTCATCGTGTTCGGCATAGACGCGGCCGGGCAGGCGATCGAGGATGCCGGTCTCACCGACATGTCGGAGGAGGAGCGCTACCGGGTCGGAGTCTCCATCGGCTCGGGCATCGGCGGCCTTCCGGGGATCGAGAAGGAAAGCCTCGTCCTCCACGAGAAGGGGCCGCGGCGGGTGAGCCCGCACTTCGTCCACGGCCGACTCATCAACCTCATCTCGGGGCAGGTCTCGATCAAATACGGCCTGATGGGGCCGAACCACGCGGTGGTCACCGCCTGCTCGACCGGCGCCCACTCGATCGGCGATGCGGCGCGCATGATCGTCATGGACGATGCGGACGTGATGCTTGCCGGCGGCTCGGAGGCGGCGATCTGCCCGATCGGAATCGCCGGCTTCTCCCAGGCCCGTGCGCTTTCGACCAACTTCAACGACGAGCCGGAGCGCGGCAGCCGTCCCTACGACCGCGACCGCGACGGCTTCGTGATGGGCGAGGGGGCCGGCGTCGTGGTGCTCGAGGAATATGAGCGGGCCAAGAAGCGCGGGGCCAAGATCTACGCCGAGGTGGTCGGCTACGGCATGTCCGGCGACGCCTATCACGTCACCGCCCCCCATCCCGAGGGCGCCGGCGGCTACCGGGCGATGGAAGTGGCGATGAAGCGCTCCGGCCTGGCCCTGTCCGACATCGACTATATCAACGCCCACGGCACCTCGACCCCGCTCGGCGACGAGCTGGAGCTGGGCGCCGTCCGCCGCCTGTTCGGCAACAATATCGGCCATCTGTCGATGAGCTCGACGAAGTCGGCGATTGGCCACCTCCTCGGCGGCGCCGGGGCGGTCGAGGCGATCTTCTGCATCCTCGCGCTGCGCGACCAGATCGCCCCGCCCACACTCAACCTCGACCATCCGAGCGAGGCGACCGAAGGCGTGGACCTGGTCCCCAAGGTCGCCCGGGAGCGCGAGATCAAGGCGGTGCTGAACAACAGCTTCGGCTTCGGCGGGACCAATGCCAGCCTCGTCATGAAGGCCGTGTGAGCCGGTGAGGAAATGGCTCGCGCTGGGGCTGCTGGCGGCCGCCGCGCTGATCGCGGGTCTTTACTTGATCCAGGGCTGGAACGGCGCGGGCCCGGCTCAGCGGCCGACGGCGGTGCTGATCCCGCGCGGCGCCAGCCTTCCGCGCTCCGCTGAGATCCTCGCCCGGGCCGGCGTGATCCGCTCGCCCGGGCGCTTCGTCTTCCAGGCCAAGCTGCTGGGCGGCGGCGCGCCGATCAAGGCGGGCGAATATGAGATACCCGCCCACGCCAGCAGCGCGCGCGTGCTCGCCCTGCTGCAGAGCGGCCGCACCCTCCAGCGGCTCGTCACGGTGCCCGAGGGCATGCCCTCCATCCTCGTCTGGGAGCGGCTGATGAGCGCGCCCGCCCTCACCGGCGCGGTGGCGGTGCCGGCGGAGGGGTCGGTGCTTCCGGACAGCTACGCCTACCAGCGCGGCGAGAGCCGGGCGGCCGTTCTGAACCGGATGCAGAGGGCGATGGCGAGGACGCTCGCCGCGCTCTGGGCGAAGCGCGCGCCGACGACCGTGGTGAGGAGCCCGGCCGAGGCGATCGTCCTCGCCTCGATCGTCGAGAAGGAGACCGGCAAGGCCTCCGAGCGGGCGATGGTTGCGGGCGTCTACGCGAACCGGCTGCGGCAGGGGATGAAGCTCGATGCCGATCCGACGGTCATCTACCCGGTGACCAAGGGGAAGCCGCTCGGCCGCCGCATCCTCGTTTCCGAGCTGCACGCCGTCAACGGCTACAACACCTATGCGATGGCGGGCCTGCCGGTCGGCCCGATCGCCAATCCCGGCACGGCCTCGATCGAGGCCGTGCTTCACCCCGCCCAGACGCCGGCGCTCTATTTCGTCGCCGACGGCACCGGGGGCCACGTCTTCGCGAACAGCCTCGCCGAGCACAATGCCAATGTCGAAAAGTGGCGCGCCATCCGCCGCGCCCGCGGCGAGATGTAGCTACAGCGCCAGCCGCCGCCGCTCCAGGCGGGAGGCGCTGCCGGCGGGCTGGGCGCAGGTGAAGGGCTCCACCGCCACCTTCTGGGCCGCGGGGCTCACCTGGATGGCCATGCGGTCGTCGACCATGATGCCGACATGGTCGTCGCAGAAGAGCAGGTCGCCGCGCCGCAGCGGCGCGCTCTCGGGCACCTCCTCGCCGAGCCCGCGCTGCTCCTTCGCGTCGCGCGGGCAGTCTATCCCGCACAGCTGGAGCGAGAGCTGGACGAGCCCCGAGCAGTCGATCCCCTGGCAGGTGCGGCCGCCGGGCAGGTAGGGCGCGCCGAGAAGCCGAGTCGCCACCGCCACCGGATCCTCCTCCGGCTCCCCGACCGGGCGCAGGTAGCTGAGGGGGACGAACCCCCCTTCGAACTCGAGCACCGCGCCCTTGCTCAAGCCGTGCAGGCGCGAGCCGAGCGGCAGGTAGGCGACCGGCGGCGACAGCGGATCCGGATCGGGCTGTACCGGCGCCGTCGGCTCGATCACGACGTGGGTGGTCGGCAGCGGATCGGCGAGCTCGATCGCCTCCACATAGCCGACGCGGCGGTCGGCGGCGCAATAGCCCCAGGCCCAGCCGGCGGTGAGGTCGAGAACGGCGAATTCCTCCCCCGGGAGCAGCTGCGACACCGCCGGCTCGCCGTCGCCCGGCGCCTCGCGGACGAAGGTCGGGAAGAGGCCGCAGGAACGGATCAGCGCCCGCGCGTAGTGCGGCGCGAACAGGCGGCCGGCCAGCTCGACGTCCGCAATGTCCTGGCGAAAGGCGTTGAGGCGCGGGTCGAGCGCCACCGACGGACCGTCGAGCGCGATGCGCTTACCCGTGTTGGAGGAGGATTCCCCGTTCCTTGGCCGCGCCGCGCCGGCCGGAGCCGGCGCCTTCCTGCTGCTCGATATTGCGTTCGAAGCGCTCAAGGAACTCCTGCCCTATGCTGGTCTTGGCGACGAACACGTTCCGTCGGTCGGCCTCGTCGCGGACGCGGCGGAGATAGCCGAGCGTGCCCAGAGTATTCAAGGCGCGCGTGATCACCGGCTTGGACACCCCGAGGATATGGGCGAGGCCACGCACCGTGTGGGGGCCGGGCGTGAGGTAGACCAGCAGGAGAAGCGCCATCTGGCGATTGGTGAGGTCCGGCTGGCCTGACCGCACATAGCCGATCAGCGTCTGCATCCAGCTCCTGAGAGCGCGCTCTGACACTGGTCCTTCTCCAATTCCGAGTGTCGCTTATTTCGGTTCCTAAACCAGTCAGAACGTGTTTCGTTTCTTTCCTATTGAGAATTCGACGCAAAAATGTGGCGGGCCGTCAGCCCCGGTAGCGAATCGACAGGGCTTCCCAGGCGGCGCGGAGCCCCAGCGCGTCGCCGCCCTTGGGCCGGCCCGGCTTGGCCGACGCGCGCCAGGCGAAGGTGTCGAAATGGGCCCACGGCGTCCCCTCCGGCACGAACCGCTCCAGGAAGAGCGCCGCCGTCACCGCGCCGGCAAAGCCGCCTTCCGCCGCATTGCCGAAATCGGCGACGTCGGAGGCGAACATCTCGTCATAGGCCTTCCACAGCGGCATCCGCCACACCGGGTCCGTCACCGCAACGCCGGCGCCGAGCAGCGATTCGGCGAGGGCGTCGTCGTTGGCGAACAGCGCCGGCAGGTCCGGGCCGAGCGCCACCCGCGCCGCCCCGGTCAGCGTCGCGAAGTCGAGGATCAGCTCCGGCGACTGCTCGGCGGCGCGGGCCAGGGCGTCCCCGAGGATGAGGCGGCCCTCGGCGTCGGTATTGCCGATCTCGACCGTGAGGCCCTTGCGGCTGCGCAGGATGTCGCCGGGCCGGAAGGCATTGCCGGACACCGCATTCTCCACCGCCGGGACGAGGAGGTGGAGACGGACGGGAAGGCCGCTCCTCACGATCAGCTGGGCGAGGGCGAGGGCGTGGGCGGCGCCGCCCATGTCCTTCTTCATCAGCCGCATGCCGGCCGAAGGCTTGATGTCGAGCCCGCCCGAATCGAAGCACACGCCCTTGCCGACGATCGCGATGCGCGGATGGCGCCGGTCGCCCCATTCCAGCTCGATCAGGCGCGGCGCCCTGTCGGCGCTCGCGGCCCGCCCGACGGCGGCGATCATCGGATAGCCTTCCTCCAGCGCGGCGCCGGACGTGACGGTCAGCGCCGCCCCGGCCTCGTCGGCGATGCGGCGCGCCGCCGCCTCGAGCTCGGCCGGTCCCATGTCGCCGGCCGGCGTGTTGACGAGGTCGCGCACCAGGGCCGTCGCTTCGGCGAGCCGGATCGTCTCCGCGATCCGCGCCGGCTCGGAGGTGAGCAGAATGCGCGGCCCGGTCTTCTCCTTGGCCTCCTTGTAGCGGTCGAACCGATACTGGCCGAGCAGCCACCCCAGCGCCGCGAGCCCGGGCGCCTGCCCTTCGACCCGGTACCTTCCCTCCGGCAGGCTTTCCGCCGCCTTGGCGAGGCACCAGGGGCTCAGCGCTCCGACATCGGCGACGCCGAGCGCGGCCGACCAATCCTCCGCGCGCTCGCCCGGCAGGATGGCGAGCTGATAGCCTTCGCCCTTGAAGCCTTGCGCCGCGACCGCCTGGCGCGTCCGCGGCGGCTGCGCCTTGAGCCAGGGTTCGAACCGGGCCTTGTCGACGAGGTGGATCGCGGTGGCGGGCTGGCCCTTGTCGGCGCGGAGGAGGTCTGTGAGGGCGGTCATGCCTGCCGCCTAGCGCAAGCCGCCGCGGGTCGCCAGCGCGCGACGGGGCCGCCGGTCAGAGCACGACGTTGCGGATGAAGCGCACCGCGCCGCCGCCGCCGTTGGCGAAGACATAAGGCGCGGCGCTGCTGAAGATCAGGAAGTCGCCCGCGGCGATGTCCCGGCTGCCGTCCGCCGTCTCGACGGTCAGCACGCCCTCGATCACCCAGAGCATTTCGTGCCAACCGCCGGACCCCGCCTCCGAGGGGTAGCGCTCGCCTTCGCCGAGCGACCAGACCCACAGCTCCGCCTCGCGCGTCGCCGGAGCCGCGCCGAGCAGCGTCGCCTGGCTCTCCGCCTGCAGCCCACGCCAGGCGATGCTGGCGATCCTGCGGCTGTCCGGCGCTTCGGGAGGACGCACCATCTGCGAGAAGCTGACCTCCAGTGCCGCGGCCAGCCGGTCGAGGCTCGAGAGGCTGACATTCGCCTCCCCGCTCTCGATCGCCACGATCATCCGGCGGCTGATCCCGGAAAGCGTGGCGAGGCCCGACTGGCTGAGGCCGCGCTCCTGCCTGAAGCGGCGAAGGTTGCCGCCGACATGGCTCAGTATGTCCGGCCGCGAGGGCGATTGACTGCGCAATATATTTCCCATAGCTCTAGGGGCAGTATGTTGCACAGGCCTTCGGAAAGGAAGGGGAAGCGGTGATCGCCAGGCTCTTGGCACTCGGAGTGGCGCTGAGCCTCGTCTGCGGCCCGCTCGCCGCGCGCCCTTCCGCCCAGGATCTTGGCGCTGTCGTCGAGGGATTCGCCAAGGAGCACGATTTCAGCGGGACCGTCCTCGTCGAGCAGGGCCCGCGGCGGCTCTATGCGCGCAGCTTCGGCCTCGCCGACCGCGCCTTCGGCGTTCCGGTGTCGAGCGCCACCCGCTTCCGGATCGGCTCGATCACCAAATTGTTCACTGCCGTCCTGGTGCTCCAGCTCGAGGAGGAGGGGAAGCTGTCCCTCGAGGCCCCGGTCCGGCAGTATCTGCCGGACTTTCCGGGCGAGGGCGGCGATGCCATCACGCTCGGCCAGCTGCTCAACCACACGTCCGGCCTCGCCCAATATGACGACGTGGGCAGCTATCAGGAGGCGTTCGCGCGGGGCGTGCCGAAATACCAGCGCCCGGTTCCGCCGGCCGAGCTGCTGGCGCTTTGCTGCAGCGGAAAGCTCGCCGCCAGGCCCGGCAGCCGGTTCGACTACAACAACGCCGATTATTTCGTGCTCGGCCGGATCGTGGAGCGCGTCACCGGCATGAGCTACGAGGAGGCGCTCGCCCAGCGGATCCTGCGGCCGCTGGGCCTGCGCGATACCGGAATGGTGCATTGGTCCGCGATCGTCGACCGGCTGGCGCCCACCTACTTCTACCGCGACGACAGCCGGACTCTGATCAACGACATGCCGGTCTATCACGAGAATTGGTATGCCGCCGCCGGCCTCTACTCGACGGGTGGAGACCTGCTCCGCTTCGCCCAGGCGCTCTACGGGGGCCGGCTGCTGGGGCCGACCGCGCTCCGTCGGATGCTCACGCCCGGCCTCGACGATTACGGCTACGGCCTGTGGAGCTACACGATCGAGCGGGGCGGCCGGAAATATCGCGTCGCCAAGCGGCCCGGAAGCGTGATGGGGGCGAACGGGGTCCTCTACCGGCTGCTCGACCGGGACACGACGATCGTCATCCTGGCCAACACCAATCGCGCGGACCTCGACGTCTTCGCCCAGAAGGTGGCCGACGCGCTGGTGAAGTAAGGCCGATCCCTTAGTCGAGGGCGTCGGTGCGCGCGCCGAGCGGTGCATCGGCGACATGCATGACGGTCTTCAAGTTCATGAATTCATGCATGCCATATTCGCTGAGCTCCCGGCCGTAGCCGGAGCGCTTGATGCCGCCGAACGGCGCTTCGGGCGCGGAGGCGAGCATCTGGTTGACCGCCGTCATTCCGGCCTCGATGTCGCGCACGAAGCGCTCCTGCTCCGCCTGCTCGCGGGTCCAGACGGATGAGCCGAGGCCGAACGGTATGTCGTTGGCGAGGCGAATCGCATCGTCGAGGTCCGCGGCGCGGAAGACCATCGCGATCGGCCCGAATATCTCCTCCTGAGTCAGCGGGCTGTCCGGCGGCACGTCCGTCAGGATGCCGGCCTTCAAAAAGGCGCCGGGGCCCTCCACGCGCTCGCCGCCGGTCAGCCGCGCGCCGAGACGCTTCGCCTCCTCGAGCTGCTCCAGCACCGTGTCGCGCTGCTCGAAGCTGGAAAGAGGCCCCATGTCGGTCGCCGAGTCGAACGGGTCGCCGGCCCTGACCGCCGCCATGGCGGGCACGAACTTCTCCATGAACGCGTCGTAGACGTCGGCGTGGACGATCATGCGCTTGGCGCAGATGCAGGACTGGCCGGTGTTCTGGACCCGGGCCTTCACACCCTGCTTCACCGCGTCGTCCAGGTCGGCCGAGGGCATGACCACGAACGGGTCGGAGCCGCCGAGCTCCAGCACCACCTTCTTCAGCGCCTTGCCGGCCGCCGCGGCGACGGCCTGGCCGGCGCCCTCGCTGCCGGTGAGGGTGACGGCGGCGATGCGATCGTCGGCGATCAGCGCGCCGACCGCGCCGGAGCGGATCGCGAGGTTCTGGAACAGGCCTTCGGGCGCGCCGGCCTCGGTCACCATCTCCTCGATCAGGCTCGCCACCCCCTGGACGATGCTGGCATGCTTCAGCAGGCCGACATTGCCCGCCATGATGGCGGGGGCGAGGAAGCGGACCACCTGCCAATAAGGGAAGTTCCACGGCATCACGGCGAGCACCGGGCCGATCGGCAGCCAGCGCAGCTCCGCCGTGCCGCCCGCGGCGAGCGCCTGGCGCCGCGGCGCCAGCATGGCCGGGCCGTCCTTGGCGTAGACGCGGAAGCCGGCGGTGCACTTGTCCACCTCGGCCAGCGCCGTGGCGTAGGTCTTCCCCATCTCCAGGCTCGCCATGCGCGCCAGCCGCTCGCGATTCGTCTCGAAACGGTCGGCGATGCGGGCGAGGAGGGCGGTGCGCTCGTCGAGGGAGGTGGTGCGCCAGCGGCGAAACGCCTCGTCGGCCTTGGCGACCTTCGCCTCGATTTCCCCCGGCGTCAGCTCCTCGTGGGTGGCGATCTCCTCGCCGGTGGCCGGATTGACGCTCCTCATCATCGCTCAGCTCTCCAATGGGACTCCGTAGAGGTCGTGCTCGTCGGCATCCTCGACCCGCACCCGGACGATGTCGCCCTGGGCGACGTGCGGGGCGTCGCGCAGGTGGACCTCGCCGTCTATCTCGGGCGCATCCGCCTTGGAGCGCCCGGTGGCGCCGCCTTCGCCGTCGGCGACGTCGATCAGAACGTCGATCTCCCGGCCGAGCTTCGCCTGGAGCTTCGCGGCCGAGATGCGCGCGGTGAGGTCCATGAGGCGGGCGTAGCGCTCCTCCTTCACCTCTTCCGGCACCGCTCCGGGCAGGCCGTTCGCGGCCGCGCCCTGGACCGGCTCGAAGCGGAAGGCGCCGACCCGGTCGAGCTGCGCCTCTTCCAGCCACTGCATCAGATAGTCGAAGTCCGCCTCGGTCTCGCCGGGGAAGCCGACGACGAAGGAGGAGCGGATGGCGATGTCGGGGCAGATCTCGCGCCACCCGCGGATCCGCTCGAGCACCTTCGCTTCGTTGGCAGGGCGCTTCATCGCCTTCAGAACCGACGGCGCGGCGTGCTGGAACGGAATGTCGAGATAGGGGAGCACCAGCCCCTCGGCCATCAGCGGGATGACCCGGTCGACGTGCGGATAGGGGTAGACGTAGTGGAGCCGCACCCAGGCGCCGAGCGTGCCGAGCTCGCGGGCGAGGTCGGTCATGTGGGCGCGGACCGGCCGTCCCTTCCAGCTCCACTCGCCATGGCGCAGGTCGACCCCGTAAGCCGACGTGTCCTGGCTGATGACGAGCAGCTCCTTGGTCCCGGCGGCGACCAGCTTCTCCGCCTCGCGCAGGATGGCGTCGGGACGGCGGCTGGCGAGATCGCCGCGGAGCGACGGGATGATGCAGAAGCTGCAGCGATGGTTGCAGCCTTCGGAGATCTTCAGATAGCTGTAGTGGCGCGGGGTGAGCTTGAGCCCGCCTTCCGGCACCAGGTTGAGGTAGGCTGACGGGGGGATGGGCGCGGCGACGTGGACGGCGCCGACCACCTGCTCATATTGGTGCGGCCCGGTGACGGCGAGCACTTCCGGGAAGCGCTCGCGGATGATTTCGGCCTCCTTGCCCATGCAGCCGGTGACGATGACGCGGCCGTTCTCGGCGATCGCCTCGCCGATCGCGGCCAAGCTCTCCTCCTTGGCGGAATCGAGGAAGCCGCAGGTATTGACCAGCACCACGTCGGCCTGCTCGTAATCGGGCGAGAGCTGGTAGCCGTCGGACCTCAGCTTGGTGAGGATCCGCTCCGAATCGACCAGCGCCTTGGGGCAGCCGAGCGAAACCATGCCGACCTTGGGCGGGGAGGGGAGCTGAACTTCCATGGGAGCGGCGCACATAGTGCCGCCGGGCGATTTTTCCTAGGGGCGGACGCGTGCTTCCCGCTTCAGGCCGGGCGCGGCCCGAAATCGAGGATCGGCGGCGGCTCGCGTGGCGGCGGCACCTCGCGGGCGGGGCCGTCCGGCGGCCGCACCGTCGGCACCGCCTGGCGGCTCAGCACCGCCCCGTCCGAGGCCAAGCGGTGCAGGAAATGCTGCCGCGGCTCGCCGCCGGGCTTCAGCCGGGCGAGGGCACGGCTCTGCTCCGCCGTCAGCCGGAAGCGGGTATAGCCGCGGTCGATCAGGCAGCGGTCGACGCTCGCCTGGAGCTGGTCCTCCACCGTCACGGTCGCCGCGTGCACGACGATCTCGCGCGCCCGCGCATAAGAGAAAAGATCGGCGGACATCGCTCCGGCGGCGCGGGCCACGTGGGCGATCTCGTCGAACGTCAGCTTGGTGTCGAAGGCGGCGTTCGAGCATTGGTTCGAGTCCAGCCGGTATTCGGCATAGCCGACATCGGGCTTGCCCCAGCTCAGCCCGCCGGCGGCGGCGGGAGAGGCGGCGAGGGTGAGGAAGGCGAAAGCGGCAAGGCTGCGCGTGACGGGCCGGGGCATTGCGGGCTCCCATCTGACGTCGGAGCCCGGCGATTATCACGAAGCCGTTTCGGCGTCGAGGCGAGGAGGGCGTTCGCTAGCCGCCGCCGCCATCGAATGCCGTTCGCAGCCTTTCGAGGGAGGGATCGTGGGTAAGGTCGAGGTGGAGCGGGGTGACGCTCACGAATCCGTCCGCGACGGCCTCGAGGTCCGTCTGGTGTCCAGGGGTCTCGATCATCGAGCCCAGCGCGAACCAGAAATAATCGTAGCCGCGCGGATCTGTACGGGGCTCGATGCGGAGGCGCCCGTAATCGCGCAGGCCCTGGCGGACGACGCGGATTCCGCGCACCCGCTCCGCAGAGACCGCGGGAAAGTTGACGTTGACCAGCGTACGCGGCGCCATCGGCTCGGCGAGGAGGGGGCGCAGCACCCGCTCCGCCCAGCCCTCCGCCGCGCCGAACGGGACGGTGTCGCCCATGCCTTCGCGCATATAGGCCTGGCTGAGCGCCACCGAGGGAATGCCGGCGAGCGCCCCCTCCATCGCCGCGGAGCAGGTGCCCGAATAGGTCACGTCCTCGCCGAGATTGGCGCCCCGGTTGACCCCGGACAGGATGACGTCCGGCCGCCCCTCCTTCATGATGTGCGCGATCGCCATCATCACCGAGTCCGTAGGCGTGCCCGTCACGCAATAGCGCCGCTCGCCGAGCCTGCGGAGCCGCACCGGGCGGGTGAGGGTGAGCGAGTGCCCGGCGCCGGACTGCTCCTCCGCAGGCGCGACGATCCAGACGTCGTCGGAGAAACGCCGGGCGATCCGCTCGAGGACCTTGAGGCCGGTGGCGTTCACGCCGTCGTCGTTGGTGAGGAGGATGCGCATCGCCTCGCGCTAGGCCGCCCCGGCGGGGCGGGCAAGCGGGCAACCATCGCGCCGATTCGGGCGTTCGCCCCGAAAGCCGCAAGGGAGGACCAGATGCAGGTTCCGCACAACGTTTTCGTCGTCGTCGCCGACGGCAGGAAGATGCTGTTCTTCAGGAACGAGGGGGATTCCGAATTCCCCAAGCTGGAGGTGGAGCGCAAGCGCGAGACGGCGGACGCGCCCGATCGCGACCAGAAGACGGACGCCCCCGGCCGCGCGTTCGACTCTTCGGGCGGCGCCGGCCGGAGCGCGTACGAGGAAGTGGATTTCCACCAGCTGGAGGAGGACCGCTTCGCCGCCGAGACTGCCGAGCTGTTGCGCAAGCGGGCGCTGAGCAACGATTACGAGCAGCTCATCATCGTCGCTCCGCCGCGCACGCTGGGCGAGCTCAGGAAGCATTATCACAAGGAGGTGGAGAAGCGCCTCGCCGGCGAGGTCGCCAAGGACCTCACCGGTCATCCGGTGGCCGAGATCGAGAAGATCCTGAAGGCGGAATAAGCCCGGCACGGCCGTGCGAGCCGAGCATCGACAGGTCCAACCCAGGAGAAGACATTGCGCAAGATGTTGTTTGCAGCGTCCCTTTCGCTTGCGGCGATGGCCGCGCCGGCGGCGGCCCAGCCGTCCGCGGCGCCCGCGATATCGGCCGGCATGGCGGTGAAGGACGCCCAGGGCGGCGAGGTGGGCACGGTCGCCCGGGTCGACGGCCAATATTACGTGATCAAGACCGACAGGCACGAGGTGCGGCTGCCGGCGAGCTCGTTCACACCGTCGAACGGCGCGCTCCTGTTCGGCATGACCCGCGACCAGCTCAATGCCGAGGTCGAGAAGGCGCTGACCGCCTCCGCCGCCAGGATCGCCCCCGGAGCGGCCGTGGCCGACCAGGCGGGCGGCGCGGTCGGGACGATCACGGCGGTCGACGCGGAGAGCGTCACCGTCAAGCTCGCGTCCGGAACCCTCGTGCGCCTGCCGAAGGCGGCGGTCGCGGCCGGGCCGGGCGGGGCCGTCATAGGCTCCACCGCCGCCCAGCTCGAAGCGGCGGCCAAGGTCGGCGCCGGCGGGAAGTAGCCGCCCGGCGCAAGGCTCCAGGGAAAAGGCCGCGCCTCCCGGGAGGCGCGGCCTTCTCGTTGCGCTGCGAGGCGGCTCAGGCGGTCCGCGAAACCCGGCGGCGGGCGACGAGCGCGGCGGCTCCGGCGCCGAACAGCAGGATCATCGGCGGCGCCGGCACTTCGTGGCCGCCGGTCGAGCCGGTGCTGCCCGACGAGCCGCTGCTCGTCGAGGAGGAGCCGCTGGAGGCGGAGGAGGAAGCGCTGGAGCCGGACGAGGCGGAGCTGCTGCTGCCGCTCGACCCGTTGGAGCTGCTCGTGCTGCCGCCGAAGCTGGACGAGCCGCCGGTCGCCCCGCTGCTGGTCGAGCTGGACGAGGAGCCCGAGGAGGCGCTGGAGGCGCTCGACGCCGAGGAGGCCGAGCTGGCGGACGAGCCGGAGCTGCCCGAGGAGCCGGAGCTGCCCGAGCTACCCGATGAGCCGGAGCTGCCCGAGCTTCCCGACGAGCCGGAGCTGCCCGAGGAACCCGTGCTGCCGGTGGAGCCGGACGAGCCGTGGCCGCACTTCCCGCAAGGCTTGGGCGGCGGCTTGTGGCCGCCGCTCGACGAGCTGCCGCCGGACGAGCCGCTCGACGAGGACGAGCTGGAGCTCGCCGACGAGGAGCTCGAGGCGCTGGAGGAGGAGGCGCTCGAGGAGACGCCGCTCGAGGTGGAGGTCGAGCCGCCGCTGGTGGAGGTCGATCCGCCGGAGGTCGAGGTCGAGCCGCCCGAGGTGGAGGTGGAGCTGCCGCCGGACGAGGTGGAGACGCCGCTCGAGGTCGAGACGTTGCCGCTCGACGTGGAGGCGGTGAAGAAGGCGTTGCCGCTGGAGCCGCCGAAGAAGCCGCCCGAGAAGAAGCCGCTGCCGAAGCCGAAGCCGCCGCCGGACGAGCCGCCGACGATGATCGGCACGCCGCCGCCGGCGGATTCGACGGGCGGCAGGGGGGGAAGGGGCATCGGCACGCCCGGATAGGTGACCGTCTCGGTGGTGACGGTGCGCCCGGGCTGGCGGATGAGGCAGGTGGCGCGGGCGACGCGCCGGACCCGCTTCACCGTCTTGGCGCGGGCATAGGCCCTGGGCGCGGGGGCCGCCTTGACGTGACGGACCAGCGCCGGGCGCTGCGGCGGGTTGGCGGCGACGTGGGCCGCCCCCGCGCCGATGACGGCGCCGCCGCAAGTGCAGGCGGCGAGTTTCGCGAGAGCCATTCGTACCGACATAGCAACGCACCCTGTTCCAAGGCTTCGATGCGGACCGGGAAGTCACGAGCGACTAACCGGCGGCTGCATCTGGCTATCGCGACGAATGCAAAAGATTTCCTTATGCGCAAGCGCGTTAACCATGATGTGCCTCTGAAATGGCGGCGAAATGGCCGTTGGCGCGGGTTCCGTCCCATTGCTGGACAGACCGAGGTGAGGGGTGAACGTCTTGGGAGCCCGGAGGCACGGCACCTTATGGTTAACGGATCGCTTCCGATCCGATTCGCGCGACGTCTTGGCGAAAAACCGCCGCGACCCGGCCACGCACCCGGCGCTGCGGCCAAAATGTCACGCGCGACGATTTCCACAGGAAATATTTTCGACCGATATTTGAGTGACTTGTAGTTGACGCTTGCGATCAGTATAGGCGCGCTCGGGGCAGAAGCCTTTAATCCCGGACGACTCGGGCAAGGCTTCGGAGAGTGAGCGGACCGGCGGTCCGGTCCGCGAAGAGGCGGAGGGGTTATGGCTACGGCTATCAGCAACATATTCGACCAGGGTTACCCGCAACGTGGGGCTGCGGACTATCGCCCCACCTCCACCGAGGAGTTCATGAATCCGGCGCAGCTCGCCTATTTCAGGCAGAAGCTGCTCGGCTGGAAGGACGAGATCATCCGCGAGAGCGCCGACACGATGGCGCAGCTGAAGAGCGGCCCGATCCGCGAGGCGGACGTGACCGACCGCGCGTCTTCCGAGACCGACTGGGCGATCGAGCTCAGGACCCGGGACCGTCAGCGCAAGCTCATCTCCAAGATCGACTCGGCGCTGCGGCGCATCGAGACGGGCGACTACGGCTTCTGCGAAGTGACGGGGGAGCCGATCTCGCTCGCCCGCCTCGAGGCCCGGCCGATCGCGACGATGACGATCGAGGCCCAGGAGCGGCACGAGCGCAACGAGCGAATCAGCCGCGACGACTGAGCGGAGTCGGCGCGCCTCCGTTCGAAAAGAAGCGAGGCACCCCTCGTCCCGGGCGAAGGCCGGGACCTGCTTCCTGCTGGCTGGGAAGTGGAAAGAGAGATCCCGGCTTTCGCCGGGATGACGGAGCCTCTGCCCTTGTGACGGCGGCGCGGCCCTGCGCCTGACGAGAAAACGGGCCCCAGCTTCGCGCCGCGGGCCCGTCATCTTCCTTGCGCTGACCGCCGCCTAGTGAAGGCCGACGATCTCCTCTTTCACGCGCAGCTTCTCCTTCTTGAGTCGGGACAGGGTGGCCATGTCCGGCGCGGGACGCTGTTCTTCTTCCAGGATGCGCGCCTCGATGTCGGCGTGCTTCGTCTCCAATGCCGAGATATGCGCCTGTTGCATTCCCATCTCCTTTGCTGGTGTGCGTGGGCGTTTAACGATCGTCGAGCCGGTCCGTCTCCCTCCTTCAGGCGGACGGGCGCATATGTACGGCGGCCCGCCGATCGGCTAATCCTACTCCGTTCCGGGGCGGCCGGGTAGGGGGTCCAGAAGGCGGTATGGCGACGATCGGGGGCGGAGAGATCGGCGCGGCGTCGCGCCTCGTGCGCCTCAGGATGGAGCATCGCGATCTGGACTCGGCGATCGAGGCGCTCGTCGCGATGCCGGCGCCCGACCAGCTCCAGCTCGCCCGCCTGAAGAAGCGCAAGCTGCGCCTCAAGGACGAGATCGCCGCGCTCGAGGACCAGCTGATCCCGGATATCATCGCCTAGGTCGCCTTCCTGGCTGATGGCGAGACCCAGGCGACCGTCCCCGTCCGACACAGCTGGACGTTCACCTTCTTTCCCAATTCCCGCCGGCTTCCGGCTGTGGCACTGCCTCCCCATGGCCGAAGTCGACGCCCGGGTTGCGCTCACGCCGAAGCTGGTCGGCGCCCTCTACACCGAGGCGATGGTGCTCGCCGACGAGGCGCGCGCCTATTTCGACCGGAACGGCCGCGAGGAACGCGACTCGCTCGACCCGCTGGTCCGCGTCGGCTTCTCCTGCGAATCGCTGAAGGTGACGACGCGGCTGATGCACGTCATCGCGTGGCTGCTCACCCAGCGGGCGGTCGAGGCCGGAGAGATCACCCCGCGGCAGGCGAGGACCCCGGCGCGCCGGCTCGGCGAGGCGCCGCCCACCGACGAAGCGCTGATCGAGCGCCTTCCCGACGCCGCGGTCGCGCTCATCCAGGCGAGCCGCGACCTCTATGCCCGCGTCCGGCGGCTCGACGAGGGATCGGATCCCGCCGCCGCCGAGCCCCATGCGAGCCCCGCGCGCAGCCTCCTCTCGCGGCTCGAACGCACCTTCTGAGAAAATGGGGACAGTGACTGTTTTTCGGACGGGCGTGCGCACGTGCCGGGGAAACGGGAAAAATGGTTACTGTCCCCATTTTCCTCTAGGAGGACGGCCATGAGCGCCTTCACCTTCTCCTACGGGCCGCGGCTGGTCTCCGGGTCCGGCGCGGCGGCCGGGATCGCCGAGTTGCTCCCGCCCGGACCCTGCCTTTTCGTCACCGACGCGTCGCTGCGCGCGCTCGGCCTCGCCGACGCGGTCCTCGCCGCGCTCGACCGCGCCGGCAGGGAGGTGCGGATCTTCGACGCGGTGGAGGCGGATCCTTCGAGGGACACGCTCCTCGCCGCGGTCGAGGCGGGACGAGGCTGCGCCTCCGTCGTCGGCTTCGGCGGCGGCAGCCCGATGGATGTCGCCAAGCTCGCCGCCTATCTGCTTGGAAGCGGCGACGACCTCGAGGCGATCTGGGGGGTGGGCAAGGCGCTCGGGCCGCGCCTGCCGCTGGTCCTGGTGCCGACCACCGCCGGCACGGGCTCGGAGGCGACGCCGATCAGCGTCATCACCGTCGGCGGCAGCCTCAAGCTGGCCGTGAACAGCGCCCCGCTCGCCGCCGACTGGGCGGTGCTCGACGCCGAGCTGACGCTCGGTCTTCCCCGCGGCGTCACCGCGGCCACAGGCCTCGACGCGATCGTCCACGCGATCGAGGCCTATACCTCGGTGCGGCTCAAGAATCCGGTTTCCGACGCGCTGGCGAGGGAGGCGCTGAGGCTCCTCGCCGGCAACCTGCTGCGGGCGTGCGACTCGCCGGGGGACAAGTCGGCGCGGGAGGCGATGCTGCTCGGCGCGCATCTGGCAGGCGTCGCCTTCGCCAACGCGCCGGTGGCCGGCGTCCACGCCTTGGCCTACCCCCTGGGCGGACATTTCCACGTGCCGCACGGCGTCTCCAACGCGCTGATGCTGACCCATGTGCTGGGGCACAATCTCCATGCCGCGACTCCGCTCTACGCCGAGCTCGGCACGCTGCTCGATCCGGCGCTCGCCGCGCTCGGCCGGCAGGGGCAGGCGCAGGGCTTCGTCGAGAGGATAGGGGCGCTGTGCCGGGCCGCGGGCGTACCCGCCCGCCTGTCCGAGGTCGGCGTCACCGCGGCGGATCTCGACCTCCTCGCCGCGGAGGCGATGAAGCAGGAGCGGCTGCTGGTGAACAATCCGTGCGAGATCAGCGAGGCCGACGCGCGCCGGCTCTACGCGGCGGCGCTGTGAGCCGCCCGCCGCTCCTCGGCCGGGACGCCTATCGGGCATGGCGCCGGATCGGGACCCGCTGGTCGGACAACGATGCCTACGGCCACGTCAACAATACCGTCTATTACCAATGGTTCGACACCGTGGTGAATGCTTGGCTGATCGAGGCGGGGCTGCTCGACGTCGCCGCGGGCGACCCGATCGGCCTGGTCGTCGAGACCGGCTGCCGCTTCGCCCGGCCGCTCGCTTATCCGGAGACGGTGGAGCTCGGGCTGGGGGTGGAGCGCCTCGGCGAATCCAGCGTGCGCTACCGGCTGGGTGTGTTCGGCATCGGAGAGCCGGACGCGGCGGCGGAGGGGTTCTTCGTCCACGTCCATGTCGGACGGGAGACGCGGCGGCCGGTGCCGCTGCCCGAGGAATGGCGCCGGCGGCTGGAGGAGATTGCGTGGTGAAGGCCGAGAGCCTGATCGTCTTAGGTTGAAACGCCGGTGGCGTTTCAACCTGAGGCGTGAATCAGGCTCTCGATATATGTCTGGACCATGATTCACGCTTCAGGCTGATTCAGCCTGAAGCGATCATGATCTAGAGGCCCGCCTTCGCCCTCAGCTCGGCCTTCGCCTCCTCATATTCGCGACCCAGCTGCGCCACATAGTCGCCCGCGCCCTGGACCTTGTCGATCGCGCCGATGCCCTGGCCCGATCCCCAGATGTCGCGCCACGCCTTCTTCGCGCCGGCGCCGGCGAAGTTCATGGTCTTCAGGTCGCCCTCGGGCAGCGCGTCGGGGTCCATTCCGGCGGCGACGATGGACTGGCGCAGGTAATTGCCGTGGACGCCGGTGAAATAGCTGGAATAGACGACGTCGGACGCACGGCCGCCGACGATGCCCTGCTTGTACTCGGGCTGGGCATGGGCCTCCTCGGTGGCGACGAACGGGGTGCCGATATAGGCGAGGTCGGCGCCCATCGCCTGGGCGGCGAGCACGGCGCGGCCGGTGGCGATCGCGCCCGACAGGATCAGCGGCCCGTCGAACCATTGCCTGACCTCCTGCACCAGGGCGAAGGGGGAAAGGGTGCCGGCATGGCCGCCGGCGCCGGCGGAGACGCAGATCAGACCGTCCGCGCCCTTTTCCACCGCCTTGCGGGCGAAGCGATCATGAATGATGTCGTGAAGCGTGATTCCGCCCCAGGCGTGGACGCCCTGGTTGACCTCGACGATCGCGCCCAACGAGGTGATGACGATCGGCACCTTCCACTTGGCACAGGTCGCCATGTCGGCTTCGAGGCGGTCGTTGGAGCGATGGACGATCTGGTTGACCGCGTAGGGCGCGGCGGGCGTGTCGGGATGGTCGCGGTCCCAGGCGGCAAGCTCCTCATGGATGCGGTGCAGCCATTCGTCGAGCAGGCCCTGGGGCCGGGCGTTGAGGGCCGGGAAGGATCCGACGATCCCGGCCTTGCACTGCGCGATGACGAGGTCCGGGTTGGAGACGATGAACAGCGGTGCGCCGATCACCGGCAGCCGGAGGCGGGAGAAGAGGGGGGGCAGGCTCATTGCGCCTGCTTAACGGAAGGCCCGGCGGTGGCAAGCGGCGTGCCGCCTGTCTCAGTGGCTGAGGCCGCGCCCCTCCGAGGCGAATTGCGACCCGGCGAAGGGCAAGGCGGTGGCGCAGAAGCCGCATTCCGCCGAGACCCGCCCCACATACCAGTGGGTGCGGCCGCAGGCGGGGCAGTGGTTGGTCTCGTTGGGGCGGAAGACGGCGTGATAGCCGCGCCGGCTCGGATCGTAGCGAAGGGCGCTTGCCTGGCTGGCCATGAATTCCTCCTTGCGGCGACTTCGGATTTGGAAGTTGGCTTAGAGTTCGCGAGTTGTCATCCGCGCGATTATCTTGGTCCCGAAGCGGGAAGCCTTCCGGCGAAAGGTTAAGGGGCGAGGAGAAGCCTGAACCTCAAGTCAGTGCCAGATTGTCCTCCACCCAAGTGCGTTGATCTTGCAGCACCAACGACCACTCGACTCCTCACACGAATTGCGCGATGATAAACCCTTGGGGGGGCGACTCATGGTTGCTACCGGCAGACTTGCCGTGCGTGTGCACGCGATGCTTCTCGCGTTGCCTCTGCTTCTCCTGGTGTCTCTAATATTCGCGCCCGCTCCCGCAACGGCGCAGCCCGTTTTGACCGTTACCAAGACCCTCTGCAGCCACGGAGGATGCGGTCTGACCTCCGTTTCGCCAGGGGTTTCGGTTTATTATGAGGTCAGCGTCAACAACGTCGGCAACGCGTCGGCGGTGGTCGACATCGTCGACACGCTTCCGCCCGGCTTCCAGCTGACCGGCACGACCTGCGGCCCCCCGGGCGGCCCCTATGTCCCGGTGACCACCGGCGCTCCCGGAACCGTCCCGCAGCAGACGGTGCCGGCCAACGGCATCAGGGTCTGTCAGTTCGCCGGCTATTTCGCCGCCTCCTCGGCGACCGGCGGCAACAACAGCGTCAAAATCTATCCCGCCGGCACCTCCACGACCCCGCTCGCCACCGGCACCTGGAACGCCGCCTTGGACCTCAACGGGCCGCTCCCGACCGACCTCGCGCTCACCAAGACCGCCGACAAGGCTTCGGTGAACCTCACCGGCGGCTCCCAGATCGTCAAATATACGCTCACCGTGGAGAATATGGGGCAGAGCGACCTCTATCTCGGCTCGTTCTTCGCGCTGCAGGACGAGTTCGCGCTCCAGCCGTCGAGCGTCGCCCTGTTCACCAGCCTCGTCACGTCCACCTGCGTCGTCGTCCGGCTGCCGGCGAACATGACCGGGCCGCAGTCGGACTGCCTCGCACCGGTCCCCACCACGCCGACCATGCCGCGCCTGGTCGGATCGAGCGCCTTCACCGATTTCGCGACCTGGCGCTTCTCCACGGGATCGCCGGGGCTGCTGAGGGTAGGCGACAAGATCGTCATCACCTTGTGGGTGAAGATCATGCGCGCGCCGGAGGCGAACTGCTACATCCTGCCGGGCGCCGACGGGCTGATCGAGCGCGCCCATATCGCCATGAACCTGCAGCCGGCGAGCGGATCCGCACCGCCGACCGCGCTCTTCGACCAGAATACCGCCAACAACCAGGCGAGCCTGCCGCTCGCCGTGACGACCGGCGCGACGCTCCAGGACCCGCTGTGCAACGCGCCCTACGGCACGGCGCCGCCGGTCATGCTGGTCGGCAAGACTCAGATCCTCCCCTCGCCCAGCGCCATCATCCCATGGGCGCCCGTGACGACGATCCGCTACCAGCTGCGGATCAAGAACGTCTCGACGACGCCGCTGACCCAGATCAAGATCTCGGACATCGTCCAGGAGGGGGTAGGGACGCCGCCCTTCACCGCGACCGTCGTCAACCAGACCTGCGGCACCGCCTGCACCGCCGCGGTGGTTTTCCCGCCGCAGCAGCTACCGGGCTATGGGATGCGCCGGACCATGTTCAATGCGACCATCGGCAGCATCGGTGCGGGCGCGACCGTGGCCTTCGAGATCCGCCTTCGATACAGCAATCCCCGGTGCGACAGCATGCCGAGCGTCGGCGTCAAGCTGGTTCACAACTGGTTCCGGATTTCCCAATGGACCCAAAGCGGCACCACCGTCCCCGCTGCGTTCGAGGTCGGCGCGACCACCCGGATGCGGCCCGTCCCGGCCTGCCCGCTGAAGGTCAAGAAGACGGCAGCGACGCCGCGGACCCTCTTCAACTTCCCCAACACGTTCCAGGTCCAGTTCATCAACCCGACGCCGGGCACCTTCACGGTCGGCTCGCTGCTCGACACGGCACGGATCGTCTCCTCCAGCGTCTCGCCTTACGCCGTCGCCCTGCAGGTGGACTATAGCTACGCCTGCAGCCCGACCGCGGGGAGCGTGACGGGCTATCCCTCGGTCACCGGGCTCCAGACCGCCTGGATGGTGGAGACGCAGCTGCCGCAGCAGGGGGTGCGGCTGATCCAGAATACCGGCCCCGTCACCTTCGGACCGAATTCGACGCTGACCTGCACGGTCACGACGGTGGTCCGCCCGCCGCCGGCCGGCGACCCCTATTGCGGGTCCGGCCGATGGGACAATTCCGCCATCCTGGACCTCTCGGCGAATTACGACCCGAACCTGCAATGGCCGAGCGGCCCGCCGGGGATGTGGGCGACGGTCGGCCTGCCGCTGCCGCAATGCTTCAACCTGGTGGTGAACAAGATCGCCGGCAATTCATGGACGTGGCAGGGCGGCGGGCCGCTCAGCTGGACCGTCAAGACCACCAACCGTGGGGACCCGATTCCCGCGGGCGCGCCGTTGGCGTTCCACGACAGCTTCAACGCGGTGGTCAACGTAACCGGGCAGGCGACCACCTGCACGCCGGCGGTTCCGGCCTGCGGGCTGATTGGCGCGGCCGATCCGCCCGGGCCGGTGACGTCCTGGCATTTCACGCCGGTCGCGATCGACCACGGGCAGACGGCCCAGACCGTGATCAACGTGGCCGGCGCCCCGCCCCTGCTGGCGCCGCCGGCCCAGGTCTGCAACACCTGGGAGGCCGAGCTGCAGTTCACCATGGCGACGCTCGGCGCCTATTATTTCAAGGACCCGACGACGGTGAAGAGCACCGCCTGCACCGCGGTGCTCGACACGGGCAGCCTGACCGTGATCAAGAAGGTGACCAACAGCACCGGCGCGATCGTCCCGTCCGGGACGATCTTCCCCATCTCCGTCAACTGCCTCCCCTATGGCCCCAATGTCCCCGCGAACCTGGCGGACGCGGGCAGCATCACCTTCCAGCACATCCCGGCCGGAAGCCAGTGCACGCTCACCGAGACGCCGCCGCAGCCGCCGGGGAGCCCGATGTGCGAGCCGGGCGCTTGGGCGACCTATTTCGTGCCCGGCCCGACCAACGTCGTCACCATTCCCGGCGGCGGCGCCACGGCCACCGTGACCGTCGAGAACCAGCTCGGCTGTCCCGGCACCGCGACCATGATCATCCGCAAGGCGACCATCTTCCCGCCCGGCTCGGTCCCCTTCTCCTCCGTCCTCGTCGACGTGAACTGCCTTCCCGGCCCGACCACGACGACCGTGCCGCTTCCGGCTAACGGGCAAATCAGCGTCCCCAACCTGCCGACGCCGTCCTCCTGCACGCTGGTCGAGCATCTTCCCCCCGGAACGCCGGGGTGCAACTGGAGCGTCTCGCAAAATCCGCCGGGCGCGATAGCGTTTCCCACCAACGGCCTCATCAAGACGGTCACCCTGGTGAACAGCTGGGGATGCGGGGTGCCCACGCCGCCGTCGCTCAGCCCGGCGCGGCCCGCTCCGCCCGCCGTCCGCCCGCCCGTTCCCGCCGGAGGAGGGGGTCAGGCGGGCGCCGGGACGACCGGATAGGCGGTGGTGAACTTCACCCGTTCCATGGCAAAGCGGGAGGTGACGTTCTTGAGGGGCACGAGCGCGATCAGCTTGCGGTAAAAATTGTCGTAGGCGCCCATGCTGGCGACGGCGACGCGGAGCAGATAGTCGACGTCGCCGGCCATGCGGTGGACCTCCATCACCTCCGGCATGTCGAGGACGAGCGCCGCGAAGCGCTCCAGCCATTCGCCGCTATGGTCGCCCGTCTCCACCTCGAGGAAAACGGTGAGGCCGAGGCCGATCGCCTCCGGATCGACCAGCGCCACCCGCCGCTGGATGACGCCGCTCTCCTCCATCCGCTGGATCCGGCGCCAGCAGGGCGTCTGGGAGAGGTTCACCCGCTTCGCGACCTCCGCGACCGGGAGCGACGCGTCGTCCTGGATGATGCGCAGGATCTTGAGGTCAGTGGCATCCATTCAATCCCTCCCGCTCATATGGAATAATCTTCTACACAGAAGATGGTGCGGCGCAACGTGCGTGTTTTCTCCGGCGCCGCGTTGTGCGCCAAACCACCCCGGTTTATCTCTGTCTTTCACCGTTCGAGATGGCGGTTCGTGTCGTATGACGGGAGCCTAATTCCGGATCAGATAGAATAATCTTCCAAGTTTGGAGCAGGCTGTGTCGCGGGAGGCGGAGTTCGGGTCGGGGGGAGCGGGAGCCGGCGCCGCGATCCTTGCCGTCGCCCGGTCCTCAGAGCCGCTCGACCGGCTGCGCCGGCTGGTGGAGGCGGTGCCCGGCCGCCGGGTCTTCACGACCAGCTTCGGCCTCGAGGACCAGCTCCTTACCCACTTCATCCTTGGCGAGCGGCTGCCGATCGAGGTGGCGACGCTCGACACCGGGCGGCATTTCCCGTCGACCTATCGCCTGTGGCAGGAGACGGAGGAGCGCTACGGAGTCCGCATCCGCTCCTATCATCCCGACGCCGACGCGCTGGCCGCGACGATCGCGGACAGCGGCGTCAACGGCTTCTACCATTCCAAGGCGGCGCGGCTCGCCTGCTGCGACGTGCGCAAGGTCCAGCCGCTGGCGCGGGCCCTCGCCGGCGCTTCGGCCTGGGTGACCGGACTGAGGGCGGATCAATCGGGCCAGCGCGCCTCCGTTCCGCTGGCGGCCTGGGACGCCGAGCGGGCCCTTGTGAAGGTCTCGCCGCTGTTCGACTGGTCGCGCGAGCGGGTCGCGGCCGCCTGCGAGGCGGCGGCGGTTCCGGTCAACGCGCTCCACGCCGAGGGCTATGCCTCGATCGGTTGCGAGCCTTGCACCCGCGCCCTGCGCGCCGGCGAGCCGGAGCGGGCGGGACGCTGGTGGTGGGAGACGGACGATGCGCGGGAATGCGGCCTCCATGTCGGCGCCGACGGCCGTCTGGTGCGGAGCAAGGCGGCATGAGCGGCGAACGAGTCCCGCTGGCGACCCCGCCGCGGATCGGCGCGCTTCCGAGCCTTCCGCTGTTCCACAACCTTCGCGACCGCAAGGCGCTCGTCGTCGGCGGCTCGGAAGGGGCGGACTGGAAGGCGGAGCTGCTCGCCGCCGCCGGGTCCGACGTCGTGCGGGTGGCCGGGCAATGGCATTCGGACGACCTCAACGGCGCGGCGATCGCCGTCGCCGACCTTCCCGACGAGGCGGAGGCGCGGCGCTTCGCCGCCGCCGCCCGCGCCGCCGGCGTGCCGGTCAATCTGATCGACCGTACCGAACTGTGCGACTTCCAGTTCGGCACGATCCTCAACCGCGACCCCGTCGTCCTCGCAATCTCCACGTCCGGCGCGGCGCCGATGCTGGGCCAGTCGATCCGCGCTCGGCTGGAGGCGGTGCTGCCGGCGGGCCTCGCCGCGTGGGCGAGGGCGGCGCAGGAATGGCGTCCGCGCGTCAAGGCGCTGCTGGCGGATGCGCGCGACCGCAAGGCCTTCTGGCGGCGCTTCACCGACGCCGCCTGGGCGCGGGCGGAGGAGGCGCCGAAGGAAGCGGACTTCGCGGCGTTCGTCGAGGGGGAGGCGGGGAATCCTCGCGGCTCCGTCACCCTGGTCGGCGCCGGGCCCGGCGATCCGGAGCTGCTGACGCTGAAGGCGGTGCGCGCGCTGCAACGCGCCACGACCATCCTCTACGACGATCTCGTCGGCCCGGGCGTGCTGGAGCTCGCCCGCCGCGAGGCGAAGAGGATCGCCGTCGGCAAGAGCGGCGGCGGGCCCTCCTGCCGCCAGTCGGAGATCGACGCCCTTCTCGTCGACCTGGCGCGGGCCGGCGAGACCGTGGTTCGCCTCAAGGGCGGCGACCCGACGATCTTCGGCCGGGCCGCCGAGGAGCTGGCCGCCTGCCGCGCCGCCGGCGTCGCCGTCGCGATGATACCGGGCATCTCCGCGGGGCAGGCGGCGGCGGCCTCGCTCGGACTCTCCCTTACCGAGCGGCAGCGGGCCCGGCGCGTCCAGTTCGTCACCGGCCACGGCGCCGACGGGCGGCTCCCCGCCGATATCGACTGGGGCGCCATCGCCGACCGCAAGGCGACGACCCTCCTCTACATGCCGCGCGCGACGCTCGGGGCCTTCGTCCGCAAGGCCCTGGCGAAGGGGCTCGACCCCGCCACCCCCGCGGTCGCCGCGGCCAGCGTCTCGCTTCCGGGCGAGGCCCATGCCGCCGGGACGCTGGTCGAGATCGAGCGCCTCGCCGCCGGCCTGCCGCTTGGCGCGCCCGTGCTCATCGTCATCGGCTGGGTGGCGCGCGACCTCGCCGCCCAGCCCGCCTCGCTCCTCCCGTTCCCGAAAGCGCTCGCCTCATGAATGCCCCCGCCGCCTTCGGACAGCGCAGCCTCACCCATCTCGACGAGCTGGAAGCGGAGAGCATCGAGATCCTGCGCGAGGTGGTGGCCGAGACCGAAAAGCCGGTGATGCTCTATTCGGTGGGCAAGGATTCGGCGGTGATGCTCCACCTCGCGCGGAAGGCCTTCTTTCCCGCGCCGCCGCCCTTTCCGCTGCTCCACGTCGACACGACCTGGAAGTTCCGCGACATGTACGCGCTGCGCGACCGCGTCGCTCGCGAGAGCGGGATGGAGCTGATCGTCCACCGCAACCCGGAGGCGGAGCGGCTCGGCATCAACCCGTTCGACGACGGCCCCGTCCACACCGACATGTGGAAGACCGAGGGGCTGAAGCAGGCGCTCGACCTCCACGGCTTCGACGCGGCGTTCGGCGGCGCCCGCCGGGACGAGGAGAAGAGCCGGGCCAAGGAGCGGATCTTCTCCTTCCGCTCCGCCAGCCATCGCTGGGATCCGCGCAACCAGCGGCCCGAGCTGTGGAGCCTCTACAATGCCAGGAAGGGGCCGAAGGAGACGATCCGCGTCTTCCCTATGTCCAACTGGACCGAGCTCGACGTCTGGCAATATATCTACGCCGAGGGCGTGCCGATCGTGCCGCTCTACCTTGCCGCGCCGCGCCCGACGGTGGAGCGCGACGGCCTGCTCCTGATGGTCGACGACGAGCGGTTCCGGCTGCGCGACGGCGAGGTGCCCGTCGAGCGCTCGATCCGCTTCAGGACGCTGGGCTGCTATCCGCTGACCGGCGCGGTGGAGAGCGACGCCGCCACCCTGCCGGAGGTGATCCGCGAGATGCTCGTCGTCTCGACTTCGGAGCGGCAGGGGCGGGCGATCGACCGGGACGGCGGCGCCAGCATGGAGCGCAAGAAGCAGGAAGGCTATTTCTGATGGCGACCGCCTTCCGCAGCGAAGACGGCGCCGACGAGGCGCGCCGCGAGGTGGACGCCTATATCGAGGCGAGCGCGCGCAAGTCGCTGCTGCGCTTCATCACCTGCGGGTCGGTGGACGACGGAAAGTCGACCCTGATCGGCCGGCTGCTCTACGATTCAAGGCTGCTGTTCGAGGACCAGCTCGCCGCGCTGGAGAGCGACAGCCGCCGATCCGGGAACGTCGCGGAGGGGCTCGACCTGTCGCTGCTCGTCGACGGTCTCGCCGCCGAGCGCGAGCAGGGCATCACCATCGACGTCGCCTACCGCTTCTTCGCGACCGGGCGGCGCAAGTTCATCGTCGCCGACACGCCCGGCCACGAGCAATATACGCGCAACATGGTGACGGGCGCCTCCACGGCCGACCTCGCCGTGATCCTGGTCGACGCCACCAAGGGCGTGCTGACGCAGACCCGCCGCCACTCCTTCCTCGTCCACCTGCTCGGCATCCGCAACCTCGTCCTCGCGGTCAACAAGATGGACCTCGCCGGCTACGACGAGGCGATTTTCTCGTCGGTGGTCGCGGACTATCGGCGCTTCGCGCGCGAGGCGGGGATCGAAGGCTTCACCGCCATTCCGATGGTCGGCCTCACCGGCGACAACGTCACCAGCCGCTCGGAAAGGATGGGCTGGTATGACGGGCCGTCCCTGCTCGAGCATCTGGAGACGGTGCCGGCCGCTCCGCGGGCGCTCGCCGCAGAGCCTTTCCGGATGGCCGTCCAGTGGGTCAACCGCCCGTCGGCGGACTTCCGCGGCTATGCCGGGCGGATCGCCAGCGGACGGATCCGCGTCGGCGACGAGATCGCCGTCCTCCCCGCCGGCCGCCGCTCGCGGGTGAGCCGCATCGTCACCTTCGACGGCGACCTCGACCAGGCCAAGGCCGGCCAGTCGGTGACGCTCACCCTCGCCGACCCGGTCGACTGCGCGCGCGGCGACCTGATCGCCGCGCCCGAGGGCACCCCGCCGGCGGTGCAGCGTATCGGCGCCACCCTGGTGTGGATGGGGGAGGAGGCGCTGGCACCTCGGCGGGCCTATGCGCTGAAGATCGGCGCGCGCACCCTCAACGCCACGGTGAGCCGGCTGCGCGCCCTCGTCGACGTCAACTCGCTCGACGAGCGTCCGGCGGCGACGCTCGCCCTCAACGACATCGGCCGGGTCGAGATCGACCTCGACCGGCCGATACCCGGCATCCCCTACGCGGAGAGCCGGCGGCTCGGCGGCTTCATCCTCATCGACCGGCTCACCCACGCGACGGTCGCGGCCGGCCTCGTCGAGGACTTTCCGCTCGACTCCGGACGCGGGGACGGCGCGGCGGAGGGGGCGATATTGTGGCTGGCGGGCGACGACCGGGCGGAGCGCGCCCGCCGCCGCGCGGCGCGGTCGCGGGCGATCGGACGGACGGTGGCGATCCTCGACGAGGCGACGCTCGCCGCGCTCAACGGCGACCTCGGCGAAGCCGACCGCGGCGAGAAGCTGCGGCGGGTGCGCGAGGTGGCGCGGCTGATCAGCGGCGCCGGCGCCGACGTGCTGATCGCCCTCGACGCCGCGCCGGAGGAGTCGCGGCCGGGCCGGCGGATCGAGCCCGGCGAGCCGGAGGAGGGGGAGGATATATGGGTGATCTGAAGCCGCCGCCGCCGCGGCCCGAATCGGTCGCCGCCGCGATCGGCCGGCAGCTCTCGCCGGAGACCGCGCTGACGCTCGAGCAATGGCAGCATGTCGAGGCGCTCGCCCGCTCGGTCCAGCCGCCGCAGGCGCAGTGGATCAGCGGCTTCTTCGCCGGCCTCGACGCGGGGCTGCTGCGCGGCTCGGGCGCAGCGGCGCCGGAGCCCGCCGCAGCGCAAGGCCGGACGCTCACCATCCTCTACGGCAGCGAGACGGGCAACGGCCGGTCGCTCGCCAAGGCGCTTGCGTCCGAGGCGTCGGCGCGGGGCCTTTCCCCCCGCCTCGCCGACATGGCCGACTATAAGCGACAGGCGCTGAAGGAGGAGGAGGACCTCCTCGTCGTCGCAAGCACCCACGGCGAGGGCGACCCGCCCCAGCCCAGCCTCGCCTTCTTCGAATATCTCGAAGGGCCGCGCGCGCCCCGGCTCGAGCGGCTCCGCTTCTCGGTCCTGGCGCTGGGCGATTCGACCTACGAGAAATATTGCGAGGCGGGAAAGCGGATCGACCGCCGCCTCGAGGCGCTCGGCGCCACCCGCCTCCACGCGCGGGTCGATTGCGACGTGGATTATGACGATCCGGCGGCGCTGTGGAGCCGGGCGGTGCTGGACCGGCTCGCCGCGGACCTGGCCGCGCCGGCGCCGGCGCGCGGCGGCCCCGCGGCCTTCGCGACCGCGACCGCCCACGACCGGCGCAACCCGTTCTCCGCCGCGGTGCTGGAGAATATCGTCATCGTCGGGCGCGGATCGACCAAGGAGACCCGCCACCTCGAGCTCGACCTCTCCGGCTCGGGCCTGAGCTACGAGCCCGGCGACGCGATCGGCATCGCCGCCGCCAACGACCCGGCCGTGGCGGCGACGCTGATCGAGGCGTGCGGCCTGGACGGCGGCGCGCCGGTGAGCGTGAAAGGCGAGGCGCTGACCTTGGCGGAAGCGCTTGCGCAGCGCTTCGAGATCGCCTTGGCCAGCCCCCGCTTCGTCGAGCAATGGGCGCGGCTGAGCGGGGCGGCGGAGCTCGCCGCCCTGCTCGGCGAGGATCGCGCCGCCGAGCGGGTGCGGTTCCTCCACGCCCATCACGTCGTCGACATCGTCCGGCGCTATCCGGTGCGGGGGATCGACGCCGAGGGCCTCCTCGCCGGGCTGAGGCCGCTCCAGCCAAGGCTCTATTCGATCGCGTCCAGCCTCGCCGCCATGCCGGACGAGGCGCACATCACCGTCGCGCCGGTGCGCTACGCCCTTCACGGCGAGCCGCGCTGCGGCGTCGCCTCCGGGCAGCTTGCCGACCGGACCCAAATGGGCGACCGCCTGCCGGTCTACATCCAGCCCAATCCGCATTTCCGGCTTCCGGCCGGGGACGCCCCGATCGTGATGATCGGCGCGGGCACCGGCGTCGCCCCCTATCGCGCCTTCCTCCAGGAGCGCGAGGCGAAGGGACAGGCGTCGCGCGCCTGGCTGTTCCTCGGCGAGCGCAACTTCCGAAGCGACTTCCTCTACCAGACCGAATGGCAGGCGTGGCTCAAGGACGGCGTGCTGAGCCGCATGGACGTCGCCTTCTCGCGGGACCAGGCCGAGCGGATCTACGTCCAGCAGCGGATGGTGGAGCGCGGCAAGGAGCTGTTCGCCTGGCTCGAGGAGGGCGCGCACCTCTATGTCTGCGGCGATGCCGCCGCCCTGGCCCCCGACGTCCACGCGGCGCTGATCCGGATCGTCGGCGAGCAGGGCGGCCTGGATCGCGAGGCTGCCGAAGCCTATGTCGCGAACCTCGCCGCCGGGCAGCGCTACCAGCGCGACGTCTACTGACTCGCGGCCCCGGCATGAACGCCTTCACCCCCCCGCCCGACCGAAGCAAGGACCTTTCGCAGCCGCTCGACCGGCTGGGCCCCGACGAGCGGATCAAATATCATTCGGATCATCTGCGCGGGACGATCGAGCACAGCCTGCTGGACCGGATCAGCGGCGGCGTCGTCTTCGAAGACAACAAGCTGATGAAGTTCCACGGCATCTACCAGCAGGACGACCGCGACATACGCGACGAGCGGCGGCGGCAGAAGCTGGAGCCGGCCTACAGCTTCATGGTGCGGGTGCGGCTTCCCGGAGGCGTGTGCACGCCGGACCAGTGGCTGAAGCTGGACTCGCTCGCCCGGGCCCATGGCGGCGACACGATCCGCCTGACCACGCGCCAGACCGTCCAGTTCCACTGGGTGCTGAAGGACGAGCTGAAGACGACCATCCAGGGGCTGCACGACGTTCTGCTCGACACCATCGCCGCCTGCGGCGACGATGCCCGCGGCGTCATGTGCACCGCCGACCCGCGCGACTCCCGCCTCCATGCGGAGGTGGCGGAACTGGCCAAGACGCTGAGCCGCCACGTCATCCCCCGCGCCCGCGCCTATCACGAGATATGGTACGGCAAGGAGCGCGTGGCGACGTCGGAGGAGGAGGAGGAGGAGCCCTTCTACGGCCGGACCTATTTGCCGCGTAAGTTCAAGATCGCCTTCGTCATCCCGCCGTCCAACGACGTCGACGTCTACACGCAGGATCTCGGCTTCATCGCCATCGAGGGTCCGGGGGGGCTGGAAGGCTTCAACCTCGTCATCGGCGGCGGCATGGGCCGGTCCGACCAGGACCGGGAGACCTATGCGCGGCTCGCCGACCCGATCGGCTTCGTTCCAAAGGACCGGCTGCTCGACGCCGCCGACGCCGTGATGGGCGTGCAGCGCGATTTCGGCAACCGGGTGGAGCGGTCGCGCGCGCGGTTCAAATATACGGTGGACGACAAGGGGCTGGATTTCGTCCGAGGCGAGATCGAGCGGCGGCTGGGCTCGCCGCTGGCGCCGCCCCGGCCCTTCGTCCTCGATTCGAACGGCGACGCCTTCGGCTGGCGCCAGGCGGAGGACGGACGCTGGAACGTCACCCTGCTCGTCGAGAGCGGGCGGATCGCGAACCGCCCCGGGCGGGCGACGATGGACGCGATCCGGGCGGTGGCGAAGGCGCACAAGGGCCATTTCCGGCTGACGCCCAACCAGAATCTGATGATCGCCGGCGTGGCGCCGGAGGATCGGCCAGGGCTCGAAGCGCTGCTTGCCGGCCACGGCATCGCCGAGGACGGCGCCGGCGCCCTGCGCCGCAACGCCGTCGCCTGCGTCGCCTTGCCGACCTGCCCGCTCGCCATGGCGGAAGCGGAGCGCTACCTGCCCGGCTTCCTCGGCAAGGTCGAGCCGATCCTCGAGCGCCACGGCCTGGCCGGGGAGCCGGTGACGATGCGGATCAGCGGATGCCCGAACGGCTGCTCTCGCCCCTATGTGGCGGAGATCGCCCTCACCGGCCGGGCGCCGGGCAAGTACAACCTCTGGCTCGGCGGCGGCTTCCACGGCGAGCGGCTGGCGCGCCTCTATCGCGAGAATATCGGCGAGGAGACGATCCTCGAGATCCTCGACGAGGCGCTCGGCCGCTATGCCGCGGAGCGGACGCCGGGCGAGCGGTTCGGCGATTATCTGTGGCGGACGGGCTATGTCGCCGCCGAGACCGTCTAGGGCGTCCTTCCCGATCTCCTAGCCGGGAGGGATGCTCGGGGCTCCGGTTTGCGAGGACCGGAGCCCCTTCGGCATCAGAAGCGCACGGCCAGCGTCACGCCGTAGGTGCGCGGGTCGCCGGGCTGGCCGACGACGAGGCCGGTGCTCCCCGACTGGGTCGCCAGCACCTCGAAATAATGGGTGTCGAAGGCGTTGCGCAGCCAAGCGGAGAGGTTCCAGCCGTCGTTCCACCGATAGCCGACGCGGAAGTTCGCCAGCGAATAGCCGTTCACGTCGGTATAGGCCGAGCGGGAGGGGTTGGACGAGAAGCGGGAGCGGTAGCTTCCGTCGTACCCGACGAAGACCTCGCCGTCGACGCCGAGCAGCCCGGCCGGCGCCGAATATTCGCCGCCCCAGGACGCCGACCAGCGCGAGATCCCGGGAAGCCACTGGCCCGATATGTCGCAATTGGCCGGACTGAAGCCGCCCGGCGTCCCTGGAGGGCTCGGCGGATTGGCGGCGGTCGCGGCGGTGCCGCCGGACAGCTCGGGCGGGCAGGGCGCATCGGTGAAGCGCACATATTCGTGATCGGTGAAGGCGCCGTTGAAGTAGAGGCTGAGGCCGCGGACGGGGCGGAGGGCGGAATCGATCTCGACGCCGCGGACTCGGACCTTCTCGGCATTGGCGAGATAGCCGCGCAGAACGCCCAATTGCCCGTTGGTGACGGTCGCCTGATAGTCGCCGATCTCGGTCCAGAAGCCGGCGATGTTGAGCGTCGCCCTGCCGGCGAGCGGCTGCGTCTTCAGCCCCACCTCGTAATGCCGCACGCGCTCGGGCTTCACGCTCGCCGCGCTGAGGATCGGTTGGTTCGCGGCGTCGAGCGGAAGCCCGGAGAGGTTGATGCCGCCCGATTTGAACGTCCGCGCATAGGTGGCGTAGGCCATCACCCGGTCGCTCAGCTGGAACGAGGCGGTGAAGTCGGCCGAAACGTTCCAGTCGCTGAACTTCGCGCGATAGCTTTGCGGCGACAATTGGCTCAGCTGCTGCGCGGTGAGCGCCGTGCCGGTGCCGTTGGTGACCGTCGCCACGTACGAGCCGTTCTTGCGGTCGTAATTGACCCTGAGGCCCGGCTGCAGGCGAAGCCGGTCGGTCACCCGCCAGCTGAGCTGGCCGAAGGCGGCGACGCTGGTGTTGCTGAAATCGATGTCGTTCTCCGAGGTTAGGCCGTTCAGAACCGCGGGGTTGGTGCCGCTCGGGCCGAGCAGCCAGCGGCTCGCCGCCGGACCCTGGCGCTGAAGGCCGGACGTGTGGAGCGTCTGGTGGAACGCGAACAGGCCGGCCACGTAGTCGAGCCGCCGCTTGCCGTTGGAGGCGATGCGGAATTCCTGCGTCCATTGCTGCTGGCGGGACGGATTGGCCGAGACGGTGGTGATCGGAAGGCCGGTGAAGTCGCGGTCGTTCGAGGGGTCCCAGTTCCAGAAGCGGAAGGCGCTCACCGAGGTGAGGGTGGCGGCGCCGAGATCATATTCGGCGCGGAGCGCCGCGCCGCCGAGCTCCTGGTGGGCGCGAAGCTCGGTATCGAGATCGGTCAGCCGGTCGAAGGGGTCGGTGCTCGGCGGCGCGTAGCCGAAGGCGGCGGCGAGGGCGGCGAACTGGCGGTTGAGCGGCCGCTGCGTGGCCCCGGTGCGCACGTAGATCTGGGCGCAGCATTCCGGGTTCTGGCGGTTGTAGTCGCCGGAGAGGGTCAGATCGAGGCTCGGCGTGGCGCGCACCAGGATCTGGCCGCGCACCCCGACATTGTCCTGTCCGTTGACCCAGCGGCCGCTGGTGACGTTGAAGATCGTGCCGCGCCGCTTGGTCAACGATCCCGCCAGGCGGAAGGCGACCGTGTCCCCGAGGATCGGCCCGGAGACCGAGGTCTTGAGCTGCCGGAAGTCGAGATTGCCGACCGAAGCCTCGCCTCGCGCCTGCCAGGTGAAGCTCGGCGCACGCGTGGTGATGTTGATGGCGCCGGCGGTCGTGTTCTTGCCGTAGAGCGTGCCCTGCGGCCCGCGCAGCACCTCCATCCGCTCGACGTCGAGGAAATCGAACGTCGCGGCGGCGATGCGGCTGTAATAGACCTGGTCGACATAGATGCCGACGCCCTGCTCGATGCCGTCGTTGGTGAGGCCGAACGGGGCGCCGAGCCCGCGTATGTTGGCGGCGCTGTTGCGGGGGTTGGTCGAGTAGAAGGTCAGCGTCGGCTGGATCTGGGTGAGGCGGCTGACATTGTAGCTGCCCGTACGTTCGAGTTGCGCCCCGGTTACGACCGACACGGCGATCGGCACCTGCTGAAGGCTTTCGTCGCGGCGGCGGGCGGTGACGACGATCACCCCGTCGTCCTCGGTAGCGGGGACGGCGGCCTCCGGCGGGACCGGCGCCGGGGAGGAGTCCGCCTGCGCGTCGGCCGGTGTGGAGGCGAGGAGCGCCAGCGCGGCCGCGCCCGCCAGCCATGCGGCATGGCGGCGGTCCGGCAGGGGCGCTGCGGACGGGGACTTCGTGAGCCTCATGAGCGTCTCCGGGTGAGTCGGTATGTTGAGGAGAAACTCTACCGATGACGTTGACAATAGGCCGCCGCAGAAAGCGTCAAACTTCCGCGCTGCCGCGGCGGAAGGAGACAAAGCTGCCCCGGCGGGGCGGCGCGACGGCAAAATTCGGCTCCCGCGGGCCCGGCCGCTCCCGCGCGCGCGCCTAGAAGCCCGCCGCTCACCGGGGCGACCGGCAGAATCTTTCCCGGCCGGGCGCACCCGCAGCGTGAATTGCTCTTTCCCGTGGTGGCCGCGCAACGGTACTGCTTTTTTGGATGCAGCTATTGTCCACCCGAGTGGTTGACTATGTTGCGAGCCTGAATCGGAAGGAGGAGTGAAGATGCGCAACGCCGCCCGGATCGCCCGGCTTCCAGTCGCTTCCGCTCCTCCCCGCGGCTGACGGCGGCCGCCGTTCCCGCTCCGCTCCGCCGCGCGCGTTCGGCGCTCCCGGGCTTCGGCCTGTCGATGGGCATCACCCTGCTCTGGCTGTCGCTCATCGTCCTGCTTCCGCTGAGCGCGGTCTTCGCCAAGAGCCTCGGCGCCGGCTGGTCCGGCTTCTGGGCCGCGGCCGGATCCGAGCGGGCGCTCGCAGCCTACCGATTGAGCTTCGGCGGGGCGTTGCTCGCCGCCGCGGTCAACCTCGTCTTCGGGCTGCTCGTCGCCTGGGTGCTGGTCCGCTACGCCTTTCCCGGGCGGCGCCTGCTCGGGGCGCTGGTCGATCTTCCCTTCGCCTTGCCGACCGCAGTCGCCGGCATCGCCCTGACCGCGCTCTACGCCGAGAGCGGACCGATCGGGCGGGTGCTGGCGGCCGCCGACCTGCCGGTCGCCTATCGGCCGGCCGGCGTCGTCGTGGCGCTGGTCTTCATCGGCCTTCCCTTCGTGGTGAGAACGGTGGAGCCGGTCCTCGCCCAGGTTTCCCGCGAGACGGAGGAGGCCGCGCTGACTCTCGGCGCGACGCGGCTTCAGACCTTCCGGCGGGTCATCCTCCCCGCCCTTGCGCCGGCGCTCGCCACCGGCTTCGCGCTCGCCTTCGCCCGCGGCGCCGGCGAATATGGCTCGGTGATCTTCATCGCCGGCAACATGCCCTATCGCTCCGAGATCGCGCCGCTGCTGATCATCACCCAGCTCGAGGAATATGATTATGCCGGCGCCACCGCCATCGCCGTGGTGATGCTGCTCATTTCCTTCCTGATGCTGCTCCTCCTCAACCTCCTCCAGGTATGGCAGCGAAGGACCGCCGCATGAGCCGCCCCTCGCCGCTGCAGGAGTCGGGGGCGGTGCGGTGGCTGCTCGTCTCGCTTGCGGTCGCCTATGTCGGCCTCGTGCTGATCATGCCGCTGGGCCTCGTCTTCTACGAGGCGCTGCGCGGCGGAATCCGCACCTGGCTGGAGGCCGTCTCGGAACCCGATGCGCGCGCGGCCATCCGGCTGACCCTGCTGGTGGCGGCGATCGCGGTGCCGCTCAACGTCGTCTTCGGCATCGCCGCCGCCTGGGCCGTGACCAAGCACGCCTTCCGCGGCAAGGCGGTGCTGGTGACGCTGATCGATCTCCCCTTCTCCGTCTCCCCGGTGGTCGCCGGGCTGATGTACGTCCTCCTGTTCGGGGCCAACGGCTGGTTCGGGCCGTGGCTGCAGGAGAGGGGGCTCGAGATCGTCTTCGCGGTGCCGGGCATCGTCCTCGCCACCGTCTTCGTCACCTTCCCCTTCGTCGCGCGCGAGCTCATCCCGCTGATGGAATCGCAGGGCAAGTCCGACGAGGAGGCGGCGCTGTCGCTCGGCGCGAGCGGATGGCAGACCCTGTGGCACGTCACCTTGCCCAACATACGCTGGGCGCTCCTCTACGGAGTGCTGCTGTGCAATGCGCGCGCGATGGGCGAGTTCGGCGCCGTTTCCGTCGTTTCCGGCCACATACGCGGCGAGACCAACACCATGCCGCTGCACGTCGAGGTGCTCTACAATGAATATAATTTCGCCGCCGCTTTCGCGGTCGCCTCTCTCCTGGCTCTTCTCGCCCTCCTCACCCTCGCCCTCAAATCCTTCCTCGAGTGGCGTCACCGCGGCGCGATCGCGGCGCTCGGCCACTGACATGTCGATCCGGGTGGACGAGGTCTCGAAGCGCTACTCCGCCTATCCGGCCCTCGACGGGGTGACGCTGGAGGTGAGGGAACGGGAGTTCGTCGCCCTGCTCGGCCCCTCAGGATCGGGCAAGACGACCCTGCTGCGGATCATCGCGGGGCTCGATTTCCCGGATAGCGGGCGGATCCTGTTCGGCGAGAGCGACGTCACCGACCAGCCCGCGGCGCAGCGCGGCATCGGCTTCGTGTTCCAGCATTACGCCCTGTTCGGGCACATGACCGTCGAGCGCAACATCGCCTTCGGCCTCGACATATTGAAGCGCAAGGCAAGGCCGCCGCGCGACGAGATAAGGGCGCGGGTGGCGGACCTGCTGACGCTCGTCCAGCTCGACGGCTACGGCCCGCGCTATCCCTCGCAGCTCTCGGGCGGGCAGCGCCAGCGCGTGGCGCTGGCGCGAGCGCTCGCCCGCAACCCGCGCATCCTCCTGCTCGACGAGCCGTTCGGGGCGCTCGACGCAAAGGTGCGCCGCGAGCTTCGCGACGCGCTGCGCAGCATCCACGACGCGATCGGCCTGACCTCGATCTTCGTCACCCATGACCATGAGGAAGCCTTCGCGCTGGCCGACCGGGTGGCCATCCTCAACCAGGGCAGTGTGGAACAGTTCGACGCTCCGGCGCGCATCGCCGCGGCGCCGGGAAGCGACTTCGTCCGGAGCTTCCTCGAATGACCGGACACAAACGGAGAGACGCCATGCGCCCATCCTTCCGCCTCATCGCCGCCTCGATCGTCCTCGCCCTTCCGCTCGCCGCCTGCTCAGGCGGCGGAGGCGGGAAGGGGGCGCAGGGGACGGTGCAGATCCTCAACGTCTCCTACGACCCGACCCGCGAGCTCTATCGCGACGTGAACGCCGCCTTCGCCCGGCAATGGAAGCAGCAGAAGGGCCAGGCGGTGCGGGTGCGGATGAGCCACGGCGGCTCGGGCAAGCAGTCCCGCGCGGTCATCGACGGCCTCGAGGCGGACGTCGTCACGCTCGGCCTCGGCTACGACGTCGACGTCATTGCGCAGAAGACGAAGCGCATCCCGGCCGACTGGCAGGCCCGGCTGCCCGACAACAGCGCGCCCTACACCTCGACCATCGTGTTCCTGGTCCGCGCCGGCAATCCCAAGCATATACGGGACTGGGGCGACCTGGTGCGGCCCGACGTCAAGGTGATCACGCCCAACCCCAAGACGAGCGGCGGCGCCCGCTGGAACTTCCTGGCGGCCTGGGGCTACGGCCGCAGGGCCGGAGGCTCGGACGCGGCGGCCGAGCAATATGTGAAGCGCCTGTTCGCCAACGTGCCCGTGCTCGACAGCGGCGCGCGCGGCGCCACCACCACCTTCGCCGAGCGGGGCCTGGGCGACGTGCTGCTCGCCTGGGAGAACGAGGCCTTCCTCGCCCAGAAGGAGCTCGGCGCGGGCAAGTTCGAGATCGTCGCGCCTTCGCTCTCGATCCTCGCGGAGCCTCCGGTGGCGGTGGTCGAGGCGAACGCCCGCAAGCACGGCACGGGCGCGGTGGCCGAGGCCTATCTGCGCTTCCTCTACACGCCCGAGGGGCAGGAGATCATCGCCCGCCACTATTTCCGGCCGCGCGACCCCCAGGTGGCGGCGAGCCACGCCGGCGAGTTCCCGCAGATCCAGCTCCTCACCATCGACAGGGACTTCGGCGGATGGTCCGCGGCCCAGGCGCGCTTCTTCGCCGACGGCGGCGTTTTCGACCGAATCGCCGCGCGGAAAGGGAGGAAGTAGGGGCGCGCTCAGGCGAGCGATCGCATGAAGTTGAGAACACCAATTTTTTTCTCTTAATCCACTTGCCTGCCAGATGAAGGCCAGTCTACCAAAGGTCAGGGATCACGAGTCACTGACCAGTGGGGGGTAAGTGAAATGAGTCACGCGTCGTCCGCGGCTCCTATACTGACGGCAGAAATACCTGAAGCTGGTTTGGCCGGGCACGGACCGGTGGCGAGCGAATGCGCACTGTCGTTCGATCGCGTCACCAAAGTCTATCGCAAGGGCAAGATGGCGCTGTCGGAATTGTCGTTCGAGGTGCCGCGCGGCACCACGACCGCGCTCCTCGGCCCGAACGGCGCGGGCAAGACCACCGCGATCAAGATCCTCGTCGGGCTGACCGAGCCGACGTCGGGCCGGGTGGAGATCGGCGGCATGCCCTTCTCCGCCGACCGCCGCCCCTTCCAGCGCCTGGTCGGCTATGTCGGGCAGTTCACGAGCGTCGAGGTCACCGCCACGGCGCAGCAGAACCTGGAGCTCCAGGCCGCCTTGTTCCGCCTGCCGCCCGCCGTTCGGAGGCAGCGCATCGAGTATCTGTCGCATCTGTTCGAGCTCGACCGCCTCGGCGACAAGCGCGCCATGTCGCTTTCCGGGGGCCAGAAGCGCCGCCTCGACATCGCCATGGCGCTGGTCCACGACCCGCAGATCCTGATCATGGACGAGCCCACCGTCAGCCTCGACGTCGAGGGCGAGCGGGAGGTCTGGCAGCATCTCGTCGCGACGCGGCGCGAGCAGGAGCTGACCCTGCTCTTCTCCACCCACTATCTCGACCAGGCGGACCGCTACGCCGAGAACATCCTGTTCATCAACCATGGCAGGCTGGTGACCGCCGGCAGCCCGACCGCTCTCAAGGAGCTGGTCGAAGGCGACACGATCACGCTCTCCTGCGCGGACAGCAACGCGGCCGCCAGGGGCTACGAGCTGATCGAGCCGCTGCCCTTCATCGAGGCCGTGTCGGTGCAGGGGGCCAACCTCATCGCCGTCGCGAAGGACGGCCCGCGGGTCATCGCCCGGCTCGTCGGCCAGCTCCAGGAAGCGGGGCTGACGGTGGAGCAGGTCCAGGTCAGCCGGCCGTCGCTCAACGACGTCTACACTTTGCTTACGGGCGACGACTTCGAGGCGGTGGACGCCGCCGGTCGGCCCATACCCAAGCCGCAGTTCGGGAGGCCCTTCTAATGGTCGGAGCTTTGGTCCTCGCGCAGCGCCTGATCCGGAACAACCTCCGGATCCCGATCTTCTTCATTCTCTCGCTCAGCCAGCCCATCCTCTATCTCGTCCTGTTCGGGCAGCTCTTCTCCCGGGTGACGCCGCTGGTCACCGACCGGACCCACTCGTACGTCGAGTTCCTGGCACCCGGGATGGCGATGCTCGCCGCCATGTTCGGCTCGATCTATTCGGGCATCGGAACGCTTGCCGACGTCGACAGGGGCATGTTCGACCGCATCATCACCGCGCCCATCTCGCGTACGAGCATCGCGATCTCCTACCTCCTGTCGACCTGCTTCCTCGTCGTACTCCAGGCGAGCGTCATCCTGATCGTCTCCGCCTTGATGGGTGCGAACCCTCCCGGCGGGCTGGGCGGCGCCTTCGCCGTGATCCTGATCGCCGTGCTGGCGGGCATCGGCTTCGGGGCGATCTCGAACGCGCTCGCCTTCGCGACGGGCCAGTCGGACGCGATCATGCCGCTGCTCAACTTCCTGACGCTCCCGATGATGTTCCTTTCGACGACCATGATCTCGGCCGGCATGATGCCGCACTGGATCAAGACCGCGGCGCTGTTCAATCCGCTGAGCTGGTCGGTCTCGGTCGCGCGCGGGGCCTATACCGGCGTGTGGACCGCTCAGACCAGCCTGTTCCTCGTGCTGATGCTGGGCTTCTGCGCCCTTGCGATCTTCCTGATGCTGGCCGCCTTCGGCCGCTTCCTCAGCCGGCGGTGAGCGGCGGGAGCCCGGCCGCCGGGCTCGGCGATCGCCGCTTCCGGCTGCGCAGCGACGTCACCGTCCTGCTCAACGAGGAAGGGGCGGTGGTGCGCGGCCCCGCCACGTCGCTGGAGCTGAAGAGCCGCTCGATCGGCGAGGCGATAAGCTGGCTCTGGCCCCGCCTCGACGGAACCCGCCCCCTCGAAGCGGTCACGGCCGAGCTGCCGCCGGGGACGCGCGGCGCCATGGCCGGCCTGGTCGCGAGGCTGCACAGCGGCGGCATGCTGCTCGACCTCGTCGAGGAGGATCCGGAGCGCCTTGCCAGGTTGAGCGGCCTCTACCCAGAGCAGGTGTCGTTCCTCGCCCACCGCAGCGGCACGCCGCTCGCCGCCTTCGACCGCTTTCGTCGCGCCAACATCCGCGTCCAGGGGGAGGGCGTGGTGCTCCGCAACGTCGCCGCGGCGCTGGCCGATTACGGCGCCCTCAAGGCGCGCTTCGCAACGCCCGCGCCCGACCCGGCGCTGGACCGGCTCGTGGCGGCGGCGAACGGCCGCGATCCGGAGCGGGATTTCGAGATCGGCGACGGGGGCGGCGAGGCCGGCGGGGAGGGGAATGCCGACATCCTGATCGATGCCGGCTGCGATCTTGCCGACGCCTTCGCCGCCCGCCTCTGCGACCCCGGGGCGAGCGCCCCCCGCCTGGCCGGCATCTACCGTTCCGGCGAGCGGCTGGCGGTGCTGCTCCATCTCGGCCGGGACGGGGAGGCTCCTTGCTTCCGCAGCTTCGCCGACGCGGCGCCCAAGCCCCCCGACCCCGAGCCGATCGCACCGGCCGCCGCCGCGATCGCCGCCCATCATTGCGTCGCCGCCTTGTTTTCGGACCTTACCGGGATCGTCGCGCAGGGCGCGCCGTCGCTGCTCGAGATCGACCAGGACCGGCTGACCAGTCGCGCGCGCCGCCTCGCCGGGCACCCGGACTGTCCACGTCATGGCGCGCAGGCGAGCCGGACGGCGCTGCCGGCCGAAGCCGTGCTGCAGCCGGAGGCGAGCTTCCCGCGACCCGACATACCCGACTCCGTCGCCGCGACGCGCGAGACCTACGACGCCATCCACCGCGCCTCGTCGGCCCTCGTAGCCCCGGTGGGCGGGCCGTTCCTCGATTTGGGTGAAGCGGACCTCGCGCAGGTGCCGTTCGCCCGAAGCGCCGTTTCGGTGCGCCTTTCGAGCCGCGCCGGCGGTTCGGACGAGCGCCTCGTCTGTGCCGCGCTGTCGGCGCGGGAGGCGCGCAACCAGGTCATGCTCCTCGCAGCCGAACGATGGTCCGGCAGCGCCTGCCCGACCGGCGAACCCGGGGAAGCGGGGGTCGGGGCGGGCTGGTCCCTGACGGAGGCCGCCGTGCGCGCGCTGGCAGGGCTTGCGGGCGAAGCGGGGCCGGACGGCGACATCCGCCGCCTCTCGCTCGAGGAGGTCGCGCGCCACGGCCCGACGACCGCCCACCTCGCCGAGATCGCCGCCGGGCTCGGCTCCCCCGCCTTGGAGGGCGAGGGCTTCCTGTTGGCGAAGGCCGCGCACGGAGGCTGGCTCTCCTGGCGCGCTTCCGAGCCGTCCAGCTCCCCGGCCCTGGGCGCGACGCCGGGCCAGGCGCTGGGCAACAGCCTCTTCCGCGCACTGGTCCGATGCATGCCGGATGGCCCCCATGCCGGGACTCTCGTCTGCGACGCGGCCGCCGACGATGTCCGCGCCATGCTGGCGGAGGCGTCGCGGCGGGTGGAGTTCGTCGAGATCGACACTCCCATGCCGATCTCCGACGCAGCCGACGGCGTCCGGCTCCGCCTGGTCGAGGCGAGGCGGCGGCGGCAGTGAGCGGTCTCGCGCCGGCGATGCGCGGGGAGCCGGCGGCGGTGGCGGCGGCGCGCCGCACGCTCGATCGCCGGCCCGACCTCGCGGCGAGGCTGGCGGAAAGCGGGCTTCCGATCCTGCTGCGGTCCTTCCCCGCGGCCGCCGTGGAGCCGCTGAACGCTTCGGAGGAGGTCGGCGTCATCGCCGCGCGGTCGGCCTTGTTCGTCGCCCGTCTGCGGGCCGACGGCCCGTGCCCGACCTGTTTCGAGACGGCGCTGGCGCGGGGCGGGGCTCCCTCCTCGGCGTCGGACGCGTCGCCCTTCCTGCCCGAGACCAATCCCTCGGCGCTGCCGCTCGCGCTCGAGCTCGCCGCCCATGCCGCGGCGTGCGACGCCGGAGAGGAAGCCGAACCCGTCTGGCGAGTGGACGCCGCCAGCCTGCGAGTGAGCCGCGAAGCCCTGCTTCCGGCGGAGGGCTGCCCGGCTTGCGCGCCCCCGCCCAGCCGCGGAGACGCCGCAGCGCCGCCCCCGGCCGCGACCGGGCCGGCGGCCTCGCCGACGCGGCGCCGGCCGATCGAGACGCTCCAGGCGCCGCTGCGCGAGGCCTGCGTCGGACCCTCGCTGGGGCTCGTCCAGGAATGCGGCTTCGACCTCCAGATGCCGGTCGCCGCCGCTTCCGCCTGGTCCCCCGTCAACGAGAACAGGCGCGAGCCGACCTTGGGACGCGCCGAGCGCTACGACTTCGCACTGACGGTCGCGCTCGCGGAGGCCCTGGAGCGCAATGCCGGCCTGTTCGGAGGCATCGGCCATGCCGTCCGCCGAGCGCCCTTGTCCGCCTTGGGCGAGGAGGCGATAGACCCGCGCACCCTCGGCCTTCATCCCGATCCGCTCTACGACCGGCCGGGCTTTCCTTTCCGCCGCTTCGACCCGGAGGCGGCGATCAGCTGGGCGGCGGCGCTGGACCTCGGCGCCGGACGCCGGGTGTGGGTGCCGCGCTGCTTCGCCTTCTACGCCCCGACCGAGGAGCCGGCGCTCGCCTTCGAGACGTCGAACGGCTGCGCCATCGGATCGAGCCTCGCCGAAGCGGCCCTGCACGGGCTGATCGAGCTCGTCGAACGCGACGCCTTTCTCCACCATTGGTATCGCCGCGCCTCGCCCCCGCGCATCGACGGGATCCTCGCGAGCACGCCCGACCTCGCCGTCCGCGCGGCGCGTATCCGGCTCTTCACCGGAGCGGAGCTGCAGGTCGTCGATACGACTCGAGATCATCTTATCCCCTCGGTCGCGGTGGTCGCGCTGCGCGACGGGGGCCGCGGCCCGGCCACCGCCTTGGCGGCCGGCGCCGGCCTAAGCCTGTCGGCGGCAGCGGGCGCCGCCCTGCTCGAGCTCGGCGGCCACATGATGCGGCTCGCCGCCCTTTTCGAGGACGAGGCCGAGATCGCCGCTCTGCGCCCGCTTCTCGATCGCTCCGAGACCGTGCGGACGATGGAGCAGCACGGGGCCGTCAACGCCTTGCCCGAGGCCCGCTCGCGCTTCGCGCCCCTGCTCGCCGGGCCGCGCTGCGACGGCGAGGGCGGGGGCGCCTGGCGCGCAGCCGTCCCCGGCGACTCGCCCGAGGCGGTCCTGGCGGCGCTGGTGGCGCGGCTCGAGGCGCTGGGCGAGCGGGTGATCGTCGTCGACCAGACGACGCGGGCCCTCGCCCGCCTCGGCCTCCACGCCGCCAAGGTCCTCGTGCCGGGCTGGCTGCCGATGACGTTCGGGCACATGTTCCGCCGCACCGCGCTGCCGAGCCTCGCCGCGGTCGACGACGCCTCCCTCCTTCCCCATCCCTTCCCGTGAGGAGCACGGCCGCCTCGGCCGCCTCCGCGGGCGAGAGGGGAGGCGAGGCGCTGGACTTCATCCGCGCCCTCCACCGCGCGCCGCACGCGACCTTCGTCCCCGACGGTGAGCTGGACTGGAGCCGGGCGCCGCCCTTCCTGCCATCGTCGCTGGGCGCCTCGCTGGTGGCGCTCCCGCCCGCGGAAGCGCCGTGGCAGGGGGCCGCCGACGAGGACGACGCCTTCGCGGAGCTCGGTCGCTGGCTGGCCTCATCCCTGATGTGCCATCGCACCCGGGTGGCGGGCGGCGAGGGGCGGAACGCGAGACGCGCGCCCGCCGCGCGCAGGGCCCTGGCTTCGGGCGGAGCGGCCTATCCGGCCGACCTTTATCTCCGGTTCGGAGCGGATTGGGCGGCCGTTTCCCCCCTTCTTCCCGGCCATTGGTGGCTGTACCTGCCGCACCGTCATTCGCTCGCCGCGCATTGCGCAGCGGAGCCGCCGGGACCGGACGACCGGGTCGAGGCGGCCTTGGTCACCGTCCTCTCGCGCACGGCGTTCAAATATCGCGAATTCGCCTATCGCCTTTCCGCCGTCGACACCGGCGTCGCCCTGGGGCGGCTGACCGCCTGCCTCGGCGCCGGCGGGGCCGGCTTCGAGGTCGCGGACGCGCCGGAAGGCGGCGGCCCGCCGCTGATCGAGCCTGAGGAGCAAGCGGCGGCCCGGATCGTCTGCCGCTTTCCCGGCGCCTTGAGGCCATCGGCCGGGGCCGGGACCGGAGCAGGGGCGCGGCGCCTGAGGGTGGAGGCCGGCAAGGAGGCGCGTCGCGCGGCGATCTCGGCCGGCCAGCCGTCCATCTTCGCCGCCCTCGCCGCCGCGCCCGCCGCGCCGGCCGCGCCGGCCGGGGCGCCGGCCGTTTCCCCGCCGCCCGCCGGCGCGGGCCGCATCGCCCTGCCGGATCCGCCGGCGAGGGAGCCGCGCCCGTTGAGGGCCGTCGTCCATGCCAGGCGCTCCGAAGCGACCGCGTTCAGCGGCGTTCCGGTGCCGCTCGCCGCCGTCGCCGCATGCCTTCGCGGCGCGAGGGGCGCGCTTGCGCCCCTGCACGGCTTCGCCGCGGGGGCCGGGATCGGGATCGGCTGCGCCCTCATCGGCGTGGACGGCGTCGGGCCCGTAGCCGGCCTCCTGGACGGGCAGGGCGCGGCGCTCGAGATCACCCGGCGCGGCTCCGTCGCGGAGGCGCTCGACCGGGCGATGCTGCTGCACGCGTTCGACATGCGCCAGTGCGGCTTCGTCCTCCACGTCATCGCGGATATCGAGGGCCCTCTTTGCCGGGAAGGGCCCGTCGCCTACCGCCGCTCCCAGATGGCGGTGGGGGCGATGCTCGACGCCGCCACCCTCGCGGCGGTCGAGAACGACCTTTCCGCCCACGCCTTCCTCGGCTTCTCCGCGCCGCAGACCGCGCGCCTCTACGGCCTGGATCCGGAGGGCAGCGTGCTTCCGGTCGCCCAGCTCTGCGTCGGGCGCCCCCGCCAATTCAGCCAGTGGGAGACCGCCATTGTCGGATAATTCGGCCGCGCCGGTGGGCCAGCCGCCTCACTTCCATCCGCTCGTCGGTGCGTGGATCGTCACCCGCCATGCCGACGCGGTGACCGTGCTCGGCAACCCCGACCTGTTCTCGTCCAGCGCCGCGTTCGCCGGCAGCTTCCAGCAGCTCGGCTGCCCCGCCGACATCGCGGAGCGCCTCGAAGCGATCGTCCCGGCCGGCACTCCCCAGCTCGTCGCCTCGGACCGGCCGCAGCACGGCCTGCTTCGCCCGCTCGCCACCCGCCTCTTCACCACGGCGCGAATCGAGGCCTATCGGCCGATCGTGCGCGATCTCGCGCAGGGGCTTGCCGACGATCTGGCGGGCCCCGGTCCGGTCGACCTTCATGCCCGTTTCGCAATTCCGTTCAGCGCCCGCGCCGTGCTTCGGGTGCTCGGCGTGGAGGCCGATCGCGCCCCCGCCGTCGAGGCGCTGGCGGCGAGCGCCTCCCTGCTGTTCTTCGTCCAGCTGGACGAGGCGGCCAAGCGGCGCTCCGCGGAGGCGCTGCTGGCGCTGGAAGAGGAGATGGCGGTCCTTCTCGACGCCCGCACGGCGGCGCCGCGCGACGACCTCGCCTCGGCCCTGGCTCGCGCCAACGCCTCGGAGAGCGAGCCGTTGAAGCGGGCCCAGCTCATCCAGCTGCTGCTCGACATGGCCTTCGCCGGCACGGACCCGGTGGCGACCGTGCTGTCCTCCTTCATGCTGCGCCTGCTGGCCACGGGCGGCGCGTGGCGCCGCGCCGCCGCGACGCCCGAGACGATCGGCTCGGTCGTCGAGGAAGCGGTGAGGCTGGCAAGCGGGCTGCGCGGCATCGCGCGGCGGGCGGTGCGGGATACCGAGGTGGGCGGCACGCCGATCGAGGCGGGGGCGACCGTCCTCGTCATGCCAGGCCCGGTCAATCGGGACGAGGGCGTGTTCCCCGATCCGGGCAATGTCTGCCCCGGCCGCGCCGGGGCGCGAACCCATATCGGCTTCGGCTACGGCATCCATTATTGCGTCGGGGCGCCGCTCGGGAGGCTCGACCTCGAGCTTGCGCTCACCGCGCTGCTCGAGCGCTTTCCGGACATGCGGCTCTGGCCCAGCCAGCCGGTCGCTTTCGCGCGCGCGCCCCTCCTCACCCAGGTCGGCCGCCTGCTCGTCGATCCGGGGCCGCGGCGCGGCGGCTGACCGCCCGCCCCAGGCTTGGCGGCCCGCCCGTCAGGGGCAGGGGAGGGCGAGCGTCCGCGTCGTGACCGGACCGAGCGGGGACAGAGCGGCGAGTATTTCGGCGCGGACCGTTTCGGGCCGGGCGGTGCCGCCCGCCAGCGGCGCGAGCACCATCAGCTCGGTCGCGGCGCCGGAAAGGGCGGGGGCGCAGGTGCGGGCGGCGGCGCCGCCACGCTCGGACGCGACGATGCCCTTGGCGTCGCGCACCACCAGCTCTCCCTCGCGGCAACGCCACGGCTCGCCCTCCGCCGCCACGTAGAATTCCCCGGTGTTGGCGGTGTCGACCCACCAGAGGCCGGCGATCCGGCGCGGGTCGTGGACCGAGAGCATCGCGCCGAGGCCGCGAAGCCGGTTCGCCAGCTTCCGGGCGGCGTCGGGCGGCGCCGCGGCGCCCGCCTCGATCCTCACCGAGGCGGCGAAGGGGGAGACCGGCGCGTCGCCCGGCGACGCCCGGTCGTCGGCGGAGGAGGGCGCGTCGAAGGTCGCCGCGGGGGCGTTCAGAGTCCGCTCCAGATAGCCGATACCCATGCCGCCCGTGCCCCTCGCCTCGGCGGGGATATAGTCGCGCGCGATCCCGAGGTGGAACGTCCGCCAGGCCAGGAAGGCGCGCTGGACCTGGTCGAGATGGTAGAGGAGCTGGCGCCGGTCCGCCGCGCTCCAGCCCGCCGCGCGCTCCGCCAGCATGAGCGCGATGCCGGGGGCGACGGTGGAATCCGAGGGGACGTCGCCGACCAGCGGCTGGCCCTCCAGGGCGGCGACCTTCTCGGCGCCGAACCCGCGGATCGCCCGGTCGAGGATTTGGTAGTTGCGCGACTGGATGGCGCTCGATCCGCCGGTCTCGGGCCGGAAGCCGTCGAAGAAATTCTCCTTGGGCAAGGTACGGAACGTGGTGGCGAACAGCTTGAGCAGCAGGGCGACCTGCGCCGAGGCCTCCTTGACGCGCGCCAGCACCCGTTCCGGGGCGTCGGGCAGTTCCTGGGCCGCGACCAGGGCCCGCCAGGCGGGGATGAAGCAGCATTCGGCGAGATGGGTGACGCGGATGAACATCAGCTCGTCGTGGAAGCGGCTCTGCGGCAGCGCGGTCAGCAGGACGAGCCCGAGCAGACCGTCGGCGTCGTTGGCAAGGGCGATCCAGTCCGGGCCGCCCGGAAGCCAGTTGCGCAGCGTCGGCAGGGTGAGCGGAACCGCGGCCGTCCCGGCGAAGGCGGCAAGATCGCGCAGCGCGTCGATCCGCGCCGCGACCTGCGCCCGCACGAAGCGGAAGGGGGGCGAGCCCTGGTCCGCGAGCGCCAGCGCCTGCTCCTCCTCGCGCAGCCAGTCGGCGAGGATGGTGGCGAAGGCGATTCGCGACCGGCGGACGACGAGGTCCACGTCGGGGGCGAGGATGAAGCGCTCGAGGAGCGGGAGGTTGAGATAATTGCCGTAGTTGAGCTCGCCGCGGCCGATCGCCTCCTCGATCTCGAGGAAGGCGATGGCGAGATCCCGCGCCCGCGCGACCGGTCCGCTTCCGGCCACTCCATCCAGATCCTTGAGGTCGGCGAGCAGCGCCATGAGGGGCGCGCGCAGCTCCGCGGCGACGTGGGCGCGGCCCCCGCGGCGGCAGGCGAGCAGGAACGGCCTCGCCGGGGAGGCGGCCAGCCGCGCCGCGACATGCGCTTCACCGGCGGCCGCCGGCATGGGGGATGGAGCGGCCGCCGTCGCCACGTCAGCGTCGCCGCAGCTCGGCGGCGACCGCTTTCGCGCCGCCCGGGAAGATCGTCGCCGCGTAGAGCACGTCGCGGCACTCGACCAGCTCCCACCGCTCCGCCGGGAAGGTGTCGAGAATCGCCTGGCGTGAGAGGCGGCGCGGACCGCCGGTGCGGGTCTCCTTGTCGCCGATGCCGAGGACGTGGACCACCGAGCCGGGGTGGGTCAGCTGCTCGAGACGCTCGCCGTAGAGGCGGCGTTCCGAATCGGAGAAACCGTGCAGCGTGGCCGAATCGAGGATGGTGTCGAAGCGCCCGAGATCGTCGAGGTCGGCGAAGACGTCGCGCTCCTGGAAGGAGATCGCCCAGGCCGGATCGCGCGGCCGGGCGTCGGCCCGAGCGATCGCCTCGCCGACGAAGTCGATCCCCACCACCTCATGGCCGCGCGCGGCCAGATAGAGGGTGTTGGCGCCGGTGCCGCAGCCTATGTCGAGCACCCGCCCGGCAAAGCCGCCGCGCTCGGCGATCGCCACCACCTCGGGCTGGGCCCGGTCCACCTCCCACGGCGCGTTGCCGAGATAGATCATTCGATAGGTGCGGGCGCTGACCCCGTTCTCGCGCAAGGGATCCTGCTGCGCGCCGAGCGTGATCGCCTCCGATATGCCGTTCATGAACTCTCCTCTCCTGACTCACATGCGTCGAATCGCCTCGTCCGCCAGCGCGGAGACGCGGGAATGGTGGGGCCGCCACGACGCCCAGACGGCCGCCGCCCAGTCGCGCACCCGCTTGCCGTGGTCGGCGGCGTCGCGGGCCTCGATCACGTCGCGCACGGTGAGCGCGGCATGGTCGGCGGGCGGGTCGAGCCAGGTGAGCCGGTCGGTGAGCTTCTGGGTCATCGCCCCGATGACGTGGCGCGCGAAGGCGCCGTCGGCGCCGCGATCGAGCACGAGATGGAGGCCGACGAGATGGACGTTGACCGACTGGATCGACCGCCGCTCCGGCACTCCGGGATGCTGCACGGCGTAGGCGTCGACGGTGAGCCGGTGGACCGCCATATAGGCCGGATCGCTATATTCGCGCGCAAGCACCTCGCTGTAGAGAGCCCAGCAGCCGGGCGAGGAGAGAACATAAGCGTGAGTCGCGCCCTCGGTCGGCGGCAGCTTCAGGCCGCAGCCGGGGCACGATTCGACGGCGGCCTGCATCATCCCGTTCATCGCACCGCCCTCGCGCACCTCCCGCCGCTCACATCTGTGCGGTGACCCACTTCAACTGCGTGAGCGCCGCCAGAGACTCCTCCGTTCCGGTTCGGCCCATGCCGCTGTCGCCCACGCCGCCGAACGGAACGTGCGGCTCGTCGTGGACGGTAGGCGCGTTGATGTGGACCATTCCGGAGCGAACGTCGTGAGCGAAACGCAGCGCCTGCGCAATGTCCCGCGTGTAGATGGCCGCCGACAGCCCGTAGCGGCTGGCATTGGCGAGCGAAATCGCCTCGTCGAGGGAGCCGATCCGGTAGAGCTGCGCCACCGGTCCGAACGTCTCCTCGTCGAACACCGCCATGTCCGGCTCGACGCCCTCCAGCACGGTCGGCTGGCAGACATTGCCGTCCCAGCCGCCGCCCGCCAGGACGCGGGCGCCCTTCGCCACCGCTCCCTCGATGTGGGAGCGCACCCGCGCCCTCTGGCGGGGGTTGATGATCGGCCCGACGAGCGTGTCGGGAGAGCGCAGGTTGCCGCAGGGCAGGGTGCTCGCCGCCGCCGCGAAGGCCGCCGCGAACCGGTCGTAGAGGCCGTCCTCCACGAAGATGCGGCTCGACCCCATGCATACCTGGCCCTGGTAGAGGAATATACCGAACACGGCGCCGGCCACGGCCTGGTCGAGGTCCGCATCCTCGAGGACCACCAGCGGGCTCTTGCCGCCGAGCTCGAGGATGGCCGGCTTGAGCTGCGCGCCGCACAGGGCGCCGATATGCTTGCCGACCGCGCTCGATCCGGTGAACAGAACCGCGCGGACCCGCCTGTCCTGGGTCAGCGAATCGCCTATCTCCGCGCCCGATCCGGTCACGACGTTGAACAGCCCCGCCGGCAGCCCCGCCTCCGCATAGAGCTCGGCCAGCCTCAGCGTGATCAGCGGCGCGTCCTCCGAGGGAAGCGCCACCACGGCGTTGCCGGCCGCCAGCGCCATCGAGGAGGCCTTGACCCCGATCAGCAGCGGCACGTTGAAGGGGGTGATGCTCGCGACGACCCCGGCCGGCTGGCGAAGGCTCAGGCTGAAGCGATCGGGCGCGTCGGAGGGAAAGGTCTGACCGCCGCCCCGCCGCGCGGCACCCGCCGCGGCCCGCAGCGCATCGACCGCCATCTGGATCTCGAATCGCGCCTTGCCGACGGGGGACCCGATCTCCTCGATCAACAAATCGACGAAGGCCTCGCAATCCCGCTCCAACAGTGCGGCGGCAGACGTGAGAACTGATTCGCGCTCCCGGACGCTGAGGCGCGTGCTCTTCGCCGCCTCGTCGGCGGCCGAGACTGCACGGTCGACATCGACCGCATTTCCCCTCGCGATTTTCGAAATCGGCGAGTCGTCGACAGGATTGCTGGTAAAGAAATAGTCACCGCTATCCGGTTCGGCTACTTTGCCGCCGATCCAGTGTCCGCGGCACGCAAGTACCCTGCCCACCCCATGATCTGCCATTACCCGCTCCTGCCTCGTCTCTGCTGAGCCGAAAGACTAAAACCATTATGGATTTAAACTGATAGTATGGGGCGGTTGGGTCATTGTAAAGCATTAGCCTTGTGATATTGTCGGCCCGCGCCACCCTTGGCGCAAAGGGGGGCGTCGAGTACTGTAAAGACTTGAAAAGGTCCGGCGGCTTTGGCTTGCGCAGCAGTCCAGATGGTGTCGGTCCATTGTTTGCGCGCATTAAGAAGGGGAATGACTAATGGATATCGTGGGTAGCAACCTTTCCCTTGACGACCTCGAGATCAACGAGCTGGAAGTTTCCCAGTTCCTCGACGCGACCATCGAAGATGCGAGCGCCGAGATCTCGAAGGTGATGTCGGCTTCGTGTACGACTTGCGAGTGCTGCTGCAGCTGCAGCATCCTCGTGGACGAGCCGACGTCCGCTTGATCTGCTGAAATGACGGGGCGGTACGCATTCGACTTGGGATGCGTACCGCCTTCCAAGAATAGCGACGACAACATCGCAAGAAATCGGGGGAGTGCATGTTTGCCAGTCAACAGGTCCAGCACAGACCGCAGGTTCGGACTTCCGTCGATGTGTCGTCCTTAAGTCTTTACGTTCACTTTCCTTTTTGCAGGCAGAAATGTCACTTCTGCGATTGGGTGCAGCGCGTGCCCAAGCAGGATCTTTTGCGGGAAGCGGGCGATTCGAAGCGCAGGAGCTATGTCGACGCACTGTCGCATGAGCTGCGCGAGCGAGGCATGCGCCTGACCGCGGAAGGCTACCGGCCGACCGTCATCTACTGGGGCGGCGGCACCTCCACGTCGATGAGCGGCGACGAGGTGGCCGCGATCGTCGAGACCATGAGGGACGGGTTCGATCTTTCGGAGGTCCGCGAGTGGACCATCGAAGGCAGCCCCGACACGGTTTCTCCCGAATCGCTCGCCCATTACCGCGCGCTCGGCTTCAACCGCTTCAGCGTCGGCGTTCAGTCCTTCCAGGACGGACGGCTGCGCAAGCTCGGCCGCCGCCACAACAGCGACCAGGGCCGCGACGCGATCCGCGCGGCGCGGGCGGCGGGGTTCGAGACGGTGAGCCTCGACATCATGTGCGGCTTCGCGGACGAGACGCCCGAGGAGACCGACGCCAACGTCGCCGCGGCCGTCGACCTCCACCCCGAGCATCTCTCGGTCTACACCTTCCGCCCGACCGAAGGCACCGTCATCCGCCGCTCGATCGATCACCACCAGGTGAAGCTCGAGGTCGCCCGGCAGCTCGCCTCCTACCAGCGTGCGAGCAAGGCGCTGGTGCGTGCCGGCTACGCCGAATATGGAGTCGGATATTTCGGACAGCCGGCGGAGAACGTCACCGCGATGTTCCAGCTTCGCTCCGACGTCGCAGGCTTCGGATCGGGAGCGGTGTCGATCATGGATGGCACCTATCTCGGCCACACCAGCGGCCTGCTCGACCGTTATATAGACGATCCTTTGCACCATGATTTCGAGCAGTCCTTGATGGCCCCCGGAGTGGCGCTGTCCCTGCTGCGCAGCGGCCTTTCGATCCATGGCGGGATCGCCGCGGACGATTGGGAGAGGCGGATCGGAGAAAGCCTTGCCGAGAGCTTGCGCCGGCCGGAGATCGCCCGGCTGCTGGCGATGCTCGACGTCACCGGCGCCGTCGAGCTCAGCGAGGAACGCATCGCCCTGCGGCCGGAAAAGGCGGCGCTGGTGATTATCGGCCTGATGAACCAGGCGATGCTCGCCTCCTCCGCGACGCAATGACGGGCCTCGACGCCGCCGCCGAGCGCCCCACTGCTGACATGACCGGGATCGGCGCCGCGGGCTTCGACGAGAGCGAGGCGACGCCGCTCGCCGCGCCGCGTCCGCAGGTCGCCGGCCTGATCCTGTCGAGGCGCTGCGCGCTGGACTTCGCGGCGCTGGGGCCGCTCGGCGCCGAGGCGGCGATGGCGACGCTCGCCGAGGCGGAGCGGCTTGCAGGAAGCTGCGCCGAGGCGGCGGAGGCGCTCGCCGGCGCTCTCTTCCCCCTGGTGTCGCGCTGTTCCGAGACGGAGCGCCGCATCGTGCTCGCCGTGAAGCGCGCCGTCCACAACCAGCGCGACGTGACTCCGGAGCAGGCGGCGGCGCTGATCGCGCTCGGCGGTCCCGCCGTGGACGACGCGCTGGCGCGCTACGGCCGTTCCCGCGCCGAGGCGATCGACGCGCGCCGACGTGCCGAAGCGCAGTTCGAGGCGACTCTCGACGGCGGCCGTCGCACGATCGCGACGCTGGCCGGCGGGCAGGATTTCCTGAAGGCGCTCCACCTTTCCGGGCGGCAGCTCGTCGAGAGCAGCTGGCGCTACAGCCGCGGCGTCCTGGAGGAAGGGCGCTGCGACAAGGCGTCGCGGAAGATGGAAGCGCGGCTGGTCAGCTTCCTCTATCGGATGGCGCTGAAGCCGTCGCCTTTCGGCTCTTTCGTCGAGCTGCGCTTCCACGCGCGCGACTCGGCCCCGTCGACCGAATCGGCCCCGACCCGTCACGTCGTCGTCGCGCGGATGCTGCTCCTTTGGCTGGTCAACAACCTGCTGCGCTATCCGCCGATCGCCGCCCAGGCCCGGCTGAGGCTCAACCCGCTCATCACGTGGGAGCCGGATCGGCTCACCTTCTTCCGGCGCGCGGAAGAGGGGGCCTACGACATGTTCGGGCGCGAGCGGTTCGTCGCATTGCCGCGACGCCCGGCCATCGACCGGCTGCTCGCCGCCGCCGCGCGCCAAGGCAGCGTCCCCGCCCTGATCGAGGAGATGGTCGGGCATGGGGAGGACGAGGCGACTGTGCGGGCGGTGCTGGAGCGGCTGATCGAATGCGGCGCCATCGAGCGGACCTTGAACATCCCCGATCAGACGTTGCGCTACGCGCGCGCCGCCGCCGAGGCCTTCGCTTCGATGCCCGGAGAGGCGGCGGAGCGGGCGAGCCAGGCCTTCGCCAACATCGACGCGATGGAGACGGAGTTCGCCGAGGCGGACGTCGCGGGCCGCATCAGCCTGGTCGGGCGGCTCTACGGCGAGATCGAATCGGCCAGCGCCATTTCGGGCGATTCCGTTCCCGGCCCCGAGGGCATCAAGACCTATTTCTACGAGGAGGTCGGCTCGCGCGTGCCGGCGGACGCGATCGTGCCGGAAATCCCCGAATCGGTCGTCTCGGACCTCGCCGACCTCACCCCGGCGATCGGCCTGTTCGACGAGATACTGATCGAGCGCCTCGCCCTCTACCATTTCTTCCGGGAGCGATTCGGCGAGTCGGGCGCGCCGGTGCCGCTCCTCGACATGTACAAGGCCTTTTCCAGCCTCGCCCCGGAGGAGATCGATCGTCGTCTCGCCGGCGGCGACTGCCCGGAAGTGGCCGCCCTCTCCGTCCTGCGGCGCGAGTGGATCCAGGAGGTTCGGGCGCGTCTCGCCGAGCATGGCGGGGACGAGGTGGACCTGCGCGCGGTCGCTCCGGACCTGTTCAGGCCGCCGCACCGTGCGTTCGCGCGGCCGTGGGATTCGGCGAGCTTTTATCTCCAGCCGAGCGATGCCGCCTTTGGGGGGCCGATCGCGATGAACGGCGCGACCATGGGCCATGGGGCGGCCATGGCGCGCTTTTGCTCCGTTCTGGAGGAAAGGTCGGAACTCGGCGCCGTGCTTCGCCGGTCGGACGAACGGGCCTTTCCCGAGGCGCGCCGCGCGGATCTGACGGCGGTGCTCGGCACCAACACCAACCTCCATCCCCCCGTCTGGGCGGAGCAGATCGAATATCCCGGCTCACTCGCCGCCGACGACGGCCGGCCGGTGCTCCATCTGAACGCGCTCGCCGTCTCCGCCGACCCGGACACGCACCGGCTGGTGCTCACCAGCGAAGGCGATCCGCGGCCGATCGACCTGACGCCGCTCAATGCCCTCTATCCGACCATCGGGCCGAGCCTCTATCGCTTCCTCAGCCTCCTCTCGCCCTACGGGAACTTCCGCAGCCGGGCGTGGCTGCTGCACCTCACCGAGCGCGGGCGCGGCCTCTCCGGCCTGCCGCGGATCCGCTACGGATCGATCGTCCTGCAGCGGCGCTGCCGGATCGTCGGCGCCGATGCGGCGGCGACGCTCGCGGAGACCGATCCGATGACGCTCGAGGGCCTGGCCGCGTTCGAGGCCTGGCGCCGGGCGCACGACCTGCCCCGCCGGGGCTTCTATTCCGGCTTCGCCGAAGCCGGGTCGGGCCGAGGGCGATCGACGGTGGAAGCCGTGCTCAAGCAGTCGCGGCAGATGCGGCTGCGCAAGCCCCATTTCTACGACTTCGCCAATCCTTTTCTGATGCGTGCGCTTCGCGCGCACCTTTCCGCGAACCCGGAGCTGAGCCTGCTGTTCGAGGAATGCCTGCCCGACGCCGCCTGCTACGAAGGCGGCGGCCCCTCCCGCGCGGAGGAGTTCATCGTCCAGCTGGACGTGCCCCGCCGATGACCGACGTGCCGCCGTGGATCTGCTGGCATCTCTTCTACCATTCGAACCAGGACGCCATCCTGGCCGAAGCGGTGAAGCCGCTGGTGGACGAGCTGGATGCCGGAGGGCATCTCTCCGGATTCTTCTTCCTGCGCTACTGGGACGGCGGGCCGCACCTCAGGCTGCGCTTCCGCCCGGCGGCCGCGGCCTTCGCGCCCGCCCTCGTCGAGCGGGTCGAATCGGCCCTGCGCGCGGGCGTGCGGGAGACTCCCAGCACCGCGCCGATCGATGCCGTCACCTATGCGCGGATGGCCGGGCATCTCGGCCGCGCCGAGGGGGTGGAGGCCGAATCGCTGCGCCCCGACAACCTCCTCGAGCGGCGCGACTACGTCCCCGAGACGGGGAAATATGGCGAGGGCGCCGGCATGGCGTGCGCCGAGCGGATATTCTCGGCGAGCAGCCGCGCAGCGCTCGATTCGCTGGTGCGGCGGCCGGACCGGCGCGGCGCGATCGGCGCAGGGCTTCTGGCGATGCTCTCCGGGCTTTCCGCCCTCGGCCACGACGCGGCGAGCGCCAAGGCGTTCCTCGCCCGCTACGCCGGCTTCTGGGGCGAGCATGCCAAGACGGTGCAGGGCGAGGCCGTGCGGCACGGTGCGGTGACGGCCGCGCCCGCTCTGGCGGAGGTGGCGCAGGCGATCCTCGGCGGCGGCCGCATCCCAGGTCCGCTCGCCGGCTGGGCTCGGGCGCTCTCCGGCGCCCGCGAGGCGCTGGGGCTTCGCCCCGGCGTCGAGCCGGACGCTCGGCGGGACTTCCTCGCCACCAATTATTTCCACACCCACAACAACCGGCTCGGCCTCCTCACCCTGGACGAAGCCTATCTGGGCCGGCTCGCGGACGCCTCGCTGGCGAGGCGGGAGGCGGCATGAACGCCGCCGCCGCCGCGCCCGGAATCATCGTCCTCCACGGGCTGATGGGGACCGCCGCGAGCCATTTCGGCCGGCCGATGGCCGCCTGGCGGGAGCGGCGGCGCGTCTATCCGGTCGACCTTCCCGGCCACGGCGCCTGCAAGGCCGATGCGCCGGCAGCCTATTACAGCCGGGTGGCGGACTGGTTCTGCCGCGCGCTCGAGGCGGTGGGGCCGGCCCATGTCGTCGGCGCCTCCTATCTCGGCGGCACGCTCGGCCTCCTCGCCGCGCGGCGCCGCCCGGACCTGCTGCGCTCGCTCGTCGTCACGGGCTATACGGCGGAGGTGCCGCCCGCCGCCTTCGTCGCCTGGAGCGCCAGCTTCAAGATGCTCGCCGACGCGAACCCAGGGATGCAGGCGGCCTATCGGCAGCTCCACGGGCCGCGCTGGGGCGACACGCTCGCCGCCGTCACCGAGGATTGCAAGGCGTCCTACGAGACGGTGATCGCGATGCGCTGGAGCGAGATCGAGGCGCTGCCCCTACCGGTGCTGCTGGCGAACGGCGACCTCAAGCAGAACGAGCGGGAGGCGGCCGGCCGCTACGCCTCGGGGATCGGGGCCATCACCGGGCGGGTCATCGAGGATGCCGGCCATCTGCCGATGGTCGACCGTCCGGAGGCCTTCGCCGCCGCGGTGGAGGAGTTTTGGCTGGAGCAGGACGGGGGCCACGCGTGAACAAGGCGGAATTGAAGGCGGAGCTTGAAGGAGTCATCCAGGACACGGTCGAGACCAGGCCGCTCGACAGCCTGGAGATGCTCGTCGTGCGGACGCTGATCCGCAGCAAGGGTATCGAGCTCGGGGACGAGGACGGCCCGTCGGAACCGACGATCAGGGGATGGATGGAATGGCTTTGCGCGCATTCGCCGGATGGATGAACGACGCCGCCGCGGCGGCCGCTTCGCGCAACGGGGTGACGATCGGCGAGGCCTTCGTCAGCTGGCGTGACATCGACCGGAAGGCGGCGGCGCAGGCGCGCGACCTGCGCCCTTTCGCCACCTACGTCGTCGACCCCGATGCCGGCCATGACAGCTTCGTGGCGCTCCTCGCGGTGGCGCGCACGCCCGCGGCGGCCTTGCTCTGGGGGGTGCCGGCCGAGCTGCCGCTGCCGTCCGAGAAGATCGCGCCGGGGCTGCACGTCGCCGAGCCCAACCCGCTGCTGCGCCGGCTCGGCGACCGTCCGCTCTACGGCTCGTTGACCTCCGGATCGAGCGGGACGGCCAAGCTCCCGATCGGCTTTGCCGACCAGATGACGCTCACCGGCTTCCACTACGACAAGATGCTCTACGAGCCGACGCTGGGCGAGCCGGGGGAGGGCGGCACCCTCGCGACCGGGCTGCCGCCGGCCTATTCCGCGACCTTGATGATGGCGATCATCCCGGCCTGGCATACGGCGCGCAACCTGCTGGTCGTCCGGCCCGACCGCTGGGACCTCATCCATGCCCAGGCGGCGAAGGCGAAGGTGATGGCGATGAGCGTTCCGGCGCTGCTGCCGCTCGCCTGCGCCTCGGCCCCCAAGGGGAGCCGGGGCGCCGGGCTCACCCTCCTCACCACCGCCGGCTACCTCACCCGCAGCCGCATCGCCGCCGTGCGCGAGCGGCTCGACGAGGCGGGGCTGATGAGCTCCTACGGCGCCAGCGAGACGGGGGTGATGACCCTCGATCCGGCGCCGACCGGCGAGCTGCACGTCGGCCGGCCGCTGTTCGGCAAGCCGGTCTGGCTGTCGGGCGCCGGCGACGATTCGGTCGGCAAGGTCACCACGTCCGGGCCCGATTGCCGCGAATATTATCTCGACGGGGCGCCGATCCGCCACATGGACGGGACGGTGGCGATGACCGACCTCGGCCATTTCGACGGCAGCGGGCAATTGTATCTCGACGGGCGGCTAGACGCGGGCGAGAAGATGCGCGGCGTGACCATTTATCCGCGCCGGATCGAGCGCCACCTCCTGGGAATGCGCGATCTCGAGGATGCCAAGGTGCAGGTCCTCCCCGGCGCCGGCCTCGCCCCGGACCGCCTGGTGGCGACGATCGTCGGCAATGTCAGCGAGGAGGCGGTCCGCGCTTATTGCGAGCCACTGCCCGATTTCCTTCGACCCACCCATTATGTCATCAAGGCGGCCGAGCTCGCTTATTCGAACCGGGGGAAACTATAGCGTGCCGGCTCCCGCCCGACGTCCTTCAATGCCGTCTCATGTCGAAGTCCACACGGACGAGTCCGTGCCGGGCCACGGCGCGCTGCCGACCCTCGTCGAGACGATCCTGCCGGCCGTCCGGGAGAGCGGCGCCCTCGACGCGCAGGCCTGCTATTTCGACCGCCTCCTCGCCGACGGAACGGAGCGGCTGCGACTCAGCTTCGCGCCGGGGGACGCCGGAGAGCGGGCGCTGGCCCTTCTTTCGGAGCGGCTGGAGGCGCAGGGCCGCCACGCGCCCTATCGCGTCATCCACAGCCCGGGGCGAATGCTCTCGGAGCTCGTCACCGGCCCCAAGGCGGGCGAGGTGTTCGAGCGGTTCAGCCGGCGAACCGCGCCGCTGCTCTTCGGCTGGCTAGAGGATTTCGCCGACGGCCGCGCCCGGCTGCCGAGCCTCGCCTTCGATCTCCTCGCCATCCAGATACTGAGCCGCGCCGATCCCGCCGCGGCGCCGGGGAAGCGCCCTGCCTATCCGCGGTCCTTCCTCACCTACCGGTCGCACGCCGACGGATTCTTCATCATGGCGCGCCGGCCCGACGAGGCGCGCGCCGCGGTCGAGGCGCGCTATGCCCGCGTCGCGCTGGCGTCGCAGGCGCGGCTGCGCGCTCTGCAGGAGGCGGTGAATGCCGATGCGCTCCCGCCCGAGCTCGCCGCCTGGCGGGCCGCCATGTCGACGATGCTGCGCGAGGTGCGCGAGGCGATCGACGAGGGGGCCATCTATTTCTCGGCCGGGACGGGCTATCTCGGCGACCAGAACGACCTTTCCGAAAGCCAATTCCACCAGAAGATCCAGTCGTCTTTCGGCTTCCAGTCCTTCATGCGCTTCAACCACGCCTTCCTTGCGACGCGGCTCACCATGGGCCTCCTCTACCTGTCGCTGCGCCGGCTTGGCCTCCCGATCCTCGACCGCTATTTCCTCTGCCACGCCGTCGCCCGCTCGGTTGAGGATGTCTACCAGCTCGATCCGGTCGCCGAGCTGCACGAGTTCCTGGTCGAATCCCTCACCCCCAAATGGTGGGGCGGAATCGTCCTGCAGCCCCTCGTCCGCTTCGCGGTGCGTTACCTGCCGAGGCTTTAGGGGCCGGAGGCGGCGGGCTCGGCGCGTCTTTACGGAATTGGAGCCTGTCTCCGGGCGACCTTCGACCCTCGATGCTTCAGAGATGCTCGATGTGCGGCTATTTACATCGATCGGCCGTCCAATCCGACGACTTCCGGCAGCCCCGCGTTTTACTTGGCTCAATACAAAGCCTTGTCGCGATCAACTTCAGTTTTCAAGGACGCTCGATTGACTCGCGGCAACGAGTGAAACATGTTGTCTTGCTCGAGTCGCTTGACTGCTACCAAAGTTGGGGGATGGTATCATGGATCGCGTCGCAAACGTCTTACTCGCTGCGATTTTGGCCCTTCTGGTTCTTGGCATCACGTTCTGGATGGGCCGGGACAGCGGCATGAAGGAGGCCTCGCTGGCATCGTCGGCGTCTCTTTCCGCAGCGTCCCTCTCGGCAGCGTCTCTGTCCGCCGCCTCGCTTTCCGCAGCGTCGAGCCAGGCTTCGGCGTCGCCCATGGCAGCCTCTCCGGCGGGGCAGCCGCAGGCCCAGGGCCAGGCTCCGGCCCAGCCGCAACCGCAACAGGCGGCGCCGCGCCGCTGACCGTCGCTTAACACCGGGGACGAGATCATGGCTGCATTGCTGGCGCGGCTGGTCAACCCCGTTGTTTGGCGGATCCCGGGCCACGGGGCGCGCAAGTTGTTCGGCTTCTCCCTGGCCGAGCATGGAAGCATGCTCGACCTGGCCAGCGCGGCGCATCTCGCCCCGGACGAGGGGCGACGGGCCTTGTATCTGCGGCACATGCTCGACGAGGCGCGGCACGCCAAGATGTTCGCGTTGCGCTCGGGGGAGCTTCGCCTGGATCAAGGCAAGCAGTCGCTCGGCTTTCCGGTGGCGGACAACGAGGACCTCTTCGTCCGGCTCGGCGAGCTTCGCTTCCTCGCCTTCGTCCACCGCGGCGAGAAGCGCGGGCGGCAGCAGTTCGAGGCCTATCGGGAGTGGTTCGGACAGCGCGGGGACCGGAAGACGCGGGCGCTGTTCGACGCGATCATCCGCGACGAGGTGCGCCACGAGACCTACACCTACGAGCTGCTGGTCCAGCTCGCCGGCGGCCGGGAGCGGGCCTCCGCGGAGATCCGCGCCGCCGGACTGTGGGAGAAATGGCGGATCTGGCGGCGGCTCGGCCGCTTCCTTGCCGAGAAGCTCTACTTCCTCGTCATGCTCCTCGTCTATCTGGTCAGCGGACCGTTCGTGCTGCTCGCCTCGCGGCTTCGGCCCGCCGCCAAGGGCTGGGTCGATCACCAGGCTTCGCACGTCGCCGAGCCGCCCGCCGCTCCGGCGGCCCCCGCGTCGCTCGAGTGGACCGGCGCATGAGCGCCGTCCTCGGCATCTCCGCTTATTATCACGATTCCGCGGCGGCGCTGATCGTCGACGGAAAGATCGTGGCGGCGATGCAGGAGGAGCGCTTCTCGCGCCGAAAGAACGACGCCGGGCTGCCCCATCGCGCGGCCCAGGCCTGCCTCACGCAGGCGGGCATCACCGCCGACGAGCTGGATTCGGTCGTCTTCTACGAAAATCCGTTCGGCCGCCTCGAACGCGTCATCCTCTCGTCGCTGGGAGCGTTTCCGCGCTCGTGGCGACACTTCCCAGCGGCGCTTCGCTCCCAGATCGGCAACAAGATCTGGGTGCTCGACGGAATCGCCTCGATGCTCGACATCCCCCGTTCCAAGGTGACCATGGCGGGCCATCACGAGAGCCATGCCGCCAGCGCCTTCTTTCCCAGCCCCTTCGGCGAGGCTGCGATCCTGACGGTCGACGGGATGGGGGAAGATGTCGCGACCGCCATCTGGCACGGGCGGGGCAGCGAGCTTCGCTCCCTCGCGACCATCCCCTATCCGCACTCCATCGGGCTGCTCTACGCGGCCATCACCGCCTATCTCGGCTTCGAGGTGAACGAGGGCGAGTATAAGGTGATGGGGCTCGCCGCGTTCGGCGCGCCCCGGTTCAAGCCCGAGTTCGAGAAGCTGCTGCGCCTCCATGCCGACGGCGCGTTCGAGCTCGGCATGGAATATTTCGCCTTCCACACCGACACCAACATCGCCTTCAGCCCCAGGCTCGAGCAGCTCCTCGGGCCCGCCAAGCGCCGCGGCGAAGCCTGGGACCTTTCGGAAGGAAGCGCCGATCGCCGTTTCGCCGACATCGCCGCCTCGCTGCAGTGGATCACGGAGGAGGCGCTGCTCGGCCTGGCGCGGGAGGTCCGCCGGCGGACGGGGACCGACAATCTCTGCCTCGCGGGCGGCGTCGCGCTCAACTGCGTGGCCAATGCACGGCTCCTCAGGGAAAGCGGCTTTGCGCGCATCTTCGTCCAGCCCGCCGCCGGCGACGCGGGCGGGGCGCTGGGAGCCGCGATGCTCGGCGCGATCAAGCTCGACGGGCGGCGGCCTTCGCCGATGAGCAGCGCCGCGCTCGGCACCGCCGTCTCCACCGACAGGGCGCGCGAGCTTTGCGGCGCGCTCGGCGTGGCCTGGTCCGAGCCGAGCGACGTCCTCGACTCGGCGGCGGACATGATCCTCGACGGGAAGGTCGGCGCCTTCGCCCGCGGCCGCTTCGAGTGGGGGCCCCGCGCGCTCGGCCAGAGGTCGATCGTCGCCTCGCCGCGGGAGGGGGGGATGCGAGACCGTATAAACATGATCGTGAAGAAGCGAGAGCCCTTCCGTCCGTTCGCGCCCGCCGTCCTTCGCGACCGCGCCGGGGACTGGTTCACCGAACATGAGAACGACATGACGCCCTACATGACGACCACCGCCCAGGTCGTCGAAGGCCGCGCCGGCGATCTCGGCGCGGTCCGCCACGTCGACGGGAGCGCGCGCGTCCAGACCGTCGCCGAAGCGGAGGCGCCCGACTTCTTCGGGCTCCTCGAGCGTATCGAGCGGCGCGGGGCGCCGCCGATCATCCTCAACACGTCGTTGAACGGCAATGGCGAGCCGATCGTCGGCGGCGAGGCCGACGCCCTCGGCTTCTTCATGTCGCATCCGGTCGACTTCATGGTGCTGGGCGACATCGTGCTGAGGAAAGGGACGCCGGCATGAGCAGGGTTTCAAAGGCGAACGCGTTCCTGTCGCGGATGGTGACGATCCGCGACCTGATCGGGCATTTCTCGAGACGCGGCCGCATCCTGATGCTGCCGCTCCTCCTGCTGATCCTCGTCACCAGCCTGCTGCTCGTCTTCGCCGGCGGGCTGAGCTACGTGGCGCCGTTCGTCTACGCCATCTTCTAGGGCGTCCCCGTTGCGCCGGATCGCCAAGCCCGCCGGCCTCTGGATCGCCGGCGGTCTCCTGTTCGCGATCCTCGAGACGGCGATGATCTGGGTCAGGATCCACTCGGCCCCCTTGCTGTGGATATGGCTGCTCTGGACGCTCGCGGCGGCCGGCCTGTCGGCGGCGGCCGTCGCGCCGGGGCGGGCGGCCTGGCTGAACGTCGCGGCGGTCCTGGCCGCCCTCGCCCTCACCGAGGGACTGCTGTGGATGGGACTGAAGGGGAATCCCTATCGCCTCGCCGCCGGCACGGTGATGGGCGGGACGTTCGTCGTGCCCGGATATTTCGTGCTCATGCCCTCGCCGGGGATCGGCTACCGCCCCCGACCCTCGGCGAGCGCGACGTCGACCCGCGTCGTGGACGGGAGGCTCGTCTATGCGGTGCGCTACAGCGTCGACGCCGACGGCCTTCGCGTCTCGCCGCCGACCGTCGAGGCCCCGTGGGCCTGCTTCCTCATGTTCGGGGATTCGATGGCGTGGGGGGAGGGGCTCGACGACGAGGAGACCGCCGCCTATCAGCTCGGCCTGTCGAGCGGCGGCCAGGTCCGCGCCCGCAATTTCGCCTTCACCGGCTATAGCGCCCACCAGATGCTGTGGCTGGTCGACAGCGGCGCCGTCCGGCTCAAGGCGCATTGCGATCCCCGCCGGCCGGTCGCGGCGGTATACCAGACCCTTCCCAACAACGTGGCGCGGGTCGCCGGCCTCGAAGGCTGGGACGATTACGGGCCGCGCTACCGCCTCGCGGGGAATGGCCGCCTTTCCTATGCGGGCGGGTTCGACCGGGGCCAATCCATCCTGAACGACCGCCTGTTCGTCCCCCAGGCGCTGGCGCTCCAGCTTTCCAGGAGCCTCGTCTATGCGCGGGTGCTGGGCCGGCTCCGTCCGGTCAACGACTTCGACCTCCTGCGCTTCTCGATCGTGGTGCGGGAGGCGGCCGCCGGCCTGCGGCGGCTCTATCCCAGGCTCACCTTCCTCACCATCGTCTGGCCGGACCTCAACGACCCGCCCGGCGTCCGGGCGAAGCGCGTCGACGAGGTCGTCGCCGCGCTGCGCCGGCAGGGGGTTCCGACCGTCACCATCGAGGATCTCCAGCCCGGGTTCGGCGCCTCGCCGCTCCCCTTCGTGATCCCGGGGGACGGCCACCCCAATGCGCTGATGCAGCGCAGGCTCGCGCTTGCCCTGCTCGCCCGCGAAACGGCGCTCGCGGCGCCGCGAGCCCAAGCCCGATGACGACGTTCAACCCGAAGGGAGCCGAAAGATGACGAACAGCCCCGCCAAGCCTTCCACGCCCGGCACCGCCGCGCAGCCCGCCTGGCGGCCGCCCGTCACCGTCGCCCAGGCCGGCGCCCGGCAGGTGGACTGGACGAGGACCTTCCATGTGAACGACGCGCAGGCCTTCGTCTCAGGCCTGTTCGCGCTCTACCAGGATGCGTTCGAGCCTTTCCTCAAGGATGCGGGCCACGCCAGCGCGATCGGCGAGACGACCCTCTACCAGGTGGCGCAGGGACCGCAGCTGCGCTTCGAGATCAAGCGGCTGGGGCCCAACGAGTTCGAGGTGCGCGGCGCCCATTTCGCGACGCCGAGCGGGACCAACATCTGCATCGGCCTCAACCCGCATCAATGAGTCGCTTCGATCCCGGACGCGCGCGCCCGACCCGCTTCGTCCTGACGGCGGCGACAGTCGGAAAGGGGGGCGCGCTACACGCGGTCCGATCAGGCCGCGATCGCGTCCGCGAGGGCGTTCGCCGCGACGCAGCGGTTTCTCCCGCCGCGCTTGGCCGAGTATAGCGCCTCGTCCGCCCTGGCGATCCAGTCCTCAGGCTTGGAGACGGACGCCGCGAAGGGCGCGACTCCGAAGCTCGCGGTGACGCGAAGGCCACCCGCGACGTCCACCCGCAAGCCCGCGATCGCCTTGCGCAGCTTCTCTGCAGCCTCCAGGCCGCCGCCGGCATCGGTCTCGGTGAGCAGGATCCCGAATTCTTCCCCGCCGAGGCGGCCGAGCAGGTCGTTTTCGCGAAGGCCTTCGAGGCAGGCGGAGGCCGCCGCCTTCAGGACGGAGTCCCCGGCGGGGTGGCCGTGGCCGTCGTTCACGCGCTTGAAGTGATCGATGTCCAGGAGCACGAGCACGCTTTCCCGGCCGTGGCGGCGGCAGCGCGATATCTCCTTCTTCACCTGCTCGACGAAACCCCGCCTCGTGAGGGCGCCGGTCAGATGGTCTCGTTCGGCGATGCGACGAAGCTCGAGCTCGTCCACGACCAGGGACGCGAAGCTTCTCAAGATCCCCAGCTGTGCGTCCGAAAACTCCCGGGGCACGACGTCGATCGCACAGAGCGCGCCCACATTATATCCGTCGGGGCTCTGCAGCGGCACGCCCGCGTAGCTGCGGATATGGGGCTCGCCCAGCACCAGGGGGTTCGTGGAGAACCGAGGGTCCTGAAGCGCGTCGGTCACGATCAGCGCCTCGTCCGTCCTGATCGTGTGCGCGCAGAACGAGATCGACCTGGGAGTCTCGCGCGTGTCGAGACCCTGGATCGACTTGAACCACTGCTGCTCTCGATCGACGAGTGAGACCGCGCAGATCGGGACCTGCAGAACGTCTTTGACGAGCAACGTTATCTTCTCGAACGGGGCTTCGGGCGGCGTGTCGAGCACATCGTAGCGGATCAACGCGGCGATGCGTCCCTCCTCGTCATGAAACTTCGGCTCACGCATGACAGTGCCTCTTCAACCTTTTGATCGCGGTCACCAGCTCGGCCCGGTACGACGCGATGAGCTCGTCGACGCTTCGCTCGATCAGTTGGTCGTCCACCCCGAAGGACCGAAGGCCGGAGACGAGCTCCGCCACATGCTGTTGATGACGGGTCGCGACCCCCGACAGCTCATCCGGAATCTCGATTTCGTAGAAGCTGTCGAGCATGTGCTCACCTCGTCGGGCAGGTGCTCCGGCTTTGTGCCCGGCTGACGGTTAAAAAATGTTTCAACCCGGGCGCGCCGCGCCGGACCGTCGGCCCGGGGAGGGCGCTCAACCGCCCCGCGAGGCCGGAATGGCGAGGACGAAGGTCATGCCCCGCCCGCTATTGGGCGCGGCGGTGAGGCGGCCGCCATGGGCGAGGGCGATCTGGCGCGCCAAGGCGAGGCCGATCCCGGCGCCGCCTTCCTTGGTCGTGTAGAAGGGGACGAAGATCTCCTCGATCCGCTCGGGCCGGATGCCCGGTCCGTCGTCCCGCACCTCGAAGCGGAGCTCGCCGTCCTTCATCGCGCAGGCGAAGCGCACGGCTCCTCCACCCGCTCCGGCGACGGCCTCGCCGGCGTTGCGCAGCAGGTTCAGCAGCGCCTGGCGCAGCAGGCCGGCATCCGCCTCAAGCGGCAGGGCGGCGGCCGGCAGGGCGGCGGAGAAAGCGATGCCGCGCGCGCGCAGCTGCGCGTCCACGAGCGCCGCGATGTCCGCGAGGAAGGTCGCCAGGTCCAGCGGCGCGAAAGCCGGCGCCGGAAGATCCGCGACCGCTCGGTAGCGCTCGACGAAGTCGATGAGATGCCGGCTCTGCCGTGCGATCGTGTCCGCCGCGGCGCCGACCGCCGGCCGGCTGTCGCCCCCGGCCATCCGCGCGAGGCTTTCGGCCAGCGACGCCACGGGCGTGAGCGCGTTCATCATCTCGTGGGCGAGCACCCGGCTCATGGCGTGCCAGGCGCCGACCTGGACCGCGTCCAGCTCCCCCAGCACCGCCTGCATCGAGACCAGGCGCTGCGGCCCGCCGTCGGGCGTGGCGACGGCGCCGACCCAGACCAGCATCGAGCGGCCGTCGGAGAGCGCGACGATCCGGCGGGCGCCGACGGGCAAGGCGAGTATGTCGGCGGCCGCCCGCCCGTCCAGCGCATCCTCCAGCCGCGCCACCTCGCCCACGAGGCCGCGGGCGGCGCGGTTGGCGAAGCGGATTCGGCCGTCCGGGCCCAGCGCGAAGAGGGCCACGGTGACCGCGTCGAGGAGGGCGAGCGCCCGATCGAGCTGCTGCGCCCGCGCCCGTTCCTCGGTGGCCGGTGGAGCGAGGGCGCCCTCGCGGCCGCGCAGCGCGACCCGAGCGACATCCACCAGAAGCAGGGCGGTAGCCGCGGCGAGGACGGCGGCGCTGGCGAAATGCCTGGTCTCCGTCAGCACCCGGACGAGGAGGGCGAGGGCGACGGCCGCGAAGAGGAGCCGCCAGCCGGCCGCGGAGACGGTGTCGAGGCGGGCGTGGGCGCTAGGGGATGTCGACATTCAAAGGTCGGTCGCGATCTTCAACCCTCTCCCCGCGGGGAGAGGGAAGGGAGAGGGGGTTTTGAGTGTGCAGTTCCTCTCGATCGCCGAGCCCCCTCACCCCGACCCTCTCCCCGCCGCCGGGGAGAGGGGGAAGGAGCGGAATGCCGACCAGCCCTACAGCCCATGCTTTTCGATTCGCCGGTAGAGGGCGGGGCGGCTGAGGCCGAGCGCGGCCGCGGCCTGGGCGATGTTGCCGTCGTGCCGGTCGAGCGCGCCGGCGATGGCCGAGCGCTCCAGCGCGTCGAGGCTGGTGCCCGCACGCGCCGCCCGGGTGCGGCCCGCCGCCTCGCGGATCGCGGCGACCAACGCTTCGTTGCGCCACGGCTTGAGCAGGAAATCGTGGCCGCCGCGCTTGAGGCTTTCGACGGCCAGGGAGACGGCGCCGTAGGCGGTCATCAGGACGACGGCGAGCGTCGGATCGGCCGTCTTGATCATGTCGAGGGCGGCGATGCCTTCGCGCCCCGATCGCTCCCCGGCCACGAAGTTCATGTCGAGCAGCGCGCAATCGTAGCGCGCGGCGGCCATCAGCGCCGGCACCGCCTCCGGCGAAGCGGCGCTCTCGACCCGGTCCACCCAGGGTTCGAGCGCGAGCGCCACCGCCTGATGCACCTCGGGCTTGTCGTCGATCACCAGGATGGCGCTCAGGCGTTCCACGAGGCGAGCGTAACGGGCGAATTGCGCCTGCTCAATATGTCCGGATACGGACGCCTCCCTCGTACGACCTGCGCTAGCCGAGTGCTATCATGTTGTAACGACGCGGTTTTTCTGCGGCGCGACTCGGTGTAGCATCGGCCGATGAATCAGCTCCTTCAGGTCAGCTCCCTCTCGCGAGCCTATCGCAGCGGCGAGGTCGAGACGCGGGCGCTCGATTCCGTCTCCTTCGAGGTCGCGGCCGGCGAGTTCGTCGCGCTCATGGGCCCGTCGGGCTGCGGCAAATCCACCCTGCTCAACATCCTGGGCTTCCTGGATGCGCCGGACGAAGGTTCGTACCGGCTGCGGGGCGAGGAGGTTGCGACGCTGTCCGAGGCGCGGCTGACGCGGCTCCGGCGCGCCCATGCCGGTTTCGTTTTCCAGAGCTTCAACCTGATCGACGAACTGAACGTCGCCGAGAATGTGGAGGTGGCCCTGCTCTACCGGGGCGCCGATGCGCGGCGGCGACGGGTGGAGGCGGTGCTCGATCAGGTCGGGCTCGCCCATCGGGCGCGACACCGCCCGCGGCAGCTGTCCGGCGGCCAGCAGCAGCGGGTGGCCATCGCCCGCGCGCTCGCGCCGGAGCCGGACCTCCTCCTTGCCGACGAGCCGACCGGCAATTTGGACAGCGCCAACGGCGCGGCGGTGATGGACCTTCTCAAGAGCGCAGCGGCGGGAGGCACGACCGTGATCATGGTGACCCACTCGGCGCTCCACGCCGCCGCAGCGGACCGGACGATCCGGATGCTCGACGGCCGGATAGTCGGCGAGACGCGGCTGTGACGCGGCTGCTGCGCCATATGCTGGTCGCCTGGGCGCGCAACCTCGCCGCCAACCGGCTCCTCTCCGCCATCACCATCCTCGGTCTCGTCATCGGCATCGCCGGCGCGATCCTGATGGCGCTGGTGGCGCGGGTGCCGCTCACCTACAACCATGTCGTCCCCGGGCACGAGCGGACCTATCTCGCAGTCTCGATCGTGCGCAGCCCGGACATGGCGCCGGACTACCAGCAGAAGAGCCCGGGCGGCGCGGCGTCGCTCATCGAGGCGAACGTCCCGGACGTCGAGGCGGCGGCGCGGCTCATGGAGGAAGAGGTGGACCTGCGGCGCGGCGGCGCCGCGCACCGCGAAACCATCTACTGGGCCGACCCCGATTATTTCGACCTGGTCCGCCTTCCGGTCGTGAGCGGCGACCTCGCCTCGGCGCTCCGCGACGGCCGCGGCCTGGTGATGACGCAGGCGATGGCGCTCAAGCATTTCGGACGTGCCGACGCCGTGGGCGAGACGCTCGAAGTCGCGGGGCAGCCGATGGCGTTGCGGGCCGTGATCGCGGACCTGCCGGCCGGCGGCACCGACCTCGCCGCGGGCATCTTCGCCTCCGGGCTTGCCGCGCGTTCCGGCCTTTCGCTGTTAAAAGCGGACGGACCGGGCGGCTTTTCGATCAGCGTCAGAACCTACCTGCGGCTGCGCGCGGGCGCTTCGGCCCAAGAGGCGGCGGACTCGATCCAGTCGGCGGTCGCCGGGCTGGTGCCGCCGTTCGTGCGCAACGCCTACCGGCTCGAGCCCGTCCGCATCGACCAGCTCGCCTTGCACGAGGGCTTCCATCCGGGCGCGCGCGAGCGGCTGGTGATCGGCAGCCTGGTCGCGGCGCTCGTCCTTCTGATCGCGGCCGCCAATTTCGTGAATTTGAGCGTCGCGCTGGCGGGGCGGCGTCGGCGCGAGATCGGCGTGCGCAAGGCGAACGGCGCCGGCCGCCGCCACATTGCGGGCCAGTTTCTCGCCGAGGCGGTGCTGACGGTGTCGGTCGCGACGATCCTCGCGCTCGCGGCGTCCGAATGGCTGCTGCCGGCGGTCAACGGATTCCTGGAGACGCAGGCGCGCCTCGATTATGCCGCCGATCCACGCCTGCTCCTTTGGCTCCTGTCGGGCGCGGCGCTGCTCGGCCTCGCGGCCGGCGCCTACCCGGCCTTCCTGCTCTCCTCCTTGCCGCCGGCGGCGACCCTGCGAGACAAGGGTGGCGGGGCGGCGGGCGGCGCGTGGGTGCGGGGCGCGCTCGTCACCGCCCAGTTCGCGATCCTCATCGGGCTGATCATCGCCACGTCCGTCGTTCACCGGCAGCGAGTCTTCGCGATGCGCGAGGCGCTGCGGATGGATATCGACCAGGTGCTCACCGTCACCGCCAAATGCCCGCCCGCCTTCGTCGCCGAGGCCGCGAAGCTGCCGGGCGTTCGCGCCGTCTCGTGCAGCGGCGAGAGCCTGCTCAGCGGGAACACGTTCCTCCCGATCGAGTGGAGAGGCCGGCAGCTGATGGCCGACATCGTCCCGGCCCTGCCGTCGATTTTCCCACTCTACGGCGTGCGGCCGGTGGCGGGGACGCTCGCGACCCTCCCTCCCGGGGGGCAGGAAACGGTATCGCGGGTGGTGATCAACGAGGCGGCGGTGCGGGACTTCGGCTTCGCCTCGCCTTCCGCCGCCATCGGGCAAATGCTGCCGAGCCTGTCGGACGAGCCGGGCGGCTCCACCGGCGCGCAGGTGGTGGCGGTCGTTCCCGATTTCGCCTTCCATTCCATCGAAACGGCGATCGAGCCCACCCTCTATCTGCCGCAGGCTCCGGGGGAGTGGAACGGGGGGCTGGTCTCGATCAAGCTGGCCGGCCGCGACGTGCCGGAGACGCTCTCGCGGATCGATCGGCTGTGGCGCGCAACGGGCAATGAGGGGCCGATCCAGCGCGCCTTCGTCAGCGAGCATATCGAGCGGCTCTACCTCGGCCTCCAGCGCAACGCGCAGCTCTTCGCCGTCTTCTCCGGCCTCGCCATCTTCCTCGCCTGCCTCGGCCTCGTCGGCCTCTCCCTCTCGGCGGCGCAGCGGCGAACCAAGGAGATCGGGATCCGCAAGGCGCTGGGCGCGAGCACGCGCCAGATCCTCGCCTTGCTCCTGTGGCAGCTCAGCCGGCCGGTGCTGCTCGCCAACCTCGTCGCCTGGCCGATCGCCTGGTGGCTGATGCGGCGCTGGCTGAACGGCTTCGCCGAGCGCATCCCGCTTCCGCTCTGGCTGTTCCCGGCGGCCGGGCTGATCGCCCTCGCCCTCGCGCTGCTGAGCGTCGGCATGCTCGCCTACCTCGTCGCGCGGCAGAAGCCCGTGCACGCGCTGCGCTACGAGTGAGGGCGCGGGGACCGGCTCCGCAAGCTCCCGGGCGCCGCAATCCCGCCGGCGCAACCGCCGCGACGCCGCCGATCCTCGGGCTCGATCAGGCCTACCCGCTTTGGTCCATATAGGGCGCCGAAGCGTGGACCTGCCGGCCCGGGGAGCCTATCCGGCCTCCATGGTCGAGGTCTGGCTGGTCCGGTTGTTCATCGTCGCGGCCACCGTCGGCGCGATGGAGGGGCTCGCGACCGCGGTCCACCGCTACGTCATGCACGGCTTCGGCTGGGGCTGGCATCGCTCGCACCATGAGCCGCGCCGGGGAAGGTTCGAGCGGAACGACCTCTATGCCTTGCTGTTCGCCGGGCTGAGCCTCGCCTGCCTCTCCTTCCTCGCCGATCTGTGGCCGGCTTTGTGGTGGGTGGGGATCGGGACCCTCGTCTACGGCCTGCTCTACGCGGTCCTCCACGACGGCCTGGTCCACCGCCGGCTTCCGATCGGAAGGAGGCCGCCCCGGCTCTATCTGAAGCGCCTCGTCCAGGCCCACCGGCTCCACCACGCCGTCCGGTCGCGCGACGGCGCCGTCTCCTTCGGCTTCCTCTACGCGCCTCCGATCGAGGCGCTGCGCCGCCGTCTGCGGGGCGGAGCGCTGAGGTGAAGCCCGCCCGCCAGGCCGCCATCGGACTCTCGCTCGCCGCGGCGATCGCGCTCGGCTGGCTCGGGCTGCACGTCTGGTCGGTCTTCTTCCAGCCGTTGCGGGGGCCGGCGCTGCTCGCCGCTCCGCTCCTCGTCGCCCTGCTGTGCTGGCTCAACGTCGGCCTGTTCATCGTCGCTCACGATGCGATGCACGGGACGCTGGCGCCCGGCCGGCCCGGCGTGAACCGCTGGGCCGGCCGGATCGCGCTTGCGCTCTACGCCGGATTCTCCTTCGACCGGCTGCGCCCGAAGCACCACGCCCACCACCGCGATCCCGGGACGGCGGTCGATCCCGATTATTGCGCCGCTCATCCCCGCCATTTCCCGCGCTGGTACGCCGCCTTCCTGGGCCAGTATCTCGGCCTCCGAGAGCTGCTCGTCCTGAGCGCGCTCGCCGGCGCGTACCGGTTCCTCCTGGGCGCTCCCTACGCCAACCTGCTCCTCTTCTGGGCCCTGCCGGCGATCCTCTCCTCGGCGCAGCTCTTCCTGTTCGGCACCTTCCTCCCCCATCGGCTCCGGGACGAGCCGTTCGCCGATTCGCATCGGACGCGGAGCAACGGCTATGCGTGGCCGGTCTCGCTGCTCAGCTGCTTCCACTTCGGCTATCATCACGAGCATCATCGCGCGCCCCACGTCCCCTGGTGGGGACTCCCCGCGGAGCGCCGCCGAGCGTCAGGCCAAGGCCGATTCGATGAGGTCTGCCGCTAGCCGAACGCCTCCCGCGGCCCCGATCTCCTCGCCGATCGCTCGAGCGCGGTCGCGATAGCCGGGCGCCGTCAGGACCGCCTGGAGCGCGGAGCGGAGGCGGCGGCGGAGCGGCGGGCGGGCCGCGACCACCTCACCCGCGCCGGCGCGGGCGATCCGGGCGGCGATCGCGGGCTGCTCGAACGCCAGCGGCAGCGCCACCATGGGCAGAGCGGCGGCGAGGGAGTCGAGAACGGTGTTGAAGCCGGCATTGGTGACGACGGCGTCGGCGTGACGAAGCACGTCGATCTGGGGGACGAAGTCGTGGACCGCCGGCCGGCCCGGCAGGGACTCCGCTTCCCGCCGCGACAGACGTCCGCCATGGGCGAGGACCAGCGCCGCTCCGAGGTCGTCGCAGGCCTGGGCCACGGCGCGGAAATGGCGCGCCCCGCCGCCCAGCTTAGTGGTGCCGAGCGAACAGTAGACGAGCGGGCGCGGCGACGGCAGGTCCACGCGCCCCGGCTCCGGATGCCGGAACGGGCCGAGATAGTGGAAGCCGGGCGGCAGGTCCGAGCGCGGGAAGTCGATCGAGGGCACGGCCTGGGCGATCTGGAGCGAAGGGGAGAAGCAATCCTCGAGGCGCCGGCGCGCAGGCAGGCCCCATCGCCCGCACCAGGCCTGGATGACCGACCCGACCGGCCGCATCATGAGGTCGGCCACCCGCCACCCGCCGCGGTTTCGGGCGAGGCCGCGTCGGCTCGGGTCGAAGCGCCAGCCGACATAAGGCGGGGGGATTGATGGCTCGCGATTGACCGGCAGGGCGCAGGCGACGGTAGCGAAGGGAAGGCCAAGGCTTTCCGCGATCAGGCCGCCCGCCGGCTCGAGCTGGTCGCAGATGACGGCGTCGGCGCCGATCTCGCGCAGGGTCGCGGGCGCATGGCGGCAGAGCCGGTCGGTCTGGCGCGCCATGGCGCGGATGGTGCCGCCATGGCCCCCGATCCCGGCGGCCGGGATCGGCGCGAAGGCGGCATCGCACCGCTCCATGACGGGAGCGGCGTCGAGAAGATGGACGAAGGTCGCCCGATGCCCGCGCGCCTCGAGCTCCCGCGCCAGGGTCCCCAGCGGCCTCACATGGCCCGTGAACGGAGGGCAGATGAAAGCGAAATGCATCGTCGGGTCAGGCGACGATCGCCTCGCCCAGGGCCGACATCATGATCGCCGCCTTCTCGCGCCGGGGGACGAAGACCCGCTTCTCCCACGCCTCGGTGCCCAGGGCCGCGACCCTCCGCCCGATCCGCCCGTAAATCCCGGCGGCGGAGAGGATCGCCCAGCGCGAGCGGAACGGAAGCCTCGCCACGCCGGCGCGGGCGGACGCCTCGAAGACCTCGGCAAGCCCGCAGATGCGCCGGACCAGGGTGACGAGACGGGCGCGGTTGGAGCCATGGAGGAGGTTCCGCTCGGTCAGCCCCTGCGCGGCCAGCCACGCGGCCGGTATGTAGCAGCGGCCCGAATCGTGATCGGCGGCGACGTCCCTCGCTATGTTGGAAAGCTGGAAGGCGATGCCCAGCTCGCCGGCGCGGGCCAGGGTCGCCTCCTCGTCCGCCGGGACACCCATCACCACCGCCATCATGCACCCGACCGCCCCGGCGACATGATAGCAATAGCGCAGCAGGTCCGCCTCGTCGGCCGGGCGCCAGCCCTGCTCGTCGAGCCGGAAGCCCTCGAGATGGTCCTCGATCAGGCGCCGGGGGATCGGACATTCGGCGACGAGCGCGGCGAGCGCGTCGAAGGGGGTCCGCCCGGTCGGCTGCCCGGCGAGGGCCAAAGCGGTCAGCCGCTCGGACTCGGCCATGCCCGCGCCGCCGACTCCGCCGCCGCGGCCCAGCGCCTGGCCGTCGCAGACGTCGTCGCAGTGGCGACACCAGCAATAGAGCAGCCAGGCGCGCTCCCGGGTCGTCCGGTCGAAGAGCCGGCTGGCCATACGGAAGGAGCGCGATCCTTCCCGGATCACGCCCTCGGCCTGCCTGACGATCTCGTCCCGGCTCATCGGGCGAGGTCCGCGAGCATGAGGCCCGCGGTGGCCTTGGCGCTGCCGACGACGCCCGGAATCCCGGCGCCGGGATGGGTACCGGCCCCGACGAAATAGAGATTGGGGATGCGGTCGTCGCGATTGTGGACCCGGAAATAGGCGCTTTGGGTCAGCACCGGCTCCAGGCTGAAGGCGGAGCCGAGATGCGAGTTGAGCTCGCGCTCGAAGTCGGCGGGCCCGAAGTGGAACCGGGAGTCGATCCGGCTCGAGAGTCCGGGAAGGACCCGCGCCTCGAGGATGCGCAGGATCCGATCGGCATAAGCAGGGCCCTCTTTCTCCCAGTCGATCGGCGCGCGCCCGAGATGGGGGACCGGCGCCAGCGCGTAGAAGGTCGATTTTCCCGCCGGCGCCATCGCCTTGTCGGTGGCGGTCGGATGGTGGAGGTAGAGCGAGGGATCGTCCGCGAGCCGGTTCCCTCGGTAGATGTCGCGCAGCAGCCCGCCGTAGCGCGGCCCGAAGAGGATGGAATGGTGGGGAACGTCCGGCCACTCGCCCGACGCCGCGAAATGGACGACGAACAGCGAGGGGGAGAAGCGCTTGCGCTTCAGCTTGGCGGCGGCGCTCGGCCCGCGAGAGTGGCCCAGCATCTCGTAGGTACGGACCACGTCGCCGTTCGAGGCGACCGCGTCGAACCGCCCGCTCCATCCGCCGCGCGTGCGCACGGCGCGGGCGCGGCCGCGCTCCACCGCGATCCGCTGGACCGGGTCGCCGAGGCGGAGCGCACCGCCGAGCCTCTCGAAGTGCCGTACCATGCCCTTGACCAGGGCATTGGTTCCGCCGCGCGCGAACCACACGCCGCCGTCCCGTTCCAGCTTGTGGATGAGGGCGTAGATGGCGCTGGTCGTCATCGGATTGCCGCCGACGAGCAGGGTATGGAAGGACAGGGCCTGCCTCAGCTTCTCGTTGCGCACGAAGCTCGAGACCATCGAATAGACGGAGCGCCACGCCTGATAGCGCGCCAGCTTGGGCGCCGCGCGCAGCATCGAGCGGAAGTCGAGGAAGGGGACGGCGCCGAGCTTCCCATAGCCCTCGGCGCAGACCCCCGCCGAATAAGCGAGGAAGCGGCGATAGCCCTCGACGTCGCGAGGCTCGAGCGCCTCGATCTGCTCGGCCAGGCGCCGGTCGTCGTCGACATAGTCGAAGATCGTCCCGTCCGGCCAGGAGAGGCGGTAGAAAGGCGAGACCGGCAGCAGCTCGACGTCCGAGGCCATGTCGGCGCCGGTGAGGCCCCACAGCTCCTCAAGGCAGGACGGATCGGTGATGACCGTCGGCCCCGCATCGAAGACGTGGCCCGCCTTCTCCCAATGATAGGCGCGGCCGCCCGGCTTGTCCCGCGCCTCAAGGATCGTCGTCGCGATCCCGGCCGACTGCAGCCGGATGGCGAGGGCGAGGCCGCCGAAGCCCGCGCCGATCACGGCGGCGCTCGCCGTCACGGCCGAAGCTCGCGAAAGGCGCCCAACGCCCGGCGCACGGGGAGGGGGGGACGCCCGCTCAGGATCCTGAGCTTGTCGAAGGCGGTCGAGCGGCCCGCAAAGAAGCGGGCGATCACGGTTTCGGGCAGGCGGTAGAAATGCTCGAGCACCCGGTAGCGAAGCGGCGGGTCCGCGGCGTGGAAGAGCATCCGGTTGAGGCGGCGGTAGAAGCGGCGCTCGCCCCACAACCGCTCGGCCCGGGCATGGAAGAGGGCGTAGAGCGCCTCCGGGCTCATGCTGGGTTGCGCGGCGAGCAGGAGGGCGTTTCGCACCGCGTCCGGCAGCGAATAGCCGGTCGTCGGGTGGAAGAAGCCGCCCCTGAGGCCGAGGCGCGGCACCGGCGCCTCGACCCCGGGCCACAAGGCGGAGCATTCCCCGCCCAGCACGATCGGAAGGACTCCGACCTCCTCGTCGAGCAGCTCGGCCGGGTAGAGGCCGCCGCAGCGCAGGTAATTGCCGACCCGGCCCCGCACCAGCGGCACGTCGAGCACCGGCGAGGCGGAATAATAGGTGTCCTCCACCATCAGCTCGGTCTCGCCGAACGGAAGCGCGTAGAAGAAGCGGTAGCCGCCGTCCTGGTCGACGCACGCGTCCATGATCGCCGGACGCTCGCGGCCGTGGGGGGCCTCGAAGCGGTAGGTGCGCCCGACGAACTTCTGCCACGCAAGCTCGAGGCCGGGCATCGCGGCGGGGCCTCGCGCGTCGATCACCGCCGCAGCCTCGATCCGCTCTCCCCCTTCGAGGACGACGTGATCCGGACCGAGCGACTGCACCTGGGCTCCGAAGCGATAGCATCGGGCGGGAAGGGTGGCGCGCAGGTGCCGGTCCAGGTCGGCGGATCGAAGGCTGTTATAGCCGAAGGCGAGCGTCCGCTTGCGCGCCGGGAAGCGGACCTCGTGATCGTCCCAGTGGCGGGTCGCCAACGGCCGGACCAGAGCCCGCTCGTCCTCGCCGAGATCGGTGTCGAAGAACGACCAGACATGCGTGCCGCCGAAGCGCTCTCCCGCCTCGAGCAGGAGGAACGGAGCCTCGGGCCGGCGGACGGCGAGCGCCAGCGCCGCGAGGCCCCCGGCAAGGCCCCCGCCGACGATGACGAGAGGTCTTGCGCCGCTCACCGGCGAGCCCCGCCTAAAGCCCATCTGGAAACGCTTGTCCGGGGCGGATAGCGGCCGGCACCATGTGCCGACGCCTTGCCCTTGCGCTCCTCCCGTCTCTCCTCGCCAACGCGCCCGCCGCCGAGCTCGACGTGACCGTCGAGCGGCTGCGCAACGCGAAAGGGGATCTCCAGCTCTGCCTCACCCGCGAGGCGGCTCACTTCCCCGACTGTCGGGGCGATCCCAAAGCGGTTTTCCGGACGGTGCCCGCGACGGTCCGGACGGTCCGCTTCTCCGGCCTCGCGCCGGGAGGCTACGCGCTCTCCGTGTTTCACGACGAGAATCGCAACCGGAAGCTGGACATGGCATTGATGATCCCCCGCGAGGGCTTCGGCTTTTCGCGGAATCCTGTGGTGCGCTTCGGGGCGCCGAAGTTTCGGCAAGTCCGCATCGATCTGCCGCCGGGCATTTCGCGACAGCAGGTCCGGATGCAATACGTGCTTTAGTCTAGGTGGATCGGCTCCAGGCCCCGCATTACCCTGAGCCCGAGGGGGCAATGCGCAGGGATTTCATGTCCGACGCCGACTTTTGCCTTTCATTTCCCGGACTCGACCGGGCGGAACCGGACCGGGAGGGAATGCCGCTTCTCCATATCCTGCTGGCGTCGCCGCGGGGCTTCTGCGCCGGCGTCCGCCGGGCGATCGACGCCGTCCGCAGCGCCCTTCGGGTCCACGGAGCGCCCGTCTACGTCCGGCGTCCGATCGTCCACAACTTGGCGGTGGTGAGGGCGCTCGAGGCGGAAGGCGCCGTGTTCGTGGAGGAGCTGGACGAGGTGCCGGAAGGCGGAGTCGTGATCCTCTCCGCCCATGGGGTCGCGCCCGCCATCGCGCACGAGGCGCGGCGGCGGAGGCTGGTCGCCTACGACGCCGTCTGTCCGCTCGTCGCCAAGGTCCATCGGGAGGTCGAGCGCCACCACAGGAGCGGTCGGCACGTGGTGCTGGTCGGCCATGCCGGCCATCCCGAGATCGTCGGGACGCTCGGCCATCTTCCGGAAGGCGCCGCGACCCTGATCCGCGGCGCCGGCGACGTCGCCGCGCTTCCGTTCGCGGCGGACGCCCCGCTCGGCCTGGCGGTCCAGACGACCTATTCGGTCGACGAGGCCGCGGCGGTGGCGGCTGCTCTGGCCGGGCGGTTTTCCGACGTCGCGCAGCCTTCGTCCGCCGACATCTGCTACGCGACCACCAACCGGCAGGAGGCGGTCCGCGCCATCGCCCTCAGGGCCGATGCGGTGATCGTCGCGGGCGAGCATTTCTCGTCCAATGCCTGCCGGCTGGCCGAGGTGGCCGCCGCCGCCGGGTGCCGGCACGTCCAGCTCGTCGCCGACCCGTCCGGGATCGACTGGGAACTCGTTCCGGCCGGCGGAACCCTGGGGATCGGCGCGGCCGCCTCCACGCCCGAGAGCGCGGTCGGCGCGATCCTCGCCGCCTTGGGCGAGCGGCACGTCATCCGGCTCGAAACCGTCCGGTCGGCGGTGGAGACGACCGAGTTCCGCCGGGTCGCGGTCGGATGAAGACGGCCGAGCCCCAGGCGGCCGAGGTCGCGCTCGGCCCCTCGCTCGCCCGCGCCGCGGCCGAGATCGACTCACTGTTCGAGGCTCTGCTTCCCGATCCGCCGGACCCGCGCCGGAGACTGTTCCAGGCGATGCGCCACGCCGCGATCGGCGGCGGCAAGCGGCTCCGCCCCGCCCTCTGCCTCGCCTCGGCGGACCTGTTCGGCGTGCCTCGGGCGCGCGCGTTCCGGGCCGGGCTGGCGGTCGAGTGCGTCCACATCCACTCGCTCATCCACGACGACCTGCCCTGCATGGACGACGACGACCTGCGGCGGGGCAAGCCGACGGTCCACCGCGCCTACGACGAGGCGACCGCGGTCCTCGCCGGCGACGCGCTGCTGGCGCTCGCTTTCGGGATCCTCGCCGATCCGCTGACCCATTCCGACGGCGCCGTCCGGGCCGAGCTTTCCGGCGAGCTTTCGCGCGCGGCCGGAGCCTGGGGCATGGCGGGCGGACAGATGCTCGACCTCCTCAGCTCCGCGGAGCGCGAGAGCCTCGACACGGTCACCAGCATGCAGCGCCTCAAGACCGGGGCTCTGATCGGCTGGTGCGTGGAAGCCGGGGCGATCCTCGGCCACGCCCCCGCCGACGCCCGGACCAGCCTCCGCGGCTACGCCCAGTGCCTCGGCCTCGCCTTTCAGATCGCCGACGATCTGCTCGATCGCGAAGGCGACGAACGGGTCGTCGGCAAGAGGCTCCGCAAGGACGAGCAGGCGGGGCGGGTGACCTTCGTCACCCTGCTCGGGGCCGACCGCGCCCGGCGCCAGGCGGATCTGCTCGTCGAGCAGGCGGCCGAGCATCTGCGCGGGTTCGGCGAGGACGCGCGGCTTCTCGACGCCATCGCGCGCTTCTGCGTCAGCCGGCGCCGCTGATCTCCAGCCCCGCCTCGACCCCGATCCTTATCGCCTCGGCCGAGCTCGCTATGCCGAGCTTGGTCAGTAAGGCCGCCCGGTGCATCTTCACGGTCTTCTCGTCGATGCCGAGGAAACCGGCGGTCTGCTTGTTGCGATAGCCCGCGATCATGTGGGCGAGCACCTGGCGCTGGCGGGGCGTCAGCGCCGCGACCCGTCCCGCAGCCTCCCGCCGGCGCGCCTCGAGGTCTACTTCGCCCTCGCCGGTCTCCATCTGCGAGCCGATGAAATAGGCGATTCCGCCCGCCGGGCCGAAGACCGGAGCGATCATCACCGCGTTCCGGAAGGCCGAACCGTCCTTGCGATAGTTGAGCATCCTGGCGAGCGTGGGCCGCCCGTCGCGGACCGCGTCGCGGAGCAGGGCCCGCGCCTCCGGTTCGGTGTCCGGCCCCGCCAGGAAGCGGCAATTGCGCCCGACGATCTCCTCCTCCCGATAGCCCGTCAGCTCGCAAAAGGCGCGATTGACGGCGACGATCGGGTTGTCGGGCCGCCGCGGATCGGTGATCACCGACGCGATCGGAGTCGCCGCGATCGACGCGAACAGCTCCTCGTCTGCCGAACCGCTCTGGACAGCCGAATCCATGGTCACCGGATAGAGACTTTCGGCCCGCTCCGCGAGGTTGAACCCCGGGCGCGGCGCGCTTCCGCGGTCCGAGCCGCGCACGGGCCGCCCGAAGCCCCTCAATCCTGCAGGTGCGCCGCCAGGGCGAGGGCCAGCAGGACCAGCACGGCGCTCGCGACGACGGCGATCAGCCGCTGATCCGCCGTCGACCCGCGGGCGCCCTGCAGCGGCGCCCGGTCGAGCAGGCGATCGAGGCTCCAATGGCGGCCGATGACGTCGAGCCGCGCCTCGAGCAGCTCCTGCCTTTCCCGGTAGCGCCGCAAGGAGCGGTGGAGCGTTCCCCACGACCCCAGGATCAGCATCGCGGAGACCCCGGTGACCACCAGCCGCACCGCCATCGATGCCTTGTCGGTGGTCAGCAGATAGACGTTGGCGGTCACCGTCACGGCGGCGATCTGGAGGAAGCCGGGCACCAGCTGGAGGCGCCGATCCTGCTGCGCGCGCATCTCGGCGTGAAGCTCCCCGAACAGGGATTCGCCATGCGCCTCGAGCGCCGAACGCTCCTCGTCCGACAGCTCGAAGAGTTCGGAGCGGGGATCTTCCGGCGGCACTTGCCGACAACAGGCGGGGTCGGAGGGTGTTCCGCGAGGCGCCTGAAGGGTTGGGGCATCTCCCAGCTCCTCCGAGCTTGTGCGCTGATCCATGCCGGTTGACGATCCAGTACTGGACCCAGGATAGCCGGCCTCGGCAGCGTACCGGCTGGGTGACCAGCTACGGACGACCCAAGCTAAGTCGGCGTTCGGCTGCCTTTCGGTCGGTGCGTATTGAACCTAATATAAACTCATCAAGCCAGTGATGGAGTGCAGCCGCTCAGTCTACGTCGCTGTGCGGCGGTTCGCCCGCAGGCAAGACAGAATGCTTAGATTGCTGGTCATGCTGAGCAAGGGGACAAAAATGAGCACGACAACGAGCGGAAACCGCTTCCGGGACAGCGTGGCTGACCTCCTGCGCGCGGGTGGTTATCAAGTTCACACAGAGATACAACTCGGGTCTAAGCGCGTTGATATCTATTTCGAAGAGCGCCGTTTTGCCTCCTTCCGACGCTTTGCAGTGGAAGCCAAAAACTTTGGTAGATCACTGAAAAACAATGATTTTGAAAAAATATATGGCGGCTATGCAGCGCTACTCAAGGAAAATCTGATCGACCATATTATGGTGGTCTCTACATTGGAGCTCGAGGCGCCAGCAGCGCAGGGTTTGCTCAAGGCCTTGGCAAGTCAAATCTCGTATCATCGACTTAAAGATTTCCAGGAAGAGATCCTTGGATTTCAAGCCTTTTTAGGTAACTTCCTCAACCGACATGAGCGCGAAGGCCTCGAACACTATTTCGTCCAACCGACGCTTAGTGACGGTCGCCACCTGATGACAGCTCTCAACGAGTGGCTAGAGGACGACGGCGATAGCGCCCCCGTCGCCATAATAGCCGGTTACGGGATGGGCAAGACGAGCGTAGCAAAGCATTTCACATACAATTTGGCAAAGCGGTTCCTAGCGGGTGATGATAGCCGGATACCCGTTTATGTGAGCCTGGGGGGGATCTCTCGCGAGCAAGGTCTTGAGGGGCTAATCAGTACCGCACTTACAAGTGGCCTACCTTCAGTCCGAAACTTCAGCTTTCCAGTCTTCGAAATGCTCAACGAGGCGGGTCGCTTTCTGATTATATTGGACGGTTTCGACGAAATGAAACACATGATGAGCGAAGCCGAGTTCCGTGCGAACTTCGATGAACTGCATCGGTTGGTGGCCGGGCGTTCAAAAGTTTTATTGCTTGGCCGCCCCACAGCATTCCTGTCCGATAGCGAGCACGCGTACGTTCTACGAGGTTCGGCGCGCATAGGTGCTCAAACCCACCGCCCCCCCGGTAGTCCCAATTATACCGAAGTTCGCTTGAGACCTTTTACACCCGACCAAGTTCGTAAGTTTCTGGCATGTTACTTTCGGTTTCAACGAGAGAGTGGCAAGATAGAGGTTGACGAGGAATTTGCAGCGCAGCGAATTCGTGAACTCGAAAGCGCGGAGCATGAGGAGCTAATCGCCCGTCCTGTTCATGCTCGTATGTTGGCTGATCTAGCCGGCGATCGAGGATTCATAATCAGTCATCTAACGCGCTTTCAGCTATACGATCATTTCGTTGCTCATCTTATTGATCGCGAGGGAAAAAAGCTGGGACGGGGAAGTCAACTTAAGGATGTCGACAGACGTGCATTTTCTTGCGACCTCGCTTGGCACCTCTGGCTTGACCCCAGCGGTTCGACATCCGGATGTCGAATTGAGGATATCCCTCCTCACCTCTTCGCGCCCTATTTGCCGAGCCAAGAAGACCCTATAGCTCTGCGACGTGCGCTGTTGTCTGGATCTTTTTTAGATGAGAAGGCCGCCGGCGTGTTCTACTTTGCCCATCGCTCTTTCCAGGAGTTCCTAGTCGCTGAATTCATTTGGAGCAACTTGACAGAGGGAGAGGATTCCGCTGAGATCATCGACCAGCTAGGAAGCGCGATTAGCAGGGAGGTATACGACTTCCTTGTAGAACGTGACGACCGGAGCTTCTTTCGTACACTGCTGTCCGAATTGGCGAGATATAGTGCAGCGCTACCCCTTGAAGGGTTCATCGTTGTGACCCGCTCAGAGATCATGCGCGAGGTCGCAACCGGCCGCGCCGCCGCATTTTTCACTGCCTGGGACGCCGGCACAATGCTCGCCCATGCCATGGTGCACAATCGCGAAGACGATGGAAGCATGATACGGGTTGCGAGACAAATTGGGAGCCGTGCCAGCCGTAAACCAGGAGTCCTTCTGAGTGCGATTAGGACGGTACTCCTGCTGGGGCCAAGAGCGGATTTACCGCGAGAGATCAGAGCAAAAATCGTTGTGGGATTGATGTTTGCGCGTGCTGAAACGGACATAGAGCAGCTTGCGATAGAAATGGACCGCGGGAAAAAATCTCGTGCGTTGAGAGATACCATATTCGAAGCGGTCACCGCTGAGGAAGGGGATCACGGCCAGCTGACGATGGAGTTAAATGTCGGAATAATCATGGAAATCGCTGCCGGCGTTGCACCTCAACCCATCGACGACTCTTCAATGGATAGGGGTCAGCTGAATTGGATCTACCGAGCTGGCTTTGATGACTTTTTTAGCCACGTTCCCGACCCCGGCCGCGAGCGCTTGCGTACATTCTATCAGCGTGACGCTCATCTATCACGGAAATTGAATATGCGTCGTTTGGACAGAAAGGAGTAGCTGTTTACGTGGGTTCGAAGCCGGCTCAGGCACCGTTTTCGATCTCTAAAGACCTGGCGACTGGCTCATTCCAACAGCTGCCAGCGTTCTTGAAAAGGTACATTAAACGTAATCGCCCTTTTCTGCGGATACTGCCTCGGCAGATGGGTTGGTCTAATCGCTGCGGGCCCGCCCGTTTTAGTCAGTGCCGATGCTCAACGGGTCGGCGGCCACGCGCCTCCGCGGAGCGCCCGTCGGAGAGACGGCGCGGTGCGGCTCCCGCTGCACATAGCAACCTCCGGCGGGCGATCACTATGATTCGTCTCCCCTCGTCGCCCGAGCCCGGGCCGATGTCGATGAACCAGTCGCTTGCCGCGGCCACCGCGATCTCGTGATTGATGAGGACGACGCTGCTTTCGGCGTCGACTAGGGCGCCCAGCTGGGTGATCAGGTGCTCGATGTCGGTCGCGTGAAGGCCCGTGGTCGGCCCGTCGAGGGCGTAGGGGGCGCCGCCGCGCTGGGCGCGCTGGAGTTCGGTGTCGAGTTTTCCCACCCTATGCCAGCTACATGCCTGGCATCGAGGGCCTTGGCCGGGAGCTTGTCTGGCGACGCTCAAGCGGGACGCGCTGCGGCTTTGCTTCGGAGCTGCGGCGGAGTGACGAATGGGGCCGGCGACGCCCGCTACCTCGTGTTCGCAACGCAATATCCAGCGCGGCGCCCCTTCCGGGCTACAGCGCTTCCGCCACCGCTTCCTTGGACGCCAGCACGTGGGCGTGCTCGATCTTGGGCAGGCCGCTTAAGAGCGTCGGCGTGTGGGCGATCAGCGCCCGGCCGACCTTTCCGGCGAGGTGAGCCAGCCGATCCTTCTCGCTCCCGAACGTGTCGAAGATGGCGAAGTCGCGCGCGCCGAACTTGACGGCGAACCAGTCGACCGTTCCCTCCTCCTCCATCACGTCGTCCCGGGCCCTCCGAAGGAAATCCTCGACCTCGTCCTCCTTGCCTTCCTTCGCCTCGATCCGGACGAACAATGCGCGGTCGATCATCGACTTTCTCCTTGGTTGGACTCCGTGGATGAGGCTTGCGCGGTCATGAGGTCCGCCGGGCGCATGCCGGTGAAGCCCTTGAGAGCAGGTCCCGGATTGCGCGACGATCTTTCGCCATGAGGCTGTCCTATGGCCGTCGAGGGTCAACTCCCGGGAGGACGCGAGGTTGCCGGCGCCGTCGAGGATAAGCGCGCGGCGTAAGAAAATCGCAGAAAGGGCGGGTCGACGACGGGCGGCGCCGCCGCCGCGGGCACTTTCGGACCCGCCACGGAACGAAGCCGGGACGCGCGGGCTTTGCAAGGGACGTCATCGCGGCGGTCGCGACGGCGTTCGCTCGATGCCGGCGCGCGCCGGTCAGGAGGCAGGAATGCGCTTTCGTCAGTTCGGATCCGCGGGGCACGAGGTTTCGGTCGTCGGCCAGGGCACCTGGAAAATCGACGGGGACAGGCGGGAGCTTGCCGTTGCGACCCTCCGCCGCGGCCTCGACGAGGGCATGACCCATATCGACACCGCGGAAATGTACGGCGATGCCGAGTTGCTGGTCGGGGAGGCGATAAGCGGCCGGCGGGACGAGGTGTTCCTCGTTTCCAAGGTGCTTCCCGGGAACGCCTCGGCCCGAGGCACGATCGAAGCCTGCGAACGATCGCTGGCGCGCCTCCGCACCGACCGCCTCGATTGCTACCTGCTTCACTGGCGCGGCAGGATCCCCCTTGAAGAAACGATCGCGGCGTTCGAGCAGCTCGTCGCGTCGGGCAAGATCCTCGCCTGGGGGGTCAGCAATTTCGACGTTGCGGATCTCGAAGAGGCGCTCGCCCTCGCCGGTCCGGGCAGGCTCGCCTGCAACCAGGTCCTCTACAATCTTCAGGAACGCGCGATCGAGCACGCGGTCATCCCCTGGTGCGAACAGAGCGAAATGGCAATCGTCGCCTACAGCCCGTTCGGGCATGGCGACTTCCCGGACGAGCGCTCCCCGGGCGGAAGAGTGCTCGCGAGCATCGCCGAGGCCCACCAGGCGACCCCGCGCCAGGTCGCTTTGGCCTTCCTCACCCGCCAGGCGTTCGCGATCCCGAAGGCGTCGAGCCTGGACCATGCCGCGGAAAATGCCCGCGCGAGCGATGTCGAGCTCTCCGAAAGCGAGCTGGCCCGCATCGACGCCGCCTTCCCCCGCGGCCCGAAGCCCGCGGCCCTGCCGATGATCTAGGCTTGGGCGCCCCGCGCTCTTCGTCCGACAGATCGAGCCGTCCATCGTGCGAGACCGTGACTTGCTCCGGCAAGGGGACGCGGCCATACCGAGGCCGGAAGGATGATCGTAATTGCATGAAATTCGAGGTTCACGATCTCGCCGCCGGGATGGCCGAAGGCATGCGACAGTCCGACGAGTCGACACTAGCCAAAGCGCAGAATTTAGCGTGGGAGGAATGCGTATCCGATGAGCGCCGCGAATTCTTCGAGAGTAAGAACTTCGCCGGCCGCGGCCCTTCTTGGAGCGCCCTTTCCGAGAGGCATGACGACTATGTGCAGCTGTATGTGATCACCGACGCGGTTCCCCATACGTTCAACACGAGCCTGAAGCCCGCGCGCCTCGAAGGACTCGATAAGGATCAGGTGGTCGTTCGCTTGGAGCGGCTGGAGCGAGCGTTCGAAAACTCGATCTATTCATTCGATGAGATACAGGATGCCCACGAGGCTCGCGATCTGGCGATCTTGGATGCATTCGCCGAGGAATGGAATGCGGTGCGCGATTCGAGGCCGGCCTTCGCGACCTTCTTGCGCGAGGTGCAGCACGAGCTCGAGCGTCCGGATTGGCCCGACCTGTTGCGCAACAGGCTTGGATTGGCCCGTTACCAGCCCGCGGGCGAGCCCATTCCGGTTGCAGTGATGAGCTATTCCGTCCGGGAGGTTCTGGCGGATGCTGGCGGTGCCGTACCATTCACCACTCCGACGGTGCTGGATTCGGCGCCGTGGGAGCATTATTTTCCTGCGCCGCGGGACATCTCGTATGGCCGGGCGATGGCGCTCACACCATGTGATACCGATGAACAACTAGTTGCGGAAATCCTTCATTCACGTCTAACGTATAGGGGGAGGCACATCCGAATGCTGGGGTTCGTCCGGGACCGCTCGCCCATTGTGCCGCTTGCCACGCTGCGTTCTCATCACCTGCTGGCGTTGCAGCTAGCGTCGGGACGCGAGGATTTCGGTCAGTGAATGCATTGCCGGCATATGCTGATCGCCATCCTTGGCTGGACTCCTTCGTGGCGGAACCGCTCTCCGAACTGACCCGACTTCTTGCCGGCCGAGCGGCCGTATATCCGTACACCGGGGCCGATCCGGTGGATGCTGCCAGGATGTTGTTCGGAGGACTCCGTCCCGACGATCCCGCAAGGCTGGCGCTCTCAAAGGCCATTCTCGAATGGCTGAACAATGCAAGACGCGCCGCCTTGTCCGCCGAGCCTGCCGTTCAGCAACGAGATCTAGGTCGGATCGTGGCCGTGTTCGAGATCGTTGGCGCATTGAACCTGATCGACGCCGCTGAAGCGCTTCGCCGTCAATATGTCCGTTGGTGGGAATGGGTGGACGGGATGCCCTGCCGCCCGGCCCGCGATCCCAAGGCCGCCTATCTTCGAATGCTCGTCAACACCCAGATCAACCTGGAAGACCGGTTTAGCGAGCCCGACGGGCTGGCCCCGCTCTGGATGAGGATTTGTACCGAGGCCGGCGGGTCGCTTCCCAAGACCTATTTGCAGATCGCATTGGCCGGCCTTCGTAAACTGCCGCAAGCCTTGGCGCGCGGCGACACGCCTTGGATTACGGGGCTGGCGGAGTGGGCGCTCGCTAACGATCCCTCAGCCGACGAGTTTCTCGCCGTCTGGCGCCCGCTGAAGAAGCTCTATCCCTCATCCCCTGCGTTGCTCCGCAGGCAGGTATTCAGCCTGCTCAGCCAACCGGCATTCAAGGACGCCGGCATCGATCCGCCGGCGTGGTGGCGCGCGGACAACGAGTTCCCGAATCAGCAGGACAGAGGGAAATTTACGTTCGAACCGCCATCGAAGGACGCGCGCGAAAGCATCCTTGATGCGCTGAAAGCGGGACGTCCGTTTCGCCTCATCGAACCCCGTCTGCGGCAGCTAATGGAAAGCCACCGGTTGTACGCTGCACGCAGCGGCGATCCGGACTATCTGGTCCGAACCTTTTGCAACGTCGGCAATACCCTCATCAAAACGGGCGCGGATGCGCGCGAAGATAGAATTCGCTTCGCCGAATCGCTCGCGCGCGAAACACTCAATTACCGTCCTTTCGACGTCTTCAGCTGGTCGCTGTGGCGGGACGCCTTGGCAGCTGGGGGCGCCTACGAGAGCGCGCGCGATGTGGGCTGGGAGATCATCCGGCGGTTTCCGAACAATCCGGTTTCACGAAACGAGCTCGCGGAACTCATGATTTCCGGCGGAGAGACTGCGGACGCGCTCCAGCTCGTGCGGTCGAGCATCGAGGATGAAATATTCAACCCTTCTTCGTACACCCTATTGTCACGGCTGGAAGCGGCTCGTGGGGACATGGCGAAGGCCAGAGCGGCGTCGTCGGAAGCTCTCAAGCTCGAACCGGATAATGTGAGAAGGGTCGAGGCGCTAACGAGACTCATTGCCGGTACTCCTCCGACCCTCGAAAGCGCTCACTACCGGATCGGCAAGAAGGTCGAGCGTATCGGCGAAGGCGCGGCGCTCGAGGAAATTGTAAAGAGCGGCCGCCTTCGCGCCCTGCGCGAACAACTGAGGATCGATCCGTCCGCTATCGCCCGGCTTTCCGCTGCACTGCAGGAAGATCCTGAATCGACCTACGTAAACCTGCTCGCCGCCAGACATGGCCTCTGGCGCGCAGAAGAAGATGCACTGCCGCCCGTCGCCGCCGCCTTTGAGCTGGCCCTCGCCACGGAGGATCGCGCCAAGCTCGAACGCTTGGCGGAGCGTGCTCCGCGCCTCAGGGTCCTCATTCATCTGGCGCGCGCTTTGTTCGGAGACGAGGAATCGGCGGACTATATCGCCAGACTTCTCGCCACGGAGGATGAGCGGCAACTCGTGCAAGGCGAGAAGATCATCAAGCATCGGCTCGGGCGGATTATCTACGAGATCAACTCCGGCGTTGCGGCGGTGGACGCCATAAGTGGCGACCGCAAGCGAGTGATGCACGCTCTTTATGACGCCAACGAAGCTTTAGCGGCTCCAGAATTGCTGGCCGCCTAACGCTATAGCGTAGCGCATATCGTGCCGGAGAAACGCCGCGCCGTGTGCCTGATTGTCGAGGGAATGGCAGATGCCGACTACGTGCCAGCTACGTGCCTGGCACGCTCGACCGCCTGCCGTGCTTCGACGACGGCCTCTTTCGCCGTCGGAGCCGCTCCGCTGCCGACGATCAGCCGGCCGCCGCCGCCGCTCCACCCAGCGCCCGCTCCAGATACGGCGCCGTCCGGCTTCCCCGGCACCCCGCAACCTCCCCCGGCGGCCCGCTCGCCACGATGCGCCCGCCCTCGTCGCCCGCGCCTGGCCCGATGTCGATGACCCAGTCGCTCGCCGCCGCCACCGCCATGTCGTGGTCGACGAGGACGACGCTGTTGCCGGCGTCGACCAGGGCCTGGAGCTGGTTGAGCAAGCGTTCGACATCCGTGGGGTGGAGGCCGGTGGTCGGCTCGTCGAGGACGTAGAGGGCGCCGCCCCGCTGGGCGCGCTGGAGCTCGGTGGCGAGCTTCACGCGCTGCGCCTCGCCGCCGGAGAATTCGGTCGCGGGCTGGCCGAGGCGCAGATAGTTCAATCCGACCTCGCGGAGCACCTTCAGGGACCGGCAGACGTTGGGGGCGTCGGCGAAGAAGTCCCACGCCCCCTCGACGGTCAATGCGAGCACCTCGGCGATGTTCTTCTTGCGGTAGCGTATCTCGAGCGTCTTGGGATTGTAGCGTGTGCCGTGGCAGGCGGGACAGGGGGCGTAGACGCTCGGAAGGAAGAGAAGTTCGACCATGACGAAGCCTTCCCCCTCGCAGCGCGGGCAGCGGCCCTTGGCGACGTTGAACGAGAAACGGCCGGCATCGTAGCGGCGCTTCCTGGCTTCGGGGGTGGCCGCGAACCGTGCGCGGACATGGTCGAACAGGCCGGTATAGGTGGCGAGGTTGGAGCGCGGGGTCCGGCCGATCGGCTTCTGGTCGACCTCGATCAGCCGCCTGATCCCTTCGAGCCCGCCGGCGATCCGGCCCTCGGTGGCCTCGGCGGGGGGGTCCTCCAGAGCGGCTTCCGCATCCGGCTCCTCCTCGGCCGCGGGCGGAGCGCCGAGGGCGGCGGCGACCAGATCGACAAGGGCCTGGCTGACAAGGCTCGACTTGCCCGATCCGGAAATCCCTGTGACCGTCGTCAGCACGCCGAGCGGGATGGCGCAGTCGAGCGCCCTGAGGTTGTTGCGCGTCACGCCCTCCAGCCGGAGCCAGCCCGCCGGCGCGCGCAACCGGCTCGGCGTGCCGCCCCCCTCGGCGAACAGATGGCGCCTCGTCTCCGACGCGGTCACTTCGCGCAGGCCATCGATCGGGCCGCTGTAGAGGATCTCGCCGCCAAGCTCGCCGGCGGCCGGCCCCACGTCGACGATCCAGTCGGCGCGGCGGACGACGTCCATCTCGTGCTCGACGACGAACAGCGAATTGCCGACCGCCTTGAGGCCGTCCAATGCCCGTAGCAAAGCCTCGGTATCGGCGGGATGGAGCCCGGCCGAAGGCTCGTCCATCACATAGACGACGCCGAACAGGTTGGAGACGACCTGGGTGGCGAGCCGGAGCCGCTGGAGCTCGCCCGGCGACAGGGTCGGCGTGCTTCGCTCCAGGGTGAGATAGCCGAGGCCGAGGTCGATCAGCACCGCGAGCCGACGGCAGAGGTCGCCGGCGATATGCTCGACCACCAGGGCCTTCTCCGGGTGGGTCCTTCGAAGCGCCTTCAATTTGCCGGCTCTCGCCTCGGCATAAGGCGCGAAGATCTTCGAGAAGCGGGCCATGGGCAGGCGGCTCATCTCGGCGAAGTCGCGGCCCTCGAAGCGGACCGACAGGGATTCCTTTCGAAGCCTCTTGCCGTCGCAGAGCGGGCAGGTGCGGGCGATCATGAAGCGCGCCGCGCGCTTCTTCATCATCGCGCTCTGGGTGGTGGCATAGCTGTGGGTGACGTGGCGCTTGGCGCTCGAGAAGGTGCCCATGTAGGCCGGCTCGATCTTGCGCCGGATCGCGCGCTGAATCTCGTCGTGGGTCCAGCCCGGATAGACCGGGACCTGGGGCTGCTCCTCGGTGAACAGGATCCAGTGGCGCTCCTTTTTCGGAAGCTTGCGCCACGGCGTGTCGACGTCGATTCCGAGGCTGATCAATATGTCGCGCTGGTTCTGGCCGCCCCACGCGGTCGGCCAGGCGGCGATCGCCCGCTCGCGGATGGTCTTGGAAGGGTCGGGCACCATCGACGCCTCGGTGACCTCGTGGATTCGGCCGAGGCCGTGGCAGCGCGGGCAGGCGCCCTCGGGCGTGTTGGGCGAGAAGGATTCGGCGTCGAGATGGGCCTGGCCCGGCGGATAGTCGCCGGCGCGCGAATAGAGCATGCGCAGCAGGTTCGAGAGGGTCGTGACGCTTCCGACGGACGAGCGGGTGGTGGGCGATCCGCGCTGCTGCTGGAGCGCCACCGCGGGCGGCAGGCCCTCGATCTCGTCGACCTCGGGCACCTCCATCTGGTGGAAGAGGCGGCGCGCATAAGGCGAGACCGATTCCAGATAGCGGCGCTGGGCCTCGGCATAGAGGGTGGAGAAAGCGAGCGACGACTTGCCCGACCCCGACACGCCGGTGAAGGCGACGAGCGCGTCGCGCGGTATGTCGACATCGACGTTCTTGAGATTGTGCTCGCGCGCGCCGCGCACGCGCACGAAGCCGGAGGCCTTGGTGTCTCGCATGCGCACCTCTTGGGACCTGATACGCCCGGCCGCTCGGTTCGGTTGCATGACGGGGCTCGTGTGGAGTGTCCCTTCGGATCGAAGCCCCGCTGGGACCCGCCGATCGAAGGTCGGGAGGGGCAGCGCTGCCGCGGCTCCCGTTAGGGCCGGTCGAGCGAGGGGATCGGAGTTCCGATCACCAGCCTGCGGGCACGTCTCGCCGCCGCCGCATAGGGGGAGGGCTGGGCGAGGAAACGCCGGGGAGTCATGCCGAGGAACCGCCTGCCGTCCCGCAGGAAATGCGAGCGGTCATGGTAGCCGCGGGGAACCTGCGAGTGATCGGCGCCGGGCCCGGCGTCGAGCAGCGTAAGGAGCGCCCGGAGAAAGCGGGATCGCATCAGGAGCAATTTGGGGGGAAAGCCGAAATATTGCTTGGAAAGCCGGCTCGCGGTCCGGGGCGCCATTCCGTGAAGCGAAGCGGCCGCCGTGAGGTCGGCCACGTCCTCGTCCGCGATGGCACGCCATATCTGCCTGATCCTCGCCTCCTCCGGATTGGGTGTGCCCATTCGGCGCGCAAAGAGATCGTCCAATATCCCTTTCACCTGAAGCGCCCGGTCCGAGCGCGCCAGCGCATGGCCGAGCTCGCTCACCAGAGGTCCGGGCAGAAGGGTCTCGAGAGGAACCAACCGGTCCCTGAACGACTCCGCCGACCGCGAAAACAGCCGCGCCCAGCCCAACGGACTGACGTCGATGCAGATCGTCACGCCTCCGCGCGCGGTGATAGGCATCGCGCGGCTGGTGACGCCGTAGAGCACGGCTCCGGGGGAAGGTTCGTAACCGCGGTTGCCGATCCTGACCCGGATCGGCTCCGGGGTCATCACGATCCAGATCTGGGCCCAGCCGGGCAGCATCCACTCGCATCCGTGCCGGGTCCCTTCGACCATCGAGTCGAGGACCGCGTAGCTCGTGAGATAGTCCCGCAGTTCAGGGGCGGGGCGCTCATAGCGAAGGGCGGTGCCCGGCGGGAGGCGGAAGTCGCCGGGGTCGATACCGGCGGTCAGGCTGCCGCTCTCGATCACGCCGCGCAGCCGCGGCCGCCCGTGCGCGGCTGTCGTGAGGACATGGCTGGCTGGAATGGGCCGCGGCGGCCGTCGGAGTTCCGGAAAATGAGGCCGCGTTCCCTTCATGCCGTGTCGAGCCCCGGGGCCGTCACGGTGGACGACGGGGGCGCCTGGGCGGCCGCTCCTCGCAGAATTCAACCTCACCCGGCAAGTTTTTCTTTTGTAAGGAATTTCAATAGCCCCTGGGTCGGCGGTCGCCTATCGGGCGCCGGCGGCAGCGGTTCTAGCGCGATCGGGGCGGCAATTGGCGGGCCACGCGCTCTAGAAGGAAATCGGATGTCTGAAGCTGTTGTGGGCGCGCGGGTTTCCGCGCGTGTGGCGCGTCGCATGCTCATGCTCGGCACCGCACTCGGAGGCAGCCTCGGCATTTCCTCGGCGGCCGGCGCCCAGAACATCGCCTACAACGGCCCCGGGCCCTACGCCCTCACTCAAACGACTCCGGTCTCCGGTGGCCCCCGGGCGATCGACGTCACGGTGACGAGCGGCGACGCGACCGTCGACACCAGCGCCACCACCGTCACCTCGACCAACAACGGCAGCACGGCCGGCGTCGGGATCGGCGTCAACAATACGGGTCCCGGCAACGTCGCGGTGAAGAGCGGCGACGTGACCGCCAACGGCACCGGGCAGAACACCGGCATCGACGTGCGGGCGAATGCCGGCACGATCACCATCGGCAATCTCGGCACCGTCAACGCGAGCGGGAACAACGCCGACCGCGCGATCGTGGCGCGGTCGGGCGGCGGCGACGTCGTCATCACGTCCAACGTCGCGAACGGCCAGCAATATGGCATCATCGTCACGGGCAACGGCGGGACGTTCGGCTCGACCGGAACGAGCACCATCACCAGCACCAGCGCCACGGCGAACGGCACCGGGCTGGTCAACGCGATCGTCGGCCAGGGCTACGGCGTCGTCATCAACAGCGGCACGGCCAGCAACACCAATGCCGGCGGAGTGCAGGGCACGGCCATCTTCGCAAACGCGAGCGCGGGCGGCGTCCTGATCAACGCCGGGACGACCAGCGCGCTCGGCCAGAACCAGGCGGCGCTCCAGGTCTTCTCCGAAGGCGCCGTGGACGTGACGAGCGGGGCGATCCGGACCACCCAGAACTCGGACGGTCTAAGCATCCAGAGCGGCACCAACGTGGTCGTCCGCTCCACCTCGGTCGTGACCGAGGGCGCCGGCGGCGCCCGGGGAATCGTGCTGGGCGGCAATGGCGGCGGCGGCGGCTTCAACGGCGGCCCGAACGGATTCGCCTACAATTCGGCGACCGTCACCAGCGGCTCGATCGCCACCGCCGGCAACAGCTCGCACGGCATCTACGCGACTCCGAACGGCCCCGGCAGCACGACGATCAACTCGGGCGCGATCACCACCGCCGGTCCCAATGCCAACGGCATCTTCATCACCCAGATCGGCTCGGGCGCGATCGGCGGACCGGTCACGGTCAACAGCACGGGCCTGCTTCAGACTTCGGGCTCGAACAGCAGCGGCATCCGCTACAATGGCGGCACCGGCGCGGTGACGATCAACAACAGCGGCACGATTTCGACGGGCGGCGCCAGCGGCCTGGGCATCCTCGTCTTCAATTCGAACGGCGCCACCATCACTTCGAACGCGATCGCCACCACCGGGGGCGGCGTCTCCACCGGCATCCAGGTGGGGTCGAGCTCCCAGGCCACCAACCCGCTGGTCATCAACAGCGGCACCATCAACGTCGCCAACAGCGCGTCGAGCGGCAGCGGGATCCTCGCGACGGCGAGCAGCGGCGGCGCGACGACGATCACCAGCGGAACCGTCAACATCGCCGGCAGCGGCAGCGGCATCGGGATCACCAATCCGGCCGGGGCGACCGGCGACATCACCATCACCAGCGGCGACATCAATCTCGGCGCGCCGCCCTCGGCGACGTTCAGGCAGGCGATCGGCACCTTCGCCACCGCGGGAACGACCACGATCAACAGCACCGGCACGATCCAGTCCGGCGGCTACGGAATCCTTCTCCAAGCCCGCACCGGCGAGACAGGAGGCAATGTCGACATCACGAGCAACGTCATCAATGCCGCCAACTCCGCCATCAGCGTCGCGGCGGGGAGCGCGGTGTCGATCAAGGCGGCGAGCACGACGACGTCCGGCGACGGCCAGGCCGCCATCTTCGTCACGCCCAACACGGGCGGCGCGGTGACGATCCAGGCGGGGACCTTGACCACCACGGGCGCGAACGCGCTCGGCATCAACGTCTCCACCAATGTCGCCGGGACGACCGCCATCGACGTCGGCACCGCCAACACCATCGCGAGCGCGGTCGACGCGCGGACGCGCGGCGACCTGACGGTGACGTCGGGGACGGCGCACGTCACCGGCGCGGGCGCAACCGGGCTGACGGCGATCTCCAGCGGCGGAACGTCCGCGGTGAAGTCCACCGACCTGACGACGGTCAACCGCGGCATCTACGCCAAGGGTCTCGACAGCGCGACGGTGATCAGCGGCAACCTGGTCGCCACCAACGCCGATCGCGCCATCATCGCGACGACGAGCGCGGCATCGAACGGCGACTCCGTGATCGGCACCGGCGCCGGCGTGGTCAGCGTGACCACCGGATCGCTCACCACCAACGGCATCGGCATCAACGCTTACGGTCCGCGCGCGACGGTGAACGTCGACAGCGGCACCCTCCTGACCACCGGCAACGTCGACGGCATCGCCGCTTTCGGCCTGAACGTGAACGTCACCAGCGGCACCCTGACGAGCGGCGGCAACGGCATCAACTTCGGCTACGAGACCGGCTCCACCGAGCGCGGCGTGATGGTCGTGAACAGCGGCGCCGTGAACCTGAACGGCGTGGCCGGCACGACGGCGGGCGGCATCACCGGCGGCGGCGGGTCCACCGTCACGGTCAACAGCGGCACGATCACCGCCAGCGGGGCGGGCAACCGCTTCGGTATCGCCGCGCAGACGGCGGTGAGCGCCACCGCGGGGGATCCGAACCGCGGCGCGCTGACCGTCAACAGCGGCTCTATCTCGGCCATCGGCGACGGCGGCTACGGCATTTTCGGACTCTCCGACGCAGGTGCGGTCAAGATCGCGAGCACCGGCCAGATCACCACCGTCGGGACGACCCGCATGGCCGGCAACCAGCCGCGCTATTCGGCGGGGATCATCGCGGTGAGCTCCTCCGGTTCCATCGACGTCACGAGCAACAACATCGCGACGTCCGGGGCGCAGGCGGACGGCGTCCGGGTCGAGGCCGGCAGGGCAATCGCCTCGTACAACCAGGCCGTCACGGTGGCGCCCGCACCCATTTCGGTGACGACGACCGGATTGACGCAGACGGGCGGCGCCAATGCGGCGGGCATCAACGTGCTCGGCGGCGGCGGCGCGGTGACGATCGCGAACACCGGCACGATCATGACGGCGGGCGATACCGCCTACGGCGTCTCCGTCTCGGCTGCCGAGGGGGTGACCGACGTCAAGAGCAGCAAGGTGACGACCGCCGGCGCGAACGCCACGGGCATCCGTCTCGCGGGTACCGGTGCGATCGGCGCCACCAGCGGCATCGTCTCCACCGCCAACGCCAACGGGATCGACGTTCGCACCTCCGGCGCGGTGACGATCGCGAGCGGCACGGTCACCGCCGGCGGCGCAGCGAGCACCGGGATCATCGGCCTGAGCAGCGGCGGCGGCGCCGTCACCATCAACGCCGATTCGACCACGGGCGGCCGCCGCGGCATCTTCACCGCCTTTTCCGGCGGCGTGACGACGATCAACAGCAATTTCGCGACAGCCAGCGGCCTGTCGCAGCCCAACGCCATCATCGGCCAGGGCGCCACCGTCACCGTCAACAGCAAGACGGCGACGCTGACCGGCAACGGCAACCAGGGTGCTGCAATCTTCGTCCAGTCCGGCGCCGGCGGTGCGACGATCAATTCCGGCCTCGCCTCGACCGAGGGCTTGGGCCAGGTCGGCATCCAGCTCTATTCGGACACGAACGGCGCCATCGACAGCGGCACCGTCACCACACTCGGCGATTTCGCGCGCGGCATCTACAGCAACGCGACCGGCCCCAACGTGGTCAAGAGCGGCTCGGTCACCACCTCCGGCGACAGCGCCACGGGCATCTATGTGAGCCCGTCGCCCGCCGCCGCCGACCAGCCGGCCTCCGGCTCGGTCACCGTCGTCAGCGCGAGCGTCGCCACGACCGGGAACGGCGCGGTCGGCATTCTCGTCTCGCCGATCACCCCGACCGGGACCGGCAATGCGAGCGTCCTCACCGGGGCCACCTCGATCACCAGCGGCACGATCGCGACGGCCGGCAGCGGTTCGACCGGCATCAGCGTCGGCGGCACGACCGGCGCCGTCACCATCGCCAGCAACGGCATCGCAACCCAGGGCGCCTCGGCCGCCGGAATCCGCGCCCAGTCGACGGTCGGTGCGGTCAGCATCCAGAGCGGCAACGTCACCACCCAGGGCGCCGGCGCCCAGGGCATCTTCGCGCAGACGACCGACGGCGCGATCGCGATCAACGCCGGCACCACGACGACGGCCGCGACCGGCCAGGATCCAGCCACCAACGGCACCTCGGACGCCGTCTTCGGCCTCGCCACCGGCGCCGGCAGCGTCACGATCGTCAGCCAGAACGCCTCGACCAACGGCGACTATGCCAATGCGGTCGGCGCGGTCGGCGGCGGCGCGGTGAACATCACCAGCGGCACCGCCTCGACCAGCGGCATCCAGGTCGCCTCGGTCTACGGCAACAGCCGCAATGCCGACACCAATATCACGGCGGTAAACACCACCGCCACCGGCCAGAACGCCTATGCGGTCGAGGGCCACGCCGCCCACGGCAACGTCACGATCACCAGCGGCACCGCCAGCGCGGCGCATGGCGACGCCATCTTCGCGAGCGCCGGCGGCAAGGTCGACATCGGCGCGACGGTCGCCAACGCCGCCGGCGACGGCGGCGCGGGCGTGGCAGCGTCCGGCGGCACCGGGGTGACGCTCAACATCGGTTCCGCCTCCTCGACCGGCACGGCGACCGCCAACGGTACCGCCGTCTTCCGCGCCGACGCCATCTACGCCGAGGCTGTCAACGGCGCGATCACCGCGAATGTCGGATCGGCCAAGGCCCTCGGCGCGGGCGCCGACGGCATCCGGCTGATCGCCAACGGGACGGGCGGCGCGGTGACCCTCGAGGTCACCGGAACCGTCTCCTCGGCCGGGGGCAACGGCATCTTCATCGACCCGCCGGGCGCGGTGGTGGTCAGTGTCGGCGGCGGCGCCAGCGTCACCGGCGCCACCGCGGGGCTCAATACGACCGGCGCGTCCAACAGCATCGTGAACGCCGGCTCGATCTCGAGCTCGGGTGGGCCCGCCATCCTCGCGAGCGGCGCGACCAGCCTCAACAACAGCGGCACGCTCGCGGGGGCGAACGGCGTGGCCGTCCAGCTCGGCGCCAGCGACGACACGGTCCTCCTGCAGACCGGTTCCAGCGTCAGCGGGACGATATCGGGCGGCGGCGGCACCGACCGGGCGTACCTCGCCGGGACCGGCGCGGCCGCCAGCGCGGGCCAGACCGTCGCCACGTTCGACGGCTTTTCGAGCCTGAACGTGGCGAGCGGCTACTGGACCGCTTCCTCTGCGCCGAGCAGCTTCGGCGGCGTCTCGGTCGCCCAGGGCTCCACGCTCGAGCTCCGCTCCGTCGCCGGCCAGTCGGGCCTCAGCATCGCCGCCCCGACCATCGCCGATGCCGGCACGCTCGTCGTCCGCACAGCGGCGGGCGCGACCAGCAGCTTCGGCAACACGCAATTGACCGGCTCGGGCCTCTTCAACGTCACCGGCGCCGGCACTCTGACCGTCGCCACCGACAATAGCGGCTTCACCGGCAACACCCGCGTCGATGGGGGAACGCTTCAGCTCACCGGCACGCTCGGCAGGGTCGAGACGGCGGCGGGCGGCACCTTCATCCTCGGCAATGGCGGCACCAGCGGCAACGTCACCGGCGACGTGATCGACAACGGCACGTTCGTCGCCAACCGCTCCGACAATTACACCCTCGCCGGCGGCCTTTCCGGCAACGGCACCTTCATCAAGCAGGGCGCCGGCAGCTTCACCTTCGGCGGCACCTACACCTTCACCGGCAGCGTCAACGTCGCCGGCGGCTCCGTCCGCTTCAGCAAGGGCCTCGCCGCCAATTCGGAGATCGACCTGTCGGGCGGCGGCAAGCTCGACCTGTCGGGCCAGGCGAACAGCGTCGCCGAGCTGGCGGGCTCCAGCCCGACCGCGACGATCGACATCGCGGGCGGCACGCTTACCGTCAACCAGGCGACGAACACGACGTTTGCCGGAAGCCTCACCGGCGCAGGCGGCGCGTTCAACAAGACCGGCGCGGGTACCCTCAACCTCACCGGAGCGTCGACCTATACCGGCCCGACCAGCGTCACCGGCGGCACTCTGGCGGTGAACGGCTCGCTGACCTCGATCGTGGGCGTGAACAACGGCGGCAAGCTCGGCGGCAACGGTACCGTCGGCGGGATCAATGCCGGCAACGGCGGAACCGTCGGCCCGGGCAACTCGATCGGCACGCTCAACGTCGCCGGCAATGTCGCCTTCGGCCCCGGCTCGACCTATCAGGTCGAGGCCAATGCCGCGGGCCAGGCGGACAAGATCGTCGCCACCGGCGCGGCTACGCTCACCGGCGGCACCGTCGCGGTCCTCGCCCAGCCCGGCACCTATGCCCGGATCACCGGCTACACCATCCTGACGGCCAATGGCGGAGTCACGGGCACCTTCTCGAACGTGACCTCGAACCTCGCCTTCCTGTCGCCGCTGCTGACCTATTCGGCGAACGCGGTGCAGCTGACCTTGGGGCGCAACGACGTCGCCTTCTCCGCCTTCGCCGCCGATCCGAACCAGGTCCGGACGGCGAATGCGATCCAGGCGCTCGGCCTTGGCAATGGCCTCTACAATCTCGTCCTGGGTCAGACGGATGCGGGCACCCGCACCGCGCTGGCGAGCCTCGCGAGCGAGGTCCATGCCGGAGTCGGCACCGCGATCCTCGACCAGGAGCGCGGCGTGCGCGAGGCGATGCTCGACCGGACCCGCTCCAACGCGGAGGGTACGGGCCTCTGGCTTCGCGGGCTCGCCGATTGGGCGCACTCGCGCGGCGGCTCTTCGCTCCGCCTCGGAGTCGACCGCAAGGGCGTGCTCGGCGGCATCGACGGCGCCCTCGGCGGTCTTCGGGTCGGCGCCATCGGCGGTTATGTCGAGGGCGACCTCGACGTCCGCAGCCAGTCCGCCTCGGCGAAAGACCGGACCAAGCTGGTCGGCGTCTATGCGGGCTGGAACTCGGGAGCCCTATCGGTTCGCGGCGGCGCCGACTGGTCGTGGCACGACATCGACACCAACCGCTCGATCGCGTTCCCGGGCGTCGCCGGGACCGCTTCGGCCTCCTACAAGGCGCAGAGCGGCCAGTTCTTCGGCGAGATCGCGTACAATCTCCTCACCGGCCCGGTCAGCCTTGAGCCGTTCGCGGACTATGCCCATGTCCGCAGCCGCAGCGACGGCTTCGCCGAGACCGGAACGGCCGGCGCTCTGAACGTCCGTCGCGATCGGCGTGACGCGAATTTCGCGACCCTCGGCCTGCGGCTGAGCGGGGCGGTGCCCGTCGCCCCCGGGACGACCCTCCGGCCGCGCGTCTCCGCCGCGTGGCAGCGCGGATGGGGGGATCTCGCCGGCACCACCGCCGCCTCGTTCGCTCCGAACGGTGGGACGTTCGTCCTCACCGGCGCCGGCGTCGGTCGCGACACCCTGGTCCTCGACGGCGGGTTCGACGCCGAGCTTGGCGGCGGGCTCAGCGTGGGCGCCTCCGCGAATGCGAGCGTTTCAAGCCGCTGGTCGTCGACCGGCCTGCGGGCAACGTTGGGGCTGCGCTTCTGAGTTGAACGCCGACGCGCGCTGCCGACGCTCCCGGGTCTCGGTATCGGGCACAGCCTCGGCAGCGCGGAAGGCGATCGGGCGGGGGCGGCGCAAGTCGGCCCGGCAGAATGCGGCGCGCGCCGGCGACCGGGTCCCCACCCGCAGCCTCCGGTCCCATCGGGCCGATCCGAAAGGATCGCGCGCGCCGGTGCGTTCACGCGGATCCACGCCGGGAACGCCGGGTCGTTCCTCGACGTCCATGCGGGGCTCTCAAGGCCCGCGGGGTCGAGGACTTCCGCCGTCAGGGTCCGAGGCACGCCCGGGCGCCGTGGCTCCGGCCGAGCGACCTGCCACCCGGGTGCCTCGGGGGCTGCGAGGCTGGACCTCGGGGAATGGACGGTGCGCCGTTACCCGCGCGTACCGGCGAAGCACCTTCAGCCCGCCGCCGATCGGCCAATATCCGCCCACAGGGGCCGAGCCCGTGGAAAGTCGGAAACCGGCAGGTCACGAAAGTGGTCGCAACGGGGCCGTCCGAGGTCCCGGCCTGTCGTAAGCGACCCGCGTAAGCCGTTGAAAAAATGGTGGACGCACCAGGGCTCGAACCTGGGACCCGCTGATTAAGAGTCAGCTGCTCTACCAACTGAGCTATACGTCCGTGCCGAACGGCAGAGGGGCCATCTAGGGGCGGTCGGCGACGATTGCAACCGCCTCGCGGCGGGTGGCGAAGAGGCGCGGGGCCCACGGGTACCCGTCCTCTTCGCCCGCCCCCTCGACCCCCCGGCCCGCCCTCAGGGCGCGAAGGGGAGAGGACGTCGCCGGGGCATTCTCCTATCGGCCGGACAAGGGCCGACGACCCCGAGAATGCCGCGACAGGATCTCAGTAGCGGCGCAGCAGGCCCGCGAGGCGCCCCTGGATCCGGACCTGGTCCGGCCGGTAGCGCTGCGGGTCGTAAAGGCGGTTGGCGGGATCGAGCCGGACCATCTGCCCTTCGCGGCGATAGGTCTTGAGCGTCGCCTCCTCCTCGTTGATCAGGGCGACGACGATCTCGCCCTCGCGGGCGACGTCGGTCTTGCGGATCAGCGCATAGTCGCCGTCGAGAATGCCTTCCTCGACCATCGAATCGCCGGCCACCTCGAGCGCATAATGCTCGCCCGGCCCGAGCAAGGCGGCGGGGACGGGGAGGGTGGTCTGCCCTTCCAGCGCCTCGATCGGCATGCCGGCGGCGATGCGGCCGTGCAGCGGAAGCTCGACGACGCTGTCGTTGGCCGCCAAAGGCGGCGTCACCGGCGCGCGCGGCTGGCCCGAGAGCCCCGCGACGCTGTCCGGCATCTTGACGATCTCGAGCGCCCGGGCGCGGTTGGGCAGGCGGCGGATGAAGCCGCGCTCCTCCAGCGCCGAGATCAGCCTGTGGACCCCCGACTTGGACTTCAGCGCCAGCGCGTCCTTCATCTCCTCGAACGACGGGGACACACCGCTCTCGGCCAGCCGGTCGCGTATGTAGGTCAGAAGCTCACTCTGCTTGCGGGTCAGCATCGGGGATTCCCCTCGAAGGAACGAACGCGGAACGTGTAGGAAACGTTTCGGGGGCCTGTCAAGTCCCCTTCTGAGCCTCGGCGGCGAGCGCAAGGAAATTGGCGAGCAGCCTGTGGCCGTGGGCGCTGGCGACGCTTTCCGGGTGGAACTGCACGGCGTGGATCGGCAGCGCGCGGTGGCGCAGGCCCTGAAGCGTTCCGTCCGGCGCCCAGGCGTTGGCGGCGAGGCCGGCGGGGAGGGCGTCCGGCGCGACGGCGAGGGAATGGTAGCGGGTCTGGACCAGCGGCGAGGGCAGGCCGGCGAACAGGCCGCTGCCGTCGTGCGCGATCGGGCAGGTCTTGCCGTGGACCGGCGCCGGCGCCGCCTCAACCCGCCCGCCGAAATGGAGCGCGATCGCCTGCAGGCCGAGGCAGATGCCGAGCAGCGGCAGGCGGCGCTCGGCGCAGGCGGCGACCAGCGCCAGCGAGGCGCCCGCCGCCTCCGGCCGGCCCGGGCCGGGCGAGATCAGGAAGGCTCCGGCGCCGCCGCCCGTCGCCGCGGCGAGGTCGAGGCCGTCGTTGCGCACCACCTCGGCCGCCGCGCCCAGCTCGACCAGATAGTGGACGAGGTTCCAGGTGAAGCTGTCGTAATTGTCGACGACGAGGACGCGCATCGCCGCCACCCGCCTCCCCGGCCTCTACTGGCCGCGGCCGAGCAGCTCCGCCTTGAGCTTGCGAAGCGCCTCCTCGTTGCGCTTGACCTTGACGGCGGCGCGAAGCGAGTTGGTGAACTGCCGGCCATATTCGTCGCTCAATATCTCGGCGAACTGGCCGCGCACCGCCTGGACGAGGCCCGGCTCCTTGGCGGCGTCGCCCGGCTCGATATTGCCCAGATAGACGACGAACCAGCCCTGCGTGCCGGCGCGCAGCAGCCGCGCCTTGCCGCGGGGCAGGCTGAACAGCATGGCGAGCGGCGGCGGAACGCCCTGGTTCTGGCGGGCGATGTCGCGGCGCACCGCGGTGATCGTCTGCGGCGGCTTCAGCCCGGCGCCGGCCTCGGCGAAGGCCTGGGCCGGCGAGACTCCGCTGTTGATCTTGGAGACGATCGCCTGGGCGACGGCGCGGGCCCGCTCGGTGGCGCGGGTGGCGATCAGGTCGGCCTTCACCCGGTCGCGTATCCGGGCGAGCGGCGGCGGCGCGGCGGGGACGATCCGGCCCAGGGCGACGAGCGCGAAGCGCTGGTTCGGCGCGATCGTCTCGACCGAGGGGTCGTCGCCCGCGTCCATGGCGAAGGCGCCCTCGAGCAGCGGCGCCAGCTCCTGAGGCGCGGTCCACCCGGGCATGTCCGGCGCCGCGCCGGCGGCGGTGACCGGCGGCGTCTCGACGACGGTGAGGCCGTTCTTCTTGACGACGTCCTCGAAGCTGGCGCCGTCGTTGATCTCGTTGTCGATCCGGTTGGCGAGGTCGGCGAGGAGGTTCTGGGACTTCTGGGCGGCGATGCGCTGGCCGAGCTCGCCGCGCGCCGATTCGAGCGTTCGGCCGGGGATGGTCTTCACATTGTCGACCCGCACGACGTGCCAGCCGAGGTCGGAGCGCAGCGGCCCCACCGTCGCGCCCTTGGCGGCGCCGAACACCGCATTGGCGACCGCCGGAGCGCTCATCCTCGCATAATCGTCCTTGGTCTTGTCGCCGACGGCGATGTCGGCGGCGGCGTAGCCCGCCTGCGCGGCGGCCTGGGCGAAGGGGGTGCCGGCGGCGACCTTGGCGGCAAAGGCCCGCGCCGCCGCCGCGTCCCCCATCACCACCTGGCTGAGCGTGCGGCTCTCGCGGGCGGCATAAGCGGCGGCGTTCTGGCGATAGGCGGCGGCGATCTCCGCCTCGGTGGCCTGGGACTGGGCGGCGACCTTCTCCGGCCCGAAGGCGGCGTAGCGTATCACCCGCCGCTCGGGGATGGTGTAGCGCTGGACGGCGTTGCGGTAATAAGCCGCGAGCTCGGCCTCGCCGGGCTCGGTGCCGACGCCCATCGCGGCGCTGGGCACGGCGCCGACCATGCCGGTGCGCCGCTCGAGCAGCAAGGCGGCATATTGGTTGGCGAAGGCCTGCGGCATGTAGGGCGACCCGGTCGCCGGCAGGACGAGCTGGCGCTCGATCGCCCGGGTGCGGATCTCCTCCCTCAGCTGGTCCTCGGTGATCCGCTCCTGCTGCAGCGCGCGTTGCATCGCGACCGGGTCGAACTTGCCGGCGAAGTTCTGGAAGGCCGGGATTCCGGCGATCTCGCGGTCGATCATCTGGCGCGAGGCGGCGAGCCCCTGCTTCTCGCCGAAGACGACGTTGGCGGTGATCCCGATCAGCTGGTCGGCGATCTCCTCGAGCGCGCCTCGGCCCAGGAAGCTCCCCATGTCGAGCGTCGGGTTCTGCTGGCGCAGGCGGGCGAGCTGGCGCTGGGTCTCGTCGGTGAGGCGGGTGGTGGTGATCTTCTCTCCGCCCACCTTGGCGACGGTCGAGCCGCCGAGGCCGCCGAGCTCGCCGAGGCCGCCCGTGCCGCCGGTGCCGAAGCCGGTGATGACGATCGCGACGAGGCTGAGGAACAGGACGCCGAGCATGACCTTGGCCATGGCGCCGCGGCGGAAGAGGGAGAGCATTGCGAGTAAGCCTGACGTTAGGAAGGAGCCCGCGCGGGGTCATAGAAGGCGGGGCGGGCGCGGGCAAGCTTGGCAGGCGGCCGGACGGTTGCTAGGCGCGCCTTCGTTCGAGGGGAGAAGGCATGCACGTCCGCCGCAAGCTCGTCGCCGGCAATTGGAAGATGAACGGCACCCGCGCCGCGCTGGGCGAGATCGCCGCCATCGCCGCCGCGGCGCGCGAGACGGCCGGCGTCGACGTCGCCCTCTGCCCGCCCTTCACCCTCATCCCGCTCGCGGCGCCGCGCGCCGGCGGAGTCGCCATAGGCGGCCAGGATTGCCATCAAAGCCCGTCCGGCGCCCACACCGGCAACGTCTCGGCGGCGATGCTGGTCGAGGCGGGGGCGAAGCTGGTCATCGTCGGCCATTCCGAGCGGCGGGCCGACCAGCATGAGGAGGACTCGCTGGTCCGCGCCAAGGCGGAGGCGGCGCTCGCCGCCGGCCTCCAGACCATCGTCTGCGTCGGCGAGGTGGAGGAGGAGCGGATCGCCGGCAGCCATGTCGACAAGGTGCTCTACCAGCTCGAACATTCGCTCCCCGAGCTGGCGCGGGAGGCCGAGCTGGTCGTCGCCTACGAGCCGGTCTGGGCGATCGGCACCGGCCGCACCGCCACCCCGGCGGACGCCGCCGAGATGCACGCAGCCATCCGCGCGGCGCTCGTCGCCCGCTTCGGCGACGCCGGCGAGCGCATCCGCATCCTCTACGGCGGCTCGTGCAACGGCGCGAACGCGGCCGAATTGTTCAAGGTCGACCAGGTCGACGGCGGCCTCGTCGGCGGCGCCAGCCTCACCGCCGCCCAGTTCGTGCCGATCATCGAGGCCGCCGCGCGCAGTTGAACCCGGGCGGCTCTTCGCCTAAGTCCCCGCCACACGTCGTACCGGCGCCGGGAGCCCGGCGAGCGCACGCGCCGCGAACCGGCCTTCGCCGGAAACCTGTCCAGATCCGAGGCTGCCCATGTTCACCTTCCTCCTCATCCTCCAGTCGCTGGTCGCCGCCGTCATGGTCGCGGTGATCCTGATGCAGCGCTCGGAAGGCGGCGGCCTCGGCGTCGGCGGAAGCCCGTCGGGCCTCATGTCGGCCCGCGGCGCGGCCGACTTCCTGACCCGGGCGACGGCCGTCCTCGCCACGGTCTTCGTCGTCCTGTCGATCGCCCTGGCCGGCCTCGCCACGCTGGAGCGGGCGCCGATCGACATCGATCCGAACCTCGCCGCCCGGCCGGCGCCGCGGGGCGCGCCGCTGCAGCCCGCCGGGCCGCCGGTCGCCGATCCGCTCGCCGGCGCCGCGCGGCAGGCGCCGCCGGCCGCCACGCCGGCCCCGGCGCCCGCGTCCAACGGCTCGGTCCCGCTCGCCCAGTAGGTTCAGCGCGCGAGGGTGCGGGCGACGCCCCGCACCTGCCCGCGTATGTCGGGCACCGCCACCATCTCCCAGAAAGCGCCCTTGGTGAGCGGGCCGAGCGCGAAGAGGCGCGGATGCGTCGCTCCGTCCGAGCCGATGACCCGCGACTCCTCGTCGACGTCGAGGCCGAGGCCGAGCGGGTCGGGCCGGGCGGCGCCCGCGGCGACGAGCTGGCGCACCAGCGGGTCCTCGACGCGGGCGATGGCGCCCTCCGGCCCGGTGCAGTTGATCGCGGCGGCGAAGCGGCGTCGCAGCGTTCCCCCGCCGCGCAGACCTATCTCCACCTCTCCCGCCGCCTCGCCGGCGATCCGCCCCGCCGCGACCTCCAGGACGCCGCGCTGCCGCAGCGCCGCGATACGCCGCGCCACCGGCGGGGCGAGGCGGTGGCGATGGACGTCCCACCAGGGCCTCAGGTGCCGCAGGAAGCGGCGTTTCTCCGCCTCCGAGAAACCCCGCCACAAGGCGATGCTGTGCGGCCGAAGCGAATCGACCGCCGCGCGCCAGGGCGATCCCGCCCGGACGTGCCGCACCAGCGCCGCGAGGCGGGCCGGCGGCTCGCCGGTCAGAGGCGGCGACGGCGGCTCCTCGTGCGGCCGAGGCACTAGGCCGCGCCGCGACACCGCCAGCATCCGTCCGCCATATCCCCGATCCTCGAGGTCGAGCGCGACGTCGACCATGGTGAGGCCGGTCCCGACGAGGAGCAGGTCGCCCTTTTCCCCCGCCAGCGCCGCCAGCGCCTCGGCCCCGTCCGCGCTCCACGGATCGTCCACCGACGGCAGGGACAGCCGCGCCGGCATCCGCCCGGGATGGTTGCCCCCGGCCAGGACCAGCGCGTCGAAGCCGATCTCCTCGCCCGAGGCCAGGCGCAGCGTTCCGTCCTCCGCCGCCACCGCCTCGCCCGCCACCCGCCGCACCGCGGCGGCGTCGAGGATGCCCGCGAGATAGCGGTGATAGTCGCGCCGCCGCGCGAACGTGTCCCACCGGCCGAGCCCCTGCGCTTCCACCCAGCGCACGAAATGGTCGGGCGCGTCGGCGAAGGCGCTCATGCTGCGCGCGCGGACGTTGAGCAGGTGGGAAGGTGAGCGCGTCGAATAGGCCGCGCCGGCGGCGAATCGCGGCCTTTTCTCGACCAGCACGATCTCCGCCCCGGGCAAGGCGCGGCCGATCTCGACGGCCGCCATCGTCCCCGAATATCCCCCGCCGACGATCGCCACCCGCATGAGGGCGCCTTAGCGGCGGTCCGCGGCAGCGTCACCCCGGCGCCGAACGGGGACAGTCACTTTCACGCGCCGGCGCCGAATGGGGCGCCGAATGGCCGGCGCAGAATGGGGACAGTTACTTTTCACCTGCCGGTGCCGGCCCGATCGGCTCGGCGGATGAAAAGTAACTGTCCCCCAGTCGTCCCCACCCGCCGGTGCCGGTCCGATCGGCTCGGCGGATGAAAAGTAACTGTCCCCAGTCGTCCCCGCGTCCCCCCGACCTCAAAAAAAGCCGATTCCCGCCCTTGCGTCCGCGTCCTCCGCCCGCCTATCCGGACCTCCCATGGCGCGGTTCATCTTCATCACCGGCGGCGTGGTCTCCAGCCTCGGCAAGGGTCTCATGGCGGCCTCGCTCGCCGCCCTCCTCCAGGCGCGCGGCTACAAGGTCCGCATCCGCAAGCTCGATCCCTATCTCAACGTCGATCCCGGCACGATGTCGCCCTACCAGCATGGCGAGGTCTACGTCACCGACGACGGCGCCGAGACCGATCTCGACCTCGGCCATTACGAGCGCTTCACCGGCGTTCCCGCCCGCCAGGCCGACAACGTCACCTCCGGCCGGATCTACCAGGGGATCATCGCCCGCGAGCGCAGGGGCGACTATCTCGGCGCCACCGTCCAGGTCGTCCCGCACGTCACCAACGCCATCAAGGAGTTCATCCGCGCCGACCTCGAACCCGATCTCGATTTCCTGATCATCGAGATAGGCGGCACCGTCGGCGACATCGAATCGCTCCCGTTCATCGAGGCGATCCGCCAGTTCAGGAACGAGGAGGGAAGGGACCGCACCCTCTCCATCCACACCACGCTCGTCCCCTTCATCGCCGCGGCCGGCGAGCTGAAGACCAAGCCCACGCAGCACAGCGTGCGCGAGCTGACCAGCCTCGGGATCCAGCCCGAGATCCTGCTCTGCCGCGTCGACCGCGAGCTTCCGGACGGCGACCGCGCCAAGATCGCCCTCTTCTGCAACGTCCGCAAGGAAGCGGTCATCCCCGCCCTCGACGCCAAGTCGATCTACGCCGTCCCCGCCCAATATCACGAGGCCGGCCTCGACGCCGAGGTGCTGCGCGCCTTCGGCCTGGAGGAGCATGCCGCCGCCCCCGACATGCGCCGCTGGGACGACGTCATGGACCGGCTCCTCAACTGGGAGAGCGAGGTGACGATCGGAGTCGTCGGCAAATATGTCGGCCTCCCCGACGCTTATAAGAGCCTCACCGAGGCGCTCGTCCACGGCGGCCTCGCCAACCGAGTCAAGGTGCGCATCTCCTGGCTCGACGCCGAGCTGTTCGAGCATCCCGAGGCCGACATCCCGGCCCAGCTCGAGCCGCTCCACGGGATCCTCGTCCCCGGCGGCTTCGGCGAGCGCGGCAGCGAGGGCAAGATCGCCTCGGTGCAGTTCGCCCGCGAGCGCGGCGTCCCCTTCTTCGGCATCTGCCTCGGAATGCAGATGGCCTGCATCGAAGGGGCGAGGAACACCGCCGGCCTCAAGGGCGCGCGCTCGACCGAATTCGGCGAGGCCGAGGAGCCCGTCGTCGGCCTCATCACGGAGTGGATGACCAAGGAAGGGCTTCAGCAGCGCCGCGAGGCGAACGGAGACATGGGCGGCACGATGCGCCTCGGCGCCTACGAGGCGGTCCTCGCCGGCAACAGCGTGGTGCACTCCATCTACGGCGAGAGCCGGATCTCCGAACGCCACCGCCACCGCTACGAGGTCAACGTCCACTACAGGGGCGCCCTCGAAGCCGGCGGCCTTCTGTTCAGCGGCATGAGCCCCGACGGCGCCCTCCCGGAGATCGTCGAGCGCCCGGACCATCCCTGGTTCGTCGGCGTCCAGTTCCACCCGGAGCTGAAGTCGAAGCCCTTCGAGCCGCATCCCCTGTTCGCGAGCTTCATCGAGGCGGCGGTCAAGCAGTCGCGGCTGGTGTAGATCGTCTCCATCGGGCAGGGGAGCGCGCGCAGCCCCGCCCGGAGACGTTCATTGCCGCCGCTTTTCCCCCTCCCGTTCCTCCTCCTCGCCGCCCCCGGACCGGCCGCGGCGACGACGCCGAGCGCCGCGGCGTTCGAGCATTTCTTCACCGGAGTGACGCAGGGGGCCGGCACCGTCCAGATCGTCCTCGCCGGCCGCCACGGCATGCGCGACCGGGCGCGGGGCCGGATGGAAGGCGGGGCGCTGATCATCGAGCAGGTGGTGGAGGAGGAGGGCAAGCCCGCCCGCCGCCGCATTTGGCGACTCGCCCGCGCCGGCGGCGACAGGGTGACCGGGTCGATCAGCGACGCCCGCGGCCCGGTCTCCGGCGAGGTGAAGGGCGCCACCTTCCACCTCACCTACCGCCTCGCGGAAGGGCCCTCGGTGGAGCAATGGATCATCCTCCAGCCGGGCGGCCGCACCGCCCTCAACCGCATGGTCTTCCACCGCTTCGGCCTCAAGGTCGCGACGGTGGAGTCGGTGGTGCGCAAGGTGGATTGAGAAGCTTCCGAATCGGAGCGGAACGCGCGCCGGGATTAGGATTGCGCTAACCCTCGCCGGCTTAGCCTCGCGACCATGTCCCGCGCCGTGCCCGCCTATCTGCCGATCGCCGCCGGCTTCGTGTTCGTCGCGACCTGGATGCTGACGCCGGCGCCGCGCGGGTCGGTCGCGGCGTCCGGGGTCGCCGCCTCGAGCCCCGCCTTTCCGGAGGCGCGGGGGCGGAGGCCGATACCGGCGGCGTGGGCGGCCGCGAAGCCCGAGGACCCCTCGCCGGGCGAGCCGCCGGCCCCCGCCGCCGCCGCCGGATCCGCCCGGGAAGCCTCGGTCTATTACGGCGGCTGCAACGAGGTCCGCGCCGCCGGCGCGGCGCCGCTCTACCGGGGCCAGCCCGGCTACCGCCCCGGAATGGACGGGGATGGGGACGGCATCGCCTGCGAGCCGCATCGCTGACGGGCGGAACGAAAAAAGAACTTCCCCTCGCCTTCCCAATCATGGTCCGCTCGCGGGATGCACGTCTCCTCCGCCCCGAGTCGCTTCGCCGTCGGCCCCTCGAGCCGCCCGGGTCGCGCACTTGCGGTGCCTCCTTCGCGCGAAAACTTTTTTTCGCTCCTTATGGAAGCCGGACTTTCGGGACCCACCGAACCTTCCGCGCGACTTTCCCCGCCCGGATCGCCCGCCTCAGCCCGGGTCGTCCATCCAGGGCGGGTTGGGAATGCTCTCGGTCGCCTGGTGGAGGTAGCGGGCCCAGCGGGCGGAGAGATCGTCGAAATAGGGGTCGTCCTCGGCGATCCGGCGCTCGAGGATCGGCTGCGTCCGGTCGCGGGGCATCGCCATCAGGTCCAGCGGCCGGGCGACGCCGAGATTGGAGCGCATCGCGCTGTCGAAGGAGAGGAAGCCGAACTTCACCGCCTCGTGGAGCGGCGTGTCGAAGGTGAGGCCGCGGTCGAGGATCGGCTTGCCGTACTTCGTCTCGCCGATCTGGAGGAAGGGGACTTCGGGCGTGCACTCGATGAAGTTGCCGGCGTTGTAGACGAGGAACAGGACCGGCGGCGCGTCGCCGATCCGACCGCCGAGCAGGATCGAGACCCAGGCGTCGGCGTTGATCGCCGCCAGCGCCCTGCCGACCGTGGCGTTGGCCATCTGCACCGCCTCGCCGACCAGCTGCGCGGCGCGGAACATCGTCGTCGCGTGGCGGAGCGAGCGGGTGACCTCGCCGCCGCCAAGGCCGCCGGCCGGCTCGCCGCCCGCGCCGGCGGGCAGCCCCTCCTGGATCAGGCCGATGACCGACTGGCTCATCGACAGGCTGCCGGCGGTGCAGGCGAAGATCTGCCGCTCCGGCTCGTCGATCAGCGTGTGGAGCTTCTTGAACGAGGAAAAATTATCGACGCCGGCATTGGTCCGCGTGTCGGCGATGAGAACGAGCCCGTCGTGGAGCAGCATGCCGAGGCAGTAGGTCATCGCGCCGGACCCTAGAGCCGCGACGGCCCGGCTGTCGATTGGGCTTGCTCCGTTCGGCGCGCGCGCCCGTCGTTCCGGCTCCAAAGCGGCCGGGCGGGGGCCGCTCCGGGGCGGCCGCCGGGAACGGGCGCCGCCGCGCCGACGTTGTTGATCTGTGTCAATCTCGACACCGGTTGAGAGGAGCCAAGCATGGCCGAATGGAAAGAGCAGGACGGCACGGGCCGCCAGCAGCAACAGCAGCAGCAGGAACAGCAGGGCGGCCAGCAGGGCCAGCAGGGCGAGGGCCAGTCCTCGTCCGATTACGGCCGGCAGCAGCAACAGCAGCAGGACGGCGATCGCGGCGGCCAGCAGGGCGGCGGCGGGGCCGATTACGGCTCGCAGCAGAGCCAGTCGGGCCAGGACGGCGCCGGCGGCGTGGAAGGCGGCCAGTCGGGCGGTTCGGCCGGCGGCGCCGGGCTCGGCGGCATGGAAGGCGGCCAGGGCCAGCAGGGCGGCCAGCAGCAGCAGGGCGGACAGTCGGGCCAGCAGGGCGGCTCCGGCGGCGGCTATGGCAACCAGGCCGATTATGGCGGGCAGCAGCAGGGCGGCCAGTCCGGCCTCGGCGGCCAGCAGGACCGCGACCAGCAGCAGCAGCAGGGCGGCCAGTCCGGCCAGCAGGGCGGCGGCCAGGACGGCTTCAGCAGCGACCAGGACGGCGGCGCGAGCCAGCGCTGAGTCGACGCCACGTTCGAAAAAGGGCCCGTCTCCTCGCGGAGGCGGGCCCTTTTCACGCGCTCGCCCTTGGGCGGCTCACTTCATCGCGAACTGGCCGGCCTCCGCGCCGAAATGCTCGCGGGCATGGCTTCGGGCGGCGTTGGCGGTCTGGAAGGTCTCGTCGATCCGGGTCGCGGTGACGAGCGGATAGCCCTGGCTGTTGTAGCGCGTCTCGCGCACGGTCAGGGTGAAGCGACCCTCCTCGTCCTTGGTGAGGAGGTAGGGCTTGAGGGGAATTCTGGACATCCGGGCACTCCTCGAATGAAAAAACCCCTCCCGCCGTGCGGGAGGGGCGTTGGGGCTCTAGCCGATCATCTCGGCGACGGTGCGCCCGAGCTGATCGGGGGAAAGCGGGAAGCCCGGCTCCCCGGCGCTCGCCCGACCGGCGTTCGACGCGGTCAGGAAGACGGGGAGGAAGAGCTTGGGCCGACGGTTCGGCCTCGCTGTGGCAGTCTGCATTTCATTTCCTTGGGCACGCGCCGGTGGCGCACGCCATTCACGTTTCAGGGCTGCTAACGCCGCCTGAACCCGCCCCGCCGCGGCCCTCCCGGGCCGGCTCCGGGGGTCTTCTCGCGGAAGACGAGACGGCCCTTGCTGAGATCGTAGGGCGTCATCTCGACGTGCACGCGGTCTCCCACCACCGAGCGGATGCGGAAACGCCGCATCTTGCCGGCGGTGTAGACGATCACCCGATGGTCGTTGTCGAGTCGGACGCCGAAGCGCCCGTCCGGCAGGATCTCGTCGATCAGTCCTTCGACGGTAAGCAGGTCTTCCTTGGCCAAGCCATGTTCCTTGCGCGAGAAGCGGTCTCGTCCGGCGGCCGCACGATTGCGCCGCGAGGGCCGAATGGCTTGAAAGGGAAGGTGCTGGCCGCACGTTCGGCGGGCCGTCAGATTCCGTCGCAGGCGACGTCAGCAAGGCTCATGTAGGCGCGGCGCGCCGGAATTTCAACGTAAAGCGGGCGGTGCGGCCGGTCGGCCGGCGCCCGGCTCCTTTCGCCGCTACCTTCGTGAGGGAGGAGGGGGAACCATCCGTTCCGCCTCCGGTTTGCTCCGTTACGGTCTCCGGAAGAACGCAGGTGGGCGCGCATGGAAGCGACGGACTATTTCCGCGAGCAGGCGCAGGAATGCCGGCGGCTGGCCGGCGGCCTTTCACCCTCGCGCGATCGCGACGCGCTGCTGATGCTCGCAGTCCATTACGAGCGCGAGGCGAAGCGGGCGACGCAGGCCGCGCCTGCCGCGCCGGGGCCGCCGCTCCGGTCGGTCTGAAGCGCCAGGACCGCCTCTGCCGGCATCGGGCGGGCGATCAGATAGCCCTGGGCGAGATCGCATCCCATCGATCGCAAGGCGGCGAGGCACGCCTCGTCCTCCACCCCCTCGGCGACGACCTTGAGTCCGAGCTCGTGCGCGAGGGCGATCGTCGAGCGGACCATGATCGCGTTGCGCGGCTCGGTGGCGATGGTCGCGACGAAGCTCTTGTCGATCTTCAGCTCGGTCGCCGGCAGGGTCTGAAGATAGGCGAGCGAGGACTGGCCGGTTCCGTAATCGTCGATCGAGACGCCCACTCCCAAGGCCCGCCACGCCCGTAGCGCGGCGATCGCGCGGGCCGGGTCGGCGAGCGCCGCGGTCTCCGTCACCTCGAGCGTCAGCTGCGCGGCCGCAAAGCCGCTTCCGCGGACCAGCTCGGCGAGGCGCGCCATGGCGGCGTCGTCGTGGAGCAGGTTGGCGCAGACGTTGACGGCGACGCCGAGCGGCCGCCCCGCCCGGGCCCACCCCGCCGCATCGGCGAGCGCGCGCGCCAGCACGTGGAGGGTGAGCTCGGCGGCGCGGCCGTGGCGCTCGAGAAGCGGCACGAAGCGGTCCGGCGGCAGCGGGCCGAACTCGGCATGATCCCACCGCACCAGCGCCTCGACCGCGACGATCCTACCGCCTTCGACGTCGAGCTTGGGCTGGTAGGCGTTCCAGATCCGTCCATCCTCAAGGGCGGAGGAGAAGCCGGCGAGCAGCGCGACGTCGCGGCTCGCGGCCTCGCCGTCGGCGACCGTGAAGAGCTGCCAGGTCTTGCCGGCCGCGGTCGCGCCGGCCGCCGCCAGCAGGGCGTTGGCCGCGACCTGGCGCGCGTCCGCGCCGCGGCCCTCGGCGCAGCCGAAGTGGAGGCGCAGGTCCGCCGGCGCCTCGTTCTTCGCCGCCGCCGAGACGAGGGCGGCGATGCCCTCGATTCGGTCGGCGAAGGCTTCGCCCGGCGGCTCGATCCAGGCGAGGCTCGCCTCGTCCGCCCGGCACACGACGTCCACGCCCGCGGCGAAGCCCAGGCGCGACGCAACCCGCGCGACGATCGCGGCCGCTGCTTCGGCGCCGAAGACGGAAAGCAGCGCGTCGTAGCCGTCGATCCGCGCGACGCCGACGGCGAGGGTGGGGAGCCGCTCCGCCGCCCGCTCGAGCGCGCGCAGGTTCGGAAGGCCGGTATCGGCATCCTCCAGCCGCGTCTCGCTCTGCCGAAGCGCCGCCCACGCCGCGCCGCCGACGATCGCCGCCGCGGCGAGCGCGGCCGCGGCGGGGCCGAGGGGAACGGCGCCGAGCCGCGCCGGCGCCAGCGAAAGGGCAAGGATGGCCGGCGCGCCGAGACCGTAGGCGGCGGCGCGAAGGCTCCGCGGCGCGCCCTTGGCGAAGGTCGCGGCGGCGACCAGCAGCAAGGCGAGGAGCAACGCCCATATCGGGCTGCGCTCCGCCGGCGTCGGCCCCTCGAGCAGGGTCTCGGCGGCCATCGCCTGCGCGACGACGCCGGGGATGACGCTGTGGCGGGGGACCGGGTAGCGGTCGCCGAGCTCAACGGCGGTGGCGCCGATCAGCACCCGCGCGCCCTTCAGGGCCGAGGGCGGAATGCGCCCCTCGATGAGGTCGATGAAGCTGTGGCGCGGGATCGAATCCGGATCGATCGCCGAATCGATGGTGAAACTGCGCCCCGCCGCGCCGGGCCGCTCGGCGACCATGCTGGCGAGCGACGGGCGCGCCGCGCCGCCGATCTCCAGCCCGAACAGCATTCGGCGCAGGCGCCCATCGGCGTCGGGATCGACATTGGCGGCGGCGAGGAAGGCGTTGCGGGCGAGGGCCGGTATCGGCTCCGCCTCGCTCGTCGCCCCGCTTGCCGCGCTCTTGTGCCGGCGGAAGGTGGGGAGGATGACGCCGCCCCCGGCGCGCGCCAGCGCCGCGGCGAAGCGGGCGTCCTCGCCGGGCAGGGAGGGAGTGGAGAAATCGACGTCGAAGGCGATGCTCCGCACGCCGGCGGCGCGAAGCCGGTCGACCGCTCGCGCGTGGACGCCGCGCGGCCACGGCCAGCGGGCGATGGCTTCGATGCTCTTCTCGTCTATCTCGACGACGTGGACCGCGCCGCTCGCCGGGTGGAGGCTGAAGCCGCTCCGCACCATGGCGGCGAATTCGTCGATGCCGGTTCCGGCGCCGGTCGCCAGCGCCACCGCCCCGGCGAGCGCGGCGGCGGCGAGGGTCAGCGGGCGGCGCCAGGCGAGGAATCGGGGGAGGCCGCGCATGGGCTTCAGAACGACCGGCTGAAGCCGAGCCGGAGCCGGTGGCGGTCGGCGTCGTAGAAGCCGACCGAGCTCGACGTCCGGCTGTAGGTGTAGGTGAGCGACGGGAAGACGCCCCACGCCAGCGGCCGGCGCGTCGTGATCCACACGGTCCCGTAATAGCGCCAGTCCCGCCGCGCCTCCGCCGACAGGAAGGGCACCGGCGCGTCGAAGCGCGCGCGGCTGATCCCCGCGCCGAGGCCGCCGGTGAGGTCGCCGCTGAGATAGTGGGTGAGGTTGCCGTAGGCGCCGAACTCGGTGCTGGCGAAGGCGTCGTCGCGCAGCCGGTCGCGCCGGACATAGACTCCTCCCGCCGCGGTCAGGGTCGGATCGAGCACGGCATCGTAGCTCAGCCACGCTCCCGCCTGCCGGCCGCCGAAGGCGCGCCCGTAGCCGGAATCGAACTGCCGGGCGTCGAGGTAGAGCGAGACATGCCGGCCCTTCGCCACTTCCTCCCGCCAGTTGGCGCGGACGCCGTAGCCCTTCATCGCCTCGGCGCCGCCATACCAGCGGTCGAAGGCGATCAGCTGGAGGCTGCCGGCGCCGCTTCCCGACGAGAGCTCGATCCCGCCGGCGCCGAGCAGCGAGGCGTCGTCGCCGCGGCGTCCCTGATATTCGACCATATAGGCTTCGGCGCCCATGGCGAGGCTGACGCCCTCCGCGACGGGCAGCTTGAGCCCCGCCGATCCGGAGAGGCCGATGCCGATGCCCGCTTTCTCCCGCAGCGACGGGTCGAGCGGCACGGGCAGCGGCCCGCCGCCATAGTCGACCGCCACGCTCGTGCGATCGGTGGCGTTGGTGACGTTGCTGTCGCCGGTGATGCTGGCGTCGAGGGTCAGCGACAGCCGCGGCCCGCCCGCCGGCCGCGGAGGCGCAGGCTGCGCCTCCCGGGGCAGCGTCGGGAGGGTGCGGTCCTGAAGGGTAGGCGGATATTGTTCGCCCGGCTCCACCGGCTGGACGAGGCTTGCCGAGGCCGCGCCCATCACCCCGGCGAGGTCGTAGGGGAGGATCTGCCCCCCGGGTGCGGCGGCGGCGGTCGCCGCCGCCAGGACGAGTGGAAGCAGGGCGAAGGCTGCCTCTCTGCGTCTCATCGTCCCGCCTTCTCCCGCGCTCGCGATCGCGCCGCGGGAAGGCTTAGCCCGCCTCTGGTTGAGGAACCGTTAGGGACGGCGCCCCCTCAGAGGCAGATCAGTCCGAGGACGCAGATTCCGGCCGGCGTCGAGGTCGTGGGAGGAGGCGTTGGAGCAGGCGCCGGAGCCGGAGCCGGAGCAGGCGCCGGTGCCGGTGCCGGCGCAGGTGCAGGTGCAGGTGCCGGGGCAGGTGCCGGAGCCGGGGCAGGGGCAGGAGCCGGCGCGGGGGCAGGGGCCGGGGCAGGTGCCGGCGCCGGGGCGGGAGCGGGCGCTGGGGCGGTGACCGGGTCCACCGTGGGCAGGGGCGCCGACGGGATCAGCGGGTCGGGCAGGGGAGCCGGTGCCGGGCTGGTGAGGGGGTCGGAAGGGGCCGTCACGACCGGGGCGAGCGGATCCGGCAGGGGAGCAGGAGCAGGAGCCGGAGCCGGAGCCGGAGCCGGAGCAGGAGCCGGAGCCGGAGCCGGAGCAGGAGCCGGAGCCGGGGCCGGGGCCGGGGCCGGAGCCGGAGCCGGAGCGGGCGCGGGGGCCGACGTCGCGCCGCTGCCGGAGCCGGACGAGGTCGAGCCGGGGCCGGAGTTAGATCCCGAGCCGCCGCCCGGTCCCGAATTGGACCCGGATCCGCCGCCGGGTCCCGAATTGCTGCCCGATCCGCCGCCGCCGGGGCCCGAATTGCCGCCCGACCCGCCGCCGCCGGGCCCGGAATTCGAGCCGGAGCCCGCGTTCGAACCGGGCGCGGGAGCCGGAGCCGGAGCCGGAGCCGGAGCTGGAGCCGGAGCCGGAGCCGGAGCCGGTGCAGCCGCCGGAGCAGGCGTCGGAGCCGGGGCTGGAGCAGGGGTCGGCGCCGGAGAAGGGGCGGGCGTCGGAGCCGGGTCCGGTGCGGCGCTCGCGGTGGGATCGGGAACGCCGGTGCCGCCGGCGCCGCCGGCGCTGTTGGAGCCCGGTCCGTTGCCGTTGCCGTTGCCGCCGGCGCTGTTGGAGCCCGGACCGTTGCCGTTGCCGTTGCCGCCGGCATTGCTCGCGCCGGGTCCGTTGCCGTTGCCCTGCGGCCCGCTGGGGGCAGGCTGCGGCGCCTGCGCGAGGGTGAGGGGAAGCGGCTGGACCGGAAGCGCGGCGGACTGATCGTCGCGCGCCGCCTGGCCGTCCGTCGCGGTGACCGCGGCATATTCGAGCCTGGGCTCCTCGCCGGCGGCTTCGCCGGGCGATGCCGCGTCGTCCTCGTGGGGGGTGTCGACGGCGGCGGCGGCGTTCTCGCCAAGCCCGATCTGGACGATCAGCCGGCCGGGCGCCTCGGCGCCGACCGCGCCGACCATGCCGACCTCGACCATCTGGTGCGCGACGCCATCCAGGGTCGAGACCTCGACGCGGCCCTCCTTGACCGCGACCGACGTGCCGCGCTCGCTGGCGTCGACGCTGAACACCGTGCCCTTGACCAATGCGACGAGATAGGGGGTCTTCACCGCGAAGTGCGGCGTCGACTTCTTCTCGATGCGGAAGAGGGCGCGGCCATAATCCTCGATCATCTGGATGAAGCCCGTCGCTTCCTCGGCGGCGGGGAGGCGAAGCCGGGTGCCGGGGGAGACGATCACATATTCCTCGCCGCGGACCAGCACCGCGCGACCTCCCGCGGCGACGGTGACGACGTCGCCCGGGGCAAGGGCGAGGCCGCGGCGGGCGGGCGCGGCGGCTCCCGCATGCTGGACCTCGACCCGTCCGGCGGCCTCGGTGACGCGCCACGTCGGAGCCTCGGCCGCGGCCGGCGCCGCGGCGCCGATGAGCAGCGAGCAGAAGATGAGAAGCGCGCGAATGTGCATGGCTCGAGCCCTCGGCGGATGCGGGCGGTCGGAGCCCCATCCTGCCCGCCTGATACGCGCGAAGTGTTTCGACCGGCTGAGGGGGCGTGGCAAATGCGGCGTTAACCTCTCGCGGGAGGCAAGCGCCTGAAAAAAGGCGCGCGGGCCCTCGGCCGGCAATCATTTCGCTAACCTTTTCGCGTCATGATCCCGGCATGGCCCGGCTCAGCCAGATCGTCGCCCGTCTCGCGCGCCTTCGCTGGAAGGCGCTCGACCCGCGCCTGCGCATGGTCTTGTGCGCGGCCGTCGCCGGCCTTGCCTTCGGAACGGTCGAGTTCGGCGAGCCGGTCGAGGATGCGCTGCGCGGCCTCAGGACCGCCTTCGCGGTGCGGCCGGCGAGCGGCGACACCGTCATCGTGGCGATAGACGACCGGAGCATCCGCGAGCTCGGCCCCTGGCCCTGGCCCCGCCGCCGCCACGCCGAGCTCCTCCAGCGCCTCGAAGCGCTCGGCGCGTCGAAGGCGCTCTTCGATATCGACTTCTCGCCGGCGACGGCGCCGGCGGAGGATGCGCGCCTCGCATCCGCCCTGCGCCAGGCGCGCATCCCGACGGTGCTGGAGGTGCGGTTCTTCTTCGACGCCAACGGCGTGCGGACCGATCACTTCCCGCTTCCGGCCTTCCGGCCGCATGCCCAGCTCGCCACGAGCAACTTCCGCTACTCGCTGAGCGGAGCGGTCTGGAAGCTTCCCTATGCGCTGGAGCATGGCGGCGCGGTCTATCCGTCCTTCGCCGCGCGACTGAGCCGCGCGCGGGGCGGGCCCGGCGAGATGTTCCCGATCGACTACACCACCGACGTCGATTCGATCCCGCTGGTGAGCGCCACGGACGTCCTTCACGACCGTCCGGCCGCCCGCGCCCTCAGCCACCGGGCGGCCCTCGTCGGAGTCACGTCGCCGCAATGGGGCGACCAGTTCTACGTTCCGGGGCACGGCAGGATGGCGGGCGTGTACCTCCATGCGCTGGGGGCGGAGACGCTGCGGGAAGGCCGGCCCTTCCAGCTAGGCTGGCTGCCGCCGCTCGCCCTGGCGCTGCTTCTGGGTCTCGCGGCGTTCATCCTCCGCGGTGGCCGCTTCGCGCTGGCCACCCTGACGCTCGGCGTCGCCGCCTGTCTCATCCTTCCCATCCTCCTCGAGCCGGCGGGGATCTTCGTCGACGTGGTGCCCTCGCTGTTCGCGCTTCTGTGGCTGGCGATCGCCTGGTCGCGACGCAGCTCTCGGCTCGGAGGCGCGGTGAACCCCGTGTCGGGGCTTCCCAACCTCGCCGCTCTTCGCAAGGCGAAGGGCGGCGCGGACGCGTTCCTCATCGTCGGCAAGGTCCGCAACTATGCCGAAATCTGCTCGACCCTCTCCACCGAGGGGGAAAGGGAGCTGGTCCTCCAGATATCCTCGCGGCTTCGGATCGGTGCCGACACCCTGACCATCTATCAGGGCGACGACGGCGTCTTCGGCTGGCTGGCCTCAGATCCCGGCCGCGAGATCATCGAGGACCATCTCGACGCGCTGTCGATGCTGTTCCGGACGCCGCTCCACGTCGGCAACCGCCCGATCGACATCGCCATCACCTTCGGAGTGGACGCCGATTTCGCGCGGTCGCCGGCGAACCGGCTGACGAGCGCCCTCGTCGCGGCCGAAGAGGCGGCGGCCGAGAACCTGCGGTGGAAGCATTACGACCCGGAGAAGCTCAAGGACGTCGAGTGGAAGCTGTCGCTGCTGAGCCAGCTCGACACGGCGATCGAGAAAGGCCACCTCTGGGTCGCCTATCAGCCCAAGCTCGATCTCGTCACCCGGCGCATCGTCGGCGCCGAGGCGCTGGTCCGCTGGAACCATCCCGACAAGGGCGAGATCGGTCCCATCGACTTCATCCCCGCCGCCGAGCAGAACGGCCGCATCGAGCGCCTCACAACCTTCGTGCTGGCGGAGGCGGTGCGCGCTGCGGCGACGGTGGGGCGCCGCGACCGCGATTTCGGGATCTCGGTCAATCTCTCCGCCCGGCTGATCGACAGCTTCGACCTGGTGGCGACGGTGGAGCGGCTGCTCGCCCAGCACCGGCTCGCGCCCCACCGCCTGACGCTCGAGGTGACCGAGACCGCCGCACTGACCCGCGGCGCCAGCAGCATGGACGCCCTGTTCCGGCTGCGGGCGATGGGCGTGCTGATCTCGATCGACGATTACGGCACCGGCCTTTCGACGCTCGAATATCTGAAGCGCATCCCGGCCAACGAGATCAAGGTCGACAAGGGCTTCGTCCAGTCCATCTACAAGAGCCAGAGCGACAAGCTGATGGTCCACTCGACGATCCAGCTCGCCCACTCGCTCGGCCAGAAGGTCGTCGCCGAGGGAGTCGAGGACCTGCAGACGCTGGAGGCGCTCACCTACATGGGCTGCGACGTCGCCCAGGGCTTCTTCATCGGTCGGCCGATGCCGTTCCGGTCCTTCTGGCGTTCCGTCCTGGAACAAAGGAGCCGCGAAGCCGCCTGAGGTTAACGGATTGATAACCTTGCCGCCGAGGCGTATTGCCCCGTTAGCGGGTCGTGATGGTCACGACCCGTCCACAGAAGGGGCATGGACGTCATGCAGCAGAAACCGCAGAAGGGCTTCTGGTCGTGGATCATGGGCAATAACTGGGGCAATAGCGGCAGCACCGGCTGAGCTTCAGGCACTACCGTGGATCAAGGAGCCCCGGTTTCGGCCGGGGCTTTTTTGTGGCCGCGGCGTCATCGCCGCCGCGACTCGCGCGGGCCCTGAACGACAAATGCCCGGGCATCGCTGCCCGGGCATCCGTGTGACGATCGCTCGTCAACCCCCTTGAAAGAGCTTCAGCCCGCACGCATCGCCACCTCGCTTGGCTATGCGGGGCCGAAGCCTCCCCGAACCGAGGCCTTCGCCACTTGTTCGTGAGGCGGGACGCTAGGCACGCGGCCGGGGCTTGTCACGGGCCAATCAAGCACTTGTGACTCTTTGCTGCCACCCTGTGTCGGCTGCGCAACAGCCGCCGGCGCGGCGAGGCGGTCTCCCCTGCAGTTGCCTTGCCCGCCGCCGCTTCGTAGAGGCTCGGCGCGAGCCCCATTTCGCGAGGACAACAGACGGCGATGCGCCTTTCCCGCTATTTCATGCCGGTCACCAGGGAGACGCCGGCCGACGCGCAGGTCGCCAGCCACAAGCTGATGCTGCGGGCCGGCCTCGTTCGCCAGACCGCCGCCGGCATCTACGCCTGGCTGCCGCTCGGGCTGCGCGTGCTCAAGAAGATCGAAGCAATCGTCCGCGAGGAGCAGGACAAGGCGGGGGCGGTCGAGCTCCTCATGCCCACCATCCAGTCCGCCGACCTGTGGCGGCAGTCGAAGCGGTACGACGCCTACGGCCCGGAGATGCTGCGCCTCAAGGACCGGCATGATCGCGAGATGCTCTACGGCCCGACCAACGAGGAGATGATCACCGCGCTCTTCCGCGATGCCGCGAAGAGCTATCGCGACCTGCCGCGCACCCTCTATCACATACAGTGGAAGTTCCGCGACGAGGTGCGGCCCCGCTTCGGCGTGATGCGCGGACGCGAGTTCCTGATGAAGGACGCCTACAGCTTCGACCTGGACGAGGACGGCGCGCGCCACAGCTACAATCGGATGTTCATCGCCTATCTGCGCACCTTCGCCCGGATGGGGCTGACCGCGATCCCGATGCAGGCGGACACCGGGCCGATCGGCGGCGATCTCAGCCATGAGTTCATCATCCTCGCGTCCTCCGGCGAGAGCGACGTCTTCTACCACAAGGCATGGGAGGCGGACCGCTCCGCCGAGGCGGAAGGAGTCGACGCCGACGACCCGGCGGCGCTCCAGGCCTTCGTCGGCGGCCTCACCGCGGATTATGCCGCCACGGACGAGAAGCGCGACCCTGCGCGCGAGGCCGCGGCCGGCGCGGACCTGCGGCAGTCGCGCGGCATCGAGGTGGGTCACATCTTCTACTTCGGCACCAAGTACAGCGCCTCGATGGGCTTCACCGTCCAGGCCGGCGACGGCACGCAGGTCCATCCGGAAATGGGGAGCTACGGGATCGGCGTGTCGCGCCTGGTTGGCGCGCTGATCGAGGCGCGCCACGACGAGGCGGGCATCGCCTGGCCGGAAAGCGTCGCGCCCTTCCAGGTGGGGCTTGTCAACATGCGCGCGGACGATCCCGCCTGCGCGGGCGCTGCCGACGACCTGTACCGGCGGCTCGGGCAGGCCGGCGTCGAGACCCTGTACGACGACCGCGACGAGCGCGGCGGGGCCAAGTTCGCGACGATGGACCTGATCGGCCTCCCGTGGCAGCTGATACTCGGCCCCAAGGGCCTTGGACGCGGAGTCGTCGAGCTGAAGCGCCGCGCCACCGGGGAGCGGGAGGAGCTGTCGATCGAGAGCGCCTTGGCGAGACTGGCGGGATGAGCCGGTACGGCCCGTCCATCGAGGAGGAGAGATGATCCTCTCGCGCTACGAGCGGATGATCGCCCGCCGCTACCTCCTCCCGGGAAAGGGGGAGGGGTTCATCTTCCTCGTCGCCTCGATCAGCCTCATCGCCGTGACGCTCGGCGTCGCCGCCCTCATCGTCGTGATGAGCGTGATGAACGGGTTTCGCGCGGAGCTGTTCGACAAGATCGTGGGACTGAACGGCCACGCCGTCGTCCAGGGCTATGGCGGACGACTGCAGAACTGGCGGGAGATCGTCGCCCAGGCGCGGCGGACGCCGGGGGTCACCTCGGCCATCCCGATGGTCGAGCAGCCTCTGATGGCGAGCTACGACGGCCGGGTGGAGGGGGTGCTGCTGCGCGGCATGCAGCGCGGCGACATACTCGGCAACCCGACTCTGCAGGGCAAGGTGCTGCAGGGCTCGCTCGCCTCGCTCAGGCCCGGCTCGGGCAAGGTCGCGATCGGCGCCCGGCTGGCGGAGCAGCTCGGCGCCACGATCGGCGGCGAGATCAGCCTCATCACCCCCGAGGGGAGGACGACGCCCTTCGGCACCGTGCCGCGGATCGTCTCCTACCAGGTCGCCGCCGTCTTCGAGGTCGGAGTGTACGATTACGACAAGGCCTTCGTGATCATGCCGATCGAGGACGCGCAGAACTTCCTGATGCTCGGGGATTCGGTGGGCATGGTGGAGCTCCAGACCAGCGACGCCGACAAGGTCCAGGACATCGTCGCGCCACTCCAGGCCGCCGTCGCGGGGCAGGGCATGGTCACCGACTGGCGCTCGCTCAATGCGTCGCTGTTCGAGGCGCTCCAGGTCGAGCGGGTGGTGATGTTCGTCATCCTCTCGATCATCATCCTCGTCGCCGTGTTCAACATCCTTTCGTCGCTGATCATGCTGGTGCGCGCCAAGACCCGCGACATCGCCATCCTTCGCACGATGGGCGCCACCCGCCGCGGGCTGATGAAGGTGTTCATGACCGTCGGAGTCACCATCGGCGTCCTCGGCATCGTCGCCGGGCTCGTCCTGGGGGCGGTGCTGCTCTATTTCCGGCAGGGGGTGGTCAACCTCGTCCAAAATCTGAGCGGGCAGAATCTGTGGGATCCCTCCATCCGCTTCCTCACCGAGCTGCCGGCCAAGACCGATCCGTTCGAAGTGCTGGCGATCGTCTCGATGGCGCTGGTCTTCAGCTTCCTCGCCACCCTCTACCCGGCCTGGAAGGCGGCGAGCACCGATCCCGTGCAGGTGCTGCGCTATGAGTGAGGTGCTGAAGGTAAGCGGCCTGCGCAGGAGCTTCCGCCAGGGCGACGTCGCGATCGACGTTCTGCGCGGCGTCGACCTTGCCGTCGCGGCGGGCGAGATCGTCGCCCTGCTCGGCCCGTCCGGCTCGGGCAAGTCGACCCTGCTCCAGGCTGTGGGCCTGCTCGAGGGCGGCTTCGAAGGCTCGATCCGCATTGCCGGCGAGGAGGCGGCGCGGCTGGACAATGACGGGCGCACCCGGCTGCGCCGCGACAGCCTCGGCTTCGTCTACCAGTTCCACCACCTCCTGCCCGACTTCACGGCGGCCGAGAACGTGATCATCCCCCAGCTCATCCACGGCGCGACCAACGAGGCCGCGCGCGCCCGCGCCGAGGCCCTGCTCGGCTCGCTCGGCCTCGATCACCGCCTCGCCCACCGTCCGGCGCAGCTTTCAGGCGGCGAGCAGCAGCGAGTCGCGGTCGCCCGCGCCCTCGCCAACAAGCCGCTCCTCGTCCTCGCCGACGAGCCCACCGGCAATCTCGACGAGGCGACGGCCGACATCGTCTTCGCCGAATTCCTCCGCCTCGTCCGCGACGAGGGCAGCGCGTCGCTCGTCGCCACCCACAATGAACGCATCGCCGCCAAGATGGACCGCGTCCTGCGGCTCCACGAGGGCGTGCTGGAATAACCCTGCCGGCCGCGAATGCGAGCGTGCAAAGATCGGCGCCGTCGTGCGTTCACCCCCGCGAAGGATGATCCGCCAGGGGAATGTCATGCGTAACCGGCTGGTGTTGGCCGTGTCTCTCGTCGCGTTGTGCGGGCTGTCGGCGTGCGACTGGATGAAGGCCGGGGACGCCCCGGGCCGGAAGAGCGAGGCTCAGCTCGCGGCGGAGCGGCGGGAGCGGATCCGCAAGGCCTGCGCCTCGGAGGCGACCTACGCCCGGCTCAAGGACTATGTGTTCGACGAGGCCGCGCGGATCCGCAACGGCGACCCGCGCAACCTCGATCCGGTCGCCGCGGGCTCCGTTGTGCGGATGGAGGAACCGCTGGTGAAGAGCCGCGATGAGGAGCTCAACGTCACCGTCTGCACCGGCCGCTTCACCCTCGAGTTGCCGCCGGGAGCCGAAAACGCCTTCGACGGCCTGAGGCGGGTCACCGCCGAGGTCGAATATTCGGCGCAGGCCGCCGCCGACGGGAGCGGGCTCGTCTACCGCATGGACGGAGCGGAGCCGATCATCTACCGGCTCGCCACCTTCGGCTTCAACGACGCGCAGCCGGCGGCGCCGACGCGGACCGCGTCCGCCGAGCCCCCGCCGGCGCGCTCCGCTTCGCCGCCGCCGTCTCCCGCCCCGGCGCCGGCCCAGCGTCCGGCACCTTCGCCCGTGCCCGCCCCGGAGCGAGCCGAGCGGGTGGCCGCTGCGCCCGCGCCCCGTGCCGAGCCCGCGCCCCGTGCCGAGCCCGCGCCCCGCGCCGCCGCTCGGCCGAGCTACAATTGCCGCTTCGCCAGGACGGTGAGCGAGAAGCGGGTGTGCAGCTCGCCCGACCTCGCCGCCCGCGACCGCGGGATGTCCGCGGCCTATTACCGCGCCATCGCCGGGGCGGCCCCGGAGGCGAAGGGGCGCATCCGCGCCAGTCGCGACGCCTTCCTCGCCCGGCGCGAAAGGTGCGGCGGAAGCGAAGCCTGCATCGCCCGCGCCTACGACATGAGGGTCGCCGAAATCCGTCGCATGGCCGGAGAATAGATGTGGAAAACTGCGCCCTTCGCGCTTTCCTGACACGGCGCCGCTCCCCATAGTGGAGACATGGCCGCGCCCTACGTCCCCCTGCGGATTTTCTCCTGCTACACGATGCTCGACGGCGCGATCGAGCCCAAGGCGATCGCCAAGCAGGCGAGGAAGCTCGATCTTCCCGCCGCGGCGCTGACGGACCGCAACGGCCTCTATGCCGCCATGGCCTTCACCGAGGCTTGCAAGGGCGAGGGCGTGCAGCCGGTCATCGGCACGATGCTGGCCGTGGCGCGGCCGGACGGGCCGGCGGCGCTCGACTGGCTCGCCCTCTACGCCCAGAACGAGAAGGGCTACGACAATCTGTGCGCCCTGGTGTCGGAGGCGCATCTCGGCCGTCCGGTCGAGGATCCTGCGCATGTCTCCTTCGCGGCGCTCGAGGGGCGCACTGAGGGCCTCATCGCCCTTACCGGCGGCGCCGACGGCGGGCTGGCGCGGCTCCTCGCGGAGGAGCAGTCGGACCGCGCGGAAGACCTCCTCGCGCGGCTGACTCGGCTCTTCCCGGGCCGCCTCTACATCGAGCTTTCGCGCCGCGGCAACGAGGTGGAGGAGAAAGCCGAGGCGCGGCTCGTCGAGCTGGCCTACGAGCGGGACCTGCCGCTGGTCGCGACCAACCCCGCCCAGTTCGCCGAGGCGCATTTCCACCCCGCCCACGACGCCATGCTGTGCATCGCCCAGTCGAGCCAGATCGATCGGGACGATCGGGTCCGCTCGTCGCCGGAGGCATGGATGAAGCCGCCCGCCGAGATGCGGCGGTTGTTCGAGGACCTGCCGGAGGCGATCGCCAACACGGCCGTCGTCGCCCGCCGCTGCGCATTCGGCGTCCCCAAGCGCAAGCCGATCCTGCCGAGCATCGCCGGCGACCTCGAAGGCGAGGCCGAGCAGCTCCGCCGCGACGCCCATGCCGGGCTCGAGGCGCGGCTGGCGCGCTACGACGGCCTCGCCGAGGAGGAGCGCCGCGCCTATTTCGAGCGGCTCGACTACGAGGTCGGCGTCATCGTCGGCATGGGCTTCCCGGGCTATTTCCTGATCGTCGCCGACTTCATCAAATGGGCCAAGGACAACGACATACCGGTGGGGCCGGGCCGCGGCTCCGGCGCCGGCTCGGTGGTGGCGTGGGCGCTCACCATCACCGACCTCGACCCGATCCGCCTCGGCCTGCTGTTCGAGCGCTTCCTCAACCCCGAGCGCGTGTCGATGCCGGATTTCGACATCGACTTTTGCGAAACCCGCCGCGGCGAGGTGATACGCTACGTCCAGCAGCGCTACGGCGCGGACAAGGTGGCGCAGATCATCACCTTCGGGAAGCTCAAGGCCCGCGCCGTCCTCAAGGATACCGGCCGGGTGCTGCAGATGCCCTACGGCCAGGTCGACCGGCTGGCGAAGCTCATCCCCAACCACCCGACCGACCCCTGGACGCTGGAGCGGGCGCTGAACGGCGTCTCGGAGCTCGCCGCGGAATATAAGAACGACGCCGGCGTTCGGCGCCTGTTCGACCTCGCGATGAAGCTCGAGGGGTTGCCGCGGCACAGCTCAACCCACGCCGCCGGCGTCGTCATCGGCGACCGGCCGCTCGACAAGCTGGTGCCCCTCTACCGCGATCCGCGCTCGGACATGCCGGTCACCCAGTTCGACATGAAATATGTCGAGGCGGCGGGGCTGGTGAAGTTCGATTTCCTCGGTCTCAAGACGCTGTCGGTGCTGCAGAAGGCAGTGCAGATGCTCGCCCGCCGCGGCGTCGAGGTCGATCTCGACCGCATCCCCTGGGACGATCCCAAGGTCTACGAGCTGTTGAAGCGGGGCGACACAGTCGGCGTCTTCCAGCTCGAATCGGAGGGGATGCGGCGCACGCTGGCTGCGGTGAAGCCGACCTGCTTCGAGGACATCATCGCGCTCGTCTCGCTCTACCGGCCGGGGCCGATGGACAACATCCCCACCTTCGGGGCGAGGAAGAACGGGCGGGAGGAGATATCCTACCCGCACGGGATGTTGGCGGAAGTGCTTCGCGAGACCTACGGGATCTTCGTCTACCAGGAGCAGGTGATGGAGGCGGCGCGGGTGCTTGCCGGCTACAGCCTGGGCGAAGCCGACCTGCTCCGCCGCGCCATGGGCAAGAAGATCAAGGCCGAGATGGACGCGCAGCGCGAGCGTTTCGTCTCCGGATGTTCGCGGAACGCCATAGATCGCCCCAAGGCGAACGAATTGTTCGACTTGATCGACAAGTTCGCCGGCTACGGCTTCAACAAGAGCCACGCGGCCGCCTACGCCCTGGTCGCCTACCAGACCGCCTGGCTCAAGGCGCACCACCCGGTCGAATTCTACGCCGCGTCGATGTGCTTCGACATGCACCAGACGGACAAGCTCGCCATCTTCGCCGACGACATGCGGCGCATGGAGGTGGAGTGCCTGCCGCCGTCGATCAACGCCTCGGAGGCGGAATTCGCGGTCGAGAGCCCTGACGGGGAGCGGCTCGCCGTGCGCTACGCCCTCGGCGCCCTCAAGGGCGTCGGCGAAAAGGCGATGGAGCAGCTCGTCGCGGAACGGCGCGACAATGGCCGCTTCGCCTCGCTCGACGACTTCGCCGAGCGGATCGATCCGCGCCTCATCAACCGCCGGCAGCTCGAGAGCCTCGCCGGCGGCGGCGCGTTCGACGAGGTCGACCCGAACCGCGCCGCCGTCTTCGCCGCCGCCGAGACGATCCTCGCCCATGCCGGAAGCGCCGCCGAGGCGCGCGCCAGCGGCCAGGGCGGGCTGTTCGGCGGCGACAGCAACGTCGTTCCGATCCGCATGCCGGTGGCCGCCACCTGGACCCTCGCCCAGCGCATGGCCGCGGAGAAGGAGGCGTTCGGCTTCTACTTCTCGGCCCATCCGGTCGACCGCTACCGCCACCTCGCCGTTGCGCACGGCGCGAAGAGCTTCGCAGCGATCGCCGACCTGCCGTTCGTCGACGGCGTGCGCACGCCGGCGCGGATGGCTGGGCTGATCGAGGAGGCGCGCTGGCGCACCTCGGCGCGCGGCCGGCGTTATCTGATGGCGACGCTCTCCGACGCCTCGGGCCAGTTCGTCGCCACCGTCTTCGACGACGAGGTTGCCGCCCAGGTGGAGGGCAATAGCGGCGCTTGCGCCCTGCTCGACGTCGAGCTCGACCGCCGCCCGGGCGAGGAAGCGCCGCGAGTCACCGTCCGCGGCCTCCAGCTGTTCGAGAAGCTGTCGCGGCGCGCCCGGCTGCAGCTCGAGGTGGAGGTGGAAGACGCCGCCGCCATCGGCCGCCTCGCCGCCGCCGTCGCGGGGGACCGCGGCGGCCAGGGCGAGCTGCGCCTGCGCGCCCGCTTCGGCGCCGGCGAGGCGGAGCTGGTGCTGGGCCGCGACTTCCAGCTCGACGCGGAGCTTGCCGCGCGCATCGAGCGCGTCGAGGGCGTCGCCGCCGTCCGTCTTACCGTCGTTCCCAACGGCGGCCCGGCGCGGCTTGCGCTCGTCTCCTGAGGCCATAGACTGCGGCCTCCGCCAGCCGGGGGAGGGACTATGCTCGGAGGTATGCAGGACTGGCCGCTGAGGGTCATGCGGATCCTCGATCATGCGGAGCGCGAGCACGGCACGCGCGAGATCGTCTCGCTCCATGCCGGCGGCGAGAAGGTGCGAAGCGACTGGGCCGGCGTCGCCCGCGACGCTCGCAAGCTGGCCCGGGCGCTGGAGCGGCTGGGGCTGCGCAAGGGAGACCGGATCGGCACGCTGGCGATGAACCACGGCCGCCACCTGGTCGCCTGGTACGGCGCGATCGGCATGGGCGGCGTCCTCCACACGGTGAACACGCGGCTGTTCGACGACCAGCTGGTCTACATCGCCAACCATGCGGAGGACCGGATCCTCTTCTACGACAGCGGCTTCGCGCCGCTGGTCGAGCGGCTGAAGCCGCGCTGGACCTCGATCGAGCATTATGTCTGCTTCGACGGGCCGGGCGGCCCGGGCGACCTCTCGTTCGACGCGCTGCTCGCCGCCGAGGGCGACGATTACGCCTGGGTGGAGGGCGACGAGCGCGAGCCGATGATGCTCTGCTACACCAGCGGCACGACCGGCAATCCCAAGGGCGTGCTCTACGAGCACCGCTCCACCCTGATCCACGCGATGATGCAGATCAGCCCCGACATCTTCGACCTTTCCGCCCGCTCGGTGGTGCTGCCGGTCGTGCCGATGTTCCACGCCGCCGGCTGGGCGCTCCCCTTCTCGACGGCGATGGTAGGCGGCAAGCTGGTCTATTCGACCGACTACACGCCCGGCGTGATGTGCGACCTCATGCACGACGAAGGGGTCACCCATACCGCCGGCGTGCCGACGGTCTGGCTCGCCCTCATCAACTATGTGGAGGCGGCGGGGCGCGACCTCGGACGGCTCGGCAGCGTCCATATCGGCGGCTCGGCGGCGCCGCGGGCGATGATCCAATATTTCACCGACCGCGGGGTACGGGTCGGCCATGCCTGGGGGATGACCGAGATGTCGCCGCTCGGCACGGTCGGCGCCGCCACCGGCGACTGGGACGATCTCAGCGCCGAGCAGCGGCTCGATTATATGTGCAAGCAGGGCCGGGTGCCGTTCGGCGTCGAGCTGAGGACGGTCGACGAGGAGGGCAGGGTGCTGCCCCGGGACGGCCGCAGCGCCGGGCGGCTGCAGACCCGCGGGCCGTGGATCATCCGCCAATATTTCCAGGATCCGGGCGGCGAGGTGATCGACGAGGACAATTGGTTCGACACCGGCGACGTCGCCGCCCTCCACCCCAACGGCGTCCTCCAGATCACCGACCGCTCGAAGGACGTGATCAAGTCCGGCGGCGAATGGATCAGCTCGATCGACCTCGAAAATGCCGCGGTCGGCTGCCCCGGCGTCGCCGAGGCGGCGGCGGTGGGCGTGCGCCACCCCAAATGGGACGAGCGGCCGATCCTCCTGGTGGTGCGGAAGGAAGGCCAGGAGGTGACGCCGCAGGCGATCCTCGACCATCTCGCCGGCCACGTCGCCAAATGGTGGCTTCCCGACGAGATATTGTTCGTCGACAGCCTCCCCCACACCGCCACCGGCAAGCTCCTCAAGACCGCGCTGAGGGAGCAATATCGCGACTACCGCCTGAGCAGCGCGGCGTAAAAATCCTCCCCGTCGCCGGAGGCGATGGGGAGGGGGACCGGCTGCAAGCCGGTGGAGGGGCTTCTCGCGCCTGACAGGCCCCTCCACCACCCTTCGGGCGGTCCCCCTCCCCATCGCTGCGCGACGGGGAGGACGAGGGAAGATCTCCCCGTCCCCGGGGAGGATCTACAGCAGCCGCAGCTGGGGACCCTGGGGCGGGGTGAAGAGGTCGGTGCGGAGGGGCTTTCGTTCGCGGTTGAGGCCGTGCTTCCTCGCCGCGACGTCGAAGCGCGCCCGCATCAGCTGCGCCCAGGGGCCGAAGCCCTGCAGGCGCGAGAAGAAATTTGGATCGTTGTCCTTGCCGCCGCGCATCGCGCGGATGATGTTCATCACCTTGTCGGCGCGGTCCGGGAAATGCTCGTCGAGCCACGCGCGGAACAGCGGCGCCACCTCGTAGGGCAGGCGGACGGGCAGGAAGAAGGCGCCGCTCGCCCCCGCCTCGGCCGCCGCCTCGACGATATGCTCCACCTCATGGTCGGTGATGCCGGGGACGACCGGCGCGATCGCGACGCTGACCGGCACCCCGGCCGCGCTCAGCGCCTTCACCGCCGCGAGCCGCTTGCGGCCGGCAGGGGCGCGGGGCTCCAGCGTCCGCGAGACGGCCGGGGTCAGCGACGTGACGGAGAGGGCGACCGAGGCGAGCCCTTCCCGGCCGAGCGGGGCGAGGAGGTCGAGATCGCGGACCACCCGGTCGGACTTGGTGGTGATGGTGAACGGGTGCTTCGTTTCGGCGAGCACCTCGATCAGGGCGCGGGTGATCCGCCATTTGGCCTCGATCGGCTGGTAGGGGTCGGTGTTCGTCCCCATCGCGATCGGCCGCGGGCTGTAGCCGGGCTTGGCCAACTCCTCGCGAAGCAGCCTTGCCGCGTCGGGCTTGGCGAACAGCTTCGTCTCGAAGTCGAGGCCGGGGGACAGATCGTGATAGGCGTGGGTCGGCCGGGCGAAGCAGTAGATGCAGCCATGCTCGCAGCCGCGATAGGCGTTGACCGAGCGGTCGAAGCCGATGTCGGGCGAGGCGTTGCGGGTGATCACCGTCCGCGGCGTCTCGACGGTGACGGTGGTGCGAAGCGGCGGCAGCTCCTCGTCGATCGCCTCGCGGGCGTCGAGCCAGTCCCCGTCCGCCTCGCGCACGGGCAGGTTGAAGCGCGTCGGAGTTCGGTTCTCAGGCGCGCCGCGGCCGGGACGGGCGTCGGGGCGAGGCATGAGGAGGCGGTAGCGCACGGGTGGGAACGAAGCAAGAACGAAATTAGCCGGTGTTATGCTTTTTACGAACACGCGCTCGGTTGATAAAGAAGCCGGATGAATCGCCGTTCTATAGCTAAAACGCTGTTTGAGCTTGCAGCCGGGAGCGGGCTCGCGGCGGTGATCGGGGCACTTACACTGTCAAACGGAGCCGCGCATTTTTCGTGGTTATGGGTGCTTGGCGTCGTTTTGGGTACGATGGGCCTTATCGGACTGTTCTGGATGCTCATTTTTCCAGCCGAGAAACAGTCGAACCCTCCTGGCCCGTCCACGACATTCAAAATACGCGGTGGCGGCACATTGGACCTTGAAGATATCGAATCTTCAGCCGATACCGTTGTAGGTGGACAAGAAGTCAAGGACATCACCGCAAAACGAGTCCGCCACATTCCCTCTGGTGGGAGAACCGGTGGCGGGAATGATCGCGGCTTACCAATCAACGATAGTTAACGCGCGCGTGATTGGCTACCCTGTCGGCATTAGAATAGATGACAGACGTAGGGCCGCTATCGACCGCTTTCATTCGGATGCGCACACGCTCCTTGAAGCGGGGACTGACTCGCATGTTACTGCGAAGCGCGTGACACATCATCCAGCGGCGGACCAGCCAAACGAAGATAAGTCCCATGCACCTCGCAAATACTTCGGCGGCTTCAGCTTTTCTAAGGGCGATCACCTGAAGAAGTAGAGTTGGTTTTGCCAGGTAATTTTTCATCGGTTCCCGAGCCTAAGCTCCTTCTCCTACCCTCCCCCTCGGGGAGAGCATTTCCTCCCTTACTTCGTGCCGTAGGCGAGGGTGGGGGGGTCGGCGGCTTCGACGCGGATGGCGCGGGCGCCGGGGAGGCCGGGGAAGCGCGGCCACAGGCCCTGGACGAGGGCGTCGCGGCTGCCGGCGGACTTGCCGCTCTCCTGCTCGTAGATCCAGTAGTTGCGGAGCACGATCGGCACGTAGCCCCGGGTCTCCCAATAAGGGATGGACTCGATGTAGAGCAAAGGATCGCCGCGGTCGAAGCGGCGGTTGTTCCACTCGGCGACCGGAACCGGGCCGGCATTGTAGGCGGCGATCACCTTGGGCAGCAGCCCGCCCGTCGCGTAGGAATCGCGCAGACCCTCGATGAAGGTCTGGCCGAACTCCATGTTCGAGGCGGGGTTGGTGAGGAGGGCGGGGCTGAACGCCTCGCCCCGCGCGCGGGCGATATCGCCGGCGGTGCCGGGCCTCACCTGGAGCAGGCCGGTGGCGCCGGCGGGGCTGACGACGGCGGTGCGGAAGCTCGATTCCTGAAGCGCGTGGGCGAAGACCAGCGACTGGTCCACCCGCCAGCCGCGGCTCGGCTGCCAGTCCGGCCGGGGATAGCGCGCGGCGATGTTGACGCGGGCGCCGGCCGGCGCGTTGTGGGCGAGCCAGAATTGGGTGCCGGGAAGGCTGAGGTCGGCGGCGAGGTGGAGCAGCGCATCGTGGTCGGCCGCGCCGCCGATCCGCGCCTGGTGGCGGATGAACTGGTCGGCGAGGTCGATCTCGCCCAGCTCGGCGAAGGCGATGGCGGCGCGGACGTTGGGCTTTCCGGCGATCGGCCGCCACTCGGCGTCGCGATAATTGTGCAGCCCTTCGAAATTGGCGGTGCGGATGCCGAGCGCGCTGGCGGCGAGGAGGCCGTAGAAGGTTTCCTTCGACGCGGCGGCGGCGCGCAGTCGGCCCTGGACGCGCTCGGGCTTGCCGCACATCAGGTCGGCGCGGGCGGCCCAATAATGGCCGGCGGCGGCCAGCTCGTCGTCGGACGTGCGGGCGGCGACGTCGGCGAAGGCGTCGGCGGCCTCGCCGCACCGCTTCATCCGCCAGGCGGCGAGGCCGGAGACCCAGGCGGCCTGCACCGCCCAGTCACCCCGCCCGGGGCGCGCCTGCTCTGCGAGGCGGTAGGCGGCGGCATCGTCGCCGACGATGTAATAGGACCAGGCGATGCGCTGGCGGAACTCGGCCTGGGCCTCGGCGGTGAGCTCCTCCTGGTGCGGGGCGAACGCGGCCTCGGCGTCCGAGGGGCGGTTGTCGACGATGAGCGGCTGGATCAGCGAGTCGACGAGGGTCGCGGCGGCGTCGCGCGGCGCGCCGTCGGCGCGGCCGCGGCGGGGCTGGCTCCCCTGCCAGAGCATCTTCTGGGGCTGCGGCAGCGGCGGCAGCTCGGTCGCGCCGCGGGTCGCGGCCAGGCGGGCGAGCTGGTCGGCTTTGGGCAGATCGGGGGCGCGGTTGACGAGCGCAACGAGCGGCTCGATCTCCACCTTGGGCGAGCCCTTGGCGAGATAGAGCTCCGCCCGCAGCGCGTTGTGCAGGGGGCCGTCGGGAACGGTGTCCAGCCGGGTGGCGGCGCCGAGCCAGTCGCCGGCGCGGAGGGCGGCGAGGATCTCGCGATAGGCGATGCGCTGCGCGTCGGTCATCGCCGATGCGGCGGCGGGCCCGGCGCCGTCGGCGGCCAGAGCGGGCGCGGCGGGGAAGGCGATGGCCGCGGCGAGCAGAAGCGTGCGCAGCTTGATCATCGGTTCACCTCTTCGATCAGCCTCTGGAGATCGGCCCAGGCATGGGCTTTGAGGGCGGGCTGGTTGAGCAGGAAGGACGGCGCGAGGGTGACGATCGCCTTCACCGGGCCGGCATGGGTGGCGATCTCGTGCCAGCGGCCGCGCGCCTGCACGAGCGGCAGGCCGACGAGCGCCTTCGAGCAGGCGTCGCCGAGCAGCAGCACCGCCTTGGGCATGGCGAGGCCGATATGGTGCCGGGCGAGCGCCGCGCAGCTTTGCGCGCCTTCCGTGCCGAAGCGGCCGTCGGGCGAGCGCAGGCAGGACAGGGCCGCGAGATAGATGGAGGCGCGGTCGCGGCCGATCGCCGCCAGCATCCGGTCGAACAGGCGCCCCGCCTCGCCGGAGATGAGGGTCCCGCTGGTGCAATCCTCGCCGGTCGGCATGTCGGCGACGATCATCAGGCCGGCGGCGGGATCGCCCGACGGGCAGATGCGCGGCGCGCCGGGGGAGGCGAAGGGTAGGCCCGGGGCATCGGCGAGCCAGGCGCGGAACAGGTCGAGCTGGTCGGGAAGCGGCGCCTCGGCGGCGGCGGCGGGCGAGGCGTCCGGCGCGGCGGGCGCCCCGCCCGGCGCGGGCCTCGGCTTCAGCCAGTCGCGCGGCCCCTCGTCGACGAGCGCGTCGAGCCCGGCGTCGCTCCACCATTGAAGGACGCTCGCTGCCGCCTCGGCGGCCGTAAAGTCGCTTTCCCGCTCCATTCCCGCCGCTATTGGGGGTGCAAGCGGCCGGGCTGGTCAACCCGAAAATCAGCATCTATCTGCCAGACGTTGGGTGCCTGCGGCGAGAGGAGCTTCGATCCATGGCTGAACGGGAGTCGATGGCCTACGACGTGGTGATCGTCGGCGCCGGTCCCGCGGGCCTCGCCGCCGCGATCCGCCTGAAGCAGCTCGCCGCGGAGGCGGAGCGCGAGCTTTCCGTCTGCATCCTCGAGAAAGGCTCCGAGGTCGGCGCGCACATCCTCTCCGGCGCGGTCGTCGACCCACGGGCTATGGACGAGCTGATCCCCGACTGGCGCGAGCTTGACAGCCCGCTGACCGTGCCGGTGACCGAGAACCACCACTGGGTGCTGACCAGGGCGCGCAGGTTCAGCCTGCCGCACCTGATGACGCCGCCCTTCATGCACAACAAGGGGACGTTCACCGTCTCGCTCGGCAACCTCTGCCGCTGGCTGGCGGGCCAGGCGGAGGCGCTGGGCGTGGAGATCTTCCCCGGCTTCGCGGCGGCGGAAGTGCTGTACCGCGAGGACGGCTCCGTGAAGGGCGTCGCCACCGGCGACATGGGCGTCGCCCGGGACGGCAGCCGCAAGGCCGACTACCAGCCCGGCATGGAGCTTCACGGCCGCTACACCTTCTTCGCGGAAGGGGCGCGGGGGCACCTCACCAAGCAGCTCAAGCGTCAGTTCGCGCTCGACGAGGAGAGCGAGCCGCAGGTCTACGGCATCGGCCTCAAGGAGCTTTGGGACCTCGCGCCGGGCAAGCACGTGCCGGGCCGGGTCATCCACACCCAGGGCTGGCCGCTGGACGACGCCTGGGGCGGGGGGTTCCTCTACCACCAGGCAGAGAACCAGGTGGCGATCGGCTTCGTCGTCGCCCTGAACTACCGCAACCCCTATCTCTCGCCGTTCGAGGAGTTCCAGCGCTGGAAGCAGCATCCCGCGATCCGCGAGGTGCTGGAGGGCGGGCGGCGAGTGTCCTACGGAGCGCGGGCGATCAACGAGGGCGGCTGGCAGGCGGTGCCCAGGCTCGCCTTCCCCGGCGGCGCGCTGATCGGCTGCGCCGCGGGCTTCGTCAACGTGCCGCGGATCAAGGGCAGCCATACGGCGATGAAGTCGGGCATGCTGGCGGCGGAGGCGGCGTTCGCGGCGGTCGCCGGCGACCGGGCGGGCGACCGGCTCGACTCCTATGACGAGGCGCTGCGCACGAGCTGGGTCGCGGACGAATTGAAGATGGTCCGCAACGTCGAGCCGATGGTGGCGAAGTTCGGCGGCACGGCGGGGACGCTGCTCGCCGGCATCGACATGTGGATGCGCTATCTGAAGATCGGGCTTCCGTTCACGATGCGGCACCATCCCGACCACGAGACCTTGTGGCGGCGCGACCTCGTCCGGCCGATCGACTATCCCAAGCCGGACGGGGTGATCAGCTTCGACCGTCTCTCCTCGGTCTTCGTCTCCAACACCAATCACGAGGAGGACCAGCCGGTCCACCTCACCTTGCGGGACCCCGCGATCCCGACCGAGATAAACCTTCCCGTCTATGCCGGGCCGGAGCAGCGTTACTGCCCGGCGGGAGTCTACGAGTTCGTCGAGGAGGGCGGGCGGGAGCGCCTGCAGGTCAACGCCCAGAATTGCGTCCACTGCAAGACCTGCGACATCAAGGACCCGACCCAAAACATCAACTGGGTCGTCCCCGAGGGCGGGGGAGGGCCCAATTATCCCAACATGTAGGCGCCTCGCTCTCGCCGCCGCGGCGCTGCTGGCGCCGGCCGCGGCCGGGGCGACGCCGACGCCCGACGCCGCCCTCGCCGCCTACGTCCAGGCCCGAGCCGCCGACAGCGCCGGCGATCCGGACCTCGCCGCCCGGCGCTTCGCCGCCGCCCTCGCCCTCGCCCCGGGCGACGCCCTGCTCGCCGACCGGGCGCTGAGCCAGGCGGTCGCCGCCGGCAACGCGCCGGTCGCGCTCGCCGCCGCCCGGGCGCTCGACCGGCTCGGCAAGCTCACCCCCGAGGGCCGGCTGCTGCTGCTCGGCGAGGCGCTCAAGGCGCGGCGCTGGGCGGCCGCCGAGGCCCAGGCCGACGCCCTCCAGCGCGACGAGGTCTTCTCCTTCATGGCGCCGATCCTGCGCGCCTGGGCGGTGCAGGGGAGCGGCAAGGGCGACCCGCTGGCGCTGCTCGCGCCGGGGCGCGGCCCCTCGCTCGCCGCCGCCTACGCCGCCGAGCAGCGGCCGCTCCTCCTGCTCGCCCGCGGCCGGCGGGAAGAGGCGGTTGCGGCGGTCGCACCGCTTCTCGGCGACGACGGCGCGGGCTCGGAGCGGGTGCGGATCGCGCTCGCCGCCGGCCTCGCCCGCGGCGGCGCGCGCGCCCAGGCGCTGAAGCTGCTCGACGGCGACAGCGAGCCGCTCGCCGCCGCCCGAGCCGCGATCGCCGCCGGCCGGCGCCTGCCCAACGCGGCGACGGGCGCTCCGGCCGGCGTCGCCGACTTCCTCGTCAGGGTCGCCGCCGACCTCCAGTCGCAGCAGGTGCCCGATCTGGCGCTGAGCTTCGCCAGGCTGGCGACCTTCCTCGACCCGTCGAACAGCGAGGCGTGGCTTCTCGTCAGCGACGTCCTCGCCGGCCGGGGCCGGCAGGCGGCGGCCCTCGCCGCGCTCGGCCGGGTCGCGCCCGACGACGCCTATGCCGCCGCGGCCGCCGACCGGCGGCTCGCACTCCTCGTCGGCAGCGGCCGCGGGGCGGAGGCGATCGCCCAGGCCCGCGCCGCAGTCGGGCGGGGCGGCGACACCGAAGGCTGGACCCGCCTCGGCGGCCTGCTCAGCGAGGCCGGCCAGTATGACGCCGCCGCCGACGCCTTCGCCCGCGCGCTGTCGCTGCGCGACGCCGCCCAGAGGGAGCCCGCCTGGGCCCTGGAGCTGCTGCAGGGCACGGCGCTGACCCGGGCGGGCAAATGGGGCGCGGCGCGCGACGCCTTGACCCGCGCCTACAAGCTCGCCCCCGACCAGGCGGTGGTGCTGAACGTGCTCGGCTATTCCCAGCTCGAGCGGCGCGAGAACCTCGCCGAGGCAGAGCGGCTGATCCGCGAGGCGAGCCGACTCCAGCCCGACGATCCGGCGATCACCGATTCGCTCGGCTGGGCCTATTACGTGCGCGGCGAGCTGCCCAAGGCGGTGGAGCTGCTCGAGCGCGCCGCGCGCGGCCAGCCCGCCGACGCCGCGATCAACGAGCATCTCGGCGACGCTTATTACGCCGCGGGGCGGCGCTACGAGGCGCGCTACGCCTGGCGCGCCGCCCTCGTCGCGGCCGAAGGCGGGGCGGCCGAGCGGCTGCGCGCCAAGATCGACCTCGGCCTCAGGCCGGACCTCGCCGCCCCCTGATGCGCGAGATCGCTTATGCCAAGCTGAACCTCGCGCTGGAAGTGCGGGGGCGGGAGGCGGACGGCTATCACAGCCTCGACACCCTGTTCGCCTTCGCCGAGGCGGGCGACCTGCTCGACGCCGCCCCCGCCGAGGCCCTGTCGCTCGAGATCACCGGCCCGTTCGCCGGCGCCCTCGCCGCCGAGCCCGACAATCTCGTCCTTCGGGCGGCGCGGATGCTCCGGGACCTCTACGCGGTGCGCGAGGGGGCGGCGCTGACGCTCGACAAGCGCCTGCCGGTCGCGGCCGGGCTCGGCGGCGGCTCGGCCGACGCGGCGGCGGCGCTGCGGCTCCTGTCGCGCCTCTGGCGGATCGACGCGGGGGAGGGGGACCTGCTCGCCTTGGCCGCGCGGCTCGGCGCCGACGTCCCCGCCTGCTTCCTCTCCCGCACCGTTCGCGGCACCGGCCGCGGGGACGTCCTCCATCCGGCGCCGCCGGAGCATCGCGGCGCCCCCGTCCTGATCGTCAATCCGGGCGTGCCGCTGTCGACGGCGGAGGTGTTCCGCCGCTGGGACGGGCGGCGCGGCGGCGGCAACGACCTCGAGCCGGCGGCGATCGCTCTCGTGCCCGCGATCGCCGAGGTGCTGGACGCGCTCCGTGCCGGCCCGGCCGCCCGCCTCGTGCGCATGTCGGGCTCCGGCGCCAGCTGCTTCGCCCTCTATGCCGCGGAGGGGGAGCGGGACGCCGCGAGCGCACAGATCGCCTCCGCTCATCCCGCCTGGTGGCGGCTCGCCAGCCGTCTCAGGTGATCCGCCCGTCCCGGCGGGGGACAGGCCAGGCGGGGCCTTAACCATCCGACAGCGCACTTTTGCGTGGTGGCACGTTCCTTGCTGCCGCGAACGCGACGAGTCGACGCCGTGCCCCGTGCCCGGCGGACATTCGCCGGCACGGTCCCTTCGGATCGCGAGAGCGGGCAAGGCGCCGTGGTGCGTGTTGGGGCCGGCCGCCCCTTCAAAGGGCGGCCGGCCCATTTTTCTGGCGACAGGCGCCCGGCCAGGCGGCAAGCAGGGACGATGTTCGACCTGAGCCTGGAAGGGGGCGCCGCCCGCCTCATTCTCAACCGTCCCGAGGCGCGCAACGCCATCCCCGCCGACGCCTGGCGGGGGCTCGGCGACACCGCCCGCGCCGCCGCCGCAGCCGGCGCGGGGCTGCTCGTCGTTGAGGGCGCCGGATCCGCCTTCTGCGCCGGCGCCGACCTCTCCGATTTCGCCGCGATGCGCGGCGCACCGGAGCGCGTCGCCGAGTTCCGCCTGGCGATGCGCGAAGGCCTGGACGCACTCGCCGCGCTTCCCATCCCGACGATCGCGCGGGTGGAGGGCCCGTGCTTCGGCGCCGGAGTCGCGCTCGCGCTCGCCTGCGACCTCCGCCTGGCGGGCCCCGCGGCGAGCTTCGCGATCACTCCGGCGAAGCTCGGCATCTCCTATCCGCAGGAGGACGTGCATCGCCTCGTCGCGCTGGTCGGGCCGGGACAGGCCTCGCGCCTGCTCCTCACCGCCTTGCCGGTCGGCGCCGCGGAGGCCCATCGCATCGGCCTCGCCGAGCTGTGCATGGAGGACATGGAGGCGGAGCTCGCCCGCCTCTGCGCCGCGATCCTCGCCGGCCACCGAGAAAGCCACGCCTCGCTCAAGCGTGCCGTCGCCCTCGCGGCGCGCGGCGTCGTCGCCGACCCCGAGCAGGACCGCGCCTTCGACGCGCTCATCGTCTCGGAGACGGAAGGCTAGCGGGCCGACGAGCGAGGTTGCAGCCGCCCGCCGGATCGGGGAGATAGCGGCCATGAACACGCGCCTCCTCCTCCTCCTCGCCCCGCTGCTCCTCCCCGCCGCCTGCGGCGACCCCAAGGCGAGCCGCCAGGAGGCCGAGGCTGCACAGGCGGCGGGCGCCGGCGGCGACGACCGGATCGATTGCGCGGTCAACGGCGCCGTCGCCTTCGAGCGGGTCTGCTCGGTCGAGCGCGAGTCGGGCGCGGATGGCTTGATCCTCACCGTCCGCCACCCGAGCGGCGGATTCCGCCGGCTCAAGGTGACCAGGGACGGCCGCGGCGTCATTCCCGCCGACGGCGCCGAAGGGGCCACGGTCACCATCCTCGACGACCGCCACATCGAGGTGGCGATCGGCACCGACCGCTACCACCTTCCCGCCACCGTCGGGAAGTGACCGGGCGGCCCATCCTCACCGCCGCCGCGATGCGCGGGGCGGAGGCCGAGGCGATCGCCGCCGGCACGCCGGTCGAGACGCTGATGGAGCGCGCCGGGACCGCCGCCGCCGAGGCTATCCTTCGCTTCGCCGGCATCGTGCCCGCGCTCGTCCTGTGCGGGCCGGGCAATAATGGCGGCGACGGCTACGTCGTCGCGCGCCGGCTTCGCGAGCGGGGGCTTGACGTCCGAGTGGCGGCGCTCGGCGAACCGGCGAGTCCCGCCGCGCGAACGGCGAAGGCGGCGTGGGCCGGCCCGGTCGCGACGCTGGCGGAGGCGGCGCCGGCGCCGCTTCTGGTCGACAGCCTGTTCGGCATCGGCCTCTCCCGCCCGCTGGACGAACCGGCCTGGCGGCGGCTCGCGGCGCTCGCCGCGGTCGCCCGGCTGCGGGTGGCGATCGACCTGCCCAGCGGCGCCGCGACCGACGACGGCCGCCTCCTCTCGCCGGTGCCGTATTTCGACCTCACCGTCACCTTCGGCGCCCTGAAGCCCTCACACCTGCTCCAGCCGGCGGCCCGCCACGTCGGCCGCCTCGCCGTCGCCGACATCGGCGTGGACCCCGGTGCCGGGGCGGACGGTGGGCTGCACGAGATCGGCCGGCCGCGGCTGCGCCCGCCGGGCCCGGCGGACCACAAATATACGCGCGGCCACCTGCTCGTCGTCGGCGGCGCGATGCCGGGCGCCGCGGCACTGGCGGCGTCGGCGGCCCTCCGCTCCGGCACCGGCTACGTCACCCTCGCAGGCGAAGCAGGGACGGTCCCCGACGCGGTGGTCCGCCGGCCGCTCGCCGCGCTCGACGAGCTGCTCGCCGGCCGGCTCGGCGCCGTTCTGATCGGGCCCGGTTTCGGCCGCGACGCCGCGGCACGGGCGCTCCTGCGCAAGGCGATGGCGGCGCCCCACCCCTTGCTCCTCGACGGCGACGCGCTTCGCCTCGCTGCCGAGGAAGGGTGGCCGGCGCGGCCTGCGGGGGCGACCGTCGCGACGCCGCATGCCGGGGAGTTCGCCGCCGCCTTCGGGGATGAAGGCGGCAAGATCGAGGCGGCCCGGGCGGCGGCTTCGCGCACCGGGGCGGTGATCGTCTACAAGGGGGCCGACACGGTCGTCGCGGGACCGGACGGACCCGCCGTGATAAGCGCCGCGCCCTCGCACTGGCTGGCCAGCGCGGGCACCGGAGACGTCCTCGCGGGAGTGATCGCCGGACGGCTCGCCTCGGGCCTCCCGGCTTTCGAGGCGGCCTGCGCCGGGGTCTGGCTGCACGGGCGCGCGGCGCAGCTCGCCGGCCCCGGCCTCATCGCCGACGACCTCCCCCTCCACCTCCCGGCCGCGCTCGCCTCGTGCCTCTAGCCGAGCAAATCGTCCGCCTCGCCGCGCGCGGGGACGGGGTGACGGAGAGCGGCCGCTTCTTCCCGCTCACCGCGCCAGGCGACCTCGTCGGCGCCGACGGCATGGTCGTGCCCGGGCCCCATCGCCGAGCGCCCCCCTGCCGACACTTCCCCGAATGCGGCGGGTGCCAGCTCCAGCAGGTCGACGACGCGGCCTATGCGCAATATCTCGCCGAGCGCATCGCCTCGGCGCTCGCCGCCCAGGGCCTCGCCGCCCCGGCGATGCGGGCGCCGCACATCTCGCCGCCGAACAGCCGCCGCCGCGCCTCGCTGCATGCCGAGCGGCGGGGAAGGGCGGTGCTGCTCGGCTTCAACGCCGAGGCGAGCCACCGCATCGTCGACATGCGCGAGTGTCATATCCTCCGTCCCGAGCTGTTCGCCCTCGTCGCGCCGCTGCGCGACCTGCTCGGGCGGCTGCTCGGCCCGCGCGGCCATGGCGGCGTCAGGATGACCCTCGCCGACCAGGGCGTCGACCTGCTGCTCGAGAAGGTGGCGGCGGACGGCCTCGAGGCGGCGGAAGCGCTGTCGGCCTTCGCCGAGCGCCATCGCCTCGCCCGCCTCGCCGTCGACGACGGCTATGGGGCCCAGACGCGGTGGGAGCCGGAGCCGGTCACCGTCACGCTCGGCGGCGTCGCCGTGGCGCTGCCGCACGGCGCCTTCCTCCAGGCGACGGCGGAAGGGGAGGCGGCGCTGGTCGCCGCCGTCCGGGAGGCGGTGGGCGGGGCGTCGACGGTCGCCGACCTGTTCGCCGGCCTCGGCACCTTCGCGCTCGCCATGGGGAAGCGGGTGCTCGCCGCGGAAGGGGCGAGGGACGCCGCGCTGGCGCTCAAGGCGGCGGCGGGGCGGGCGCAGCGCCAGGTCTTCGTCGATCACCGCGACCTCTTCCGCCGCCCGCTCGACGCCGCCGAGGCGGGCCGGTTCGAGGCCGTCATCCTCGACCCGCCGCGCGCCGGGGCGAGGGACCAGGTCGCGATTCTCGCCTGCTCGGCGGTGCCTCGCCTCGCCTACGTCTCGTGCAACCCCGCCACCTTCGCCCGCGACGCGAAGACGCTCGTCGAGGGCGGCTACCGCCTCGAGTGGGTGCAGCCGGTAGGCCAGTTCCGCTGGTCCACCCACGTCGAGCTCGTCGCCGCCTTCACCCTCGGCCTGGGCGCACCGGCCATTTAGAGGCCGCCCCTCGCCGCCTCAGCCGTGGACGTGCATGCCCAGCAGCGCCATGCCGGCGTGGAGGGTGAGGGCGGCGAGGCAGAGCGAGCCGCCGAGGAACAGCAGGAAGCGCCAACGCACCACGTTGACGGTCGCCTGGACGAGGCTGTGGGCGATGCGGAAGGCGACATAGGCCCAGCCGAGCCAGAGGTTCCAGCCGCCGCCCACCCCCATCAGCGCGAGGCTGAGGGCAACCGCGTAGAACAGGGTCGGCTGCTCCATCAGATGGTTGAAATTGTGCGCCTTCCACTGGACGCTCGGCTCGACCACGCCGTCGAGGTCGCCGCCCTTGCTGCCGACCCGGCCCTTGAGGCTGATCCCCTTGCGCGCCATGGCTGGAAAGCGGACGGCGTACATCCACGTCATCATGACCAGCGACCAGGCGACGAGCGCCACGACCGGCGCGAGTATCGGACTGTGCATCTTTCGCCTCCCCCGAGGCGAAGCAGAGTGACGCGGGCGGCGGCGCATGTCAAAAACGCCCCCGAACCGGACCCGGCGAGGAGTGTAATCGTGGCCCAGCTTTCAAGGATTCTCGCGCTCGGAGCGGCCGCCGCGGCCTCCGTCGCCCAGGCCCAGCCGGCGCGGCCGCCGGCGCGCGCCCCGCAGCCGGTGCAGCAGCAGCCGCCGGCGGCGCGACCTCCTCAGGCGCCGCCGCAGGGCCCGCACATCCCGACGCGCATCGCGGCGCGGACCCTGGTCGGCCTCTGCGCGCAGGACAACGGCGCCTGCCTCACCTACGTGCTCGGCGCCGCCGACGCCTTTTCCAGTGCGCTCGTCGCCGCCGGCCGCCCGCCGGTCTTCTGCTTCCCGGCCGGCACCACCAACCAGCAGGTCGCCCAGAGCGCGGTCCAGTATCTCAGGGCGCGGCCGCAGGAAGGCGGCAACAACGCGGCCCTGTCGCTCCTCGCCGCCTTCACCGCCATCTATCCCTGTCCGAGATAGAAGGGACGGTCAGTCGCTGGCTTATTCCACCGTCGGAGAGGATCCCGGTCCGCTGCCGATCGAAACGAACTCCGAACCGGAATCGTATCTCTCGACTCCGAGCCAATACCTAATTTCAGCAACTGTTGTTCCAGTCGAACAAGTCGTATCCTGACGCTGAACATCCCTGCGGCAGTAGGAACAGGTGCCGCGATCGTGGAGGCGGGGCATGGCGACGCGGCTTCAAGCTGTGGTGGAACTTCTTGCCGACGCGGGAAGAAGTGGCGCGTTCGACTATTCCTCGCATATCGCGCCGCTCAGCGGCGGCGGGTTCGTCGTTACGTGGGGAGGCGCATTCGACGGCGTCCGCGCCCGCATCTTCGACTCGGCTGGCGTGGCGCTGGGGGATGAATTCGCCGTCGGCCCGCTGTGGGGCGTGGACGGCTTCGCCGTTACCGCTCTGGCTTCGGGCGGATTCGCGATCACCTGGCTCGAGCGGCCGGATTCCTCCCCGGCGCAGCTGAAGGCGCAGATCTACGACCCGGCCGGCGCCCAGGTCGGCGGGCCGATCACGGTGTCGGCGGACGCCGTTTTCGCCGCTCCGGCCATCGCCGGCCTCGACTCGGGCGGTTTCATCGTCGCTGTGCCGGGGCAGTCCGGCACCATCGTCGCCTATCGCTACGATTCGGCCGGCAATCCGGTCGGCGCGGGGTTCGAGGTGGCGGCGGCGCTCGGGGCGTCGGAGCCCGATGTGGTGGCCACCCCCGGTGGCGGCTTCGTCGTCGCCTGGCACAGCTATCCTCCCGAAGGGGGCCAGGAGGACGTCCATCTTCGCCGGTTCGACGCGGCCGGCACCGCGTTGGGGGACACGGCGGCGGTCGCGATCGGGCTCGTCCCGCAGGCTCAGGCCGACCTGACGGTGCTCGCGTCCGGCGCGGTGGTGGTGAGCTGGTCGGAATTCGGCGCCGACGGAGCAGATGTCTATTATCGCCTTCTCGGCGCCGACGGCACCCTCGGCGCCGCCTCGATCGCCCATGATCCGGCCGGGGACCAGCGCAAACCGTCGGTCGCCGCTTTGCCCGACGGCGGGTTCATCATCGCCTGGGACGATAGGACGGGGCAGGGGCTGGACACGAGCGGCGTCGCCATCCGAGCGCAGCGCTTCGACGCCGTCGGCAACAGGGTCGGCGATCCGTTCGATCTCAACGGCTACAAATATGGCGACCAGTCCAACGTCGACCTCGTCACGCTCGCCGACGGTACGCTCGCCGCCGTCTATCGCGACGCGGGGACGGAATCCCCCGGCCCGAACCCCGGCGCGCGGGTCGACCTGTTCCATCTCGCCACCGTCGTCGAGACGGCGGGAGGCGCGGGCGGGGAGAATTTTGCAGGCACCGCCGCGCCGGACGACATGTCCGGCAATGGCGGGGACGACGTGCTGAGCGGTGCCGCGGGTGACGATCGCCTCTCCGGCGGCGACGGCGACGACACGATCGCCGGCGGCGACGGTGAGGATCGTATCGAGGGCGGCGCGGGCGCCGATCACCTGGAAGGCGGTCGCGGCGACGATCTCCTTCTCGGCGGCGAGGGCGACGATGTTCTCGTCTACTCGGCCGACGGATCCGCGGCCGGCTTCGACCGACTGGAAGGGGGCGGCGGGAACGACACCCTCATCGCCTACCTTCGCGACTTCCAACAGGGCGACAACGTAGCGACCTTGCTCGGCGGCGACGGCGATGACCTCTTCCAGGTGGACTGGGGGTTCAACTTCCGGCCGGCGAGCAGCACCTTGGTCATCGAGGGCGGCGCCGGCACCGACACGATCGAAAGCTCGATCAGCTTCACGCTGCCGGCCGACGTCGAGCGGCTGGTTCTGACCGGCAACCACTTCATCGACGGCACGGGCAGAAGCGGCGACGACGTGCTGATCGGCAACCAGGCCCCGAATACCCTGAGCGGCCTGGCGGGCAACGACATCCTGCAAGGCGGCGACGGCAATGATACCCTCAACGGCGGGCAGGGCAATGACCGGCTCGACGGGGGCGCCGGCGCGGACTCGATGGACGGCGGCGAGGGCGACGATGTTTATGTGATCGACGATCCTTCCGACTCGGTGTCGGAGCAGCTCTCCCAGTCCGGCGGTTTCGACACGGTCGAGAGCTCGATCGGCTACACCTTGCCCTACGGCGTGGAGCGGCTGGTGCTGACCGGCGGCGCGGCGATCGACGGGACCGGCAGCGGCGGCAACGACGTGCTGGTCGGCAACGACGCAGCCAACACCTTGCTCGGCCAGGGCGGGAACGACACGCTCGACGGCGCCGGCGGGGCCGACGTGCTGAAGGGCGGCGACGGCAACGACGTCTATCTCGTCGGCAGCACGGACGACCAGGTGGTCGAGCTTGCCGGGCAGGGCATCGACGAGGTTCGCACCTCGTTGGGCAGCAAGACGGATTATGCGCAGCTCTACGTTCTTCCGGACAATGTCGAGAACCTGACCGGCACCTCGGCTTCGGCGCAGGGGGTTCGTGGCAACGGGCTCGACAACGTCGTGACGATGGGCGGCGGCAACGACCTCATCGTGCTCGACGACGGCGGCAACGACCGTGCGAACGGCGGCGGCGGCAACGACTTCATCTATTACGGCGCGGCCTGGACCACTGCCGACAAGACGGACGGCGGGGCGGGGACCGACACGGTCGGGCTGATGGGGAGCTACAGCTTCACCTTCGCGGCCGACAGCCTGGTCGGCGTCGAGCGGCTGGCGCTCTACACCGGCCAGCCTGGCGCGGGCGGCACGGCGAACAGCTATGCCATCACCATGGTCGACGCGAACGTGGCGCCGGGGCTGCAATTCTTCGTCACCGCGGCCTCGCTCGCCGCCTCGGAGAGCCTGGTGTTCAACGGCTCGGCGGAGAGCGACGGCAGCTTCACCCTGCTGTCGGGCGCCGGGGCGGACATATTGGTCGGCGGCGCGGGCGGCGACTATCTCGCCGGCGGGGCGGGGGCGGACCAGCTCTACGGCCTGGGCGGCGACGACGGGCTCTACGGCGGGCTCGGCGCGGACCAGCTTCGCGGCGGCGCCGGGCGCGACTGGTTCCGCTACGAGAGCGCGTCGGAATCGACCGCGGCGGCGATGGACCGGATCGCCGACTTCCAGGCGGGCGAGAAGATCGACCTCTCGGCGATCGACGCGGACTCGATCGCGGGCGGCAACCAGGCCTTCGCCTTCATCGGCTCGGACGCGTTCCACAACGTCGCCGGCGAGCTCAGGGTAAGCGAGTCCAACGGCAGCTGGTTCGTCGAGGGCGACGTCGACGGCGACGGCGCCGCCGACCTCGTCATCCAGGTCGACACAATCCTCGCCCACCCCCTGGGCGCAAGCGACTTCGTCTTCTGAGCGGGGAAGCGACGGTCTCTCGCGGACCGTCGCCCCGTCGCGGGCCCCGTCAAGCGACAGTCCCCCGCTCGAGCTGCGTCAGTCCTGCGCGAACAGCCTGGCGAAGCGCCGCGGTTCGCGGTCCTTCCACAGGCCGCGATGATAGGCGTCGCTGGCGAGGAGCGGCATGACGCTGGTCGCCTCGGCGAACACCATCTGCTCCAGCGCCGTCGAAACCTTGCCCCAGCTCGCCGCCTCCTGGAGGGTGGAGGAGGAGCAGGCGCCGTCGCGGACGTCGGCGACGGTGATCTGGACGGCATATTTGTGGACCTCGACGTCGTCGTGGCCGAGGATCTCGGCGCAGACGACCGTGTCCTGGGTGAAGTTCTTCGGCACCCCGCCGCCGATCATCAGCAGGCCGGTGGTGCCCGCCTCGATCTTGAGCTGGGTCAGCTCGCGGAAGTCGGCGATGGCGTCGAGCACCATGTACGGCTTGCCCGCCTTCATCGCGTCGACCTGATGCTTGACCAGGCCGAAGCCGGCGGAGCTGTCGACGAAGGCCGGGCAGAAGATCGGCACGTCATGCTCGTAGGCGAGCTTGACGAGGCTGTTCTCCTTCTTGCCGTGGGTCATGAGCCACTTGCCCATCTCGCGGATGAACGCGCGCGAGCTGTACGCCTTGGGCTCGAGCGCATTGGCGATGTCGCCGATCGTGTGATCGGTCTCCTGCAGCTTCTCCTCGTCGATATAGGTATCGTAGATGCGGTCGATGTAGAGCGAGCGCAGGGTATCGTCGTCAGGAATCTCAAGAGCTTGGTAGTGCTTGTGGCCAAGCGCTTCGAAGAAATCCATGTCGACGATGGTGGCTCCGGTGGCGACGATCGCGTCGACCATGTTGTTGCGCACCAGCTCGGCATAGAGGTCCATGCAGCCGCCGGCGGAGGTCGAGCCGGCGATGACGAGGATGATCGAGCAATCGCGGTCGCCGAGCATCTGGTTGTAGATGTCCGCGGCGCGGCCGAGGTCGCGCGAGGTGAAGCTCATCTTCTTCATCGCATCGACGATGGGCCGAGCGTCGAAGCTGGTGATGTCGATATGCTCGACGACGGTGGAGAGCAGTTCGGCCTTGCGGGTGTCGTTGATCTTGGGCTGGTCGTTCATCTTCGATTCCATCACTTCAGTCATGAACCGACGTCGTTCGGGGACGCGGAAACCCGTTCGGTCCTCCCCGCGGGAGGTATTTCCCCCTCCATGAAAAGGAGGGGTCAGGGGTGGGTCGCGACCGCGTAGCGGGCGGTTCGGCGGCCCGCGCCGGCCGCTACCCACCCCCATTCCCCTCCCTCCCAAGGAGGGGAGGCCCGCCTAGACCATGATCGCTTCAGGCTGGATCAGCCTGAAGCGTGAATCATGGTCCAGACATATATCGAGAGCCTGATTCACGCCTCAGGTTGAAACGCCACCGGCGTTTCAACCTAAGACGATCAGGCTCTAGAGCTGGACCACGTTGTTCCGGGCGACCTCGCGGGCGTCCCCGCCGTAGAGCGTCGCCATCGGCTCGTCCTCCACCGCGACCTTCTGGACGGCGCCGAAGCCGTTGAAGGCGGTGCGCATCGCGCACCCATAGGCGCCGAGCATGCCGATCTCGATATAGTCGCCCCGCCCGACGTCGGCCGGGAGGTGGAACGGCCCCGCCATGTGGTCGAGGTCGTCGCAGGTCGGCCCGTAGAAGCTGAACGGCATGTCGCGCGCGTCCGATTCCTCCTCGCGCACCAGCCGCACCGGGAAGCGCCAGCCGATATGGGCGGCGTCGAACAGCGCCCCGTAGGCGCCGTCGTTGATGTAGAGCTGGTCGCCCCGGCGCTTCTCGACGCGGACGAGGACGCTCGCATATTCGGCGCACAGCGCACGGCCCGGCTCGCACCACAGCTCCGCCGAATAGGAAACCGGGAGGCTCTCGAACGCGCGCGAGATGACGTCGAAATAGGCTTCCAGCGCCGGAGGCTCCATGCCCGGATAGACGGAAGGGAAGCCGCCGCCGACGTCGACGATGTCCACCGTCACCGCCGCCTCGACGATGGCGGCGCGGACGCGCTCCATCGCCTCGGCATAAGCGGCCGGAGTCATCGCCTGGCTGCCGACGTGGAAGCAGATGCCCAGCGCGTCGGCCACCTGGCGGGCGGCGAGGAGCAGCGCCTTCATCTCCTCCGGCTCGGCGCCGAACTTGGCGGCGAGGCTGAGCTTGGCATGGTCGGAGGAGACGCGGATGCGGACGCACAGGTTGAGGTCGTCGGCCTCGACGCCATCCTTGGAGGTGGCGCGGACGATCTTGTCGAGCTCGTCGAGCGTGTCGAGCGAGAAGGTGCGCACGCCGAGCGCATAGGCCTCAGCGATCGCCTCCTCGGCCTTCACCGGGTGCATGAAGCACAGCACGGCCTCCGGCAGCGTCTCGGCGACCAGCCTTACCTCGGCGATCGAGGCCACGTCGTAATGCGTGATCCCGCTCTCCCACAGCAGCTGGAGGAGGTCCGGCGAGGGATTGGCCTTCACCGCATAGAGCGAGCGGCCCGGAAACTTCTCGGCGAAGAAGCGGGCGGCGCGCCGGGCGGCGTGCGGACGGATGAGCGTGACCGGCTGGACCGGGCGCTGCCTGGCGATGTCGGCAACGCAGGCGTTGCCGGTACGGGCGATAGCTAGCCCCAGCGCGCTATGGTGCGTGTGCAACTCAAGGGACCTCCAGAGGGGTAGTTGACGACAAGGCTGCCTTGCGGTTGTTGGAAGTCCCCATGGGGCAGCGGCGCGTGATATATTGGCGGCGTTCCCCCGTGTAAAGACCTGCTTTTTCCCTCCTGAAATCAGAGGCTTGAGTGACAGAGAGACGGCCGTCGGCAAAGGGTGTTTCCGCTGCGGCGGAGCGTGTCGCGAGTCACGTGACCCGGACGCCGCTCCTGCCGCTCGACTGGGAGGGCGGCCGCGTCTGGATCAAGGCCGAGTGCCTGCAGCGCGGCGGCAGCTTCAAGCTGAGGGGCGCCATCAACCGGCTGCTCCAGCTTTCCGAGGCGGAGCGGGAGCGGGGAGTCGTCGCCTTCTCCTCGGGCAATCACGCCCAGGGCGTGGCGCTGGCGGCGCGAAGCCTTGGGATCGCCGCGACCATCGTGATGCCCGCCGACGCGCCGGCGGTGAAGCGCGACGCGACCCTCGCCGCGGGCGCCGAGATCGTCGCCTACGACCGGGAGACGGAGAGCCGCGAAGCGATCGGCGCCCGCCTCGCCGCCGAGAAGGGCGCGGTGCTGGTCCCTTCGTTCGACGACGTCGACGTCATCGAGGGGCAGGGCAGCGTCGGCGTCGAGATAAGGGCGCAGCTCGGCATGGCGGCGGACAAGGTGCTCGTCCCCTGCGGCGGCGGCGGCCTTTCCGCGGGCATCGCCCTCGCGCTGCCGGAGGCGGAGATCGTCACCGTCGAGCCGGAGGGATGGGACGACATGGCCCGCTCGCTGGAGGCGGGCGAGCCCGTGCCGGTCCGCGAGCCGGCGCCGCCGACCCGCTGCGACGCGCTTCAGACCAAGCTCGTCTCGCCCCTGACCCTCGGCGCGCTGGCCGAGGCGCACGCGCGCGGGCTGTGGGTGAGCGAGCCGGAGATCGAGCGCGCCATCGCTTTCGCTGCCCGCCACCTCAGGATCGTCGCCGAGCCGGGCGGGGCGGTGGCGCTCGCCGCCTTGCTCGCCGGCAAGGCGGGGCCGGTGTCGGAACGGACGGTGGTGGTCGTCTCGGGCGGCAACGTCGATCCGGCGCTCTACGCCGGGATCCTCGCCGCTCAGGCGGCCGACGCTCGCCGCGGCGGCTGAACCTCGACCCGCGCCGGCGAGGCCGCCTCGACCTCGCGGGTCAGGGCCTCGAGCTGGTAGCCGATCGTCCGCAGCTCCGCGGCATAGACGTCCGCGTCGTGGCCCGGCCGGGCCAGCGAGGCGGCTTCGAGCAGGGTGTCGAGCATGACCGACAGGCTCGGCAGGATCGTTCCCTCGATCCCGTCGAACGCCGCCTCCAGGCTCCGCAGGGGGTCCGCTTCGGCCATGGCGGGAAGGCTAGGCCCGGCGGTTTAACCAAGCGTAAACCGCTCGGTCTTTCTTCGCTCCGTTTCGGATGCCAAAGACGCAGCCCATGTACGCCATCGCCACCACCGCCCTGTCCTTGGCCGTCCTCGCCGCCTTCGCCCTCGCCGCCGGCGGCACCTGGCTGATCTGGAAGCGGCGGGTCTACCGCCAGGGGGCGCTGATGCTCGTAATGGCGGCGGTGCTGATCGCCAACGTCCTGATCTGGTCGCTTTGACCGCGTAAATGAGGAAAGTAACTATCGCGGTCATGGGGACAGTAACTAATTTCCCCCTTACCGCCCTTAGATCCCGGCAGCGGCGTCTGGGAAATTAGTTACTGTCCCCATTCAGCGGCGCCTGGGAAATTAGTTACTGTCCCCATTACCCTCACCTTATCGGGCAGGACGGGTCCAGCCTGAAGTCGAGATAATCGTCCACCGAGCGCATCAGCTGCGGCATTTCGTTGACGAAGAAGTGGTTGGCGTGCGGGATGGTGTCGTAGTGGATGGTGATGTGCTTCTGGGTGCGCAGCTTGTCGACCAGCTTCTGGACCGCGTTCGGAGTCACCACCTCGTCGCCCTCGCCCTGGATGATGATCCCCGAGGAGGGGCACGGGGCGAGGAAGGTGAAGTCGTACATGTTGGCCGGCGGCGCGATCGAGATGAAGCCGCGCACCTCGGGCCGGCGCATGAGGAGCTGCATGCCGATCCAGGCGCCGAAGCTGAAGCCGGCGATCCAGGTCGATTCGGCCTCCGGATGGACCTGCTGCACCCAGTCGAGCGCGGACGCCGCGTCGGAGAGCTCGCCGATGCCGTTGTCGAATATCCCCTGGCTCTTGCCGACGCCGCGGAAGTTGAAGCGCAAGGTGGCGAAGCCGCGGCGCACGAAGGTCTTGTAGAGCGCCTGCACGATCGCGTTGTTCATCGTCCCCCCGCCTTGCGGGTGGGGATGGAGGATGAGCGCGACGGGCGCGCGGCGCCGCGGGCCGGGGCTGAAACGGCCTTCGAGACGGCCTTCCGGACCGGGGAAGATGACTTCGGGCATGGGACCTGCGCTGGTTTTTGGGCGGGACGAAGAGCGGGGCTGCCCCCGCGCGCGTGCCGCTCTATATAGGTCCAGAGCCGCCCGGCGCAATTGAAAGGGACGACGTGCAGACCCGCATCTATCTCGACCATGCCTCGACCACGCCCATCCTGCCGGCCGCTGCCGAGGCGATGGCGGAGGCATGCCGCGCTTGGGCCAACCCCTCCTCGCCGCATGCCGAGGGGCGCGCGGTCCGCGCCCGCCTGGAGGAGGCGCGGCGGCGCGTGGCGGAGGCGCTCGGCTGGGACGGGACCCTCATCTTCACCTCCGGCGCGACCGAGGCCATCGCCCTCGTCGTCGAGCGGGCGCATGCGGCGCGCTTCGTCATCGCCTCGGTCGAGCATCCCGCCGTCCATCGCAGCGCGCCGGGCGCGCGCCAGGTCGCGGTCCGCGCCGACGGCACGCTCGACCTGGCCGATCTCGACCGCGCCCTCGACGGGGCCGAGCGGCCGCTGGTCGCCGTCCAGTCGGTGAACAACGAGACCGGGGTCATCCATCCGATCGATGAGGTCTACGCCCGGGTGAAGGCGTCGGGCGGGCTGCTCCTCACCGACTGCGCCCAGAGCGCGGGCAAGCTGCCGCTGCCGGAGGCCGACTTCCTCGTCGTCGCGGCGCACAAGTTCGGCGGCCCGCCGGGCGTCGGCGCCCTCCTGGTCCGCGATCCCGCCACGCTGGAGGCGATCGGCGGGCAGGAAGGCGGCTACCGGCCGGGCACGCCCGCGGTTCCCTCGATCATGGGCTTCGCCGCCGCCTGCGAGGCGGACCATGGCTGGTACGAGGAAGCGAAGCGCCTCCGCCTTCGCCTGGACGAGGGGGTGATGGCGGCGGGCGGCGAGGTGGTGGCGGGCGACGCGCCGCGAATCGCCACCATCGCGGGCTACCGCATGCCCGGCGTGCCGGGCGCCGCCCAGATGATGCAGCTCGATCTCGCCGGCATCGCCGTCACCGCCGGCAGCGCCTGCTCGTCCGGCAGCCTCAAGACCAGCCCGGTCCTCACCGCCATGGGCTGGCCCGAGGACTCGGCGCGCGAGGTGATCCGCGTGAGCTTCGGCCCGCAGACGGTGGAGAGCGACATCGATGCGTTGCTCGCCGAATATCGGGCGCTGATCGGGAAGCGCCGCGCGGCGTGATCTATCTCGACTACCAGGCGACGACGCCGCTCGCGCCGGAAGTCGCGGCGGCGATGCGGCCGTGGCTGGAGACGGGCTTCGGCAACCCCCACAGCAGCCACCGCCTGGGCCGGGAAGCGGCCGCCGCGGTGGAGGTGGCGCGGGAGCGCGTGACCGAGGCGCTTGGCCCGGCGGCGGAGGAGGGGCGCTTCTTTTTCACGAGCGGCGCGACCGAGGCGCTGAACTGGGCCATCAAGGGAACTCTCGCCCGCTCTTCGCGCAAGAAGATCGTCACCCTCGCTACCGAGCATGCCGCCGTCCTCGACACGGTCGAGTGGCTCGCCGGCCAAGGCTTCGAAACAAGCGTCCTGCCGGTCCAGCCCGACGGATTGGTCCGGATCGCGGATGTCGAGGCGGCGGTCGACGGGCGCACCGGACTGGTCGCGGCGATGCTGGTCAACAACGAGATCGGCGTGATCCAGCCGGTGGAGCGGATCGCCGGCATCGCCCGCGCGGCGGGCGCATTGTTCCTCTGCGACGCCGTCCAGGCGCTCGGCCGGGTGCAGGTTCCGCTCGGCGCCTGCGACCTCGTCGCCGTCTCGGCGCACAAGGTGCACGGGCCCAAGGGCATAGGCGGCCTGTGGATCCGCGACGGCGTCGAGGTCGATCCCCTCCTCCACGGCGGCGGGCAGGAGGGCGGGCTGCGCTCGGGCACCCTCAGCCCCGCCCTCTGCGTGGGTTTCGGCACGGCGGCGAAGCTTGCGGCCGATCGCGCGGACGCGGATTTCGCCCATGTGAATGCGCTTTCCAGTCGGTTGAGGGCGCCGTTCCGCGATTCCGGATGGCACGTGAACGGCAGCCGCTCGGCCCGCTGGTGGGGCAACCTCAACCTCCGCGCCGACGGAGTCGATTCGGCGCGGCTCATCTCGGAGGTGAGGGAGGTCGCCTTCTCCTCGGGCTCCGCCTGCGCCAGCGGCTCGGGCCGTCCCAGCCACGTGCTGAAGGCGATCGGCCTCACCGACGCCCAGGCGCGAAGCAGCATCCGCCTCGGCCTCGGCCGCTACACGACCGCCGACGAGGTGGACCGGGCCGCCGAGCTGATCCTTGCCGCCGCGGCCCGCCAGCTGAGCTTCGCGGCATGATCCGGGTCCGCTTCGTCTCGGCCGACGGCGCGAGCGTGCGCGAGGTGGAGGCGGCCGCCGGTGAGCGGCTGCTCGACGTCGCCCAGGCCGACGGGCAGCCGCTGGAGGGGACGTGCGAGGGGCAGATGGCCTGCTCCACCTGCCACGTCATCGTCGACGCCGCCGATTTCGCGAAGCTGCCCCCGGCCAGCGAGGAGGAGGAGGATCTGCTGGACCTCGCCGCCCACGTCACCCGCCGCTCGCGCCTCGCCTGCCAGATCGTGCTCAGCGAGGCGCTGGAGAGCCTGACGGTGCAGCTCCCCGCCGGCGCGACGAACATGCAGGGACGCTAGCGCCGCCGCCCCACCGAAGCCTTGCGCCGGGGGGAACCATTGCCTATCGCCGCCGGCATCCGGCGCTCGCGCCGCGCCCCCTTACCGGCAGGAAGAGATGCTCGTCGATTGCCGCTCGATGGCGAGGGAGGTGGAGGAGGCGGTCGCCGAGTCGGTGCGCGAGCGGACCGCCGCCGGCCGCACCCCGGCGCTGCGCGAGATCGTCGCCACGGCCAACGAGGGGGTGCGATCCTACGTCCGCACCAAGGCGAAGAAGGCCGCCGCGCTCGGCGTCGACTATGCGGCGATCGAGCTCGGCGCCGAGGCCGGGACGGAGGAGGTGCGGGAGCGGGTCGAGGCTCTGAACCGCGCGCCCGAGGTCCACGGCATCATGCTCGGCCTGCCGATGTTCCCGCACCTCGATGCCGACGGCCTCGCCGACTCCATTGCCGGCGCGAAGGATATTGACGGGCTAGGCGCCCGCAACACCGCCTATCTGGCGACCGGCCGCGAGGCGCTGGCGATCTTGCCGGCGACGGCCGTCGCCGCCGTCCACATATTGGAGCGCCTCGGGCCGGTGGCCGGGAAACGCGTGGCCGTCCTCGGCCGGGGCCGCACCGTCGGGCGGCCGGTGGCGGCGATGCTGACCAACCGAGACGCGACGGTGACGCTCTGCCATTCCCGCTCGCGCGATCTCCCCGCCTTGCTTGGCGAGCACGAAATCGTCGTCTCGGCGGTCGGCAAGCCCCACTTCCTCGCCGCCGAGTGGCTGCGCGAAGGGCAGGTGGTGGTCGATTGCGGCATCTCCTTCGCCGACGGCCGGACGGTGGGCGACGTCGACTCAGCGGCCGCCGACGCGCGCGGCGCGGTGGTGACTCCGGTGCCGGGCGGCGTCGGCACGGTGACCAACGCCATCCTCTTCGCCAACCTCCTGCGGGCGATGGACCTCCAGCAGGCGGACAGGCCGTGACCGCCCCCGGCCCCGCCCCCGCCCTCGACACGCTGCCGCTCGCCGAGCTCTTCGAGCGCGCCGCCTCGACCGACCCGGCCCCGGGCGGCGGCGCCGTCACCGCTCTGACCGCGAGGCTGGGCATCGCCCTCATTCTCAAGGCGCTGAGGATATCCGTGCGCGGCAGCGACGAGTCGGAGCGGCATGCCGGCATCGACTCGCGCCTGACGGCGCTCGCCGCCGCGTTCGCGGCCGACGCGGACGCCGACGGGCGCGCCTTCGACGATTATGTCCGCGCCGCAAGGCTGCCGCGGGCGAGCGAAGCCGAGGCCGCGGAGCGGAGCGAGGCGCTGCGCCGGGCGGCGGTGGCGGCGACCGAGGCGGCGCTCGCCACGCTGCGCCACGCCAGGGACGCCTATGCCGCGAGCGTCGAGATGGAGGCGGCGGTGAAGGCCTCGATTCGCGCCGACCTGGTCGCCGGGCGCGAGCTGCTCAAGGTCGCCCGGCTGGTCGCCGTGGAGAATGCCGAGACGAACCTGCGCGCCCTCAAGCGGGAAGAGGATCGCGCACCGCTCCTCGCCGCGCTCGCCGCCGCGGCCGATCCCGCCGCCTTCGGCTGAATGGGGACAGTAACTATTTTCCCAACCCGGCGGCGGTGCCGCCCAAGCGTTCGGGAAAATAGTTACTGTCCCCAGCGGGCCCGTGCGGGGAGGCGGCGCTGACGTCGGTCTCGATCCGCGTTTGAATTCGCGGACCGAACCTCTATATGCGGCGCGGGAGTCGGGCGGACGAAGTCGTCGCCAACCCGGTCAGGTCCGGAAGGAAGCAGCCGTAACGATTTCGCTTCGGGTCGTTCCGGCTCCCACCCGGCCCCAGGCGTCGCCCCGGCCTTCGCCGGGATGACGGAATAGGCTAGTCTCCTTACCATGTCCTCCGAATCCCCAGACGACGCCGGCTTCGGGCTCGGCCTCGACGAGCCGCCGCAGCCGGCCAGGCCGCCGGCGGGCGGCGCCGGGGCGGCCCAGCCCTACCGCGTCCTCGCCCGCAAATACCGGCCGCAGAGCTTCGGCGCGCTGATCGGTCAGGATGCCATGGTGCAGACGCTCGGCAACGCCATCCGCCGCGACCGGCTCGCCCACGCCTTCCTGCTCACCGGCGTTCGCGGCGTCGGCAAGACCTCGACCGCCCGCCTGATCGCCAAGGCGCTGAACTGCGTCGGGCCCGACGGCGCGGGCGGGCCGACGATCGATCCCTGCGGCGTCTGCGAGCCCTGCCGAGCGATCGCCGAGGGGCGGCACATCGACGTCGTCGAGATGGACGCCGCCAGCCATACCGGCGTCGACGACGTGCGCGAGATCATCGAGGCGGTGCGCTACGCCGCCGTCTCGGCGCGCTACAAGGTCTATATCGTGGACGAGGTCCACATGCTGTCGAAGAACGCCTTCAACGCGCTTCTGAAGACGCTCGAGGAGCCGCCGGCGCACGTCAAGTTCCTGTTCGCCACCACCGAGGTGAACAAGATGCCCGTCACCGTCCTCTCCCGCTGCCAGCGCTTCGACCTGAGGCGCATCCCGGCCGAAGCGCTCGCCGCGCATTTCGGCGAGGTCGCGCGGCTCGAGGGGGTCGAGGTGGAGCCGGAGGCGCTCGCCCTCATCGCCCGGGCGGCGGAAGGCTCGGCCCGCGACGGCCTCTCGATCCTCGACCAGGCGATCGCCCACGGCGCCGGCGGAGTCGCCGCCGGGCAGGTCCGAGCCATGCTCGGCCTCTCCGACCGCGGCGCCATCCGCCGCCTGCTCGGCCTGCTGCTCGCCGGCGACGCCCCGGGGGCCCTCGCGGCGCTGCGCGACCAATATGATCTCGGCGTCGAGCCCTCGGCGGTGCTGCGCGGGCTGCTGGAGAGCGTCCACGGCATCACCCGCGCCAAGGTAGGCGGGCCGGGCGACCCGGCCCAGTCGTCGGAAGAGCGAGAGGCCTATGGCGAGTGGGCCAGCCACTTGTCGCACGCCGCCGTCCACCGGCTGTGGCAGCTGCTGCTCAAAGGCCTCGGCGAAGTGAACAGCGCGCCCATGCCGTTCGAGGCGGCGGAGATGGCGCTGCTGCGGGTCATCCATGCCGCCGAGCTGCCCGATCCGGCGGCGCTGATGGAGAAGCTTGCGAGCGGCGAGGCGGTCTCCGCCCGGCCTACGGCCGCGCCCGCGGCGCCGCAGCAGGGGGCGCTGATGAAGGCGCCGGAGACCTTTGCCGGCCTCGTCGACCTCCTCGCCGCGCGGGGCAAGGCGCACCTTGCCCAGCAGCTCCACGATTATTGCGGCCTCGTCCGCTATGCCCCGCCCGAGCTGGTGATCCGTCCGGCCAAGCCCCTTTCCGGCGACCTGGCGCGCGAGCTTGCCGGAGCGCTGAAGGCGATCACCGAGACGCTGTGGAAGGTGCAGGTGTCGGACGAGCCGGCGCAGCCGACATTGCTCGACCAGGAGAAGCAGGAGGCGGAGCGCCTCCGCCAGTCGGTGCTCGAGGCGCCGCTGGTGAAAGCCGCGTTCGAGGCCTTTCCCGACGCGGAGCTCGCGGGCTACAGGCTCGACGATCAACGGAGTGCGTGACCCATGCCGAATTTCGACGATATCATGAAGATGGCCCAGAATGCCCAGGCCGAGCTGATGAAGGCCCAGGAAGGGCTCGACAAGCTGGAGGTGGAGGGCCTGTCGGGCGGCGGCCTCGTCAAGGTCCGGGCGAGCGCCAAGGGCCGCATCATCGCCGTCGAGATCGACGAGAGCCTCCTCGCGCCCTCCGAGAAGCAGATGGTCGAGGACCTCGTCGCCGCCGCGATCAACGACGCCCGGGCCAAGGCCGATCAGGTCGCCGGCGCCGAGATGCAGAAAATGACCTCGGGCCTGCCCCTGCCGCCGGGCTTCAAGATGCCGTTCTAAGCGCCGCTTTCCTCCCAAGCGGGGAGGGGCCAGGGCAGTGGCCGCTCGGACCTGCCCAATTCCGTTCGGGCTGAGCCTGTCGAAGCCCCTTCCTTGTTCCGCTCCGAGGGTAGGAAAGGGCTTCGACAAGCTCGGCCCGAACGGAGAGGCGATTCCATCAAGCCAGGACGCGCTCTAGCCGCCGCCGTTGGTTTCGGCCGGCGGGGGAGGGGTGTCTTGCGGGACGGGCTGCGGCTGAGGCGGCGCCGCCGCCGGCGCCTCCAGCTCCTCGCCGGGCAGCTCCGCCGGGGGTGGAGGCGGCGCGGCCTTTCGCGGACGCTTCGCCGGCAAGGCCCGCTCCGGCTGGTCGGGCGGAGCCGCGGAGTTGCGATAGACGCAGGCGTCGAGCCCGTCGCGTCCCACGACCCCGACCCGCGCGGCGATCATGTTGCCGTAGCGGCGGGTGAAGCCCTTGGGCGCGACGACGCCCCGCTTCTTGGGCAGCGGCAGGACCGCCGCGATGCGCGCCGCCTCGATCGCGCTCATGTTCGACGCGTCGTGGTTGAAATAGCGCATCGATCCGGCATTGGCGCCGTAGGTGCCGATCCCGGTCTCGGCGAGGTTGAGGTAGACCTCCATGATCCGCCGCTTGCCCCACATCTTCTCGATGAGCAGGGTGAACCAGGCCTCCAGGCCCTTGCGGACATAGCCGCCGCCCTGCCAGAGGAAGGCGTTCTTCGCCGTCTGCTGGCTGATCGTCGAGCCGCCGCGTATGACGTTCCCGCCCCGCGCGTTGCGACGCATCGCCGCCGCGATCGCGTCCTGGTCGAAGCCCCAATGGGAGCAGAACTTGCTGTCCTCGGCGGCGATCGCCGCGCGGACCATGTCCCGGTCGATCCGGTCGATCGACATCCATTTCCGGCTGATCTGCCGTCCCTGCAGGGTGTCGCCGAGCATGGTGAAGGTGAAAGGCGGGTTCACGACCCGGTAGAGGAGGACCCAGAGGAAGGAGAGGAGGAGGAAGGCGGCAAGCCCGGCGGCGATCCATCGGATCGTCCGGCTGAGCCAACCGCGCCTTCGGGCTCTTATGCGGGGCACTGGAGAACGCCCCTCCCTGCACGCAGGGAGGGGTGGGGGGTGGGTGCGTTCATGAAGTCCGGTGCGTCTCCGGAGGCGTACCCACCCCCGGCCCCTCCCTGCGTGCAGGGAGGGGAGACGGGAAGGGCCATCACATCGCCGGCAGCAGGCGCCGCTCGCCGGCGAGGCTCATCAGCGCCTTCTGGAGCTTCTCGAAAGCCCTGACCTCGATCTGGCGGATGCGCTCGCGGCTGACGTCGTAGACCTGGGAGAGCTCCTCCAGCGTCTTGGGATCGTCGGTGAGGCGCCGCTCGGTGAGGATGTGCTTCTCGCGCTCGTTGAGGCTCTCCATCGCCTCGACCAGCAGCTCGTGCCGCACCCGGGTCTCCTGCGCGTCGGCGACGCGCTCGTCCTGAAGCGGATCGGTGTCGACCAGCCAGTCCTGCCACTGGCCCTCGCCCTCCTCGCGCAGCGGCACGTTCAAGCTTGTGTCGCCGCCCATCGCCATGCGCCGGTTCATCGAGACGACGTCCTCTTCCGAGACGCCGAGATCGGTGGCGATCTTGGTGACGTCCTCGGGCTTCAGATCGCCGTCCTCGAACGCCTCGATCTGGTTCTTCATGCGCCTGAGGTTGAAGAACAGCTTCTTCTGCGCGGCGGTCGTGCCCATCTTCACGAGCGACCAGGAGCGCAGGATGAATTCCTGGATCGAGGCCCGGATCCACCACATAGCGTAGGTGGCGAGACGGAAGCCCCTTTCGGGCTCGAACTTCTTCACGCCCTGCATCAGGCCGATATTGCCCTCGGAGATCAGTTCCGAGACGGGCAGGCCGTAGCCGCGATAGCCCATGGCTATCTTGGCGACGAGGCGCAGGTGCGAATTGACCAGCTTGGCCGCGGCATCGGTGTCCTGATGCTCGGTCCAGCGCTTGGCCAGCATATATTCCTCCTCGGGGGCGAGGATGGGGAATTTCTTGATTTCGGCGAGATAGCGGTTGAGGCCCGCCTCGCCGCCCATGGCGGGAATCGTCGCCAGGTTCTTACCGCTAGCCATGTTGCCGTCTCACTCCCTGGTATCCGGTGGTTTTTGCTCTGCCGGTCCGTCGATCCTTATAGCGCCAGCGCGCTTAACAGTTCCTGCATATCGGACGGAACGGCGCTTTTGAACGACAAGGCCGCCCGTGTCACGGGATGGATGAAGCCTAGCTCCGCCGCATGCAGCGCCTGCCGTTCAAAATGCAGTCTTTTCAATAACTCACGATGCGCCGGTCGGGTTCGCCCATAAGCGGGATCGCCGAGCAGCGGATGGCCGATCGAAGCCATGTGCACGCGAACCTGATGAGTCCTGCCCGTTTCCAGGCGGCATTCGACCAGCGCCGATTCACGAAGAGGGCGGACCAGCCGGTAGTGAGTCACCGCCCGCTTGCCGCGTTCGCCCTCGACCACCGCCATCTTCTGGCGGTTGGCGGAGGAGCGGGCGAGCGGCGCGTCGACCTTGCCCTCGGCCGGATTGGGCAGGCCCGCCACCACCGCTTGGTAGCGCCGGTCGATGCTGTGGCGGGCGAATTGCGCCGCCAGCCCTTCGTGCGCAACGTCCGTCTTGGCGACGACGAGAAGCCCCGAAGTGTCCTTGTCGATCCTGTGAACGATTCCGGGCCGCGCCACGCCGCCGATGCCGCTGAGCCGCCCCGCGCAATGGTGGAGGAGGGCGTTCACCAGGGTCCCGTCGAAATTGCCGGCCGCGGGGTGGACGACCATGCCCGCGGGCTTGTCGACGACGAGGAGGTGGTCGTCCTCGAAGACGATGTCGAGCGCGATGTCCTGCGCCTCGTTGTGGGGAGCCGCGGGCTCCGGAACGCTGACCGCATAGGGGCCGGGCAGCGCCTTGGCGGCCGGATCGCGGACCGGGCCTCTCGGTCCCGTCACCCGCCCGCCCGAGATCAGGGCCTTCAGCCGCTCGCGCGAGAGGATCGGGACGGCCGCGGCGAGCGCCCGGTCGAGGCGCCAGTCAGCCGCATCGTCGGCGATCGTGGCGGTGATGATCGACTCCCCCCGGGTCATTCGAACTCCGATGTGGCGACGATCTCGGCGATATCAAGCCTGCCGGGTTGCAAGCGGAATCCCATGCCGCCATTAGGGAGCAGCGACGCGCAACAGGGGCCGGCTTTCGTCATGAAATCTCACGAATTCGCGAGCTTGCTCTGTTCGCGCCTCTGCCACGACCTCCTCTCGCCGGTCGGAGCGCTCAACAACGGCATCGAGCTCCTTTCGGACGAGCACGATCCCGAGATGCGCGCCCGCTGCATGGAGCTGCTCGGCGAGAGCGCCCGCGCCAGCGCCAACAAGCTCAAATTCTTCCGCCTCGCCTTCGGCGCCGCCGGCGGCTTCGGCGAGGAGGTCGACACGCGCGAGGCGCGGGTGGCGATCGAGGGCCTGTTCGGCGGCGACGGCCGCATCCAGCTCGGCTGGATGGTCGACGAGCCGACCATGGGCAAATCCGCGCTCAAGGTCCTGCTGAACCTCGTCCTCATCGCCGGCGATGCCCTGGTGCGCGGCGGCCGCCTGGACGTCGGCGCGGAGAAGCATGACGGCGGGCTCGACATCGTCGTGCGGGCCGACGGCCCCCGCATCGTCCTCGACCCGGAGCTGAAACGCGTGCTGGCCGGCGAGGTGGACGAGGAGACGATCGCGCCGCGCGCCGCCGCCGCCTGGCTCGCCCACTGCCTCGTCGACGAGAGCGGCGGCCAGGTGCAGGTCGCGGACCAGGAGGAAGGCGTCCTCCTCATCGGCGCCAGCGTTCCCGCCGGCGGCTCCGACCGGAAGTAAACTCGTTCTTAACCATCGCCTCCGCATACCGGCGGGGCCATGGACGATCTCATCGCCGAATTCATCGCCGAGACGCGCGAGATGCTCGCGGGGCTGGCCGGCGAGATCGTCGCCTGGGAGGCGGCGCCGGCCGATCGGGCGCGGCTCGATGCGATCTTCCGCTTCGTCCACACCGTCAAGGGCAATAGCGGCTTCTTCGACCTGCCCCGCATCAAGGCGCTGAGCCACGCCGCCGAGGATGCGCTCGCAGCCGTCCGCGCCGGCGAGCGCGAGCCGGATGCGAAGCTGGTCAGCGCCGTCCTCGCCGTGATCGACCGGCTCGGCGAGCTGGTCCAGGCGATCGAGAGCGGCGAGGCGGTGCCGAGCGGCGACGACGCGGCGCTGGTCGCCGCCCTGTCCGCCGACGCGGCCGTTCCCGTCGCGGCGCCCGCCGCTCCGGCCGCGGCGCGCGCGCCGGTGCGCAGCGTCCGCCTGCCGGTAGAGCTGCTCGACCGGATGATGAGCGGGGTCTCCGACCTCGTGCTCGCCCGCAACGAACTGTCGCGCCGGCTGCGCGAGCGGGGCGGCGCCGTCGAGGTCGACGCCTGCTTCGATCGCGTCTCGGCGTCGATCGCCGACCTTCGCGACGCGATCACCCGCACCCGCATGCAGCGGATCGACAACCTCTTCTCGCCTCTGCCGCGGATGGTGCGGGACCTCGGCGCGGAGACCGGCAAGGACGTTGCGCTCGCGCTCGACGGCGGTGACGTCGAGCTCGACCGCGAGATGATCGAGATGATCCGCGATCCGCTCACCCACATCGTCCGCAACGCCATCGATCATGGGATCGAGGCGCCGGCCGCCCGCAGCGCCGCCGGCAAGCCCCCCGCCGGCGCGCTGTGCGTCTCCGCCCGGCAGACGGGCAACCAGATCGTCATCGAGGTTTCGGACGACGGCCGCGGCATCGACGCCGAGGCGCTCGTCCGCAAGGCCGTGGCCGCCGGCACGCTGACGCCCGAACGGGCGGCGAGGCTCGGGCCGGCCGAGAGGCTGGCCCTGGTCTTCGAGCCGGGCCTCTCCACGTCGGATGAAGTCACGGAGCTTTCCGGCCGGGGCGTCGGCATGGACGTGGTCCGCGCCAACATCGAGCGGATCGGCGGCGTCGTCGACATCGAAAGCCGGCCCGGCCAGGGCGTGCGGCTGGTGCTGCGCGTGCCTCTGACGCTGACCATCATACCGGCGCTGACGATCGGTGCTGGCGGCCAGACCTTCGCTTTGCCCCGCTCCGCGATCGAGGAGCTGGTGCGGCTCGACGGGGCCGCGGTGCGGATCGAGAGCCTCGCCGGCTCGCGCGTCGCGACGATCCGAGGCCGCCGCCTTCCGGTCCTGTCGCTGGCCCACCTGATCGGCCGCGAGCCCGCCGGAGGCGGAGAAACGCTGATCGTCCTCAAGCCGGCCGGCGGCGGCGTCTACGCGCTCGCCGTCGATGTCGTCCACGATCACGAGGAATTGGTGGTGAAGCCGGCCGCCCCCGCCGTGATGGCCGCCGGCCTTTATGCCGGCACGACGCTCGCCGACGACGGGCGCCCCGTGCTCCTGCTCGACCCGCCCGGAATCGCCGCACGCGCGGGACTGTCGCTCCATCGCCGGGACATAGACGACGGGGCCGCCGTGCCGGAAGCGGTCGACGCCGCCCAGGCGCCGCCGTGCCTGCTCTTCAGGACCCTGTCCGGCGCCGCCCGCCTCGTCGAGGTGGCCGCGGTCGAACGGATCGACGAGGTGCCCGAAAGCGCGGTGCGCGCGACCGCCGGACGGCTCCATGTCGCCATCGGTCCCACCGTCCTGCCGCTCGCGGGCTGCGGCGCCGAGCCGCCGCGCCGGGCGATGCGGGTGATGCGCCTTACCGACGGGGTCTGCGAGATCGGCTACGCCCTGGACGAGGTGGTCGACATCGTCCGCCCCGCCGGGACCGTCCTCCCGGCCGCGGCGCCGGGCGAGGTGAGGGGGGTGATCCTCCATGCGGGCGAGCAGGTCGAGCTGCTCGATCTCCACTGGCTGCTCGCCTGTCATGCGCCCGCCGCGGCCGCCGGCGCCGCGCCGGTCTGCGTCCTCCCCGCCGGAGACCCGTGGATGCAGACGATCCTCCGGCCGCTGGTCGAGCGCGCGGGCTACCGGGTGGCGGCCGCGGGCGAGGCGGCATCGCCCGATCTGGTGATCGCCTCCGCAGGCGAGGAGCCGGCAGCCGAGGGCGCCGCGCTCCTCAGGGTCCGGGCGTGCGCCGAACCCGCCGGCGAGGACGACGACAGCATCCACCGCTATGATCGCGACGCTCTCATGGCCGCGCTGGCCGCGGTGAGGGGCGGAAGGTGAGCGCGCTGCTCCTCCTGGTCCGCCTCGGCGGCGAGCGGGTGGCGCTGCCGGCGACGGATGTCGAAGGCGTGGTCGAGCTCGAGGGGGTGACTCCCGTTCCGGGCGCCGCGCCCCACGTGGTCGGCCTCTCCGCGCTCCGCAGCCGGGTCGTCACCGTGATCGACGGCTCCGCCTCGATCGGCGGCGAGCCGTGCCGCAGCCGCCGGGACGCGGTGGTCGCCGTGATCGGCGGCCATCCCTACGCACTTCTCGTCGACGGAGTCGAGGACGTCGTCGCCGCGAGCGGCGAGCCGCGGCCGCTGCCGGGCTCGCTCGGCGGCGGCTGGAGCCGAGTCGCCCGCGCCGCCGTCGAGGCCGAGGGCGACCTCCTTCTCCTGCTCGATCTCGCCGCGATCGTGGCGGGTCCGGCGGCCGAGGCGGCGTGAGCCGCGCTTTAAGCCTGTGCTTACCAATGGCGGCTAGGCTCGTCCGGCTGCCCAACCATCGGGAACGGTCATGAAGAGCTGCCTCGTCGTCGACGATTCCAAGGTGATCCGGAAGGTCGCCCGCCACATCCTCGAGACGCTTCATTTCGTCGTCGACGAAGCCGAGGACGGCCGCGAGGCCCTGTCCCGCTGCGAGGCGAACATGCCGGACGTGGTGCTGCTCGACTGGAACATGCCGGTGATGGGCGGCATGGAATTCCTGCGCACCCTTCGCCGGGCGGATTACGAGACCCAGCCCAAGGTCGTCTTCTGCACGACGGAGAACGACGCCGCCCATATCCGCGCCGCGATCGACGCCGGCGCCGACGAATATGTGATGAAGCCGTTCGACCGGGACACGCTGGAGAGCAAGCTGCAGATCGTCGGGGTCGCGTGACCCCGCTTGCCGCCGCGGCGCCGCGTCTCCGCATCGAGCCCGAGGAAGCCGCGCCGCCCATCCGGGTCGCTATCGTGGACGATTCGGCGATCGCGCGCGCCGTGCTCTCCCGCATGCTCGCCGCCCAGCCCGATTTCGAGATCGTCGCCCATGCGTCCAGCGCCCAGGAGGCGGTGCAGGTGCTGGGAGGTGTGAGCGCCGACGTCGTCATCCTCGACGTCGAGATGCCCGGCGGAACCGGCATCGACGCGCTCCCCGACATCATCGCGGCCGGACAAGGCGCTCGGGTCCTGATCGTCTCGTGCCTGTGCGAAAGCGGCGCCCAGGCGACGGTGGAGGCGCTTGCCCGCGGCGCGGCCGACGCGCTTCCCAAGCCGGGCATCGAGAATTTCGGCGGTCGCTTCTCGGCCGTCCTCGCGGATCGGGTGAGGCGGGTCGCAGGCTCGCAGGTCCGGTCGCCGCCCCCCTCCGCCGGCGCGCCCCGCGCGCGAATCCGCCCGATGCCGGAGGGGCGGCTGGGCTGCGTCGCGATCGGCGCCTCGACCGGCGGCCTGCACGCCATCACCGCTTATCTGCGGGCCTTGCCGCCGAGGATCGGCGCGCCACTGCTGGTGACGCAGCATCTGCCGGGCCTCTTCATGCCGTTCTTCGCGCGGCAGATCGAGACCGCTTCGGGGCGGCCGACCCGGATCGCCGAGGACGGCCTCGCCCTCGCCGCCGACGAGGTCCTGCTCGCCCCCGGCGACGCCCATATCGAGCTCGATCAGCAGGGGGGAAGGGTCGCGGTGCGGCTGGCGCGGGGCGCCGCGGCGAGCGGCTGCCTGCCCTCGGTCGACACGATGGTGGCCGCGGTCGCGCGGATCTACGGCCGAGCCGGGCTGGCGGTCGTGCTGAGCGGCATGGGCCGCGACGGCCTCGCCGGAGTCCGCGAGCTCGTCGCCCGCGGCGGCGCGGCGATCGTCCAGGACGCGGAGAGCTCGGCCGTGTGGGGCATGCCCAGAGGGATAGACGAGGCGGGACTCGCCTCGGCGGTCGCGCCCCCCGGAGCGCTGGCGGAGCTGACGGCGCGGCGCGCGGGTCTCGCCCGATGAGCGATTCCGCGACCCGGATCCTGGCCGGCCTGCTCGAGGCGCGGACGGGCCAGCAGCTCGGCCTCAGCCGCCGCTGGCGGATCGAGACCGCGCTCCAGCCGCTGATGCGGGAGCGGTCGATCGCCTCGCTCGACCAGCTTGCCGGCTCGCTCGTCGGCGGCCGCGAACCGGCGCTTGCCGAAAAGGCGGTCGAGGCGCTGCTCAACAACGAGACCTTCTTCTACCGCGACCGGCCGGCCTTCGACCTGCTGCTCGGCCCAGTCCTCTCCCGCCTCGAGCGGGCCCGGGCCGGCGAGAAGCGGATCGCCATCTGGTGCGCCGGCTGCTCGACCGGCCAGGAAGCCTATTCGATCGCCATGCGGATCGCCGAGCAGAAGGCGCGCTGGGCCGGCTGGACCATCGACATCCTCGGCAGCGACGTGTCGCGCGCCGCGATCGAGCGCGCGTCCTCCGGCCATTATTCCCAGTTCGAGGTGCAGCGCGGATTGTCGGTGCTTCAGATGATGCGCTGGTTCGCCCAGCAACCCGGAACCTGGCGCATCTCCTCGGAAATTCAGAGGCTTGTGCGCTTTCGTGTACACAGCCTGATAGAGCCGCCGCCGGAGCCGGGGCGGTTCGACCTGATCCTGTGCCGCAACGTCATGCTCTATTTCGCCGAGCCGACCCGGCGCCTCGTCTTCTCGCGCCTCGCCGAGGCGGCGGCCGAGGACGCCGTGCTGATGCTCGGCGCGGGCGAGACGGTGATCGGCCAGACGGAGGCCTTCGCCCCCGATCCCGAAGCCCGCGGCCTCTACGTCAGGACCGGGAAAAGCGCCGCACGCTTCGCCGCGGCCTCTTGACCTCGCGCCTTTTTTGACGCGGTTTGCGCCGCGTGAGCGAGATCATCGACGCCCCTTCGCCCAATTGCGACGACAGGCTGCTGCCCGTCAGCATCCTCGTCCTCCACTATACGGGCATGCCGACGGCCGAAGGGGCGATCGCGCGGCTGCGGGACCCCGAGGCGAAGGTCTCCGCCCATTATCTCGTCGCCGAGGACGGCCAGGTGCTGCGCCTCGTGCCGGAGGAGAAGAGGGCCTGGCATGCGGGCCGCTCCTTCTGGCGCGGCGTCACTGACGTCAACTCGGCCAGCATCGGCATCGAGATCGTCAATCCGGGCCACGAATTCGGCTATCGGCCCTTCGCCGAGCAGCAGATGGACGCGCTCATCCCGCTCGTCGCCGACATCGTCCGCCGGCACGGCATCCGCAGGGCCAACGTCGTCGGCCATTCCGACATCGCGCCGACCCGCAAGCAGGACCCGGGCGAGCTCTTCCCCTGGCAGCGCCTCGCCCGCCTGGGCCTCGCCGCCGAGCGGCCGACCCGCAACCTCATGGACCCGAGCTGGACCGACAGCGGCTTCCTGCTGGCGCTCGAGCGCTTCGGCTACGACGTGCGCAACCCGGAAAAGGCGGTGGCCGCCTTCCAGCGCCGCTTCCGTCCCGAGCATCTGGACGGGGTGATCGACGGCGAATGCCGCGCCATCCTTCTCGGCCTCCTCTTGGATCGGCGCAACGCACCCGCTACATGAGCCGGGCCAGAGGATCGGGCGGCCGCGGCCCGCGCAAGCGGGGCGAGGAAAGTCCGGGCTCCACGCAGCGAAGGTGCCGGGTAACGCCCGGCGGGGGCGACCCCAGGGAAAGTGCCACAGAGAGCAGGTCGCAAAGGCTTCGGCCCTGCGACGGTGAAAGGGTGGGGTAAGAGCCCACCGCGGCCCCGGCAACGGCGGCCGGCACGGCAAACCCCACCGGGAGCAAGATCGAATAGGGACGGCGGCCTCGCTGCGGCCGATGCCGTCCGGGTTGATTGCTGGAGGGGCGGAGCGATCCGCCTCCTAGAGGAATGGCCGCCCATCCGCTTGGCTTCGGCTATGGCGGGGGACAGAACCCGGCTTATAGATCCTCTGGCACACTATGGCGTCGGAGCGCGTTGGAAGAAGGATATGGCTCGGCAGACTCGCTCGAACGACTGGGGTTTTCCGCGCTGGCGGGCCTATGGAAGCAGCCGCGAGGCGGCAGAGGTACGGCTGTGCGACCGCGACGGCTGCTCGGAGCCGGGCAACCACCCCGCGCCCAAATCGCCCAACAGCCCCGAACGCTGGTATTTCTGCGAGGCTCATGCCGCCCAGTACAATCGCGGCTGGAATTATTTCGAAGGCCTGACCGCCGAGGACGCCGCGGCGCGCGAGGCCGACGAGACGCGCGGCGCCGAGGGCTTCCGCCAGTCGCGCCACTACGCCTGGGGCGGCCCCGGCGACGGCACCCGCTCGCGAGAGGAGATGCGCGCGCTCGAAATGCTGGAGGTGGAGAGCGACGCCAGCTTCGAGGACATCAAGTCCGCCTGGCGCCGCCTCGCCAAGGCCAACCACCCCGACGCCGCCCCCGGCGACAAGGACGCGGCGATCCGCTTCCAGGCCGTCCAGGCCGCCTATGAGGTGCTGAGGAAGGCCGAGGAGCGGCGGGGCTAGCCTTCGCCTTCACTCGGTGGCGATGAAGGTCCCGGTCACGTGGGCCACGGGGTCGGCGGGGTCGCCGTCGTGGGCGAGGCCGCGGACGAAGCCGATGCTGCGAGTGGCGTGGTAGCATTCGCCGCGGCCGACGAGGGTGCGGCCGCGGGCGGCGGGACGCAGATAGTCCACCCTGAGGTCCAGCGTCGCCTGGGGGCGGAAGCGGCCGAGGCGGACCCAGATGGCCATGCTCGTCGCCATGTCCATCAGGCTGACGATCGGACCCGAGGCGAGGACGCCGGTCTCGGGCACGCCGACCAGCTTCTCCTGCCAGGCGAGGCCAAGCTCGACCCAGTCCGGGCCGTGGCCGACATAGTGGATGCCGAGCGCGCCGCCATGGCCTACGCGGCTGGCGTAGCGGGTGAAGAGCTGCGGGTCGAAGCCCGGCGGGGGATCGGGCGGGCTCATCCTCGCAGCCGCTCGGCGGTCTGCCGGACGAGCGCGATCATGTTGGGAATGCCCTGGGTGCGGTTGGAGCTCAGCTGGGCGCGCAGCTCGAACGGCGCCAGCGCGCGCTCTATGTCGGCGTCGAGTATCTCCTCGGCGGTGCGATCCTGGACGGTGAGCAGCACCAAAGCGACGATGCCCTTGGTGATCGCCGCGTTGCTGTCCGCGAGGAAATGGAGCCGTCCATCCTCCCGCCGGACCGGATAGACCCACACCGAGGCGGAGCAGCCGCGCACCAGGCTGGCGTCGGTCTTGAGCGCATCGGGCATCGGCTCCAGCGCGCGGCCGAGGTCGATCAGCAGGCGGTAGCGATCGTCGGGCTCGAGCAGCTCGTAATCGGCTTGGACGTCGTCGAGGGAAGGCATGGCGCGGCGCTACCAGAGCGGCGAGAGGGCGGGAAGGGCCGGCGGTTCGAGGCCCGGTAGGTCTCCCCGTCCTCCCCGTCGGCGGCGCCGATGGGGAGGAGGACCGCTCGAAGAGCGGTGGAGGGGCTTTCGGAGGCGGGAGGCCCCTCCGCCATGCTTCGCATGGTCCCCCTCCCCATCCGCTTCGCGGACGGGGAGGATTGAGCCCCTCACCCCGGCCCTCTCCCCCCGGGGAGAGGGGGTTTGCAGCGCGGGCGGGAAGGATGGGGAATGATTTCGCCTAAAGCTCGGCGCCGTCGGCAATGGCTTCGAGGCGGCGGACGCGGGCGCGGAGGGCGGCGAGGTCCGGCGCGGCGCCGGCACCGCGGGCGCGGCCGGCGGCCAGCGCGTCCCGTTTGACGGCGAGCCACTCGTCCCAGCCGCGCAGCGCGGCGGCGACGGCCATGCCGGTGACGGCGAGCAGGGCCGCGGCGAGGGGGAGGAGGGCGGCGTCGGACATCACCGCCTCACCGGTCCCTCAGCTTCTCGATCTCGCGCTCCAGCGAGTTCTCCTTCTCGACCGTGATCCGCTCGAGGACGGCGATGCGATCGCGCAGCATGACGACCTCCTCGCGCAGGCGATCGTTCTCCGGCTCGGCGGGCTCGGGCGGGCGTCGCTTCAGGTACGTCCTCATGGCGCTGCCGAGCGTCACGATGAGGATGATGGCGAGGACGAATTCATACTGGTTCATGGCGCTGCCTCCGGTCAGCCGACGCGCTCGTCGCGCAGGCGCGCGATCTCCTCGGCGACGCCGAGCCCCTTGTCGGTGACGATCCGCTCCAGCACCCGCACCCGCTCCTCCAGCCGCTCGGTCTGGGCGGCGTAGCGCTCGGCGCGGTGGATGGCATCGCGGCTCACCGCCTCCATCTGCTTCTCCTTGATGTCGAGCCAGCGCTTGATCACGCCGGTGAAGATCGCCGCCAGCGGGATCAGCACCCAGATCCAGGTCGCAACCATTTCAACTCATCCCCTTGTTCAATTCTTCGGCAGACGCAGGGCTTCGATCTCCTGCGTCAGGCGATGGCTGTCGTCCGTGACGATCCGCTCGACGGTGGCGAGGCGGTCCTTGATCGAGCCGAGCTCGGCGCGCAGCTGCGCATTCTCGCCGGAGAGGAGCTTGACCCGCTCGACAGTCTCGTCCGCACTCTTGGGATAGATGGCCTGGCCCCAGGCGCCGTCCAGGGGATAGCCGTGCTTGATCCGCATCCAGGTGGTGAGGATCCAGCCGCCGATGGCGAGTATGCCCAGGATGGCGATGAGCGGCGCCATTTCGTGGAACGCCGGCATCTCAGCGGTCTCCCACGGCATGCGGCGTTTCGCGCAGGCTCTCGATCTCGCGCGCGGTGCGCTCCGCCGGGTCGGTGGCGATCCTCTCCAGCACCTGCAGGCGCGCTTCGAGCCGCTGCACGGTCTCCCGCAACGCGTCATTCTCCTGGCGAAGGCGCGGCTCCTCGCGGCCGATGAGATTGCCCTTCTTGTCCTGCAGCGGATAGCCGTGCTTCGCCCTGATCCAGGTGTGGAGCACCCAGGTGAGCGGCCCGATGACGATCGCCGCGATCGGTACCAATATGCCCCAGTTCATCGTTCATCCCCGTCGCTGAGTTCTAACGCAATTGCTCTATCTCGAGGGCGGTGCGCGCCGCCGGATCCGTGGCGATGGTCTCGAGAACGGCGATCCGCTGATGGAGCGCGCCTAGCTCGGCGCGCAGCTGTCCGTTCTCGATGCCGAGGCGCTCCACTTCCGGCTGGACGAGGGCGCCCCCCGCCGCTGCGATGCCGCGCAGCTTGGCCTTCGCGCGGATCGAGGCCAGCGCGATGACGAGGACCACCGCCGAGACGATCGAGATCGTCAGGACCAGGAATATGGCCAGATTGTCGTTCACTTCGGATCCCCCCTTACGGCCCGCCTAGCGGAGCTGCTCGATCTCGCGGGCGAGACGGCTGTTGGAGCTGGTGACGTAGGTCTCGACGTCGGCGAGGCGGCGGTCGATCTCGCGGAAGCGGGAGCGCACGTCGCGCACCGTCCGGGCCGGCGAGGCGCGGACGCCCTGCCAGAACTTGGCGTCCTCCGGGGTTTCGTGGGCGAGGTCGCGCGGCTTCACCGGCGCGAGCCAGGCCGCGACGAAATAAGCGAGGATGGTGACGCCGTTGCCGAGGAAGGTGAGCAGCACGAGGCCGATCCGGACCAAGGTGACGTCGACGCCCGTATAATCGGCGATTCCGGCGCAGACCCCGAGCCACTTCTTGTTCTTCTTGTCGAGGTAGAATTTGGTGTGGCGGGCGCTCACTGTCCGATCCTCCGGGGCTGGTTGCTGACGGTGCGGTCCGCGGCGGCGCCGATCTGAAGCGCCTCCGGCTCGCACGCGACCGCACGCCAATTGGGGTTCTCCGCGGTCATGATCCGCTCGATCGAGCAGAGCCGCTCGTCGAGGCGGCGGGCGACGTCGTGCAGCTCCTCGAGCAGCTTCTCGTCCTCGCCGGTGAGGGTCGCGGCCTTCTTCCACTGGGTGATGTAGTGGAAGATCAGCCAGGGCAGGCCGAGGAACAGGACGCCGACCACCGATATGGCGGTGATCACCTGGGGAAGGTCCTCCATCGCCTCAGCCCTCCTGGCCGCCGGCGGCGGGTCCGGCGAGGCGCGCCTTCAGCGCCTCGAGCTCGGCATCCACCTTCTCGGAGTTGCGAAGCTCGGCAATCTCCTCCTCCAGCGTCTTGGGCGGGGCGGCGAGGCCGAGCGCCTCGGCGCGGCCTTCCGCATAATCGGCCCGGCGCTCGAGCACGTCGAAGCGGGAGAAGGCCTCGTCGACCTTCGGGCCGGCATAGACTTCGCGCATCCGCGCCCGCTGGTTGGCGCTCTCGAGGCGCGACTGGATCGCGTTCTGGCGGGTGCGCGCCTCGCGCAGCTTGCCCTGGAGCTTGGCGATGTCGGCCTCGGACGCGCGCAAGGCGTCGTCCAGCACCTCGATCTCCGCCTTGAGCCCGTCGGCCATGTCGGCCGCCTTCTGCTTCTCGACGAGCGCGGCCTTGGCGAGGTCCTCGCGGCCCTTCGACAGAGCCAGCTCGGCCTTCTCGACCCAGCTCTCCTGCAGCTTGTCGAGCCGGGCGATCTGGCGCCGCATCTCCTTCTGGTCGGCGATCGTTCGGGCCGCGCTCGCGCGTACCTCGACCAGCGTCTCCTCCATCTCGAGGATGATCATGCGGATCATCTTCGCCGGGTCCTCCGCCTTGTCGAGAAGGTCCGCGAAGTTGGCGGCGACGATGTCGCGGGTGCGCGAGAAGATACCCATGCAAAGCTCCTTACATCCGAATAAGGCGGCGGGCGGCGGCCAAGGGGGAAGGCCGCCGACCCGCTGCCGCCGGGTCAGACCTGAGCCTGACCCGAAACCTGGCCCGCCGCAATAGTCACCGGCGTCGCCTCGAGGGCCCGCGCCGGACCGACCGCCGCGCCCACCGCCGTCACCGTCAGCAAAGCCGCGCCCAAAGTAGCGATCAGGCTCTGTCCGATCCTGCCCATGGCCATCATTTCACGTCCCTCCCTAATCCCTGAAACCTTCCGCCCTGCGGCGGCACGTCCTTCCTCTTTCAAGCAGCGTGCCAAGTGGAAGGAATGGCGGAAAACCGACATTTCCTGTGCGATTGGAGGCTTGTCGGGCAGGTTTCCTCTTGCCAAGCCGTGGGGAAATGTCCCAACATTTGGCAATGGAGCGCACCACCCAGCTCGTCGGCCAATCCTCTTCCTTCCTCGACGCGGTCGAGCGGGCGAGCCGCGCCGCGCCGCTCGACCGGCCGGTGCTCGTCATCGGCGAGCGCGGCACCGGCAAGGAGCTGATCGCCGAGCGCCTCCACCATCTGTCGAGCCGCTGGGACGGGCCGCTGGTCGTGATGAACTGCGCCGCCTTGCCGGAGACGCTGATCGAGGCCGAGCTGTTCGGGCACGAGGCGGGATCCTTCACCGGCGCCACCAAGTCGCGGGTCGGCCGCTTCGAGGAGGCGGACGGCGGCACGCTCTTCCTCGACGAGCTTGCGACCCTCAGTCAGGGCGCTCAGGAGCGGCTGCTCCGCGCCGTCGAATATGGCGAGGTGACTCGGATCGGCGCGTCGAAGCCGATGCGGGTCGACGTCCGCATCGTCGCCGCGACCAACGAGCATCTGCCGCGCCTGGCCGAGGAGGGGCGGTTCCGCGCCGACCTGCTCGACCGGCTGTGTTTCGAGGTGGTCACCCTTCCGCCGCTGCGCCACCGCTCCAGCGACATACCCGTGCTCGCCGACCATTTCGCCCGGCGCATGGCGCTGGAGCTCGAATGGCCGTCCTGGCCGGGCTTCAGCTCGGCGGCGCTCAACCGGCTGCTCGAATATAGCTGGCCGGGCAATGTGCGCGAGCTGCGCAACGTCGTCGAGCGCGCCGTCTACCGCTGGGGCGACGCGGAGCGGCCGGTCGACGCCGTCCAGTTCGACCCGTTCGAGTCGCCCTGGCTGCCGCCGCCGCGGCCGGCCGCGCCCGGCGGCGGGGAGGGGGCGAACCTGCCAGTGCCGGCCGCCGCGCCCTCGGCCTGGGATCCGGCGGGCTGCGCCGACTTCCGCCTTGCGGTGGCGGAATATGAGAAGGCGATCCTCGCCGCCGCGCTCGAGAAGTGCCGGTGGAATCAACGGGCCGCCGCCACCGCCTTGGCGCTCAGCTACGACCAGCTGCGCCACGCGATGAAGCGCCACCAGCTGATGGCCTGACGCGACGAATCGTGCTATGGTCGCGCTCCCCAGGAGGGACCGGACCATGAAGAAAGGAAGACTCCTTCTCTTGGCCGCGCTCGGCGCCACGGCGGCGCCGGCCTTCGCGGCCGTCACCGTCCTCGGCAGCTCGGCGGCGCGCATGTGCTACGATGCGGCGGAATCCAAGTTCGTCACGCCGGCCGCGGGCATAGAGCGGTGCAACGAGGCGCTCGGGCACGAGAATCTGTCCGACTACGACACCGTCGCCACCTACGTGAACCGCGGCATATTGAGGCTGAGGCTCGGCCTCGTCGACGAGGCGATCGCCGATTTCGACCGGGCGATCGCGCGCGATCCGGACCAGGCGGAAGCCTATGTCAACAAGGGCATGGCGATGCTCCGCCGCAGCGACGGCTGGAGCGATGCGGTGACCCTGTTCGACACCGGCATCGAGAAGCGGACGCGGCGGCCGGCCATCGCCTATTTCGGCCGCGCGGTGGCCAACGAGATGGGCGGCCACATCAAGCAAGCCTATCTCGACTATCGCCAGGCGAGCCTGCTCGAGCCGCGCTGGGGCGATCCGAAGGCGGAGCTCAGCCGCTTCACGGTGCGCCAACCGTAGGGACTGCGGCAGCCGCGGGCGCCGCACCCGATGGAAGCGCCTTCGTCCTAGGGCGAAAGGCGCCTCCCCGTCATTCCGGCGAAAGCCGGAGTCGCCCTTCTTGCGGGCTGCGCATTCCGCCGCGTGGGGAGGAAGGGAGATCCCGGCTTCGGCCGGGATGACGGGGCGGGTTCCGCGGGGGCGGAGGCACCCTTTTCTTCGCGAAAGCCGCCCGGGACGAAGCCTCTCCGCGCGCCGCGCGTTGAGGGGGGAAGGAGGAGCCCATGCCCTTTACCCTGCCCGATCTGCCGTACGACCGGCAGGCGCTCGCGCCTCACATGTCGGCCGAGACTCTCGAATTCCACCACGGCAAGCACCACAAGGCCTATGTCGACAAGACCAATGCGCTCGTCGCCGACAAGGGGCAAAGCGGCGCGTCGCTGGCCGAGGTGATCCGCGCCGCGCGCGACGGCGGCGACAAGGCGCTGTTCAACAATGCCGGGCAGCTGTGGAACCACAATTTCTTCTGGCAGTGCCTCGCCCCCGCCGCCGAAGGACGGGCGCCGGACGGGCGTCTCGCCCGGCTGATCGAGGAGGGGTTCGGCACGCGCGAAGCGATGCTCGCCAGGCTGAAGGAGGAGGCGGTCGGCCATTTCGCCAGCGGCTGGGCCTGGCTGGTGCTCGACCGCGGAAGCCTGCGCATCACCTCGCTCCACGACGGCGACACGCCGGTCGCGCATGAGGGGATGCAGCCGCTCTTCACGCTCGATGTGTGGGAGCATGCTTATTATATCGACTATCGCAACGCCCGGCCCGCCTTCGCCGACGCGGTGCTGGGCAACCTCGTCAATTGGGACTTCGTCGCCCGCAACCTCGACGGCCGCGGGCTGGAGCGCGCCGACGAGGCGGGCGAGGCGACGCCGGCGGAGGTGGCGGAGGCGCTGGGCTGAGGCGCTCCCGCTGGAGGCGGCGGAGCGGGCGGCGGACTGGACCCCGAACTGTTCAGGGTGACGGCAGACGCATCCACCCGGACAGGGACGCCTGGACGGGGCGTCTCGATCAGCTTTTCAGCCGGTAGCCGGTACGGAAGATCCAGGCGATGACGGCGAGGCAGATGATGAGGAAGCCGAGGGTGGCGGCGAGGCTGACGCCCGGCGACACGTCGCCCTGGCCGTAGAAGGTCCAGCGGAAGCCGCTGATCAGGTAGACCACGGGATTGAACAGGGTGATCGTCCGCCACGGCTCGGGCAGCATGTGGATCGAGTAGAAGGCGCCGCCGAGGAAGGTGAGGGGCGTGACGATCAGCATCGGGATGATCTGGAGCTGCTCGAAGCCCTTCGCCCAGATGCCGACGATGAAGCCGAACAGGCAGAAGGTCGCCGCCACCAGCAGCAGGAAGGCTAGCATCCAGCCGGGATGGAGGATCGTCACCGGCACGAACAGATTGGCGGTGGCGAGGATGACGAGGGCGACGGCGATCGCCTTGGTCATGGCAGCGCCGACATAGCCGAGCACGATCTCGAAGGCGGAGAGCGGGGCGGAAAGCGGCTCGTAGATGGTGCCGGTGAAGCGCGGCATGTGGATCCCGAACGAAGCGTTGAAGATGCTCTCGTTGAACAGCGACAGCATCATCAGGCCGGGCACGATGAAGCTGCCGTAGGGGACGCCGCCTATCTGGCTCATCCGCGAGCCGATCGCCGAGCCGAACACGACGAAATAGAGCGAGGTGGTGATGACGGGGGTGGCGAGGCCGGTGGCGATGGTCCGCAGAAAGCGGTGCATCTCGAACTTGTAGATCGCCCAGACGCCGTGGCGGTTGAACGCGCCGACGCTCATCGCCCGCCTCCCTTGCCGTCGCTCACAAGGCTGACGAAGATGTCCTCGAGCGAGCTCTGGCGGGTGGCGAGGTCCCTGAAGCCGATGCCGAGGTCGCCCATCCGCCGAAGCAGCGAGGGGATGCCGGTGCGCTCCGCCTTGCCGTCGAACGTGTAGACGAGCTCGCCCCCGTCCGCCCGCAGCTCCAGCGACCAGTCCGAAAGCCCGGCCGGGAGCGACGCCATGGGCTCGGCGAGGATGAGGGTCAGCTGCTTCTTTCCGAGCTTCTCCATCAAGGCGTGCTTCTCCTCGACCAGGATCAGCTCGCCCTTGGAGATGACGCCGACCCGGTCGGCCATCTCCTCGGCTTCCTCGATATAATGGGTGGTGAGGATGATGGTGACGCCGCTTTCCCTCAGGCGCCGGACCAGCGCCCACATGTCGCGCCGCAGCTCGACGTCGACCCCGGCCGTCGGCTCGTCCAGGAAAAGGATCTCGGGCTCGTGGGCGAGCGCCTTGGCGATCATCACGCGGCGCTTCATGCCGCCCGACAATTCCTTGATCTTGGCTTTGCGCTTGTCCCAGAGCGACAGGTCCCTCAGCACCTTCTCGATATGCGCCGGGTTCGGCGGCCGGCCGAACAGGCCGCGGCTGAAGCTCACCGTCGACCAGACCGGCTCGAAGGCGTCGGTGTGCAGCTCCTGGGGCACGAGCCCGATCCGGGTGCGCGCCGCGCGATAGTCGCGCTCGATGTCGTAGCCGTCGGCCAGCACAGTGCCCGAACTGGGGGTGACGATGCCGCAGATGATCGAGATGAGGGTGGTCTTGCCGGCCCCGTTCGGGCCCAGGAGGGCGAAGATCTCGCCTCGAACTATGTCCAGGCTGACGTCCTTCAGCGCCTCGTGCCCGCCGGCATAGCGCTTGGAGAGCCCCCGGACCGAGACGACCGCGTCGCTCATTGCGAGGGCGGCACCGGCGGCTCGGCCTTCTTGTCCAGCTCCATGCCGTGCCGCATCAGCATCGGCACGTTGGCGAGGGCGAACAGGAAGGTGGCGGGGAGGAATCCCCAGAGCTTGAAGCCGACCCAGAAGCTCGTCGTGCTGTTGCGCCAGACGATCTCGTTCACCACCGCCATCACCGCGAAGAAGATCGCCCAGTTGCGGGTGAGGACCTGCCAGCCGCGCTCCGACAGGCCCGGATAGGCGGTGCCGAGCACCGCCTTCAGCAGGTTCCGTCCCGTCGCCAGCCCAAAGGCGAGGATGGCCGCGACCATCGCATAATAGATGGTCGGCTTGATCTTGATGAACCATTCCTTGTGGAACCAGAGGGTGAGGCCGCCCAGCACCAGCACCATGAAGGCGGAGAACCACAATATCGGCGAAACCCGCCGGTACCTGACCAGGGAAACCACCATCGCGATCACGATCGCGACCATGAAGGCCGCGGTGGCGATGAAGATGCCCTTCAAGGCGTTGGCCGCGAAGAACACGACCAACGGGCCGAGGTCTATCATCAGCCTGCCGAGCGCGCCCGGCTCCTCGGACTTTTCCGGCGCCTCGCTCATCCGCCCAGGCCCGCAATCGCCCGCGCCGCCTGGCGGGCGTCGAACGGCCTCAGGTCCTCGACCCCCTCACCGACGCCGATGGCATGGATCGGCAGGCCGAACTGCTCGGCCGCGGCGACGAGCACGCCGCCGCGCGCCGTTCCGTCGAGCTTGGTCATCACGAGCCCGGTCACCCCGGCCACCTCCTTGAACACTTCGATCTGGCTGAGGGCGTTCTGCCCGGTCGTGGCGTCGAGCACCAGCACGACGTCGTGCGGCGCCGCGGGATTGAGCCGGCCGAGGACCCGCCGGATCTTGGCCAGCTCGTCCATAAGGCCCTTCTTGTTCTGGAGGCGGCCGGCCGTGTCGACGATCAGCGTGTCGATCCCCTCGGCCGTCGCCTTCTTGACGCCGTCGAAGACGATCGCCGAGCTGTCTCCGCCCTCCGGTCCCGCGATGAGCGGCACGCCGATCCGGTCCGCCCAGATCCTCAGCTGCTCGATGGCGGCCGCGCGGAACGTGTCGCCCGCGGCGAGGAGGACGCCGTAATCCTGCTCGAGCAGGAGATGGGCGAGCTTGGCGATGGTCGTCGTCTTGCCCGATCCGTTGACGCCGACGACGAGGATCACCTGCGGACGCGGAAAGGCGCTGATCTCGAGCGGCTTCGCGACCGGCGCGAGGATCTTCTCCACCTCGTCGGCCATGATCTCGCGCACCGCATGCTCGCTGAGGCCGCGCTCGAAGCGCTCGCCGGCCAGCCGCCGCCGGATCCTGGCCGCGGTGGAGGGGCCGAGGTCGGAGGCGATCAGCGCCTCCTCGATCTCGTCCAGCGTCGTCTCGTCGAGCGCGGCCTTGGTGAAGAGCCCGGTGAGGTTGTCGCCGAGCCGCTCCGAGGTCTTGCGGAAGCCGGCGTTCAGCCGGTCGAGCCAGGTGCCCTCGCTCATGCCGGCACCCCGACGAGGCTGTCGTTCTCGACGGCGACGATGAGGGCCTCGACCACGCCTCCGTCGCCCCCGCGCGGGCCGCGGCCCTGGGACGAGTAGGGCCGGCGGGCGGCGACGAGGCCCCTGTCTTCGCCGGGACGACGGAGCCCTACCGGCGCGAAATTCTCCGCATGGCCGCGGCCGTCCTTCTCCACCAGGACGCGCTGGGTCGTTCCGACCAGGCCTTCCAGCCACTTCCCCCGCTGCCGCGCGCAGGCCTCCCGAAGCCGCCGCGCGCGGCCCTTCACCACCGCGGGCGGGACTTGCGGCATCCGCGCCGCCGGGGTGCCGCGCTTCGGCGAGAAGGGGAAGACGTGGCCCATGACGATGTCGCACTCCTCGACGAGCCTGAGGCTGTTCTCGTGCATCGCGTCCGTCTCGGTCGGGAAGCCGGCGATGAGGTCGGCGCCGATGGCGAGGCCCGGCCGCCCCGCCTTCAGCCGCTGGACGGTCTCGATCGCTTGGGCGCGGCTGTGGCGGCGCTTCATCCGCTTCAGGACGAGGTCGTCGCCGGCCTGGAAGCTCATGTGGAGGTGCGGCATGAAGCGCGGCTCCCCGGCGATGATCGCCTCCAGCCGCGCGTCTATCTCGATGCAGTCGAGCGAGGAGAGCCTGAGCCGCGGCAGCGTCGGCACGTGGCGAAGGATGCGCTCGACGAGCAGGCCGAGGCTGGGTCCGCCCGGCAAATCGGGGCCGTAGCTGGTCACGTCGACGCCGGTAAGCACGACTTCCTCCACCCCCTCTCCGGCGAGCGCCTTGATCCGCTCCACCACCCGTCCCGCCGGCACCGAGCGGCTGTTGCCGCGGCCGAACGGGATGATGCAGAAGGTGCAGCGATGGTCGCAGCCATTCTGCACCTCGACGAAGGCCCGGGTCCGCTCGGCGAAGCCGGAGGCGAGGTGGGGCGCCGTCTCCCGCACGGCCATGATGTCGGCCACCCGCACCGGCGCGGCGGGGACGGCCTCGTCGGGGAGGAAGGAGGAGGAGAGCAGCTTCTCCCGATTGCCGACCACCCGGTCCACTTCGGGCATGGCGGCGAACGTCTCAGGCTCGATCTGAGCGGCGCAGCCGGTGACCACCACTCGGGCGGCCGGCCGCGCCCGCTTCGCGTGGCGGATCGCCTGGCGGGTCTGGCGCACGGCTTCGTTGGTGACGGCGCAGCTGTTGACGATGACGAGGTCGTCCTCGCCGGCCGCCAGCCGTCGCATCGCCTCGCTCTCGGCGGCATTGAGCCGGCAGCCGAGCGTGATCACCTGCGGGCCGCTCAAAGCGCGATTTCCCCCTCGAAGACGCATGCCGCGCTGCCGCTCATGCGGATCGATCCGCCCGGCTCCCAGGCGATGGTGAGGGTGCCGCCCGGCAGGTGCACCGGCACGGGGCTGCGGACGAGCTTGCGCGAGATCGCCGCCACCGCGGTCGCGCAGGCGCCGGTGCCGCAGGCCTGGGTGAGACCGGCGCCCCGCTCCCAGACGCGAAGCCTGAGCGCCCCGTCCTCCTCGACCGAGGCGACGTTCACGTTCACGCGCTGCGGGAAGAGCGGGTCGCGTTCGACCAGCGGCCCCAGCCGCTCGAGGGGAACCTCGTCGGGATCGTCGACGAAGAAGACGACGTGGGGGTTTCCGACGTTGACCGCGAACGGCTGTTCCAGCGGCTCCCAGGCGACCGGCACGGAGGCGGTGTCGAGCGGGTAGGCGAGGGGGATGTCGTCCCAGCCGAAGCGCGGCGCGCCCATGTCGACGGTCGCGGCCCCCCCGTCGGCGACGCCGGCCACGATCCCGCCCGCGGTCTCGATCCGGCACGCGCCGCCGACCAGCAGCGCGACGCAGCGCGCGGCGTTGCCGCACGCCTCCACCTCGCCGCCGTCCGGGTTCCAGATGCGCATGCGAAGATCCGCCGCGTCGCTCGGCTCGAGCAGGATCAGCTGGTCGCAGCCGATGCCGGTGCGGCGGTCGGCGAGCGCGCGCACCGTCGCCCCGTCCATCCCGAGCGGCTCCCGGCGCGCGTCGAAGACGACGAAGTCGTTGCCGAGGCCCTGCATCTTGAGAAAGCGCCGCTTCATCGCCGCCGCATCTAGGGCGCCGACCGATAACCGGCAATGCCCGCTCGCTCCGGCCAGGAACCCGGGCCATGCCGGCCGCCGCGCGCCCGCCAACCTTTCGCGGGGCCCCGGCCCCATTGGAAAAAGCCGGAATCCGCCGCGTCAGGGCCGCGGCCACGGCTCTGCAAGCCCACTGGGGCCTCCCCGGCGGGCTTCTCCATGTTTACGGGCTATTGCGCCCGCCGCGCCGCCCGTAGAGACGGGGGCGGAGCTTCGGGAGAGCCTATGCACCTTCACGACCCGGCCGATCTCGGCTTCGACCCGGCGCGGCTCGCGCGGCTCGACCGCTTCCTCGCCGACACCTATCTGACGCCGGGCCTGCTGCCCCACGCCCAGCTGCTGGTCGCGCGGGACGGCAAGCCGGTCCATTTCTCCACCTTGGGCCGGGCGCGCGGAGACGGCGCGCCGCTCGGCGAGGATGCGATCTTCCGCATCGCCTCGATGACCAAGCCGATCGTGTCGCTGGCCTTCATGATGCTGGTCGAGGAGGGGCGGGTCTCGCTCGACCAGCCGGTCGCCGGCCTCGTCCCGGAGCTCGCCGACGTCGGCGTCTACGAGGGTGGGGGCGGCGGCACGCCTTTCCATACCCGCGCCGCGGACCGGCCGATGATGATGATCGACCTGCTGCGCCACACGTCCGGCCTCACCTACGACTTCCAGCATCACTCGAACGTCGACGCGGCCTATCGCGAGCGGCGGCTAGGAGTCATCCGGGCGGAGCTGGGCCTGGAGGAGTTCGTCGGCCGGCTGGGCGGGCTGCCGCTCGAATTCTCGCCGGGCGACGCCTGGAACTATTCGGTCTCGACCGACGTGCTGGGCCTCGCCGTCCAGCGGGCGGCGGGGATGCCGCTCGAGCGTTTCCTCGAGACCCGGATCCTGCTCCCGCTGGGGATGAAGGACACCGGCTTCCAGGTCCCCGCCGGCGAGGCGCATCGCCTGCCGGAGGCGTGGTGGCTCAATCCCGAGCAAGGCACGGTCCTGTTCGACCCGGCCGGCGCGCAGAGCAGCTGGGCGAAGCCGCCGGTGCTCGTCTCGGGCGGCGGAGGCCTCGTCTCCACGACGGCCGACTATCATCGATTCGTGCGGATGCTGCTGGGCGGTGGCGCGCTGGACGGCGTGCGCCTGGTCGGCCGCAAGACGCTGGAGCTGATGACCCGCAACCACCTCCCCGGCGGCGGCGACCTCACCGAGCTCAGCCGCTCGATGTTCAGCGAGGCGATCTATTCGGGCCAGGGCTTCGGCCTCGGCTTCGGCATAAACCTCGACCCGGCCAAGGCGATGGCGCCCGGGACGCCGGGGGAATTCTACTGGGGCGGCATCTTCTCGACCTATTTCTTCGTCGATCCCGCCGAGCGCGTCTCGATGATCTTCATGACCCAGCTCATGCCCTCCTCCGCCTATCCGGTGCGCCGGCAGCTCAAGGCGATGATCTATTCGGCGCTGAGCTGAGGGCCCCCGACGCCGAAAATTTGACTGGGGCTGCAACCGCGGCAGCCGGTGCCGGTTGGATCTCGACCATGGCGACGAAACCCCCTCGCAGACCCACCGGCGGAACCGCGATCCTGATGATCCTGCTGCTGCTCGTGCTGATCGCCGGCCTCGCCATCTGGGGCTGGTCGTCGGCGCCGCCGACGAGCCCGACGCCCGCGGCGACGGCGAAACCGCAAGTGCTTCCGCCCGCGCCGGCTCCCGCCCGGCCGCATCGTTGACGGACGAGCCCGCAATCCCCGGGGGAGATTGCGGGCCGTCGGCGAAAGCCGCGTGGCGCTATGGCCTAGCGCGGACCCTTGGGGCCCGAATTCCAGCTGGTCAGCTGCGGGTTGTGGTCGCCCGAATGGCCCGGGGGCGGGCCCGACTCGGCGCCGTTGCCGTAGCCGTTATTGTTCTTGGCCTTGCCGCCGCACTCGCAGCCGCAGGGCGGCGGCGGGGTGTAGCAGCCGGCGCCGCTGACAGAGGCGAGTTCGTTCTGGCTGAGCTGACGCATGACTATCTCCATCCATCGCATGGCCGCCCGGTGTGAGGAGGAAGCGGCACCGCCGCGATGACGGGCCTTGGAGTGGGCTGCAATCGGGCAAAACCGGCTGTCCCGAAACGGGCTTGCGCGAGGTCAAATCCTAACCCGGCCGCCGCTCCGCACCGGCTCGGAATATTTGTTCTCCCGCCGGCGGCCGACCATCAGGCCGCTTTCCAGCCGCGCGCACAGCGCCGCATAATAATCGGAGAGGAAGCCGAGATCGTCGCCTTCCTCCTCGATCCCCGCCTTGTGGCGGATGGTCCGGGCGACCGTGGCGATCGAATCCTCGCGCCCGTTCCTCAGCACGTCCTCCAGCGTCTGCAGCTCGTAGACGCCGTAGAGGCCGAGCGCGGCCTCGCTGAAGGTGCGCCGCGGCCGCTCCGCCGCCGCGACCAGGTCGGCGCCGAGCTTGCTGTTCACCGTACGCACCACCCAGGTCCCGGCGATCAGGTCCCCCACCCGCAGCCGGTCGCGGTTGAACAGCGGGAAAAACAGGAAGATGCCGCTCCACAGCAAGGCGAAGAGGGTGAGGAAGGCGTCCGCCGTGCCCTGCGCCGCCTGCTCGCCCAGGAAGGAGAGGGGGAGAAACACCTCGATCTCGCGCATCGCGTTGCGGGCGATGACGGCGCCTCCTGTGAGCCGGGCGCCGTCGCGGGCCACCACCCTGAGGCCGAGCAGGCGCTTGCCCGGCGTCGCGCCGCGCCCGCCCATCTCGAACAGCGAGAACCAGCCGTTCCTCAGGACGAAGAAGCCGAGCAGCCACAGGATCATCAGCACCTCGGCCTCACCGGCGGAGAGCAGGGTGGCGACGGCGATGGTGAAGGCGACCAGCGTCACGACGATGATCAGGCTGTCGAACAGGAAGGCAGCCGCGCGCGACCCGGCCGAGCCGAGCTCGAGCTGGAGGTCGACGCCCTCGGGCGTGACGAAGCTGCGCCGCATGCTGCGCGGACCGGCCGGCTTGGGGCGGCGGCGGAACGGCCAGTTCATCGCGCCGTCCGGCCGCGCGGCAGGTAGAAATAGAGGAGCCAGCCGGCGAGCGCGCCTCCGCCGATCAGGAAGCGGCTGGTGTCGTCGATGACGGTCTGGCGGCCGATCCCCTCGAGCAGCCCGGCCACCGCCAGCATGATCACCGTGCCGGCCATTGCGACCGCCGCCGACCGCCCGGCGCGCACCGCCGCCTCGGTCCGAGTCTCACGGCCTGGAAAGGCGATCGCCGTGCCGATCCTGAGCCCGGCGGCGCCGGAGAGGCAGATCGCGAATATCTCGGTGGTGCCGTGGATCATCAGCCAGCCGGCGAGGTTCCAGCCCAGCCCCTTGGCCGCGAAGACCGCGAAGAAGGCCCCCAGCATCAGGCCGTTATAGGCGATCAGCAGCACCGTCGGCACCGCGAAGGCGAAGCCCAGGGCGAAGGAGAAGATGGCGATCTGGGAATTGTGGGTGAAGAGGAAGGTGGCGAAGGTGGCGAGCATCTTCTCCTGGCGGTCGTAGAGCGTCGCGCGCAGCGACTCGGTGGAGGCGGAGGGGTCGCGCCCGCCGGCAAGGCCCTCAGGGATGATGCCGAAGAACCAGCTCGGATCGCCCCGCACCAGAAGATAGGCGACGACGGCGCTGGCGGCGGTGAGCAGCACGCACACCAAGGTCTCGCGCCACAGCGCCTGCACCGCCTCCGGCCAGCCGCGGGCGAAGAACCGGCCGATCTGCCGCCATGCGGAGGTCTGGACGCCGTAGATCTGGAAATAGGCGCGGGTGCACAATTGCTCGAGATAGACGATCAGGCTGCGGTCGAGCGACGTGTCGCGGGCGACGGAGAGAGAGGAGAGGGTGGTCCGGTAAAGGAGCGGCAAGGCCAGCAGATCCTCCTCGGGCAAGGCTCGGATCGAGCGCTTCTCGATCCGCGTCAGAAGCCCGTCCAGCCGCTCCCAATCGTCCTGGTGCGCGGCCCGGAAGCGGGTGGCGTTGACCAGCGCCGGGCGCGCCTCGAGAATCGCCGAGGTCGGGATCGCCGAGGTCTGGACGGTCACAGCAGGTTCCTCCGCTTGAGGTCGATATAACCGGCGACGAGCCGCTCGCCGACCCGATCGTGCTCGCTCTCGATGACATGGACGCCGAGATGCTGGAGCCGGGTCAGCGCGAGGCGGCGGTCGCGCAGGAGGGCGGCGGCGGTGACGGCGCGGGTGACGTCGTCCGGCTCGGCGGGCTCCGCGTCGGCGATCGTCTCCAGCTCCTCGTCCCGAAGCACGACGACGAGGAGGAGGTGGGTTTCCACCATCCGGCGCGCCGCGCGGACCATGAAGTCGGCGGAGGTGAGGTCGGTGAATTCGGTGAACAGGACGATCATCGACCGGCGGGTCAGCCGCGTCGCCAGCGTGGTGAGGGCGAAGGTGTAGTTGGTCTCGTCGCCGCTATAGTCGATGTCGGCGGCGAGACGCTGCAGCTCGGTGAAGGCGCCGGCGCCGGAGACGAGGCCGCTGCCGATGCGCGGGCGGGAATCGAAGGCGTGGAGGGCGACGCGGTCGCCGAGCTTCAGCGCCAGCCATCCGGTGAGGAGCGCCGCGGAGACCGCGCGGTCGACGCGCGGCAGGCCCGCCACCGGCTCCGACATCTGCCGCCCGGCGTCGATGGCGAAGACGATCTGGGCGTTGCGCTCGGTGCGATATTCCTTGGCGTGGAGCTTCATGTGGCGCGCCGACTGCTTCCAGTCGATGGCGCGGCGGTCCATCCCTGAGCGGAACTCGACCAAGGCGTCGAAGTCGGAGCCCTCGCCGCGCTTCATCTGGGTGATCAGCCCTTCCATCGCCTGGCGCTGGAAGATCTGCGCCCCGCGTTCCCGGACCGGCCTGATGTCGGGCAGGATCGGGAAGCCCACGTCGAGCGACAGGGTGATCTGGCGCCAGGCGAGGCCGAGCGGGCCGCGCCAGCGCAGCCAGGCGGTGTCGATCGTCGCATGGCCGCGCCTTACCATGGTCAGCGGCAGCAGGGCGGCGCCCCGGCCGTCGTCGAGGGGGACCAGCAGGCGGCCGTCGTCCACCGTCTCGAACAGCGGCGAAGGCGCCAGCGCGGCCGCCGCCGACGAGGGCGGACGGTTGCCGGGAACGGCCACCGTGACCCGGACGTCGCGCGTCTCGCCGACATAGGCGAAGCCGGGCAGGTCGAGCCGGAGCTCGGGGCCCCCGGCGGCGAGGATCGCGTCGACCAGGGTCAGGGTCAGCACCGCCACCGGCCAGGCGAGGCCCGCATACCATCGCTCCGGCGCCGCGGCGGCGACGACCAGGGTCAGCGGCACGCCCGCCGCCGCCGTCAGCACCGCCGCGCGCGAGGGGTAGATCAACGCGGCGCCTCGATCGCTTCGATGATGCCGGTGACCACGTCCTCGACCAGCCGGCCGTTGATCTCCGCGGCGGGGGACAGGATCAGGCGGTGGCGCAGAAGCGCGGGCGCGAGTGCCTTGACGTCGTCGGGGATGACGAAGTCGCGTCCGTCGAGCGCGGCCCGCGCCCGCGCCGCCCCGGCGAGCATTGCGCCGGCGCGCGGCGAGGCGCCGGTCTCGAGATCGGCGACGTCGCGCGTGCCGCGGATCAGCCCGGCGATATAGTCGATCACCTCGTCGACCAGCTTGACCTCGCCGACGCAGGCGATCGCTGCGGCGATCTGGCCCGCATCCGCCTTCCGCTCGACGCCCCATTGCGCCGGCTCCATCGCCGCCTGGCGGGCGCCGTGGGTGGCGATGATCCGCCTTTCCTCCTCGGCCGACGGATAATCGACCGTCTGCTTGAACAGGAAGCGGTCGAGCTGCGCTTCGGGGAGCGGATAGACGCCCTGCTGCTCGATCGGGTTTTGAGTCGCCACGACCATGAAATGCTCGCTCAGCGGCAGGCTCTCGCCGTCGATGGTGACGGTGCGCTCCTGCATCGCCTCCAGAAGCGCCGCCTGGGTCTTGGGCGGCGTGCGGTTGATCTCGTCCGCAAGCAGCAGCTCGGTGAAGATCGGCCCGCGGGTGAGGGTGAAGGTGGAGGTCTGGAAGTTGAACAGGTTGGCGCCGATGATGTCGCCCGGCATCAGGTCGGGGGTGAACTGGATGCGGCCGAAATCCAGGCCGACGGCGCGGGCGAAGCTGTGCGCGATCAGCGTCTTGGCCGTCCCCGGCGGGCCTTCGAGGAGGATGTGGCCGCCGGCGAACAGAGCGACGAGCATCAGGTCGACCGTCGCCTCCTGGCCGACGACCGCCTTGGCGATCTCCTCGCGTATCGCCCCCGCGAGGGCCTGCACTTGCGCTACCGTCACCCTTCATTCTCCCGTTGCCATCGGTGGAGCCGCCGCGCGGCGGCGAGCAGGTCGTCCTTGTGTCGCGCCTCGCCGGCCGCGGCAGCCAAATCGGAGAAGCGGCCGCTCGTGCCGATCTGGTCGAGATAGGCGTCGAGCGCCTTGTCCTTGAGCCGCGGCGGCGCCGAGAAGACCCGCGCCGCCCGCTCACGGATCACGTCGGCATAGCGGCTGCCGAGCGCCGCCTGGCGGCGGGCCTTGCGCACCAGCGCGGCGGTATTGTCGATCAGCGCCGCCTTGCCGAAGGCGAGCGCGCGCTCGGGCCGGCGCGGGGCGCCGAAGCGGGCGGCGGCGTGCACCCCGGCGAGGAGCAGCGCCGCGGCGATCGCCAGCGTCGTCGCCAGGAAAGGCGGGTCGAAGGCGAGCTTGAGCGGGCTGCGCGAGCGGCCGAGGCCGTTCAGCGTCACGTCGAACAGGATCGACCTGGCGCCGGTGGAATTGAGGAAGTCCAGCAGGGCGAGGGCCGCCGCCGCCTGGCGAAGGTCGCCGATGCCGTGGTTGGAGAGCAGGTCCGGGTCCGCCAGCAGGTAGAGCGGCTCGTCGCCGACCTGCGCGACCACGATCCGCCCGTCCGGATCGGTGACGATCGGCTTCAGCTCTTTGGACCCGATCGTCTGCAGCGCACCCGGCGCGGAGAATCGCAGCTCCGCCGGGGCGTCGGGATCCACCGTCCTGAGCGGCCGCCCTTGGCCCTTGCGCCGCTCCACCCGGAGCGGGTGGCTGGGGGCGAGCGTGCGCTCCGGGTCGAACGGAGGCCGCAGCCCCTCCACCCGCACCCAGCCGGCATGCTTCGAGTCCGCCGCCGTGTTCCACTTCGGCATGACGATGAGGGTCGGCTTGGCGGAACGGCGGCCGAGCACCTCGCCGAGCTCGGTCGCGCCGGTTTCGGGGGTCAGCACCACGAGGTCCTCGGCGTCCAGCATCGAGGGATCGCGGACCACCTGCGGGTTACGCCCTGTGGCGCGGGCGAGCGCGACGAGGCCGCTGAACCCCGTCGCCGCATTGGACAGCGCATGGCTGCCGCCGTTCCGCCCGGAGCGCAGGTCGGGCGCATAGGCGCCGAGCACGAGCATGGCGACGAAGGCGAGCACGCCGACGGCGAGCAGGACGATCATCGTCGCCGGGCGGAAGGCGCTGCCGGTGCGCGGCGTGCGCCCGATGGCGATGTCGCTCATCCCCGCCAGGCTCCCGGCAGGACGAAATCGGCATAGGCCTTGCGCGCGGCGCCCCATTCCTCGGCGCCGACCTCGCGGCCGCCGAACAGGCTGCGTTCGACCAGCGCCGCGATGCGTGCGAAGAGCTGGCGGGGGCCGGACGGGATTGCGCTCGCCGCCGCCAGCTCACGGCTGGTGAGCGCGGGCCGGACGAGCCGGGGGCGGCGCACCTGTATGTCCTCGATCGATCGGAACAGCAGGTGGCGGACGGCCTCGGCGTAGCGGCCCTCGGCGGCGAGGGCGTCGGCTTCGCGGAGCCAGGACCGCGCCGGCGCGGCTTCGGGCGCCCATCCTTCCTCCTCCTCCGGCGCCACCGCCTCGGCGGCGCGGCGGCGCCGCGGCAGCCGCCATTCGCCGTGGCGGAACCGCTCATAGACCATCCACAGGACCAATGCCGCGGCGGCGGCGAGGACGATCCAGAGAAAAGCGCGCGCATAAGGCGCGTCGGGGAGGAAGCTGCCGACCCAGTCCATGAAGCGGCCGACCGGCTTCAGCGCCCGGGCGAGCGAATCGAAGAAGTCCTTGAGCCATTTCGGCGGTTGCGGCGGGGGCGCGGCCGGCTGCAGCGAGAACTGGATCGAAGGATCCGCCTTCAACGCCCGGTGCGCAGCCGCCAATCTCTCGGCGGCGTCGGCCGCCTGCTGCATGTCCCCCCGGATGATCGCCTCCGCTCTCGCCCCCGAGGCCAAGGGTTTAACCGAAGGGGGCAGGGGCGCAACGGCAAATTGCGCTGGACAGGCGCGGAGCGCCGAACCATTTTCGTCGGGCGGCAGGGGGTGGGGGAGACCGGGAAAGATGGCCAGCCAGGCGCCGGCTTACGGCGATCGCGAGGTGTCGATCGGCAGCGTCTTCGGGCGTGCGTTCGGAACGCTCGGCACCCATCCGCTCGCCACCTTCGGGATCGCTTTCCTGTTCGGCGCCCTTCCCGGCGTCGGCTTGACCCTGGTCGTGCAGGTCTACCGGACGGAGCTGCTCATGCGGCTGGGGACGCCGGGCCTGTTCGCCGTCGGCGTCGCCTCCTGGCTGGTGGGCCTCGTCTTCGCGGTGATCACGCAGGGAGCGCTTGTGCGGGCGACCGTGGCCCATAGCGAAGGGCGCCATGCGAGCCTCGGCGAATGCCTCGCCGCCGGCCTCTCGGTCGGGTTGCCGCTCGCCGGCGTCGCCATCATCAGCGGCATCGGCACGGTGATCGGGTTCATCTTCCTCGTCGTGCCGGGCATCATCCTCTACATCATGTGGGTCGCGGCCGGGCCGGCGGTGGTGGAGGAGAGGCTCGGCCCGATGGACGCCCTGCTGCGCAGCGCCGAGCTGACGCAGGGCGCGCGGTGGAAGATTTTCGCGATCGAGCTCGTCGTGGTGGTCGGCTATTGGATGCTCTCGGCGCTCGTGGCGGCGATCACCATCGCGATCTACGGCAGCGTCACCGCCATGGCCGCCGCCAGCTCCGGCTTCCCGGCCTTCTGGGCCCTCGGCCTCAGCGCGATCACCCAGACGCTCATCTCGGCCGTCTGGGGCGTCGTCCATACTTCGCTCTACATCGAGCTGCGCAACTGGAAGGACGGCCCGCCCGCGGACGCCCTGGCCGAGGTGTTCGGCTAGAGCCTGATCGTCTCAGGTTGAAACGCCGGTGGCGCTTCAACCTGAGGCGTGAATCAGGCTCTCGATACATGTCTGGACCATGATTCACGCTTCAGGCTGATTCAGCCTGAAGCGATCATGGTCCAGGCTTCAGCGCGGCGCCATGCGGATGGCGCCGTCGAGCCGGACATATTCGCCGTTCAGATAGCTGTTCTCCGCCATGAACAAGGCGAGACGGGCATATTCCTCCGCCCGGCCGAGCCGCTTCGGGAAAGGCACCTGGGCGGCGAGGGCGTCCTTCACGTTCTGCGGCATCATCGCCACCATCGGCGTCTCGAACACGCCGGGCAGGATCGTGTTGACCCGGATGCCCTCGTTCATGAGGTCGCGCGCGATCGGCAGCGCCATGCCGAGCACGCCCGCCTTCGACGCCGAATAGGCGGCCTGGCCGATCTGCCCGTCCTGCGCCGCAACCGAGGCGGTGTTGACGATGAGGCCTCGCTCGCCGTCCTCGAGCGGGTCGAGCGAGACCATTCCGAACGCCGACTTGGCGATCATCCGGAAGGTGCCGATCAGGTTGATCTGTATGGCGAGCTCGAACTGGTGGATCGGATAGGGCTTGGCCTCGCCCGTCGTCTTGTCGCGGCCGACGGTCTTGGCGGCGTTGGCGACTCCGGCGCAGTTGACGAGGATCCGCTCCTGGCCGTGCGCCTCGCGCGCCTTGGCGAAGCCGGCCTCGACCGCCTCGTCCGAGGTGACGTCGACCTGCGCGAAGACGCCGCCTATCTCGCCCGCCACCTTCTCGCCCTTCTCGGCGTCGCGGTCGAACACCGCCACCTTGACGCCGCGGCCGGCGAGCGCGCGGGCGGTGGCCTCGCCGAGCCCGGAGGCGGCGCCGGTGACGACCGCGGCGATGTTGCTGTCGAGCTTCATGCACGTGACTCCCGTGGATTGCCGGCCGCTCCTAGGGCGAAGCGCGGGGCGCGGGCAAGCCGTGTCGGTTCATGTGATATGCATCTTGTATGCACCAAATCGCATAATTATACATTCGCACGTTAGATGTGGAGTCGCGTGTAGATGCTCGAGTGTTCCAGGGAGCGGCCGTGGGGGGTCCATCAGCCGGTCCGCAACGACGCCGTCTGCCGGCGTTGCGGGTGGACCGCGCCCGGCCCCGCCGGCGACGCGCGGCTCGACGCGGAGGCGGCGCGGATCGAGGCGCTCGCCCGCGCCGAGGCGCTGGGCTGGGACGTCATCGACGGCGGCGATGAGCCGGACGCCGAAGAGGCGCTCGCGGCGTAGCGCCGGCCGACGTCCGGCCGGGGCTCGGCGGTCGGGGCAGGAGAGCCGGTCGTCTTACGCTCCCGTCTCGGGACCGGCGGCGGCCGGGGATCGGGCATCCCGGCGCGGGTGATCAGAGCCGCTCGAAGATGGTCACGTTGGCGAGGCCGCCGCCTTCGCACATGGTCTGGAGGCCGTAGCGCTTGCCGCGGGCGGCGAGGGCGTGGAGGAGGGTGGTCGTCAGCTTGGTGCCCGAGGCGCCGAGCGGGTGGCCCAGCGCGATGGCGCCGCCGTTGACGTTGAGGCGCTCCGGATCGGCGCCGATTTCCTTGAGCCAGGCGAGCGGGACCGGCGCGAACGCCTCGTTGACCTCGTAGAGGTCGATCTCGTCGATCTTCATGCCGGCGCGCCCCAAGGCCCGGCGGGTGGCGGGGATGATCTCCTCGAGCATGATCACCGGGTCGCCGCCGGTGACCGTGAGGTTGACGATGCGGGCGAGGGGAGTCAGCCCGTGCGCCCGTAGCGCCCGTTCGGAGACGACGAGGACGCCCGAGGCGCCGTCGCATATCTGCGAGGCATTGGCGGCGGTGATGCGCCCGCCCTCCTTGAGCAGCTTGACCGACGCGATGCTCTCCGGCGTCGCGTCCGCTCGTATGCCCTCGTCCCTGACGTGGAGGCTCTCGCGGCCCTCCCCGTCGAGGACGGCGAGCGGCACGATCTCCGCGTCGAACGCGCCTTCCCCGGTCGCCCGAGCGGCCTTGCGGTGGCTGTCCAGGGCGAAGGCGTCGAGCGCCTCCTTCGCCAGCCCGTGCTTCTCGGCGATCATCTCGGCGCCGGCGAACTGGCTGAACATCGCCACACCGAACCGCTCCTGGATGCGCCGGGAGAAGGGGCCGGTGCCGATGCCGTGCTGCATCGGCAGGGTGAAGGGGAGCCCCATCGGCACCCGGGTCATCGATTCGACGCCGCTGGCGACGACGACGTCCTGGGTTCCGCTCATCACCGCCTGCGCGGCGAACTGGAGGGCCTGCTGGGAGCTGCCGCACTGCCGGTCGATCGTGACGGCCGGGACCGAGACGGGGAGCGACGAGGCGAGGACCGCATTGCGGCCGATGTGGAAGGCCTGCTCGCCGGCCTGGCCGACGCAGCCCATGATGACGTCCTCGATCGCCGCCGGGTCGATGCCGGAGCGCTCGACGAGGGCGTCGAGGACCTCGGCCGCCATGTCGGCCGGGTGCCAGTCCTTCAGCGCGCCGCCCCTTTTCCCTCCTGCGGTGCGCGCGGCGGCGACGATATAGGCTTCGGCCAAGGCGGATCCTCCTTCGGGCGGCGGTTGGGGTGGCGGGAACGGGACAGTAACGTTATGAACCGGCCCATGGCCGAAAATCCCCTGACGCGCCACCTCCGGGAGGTGGATGAGACCTATGCCGAGCATTTCGGCCACGCCGCCGGCTTCGGCCTGCGCATGATCGGCGGCGGCCTCGCCTGCCTCGTCCATGCGGTCTGCCCCTGGCTCTTCGCCAATACCGGCAGCGAGACGGTGCGGCGGCTCAGCGGCACGCTCCTGAAGCGCGCCGACCGCCCCAATTGGGAGCGCCATCCGATCATCTGACCGTCCGGGATCGGACACGGTGATGTGCGGCGGCGGACACTGACGCCGCCCGACGCGAGGCGCCGCATCGGCGCGGGCGATGGCGCGCTTCTTGCAGCCTTGGTGGGAAACGGAAGGGGACATTCGTGCTTCGATACGGGCGCTGGGCGGGAGTGGCGGCGGCAGGTTGGTTCGCGCTGGCGGCGGCCGGCGCGGCCGCGCAGACGGTGGGGCCGGGCGGGCGCACGGTCTACGAGGCGGCCTATTTCACGACCTTCTCGCCCTCGACCGCGCTCGACATCGTCCGACGCATCCCCGGCTTCACGCTCGAGGTCGGCGACAGCGAGGTGAGGGGGTTCGGCCAGGCGGCCGGCAACCTGGTGATCAACGGCCAGCGGCCGAGCTCCAAGGCGGACACGCTCGACACCATCCTCGCCCGCATCCCGGCGAGCCGGGTGGCGCGGATCGAGATCGGGCCCGGCGACCTGTTCGGCTCCGAATTCTCCGGCAAGCCCCAGGTCGTCAACCTGGTGCTCACCGCCGGCGGCGGCCTGGCGGGAACCGTCAACGCCTCGGTGATGCGCACCTTCGAGGGGAAGATCGCGCCGCAGGGCAGCGTCTCGCTGCTGCTGAGGCGCGGCCGGTCCACGTTCAACGCCTCGGCCGGATACGACAATTACCACCAGAACGAGGAGGGCTACGACCGGCTGACGACGCTCCCCGACGGAGGCTTGTTCGAGTATCGCCGCAAGACGAACGACATCGCCGACCGCGATGCCTATGTGTCCGGATCGTGGGAGCTCAACGACGGCGCCAACCGCACCGCCCACGTCAATTTCCGCGCCGCCCGCTACTGGTTCGACCTCAGGCAGACGAACGACGTGACGCCGCGCACCGGTCCGGTGCGCGACGACCGGCTGAGCCAGGATTACGACCGGCGCAACATCGAGCTGGGCGGCGACGTCACCCGACCCTTCCTCGGCGGCGGGCTCAAGCTGATCGGCCTCGCCACCCGGCGCCACCGCCACAATGTCGACACCTCGCTGAACCGGGTGAAGAGCCAGGTGACCGGCGGGTCGGTCCAGGACCTCAAGGACGACCGCGACGAGACGGTGGGGCGGATCGTCTGGAACCGCTCCAACCTCGCCGGCTGGAGCGTCGAGACCGGGGCGGAGGGGGTGCTGAACAAGCTGGACAGCGACAACAACGTCTTCCTGCTCGACGCCGGCGGCGGGCGCACGCGCTTCGACCTGCCGATCGACCAGGCGGTGGTGAAGGAATATCGCGGCGAGGCCTTCGTCAATGCCGGCCGGCCGCTGTCGAAGACCCTGCGCGTGGACCTCGGCCTTACCTACGAGGCGTCCCGCCTCACCGTCAGCGGCGACGCGACGGCGGAGCGGGTCCTGAAGTTCCTGAAGCCCAAGGCGACCTTCGACTGGCGGCCCGGGAAAGGCTGGCACGCCCAGCTCTCCCTCTCGCGCACGGTGGCGCAGCTTCAGTTCGAGGACTTCATCAGCCTCGCCGAGCTGACCAACGACCGCGTCAACGGCGGCAATGCCGATCTCGTGCCGCAGCGCGCCTGGGAGCTGCTCGCGACGCTGGAGCGGCCGATCCTCGGCGACGGCCTCGTCAAGGTGGAGGCGGGCTACAACCGGGTCTCGCTGGTCCAGGACCGCATCCCGACCCCGGAGGGCTTCGACGCGCCGGGCAATCTGGGCGACGGGAGCGTCTTCATCCTCAGGAACACGATCGACGCGCCGCTCGGCCGGCTCGGGATCAAGGGCGGCCGCCTGTCCGTCTACCTCTCCTACGTCAAGACGTCGGTTCAGGACCCCTATACGCTTCGCGACCGCCCCTTCTCGGGCAACTCGCCTTTCGTCTTCGACGTCAACTTCCGCCAGGATCTCGGCAAGTTCGCCTGGGGCCTGGAGGCGAGCGGCAACGCCGCCAACCGCTTCTACCGGCGCAACGAGATCGACAAGCCCTACGGCTCCATCCCCTACGTCTCGGCCTTCGCAGAATACCGGCCGACGGCGAAGACGACGATCCGCCTCAGCCTGGACAACCTGACCGACGGCCCCGCCTACCGGGCGCGGACCTTCTTCTCGCCGGACCGTCGCAACCCGAACCCCGATCTGTTCGAATATCGCTTCCGCAACAAGCACGTCGTGCCTCAGCTGAGCCTCAAGCACAGCTTCGGCTGAGGCTCAGCGCCCCCAGGCGATGAAGTGCGGGTTCTCGAAGCGGCGGTCGCGCTTGCCGTAGGCGAGCGGGCCGGTCTCCCGGTCCGCCTGGTCGAGCGCCGCCACCCGGCCTCCGGCGGCCGTCAGCACCGCCTGGCCGGCGGCCGTGTCCCACTCGCAGGTGGGGCCGTAGCGCGGGTAGACGTCGGCCGTGCCTTCCGCGACGAGGCAGAATTTGAGCGACGAGCCGGAGGGGACGTAGCGGACGATGCCGAGGCGGGCGTTGCGCGCCTCGGTGCCCTGGGCGGCGTGGTTGCGGCTGCCCACCCCGGTGAGGCCGTCGGCGGGCGGGGCGCGCGGCGCGATGGCCTCCGCCGCGCCGCCGTCGCGGGCCCGCCACGCGCCGTCGCCGGCCTCGCCCCAGTAGAGAAGCTTCGCGTCGGGGGCGTAGACCACGCCGGCGATCGGCGCGCCCTCGTCGACGAGGGCGATGTTGACGGTGAACTCTCCGGTGCGGCGGACGAAGCCCTTGGTGCCGTCGAGAGGGTCGACGCAGAAGAAGCGGCGGCCGAGCTCGGGCACGCGTCCGGCCGCGGCTTCCTCCTCGGCGAGGATGTGAATGTCGGGGAAAGCGGCATGGAGGCGGTGCAGGATGATCTCCTCGGCGAGCCGGTCGGCGAGGGTGACGGGGGAGCCGTCGGGCTTCTCCTCGACGGCGCAGCCTTCGCCGTAGAGGCGTTCGATCTCGGCGCCGGCCTCCAGGGCGGCGTCGATCATGACCCGGAGGAGGGGCGACGTCATGGAGCGAGCCGCTCCGCGTGCCAGCGCAGGTGATCCTCCATGAAGGTGGCGATGAAATAATAGCTGTGGTCGTAGCCCGGCTGCAGGCGCAGAATGAGCGGGATTCCGGCCGCGCGGCACGCCGCCTCGAGCCGCTCCGGCTTCAATTGCTCATCGAGGAACGTGTCGCAAGTCCCTTGATCTGCTAGGATTTCTGGGACTCGCGCGCCCGCCTCGATCAGCGCCACCGCATCATGCCGGCGCCAGGCGGCGCGATCCGGCCCGAGATAGCGGCCGAGCGCCTTCTCGCCCCACGGCACCTCGCTGGGCGCGACGATCGGGGCGAAGGCGGAGACGCTGCGGTAGCGGCCGGGATTGCGCAAGGCGAGGGTGAGTGCGCCGTGGCCGCCCATCGAATGGCCGGTGATCCCCTGCCGCGCCGCATCGACCGGGAAATGGGCCGCGAGATACGTTGGAAGCTCCCCGCTTATGTAGCTCGCCATTCGATAATGCGCCGCGTAGGGCGCCTCCGTCGCATCGACGTAGAAGCCGGCGCCCTGGCCGAAATCGTAACCGGGATCGTCCGGGACGTCCGCCCCGCGCGGGCTGGTGTCGGGCGCGACGAGGACGAGGCCGAGCTCGGCGCAGACGCGCTGGTAGCCGCCTTTCTCCATCACGTTGGCGTGGGTGCAGGTGAGGCCGGAAAGATACCAGAGCACCGGGAGCTTCGCGCCGGCGGCCTCCGCCTGGGGCGGGAGGTAGACGGCGAACGTCATGTCGGTGCCGGTCTCCCGGCTGGCATGGCGGTAGACGCCCTGCGTGCCGCCGAAGGATTTGACGGTGGAGAGGGTCTCTAGGGTCATGGCCGCTTCCGTCGCTCCAAGGACGGGGAAAGTCCAGCACCGCGGCTCAATGATAGCGGTTGAACGAATAGCGGCGGACGACGTGCGCCACGACCAGCGCCTCCTTGCCCGTTATGGCGGCGCCGTGCCGCACGTTGACAGTGGCCACGATGGCGGCGCTGATCCCCGCGTCGGTGCTTTCCAGGGTCGCGTCCTGGGCGGCGGCATAGCGCACCGCGTCGTAGAGGGCGTCCGCAGTCGCGAAGGAGCGACCCGTCTCCACGGCGGCGAACAGCGCGATGAACGGATAGGCCGGCGGGCGCGTATCGTCGCCTAGGATCATCGCCTCGTCCATCTCGCTCAGCCGCGCCCGAGCGATCTTGTAGACGTTGACCAGCCTTTTGACCCCTCGTGGATCGGACGCGGCCAGGGCGCAGATGGCGGGGCTGGCGAGAAAATCCTCCTCGTCCCCGGTGAGCTGAAGGGTTCTCAGCCCCCGCACGACCGCGTCCGCCGCCCCTTGCCCGAGCCCCCCGCCGGCCGCCGATTTCCGGTCGTCGGTCGAGGCGGACGCGGCAACAGGTTCGGCCGGCCCGCCACCGGGCGCATCGTCGGCCGCTTCGGGGAGATCTTCCGGGGTCCGGTCCGGAATGCGCGACGGGGGAGGAGAAGGCGGCGGAGCGTCGGCCAGGGTGCCGGTGAGCGAGCGCACGAACTTCTCGTACCGCCGATCGTCGGCGCCCGCGAAGGGCTTGAGCCAGAAGGGAAGCTGGAAGATCTTGGAGAGATATTCGATGGCCCGTTCCCGCCGCGCCTTCTCCTTCGCCTTGGCGTCCTTCGATCCCTCCCCGGCAAATTCGATGCTCGCCGCGACGGCCGCCTCCACCCAGGCCATGTCGACCGCGACGACGACGACGAAGAGGCGGAACGCCAGCAGCAGGTGGACGGCCTGCAGCACCTTGTAGACCTGGTCGTGCGTGCACCGGTCCAGATCGTCTATGTAGAGGACGATCCGGTCCGGAATGTCGCCGTCGATGCTCTGTTCCAGCGCCTTGGCCTCGCGCCGCTCCTCCTCGCCGAGGGGTGGGCGGGCCGGGTCCCGGAGCGCCCGCAGCCGCTCCTTGCTGGCGTCGTTCGCGGCGACGATCTCGTCCAGTGCCTGGAACAGCCGGCGGGCGCGCCCGATCAGGCCGATCTCCTTTTCGAGCGCCTTGGTGTCGGGATCATCCTCGAGCAGGTAGCGCAGGACGCGCGGCGGGTTGGCACGGGCCGAGGGATCGACGTAGCGGGCGAGCGCCCGGTCGGCTCGGTCGGCGACGGCGCGCAGGGCCTCGGACTCCGCCGCCGCCGACCGCAGCGCCACCTCGGTTTCGAGGACCTGTTTCAAGCCCTGCTTCTCGGCCTGCGCGATCCTGTCCGCGACGGGACCGACCTCGCGGACGATGGCGTGGATGACGTCGAGCCCGCGTCGCGCGAGGGGCAACAAGCCCGCCGCGGCGGTAAGGACGGCGGCTATGGTGGCCGTGAGCGGCCGGTCCGGCGCGACGGCGAGGGCGGCCGCCGCCGCAACGCCCGCGAGGAGGAGAAGGCCGAGCAGCAGCGGCCATTGGGCGAGCAGGATGGTGCCGATGTGCCGGAGCTGGCCCGCCTGGCTGCGCCCCTCCCTGGCGAGAGCGATGAACCGGTCCAGGCTGTCCGCCGACGCCGGATCGACGAGGCCGTAGCGCTCCAGCTCCACCTTGTTGCGCTGATAGGCTTCGGCGAGGCTGCTGACCAAGGCCTGGCCGACCTCCTCGTTCTTGCGCCTGACCGCGTCGTCATGCTTGATCTGGGCGTCGCGCAGCCTCGTTTCGGCGAGATCGACCGCGGCGCGGCGGACGCCCGCCTCCCTGCTGAGGCCGCGGACATGCTCGTTGACGTCCTGGATGAGGCGGGCATGGATGCGCTTGCCGCCGCCCTGGAAGCCGCCGGCACGCAGCTGGTCGAAAAATTCAGCGGTGAGGCTCGCCCACAGATCGGCATCGGCGAATTGCCAGGCGTTGAACCGGATCTGGACGATCGGAGAGACGAAGCGGGGCCCGTTCTCCGGCTGGGCGTCTTTCCGGTCCGGGTTGGCGAGATGCGCGACCTCCCACTGGAGGGCTTCCATGAAGGTGGACTTGCCCGAGCCCCAGCCGCCGAAGACGCCGATCGAGATAGGCGGATCGGCCTCCTCGTGGCAGATGAGCCGCGCCATGGCGAGAACGTCCGCCTCCGTCTCCAGCGGATCGCTGTCATGGTCCGTCGTCCGGTCCGCGAAGAAGCCGCTGACGAAGTCGGCAGGCGCGCGTCCGGGGACGGGTGAGGGAGTGGCCGGCGGGTTCGGCGACGGGCTCGAAAGCCCTAGCCGCGCGCGCTCGAGGATCGGAGCCCAGGCCTCCACTTTCTCGTTGGGCTCGGGATCGGCGGCGATGTGGCGCATCAGCGTGTCGCACAGGTCGCGGCGGTCGTCGGCGCGGAGCTCCCAGTCGAGGTCCTCGATCTCGAATATGTGCTTGGGATCCGTCAGCATGGCGACGAACAGGTGCCGCAGCTTCGCGCGCGGCTGACCCATCGTCGCGGCGGCGAGCTGCGAGGCCGCGACGATCTCGCCTACGACGGAGTGCGACAGAGTGGTCCTGTATCCCTCCCGCCAAAGACCCAGCACCTCGGCCGGCGGAAGCGCCGCACGGGCGAGGGCGGGCTCGACGGGCCGGCCCGGGAGGCGCGACTTCAGCCAGTCCGCGAACCAGGAGGCGGTGCTCGCATAGGGGGCGTAGGCTTGGTCGGTGCCGACGAAGAGCATCGCCAGGAGGATCGCGCGGCGATCGATGACGATCTCGCCGACCTTTTGGTCGGGGAAGCAGAAGCGACCGGCCTGTTCGAGCACGGCGACGAGGGCCGGCGCTTCGCGGTCGATGTGGGACCCGAAGGCGTCGAGTAGCTGGTTGGCGAATGCCCGGCCTAGATCAGGATTGTCCACGCGACTCTCCCCCCGAGGGGGATGATAGGAGCGGGCGGGCGGAACGGCAAAGCGGCAATGAGGAGAGGGGAGCCGAGGCGGCGGCCTCCCCGGCGGCGAGCCGGCGCTTCGTCAGTAGACGACCACGCTCCGGATGCTCTCGCCGGCGTGCATCAGGTCGAAGGCCTTGTTGATGTCGCCCAGCGGCATGACGTGGGTGATGAGGGGGTCGATCTCGATCTTGCCGTCCATGTACCAGTCGACGATGCGCGGCACATCGGTGCGCCCGCGGGCGCCGCCGAAAGCCGAGCCTTTCCAGACTCTTCCGGTGACGAGCTGAAACGGCCTCGTAGCGATCTCGCGCCCCGCCTCGGCGACCCCGATGATCGTCGACACGCCCCAGCCGCGGTGGCAGCATTCGAGCGCCTGGCGCATCACCTCGGTGTTGCCGGTGCAGTCGAAGCTGTAGTCGGCGCCGCCGCCGGTCAGATCGAGGATCGCCGCCACCACCTGGTCGGCGCCGATTTCGGCGGGGTTGATGAAGTCGGTCATGCCGAACGCCTCGGCCATCGCCCGCTTGGCCGGATTGACGTCAATTCCGACGATGCGGTTCGCGCCGATCATCCGCGCGCCCTGGATGACGTTGAGGCCGATGCCGCCCAAGCCGAAGACGACGACGTTGGAGCCCGGCTCCACCCCCGCCGTCCAGATCACCGCGCCGACTCCGGTGGTGACGCCGCAGCCGATGTAGCAGATCTTGTCGAACGGCGCGTCGTCGCGGACGCGGGCGACGGCGATCTCCGGCATGACCGTGAAGTTGGAGAAGGTCGAGCAGCCCATATAATGGTGGATCGTCTCGCCGCCGAGGCGGAAGCGGCTGGTGCCGTCGGGCATCACCCCCTTGCCCTGGGTGGCGCGGATGGCGGTGCACAGGTTGGTCTTGCGGCTGAGGCACGATTTACACTGGCGGCATTCGGGCGTGTAGAGCGGGATGACGTGGTCGCCCGGCTTCACCGACGTCACGCCTTCGCCGACGTCGCGGACGATGCCGGCGCCCTCATGGCCGAGGATCGAGGGGAATATCCCCTCCGAATCCTTGCCCTCCAGCGTGTAGGCATCGGTGTGGCAGACGCCGGTGGCCATGATCTCGACCAGCACCTCGCCGGCGCGCGGACCCTCGAGGTCGACCTCGTGGATTTCCAGCGGCCGGTTGGGGGCGACGGCGATGGCGGCTCTGGTCTTCATCTTCGTCCTCTGACAGTTTGACTCGTCCTCCCCGTCGCCGCAGGCGGTGGGGAGGGGGACCGCGCGCAGCGCGGCGGACGGGCCGGCCGAGCGAGAGAGGCCCCTCCACCAGGCTTCGCCCGGTCCCCCTCCCCATGCGCTGCGCGCACGGGGAGGACAAGGGGAAGCCGCCGTGGGACGAGATCGCCCGAACATGCCGCGCACGGTCTGGGCGCTCGGGTTGGTCAGCCTGTTCATGGACCTCTCCTCGGAGATCATCCACGGCCTGCTGCCGCTGTTCCTGACGGTGACGCTGGGCGCCAGCGTGGCGATGGTCGGGCTGATCGACGGCATAGCCGAGGCGACGGCCTCGATCTCGAAGGTCTTCTCCGGCTGGCTGTCGGACCGGATCGGCCGCCGCAAGCCGCTGATCCTGCTCGGCTACGGACTCGCCGCCCTGTCGAAGCCGCTTTTCCCGCTGGCGGGGAGCGCCGCGACGGTGCTCGGCGCCCGGTTCGCCGACCGCATCGGCAAGGGGCTGAGGGGCGCGCCGCGCGACGCGCTGATCGCCGACGTGACTCCGCCGGAGATCAGGGGGCGCGCCTTCGGCCTGAGGCAGGCGATGGACACGATCGGCGGGTTCGCGGGCCCGCTCGCCGCGGTCGGGCTGATGGCGCTGTTCGCCAACGACATACGCGCCGTCTTCTGGGTGGCGATCGTGCCGGCCCTGCTGTGCGTCCTGCTCGTCGCGCTGGGGGTCGAGGACGCGCCGGCCCCGGCGGAAGGGCGCCCGCCGCCGATCCGCTTCGCCGAGGTGAAGGCGCTCGGGCGGCCCTTCTGGAAGGTGGTCGGTATCGGCGTGGTCTTCACCCTCGCCCGCTTCAGCGAGGCCTTTCTCGTCCTGCGCGCCGCCGACCGGGGCCTGCCGCTCACCCTCGCGCCCCTGGTCCTCGTCGCGATGAGCCTCGTCTACGGGCTCGGCGCCTATCCCGCCGGGGTGCTGGCGGACCGGGGGCGCCAGCGCGGCCTCTTCGCCTCGGGGCTCGCGACGCTGATCGCCGCCGACTTGGTGCTGGCCTGGGCGAGCGGCCTCGCCGCCGTCTTCGCCGGTATCGCGCTTTGGGGCGGACACATGGCGCTGACCCAGGGGCTGCTCGGAAAGCTCGTCGCCGACGCGGCGCCGCCGCGGCTGCGCGGCTCCGCCTTCGGCCTGTTCAACCTCGCGACCGGCGCGGCGATGCTTGCGGCGAGCCTCCTCGCCGGGCTGCTCTGGGACCGCGCCGGACCGGAGGCGACCTTCCTCGCCGGCGGCGGTTTCGCGGCGCTGGCGCTGGCGCTCGTGCTCGCCCGGCGGGGCAGGAGGTAGACGAAGGGAGCCCTTGAGCGACCTGTCCACCGGCGCTATTGTATACAGTATGCAGCGAGTCGTCAGGCCGAGCCTTACCGAGGATTTGGGTCGCACCGTTCGCGACATGATCGTGGACGGGGCGCTGGCGGCGGGCGAGCGGATCAACGAGGTGCATCTGGCGGCGCGGCTGGGCGTCAGCCGCACCCCGCTGCGGGAGGCCCTGATGGGCCTCGCCGCCGAAGGCGCCGTGACCCACGTGCCGCGCCTCGGCTTCCATGTCGTGCCGCTGAGCGCCGAGGAGCTGGAGCAGCTCTACCCGGTGCGGGCCATCCTCGATCCCGCCGCGCTGCGCATGGCGGGGCTGCCCAACGCCTCCCGGATCGCGCGCCTCAAGGCCCTGAACGCGCGCTTCGTCGCGGCGAGGGATCCGCTGGAGGCGGTCCGGACCGACGACCAATGGCATCTCGAGCTCGTCGCGGGCTGTCCCAACGCCCTTCTGCTCGGCTTCATCGAGCAGATGATGTGGCGCACCCGCCGCTACGAGCTCGGCCTGATGCGCGAGCGTGCCGATGTCGACCATACCGGCGACGAGCACGCCGCCGTCATCGCGGCTTTGGAGGCGGGGGACATGGACGGCGCGTGCGCGGCGCTGGAGGCGAACATGCGAAGCGGGCTGCAGCCCATCCTCGACTGGCTCGCAGCGCGGGAGCGCAGGCGGTGAAGGCGGTTCTGCTCTCCGCCGCCCTGCTGCTGACCGGCGCGGCGAGCCGCGCCGAGACGCCGGCGCCGGATCTTTCCGGCCTCTGGGCGGCGACGCTGCGCTTCGGGCCCGACGTGCGGGGCGCCCTGTTCCTGCTCGAGACGCCGGCGGGCTGGCGCGCCGACCTCGCCGGCTACGACGTTCCTGTGCGCGTCGAGGGGGACCGGTTTTCCTTCGCGCTGCCCGACGGCAAAGGCCGGTTCAGCGGCCGCCGCCGCGGCGCGGCGATCGAAGGGCAATGGGTGCAGGAGAAGAGCGCCGGCGGGGGCATCGAATATGCCTCGCCCCTCACGCTTCGCCCGGACGGAAACGGGCGGTGGCGCGGCGAGGTGGCGCCGCTCGCCGAAGCCTTCACCTGGTACCTCCCGGCGGTCCGCGACGGCGCCGGCTATTCGGCCTATCTGCGCAATCCGGAGCGCAACCAGGGCCGCTTCCTCGAGGTGACGCGGATGGAGGTCGACGGCGCGGCGGCGCGCCTGCTCGGCCCGCAGGGCGGCAAGCCCGACGCGACGGTCGCCGCGGGGCGCTACGACCCGCAGTCCGACATCCTGTCCCTGCCGCTGCGCGGCGCCACCTTCGACTTCGTCCGGGAGCAGGCAGCGACGAGCGGCTTCTACCCGCGCGCGCCGGGCAGCCGCTATTCCTACCGCCCGCCGCTCCGGCTCGGCGACGGCTGGCCGGTGGGAACGCTGGAGGAAGCCGGGATCGACCGCGCCGCGATCGAAAGGCTGGTCCAGCGGCTGATCGACATGAAGATGGAGCCGGGCGGGCTCCAGCTCCACAGCCTGCTCGTCGCCCGCCACGGCAAGCTCGTGCTGGAGGAATATTTCCACGGCTACGAGCGCGACCGGCCGCACGACATACGTTCGGCGGGGAAGAGCCTCACCGCCACCCTGATCGGCGCCGCGATGGCGAGCGGCGTGCCGATAACGGAGGATACGCCGGTCTACGAGACGATGCTCGGCCCGCTCGGACCGGGCGCCGACCCGCGCAAGAAGGGGATGCGCCTGCGCCACCTGATGACGATGACGAGCGGCCATTTCTGCGACGATTCGAACGACGCGGCGCCGGGCAACGAGACGGTGATGCAGGACCAGACGGCGGAGCCCGATTATTACAGATACATATTGGCGCTGCCAATGGACCGGACGCCCGGCGAGAAGATCGTCTATTGCAGCGTGGACGCCATCCTCGCCGGCGGGGTGCTGCGCAAGGTCGCCGGAGAGCCGCTGCCCGAGATGTTCCACCGCCTCGTCGCAGCACCGCTCGGCATGCGGGATTATTATCTGAACCTGACGCCCACGGGCGAGCTCTACACGGCGGGCGGCTGGTATGTCCGGCCGCGCGACATGCTCAAGCTGCCCCAGCTGATGCTGAACGGCGGCACCTGGCAGGGGCGGCGCATCGTCTCGCGCGACTGGGTGGCGAAGGAGTCCACGCCCTATCACGCGCTCAACGCCGTCCAGGGCTTCGGCTATTTCTGGAACACGGCCGATTATCCGTGGCGCGGCCGGAAGGTGCGGGCGGTGTTCGCCGCGGGCAATGGCGGCCAGATCTTCCTCGCCATCCCCGAGCTCGACCTGGCGATAGGCTTTACCGCGGGCAATTACGCCGAGCCGGCCCTGCTCATCCCGCAGCGCGAGCTCGTCCCGAACGACATCTTGCCGGCGGTGCGATAGGTCGTGGGTTCCGGCCGGCCCCGGGGTTCCCCACCCTGCACGCAGGGAGGGGGAAGGGGCGGCGAGCGGGTCAGGCGGTGCGGCGGAGCCGGCGGCGGTCGGCCCAGATCGCCCGGGCGGCGTTGTGGCCGGGGGCGCCGGTGACTCCGCCGCCGGGATGGGCGCCCGCGCCGCACAGATAGAGGCCGGGAAGCGGCATGCGATAGTCGGCATGGCCGAGCAGGGGGCGGGCGGAGAAGAGCTGGTCGAGACCCATCTTGCCGTGGAAGATGTCGCCGCGCGGGACGCCGAAGCGCTGCTCGAGGTGCCAGGGCGACAAGGCCAGCCGGCCGACCACCGAGGCCTTGAAGCCCGGCGCGTAGCGGTCGACATGGGCGACGACGTGGTCGGCCGCTTCCTCGACCCGCGCCTCCCAGCCGCCCTCCACCGTGTAGGGGAAATGCTGGCAGAAGAGGCTCGCGACATGGGCGCCGGGCGGGGCGAGGCTGTCGTCGAGGGTGGAGGGGATGAGAATCTCCACCACCGGCTCGCGCGACCAGCCCTCCGCGCGGGCGGTGACGTAGGCGCGGTCCATATAGCCAAGCGAGGGGCCGATGATGATCCCGGCGGTGAGGTGGTCGCCCGGCCCGGGCAGGCTGGTGAAGCGCGGCAGCTCGGAGAGCGCGACGTTCATTCGGAAGGTGGCCGATTCGGCCGCCCACCCGGCCATGCGGCGGCTTATTGCCGGATCGACGGCGCCTTCAGGCAGGAGCGCGGCGAAGAGGTGATGCGGGTTGACGTTGGCGGCGACGGCGCGGGCGCGGTAGGTCCGGCCGCCCGCCACCGCGCCGGCGGCGCGGCCCCGCTCGACGATGATCTCCTCGACCGGGGCGTCGAGCACGATCTCCACCCCCTTTTCCCGGCAGGCGCGGGCCATGGCCTGGGTGATAGCGCCCATGCCGCCGATGGCGTGGCCCCAGGCGCCCGCCACCCCCGCCGCCTCGCCGAACAGATGGTGAAGGAGGACGTAGGCCGAGCCGGGGCTGCGCGGGCTCGCATAATTGCCGACGACAGCGTCGAAGCCGAACAGCGCCTGGACGATGTCGGTCTCGAAATAACGCTCGAGTATGTCGGCGGCGGACTTGGTGAAGAAATCGAGCAGGTTGCGGCGCTGCTCGGCGTCCATCGCGCGCATGCCCCCGCCCAGCTTCAGCGCGGCGAGCGCGTCGCCGACCCCGCCGCCGGCATTGGGCGGGGCCCGAAGGATCCAGTCGCGCAGCAGGGCGACCACCGAGGCGAGGTCCCGCGAATAGGCGTCATAGCCTTCGGCGTCGCGGGCGGAATGGCGGGCGATCTCACGCCGGGTGAGGCCGCCGCGGCCGGAGAGGAGATGGTCGGCGCCGAGGGTGGGGAGGAAGTTGTCGACCTTGCGGAGCACGACCTTGAGGCCGTGCTCGTAGAGCCGCATGTCGTTTATCACCTTGGGGTTGAGAAGGCTCACCGTGTAGCTCGCCGTCGAGTTGCGAAAGCCGGGGGCGAACTCTTCCGTCACGGCGGCGCCGCCGACGACCGCGCGGCGCTCCAGCATAGTCACCCTGAGACCGCGGGAGGCCAGATAGAAGGCGCAGGCGAGGCCGTTATGGCCCGCGCCTACGATGAGCACGTCGGTCCGGTCCGTTCCCCGCATGACGCCCCTATAGGCAGGGCCGCCGCCGCCCGCCAGCGGGCGAGGGGCGGGGCCCGGAATTGTCCTCGGCCCGCGCTTCCGGCGCCGAACCTAGGGAGGCGGGGCCAGGGCCGACTCGAGGCTCGGGGCCACCCGCGCGACTCCCTCGAGCGACAGATGGTTGTCGTCGAGGAACACGAACCGTCCCTGCTGGATCGCCCCGCACGGATAGCGGGGGCAGAGCAGGGGAAGCGGATCCCAGACGATCGCGCCCGGCGCCCGGGCGGCGAGCCGCCTCAGCGCGGCGAGCGGCGCGGCGCGCATCGCCCGGGTCTCGCCCTCGGTGACGGCGAAGCCGCCGCGGCAGGCGGGATTCATCCGGTTGAACCAGTCGATGCAGCGGAACGGCGCCGCCGGGAAGACCGGCTTGGGCGCCTCGAACACCAGCCGCGCGCCGGCGGCGGCGAGGGCGGCGACGAGCCGGTCCGCCTCGCGCAGGGCCGCCGCCTCGCTTTGGGGGGAGGGCGCCCGGCCGGGCGGCGCGACGTAGCGCGAGGCGATGAAGATCGTGTCTCCCGGCCGCGCCGCGGCGGCGATGTCGCGGATCGCCGCCTCCTGGAAGCGGCCGCAATAAGGCGGCGTCATGCCGCTGACGGCGAGTCGGGGAAAGGCGCAGGCGAAGAGGTAATAGAGGCGGACCGGGCGCCGCGCCTGGCCGGCGGCGGCGGGGAGGAGTGGGCGATAAGTCCAGGCGTGCGAATCGCCGAGGACGAAGAGGGCGGATCTGCCCCCGCCGCAGGGGCTCCAGGCTTCCAGCGTGCCCCCCGCGAAGGCGCGGGCGTCGTGGGTCACGCAGCCCCGCGGATCGCCGTCCCGTATCTCGGGCATGGGTGTCAGCAGGCTGATGGGACGATAGTGGACGAGGAGGAAGGCGGCCGCGGCCGCGACGGCGAGGGCGGCCGGCCCGGCGACGAGGGCGCGGCGCGGCGGCAGCCGCCCCGCCCGCTGGGCGGCGGCGGCGGGGCGCTCGACGAAGCGGTAGGAGAGGAAGGCGGCAAAGGCGACGGCGGCCAGGGTCGCCGACAGCTTCAGCGGCGTATCGAGCCCGAAGGTCCAGCGCGCGAGGGCGAGGAGCGGCCAGTGCCAGAGGTAGAGCGAGTAGGAGGCGAGGCCGACGGCGACGGCCGGACGCGACTCCAGCAGCCGGGCCGGGAGGTCGGCCGGACGCGCGCAGCACAAGGCGACGAGCAGGACGCTCGCCCCGACCGGCAGGACGAGCGGCGGCATTCCCAGATGTGCGCCCGGATAGCGGACCAGGAACCAGGCGAGGCCCGCCACGCCGGCGCCCCAGGCGAGGGCGGCGAGGGCGGGGCGGAGGGCGCGGAGGCGGCCCAGCCACAGCGGCATGCCGAGGCAGAGGAGCACGCCCGCGCCCAGCTCCCACAGGCGGTAGCGGGTGAGGTAGAAGACCGCGCGCGGGTCGCTGCCCGCGTCGCGCGCGTAGAGCAAGAGCGAGGCCGCCGACACGAGGCCGACGGCCGCCAGCGCCCGCCACGGCGCGCCCGATCCCCTCTCCCTCCTCAGCGTCAGCCAGAGGGCGAGGGGGAGGAGCAGGTAGAATTGCTCCTCGATGCCGAGCGACCAGGTGTGGGCGAACGGGTCGAGCGCCGAGCGCGGCGCGAAATAGTCGCCGAGATTGGCATAGAGGAAGAGGTTGCTGAAGCCCGCGAAGGCGGACAGCCCGGCGCCGACGCCATGCTCGCCGAGGCCGCGCTCCGGGATGAACAGCATCGCCAGCGCGAAGACGGCGAGAAGCGACGCGGCGAGCGCGGGGACGATCCGCACCACCCGCCGCGCGTAGAAAGCGGCGAAGTCCGCGCCGGGGCGGCCGGACGCCCGTCCGGCGAGCGAGGCGGTGACGACGAAGCCGGAGATGACGAAGAACAGGTCGACGCCGGCCAGGCCGCCCGGCAGCCAGCCATGGTCGACGTGATAAGCGACGACCGACAGCACGGCGACGGCGCGCAGGCCGTCGATCGCCGGGACGTAGCCGAGCGGATGCGCCGGGGCTCCCGCCCGCGACGCGGGGACCGCCTCTTTGAGCACCGTCTTTCCGGTTATCGCATCCATTTCAGCCTCTTGCCGGCGGCGCGGCCTAGGGCGGCGGCGCCGGCCTGTCGAGCCGCATCGGGATCGGGACAGAGCGGGGCGCCGCCAAAAGACCGTGTCGGGGGGCCTTCCGTGCCAAAAATTGGCACAAGGCGGGCGGCCTTTGCCCTCACCGGCCGGCCGTGCCGTGCCATAACCGCCGTCTCGAAGGATGAGGGAGAAGAGGGGACATGTTGCGTTTCGTTCTGATGGGGAGCGCGGCCGCCGTGGCGGCCGCGACGGCGGGCTCGGCCCAGCCCGGGCCGGCCGCGCCGCGGGCCGCGATGGCGCCAGCGGCCCCGGCCGCGACGGCCGCGCCGTTCGATGCCAAGGCGGCGGTGGCGGAGGTGCGGCGGGTGCTGGCCGCCCATTACGTCCTGCCGGAGATGCGGCCGAAGCTCGACGCCGCCCTCGCCAAGGCCCTTGCCGAGGGCCGCTACGACGTCGACGACCCGCGCCTGCTGGCCGAGCGGATCAACGCGGATCTCGCCGCCGCCGGTCACGACAGGCATACCAACTTCCGCTACGCGCCCGAGCAGGCGGCGCGCACCGCCTCGCGCCCGCCCCAGGCGGACGACGCCCCGCCCACGGCCGACGAGATACGCCGGGCCCAGCGCCGCAATCACGGCCTCGTCGCGCTGAAGCTGCTGCCGGGCAACGTCCGCTACATGGACACCGACGGCTTCGTCTGGGCGGGCCCCACGACGGCGGCGGCCTACGACAATGCGATGCGCTTCCTCGCCGGCGGCGACGCGGTGATCATCGACCTGCGCCACAATGGCGGCGGCAGCCCCGACGCGGTGCAGTATCTCGTCAGCCACTTCGTCGCGCCGGACACGCCGCTGATGACCTTCTACATGGGGGCGAACCCGGCCGAGAAGGTGACGGCGCTGAAGACGCTTCCGGCGGGGCGGCTGGTCGGCAAGCCGCTCTACGTCCTGACCAGCGGCCGCACCGCCAGCGCCGCCGAGGAGTTTGCAGGCCATGTCGGCGGCTACCGGATCGGCGAGCTGATCGGCGAGAAGACGGCCGGCGCGGGCTTCCGCAACGAGTTCTTCGCGGTACCGGAGGGCTTCCTGCTCAGCGTGTCGGTGGGGCGGGCGGTGCTCGCCTCGACGGGCAAGGACTGGGAGGGCGTGGGCATCGCGCCGACCACCGCAGTGCCGGTGGACCGGGCGCTGGACGTGGCACGGCTCCACGCCATGCAGCGGCTGGCGGCGACCGCGGCGCCGGAGGACAAAAGGGACCTGGAGGCGATGGCGGCGGCGATCTCGGCGCAGCTGGACCCGGTGGCGACGGCGCTGCCGCTCGACGCCTATGCGGGCCGCTTCGGCGACCGGACGCTGCGCGTCGAGGGGGGGCGGCTCACCTACCAGCGGGCCGACGGGCCCAAGCTGCCGCTGGTCGCGACCGGGCCCAACGCCTTCGCCTTCGAGGAGGAGCCGACGGCGCGGCTCGAATTCACCGCGGCGGGCGGGGCGACGACGGGCTTCGACCTGGTCCGCGGCGACGGGACCCGCCAGGCGATCGCGCGGACGGGGTGAGCGGGGAGGGGACGGTCACTGGCGACCGTCCCTCATCACGCCGGGAGGCCCGCCTTGGGGAAGCCGCCCCAGGCGGCGTCGTAATCCTCCTGCAGAGCCGGCATCTCCATCGCGAAGCGTGTGGGGCGGAACGGCCAGCCGCTCTCGACCATGAAGGCCATCGTGCCCTCGATCCTGTGCGGCTTCAGCTCGGCCTCGCTCGCCCCTTTCCAGCTGGCGACATCGGGCCCGTGGCCGGCCATCAGATTGTGGAGGCTGAGGCCCCCCGGCGCGAAGCCCTCGGCCTTGGCGTCGTAGGCGCCGCGGATCAGGCCCATGCACTCGCTCATCACGTTGCGGTGGAACCAGGGCGGCCGGAACGTGTCCTCGGCGACCATCCAGCGCGGCGGGAAGATGACGAAATCGGCATTGGCCCGGCCGGGAGTCTCGGACGGGCTGGTGAGGACGGTGAAGATGGAGGGATCGGGGTGGTCGAAGCTCACCGTTCCCATCGCGTTGAAGCGGTCGAGATCGTATTTCCAGGGCGCGAGATTGCCGTGCCAGGCGACGACGTCGAGCGGGGAATGGTCGAGCCTCGTCGTCCAGAGGCGGCCGAGATATTTCTGGACCAGCTCCACCTCGCCCTCCTCGTCCTCGAAGGCGGCGACCGGGGTCAGGAAATCGCGCGGGTTGGCGAGGCCGTTCGAGCCGATCGGCCCGAGCTCGGGCAGGCGGAAGAGGGCGCCGTAATTCTCGGCGACGTAGCCGCGGGCGGCACCGTCGGGCAAGGCGGCGCGGAAGCGGACTCCGCGCGGGACGAGCGCCACCTCGCCGGGCGCGACCTCGATCCGCCCCATCTCCGTCGCGAGTGCGAGCCGGCCCTGCTGCGGGATGAAGAGCATCTCGCCGTCGGCGTTGAAGAAGCAGCGTTCCATGTCGCGCGCGGCGCGGTAGACATGCACGACACAGCCGGAGAGGGCTTCCGGCCCGCCATTCGCCACCATGGTCGCCATGCCGTCGATCAGGTCCGCCGGCTCCTCGTCGAGGGGCAAGGGATCCCAGCGCAGGCGATTGGGGGGCAGCGGGTCGGCGAGGGCGGAGGCGCTGAAATGGGGCGCGCCCTCATAGGGCCGGTAAGGCGGATGCTCGGCCGAGGGGCGCAGGCGGTAGAGCCACGAACGCCGGTTTTCCGCCCTGGGCGCGGTGAAGGCCGTGCCCGACAGCTGCTCGGCATAGAGGCCGAAGGCGGGCTTCTGCGGCGAGTTGCGGCCTTCCGGGAGCGCCCCTGGCACCGCCTCGGTCGCGAAGTGGCTGCCGAAGCCGGAGAGGTAATTCTGAGCGTACATCCGGAAACCCCCATATCGTGCGGGCGGCGCTTGTCGAAGCCCTTCCCCTCTTCCTCTTTAGAAGAAAGGGAAGCCCTTCGACAGGCTCGGGGCGAACGGATAGGACCGCGTCCTTCGGGGCCCGCCGGCGGACCTTTTCGCGCGGTCGGAAGCAGGGAGTGGTCGCGATGGCGATGAGAGCGGGGCTGGGGCTGCTGGTGTTGGTCGCTTCGGGCGCCGCCTCGGCCCGGCCGCCGATCATCGACATGCATCTGCATGCGCGCCGGCTCGGGCCCATCGAGGGGGCGCCGGCGCTCTGCGCGCCGCCCCCGGCCAACCCCCGCTGGGACAACGGCCGCCCGATCGGCGAGGGGCTCAGCGTCCCATCCTGCGCGCATCCGCTCCGGCCCGCGGCCTCGGGAGAGGAGGTGATGCGCGAGACGCTCGCGATCCTGGCCCGGCGCAACATCATCGCCATGGCGAGCGGCGAGCCCGCGGATATCGCCCGGTGGCGCTCGGCGGCGCCGGAGCGGATCATCGCGGGCCTCGACCTCAGGATCACGCCGCGGCCGCCTTCCGCACGCTTCCAGCCGCGCTCGCCGGCGGAGGTCCGGGCGCTTCACGCGGCGGGCGCGTTCCAGGTGCTCGGCGAGGTGATGGCGCAATATGAAGGCGTCGCCGCCGACGATCCGCGGCTGGAGCCCTATTGGGCGCTGGCGGAGGCGCTCGACATCCCGGTCGCCATCCACATGGGTCCGGGCGGGGGCGGCGACGCCTATTCCGGAAGCGGCGCCTATCGGGTGCGCGACAGCAGCCCGCTCAAGCTCGAGGACGTGCTCGTCCGGCACCCGCGGCTGCGCGTCTACATCATGCATGCCGGCTTCCCGATGATCGACGACCTCCTCGCTTTGATGGAGGCCCATCCGCAGGTCTATGTCGACATCGCCGCCATCGTCGCCACCGAGCCGAAGCCCGCTTTCTACCGCTACCTGCGCGAGATCGTGGAGGCGGGCTATGGCGACAGGATCATGTTCGGTACCGACCAGGGCGTCTGGCCCGGGCTGATCGAGGCCGCGATCCGGACGATCGAGCGGGCGCCGTTCCTCAGCGCGCGTCGGAAGCGCGATATCCTCTACAACAACGCGGCGCGCTTTCTGCGCCTCACCCCGGCGCAGGTGAGCAGGCACTGGCGGATGTGATCCTTCGAGACGCCGTTCGACAAGCTCACCGGATGAGGGCCCACCTAAGGACCTGTCCGGGGGACAGGTCCGGGCCATCATTCAGGATGAGCCGTCCTCAGTAAGCCCAACCCGCTCATCCTGAGGAGGGACTGAGCTTGGCGAAGGCCCGTCTCGAAGGACCTCAGCGCATCAGCACCAGCTCCTCGGCCATGGTCGGGTGGAGGGCGACGACGGCGTCGAAATCAGCCTTCTTGAGCTTCGCCTTGACCGCGATGGCGGCGGCCTGGAGGATCTCGGGCGCGTCCGGGCCGATCATGTGGAGGCCCACCACCTCGTCCGTCTCGGCGTTGACGACGAGCTTGTAGAGGGCCCGCTCGTTGCGGCCGGCGAGCACGTTCTTCATCGCCCGGAAGTCGGAAGTGTAGGTCTTGACCGCGCCGAGCTGGTTGCGCGCCTGGCCCTCGGTGAGGCCGACTCCGGCGAGGGGCGGGTGGCTGAACACCGCCGAGGGGATGCAGCCGTAATCGACCCGGGTCGGACGGTTGCCGAACACGCTGTCGGCGAAGGCCTGGCCCTCGCGGATCGCGACGGGGGTGAGCTGGACGCGGTTGGTGACGTCGCCGACCGCGTAGACGGACGGGCAGGTGGAGCGATTGTCGGCGTCGACCTTTACCGCGCCTTTGTCGTCGAGTTCGACCCCCGCCTTCTCGAGGCCGAGACCGTCGGTGGCGGGGCGGCGGCCGATGGCGAACATCACCGCGTCGGCCTCGATCGGGTCGCAGCCGTCCATCGCCACCCTGAGGCTGCCGTCGTCGCGCTTCTCGATCCCGGCGAAGGAGACGTGGAAGCGGAACTCGATCCCCTTCATCATCGAGATGGTGAGGAGGCGGTCGCGGATCGTCTCGTCATAGCCGCGCAGGATGACGTCGGAGCGGTTCACGAGGGTGACGTGGCTGCCGAGATTGTGAAAGATGCCGGCGAACTCGTTGGCGATGTAGCCGGCGCCGGCGATCACCACGCGGCGCGGCAGCTCAGGCAGGTGGAAGGCCTCGTTGGAGGTGATGCCGTGCTCCGCGCCGGGGAAATCGGGCACGACGGGGGTGGCGCCGGTGGCGAGGAGGATGGTCTTCGCCGTGACGGTGCGGCCGCCGGCGAGCCGCACCTCGTGGGGGCCGGCGAGGGTCGCCCGCTCCTTGACGATCTCGACCTTATGGTTGCCCAGCGTGTCGGTGTAGGCGCCCTCGAGCCGCTCCACCTCGGCGAGCACGTTGTCGCGCAGCGTCGGCCAGTGGAAGGCGCATTGCGGCACGTCCCAGCCGAAGCGGCGGGCGTCGGCGAGGTCCTCGGCGAAATGGGCGCCGTAGACGAGCAGCTTCTTGGGGACGCAGCCGCGGATGACGCAGGTGCCGCCGACCTTGTGCTCCTCGGCGATCGCCACCCGGGCGCCGTGGGCTGCGGAGACTCGCGCGGCGCGCACGCCTCCCGAGCCGGCGCCGATGACGAAGAGGTCGTAGTCGAAGCTCATCGGAGCGCCTCCAGCCACAGCCTGTGCTGCGGGAAATCGGTGGTGATGGCGAAATGCTTGAGGATCGCCGTGCCGACGTTGAGGTCGGCGGCGTTGGGCAAGGGATCGATCGCGGCCGGCACGTCGTGGAAGGTGCGGCCGGCGACGCGCAGCGTCTCGAGGACGACCAGGTCCCGCTCGACGGCGCCGCCGATGCCGCCGCCCGCCTTGCGCCCGCGGATCCGGCCGGGCGCGGCGAGGCCGATCCGCTCGGCATAGGCGCGGCCGACCAGAACCTCGCTGCCGTTGCCGAGGTCGAAATCGGCCCAGACGGGCGGATGGCCCTCGACGACGACGGGAAAGGTCTCGACGCCCTTGCGAGTGACGAGCGGCAGGCGCACGCCGCGCGGCGCCCGGCCCGGCGGGACGGCGGCGATCCGGCCGCCCGATATGTCGATCCTGAGCCGCCCCGCATCGAACAGCTCGCGGCCGAGGATCACCTCGGTGGGACGATGGACGAGGCGGCCGACCACCTCGTCGAGATCGAGCACGGCGACGGTGGCGGGGGCGAGCCGGAGGCCGGCCGCGGCAAGGGTGACTCCGCCCGCGAACCGCACCCGGGCGGTGCCGCCGGTGCCCTTCACCTCGTCGCCGCCCTCGAGGCGCAGGGCGAGGCGGCGCGCGAGGCCGTCGTCGACGGCGCTGACCTCCGCCGCCGAATCGAGCAGCCCGGGAACGGTGACTCCGTCGACCTCGACCGGGAGAAACAGGCGGTCGTTGGTGAGCTCGATGCGGTGCGCGGGCGCGGCGGCGAGGAGGAGCGGGGCGAGCAGGGCCAGGGCGCGCTTCACCGCGCCTCCCCCAGCGCGCGGGCGATCAGCGCCTGCGTCGAGGGGTCGAAGCGAGGCGGATCGGCGCCGTCCATCGCCTTCGCCATCTCCTTGCCCAGCTCGACTCCGAACTGGTCGAAGGGATTGATGCCGAGGAAGACCGCATTGGCGAAGGTGCGGTGCTCGTAGAAGGCGATGAGCGCTCCGAGCGTCGCCGGATCGAGGCGGTCGAGGAGGATCGTCGTCGACGGCCGGTCGCCGGGATAGGATCGGTGCGGATCGTCGCTCGCCTTGCCGGCCATCAGCGCCGCGCCCTGCGCGAAGCAGTTGGTAAGAAGCTGGCGGTGGTGCGCCTCGTCGAGCGCGTGGCCCGGCTCGATGCAGGCGACGAACTCCACCGGCACGAGGTGGGTGCCCTGGTGGAGGAGCTGGAAGACGGCGTGCTGGGCGTCGGTTCCCACCCCGCCCCAGGTGACCGGCGCGGTGGCGCGTCCGACGGGGGAGCCGTCGAGCTTCACCGACTTGCCGTTCGACTCCATCTCGAGCTGCTGGAGGTAGGGGGGCAGCAGCCGCAGCCGCTCGTCATAGGCGAAGACGGCGCGCGTCTCCGCGCGGCGGGTGTTGGCGTAATAGCGGTCCACGCAGGCGGCGAGGAGCGGGGCGTTGGCCTCGAACGGGGCGAGGCGGAAGTGGCGGTCCATCGCCGCCGCGCCCTCGAGCAGCTGCTCGAACGCCTCCCAGCCCAAGGCGAGGGCGGCGGGAAAGCCGATCGACGACCAGAGCGAATAGCGGCCGCCGACCGTCTCGGGAAAGGGAAGGACCCGCGTCTCGTCGACGCCGAACGCCACCGCCCGTTCCGGCGAGGCGGTGAGCGCGACGACGCGGCCATAGGGGTCGGCGACGCCGCCCTGCTCCAGCCAGGCGAGGGCGGAGCGGGCGTTGAGCATCGTCTCGCTGGTCGTGAAGGTCTTGGAGGCGATGGCGATCAGCGTGACTTCCGGGTCGAAGCCGGCCAGCGCTTCCTCGAGCGCCGCGCCGTCCACGTTGGAGACCACCGCCGCGTCGTAGCGGCCGGCCTCGCGGCCCAAAGAGTCGATCAGGAAGGCGGGGCCGAGGGCGGAACCGCCGATGCCGATGTGAAGGACATGGCGGATAGGCCCGAACGCCTCCGCCTCGATCGCGTCGATCAGCGCGCGCATCCTGGCGTGGAGGGCGGAGGCGAGGGCCACGCTTTCAGGTGCGCCCTGGCCCCGCTCGGCGCTGTGCTCGGCGGCCCGCCCCTCGGTCGGGTTGACGATCGCTCCGGCGAACAAGGCGTCGCGCGCGCCGGCAAGGTCCTGCTCCTCGGCGAGGCGTTGGAAGGCCGCGACGAGGTCGCGGTCGAGGTGGGTCTTGGAGAAGTCGAAGCGAAGGCCGGCTTCCTCGACGGCGAGCCGCTCCACCCGGTCGGGCTCCGCGTCGAACAGGGATTTCAAGGTCCGGCTCTCCGCCTGCTCGACGGCGGCCCAGGCTTGGTCTGCGTTCATGCGGCGCTCTTAATGAGGCGGGAACGGCATGCCTAGCCTTCGACCCTCCCTGCGTGCGGGGAGGGGGATACGCCTTGACCCGCTCCCTTCGCCACGCGAAAGCGGCGCGATGGCGAGTGCGGCGAAGCCGAGGCGGCAGGCGAAGGCGAAGGGGGGACTGGCGGAAACCACGCGTTTCCTCCTCTTCCTGTTCGTCTTCACCCTGTTCCTGAGGACCTTCATCATCGCGCCCTTCATGATCCCGTCCGGATCGATGCTGCCGCGCCTGATGATCGGCGACTATCTGTTCGTCGCCAAATGGCCCTACGGCTATTCGCGCTACGCCATGCCTTTCGGGCTCGGGCGGTTCGAGGGGCGCTACCTCGCCGGCGAGCCGGAGCGGGGCGACATCGTCGTCTTCCGCTATCCCGGCAAGGACGAGGATTGGGTGAAGCGGCTGATCGGGCTGCCGGGCGACAAGGTGCAGATGCGCGCCGGGCAGCTGTTCCTCAACGGCAGGCCCGTGACGAGGGTGCGGATCGCCGACTTCCGCATGCCCAGGAGCGCCAACAGCCCCTGCCGCTATGTCGGCAATTACAGGCCGGCGCCGGCGACGGACGGGGACGGCGACTTCTGCCCCTATCCGCGCTTCCGCGAGACTCTGCCGAACGGCCGCTCCTACGACGTGCTCGACCAGATCCACGGCATCGCCGACGACACGCCGGTCTACACTGTGCCGGCCGGCCATTATTTCATGATGGGCGACAATCGCGACGACAGCGCCGACAGCCGCTTCACCCTCGCCGACCAGGGCGTCGGCTTCCTGCCGCGGGACAACCTCATCGGGCGGCCGGTCGTCACCTTCTTCTCGACCGACGGCTCGGCCGAATGGCTCAAGCCCTGGACGTGGTTCTCGGCGATGCGCTGGGAGCGGATCGGGAGGACCTTCTGAGCGACCTCGCCGCCTGGCTGGCGCGGGCGCTCGGCACCGCGCCGCGGAAGCTCCCGCTCTACGAGCGCGCGCTCACCCATGCGAGCTTCGGCCCCGAGCATTACGAGCGGCTGGAGTTCCTCGGCGACCGCGTGCTGGGGCTGGCCGTCGCCCACTGGCTCGTCGAAACCTATCCGGGCGAATCCGAAGGCAAGCTTTCGCACCGCCTCAACGCCCTCGTCAGCGGCGACGTCTGTGCCGAGATCGCGCGGGACCTCGGCGTGCCGGCCCACCTCCGGCTCGGCAAGCAGGCGCAGGACGACGGCGTGTTCCAGAGCGACTATGTGCTCGGCGACGTCGTCGAGGCGCTGATCGGCGCCCTCTATCTCGACCAGGGGCTGGAGGCGGCCGTCGGCTTCATCCGCCGCGCCTGGGGGGAGCGGGTCGACCGGCTCGCCGCGCCGCCCAAGCATCCCAAGGCGGCGCTTCAGGAATGGTCCGCGGCCAATAACCGCCGCCCGCCGGCCTATCGGGTCGTGAAGACGAGCGGGCCCGACCATGCGCCGCGCTTCACCGTAGAGGTCTCGGTCAAGGGCCATGGCGAGGCGCAGGGGGAGGGCACGAGCAAGCAGGAAGCGGAGACCGCCGCCGCGACGGCGATGCTGGACCGGATCGGATGAGCGAACGCTGCGGCCTCGTCGCCGTTGTCGGCGCCCCCAATGCGGGCAAGTCCACCCTGGTCAACGCGCTGGTCGGCCAGAAGGTGGCGATCGTCAGCCCCAAGGCGCAGACGACGCGGACGCGGATCATGGGCATCGCGATAGAAGGGCAGGCGCAATTGCTGCTGCTCGACACGCCGGGCATCTTCGAGCCCAAGCGGCGGCTCGACCGGGCGATGGTCGCCGCCGCCTGGGGCGGGACGGCGGAGGCCGACGTGATCGCCCTGGTGGTCGATGCCGAGAGCGGTTTCTCGCGGCGGCTGGAGGAGATGCTGGGCCAGCTCGAGACGCGGCGCGAAGCGAAGATACTGATCCTCAACAAGGTCGACCTGGTCAAGAAGGAGGCGCTGCTCGGCCTTGCGGCCCGGCTCGGCGAGCGGATCGGGTTCGACGAGGTCTTCATGGTGTCCGCCGCCAGCGGCGACGGGGTGGGGGACCTCAAGCGCGCGCTCGCGGCGCGGGTGCCGGAAGGGCCCTGGCATTTCCCCGAGGAGCAGGTGTCCGACGCCACCGACCGCATGCTCGCCGCCGAGGTGACGCGCGAACAGCTCTACCTCCAGCTCCACGCCGAGCTTCCCTACGAAAGCGCGATCGAGACGGAGAAGTTCGAAGAGAGGAAGGACGGCTCGGCGGCCATCCACCAGCAGATCCTCGTCGCCCGCGACAGCCAGAAGGCGATCGTTCTCGGCAAGGGCGGCACCCGCATCCGGGCGATCGGCGAGGCGGCGAGGAAGGAGCTGGCGGCGCTGCTCGGCCGAAAGGTCCACCTCTTCCTCCACGTCAAGGTCAATCCCAAGTGGGAGGAGGACAGGGGCCTCTACCGCGAGATCGGGCTCGACTGGGTGGAGTGATCATCGCTCCGCGTCCCGACCCTCTCGGCGATATCCATCCGCTCGTGGAACACGTGCACGACTCGTATCGAGTCGGCCTCTTCCTTGAAGATGATGACGTGGCGTTCATAACGGCAGCGGCGATAGCCGTCGCCGATCTCGGCATCCCGATGCACCACGGTTCCAGCCGCGAGCTGCTCCAGACGGCGGCCCAGGCCCTTTAGGTAGAGCCTTGCCCCGGACGCGCCCCCGACCTTCTTAGAGTATCGCCGGATCTCCGCGAGGTCGGCTTCCGCCTGCGGTGTAAGGCGGATCTCCCTCACGCAGCGCTGTCGAGCCTGTCCTGCTCTTCAAGCCAGCTTTCCATGTCGAACGGCGTCGCTTCGCCGCTCGCCTCGCTCTCGGCAACCGCCCGCCGCAGTCGGTCGAGACGCGCCTGGCGGCCCATCTCCACCTCATCCGGCGATCTTGTGGCATCGGCCTGTTCGCCCTCAGCCAACGCTTGGCGGAGAGTCTCGACCTCAAGGTGGGGGCGGCGCGGCGGCGGCTGGTCGTTCATCATCGATTCTCCGTGACCGGCATTAGCTGAACTACGGAAAACAAGCAATCGCGATGGGGCTGGCATTTTCCCGAGGAGCAGGTGTCCGACGCCACCGACCGCATGCTCGCCGCCGAGGTGACGCGCGAGCAGCTCTACCTCCAGCTCCACGCCGAGCTTCCCTACGAAAGCGCGATCGAGACGGAGAAGTTCGAAGAGAGGAAGGACGGCTCGGCGGCCATCCACCAGCAGATCCTCGTCGCCCGCGACAGCCAGAAGGCGATCGTTCTCGGCAAGGGCGGCACCCGCATCCGGGCGATCGGCGAGGCGGCGAGGAAGGAGCTGGCGGCGCTGCTCGGCCGAAAGGTCCACCTCTTCCTCCACGTCAAGGTCAATCCCAAGTGGGAGGAGGACAGGGGCCTCTACCGCGAGATCGGGCTCGACTGGGTGGAGTGATCTATTTCAGGTGCCGCTTTGCGTCCTGCCGCGCGTGCAGGATGCGCACGACTTGATATTTGTCCGGCAGCTCGACCAGGAAAATGAATGCGAGCCGCTACGGACGCGAAGGAAGCTCACGCCGTCAAAGCTGACCTTTCTCGAGGGAGCTGTTTCGCCAATCGCCGATCGACATTGTCTCACCAACTCCTCGGCATAGGTGGCGGCCCGTGCAATTCCCCACCGCTTCTTCGACTCATTCCAGATGTCGTTGAGGTCACGAACCGCGTTAGTCGAGAAGCTAGGCCGCTTCCCCATCCTCGCGCCGCCGCTCGTCAAGCCAGATGTCGATGTCGAAGCCTTCAGCCTCGCCGCTCTCCAAGCCTTCCTGAAGCGCCTGCGCGAGCGCCCTCTCGCGGGCTTTGCGCCTGGCCTCAGACATATCGCAGGGCCTCGCGTCGCCGCTTTCCCTGCCTTCGACCAAGGCTGGCGGCAGCGCCTCAAGCTTTGCTTCTTTAAGGGGGTCGAGCTGGCGCCGTGGTTGGTCGTTCATGATCGAAACTCCGAACCCGAGCATTACGGCAATCGAGCAATATAGACAAGGATAATATCGAAACCGATGACTGGAGGACACGCATCCCTCCTTGAGAGATGCGTGCCCGCCTTCACCCCTTCACGTTCACCACCTGCCGCAGCCGGTGGCGGACGGCGACGAGGTCGGTCTGGGCGTCCATCACCGCGCCGATCTCCTTGTAGGCGGCGGGGCTTTCGTCCAGCACGCCTTCGTCGACCCGGCACTCGATGCCTTTCATCGCCTCGCGATGCTGGTCGAGGCTGATCAGCTTCTTCGCCTGGCCGCGCGACATCACCCGCCCCGCCCCGTGCGAGCAGCTCATGAAGCTCTCGGCATTGCCGAGCCCCTCGACGATGAAGCTGCCGGTCCCCATCGAGCCCGGGATGATCCCGAGCTCTCCGGCGCCGGCGCGCACCGCCCCCTTGCGGGTGACCCACACGCGCTCCCCGAAATGCTCTTCCCGGGTGGCGTAATTGTGGTGGCAGTTGATCGCCTGCTTCTCCGTCTTGAAAGCCGGCAGATGCTTGCGCAGCGCCTCGAGAACGCGGCCCATCATCAGCTCGCGGTTGGCCGTCGCGTAATCCTGCGCGAACTCCATCGCCTCGATATAGTCGTCGAACAGCGCCGAGCCTTCGGTGAGGAAGGCGAGGTCGCGGTCGGCGAGGTGGAAGTCCAGCCGCTGCCCGGCGATCGCCTCCTTCGCCGCCTCGATGAAGTAGGTCCCGATGCGGTTGCCGGTGCCGCGCGAGCCGGAGTGGAGCATCACCCAGACGCGGCTCTCTTCGTCGAGGCAGATCTCGATGAAGTGGTTCCCGCCCCCCATCGAGCCGAGCTGGTCGCTGGTCTTCCCCTCGACCTTGGGATGCTTGGCCACGATCGCGCGCCAGCGCGCCTCGAACCGCTCGTACCAGAGGCGCGCGACGGCGTTGGGCGTGATCGCCCACCCGCCCTTGGCGTGGTTCGCCGTCCGGCTGGTCTCGAAGCCCTTGGGCACGGCCCGCTCGATCTCCGCGCGGATCGCCGCCAGGCTGTCGGGCAGCTGCTCCGCCGTCAGCGAGGTGCGCACCGCCATCATCCCGCAGCCGATGTCGACCCCGACCGCGGCCGGCACGATCGCCCGCTTCGTCGCGATCACCGAGCCCACCGTCGCGCCCTTGCCCCAATGGACGTCGGGCATGCCGGCGATGTGGCTGTGCACGAAGGGCAGCGAGGCGACGTTGCGCAGCTGCTGCATCGCCCCCGCCTCGAAAGGCTGGTGGCTGTCCCACAGCTTGAGCGGCACTCCGCTCGTCCGGTGCTCGGAAAACTTGTTCATGGCCTTGATCCTGATCGAGAAAGATTTGGTCAGGGTGGCCGGGCTCGAACCGGCGACCTCCCGCTTCCAAGGCGGGCACTCTACCCACTGAGCTACACCCTGAATGACGGGCGCAGCGGAGCGACCGTCAACCTCGGAGGGTGACGCTCGGTCGCAGGCGGAGATAGGTCGCGTTCATAGCGGGCGGGCCTCTACGGCAGGCGTTTCGAACAGGCAAGCGCTTTATTCGCCGAGCACCTCTTCGACCCATCCGGGCACCAGCTTCCCCGCCGGACCTGTGCGCACCTCGTCGAACCAGACGCTGCCGAGGCTCGGCTCGAGGTTGATCTCGAGCGTCCTCGCGCCGGCGTAGCGCGCGGTCTGGACGAAGCCGGCGGCGGGATAGACGGCGCCCGAGGTGCCGATCGAGACGAACAGGTCCGCCTCGCGCAGCGCCGCCTCGATCCGCTCCATCCCATAGGGCATCTCGCCGAACCAGACGATGTCCGGCCGAAGGGCGCCGGCCTTGCCGCAGGCGGGGCAGGCGGGGCCGCTCGACAGCCCGTCCCGCCACGCGGTGCGGGCGTCGCAGGCGAGGCACCAGGCGGAGCGCAGCTCGCCGTGCATGTGGAGGACCCGCCGCGCGCCGGCGCGCTCGTGAAGGTCGTCGACATTCTGGGTGACGATGAGCAGCTCGCCCGGCCACTCGCGGTCGAGCCGGGCCAGGGCGCGATGGGCGGCGTTGGGCTGGACCTCGTCCAGCCTGGCGCGCCGCGCGTCGTAGAAGGCCTGGACCAGGGCAGGGTCGCGGGCGAACGCCTCGGGCGTCGCGACGTCCTCGACGCGGTGGCCCTCCCACAGGCCGTCGGGGCCGCGGAAGGTGGCGAGGCCGCTCTCCGCGGAGATGCCGGCACCCGTGAGGATGAGGATTCGCTCCATTCCTGCGCTCCCGATTCAGAATTGGCGCCGCAGCGCCTCGGCGAGATCGCCCTTCCTGTCCACCCGCACGTCGTTCAGGCCGAGCCAGGCCGCCATGAGCCGCAGCTCGGCCGCCAGCGCCTCGGCGGTATCGGGCGGCGCGCCCGTCTCGGCATGGGCGGCCTGGACGAGCAGCGCGCCGGCCTTGCGGTCGGCCTTCAAGTCGACGCGGGCGGCGATGCCGCCGCGCAGCAGGAAGGGGAGGACGTAATAGCCGTGCACGCGCTTCTCGGCCGGCGTGTAGATCTCGATCCGGTAGCGCAGGCCGAACAGGCGCTCGGCGCGAGACCTCTCCCAGATGAGCGGGTCGAACGGCGCGAGCAGCGCCGTTCCCGACACCCGGCGAGGACGCCGCGCCTGCGGGTGCAGCCAGGCGAGGTGGCGCCAGCCGTCGACCCTGACCGGCATCAGCGCGCCGGCCTCGGCCAGCTCCGCGAGGCGCGGCGCGGTTTCGGCCGGCCTGAGGCGGAAATAGTCGCCAAGCTCGCCCGCGGTGGCGATTCCGAGGGCGCGGGCGGCGCGGAGGAGGAGCTGCCGCTGCGCCTCCTCGCGGGAGGGGGTGGGAAGGGCGAGGATTGGCGCCGGTATCACCCGCTCGGGAAGGTCGTAGACCCGCTCGAAGCTGCCGCGGCGGGTGGCGGTGGTGATCCTGCCCGCCCAGAACAGCCATTCGAGCGCCCGCTTCGCCTCGCTCCATTCCCACCAGCCGGTGCGACCCTTCTCGAGGTCCGAGGCCGCGAGCGGTCCGTCCGCCGCGATGCGGGCGAGGACCGCCTCCGCCTCGCGCCGCCGCTCGCCGGCATAAGCGCGCAGCGACCCCCAGCCGATCTCGCCGCGCTCGGCCGCCGCCATCCGCCAGCGGAGAAGCGGGTGGAGGTCGAGCGGAAGCAGCGAGGCCTCGTGCGCCCAATATTCGAACAGCCGCCGCGGCCGGCCCCAGGCGGCGCGGTCGAGAAGGCCCGCCGAATAGGGGCCGAGGCGGGAGAAAGCGGGCAGATAATGGGCGCGGGCGACGACGTTGACGCTGTCGATCTGGAACAGGCCGAGGCGGTCGGCGAGCGCGAGCAGGCGACGCGACCCGGCCGGACCCGCCGGGCGCGGGCCGGCGAGCCCCTGCGCCGCCAGCGCGATCCGCCGCGCCGCAGCGGCCGAAAGCCTGTCGCCCGGTTCCGCCTCCGGCTTGCCTCGCATCGTCACGGCCGCCATGAAGCAGCCATGGCTCGCGACGGCAAGGTCAGGATCAAGGTGTTCGGCGCCGGCGGCCGGATGGGACGCGCCATCGCAGCAGCGGCGGCGGCACGCGAGGACGTCGCGGTCGTCGACGGGGACGCGGACGTGTTCCTCGATTTCTCCGCCCCCGACGCGCTGGAAGCGAATCTCGACGCGGCGGCGGCGGCGGGCAAGCCGATCCTCGTCGGCACGACCGGCCTCGGCGAGGCGCAGCTGCGGCTGATCGACGAGGCGGGCGGTCGGATCGGCGTCATCCACGCGCCCAACACCTCGCTCGGCGTCAACCTGCTGCGCCACCTCGTCGAGGAGGCGGCGGCGCGGCTCGGGCCGGAATGGGACGTCGAGATCGTCGAGATGCACCATCGCGACAAGAAGGACGCGCCGTCGGGAACGGCGCTGCTGCTCGGCGCCTCGGCGGCGAAAGGCAGGGGCGCGGCGCTGCCGGAGCTGGCGCGCTTCGACCGCATGGCGGGAGGGGCGCGCGAGGCTGGGACGATCGGCTTCGCCTCGCTGCGCGGCGGCTCGGTTGCGGGCGAGCACCAGGTGATCTTCGCCGCCGACGGCGAGCGGCTCGAGCTCGGCCACCGCGCCGACAGCCGCATGATATTCGCCCGCGGCGCCCTCGCCGCGGCGCTGTGGCTCGCGGGCCGGCCGGCGGGCCGATACACCATGGCGGACGTCCTGGGCCTCGCATGAGCGACGCGGCGGCCCCGCGCCTGCTCCGCCGCCTCGGGCCGTTCGACGCGACCATGCTGGTGATGGGCGGCATCGTCGGCGCCGGCATCTTCGTCAACCCGGCGGAGGTCGCGCGCGCGGTGCAGGCGCCGTGGCTGATCGTCGGCGCATGGGTGCTCGGCGGAGTCGTCGCCATGGCCGGAGCCCTCGTCTATGCGGAGCTCGCCGTCCGGCGGCCCGAGACGGGCGGGCAATATGCCTATCTGCGCGACGCCTGGGGTCCGATCCCCGCATTTCTCTACGGCTGGTCGCTGCTTCTCGTCATCCAGTCCGGCGGAATGGCGGCGGTGGCGATCACTTTCTCGCGCTACTTCCTCGAGCTTGCCCGCTGGCCCGTGGCCGAAAGCCTCGTCGCCGCCCTCGTGCTCGCGATTCTGACGGCGGTGAACTGCATCGGCGTCAAGGCGGGAAGCAACGTCCAGAGCGCCCTGATGCTGCTCAAGATCCTCGCCATCGTCGCGCTCGTCCTGGCGGGCCTCGCCTTCGCGCCCGCGGCGGGGACCGCGGCGCGGCCTCCCGAGGCGCCGCTCGGCCTCCTCGCCGCGATGACTCCGGTGATGTTCGCTTATGGGGGCTGGCAGACGACAAGCTTCATCGCCGGCGAGATGCGCGATCCGCGGCGGGACTTGTCGCGCGGCGTGCTGCTGGGCGTCGCCGGCGTGGTGCTGCTCTATTGCGCCGTCGCCTTCGTCTGCGTCCACGCGCTCGGGCCCGCCGGGCTCGCGGCGGCGAAGACTCCGGCGAGCGACGTCATGCGCGCGGCGCTGGGCCCGCGGGGCGGCACCCTGATCGCCCTCGGCATCGCCGTCTCCACGCTCGGCTTCCTCAGCCAGTCGATGCTGACCACCCCGCGAGTCTATTTCGCGATGGCGCAGGACCGGTTGTTCTTCCCCGTCTTCGCCCGGATCGGCAGGCGAAGCGCGGTTCCGGTCTTCGCCATCGCCCTCCAGGGAGCGGCGGCGATCGTCATCGCGGTCTCAGGGACCTACGGGCAGATCCTCAACTACGTCGTCAGCGTGGATTTCATCTTCTTCGGCCTGACCGGCGCGGCCCTGTTCGCCTTCCGCGCCCGCGGCATCGGGGAAGGCGGACTGTTCCGGGTCCCGGGCCATCCCTTCACCACGGGCTTCTTCGTCGCCGCCTGCTGGCTGGTCGTCGCCGCCACGGTTTGGAGCCACTGGCGCGACAGCCTGGTGGGCTTCGCCATCCTCGCCTGCGGCCTTCCCGCCTGCTTCTACTGGATGCGGAGGCGGGGGTGACGCACCGCGTCCTCCAGTCCGAATATCTGCACTGGGCGAAGACCCGGCGGCCGGTGCTCTACCCGCTGTCGGGAAGCGACGTGACGCATTTCCCGCTCGACCGGCTGCCGTTCGACATCGCCGATCTCGAGCTGAGCGGGGCCAGCCATTATCGCTACGCGCCGTTGCGGGAGGCGATCGGCGCCAAGGCGGGCGTCTCTCCCGAGCGGGTGGTGGCCGCCGACGGAACCTCGATGGCGAACATGCTCGCCATGGCTGCGCTGGTTGCGCCGGGCGACGAGGTGCTTGTCGAGGCGCCCACCTACGAGCCGCTGCTCGCCGTCGCCCGCTTCCTCGGGGCGCGGGTGACTCGGTTCGCGCGCCGGGCGGAAGACGGCTTCGCCCTGGATGCGGACGCGGTGGCGCGGGCGGTGACTCCGGCGACCACGCTCATCGTCCTCACCAACCTGCACAACCCGTCGGGCGCCTATGCGGACGAGCAGACGCTGCGCCGGATCGGCGGCCTCGGACCCCGCGTGCTGGTCGACGAAGTCTATCTCGACGCGGCGTTCGAGGAGGCGCCGCGCTCGGCGGCCCGGCTCGGCGACCGCTTCGTCGCCACCGCCAGCCTCACCAAGGTCTACGGCCTTTCCGGCCTGCGCTGCGGCTGGATCCTCGCCGAGCCGGCGCTCGCCGAGGCGATGTGGCGCCTCAACGAGCTGTTCGGCGTCGCTCAGGCGCAGCCGGCCGAGCGGCTGAGCTGCCTCGCCCTCGCCCATCTCGATGAGGTCGCCGCGGGGACGCGCGAGCGCCTGGAGCGCAACCGCGGGCTCGCCAACGCCTTCCTCGCCTCGCGCGCCGACCTCGCCTCCCCGCCTATGCGCCACGGCATCACCGCTTTCCCGCGGCTGCTCAGCGGCGATCCGGAGGCGCTCGATGCGGACCTGCGCGCAAGGTGGGAGACGGCGATCGTCCCCGGCCGCTGGTTCGAGGCCCCGGACCATTTCCGCATCGGCGTCGGCGGGCCGACCGCGGCGCTGGAGGAAGGCCTGGCGCGGCTCGGCGCCGCTTTGGACGAACGGCGATGACGGCCGAGGAGGTGGTGGAATTCTACCGCCGGCTGCACGAGCGGACGCCGGAGCCGAAGACCGAGCTCGACTTCGTCAACCACTATACCCTTCTGGTGGCCGTCGTCCTTTCCGCGCAGGCGACGGACGCGAGCGTCAACCTGGCGACGCGCGAGCTGTTCCGAAGCGTCGACGCCCCGGCGAAGATGGTGGCGCTGGGCGAGGAGGGGCTGAAAAGGCACATCCGGACGATCGGCCTGTTCAACACCAAGGCCAAGAACGTCATCGCGCTCAGCGAGGCGCTGATCGCGCGGCACGGCGGCGAGGTTCCGGCGGATTTCGAGGCGCTGCAGGCCCTGCCCGGGGTCGGCCGCAAGACGGCGAACGTGGTGATGAACTGCGCGTTCGGCGCGGAGACCTTCGCGGTCGACACCCACGTCTTCCGCGTCTCCAACCGCACCGGCCTCGCGCCCGGCAAGGACGTGCTGGAGGTGGAGCGCAAGCTGGATGCCGTCACGCCGCCGCCGTGGCGGCGGGAGGCGCACCATCTCCTCATCCTCCACGGCCGCTACCTGTGCAAGGCGCGCCTTCCGGAATGCTGGCGCTGCCCGGTCGCCGACCTGTGCCGCTACCAGCCCAAGACGCCGCCTCCGCAAGGCCCGGCGGGCGTCGGGAAAGGCGCTAGGAAAAAGCGGTAACTTTTGATATCGTCGGCGCGAAGCAGGAGACGAAAATGTCGCGATTCATAGCTTTAGCGCTGGTTGTATCCCTGGCCGCGCCGGCCGCGGCCCTCGCGGCGGACCCGCCCGCGGCGCAGCAGAGCCAGAAGTATCGCACCAAGAAGATCTGCCGGTCTGAGACCGTCATCGGCAGCCGCCTCTCCGGCAGCACCAAGTGCCGGACTCAGGCGGAGTGGGACGCCGAGAGGGCCGAGGCGCGGCGGACCGTCGAGCGCATTCAGGACTTCAAGCCGCAGGTCGGTTCCTGATCCCCGGGCGGGATCAGGCGATCCCCGGCAGGAACCTCTTCACCCGCCTCGCATAATCCTCGTAGGCGGCGCCGAACTGCGCTCTCAGCAGCCGCTCCTCCTCGCGCACCCTCAGCCCGGTGCCGGCGACGAACAGCGGCACGCCGACGAGGAGGTGCCGGTAGTGGCCGAGCCCGACCGCCTCGGCGGCGAGGAACAGCGCCATGCCGGCATAGATGGGGTGGCGCAGCCGCGCGAAGACGCCGCCGGTGACGAGCTGGTGGTCGGCTCGCATCCGCGCCGCCAGGCTCCAATTGGCGCCCATTGCCCGCGAGGCGGCGAGGAACAGCAGGATCGCCCCTCCCATCAGCGCCGCCACCGCCGCCGCCTGGGCCAGCGCCGGCGGCGAGGCGGGGAGGAGGGCGATCCGCAAGCCGCCGAAGCCGACGGCCGCGAAGCCCGCCATCTGCAGCCCGATGCCGAGCCGCGACGCTCCGGAGCGCTTCTCGCCGGCCTCCGCGCGCCCGGCCATGACCAGGGTCCGGACGAGGATGGCGAAGAACAGCAATCCGCCGACGACGAACGCCGCCACGCCCGGCAGCCCCGCCGGTTGAACCTCGAACAGGCGCATCGAACCTCCCCTTGAAATCCCCGGCTCGCCTAGCATGGCGCCGCGGGGCGCAAAAGCGCGGGCCGAAAGCCTCTAGCCGCCCCGATGCGCCTTTGCTAAGCGCCGGGCGGCCCGGCACCCGTAGCTCAGCTGGATAGAGCGCTGCCCTCCGAAGGCAGAGGCCAGAGGTTCGAATCCTCTCGGGTGCGCCATTTCCTTTCCCATGCCCCGCGCGTCGGACGCTAGGCGGCGGCGTTGGCGGTGACGAAGCGGCGGGCGTTTCGCCAGAAGTCTATGTCGCCGTCTATGTCGTGCAATATCCCCTCCGCGGTCGCGAGGCTGAGGGCGAGGAGGGACATGCCGACCCGCAGCCTGAGGCCGTGGCGGCGCAGCACCTCGGCCGCGTCGGTCAGGAAGGCGGCCGTCGACCAGCGGTTGCTCGGCGCGCCGAAATGGCTCCACAGGACGGCGGTGATCTCCTTCCACAAGGCGTCCTCCTCGGACGCCGGCGGCGCGGCATCGACGAACAGGCGCAGGAAATGCTCGACCGCCTGCGTCCAGAGCGCCGTGACGGCATAATAATTGAAGAGGTTGAGGGCGAAGCGGTCCTCCTCGCCGAGCTCCGCGACCATTCCGAAATCGAGCAAGGCGAGGCGGCCGTCCTTCATCAGCAGCATGTTGCCGGGATGGGGATCGACGTGGAAATGGCCGTGCAGGTACACCATCGTGTAGAAGGCGTGCTGCATGCGCTCCGCAAGCGCGGCCCGGTCGCCGTGGAGGCGGGCGTCGTCGTAGAGCGGGACTCCTTCGACATAGTCCATGACGATGACGCCCTCGGCGCAGGCGTCGGCATGGATGCGCGGCACCGTCAGGAAGGGGTGGCCGGCGAAGCGCGCCGCGATCGCCGCCTGGCTTCGACGCTCGGCGGCGAGGTCCGTCTGGCCGATCAGGGCGTCGCGCACGTCGGCGAAATTGTCGCGCAGCCGCAGCGGCCTCAACGACGGCACCAGCCGGTCGGCGAGCCAGATCAGCATCCGCGCCGCGGTGAGCGCCGACGCGATGCTGGCGGCGGCGCCCGGCTTGACGAGCTTGACGGCCACCGCCTCGCCGCCGCGCAACCGGGCCCGGTGCACCTGCGCGACGGACCCGCTGCCGATCGGGTCGGGCTCGAACCGGTCGAACACCTGCTCGAGGGGACGGCCGAAGGCGCTTTCCAGCTGCCGCTTCACGGCCGGGAAGGGGACGATCTCGTTGCGGTCGTAGGTGCCGCGAAGCTCGGTCCGGAAGCCCGCCGAGATGAAGCCCGACTGGGCGGCGAGCACCTGCGCCAGCTTGATGTAGATCGGTCCGAGGGCGCGGACGAGCGCGAAGACGAAGGCGCCGCGGCGGGCGTCGCGGTCGCCGCCGCGGCGGGCCCGCAGGCCGTGCCGCACCGTCACCCCGGCCGCGATCGCGAGGGCGCGCACCATCTCCGCGAGCCCGCGTGCGACAGTGTTCATGCGCGGGGACCTCGATGTCGCATGCAGTTCGTCTTTCGCCAACCTCGTGAAGGACTTGCCGACCTGGAGAATAGCGAAATCCGGCGCCACGCTCGCACCCGCAAGCTCACCGCGCCGATCGAACAAGTCAAGAGGTGAGGGAGCGCTAGTCTTGGCCGCCGCAATGAACAGCGCGATTCGCCAAGTAGCGCGTCAGTCGCGGGCAGTCCCCGCAAGCACCTCTTCACGAGGGGAGCCGAGCTTCTTCAGGTGGCGCAGGTGCGCCGACACCGCATCTACGAAGCGCGGATGGGAACGGTAGGGGAGGCCGCATTCCCGGGCGGTCTGGGCGATCATCCGCGTGACGGCGCGATAATGGACGTGGCTCATCCCCGGGTAGAAATGGTGCGCGACATGCTGGTGAAGCCCGCCGGCGGCGAGGCCGAGGAGCGGGCTTTCGGTCGCCACGTCCATCGTCGTCGCGAGCACGTGGCGCGGATCGGTCGCGGACCCGCTCAGCTCGGCGGGAAAATGCGAGTCGTCGACCAGATGGCTGATCTGGAGCATCAGCATGACGGCGAGGCCGACGACGAGATGCGAGAGGAACCAGCCGGCGAGGACCACGCCGAGGCCGTGCGGCGTCAGCCAGAGGGGAAGGCCGATCGTCGCGCCGAGATAGAGGGCCTTGCCCAGGACGAGGTGGCGAAGCGCGGCGGGCTGGTGCGACAGCATCTCCCAGTCGCGCACGAATATGAAATCGAGCGAGCTCAGCGCATAGACGGGCCACACCAGCCAGTGCTGCGCCCGCCCCCATCTCGGCCGCGGCTGGTGGGGGGAAAGCCTCAGAAGGCCGCGGGCCCGCGTCGCCTCGTCCTTGCAGCCGACGTTGACGAAGGCGTGGTGCAGCTCGACGTGGCTGACCGCGAACAGCCGCGAATCGATCCCGCACATGTCGAGCGAGGCGCGGAGCAGGCGGTTGGCCAGCGGGCTGCGGGTGATCGCATCGTGCGACGCGTCGTGGCCGACGTTGAGCAGCATATAGGCCTGCGCGGCGCCGAACAGGGCGTAGAGCGCGAGGAAGCCCGCGGCCGAGCCTCGGTGGAGCAAGAGCAGGGCGAGCGCCGCATCGTAGGCGGCGAGGGCGGAAGCGAGCTTCCACCACATCCTGGGGTCGCCCTTGGCGCCGCCGGGCTGCGCCGCGACATAGGCCGAGACCCGCTTGCGCAGGAGGAGGCGGAACCGCGCCACGTCGGGCACGTCCGGAAGGGCCGCCGGCACGACCCCCAGCGCCTCGAAACGGCCTTCCTGGCTCCGCTCCCTCACCCGCCGTCCCCGCTACCCCCGGGGAGATCCCCGGTTGGACCTCCCGTCGCCGGCCGGCCGCCACCTCGTCGGGCACGGCAAGGTGCGCAAGGTCGAACGGCCGTGTCGGCAGTGCCGCTTATATCATGCACCCCTCGCCCGGCAAAGCGTGCATGAAGAACTCGCCCTAAATACGTGTGCCCGTCAGCGGATATTTGCCGAATACGCCGGCGGATACGCTTCCGTTCAATTGGTCGCCGTTCACCGTGGCGGTGCAGTCGAGCTTCATCGACAGCGGCGTCTTGATCGTCATCGACCAGGTCATGACGTCGCCGTCCAGCTTACCGTCGGTTATCTGCAATTCTCCGAAATTGCCCTTGACCAGAGCTTCAAACCGCTCGCCCGAGGACGTAATCTCCGCCACGAAGCGCCTCGGACCCACCGGCGTCTCCACGCCGCATTCCCAGCTTCCCCCGATCTGCGCCACGCCAGCCCCTTCCGTCGCTGATTTTCGTTCGGCAAGGCGATCCTCTTCACGCGCGCTTCGAAGGCGCCGTGACGAGGAGGTCGGCCTCGCATATGCTCGCCTGATGCGCTGCGTTCGAGAGTCCTGTCAATCCTGCCGAAGGAGCGACGGGGTATGAGTAGCGGTATGAAAATATAATAGACCTTCTAGTCCACGAAGTACATCTCCCCATCTCCGCTGATCATGTTAGAGAGTACAATGATTGAAGCCTTGATGATCGACGTCGACGGAGTGGTGGTCAGAGGCCGTCCGAGCGATGGAAGGGCTTGGCACGCCGATCTGTTCGCCGATCTCGGGGTGCGTTACGATGATTTGCAGCGCGAGTTCTTCTCGATCCACTGGCGGGACGTGACGCTAGGCCGCGCCGCTCTTCGCGCGCGCTTGCAGCCGGCGCTGGCGGCGATCGCCCCCGGCGTGGGGGTCGACGATCTTATCGACTATTGGCACTCGAACGATTCGGCCCTGGACGGTGCCGTCATCGACGCCGTCGACCGCGCCAGGCATGCCGGGCTGAAGAGCGTGCTGGTCACCAACCAGGACCATGACCGGAGCCGGTACTTGTGGCGGGAAGTCGGTCTGGAGCGCTATTTCGACGACATGATCTACTCGGCGGCTCTCGGCTTCCGCAAACCCGAGCCCGGCTTCTACAGGGCGGCGGCGAAGCGGACCGCGCTCCCGCCCGAAGCGCACCTGCTCGTCGACGACAGCGAAGAAAACGTACTTGCGGCGCAAGCCGAAGGCTGGAACGCGGCCAAGTGGGAGCGCGGCAGCGACTTGGACGCGTTGCTGTCGGTACTTGCGGCCGGCTAGTCCGGCCATCGAATCATCGGTCCGCAACCCCCCGCGACTCGGCCGGATACGCACCTGTTACAGGATACGCCGCTTCGGCTTCGACGTCCTTCCGAGTCGCGAAGCTTCCGCACTGAATAGCGATGAGTCGCTACGCCCACGGCAACGAAGTCCACCTCTTCAACCTCTATAAAACACGCTCTTCCATGGGGGAGGAATGTCATTCACGACATATTCCGGGCCCTTTGTCTTGGATCGACCAAGAGGGCGGAATTATGGTTGCTTCCAAAAAAGCCCCAAGCTATCTTGCTGATTGGGAGGGGTAAAATCATGGTGGAGTTCGAGGCCTATAAGCTGACTCTGAATTTAAGCTGACGCATATGACGATGGATTTAGTAAGCGTCCTCGACGCAATCGTCGACTCGTCGCCAGAGCAGCCGCTATTTCACTATTATGATGCTCGCGGGCGGCTGACCGAGTCCTTTACTCGTGCAGCGTTCCAGGCGCGCACCTTCGGCATTGCCCGAGGGATGGCGGAGGAAGCAGGCGTACGCCGCGGAGATCGCGTCGTATTGGCCTATCCTTCCTGCACCGAAACGATCGCGGCCTATTTCGCGGCGCTGCGGCTCGGCGCCATACCGGTGCCCGTCCCGGCGCTGGGCCAGAAGGCCGGCCATCATCGCGTCGCGCAGGTCGTGGAGGATTGTGCCCCAACCGCGCTGCTCACCAACGGCGGAACGAGCACCGACCTGGTCGCCACGTTCGATTCCCGGATCTGGGCCGATGCGCGCGCCGACGATGTCGCCTCCGCGCCGATCGACGGCGACGACATCGCGCTTCTCCAATATACGTCGGGCTCGACCAGCGTTCCCAAGGGGGTGATGGTCACCCACGCCAACATCCTGCACAATTGCAGCGTGGTGCTCGACCACCCGCCGGTCGCGGTGACCTGGCTGCCGCAACATCACGACCTGGGGCTGATCGGCTATTGCCTGTTTCCGGCGCTCGCCGGCGGCGAAATCCACGGCTTCTCGCCGGCGACGTTCATAGCCCGCCCGCAGCTGTGGCTCGAGCTCATCACCAGGGTCAAGGCGACCGCGACCTCCGCGCCCAATTTCGCCTACGACCTGGTGCTCGACCGCACCGACATATCGGACCTCGTCAGCTACGACCTTTCGTCGATGCGCATCATGCAGATGGCGGCAGAGACGATCCGTCCGGACACCTATTCACGCTTCCTGCGCGCCCTGGCGCCGCGCGGGCTCGACTCGAAGGCCTTCTACGTTGCGTACGGCCTTGCCGAGGCGACGCTCGGCGTGACGAGCTATGGCAGCACGGCGCTGCCGGTGGCCCGCAAGGACCTGGCGCGCGGCCAGGCGCGCGAGGCGGTCAGCGTCTCCGGGATCGCCGCGGCGACGCGCCTGATGAGCTGCGGCCGCCCGCTCGGCAATACGCGCCTCGCCATCGTCGATCCGAGCAGCCGCAAGTCGGTGAGCGACGGGACGGTGGGGGAGATATGGATCAGCGGCGGCTCCGTCGCCGCGGGCTATTGGCAGAAGGAAGACGCCAGCCTCAAGACGTTCGGCAACAAGCTCAACGGAGACGCCTGGAACTATCTCGCGACGGGAGACCTCGGCTTCATCCACAAGGGTGAACTGGTCGTCTGCGGCCGAAGCAAGGACGTGATCATCGTCCGCGGCCAGAACTTCCATCCGAGCGACATCGAGGTCACGGCAAGCTTCGCCCTCGCGGGCGGCGGAGCCGACGTCGCGGCGATCGAGGTCCACCAGGAGGGGGCTCCGAACCGCATCGTCCTTCTCGTCGAGGAGAAGCGCCGGCAGAAGGTCCGTCTGGAGGACGCCGCCAATGCCGTCCAGGTCGATCTCGGGATCGAGCTGGACGAAGTGCTCCTCGTGCCGTCGCGGGCGCTGCCTCGCACCACTTCGGGCAAGTTGAGGCGGCATCTGGCCGGCTCGATGCTGCTCGACGGCCTTTTCGAGGTGCGCGAGCGCTGGGTGCGTCCCGAGCGGTTCTCCGAACCGGGCGAAACCCCGTTCGCGTGGCTGCTCCAACGCTACGGCCTCACCGGCGACGAAACGGAGAATTTCGCCCAGATCGGCATCAGCTCGCTCGACCTCGTCGGAGTCATGCACGAGCTGCAGGAACTGCTGACCACGCATGGCGGCGAGGACCTGATCGCCGCGGTCGACGTCCGCATGATCCAGCGGACGCCGGTGAGGCGCCTCGTCGCGCTTGCGGCCGCCACCGAAACCGCGACGATGGAGAGCATCGCGAGGCTTCGCCACGAGGTCGCCCTGGACCGCGCGGAGGCGCGGAAGCTGGACGCCCAGTGCATGGCCGCCGATGCGAAGATCGTCCCGGCCTTCCCTCCGGTGATGCCGCCTCCCGCCCAGGACGGCAAAACGCTCCTGACCGGGGCGACCGGCTTCCTCGGCCCCTTCCTGCTCCTCGAGCTGGCAAAGCGGGGCCGCGACGTCGTCGCCATGGTGCGCGGCGCCGACGCGGACTCGGCGCGGGCGAGACTTCGCCGCTCCCTCGAATCGTCCGGCATCTCGCGGGACTGGTGCGACCTGGTCGAGGCGAAGACCGAGATCGTGCTCGGCGACCTCGCGGCCCCCGGCCTCGGTCTGTCGGGATATGACCGCGACAGGATCGAGAGCGAGACCTCGACCATCGTGCACAACGGCGCGGTGGTGAACTATCTGTTCGACTACCTCCACATGCGCGATGCCAATGTCGAGGGAACGAAGGCGTTGCTGGAGCTGGCCGCGGGCAGGCGGACGAAGGTCTTCAACCACATCTCGACCACCTTCATCTTCGGATGGGCCACCAAGCCGGTCCTGCTGGAGACGGACGGCAATACGGAGATGGCGCTGCTCGACTTCGGCTACAGCCAGAGCAAGTGGAGCTCCGAAAGGATCGTCGCCAACGCGGCCAAGGCCGGACTGCCGACCCGCATTTTCCGGCCGGCGCTGATCACTCCGTCCACGGAAGGGGGCGGCAACGCCTTCGACATCACGATCCGGCTGCTCAAGTTCATGATCGACCACGGCGTCGGGGTGAGCGCTCAGAACCAGGTGAGCTTCACGCCGGTCGACATCGTCGCGGCCAATGTCGTCGGGATCTCCGATCTCCCCTACACGCTGGGCGAGACCTTCCACGTGGTGCGGGACGATTTCGCGACGATGCGCGACGTGACCGACCGGATCACGGACCAGACGGGGCGGCCCTTCGAGCATTTCGCGTTGCGTGAGTTCGTGCCCGAAGTGATCCGCCGCTGCACGCGCCGGGACATCCTGTTCCCCTTGCTCGACTTCCTGATCAACTCGGTCGACAACATTTCGAGCATGGAGTTCAAGCGGTACGACTCGAGCAGGTACCAAGAAGCGCGCGCGCGGGCGGGCGGACTTCCCGATCCTTCGCTCGACGACACGGTCGGGGGCATATTGCGCTTCATGCGCCGCCAGGGTCTGGACCAGCCCTAGGACTCGCTCCGTCTCGTCGCGAAGCGGCGGAAACCATCAATAGCACTTAAATCGCGGAGCGAGATCATGGCCACTTTACTGAAGCAACAGCCCTCGTCACATGAGATGAACTATCCGGACTTCGTCGGATACATAAACCAGTGGAACGTCCTGCCCGGGGCTTACTCGACGCTCAACGAATGGGCGATCTTCTCGAGGCTCGGGCCCGAGGGCCGGCTGCTGCAATTCGGTTGCACGACGGGCTTCCAGGCCCGCGAGCTGGCCGTCCTCACCGGCTGCACGGCGCACGGTCTCGACGTCTCCGGGCCGGCGGTCGACGCGGCGCGGCACAACGCCGCCCTCTACGCGCCCGAGGCCAGGGTCACCTACGAGTGCGGCGACGCCCACAGCTTCACGCCCGACCGGCCCTATACGCATATCGCGCTCGGCGGCGGCTTGCGCTTCTTCCCCAATCCGGACGGGATCATCGCCCGTCTGCCGCAGCTCCTGGTCGACGGAGGCTGCATCCTCGCGTCCCCCTTCTACGTGCGATCGGAGATCCCCCAGGAGCTGCTCGAACGCGGCCGGCGAGTCTTCGGCGTGCTGCCGACCACCGAGGGGTATGACGAGGTGATGGCGCCCTACCTGCGCTACGAGGTGATCTACGAATCGCGCAAGGAGCTGGCGATCGAGTCGGACGAGCAGGTCCGCAATTATTGCCGCTCGACCATCGAGCGCGCCGCCCGCTTCCACCAGATCGACGATCGCGACTGGAAGGAGGAGATGTTCGATCGCCTCTTCGAGGTGAGGCAGACGTCGAACGCGCTTCGTCCCTATCAGGGCTACAACGTGCTGGTCCTCAGGTATCGCGCGTCAACCTATCCCCATCGCTATGTTGAACTCTTCTAGCAGCTCGCCGCTGGATGCCGGCAGCCTTGCCGACCTCCTCGGCGGCTGCGACGGTTTCGATCCCTGCCCGGACAATGCCGCGCTGAGGAACTATATCGAGGGGGGGTGCCGCGAGGGTCCGCCGATCCCGCTGGCGCTGGGGGAAACCTGGCGCGGCGCGCCCGCCGGCCTCGTCGCGCTGTTGTCGGAGGCGCCGGCTTATTCGGACGGCTATCTCCTGGCGCCCTCCGGGCTGCCGGAGCTCCAGCGCGCCATCGTCGCGTGGCTGTCCGACGAATATCGCCTTCCGCTCGCTTCCTCGCCGCTGCGCGCCGGAGCGAGCCCGACCGGGACCCGCTCGCTCATGCACGCCTTCGGCGCGTGGCTGGCGAGCGAATGCTGGCGCGGCGAGCGGCTCCACCTCACCAGCTTCACCCCGAGCTGGGATTATCGCGGGGTCTTCACGCCGCTGGGGTTCGTCCCCAATCCGATCGCGCTTTCGCCCCGCGACGGCTTCGCTCCCGACCTGCGGCAGATCGAGGCGGCGATCGCGTCCGTTCCGCGCTCGGCCCGCCAGCTCGTGGTGCTGAACCCGCAGCATAACCCGACGGCGCTCAACTGGCCGGACGATCTCCTTCGGTCGATCGTCCGGCTGGCCTCCGAGGCGGGCGCCGCCCTCCTGATCGACGACGCCTATCACGGCCTCACCGACAGCGGCACCACCCCCTCGTCGGCGCTGAACGCGCTCCTGGAGACGTGCGGCGCCGAGCCTTCCCTGCCGTTCCTGCTCGTCCGCTCGCTGGGCAAGCAGTTCGGCTGCAACGGCTGGTCGGTCGGCGCCTATCTGGGCGGCGAGGAAAGCGTGCTGGGGCTCCAGCGCCAGCTCGCCGCGCGCTCGCTCAACGTCGGCGGTCGGGTGCAATGGGCGTTGAGCCGCTGGATCGGCTCGGAGGCGGCGGCCGCCGACATAAAGGCGCGGCGCGACATCCAGTCCAGCGCCCGCCGCGCGGCCACCGACATGCTGCCCGCGCTGGGGCTCGGACCGGAAGACGTCGTCGCCGGCGACGCCACGCCGTTCCTGGCGTTCCGCGTGCCCCCCCCGTTCCGGGGCGAGCCGCGGCCGACGGCAAGCTTCCTGGCGGCCGCGGCGGAGCGGGGGGTCAGCCTGTCACCGCTCCTGCCCAGCGCGTCCGGCCTCGGGATGGAGCAGGGCGACAGCTGGGTGCGCATGTATCTCGGGCTCGGTGCCGACGCGGTTGCCGAAGCGATCGAGCGCGTGGAGCCGATCCTGGCGCAGGACAGGCGCCGCCGCCATGCCGGTTAAGCGGCGCCCGTCGCGCTACCACCAGCCGATCCGCCAGCCTGAGCTCGACGCCATACTCGAAGCCTATGGCCTGGGGTCCCGCTACTCCACCCACCACGTCCTGTTCGAGCGGCCGGCGCCGGTGGCCCTGGGCGACCGGACCAAGACCGCCCGGAAGATATTCGTCGACACGCCGGACGGGGCTTTCTTCCTGAAGCAGATCCCCTGGTATTGCGACGAGCCGTCGCTCAACCGGTTTCGCCACGACTGGACCGAGCGGCTCCACGCGGCAGGGGTGCCGGTGCCGATGCCGATGCGGACGAGTCGCGGATCGGCCTGGGCGGAGGTCGACGGCGCGCGCTTCACGCTGACCCGCGCGATCGTCGGATCGGCATGGACCGGAGGGGAGGGGGAGGTCGCCGCCGCGATGCGCCTCCTCGCCTCGCTGCACGCGGTGAAGCCCGAAAATCCCGGGCTCGCGACCAACGAAGATTATTTCGACCTGGTCGCCGATCACGTGACGCTGGCGCAGGAACTGCTGGAGGAAGCGGGCTCGGACCCCGGCCATGCGCTGGCCGCGGCCTTCGCGCCGCGCCTCGCCCGGGTCCGGGACGAGGCGGCCGCGGCAGGTTGGCGCGCTCTGCCTCGGACCGGGATACATGGCGACTTCAGCCCCTGGAACATCGTCCTCTCGGAAGACGGAAGGCAGGCGCTCGCCTGCGACTTCGACAATGCCGATCATGCGCAGCGCTTGCACGACGTCGCCGAAGCGATGTTCTCCTTCGGCCTGCTTCGCTACCAGGCGCAGAGCACCAATTTCGACGGGGCGGCCCGCTTCCGCCCGATCGAGGCCGCGGCGGCGCCGCTACGCGCCTACCAGCGCAACGCACCGCTCGAGCCGGCGGAGCGCGCCTGCCTTCCGGCCGTCGGCGAGGCCTTCGCCATCGAGGTCTATTGCCTCGGCCTGATGCGCGGCGACTTCTCGCTCGCCCAGCTTCCCCTCATGCTCGACGAGCTGGAGCGCCTGAGGCGAGACTTGCCCGGCCTGTGCCTTGAAGACGTCGCGGCCGTGGATGCGGTCGCGGACGCCCGCCCGTCGTTCGACCGGATCCATTATGACTTCGAGCCCTGGACGACAGGCGAGGTGACCGTGGTCGAAGGCGATTTCGGCCTTCCGGCCAGCTGGCGCCGTCTCGCCGCTTCCCCGCGCAAGTCGTCCCGCAGCGGCGGCCGATCGATCCTGGTCGCCGGTAGTTGCGATTGCTGCGGGGAATCGTTCGCGAAGGTCGCCGGGCCGCGCCTGGCGGCGGCGCGGATAGTTCTGCCCGTTGTCGAGGGCTACGAGATCCTGGCGACATCGTCGCTCGGCAAGTCGGACGCGGCGGCGGAGGCCGTCCTGCGCCGAATTCCCCTTGGTCCGGGGGATGAGTTGGTCCTAACGAAGTGTACCCGGTGCGGCGCCAACGCGGAATTGGCAAATAACTGGCGCTCCGATCGGCATATCAACTTACAGCCTGCAGATGAGCTTGATAGCGTTGCGAAGTGGTAGGGGCCACAAGACGGTTTCGACTCGTGGGAAGGGGGGAGCGTGATACTTACCGGGAGTGCAATCAGTCAGGCAGTCGAATCCGGCGACATCACCATCGACCCCTTCACGCCTGCGGCCGTCAATCCGAACAGCTATAACTATCGGCTCGGCAGCGACATCTATCGGATCGAGACGACGGCGGGCGGAAAGCACAGGCGCCGGAAGCTCGAGCCGGTCGACGGCCGTATACTCCTGGAGAAGCGCCGCCTCTATCTGGGGCACACGCTCGAGCGCATCGGCAGCCCGAAATACGTGACCTCGCTGATCGGGCGGAGCTCGATCGGGCGCCTCGGGATCTTCGTCCAGGTGTCGGCCAACCTGGGCCATATGGGGGCGATACACCGCTGGACGCTTGAGATCGTGTCGGCGCACGACGTCTACGTCTATCCGGGCCAGACGTTCGGCCAGGTCTCCTTCTGGTGCTGCGTGGGGGAGCATTTGCCGTACCAAGGCTGGTTCGGCCGGCACAACGAGCCCATGCCTTCGAAATTCCACGATTCCCGCTTCCGCAGCAGCGACGCATCGGTGACGAAGCAGTGATCCTGACAGGCTCCGAAATCCGGACGCGGATCCTGCGCGGACACATCGTGTGCGATCCGTTCTGCGACGATCACGTCAACCCGAACAGCATCGACCTGACGCTCGGCGACCGGGTGCTGCAATATACCAGCGAGCCGATCGACCCCCGGGTCGAGGCCAATGTGGTGGAGGTCCCGATCCCCGACGAGGGGCTGCTGCTGCCGGCGGGCGGCTTTTGCCTGGGCTGCTCGGCGGAGGTGGTCGGCAGCGACCATTTCGTGCCGCTTCTCCACGCCAAGTCGAGCACCGCCCGAGCCGGGCTCTTCGTCCACGTCACCGCCGATCTCATCGACATCGGCTCGGTCGGGCGGATCACCTTCCAATTCTATTCGACGCTTCCGTTCCGCCTGCACCGGGGCATGCGGATCGCCCAGATGACGTTCTGGCAGCCGATTGGCGAGATCAAGCTCTACGAGGGCAAGTATCGCAACTCAGACGGGCCGCGTAAGTCGCTCATCTTCAAAGACCCGAGCTAGGCCGGGTCATGGCCGTTCCCGCCGCCGCCCGTACGCCGCCGCCGCCCTGGCTCGAGGCGCTGCGCGCGCGCGCCTCAAAGCCGTCGATCAACGTCGCGGCGCCGTTCGATCCGAACCACGCGATCGGGCTGATCGCGGCGCCTTGGGTCCTCTCCCAGACGCTCGATTACCTGTCCGGCTATTACGTCCCCTCCGCGGTGCCCCACGCCCACATCCTGGACGTCGCCACCGCCGGAGCGGAGGTTCGGGCCTGGGCGGACGAGGCCAGGCTGGGCGCGACTCCGATCGCCGGCACGCGGCTGGCGATCGCCAGCGGCCTGAGCGGCGATGTCGCCTGGCACGTCCGCTTCGAGGAGGCCGCCTTCGCCGACCTCACCGTCTTCCTCGCCGACCGAACCGTCATCCTGACGTCTCACGACGGCGTGATCCCGCCCCATCTCGGGCTGGCGAGGCTCGTCCGCAACCGGCTGAGCTCCGACTGGAGCCTGGCGGGCGGCGCCTATCTCCACGCCGGCTGCGTCACGATCGGCGGCGTCGGCGTGGTCATCCTGGGCGACAAGTTCGCCGGCAAGACCACCCAGATTTGCGAGCTCGTCAGCCGCGGCGCGCGCTTCACGTCGAACGACCGGATCTTCCTCTTTCCCAACGGCCGGGTCGTCGGCCTGCCGGTCTCGGTCAACATCCGGCCAGGGACGCTCGAGCGCTACGACAGCCTCAGGGCCTGGCGCAGCGCCGGGCTTCCCAACCCCCACAGGGTCGGGATGAACGTTCCGGATTCCGACGTCAGCCTGTCGGTCGCCCAGTTCGCCGATGCGTTCCGGGCGACGATCAGCCCGACGGCGCCGCTCCACGCGGTCGTCCGGCTGACGCGCAGCGGCGCCGCCTCGACCCAGTCGGCCGACATGGAGGGGTCCAAGCTCGTCGACCTCCTCGCCTCGAGCCTGTTCGACGGCATCGACTACAGCCAGCCCTTCTGGCCCTATCGCCGCTCCGATACCCGAACGGTCGCCCAGATCGTCGAAACGCATGCGAAGGTCGCTTGCGAGATCGACATCGGCGAGGGCGACATCGGCGCCTGCGCTCGTCTGATCGAGGATCTCCTGACCGACCGCGCCAGAGCCATGAGGGGCTGAGGCGTGCGCAGGTCTATCTTCGTCACCGGCGGCGCCTCGGGGATCGGGCGGGCCGTCGCGAAGCATTTCGCCGAGCGCGGCTGGTTCGTCGGGCTGGCCGACGTCAGCGAGCGCGGAATGGCCGAGACTGGCGCCTCGCTGCCGTCCGGGGCGTGGCACGCCCACGTCCTGGACGTGCGCGACCGGACGGGATGGGATTCGGCGCTGGCCGCCTTCGCCGAAGCGGCGGGCGGAAGGATCGACGTCCTGTTCAACAATGCCGGCGTCGGGGTCGCCGGAAGGCTGGACCGACTCGACAGGGACGAGATAGATCGGCTGATCGACGTGAACGTCCGCGGCATGGTCTACGGCGCCCAGGCGGCCTACTCGCACCTCAAGGCCAGCGCGCCGGGTTCGGCGCTGGTCAACACCTCGAGCGCGGCGGGCCATTACGGCACCGGCGGCCTCGCCCTCTATTGCGCAAGCAAGTTCGCGGTGCGCGGCCTCACCGAGGCGCTCGACCTTGAATGGCATTCGGACCGGATCAAGGTCTGCTCGCTGATGCCGGACTTTGTCGACACCCCCATTCTCGACGGCTCGAACAGCCGCTCGGACGATGCTTCGCGGCGCGACACCATCGTCCGCGCCGGGTTCGCGTTCACGCCCGTCGAAGCCGTCGCCGAGGCCGCCTGGCGCGCCGTCCACGGCGGCCGGCAGGTGCACCATCAGGTGGGAAAGGTCGCCCGGCAACTGGCGTTCGCCGCGCGCTGGACGCCCGGCCTGCTGCGGCGCCACCTGCGCCATCTGATGGCCGCCTCGGGCCTGGCACGAACCTGAGCCGTCGCGGAGCGACGGGGGGAGGGGCATCGCGCGAGGCGCAACGGTGAAGGCGAAAGCTTATTGCGCTTCCGTCACCGCGGCGCGAAGATCGTCCGAGCGCGCCCAGTTGAACTGGAACTTCTCGGGCTTGACGTGGACGCGCATATCCCGGGGCAGGTCGGCGAGGCTCGATTGCTCGAGGATCGAATCCCATTCCCTGACGAAGGTCTTCCGGATGCCCTTGCTCATCAGGGCCTTGCCCATGCCCTTGGCCACCTTCCCCCAGACGAAGACGAGCTCGATGAAGGCCATTCCGGCGAACGCGCTCGACGCGGCATATTGAAGCTGGCCGAATATCTCCGGCGGAAGCCGGGAGAAGACCACCTCCGTCGCCGCCAGGGCCCGCTCGGCCGAAGCGGCGTCGCGGCAGCGGATGACGGCCGCTTCCCGAACCTGAGGCTGCAATTCGGTTGCCGTCGAGGGACGGCAGGAATTGGCGGCGTCGCTCTCGACGGGCGCCGGCCTGAACGTCTCCGAATAGGAGATGGCGTCGAGCGTGAACTGGCGCATCCGGCCCAGCGCGATGTCGAACTGACGCCAGCGCCCCGTCCTGGCCGCGCCGATCGCATCCTCCTTGCAATTGGCGAACAGGAATCCGGCCGTGGAGATGGCCATGGCGGCATCGACCAAGGTGCTGACGCCCTCGGTGACGACGAAGGGCTCGGACGGCAGCTTGCCGAAGCCCTTGGCCGTCATGACCGCATCGCTTCGGCCGTCGATCGCCTGGGAGACGCGCTCGATCCGCCCGAAGCTCGTCTCAAGGCGGGCTAGGCCGGACAGGAAGCAGAGACGCCGGGCTTCCGCGGAGTCGGGGATCTGGGCGGCGCCCGATCCGATCGACGCGTCGAACGCCCCCACGATCTCGCTCGGCACCACGACCGTTCGACGCTGGTTGCCGATCCAGAGCTGGTCGGTCAGCCGCACCCGGAGCACCTCGTCCTCCGCCACGATCTCGGCCGCCACGTCGACGGCCGGCATTCCGAACGTCTCGACGAACCCCTCGAAATCCAGCGAACGATGCAGGAATCCGGTGGAGATGGTCGAAGTGAGCTCCTCCAGCTTCTCGATCCTTTCCGCGGGAAGCCCCGCCCGTGCCAGCCGCCAGCTCAGGAACTTCTTGCCGGCATAGGTCTGCCCCTGGCGAGCGCCCCACGACGCGGCCGCCGCCTCGAGCGCGGAGCGCGCATAGGCGGTCGCCAGGTTGGAAAGCGCGAGTCCCTCGGCCGCCAGAGCGAGCTCCGAATAATTCCTGAACCTTATCTCCTCCAGGGCCGCGCGGAGCTCGATCAGCTTCTCGTGATCCATGAGCGCGTGGACGGCGCCGAGCAGACCGTTCGGCCGGATCGGATAGGCGAACAGGACGCGATGATACATTTCGAGGTCTTCCTCGAGGGCGTCCTCGCTCGACTGGCCCCGCCGGACCGCGTCGGCCACCGCGTCGGGCGTGAGCGCATTGATCCGTTCGACGAACTCCTGAAGATCGTCGGTCGGCCTTGAATAGACCTCGACCCGCTGCTCGCCGACCCAAGTATAATGGCGGAACACGGGCTCCTTGTTTTTGCCCGGGGGGATCGCGATCAGGATATCGATGTCCGACAGGGGGTTACCGAAGCCTTCGGCACACGAGCCGATAAGAAAGCTCTCGGCCCGCTCGGGCAGCTCCAAATGCTCGATCGCGGATTTCGCGGATGAGACGGCCGCATCTCGAAAGCCGAATTCATCGGGTTGCGCTAAATTCGCCATTCGGAGCGGTTCCTTCATTCGATCGTCGTCACGAGGCCTCGCGCGACGTCGTCGGTACGGCGGCCATGCTGCCAAAGAGGGGGGAAAGCGTCTATAGCTTCATAGCGAATTCGGGCGCGGTCAGCCGGAAAGCGCGGTCAGCAGCATTCTGATGACCGGCAGATATTCCGGCCGCACTTCGAGGCTCGTCGCCCGGCCGCTCCAAAGCGGGCCGCCCAGATCCTCGATCAGGTCCTCGGTGAAATCGATCATGGGCGCGATGTCGCCCGCCATCAACTTGGCGATCGCACTATGCAGGGCCGTAATTCTCGCCGAGCCCGGCAAGTCCGGATTCTTCACGAAGTGCCGGCTGCGATGCTGCCAGGTGTTGGCGAGAAGCGTTATGCCGGTGATGAACGCTCTATAATTGTTGAGGATCACCGCCTGGGCAACCTCGACGCCCCGATCCTTGCGGAGATCGACCAGCGTCGTAAACAAGATCGCCCGTGTATTTTCCCGGTCGTGAGTCCTGTCGATGAGCGGCATCTGCTCGGCCATCGCGGCCATGCGCGCCTGGAATTCCTTCGCATCGCCCTTGTTGTCGACGATGATCTCACCGGTCCAGGCCAGCAGGCCGAGCGGAATCCGGATATGGAGAGCGAGCATCGCCATGACCTCTACGGTATCCATCGAATAAGTGGTAAATTCGACAGGGAAGCCCTCGACGACCTCGTGACGTATTTCCCAATTCGACCCGGGGGGGTTGATCACGATCACATCCAGATCGGAATAGGCCTTGTAGGAACCGGTAATCGAGGAGCCGTGACCGAAGGCGTAGATGCAATCCGGGTAGAAGCGCTCGACCGCGACTTTCATCGCCCTCATGGCCTGCTCTTTACCGACCGATCCTGCGCGAGCCTGCTCCACGGAACCGGGAAATGCGATCGCCTCCCACTGCGCGAAGCGATCCGGATCACGAACGCCGTTAGTCGCCGGAATATTCATCTTCAAAAAGCCCCCATCTTTCTTTGTGAATTTTGCCGAAAATGGCGTTTGACGGTCCCGTTTCCTGGGCGTTCCGCCAATGCTATTACAGAGTTGACTTCAATACCATAGCGGACCGTGGCGACGGGAAGGGCGCCGAGTCTCATCGCTAATCCGGGATCCTGTCGCGCGAGAGGCGCCAGATGAAGACGAGATTGGCCGCCAGGAAGCCCATGCACAAGATCGACGGCAGGACGTAAGGCCACGACGTCCCCGCGACCTGGCGCGGCGCGTTCAGGTTGTGGGCCAGCACCAGCCCGCCGAGCGCGCCGCCGCCCCACGCCCCCAGGCGACGGAAGAAGTTCAGCATGCCGGCCGCGGTGCCCTGTCGGTTGCCGGGGACGGCGAGCTGCATCATGATGAACTGCATCGGCTGCAGCGGCCCGAAGCCGGCGCCGATCGCGAACAGCAGGACGAAGAGCATGTTGCGCTCGCCCGCCGGCTGGGCCGCGAGGATCCCGAGCGCGACCACGCAGAGCCCGGCCCAGAACAGGGCCGCGTCGCGGGCCCGGCCGGTGCGGCCGACGAACCACCCGTTGACCACCGTTCCTCCGAAATAGCCGAAGGACAAAGCCGCCATCAGGGCGCCGCTGGCGGCGGCCGACAGGTTCGCGCCGGCCTGCAGGCTCCCGGGCATCGACAGGGCGAAGCAGGTCAGAGCCCCCGCGGTCATCGACGCTCCGGCGCAGGAATGTCGCACCGCATCGAGGCGGAGCAGCTCGGGCGGAAGAAGCGGCCGCTCGGCCCTCCGCTCGACCCGGACCAGGGCGGCGAGCGCAATTCCGATCCCGGCCACGGTCGCGGCGATCAAGAGGCCGCCCTCCACGCTCTTCGTGCGGCTGACGAGGTTCATGCACAAGATGGCGACCAGCCCGACCAGCCCCAGTCCGGAATAATCGAATCTGCCCTGGGCCGGCAGGCTCTGCGGAGTCCTTGCCGGCATCAGAAGAAAGGCGAGCAGCGCAACCGGCAATTGCAAGATGAACACGAACCGCCAGCCCGATATCTCGACTCCGCCCAAGCCGAGATGCGCGTGATCGTTGATCAGCCCGGCGGTGACCGGACCGAACATGGTCGCGATCGCGAAGACGCCGCTGAAAAGGCCGCTGCTCTTGGCGCGCCGGCGCGCCGAGGCGGTCTCGCTCAGCAGGGCGAAGCCGCCGGTGAAGACCGCCGAGCTGCCGATACCCTGGGCGAAGCGGAAGGCGGCGAATTGCAGGTCGTCGGGCAGGATCGGGATATCGACCCCCGCCATGCCGGTCACGGCGCAGGCGGCCGTGCTGAGGATCAGGATCGACAGCCCGGTCGTGACCACGAAGGAATGGCCCCTTGAATCCCCGATCCCGCCCCAGGCTGGCGCGGCGAGAGCGGTCCCCAGGAAGTAGCCGCTCGCCAGCCAGGACAGGCCGCCCGCCGCGGAAACCAGGTCGCGCGAGATGGCGGGGAGGATCGGCGCGATGATCCCGCCGTCGATGGCGCCCAGCAATATGCCGAGGCAGACCGCGATCCGGATCCTGTACACCCGCCATGCCGCGGCGCGCTCCACCTTCGGTGGTCCAAGGTCGATTGCGTCGATCAACGGCGACAGGCCTATGACGCGGGGAGCGAATAGGGTTGCGCACCCACCGGGGCCAGTTCCCGCCGGTCCGCGGCCCCGGAAGGGGACTGTCGATCAAGGTTCTTCATGACCTCGACTGGCTCCGTTCGAGAAAGTGGACCCGGTGCGGCAGGATGAACGGACATTCGTCTGCTCGCGGCCTGCTTTGAATGTCGAGGCTAGCCAAGTAGCGAAGGCCGCGCAACGGCACGACGACTTGAATCGTCACCCGGTTCTTCCGAGTTGCCGGATCGCCACTCATCGGAAGATCATAGGTTGGGCGGGCGCCACCCGCCGCTCCATTGCTCGATCTGCAAGGCTATTTCGAGCGCGACATCCTCCCGCCACCGCTTCGCCGCGACCTGGACGCCGATCGGAAGGCCGCCGGCGGCGGTTCCGGCCCGGACGGTCGCCACCGGCCATCCCGTCAGGTTGAAGGCGGGGGTATACCAGCGGCCGGCCTTGAGCTCCGGTCTCAGGCTGTCGCCGTGACGGGGCGCCGGATAGGGCCGCACGGGGCAGATGAGTGCGTCGAAACCCTCCATGAACGCGTCCATGTCCAGCCGGAACCGCGCCACATGCTCGGCCAGGGGCCCGGGGGCGAGGCCGCGGCCCGGTATCGGGGGCCGGCGGATCCAGGCGAGCTCGTGATGAACCTCGCCCGTGCCCGCCCGCTCGAGGATCCGCTCGATCCAGGAACGGTCGGCACGCCTCAGCCGGGGGAGGTCGTCCAGGGCGCGCGGCCGCGCCCACGCGACGTCGACGCCGAGCGAAACCAGGACTTCCGCGGTTTCCCGGACGGCAAGCTCGGTCGCGGCATCGGGCTCGCTCCGCCCGTCGGACGCGAAGACGGCGACGCGGCGCCGCTCGGCGCCGGAACGTGGCCCGCGCCCGCCGCCGGCCGTCCGGTCCACCCCGTCCGGCCCTTCCAGGATAGGCAGGATGAAGCCGAGATCCTCCACGCGCCGCGCGATCGGGCCGATCTGGGTCCGCTCGTCGTCCTCGATGATGTGGCCGGTGCGCGGCACGCTGCCGGCCGTCGGCTTGAGGGCGGCGACGCCGCAGAAATGCGCCGGCACCCTCAAACTGCCGGACATGTCGCTGCCGACGTCGAATGCGGCCCCCCCGCAAGCCACGATGGCGGCGGCGCCGCCGCTGCTCCCGCCCGGCGTCCTGTCGAGATCGTAGGGGTTGTTCGTCCGCCCGTAGACGAGGTTGTCGGTCTCGAACGACAAGGTGAGCTCCGACGTGTTGCTCTTGCCGAGGAGGACGGCTCCCGCCCGGCGCAGGCGCTCGACGACCGTCGCATCCCGCTCGGGGCGATGGTCCCGCCGTCCCAGCGTCCCAGCGGTCGAGACGATTCCGGCCGTGTCGAAGGAATCCTTCATCGTGAAGGGGACTCCGGCAAGCGGCGGCAAGGGGGCGCCGGCGGCGCGCCGCAGGTCGACCTCCCGGGCCGCCTCCCGGGCCTTGTCGCCGTCCAGCTGGACGACGGCATTGACCTTCGGATTGACGGCGTCGATCCGGTCGAGATGGGCCTCCACCAATGCCTCGGCTGACATGTCGCCGCACCGAATAGCGTGCGCCATCATCTTCGCGGACCAGTCGAGCGCTTCAATCAATGCCGAATCCGTTTCGATAATTGCCTTGGAAAATAGGTTGGTATACCGTTTGAGCCTAATCGCCGGGGAATTACGGGGCTTACATTGCAGCGCGGACTTGCAGACATTTTGTTGGTAAGACACGGCGAGCCCGATGTCGATTGGACGCCGTCCATCGATGTCGCGACTTTCGAGCAGTGGACGCGCAGCTACGACTTGGCGCCGCTCCACGACAGCAGCCGGCCGCCGGCGGAAGTGCGCCATTTCGCGGCGGGGGCTTCGCGTTTATTCTGCAGCACCCTCGCGCGCTCCCGCGAGTCCTGCTCGCGCGCGGCTGGGGAAGGGCGGCCGGCGGAAACGTCTCCCTTGTTCAACGAAGTGAGGCTGGTCATGCCGCCGCTTCGCAGCCTTCGGATATCCCCGGCGCGCTGGGTGACGATGTCGGGCGTGTTCTGGCGGTTCGGCTATTCCCGAGGCGTGGAATCCCGCGCGGCGGTACGGTCGAGGGCGCAAGCAGGCGTGAACCTCCTCGTCGAGGCTGCGCGCGGGGAGCAGGCGCCGGTGGTGCTCTTCGGCCATGGCGCGATAAACCGCTTCCTGATGGGCGCCCTGCAGAGCCGGGGTTGGGTCCGGGCCGCTTCCTGCGCCAATGCGCGGGGCTATTGGGGCTGGTCGCACTTCGTCGCCGGAAGGAGCGCGCGCCTTGCGTAGCGAGCTTTCCGTCGAGGATGCCGCCCCGTCCTCGCTCGGGGCGGCCGCCGCGCGGGCGGCTCTCAACGCCCATGCGCCTTATTCCCGCTTTCGCGTCGGCGCGGCGGTCCTCGCCGAGGACGGGTCGGTCTTCATCGGCTGCAACGTGGAGAACGTCTCCTTCCCGGAGGGCGTTTGCGCGGAGACCGCGGCGATCGCGGCGATGGTGGTCGCCGGCCGGCGCGAGATCGTCCGCCTCGCCTTGTGGGCGGCCGGCCCCGACGTCTGCACGCCCTGCGGAGGCTGCCGCCAGCGCATCGCCGAGCTGGGCAGCGCCTCGACCGTCATCGAGGTCTTCCGCGACGACGAGCGCGCGCTCGAAACGACGTTGGGCGATCTGCTCCCCTCCAGTTTCGGTACCGCGAGCGTCGAGGCGAATCGTGGAGCGGTCCGGGGCGGGCAGCCGTGAGCGGAAGGATCATAGGAGCGGACATGGATCAGTTATCCGACACGTGCCGAACGCAATATCGTCTTGCGCCCCCCGGGTTCACCGACGCGCAGTGGGAGATATTCGAACGGGACGGCATCCTCGTCCTGGAGAACTGGTTGTCCGAGGAGGATATAGAGCGCTACACGGACGCGATCATGCGCGTCGCGCAGGCCGACCCCGATTACTCGCCGGACAGATATTACGGGGTCGAGAACATCGTCGAGCGCGACCCGGTTCTCGCCGAGCTGATCGACCATGAGCGACACGTCGGCTTCGCCTACGATCTCTATGGAGAGCTGCTCAAGATCCACAAGACGCAGATCCATCTTCGGCCCCCGGGCAGCAAGACGGCCGTGTGGCACCACGATGGGTCGCGGGCGCTCCCCTACGGGGTGTTCGCGCCGACGCTCCCGCTCAACATCCTGATCGGCTATTGGCTGACCGACCTGCCCACCGCGGAAATGGGCAACATGGTCGTGCTGCCCGGCAGCCAGCACACCCAGTATCTGGAGGAATTCTATTCGGCCCAGCCGATCCCGGGGGAGCGTCCCCTGGTCTTCCCGCGCGGGACCATGACCATCATGCAGTCGCGCGTCTGGCATCGCGTCCACCCCAATCACAGCGACGTGACTCGCAAGAACCTCTTCCTCGCTTACTGCCCGGCGTGGCTGGTGTCGGAGGATCGCTACGATTCCAATCCGGAGTGGCTCGATACGCTCAACCGGGAGCAGCGCATCATCATGCGCAGCTACGACAAGGCCTATTTCAACCACCGTCCGCCGGCCTCGGAATTCCCGCTGTTCCTCGACCGGGACACGGGAAGCGACCGCGATCCGGGCACGACCCGCGAGGACGTGGCGCTCCACATCCGCAAGCGCCTGACGGCCGCCGAGAAGCGTCAGATCGCGCGCGGAGAGATCGCCGATCCGCGCGGCCGCCTGTCCTCGACCGCCTAGAGCCTGATCGTCTTAGGTTGAAATGCCGGCGGCGTTTCAACCTGAGGCGTGAATCAGGCTCTCGATATATGTCTGGACCATGATTTACGCTTCAGGCTGATTCAGCCTGAAGCGATCATGGTCTAGGCGCGGAGGGAAAGGCGCTCGCCCCTGTCTGTCCCGACGGGGCTAGGCGAGCTCGGCGACGAGGGACGTGAAATCGTCCCTGAGGCCGCGCGTGGCGCCCCAGTTGCGCCACTCGGCGGGATGCGCGGGCGCCCGCACCGCGTAGAAGGACAGGATTCCGAGCAGGGTCCAGGCCTCGAGATGGCCGACAGCGGCATATTCCTCCGCCGGCCAGCCGCGGGTCGCCCTTTCCAGGAAGAGGCGGCGCGCCGGAAAGGGGCGCAGATGGGCGGCGACGGCCGCCACGCCGTGGGCGCGGGTCGACCAGCCGACGATCGGGACGTTGAGGAGGACCAGCGACCCGTCCTCGGCGAGGACGAAGTTGCGCAGGTTCGAATCGACCACCACCGCCTGGAAGCCGGACGGCGCCGCCGACGCCGCCTCGATCCCGTCGGCGATCCACGCATCCACCTGCCGGGCCGCGGGCGCGTCCACGAACGGCCTGACACGCTGCCAATATTTGTCTGCATAGGCGCGGAGGAACTCGCCGTGGTCCGAAAATCGCAGCGCGTCCTTCTTGTAGAGGCCGAAACCCTCGAACATCCGCGGCAGGCTGTCGAACGCGCCCACGTAGCGGGTGAGGAATGCGACCAGCTCCTCGTCGTCGATCCGCGCCGGTCCCTCGCCGGCTAGGGCCGCCGCGAGATCCCGGCCTTCGACGAACTCGGAGACGATGCAGTCGAACGGCGCGCCCTCGGCCTCACGGAAGACGCGCTCGATCCTGGGCACCGGGAGGCGCCTGCCGAGCGCCTCGCTGCATTGGACGAAATAGGGGATCGGCACATCGGCGTCGATCATGCGCTTGGCGGTGAGCGTCGTCGCCCCGTCCTCCACCTTGAAGATCTCGTTGTTGGTGGCGCTCAGCGGAGTGACGACCGCGCCGGGGAAGGTCAGGCGGACGAATTCCGCGAATGACATCTTCGTCATCCACCGCCTTCCTTTGTCTCGACCTGGACGGATCGCCCTGCGGAACGGGCGCCCGCAAGCCTATCGCCCGTTGTTTGGCCGATGATCGGAGGGAAGACAAGCGGGACCGCGAAGGCGTACGCGCGCTCGCCGAGCGAGCGACGGCGCAGCCAGGGGCTCGCCAAGGGCCTGCAAGCTCCGCTAGGCGACAAGCGCGCGCCGAGGATGAGAAAGGTCGTCATGATCCGGGCGCTTGTGGAGTCGCGATGTCCTATCCAAAGCTCGTCCTGGCCGCCTTCCTCGCCTCCAGCGCCGCCGCGAGCGAGGCGGCCGCGCCGGACGCTTGCACCGGCCATCCGAGCGACACCCGGCTGTACGTCCAGGTCGAGGGCGTGCGCTCGGGCGACGGACTGATCGCGGTCACGCTCTATGCCGACGATCCCAGGCGCTTTCTGGCCAAGCGAGGCTCGCTCTATGTCGGACGGTCGCCCGCCCGGCGCGGCGTCACCCATGCCTGCATCTTCGTGCCGCATCCGGGCCATTATGCCGTGGTCGTCTATCACGACGCCAACGCCAACCGGAAGCTCGACCGCAGCTTCATCGGCCTGCCGACGGAGGGCGGAGGCTTCTCCAACAATCCCAACACCTTCCTAGGGCTGCCCTCCTTCCGCGCGGCGCGTTTCCAGGTCGCCAGGAGCGGACAGCAGATCCGGGTCAGGCTGCGCTACCCCTGAGCCGGGCGGTCGGCTCAGGTCCCCACCACCGCGGGCGAGACCTCGGGCGGCGAGGCGGCCGCGGGCCGCGGTCGGGGCGGAGCGAGGCCGAAGAGCGGCCTGAGCGCGCCGGCGCGGCGGCCCGCCTCGTAGAACAGCCAGGCGCCCGCCGCGGTCCCGCCGACCAGCAGGAGATAGAGGAGCGGGTAGGGGAGCCCCGCCTCCTTCAGCGACCAGAGGAGGATGACGATGATCGTCTGGTGGACCAGGTAAAGCGGGAAGACGGCCTCGTTGAGTCGCCTGCGCCAGGGCCGGTCGAAGCGCAGCCAGCGATCGGCGGCGCCGAGGAGGAGGACGATCATCGTCCAGGCCATCACCGTCTGCGCCACCCGGTTTGCGGCTTGGGCGAGATGCGGAACATGGTCGGGATAGAGCGCCTCCAGCGGAAGCAGCAGCGCCGCGGCGGCGGCGGCGCCGGCCGCCGCGACGGGACGCATCCGGTGGATCGTCGCCCACAGGACGGGCCGCGCGCCCAGGGCGAAGCCGAACAGGAAGGCCGGCACGAACAGGACGTCGCTCACCCAGTCGTGGAGCAGGCCCCTCTGCTCGGGCACCGTGAAGAGCAAGGCGAGGCGCACGAGGATCAGCGGCGCGAGCGGGAGCCAGAAGCGGCGCGGCGCGGCGATCCAGCGGTCCGCGAGCGCGACGGCGGCCCGGACCGGCCCGGTATGGGCGAGCGCCGCCGCCGAGGCGAGGAGCAGCGTGTAGGTGAACAGGTAGCTGAGGAACCAGAGATGCTCCGGATTGGGCAGCTTCACTCCCGAAACGGCGTGGAAGCGGAACCAGTCCCCGGCGAGGAAGGACAGGAAGCCGGCGCGATAGCCGTGATTCTGGGTGAGGCCGATCCATGTCTCGGGCGCGGCGAGCAGCAGCGTTCCGAGCACCAGCGGCGGCAGCAGCCGCCCCGCCCGCGCGCGCAGGAATCCGACCGGGCCGGCCGAGCGGCTCATCAGGCTATGGGTCGCATAGCCCGAGACCACGAACAGCAGGGCCATGCGCCACGGCTGGATCGCGGCGAGGATCGCGTCGACGGCGGGAAGGGGGTGGTCGACGTGGATCAGCCAGGGCGCCGGCGCGAAGCCGAGCGCGCTGTGGTAGAGGATCAGGATCCCGAAGGCTCCGATGCGGAGCCAGTCGAGGCCGTAATGCCTGCCCTGATCCGATGCCGACACGCCTCAAGCTCCTGTACCCGTCACGCGCCCCCGCAGCCTGCGCTGTCGCTTCGGGGCGATCCGGTCAACGGGGGTCTGCGCGCTGTGTCGGCGTGACACAGAAGCGGGGAGGGAGTTAGCGGCGCGAGGGGCCGGCGGTCAGCTGTTGAAGGATTGGCTGAGGAAGCCCGGCACCGGGCCGTTCCAGCCTTCTTCCCCCTCGTCCTCCGGCGCCCGCGCCGGGCGGGGCTGGGCCGGGGCGGCGGCCCGCGTCGGCGCCGTGCGGGCGCGGGGCGGCTTCGAGTCCGCCTGCGGCTTCTCTCGGCGCTCGCGCGGCGCCCTCTCGGAGCGGCCGCGGCGGGGGCGCTCCTCCCTCCGCTCCGGCTCGGCCGAAGCGGCGCTCGAGTCCTGCGGCGCGGCGGCCGATCCCTCCACGGGCCGGATCTTCGCGCCGGTCAGCTTCTCGATCGCCTCGATCGCCTCGGCGTCCGCGGCGGTCGCGAGGGTGATGGCGACTCCGGTCTTGCCGGCGCGCCCGGTGCGCCCGATTCGATGGATATAGTCGTCCGGATGCCATGGCACGTCGAAGTTGAAGACGTGGCTGACGTCCTTGATGTCGAGGCCGCGGGCGGCGACGTCCGAGGCGACGAGGATGTTGATCTCGCCGTCCTTGAAGCGATCGAGCTCGCGGATGCGCTCGGGCTGCTCCATGTCGCCATGTATCTCGCCGGCCTTCAGGCCCGCGCGCTTGAGGTCCTTGGCGAGGTCTCGCACCGTGGTCTTGCGGTTGCAGAAGACGATGGCGGTGCGCACGTCCTGGGCGGACAACCGGTCCTCGAGCACCTGCTTCTTGCGCCGCGAGTCGACCTTGAGAAGGCGCTGGTCGATCGATGCGTTGGCGGTGGCGGGCCGCGCCACCTCGATCGTCTTGGGGTTCGAGAGGAACTTGTCGGCCAGCTTCTTGATCGGCGCCGGCATGGTCGCCGAGAAGAGCAGGGTCTGCCGCTGGGTCGGGAGCCTCGAGCAGATCTCCTCGATGTCCGGGATGAAGCCCATGTCGAGCATCCGGTCCGCCTCGTCGATGACGAGGAGGTTGCAGCCGGTGAGGAGGATCTTGCCGCGGCCGTAGAGGTCCATGAGCCGGCCGGGCGTGGCGATGAGGACGTCGACGCCCTTCTCCAGCTTCTTGATCTGGTCGGCCATGTTGGTGCCGCCGATCAGGAGGGCCATGTTCAATTTGTGGTATTTGCCGTATTTCTCGAAATTCTCCGAAACCTGCATCGCCAGCTCGCGGGTCGGCTCGAGGATCAGGGAGCGCGGCATGCGGGCGCGGCTGCGGCCTTCGCCGAGGATGTCGATCATGGGGAGGACGAAGGCGGCGGTCTTGCCCGTGCCGGTCTGGGCGATTCCGATCAGATCCCGGTTCATCAGGACGGACGGGATCGCCTGGCGCTGGATCGGCGTCGGGTCGGAATAGCCGGATTCCTCCACGGCGCGGAGCAATTCGTCGGAAAGGCCGAGGTCGGCAAAGCTCATCGGGAATCCGCAAGAAGGGTTGAAGGCGGGGTTCGAGGCGAGCCGCAGCCCTCAGCGGCTTGTGCGCAGGGGCGGGGCAATGTCAAGCGAAGCTCAGTCGTCGCGGGCCAGCTCGAGCGTCCGGAAGCGGTCGATGCCGCACTCGCCGCCCATCCGCGAGCGTATGGCGTCGCGGTCGGCGCAGATCTGCCCGTCGGGGGTGGGGGTGACGTAGAAGCCGTAATAATAATCGAGGGCGGGGCAGCTGCTTTCCAGGCGGGCGCGGATCCGGGTGCGGTCGCGCAGGATGAGGTCGACGCTGTTCTGGCCGATCATCGCCGCGGCGGCGATCGACTTGGCGGCGACGCATTTCGGGCCCTTCCTCTCCTTCCACCGCACCGACGCCGGATGCCCCTCGGGCGTCTCGCGAAGGCGGGCGGGGACGCGGATCATGATCCGCTCGTGGATGACGAGCTGGCCATATTGCCCTTGGGCCTGCGCGGCGCCCGGCATCGGCGCGGAAGCGCCCACGACGGCGAGCAGCAGCGCCGCGGCGGCGTTACGAAGGGTCGGGAAGGCCATGTCGACGGCAAGCTTCGCCCATAGGGTTTGAACCGGCGATTAATCCGGCCCGGCGCCCCGCTTGGCAAGCTCCGGTGGGCCGGCCGGCTTGCAGAAGCGGGAAATGGGCCATAGGGGTGCGCGCGACCAGCGGCCGCTTGGCGGCCGCTTCCAACGCGACGTGACGGAGACAGACATGGCGACCGAGCCGCCGGCCAACACCCTGCCGATCTTCTACGGCGGCCTCGAGCCGCTTTCGAGCACCGCCCACCCCAATTACAAGGTGCGCTCGTCCGACACGGCGCCGTTCCTGTCGAACACCCATGCCATCCCGATCACGATCGACGAATTCCCGTCCATCCAGCGCTTCTGCCCGATCATCTTCTCGAGCGGCGAGAATCCGGTGCCGCTGGCGCTGATGGGCCTCAACGAGGGCGTCAACGTCTACGTCGATGCCGAGGGCAAGCTGACTCAGGAGCTGTATGTCCCCGCTTACGTCCGGCGCTACCCGTTCATGCTCGCCCGACTCGCGCCCGACGCGCAGGAGCTTTCGCTCTGCTTCGATCCCACCAGCGGCCTGGTCGGCGAGTTCGAGGACGGCCAGCCCCTCTTCGACGGCGACAAGCCGAGCGAGGCGACCAACAACGTCCTCAAGTTCTGCGAGGAGTTCGAGATGTCGGCCCAGCGGACCGTCTCGTTCATGAACGAGCTCAAGACCGCCGAGCTGCTCATGGAGGGCGAGGTCTCGATCCAGGCGGCCGGCGTGGAGCAGCCCTTCGTCTATCGCGGCTTCCAGATGGTGAACGAGGAGAAGCTGCGCGAGCTGCGCGGCGACGAGCTCAGGAAGATGAACCAGAACGGCATGCTGCCGCTGATCTTCGCCCACCTCTTCTCGATGCAGCTGGTGCGCGAGCTGTTCAGCCGGCAGGTGGCGCAGGGGAAGGGGCCGCAGCCGGGCGTGGCAGGCAACGCGTGACGACGCTCGCCGCGGCGACCGGGCTCGGCCCGGAGCGGGCGCGCTACTCCCGCGTCGCGATCTGGCTCCATTGGGCGATTGCCGGGCTGATCGTCGTCAACCTGCTGCTCGGCTTCTTCCACGAGGATTTCGCGCGTCCCGTCCGGGGCACGATGATGACCTGGCACAAGTCGATCGGCTTCACCGTCCTCGCCCTCACCGTCGTTCGTATCCTGTGGCGGCTGAGCCATCGCCCGCCGGCCTTCGACAGCGCGCTCAAGCGCTGGGAGACCGGTCTTGCGACCGCGGTCCACTGGCTGTTCTACGCCTTGCTGCTCGCCATTCCGCTGTCGGGCTGGCTGATCGTCTCGACCGGCACCAAGGTGATGCCCACCCATTTCCTTTGGCTGTTCGACATCGGGCCGCTGCCGGTGACGCCGGGCGAGGGCATACACGACCTCGCCGAGGAGGCGCACGAGCTGCTCGGCTACGCCATGCTGCTGCTCCTCGTGCTCCACGTCGGCGGCGCGGTGAAGCATCATCTCGACGGCCATCGCCACCTGATCGGGCGAATGGCGCCGTGGCTCTACCGGGAGCGCTGAGCCGCCGGCCATCTCCTTGAAACCGAACGGCCCTTTCATACATTGAGGCTGACGCGCCGGCGTTTCCCCCTTTTACGGCGGCGCGTTGTGCCCCTTCGGGGGCGCTTCCTCCCTGAACCTTGGCCACCCTGCTTCTTGCAGGGTGGTCTTTTCTATTCGGCGGCGATGGCCTCGCGGGGCCTCAGCGCCTCGCGCGCGAGCGCCTCGGCCACGGCGGCGATGAGCCGCGAGATGCGGTCGAATCCCGCGCCCGGGACACGCAGGTCCGCGCCCAGGTAGAGGGAGCGGTCGATCTCCATCTGCAGGGCGTGGACGCCTTCGGCAGGGCGCCCGTGACGGGCGGTGATCTCCCCCCCGGCATAAGGCGCGTTGCGCGCGACCGGCAGCCCGGCCTCGCGGATCGCCGCCTCGGCCGCGGCGGCGAGATCGGGGGCGATGCTTCGCCCGTGGCGGTCGCCGAGCACGATCGACGCCTCCCCGGGGCTTCGCGGCGGCATCGAGTGGCAATCGAGCAGGATCGCCACCCCGAAGCGGCGCCGCGCGGCCTCAAGCTCGTCGGCGAGCCGCTTGTGATAGGGCCGGTGGACGCTCTCGATGCGCCGCGCCAGCTCCCGGGCGCCGAGGCGCTGACGCCAGATCGCCCCCGCCCCAGCGATGCGCGAGGGGACCAGCCCGAGGCCGCCGCGGGTGCGCGGCGAATCGGTAAGCGCCGCCGCGTCGGGACGCGGCACGATCATCGCCGGATCGATCTCGCCTTCGGCCCGGTTGAGGTCGATCTCGGCGCGCGGCGCGTCGGCGACGATGGCCGCGGCGCCCGCAGCGACGGCGCGCCACACCAGCCTGTCGACCAGAGGATCCTCGAGCAGCTCGAGCTTGGCCTTGGGGAGGCGCGCGGCCGCCAGCAGCGCGTCGGAATAGTCTCGGCCGGCGTGCGGCACCGACAGAAGAACCGGCGAGGCCGGCGATTCGGGGCCGAGGCGGCGGAACGGAAGGGAGTCGGAGGAGTCGGCCATTTGCCTTTCAAGGGTAAGTAGTCCGCATTTGGCACGCAATCGCCTTGCCGCTCCCGGCAGCGCCTTCCGCCGCCCGCCGCGCTGGAAATGCCGCCGCGGTTCCGGCATAGCATGACGAGCGGTTACGCGCATGGGGCGCGGCCGGTTCCCGGATGCGCCGAATGATCAGGATATTGCTCGCCGAAGACGACGAATCGATGCGCACCTATCTCGGCCGCTCCCTCGAGAGGTCCGGCTACGCCGTGACCGCCGTCGATCGCGGGACGCTCGCCTTGCCGCTGATCGCGGCGGAGCCGTTCGACCTCCTCCTGACCGACATCGTCATGCCCGAGATGGACGGAATCGAGCTCGCCCAGAAAGCGGCGGAGATCGCTCCGGATATGCGCGTGATGTTCATCACCGGCTTCGCCGCCGTCGCGCTGAAGGCCGGCCGCTCCGCGCCCTCGGCCAAGGTGCTCTCCAAGCCCTTCCACCTGCGCGACCTGGTGGCCGAGGTCGACCGCCTGTTCCAGAGCGAGGACCAGCACGGCCGCTTGTAGGAGGGCGCCGAAGGCGGTTGCACCGCCGCAGGAGCCTCGCTACATGGCCGCGCAGTGGGCGTGTAGCTCAGTGGTAGAGCACTGTGTTGACATCGCAGGGGTCGCAAGTTCAATCCTTGCCACGCCCACCATTTTCCCCTTGATAGTCAACCGTTTATCGACCTTCCCACCGGGGGCGGCGGGCGCTGTCCGGTAAAGTCGCCGTAAGGCGCGCCAGGAGCGGGGCTCTCGCCGCCGCGCCTTGCGTTGAAGCCGACGGGGAAGGTCGAATAAGGGTCGCGGTCGGGCCGGTGCGCGTCCATGGCTGCCGCGCGGCAGGCGGCGGATGAAAGGGAAGAGGGTGATCGGTTACTTCAAGGGGGCCTTCGCCTTCACGGCGGTCTGCCTCGCTTTGGCCGCCTGGCTGGGGTGGACCCTGACCGCCAGCGTCGCCGGCACGGCGGGAATCGTGTGGATCGTCATCGTTCTGAGCGTGCTCGAAGTCTCCCTTTCCTTCGACAATGCGGTGGTGAATGCCGCGGTGCTCAAGGACATGGCGCCGGTCTGGCGCCGGCGCTTCCTCACCTGGGGCATCGCCATCGCCGTGTTCGGCATGCGAATCCTCTTCCCGCTCGCCATCGTCGCAGTCGCCGCTCGGCTCGGACCGATCGAGGCGGTGCGCCTCGCCGCCGGCCACCCGGCCGAATATGAGCGGATCATCACCTCCGCCCATGTCGGCATCGCCGGCTTCGGCGGGGCCTTCCTCGCCATGGTCGGCTTCAAGTTCTTCTTCGACCGGGAGAAGGACGTGCATTGGATCGGCGCCGTCGAGGAGCGGCTGGCGAAGCTCTCGTCGGTGGACGCGATCGAGATCGGCATCGTCCTTCTGATCGTCTACGCCATCTCGCGGTTCGTCCGGCCCGACGAGGCGCTGACCTTCGTCACCGCCGCCATCTTCGGGATACTCGCCTATCTGGCCGTCGAGGCGATCAACTCGCTGCTCGAGCCCGGGGAGGCGAACGGGGCCGTCGTCCGCTCCGGAATGGCCGGCTTCCTCTACCTCAACCTCCTCGATTCCGCTTTCTCGTTCGACGGGGTGATCGGCGCCTTCGCTCTTTCCAACAACATCTTCATCATCGCCCTCGGCCTCGGCATCGGCGCGATGTTCGTCCGCTCGATGACGATCTTGCTCGTCGACCGCGGCACCCTCGCCCAATATCGCTACCTTGAGCACGGCGCCTTCTGGGCCATCCTCGCGCTCGGGATCGTCATGCTGCTGACGGCGCGCTTCGAGATACCCGAGGTGGTCACCGGCCTGATCGGCGCGGTGCTGATCGGCCTCTCCTTGTGGGGATCGAGCCGCTACAACCGCCATCATCCCGGCGAGGCGAAAGCCGCGGCCTCCGACAGGTCGGCCTGCGTCGGCCCCGACGGCGCCAATCTCGATCTCTAGGAGGCCGCGCGCCGGCGCGACTCGGCGCCCGCCTTGATGATCCACCCGGCGGCGGCCGCGCCCGCGGGGATTCAAAAGCGGGAAGTCGTGGCGTCTCGCACCGTCACTTGGCGGCAAATCGCGCCGCGGATTCCGGACCGGATCAAGCCGCCGATTGCCACGTGGCCGGGACTGTGCGTTCCTGCGGTCCTGGGGAGGCCGGGGCGTGGGGTTCGGGTCGGGGAACGGGAATGGAGTGGCGCCGCCGGCGGACGGCGCGGCGGAAGCGACGTCTGCGTCGCCGCTCGACGTCGCGTTGCTGGCCAAGCTCGTCGAGGAGCATCCCAACGAGGTCCAGGAGTCGCTCGCCGCGCTCGACGCCGAGGCGCCGATCCAGCTCGACGCGGTCCGCGCCCTCGCCGGCGCCTACGGGATGAGCGTCCCCGCTTTGCTCCTCGAGGTGCTCGCCGCGCCGGAGAGCCGGGAGCGCTTCCTCGCGGGGATGCGCAAGCGCGGGATCGCCGCGGGCGTCGACGTCCCGCCCGCGCTTTCGAGGAGCAACAGCGACCCGGCCAAGCTGAGCGACTTCGTTGCCCGCGCGACGACCTTCCGGTGCCGGATACTCGTCAACACCGCGGTGCAGGGATCCGGCTGCATCGTCAGCCCCAACCTGGTCCTCACGGCGTGGCACGTCATCGCAGGGGCCGGGCCCGACCCGGCCCGATCGCGGATCGACGTGCTGTTCAGCGACGGCACCACCAACCGGGTGCGCCTGCCGGTCCCCTTCTCCTCGATCTGCGGCGACGGCGAGCTGAAGGGCATATTGCCGACCTGCGACGCCGAGGTCGCCGACAAGAACGACGTCGCGCTTCTGCTGCTGGACCGGCCGGCCGGCGCGTATCTGGGGGTCGCGCAGCTTCCCGACACCAGGCCCGACTTCGCCGCCGACGACGCGGTGTTCATCGCCCATTATGCCGAAGGGAAGGACCAGGGATTCGGCTCCGGCAGCCTCAACCCCCTCCAGAACCTCACCGCGCGCTGGGGCCATAATGTCGGCACCCGCGGCGGGTCGTCCGGCGGCGGCTGCTTCACCAACAGCTTCACCCTCGCCGGGCTCCACCAGGGCAAGGCCGGCCGCAAGGGTCGGATGGTGCCCGTCGGCCTGTTCCTCGACGCGCTGCGTCCGCTGGTCGCCCGGGATCTCGTCCCCGACACGGTGTGGTCGACGGACGGAACGGCGGAGGGCCAGTACATCATCGGCCGACCGGAATTCTTCCAGGCCTTCGCCGCCGCGGCGCGCAAGGAGGGGCGGGTCCGCGGCCTGCGCATCAAGCGGAGCGACGCCGCGGCCGACCTCACCGGCATCCCCTTCTCCTACGCGATGCTGGAGCAGCTCGTGACGCCCCGCACCGACATGCGCGTCGCGCGCGTCGCCTTCGACGAGCTGGTCAACGACGTGCCGGCGGAAATCGTCCGGCGCGCCGCCGCGGCGGGAGTGGCGATCGAGCCCGTCGCGGCGGGCCCCGGCATCGACGCGGGCCACAGCGCCCCCGAGGCGGTGGGCGCGGATCGCGGCCGGCGCGCCGCCGCCGATCTCAACGCGCGGGCGGGAGAGCTCGGCTTCAAGCTCTGGATATTCTTCGAGCATCCCTCTGTGGTGTTCGGCGACCAGCATCGCTCCGCCCTCGAGGGCTTCATCGACCAGGCCCTGCGGCTTCCGAACCTGCGCCTGGTGGTCGCCGGGTTCGAGGCGGTTCCGCTGCCGGGGCAGGAATTCAGAAGCCCGGCCGAGGCGGAGGGCGCGGGGCCGCCCGGCATGCTCGTCGAATATCTCGCCGGCTTTAGGCTGCACGACGTCGAGGCGTTCCTCGACCAGGCGGCGACGGCCCTCGGCTATCGGCTGCCGCTCGCCGCCCGGCAGGAATATGCGCGCGACGCCGTGTTCGGGGTCGAGGACGTCAACGGCGTCTACGAGCCGTGGCAGGCGGGGGAGGTGGCGCAGCGGCTGCGTCCCCTGCTGAGACGGATGGGCGCCGAAGCCTCGGCGAGCCTCTCGTGAGCGCGCTTTCCCCCGCCGGCGAGGCGAGGCTCGAAGAGGCCCGGCGGGTCGCCGCCCTGTCGGGGCCGTTCCCGCCCGACCTGGTGCTGCCCCGGCGCGGCGAGTTGGCGCTCGACGAGGCCGTCCGGCTGGCCTCCATGCTCGCCTCGGCCTGCGACACCGCTCCGCTCGCGGCGGATGGGCATTGGCTGCTGCGCGGGGCGGAGCGGCGGTACGTCGTGTCGCGCCTGATCGCCGCGGGCGCGCTGGAGGACGCGATCCGGCAGAGGCGCGAAAGCGATCCCGACGCGGCGACGCGCGACCTGCTCGACGCCCTGACCGGCAGCGGCGATTTCGCCCCCGCCGCCGTCGAGGCGCTGGTCAAGGCGGGACAGCCGAGGGAGGCGCTCGAGCGGGCGATCGTCTCGCTCGACCGCGCGGGAGAGCCCGCCCCCGCTCATCCCCACCTCGCGGCGGCGCGCGCGGCCTTGGCGCGACTGGAGCGGGAGGAGCGCTGGGCGCTGCTTTCGGAACGGGGCTTCTTCGGGCGGCGCGCCGAGCTCAAGCGCGTCGAGGCGTGGCTTAGCCGGCCGGTGGCGACGCCGCCCGCCCAATGCCTGTTCGTCACCGGCCTTGCCGGGGTGGGCAAGTCGTCGCTTCTCGAGCAGGCGGCGCGCCGCGCCTTCCGCCGCCGCCGGGCGATCGTCGTACGGATGGATTTCGAGCGGGGCGGCCTCGACGTGCGCGACGTCCTCGGCCTCACCATGGAGCTGGCGCGGCAGGTGGCGGACCGGCTCGGCGAGGCCGGCAAGCCGCTGCTCGACGCGCGGCTCAAGGCGGCCAACGTGACCAGCCTGCCGTTCGGGCCGGAGGATTCCGCGCGCATGCTGCTGCCGCTCGGCCTCGCCGAGGCGATCGTGGGATGCGTCCGCCGCGCGCGCCGGCCGGTCTGCTTCCTGTTCGACACGATGGAGCAGCTCCGGGCGCGGGGCGAAAGCCATACCGGCGCCTTGTTCGAGTGGATCGACCGGCTCCAGGGGCAGGGCCTGCCGCCCTTCTGGGTGATCGCCGCCGGCCGCGGCGACGCGTTCGACAGCGCGCCGGAGCGGGTGCAGGACCGGGTGGAGCTGAAGGGGCTCGACGACCGCTCGATCCGCAAGCTGCTCGACTCGCTGGGGGTGGCCGGGGAGGCGGTGGCGCGGATCCGCCGCGTGGCGGGCGACCACCCGCTGGCGCTGCGCCTCGCCGCCGAAGCGGCCGCGGGCGAGGCGGAGCTCGATCTGCCGGACGATCAGGCGCTCGGCCGGGCGGTGGCCCGGGGCATGCTCTACCGGACTCTGATCGCCCGGATCGAGGACGTGTCGCTTCGCGAGATCATCCACGGCCTCATCGTGCCGCGCCTCGATGCCCAGCTGATCGGCGAGGTGATCGCCCCGGCCGTGGGACTCGGCCCGATGGCGCCGGACGATGCGGAGCGCCTCTTCCGAAGGCTTGCGCGCATCCAGTGGCTGGTGGAGCGCGAAGGCGAGAATGGCGGCTTCCTGTGCCAGCGCGCGGACCTGCGCGCCTATCTGCTGCCGCTCCTCTACGTCGACGAGGCGGAGCAGTGCCTCGCCATCAACGAGGCGGCGGCGCAATGGTATGCGGCGCGCTCCGACCCCGCCGCCGCCGTCGCCGCGCTCTACCACCGCCTGCAGCTCATGCGCGGCGGCGGCGAGCCTCCCGAGGTCGATCCCGAGGCCGCGCTCCAGATGGACGACGTGCTCGTCGGCGAGCTTCCGGAGGCGGCGCGCAACCTCGTGCTCGCCGCGCGGGGCGAACGGACCGGAGAGGCGCGGGCCTCGCCGGGCTCGCCGCCGCCCGCCGCGGATTCCTCCCTGGCCGCCGAGTTGCTCGCAATCACGGTCCGGCGCGACTGGAGCGAGGGCCGGCATTTCGTCGCCGCCCTGCGGAGGCGAGGCGACGTCGCGCGCAGCCGCGAGATCGCCGACGCGGTGCTGGTCTTCTGCTGGCGGTCCGGAAGCTGGGCCGACGCGGTCCGGCTCGCGGCTGGCGCCGACGGTCCGCCCTCGCTCCCCGCCGGCGAGGCCGGCATGCCCGCGGCCGTCGCCCTCGCCCGGCTTGAGATCGCCGCCGAGGCGGACCCCGTCGCCTTCACCGCCAAGGTGCGCGCCGGCCTTCCGGTCGACGCCTCCGCCCGCCGCGCCGCAGCGCCGACCAGCGACGGCCTCGCCTCCCAAGGGGCGTTCGCCTTCCTTGCGCGCGCGCCCGACACGGAGGCGGCGTCGTCTACCCGCCTGTCGGTCGTCGAGGCGGCGTTCGAGCGTTTCGGCGGAGCCACTGCGCGCGGATATGCCGCGGCGGCGCGCGAGGCGGCGCTGGCCCTCCTCACCGAGCGGATGAAGCGCGTCCCCGTCCTGGCGGGCGGCCCGGCCGCCGACGGCGAGACGCTGGCCGTGCTCAATCCCTATGCGGCGCCGCTCGCCGCCTTGGCGACCGCGCCCGACAAGGGCTGGATCATCGAGGCGGCGCGGCGGACCGATGCGCGCCTGTCGCGGGCGCGGCCCGCGCCGCTCGCCGCGCAGCCCGACGACCCCGTCGCGGGGATCACCCAGCTAGGCCTGTTCGCCGAGTGGGTGAGCGAGCTTTCCGCGGCCCGCCGGGATCCGGACCTGGAGCTGCTGGCCGCCTCGGCCGAGCGCTGGCGGCGGACCGTCGCCGGGCGCTGGAGCTATGGCGGCCCGCCCTCCGGGTGGGACATCCTGGATTGCGATCCGGTCACCGCGGCGCGCCTGGCCCTGCTCGGCGAGGAAGGGCGGCGCGGCGCGCCCCGCTGGCTTCGGCTGTGGGGCGAGGCCAACACCGCCGACGCGGTGCGCGCGGAGCTGTTCCGGGCCTGGGGGTCGCGGCCGCTGGCCGTCGCCGCCGCCGAGCCGCTGGACTGGGTCGGCAAATAGGCGTCAGTTGAACGAGAGGGGAGACGAGCGATGAGCGACGAACGGCTGGAGCGGGTGGAGAGCGCGCTCAAGAACCAGGACCTGAAGGACGCGGCGCGGCGCGCGCTGCAGGACGGCACGCTGCCGCCGGCGCTGATGGCCGACCTGTCGCGCTCGGCGCTCGACGACTTCCACCGCGACATGGCGCCGCTCGAGTCGATCGGGCCGGTCGGCGCTCTCGAGGCGATAGTCCGGCTGACCGGACGTCCTCCCATGCTGGTGCGCAACGACAAGGTCGAGCTCCAGCCCCTGCCGGACCTGCCGGCGGGGACCGACGTCAAGATCCGCGCCGTCGAGAAGTGGATACCCTCGGTCGGGCGGGTCGAGTTCCTCAACGCCTCGATGAAATGGGGCGGCACCGGATGGGTGATACGCAAGGACGGCAAGGCCAGCATCGTCTGCACCAACCGCCACGTCGCCAAGCTGGTGGCGAAGCGGGCGGCCGACGGCCGCGGCGTGTTCATGCGCTCCGCGACGACCGGGGTCCAGATGGGCGCCCAGGTCGACTTCTCCGAGGAGCTCGGCACCACCGCGGGAAACAGCCGCACGGCCAGGATCACGTCGATCGACTATATCGCCGACGACAGCGCCGCCGACGTGGCGCTGCTCCGGGTGGACGCTCCGGCGATCAAGATGCCGAGCCCGCTGCAGCTCGCCGACAAGGAGGCCAAGGAGGGGGATCTGGTGGCGCTGATCGGCTACCCGGCCTTCGACTCGCGCAACGACGCCTCGGCCCAGGCGCGCTATTTCAACGACGTCTACGAGGTGAAGCGGTTCGCGCCGGGCCTCATCATGCAGGCGCTCTCGGGGTCGACGACGCTGACCCACGACTGCACCAGCCTCGGCGGCAATTCGGGCTCGCCGCTGATCAGCCTCGATACCGGCAAGGTGGTCGGCCTCCATTTCTCCGGCGTGTTCGGCGAGGCCAATACCGCGGTCGGCGTGACGACGCTGCAGAAGCTGCTCAAGGGCGGCGGCACCACCGTGGCGACGAAGCTCGCGACCGAATCCGTCGCCGCCGCCGAGTCGGTGGCGGACGGCAGCCACAGCGCCGAGGAGCTGAAGGGGCGCGCGGGCTACGATCCGGACCATCTCGGCGCCGGCGTCAAGGCCCCCTGGCCCAAGCTTCCCGCCGCGGTGGCCAAGGACATCGCCAAGCCTTCCGACGCGATCAAGGGACGCGAGCAGGAGCTGCGCTACACCCATTTCGGAGTCAAATATTCGGCCACGCGGCGCATCCCGATGATGACCGCGGTGAACATCGACGGCGAGCATTCGGTGCGGATCAAGCGGGCCAACGACAAATGGTTCAGCGACGGGCGCATCCCCCGCGAGATCCAGCTCGGCCAGGCGCAATATAAGGACTTGCAGATCGACCGCGGCCATATGGTCCGCCGCGAGGATCCCAATTGGGATTCGAGCGGCACCGGCGATGCGGCGCGGCAGGCGGACGCCGACACCTTCCATTATGTCAACGCGGCGCCGCAGCACAGCCTTCTCAACCAGGGCAAGCAGCTCTGGCAGGGGCTGGAGAACTACATTCTCGACAGCGCCCGCACCAAGGGCTTCAAGGCCTGCGTCTTCACCGGGCCGATCCCGCGCGACGACGATCCCGACATAGACGGCGTGCAGGTGCCGATGGAGTTCTGGAAGCTGGTGGCGATGCTCGGCGCCGACGGCAAGAGCCTCCACGCCACCGCCTATCTGCTGAGCCAGGGTCAGCTCATCCGCGACCTGATGGAGCGCCGCTCCCGCACGGAGGCGGTGGAGGGCTTCGTGCTCGGCGAGTTCCGCACCTTCCAGATCGCGGTCAAGGACCTTGCGGAGGCGACCGGCTACGATTTCGGCCCCTATCTGAAGGCCGATCCGCTGGCGCAGACCGGCGCGGGACAGGAGGCGATCGAATCGGGCGAGCCGGTCGTCCTGCCGCTCGAAGCGCCCGGCGAGCTGGTGCTGTAGCAAGGACGAGGCGAGGGGACGGCCGCTCGCGACCGTCCCCTACGCCTCACCAGATACGGACGCGGTCCTGGGGCGCGACATATTGCGCGTCGCCCGGCTTGATCTTCCACGCCTTGTACCAGGCATCGACGTTGCGCAGCGGGTTCACCGCTCGGATCTGCCCCGGCGAATGCGGGTCGCTGACCAGCTGCTGGCGCAGCGCCTCGGTGCGGAACAGCGTCCGCCACACCTGGCCCCAGCCGAGGAAGAAGCGCTGGTCGCCGGTGAAGCCGTCGATCACCTTCGCCTTCCGGCCCCCCAGCGACTGGTGATAGGCGTCGAGCGCGATCAGAACGCCTCCCAGATCGCCGATATTCTCGCCCATCGAGGCCCTGCCGTTGATGTGGACGCCAGGCAGCCCGTCGAAGCTATAGGCTTCGTATTGCGCGCCGAGCTTCGCCGCCTGCGCCTCGAACTTGGCGGCGTCCTCCGCCGTCCACCAGTCGCGCAGCACGCCGTTGCCGTCGGACTTTCGGCCCTGATCGTCGAATCCGTGGCTGATCTCGTGGCCGATGACGCCGCCGATCCCGCCGTAATTGACCGCGTCGTCGGCCTTGGGGTCGAAGAAGGGCGGCTGCAGGATGGCGGCGGGGAAGACGATCTCGTTCTTGACGCTGTTATAATAGGCGTTGACCGTCTGCGGGGTCATGCCCCACTCCGCCTTGTCGACCGCGTTGCCGAGGCGATTGCGGCGGTAGTCCCACTCGAACTGGCTCGCCCGCTCGACATTGCCGACCAGGTCGCCCGGGACGATTCGAAGCGCGGAATAGTCGCGCCACTTGTCCGGATAGCCGATCTTGACGTTGAAGTGGGCGAGCTTGGCGAGCGCCTGCTCCTTGGTGGCCGGGCCCATCCAGGCAAGGTTGCGGATGCGGCCGCCCAGGGCGGTGCGCAGGTTCGCCACCAGCCGGTCCATCTTCGCCTTCGACTCCGGCGGGAAGTAGAGGGCGACATAGTCCCGCCCGATCGCCTCGCCGAGGGCGTCCTCGGCGAGCGCCACGCCGCGCTTCCAGCGCTCGCGCTGCTGGGGCTGGCCGTTCATGAACTTGGAGCGGAAATCGAAATGCGCGGTCACGAAGGCTTGCGAAAGAAGCGGCGCGATGTCGTCGGCGGTGCGGAACGCCTCCCACGCCTTGAGGGTGTCCATGTCCGTGTCCGCGAAGACCTGCGCGATCTTGGGGAAAGCGGTGTTCTGCGCGACGATCGCCCGCTCGGCCTTGGCGATGCCGGCCGCCTCCCAGAAGGCCTTCCAGGGGAAGCCCGGCGACTGCGCCTGCAACTCGGCGAGCGTCATCAGATTGTAGGTCTTGTCGCGGTCGCGGCTCTGGGCGCGGGTCCAGTGCGCCTGGGCGAGCTTCGTCTCCATCGCGACGACGTTGGCGGCGGCCTGCGACGGGTTCGGCCAGTTCGACATCTCAAGCATCTGCGCGACATATTGCTGGTAGCGCTCGACCTGCGGCTTGAACTTGGCGTCGAGATAGAGGTCCCGGTCGCCGAGGCCGAGGCCGGACTGGCGCAGATAGAGGGAGTAGATGTCGGGCTGCTTGGCGTCGTCGGAAACGCCCGGCCCGAAGAAGCTTCCGCCGAAGCCGCCGAGCGAGGCGCCCATCAGCCGCGCCATGTCCTCCTTGGTGCGGGCGGCCATGACCGGCCGGAGCCGCGCCGTCAGAGGGGCGCCGCCGAGCTTCTCGATCGCCGCTTCGTCCATGAACGCGCGGTAGAGCGCGGCGACCTTGGCCCGGTCGGGATTGGCCGCGTCCGCCGCGTCATAGCCCTCGACGAGCTTGCGCAGCCGCGCCTCCGAGAGGTCGCGCAGCACCGCGAAGGCGCCGTAGGAGGAACGGTCGGCGGGAATCTGGGTGTTGCGCGCCCAGGTGCCGTTGACGAAATCGTACCAGTCGTTGCCCGGCTTCACCGTGCGGTCCATGCCCGCGATATCGAAGCCCCAGCGCCCGTAATGTATGTCCGCCGCCGGATCGATGTCGCCGGCCGCCGGGCCCTGGGCCACCAGCGATTCCACCAGGCACAGGTCGTCCAGGCAGGCGCGGCGATCGTGCGCAAGGGCAGGGAACGCTGCGGCAAGCGCCACGAACGATGCGGCGAAGGCGAGGCTCTTCTTCACAGGCTGGTCTCCAAGGCTTTGATTTGACTGCGCTTCTTTGCCCGAGAAGCGGCACGGCGCCCGCTTAGCGGCGATCGACTACAAATGCAATCGATCGTAGCGGATCCGCACCGCGGCGGCCGCGCGGACGGCCAGGCGTCGCGCGTCGTCGGTGGTCGCCGCCGAGGCCAGCGCGATGCCCATTCGCCGGTAGGGCCGCGTCGTCGGCTTGCCGAACAGGCGCAGGTCGACCTCGTCCGTTCCGCCCAGAGCGAGCGCGTCCGCCAGCCCCTCATAGTCGAAATGCCTCGCCTCCCGATCGGCGAGGATCACGGCCGAGGCCGCCGCCGGGTAAAGCAGCTTCACCGCCGGGATGGGGAGGGCGAGTATGGCGCGGGCGTGAAGATCGAACTCCGAAAGATTCTGCGAAAGGAGGGTGACCATGCCGGTGTCGTGGGGGCGGGGCGAGAGCTCGGAGAAGATCACTTCGCCGCCGGCGACGAAGAACTCGACGCCGTAGACGCCGTAGCCGCCGAGGTCGTCGACCGCGGCGCGCGCCATCGCCTGCGCGTCGCGCAAGGCCGCCTCCGACATGGCGGCGGGCTGCCAGCTCTCCCGATAGTCGCCCCGCTCCTGGCGATGCCCGATCGGCGGGCAGAAGAGCACGCCCTCGCGGGTGCGGACGGTGAGGAGGGTGATCTCATAGTCGAAGCGGACGAACTCCTCGACGATGACGCGGACGCGGTCGCCGCGCATCCCGGCCACCGCATGGTCCCAGGCACGGCGCAGGTCGGCCGGCGCCTCCGCGGTGCTCTGCCCCTTTCCCGAGGAGGACATGACCGGCTTCACCACGCACGGAAAGCCCGTATGCGCGGCCGCCGCCTCGACCTCCTCGAGGCTCCCGGCGAAACGGTAGCGCGAGGTGCGAAGCCCGAGCCGGCCCGCCGCCAGCTCGCGGATCGAGTCGCGGTTCATCGTCATCATCGTCGCGCGGGCGGAGGGGACGATCGTGACTCCTCGGGCTTCCACCTCGGCCAGCGCCTCGGTGCGGATCGCCTCGACTTCGGGGACGACGAGATCGGGCGCATGGCTCGCGATCACCGCCGCAAGCCGCTCCCCGTCCAGCATCGGGAAGACCTCCGCCGCGTCGGCAACCTGCATGGCCGGCGCCCCCGCATAGGAATCGCAGGCGATCACGTAGGCGCCGAGGCGCTTGAGCGAGATGGTCAGCTCCTTGCCCAGCTCGCCGGAGCCGAGGAGGAGGATGCGCGCCGTAAAGCTCATCGCGCCCCTCCGAGGAGGCGGCGGCACAGGCCTTCGTCGAAAGAGGAGGCGGGCACGGCCTGCTGCACGACGATCGTCTCCTTGCCTTCCGGGCGGTAGCGGATCACCCGCTCGACGCCCGCATCTTCGACGCGATAGGCGATCTCCTTGGTGGAATCGCCTATCTCTCCCGCTTCGCGCTTGAGGATCCGCATGTTGTCGCGCAGGCCCGCGGCGAAGGCGGGGCCGCTGGGGTCGACGCCTCGCAGCGACATGTGCGCGGCCTGGGTCGCGGCGAGGTCGAACCCGCGCGAGAAGGCCCGGCGGGGCCGCGGCTCGATCCGTGCGCAGGGCTCCAGCGCGTCCGCGGGAAGAGCCGGGCCGGCGGCTCCGTCGGCCGTGCGCAGGATCTCCCCGGTCATGTCGAGCCCCGTCACGCGCTTCAGGGTCGCGAGGAAGAGCGGCGCTCCCGTCAGCTTCGCCGTCCGCGCCGCCTGCCGCTGGGCGCGCAGCACGTCGTCCAGCGACTTCCTGCCTCCCGAAGCGGCCCGGATCCGCGCGTCCACGGCCAGCGCGAGGAGATGGCCCCGATCATAAGGTATCTGCTCGACATTCTGGTCCTCCCAGAATTTGGCGGCGATGTCCGCGCCCGTGGCGGCGCGGGCCGGGGAGGTCTGATAGCGGAGCAGCACCCGGTTCAGGTCGGCGAGATAGTCCTCGAAGCTCCACAGCCCGCTGCCCAGCAGGGTGCGCGAGGTCAGATAGTCGTCGAACCCCTCGCTGAACCAGAACTCGCGCGCCTGTCCCTCCTCCGGCTGCCCGCCGATCAGGCCGGGCACCCAATGGTGCATATATTCGTGGGCGAGGAGGCGCGTCGCCTGGTCCAGCGCGAAGCCGGGGGTGGAGAGGAGGGAGAAGCCGTCCCCCCGGCCGGTGCCGGTGGAGGAGATGACGCCCGGTTCGGCGGCGAGCGGCGCCAGCGTGACGACGAAGGGGCCTGCCGGCTCCCCCCAGAAGCCGTGCTCGGCCGCCATGATCCGCGCCATTCGCTCGGCGAGGGCGTCGGCCGGAAAACCCCAGTCTCCCACGATCGCGACGCGAAGCGGCGCGCGGCCGATGATGCGGATGGCGACGGCGAGCCGCTTGCCGCCGACGGCCGCGCTCTCGACCACCTGATCCGCCGTCGTCGTTCGGCCGCGCAGGTGGTCGAGGTCGGACACGGCCGTCCAGCCTGCCGGAATCTTCCCCCAGCGGAACGTGGCCGGGCCCAGGGCACGGCCCTCCACCGTCGCGAAGACCCCCTCGCCGTGGAAGAAGAACCAGTCGGGATCGACCGTCGGCCGCGCCTTCTCGCCGCTCGGCTCGACACCGCCGCCTCCGGACGCCACCCGGTAGCGGACGACGAGCGGCGCGCCGGGCCGGTGGCGGATCGTCCGGTCGGCGCCCTCGCCGGAGACTCTTCCGCCTTCGACCGTCAGGTCCGAGATGCCGCGCCAGAGGGCCTTGGAGCCGGCCCAGGCGTCGGGAAGGTGTATCTGCGTCTCTCCGTCGCGGTCGCCGGCGAAGCGCAGCTCGACCGCCAGGCCGTGACCGTCGGCAACGCCGAGCGAATAGGCGACGGGCGGCGGCGGCGGGGCCTTGGCACCGAGGAGGAGAAGCCCCGCGCCCGCCCATGAAAGTCGCTTCCCGCCCATCTCGCCTCCCGTTTCTCGCCTGCGACTATAAGGCGGGCTTCACATCGGGAAATAGGCCTTCGGCGCCATCGGCGGCGGGCCGAAACGGAAAGCGGGGCGCGGGCGAGCTTCGCCCGGAAGCGGGCGCCGCCGTGGCTCTTCTCATAGGGACGGGGGTCCATTGCCGGCGCCGCCGCGGCGCCCCCTGCCGAAATAGGCGGGCGCCCGTCGCAGTCGAGATAGAGCTGCCGGGCCACGCTCTCAGGGGAAGCGGGCGGGCTTGAGCTTCACCGGCATCGGCAAATCGAACATGTCCCAGTCATGCTCGCGAAGGGCGTCGTTCGATTCGACCGCCTCCCGTCCCGGCCCGAGCGACCAGGTGATGTGGAAGGTGCTGCCGTCCGGCCGATCGCTCGTGCCGTCGATGGTGACGACCATCGCCTCGACGCCGCGTCCGTCGTCCACCCGTCCGACGATCTCCCCCTGCACCTCCGGGGGCAGAGGGTCGCCCTCCGGCACGTTCGAACGGAAGGTCACGTGGTCCGCGACTGGGTCCGGGTATAAGGGCGGGAATTGCTGGAGCAGCTCCTTGCGCTGCGCGCGGTCGAGCTTCCAGCCGATCGTCGTTTCGGGGGAGGCGGAGTCCATGCGCGATGAACCGCGGGCCCGGGAGCCGGTTCCGGCGCCGATGCGTTGCACCGGCTCAGGAGGTGCGATCATGGACGGGCGACGGGACGAGCAGGACGCGGATCTTCCCAGCGGGGACGAGGCGATCGAGCGCGGCAACCAGGAGGCGCGGAAGGCGCTGGACGACGTGCCGCCGCCCGGGACCGACCCGCTGCACGAGGGTCCGTAGATCCCCCCCGCCCTAGGCGCCCATCCAGCGCTGCAGCGCCGCCCGCTGCGCCGGGGTGAAACGCAGGCCGAGCTTGGTCCGCCGCCACAATATGTCGTCGGCGGTGCGCGCGAACTCCTTGTCCCTCAGCCAGCGCACCTCCGCCTCGTAGAGGCCGGCGCCGAAGTCCCGGCCGAGATGCGCGAGGCTGCCGGCGTCGCCGACCAGGTCGCGCAGGCGAGTCCCGTAGGCCTGCGCCAGGCGGCTGACCAGCGCGGGCGGCATCCATTCCGCAAGGCGGTCGAGCCAGGTGACGAAGTCGGGGTAGAGGTCGCCGCCGGGGAGGAAGGTGTGGGAGGTGGAGCGGCGCCCGTCGACGCCGAGCCGGTCCAGCGCCTCTTCCGCGAGCGCGCGGGCGGTCGTGATCTTGCCGCCGAAGACGGAGAGAAGCTTCGGTCCCGGACCGGGGTCCAATTCCAGCCGATAATCCCGGGTCACCGCCTTGGGATCCGTTTCGCCGTCGTCGAACAGCGCGCGCACCCCGGCATAGCTCCACACAACGTCGGCGGGAACGACCTGGCGCTCGAAATAGCGGTCGACCGCCTCGCACAAATAGCGGATCTCCTCGGCGGTCGCCTGCGTCTCGTCCGGCTCCCGAACCGGCACGTCGGTCGTCCCGATCAGCGTGTACTCGCCTTCGAAGGGAATGGCGAAGACGACGCGGCCGTCGGGCTGCTGGAGGATGTAGGCATGCTCTCCCTCCCACAGCCGCGAGACGACGATGTGGCTGCCCTTGTCGAGCCGGACTCGCGCCTTCCCCGAGGCGCCGGCGATGCGGCCTTCGAGGACCTCGCTCACCCGCGGCCCCGCGGCGTTGACGAGGGCGCCGGCCGAGACTTCCTCGCCGCTCGAGAGCCGGGCCCGCCACACCGGCCCGTCGCGCCGCGCGGACAGAAGCTCGGTCCGGGTGGCGATCCTCGCGCCATGCTCCGCCGCGGCGACCGCGTTCAGCACCGTGAGCCGCGAATCGTCGACCCGGGCGTCCCAATAGGAAAGCAGGCGCCGCCGTTCCTTGAGCGGCGCCTGCAGCGGCAGGTCCCGGCGACCGACCCGGCGGGAGCGACGGAGGCTGCCGCGCAGCGAGAGCAGGTCGTAGAGGTAGAGGCCGGTCCGGACGACGTAATAGGGCCTCAGGCCCCGGCAGTGCGGCAGCACGAAGCGGAGCGGGCGGACGAGGTGCGGCGCGGTGCGCAGCAATATCTCCCGCTCCGCCAGCGATTCGCGGACGAGCCGGAATTCACGATGCTCGAGATAGCGCAGCCCGCCATGGACCAGCTTCGACGAGGCGGAGCTGGTGCGGGCGGCGAGGTCGTCCTTCTCCGCCAGCAGCACCGTCGCGCCGCGCATCGCGGCATCGCGGGCGATGGCCGTTCCGTTGATCCCGCCGCCGACGATCAGAAGGTCGTAGCTGTCCATGCGCCTTTCTAGCGCCTTTCCGGGGGAAGCTGGAACAGCGGCGCGCTTCATGCCACCAAGGCCGTGCGCGCGCCGGCTCTCGCGGCGGCGAAGGTGTGGACATGCGCGACAGGCTGCTCATCATCGATGATGGGACGACCAGCACCCGGGCGATGCTGTTCGCCGCGGACGGCGCCTGCCTGGCGATAGAGCAGCGGGAGCTCAGCCAGCATTATCCGCGGCCCGGCTGGGTGGAGCATGACGCCGAGCAGATCTGGTCTCTGACCCTCGCCTCCGCGCGCGCGGCGATCGGCGATGCCGAGCGGGTGGCGGCCATCGGCCTCGCCAACCAGCGGGAGACCGTGGTCTTCTGGAGCCGCCGGACCGGGAAGGCGCTGGCGCCGGCGATCGTCTGGCAGGATCGCCGCACGGCCGCTCATTGCCAGCGCCTGCGCGAGGAGGGGCGCGAGGAGGAGGTGCAGGCGAGGACGGGGCTGGTGCTGGATCCCTATTTCAGCGCGTCGAAGATCGCCTGGGCGCTCGAGCATTGGCCGCAGCTCGCCGAGGCCAAGGCGGACCTGTGCATCGGCACGGTCGAATCCTGGCTGGTCTTCCGCCTGACCGGCGGACTCCACGTCACCGACGCCACCAACGCGTCGCGCACCGCCCTCATGAACATCCGGGACGGGGGATGGGACGAGGGACTGCTCGCGCTATGGGGCGTTCCGCGCACCGCTCTGGGAGAGATTGTCGACTGCGCCGGACCGATCGGCCGCACGTCGCCCGAGCTGTTCGGGCGCCCGATCGCCATCGCCGGCATGGCGGGGGACCAGCAGGCCGCGGCGATCGGCCAGGCGTGCCTGCAGCCGGGCGACGTCAAGGCGACCTACGGCACCGGCGCGTTCGTCCTCGCCCATACCGGGGCCGAGGCGCCGCGAAGCCGACACCGGCTTCTCTCCACGGTCGCGTGGCAGCTTGCCGGAAAGCGCCGCTACGCGCTCGAAGGCTCGCTCTTCGTCGCCGGGGGCCTGGTGAAGTGGCTTCGCGACGAGCTGGGGCTGCTCGCCACCGCCGCCGAGAGCGAGACGCTGGCGCGGTCCGTCCCCGACAGCGGCGGCGTCCACGTGGTTCCCGCCCATTCGGGCCTTGGCGCGCCGCATTGGGAAAGCGAGGCGCGGGGCGCCGTTTCGGGCCTCACCCTCGCCACCGGCCGCGCCCATCTCGTCCGCGCCGCCCTCGAGGCGATGGCGCACCAGACCCACGACCTGATGGGCGCCTTTGCCGCCGACGGCGCGCCTTGGACGATGCTGCGGATCGACGGCGGCATGGCCTCGAACGACTGGCTGGCGCAGGATCTCGCCGACGTCCTGGCTATCGCCGTCGAGCGGCCGCGGCAGGTGGAGACGACGGCGCTCGGCGCGGCGATGCTGGCCGGGCTTGGATGCGGAATGTTCGCCTCCCTAGAGGAAGCCGCGGCGATTCGGGGCGAGGCCAGACGATTCGAACCGGCCATGGCCCCGGCGGTGCGCGAGGAACGGCTCCAAGGATGGCGAAAGGCCCTGGCCGCCGTCCTCGCCTAGGGGCGGTTCCAACCCAATGTTTACCCTTTGCGGCTAACCCGGCCGCCATGGCCCAGCGCATCCACCTGATCGCCGCGGCGCGCCCCAATTTCATGAAGGTGGCGCCGCTCTGGCACGCCCTCGCCGGCGCCGGGGGCTTCGAGCCGGTGCTGGTCCATACCGGCCAGCATTACGACTCCAACATGTCGGATGCCTTCTTCGCCGACCTTCGGCTGCCCGCGCCGCACTACCATCTCGGCGTCGGCTCCGGCAGCCATGCGGAGCAGACCGGCGGCGTGATGATGGCCTACGAGAAGGTGGCGCTCGCCGATCGGCCGGACTGGCTGGTCGTCGTCGGCGACGTCAACTCCACCGCCGCCTGCGCGATGGTCGGGGCGAAGCTGGGCCTGCAGACCGTTCATCTCGAGGCCGGCCTTCGTAGCCGCGACCGGCGCATGCCGGAGGAGGTGAACCGCCTCGTCACCGACGCCCTGTGCGACGTGCTCTGGACGCCGTCGCCGGACGCGGACGCCAATTTGCGTGCGGAGGGCGTGCCCGACGCCCGGATCACGCGGGTCGGCAACATCATGATCGACAGCTTCGAGCTGGTGCGGCCGGAGATCGAAGCGGCGGGCGTTCCGGAGGAGCTCGGCCTGGAACGGGGAGGCTATGGCGTCGTCACGCTCCATCGGCCCTCTAACGTCGACGATCCGGTGGCCCTGCTCAAGCTGGTGGAGGCGTTGATCGAGGCGCAGCGGCGGCTGCCGCTCGTCTTTCCCGTCCATCCGCGGACCGCGAGGAAGCTGCGCGGGGCGCTTTTCGACTCCAAGCTCGCCCGCGCCGGCGTGAGGCTGGTCGAGCCTCTGTCCTACGTCCGCTTCATGAGCCTCGTCGCCGGAGCCGCGGCGGCGATCACGGATTCGGGCGGGATCCAGGAAGAGACGACCTATCTCGGCCTGCCGTGCCTCACGCTTCGGGAAAATACCGAGCGGCCCGTCACCCTCACCGAGGGGACCAACCGGCTGGTCGGCCCGGAGACCCTGCTTCTCGAACTCGATCGCGCGCTTGCCGCGCCGCCGGCCTCGCGGCGTCCGGACCGCTGGGACGGGAAGACGGCGGCGCGCTGCGTCGACGATCTGCGCCGGCGCGCCGCGCCCGCGCGCCTGCCGACCTCGCGCAACCCCGACGAGCTTGCCCGCGCCTATTCGGGAGCCGAACGGCGGGTCAGCGCGGGGTCCAGCTATCGTCGATCATCTTGATGATCCCCGAAAAATCCTTGGTTCCGCCGCCCAGCGCCTCGGCGAAGCGGGTGTACAGCTCCTCCGCATGGGCGCCCATCGGCGTGTAGCTGTCGACGCTCTGCGCCGCCTCCATCGCGAGCCGCAGGTCCTTCAGCATCAGCGCCGCCGCGAAGCCGCCTTCATAGTCGCGGTCGGCGGGCGTCTGCGGCCCCACGCCGGGCACCGGGCAATAGGTGGTCATCGACCAGCATTGGCCCGACGCCTTCGAGGCGATGTCGAAGAAGGTCTGCGGGTCGAGGCCGAGCTTGCGGGCGAGCACGAACGTCTCGCAGGTCGCGATCATCGAAGCGCCGAGCAGCATGTTGTTGCAGATCTTCGCCGCCTGGCCGGCGCCGGGACCTCCGGCGTGGATCACCGCCTTGCCCATCTTCTCGAGGATCGGCCGCGCCGCCTCGAAGGCCTCGTCCGAGCCGCCGACCATGAAGGTGAGGGTGCCGCCGTCGGCCGCCGCGATGCCCCCAGAGACCGGCGCGTCGACCATCGCATAGCCGGCCGCCGCGGCCTTTTCGCTCTCCTCGCGGGCGGTGGCGACGTCGATGGTCGAGCAATCGATCAGGATCGCCGAAGTGGGCGCCTTGCCGATCACCGAGGTTTCGTAGACGTCGCGGACGTGCTTTCCGGCGGGGAGCATCGTCACCACCGCGTCGGCCTCTCCCGCCGCCTCGGCGGCCGTGCCGGCGAGCGTGCAGCCATTCGCCTCGGCCTTGGCGAGGGCCGCCTCCGAAAGGTCGAAGGCCGCGACCTGATGCCCCGCCTTGACGAGGTTCGCGGCCATCCCGCCGCCCATATTGCCCAAGCCTATGAATGCTACGCGTGCCATGACTTATACCCCGTAACCCAGAACCGTTCCTGCCGAGCGAAGTCGAGACACCCTTTCGAGCGAAGGCGAGATTCGCCTCGGCTTCGCTCGGCTCCGCCCCTCGACTTCGCCCGGGGCGAACGGGTCACCTACTCCCGACTCAGCGCCCCTTCCACTCGGCCTTACGCTTGTCGACGAAGGCGGCCATGCCCTCCTTCTGGTCCTCGGTCCCGAACAGGCCGTGGAAGAGGCGGCGCTCGAACAGGATGCCCTGGGCGAGGCCGGTCTCGAAGGCGGCGTCGATCTGCTCCTTGGTGGCGATCGCCGCCAGCGGCGCCATGCCGGCAATGGCCTCGGCGGTGGCCAATGCTTCGGCAAGCAGCTCCGCCGCGGGGACGACCCGCGCCACCAGCCCGGAGCGCTCCGCTTCCTCCGCCCCCATCATCCGGCCGGTGAGGCACATCTCCATCGCCTTGGCCTTGCCGATCGCGCGGGTGAGCCGCTGCGAGCCGCCCATGCCCGGAGTGACGCCGAGCTTGATCTCGGGCTGGCCGAATTGCGCGTTGTCCGCGGCGATGATGAAGTCCGCCATCATCGCCACCTCGCATCCGCCGCCGAGCGCATAGCCCGCGACGGCGGCGATCCACGGCTTGCGGGTCGCCGTCACCTTCTCCCATCCCGCGAAGAAGTTGGACGCGTACATCTGCGCGAACCCCTGGCTCGACATCTCCTTGATGTCGGCGCCGGCGGCGAACGCCCTTTCGCTGCCGGTCAGGACGGCGCAATGCTGGCCGTCATCCGAGTCATAGGCCTCGAAGGCATGGATCAGCTCCCTCAGCACGCCGCTGTTGAGGGCGTTGAGCGCCTTCGGCCGGTTGAGGGTGATCAGCGTGACGGCGCCGCGCTGTTCGACCAGGATGGATTCGTACGTCATCGGTCCTCCGTCATGCCGTCGATCCGGCATCCATCGTCTTCGGGCGCTGTGGGAGAAGGTGGGCCCCGGATCAAGTCCGGGGTGCGGCTAGAGCGGCGTCCACTCCTCGCCCTCGGGCATCGGCGCGAAGATCGTGTCGATCATGTGCTGGGTGACGCCGTCCGGCGTGGCCGGCTCCCAACGCGGCCGGTTGTCCTTGTCGACGAGCAGTGCCCGCACGCCCTCGACGAAATCGTGGCGCTGCACCACCCGGGTCGCCACCGCATATTCCTGGCGCATCTCGTGCCCGAAATCCTGGACCCTCGCGCCGTCGTACAGGATCCTGAGGGACACCTTGCAGGCCTGCGGGCTCTTGGTCCGCAGGGTCTCCAACTCCGCCTTGGCCCAGTCGGAGCCGTCGGCGTCTAGCGCGGCGAGGATCTCCTCATACTCCTCGGACGCGAAGAGGCGGTCGATCCTCTCGCGATTGGCCTCGATCCGCGCGGGCGGCGGCGCCGCGCCATGCTCGTCGAGCAGGGTCTCCACCTTGTCCGGCTCGGCGAGGATCCGCGCCTTGAGATCGTCCAGGGCGAGGGAAGGGACATAATGGGTCGCGAGGCCGAGGTGGAAGCATTCCGACCCGTCGAGCCGCGCGCCTGTCAGCGCGAGGAACACGCCCGCGCGGCCCGGGAGCCGCGGCAGGTACCAGCCGCCGCCGACGTCGGGGAAGAGGCCGATCGCCGTCTCCGGCATGGCGAAGCGGGTGTTCTCGGTGGCGACGCGATAGCGGCAGGGCTGGGAGATGCCGACCCCGCCGCCCATGGTGATCCCGTCCATGAAGGCGATGGTCGGCTTCGCGTAGGTGAAGAGGAGGTGGTTGAGGCGATATTCGTCGAAGAAGAACGCCCGCGCCTCGGAGCCGTCGCCGGCGCCGCTGCGCGCCAGCATCACCACGTCCCCGCCGGCGCAGAAGCCCCGGCCTTCGGCGTGGTCCAGCATGACCGCCTGCACGGCGGGATCCTCGCGCCATCCCAGCAGCGCCTCCGTCATCGCGAGGCACATCTCGCGGGTGAGGGCGTGGATCGCCTTGGGCCGGTTCAGGCGCAGACGCCCGATCTTGCCGTCCATCGGGGTGAGAACGTCCGACGTCACTGCGCGGCGCTCGCCGCACGCGGCGAACGGACCGCGTTCGCTGGCTCGGGGATCACTGCCGCAGCATGTCCCGGGCGATGATGACCCGCATGATCTGGTTGGTGCCTTCGAGGATCGAATGGACGCGAAGGTCGCGCCAGAAGCGCTCGATCGGATAGTCCATCAAATAGCCGTAGCCGCCGTGAAGCTGGAGCGCGCGATCGACGACCGAGGAGCCGGTATCGGTGGCGAGGCGCTTGGCCATCGCCGCGAAGCGGGTCTTGTCGGGCGCATTCTCCGTCACCTTGACGGCCGCCGCATAGAGAAGGGTGCGCGCCGCCTGCAGCTCGGTCTCCATGTCGGCGAGCGTGAACTGGGTCGCCTGGAAATCGGCCACCGGCGTCCCGAACTGCTTGCGCTCCTTGGTATAGCCTATCGCCTCGTCCAGGCAGCGCTGCGCCCCGCCCAGCGAGCAGGCGCCGATGTTGAGCCGGCCGCCGTCCAGCCCCATCATCGCGATCCGGAAGCCCTCGCCCTCGCCGCCGACGAGATTTTCCGCCGGCACCCGCACCTCGTCGAAATTGACCTGCGCGGTGGGTTGCGAATGCCATCCGAGCTTGCGCTCGTTGGCGCCGAAGCTGACGCCCGGCATGTCCTTCTCGATGACCAGGCAGGATATGCCTTTCGGACCGTCCTGGCCGGTCCGCACCATCGTTACGTAGACGTCGTTCTCGCCGCCTCCCGAGATGAAGGCCTTGGAGCCCGAGACGATGTAGGCGTCGCCGTCCTTCACCGCCTTGGTCTTGAGCGCGGCCGCGTCGGAGCCGGAGCTCGGCTCGGTGAGGCAATAGCTCGCCATCCGCTCCATCGTGATGAGGGACGGCAGATACTTTTCCTTGACCGCGGGCGCGCCGAAGCGGTCGATCATCCAGCTGGCCATGTTGTGGATCGAGATGAACGCCGAGGTGGAGGGATCGCCATAGGCCATCGCTTCCATGATCAGCGCCGCCTCGAGCCGGCCGAGGCCGATGCCGCCGCTCTCCTCGGAGACATAGATTGAGCCGAAGCCGAGCTCCGCGGCCTGGCGGATGACGTCCTTGGGGAAGATGTGCTTCTCGTCCCACTCCGCCGCGTGGGGCGTGATCGCGTCGGCGGTGAACTGCCGCGCCATCTCCTGGATCTGGCGCTGCTCGTCGGTGAGGTCGTACTGGCTCATGCCCGCGCTCTAGCGCACGACGCGGGAATCGCAATCGGAAGGGCTCAGTGCAGGCTGATAAGAACGCCGAGGATAGCCACAGTCAACGCCGTCGACCCGGCCAGCATCGCACCGGTCCGGGCGGTGAGGCGCAGCTCCAATTCCTTCATCTCGGTTTGGAGGCGAAGCTCCAGCTCCCTGATCTCGGTTTGAAGGCGAAGCCCCAGCTCCTTCATCTCGGCTCGGAGACCGTCAGCCATGACCCGCAGCTCGGTGCGAAGACCGGCCTCCACCTCCTGCAAGTCGCCCTTCGTACTTGTCGACTGCAACACGATGTCACCCAGTGCGTCGGCGAGCGCCTCTGCTTGAGGAACGCTCATTCCCCCCGCTTCTAGCCGCTTTACGAACGCGTGGGTATCGAAAGCGACGCGGACATTCATCGGCCCCTTCTAGGCGATTTGCGATTTTCGGTCAATAACGCGGAATCATACAGCGAAACCGCTCAGTCTACCGCTGGCCGCCATTCTCGTGCAGCACCCGCGCCGCGAACAGGGCATTGGCGATGCGGACGTCGTCCCGCTCGTACCAGCGCGGGGCGGGAAGGCCCTTCTCCCAAGCGAGCGCCTCCGTCAGCGTCCCTTGCGCGGAAGGGACGTCGGGCATGGCGCTGGCGATCGGGTCGGCGAAGGCCTCGTCGGCGGTGATGATCTCCCACCCGTCCTTGCGAAGCGCCCTGACGAGGTCGACGACGTAGAGGGCGGCGAGATCCGTCTCGTGCAGCAGGATGACGTGGGCGGGCGAGCGGCCCAGCGTGCGACGCGCCAGGCCGTCGTAGAAATCCGCCGCCTGCACCATCGTCTCGACGTAGAGGTCGCGAAGCGCCCTGTGGTCGATCTTCTTCCCCGCCTTCGCCGCCTCCACGGTCAGCGCCTCCATGTTCCAGTCCGAGCCGTCCACCGTCACATAGCCGTTGCGCAGCCCCCGCGCCGCGAGCCCCGCCCGCACCGCGTCCCGCTTGGCCTTGTCGCGCCCGCCCTCGTCGAGAAACGGGAAGCGGAACCACGGCCGCCGGCCGGGCCGGCTGCCGAGCCACGCTTCGGCCCGGTCGATATCGGCCAGATAGGCTTCCGCGGTCAGCCCGGTGAGGTGAGGGTGGCTGAAGCTGTGGTTGGCGACGACGTGGCCGGCGGCGACATAGGCTCGGACGTGCGCCTCGCCGTCGCCGCGGCCCTCCGCGCCGATATTCCCGGGATTGACGAAGAAGGCGGCCTGCCTGACGCCCGCCTTCCTGAGGGCCGCGATCAGCTTTCGCGTGCGCTCGTCCGGCGCCAGGAACGCCCCCGCCTGGCGCGGCACGTCGTCGAAGCTGAGCGCGATCCGCTTCTGGGCGTGAAGCGGCCCGGCGAGGAGCAGGAGCGCGACGAGGCCGGCGAGAAGCCGCACCCGCCTCACCCCATCGTCGGGATGACGAAGGCGTTCTCGCCGGTCACCGACCCGTCGGGCCAGCGCTGAGTCACCGTCTTGGTCTTGGTCCAGAATCGGACCCCTTCCGTTCCGTGCTGATTGATGTCGCCGAAGCCGGAGCGCTTCCAGCCGCCGAACGTGTGATAGGCGACGGGCACGGGGATGGGCACGTTGATGCCCACCATGCCGACGTTGACTCGCGCCGCGAATTCCCGGGCGGCATGGCCGTTGCGGGTGAAGAGGGCGACGCCGTTGCCGTATTGATGTTCGGAGGGAAGCCGCACCGCCTCCTCGAAGCTGTCGGCGCGGACCATCTGCAGGACGGGGCCGAATATCTCCTCCTGGTAGGAGCGGAAGCTCGGCTTCACATGATCGAAGAAGGTCGGGCCGATGAAGAAGCCCTCTTCGTGGCCCTGCAGCTTGAAGCCCCGCCCGTCGACGACCAGCTCGCCGCCTTCGTCGGCGCACATCTGGATATAGGCGGCGATCCTGTCGCGGTGGGCGGCGTTGACCACCGGGCCGTAATGGGCCTCGGCGTCGGTCGAGACGCCGACGCGGAGCGCCTCGATCGCCGGGACCAGCTTCTCGCGGAGGTTTTCGGCGGTCTTCTCTCCGACCGGCACCACCACGGGAAGCGCCATGCAGCGCTCGCCGGCGGAGCCGAAGGCGGCGCCCGCGAGGTCGTTCACCACCATGTCGAGGTCGGCGTCCGGCATGACGATGCCGTGGTTCTTCGCCCCGCCGAAGGCCTGGACACGCTTCCCGTTCGCGGTGCCGCGGCTGTAGATATATTGGGCGATGTCGCTGCTGCCGACGAAGCTGATCGCCCGGACCTCCTCATGGTCGAGGATCGCGTCGACCATCTCCTTGTCGCCGTGGACGACCTGGAGGATGCCGTCGGGAAGGCCCGCCTCCTTCATCAGCTCGGCGAGGCGGACGGGGACGGAGGGGTCGCGCTCCGAGGGCTTGAGGATGAAGGCGTTGCCGCAGGCGATGGCGACCCCGAACATCCACATCGGGATCATCGCCGGGAAGTTGAACGGCGTGATCCCGGCGACGATCCCGAGCGGCTGGCGCATCGAGTAGACGTCGATGCCGGGGCCCGCGCCCTGGGTATACTCGCCCTTGAGGGCGTGCGGGATCCCGCAGGCGAACTCGATCACCTCGAGGCCGCGCTGCACGTCCCCCTTGGCGTCGGCGATGACCTTGCCGTGCTCGGAGGCGAGCAGCAAAGCGAGGTCGTCCATGTTCCGCTCGACCAGCGCCTTGAAGTTGAACATGACTCGGGCGCGGCGCTGCGGGTTGGTCGCCGCCCAGGCCGGGAAGGCCTCACGCGCCGCGCCGACCGCCTTCTCAAGGTCGGCGGCGGTGCCGAGCCGCACCTTCGCCTGGACGTTGCCGCGGTTGGGATCGAAGACGTCGCCCTGCCGCTCGCCGGACGCGAAGGCGCCGCCGCCGATGAAATGGTCGATGTTACGCATGGATCTTCTCGGATGAATCTGGGGTGAGATGGGGAGCCACTAGCCAACACCTGCCGCAAATGCCAGTTGCCAATCCGCCCCGGAACGGGGAGGGGACCGCCGCCGAAGGCGGGGGTGGAGGGGCTGGCACCATGGCCCGGCGGCCCCTCCGCCGGGCTGCGGCCGGTCCCCTCCCCGTCCCGGGGAGGAGCAAGGAGGACGCATGAAACTTGGATCTCTCCCGGGAAGCGGCCGCGACGGGCGGCTGGTGGTGGTGAGCCGGGACCTCGCCTGGTGCGCGGACGCCGGCCACGTGGCGCCGACGCTGCAGGCGGCGCTCGACGACTGGGACCGGCTCGCGCCGCAGCTCGAGCTCCTCGCCATGGACCTCGAGCACGGGGTCATTCCGCGGGACCGCTTCCACGAGCGCGAGGCGCTGGCGCCGCTGCCGCGGGCCTACCAGTGGGCGGACGGCTCCGCCTACGTGAACCACGTCCAGCTCGTCCGCCGGGCGCGGGGGGCCGAGATGCCCGAGAGCTTCTGGACCGATCCGCTCATGTACCAGGGCGCCAGCGACGAGATGCTGCCGCCGCGCGGCGCGATCCCGCTCGCGGACGAGGCGTGGGGCTGCGACTGCGAGGCGGAAATCGTCGTCGTGACCGGGGACGTGCCCCGCGGCGCGTCCCGTGAGGAGGCGCTGGACAGGATATTGCTCGTCGGCCTCGTGAACGACGTTTCGCTGCGCAACCTCATCCCGGCCGAGCTCGGAAAGGGCTTCGGCTTCCTCCAGTCCAAGCCGGCATCGGCCCTGTCGCCGGTCTTCGTCACCCCCGGCGAGCTGGGCGGGCGCTGGAAGGACGGCAAGCTCCACGGCGCGCTGAAGGTCGACCTCAACGGCAAGCCGTTCGGCCGCGCGGAGGCGGGCGTCGACATGACGTTCGACTTCGGCACCCTCGTCGCCCACCTCGCCAGGACTCGGAATGTCGGCGCCGGGTCGATCGTCGGATCGGGCACCGTCTCCAACCGGGATGCCGAGGGCGGTCCCGGCAGGCCGGTGGAGCAGGGCGGGCTCGGCTATTCCTGCATCGCCGAGGTGCGGACGGTGGAGACTCTGCTCGAAGGGAAGGCGAGGACCGAATTCCTGAAACGCGGCGACACGGTGCGAATCTGGATGGACGACGACGCCGGCCACCCGATCTTCGGGGTGATCGAGCAGACCGTCGCGCCGGCCTGAACGATGGCGGGAGCGGCGGGGGACCGCCCGGCCGCCCTTGCGACTCTCGCGCGGCGGGCGCAGAGGCGCCTCATGAGATATCTCGCCTTCCTGCTCGCCGCCGCTGCGTCGGCGGCGCCCGCCGTCCCGCGGCCCGCGCCCGCTCCCCCGCCGGCCGCCACGCCCCGCCAGATCGCGAACGAGGTCCGCCAGGAGCGCCTCCGTGCTCTGGTCGAGAGGCTGGTGAGCTTCGGCACCCGCCATACCCTCTCGTCCCAGACGGATCCGAAGCGGGGTATCGGCGCCGCCCTCAACTGGACGGCGGACGAGTTCGGCCGCTATTCGAAGGCGTGCGGCGACTGCCTCACCGTCGTTCGCCCGTCGGACGTGGTGAGCGGGCGTCGCGTGCCGACGCCGACCAGGGTCACCGACGTCCTCGCGATCCAGCGCGGCAGCGTCGATCCCAACCGGGTGGTCATCATCTCCGGCCATATCGACAGCCGTGTGACGGACGTGATGAACGCCACCGCCGATGCCCCCGGCGCCAATGACGACGGCTCCGGCACCGCCGCGGTGATCGAGGCGGCGCGGGTCCTCTCCCGCCACAAATTCCCCTATACGATCGTCTATGCGGCGCTGATGGGAGAGGAGCAGGGGCTGCTCGGCGGCAAGGTCCTCGCCGATTATGCCAAGGCCCAGGGCTGGGAGGTGATCGCCCAGCTCAACAACGACATCATCGGCAACAGCTGCGGCTCGGACGGGGTCTGCGACGACGCGCACGTCCGGGTCATTTCCGAAGGCCCTCGCTGGCAGGGCCATGAAGACCTCGCCGCCCGCCAGCGCAGCCTTGGCGGGGAGAATGACGCGCCGTCGCGCAACATATCGCGCTGGATGGACGGCCTCGCGGCCGATCTCGGCCTCGGCCTCGACGTCCGGCAGATCTGGCGCAGCGACCGCTACGGGCGCGGGGGAGACCATCTGCCGCTGCTCGACGCGGGCTATCCCGCCGTCCGCCTCACCGTCGCCATCGAGAATTACAACTGGCAGCACCAGGACCTGCGGACGGAGAACGGCGTCCAATATGGCGACACGATCGACAAGATGGACTTCCCCTACCTGACCAAGGTGGTGAAGCTGAACGTCGCCGCCCTCGCCGCGCTGGCGCGTGCGCCGCAGCCGCCGGAACCGGCGGTCGAGGGCGCGGTCTCCACCGACACGACCCTCGCCTGGACCCCGGTCAAGGGAGCCGTCGCCTATGTCGTGCGCTGGCGGCCCACCGACGCGACGAACTGGACGCGGAGCCTGCGCCTGGACGAATGGGTCGTCGTCACCGACTGCCGCGTGCCGGGCGACAGCGTCTGCGCCAGGCGGGTGGGGAAGGTCGTGGCGACCCTGCCCCATGTCCGGGTCGACGACTGGGTGTTCGGAGTCTCCTCCGTCTCCGCCGACGGCTATGAAAGCCCGGTCGCCTCCGCCGTGCCGGGCGGCGCCTTCCGTCCCTACGCGCCGCCCCCGCCGGCGCAGCCTTAGGAATGGCCAGGCGACCTTCCCGCCCGGGCCTTCCGACCCGCGAGCAGATACTCGACTTCATCGCCTCGTCGGACCAGCCCGCCGGCAAGCGCGAGATCGGCCGCGCGTTCGGCCTTTCCGGGCAGGACAAGATCGCGCTCAAGAGCCTGCTGCGCGACATGGCCGACGAGGGGCTGATCGAGGGCGCCCCCGGCCGGGCCTTTCACCAGGCGGGCGGCGTCCCAAAGGTGACCGTGCTGCGAGTCACGGATGTCGATGAGGAGGGGACGGCGTGGGCCGTACCGGAGCGCTGGGAATCGCAGGCTCCCGAGCCGCGCCTCCGCGTCCTCGAACGGAAGGGCAGGGGCTCCGCCCTTGCCGTCGGCGACCGCATCCTCGCCCGCACGGAGCAGCGGGGGAAGGGCTATGCCGCGCACCCGATGAAGAAGCTGATGAAGGGCAGCGAGCTCGTCCTCGGCGTCGTCCACCAGGAAGCGCACGGCTTCTGGCTCCGCCCGGTCGAGAAGAAGGAGCGGCGCGAGCTGCCCATCTCCGACGTCGGGCCCGCCGAGGCGGGCGACCTCGTCCTGGCGGAGAAGGTCGGCAGGCCGCCGCGCCTCAGCGCGCGGGTCTCCGAAGTGCTCGGCGACCCGTTCGCGCCCCGCAGCTTCAGCCTCATCGCCATTCACAAGCACGGAATCCCCCACGAGTTTCCCGAAACGGTGCTCGCCGAGGCGGAGCGCGTCGCCGCGCAGCCGCTGGAATCGGCCTCCTCCGCTCGCCCCGAGCCTCTCGAAGGACTCCCTTCTCCTTCCGGGCGGGGAAAAGGGGAGGGAAGGGCTTCGACAAGCTCAGCCCGGGAAACCGGACGACGGGAGGATTTGACCCACATCCCGATCGTCGCCATCGATCCCGCCGACGCCCGCGACCATGACGACGCGGTCTGGGCGGCGGCGGACGAGGATCCGTCCAACGCCGGCGGCTGGCGCGCCATCGTCGCCATCGCCGACGTGAGCTTCTACGTCCGCCCCGGCTCCGCGCTCGACAAGGAGGCGCGCAAGCGCGGCAACAGCGTCTACTTCCCGGACCGGGTGGTGCCGATGCTGCCCGAGACGCTCAGCGCGGACGTCTGCTCGCTGAAGGAGGGGGAGGACCGCGCCGCACTCGTCTGCCACCTCCAAGTGACGAAGGACGGGCAGCTCAAGTCCTGGCGGTTCAGCCGCGCCCGAGTCCGCATCGCCGCCAATATCGCCTATGAGGACGCGCAGGCGGCGATCGACGCGGCGGAATTCCTCCCCGAAGCGGGGAGGGGGACCAGCGAAGCTGGTGGAGGGGCTGGCACGCAGGCCGAGGCGGCCCCTCCACCACCCGCTGGCGCGGGCGGTCCCCCTCCCGGTTCCGGGGCGGAGCGTGTCAAGGTCTATTCCTCGCCCTGCACGATGCCGGAGATCGAGGCGGACGACCCGCCCGTCCCTCCCGAGCTGGTGGAAACCACCCTCAAGCCCCTCTGGGCCTGCTGGCAGGCCCTCTACCGGGCCCGGGAGAAGAGGGCGCCGCTGGAGCTGGACCTTCCCGAACGGCAGGTGGTGCTCGACGAGAAGGGCCGCATCGCTTCCGTTGCGCCGCGCGAGCGGCTCGACGCGCACAAGCTGATCGAGGATTATATGATCGCCGCCAACGTCGCCGCGGCCAAGGCGCTGGAGGCGAAGAAGGCGCCGGTCATGTACCGCGACCACGAGCCGCCGGGCCGCGAGAAGCTGGTCGCGCTGAAGGATTATCTCGCTACCTTCGGGCTGGAATTCGCCCTCGGCCAGGTGGTGCGGCCGGGGACCTTCAACCGCATCATCGACCGGCTCGGCGACGAGGACTACCGGCCGCAGGTCATGGAGCAGATCCTGCGGACCCAGACGCAGGCTTATTACGCGCCGCGCAATGCCGGCCATTTCGGCCTCGCCCTCGGTTCCTACGCGCATTTCACCAGCCCGATCCGTCGCTATGCCGATCTCATCGTCCATCGTTCCCTAGTCCGCGCCTACGGGCTCGGGGAGGGCGGCCTCAGCGACACCGAGAGCGAGGCGATGGAGGTGACGGGCGAGCTCATCTCGCAGCTCGAGCGGCGCGCCATGGAGGCGGAGCGGGAGACGCTCGACCGCTATGTCGCGGCCTATCTTTCCGAGCGGGTGGGGGACCTGGTCGACTGCCGGATCACGGGCGTCCAGCCGTTCGGCTTCTTCGCCACCGTTGAAGGGCTGGGCGGCGACGGCCTGGTGCCCGTCTCCACCCTGGGAACCGAATATTTCCGCTACGAGGAGGCGAGCCAGAGCCTCGTCGGGGAAGAGAGCGGGGAGCGCTTCACGCCCGGCCGCCGGCTCAAGCTCAGGCTGGTCGAGGCCAACCCGGTCTCCGGCGGCCTCCGGTTCGAGCTGGCGGATGCGCAGGGGGGCGCTCCTCCGGCTCGCCGTCCGGCCCGCCGCGACGGCCGTCGCGGCGCGGACGGCGGCGGAGGCGGCGCGCCGCGCCAGGGCCGCCGCGGCCGCCCCGCCAACATTCGCCACCAGGGACGACGGTGAAGGCGTCTCTCCTCAGGCGCCGGCGAGCCGATAGACGCCGATCACCGCGTCGAGGATGTCGGACCAATTGTAGGCGAGCGCCGCCGCCGCGGCCGCCGAGGCGATCCGTCGCCGCCGGGCGGGAGCGGCGATGAGCGCCTCGACCGCATCCGCATAGGCTTCGGGCAGCGGCGGCACGAGCAGGCCGGAGCGATCGTCTTCGATCAGGGCCCGGGCGCTGCCCACGTCCGCGCTGACCACGGACAGGCCGGCCGCCATCGCCTCGAGATTGACGTTTCCGAAGGCTTCGGTGACGCTCGGGTTGAGGAGAATGTCGGCGCTGGCCACGGCTCGGCCGAGCGCCTCCCCCTCGAGATGACCGGTGAACCGCGCCTCGGGGAGGCGCGCCTGCAGCCAGGCGCGCTCGGGGCCGTCGCCGACGATCAGCGGGCGGACGGGACATCCCCGCTGCCTTAGTGCCGCGATCGCGGCGGCGAACATGTCCAACCCCTTCTCGCGGACGAGGCGGCCGAAGAAGAGGATCACGGGATCGTTGCCCGCATAGCCTTGCCCGCGCCGCCACGCCTCGCTGCGCAGGGCGGGGCTGAACTGCCGCGGATCGACGCCGCGTCCCCAGAGCCGGATCCGGTGGGGCGCGATCCCGTCCCCGCGGAGCCGCTCCGCCAGGGCCGCGTTCGGCGCCAGCACGTAGTCGCTTCGGGCGTAGAAGGATTTCAGCCACCGATCGACCGCGGGAGCGAGGAAGCCGAGGCCGTAATAAGCCGGGTACGTCTCGAAGCGGGTATGGAGGCTGGCGATGGTCGGGACGCCGCGGGCGCGGGCGGCGGCTTGCGCCTGCCGTCCGAGCAGATCGGGGCAGGAAAGGTGGACATGGGTGGGGGCGAAGGAGTCGAGGTCGCGCCGCGCCGCTCGAGGGAGCCCAGTGGCGAGACGGTATTCGCTGCGGCCCGGAATGCCGATCGAGCGGATCGGAACGAGATCGCCCGCCGGCGCGAAGGCGGGCTCCCGCGTCGCCGGCGAGTAGACGCGCACCGCCGCCCCGCGGTCGATCAGATGGGCGACGAGGCGGTTGAGAGCGCGGTTCGCGCCGTCGCGCACGCAATTGTAGTTTCCGCTGAACAGGGCGATGCGCAGCCCCTCGGCAGACACTGCCTCGCCGGGAAGAGGTCGCGGGCGTAAAGCGGGCGCATTCATCCTCCGATAACCGGGTTCCAGGCGTGAACCGAAAATGAACCTCGCGCCGAATCGGCGAAGCTTGCCGCGAATTCACGCGGTCGAAAGATGTCGGCAAGGTTCGGCCGATCCCGTTCCTGTCGAAACGTCGGGCCGGCCTTTTCGACCAACCGTCACCCCGCGTCTGCAAGCGACACGCGGGGGGATTCCGCCTGTTTTCAACGCGCTTTAACTTGGTCTCACCCTCTTGGAGAAGGAAAGAGACCATGAAGAAAGCCTTTGCCGCCCTCGCCGCCATTGCCGTCGTCGCCGCCGCGGCCCCCGCCGCCGCCGCCGTCAAGTCGGAAGGCCAGTCCGCCACCGAGACCGGCAGCCAGGCCGTCCGGTCCAAGGACGATCACAAGATCTGCCGGCGTTTCGACAACAGCGCCCGCCGGACGACGGCGGTCAAGCTCTGCCTGACCGCGTCCGAGTGGAAGAAGTTCGAGCAGCAGCGGGACGATTGACGGGGCGCCGGCGGCGCCCGCGGCATATGGGCGCCGCCGGCCGGAACTTGTGGGACCTCCCCCGGTTGAGCCGGCATGCCACGCAGCCGCAACGTCGCTCTGATCGTCGGCAGCCTCCGCGAGGGCTCGCTCAACCGCCGCGCCGCGCAGGTCATGATCGGCATGGCGCCCACGCACCTCGCCTTCGACTTCGTGCCGATCGGCGATTTGCCGCTCTACAACGAGGACGTCGAGGCCAGCCCGCCGCCCGCCTGGCAGGCCTTCCGCGACCGCGTAGGCCCGGCCGACGCCGTGCTGTTCGTCACCCCCGAATATAACCGCTCGGTCCCGGGCGGCCTCAAGAACGCGATCGACGTCGGGTCGCGGCCTTACGGGAAAAGCGTCTGGGCCGGAAAGCCGGCGGCGGTCGCCACCGTCTCCCCCGGCGGCATAGGCGGGTTCGGCGCCAACCATCACCTGCGCCAGAGCCTCGTCTTCCTCGACATGCCGGTGATGCAGCAGCCCGAAGCCTATTTCGGCGGCGCGGGCGGCTGGTTCGACAAGGAGGGCGCCCTTGCCAGCCAGGCGACGGAGAAGGTGATGCGCACCTTCATCGAGGCCTTCGCGCGGTGGATCGAGCGGGTCTCCGAGGATTAGAGCTTGGGCAAGGTGACGCCGCGCTGGCCCATATATTTGCCGGCGCGGTCCGCGTAGCTCGTCTCGCACGGCTCGTTGCCCTGAAGGAAGAGGAACTGGCACGCCCCCTCGTTCGCGTAGACTCGGGCGGGCAGGGGGGTGGTGTTCGAGAATTCGAGCGTCACATGGCCTTCCCAGCCGGGCTCCAGCGGCGTCACGTTCACGATGATCCCGCAGCGCGCATAGGTGGACTTGCCGAGGCAGATGACGAGGACGTCCCTCGGCACTCGGAAATATTCCACCGTGCGGGCGAGGGCGAAGCTGTTCGGCGGGATGATGCAGCAGTCGGTCTTGCGATCGACGAAGCTGTTGGACGCGAAGTCCTTGGGGTCGACGATCGCATTGTCGACGTTGGTGAAGATCTTGAACTCGTCGGCGACCCGCGCATCGTAGCCGTAGCTCGACAGGCCGTAGCTGATCGTCCCCTCGCGCCGCTGCCCGTCCTCGAAGGGCTCGATCATCCCGTCCTGCAGCGCCCGCTCGCGAATCCACCTGTCCGACATGATGCTCATGAAGGGCGTGGATGCGGGCCGCCGAAGCCGCAAGTCAAGGCCCCCGCCCGGGGGGCGAGGGGCCTGGCTCACTTGATGTGCAGGACGCAGATCAGGGTGAAGAGGCGCCGCGCCGTGTCGAAATCCGTCTCGACCTTCCCCGCCAGGCATTCCTGAAGGAGCTCGGCGGCTTCGTTGTGGAGGGCGCGCCGGGCCATGTCGATCGCCTCCAATCCCTTGGGAGAGTCGCTGCGCACCGCTTTGAAATAGCTCTCGCAAATGGCGAAATAGTCGCGCACCGGCCGCTTGAAGCGCGCCAGGCCGAGCCGGATCGTGTCGAGCGGGGCGCCCGACTCGTCCTTGAGCTCGATCGCCAGCCGTCCCTCCTCGATCCTGAGGCGGATCCGGAACGGTCCCTCGTAACCGACTGGGGCGAAGCGGTTCTTCTCGAGCAGGTCGAAGATCGCGACCCTCTTCTCCTGCTCGATCTCGTCGCTGCGGCGGATGATGGTCCGCTCGTCGAGCTCGACGTCGATGATCCGAGGGTCGGCCATGCCGGGCCTGTTAGCGGTCTTTTCCACATCGCGTCCACACAAGCGCACCCGGAAAAAGTCACGCCGCCCCTACCGGTTTCGGGGTGGCGGGCGTAGGCTGGCGCCATGGCCGACAACATTATCCGACTTGCCGATGCCGCGGCGCCCGAAGCCTCGACTCTTCCGCACAACGTCGAGGCGGAGGCCGCCCTGCTCGGCGCGCTGATGATCGACAACCGCCTCGCCGAGGACATCCAGCTCAAGCTCAGGCCCGACCATTTCTTCGAGCCGCTGCACGGCCGCGTCTACGAGCAGATCTTGAAGGTCATCGATCGCAACATGATCGCCTCGCCGGTGACGCTGCGGCCGTTGTTCGAGCATGACGAGGAGATGAAGGAGGTGGGCGGCCCCGCCTATCTCGCTCAGCTCACCGGCTCGGGCGCCGCCATCATCGGCGCGCGCGACTTCGCCGAGCAGATCTACGAGCTCGCCTTGCTCCGGGCCCTGATCGGCGTCGGCCGCGAGATGGTCGAGAACGCGCTCGACACCTCGGAGGAGGTCGATCCCAAGGCCCAGATCGAGCAGGCCGAATCCGCGCTCTACCGCGTCGCCGAGGAGGGCGGCGGCGAGGGCACGGTGAAGAGCTTCGCCGACGCGACCCGCCTCGCCGTGCAGATGGCCGAGAAGGCGCTCAACACGGGGGGCGGCCTGTCCGGCCTCACCACCGGCCTCGATTCGATCAACGCCAAGACCGGCGGCCTTCACCACAGCGATCTCGTCATCCTCGCCGGGCGTCCCGGCATGGGCAAGACGGCGCTGGCCACCAACATCGCCTTCAACACCGCCCAGCGCTTCATCCGCGACACCGTCCTCGACGGCCTGCCCTCGGAGAAGTCGGCGGGGGCGCCGGTCGCCTTCTTCAGCCTCGAAATGTCGGCCGACCAGCTCGCCACCCGTATCCTCGCCGAGCAATCGGGGATCAGCTCCGAGAGCCTGCGCATGGGCAAGATCAGCCAGCAGGACTTCCGCAACCTCGCCCGGGCGGCGGCGGAGCTGGAGAATCTGCCGCTCTACATCGACGACACCGCCGGCCTCACCATCGCCGCCTTGCGGACCCGCGCCCGCCGGCTGAAGCGCCAGCGCGGCATCGGCATGGTGGTGGTCGACTATCTCCAGCTGCTCCAGGGCAGCGGCAAGAACAGCAACGACAACCGCGTCAACGAGATTTCGGAGATTTCCCGCGGCCTCAAGACTCTCGCGAAGGAGCTTAACGTGCCGGTGATCGCGCTGTCGCAGCTCAGCCGCGCCGTCGAGCAGCGGGAGGACAAGAGGCCGCAGCTCGCCGACCTCAGGGAGTCCGGCTCGATCGAGCAGGACGCCGACATGGTCTGGTTCGTCTATCGCGAGGAATATTATCTCGCCGCCAAGCAGCCGGCGGACGACCATCCCGGCTTCCAGGAATGGCAGGAGGAGATGAACCGCGCCTACGGCCTCGCCGAGCTGATCATCGCCAAGCAGCGCCACGGCGCGACCGGGAAGGTCAGGATGAAGTTCGAGGCCAAGATCACCCGCTTCTCCGATTCGGTGGACGAAACCTACCTTCCCGAGGTGCGCGGCTGAGCGGAACCCGGCGCCTCGCCGCCCATTGACGGAGGACGAGACAGGCGGAGACCGGCGATGAGCAGCGCAGACGAAGGCAAGCCCAACCTCGGCGGCCGCGAGGGAGGGGGCGATTCCGGGGGAGGGGCCTATCCCAACCCGCATAGAGGCAAGGAAGGAGAGGCGGGCCGCGAGGGCTGGATGGGCCATGGCGGCCAGAGCGAGATGCCCTATCACGGCCACGGGCAGCTCGGCGCCGAGAAGACCGGCGGCAACGCCAACGCCCCGACGCGGGAAAGCGGCGCGGGCGACGAGCGCGCGCCGGGCGACGCCAAGACGTCAGGGGCCGGGAACCCGTAGGTCCCCGGCCCCTCCCTCACTACGCGACACGAGGGGTCACCCCCAGGGATGACGGGGGAGCTTATGCCCTGATTCGGTTGAGAAAAGGCTGAACGGCACCGTCAGCCGGCGTTCACCTCCCGAGGCTAGAGCATTGAGGAATTAGGTTGACGCACTGCTTCCGCTCATCCTGAGGAGCCGGTGAGCTTGTCGAACCGGGGTCTCGAAGGACGGTCCTTCGACACGGGCCTTCGCCAAGCTCAGTCCCTACTCAGGATGAGCGGGTCAACCTGAACCCAGCTTACTCTAGTCGGCGGCCTTGTTGCCGTCGCCCGAGCCCTTCGTCCTGACGTCGACGTCGGGCAGCTCGACCTTCGAGGGCAGGTTCACGTCCGGCAGGTTGACGTTGATGTCGGGGGTCTCGACGGTCGGCAGGCTGACGTTGACGCCGACCTCCTTCGAGGTGTCCTTCACGCCGCCGCGGAAGACGAAGAAGAAGATGGCGAGGAGCCCGATCAGCAGCACGGCGACGACGATGCCGATGCTGCGCCGGTCGCCGCCCCCGCCGCCCGCGTCGATCACCGTCGTCCGCTCGGTCTCGCGCACCGGCTCGGGCCGGGGCTCGCGGTCGTGGTCGCTCATCTCGTCTCTCCCTCTCGCTCAACGCGCCGGGGCGGGCGCGGTTCTCAGGATCCGCGTCAGGCTCTCGACCGAATAGGGCTTGTGCAGCAGCTCGAACCCGTGGCGGCCCTCCTGCGCCAGGACGTGGCTGTAGCCGCTGGTCAGGACGACGCGCAGGCCGGGGCGCCGCCGCCGCAGCTCCTGGCCGAGCTCGATGCCGGTCATGCCCGGCATGACCACGTCCGAGAAGACGAGGTCGAACGCCTCCTTCTCCTCCTCGATCATGCGCAGCGCTTCCTCGCCGTTGGCGGCGAGCCGCGTGTCGTGGCCGAGCTCGGCGAGGAGCTGGGTCGCGAAGGCGCCGACGTCCGGATTGTCCTCGACCACCAGGATGCGGCTGCTCGCCATCGGCCCCTCGGCGCGGCGGCCGCGCGCCGGCGCGTCGTCGGCGCCGGGCTTGGCGATGCGGGGGAGGTAGAGGGTGAAGCGGGTGCCGCGGCCGACCTCGCTCGCCACCAGAACGTCGCCGCCCGATTGCTTGGCGAAGCCGTAGACCTGGCTGAGGCCGAGGCCGGTGCCCTTGCCCACCTCCTTGGTGGTGAAGAAGGGCTCGAATATCTGCGCCATCAGCTCGGGTGGGATGCCGCGGCCGGTATCGCCGATCGAGATGGCGACGTGGGGCCCGTCCACCGGCTCGTGCCACGGATCGGCCGGGATGCCCTCCACCGCCCGCGCCGAGATGCTGAGCCGCCCCTCGCCGTCCATCGCGTCGCGGGCGTTCACGGCGATGTTGATCAGCGCCGTCTCGAACTGGGCGATGTCGGCTTCGATGAAGCAGTCGTCGCATTGTATGTCGAACTCGATGCGGATGCGCGACCCGACGACGGTGCGGATCATGTCGCACACGATCTTCACCCGCTCCGGCGCGTCGAACACTTCGGGCTTCAGCGCCTGGCGCCGGGCGAAGGCGAGGAGCTGCGCGGTCAGCTTCGCCGCTCGGTCCGCCGTGTCCGAGATGGCGTCGATGTAGCGGCGCTTGCGGTCCTCGGCGATGTCGCGCCGGCGCAGCAGGTCCACCGAGGAGCGGATGATCGTCAGCAGGTTGTTGAAGTCGTGGGCGACTCCGCCGGTGAGCTGGCCGATCGCCTCCATCTTCTGCGCCTGACGGAGCTGGTCCTGCGCGCTCAGAAGCTCGCGCGTCCGCTCCTCCACCCTCTGCTCGAGAGTCTCGTTCAGCTCGCGCAGCGCCGCCTCGGCCCGCCGCCGCTCGCCAAGCTCCTCCTGCGCCTCCTGGAACAGCCGGCTGTTGTCGATGGCGATCGCCGCCTGCGCCGCCAGGCCTTCCATGATGCGCTCGGAGCGCTCGCTGAAGACGCCTGCCTCCGAATGGCCGAAGAAAAGGCCGCCGGTCACGTCGCCGGTCCGCGAGAAGACCGGCACGGCGAGGTAGGAGCGGACGGGAAGGTGGCCCTCCGGCATCCCCCTGTTCGGAGTGTTGCGGCCGTAGCGGGGGTCCGCGAGGATGTCGTCGGACCGGATCACGCCCTCGCCCTTGAAGGTCGGCGCGAACACCTCGGTGGCGCGCGGCATGCCGAAATTGTCGAACTGCGACCGCTCCGCGCCGGACAGGCTGTAGAGCATGTAGCTGCCGCCGTCGCGGCTGTAGACATTGTAGAAGAAGGCGCCGAACTGGGCGCCGCTGAGCTCGCGGCCGGCATCTGTGACCATCTGGACGATACGGTCGAGATCCAGCTCCGCGGCGAGCGCCGCGCCGGTCCGGTTGAGGATTTCCAGCGCCTCGCGCTCGTCCGCGAGCGCCGCCTCCGCCTGCTTGCGCTCGCGTATGTCGCGCATGACGACCAGCTCGCCGAGCAGCTCGCCGTTCGGCCCGGCGAGCTGGCTGCCGACGACGTGGACGTCGATCGGCGTTCCGTCGCGGGCGAGCCGCACCGTCTCCAGGTCGACGCTCCCGCCCCCCATGATGTGGTGGAAGATGGAGGTCGGGGCCTGCTCCCTGGGAAGGGGATCGGTCGGGGCGAGGAGGCCGATCGGCCGGCCGAGCACTTCGTCGGCCCGCCATCCGAACAGGCGCTCGGCGCCCCTGTTCCAGCTGGTGAGCCGCCCCTCGAGATCGCAGCTCAGCATCGCGTCGGGAGAGGAGGAGGCGATCGCCGCCAGCCGCGCCGCCGTCTCAACCCGCCGCCGCTCGTCCGAGGTCGCCGCCAGCAGGAGGATCGTCAGCGAGATGACGGCGATGAACTGCTGGGTGCTGAGGATTGGGTCGAAGCCGGGATAGACGAGCGGCCCGAAGCCGAGGCTCGCGCCCCACAAGGCGAAGCCGGAAATGATGACGAGGGCGAGCGAGGCGCCGCGCACGAAGAAGGCGAGCGCCGCCCAGATCAGCACCGGGAAGAGGTGCCAGCTGCGCAGCCACGGGAAGACGAAGGGGTCGAACACCACCCAGGCGAGCGCCGCCGTGCTCGCCATGCACAGGACGAAATGGCCCCAGGCGCGCCGGCCGGCGCCGATCGGCTCTCCGCCCCACCAGCTGAGGACGAGCGGCGTCAGGGTGAGCCCGGCGACGAGGTTGCCGAGGCACCAGCCGGTCCAGACGTGGAATATGCCGGGGGGCGAGAGGCCGGCCGCGATCCCCAGCACCGCCGCGCCGAGGGTCGCCGAGACTGCGGCGGAGAGGCCGACGCCGCCGGCCAGCCAGAGCACGTCGCGGCGGGTGCGCAGCTTCAGATCGAGCCGTGCGACCCGCACCAGGATCAGGGCGCCGAGGAGGTCCGCGCCCGCATTGATGGCGGCGATGGCGAGCTCGGCCCAGAGCGGCTGGTGCAGCCCCAGGGTCAGGCTGGCGGCGAAGCGGCCTAGGAAGATCGCAGGCCACAGCCGCGTCCCGCCGATGACGAGGCCCGCGATCGACAGCCCGAAGGCCGGCCACACGCCCGATCCCGGGCCGCCGACCCTCGCCCATTGCAGCCCGACGACGGCGAGGGCCCAGTAGACGACGAAGAGCAGGAAGCCGTTGACCGGAAGCCGCTTCAAATGCCGTCCTTCATCTCGGCCGATGGCTCGGCCGGCCCCCACCCGCGCCCGGCGCGCCCGGGCCGCATCTCATGCGGTCCGGGCGCTGGCGCTCCAGGCATTCAAAGCACGCGACGGAGCGGCAGATCAACCCGTCTTGCCGGCCGCCGGCGTGTCGACGTTGACCTTGATGTCGGTTTTCTTGCTGCCCATCAGCTGCCCGCCGAACATGTAGAAGAGCAGTGCGAGCACCGCGATCAGCAGGACCACGGCGATGACCGTGCCTCCGCCGCCGCCGCCGCTGTCGGTATGGATCACCGTCGTTTCCCGCTCCCGGTCGTGATCGCTCATGACTGATACTCCGCTTTGTTTCGGAGGCTCAACGCTATCCCCTCGCGGCGGTTCCGGAGCGGCACGACCGTCAGCGGCAGGATCTCGGCATCCGGAAACCCCTAGGTCCTTCCGCCGCGCGAATGGGGACACGGACCTTTTCGCGAAAAAGTACGTGTCCCTTTTTCTCAGCCCTGCTCGGGCAGGAAGTCCGGCACCGACAGGTAGCGCTCGCCGGTGTCGTAGTTGAAGGTGAGGATGCGCTTGCCCGGGCCGATCTCCTCGAGCTTCTGGCGCACCGCGGCCAGGCTGGCGCCGGAGCTGATGCCGACCAGCACCCCTTCCTCGCGCGCCGCCCGCCGCGCCATCTCCTTGGCGTCGTTGGGGTCGACCAGGATCGTGCCGTCGATCGCGTCGGTGTGGAGATTGGCGGGGATGAAGCCGGCGCCGATCCCCTGGATCGGGTGCGGGCCGGGCGCGCCGCCGGAGATGACCGGCGAAAGCGTGGGCTCCACCGCGAACACCTGGAGATGCGGCCATTCCTTCTTCAGCACCTCGGCGCAGGCGGTGATGTGGCCGCCCGTGCCGACGCCGGTGATGATCACGTCGATCGGAGAATCGCGGAAGTCCTCGAGTATCTCGCGCGCCGTGGTGCGGGTGTGGACCTCGAGGTTGGCGGGGTTCTCGAACTGCTGCGGGATCCAGGCGCCCTCGGTCTGTGAGGCGAGCTCCTGGGCGCGGGCGATCGCCGCCTTCATGCCCCCCTCCTTCGGGGTCAGGTCGAACCGGGCGCCGTAGGCCAGCATCAGCCGGCGGCGCTCCAGGCTCATGCTCTCCGGCATGACGAGGATCAGCTTGTAGCCCTTGACCGCCGCGACCATGGCGAGGCCGACGCCGGTATTGCCCGAGGTCGGCTCGATGATCGTGCCGCCCGGCCTCAGCGCGCCCGAGCGCTCGGCGTCCTCGATCATTGCCAGCGCGATCCGGTCCTTGATCGAGCCGCCGGGATTGGCCCGCTCGGACTTCACCCACACTTCGGCGTCGCCGAACAGGCGGTTGATGCGGATGTGCGGCGTGCCGCCGATGGTCTCCAGGATGCTGCCCGCTCTCATGTCGTCGTCTCCATGACTTTGGCTGTACTGCCCAGATTGGGCGGATCGAAGCTTCGTGCAAGCCGTAATTCTGGGAACCACTTGGCCCAGAGCAAGGTGACGAGCACCGCGCCTATGCCGCCGCCCACCACGGCGGCGACCGGCCCGATCGCGGCGGCGAGGAAGCCCGATTCCGCCTCCCCCAGCTCGTTCGAGGCCGAGATGAAGAGCGACGAGACGGCGCCGACCCGTCCGCGCATCTCGTTGGGCGTATGGAGCTGGATCAGCGACTGGCGGACGTAGACCGAGAACATGTCGGCGGCGCCGAGCAGGGCCAGGCAGGCGAGCGACAGCGGCATGAAGCGGGAGAAGCCGAAGATGATCGTCGCCGCGCCGAACACGCCCACCGCGGCGAGCATCTTCACTCCGACGTCGTGCTTCAGCGGCTTCCAGGCGAACCAGAGCGCGGTCAGCGTCGCGCCGACGGCGGGGGCGGCGCGAAGGTGGCCGAGCCCCTCCGGCCCGGCGTGGAGGATGTCGCGGGCGAAGATCGGCAGCATCGCCGTCGCGCCGCCGAGGAGCACCGCGAACAGGTCGAGCGAGATGGCACCGAGGACGAGCCGGTTCTCGCGGACGTAGTGAAGGCCGTCGACCATCTGCCGCCACGGGTTGCGCGAGCCGCCGATCGCCGTCCGCTCGACCGGGCGGATCATGAACATGCAGAAGAGCGACAGCGAGAAGAGCGCGGCCGCCACCGTGTAGGGCATGTGGGCGTGGACGGCATAGAGATAGCCGCCGATCGGCGGCCCGGCGATCGCCCCCGCCTGCCAGGCGATGGTGCTGGTGGCGATCGCCCGCGGCAGGATCTCGCGCGGGACGAGGTTGGGCGACAAGGCGGAGAGGGCCGGCATTGCGAAGGCGCGGGCGACGCCGAGCAGGGCTGCGACCCCGAACAGGGCGGGAAGGGTGGTGATGCCCCGCCACGACAGCCAGGCGAGAGTCGCGGCGCAGAAGATCTCGAGGCTGATCGTCGCCCGCGCGATCCATCGCCGGTCCAGCCGGTCGGCGGTCCAGCCGGTGACGAGGGTGAGGACGAAGAGCGGCAGGAACTGGACCACGCCGACCAGTCCGAGCTGAAGCGCCGCCTCGTGCTGGTCCATCGTCCGGCGGGCGATGTCGTAGACCTGCCAGCCGATGACGATCACCATCGCCATCTGCGCGATCGTCGAGGAGAGCCGCGCGGTCCAGTAGAAGCGGAAGTCGCGGAAGGCGAAGGGGTGGGGTCCGGCGGTCATCGCGAGAGGCGCCTTAGGGGCGGCCGCGGCGGGCGGCAATGGCCCGCGGGGCGGGGCGAGGGCGCGGCAGGAGCCAGCCGCCCCGCGCCCGACGGGGTCGCTGGAGGCTTTTGCGCCGGCCCGATGTTCGCTACCTGTTCCTGGACATGAAGTCGGACGAGTCGGAACTGAAACAGGCCGTGAAGCGGCTCGAGGCGGCGATGGTCGAAGGGGTCGACCACAGCTTCCCCTTCGGCACCTGCCAGGTGAGGATCGGCGACGTCCAGCTCCTTTTCCAGGCGATCAAGCGCGCCGGCGGACGCCGCGACTGGAGCCCGGAGGAGAAGAACGTCGCCGATCTGCCCGGGCCCGTGCGGCGCTACATCCGAAGCCTTCAGAACGAGGTCGCGCGCTACCAGCGTCGATTGATCGAGCTCGACGGGCAGTTGCGCAAGATCGAGCAGAGCCTCGCCCGGATCGAGCGCCCGCCACGGTAGCGGCCGTCCACCGCTCCAGCCGCCGTACCTCCCTCATGCCGGACCTCCGAGGCCGCTTCGGCGCCGCGTCGCTTGGGGGCCGGAGACGCCCGTGGAAGTACGCTCCGGCCCCCGCCTCCGTCCGGGGAGACGGAGGCAACCGAGCCTAGCGAGGCGGGGCGGAGCCGGTCTTGAAGGCGACCGCCAGAGTGAGCAGGACCAGCCCATAGGCCAGCGCCAGCAGCATGCGCTCTTCGCAACTGGTCTTGGGTTTGGTGGCGAGCTCTTCAGCCTCGTCAGTCATGCGGCTTCCCCTGTGACGCACCGCTCCATCCGGCCCCGAGCCGGGTGGTTCGTCGCGCGTGGACACAGGGAACCGCGCCCTGCTTATTTCCCCTGACGGGTATTGTATTCGGCAGGCCACCCGACCGAAGCCGGTGCCTGTGTCCACACGCCCGAAAGCGGACGCTCCCTCACGACGAAGATCGGGAGCGCGGGGGTTTCGTTACGCCTATGCTTGCGCCTCAGCAAGCGAGCCTTCAGCGCGTCGCCTCGCGTTCGACCGCCCGGGCCGCGGAGCCGGCGCGCGCGCCGGCCTACGCTCCGACGCAGCCTCGGCGCGCGCAGCCGTCCTCGCTTCTGATTGAGCGCCTGCCTCGCCAGGGTCCGGACCCTGGGGAGATCTGCCCGGCATGAGCCTGTCGGCCTCATTCCGGGCACCGCCTGCGCCGCACCTGCCTTCGCAAGCCGCCGCAGCCGGAACATCACGCTACCGCCTCGGGTGACTCATGTTTTTCCGGACACGAGCATCGAGTCGCCCAACCTTATGAGCCTCGCCGCGGAGGAAAGGAAGTTCTTTTTTTGTTCTCATTTCGGCATCGAACGAAATAGGTCCGGCAACCGTCGCCTTCGGCGCCCGCGGGGCATGGAGCGCGTGCGTCTTCCCGTGGGTGAGACGGGCGGACGGTCTATCGCGGCGCCCCCGTCCCGACGAGCGCGCGCGCCTGAAGCCATGCCTCCAGCGCCTGCGGCCAGCGGTCGACCGGCCGGCCGCGCGGGCGAAAGCCGAAGCCGTGCCCGCCCGTCTCGTAGAGGTGGAGCTCGGCCGGGCGGCCGGCCCGGGTCCAGCGCTCGAATATCTCGGCGCTCTTCAGCGAAGGCGCCTGCGGATCGTCCCGGGCGGCGACGATGAACAGGGGCGGGGCGTCCGCCCCCGGCCGGCGCGCGTCCGGCATCGCGCCGTAGGCGGCGACCGCGAAGTTGGGGCGGACCGCCGCGTCGGTCGCCAGCGCCGTGCCGATCGCGGTCATCGCCCCGGCGGAGAAGCCGATCACTCCGACCCGGTCCGGCCTGACCCCGTAGGCGGCGGCGTCGCGGCGGATGAGGCGCAGCGCCCGGCCGGCATCGGCGATGGCGACAGCGCGCGCCGGCTGCGTGCGCAGCGCGAAGGCGTCGAACGTCTCAGGGCCCGCGGGCGCCGTGTCGCCGGGCGGCCGGACGCGGTATTTCAGCACGAAGGCGGTGACGCCGCGCGCCGCCAGCCAGCGCGCCGGCTCGATCCCGTCCAGGTCCCAGGCCAGCGCCCGGAACGCCCCGCCCGGCACGACCAGCATCGCCGTGCCGTTCGCCTTCCCCGCAGGCGGGCGGAAGACGGTGAGGGTCGGGACGGTGACGTTGGTGACGATGTGCACCCTGCCGCTCCCCGGCAGGTCGGCGTCGACCTCGACCTCCTCGCCGGTCCAGCTCTCCGTGCCCGGTGCGGCGCCCGGCCAGAGCCGCACGACCTGAGGCGCCGGCCGCGCCGGCGCAGGCTGCGCCGGCCCGCAGGCGGGGGCGAGAAGGGCAAGGGCGGCCGCGACCGCCGCCCACGGACCCCGGGCTCCAAACCGAAGATGGATCACTGCACGCTCGCTCCCATCGCGCTGTTGGACCGGACGCGGCGCCTGTAGAAACGCGTCCTGCACCCATTCTTGTTAATAGCCGGAAGCAACGCTGTCGCGCATCCCGCTTCTCAAAGCTTCGTTCTGGCCCTATATCTGGAAAGGTCACGGCCGGGCCAGCGTGATCGTGTGATGGTGACAGAGTGGCGAAGAATACCGACGAGGGTTATCGCAGGGGCGCTGTTAAAGACCGTGTTCAAGCCCTGAACCCGGTTACAAAGAGATATGTAAAGATAGATACGAAGAGCGGCAGAATTATCGAGCACAAGAAGACTGCTGGACCCTATAAAGGGGTACGGGAAGTCACGAAGAGATAAAATTGTCTCTTATCTTTTCTCCACTTTCCGAGGAGCTGATCGACCTACCTCCCCAGAAGCTGTTCCCCAGGCACGCATTCCTGATGCGGCAGTTGGGAAATCCCCCAGATATAGATCTGGTCATGCTGAGAGCAGTTCAGAAGGTTTGCTCATCTCGAGGCTTCAGCACCAAGGACGCGGCGTCCTCCACCGGCAGCAAAGACTTCCTGGAGCGGATACTGGGCCTCATTCGCGGCACTGGTTTGACGATTGCCATATTTTCGCACGCGACGCGTGGTACCGCCATGGCGAACATATCGCTCGAGCTGGGGTTCGCAGCGATGTGCGGAAAACCCCTGATCATCGTGAAGTCGCGCGAGGCGTCCGCGCCTTCCGACCTGACCCGGACCGACTGGATAGAGTTCACGCTGGGCGAGGAGCCGGCATTCGAGGAAAAGCTCGGCCAGGCGCTGGACCAGGTCGACGAGATCGCCAGCTATCAGGAGATGCTGTTCCACATCGCATTGGAGGCACCCCAGATGGACTCGGCGGTGGCGCTCGAGCGGGCAACGAAGGCCTTTCTGCTCAGCGGCAACCAAGCTGTCGTCGAAGCGATCGCGACGATCGAGGAGCGGCTCCGCCTGGCGGCGGAGGGCGTGGGCTTCGACGATATGAAGCGCATCTATCGGGAAGTGGCGACGTTCGTTCGGCAGGGAAGGCAACTCGGGAAGCCGGTGTCGAACGGTTGACCCGCGCGGGGCCCCCTGCCGCGGCTGCCGGGCCTCACGCCTTGTCGACGAAGCTGTCCAGCACCCTCTTTCGTCCCGCATGCTCGAAGTCGATCTCGAGCTTGTTGCCTTCCACCTCGGCGACCGTTCCGTAGCCGAACTTCGAGTGGAAGACGCGCTGGCCGGCGGCGATGTCGCCGCGTCCGGGGTTGCCGAGGCTGACGGCGGAGGCCTTGACCTCCATCACCCGTGGCGGACTGCGCTCGAAGCCGCCGGTCACCGCCCGCCGCCAGCCCGGGCCCCGGCCGGTGCCCCGCGCCACGTCGGCGAAGGGGTCGGCCCGCTCTGACCAATTGGCGCGCCACAGGCTCTCGCCGCCGCTCATCGTCTGCTCCTGGTCGACATGGTCGGCGGGCAGCTCGGCGATGAAGCGGCTTGGGAGGCTCGACGTCCACTGGCCGTAGATGCGGCGGTTGGCCGCGTGGAAGATGAAGCAGTGGCGCCGCGCCCGCGTGATCGCGACATAGGCGAGGCGGCGCTCCTCCTCGAGGCTGGCCTGGCCGCCTTCGTCGAGCGCGCGCTGCGAGGGGAAGACGCCTTCCTCCCAGCCGGCGAGGAAGACGGTGCCATATTCCAGCCCCTTGGCGGCGTGGATGGTCATGATCGTGACCTTCGCCTGCTCCTCGCTGCCGTCATTCTCCATGACCAGGCTGACATGCTCGAGGAAGGCGCCGAGGGTCTCATATTCCTCCATCGCCCGGGTCAGCTCGGCGAGGTTCTCGAGCCGGCCGGCGCTCTCCGCCGACCGGTCCGCCTGGAGCATTGCGGTATAGCCCGATTCGTCGAGGACGAGGCGCGCCAGCTCGGCATGGGGCAGCTCGCCGAGCCGCATCCGCCAGCGGGCGACGTCGCCGACGAGGTTGCCGAGCGCGCGCCGCGCCTGGGGGGTGAGCTCGTCCGTGTCGAGGATCTGGGCGGCGGCGGCGAGGAGGGGCAGGCCCGCGGCGCGGGAGAGCGCATGGATCTTCGCCACCGCCTTGTCGCCTAGGCCGCGCTTGGGCGTGTTGATGATTCGCTCGAAGGCGAGGTCGTCGGCCGGCTGGGCGATGACCCGCAGATAGGCGAGCGCGTCGCGTATCTCGGCGCGCTCGTAGAACCGGAAGCCGCCGACGATGCGGTAGGGGAGGCCGATGGCGATGAACCGGTCCTCGAACTCGCGGGTCTGGAACTGGGCCCGTACCAGGATCGCGCAATCGTCGGCGCGGGTGCCCCGCCGCCCGGCCGCCTCGATCTCCTCGCCGACGCGCCGCGCCTCCTCGGGCCCGTCCCAGACGCCGACCACCTTCACCTTGTCGCCGCCGTCATGCTCGGTCCACAGCGTCTTGCCGAGCCGGCCGCCATTATGGGCGATGAGGCCCGAAGCGGCGCCGAGGATATGCGGGGTGGAGCGGTAATTCTGCTCGAGGCGGATGGTCTTCGCGCCGGGGAAGTCCTTCTCGAAGCGCAGGATGTTGGCGATTTCGGCGCCGCGCCAGGAATAGATGCTCTGGTCGTCGTCGCCGACGCAGCAGATGTTCTTGCGCTCCTGGGCGAGGAGGCGGAGCCAGAGATACTGGCTCTGGTTGGTGTCCTGATATTCGTCGACGAGGATGTACTTGAAGCGCTGCTGGTAGAGGTCGAGCACGTCGCGATGCGTCTTCAGGATCACCAGCATGTGGAGGAGGAGGTCGCCGAAGTCGCAGGCGTTGAGCGCCTTCAGCCGCTCCTGGTAGCGAAGGTAGAGCTCGGCGCCGCGGCCGTTCGCATAGGCCTCGCTCTCCGCGGCGTCGATCTGCGCCGGGGTCCAGCCGCGATTCTTCCAGCGGTCGATCAGCCCGGCGAGCAGCCGCGCCGGCCAGCGTTTCTCGTCCAGGTCGGCGGCGAGGATGAGCTGCTTGAGGAGCCGCAGCTGGTCGTCCGTGTCGAGGATGGTGAAGTTGGACTGGAGGCCGACCAGCTCGGCGTGGCGGCGCAGCATGCGGGCCGCGACCGAGTGGAAGGTGCCGAGCCACGGCATACCCTCCACCGCCTCGCCGACGATTCGGCCGACCCTCTCCTTCATCTCGCGCGCCGCCTTGTTGGTGAAGGTGACGGCGAGGATCTCGCTCGGCCAGGCGCGGCGGGTGGCGATGAGGTGGGCGAGCCGGGCGGTCAGCGCCGCCGTCTTGCCGGTGCCGGCGCCGGCGAGGACGAGCACCGGACCTTCCGCCGTCAGCACCGCCTCGCGCTGCGGCGGGTTTAGGCCGCGGAGATAGCCGGGCTCGGGGGTTTGAACGACGGGCTGGGTCACGCCTGAACAGCTAGGGAACGGGAGGGGCCGCGGCAACCTCTTGTCTCGCCGGCGCGCGTTCTGCGGCGGGGAGGGAGCCGCGCTGCCCTTCCCCCCTCCCTGAATACAGGGAGGGGCCGGGGGTGGGTCGGTCTCCGCCCGCGATGCATTTTCCGGATGCGCACCCACCCCCGACCCCTCCCTGCGTGCAGGGAGGGGGGCGGCACGTCCTAGAGCTTGCGCAGCAGGGTGATCTTGGCCTTGCCGTGGATGCGCGTCGCCTCCTCTTCGAACCCCTCCGCTCCGATCGTCTCGTCGCGTGCCGTCTCGACGCTGGCGAGCCCGCCCGGAGCGAGCGGCAGGCGGGCGAGGGCGGCGGGGGCGAGGCCGCTGCGATAGGGCGGGTCGAGGAAGGCGAGGTGGAGCTCGCCGGCGATCCGGGCATGCTCGGCCGGGGTGGCGAGGATATCGGCTTCGGCGCCCAGCGCGGCCACGTTGCGGCGGATCGCCTCGACGGCGGCCCGCTCCTTCTCGACGAAGGTGCAATGCGCCGCGCCCCTCGACAGCGCCTCGAGGCCGAGCGCGCCGGAGCCGGCGAAGAGGTCGGCGACCCGCAGCCCCTCGAAGCTGCCGAGCCGGCTCGCCAGCATCGAGAAGAGCGCCTCGCGTGTGCGGTCGGAGGTGGGGCGGGTGGCCTGGCCGGCCGGGGCGACGATCGGCCGCCCGCGCCAGCGGCCGGAGATGATCCTCACTTCCTCGATCCTCCCCGGGACGGGGAGGGGGACCGCGCGGAGCGCGGTGGAGGGGGCCCGTCGCTCCGCGGCTTCGGCGCTGGGGCCCCTCCACCACCCTTCGGGTGGTCCCCCTCCCCGCGAAAGCGCGGGGAGGGACTTCCTTTGAGCCCCTTGCGGAACGCCACCAGGTCGTGCTGCCTCACCTCGTCGACCGCGCCGCCGGGCAGGTCGGCGAGGACGAAAGGCCCGTAGGCGACGCGGATAAGGCGAGAGACCTGGAGGCCGAGATGCTCGAGCACGCGCCGCACCTCGCGATTCTTGCCCTCGGTGAGGCGCATCTCGATCCACGCGTTGCGGCCGGTGCGGCGCTCCAGGTTCGCGTCGATCGGGCCGTAGCGTATGCCGTCTATCTCGATCCCCTGGATGAGGGCTTCGAGCCGCTCCTGGCTGATCTCGCCGAAGGCGCGGGCGCGGTAGGTGCGCTCGACGCCGGACGAGGGGAGCTCGAGCTGGCGCTTTAGCTCGCCGTCGGTGGTGAGGAGCAGCAGGCCCTCGGTGTTGAGGTCGAGCCGGCCGACCGGCATCACCCTCGGCAGGCCCTTGGGCAGGCGGTCGTAGATGGTCGGCCGCCCCTTCGGGTCGCGCTCGGTGGTGAGCAGCCCGGCGGGCTTGTGGTAGCGGAACAGCCGTGCCGGGGCCGGGGCCTTGACCGGCACGCCGTCGACGGTGACGCCGTGGAGCGAGGTGAGCAGGGTCGCAGGCGTTTCGACGGCGACGCCGCCGATCGCGATCCGCCGCTCCTCGATCATCCGCTCGATCTCGCGGCGCGACGCGATGCCGGCGCGGGCGAGCAGCTTGGCGATGCGCTGGCCGTCCTTGGGGCCATCCTTGGGGCCGTCCCTGGCCCCGTCCCGGGGCGCGCGTGCGGGGCCGTTCCTGGGGCCGTGCTTGGGGAAATTGGGCGGGGGCAGGGGGCGTTCTCCAGTCGTCGCCGCCGGACGGGCGGAATTTTGCGCCCAGCCGAGGATATGGCCGGGGCCCGGCGGCCCCCGTCGCTCGTTACGCTTCGACAAGGATCAATGGGGGCGCGACGCGTCTATATGCTGTTCGGGAAGCGGGAAAGGGCGATCAGCCGCATCGTCATCGTCGAGGACGAGCCGCTCGTCGCTTTCGACAACGAGCATCTGCTGCGCGAGAGCGGCTACGAGGTCGTGGCGACGGTCGACACTCTGGCCGACGCGGTGCGGGTGCTCGGCGAGGCGCCGGTCGACCTCATCCTCAGCGACATCAAGCTGAACGGCGACGGCGACGGCATGGACGTCGCCCGCGCGGCGGCGGCGCGCGGCGTGCCGGTGCTGTTCGTCACCGCCAACTGCCCGATCGAGGCGCGCAGCCTCGGCATAGGCTGCCTCGCCAAGCCCTATTCGGACAAGATGCTCAAGAACGCGCTCGATGCGCTGGAGAAGAAGCTCCAGGGCAAGCCGGTGAAGCGCCTCCCCGCCGGCCTCAGCCTCTACGAAGCGGCGTAAGGAGGAAATGGGGACAGTTACTTCGCTCTCCAGCCTGCGCGGGTTCTCGCCGGCCTAGGGGCGAAGTAACTGTCCCCATTCCACTCGCCCCCGCCTAGCCGAGCGCCTTCTCCACCTGGTCGTGGAAATATTTGATGCCGCTCTCGAGCGTGCCCAGGGTCAGAGTCTCGAGCGCTCCGGACGAAAGGCCCTGCTGGCCGAGGGCGGCGGCGCGATAGTCCTCCGCGCCGAACACGCCCTCGTCGAGCAGAGTCCAGCTGCGCGCCCAATGATCCTCCTCCTCGGGCGTGGAGGGAGGCTCGGGGATCAGCATGAAGTCCTCGACCAGGGTGCGGCCCACCGCCTGCGGCATCAGCACCATGACGTTCACATAGTCCGGGCTCATGATCATGATCGTCCCGGGGAAGAGCTGGTAGGCGAAGGTGATGACGGCCCTCAGCGCCGTCCAGTCCGTGGGGTCGATGTCGGCGAGATGGTCGGTGCGGCCGACCGCCGAGCGCTGGTGGATGCCGACCGCGTCCATCGCCGTCACGCCGTCGGCGAAGAAGCGGGCGATGGTCGGCGCGTGCAGGCGCTGGACGTGGTAGCTCTCCTGGAAGGCGTCCATGATCAGCTTCCAGTTGGCGGCGACGTCGTGCACCCGGCGGCGGTAGAGGTGGTGGCCGGCAAGGCCGAAGGCGTCGAACTCCGGCGCAAGCATCGCCGCGTCGGCGAAGTCCGCGGCCGGGTCGCGCGCCACCCAGATCAGCCCGCCCGCCTCGTGCGAGGGGAGCTCGGCGAGGCGATAGCCGGCGCGGTCGAGGCCCGGGAAGGTGTCGGGCCGCGGCAGGCCGGCCAGGGCGCCGTCCATCGAATAGGCCCAGGCGTGGTAGGGGCAGACCAGCCGCGGCGCGCAGACCGGCGCGTCGCCCTCGACGAGCCGCGTTCCGCGGTGGCGGCAGACGTTGTGGAAGACGTGCGCCTTGCCGCTCTTGTCGCGGGCGAGGAGCAGCGGCAGGCCGAGCGCGTCGTGCGGCACCGCCATGTTGAGGCGGGGCAGCAGCGCCGAGGGGGCGATCACCTGCGGCGCCCGGCGGAAGATCCGCGCCTGCTCCGCCTCGAAGCGGGCGGGGTCCGTGTAGACGCGGGCCGGCACCGTCTCGATGCCGGCGCCGTGGCTCGCCTCCCCCTTCGCGATCAAGGCGGCGAGCGCGAGCTGGCCCTCGGTGGGGCGTTGGCGGGCGGGCATGTCCATGGCGCGGGAGAGTGCGTTCCTCCGCCGCCCAAGGCAAGCCTCATCGCGGGTCTGGCGGAGCGGGCGCGAGCCGCTACAAGGGCGTGATGACCATTGCGAGCACGACCGCGCCTGCCGACTGGCGCCGCCACCTTCCCGAGAGCGTCAGACCTTATACCGAGCCCGCCCCGCTCGCCGCACTCTTCGTCGGAATCTCGTCCGGCTTCCCCTACGCGATGATCGGCGCGACCTTGACCACCCGCCTCGCCCAGGACGGGATCGACAAGAAGAGCGTCACCGCCTTCAGCCTCGCCTTCCTCGTCTACAATTTGAAATGGCTGTGGGCGTGGATGGTCGACGGGGTGCGGCTTCCTCTGCTCGGCCGGCTCGGGCAGCGCGTCTCCTGGATGCTGCTGGCCGGCGCGCTCGTCATCGCCGCGGTCGTCAACCTCGCCTTGGTCCATCCGTCGGCGAGCCTCGCCTACACCGCTTATGCCGCCGTCCTGGTCGGAGTCGCCGGGGCGACCTTCGACATCGTCATCGACGCCTACCGGATCGAGCTCCTCGAGCCGAGGCAGCTCGGCGTCGGCGCCGGCATGTCGCAATATGGCTGGCGGATCGGCTCGACCGCGGCGGGCGCGCTCGCGCTCGTCGTCGCAGGCCGCTTCGGCTGGAACGTCGGCTACATGGCCTGCGCCGCCTTCGCCTTGCCGGCGATGCTCACCGCCCTCGTCATGGGCGAGCCGGCGCGGCACCACGATCCCAAGCAGCGCCGCGGCGTGATGGAGACGGTCCGCGCCGTCTACGGCCCCTTCGCCGAATTCTTCCGGCGGCGCGGCGCCTTCCTCGTCCTTCTCTTCATCCTTCTCCACAAGATCGGCGACACGCTGGGGCAGCTGACGCTGCGGCTCCTGCTCGACGACCTCAACTTCTCCAACGACGAGATCGCCATCTTCGACGTCGGCTTTGGCTTCTGGGCCTATCTGATCGGCATCTTCCTGGGCGGGATCCTCTATTCGAGGCTGGGCCTGAAGAGGTCGGTGCTGATCAGCCTCATCCTGATGGGGGTCTCGAACTTCACCTTCGCGCTCCTCGCCCAGGCCGGGCACAGCAATTGGGGCCTGGCCGGCTGCATGGGCTTCGAGAATTTGGCGAGCGGGATCGGCGGAGTCACCGTCGTCGCCTATTTCTCGGCGCTGTGCGACCTGCGCTTCACGGCCGCCCAATATGCCCTCATCTCCGCCGCAGCGAGCATCGTCGGGCGCTTCCTCACCGGAACGACGGCGGGGGCGATGGTGGAGGCGTTCGGCTATTTCAACTTCTACGTCTTCACCACCGTCGTCGCCTTGCCGGGGATCCTCCTCTTCTGGGCGATGATGCGGATGGGCCTGGTCGATTCCTCGATCGGGACGGCCGGGACGGAGGGCGAGGGCGACGCCCGGGCGGACGAGGCGCAGGGGGAGGCGGTCTAGCCTTGCCCCTGATCGGCCTCTCGATCCTGGTCCAGATCCTCTGCGCCATCCACTGCATCCGCAACGGCCGCAACGGCCTGTGGCTGATGGTGATCATCTTCTTCTCGGTGATCGGCTGTCTCGCCTACGCCTTCTTCGAGATCCTGCCGCAATATGCGGGCCGGCGCGAGGTGCGGGCGGCGAAGGCGGCGGCGGTCAGGCGGCTCGATCCGGAGCGAGCGCTGCGCGCGGCTCGGGACGCTCTGGACCTCGCTGACACGGCGGCGAACCGGATCGCGCTGGCCGACGCGCTGGCGGAGAGCGGGGCGTGGCGGGAAGCCGCCGACCATTACCGGCGCGCGCTCGCCAAGACGCCCGGGCCGGAGCGGGCGACGCGGTTGAAGCTCGGCCGCGCCCTGCTCGAGGGCGGCGACGCCGCCGGCGCCCGGCGCGAGCTCGAGGCGCTGCCCCCTTCCGCTTCGCAGACCGAGAACGACCGCGGCGCGCTGCTCCTCGCCCGCAGCCTTGAGGAATGCGGCCAGACCGAGCGGGCGCTGGAGCTGTACGGCGAGGTCGGCCCGCGGTTGGCCGGGGGCGAGGCGCTGTGCCGCCACGCCGCCTTGCTGATCAAGGCCGGCCGCGAAGCCGAGGCGGTCCCCCTCCTCGCGGAGGTGGAGGCGCGGGCGAAGCGGCTCGACCGGATGGAGCGCGCCCGCGACGCGGCGATGTACGATTGGGCGGCCCGCACCCTGGCGGAGCTGCGCTAGAGTCGATCCTGTTCACGTAGAATCGTCACCCCGGACTTGATCCGGGGTCCCTCTTCCTTTGTAGCTCATTGAGAAGAAGGTGGATGCCGGATCAAGTCCGGCACGATCAGTCCGGCGGCTGCCGGTTGGCGCGCAGCACTTCCCCGGCGAGATAGAGCGACCCGAGGATAAGGACGACCGGCGGCGCCTCGCCGGCGGCGTCGGCCGCGATCCCGGCGAGGGCGGACTCCACGTCCCCGGCGACGCGGCCGCCGAGGCCCCGGGTCCGCGCGAGGGCGAGGAGCGCCTCGGGGGGGTGGTGGTCGTGGCCGGGAATGGCGACGGTGTGGATCTCCGGCGCCTGCGCCGCGAACGGCTCCAGCACGCCGGCCGCGTCCTTGGCGGCGAGCAGCCCGAAGACGAGGTGGAACGGCCGTCCGGCGGCGAGGCGGGCGCTCAGGAAGTCGGCGACCGCGCCCGCCGCGGCCGGATTGTGCCCGCCGTCGAGCCACAGCTCCGAGCCCGGGGGGAGCCGGTCGTGAAGCGGGCCCGGGCCGAGGCGCTGCAGGCGCGCCGGCCATTGCGCCCGCCCCATCGCCTCCTCCAGCGCTGCGTCCGGCACGTCCACCGCCCGCTGGTGCCGCAGCATCGCCACGGCGAGCGCCGCATTGTCGGCCTGATGCCTGCCGCTCAGCCGGGGGAGGGGCAGGTCGAGGGCGCCCCGCCCGTCGCGATAGTGGAGCCGTCCCGAGGCGGGCGAGGCGTCCCAGCCGGCCCCGCGCGGAAGCCACCGCGCCCCGGCCGCCGCAGCCGCCTCGCCGATCCGCTCGGCGAGGAGCGGGATATAACCTTGGGTGAGAAGCGGCACGCCCCGCTTGGCGATGCCCGCTTTCTCCGCCGCGACGTCCTCGATCCGGTCGCCGAGGAACTGCTGGTGGTCGAGGCCGAGCTGGGCGATTCCGCACGCCGCGGGCGCTTCGAGGACGTTGGTCGCGTCGAGCCGCCCGCCCAGGCCGACCTCGACGATGCAGGCGTCGGCGGGAATGCGGGAGAAGGCCAGGAAGGCGGCCGCCGTCGTCACCTCGAAGAAGCTCGCCGCCATCCCGTCGCCCGCGTCGAGCACCTCGGCGAGGAGCTCGGCGAGCAGGGCGTCCTCGATGAGCCTGCCGGCGATCCGGATCCGCTCGTTGAAGCGGACGAGGTGGGGACTGGTGTAGACGTGCGCCGAGAGCCCCGCCGCCTCGATCGCCGCGCGCAGGAACGCGCAGGTCGAGCCCTTTCCGTTGGTGCCGGCGACATGGAAGACCGGCGGCAGCCGCCGGTGCGGGTCGCCGAGGCGGGCGAGCAGCGCGGAGATCCGCTCCAGCCCCAATATGTCGGCGCCCGGCGAGAGCGTGCCGAGCCGGTCGAGCTGGCGCTGGACGGCGGGATCGTCGGAGGCGGCGCGGTCCACTGGCCCCTTCCCTGGAGGGGAGGGGTGGGCGTTCAAGCCGCTTTCTCCTCCGGCACCAGATAATCCGCCACCTGCGCCAGCCGGCCGGCCAGGTCCTTGCGGTGCACCACCATGTCGATCATGCCGTGGGCCAGGAGATATTCCGCGCGCTGGAAGCCCTCGGGAAGCTTCTCGCGGATGGTCGATTCGATCACCCTGGCGCCGGCGAAGCCGATCAGCGCGCCCGGCTCGGCGATCTGGATGTCGCCGAGCATGGCGTAGGACGCGGTGACGCCGCCCGTGGTCGGGTCGGTGAGGACAACGATGTAGGGTAGGCCCGCCTCGCGCAGCTCGGCGATGGCGACGGTGGTGCGCGGCATCTGCATGAGCGACAATATGCCTTCCTGCATCCTCGCCCCGCCCGCGGCGGTGAAGATGATGTAGGGCGCGCGGTCCGCGATCGCCGCTCGGACTCCGTCGACGAAGGCCGCCCCGACCGCGAGGCCCATGGACCCGCCCATGAAGGCGAAGTCCTGGACTCCGACGACGGCGCGGCGCCCGCCCACCGTCCCGCGCGCATTCATCAGCGCGTCGGTTTCGCCGGTCGAGGCGCGGGCGGCCTTGATGCGGTCGCTGTAGCGCTTGGAATCGCGGAACTTCAGCGGATCCTCGCGCACCTGCGGCGGCGGCAGGATGGTGTAGCCGGGATCGAATATCTGCGCGAAGCGGATGCGCGGGCCGATACGGTCGTGATGGTCGCAGCGCGGGCAGACGTAGAGATTCTCCTCCCATTCGCGGGTGAAGATCATCGCGTTGCACTGGCGGCACTTGTGCCAGAGATTGTCGGGCGTCTCGCGCTTGGGAAGGAACGGGATGCTGTTGCGCACCCGGTTGAGCCAGCTCATCTGAATCTCCTCGGCCGAGCGCCGATAGAGCGGCGCGGCGGCGCTGTCCACGGCGGCACGTGGCCTACAGCGTCGCCTCGATGGCGCGGGCGGCGCGATCCGGGTCGGCGGCCTGGGTGATCGGCCGCCCGACGACGAGGATGGAGGCGCCGGCGTCGAGCGCGGCGCGCGGGGTGACGACCCGCTTCTGGTCGCCGGCCGGCCCCTCGGCGGGACGCACGCCGGGAACGACGAAGAAGCCTTCCGGCCAGATCTTCTTGGCCGCGGCGACCTCGGCGCCCGAGCAGACGACGCCGTCCAGCCCCGCCTCGCAGGCGAGAGCGGTCAGCCGCTCGACCTGGCGATGGGGATCGCCGGCCACGCCCATGGCGCCGAGGTCCTCCCCGTCGAGGCTGGTGAGGACGGTGACCCCGACCACCCGGGTTCCGGCCGGCGCCGCGGCCTTGGCGTCCTCCATCATCGCCCGGCCGCCGCCGACATGGACGGTGAGGATGGCCGGCTCGAGCGGCCGCAGCGCCTGGATCGCCTTGCCGACCGTGTTGGGGATGTCGTGGAGCTTGAGGTCGAGGAAGATGGGGAGGCCGAGCTCGAACATGTCGCGCACGCCCTGGCGGCCGTTGGCGCAGAAGAATTCGAGGCCGAGCTTGATCCCCCCCACATGGTTCCTGACCCGCGTCGCGATCGACCGCGCCCGCTCGAAGTCGGGGGTGTCGATGGCGACGAAGATCGGGCTCCTCATGCCGTCGGCCAGGCCTTGCTGTCGGTCGCCACCCGATCCCCGGCATTGTTGCTGACGGTGACCGGCGCCGGAACCGCCGCCGGCGCGGCGACCGAGCGGCGCTCCGCCGGCTCCAGCCGCCGCCGCAGCGACCAGAGCCGCGCCCGGTAGACGGCGAAGGGCGGGATGAAGCCGGCGAGGAAGGCGAAGAGGATGAGGATGGGGAGCTTCACGTCCGCCTCGAGGCCGCCCCACAGGCGCAAGGTGACGTTCGCCCAATTGGCTTTCGCCCAGAGGACGAGGATCACCGTCAGCACAACCCAGAACAGGGTCTTCAGAAACTGCATCGCGTGCCTCCCGTCCCTCGAAGCTTATGGCCGCCGGGCGGCCTGCGCAACCGTCACCCGATCTCCCGGTAAAGCTCTTCGAACAGGTGGGGGATGGCGGTGAGCCGCGGGCGCTCCTCGGCGAGGATGGCGCGGAAGGCGTCGCGCTTCAGGCCGGCGATCGTCTCGGCGGCCAACTCGAGCCCCTCGGGAGCGGCCGAGGCGGCGATGTCGATCAGCCGGTCGGCGCCGTGGAGGCGGCCCCAGAGATAATCGTTCTCGCGATAGGCGCGGGAGAAGAAGGCGCCGAAGCTGTTGAACTGCACCCCCTTGAGCGTGGCCTCGGCGCCGCCCTGGCGGATCGCCCTCGCATCCTCGGGCGAGATCCGGTCGACCTTGACCGGATCGAACTCGTCCAGCCCCTCGCCCTGGAGGAGGGGGAAGGTGGCGATGTCGTAGAAGGCGAAGCCCAGATAGGCGAGGATAAGCGACCGCCGCTCGGGCTTGGGGAGCGCGGCCAGCACGCCCGCGAGCCGGGTATCGGCATAATCGTCGCGCGCCCGGAGCGCGAGCCGCTCGGCAAGCGCCGCCATCGCCGCGTCGGCATCGCCGGGGGCGGCGGCCGGCGCCGGATCGCGGGCCTCCTCGTAGCGGGCGAGCAGGTCGTAGATCGCCTCGCGGGCCGGCCCGATCGCCTCGCGGGCGGCCTCCGATCCTCCTTCCAGCGCGGTCACCCGCCGGGCGAGGAAGCGCAGCCGGCGGATGCGGAAGGAAAGGTCGAACGTCCGCAGGAACAGGACGAAGGCGTCGCGGGCGCCGGTGGCCGTGACGCTGCCGGGGTCGGCGAGGCCCTTCGCGCGCACGGCGCCCCACACCGCCTCACGGACGGCTTCGCGGACGCCCCGGTCGGCGCCCTCGCCGCCGGACAGCGCCTCGGCCACCTCCTCGACCACGGCGGAGAGCTTGAGCTGGGCGTAGGCGGCATAGGCGAAGCCGGCCGCGCGCGCCGCCACCGTCTGTGCCTTGGCCCGCCATCCCGCGAGCCGCCCGGGAGTCGGGCGCAGAAGCAGCAGCGTCGAGCCGAACGCCGCCTCGATCGCCGCCTCCACCTCCGGCCTCATCGCCTCGACGATCCGGCTGAGGCGCCGGATCCGCGCCGAGCGGCCCTCTATCGCCTCGAGATTGTCGCGGATCGGCTGTTCGCGCGGAATGTCCGACAGCGCGCCGAAGATGGTGGCGAAGAAGCCGGGCAGAGCGTCGCCGCCGGCGCCGGTGAAGCGGACGGCGCGGCCGCCCGGTTTCGGGTCGATGTAGACGAACCGGCGGTCGACCTCGCGCCGCGCCGGGCGGCTCCGCAACGCCCGTATGGCGGGCCGGAAGGGCGCGTTGGCGAGCACCGAGCCGTCGATCAGAACCGCCGTCTCGGCCTCGCCCGCCGCCGCCTGGCGCGGCAGCGCCCGGTTCACGAAGGCCTCGCGCCCCGGCCAGGAGCGCCCACGCTTCGCGAGCGCCTCGTCCAGCTCGCCGATCCGGAAGGGCGGAAAGGCCCCGGGGAAGCTCGCCGTCGCGCGGGCGGCGAAGGCGAGCTCGGCGCTGTCGGCGAGGCGGCACTGCGTTCCCGCTTCCTTGCGGAAGGAAAGGGTGAGGCGATGCTCCCGCTCCGTCGCCTCCCGCGGGGAGTGGAGGCGCAGCCGCTCGGGATGGCCATGGAAGTCGGTCACCGTGACGAAGAGGTCGAGCGGCTGGTAGTCGGGGAGGAGGGGCGGTCCCGCTCCCGCGGCCGCCATGGCGTCGAAGGCGTCGAGCAGCAGGTCGGTGAAGGCGGCGCCACTGAACGGCGGTGCGAACCAGCGGGCGCGCACGAAGTTGGAGAGCTTGGACCGCACCTCGGCGCGATGGCCGGCCTCGACCGTCCTTTCCACCGTGCCGCCGCGCTTGTTGGAAAGGGCCCAAGCGAAGGGCACGGCCGCCGCCTTGGCGAGTCGCGAGACGGTGCTCACCTCCGGATCGAGCAGGCGGTCGACGTCGGCGGCCTCCAGCCACAGGCCGGTCAGCGGGTCCAGCGATCGTCCGGCGGCGATCGCCTCGGCGAGGAAGATGGCGTTGATGCCGCCCGCGCTCGCGCCCGTCAGTATGTCGACGAGGATCCTGAGCTCGAACCCCCGCTCGTCGGCCATCAACCGCAGCAGGCGCCCGTAAACGCCTTCGCTGCCGTCGTTTTCCGGCTCGTTCGAATGGAAGCTCCGGCTTGCGCGGGCGACGTGCCAGACCTCCTTGGAGATGCCGTGCATGTAGACGGCAAGGCTGATCCCGCCGTAGCAGACCAGGGCCAGACGCAACTCTTTTTCCCGCATTGCGGGCGAGCGTGGCAGGCCGGAATCGGCTTGTCGAGGCGGGAAAAGGTTCCTGGAGGCCCGGCTCGATTCGTCCCGCGAGTCTAACGCGTCGCCGTAACGAACGGGACTCGTCAGGATTTGCGGGTTAGCCCCACCCTCGAAACGAACGCTGAGGGGCTTCGAACATGACCATCACCCGCTTGCGCCGCAAGGCGACGCCGCGTGCCGTCCTGCTCGCCGTCGCGGCGGTAATGACCGCGGCGCCCGGCCCGGCCGTCGCCGCGGAGCCCGTGCCGACCGTCCGCCTGCAGAGCCTCGAAGCCGCCGTCGCCGCGCTGCCGGAGACGGATGACGTGTCGATGTCCGCGAAGGTCGAGGCGGTGGAGCAGGCGTTCGAGAGCGCCGGCCAGGGCGAGGCGAGCTATTACGGCCGCGAGCTCGAAGGCAATCGGACCGCCAGCGGCGAGCGGTTCAGCGCCGCCGGCTTCACCGCCGCCCACCGCACCCTGCCGCTCGGCACGCGGCTGCGGGTCACGAACCTGGCCAACGGCCGCAGCGTCATCGTCCGGGTCAACGATCGCGGCCCCTTCGTCCACAGCCGCCTGATCGACGTGTCGCTCGCCGCGGCCCGCGAGATCAACATGGTCCGCAGCGGCAAGGCGCAGGTGAAGCTCGAGATCGTCCGCTCCGTCGCCTGAGCGCGTCCCGGCCGACGCCCCGCGTTCGCCTGCAGCAAATCCCTTTCCATAAACCCGGCCGCGCGTTATGGCCCCGCGCATCGTCTTTCCGGGTGGGGAATTCATCATCATGATCAAGAAGTTAGTGCTTTACGGCGCGGCCACGCTCGCGCTCGCCGCCGGGGCGGTGCCGGCCGTTCACGCCGCGCCGCGGCCGGCCGCCGCCAAGCCCCAGCTCGGCGATTGGGGCGTCGACCTCGCGGGCATGGACACCAGCGTCAACCCGGGCGACAGCTTCTTCGACTATGTGAACGGCCGCTGGGCGAAGTCGACGGAGATCCCCGCCGACAAGTCCGTCTGGGGCGGCTTCTCCGTCCTCGACGAGCTCTCGACCCAGCGCACCCGCGAGATCATCGAGGAGGCCGCCCGCGCCGGCGGCCCCGCCGGCTCGAACCAGCGCAAGGTCGGCGATTTCTACGCCAGCTTCATGGACGAGGCCGGGATCGAGGCAAAGGGCAACGCGCCGCTCAAGCCGTGGCTCGCCCGAATCTCCGCCCTCTCGTCCAAATCCGACCTCGCCCGCACCTTCGGCGAGCTCGGACAGTACGGAATCGGCAGCCCCGTCGGCGCTCAGGTGGAGCAGGACCTCAGGGACAATAGCCGCTACGCCGTCTATCTCGGCCAGGGCGGCCTCGGCCTTCCCGACCGCGATTATTACAGCGCCGCGAATTTCGCCGACGCCCGCGCCAAGTACAAGGCGCACGTCGCCACCATGCTGACTCTGGCCGGCATCGCCGATGCCGAGGCGAAGGCGCAGCGCATCTTCGACCTCGAGACGAAGATCGCCGCCTCCCACTGGACCCGCACCGAGCGGCGCCAGCTCGACAAGCTCTACAATCCGATGACGGCGTCGCAGCTCGCCGCCGACCTGCCGGGCTTCGACTGGCCCGCCTATCTCCAGGCCGCCGGCATCGCCGGGCAGGACCGCTACATCGTCGCCCAGCCGAGCGCGCTCAAGGGCGCCGCGGCGCTCGTCCAGTCGGAGCCGCTGGAGACCTGGAAGGACTATCTGACCTACCGGACCGTGGCCGCCGCCGCGCCGATGATGGGCAAGGCCCTGGTCGCGGAGGATTTCGCCTTCAACGGCAAGGTCCTCGCCGGCACGCCGCAGCTGCGCGAGCGCTGGAAGCGCGGCGCCGATCTGGTCGGCGACGGCCTCGGCGAGGCGATCGGTCAGCTCTACGTCGCCCGCTACTTCCCGCCCCAGGCCAAGGCCAAGGCGGACGAGCTGGTCGGCAACCTCATCCGGGCGATGGACATGCACCTCGCCAACCTCGCCTGGATGACGCCCGAGACGAAGGCCAAGGCGCGCACCAAGCTCGCCTCGTTCACGCCGAAGATCGGCTATCCCGACAAGTGGCGCGATTATTCCGCGCTGGAGATCCGGCGCGACGACCTGCTGGGCAACGCCATGCGGGCGGGCCAGTTCGAATATCGCCGCAACCTCGCCAAGCTCGGCAAGCCGATCGACCGAAGCGAGTGGGGCATGTCGCCGCAGACGGTCAACGCCTACGCCAATCCGCTGAGGAACGAAGTGGTCTTCCCGGCGGCGATCCTCCAGCCGCCCTTCTTCGATCCCAACGCCGACGATGCCGTCAATTACGGCGCGATCGGCGCAGTGATCGGCCACGAGATCAGCCATCATTTCGACGACCAGGGCCGCAAGTTCGACCCGACCGGCAGGATGGCGGACTGGTGGACCCCGGCGGACGTCGCGGCCTTCAAGGCGCTCACCGACAGCCTCGTCGCGCAATATGGGGCGTACGAGCCGCTTCCGGGCAAGAAGCTCAACGGAGAGCTGACGCTCGGCGAGAACATCGCCGACATAGCCGGCCTCGCCATCGCCTACGACGCCTATCACATGTCGCTCAAGGGCAAGCCGGCGCCGGTGATCGGCGGCTACACCGGCGACCAGCGCTTCTTCCTCGGCTACGGCCAGGTGTGGCGGACGAAGTATCGCGACGCGATCCTGGGGCAGCTGCTCACCGTCGACGTCCATTCGCCGGGCACGATCCGCCCGCTCGTCGTGCGCAACTTCGACGCCTGGTACAAGGCGTTCAACGTTCGCGACGGAAAGCTCTACCTCCCCCCTGAACGGCGGATCAGGATTTGGTAAGCCGTAAGCGAACCCGGGCCGGCGGTTCCTCCCGCCGGCCCGGTTCCCGTAGGAAGCCGCGTTCTGGGAGTCGGTCGCTGAAGAGAAGCTTCGTTTACGCGGCCGGCCTCGCCCTGTTGCTGATCTTCGCCCTCTGGGCCGCGACCCATCTTCGTTTCGGCAAGGCCGAGCCCGCCCCGCGCATCGGCATCACCGACGCCGAGCTGTCGCGAATCGCCGACCGCCAGAAGGTGAAGGGGAATGCGGTCGATTACGGGCGGATCGACCATCGCCTGCAGGCGCTGATGAAGGCGCCCAACATGATCGGCCTCGCCGTCGGAATCGTCGAAGGGGGCCAGATCCGTTTCCTCAAGGGCTATGGCGAGACCGTCGCGGGCAGCGGCGATCCGGTGACTCCGAACACCCTCTTCCGCTGGGCGTCCGTCTCGAAGGGCGTCGCCGCGGACATGGTGTCGGTGCTCGCCGCCGACGGGAAGGTGTCGCTCTCGGCGCCGATCGCCCGCTACCAGACGACCTTGCGCCTTCCCGCCGGGGACGAATATCGCGCCACCGTCGCCGACCTCCTCTCCCACCGCCTCGGCCTCTTCAGCCACGCCAACGACTCCAAGCTCGAGGACGGCGTCGATCCGCACATGCTGCGCGCGTCGATGGCGCAGCTCAATGCGATCTGCTCGCCGGGCACCTGCTGGGCCTATCAGAACGTCGCCTACGACACGGCGTCCGAGATCGTCGCGAAGGCGACCGGCAAGAGCTACGAGGAGTCGGTGAAGGAACGGCTCTTCCTGCCGCTCGGCATGCGGACGGCGTCGATGAACCGCGACGCGCTGCTGACGGCGCCGAGCTGGGCTCGCCCCTATGCCGGCACCAAGGCCTCCAAGCCGGTCGAGGTGACGGATTCCTACTACCGGGTCCCCGCCGCGGGCGGGGTGAACAGCTCGATCAAGGATCTCGCGATCTGGATGCAGGCGCAGATGGGGCTGTCGCCGGCGGTGATCCCGCAACGCGCGCTGGACGCGGTGCAGACCGCGCTGGTGCCGACCGCGCAGGAGCTGGGGCGGATGCGCAAGTTCCGCGAGCGGGTGCGCACCGCCAGCTACGGCCTGGGCTGGCGGATCTACGATTATGCCGGCCACCGCGTCATCGCCCACCGCGGCGGCGTGCGCGGCTACCGCTCGCTCATCATGTTCGATCCGGCGCTCAAGAGCGGCGTCGTCGCCTTGTGGAACAGCTCGACCAACCAGCCCGGCGGGCTCGAGTTCGAGGTGATGGACATGATCTATCACCTCGAGCCGCACGACTGGCTGGGCGTCGATGCACGGGCGACGCCGGAGCAGCCCGAGCCGGAGGGAAGCGGGAACAGCAGCGTCGACGCCGGGGGCTGACGCGGTCCTGCCGAAATGGCCCCGCGCCGCCGCTATTTCCCTCCCTTCTAGAGCACTGAAGAATTAGGTTGACGCCTTGCTTCCGCTCATCCTGAGTAGCCGGTGAGCCCGTCGAACCGGCGTATCGAAGGACGGTCCTTCGATACGGGACTTCGCCAGGCTCAGTCCCTACTCAGGATGAGCGGATCAACCTGTTGAGGCTCCACATCGAGGGGGGCGGCATGTGCGGATAGTCTCGCGCGGGCGAGCCCCCTCACCCCGCCGGGAGAGGGGGAAGGGGCGGCAAGGTGCCTATGCCCCCTCCAGGACCGCCCAGACCGGATAATGGTCGGAGGCCTTGCGCGCCGCGGCGCTCTGGTGGACGCCGCATTCGGCGATCGAGAGCTCGCGGGTCACCATGATCCGGTCGAGCTGAACGACGGGGCGGCGGGTGTGGAAGCTCCGGCCGCACTGGGCGAAGGCGAGGCGGTGGGCGAAATCCCTGAGGCAGCCGCCATGCGTGCTCCATTCGTTGAGGTCGCCCATCAGCACCGTCGGCAAGGCGGTTTCGCGGGTCTCGATGTGGTGAAGAACGGTCTTGGCCTGGCGCCGCCGCCACAGGCCGGAAAGGTCGAGATGCATGCCGACCACCCGAAGCGCCTCGCCGTTCAGCCGCAAGTCCGCCATCACCGCACCGCGCGGCTCCAGCGAGGGGAGGTGGACCAGCTCGCGGCGGACGATCTCCACCTCCTTCTTCACCAGCAGCGCGTTGCCGTGCCAGCCGAGGCTGCCGTCGCGCGCGTCGAACGGCACCGGCTTGTAGCCGCTATGCTCCTCGATCATGTGGAGCGGGATGGCGCTTGCACGCGTGCCGAAGCGGCGGTCGGCCTCCTGAAGGGCGATGACGTCCGCGTCGAGCTCGCGCAGCACTTCTAGCGTCCGCTCCGGCCGCCTGCGCCGGTCGGTGCCGATCGCCTTGCGCATGTTGTAGCTGGCGACTCGGATCATCGGCGGGGGACAGCCTTGGGGACGGTTACTTTCATCACGACGGCGCCTCTGTAGTCGCCGCCGCGGGTGAAAGTAACCGTCCCCATTTCGCGCGCCGCGTCTCGCGAGCCCAGCCCCGGGTTCAGCGCCGGTCGCTCAATTTGCCGAGCTGGTGGTCGAGGGCGCGCACCGCCTTCTTGGCCGCGCCGATGACGGCGCGGTCGACGTCGTTTCCTTCCTCGATGACGGCGACCGGCGGGATGCCGTTGACCCTCGCCTCGAGCGTGCATCGCAGGTCCGCATTGCCGCCGCGCGGGCCGTTGACGTCCGAGACATGGACCTCGACGTCGGTGATCCGTCCCTCGAAGCGGGCGAGGCGCTGGCGGATCTGCTCCTCGAGCCGGCTGTCGCGTTCATTGTCGCTGGGGACCTGGTTGTCGGCATGAATCTGGATGAACAAGCTCACTCTCCCGATTGGGCTGGCGGGGAGTGAATGCGGGGGGAGGGAGGCTGTTCCCCCGGTGCGGCCTGGAATGGGGACAGTAACTATTTTTCGTCCCGCGGGATAAATGGGGACAGTAACTATTTTTCGTCCCGCGCGGCGGCCTGGGCGAGGCGCAGCGCAAAAAATAGTTACTGTCCCCATTTTCGGGAGCCGGGCCCGTGAGGCCCCTTCCCGGGCCGCCCTTCGCGCGCTAGGTCTGCGGCATGGCCAAACCGAGAACACGCTACGTCTGCCAGAGCTGCGGCTCGGTCTCGAGCCGCTGGCAGGGGCAGTGCGGCGACTGCGAGGAATGGAACACCCTGGTCGAGGACGCCGGCGCCGTCGTGACGCCGTTCGCGGCGCGCCACAACCTGCGCGGCGGCGGCCGGGCCATAGAGCTGGTCGGCCTCGATCGCGAGGTGCCTCTGCCCGAGCGGATGTCGACCGGGATAAGCGAGTTCGACCGCGCCCTGGGCGGCGGGATCGTCGCCGGGTCGGCGACCCTGATCGGCGGCGATCCCGGCATCGGCAAGTCGACCCTGCTCCTGCAGGCGGCCGCGAAGGTCGCAGGCCGCGGGCTCGCGGTCGCCTACGTCTCCGGCGAGGAGGCGACCGACCAGGTGCGGCTGCGCGCCCGCCGCCTCGGCCTCGGCGACGCGCCGGTGAAGCTCGCCGCCGCCACCTCGGTCCGCGACATCCTCACGACTCTGTCCGAGGGCGCCGCGCCGGCGCTCCTCGTCATCGATTCGATCCAGACGATGCACTCGGACCTGATCGAGGGGGCTCCCGGCACGGTCAGCCAGGTCCGCGCGTCCGCCGGGGAGCTCATCCGCTACGCCAAGGAGAGCGGCTGCGCGGTCGTCCTCGTCGGGCACGTCACCAAGGACGGGGCGATCGCCGGGCCGCGGGTGCTCGAGCATATGGTCGACACCGTCTTGGCCTTCGAGGGCGAGCGCAGCCACCAGTACAGGATCCTGCGCGCCGCCAAGAACCGCTTCGGCGGCACCGACGAGATCGGCGTGTTCGCGATGGGAGAGAGCGGGCTGGGCGAGGTCGGCAACCCCTCGGCGCTGTTCCTCACCCACCGCGGCGAAGCGGTGTCGGGCGCGGTCGTGTTCCCCGCGCTGGAGGGGACGCGGCCCGTGCTGGTCGAGATCCAGGCGCTGACCGTCCGCCTCGCCAGCGGCGCCACTCCGCGCCGGGCCGTGGTCGGCTGGGATTCGGGACGGCTGGCGATGATCCTCGCCGTGCTCGAGGCGCGCTGCGGCCTCAGCTTCTCCACCGCCGAAGTCTATCTGAACGTCGCCGGCGGCTATCGGCTGAGCGACCCGGCGGCCGATCTGGCCGTCGCGGCGGCTTTGGTGTCCGCTCTGTCGGAGCGGCCGGTGGCGGCCGAGGCGGTGGCGTTCGGCGAAGTGGCGCTGTCGGGCGAGCTGAGGCCGGTGGCGCACGGCGCCCTCAGGCTCAAGGAGTCGGCCAAGCTCGGCTTCGAGCGGGCGATGGTGCCCGCGTCGCTGGCGGCGGAGAAAGCGGGCCTTTCGCTGACCGGGTTCAGGACCCTCGGGGACCTCGTCGACCACCTGCTTGGCCGGTGAATATCCTCCCCTTGGAGGGGAGGATTTCTGGAGCGGTGGGCGCTTGGATGGACGCGATTTCCGTTCGGGCTGAGCCTGTCGAAGCCCTCCCTTCCTCTCGAAAGGCAAGAAGACGAGCCGCCTGCGGCGTCGCTCTCGACAGGCTTCGACAAGCTACGGGCGAACGGTGGAAGCGATTCAACCTGATCCCCCAACGCTCTAGCTTCCCTCCCAGTCCAACCTCCGTTAGCAACCGCAACATGACCGCGCTCGACATCATCGTCCTCCTGCTCGTCGGCGGCGGCCTCGTCACCGGCTGGTTCAAGGGCTTCGTCGGCGAGGTGCTGAGCCTTGCCGCGTGGATCGTCGCGATCGTCTTCCTGAAGCTCTTCCACACGCCGGCGACCGCTTTGCTCGAAGGGCCGGTCGGGACTCGCGCGGGCGCCGCGGTGCTGGCCTTCGCCTTGGTCTTCGGCATCGTCTTCGGAATCGGCAAGCTGGTCGCGCGGCGGGTCGGCGGCGGGGTCAAGAGGTCGATGATCGGCCCGGTCGACCGGGTGCTCGGCGCCGGGTTCGGCGCCATCAAGGGCCTGATCGGCGCCACCTTGCTCTATCTGGGCGCCAACCTCGTCTACGACACGATCCACGGCGCCGAGGCGCCGCGGCCCGCCTGGATGGCGGGCTCGCGCACCTATCCCCTGCTCTATGCCAGCGGCCGGGCGATCGTCGATTTCGTCGAGTGGCGGCGCGGCGCGCCCAAGGACCCCGTCTACCGCCAACCCGCCGCCCCTCCGGAACCCGCGAACGCCGCATGACCGAAATCCGCCTCCACGACACGATGGCCCGCGACAAGCGCGCCTTCGCCCCGGCCGATCCGGAGCGGGTGACGATGTATGTCTGCGGCCCCACCGTCTACAACCGGGCCCATATCGGCAATGCCCGGCCCGCCGTGGTGTTCGACGTCCTCTCGCGGCTGCTCCGCCACGTCTACGGCGCGGACAAGGTGGTCTATGCCCGCAACGTCACCGACGTCGACGACAAGATCATCGACGCCGCCCGCGCCGAGGGGGTCGAGCCGGCGGCGATCACCCGGCGCTACGAGGATTTCTATCTGGCCGACATGGGCGCGCTCGGGGTCCGGCCTCCCGACGTGGCGCCGAAGGCGACCGAGACCGTCGTGGAGATGGTCTCGATGATCGCCCGCCTGATCGAGGCGGGCCACGCCTACGAGGCCGACGGCCACGTGCTTTTCCACGTCCCGTCGGATCCGGACTACGGCGCTCTGGGGCGGCGCGACCGCGAGGCGATGATCGCCGGCGCCCGGGTGGAGGTCGCCTCGTACAAGAAGGATCCCGCCGATTTCGTGCTCTGGAAGCCCTCCGCGCAAGGCGTGATCGGCTGGGACAGCCCCTGGGGCCGCGGCCGCCCCGGCTGGCACATCGAGTGCTCGGCGATGATCGAGCGCCATCTCGGCCGCACCATCGACATCCATGGCGGCGGCCTCGATCTCATTTTCCCGCATCACGAGAACGAGCTCGCCCAGAGCCGCTGCGCGCACCAGGGCACGCCGCTGGCCCGCTACTGGGTCCATAACGGCTTTCTCTCCATGGCCGGCTCGGAGAAGATGTCGAAGAGCCTCGGCAACGTGGTCACGGTCGGCGAGCTTCTCGAGCAGGGGCACAAGGGCGAAACCCTGCGTCTGGCGCTTCTTTCCGCCCATTACCGGCAGCCGCTCGAATGGTCGGACCAGCTCGTCGCGCAGTCGAAGGCGACTCTCGACCGCCTCTATCGCGCGGCCGGAGACGCTGAAGGCGGCGATGTCGATGTCGGCGTCCTGTCGGCGCTGTGCGACGATCTCAACACGCCGCTCGCCTTGTCGCGGCTTTCCGCGGTCGAGGATCCGGCCGTGCTGAGGGCCAGCGGCCGGTTGCTGGGGCTCCTCGCGACCTCGTCGTCCGGCTGGTTCCAGGGCGAGGGCGACGGCCGCATCGACGCTCTCGTTGCGGCGCGCGCGGAGGCGAAGAGGGATCGCGACTTCGCCGAGGCCGATCGCATCCGCGCGGAGCTCGCGGGGGAAGGCATAGTCCTCGAGGACGGGCCGCAGGGCACCACTTGGCGCCGAGCCTGACCCCCCTCCCTGCACGCGGGGGGAGGGATGTGGCGCTCGCCTTAACCTCAATCTATAGGCGTCCGGTGCCCACCGCCCTCTACAATCGCGACATCCTGCGCCTGGCATCCTCGATCCCGCATCTCGGCCGGCTCGACTCGGCGCAGGGCAGCGCCGAGAAGCGCTCGCCCGTCTGCGGCAGCCGGATCGCGGTCGATGTGGTCCTCGACGAACGGGGTCGCGTCGCTGCGCTCGGCCAGGAGGTCAAGGCCTGCGCGCTCGGCCAGGCGTCGGCCGCGCTGATGGGCGCGAACGTTCTCGGCCGGACCGGCGCCGAGCTGGCGTCGGCGCGCGACTCGCTTCGCGCCTTCCTCGCCGGCGAGCGTGACGATCCGGGCCCGTGGCCGGGCCTCGCGCTCCTCGCCCATGCCCGGCCGTTCAGCGCCCGCCACGCCTCGATCCTGCTCGCGTTCGAGGCCGCCGCGGAGGCGGCCGCGTCCGCCGAGGCGGGGCGGGCCGCCGCCTGATGCACGACGAGGCCGCCGCCGCCGCGAGCCTCGTCCTCAGGGACGGGGTGATCATGCTCGGCGCGGCGATGCTGTTCGTCATGCTGTTCCGCCGCCTCGGCCTCGGCGCCGTCCTCGGTTATCTCGTCGCGGGCGCGCTCGTCGGGCCGCACGGCCTCGCCTTCGTCGCCCAGCCCGACGAGATGCTCCACGTCGCGGATTTCGGCATCGTCCTCCTCCTCTTCCTGGTCGGGCTGGAGCTCCATCCCGCCCGCCTCTGGCGCCTGCGCGCCGACATATTCGGCCTCGGCCTCCTCCAGGTAACCCTCGCCGGCCTCGCCATCGCCGGGCTCGTCTTCGTCGCCACCGGCTTCAGCGTCGCCGCCTCGCTGGCGATCGGGCTGCCGCTCGCTCTGTCGTCCACCGCGCAGGTCCTGCCGAGCCTGCGCGCCGACGGCTCGATCAACACGCCCTCGGGCGAGCGCGCCTTTTCGATCCTGCTGTTCCAGGACCTGTCGATCGTGCCGCTGATCACGATCATCGCGGCGCTGTCGCGCGCGCCCGCCGATCCGCTGGCCCCGCCCGGCTGGCAGCTCGGCCTCTACACGATCGGCGCCATCGGCGGCCTCGTCCTTGCCGGGCGCTTCCTCATCAACCCGCTCTTCCGCCTCGTCGGCCGGATCAGCGAGCGCGAATTGTTCGTCGTCGCCGGCCTGTTCATCGTCCTCGCCGCCGCGGCGGTGATGCAGGCCCTGCACCTCTCGACGGCGCTCGGCGCCTTCGTCGCGGGCGTGATGCTGGCCGACTCGCCCTATCGCCACGAGCTGGAGGCGGACATCGACCCGTTCCGGTCGATCCTCCTCGGCCTCTTCTTCGTCGCCGTCGGGATGATGCTCGATCTGGGGGCGATCGCCGCCCGCCCGGCCTTCGTCATCGGCATGGCGGTCGCGCTCGTCCTCCTCAAGGCGGCGATCCTGTTCGGCCTCGCCAAGGCGTTCGGGATGGACACGCGCCGCGCCCTCAAGCTCGGCCTTCTGCTGAGCCAGGGCGGCGAGTTCGCCTTCGTCCTGTTCGCCGCGGCCCAGGGCGCCTTGCTCATCCGGCCGGAGGCGGCGAGCCTCTTCGGCGCCATCGTCACCCTGTCGATGGCGACCACCCCGTTCCTGATGATGCTCAACGACTGGCTCGATCGCCGCAGCACCCGAAGCGACGGCGCGGGCCTCGACGGACCCGAGCTGTCGCCGACGACCAGCGCCATCGTCGTGGGCTACGGCCGCTTCGGCCAGACCGTCGCCCAGATGCTGATGGCGAAAGGGGTGTCGGTGACCCTGATCGACTCGAAGCCGAGCCAGATCGAGCTGTCCGGCGATTTCGGGATGAAGGTCTATTACGGCGACGGCACCCGGCTCGACCTCCTCCGCCTCGCCGGCGCGGGAGACGCCAAGGCGCTGCTCTTCTGCCTCGACGGCCAGATCCAGCCCCGCCGACTCCAGCCGGTCCTCGACGCCTTTCCGCAGGCGGCCGTCTTCGTCCGCGCCTTCGACCGCCGCCACCTGATGGAGCTCGCGCCGCTCGATCTCGAATGCACGATCCGCGAGGTCTTCGAATCCGCCGTCGCGATGGGGCGGGAGGCGCTCGCCTTGTTCTGCGTCGACGCCGAGGAGGCGGCCCGGGTGGAGGCGGAATATCGCGACCGCGACCGCCAGAGGCTCGACAGCCAGACCGCGGCGAACGACCTCCACGCGATGAAGGACCTCATGTTCCGGCCCGACAACCCGATCGAAAAAGCGGCCGGCGCAGGCGATTGAGGCCCCGCTCCGCGAACAGGGTCCAGAGCATTGAGGAACGAGGTTGACGCACTGCTTCCGCTCATCCTGAGGAGCCGGTGAGCTTGTCGAACCGGCGTCTCGAAGGACGGTCCTTCGATACGGGACTTCGCCAGGCTCAGTCCCTACTCAGGATGAGCGGATCAACCTAAACCCAGCGTGCTAAGGCGCCAGCTCCCCGGCCAGGAACGCCGCCACCTCCGCAAGCGCAACCGACTCGTCGACGAACGCGCCGCCGATGCCGCGGGCGAGGATGAAGGGCACGCGCCCGCCGCTCGCCTTCTTGTCCGCCGCCATGTGCCCGACCAGCCGCTCCGGCGTCCCGACCGCCAGCCGGGTCGGCAGTCCCGCCGCCGCCAGGTGCGCCTCAACCCGACGGGCGTCGCCCGGGGCGCACAGCCCCCGCGCCGCCGAGAACCGGAAGGCGAGGGTCATGCCCAGTGCGACGGCCTCGCCGTGAAGCATGGCGAAGCCGGTTTCCGCCTCGATGGCGTGGCCGAACGTGTGGCCGAGGTTGAGGAGGGCGCGCCGGCCTTTCGTCTCGCGCTCGTCCTCCCCGACGATGGCCGCCTTCATGCGCACGCACGTCTCGATCGCGTGGAGCCGCGCCTCGACGTCGTCGCCCAGCAGCGCCGCGCCGTTCGCCTCGCACCAGGCGAAGAAGGCCGGGTCGGCGATGAGCCCGTATTTGACCGCCTCCGCATAGCCGGCGCGCAGCTCGCGCGGCGGCAAGGTCTCAAGCACCAGCGGGTCGATGAACACCGCCGCCGGCTGGTGGAAGGCGCCGACCAGGTTCTTGCCGGCGCCCGCGTTGATCGCGGTCTTGCCGCCGACGGAGGAATCGACCTGGGCGAGGAGGGTGGTCGGCACCTGGACATAGCCGCAGCCGCGCTTGACGATCGCCGCGGCGAATCCGGCGAGGTCGCCCACCATGCCGCCGCCGAAGGCGACGATATGGTCGCCGCGCTCGACGCCGAGCGCGAGCATCCGTTCGACCAGCCGCTCGAGCTCGGCCCAGCTCTTGCTGGCCTCGCCGGGCGGGACGATCGCCGCCTCCACGCGGAACGGCCCGGCGAGGCGGGCGCCGTGCGCGGCCCAGACATTTTCGTCGCTGACGACGATGAGCCGCCCGCCGCGGGCGAACGGCGCGAGCGTCTCGCCCGCCTGCTCGAGCAGCCCCCGCTCGATCCGGATCGTATAGGCGCGCTCGCCCAGCTTGACGTCGACGCGGCTCACCTTTCCTGCTCCCGCTCCGCAAGGGCGGCGACGATCGCCTCCACCGCCGCCTCGTGCGGCACCCGTTCGCTCCTGACGTGGAGGTGGGCGAGCGCGTAGACCGGGTTCCTCGCCGCCGCCAGCGCCTCGAGGCGCGGCACTGGGTCTATGCCTCTGAGCAGCGGCCTGGTGTCGCGCCGGGCGACCCTTTCGGCCAGGGTCGGGACCTCGGCGTCGAGCCAGACCACGGTTGCCACCTCGAGCAGCAGCGCGCGCGTGCCTTCGTCCATGAAGGCGCCGCCGCCCGTCGCGATCACCTTGGGCGGGCCGCCGATCAGCCGCCTGATCACCCGGCGCTCGCCGTCGCGGAAGCTCGTCTCCCCGAACCGGTCGAAAATCTCGGCGATGCTGTGGTCGGCCGCCCGCTCTATCTCGTCGTCGCTGTCGACGAAGGGCAGGCCCAGGCGCCGGGCCAGCCGCCGGCCGACGGTCGACTTTCCCGCCCCCATCAGGCCGACGAGCACGATGCAGCGGTCGGGGCGGGGAAGCGTCGCGGCCATGGCGGCGGGGGCTATACAGCGGCCCGTCTCGTGGGGCAAAAGGCGCCGCATGCGTATCTCCCCGCCCCCCAGGCGCCGCAAGTCGCCGCTGCCGATCCTGCTCGCCGTCGTCGCCGTCCTGCTGATCGCCCTGCTGGTCTGGCTCGGCACCCGCAGCCGCGAGGTGCCGACCCAGCGCATCGAGCAGGATGTGACGAATGAAGCGCTGGCGCACTAGTCTTCTGCTGCTCGGCGGAGGGGCGGCGCTCGCCTTCGCCATTCCCGCCGCCGGCCAGCGCGACGCGCCGCCCGAATCCCTGCTTCCGCCGGGCTTCGGCGAGCAGCCGCAAGCGCCGCCGCCGCGGCCCGAGGAGCCGCCCGCGAACGGCGCCGATACCGCCGCCCCGCCGGTCGCGCCGGGCGCCGACCAGCCGGTCGCCGCCACCGGGCCGGCGGAAGCCGGAATCGCCGCGGTCGCCACCGCCGAGGCCCTGCCGCCGGAAACGCCGGTCGAGACTCGGCCGGCAATCGAGATTCCCGAGGCGTCCCGCCGCCCCACCGACGTCGTCGGGCCGCTGCGCCCCGGCAATTGGGGCCTGGGCTATGGCGAGTTCGGCGGCGCCAACGGCGTCTTCCTCGCCTCGCTGATGCGCCGCCTCGACGCGCCGCTCCCGTCGCGCTGGACGTCGATCCTGCTCCGCCGGGCGCTGCTCTCCGAGATACCCGCCCCCGCGCAGGTGAACGACGTGGACTGGATCGCCGAGCGGGCCTGGCTGCTCTTGCGGATGGGCGAGGCGGACGGCGCCCGGATGCTCGTCCAGGCGGTGGACGTCGATCGCTACACGCCGCGCATGTTCACCGTCGCGGTGCAGGTGGCGCTGGCGACCGCCGATCCCGCCGCCCTCTGCCCGCTGGTCGGCCCCGGCCGTTCCGTCTCGGACGAGGCCGTGTGGCCGCTCGCCGACGCGATGTGCGCCGCGCTCCAGGGCGATTCCGCCCGCGCCAGCCAGCTCATCGAGCAGGCGCGGCGCGGCAGCGGCGCCGGGGGCATCGACCTGCTGCTCGCCGAGAAGGTCATCGGCGCGGGCCTCAACACCCGCCGCGCCGTCACCGTCCAGTGGGACGGCGTCGATTCCGTCAACAGCTGGCGCTTCGGCCTCGCCGCGGCCACCGGCCTCGCCATTCCGGACACGCTGATGAACGGGGCGGGGCCGCAGGTATGGGCGTGGGAGGCGCGCGCGGCGATGATCCCCCTCGACCAGCGCCTGGCCGCCGCCGAGACCGCCGCCCGCCTCGGCGTCTTCTCCCACGATTCGCTGGTGGAGATTTACAGCCTGATCGCCGACCAGACCGATCCTTCCGACATCGAGGGGACGGTCGGCGGCCGGCTCCGCCGCGCTTACACGGCGGGCAGCGTCGAGGATCGAGTCAAGGCGATGACCGGGCTGTGGGACGACAAGGACGTCGTCGCCGGCCGCTACGCGCGGCTGATCCTCACCGCCGCCGCCGCCGCCCGAGTGCCGCCGTCGGCGGACCGCGAGAGCCAGGCCGGCGATCTCGTCGCCTCGATGGCGTCGGGCGGGCTCGACGTCGCGGCGGCCCGCTGGGCCGGGGTCGTCGGCGGCATGGGCAATGACGGCGACCGGGCCTGGTCCATCCTCGCCGTCGCCGCGCCCCGGCCGGCCGTCGACACCGCCCCCCGCCGCGTGCAGGCGTTCGTCGATCGCGCCGGCGGCCAGCGCGGGAAATTGCTGGTGGCGGCGCTGGCCGGCCTCGGCCGTCTCGACGATCCCGCCGCGCTGGGCGTCGATCCGGCGCCGCGCAGCCGGTGGAGCCACATGATCCAGGCCGCGGCGCGCACCGGGCAGCCCGGCACCGTCGCGCTCCTCGCCGCGGTCGGAATGCAGACGTCGGACTGGCGGGGAGTGCCGCCCGAGCATCTCTACCAGATCGTCGCCGCCCTGCGCCGCGTCGGCCTCGACTACGAAGCGCGGATGATCGCGGCCGAGGCGATGAGCCGGCTGTGACGGCCGCCGCCGAGGACCGGCAGACGATCCCCGCCTTCCTCGAGATGATGGCCGCGGAGGCCGGCGCGGCCCGCAACACCCTGCTCGCCTACGAGCGCGACCTGCGCGGCGCGTCGGAGCTGCTCGGCGGCCGCCTCTCCGGCGCGACGGAGGAGGCGCTGAAGACTCTCTCGGCCGCCTGGCTCCCGCTCAAGCGCGCCACCGTCGCCCGCAAGGCGGCGGCGCTGCGGCGCTTCTTCGCCTTCCTCCACGACGAGGGGATGCGCGGCGACGATCCTTCCGCGGCGCTGCCCCGTCCGGCCGGCGGTCGCCCGCTCCCCAAGGTGCTGGATCACGGCGCGGTCGACGCCCTGTTCGCCGAGATCGAGCGGCAGGGGCGCGAGACGCCCGGTCCCGGGCCGCTGCGCCTCGCCGCGCTGATCGAGCTGCTCTACGGCTCCGGGCTGCGCGCGACCGAGCTGGTTTCGCTTCCCCGCCATGCGCTGCGGGCGGACCAGCCCTTCCTCATCCTGCGCGGCAAGGGCGGCAAGGAGCGCTTGGTGCCCATCTCCGATCGCGCCCGCGCCGCCGTCGCCTCATGGTCGGCGCTGGTGCCCCGCGACAGCCTCTGGCTCTTTCCCTCCGGCAAGTCCCACCTCTCGCGCGTCCGCCTGTTCCAGCTGGTGCGCGATCTCGCCGCCGCCGCCGGGATCCCGCCCGAGCGGGTCAGCCCCCACGTGCTTCGCCACGCCTTCGCGACCCACCTGCTGGAGGGGGGCGCCGACCTGCGCGCCCTCCAGCTCCTCCTCGGCCATGCCGACATAGCGACGACCCAGATCTACACGCACGTCGACAGCCGCCGCCTGGTCGAGCTGGTCAATTCCCGCCACCCCCTCGCCGACAGCGGCCGCGTTGACGCGCTGCGCTGCCGGCCCTAACCCCCCGCGCAACCATGCCGAGCTATCTCGACTTCGAAAAAGGCCTCTCCGAGCTTGCCGTGCGGATCGAGGAGCTGCGCGACACCGCCGAGGGGTCGGACCTCAACATCGATGCCGAGATCGACAAGCTCGAGGCCAAGTCGGAGCGCATGCTGCGCGACACCTACGCCCGGCTCACGCCCTGGCAGAAGACGCAGGTCGCGCGTCACCCCGACCGGCCCCATTTCAAGGATTATGTCGAGGCGCTGACCGAGGAGTTCGTCCCCCTCGCCGGCGACCGAAATTTCGGCGAGGACGCGGCGATCCTCGGCGGCTTCGCGCGGCTCGGCGGCCGGCGGGTGATGCTGATCGGTCACGAGAAGGGCGACGATACGGCCAGCCGCCTTCGCCACAATTTCGGCATGGCCAAGCCCGAGGGCTATCGCAAGGCGGTGCGGCTGATGCAGCTCGCGGACCGCTTCGGCCTTCCGGTCGTCACGCTCGTCGACACCGCCGGCGCCTTCCCCGGCGTGCAGGCCGAGGAGCGTGGCCAGGCCGAGGCGATCGCCCGCTCGACCGAGGAATGCCTCTCGCTCAAGGTGCCGATGGTGGCCGCGGTGGTCGGCGAGGGGGGCTCCGGCGGCGCCATCGCCATCGCCGCCGCCAACCGCGTGCTGATGCTGGAGCACAGCGTCTATGCCGTCATCTCTCCGGAAGGCTGCGCCTCGATCCTCTGGCGAACGGCGGAGAAGGCCGCCGATGCCGCCGAGGCGATGCGGGTGACGGCGCAGGACCTGAAGCAGCTCGGCGTCGTCGACCGCATCGTCCCGGAGCCGGTCGGCGGCGCGCATCGCAACCCGGCCGAGGCCATCGCCACCCTTCGCGTCGCGCTGGAGGAGGAGCTCGATGCGCTGTCGGGCGAGAGCGGGGAGGCCCTCAGGGCCGCTCGGCGGGCAAAATATCTGTCGATAGGCTGACCGGCTGGGTCCGATCCACGATCCGGAACAGGACGCTGCGCCCGTTGGTCCAGACCGGCGCCATTCCCGCCGTCAGCCTCTTGTCCCAGGCCGGCGGATTGACCAGCCACAGATAATCGAAGGCGCCGCGCGGGAACTGGCGTAGCGACATGTCGAGCGTCGGCCAGCGATTGACCGGGCAGTCGTGGAGGCGGACGATCTGCGAAGGGTCCCGCCCGAACCGCCCCGCCGGCGCATAGGCCACCCGGTTCAGCTGGGCGCCCGCCACCGACCATTGGTCGTTCGAGAAGGCCTCCCGCCTTACCGCGGCGAGGCCGGGCAGGTGGTCCAGCCGCGCCATCGTCCATTCGCCCCGGCAGGGCGTGCCGACGAACGAGACGAGCCTCGCGCCGCGCGGGACGTGGTCGAGCGCGACGAGCTCGCTGCGCCAGGAACGGTCGTAGAGCGCGAAGCTCGCCGTCTCCGCCGCCGTCCTGAGGCCGATGAAGGCGAGTCCCGCCAGCGCCAGCCAGCGCGCCGCCTGCGCCGGCGGCTTCAGCGCCAGGAGCGCGACGGCGAGCGCGAAGGGCATGATCCGCATGTCGGCGTAGGAGGAGCCGAAGATCTTCTGCGGCAGCAGCAGATAGAGGAGGAGGAGGAAGGCCGCCGCGCCGGCGAGCGCCGGCGCCTTCGCGAAGCGGCGGCTCGTCCATCCCCAGGCGACGAGCGCCAGGACGGCGAGGATGGCCGGAATGTCCACCCACGCCCAGCGATCGCGCAGCGCGTAGAGGATGTAGTTGACCTTCGGCACGACCGCGAGCCAGCCCCGCGTTTCCCCCGCCACGTCTCCCGAGCGCCACACCAGCATCAGCAGCACCGGCACGGCGAGCGGCAGGCAGGCGAGCGCCGCTTTGGCCGGCGCCTCGGCGCCCCGCGCCCCGCCCTCATGGGCCCGCCGCCACTCGGCCGCGAAGGCGAGGACGCCGAGCGTCCCCCAGCCGAAGGTGTGGGCGAGCCAGACGAGGACGGAGAGCGGAACGAACAGCGCCGCCCGAAGCCGGGTGCGGGCGAGGCGCCCCAGCCTCAGCCACAGGGCGAAGGCCAGGAAGCAGGCGCCCATGGACAGGGTGAAGTTGAGGAAGCCGAAGACGAAGGGGTAGCTGTAGGCGAGCGGCACCGCGAACAGCGCCGTGGCCGGCGCCCGACCGTGCACCTCGCGCGCCGTCCACAGGAAACCCGCCGCGATCATCGGCGGGATGGCGAGGACGATCAGCTTCACCGCCCGCTCCAGCCCGACCAGCTTCTCGAGGGGGACGACCAGCAGGTTGACGCCGAGATTGCCGATCGGCGCCCAGTGGAGGCTGTAATATTGCTGCAGCCAGAGCGAGCGGCCGCGGTCGATCTCGACCTTGTAGGCGACCATGTGGCCGGGCAGGTCGAGCAGCGGCGGGAGCGCCGGCCAGACGAGCGGCGCCGCGCACAGGAGGGCGATGGCGGCCATGCCCCACCATGTCTGCCACCAGGCGAGGGGGGAGGGCGCGGCGCTCATCGGCGCTCCTGACTAGCTCCCTGTGCCGCGAACGCAACAACCCGCGGGTGCCGAGCCCGTTAACCCTCTTCGCTCATCCTTCGCCAAGCTGGGGGTGGGAGCCTCGCTGGCTCGGGCGCCCGCCCCGGGCGCCCCTGTGAAGTGGGGTGGACGATGGACAAGCTCATGTTGAAAGGCGCGCTCGGCCTTGCGGCCGCGGCGCTGGTCGCGGCCCAGCCGGCCGAGGCGGCGATGGGATGCTGGAACGGCGAGAGCGCCGCAGCGGCGAAGGTGCGCGACCTGCAGTCGCGGCTGATGGTGGCGACCTTGCGGTGCCGCGCCATCGGCGTCGACCTCCTGACCGACTACAACCAGTTCGTGCGCGACAACCGCTCGACTCTGCAGGCGGCGAACGGCGTGATCAAGGCGCAGTTCGCGAGCGGCTACGGGCCGGCGGGCGAGACCGCCTATGACAGCTTCACCACCGCGCTCGCCAACGCCTATGGCGGCGACGCGACCTCCGGCGAGATTTGCGAGACGACCGCCGGCGCCGCCCGTGAAGCCGCCGCGGCGGCGGGCGACGTGGGCAAGCTCCTCGCCATCGCCGAGCGCTTCGGGCCTTCGCCCGATCTGCCCGGCGGCGAGTGCCCGATCACCTTCTCCCAAAGGTAAGCGACCAATCCTCCCCGTCCGCGAAGCGGATGGGGAGGGGGACCATGCGAAGCATGGTGGAGGGGCCTTGCACCGCGCCCAGCCCCTCCACCGGACTTCGGCGACGGGGGGGACTGCCCCTCTCATCTCACATATAAAGATATCTTTATATTTGCATCCGAGGGCGCGCTCGCCTACAGGGTCGGGGCGCGACCGCCCCGGCGGTCTTTCTCTTTTACCGACAGGAGACCGTCCGTGGCGACCCAGCCCCAGACCCAGTTCGACGACTTCGTGATCCGCGACATGAGCCTGGCCGAATTCGGCCGCAAGGAGATCGAGATCGCCGAGACCGAAATGCCGGGCCTCATGGCGCTGCGCCGCGAGTTCGGCGACGCCCAGCCCCTGAAGGGCGCTCGGATCACCGGCTCGCTCCACATGACGATCCAGACCGCGGTGCTCATCGAGACTCTGACGGCGCTCGGCGCGCAGGTCCGCTGGGCCTCGTGCAACATCTTCTCGACCCAGGACCATGCCGCCGCCGCGATCGCCGCCACCGGCGTTCCCGTCTTCGCCGTCAAGGGCGAGACGCTCCAGGAATATTGGGATTATGTCGAGCGCATCTTCGACTGGGGGAATGGCGAGACCTGCAACATGATCCTCGACGACGGCGGCGACGCGACCATGTTCGCGCTCTGGGGCGCCCGCATCGAGGCGGGGGAGGAATTCCCCGCGCCGGAGAACGAGGAGGAAGAGGTCTTCCAGGCCACCGTCCGCCGGGTCGTCGCCAAGTCGCCGGGCTTCCTCACCAGGACGGTCGAGGCGATCAAGGGCGTCTCCGAGGAGACCACCACCGGGGTCCACCGCCTCTACGAGCTGTCGAAGCAGGGCAAGCTTCCCTTCCCGGCGATCAACGTCAACGACAGCGTCACCAAGTCGAAGTTCGACAATCTCTACGGCTGCAAGGAATCGCTGGTCGACGCGATCCGCCGCGCCACCGACGTGATGCTGGCCGGCAAGGTCGCCTGCGTCGCCGGCTTCGGCGACGTCGGCAAGGGCTCGGCCGCCTCGCTCCGCAACGGCGGCGCCCGGGTCCTCGTCACCGAGATCGACCCCATCTGCGCGCTTCAGGCCGCGATGGAGGGCTATGAGGTCGTGACGATGGAGGAGGCCGCCACCCGCGCCGACATCTTCGTCACCGCCACCGGCAATGCCGACGTCATCACCGTCGACCACATGCGCGCTATGAAGAACATGGCGATCGTGTGCAACATCGGCCATTTCGACAGCGAGATCCAGATCGGCGCGCTTCAGAACATGAAGTGGACGGAAATCAAGCCGCAGGTCGACGAGGTCGAGTTCCCCGACGGCAAGAAGATCATCGTCCTCGCCAGGGGCCGCCTCGTCAATCTCGGCTGCGCCACCGGCCATCCCAGCTTCGTCATGTCGGCGAGCTTCACCAACCAGACGCTCGCCCAGATCGAGCTGTGGACGAAGAGCGAGCAGTACGGGAACGACGTCTACGTGCTTCCCAAGCATCTCGACGAGAAGGTCGCCGCGCTCCACCTCGAGAAGCTCGGCGTCAAGTTGACCAGGCTCAGCGAGAAGCAGGCCGGCTATATCGGCGTGCCGGTCGAAGGCCCCTTCAAGCCCGACCATTACCGCTACTGAGAAACGATCCCCCCTCCCTGCACGCAGGGAGGGGGGCTTCCGCGCGATTCCCGTGATGACCTCGTCCGCTTTCCCTCCTAAGGCTCGCCGGAAAAGCACAGGGAGGTAATGCATGAAATATCGGGTGTCGGGTGTCCTTGCCGCTTTGTTCGCCATGGGCCAGGCCGGGGCCCAGGTGCCGGTGAGGCAGTCGCCGCCGCCCGACAAGCCGGTCCAGGAGACTCAGGCGCCCGAGAACCAGGTGCAGAATCCCGAGCAGCGGGTCACCGGCCCGCTGCCTCCCGCCGCCGCCCGCTCGCCCGCGGCGCAGCCGGAGCGCAAGCCCGACAAGTGGAACGTCAGCGCCCCGGCCGGGATGGCGACGCGGGAGATCCGGATCGACACCGACGAGGGCAGCTGGATGAACGTCGACGTCTCGCCGGACGGACGGACGATCGCCTTCGACCTGCTCGGCGACATCTACGTCATGCCCGCCGCCGGCGGCACGCCGCGCCGCATCGCCGAGGGCCTCGCCTACGAGCAGCAGCCGCGCTTCTCGCCCGACGGCCGGCGCATCGCCTTCGTCTCCGACCGCGGCGGCGGCGACAATATCTGGATCATGAACGCCGACGGCTCCGACAAGCGCCAGCTCACCAAGGAGGAGTTCCGGCTCCTCAACCAGCCGAGCTGGAGCCCGGACGGACGCTTCATCATCGCCAAGAAGCATTTCACCACGGGCCGCTCGCTCGGCACGGGCGAGGTGTGGCTCTACCACGTCTCGGGCGGCGGCGGCGTGCCGCTGGTCAAGCGCCCCAACGAGCAGCACCAGAAGGAGCTGGGCGAGCCGATCTACGCGCCCGACGGGCGAAGCCTCTATTACACCCGCAACATCACCCCGGGCCCGATCTTCCAATATGCCCAGAACTCGAACGGCGACCTGTTCAACATCGAGCGCTACGACATGGACAGCGGCGAGGTGACCACCGCCGTCTCCGGCGTCGGTGGCTCGGTCCGCCCGACGCCCTCCCCGGACGGGAAGAAGATCGCCTTCGTCCGCCGCGAGCGCGCCCGCTCCAAGCTCTACGTCAAGGATCTCGCCTCGGGCGAGGAGCGCAAGATCTACGACGCGCTCGACCAGGACGTGCAGGAGACCTGGGCGGTCACCGGCGTCTATCCCAACATGGCCTGGACGCCGGATTCGAGGAGCGTCGTCTTCTGGGCCGGCGGCAAGATCCGACGGGTGAATTCCGATGGCTCCGGCGCGGCGGAGATCCCGTTCCGAGTCGCCGACAGCCGGGTCGTGATCGATGCCCTCCACCCGCGGGTCGCGGTCGCTCCCGACCGCTTCCAGACCAGGATGCCGCGCTGGGCGAGCGTCTCCCCGGACGGCCGGCAGGTGGTGTTCGAGACGCTCGGCAAGCTGTGGATCAAGCCGATGGCCGGCGGCGCCGCGCGGCGGCTGGTCAAGGGCGACGAGGCGGAGTTCGAGCTGTTCCCGGCCTGGTCGCCGGACGGGCGAACCGTCGCCTTCGTGGGCTGGACAGATCGCGGCCTCGGCCGTCTGCGCAGCGTCGCCGCGGCGGGGGGCGCGGCCCGCGACCTCGTGGTCCAGCCCGGCCATTATGCCCGGCCGCATTTCTCCCCCGACGGAAGGACGATCGTCTTCGAGAAGGGGCAGGGCGGCTTCCTCACCTCGGACCGCTGGGGCGAGAATCCCGGGATCTACCGAGTCGCCGCCGCGGGCGGCACGCCGGTGCGCGTGTCGAAGGAGGGCTCGGAGCCCCAGTTCGGCCCGTCCAGCGACCGCGTCTTCATGATCGTCTCGGCCGGCGGCAAGCGCCAGCTCGTCAGCACCGACCTCAACGGCCAGGCGAAGCGGGTCCACTCGACCGGCGAGATGGTCAGCGACTATCAGGTCTCGCCCGACGGCCAGTACGTCGCCTTCCGCCAGAATTACGAAGCCTTCGTGATGCCGCTCATGCCCGGCACTCAGGATGTGTCCGCGGATGAAAAGGGCGGCCCTCTGCCCGTCACCCGGGTCAGCGAGAACGGGGCGGACTTCATCCATTGGTCCGAGGGCGGCCGCCGCCTCCACTGGAGCCTCGGCCCGGTCGTCTACACCGCCGACGTCGCGGCGATGTTCGGCGCCGCGCCCCCGGGCGACAACCCGCCCAAATTCCAGCCGCCGAAGACCGGCGTCTCGCTGTCGATGGACGTGGCCGCCGACAAGCCGACCGGGACCGTCGCCCTCACCGGCGCGAAGATCGTCACCATGGCCTCGGCGGACGGCGGCATCATCGAGGACGGGGTCGTCGTCGTGCGCGGCGACCGCATCCTCGCCGTCGGCCGCCGCGGCGAGGTCGCCATCCCGGCCGGGGCGAAGGTCGTCGACGCCGCGGGGAAGACGATCGTCCCGGGCTTCGTCGACGCCCACGCCCACGGCGCGCAGGGGGAGGACGATCTCATCCCGCAGCAGAACTGGTCGGCGATGGTCAATCTCGCCATGGGGACGACGACGATCCACGACCCCTCGGCCCGCTCGGCGGAGATCTTCGCCGCCTCGGAGCTGCAGCGGGCGGGCAGGATCCTTGCGCCGCGCACCTTCTCCACCGGCGAGATCATCTACGGCGCCAAGGCCGCGGACGTCTACGCGGAGATCGACAGCCTCGACGACGCGCTCCAGCACGTCCGCCGCCTCAAGGCGCAGGGTGCGACGAGCGTCAAGAACTACAACCAGCCGCGCCGCGAGCAGCGCCAGATGGTCGTCGCCGCCGCCCAGCGCGAGGGGATGGAGGTCGTGCCCGAGGGCGGCTCGCTCTACGGCATGGACGTGACGCTCATCCAGGACGGCAACGCGACTCTCGAGCACAACATCCCGCTGCGCGTCTTCTACAAGGACCTCGTCCAGTTCTGGACCCAGACCCGGACCAACTACACGCCGACCCTGGTCGTCACCTATGGCGGGCCGGCGGGCGATCCCTATTGGCGCCAGCACATGGACGTGTGGCGGCACCCGCTCCTGTCGCGCCACGCGCCGCCGGGCGTCCTCCAGTCGCAGAACGTGCGCCGCGAGATGGCGCCGGAGGAGGATTATGTCGACGCCGACAGCGCGCGGGAGGCGAAGAAGCTCGCCGACGGCGGGGTCCAGGTGTCGATCGGCGCCCATGGCCAGCAGCCGGGCCTCGGCGCGCATTGGGAGATGTGGAGCTTCGTGCGCGGCGGCTGGTCGCCGATCGAGGCGCTGCGCGCCGCGACGATCATGCCGGCGACGTCGCTCGGCTTCCAGCATGACGTCGGCTCGCTCGAGCCGGGCAAGCTCGCCGACCTCGTCGTCCTCGACGCCGACCCCACCGTCGACATCCGCAACACCGACAAGGTGCACCAGGTGATGCTCGGCGGCAGGCTCTACGACAGCGCGACTCTGAACGAGGTGGCGACGGGCACCCGCACCCGCCAGCCTTATTGGTGGGAAGGCATGTCCGGCACCCCCGGCGACCCCGCCCGCGCCACCGCCCACGTCACCGACAGCGACTGACCCCGCGGACCGGAGCACCAATCCGCGCAAGTCCCCTCTCCCCCCTTCCCCCTCTCCCCAGCGGGGAGAGGGCCGGGGTGAGGGGGCTCGGCGCCCGAAACCCTCCAATCGCGGCCCGAGCCGCCGATGGAGCCCGAGACCGCCGCCACCCGCATCCCATTCAAGCCGAACCCCGTTCGGGCTGAGCCCGTCGAAGCCCCATCCTTCTCCCGCCGCAAGGGAAGGAAGGGGCTTCGACAAGCTCAGCCCGAACGGAATCCACCAGATCCGGCCTGCACCGTCTTCCAGGACGACCCACCTCCCCCTCTCCCCAGGGGGGAGAGGGCCGGGGTGAGGGGGCTCGGCGCCCGAAACCCTCCAATCGCGGCCCAAGCCGCCGATAGAGCCCGAGACCGCCGCCACCCGCATCCCATTCAAGCCGAACCCCGTTCGGGCTGAGCCCGTCGAAGCCCCATCCTTCTCCCACCCAAAGGGAGGAGAGGGCTTCGACAAGCTCAGCCCGAACGGAGAGGCGTCCTTTGGCAGCCCGCCGATGTGAAAGGCCGCCATGACTGAACAATCCGGGGCGTTTCCTGTATACTGACGGGCGGACGCCGCGGCCTCTCAAGGCGCAGTCGCAACAGGGCTCGTCATGGAACGATCGTTCGAACCGGTAATCTCGCGCGACCTGGGAACAGGCGAGATGCGCTTCACGGCCACGCCCGAGCTCGTCAGGCGCGAGACGGGCATCGAGCAGCCGACGATCGCCGACATCCGGCGCTGGCTCGAACGGAATGCGGGGGCAGCCGCGCATGCCGCTTTCATATGGCATCTTGGACATCAGGCGCATCCGGTCGGGCCCGACGGGACCCGGGAGTGGGATGGAATAGTCCGGCTGGGGCCGGAGGACTTCCCCGCGGCGTGACGATGAATCCGTCCTTGGCGCGGGTGCTGAACGGGGCCATCCTCTCTCATGGCCCCCGATGTTGACGACCCGGCATGGACGGGCGGCGCCCTCGGCGAGGGATGACTTGCCGGGCGGTCCGGCTATTCTCGGCCGGCCCGGCCGACAGGAGGCGCCCATGGCCCGATACGCATGTCTTCTCGCCTTGGCGCTGGCCCTCGGCGGCCTCGGCGCGGCTCCGGCGCGGGCGGGCGGCGGCCGAGTCATCGCATCGGCCCGGGAGCTGAAGCCCGGCGAGGGCGCGGTCCGCCTCTCGGTGCAGGCGCAGACGCAGCAATGGGCGACCCTGCACGTCTGGTTCGTGCGCGACGGAGGCGATCCGTCCCGTCCGGACGACCTGTGGAGGATCGATCGCAAGACCGGCGTGCCGATCGCCGGCTCGAACCAGATCGATCCCAACCCGAAGGTCTATGCGCTTCCGCCCGGCCGCTACCGGCTGCTCGGCTATGCGGTGAAATGCGATTCGCCGCCGCCGGAGGGGACGATCGGCTGCTCGGTGAGCCAGAACTACACCCATTACGAGGCCCCCGCCCGGCGCTACGGGTCCGAGGGCCCAGTCATCGAGGTGGCTGCGGGGCGGGTGACCGACGCCGGCGAGTTCATCGTCGAGGCGGCCCCCGGCTCTCCGATCACCGAGAAGGCGGGGAGCGATTTCGCGGACCACAATCCCGGCGCCTTCGACATGCGGCTGCGCCCCTCGACGGTGCCGCTGCCGGCGGCGTTCGCCGGTCTCCCGGCAGGCCCTCAAGTCGCGGTGCCGCCGGGGTTCGCCTCCAACGTCAAATGCCTTCGCCGCCCCAAGGGCGCAACGCTCTACGTGCCGTTCGACTGCTGAGCGGCGGCCGGTCCGTGGGGACCGGCCAGAGCCGAGGGATCAGGCGGCCCTGTCGCGCTGGCGCGGATGGCCGGTGGCGACTCCGCCGGAGAGGCGCGCCACGTGCGGATATTTCTCCGCCATCTCGGGCGTGTAGCCGAGGTTGAACACGGTCGGGCTCTTGGTCGGGCGCTGCGGCCGGTCGTAATAGGTGCCGAACAGGCGGTCCCAGACGAAGCTGGTGATGCCGTAATTGCCGTTCTCGTCGTGGAAATGGTGCGCCATGTGCTGGCGCTTCATCTCCGCAAGCCACTTGTTCTTGGGCTTGTAGGCGAGGTGCTGGATGCAGTGGCAGAATTCGTAGAAGCAGGTGGTGAGGAGGCCGGTGGCGAAGGCCGCCATGGCCGCGCCGAACGCCGCATGGGGATGCGCCGGCCCGGCCCAGAAGCTGCCGATCGCCCAGCCCACCGGCAGCGTCGCCGCGCCGATCGTCGGAAGCGTCGTGTGGAGGGCGCCGAACAGAACCTCGAGGTGGTTCGGGTCCTGGTGGTGGTCGTAATGGATGCGCTTCCAGGTCGACGCCATCAGCGGCACCTTGAACATCCAGCGGCTGTGCAGAACCCAGCGGTGGAGCACGTACCAGACGAGCGGGTAGATGAAGGTCGCGACGAACACGGCGAGGAGGGTCGGCGCGAGCGGCGCCGGGCGCGCCGCGTAGAAGGCGATCGCGGCCAGAGCGCAGGCGATGTAGGCGAGGATCGCCGGATATTGGAAATAGGCGACGACCAGCTCCCTCAGCGTCATCCTGTCGAGATGATGCTCGCGGCGCCAGAAGCTCGGGCGGAGGCTGTGGGCGATCTTCACGTGCGATTTTCCTCGGTTTTCTCAACCGCTTGACGGAGCGGAGGCGCGGGCCTTCGAATATGGGGCCCCGCCATGGATGCGCAATATGGCCCTTTTTGGGCCGTCAGGCCAGCCTCGGGCGCCGACCCTCACCGGGTCGCGGCGGCGAGGCGCTCCGCCGAGACGCGATAAGCCGCCTCGGCGAGATAGGAACGCAGCACCGACGGCCGCATCGGCACCTCCAGGCCCGGCGGCAGACAGTCGCCGATGGCGGGGACGAGGGCGCGGACGGCGGCCGTCTCCTCAGGGCTTGCGACCGGCGTCGAGAAGAGCGCGAAGCTCGAGCCGGGCTCGGCCCGCACCACGCACTCGGCCAGCTTCAGGAAGGCGCGCCAGCGCGGATCGGCTCCGAACTGCCCGGCGGGAGGCGGCGGCCCGTCGGGGAAGGTCCGCGCGACGTGCCGACCGCGCGGGGCGCCGACGGCGGAGAAGTCCCGCAGCAGCAGCGCCTCGATGATCGCTCCGCGAGTCGCGTTGGAATGAAGCTTCGGGGCGAGGGCGGACTGGTCGTCGAAGCAGACCGCCTTCTTGTCGGCAGCGATGAAGGCACGCAGATAATCCCTTGAATCGGCAGGGGCGAGGAGGAGCTTCTCGGCGAGCGCGCCCTCGCGCTTCACCAGGCAGCGGCCATGCTCGTACCAGCGGCGGAGGGCCAGCGGATCGCTGTCGTCGGCGGCAGGGCGCGGGGGAGCCGGCGGGGTCGGCGGCGCCGCCGCGGCGAGAAGGATGAGGCCGAGGGCCCCGGCCAGGGCCGCCCGCCGCCGCGCGGCTGTCGTCATGCTCATCCCTCCCACTGCCGACGAGCCCGGTGGTAGCCCGGCATCATATCAGCCTCAAGACCCGGGAGAGGCCGCCGAGGGCCTGGCGGTCGGACCGGGTGAGGCCCAGGCGGAGCGCCGCCCAGCTCGCCGCCGCCCAGAGGAGGAGCTCGGCGGCGAAGCGGGCGGGGCCGCGGAGAAGCTGGGCGGCGCACCACATCAGGCCGACTCCGGCGAGGGCGACGGCGAGGCCGAGGAAGAGCTTGCGGTCGAACGGGGTCAGGCCGTCGGAGACCTGAAGCTCGATCGTCGCGGCATAGGCGATGACCAAAGTGGCGGCGCCGACCGAGACCGCCATTCCGGCCGGGCCCCAGCGCGGCACGAGGAGGAAGGCGAGGAGGAGCCAGGTCGCAACGCCGGCGAGGCTGTTGACGAGCGGGAGGATGCGGTGGCCGGTCATCTCGACGATGGGGGTGGCCGGGCCGACGATCGCCTCGGCCGCGCGGGCGGCGACGAGGATGTAGAGCAGGGGGAGGGCGGCCATGGCCTCGGGCCGGTAGAGGGAGAGGAAGTCGACCCCGGCGAAGGCGAGGAGGCCGGCCAGCGGCACGACCAGGGCGGTCGAGCAGCGGCTTGCGAAATGGTAGAGCGGGGCGATCGCGGCGCGGTCGGCCCGGGCCTGGTGGGCGGCGAGGGGGGCCATCACATATTGGAAGGCCTGGCGGACGGAGAGCGGCAGGGTGGCGATCTTGCGGGCGATCTCGAACAGGCCGGCGGCGACGGCCCCCTGCCGTCCGGGGAGGAGCAGGTTGATGACGAGGGCGGGCGCGTCGACGAGCAGGCGGCGCGACACGTTGGCCGGGAGGATGGCGAGGCCGGTGAGGAGGAGGAGCCTCAGCTCGGCGCCGCCGACCCTTGCCCGGACCAGCCGCGGCAGGTCGTAATAGCGGGCGAGGAGGGGGAGGCAGAGGCCGGCGGTGAGGGTCAGCGAGGCGAGGTGGGCGAGGACGAGTCCGAGATTGCCCGCTCCCGCGACGAAGAAGCCGCAGGCGAAGAGGATCCGGGCGATCTGCTCCCAGAACAGTCGGAGGCGGATCTCGGGGCCGAAGGCGCGCCGCGCCCGGGCGGCGGAGGTGGCGACCTCGACGAAGGCCCAGAGCGGAAGGCCCCAGGCGAACAGCCCGACGGCGAGGGGGAGGGTGGCGCGGTCCTCCGGCGCGGCGGAGACGAAGTGGGAGACCCAGCCGGCGTTGAGGGTGACGGCGAGCGCGATCGCGGCGGAGGGGAGGATCGCGACGAGCAGGGCGGCCTTGACCGCGCCGTGCGCGGCCTCGTCGCTTTCGGTCGGAACGATCCGCTGCAGCGCGCTTGTCAGCGACAGGTCGACTAGGTTCTCGACCAGGTTTATGGCCCCCCAAACCACCACATAAAGCCCATAGGTGGCGAGGCCGTAGAGCCAGATGAAGAGCGGCTGCGCGACCGCCTCGATGAGCGAAGCCGCGCGGGACAGGCCGACCAGCCACGCCCCCTTCGCCACTTCGCTTCGGGTTACCGCGTCCCCGCTCACTCCTCGGTCCGGATCAGCACCGTCTCGCCGATGAGGAGGAAGAGAAGGAACGGCGCCCAGGCCGCGGCGAGCGGCGGATAGGCGCCGTAGCTGCCCATGGCGAGCGCGAAATTGTCCGCCACGAAATAGGCGAAGCCGAGCGCCATGCCGATCACCGCTCGGACGAACAGCTGTCCCGAGCGGGCGAGGCCGAAGGCGGCGACCGCGGCGAGCAGGGGCATCAGCACCACCGAGAGCGGCCCGGAGAGCTTGTGCCAATAGCCGGATTCGATCTCGGCCGTGTCCCTCCCCGCCGCCTTGAGCGCCGCCACGGCCTTGCGAAGGCTGGAAAAGTCCACCTCCTCCGCATTGACCTTGGCGAGGGTGAACTGGGCCGGATCCAGGCCCCGCCCCCAGGCGCGGGTCGCGAAGCGCTCGCTGCGGCCGGTGTCGACGTCGAAGACGGAGCCGTCCTCCAGCCGCCAGCCGTCGCCGGTGCGGACGGCGCGCCGGGCGCTGATCACCGCCTTCAGCGTCTCGCCGGCCCGGTCGTAGAGGGTGAGGTTGCGAAGCTCCGTCCTCTCGCCGGCCGCCTGCACCTCGCGGGCGAGGATGAGGTCGTCGCCGAAGCGCACCCAGACGTTGGGCCTCACGCCGCTGTCGCGGGGGACCTTGCCGTAATTGACCTCCTCCCAACCGCTCAGCGTCTCGCTCGCGCGGGTGACGAAGCGCTCGTTGAACGCGAAGCTGGCGGCGGCGATGAACAGGCTGGCGAGGATGAGCGGCGCGATGATCTGGTGGGCGGAGATGCCCGCCGCCTTCATGCTGACGATCTCGCTGTTCTGGTTGAGCGCGGCCAGCGTGATCAGCGTCCCGAGCAGCACCGCGAAGGGCAGGAAGCGCGAGACGAGCTGCGGCAGGCGCAGCGACACGTAGCGCCACAGCTCGGAGTCGCCATTGCCCGGAAAGGCCAGGATCTTTCCCGATTCGCCGAGAAGGTCGAGGGTCTGGAGGATGACGACGAGCGCGGCCAGCACGGCGAGGCAGCGCAGCACGAAGATGCGCGCCATGTAGAGGGCGATGCGCCGGGAGGGGAAGAACTGGACGTTGATCATGGCGCGGCCGTCGCGACCTGGCGCCGCTGGCCGAGCCGGAGCAGCCGGCGAAGCGCCTTGGCGACCTTCGAGAAAGCCCGCTCTAGCGCGCCGATCGGCTGCCCGCCGGGCTTGTAGGCGAGCGTCCAGTACATCCAGACGATGAGGGCGGCGAAGAGGATGAACGGGGTCCACAGGGCTATCACCGGGTCGATCCGCCCCAGTTCGCCCATCCGCTCGGCATATTGGTTCACCTTGTGGTAGGTCACCACCATCACGATCGACAGGAAGATGCCGAGGCCCGAAGTGCTCCGCTTCGGCGGGACCGCAAGGGCCACCGCCAGCACCGGCATGAGCAGCATCATCACGATCTCGACCAGTCGGAAGTGGAAATTGGCCCGCGCCGCCGCCTGCGTCTGGCGGTCGACCCGCCGTGCCTCGCCCAGCTTGAGCAGCTCGGGCAGGGTCAGCTCCTCGCTCTTGAAGCTGCCGCCGCGGCTGCGGAAGGCTTCGATCGCCGGCAGGTTCACCGGCAGATCCTGGATCTTGAAGGCGAGCACCCGCGGCGCCTTGTAGGTCGGCGCATTGTGGACCAGCCGGCCGTTCGCGAGCCGCAGCAGGAGCGTGCCCGGATCGTCGGTGGCGAGGAAGGTGCCGTGGTCGGCGGTGGCGATCACCGTCTTGCCGTCACGGGTCTCGGCGCGCACGAACACGCCGTGGAGCAGGCGCCCCTGCCGCTCGCTGCGCTCGACCCTCAAGGTCATCCGCTTGCCCAGATTGGTGAACTCGCCGACCTTGATCGACGCGCCGAGCGCGCCCGAGCGGAGGTCGAAGCGGAGGTGCTCGTAATTGTAGCGGGAGCGGGGCTGCAGATAGCCGACGATGGCGAGGTTCAGGCCGAGCAAAAGGATCGCATAGAGGAAGGGCACGCGCAGCAGCCGGGTGTAGCTGAGCCCGACGCCGCGCAGGGTGTCGAGCTCCGAGGACAGGGCCAGCCGGCGGAAGGCCAGCAGCGTTCCGAGCAGAAGGCCGATCGGAATGCCGAGCCCGAGATATTCCGGAATGAGGTTGGCGAGCATCTTCCAGACGACGCCGACCGGCCCGCCATAGCCGATGACGATGTTGAAAAGCTTCAGCATCTTCTCGAGGATCAGCAGCATCGCCGCCAGGGTAAGCGTCGCCACCAGCGGCACGAAGACCAGCCGCGCGATGTAGCGGTCGGTGCGGGTCAGCAGCATGAGGCGAGCGCCCGCGGCCGCGCGCGGAGGGGAGAGGTCGCTTTCCGTGCGGCGGGACAGGATCGGAAGCTGGACATCGGCAGCGGCCGATATAGAGGCCGGCGCGGGAGCGGCATAGGGGGCGCGCCAGCCCTTCTCGATCGCGCCGCCTGCGCGGGCTCAGCGTGCCGGAAACCAGTTCTTCGATTCAGGCGCCGCTGGAAGCGACGAGCCGGTCAGCTTGGCGACGACCTCGACGAAGCTTCCCTCCACTGCAACCCGCGTGTCGCCGAAGAAGATATCGGTGAAGGCGCCCGGCGCGGCGCGCACGTGGGTGACCAGCTCGGGATTGATCGCGACGCTCCCCGATTCACCGCCTTTCTTGAGGATGACCAGCTTCAACCTGCGCTCCTTTCCGGTCTCACTAGCCGACCAAGGTTAAGCAGCGGTTGAAGCCGGTCAGCCTTTCAGGATCAGCACACGGTCGCCCACCCGGGTGGCGCGGAAGAGAAGGGCGGCGAACTCGCGCGGGAGCCCGACGCAGCCGTGGGTGGCGATGTCGTCGGCCATCTCGGAGCCGTGAAGCGCAACCCCGTCCGCGGTCAGCCTCAGCATGTGCGGCATCGGCGCGTTGTTGTAGGTGCGCGAGCGGTGATCCGCGTCCTTCTCGAGGATCTTGAAGGCGCCGAGCGGCGTCGGCTTGTCGTCGGAGCCCCAGACGATGCTGGACCGGCCGATCTCGTGCCCCGCCCTGTAGACGGAGAGGACGCGGCCGCGCAGATTCACGACGATCACCGTTTCTCCGACCGGCGCTCCCTCATCGTTCCAGGCGAACTCTCCCGGCTGCAGCCAGCGCGGGACGGAGAGCTCGGCGCGCACCGGGAAATCGACCAGGGTCGTGCCAGCCCGTACCGGCTGGGGCCGGGTGGGCCGCGAAGGCGCCGACGGGACCGGGCGAACGGTGATCGTGGGGCCGGCGGACGGACGGGTGCCGGCGAGCGCCTCCGGGTGGCGGACCGGAGCGGCCTGGAGAAGCGCGGCGCCCAAGGCCGCCGTGAGCAGCATGGCGGGCGGTATCCAGATGCGGCGGTTGCGGCGGGTGCTCAAGGCTGTCTCCTTCGATCCCCTTCGCCCGAGGCCGCTTTCGCTCCCTCCTCGCCGCCGTGGCAAGGGCCGGAATCGGGCTGTCCCGCGAAGGGACGGGCAGGGTCGCGAGCGTTGCGCCAGCCCGGAGCAGCCGCCTCAGGGCATCGGTGTGCAGAGCTCGATGAGATGGCCGTCCGGATCGCGCAGATAGGAGACGGTCTGCCCCCAGGGCTTCGTCGCGGGTTCCTTGAGGGCGACCGCGCCGGCGTCGACGGCGCGCGCGAAGGCTGCGGGAACGTCGTCGGCGATGAGCCCGACCTCGACCGCCTGGGGCGGCTCGCCCGGTTGCGCGCGAGAGAAGGGACGGCCGAGGCTCTCCTCCGCGAGGGCGTGGTTGACGAAAGCGAGGCGTGTGCCGCCCGTCTCGAGCTCGCCATAGGCCTTGCCGGCCTCATCGTGGAAGAAGCGGCGCTCGAGGCCGAAGGCGCGCTCGTAGAAGGCGAGGGCGGCGGCGACATCCTCCACGTAGAGGATGACGTAGCCGAGATTCACACGCGGCGGAGCCATAGTCTTCTCCCTTGGCGCGACGCTAGCGGGCCGCGCCGGATTGCGCAACGTTCCGCGTTTGTTTCGCGCAGTTTCCGACCCGACACGCGGTCGTCCGCGCCCTTCCAGCTTTGGACCGCTCGCGACCACAATTTGGCCGCAAGCCGCCGCCATATCCGGCAGCGAAATGGGGGCATTGTCACGAAGCCGCCTGCCCCGGGGCAGCGCGGCAGCTTCCAGGAGCAGGAGCGGATGAGTAAGTTCGCCTATTTGATAGTCGCGGCGGGATTGGCCTTCGCCACCTCCGCCACTTCGGCGCAGGCCGCCTATGGCGACGCGGCCGCGTGCAGCGCCAATTCGCGCCGGCCCGCGATGCTGGTCAACGTCAGCGGCTTCAAGGCCCGCTCGGGATCGGTGCGGGTGCAGATCTACACGAGCCAGAACTTCCTCGTGAAGGGGCAGCGGGTGACTCGGGTGGACGTGCCGGTGGTCGCCTCCACCATGCCGATCTGCGTCGCCTTGCCGGCGCCGGGGACCTATGCGGTCGCCGTGCGGCACGACGTCAACGGCAACAACAAGTCCGGAGACTGGTCCGACGGGGGCGGCTTCTCCCGCAATCCGAGCCTCTCGCTGCTCCACCTCAAGCCGAGCTTCGGGCAGGTCGCCGTGCCGGTGGGAAATGCCCCGCGGGCGGTGTCGGTGGTGCTCAACTACCGCAGCGGCCTGTCGATCGGTCCGGCGGCGCGTAGCTGAGGATGTCGAGGGTCGCGCTCCTTTCCAATCCGCGCTCGAGCGGCAACAAATCGCTCCTGCCGGACGTCAGGGCGTTCTGCGCGGCCCATGAGGACATCTTCCACTACGAGGTGGAGCATGTCGATCAGATCGGCCTAGCGCTCCAGCGCATCGCGCGGGTGAAGCCGCGGGTGCTGGTGATCAACGGCGGCGACGGCACCGTCCAGGCGGCGCTCACCGAAATTCACAACGGACGCTATTTCGGCGACGTCCCGCCGCCGGTCGCGGTGCTTCCCAACGGCAAGACCAACCTCATCGCGCACGATCTCGGCGCCGAGGGCGATCCGATGGAGACGCTGCGGCGGGTTCTCGACATCGCCCGCTCCGATCTCGATCGCCATATCGTCGAGCGTGAGCTGATCGAGCTTTCCGGCGGCACGTCGGGCGGGCGGCCGGTGCTCGGCATGTTCCTCGGCGGCGCCGGCCTGGCCGACACCATGCTCTATTGCCGGCACCACCTCTACCCGCTCGGCCTGCCGAACGGCCTCGCCCATTTCCTGGCGTTGGTCCTCGGGCTGCTCGGCGTCCTCGTCGGCAGTCGCGGCCGGTTCCTTCCGCCGCGTACCGGGCTCCTTAAGATTTCCGTCAGGAAGCAGGGCGAGATGCAGGGCCAGTTCGCCTTCCTGATGGTGACGACGCTGCAGCGGCTGCTGTTCGGCGGCAGCATGCCGGGCGCCGAGAAGAAGACGGGATCGATGCAGCTGCTGCTGATCGAGCGCAGCCCGAGGGCCTTGCTCTCGGCCCTGTTCGCGGCGATCCGCGGCCGGCTCGGGCGGCACCGCCTCCGCGGCGTCCACCTGCAGCGCGGCGACGAGATACGCATCGAGGGGGATCAGTCGGGCGTGATCTTCGACGGCGAGATTTTCGAGGCCCGGGCGGACCAGCCGCTGGTGCTGACGCCGACCCCGCCCATCTCCTTCCTGAGACTCGCCGCCTGACCTTCGCGCCGCGTTGCGCTAGAGCCGGATCATGAGCGCCGCCGACACGGACCTTCGCCGCCTCGTCGCTGCCGAGCTCGCCGAGCCGGTGGACCCGCGAGTCGGCGAGATGGCGGCGGCGCTGGCGGCGATCCATGCCGGCGCGGCGCGGGCCGTGCTGTTCTACGGCTCCTGCCTGCGCGAGCGGCAGCTCGAGGGGCTGATGCTCGATTTCTACCTCATCGTCTCCGATTATCGTAGGGCTTACCGGCGCGGGTGGCTCGCCACGGCCAACCGCCTCATCCCGCCGAACGTCTTTCCGTTCGAGCATCGCGGACTGACGGCAAAATATGCGGTGCTGAGCGAGGAGGATTTCGCCCGCGAGTGCCGCCCGCAGGCCCGAAGCGTCTCGGTCTGGGCGCGCTTCTCGCAGCCTTCCCGCCTTGTCTGGGCCGCGGACCCGGCGGCGGCGGACGCGGCGGTGGATATCATCGCCGAGGCCGCGCCGACGCTGTTCGCCCTCACCCGTCCGATGATGTTCGGCGACATGCGGTACGATCCCCTGGCGATATTCCGCGCGGGCTATGCGCTGACTTATGCGGCCGAGCTGAGGGCGGAACGGCGGCAGCGCGCGGGGTCGATCGTCGATGCCGATCCGGAGCGGTACCGCCGGATCGGCCGCGCCGCGCTCGCCCGAGCGGAGGGCGGAGGCGCGGAGCTCGGGCGGCGCGCGGCGGCGCGTGCCTGGCGGGCGCGCCAGCGAAAGGGCAAGGCGCTCACCTTGCTGAGGCTGCTCAAGGCGAGCGCCACCTTCGCGAACGGGATCGACTACCTTGCCTGGAAGATCAACCGGCACGCCGGGACCAGGATCGAGGTCAGGCCGTGGCAGCGGCGCTGGCCGCTCGTCGCCGGCCTTATCCTGCTGCCGCGGCTCTTGAAGCGGGGGGCCATTCGCTAGCCCGGCGCCCGATCGCCGTCCGCACGGCGTCGGACAGCGCCGAGACGGTGAACGGCTTGCGCAAGATGTCGTAACCGGCGAGATCCTCCGCTTCCCCGGCCTCGCCGACATAGCCGGTGACGAACAGCACCGCGAGCGAGGGGTAGAGGGTGCTGGCGCGGCGGACGAGCTCGGTTCCCGTCATCTCCGGCATCATCACGTCGGTGATGAGGAGCTCGATCTGCGTCTCCCGGGCGAGGAGGTCGAGCGCGTCGCGGCCGTTCGAGCAGGCGATCGGCCGGTAGCCGAGCTCCTCCAGCGCGCCGACCGTCGCGCGGCTGACCCGCGGATCGTCCTCGACGACGAGGACGACGGCGGCGCCCGCCGAGGGCGGCTGGGCCGCGTCCACCCCGAAGGACGGGAGTATCTCCGCGGCCGCCGCCGCCGGCACCGCCTCGTCGTCGCGGGGAAGGTAGAGGGAAACCGTCGTTCCCTCGCCGACGGCCGAGGCGATCGCCACGTCGCCGCCCGACTGGCGGGCGAAGCCGAATATCTGGCTGAGGCCGAGGCCCGTGCCCTTGCCGACCGGCTTGGTCGTGAAAAACGGCTCGAAGACATGTTCGAGGATCTCGGGCGGCATGCCGCTGCCGGTGTCGGCGACGGCCAGGCGGACATAGTCTCCGGCGGGAAGCTCGCCGACCTCCCCCGCCTTCAACGTGCAATTGGCGACGGTGATCTGAATCTCGCCTTCGCCCTCCATCGCGTCGCGCGCGTTGACCGCGAGGTTGAGGATCGCGTTTTCGAGCTGGTTCGTGTCGACCCGGACCGGCCAGGTGTCGGAGGGGAAGCGGGTGCGCACGGCGATACGCTCGCCGATCGACCGGTCGACCAGGTCGAGCATGCCCTCGACCAGCTCGGCGGGCGCGACCGAGGTGGGCAGCAGCGGCTCCGCCCGCGCGAAGGCGAGGAGGCGCCGGGTAAGGGCGGCGGCGCGGGTGGCGCCTTCCATGGCGTTTTCGAGGTGGAGCTCGACCTCGCGGCGGTCGCCGGTGAGCTTGCGCCGCGCCAGGTCGAGCCCTCCCACGACGACGGCGAGCATGTTGTTGAAGTCGTGGGCGATCCCGCCGGTCAGCTGGCCTACCGCCTCCATCTTCTGGACCTGGCGCAGCTGCGCCTCGGCCGCCTCGCGCTCGGCGGCTTCGGCCTTCAGCCGCTCGTTCGCGGCGAGCAGCTCCTGGGTGCGCTGCTGCACCGCTTGCTCCAGCCGCTGGGCCCGCGTCGCCTCGCTGTCCGCCTCGCGCAGCGCGTCGATACGCTCCCGCATGGCGCGGAAGGCGAGGAGGCCCAGGATCACGGCGCCGAGCCCGATCAGCACGGCGAGCCAGCCGAACCACTCGGTGAGCTGGTCGGCGCGATCGGAGGAGGCGCGCGTGTCGGCCATGCGCTCGCGCAGGTCGTCGCGCTCGGCGTCGGCGATCTCGGCGAGGCGGGCGCGGAGCTCGGGTCCGAGCGGCGACTGGCCGGCCTGGTAGAAGAGCGGGATGCCGCCCGTCTCCTTGTGGCGGGCGGCGGCGGCGGCCGCGGCGGCGAGCTCGCGGTCGCGCCGTTCGTAGAGCGATCTCAGCTGCTCCACGCGTCCGAGCTGCTCGCGCGTGTCGCCGACCAGCCGGCGCAGCTGCGCCATCTGCTGCCCGGCCAGCACCCATTCGTTATAATAGGCCGTGCCGGTCTTCGGCTGCTCGTCCATGACGTAGCGGCCGAGCGTCGCCTCCGCCCTGGCCAGCGTCCCATCGACCGTGCGGGTGAGCAGCATCACGTCGTAGCTGTGGCGTTCCTGCGCGAGCGCGCGGTCGCGGGCGGCGTTGGACGAGGCCACCATGATCATCAGCCCGGCGAGCAGGCCGGTCGCTAGAAGGGCGCCGACGCTTGCCGCGACGCCGCGCCACCTGCCCGAGCCCCGCGCCGGCGCGGCGCCTATATCCTCCACCGCCATGCCGCGGATTCTAGACGAAGGGGGCGCGGCTGGGAAGCGGCTCGCCGCGGCCGCCGCCCGGCTCGGCGCTCAGGCGAGGTAGCCGATCGCCTTTCCGGCGCTCTCGAACATGCCGAGGATCTCGCCGACCTGCTCGGAACTGTGGTCGGCGCAGAGGGAGCAACGGAGGAGGTACATGCCGGCCGGGGTCGCGGGCGGGCGGGCCATGTTGACGTAGACGCCGGCCTCGAGCAGCGCCTGCCACATCCGCACCGTCGTGTCCTGGTCGGGCAGCAGCACCGCGATGATCGCAGACTGCGCCTCCGGGGTGGCGAGGTCGAAGCCGAGGTCGCGCAGGCCCTTGTGAAGCCGGCGGCTATTCTCCCAGAGATGGGCGCGCTTGTTGCCGGCATACATGAGCTTGCGGATCGAGGTGGCCGCCGTGGCGACGACGCTGGGCGGCAGCGAGGCGGTGAAGACGTAGGGCCGGCAGACCAGCCGAAGGACCTCGAACTTGGGATGGTTGGAGACGACGAAGCCGCCGACCGTACCGACCGACTTCGAGAAGGTGCCGACGACGAAATCGATCTGGTCCTCGACGCCCGCTTCCTCGAACACGCCGCGGCCGTGTTGGCCGAAGAAGCCCATACCATGAGCTTCGTCGACAACCACCATCGCGCCGGCCGCCTTGGAGACCTGGACCATCTCCCTGAGCGGCGCGATGTCGCCGAGCATCGAGTAGACGCCCTCAAGCACGACCAGGCGCCCGCCCTCCGGCGGGAGCCGGCGCAGCCTCTTCTCCAAATCCTCGACGCTGTTGTGGCGGAAGCGCACGATCTGCGCCGAGCCGAGCGCGCAGCCGTCGTAGATGGAGGCATGGCTGTCGGCGTCGAGGACGATATAATCCTCCTTGCCCGCGATCGTCGACATGAGGCCGAGATTGGCCTGGTAGCCCGTCGAGAAGACCATCGCGTGCGCCGTGCCGTAAAATTCCTTCAGCGCCTCCTCGCATTCCTTGTGGCCTTGATAGGTGCCGTTGAGGACCCGGCTGCCGGTCGTGCCCGAGCCGAAGGCGTCGAGGGCGCGCTTGCCCGCCTCGATCACGTCGGGATCGAAGGTCATGCCCATGTAATTGTAGGTGCCGAGGAGGATCGTCTCCTTGCCCTTGACGATCGCCCGGGTGGGCGAGAGCACCTCCTCCATCACCAAGCCGAACGGGTCGCGCACGCCCGTCTCCAGCAGCGCCTCGCGCTCGGCGATCAGCGCATCGAACTTGGAGAAGAGATCGCGGCCGTGGGACGGGGCGACCGCCGTCTCGTCGGCCGGATCGAAAGGCGTGCGGACAGCTTCGGTCACGGCCGGATCATCCCTCGTTCCGCAGCCGCTCGACCGCGTCGACGAGCTGGCCGACCGTCTCGATCTCGGCTTGCATGTTCATCGTGATGAGGATGTCGAACTCGTCCTCGATCGCCGCGACGAAGTCCATGACCGTGAGGCTGTCCCATTCGAGGTCGCCGGCGAAGGTCGTCGAGTCCGTCAGGGCGACGCCCTTCTTGTTGAAGGGCGCGACGAGCTGCGCGACCTTGTCGAACGTCTGGTCTCTGTCGGTCATGGCGGTCCCTTAGGTCGGGGTGCCCCTCGTGCCAAGGGATTTGGGCGGCAAGGAGGCGGGGGAGGGGCCTATTTGAGCCAGCCTTGCGCCTTGTACCAGTCGGCGGTCTCGCGCAGCCCCGCCTGGGTCCGCACCGTCGGCGTCCAGAGGCTTGCGGGGGGGCGGCGCTGCGCCGTCACGACCCAGTCCGGGTGGCAGAAATAGCCGACGCGGTCGGCGGTCAGCTTGGCGCGCTTGCGCCGGAAGAGCCGGTCGAGGCCGGAGGCGAGTCGGAGCACCGGCCTGGGCATGGCGATAGTGGCGGCGCGCCTGCCGTAGAGCCGCCCGAGCGTGCGGGCGAAGTGGCGGTGGTCCCAGCCGCCCTCGCGCCCGTCGTCGGGCTCGTAGGTTTCGCCCCAGCTGTCGGGCTCGTCGAGCGTGGCGAGGATCAGCCGGCACAGATCGTCGACGTGGATCACCGAGAAATGGCCCCGCGGCGGCAGCGCGACGAGGCCGCGGCGGGCCATCTTGAACAATTCCAGGGTCTCGCGGTCGCCCGGGCCGTAGACCGCCGGGGGCCGGATCACCGTCCATTCCAGCCCGGACGCGGCGACCAGCCGCTCCGATTTGGCCTTCGACCAGCCGTAATCGGAAAGCTGCGGCTCCCGGGCCGTGAGGGAGGAGAGGTGGACGAAACGCCGCACCCCGGCCCGGCGGGCGGCGTCGATCACGGCCGCGGTGCCGCCCACGTTGATCGCCTCGAAGGCCGCCCGGGAGGGAGCGTTGATCGCGCCCGCTATGTGCACCACCGCCTCCGCGCCCGTGCACAGCTTCGTCAGCGTCTCCGGACGGTCGAGGGCGCCGTCGACCCAGGTGACCTCGTCCTCCGGCGGCTTCCAGCCGCGGGTCAGGGCGCGGATCTCATAGCCCTGGGCGCGGGCGTGGCGGAGGAAGTGCGTGCCGACGAAGCCGGTGCCGCCGGTCACAGCGAGCGTGCGGATCTTCCTTAAGCGACGCGGCATCTACCGGCTCCTCCTCGCCCACGGCCTCAAAGGGGCGACCATGCCGGTTCGTCGGCGCCCGGCTCGTCACCGGCGGGGGCGAGGTGCCGGAGGATCGCATCGAGCACGGCCTCCACCCCCGCGCCGGTCGCGCCCGACAACCGGAGGGGCTTCACGCCCGCGACTTCCTCCAGCTCCTCCGAAAGCGCGTCGAGCAGCTCGTCGTCGAGCGTGTCCGACTTGTTGAGGGCCAGCACCTGCGGCTTGTCGGAAAGGCCCTCGCCATAGGCCTCCAGCTCGTCCCGGACGATGCGGTAAGTGTCCGCGACGTCCTCGTTGTTGGCGTCGACGAGGTGGAGGAGGACGCGGGTGCGCTCGATATGGCCGAGGAAGCGATCGCCTATGCCCGCACCCTCGGCGGCGCCCTCGATCAGCCCGGGTATGTCGGCCATGACGAACTCGCGCCCCTTGTGGCGCACGACTCCGAGCTTGGGATGGAGCGTGGTGAAGGGATAGTCCGCGACCTTGGCGTGGGCGTTGGTGACCGCGTTGAGGAAGGTCGACTTGCCGGCATTGGGCAGTCCGACCAGGCCGACGTCGGCGAGCAGCTTCAGGCGCAGCCACACCCACATCTCCTCGCCCGGCCAGCCGGTGCCGTGCTGGCGCGGCGCCCGGTTGGTCGAGGTCTTGTAGCTCGCATTGCCGCGGCCGCCGTCGCCGCCCTTCAGGAAGACGAGGCGCTCGCCGGCGCGGGTCAGGTCGGCGAGGACGTGCTCGCGGTCGTCGGAAATGATCTGGGTGCCGACCGGCACCTTGACGACGAGATCGTCGCCGCCGGCGCCCGTGCGGTTGGAGCCGGAGCCGCCCTTGCCGCGGGGGGCGCGGAAATGCTGGGTGTAGCGGAAGTCGATGAGGGTGTTGAGGCCCTCGACGGCTTCGAACACGATGTCGCCGCCCTTGCCGCCGTCGCCGCCGTCAGGCCCGCCATATTCGATGAACTTCTCGCGCCGGAAGCTGACCGCGCCGGGGCCGCCGGCGCCGGAGCGGATGAAGATTTTCGCCTGGTCGAGGAAATGCATCGCGGCGCTGTAGGGGAAGAGGGCGGGGGAGTGAAGGCGCTGGTCCCGGCGGCCTCACGGCCGCGCGTGATGCGCCTCGTAGAGGCCGATCCTGCCGCCGCCCGGAAGCGGGACGGAGGTGGCGCGGCCCCAGCTCGCCGTCGTCACCGGGTCGCAGGCGACTCCCTTCTCCGCGAGGCGGGCCATCGCGGCGTCGAGACCGTCGCAGACGAGATAGAGCTTGTGGACGTCGTTGGCCTCGCCGCCATGCACGCCCAGCTCGGCGGGCGGCAGCTTGAAGATGAGCCAGCCTCCCCCGGAATCGATGGACGGGATCTCGAGGACGTCGCGGAGGAAGGCCCGGTCGGCCGCCTCGTCGCGGGTGAAGATCATGACGTGGGCGCCGGTGATCATGGGTCCTTCCTTTCCTGGTCCGGCCGGGCGGCGAGGAGGTGAAGCGCCGCTATTTCCCGGGCCTTGTCGCGGGGGAGGCCGAGGGCCCCCGCCATGGCGGCGCCGAGAAGCGAGTCGCCGAGCGCGGCCAGCACCAGCCACAAGGTGAGCTCGGACACGGGCCGGTCCTCATGCCCTTCGCGCAGGCGGTCGACGAGGCCGTGTATGGCGTCGAGAACCGGATCGAGGGCGTCGCGATTGCCCGAGAGGATCATCCAGGCCGCGAGCGCGCCGGCGCCTTCCCGGCCGAAGGCGTCGAAGGTGCCGTCCACGACCTCGCGCGGATCCGCCTCGCCGTGGCGGGCGCGCTCCACCGCGGCGGCGATGTGGGTCGTGACCCGGTCGGCGATGTAGCGCGCAAGCGCCGACTGGAGCCCCGCCGCCGTTCCGAAATGATGGAGGAGGTTGGCGTGCGTCTTGCCCATCCGGGCCGCCACCGCCTTCAGCGTCACCGCCTGGGGTCCGTCCTCGAGCAGCAGGGCGCGCGCCGCCTCCAGCGCCGCGGCGCGCGATTCCTCGGGGGAAAGGCGGATTCTAGCTGTTGACATTAGTGTAAGTAAGGGTCATTGCTCCTCCAGGAGATACAGCATGGCGAGCCGAGCGACACCCCCGGACCTGACGATCACCCCGCGCTACCGGCGTTTCGGCCGGGGCGGCGGGACGAAGCGCTGGTGGCTGGGCGGCGACCCGGTCGGCTCCGCCCTCTACGACGCGCTGTCGATCACCTTTCCCAAGGGCGAGGCCTATTTCGTGGAGAGCGTCCGCGCCTTCCGCGAGGGCGCACCGCCGCGGCTGGCGGAGGAGATCAGGGCCTTCACCACCCAGGAGGTCATGCACAGCCGCGAGCATGTCCAGTTCAACCGCCGCGCCATCGAGGCCGGCTACGACATGAGCCGGCTGGAGACGCGGGTGGACGAGCGGCTCGCCGTGTCGCGGACCCGGCCGCCCATCGTCAATCTCGCCGCGACCATGGCGCTCGAGCATTTCACCGCCATCCTCGCCCACGAGCTGCTCCGCGACCCCCGCCACCTCGCCGGGGCCGACGCCGAGTCGGCGAGGCTCTGGCGCTGGCACTCGATCGAGGAGATCGAGCATAAGGGCGTCGCCTACGACACCTGGCGCCACGCCACCCGCGACTGGCCGCGCTTCCGGCGGTGGAGCGTGAAGGCCCGGGTGATGCTCTACGTCACCCGCAACTTCGTCGTGGACCGCACGGCGGGCGCGCTCGAGCTGCTCCGCCAGGACGGGATAGAAGGCCCCGCCGCCTGGGTGCGTCTGCTCTGGCACGTCTGGGTCCGGCCCGGCATGTTCCGCAAGATCATGGGGGCCTGGCTCGCCTTCTTCCTGCCCGGCTTCCACCCCTGGAACATCGACGACCGCGCCCTCATCGCCGCGGCGGAGCGGGAGCTGGCGGCTTAGGCTGTATCGACATCCAGCGGCCGCGCCCCTTCCCCCTCTCCCCCGAGGGGAGAGGGTTGGGGTGAGGGGGACTCGCCGGGCGAGGCTAGCCGCATGAGCCGAACCCCCTCTCCCTACCCTCTCCCCCAGGGGAGAGGGATGATAGGGCCTCAGGCCGCCATCGCCGCTTCCTCGGCCTTCCCTTCCGCCTCCTCGCGAAGGGTCAGCCCGTAGGTGCGGCAGGGCGCGACCATGCCGCGGCCGACGCTGAAGCGGGGAACGACCTCCCCGGTCGGCGCGAAGCCGAGCTTCTCAAGCACACGGCCCGAGGCGGGGTTGTCGATGAAGTGGCCGGCGGCGAGGCGGGGGAGGCGAAGGCTGTCGCGGGCCATGGCGACGACGGCTCGGCCCGCCTCGGTCGCGAAGCCCCGGTTCCACCAGTGCCGGCCGATCCAATAGCCGAGCTCGACCTCCTCGCCGGGGCGGCGCGAGAGGCCGATCGTGCCGATCAGCCGCGGCGCCCCGGCTTCGCGCAGGAAGACGAGCATCACCGGATTTTCGGGCCCCCGCTCGGTGGCGAGGAAGGCCTCCGCATCCTCGTAGCGATAGGGCCAGGGCGCGGTGGCGAGGTTGCGCACGATCGCCTCCTCGGCCAGCACCCGGTGGAGCGCGGGGGCGTCCTGCACCCAGCCGGGCCGCAGCAGCAGTCTTTCGGTCCTCGCGAACATCGTCTCTTCCTTCCCCTTCGCCGCCGCCCTGCACCTTCTCGGTTGCAGGCCGGCGACACTTTCGAGGGAGAAAGAAAAAAGGGAGGGGAACCCGGCGGCTCCTCTCCCTCGAATTCGGTTCTCTATTGAGACCTGGAGCCGCCCCTCCTGGGGACGGCCCTTTATCGACCGTCCCTATTCCGCCGCCTCGGTAATTTGCATGTCCACACACACAAATTTGCGGCCGAGCTTCCCGTCGCGGAACGAGACTCGGCCGTCGGTAAGCGCGAAAAGGGTATGATCCTTGCCCATGCCGACGCCGGCGCCCGGATACCATTTGGTCCCGCGCTGACGGACGATGATGTTGCCGGCGAGAACGGCTTCGCCGCCGAACTTCTTGACGCCCAGGCGACGGCCGGCGCTGTCGCGACCGTTGCGTGAGGATCCGCCTGCTTTCTTATGTGCCATGACTGAGCTCTGTATCTCTTTGAGGTTTACGCGTTCTTATCGGCCGCTTTATCAGCCGGCGCCTTCTTGGGCGAGGCCTTTTTCGGCTTCGGGCTGTCCGTCTGGTCGCTGGCCGTCGCCTCGTCCTTCAGGGGCGCGGCGGGCTCGGGCGCCGAGGCGGCCGTCTCCGTCTTCGCCTTCCGGCGGGCGGGGGCGTCGACCATCGCGCTCTCGGCGCCTTCGACCTTGGCGGGAGCCTCGGCCTTGGCGGGCGCCTCGGAGTCGGTGATCTGGCTGTTGACCGCGGTCGGGAAAGCGTCGTCCGTCGCCGGCGCCGCCTTGGCCTTGCCCTTCTTCGCCGGCTTCTCCGCCTGATGGTCGCCGATCGCGACGATCCGCAGGATCGTGTGCTGCTGGCGGTGGCCCTTCTTGCGGCGGTAATTGTGCCGCCGGCGCTTCTTGAAGACGATCACCTTCTCGGCCTTCGCCTGGGCGATGATCTCCGCCGCAACGGTCAGCCCCTCGACGGAGCGAAGGTCCGAGCCTTCGCCGGCGAGCAGGATGTCGCCCAGCTGGATGGTGTCGCCTGCCTCACCGGCAAGCTTTTCGACGACGATCTTGTCTCCGGCGGCGACGCGATATTGCTTGCCGCCCGTGCGCACGACTGCGAACATGGCTTCTTTCCAAAACACTGATGCTGCCCGCACAAATCGTCGGCCGCGGCCGAACCCCCGCGCGGGAACCGGGCTGCTACATAAGAGGGGCGGGAGTGTCAACGTCGGCGAAAACGGGGGCTGTAACTATTTCCCCGGGCGCTCGGCGATGCGGGCGCCCGGAGCGGGGCGAAAATGGGGACGCGAAAATGGGGACAGTAACTATTTTCCCCCGGCGCTCGGCGATGGGCGGCGTCCGGAGCGGGAAAATAGTTACTGTCCCCATCTCAGTGGCGGTGCTCGCGGCGGAGGCGGTAGCGGCCCTCGGCGAAGGCGTCGAACAGGCCGGATATGGCCGGATGGTCGACCGGCTCGGCGCTTTCGTCGACGAGCAGGTTCTGCTGGCTGACATAAGCGACGTAGCTCGCCTCCCCATTCTCGGCGAGGAGATGGTAGAAGGGCTGGTCGCGGTCGGGGCGGATCTCCTCGGGGATCGCCTCATACCATTCCTCGGTATTGGCGAAGACCGGGTCGACGTCGAAGATCACGCCGCGAAAGTCGAACAGCCGGTGGCGCACCACGTCGCCGATCGCGAAGCGGGCATGGGCGACGGCGGGCGCAAGGGCCGCGGCGGCGGCCGCATCGCCGGCAAAGTGGTCGGGTCGCGGGATCATTCCTCCTATGTAGGGCGGCGGCGGCGGGAGGCAAGCAAAGCCGGTTGGCAAGGCCCGCGGCATCGGCTAGAGGCCCGCGCCTGTCGACCCGTCCCCGCCCGCGGGGACGATCTCGCGAAGCGACGCGGAGAGGTGCCGGAGTGGTCGATCGGGGCGGTCTCGAAAACCGTTGAGCCCGCAAGGGTTCCGAGGGTTCGAATCCCTCCCTCTCCGCCAGCGCGCCGCTCGCTATCCCTCCGTCACCTTGCCGCTGATCTCGCCCGCATTGTGGGAGTCGGTGTGGACGTTGAGGACGACCAGGCCGCTGCGCATCGCGGCGACGAAATCGTCGAACGAGAGGGTGGAGTTCACCAGCCTTCCGCCGGCGCGATAGTCGTAGTCCCGCATCGTCACGCGAAGGCCGTGCGGCGTGGCGCGATAGGCGGCGCCGTAGGGGAGGGGGAGGACCAGCACGGAATCGCCGCCGGCGAGGCTTGCATATTTGTGGAAGTGAATGGGGCCGATCGGCGCCGCGACGAGCTTGTCCCACAGCGCCTCGAGGGTGATGCCGTCGACGGTCAGGTCCACCGAGACGCGCTGGCGCGTCGTGTCGACCCTCACCCGCGCCTTGCCGGTGGCCGCCGAGCCGGTCGCATCGTGCGTGCCGTCGAGCGCGGCGTGGAAGGTCAGCACCTTCGCCTGCGCCGGGACGGCCGCCGCCGCCGCGGCCAGGGCCACGAGGCCGCCGATCGGGGTCCGAACCTTCATCCTCTCTCTCCTCGTCTTTTCCAATTCGTCACGGATGCGCGATCACCATGAGGGTGCGGGCGCGCCTGAGGCTGCATTCCAGGCACAAAGCGAGCGTCTCGGGATCGAGCGCCGCGAAGCTCTCGTCAAGCACCGTGAGGTGCGCCCCCTGCAGCAGAGCGCGCGCCAGGAAGATTCGGCTGCGCTCGCCGTGCGAGAGCTGCCAGCCCGTCTCGCCGACGAACTGCTTGATGCCGCCCGGCATGCGCTCGAGCAGCGGGCCGAGGCCGAGCTCCTCGCACAGAGCCCGCGCCTCCTCGACGAGGAAGGGCGGCGCCGGCCATTCCCGTCCCATCAGGAGGTTGAACGCGACGGACCCCGAGAGGATGTGGTTCTCTTGGAACTGGGGGGCGGAGGTGGCGAGCCGGTGCCAGTCGTCGCCGAGGGTGTGCCGGTCGAGGCCGTTGAGCAGCAGCAGGCCGGCCCGGGGGCGGGCGAGCCCGGTGAGGAGGGCGGCTAGGGTCGACTTGCCTCCTCCCGAGGGGCCCTCGAGCAGCAGCCGGTCGCCGTGGGCGACGAGCAGGTCGGCGCCGTCGATCACGCTCTCCTGGCTCGCCGGGTAGCCGAAGCAGACCGCCTGGGCGTCGACCAGCGGCGTCCTTGCGACCTCGCCCTCGACCTGCTCGAGCGTCACGTAGGTCCTGGACGAGGCCTTGTTGCGCGCGGCGTGGAACATCGGCCCGATCTGGGTCCAGGCGACGAGCGCGCGCCCGGCCGCCGCCAGCCCCTCCGCGATGCCGGCGAAGGCGCGCTGCGCGAAGAGGATTCCGCCAAGGCTGATCGCCATCGCGGTGGAGGAGACGGCGGCGTCGCCGACGAAGGCGGGGACGAGGCCGGCGAGGCCGACGATCACCCAACCCGAGGACACGCCGAGGCCGGTCGCCATCGACGCCGTGTCCATCGCCCCCGACAGGTGGAGATAGTTGCGCAAGGCGGAATCCTCGCCGGCATGGCTCCGCTCCGGCGGCTCCTGCGCGAGGCGGGTGCGGTGGCCGACCATCGCCTCGACGAGGTCGTGGGTCATGTCGAGGCGGGCGAGGGACCAGGCGCGGAGGCGCCGGAAATAGGCCGCGCTCAAGGCGATTGCGAGCAGCGTCCAGCCGGCGAGGAGCAGGAGGTGGATCGCGCCCGCCGCGCCCCGGCTCAGGATCCAGGCGGCGAAGGCGAGCTGGATCAGGGCGCGCAGCAGCGACAGGCCGCCGTTCAGCGACAGCGATTCGAGCGCCTGCGATTCGACCACCCGGCTGAGCAGCTGGCCGACGCCCTGGCGCTTGACGCTCTGCGACGACATGCGCAGCGCCCCGGCCAGCAGTCGCGCCTTGAGCAGCCGGCCGGCATCGAGCGCCAGGGTCGCCCCGCACCAGCCGCCCAGCGTCTGAAGCGGGATCATCGTCGCCATCAGCAAAAGCCAGGCGACGAACCAGCCGGGATCGAACGTGCCGGCGAGCGCCGCCGACCCGATCAGCGCCCAGCCCCCGATCTCGGCGACGTAGCTCAGCGCGTAGACCGCCGTCGTCGCGCCGAGCTTGCCGAAGGCGCCGATGCGCGAGAGCTGCCTCAGGAAGGGGGCGGAAGGCGACAGGCGGAGGATCCAGATGCGCTCGATGGCATGGTGGCCGAGCTGCTCGCGAAGCATTGCGGCCCGAACCGCGGGCCGGCGGGCCTCGGCGATCCCGGCGGCCTCCAGCAGCCTGGCGATCTCGGGGATGACCGGCCCTTCGCGGTACCAGCAGAGCAGCGTGCGCAGATGCTCCGGGTCGCAGGGGCGGATGCGCAGGTCCGGGCACAGCATGCGCGGCCTCCCCCGGCTCCAGCCGACGAGGAGCAGGATGCCGGGGATCTCGAACATCGAGCTGGGGAAGATCGCCGGCCCGCCGGCGCGGAGCAAAGCGGGGATGTCCGGGAGCGGCGTCTGGACCAGATCGGCCTGGATCCCGAGATGCTCCGCCGCCCACTGGAGCCAGTCGGCGAGGTTGCGGAAATTCCCCGCGGCGATGGCGCCGGGCACCTTGAGCGCGTCGGAGGGGAGGGCGCGGCGCAGGCCCGCGCGCCGGGAGAGCTCCTCCAAGCCCTCGCCGATCCGGTCGAGCGGCCAGAGGAACGGGCGCATCGCCGCCATCATCGCCGCGTCGGGGGCGGCGCGGCGCGGCGCGGTTCCGGCGTCGGCCACTAGCCCGGCTCGCCCGTCGCCTGGAGCCGGCCGCCGGCGAGCGTCAGCCGACGCCAGAAATCGCCCTGCCAGATCGTGTCGCCCACCGCTTTCTCCGCCTCCAGGAGGTCGCGGTAGCGCGACGCTCCGGCGGCCAGGCGGCGGGGGGCGCCGTCCTCGATGATGCGGCCGTCCTCGACCACCAGCACCCGGTCGAATTCGAGCGTCTCGGCGACGTCGTGGGTGACGCACAGCAGGGTGACCGGCTTCCACCATTGCCGCGCCTCGGCGAGGAGGGCGCGGCGCTGGGTCCGGTCCATGCCCCGGAACGGCTCGTCGAGGAGGGCGAGGCGGGTCCCGGGGCTGAGCAGGGCCCGCGCCAGCCGCACCCTCTGCCCCTCGCCGCCGGAGACGAGGCCGCCGCCTTCGCCGAGAAGCGTCTGCAAACCCTGCGGGAGCTTCTGGGCGACGCCGCGCAGCCGCGCCGCCGCGATCACCTCGCCGATGCCCGTCGCACCGTCGTCGGCCGAGGCGTAGCCGAGATTGTCGAGCAGCGACCGGTTCCAGATCTGGATGGCGGGATCGACCCAGGCGGTGACCCGCCGCATCGCCTCGATGTCGCGGCCCTGCGCCGGTGCGCCGTCGATCAGCAGCCGCCCCGAGGCGAGGCGGTGCCAGCCGAGCAGCAATCCCAGCAGGGAGGACTTGCCGGCGCCCGACAGGCCGACGATGGCGACATGCTCCCCGGGGGCGATGGACAGGTCGACGTCCCGCAGGATGGTCTGGCCCGCGGCGAGCACGCTGCCGCCCCGAAACTCCAGCGCCACACCGCCGTCCCCGCCGGCGCCGCGGCCGGGAGGCGCTTCCCTGGCCGCGCCGGGAAGCGCCGCCTCCTCGGGCGCGGCGAGCGGCTCGAGCAGCCGGGACAGGACGTTGCGCTGCGCCGGATATTGATGGGCGATGCGGGCGATCTGCCCTCCGAGCGCGGGCAGCTTCAGCGCCCAGAACACAAGGAGGAGGTCCGACCCGCTGACCCGGCCGGCCGAGAGGAAGTGCGTGAACAGCAAGGCGCCGACCAGCGCGGTGGCGACGAGCGACTGGGCGGCGTCGGTGGCGAGCGCCAGGTTGATCATCCCTCGCAGCGACCTCGCCCACTCCACCAGCAGGCCCTCATGCTGCCCCTGCACGCTACGCTCGGCGCGGTGGGCGCGGATCGGGGCGAGGCCGAGCAAGGCATCGAGATAGAAGCTGTTGAGCGCTCCGGCATGGTTGCGGATGCGCAGGTCGCGTTCGTTGAGCAGGTGCTGGGTGGTGAACGGGATGGCGACCGCGGCCAGCGCCAGCAGGGTCGCGAGCAGCCATGCGCCGGGCGCCAGGATCAGCACGCCGAGGAAGGTGACCGCCAGCTCGAGCACGGACTGGACGAGGCGGAGGCCGAGCGCCGGCACGGCCCGCACGGCGTGGATGTTGTGGCTGCGGTCCGCCATGTCGGAGATCGGGCGGCTGTGGAAATAGCGGTCGTTCAGCCGCGGCAGCTTGGCGAGCAGCGCCATGCGAAGGCGGGCCTCGAGCTTTCTCCCCCAGCGCAGCGTGCCGAGGCCGCTCGCATATTCGATCGCAAGAAGGATCGCCGCGAAGAGCACCAGGCCCGCCGCCGCGAACAGGCGCTGGGCGGGGAGCGCGAGCTGCGCGGAAATGTCGAAGATGCCGCGGAACAGCAGCGCCTCGACCATCGCCGCGCTGACCGCGAAGACGGCGGCGAGGACCAAGGCGAGCGGGGCCAGGAGCCCGTCCTCGCCCAGCATCCTCCACAAGGCGGCGAGCGGCGGGTCCGGCTTCTCGGCGAGGGCCGTCGCCAGCTCCAGCGACAGCGGCCTCGCCGCGGCCGATGCGGCCTCGCCGGCGGGTCGAAGGCCCGAGATGCCGAGGATCACGGCGCCCCGGACCTTGAGCTTCCCCGCCGCCGCCTGCGTCTCGGCATTCCCTGCAAGGACGGACCAGAAAGGTTCGGGGATCAACGAGTCGCGGCCCGTCCGCCTCCGCTCCCGCGTCTCGTCGTCGAAGAGGCCGCGCAGAACCCGCCCAGCCTCGGCGCCGCGGCGGACGCCGCCGGCCTCGACGAGGGACTGGACGAGGCGGACGCAGGCGTCGAGCGCGCCGATCGGGTGCCAATCGGGCGCCTTTAGCGCGCCGTGGACGAGATCGTCGGCCATGCCGCGAGCGGCGCCGAGACGGTCCATCCGCTCGCGCAGCGGCCCCAGAAAGGCGTCGGTCCCCGCCCATTCGCGCCAGTCGGCCGCATCGACCTCCTGCTCGTGCGGGTAAATCTCCTTCTCGAACTGCCTCACGCTGACCCAGCGGCGGCCGACGGCCGGATCCATGACCTGCAGCCAGCGGCCGTGGCGGCGCCAGGCGACCACGAAGTGGAGGCCGCCCGGGCGGACGAGGACGACGATCGCCGGGAGCGCCTCCGCGCTCGACAGGGTGACGTGGTCGACCGGGACGAGCGCCTGCTCGGCGGCGAGGCCGAGATCGACGGCGAGCTCCTCGAGCGTGTCGATCGACGTCCCGTCGACGTCGGTCTGGCAGGCCTCCCTGAGCCGGCCGAGGCTGATCGGCACGCGATAGCCTTCGAGAAGGCATTTGAGCGCGGCCGGGCCGCAGTCCATGGTCGAGGTCTGGACGACCTCGACCGCCAGCCAGCGCCGCTCCCTGGGCTTGGCGGCCGTGGCGGTCATGACGCCGGCGAGTCCGGGCCGGGGCGGGTACGGCCCTCGGCGATCCGGCCGGCGGACCTCAGCAGCAGCCGCGCGGGGGAGACCGTCTCCACCCTCACTTCGAGCCTTCCAGGCAGGCCGTGGCGGAGGACGAGCCCGTGCGTGGAGTCGCGCCTGATGCGGAACTCGGCGCGCAGCGACCCGTCCCGTATCTCCCCCGCCACCCTGACGGCGCTGGCCTCGATCGTGCCGAACTGGACCCAGGGATAACCTTCGAGGCGGAAGCGGGCTGACTGGCCGGGGCGGATCCGGCCGAGCGCCGTCGTCGGATCGAACTCGGCGACGATGAGGAGGTCGCCCTGGGGGATGATCGTGGCGAGCTTCTGCCCGGGCGCGACGTAGGCGCCGCTGCCCAGCGCCCGCATCTCGCCCACCACGCCGCCGACCGGCGCGCGGATCTGGCGGCTGGCCACTTCGAGCCGCAGCTGTGCGACGAGGTCGCGCGTCGCCGCCGCCTCGGCCTGGGCGGCGATGAGGTCGCGGCTCAGCTTCTCCACCTGCACGCGCATCTCGTCGGCGCGCAGGTTCGCGTCGACGCCGAGGCGGGCGACATCCGCCGCCGACACGTCCCGCTCCGACTCGGCCCTGCGGGCGTCCGCGGCCGCGCGGATCGCGTCGACTCGCGCCGAGCCGCCGGTGGCGGCGTCGCGGTCCAGCCGGGCGGCGCTGTCGCGGGCGAAGCGGGAAGCAGCGCCCGCCCCCTGCAGGCGGGCCTGGGCGGCGCGCAGCGAGGCGAGGGTCGACTGGCGCTCGTCGCCCATCATCCGGCCGAGATAGGCGATCTCCTTCCTCAAGGAGGCGATGCGCGCGGGATAGAGCGGGAGCCGCGCCTCCGCCTCGGCGAGGCGCAATTGCTGCGGCCGCGAGTCGAGCTCGATGAGGACGTCGCCGGCGCGCACCGTCTGGCCGATAACGATTCGCGTTTGCGTCAGGCGGCCGGCCAGCAACGAGGAAACCTCGCGCGGGGCGCTGCCGACCTCGAGGCGGGCGGAGCGCGAGACTTCGTAGACGGTGACGCTGCCGAAGCCGAACCAGAGCAGCCAGCCGAGGAAGCTCAGCCCGGCGAGCGCCAGCGAGACGAGGACGATCCGGGGGGAGTCGAGCGCAAGGGATTGCGTCGTCTTGGAAAACTGCAACGTCAACTCGTTCTCCCCGGGATCGAGCATAACCGCTTGGCTTACCACGGCTGAGCGGTTGGCGACGTCCTTGGCGAAGCTTATTCCATGAACCCCCAAAATCAAAACGGACTCGGTATTCGAGGTTATTAGGAGGTTTTACGAGAGGAACCAGCTGCGTCGTTCGACGGATCGGGACGAAAAGGACGAGCATTCCTTGACGATTACTCCGAATCGGACACGAAAGCTGACCTGGGGAACTATCCTGACACCGGTCGCTCAACCGGTAGATTAATGCACCGATGTGATAGTCAAATTAGCTTGAGAATGATTATCATCTGCACCTATTGACGCCGCAACGAAGCAATGGGTGTGATTTGTCGCAGCTAAACCGTAGCTCGACTTAGCATGTTCGGCGGTTCGACGGAGTATTGTTGTCGTATGACTACACTTTCCAGCGAAGCTCCGGGTGAAACTTCCACGGAAAATGAACACGATACGTCGCCGGCGCGGACGCTTGACCTAGACGACGAGCTCCTGTTCCCGCTGTCCAAGGCCGCCGTCGCCCAATATTGGGAGGACGAGGATACGCCCCGCGAGCTGCGCATCTTCTACCGCCAGCACGAAATCTCGTTCGACGATCCCGCGCAATGGCCGTTCGGCGAGACGCTGATCAAGCATTCGCGATTCCGCGCCGGCGATGCCGCGGGATGGGTGGAGGGCGGCTGGCAGCAGGTCGCGCCGCTCCTCCAGGGCCTGATCGAGGCGGGCATCCTCCATTATGCCGACGAGGAGGTCGCCCTTCCGCTGACGCTTCGCCATGAGGAGAAGCAGACCCTGCTCGATCCCGCCCGCGTCGACCATGGCAAGACCTGGGACGATGCCGAGGAAGTGATCGCGCGCATCTCCGGCGAGCCGCTCGAGACCGGCTATGTCGAGCTCGTCATCCCCATCTTCCGCGTCGCCCACATGTATATCGACGCCGACAACCGCCAGGTCGGCGAGGCCAACGTCTTCCCGCCGGCGATGCGGCTCGACCGCCCGACCCTGTGGCGGACCTGCACCTATTCCGGGACCCGCTACCAGGCGGACCTGCCGATGAACGTCACCGCGCTCAGGATCATGCGTACGCAGTGGCGGCAGATGATGGTGATCGTGAGGCGCGTGCGCGACGCCTATCTCGCCCGCTTCCCCGCCGCGCGGGACGCCTGGACCGTCGGCGACATCGAGCGGATGTCGGTGTGCGTCCTCGCCTTGCCGACCTACATGCTGATGCGGGTCGAGGGGCGGGTGGCGAACGGCCGGCTCCATCCCGCTTTGTCCTCCGCCTTCCGCCTCACCGACGGCCTGCGCATGCTCATGCACCACATGCTGTTCGTGCCGTTCGGCGAGCCGACGCGGTCGAGCACCACGCCGATGACCGGCGCCGAGGCGCATGCCTATGCGGAGCGCAACTATTCCTTCCATACGGCGCAGGGCGTCTGTGCGGGCCCGCCCGCGATGGTCGACGATTTCCTGGGCGTGATCCTCGACGGCAAGGACCCGATGGGCGGTTGGCCCGACTCGCTCGAGCCGGAGGTGGTCGAGGCGCTGGACGATCTCGAGGCCGCCATGGACTACGGCCTGCTCGGGCTGCAGGCGTTCGGATCGGTCTTCTCGCTGTTTCCGACCTCGACGGCCGGACATGCCGAGCTGCACGAAATCCTGCTTGCCTGGAAGGGCAGCGACTCGCCGCGGCTGGAGGCCCTGCGCGACCGGTCCGCGAGGATCCAGGAGACGACCGCCGACGTGGGCTGGCTGGCCCAGGATTCCTTCCGCAAGAGCCGGCTTGCCGCCTATAACGAGATGTATCAGCAGTGCGGCTTCGGCCTCACCGGCCAATATCCCGAGCCTTCCTTGTACGAGCGGTACGAGAACCCGCCGCCGCTGCCGCCGGCGACCCTGGCGGAGCTCGAAAGGGCTTTTGCGAGACACCTGCACGACCTTGAAGGCGGCGAAGCGCTGTTCGGCCAGCTCGCGGCGTGGCTGGGGCGCTACATCGCCTTCGTGCAGGAGGCGCTGCGGGTTTCGCTCGACGTGCAGGCGAACATCAATGCGCTGCTCGGGCGCCAGCCGCCGTCGCGCCCGTTCCAGGGCCGCGACCTCGCGCGCTACATCAACATGGACAAGAGCGTCGACTCCAAGAACGAGCGCCGCGAGGTGCCTTTCCTCATCGACGACATCGCCCGGTACATCGGCCTGACGATCGACGTCACCGTCGACGGCGTGGCGATCTTCGAGGGCGCCCGGAAGGCAGCGCCCGCGCAGCAACAGAATTCGGTCGCCATGGCGGCAGAATGATGCGCCTTCGGGCGCGAACCGTGGAAGGGATCAGGATGAAGACCAGGACCAACGTCCGCGCGGGCCCAGGGGGCTCAACCCGCTGCGGCGGTTCGGCGCGGTGCGGCGGTACGACCATCACCGGCACGTAGCTCGCCGCCTGGAGGAGCCCGGACCGGCCCTGCGCCGGCGGCTCGGCTCCGGCGAGCGGCTCCGCCTCCTACGGCGGCCGAAGAGATTACGCAGGATCGTCACGCCGCGGGCCGGCCGGCCACGGGCGGGCGAGGCGGTTCCGCGAACCGGGATTCGCTCGGCACCCTGCCGGCGAATGACGCGCATTCGTGCGCAATTGTGAGAGGAAGCTAAGATGAAGATCAAGACCAACGTCCGCGCAGGCTCCAGCGGTTCTCCTCGTTGCGGCGGCACCACCCGCTGCAGCGGCGCCGTCCAGGTCCTCTGACGCAAAGAGGCCGCCCAATTCCGGTTGGGCGGCCGATTTCTTCGTGGCGCGTGTCGAAGCCCGGCGGGACGCCGGCTTCGCGAAGACTCCGCGTTCCACGCTACGTCCCGATCGAAGCGGCACCTTCCCCGGCGGACGGGGAGGCCGGGCCGATCGGCGAGAGAGATTCGGCAGGCGTGGTGCCCGCCGGATGATGCGCAAGCTGCGCAAAGTGAGAGGAAGCTGAAATGAAGATCAAGACCAACGTTCGCGCCGGCCAGTCCATCGACGGCGGCGGCTCCACCCGTTGCGGCGGCTCCACCCGTTGCGGCGGCTCGACCCGCTGCGGCGGCACCAAGGCGATCTGAACCCGAGACGGCCATCCCGCTCGCGGGATGGCCGTTCAGGCTCGCCTTCCCGAATGATCCTCCCGCGCCTCGCTTCGCGCTTCGCCCTCGCCGGGCTGCTGCTCGCCGGCCCTCTCGCTCCCGCCGATGCCAGGCCCCGCCCCATTCCGCCCGCGCCCGCAATACCCGAGCGTTTCATCGCCGCCGACCGCTACCCCGCCGCGACCGTCGCTTCGCCGGCCCTCGCCGACGAAGCCTGGTGGACGATCTTCGGCGACCCGCTCCTCGATTCCTACGTGGAGCGGGCGCGCCGCAGCAACGGCAGCATCCAGGAGGCCGCCGCCCGCCTCGAAAAGTCGCGGGCGCTGCTGCGCGGCGCGGCGGCCGCGCGATGGCCGGAGCTTGGCGGCAGCGGCTTCGCCTCGCGCCAGTCGGGCCCGCTCATAAACGAGGCCGGCGGCGGCGGCACCTTGCTCAACTCCGCGCTCAGCCTCAGCTACGAGGTCGACATCCTCGGCAAGCTCTCGAAGGCGAAGCGGGCGGCGCGCCTCGACGCGGAGGCCAGCGCAGACCTGCTGCGCCATGCGCGGCTCCTGGTCGAGGCGGACACCGTCCAGGCCTATTTCGAGATTTGCGCGATCGACGAGGAGCGGGCCGTCCTCGCCGACACCGCCGAAGGGCGGCGGGCGGCGCTCGGAATGATCGAGGGACGGGAGGCGAACGGCCTCGCCGCAGGGCCGGCGGTGTCGCGCGCCCGCTCCGAGCTTGCGACCCTCGTCTCGGACATGGCCGAGCTGGACCGGCGCCGCTCCGAGGTGGCGAACGGCCTCGCCTTCCTGATGGGGGAGGCGCCGGCCGAGCTCCAGGTGCGCGGCCGGCTCGGGACCCCGCCCATCGTTCCGGCGGACATTCCGAGCGTCATCATCGCGCGCCGGCCGGACGTCTCGGCGGGGCTGCGCGCCGTCCAGGCGGCCGAAGCGCGGGTCGGCGCGGCCAAGGCTTCGTGGCTGCCCAGCCTCAGCCTCACCGGCCAGCGCGGCTTCGCCTCCTCCGCGCTGCAGACGTTGCTGGGCTCGGCGACCCAGAATTTCGGCCTCGGCCTGCTCTTCTCCATCCCCGGGCTCGACGGCGGCCGCCACAAGGCGCGGGTGCGGGCGGCGAGGGCCGATCTGTCGCTGGCCTCGGCGCAATACGGCACCCAGCTGCTCACCGCCTTGCGCGACGTCGACGACCAGCTCAGCGCGGTGCGCCTGCTGGGCGAGCGCGACGAGACGCTGCGCGGCATCGCCGACGACGACCGACGCCTCGCGGCGACGCTCCAGGCCCGCTACGCCAACGGCCTCATCAGCCAGCTCGATTATGTCGAGGGGCAGCGCGCCGTGCTCGAGCATCGGCGAAGCGCCGTGCAGGTGAAGTTCGCCCGCTACGTCGCGACCATCGCGCTCGTCCGCGCCCTCGGCGGGGGATGGGGAGCGGCGCCCCGCGCGGCGGCGCGGGCGGATTGAGACGGCGCGATCGCAGTCCCTTGTCTTTCATATCCCCACTGCATAGGCCCGGCGCATGGCGAAGCTGATCATTGTCTCCCGCGACGGCTCGGAAACCACCATCACCGGCAAGGAGGGCTGGAGCGTCATGGAGAATATTCGCGGCGCCGGCTTCGACGAGCTGCTCGCGCTGTGCGGAGGTTCGTGCAGCTGCGCGACCTGCCACGTCCATGTCGACGCCGAGTGGCTGGAGGCCCTTCCGCCGATGGGCGCCGACGAGGACGACCTGCTCGACACGTGCGACCATCGCGCCGCCAACAGCCGCCTGTCGTGCCAGATCGAATACGGCCCGCAATTTGACGGCCTGCGGGTGACGATCGCCCAGGAGGATCCGGTCTAGCCGCAATGGTCCATGTCTACCGCGACGTGCCGGATCGGCATCGGAGGCTGGCCGCGGCCCATGAAAACGCGACGAAGCTTCTCGGCGCGGTCGAGGCGGCGGGCCTGATCAGGCCCGGCGTCTCGGAGCTGGAGCTCAGCCGCGAGATCCAGGGCGTCGGGCGCGACATGTTCGGTGCATTCAAGCACTGGCACAAACGCATCGTCCGCGCCGGGCCCAACACGCTCCTCACCTATGGGGGACGGCCCGACGACCTGCGCATCGCGGCGGACGACATCCTCTTCCTCGACCTCGGCCCGATCTTCGAGGAGTGGGAGGCCGATATCGGGCGTACCTACGTGATCGGCGACGACCCCCACAGGATCAGGATGCGCGATGCCGTCGAAGCGGCCTGGCATGCGGGTCGCGACTTCTTCCTGGAGAACCGGGAGAGCGTCACCGGCGCCGACATGCATGCCTTCGCGCTCCGCTCCGCCCGCGCCTACGGCTACGAATATGGCAATTGGCACGCGGGGCACCTGATCGGCAACTTCCCCCACGAGCGGGTGCAGGGCGAGCTGGCCGAGAATTATCTCCACGCGGACAACGCGAAGCGTCTCGCCGATCCCGACGGCAGCGGCAACGCCCGGTCCTGGATCTACGAGATCCACTTCATCGACACGGCGCGCGGCTATGGCGGCTTCTTCGAGCAGTGGCTCGAGATCGATTAGGCTCGAGACGTCCCCGACGCCCACGGGCGAAGAGGGTCGGCGGGGTCGTCGACGAGCAGTCTCGAGGCGAAGGGGGCCAAGGCGCCGCCGGGGCCGGCCTCGACGGGCTGCGCCGTGGGGTTGAAGAGGTTGACCAGCGACGTCCCATCCTCGCGGCGCACCCTCTGGACGATCGGCAGGGTATCGCGGCCGAGCTCGGGGAAGCTCGCGCTCAGCCGGCCCTCGCGCAACAGAGCGGCGAACAGGGCCTCCCGCCCGGGCGGCAGGGCATCGAGCCGGTCGCTCGTCATCAGCACCCCGCCGGCAAGGCCGGCGAACAGCGCCAGCGAGCGGACCTGCTCGTCGTCGAGGTGGTGGAAGCGCTCGCGCAGCAGCACGCAGTCGGGATCGGCCTGCCACAGGATGCCGGAGGCATGGTTGCGGGTGAGCTGGTCCCGCAGCAGGCTCTCCGCCGATTGATCGCCTTCCCAGCTGACGCCGATGTCGCGGCCGATCCGGACGGCGTCCACATAGCCGACCGACGCCCAGAGCGGGCAGCCGCAGCCGAGCCAGAGCGCATCCTCGCCTATCTCCTCTCGGATGAGGGCGGCCATGTAGGTCCAGATGGCGATGCGCGACAGGCCGGGGCGGTGCCAGACCGCTTCGTCGGGTCCGTACTCGCTGCCGAACAGCATGAAGTCCGTCTTGAAATAGCGGCAGCCCCAATCGTGCCGCCAGGTGCGAAAGACGTGGCGCAGCCAGGTTTCCGCCCAGGGATTGGTGACGTCGAGGATGTAATATTCCTCGCTTCTCTTGTGCCAGCGAAACTCGCCGTAGAAGGTCATGTGGGCGAGCGGCTCGCCATTGTCGCGGCGGCGGACCACCCAGTCCGGATGCTCGGCGAAGAGCCGGCTGCGGTTGCCGACCATGAAGGGGGCGATCCATAGGCCCGGGGTGAAGCCCGCCGCGGCGACGTCGTCGAGCAGCGGCTTCATGCCGCGCGGGAATTGCGGCTTGACCTCGAGCCAGTCGCCCATTTCGGGGGTGAAGCCGTCGTCGATCTGGAACACGTCCAGAGGCACCTGACGGCGGTCGCGGAAGTCGGCGGCGGCGGCCAGATGCTCGAGGATGACCGGCTCGTCGATGGCGGCGTAGAGGCTGTACCAGGAGCACCAGCCGGTGATCCGGCGCGGCGGGGTTCGGGGCGGCAGGGGGCTCTGGGCGGCGACGTGCCGAGACCAGGCGCGCAAGACCTCCTCCACCTCGTCTCCGGCGATGAGGAGAAGCGGCTCCATCGCGATCCCCCGGTCCGCCCCGTCCAGGAGGGTCTCGACGTCGACGCTCATCGCCGCCGCGTCGCCGCCGAAGCGGAACCGGCTCTGGAAGCGGTCGTGGCGGGCGAATCCGAGCAGCAAGGCGCCTTGCCCCTCGGCCGGCAGCAACGCCGTCATCGCATGTCCCACCGTCGGCGACTTGCCGCGCGGCTCGTCCCCGGCGGCCTGCGTGCCGGCCGGCACGAAATAGCTGCCGTCCCAGCTCTGATAGCCGTTGCGCAGATAGGCGCGGACCCCCTCGACCCGCCCGAAGCGAAGGCCGAGGCTCTGCCGCGGCCCTTCGTCCGGAAGCTGGAGGATCAGGCGGAGCGAGTCGCCTTCCTCGCGTATCGCGAGCGAGCCGGCGACGTTGGCGGCGGGAGAGGGCTGCCCGTCGACGAGGACGGCTATCTCCGAAAGCCGGATCCCCCGCCAGACGAAGGCGCCGTCGGGCTCGAACTCAATCGCCATCGCCCAGCCTCAGCTCGCGCCCCTCGTCCGCCGAGCGCCGGGCGGCGAGTGCGAGGGCGAGGCTGAGCAGCCCTTCGCGCAGCGGCACCGTCGGCGACCGCCGCTCACGGATCGCGGCGGCGACGTCGGCGAGCTGGGCGACGAAAGGGTCGGTTCCGCCGGCGATCCTCTCCTCGGTGGAGGGCGGCGCGGTGGGGGTCAGCACCGCATGGTTCCAGTCGGAAAAATGGCCGGTCATCCGCTCCGCGTAGAGCGACCATTGCTTGTCCCACCGGCCCGGGATTGCGATGTTGCCGGCGTTGAGCGCGGCGATGCGCCCGTCCTCCCAGCCGAAGACGATCGCCGCCACGTCCTCCGCGTCATAGCCGGGGACGTCGCCGTGGAAGAGGTTGGCGGCCCGCGCGTAGACCCGGCTGGGCTCCCCCATGAAGAGGCGGACGAGGTCGACGAGGTGGATCAGCTGCTCGACCATCTGCCCGCCCGATTTCTCCCGCTCCCGCCACCAGGGGGCATGGAGGGCGTTGCAATGGTAGCTTCCGGCGAAGAGGCCGACCCGGCCGCCGTCGCTGGCCTGCCAGCGGCGGACCGCGTCTCCGAAGCGGTACATGAAGCCGACCGCGGCGACGACTCCCGAGGCCTCGACCGAGGCGACGAGACGGCGGGCGGTCTCCTCGTCGAGGGCGATCGGCTTCTCGACCAGCAGATGGACGCCGCGGGCGGCGGCCCGCGCGATCTCGGCGCGCCCCGCGAAGGGCGGCAGCGCCGCCACCATCAGGTCCAGGCCCGCGTCGATCATCCGGTCGACGTCGGTGAAGGCGGCGCAGCCATGCTCGGCGGCGAAACGCCCGGTCCGGGCGGGGTCGCGCCCGCAGCAGGCGACGAGCGCCATCTCGTCCGCGAGCGCGGCGACTGCGCCGGCGTGGCGCGCCGCTATCCCGCCGCAGCCGAGCAGGCCGACGCGCAGCCGGCTCATTCGAAATCCAGCATCGCCTGCATCATCCCAGGCTCGCCGGAGTCGAGCCGGGCGAACAGCGCCGGCGCCTCGGCGAAGGGGGCGGCATGGGTGATGAGGGGGAGGAGATCGAGCAGGCCTTCGTGCTGAAGCGCGACGGCGGTCCGCCAGAGCCGCGGCTTCGACCAGCGGTAGCTCGCCTCCGGCGCGACGCCCGAGATTTGCGAGCAGACGAGCTGGACTCGGTTGTGGTGATATTCCTCGCCCAGGCGGAGGCCCGGCACCTCCCCCTGGAAGAAGCCCATCGCGACGACGCGGGCGGAATAGGCCACGGCCCGGATCGCGTCGGAAAGCGCGGCCGGAGCGCCGGAGACCTCGATGCAGGCATCGGCGCCGCGCCCTCCCGTCTCCGCCTTGATCGCCTCCGCCGCGCCGCCCGCGCCCGGCGCCAGCGCGGTGTGCGCGCCGAGGCGCAGCGCCAGGTCGCGGCGCTCCGGATCGGGATCGACGGCGATGACCTTCGCGCCGGAGCGGCGGGCGGCCTGGGCGACGATCTGGCCCGGCACGCCGAGGCCGAAGACGGCGACGGTGTCGCCGATCCTCAGCTGAGCGTCGTGGACCCCGTTCAGCGCCACGGCGCCGATATGGGAGAAGAGGCCGATGCGCGGATCCGCGCCCTCGGGAAGGAGGCGCTCGCGCGCATAGTCCGCCGTGGCGAGATGGTGGGTGCGGTGATTCCAGGTGCCGTAGACCCGCTGTCCGGGCCGCAGATCCCGGACGCCCCGGCCGGCCTCGACGATCTCGCCCACCTCCTCGTAGCCGAGGTTGCGGACGGGATAGGGCCAGCTCGGCGCCCCCGCCTCGACGAACAGCCGCCGGGCCTCGTCCCACTGCCGGTGCATGAAGGGGCTGGTGCCGCGATATTGGGTGAGTTCGGTGCCGGCGCTGATCCCGGAGTGTAGCGTGCGGATCAGGACCTCCCCCTCGCCGGGCGCGGGCGTCTCGATCGGCTCGAAGGCGAGCCTGCGCGGCTCCAGGAGGACGAGGGCGGCGGGCTCGCTCATGCCTCGGCCGGGCGGCTGTTCGCCAGCACCGCGCGCCGGGTCGGGCCGCGCATCAGGAACAGGATGGCGACGGCGAGGAAGTAGAGGCCGGCGACCGAGGTCATCCCGCCGGCCATGCCGTAGCTCTGGGCGATCCTGGGCACGATGATCGGGGTCAGCCCGGCGCCGACGAAGCCCAGCATGGTCATCATCCCGACCGCGGTGGCGCGGGCGTGCGGCGGCATGACGTCGTGCATCGAGGCGTAGATGCAGCCGTCGAAGAGGCCCTTGCCGATGCTGGTGGCGAGGAGCACCGCGCCGACCTGTGCCGCCGTCCCGGCCCACAGGAGCGGGAGCAGAAGCAGGCCGGCGGAGCCGAGGCCGATCATCAGGGTGTAGAAGCGGCCGATCGGAGTCCGCCTCGCAAGCGTGTCGGCGAGGAGGCCGCCGAGCGGCACCGACAGGAACCCGGCGAGGTTGATCGTCGCAGAGCCCCAGAGCGCCGAGCCGGCGAGGTCCAGGCCCATCTTGTCGTGCACGTAGGTGGGCGCCCAGACGGTGACGCCGGTCGAGGCGCCGGTGCCGAGGAAGAAGATGACGCACAGCATGAGGGCGGGCTTGATGCGGAAGACGATGCCGAGGGGATCGCGGGGCGCATCGCGCTCGGCCGCGGTATGCGCGATCGGCGCGTCGCGAAGGAAGCGGATCAGGAAGACGGCGTAGACGAGGCCGAGGCCGCCGAAGATCAGGAAGGGCGCGTGCCAGCCCAACCGGTCGGCCATACGGCCGGCGACGACCGACCCCACGCCCGCCCCGGCGAAGACCGCCGTCTGGTGGAGCGAGAGTGCCCGGCTGCGCATCGCCGGTTTGTGCCAGTCGCTGATCAAGGCCGTCGCCGTCGGATAATAGAAGGCCTCGCCGAAGGCCACGGTGCCGCGGAAGGCGAGCAGCATGGCGAGCCCCGAGGCCAGCGAGGTGAGGCCGGTGCAGACGCTCCAGAAGACGAGGCCGTAGAGGATGACCCTCGTCCGCCGGGCGCTGTCGCCGAGGCGCCCGGCGAGGAAGGCGGTGACGGCGTAGATCCAGAAGAAGACCGAGTTGAGCAGTCCGAGCTGGGTGTCGGTGAGGCCGAACTGGGTCCTCAGCGTCGGCATGACGGCGATGAGGATGCTGCGGTCCGCGGCGTTGAGGAAGGCGACCGCCCAGAGCAGGGCGATGAGCAGCCAGGGATAGCCCGCGCCGGCCGCGGCGCGGCGGTCAATCGTCGACATCCCGGCTTCCTTCCTCCCCGTTGATCAGAATGGCGCGGAAATCGTTGACGTTTGTGAAGGTCGGCCCGGTGACGACGAGGTCGCCGAGCCGCTCGAAGAAGGTGTAGGCGTTGTTCGCTGCGAGGTGCTCGGCGGGGTCGAGGCCGAGCTTGCGCGCGCGGGCGAGCGTGTCGGAGACGACGACCGCGCCCGCCGCATTCTCCGTGCCGTCGATGCCGTCCGTGTCGGCCGCCAGCGCCGCGATGCCCGGCGCGCCGTTGAGCGCGATCGCGAGGCCGAGCAGATATTCGAGGTTGCGGCCGCCGCGGCCCTTCGGGTTGACGACGGAGACGGTGGTCTCGCCGCCCGAGACGATGGCGCGGCGCTGACCGTCGGCGGCGAGGCGCCGGGCGAGGGCGGCGTGGCTGGCGCCGAGATAGCGGGCTTCCGCCTGGAGCTGATCGCCAAGGTCGGTGACGGCATAGCCCCGCTCCGCGGCGAGGCGCGCCGCCGCGGCAAGCGCGTCGCGGGCGCGGGCGATGACCACCGCCTCCCCCCCGGCGAGGCCGAGGCTGTCGGCGGGCGGGGTCTCGTTCGCCGGATCCCGGAGCGCGGCGACGACGCTGGGCGGCGGATCGATCCGGTATTTGGCGATGATCTCGCGCGCCATCTCCAGGGTGGTGTGGTCGGCGACGGTCGGGCCGGACGAGACGAAGGAGGGGTCGTCGCCGGGCACGTCCGAGATGATCCAGGTGGTGACCCGGGCGGGGCCGGCGGCCACCGCCAGGCGGCCTCCCTTCACCGCCGAGAGATGCTTGCGGACGCAGTTGATCTCCGCGATCGTCGCTCCCGAGGCGAGCAGCAGGCGCGTGACCGCCTGCTTGTCGGCCAGGCCGACGCCGGGCGCCGGCGCCGAGAGGAGAGCGGAGCCGCCGCCGGAGAGGAGCACCAGGAGGTGGTCGGCCGCCTCGAGCCCCTGCCCGAGCTCGAGCGCCAGGCGGGCGGCCCGGACGCTGTTCTCGTCCGGATAGGGGTGGCCCGCCTCGATCACCGTGACGCCGGGCGGTGCGACGAAGCCTGCGGGGATGTGGTCGTAGCGGGTGACAACCAGGCCCGAGAGGGGCGCTGCGCTGCGGGACTGTGCGACGCGCATCATCTCGGCCGCCGCCTTGCCGACCGACACGACGACGACGCGGCCGTGGGAGCGGGGGAGGACGCGCGGCATCACCGCCTCCGGCGCCACCGCCCGAAGCGCCTCCTGGAAAAGCTCGAGCAGCGCCGCGCGGCCTCCCGGCAGCGGCGCTGCTTCCGCCTCGTTCCCGGCTGAAAAGGTCGCGATCATCCCCTCCCGCGGCCTCGCGGCGGCTTGGGCCGTGCTGGTCCGCGCTCCAAGGCTGACGGGTCGGCGCGGCGAAGGAAAGGGTTTGTCCGCGGAACAATCTGTTGCGCGCGGTGCAACTCAGTGGATCTCCCAGGAGAGGATCGGCCGCAAGTGCTCGACCAGATAGTCGATCAGCGACCTGACCCGTACCGGAACGCCGCGCGGGTCCGCGAACAAGGCGTAGAAGCTGAGGTCCGGCGTCTGCCACCCCGGCAGCACCTCGACGAGGCGGCCTTCGGCAAGGTCGGACTTGCAAAGGAAGGCGGGGAGGCTGGCGATCCCGAGGTCGGAGACGACCGCGTCGTGGAGGAGGATAAGATCGTTGCAGACCAGCTTGGGCATGAACTCGACCGTCACCTCCTGGCTGCCGTTGTGCAGCCGCCACCTGTGCCGCCGGTCGGTGCCGCCGGTGGCGAGGAGATCGAAGCGGGGCAGCTCGACATGGCTCTGCGGCACGCCCTTGCGCTCGAAATAGCCGGGCGCGCCGAACACACCGCATTCGGTCGCGCCGAGCTTCACCGCGACGAGCTCGGAATCCGGCAGGGGCCCTACCGCCAAGGCGACGTCGAAGCCCTCGCGCAGGAGGTTGGCGGCATCGTCGGTGAGCACGCTGACCAGCCTCACGTCGGGATAGACCTTGAGGAAGCCGGCGAGCAGCGGGCCGATCAGGCTCTGGCCGAGGACGTAGGGGATGGCGATCCGCACCAGGCCCTGCGGGCTGCGCTGCTGGCTCTGAAGGGCGCGCTCGCCGTCGCGCAGAACGCCGATCGAGCGGAGGCAATATTCGAAGAAGAGGGCGCCGTCCTGGGTGACGGTGACGGCGCGGGTGGTGCGGTAGAGAAGCTGGGCGCCGAGATGGTTCTCGAGCCGGGAGAGGCGCCGGCTGATCGTCGACTTGGGGAGGCCGAGGGCGTGTCCGGCCTTGGTGAGGCTCTCGGTCTCGACGACCTTGGTGAAGACGACGAGATCGCCCATGTCCAGCATCATGCCCACCTCCCCGAGCCATGGGTAAAGCCAAGTTGCACGCGCGGCAACAGACTGTTCCAACATCGCAGACTAGCGGGCCGGGGGCGCAGGTTTCAGCTTCCTTCGAAACGGACGCGGCACGAACCGCGCCGAGCCGGGGGCGCCGGGGCCGCCTCGCCGCCGGGACCTGGAGGGGAACGATGATGCCGCATTTCGCGCCTGCAAGCCGTCTGCTCAAGCTGGCCTTGCTGTCCTGCACGCTCTGCCCCGCCGCCGCCTGGGCGCAGGGCCGGCCGCCCGCCGATCCCGCCGAGACGACGACGCAGCCGCCCGAGGGCGCGGCCGGCGACACGGTGGCGCAGGGCGAGAATGACTCGACGACGATCGTCGTCACCGGCACCAGCCGCGGCCGCGCCGCGATCAACACGCCGCTCGCCGTCACCACCTTCGACGACAGCCGCCTCGCCAAGCTCAACGTCAGCAGCCAGGCCGACGTGCTCAACTCCATCCCGACGATCAAGGCGGATGCCGGCGGCGGCGAGGTGGCGAGCAACGTCTTCATCCGCGGCCTGCCGTCGGGAGGCCAGTATCAGTTCACGCCGCTCATGTACGACGGCATACCGGTGCTCAGCACCTTCGGCCTCAACTCCTCCGCCTACGACGTCTACTATCGCAACGACCTCGGGATCGACCGGCTGGAGTTCGTCCGCGGCGGAGTCTCCAACCTGTTCGGGCCGGGCTCGGTCGCGGGCCTGATCAACTATATCAGCAAGACCGGGGGCGACGAACATCACGGCGTCATCCAGCTGGAGGCGGCGGAGCGGGGCCGCTACCGGGGGGACGTGGCGGTGAGCGGGCCGCTCGGCGACAATCTCCATTACGCCGTCTCGGGCTATTACCGTTCCGACCGGGGCCCGCTCCGCACCGGCCTCGACACGGAGGGCGGCCAGATCCGAGCCAACCTCAAATACCGCTTCGCCGACGGGTCGGGCTCGATCATCCTCTACGGCCAGTGGATCGACGACCAGGTGCAGTTCTACCTGCCCATCCCGCTCAACGGCACGACCCGCAGCCGCGTCGCCGGGAACGACGGGAAGAAGGTCTTCTCGGTCCAGACGCCGGCCGTCGCCGGCATCGGCTACAACACGCCCGACGGACCGTTCCAGACCGACATCACCGACGGCGTGCGGACCCGCGGCGGCCAGCTCGCCTTGGTGTTCGACAAGAAGCTTGGCGACGGCTGGGGCCTCAACGGGCGGATCAAATATTCCGACTACAAGCACCGGTTCGGCCTCTCGTCGGACGGCGACGGCGTCATCAACGTGCCGGAGACGCTCCAGAGCTTCCTCACCAACCGCGGCCTCGGCAGCCTCGCCAACGCCACCTTCACCTTCGCTGACGACAACAGCGCGGTACCGGCCAATTACCTGCTCTTCGCCAACCGCTTCACCGACCGCAACCGGCCGATGCACGACTTCACCGCCGAGATGAACCTCACCAAGGACTTCGCCACCGGCAGCGCCGACCACACCTTCACCCTGGGCGGCTTCTACGGCGACGCGGCCGCGCGCGACGTCAACGTCACCACCCGCTACCTCGCCGAGTTCAACAACCGCCCGCGGCTGGTGAGCCTCACCATCCGCAACCCGACCACCGGCGCTCTGACCGTGGTCTCGCGCGGCGGGCTGCTCGACGCCAGCGTCGCCAACTACGTCAACAACCGGGCGGAGGCGAAGCGCAGCGCGGTCTACGTGGCGGACCAGATCGATGCGGGCCGCTTCCTCTTCGACATCGGCGGACGCATAGAGCATTTCCGCGGCGACATCCGCCGCGAGCGGGTGAGCACGGTCGTCACCGACTCCACGACCCCCAATCTCACCACCGCCCTGCGCGACGTCAGCTGGGGCAACGACGCCTTCCTCACCGGGCGGGTGAGCACGACCGAATGGGCGCTCGCCGCCGGCGCGCTCTACAAGCTGACGCCGGAGCTCAACCTCTACGCCAACGCCTCGCGCGGCTATTTCTTCCCGGAGATACGCTCCGTCCAGTTCGCACTGCCGCTGCCGACTCCGGTGACGACCGGCGGCTCGCCGGGCACGCAAAGCTATACGGGCGAGATCATCAAGCAGGCCGAGGTCGGCCTGAAGTTCCACAACGGCCGGGTGACGGCGACGCTGGCCGGGCTCTACACCAAGCTCGACAACCGCCGGCAGGTGAACTTCATCAACGCCCCCGGCGGCGGCTTCACCGAGCAGGTCAACCTCGTCGCCACCGAATCCTACGGGCTGGAGGCGACGCTCAGCCTGCGCCTGCTCGATTCGCTCCGCTTCGACGGCAACCTCACCCTGCAGCACCACGAATATACCCAATTCATGGCGAACGGCACGACCAGCGCCTTCGTCGGCAACGAGCTCGAGCGGCAGCCCAACATCCTCTACAACGCAGGTCTCTATTATGACGACGACCGCCTCGATGCGTCGATCTTCACCAACTATACCGGCAACAACTTCACCGCCGCCAACAACGCGATCGAGCTCGACGGCTTCAACATCGTCACCTTCGATGCCGGCTACAAGTTCCGGCTCGGCGGAGACCGCGCCGTCCGCATCGGCGTCAACGTCTTCAACCTGTTCGACATCGACGCCGTCACCGAGGGCTCGCCGCGCCAGGACGTCAATCAGACGACCGGCGGCGCCTATTTCGTCGGCAGGCCGGTGCTTCCGCGGCGGATCACGGCACGCGCCACCTTCAGCTTCTGAGGACCTCCCTGGGCGGGCCTTCGCGCCCGCCCGTTTTTGCCCGGGACCGAATTGGTGATCGAGACAGACGAGGCGGCCCGGGCGATCCTGAGGGCGAACGACCGCGGCGGCTACACCGTGCCCAACGGCCGGGTCTATCCGTTCCAGTGGAACTGGGATTCCGCCTTCGTCGCGCTCGGCTTCGACACGTTCGACCGCGACCGCGCGTGGACCGAGCTGGAGACCCTGTTTCGCGCGCAATGGGAGGACGGCTTCCTCCCCCACATCGTCTTCTGGAAGGACGATCCGGGCTATTTTCCCGGCCCCTCGGTGTGGGCGACGGGGCGGCGGCCGGCGACCTCCGGGATCACCCAGCCGCCGGTGGCGGCAAGCGTCGTGCGCCGGCTCTGGGATCGCGCCGTGGAGGCGGGGGAAGGCGCGGCGTACCGCCCCCGACTGGAGGCGCTGTTCCCGAAGCTGATGAACTGGCACCGCTGGTTTCGCGACCATCGCGACCCGGACCGCCGCGGCATCGTCGTCGCGCTTCACCCCTGGGAGACCGGGCGCGACAATTCGCCCGAATGGGACGCCCCCGGCGAGGCGATCGACGTGTCGGGAGTCGGCGAGTATGTGCGCCGCGACACGAGCCATCTCGACGCCAAGATGCGGCCGACCAAGCTCGAATATGATCGCTACCTGGCGCTCGTCCAACATGGCCGGGCGCAGGGCTGGGACCATGCGAGGATCGCCGCCGGCAGTCCGTTCCGGGTGGCCGACGTCGGCATGTCGATGATCCTGCTGCGGGCGAACCGCGACCTCCTCGCTCTGGCGCAGGACCTCGGGCGCGGGCGGGAGGAAGGGGAGCTGATCGAGCTCGCCGCGCGCGGCGAGCGCGGCATCGGCTGGCTGTGGGACGAGGCGAGGCAGGCCTGGTGCTCGCGCGACCTTCTCACCGGCCGTTCGTCCGGCTTCGTCACCAGCGCCTCGTTCCTCAGCTTCTACGCCGGCCTTCGCGACGCCCGGCGGGACTCGGCAATGCTCGGCCATCTGGATCGGATCGCCGCCCGCGTGCGCTACCTGATGCCGAGCCTCGACCCGGACGATCCCGGCTTCCAGATGATCCGCTACTGGCGGGGCCCGGTCTGGTCGGTCGTGAACTACATGATCGGAACCGGCCTCGGCGAAGCGGGCCATGCCGGCTGGGCCGACAAGGTCCGGGCCGACACGCTCGGCCTCATCGAGAGCAGCGGCTTCTACGAGGCGTTCAGCCCCGTCGACGGCACCGGAAGCGGCGGCGACGACTTCTCCTGGACCGCGGCGATCTGGCTCGCCTGGGCCGGGACCGCCGGCTAGAGGCCTCTGCAAGGAGCAAGCGATGACCCGCCGCCTCACCGCCGCAGAGACGCTGTTCTACCGCGAGAACGGCTATGTCCACATAAGCGGCCTGCTGGCGCGGGAGGAAGCCGAGGCCTATCGCGCCGAGCTGCACGCGCTGGCGGGGCGGCAGGGAGACAATGACGCGACCTGGGCCAGCGTCAAAGCGGGCGGCACGCGGATCACCCATTGCCACGACGTCCATTTCCGCTCGGCCGCCTTCACTCGCCTGCTCGTCGACCCTCGCTTCACCGGAATCGCGCAGGACATCATCGGCCCCAACGTCCAGCTCCACCACAACAAGATGTTCATCAAGCCGCCGGAGCGCGGCTCGCCTTTCCCGATGCACCAGGACCATCCCTATTTCCCGCACGAGCGACATTCGATGATCGCCTGCATCCTCCATTTCGACGATGCGCCGGAAGAGAGAGGCTGCCTGCGAGTCTATCCCGGCTCGCACAGGCTGGGGCCGCTCCCGGCCGTCGGCGAGGACCGTCATCTGCCGGAGGACCGCTTCCCGATCGAGGGGGCGACCCCCGTGCCGGCCAAGGCCGGCGACGCGATCTTCATGTCCTATCTGCTGGTCCACGGCTCGGGCGTGAACCGGTCCGACCAGCCCCGCACCACATTGCTGGTGCAGATGCGCGACCCGGAGGACGTCGCGCTGAGCGAAGGCCATAAGTCCCGGGGGCAGGGGATGATGCTCGCGGGCATCGATCCCGCCGCCCGGCCGTTCGCCTTCGCCTGGGAGGAGCGCGCCGCCTAAAGCCTGATCGTCTTAGGTTGAAACGCCGGCGGCGTTTCAACCTAAGACGTGAATCAGGCTCTCGGCATATGTCTGGACCATGATTCACGCTTCAGGCTGATTCAGCCTGAAACGATCATGGTCTAGCCGCGCCGCGCGGCGCTCGCCCGGTTGCGTGCCGAACGTCGTCGTCGAAGCCGCCGAGCCGGCGGGGGAGGGGGCTCCGTCCGCCGGGTCTGCGGCGTCGCCTCGCCCGCGCCGGGACCCCGTTGCCGATGCGCAGCATGACGTGCGGCGCGCGCTGGAAGCCTTGGTAGAGGAGGGAAGGGCGCCGGACTTTCTCGTCGCCCGGCGGATCGGGCGGCACCCGGCGCCTGCTGCCCGAACGGCCGTAACCTTTCGCCTCCACGGGCGGAGACGAGTTGCACCGATTTGGATACAGTACCGCAAGACGCTGCGACCGGGCCGCTGATAGCTTCGCGTCAGCCGGCGACCGGAGTCGCCTCGTCGAGACCGGCGCAGGGGGAACTTCGATTTGTCGCAGACGGTGAGCCTCATCTCGGAATGGTTCGTGGCGCCCGGGCGGATGGAGGAGGCGAGGGCGGCCCTCTCCGCGCTGGCCCTCGAGGTGGAGCGGGGCGAGCCCGACACCCTTACCTATCTCGTCCACGAGCCGTTCAAAGGGGATAGGCGGCTGCAGGCGCTGCCGCCGGCGCGACCCGACTCGATCCTGTTCTTCGAGACCTATCGCTCCCCGGACGCCTTCCTCGCCCATGTCGACGGGCCGATCTTCACGAACTTCGTCGCGGAGCATGGCGACCTATTCCTCGCCGCCAACGGCAAGCCCTACACGACGGTGGAGTTCCTCGCCCGCCGCGCCGGCTTCGTTCGGACGTCGGGGGCGGGCGAGACGGCGGAGGCGTCGGACACGAACAGCCATCCCGCCGTGATGTTCGAGATCATCGCGCAAAACGCCCAGACGAGCGCCGACTTCTACACCGAGGTGTTCGGCTGGGACTACGTCTCCGGCACCGGCGGCTTCCGCTACATCCACTTTCCGGCGGGCTCGCCGCCTCTGCTGGGCGGCATCGGCCAGGCCGACCCGTCGGTGCCGGGCTTCGCGCCGGGGCATAATTTCTATCTGCTCGTCGACGTAATCGAGCCGGTGCTGGACCGGGCCCTCGCCGCCGGGGCCAGCCCGCTGATGCCGCCGACCTCCATCGACGGCTATCGCTTCGCCATGTTCACCGATCCCGAGGGCAATCCCATCGGGCTGATCGAGCCGTTCCAATCCTGACCGCCGTTTCGAAAGGGCCATCAAGATGAGCTACCTCAACCCGCTGCGGCTCCATTTCTTCGGCCAGTTCCAGGCCAATGTGTCGACGGTCAACAACGATCCGGACCATTTCGACAATGCCGGCTTCCAGCCGAGCTACCAGGACATGCAGGGTCCGGGCATGAATCCGCCGAACGGCTGGTTCAACCCGCAGGGCGACGCCGCCTTTCGCCTGCTCGGCTGCACCGTCACCTCGGCCTGGACGGCCTCCGGCGCGGTGGGGAGCTCGGACCCGGTGCTCTCCTGCATCGTCGCGGATTCGAACGATGCGGTCCCTGCCAAGCTGGTCGATCTCGATCCGGAGCAGCAGCTCGTCTCGGAAATCTGGGGCCTGACGGTGCGGATCGCCGATGCCGACGGCAACACTCTGGTGCAGGGCTTCTTCGAGCCGGCGGCCTTCATGGACATCTGGAGCCGCGCCACCGGATCGGGGAGCGACATCAACGCCGGCGCGGCCTATCAATCGGTGCTGACCGGCCTGGTGTGGGGCGACGTCTCCTCCTCGCCCTTCCTCAGCGCGCTCCAGGCGGCCTCGGCCGACCTGCTGTCGATCAAGTTCAACGTCGACGGCCTCAGCATGGATTTCACCTCGCCCGACTTCATGTGCGGGCGCATCGCCGGGACGATCGGCCCGGCGACGAGCGCCGAGCCGCAGCATCTGGTGCTCGGGCGGCAGTTCATGGCCATCGTGCCGCCGAGCAACGGCTTCCCGGTGCCGTCCGGCCAGATCAACTTCTTCCCCGCGATCGTCGACCAGAGCGGCGGCAACGTCTATCTCGACCTCGGCAACGCCCTTCCGACCACCCAGCCCGGCGGGCCGATGGACGGCCTCGGCGACCTGCTCCTGTCGGTCTACGACCCGCTGCTCACCCCGACCGATCCGGCGGGGAGCACGATCCCGCTCGGCACCCTACCGCAAAGCGTCTACACCGACGCCGGCTGGTACGCGCAGACGGCGGGTATCGTGGTCCTGCCGCTGCCGCAGACGCCGATCCCGTGGCTTTCCTCGTCGCCCCTCATCCTGAGCGGCAATGAAGGGGTGGTGATCGCCGAAGCCTCGAGCGGCGCCTTCGTCCGCGCCGACCGCTTCGTCTATCGCATGAGCCCCGGCGACACGGTGCAGATCCCGTTCTACGCGACGCAATGGGGCCAGCCGCTGGCCGGAGTGGAGCTGAGCTTCGTGCTCGACCCGTCGCAGCTGCAGACCCAGGCCTCCTCCTTCCTCGGTCCCGCGCCGCCCGTCGGGGAGCCGACCGACGCCCTGACCTTCTCCGCGACCTCTACCGCCACCGACGGCAGCGGGATTGCGACGCTGAGCGTCACCGCGAGCGATCCCGGCACGCCGCGATGGTTCAACAACGGGCAGGATTACGGCATCGACGGCCAGGTCTACGGAATCCGCGCCTCCTTCGCCGACGCCGACCTCAACGACGGGCCGGTCAACCAGTGGAACTTCGTCAGCTTCCTGCTGTGGAGCGGCTTCACGGCGTCGAACCCCGTGGTGTGGACCGACATCCAGCCGACCATGCAGCAATATGCGAACCTCTATCCGGTGATGAACCGGTTCCTAAACCTGGGCAGCTACGACGATTGCAAGGCCAATGCCGGGCTCCTCCAGCTCGCCTTCGGGCTCAATCCCGACGACCCGAACGCCATGCCGGTCACGCGCGACCTTTCTCCGGCGAAGCGCAACGCGATTCTCGCCTGGCTCGACAATCCGCTCCCAGGGACGCCCCAGGCGGCGACCGAGGCGGTGGACGAAGGGCCGCGCCGGGTCCCGCCGCCGGAGGGTCCGGAAATGGCGGCGAGGGGCGGCAAGGCCGCCGCGCTCGCCCGACGTGTCATCGTCCGCGCTTCCGAGGGAGACCGCTCATGATCCGCCTCAACCCTTCCCTGCTCGCAGGGCTCGACTCCGCAATGCCCAACCCGCAGGCGGTGGTCCAGGCGCTTCAGTCCGCCGTCGAGCTCGAGCATTCCACGATCCCGCTCTACCTCTATGCGCTCTATTCGCTCGATGCGACGAAGAACGCCGAAATCGCGGCGATCATCCAGTCGGTCGTGGTGGAGGAGATGCTCCACATGACGCTGGCATCGAATGTTCTCAACGCGCTGGGCGGCTCGCCGTCGATAAACCAGCCCGGTTTCATCCCGACCTATCCGGGACCGCTTCCGGGCGGCGTCGAAAGCCAGCTCCAGGTCCACCTCGCACCTTTCTCCACCACCCAGCTCCAGACCTTCCTCACCATCGAGGAGCCGGAGAATCCGCTCGACTTCCCGACGGCGGAGACGGCGCAGGACGGGATCACCATCGGCCAGTTCTATGCGGCGATCGCACGCTCCATCCAGCAGCTCGGCAACGGCTATTTCGTCGATCCGCCGCGCAACCAGGTGGGGCCCGACCTGATGTATGGGTCAATCGTCGTCACCGACGTCGATACCGCGCTCCAGGCGATCGACGTCATCGTCCAGCAGGGGGAGGGGACGACCACCTCGCCGCTCGAGGCGGAAGGCACGGGCTACGCCCATTATTACCGCTACATGGAGATCTACAACGGGCGGATGCTGATCCCGGCGCCCAATCCCGGCCCCAATCCCGACCAGAAATACATTTACGGGGGCGATCCGGTGCCGTTCGACCAGAGCGGGGTCTACGGGGTCGCGACCGATCCCGGGCCCTATTCGCCCGGAACGGCGGCGGCGCTCGCCAACGACAATTTCAACTATGCCTATACGAGCCTGCTCAACGCGCTGCACGACATGTTCAACGGCGACGCGACCGAGGGCCAGTTCAACCGCTGCCTGGGGCTGATGATGTCGCTCAAGAGCCAGGCCAAGGCGATGATGTCGGGAATCCCGAATCCGGGCCTTCTGGTCGGACCCACCTTCCAATATCAGCCGGTCAACCCGGCGAACGCCTGATCCTCGGGTGACCGGCGCCGCCGAGGGCGGCGCCGGCTCCCTTCCTACAGATAGAAGTCCGAAGTGTTGATCAGGTGGCCGTCGTTGACGGTGACCGAGATCACCAGGTCGGCGACGCCGTCGCCGTTGGTGTCGCCCTGCACCGTCCACACGCCGCCGCTGTTGACCGCCCGCAGCTCGCCGGCCGCGCCGCTGAAGGCGGCGGCGCCGATGAAGCTGAAGGCCTGGTTGCCGCCGGCGTTCACGTTCGCGTCGATGGTGATGAGGTTGATCCGGTCGCCCGACGAGAAGTCGAGGATCGTATCCATGTTCGCGGCGGTGGATTCGGCGGTGCTGTTATACTCGAAGCTGTCGTTGCCGCCGCCGCCTTTCAGGACGTCGGCGCCGAGGCCGCCGTAGATCTGGTCGTTGCCATGGCCGCCGGTCAGCGTGTCGACGTCGCGGCCGCCGCGGATGTTGAAGGTGCCGTTCGTCTCGGCGGCGCCGTTGAAGACGAGATGCTCGCCCACCTGCAGCGACAGGCCGATCACCATCAGCGACTTGCCCGCGTCGACGTTCGCATCGATCGTCGTCAGGGTATAGTTGTTCGGGTGCGCGGCATCGCCCGAGCTATAGCCGGCGATCTTCTCGATGCCGACGAGATCGTCCGCGTCGAAGGTGATCGTGTAGGTGCCGAGCAGGCCGACCGTGTCGAAACCGGCGCCGCCGTCCACCTTGTCGCCATTGTCGAAGCTGCCGCCGAAGAACAGGAAGTCGTTGCCGCCCCCGCTGTTGACGGTGTCGCTGCCGGCATTGGTCGCGGTGAAGTTCACCGTGTCCGCCAGCACAACGAGGTCGTTGCCGTTGCCCATGTTGATGACGTTGTCGAGCGCATTGCCCCAGACGCCCTGGCCGGCGTTCGACGTGCCGGTGAGGTTCTCGACGTTGTCCGGCAGATAATAGAGGCTGGCGAAGTTGGTCGAGCTTCCGAGCGCGGTGCGGACCTCGTCGATCCCCTCGTTCGCCGCCTCGGTGACCACGTCGCCGCTCGCATCGACGAAATAGACGTCGTTGCCGGTGCCGCCGACCATCGTGTCGTTGCCGGTGCCGCCGTCGAGCGTGTCGTTGCCACCGCGGCCGAGCAGCGTGTCGTCGCCGCCGAGGCCGTTCAGCACGTCCGTGTCGTTCGCCGCGGCGTTGGGCCCGTTATTGCCGTCGAGCAGATCGGCGCCCGCCGTCCCGGTGAAGGTGTCGTCACCCGACCCGCCGAGCACGACGACGACGTCGTTGCCGTTGCCGACCGGCGTCAGCGTGCCGATCGCCGCCGCGGCGTCGAAGGTGACGCCGCCGGTCAGGTTGCGCAGGTTGAAGTCGTCGCCGACCTGCTGGAGGTCGTTGCCCGACAGCGTGATCCCGACGGCATCGATGCCCACGGCGATGCCGGTGCCGAGGCCGTGGAGAACGTTGTCGGTGATCGAGGCCGTCGAGTCCCCGCTCATGTCGAGGTTGATGGCGGTGCGCGACCATTCGATGACGTTGTCGCTGACGACGAGGTCGACCCCGCCGCCGTCGAACCAGATCGCCCGGCCCCACGAGGCCGTTCCGAACTGACCCTGCGACGAGCCCGAGATGAGGTTGTCGGTGATCGTCACCAGGCCGTCGGCAATGACGGCCAGCGAGATCGCCCGGTCGTCGACGCCGCTGGCGCCGCCCGCCACCGCCGACCAGAAGATCGAGTCGGTGACGAGGTGGCCGGTGGCGCCGCCGCCGGTCTGGAACTGCAGCGCCGGGTTCGAAGGCCCGCCGCCGGTGGTCGTCGCGTCGTTGAGGAAGCGAAGGCCGTTCAGAGTGACGTTGTCGGTCGCGGTGACGTGGGCGTGGCCGACGATCGTCGTCTCGCCCGCGCCGCCCGCCGCGTCGCGGCCGCCGACGGCGACGTTCGCCTTGGCGCCGAGGATGGTGACGCCGTGGCTGATCACGAGGTTCTCGTGGAACGTGCCGGCCGCGACCCGGATGACGTAATCGTCCGATGCGGCGTCGATCGCCGCCTGGATGGTCGAGAACGTCCCGACGAGGTTGCCGCCCGAGGCGAACAGCTGGACGGGCAGGGTGGCGTCCAGCGTCATGTCGCTGAACTCGATCCGCTCGATGCTGGTGAAGCTGTCGAGCCCCTCGTCGCCGTTGCTGGTGACGGTGTCCTGCACGAACGTGAAGCCGCTGATCCGCCCGTCGGACTCGGTGATGACGAAGACGTGGTAGTCGGAGCGCACGCCGGAATAGACCGCCGTGTCGGTGCCGCTGCCGCCGTTCAGCTCGTCGTCGCCGAGGCCGCCGTTCAGGCGATCGTCGCCGCCATTGCCGTAGAGGCTGTCGGTGCCCGCGCCGCCCGAGAGGCTGTCGGCCCCGCCTGCGCCCCAGGCCTTGTCGTCGCCGCCGCGGCCGTCGAAGCTGAAGGCGCCGGTGACGCCGTTGGCCGCCGCGGTCTCGCCGTCGAACGCCTCGTTATAGTCGGTGCCGATGACGTTGTGGGTGGCGTTGGTCGGAACGATCTGCACCGGCCGATCGACGCCGCTGTCGGTGATCGTGTTGCCGCTTATGTAGCTGTTGAGGTCGACGCTGTCGGGCCCGGACGGAAACAGGTTCAGCGAGCCCGCATAGAGGCCGTCGAACGTGTTGCCGGTGATCGTGACATGGGTCGTCTCGGAGTTGATGCCGTTGCCGAGGCCCGTCGCTCCGCCCCCGTCGCCCTGGAAGACGTTGTCGTGGATCGAGCCGGTGGTGCCGCCGCCGGAGACGTAGGCGCCGATCGAATAGCCGGTGATGAGGTTGTGGCCGATGTCGAGCCCGGTGACGCTGCCCGTGACGATGGCGAGGTCGCCGGTGCCGTCGAGGATCGAGTTGGCCAGCGTGAAGCCGTTGCCGGTGACGTCGATCGCCGTGCTGCCGATCCCGCCCGGGCCGTCGCCGACGATCTTGAAGCCGTCGAGGGTGACGCCCGCGGCGGTGACGGCGATGTGGCCGTCGATGATCGCCTCGCCGGTGCGCGCGCCGGTGCCCGGGGCACCGGAATTCGGCCCGAGGATGGTGACGTCCTTGTTGATCGTCAGGTTCTCGGCATAGGTGCCGGCGGCGACCAGGATGGTGTCGCCGTCCGAGGCCGCGTCGATCGCCGCCTGGATGGTGGCGAAGCCGCCGTTGCCGACCAGCAGGAACTTGCCGGCGGCATTGTCGTCGACGATCTCGATGTTGGCGAGCGTGTCGGTGCCGCCGGCGTCGGTGACCGTCCAGCCGGTGGCGGTGCGGGCGATCGTCGCCGGCGCCGAGTAGACGGCGGTGTCGATGCCGCTGCCGCCGTCGAGGCTGTCGCTGCCGCTCTTGCCGGTCAGCGTGTCGTCGCCGCCGAGCCCGGTGAGCGTGTCGTTGGCCGCGCCGCCGGAGAGGAAGTCGTCCCCGGCGGTTCCCTCGACCACGTAGGGCGTGGCGAAGGTCGGCGTCGGCTCGAAGTAGAGGCCGGTCGGATCGTTGTCGGTGCCGTCGATATGGGTGACGTCGTTGTCGCCGATGGCGATGCCGTTCGGCGTGATGTCGCCGGTGACGTCGATGCCCTCGTCGACGTACGAGATGGCGTTGCCGCTGATCGAGCCGCCGCTGCTCGCGCCGCCCGACTGGAACACCCAGATGCCGACGATCTTGGCCGCGCCGGTCTCGTCGTTGGCGCCGGTGACGACATTGTCCTGAATGTCGAGATCGGTGTTGCCGAAGGCGAGGATGCCGCCGGAATAGGCGTTGGCCGGGCCGGCATAGCCGATGCCGGTGATCGTGTTGCCGGAGATGGTTCCGGTCGAGTTGCCGACCTGAATTCCGTTCTGCGCCATCACCGTCTGAGCGCCGCCGCCGGTGATCGTGATCCCGGTCAGCGTGAGGTCGGCGCGGTTGAACACCGTCGCGTTCTTCTGGAAGTCGCTGATCGAGCCGCCCGTCATCGTGAAGGCCTTGAGCGTGTCGTTGTCGGCGCCGACGCCGACGCCGCGCTGGACGCCGCTGACGAGGTTGTGGCCGCCGGCCGTCGTGCCGCCCGGATAGGGATCGCGGACGCCGGTGACGTCCACGCCGTTCAGGGTGCCCGAGCTGTTGCGGTAGAAGACGCCGTAGAAATTGGCCTGGCCGCTGCCCGTGCCCTCGTCGACCGTGTTGCCGGCCCCGTGGCCGTCGACGTCGATATGGTCGAGCGTGACGTTGGACGAGTTCTTGACGGTGAAGACCGCGTTGATCTCCCGGTCGCCCGAGGAGCGGGCGGTCTCGTGCACGTCCGCCGGGCTCTGGATGGTCACCTGGGCGCCCGGATAGGCCATGATCGTCAGGTCGTCCTTGCCGTCCACGACGACCTGCTCGACGTAGGTGCCGGCGGCGACGAGGATGGTGTCGCCGTTCTGCGCCGCGTCGACCGCCGCCTGGATGGTGGCGAAGCCGCCGGAGCCGACCAGCAGGGTCCGTCCGGCCGAGCCGTCGATGATCTCGATGCCGGTGAGATGGTCGGTGCCCTCGGTGAGGGTGGTGACGATCCAGCCGGGCTGGTCGCCGGCGGTCTCCGGATCGGCGTCGGACGCCACCGCGATGCTCGCGATGCCGATCGGGTCCGCGTAGGTGGCCGTATCGGTGCCGCTGCCGCCGACGAGGATGTCGTCGCCGTTGCAGCCGTCGAGCGTGTCGTCGCCGGCGCCGGCGTCGATATAATCGTTGCCGCCCTCGCCGCGGAGAGTGCTGCCGCCGCCGGCCGTGGTATCGGCGATGTAATCGTCATAGTCGGTGCCGACGATCTCCTGACCGGCGGTGTAGCCGAAGATTCCGACCGGTCGGCCGCCCGTGGAGTCGAAGTCGTTCCCCGCTCCGAAGAAGGCGCCGACATCCTCGACCGCGTCGAGAGCGCCGTAGCCGACATGACCGAAGCTGCTGTTGGTGAAGTGGTTGCCGGAGACGAACGTGCCGTCCTCCCAATCGTCGCCGGTCAGTGCGACGCCGTTGCCGTCGAAGCTGTTGTCGGTGGCGGAGAACTGGGTGGTCGGGTTGAAATAGGTGCCGTTCGTCCAGTCGTCGATCACGCTGTTGCTGAGCTCGAGGCCGGTGACGCCGCCATTGTAGGGCGTCAGGATCCCGGTGCCGGCGGTGCCGTCGCCCTGCAGGATCATGTTGGTGACGGTGACGTCGTCGGCGTCGACGTAGACGCCGGCCGGGTTGCCCGCCAGCATTCCGCCGCCGAGCACTTCGAGGCCGTCGAGCGTCGCCCCGGCGGCGTGCATGTAGAAGCCGTCGACGGTCGCCTCGGCGCCGCGCGCGCCGGTGCCGGCCACGCCGGCGTTCGGCCCCTTGATGGTGACGTCCTTGTCGACCGTCACCAGCTCGTCGTAGGTGCCGGCCGAGACGACGATGGTGTCGCCGTCATGGGCGCCGTTCACCGCCGCCTGGATGGTCGAGAAGGTGCCGACCAGCTGGTTGGCCCCGTTGAAGACCTGAACGGGCTGGGCGAGGTCGATGGTCGTCCCGCCGAAGCTCAGCTTCTCGATACCGCTCAGCGTGTCGCTGCCCTCGTCGCCGTTGCTGGTGTCGGTGTCGGAGACGGAGGTGAAGCCGATGACGAAGCCGTTGGCGTCGGTCTCGACTCCGACGACATAGCCGCTCCTCGGGCCCGCATAGACGGCGGTGTCCGTGCCGTCGCCGCCGCTGAGGTCGTCGTTGCCGCCGTTGCCGCGCAGCGTGTCGGTGCCGCCGAAGCCCGCCAGCACGTCGTCGCCGGCGCCACCGAACAGGAAGTCGTCCGTCGAGGCCCCGTCCACGTCGAACGGCGTGGCGAGAGCCGGGTTGGGCTCGAAGTCGACGCCCGCCGCATAGGGATCCGTGGCGTCGATGTTGGAGATGCTGTTGTTCGACACGGCGATGCCGTTGGGAGTCACGTCCTCGTAGATGCCGATGCCGGTGTCGACGAAGGAGATCGAGTTGCCGCTCACCGAGCCGCCGCTGTTCGGCGCGCCGCCGTTCTGGAGCAGGAAGATGCCGACCACCTTGGAGTCGAGGCTGTCGTCGTTGGAGCCGACGATGGTGTTGCCCTGGATGTTGAGGTCGGTGTTGCTGAAGCCGAGGATCGCCCCGGAATAGGCGTCGGCGGGGCCGGCATAGCCGATGCCGGTGATGATGTTGTTGGCGAGCGTGCCGGTCGAGTTGGAGACCTGGATGCCGTTCTGAGCCATCACCGTCTGGGCGCCGCCGCCGGTCACCGTCACGTTGCTGACGTTGAGGTCGGCGTGGTTGAAGACGGCCGCGTTCTTCTGGAAGTCGCTGATCGAGCCGCTGATCATGGTGAAGGCCATCAGCGTGTCGTTGTCGACCGCCAGGCCCACGCCGCGCTGGACGCCGCTCACCAGCGGCTCGCCGCCCGGCGCCGTGCCGCCCGGATAGGGATCGCGCACGCCGGTGATGTCGACGCCGATCAGGGTGCCCGAGCTGTTGCGCAGGAAGATGCCGTAGAAATTGGCCTGGCCCGCGCCGGTGCCCTCGTCGACGGTGTTGCCGCGCCCGTCGCCGTTGATGTCGATCTGGGCGAGGGTGAGGTTGACGCTGTCCTTGACGGTGAGGACGGCGTGCACCTCGCGGTCGCCCGACGAGCGGCCGGTCTCGTGAAGGTCGGCCGGCGCCTTGATGACCACGTCGCCGCCGATGGCGCGGATTGAGATGTTGTCCTTGTTGTCGACGACCACCTGCTCGACGTAGGTCCCCGCGGCGACGAGGATGGTGTCGCCGTCATGGGCCGCGTTGACCGCCTCCTGGATGGTCGCGAAGCCGCCGGAGCCGACGAGCAGGGTGCGCGAGCCCGCGCCGCCGTCGTCGACGATCTCGATGCCGATCAGCGTGTCGGTGCCGTCGGAGGAGTCGACGGTCCAGTTGGTGCCGTTGGGCGTGAAGACCGCACCGCTGCCGACATGCGCGGTGTCGATGCCCGCGCCGCCGTCGAGCGTGTCGTCGCCGTCGCCGCCGTGGAGGGAATCGTCGCCGTAGCGGCCGAACAGCATGTCGTCGCCGGCCGCGCCGTCGAGCGTGTCCTGATCCGCCACGGTCAGGTTGCCGGGCCGGTTGTTGGCGTCGATATAGTCGGCGTGCGACGTGCCGGTCAGCGTGTCGTTGCCCGAGCCGCCGAGGATGACGACGAAGTCGTTGGGATCGCCCACGGGGGTGAGGACGTCGATCGCCGTCGAGGCGTCGAAGAACACGTCCTCCGACAGGTTGCGGAAGCTGAAGTCGTCGCCGACGTTCTGGAAGTCGTTGCCGACCGGCGAGAAGCCGTCGTCGCTGATCCCGACGGCGAAGCCGGTGCCGAGATTGCGCAGGACGTTGTCGTTGACGATCGCGACCGAGGTCCCGGCGATGTCGAGGTTGAAGCCGGTGCGGGCCCACTCGACGATGTTGCCGGAGGCGCTGAGGTTGACCCCGCCGCCGTCGAACCACAGGCCGCGGCCCCAGGACGCGGTGGCGAACTGGCCGTGCGACGACCCGGAGATGAGGTTGCCGGTGAGCGTGATGTCGCCGCCGGGGATGACGACGGTCGAAATGGCGCGGTCGTCCACGCCGTTGGCGCCGCCCGCGACGCTCGACCAGAAGATCGAGTTGGTGACGAGATGGCCGGCGCCGGTCAGGAACTGCAGCGTCGGGTTGGACGCGCCGCCGCCCGAGGTGGTGGCGTCGTTGAGGAACCTCAGGCCGTTCAGCGTGACATTGTCCTCGGCCGTGACCTTGGCGTGGCCGACGATGGTCGTCTCGCCGACTCCGTTCGCCGCGTCGCGGCCGGTGACCGCGCTGGTGCGGGCGCCGAGGATGCGCACGCCGACGTTGATGACGAGGTCCTCGTGGAACACGCCCGCGGCGACGCGGATGGTGTAATTGTCCTGGGCGCCGTCGATGGCGGCCTGGATCGTCGAGTAGGTGCCGATCAGCTGGTTGTTCTGGTCGAACAGCTGGACCGGCTGGGTGGTGTCGAGCGTGCGGCCGGTGAAGCGCAGCACCTCGATGCTGTTGAGCGTGTCCAGCCCTTCGTTGCCGTTGCTCTGCTCGTTGTCGGCCACCGCCGAGAAGCCGACGATGCGGCCGCCCGCGCCGGTGATCATCGTCACCGAATAGTCGCCGCGAGTGCCGTCGTAGACCGCGGTGTCGGTGCCCGCGCCGCCGTTCAGCGTATCGTTGCCGGCGCCGCCGTGGAGCGTGTCGTTGCCGTTGCCGCCGTTCAGCGTGTCGTTGCCCGCGCCGCCGTCGATCGTGTCGTCGCCGTCGTCGCCGTTCAGAGTGTCGACGCCGGTGCCGCCCGACAGGGTGTCGTCGCCGGTGCCGCCCGAGAGGCTGTCGTTCTCGCTGCCGCCGGACAGGATGTCGTTGCCGTCGTCGCCGGTCAGCGTGTCGGCGCCGCTGCCGCCGTCGAGATTGTCGTTGCCCGCGCCGCCGTCGAGAATGTCGTTGTCGGCGCCGCCGGAGAGGATGTCGTCGCCGCCATTGCCGAACAGCGTGTCGTTGCCGGCATCGCCGGAGAGCGTGTCGGCGCTCGAGCCGCCGAGGGCGCGGTCATCCCCGCCGTGGCCGGAATAGCTGAAGCCGCCCGTGACTCCCGCCGCCTCGGCGGTCACGCCGTCGAACGTCTCCGCCGTGTCGGTGCCGATCACCGAATGGGTCGAGTTGGTCGGGAAGATCTGCACCGGTCGCGCCACGCCGCTGTGGGTGAAGCTGTTGCCGGTGACGTAGCTGTTGAGGTCGACGCTGTCGGGGCCGAACGGGAAGAGGTTGAGCGATCCCGAATAGAGGCCGTCGAAGCTGTTGTTGGCGATGGCGACGTGCGACGTCTCGGAGTTGACGCCGTTGCCCATGCCGGTCGAGCCGCCGCCGTCGCCCTGGAAGCGGTTGTCGTGGATCGAGCCGGTGGTGCCGCCGCCCGACACGTACATGCCGATCGAATAGCCCTGGAATTTGTTGTTCGCGACCTCGAGGCCGGTGACGCTGCCGGTGATGACGGCAAGGTCGCCGGTGCCGACGAGCAGCGAGTTGACGAGGGTGAAGTTGTTCGCCTCGACGTCGATCGCGGTGGTGCCGAGCACGCCCGCGCCGCCGCCGACGATCTTGACGCCGTCGAGCGTCGCGCCGGCCGCGCCGATCGTGATCAGGCCGTCGATCACCGTCTCCGCGCCCCGCGCGGCGGTGCCGGCGATGCCGTGATTGTTGATGCCGAGGATGGTGACGTCCTTGTTGACGTTCAAATTCTCGGTGTAGGTCCCCGCCTTGACGAGGATCGTGTCGCCGTTCGAGGCGGCGTCGATCGCCGCCTGGATGGTGGCATAGCCGTCATTGCCGACGAGCAGCGTCTTTCCGGACGCGCTGTCGTCGACCATCTCGACGCCCGAGAGCGTGTCGGTGCCGCCCGCGTCGGTGACCGTCCAGCCCGTACCGGTGTCGACGATCGTCGCCGCGCCTGCATAGACGGCGGTGTCGGTGCCGCTGCCGCCCTGGAGCGAGTCGTTGCCGGCGCCGCCGGTCAGCGTGTCGTTGTCGGCGCCGCCGTCGAGCGTGTCGTTGCCGGTGCCGCCGTCGAGGCTGTCATTGCCGGCGCCGCCCTGCAGGAGGTCGTTCTCCGAGCCGCCCGAGAGGGTGTCGTTGCCGCCGTTGCCGTAGAGCTCGTCGTCGCCGGCGCCGCCCGAGAGCGTGTCGCCCTGCTCGCTGCCCCAGGCATGGTCGTTGCCGCCGCGCCCGTCATAGGTCAGCGGTCCGGCGACCCCGTTGTCGCCGATGAACGCCTCGTTGAAATCGGTGCCGAGGATGGTGTGGCTGAGGTCGGTCGGCTGGATCTGCACCGGCCGGGCGATGCCGCTGTTGGTGATGCTGTTGCCGGTGACGTAGCTCTGGAGATCGACCGAGTCCGGGCCGAACGGATAGAGGTTGATCGAGCCGGCATAGATGCCGTCGAAGGCGTTGTTCTGGATCGAGACGTGCGAGGTCTCGGAGTTGACGCCGTTGCCAAGCCCGGTGGCGCCGCCGCCGTCGCCCTGGAAGCGGTTGTCGTGGACGCTTCCGCTCGTTCCGCCGCCCGAGACGTAGACGCCGATCGAATAGCCCTTGATGAGGTTATGGCCGATATCGAGCCCGGCGACCGACCAGGTGATGACGCCGGTGTCGCCATTGCCGTCGAGGATCGAGTTCCGGAGCGAGAAATTGTCCGCCTTGACCTCGACCGCGGTGGTGCCGAGCGAGCCGGCGGCCGCGCCGATCAGCTTGAACCCGTCGATCGTCGCTCCGGCGGCGTTGATCGTGATCTGGCCGTTGATGACGGATTCCGCCCCTCGAGCGCCGGTCGCGTCGATGCCGTGGTTGTTCGCGCCGAGGATCGTGACGTCCTTGTTGACGTTGAGCGTCTCCGTCCAGGTGCCCGAGGCGACGACGATGACGTCGCCGTTCGAGGAGGCGTCGATCGCCGCCTGGATGCTCGAATAGCCGCCGTTGCCGACCAGGCGGGTCACGCCGGAAGCGCTGTCGTCGACGATCTCCACCGCCGTCAGGGTGTCGGTGCCTTCGCTGGAGGTCGTCACCTTCCAGACGCCCGCGACTTCGGTGATCGTCGCCGCATTGTCGTAGAGCGCGGTGTCGGTGCCGCTGCCGCCGTCGAGCGTGTCGTTGCCCGAGCCGCCGTAGAGGCGGTCGTCGCCGCCGAGGCCGTGGAAGGTCGAATCCGTGCCCGAGCCCGGGACGAACTCGGAGGCGAAGATGCCGTCGGAATTCTCCGTGCCGGTGATGACCTGGCCGCCGGCGTCGCCGTCGCCGTAGGCGAAGATGCCGATCGCCCGGCCGGTGCCGGTGAACGTGTTGCCGGTGCCGACGAAGTTGCGCATGTCCTCGACCGACAGATAGGTGCCGTAGCCGATGTGCGAGCCGACGCTGTTGGCGAAGCTGTTATTGTCGATGAACGAGCCCGCGGCCCAGCCGTCGCCGAGAAGGTCGTTGCCGTTGCCGGTGAAGCTGTTGCCGGTGGCGGTGAAGCCGGTGGTCGGGTTGAAATAGGTGCCCGCGCCCCACTCGGTGACGAGGCTGTTGCTGAGGACCAGGCCGGTCACGCCGCCATTGTAGGTCGTCTGGATACCGTAGCCGTTGCCCGGCCCGTCCAGGACGAGGTTGGTGAGGGTGGCGTTGTCGTTGTTGACGAAGAAGCCGGTGATGTCCTGCCCGAAAAGCGGGGCGCCGGTGATCTTGAGGCCGTCGACCGTGACGCCGTCCGCGAGGATCGAGACCAGGCCGTTGACGACCGCCTCGGCTCCGCGCGCGCCCGTTCCGGCGATGCCGGCGTTCGGGCCCTCGATCGTGATGTCCTTGTTGACGTTGAGATTCTCGTTGTAGGTCCCGGCCGAGGCCCAGACCCTGTAGCCGTTCGAGGACGCGTCGATCGCCGCCTGGATGGTCGAGTAGGCGCCGACGAGATTGTTGCTGCCGTCATAGAGCAGCACCGATCCGGTCAGGCTCATCGACGTGTCGCTGAACGAGAGGGTTTCCATGCCGGTCAAGGTGTCGGTGCCCTCGTCGGGCGCGGCCGCCGCGACGAGCGGGAAATTGTCGGTCACCGTGTAGCCGGTGATCACGCCGTTGGTGACGTTCGCGGTGACCGTGTAGTGCGACCGGACTCCGTCGTAGGTTGCGGTGTCGTTGCCGGTGCCGCCGACCAGCGAATCGTTGCCGGCCCCGCCATGCAGCGTGTCGTCGCCGATGCCGCCCTTCAGCACGTCGTTGCCATCGCCGCCGTCGAGATTGTCGTTCCCGCCGGCGCCGTCCAGCGTGTCGTTGCCCGCGCCTCCGTCGAGGCGGTTGGCGCCGCCATCGCCGGTCAGTCCGTCGTCGAAGCCGGACCCGGCGAGATTCTCGATGCCGCCGAGCGTGTCGGTGCCTGCGCCGACGGTATTCTGCGCACCGGTGTTGGACAGGTCCACCGTCACGCCGGCGGTCGCGTCGCTATAGTCGGCCGTGTCGGTGCCGGCGCCGCCGGTCAGCGTGTCGTTGCCCGCGCCGCCGCGCAGCACGTCGTCGCCGTTGCCGCCGTCGAGCGTGTCGTTGCCCGCCAGGCCGATCAGCACGTCGTTGCCGTCGCCGCCGCTCAGCGTGTCGGCCTTCGACGCGCCGGTGAGCGTCTCGTTGAGCGCGCCGATGCCGGTCAGGTTCAGCGACCCGACCATGCCGTCGAAGTTGAAGGTGGTGAACCCGCCCGTGTAGGTGTTCTGGAGGGTGGCGATGGTGACGAAGCCGTTCGTCGCGCTCGCCGATCCGTCGCGGTCGACCTGGAGCAGCATGTCGCTGCCGGACTGGACCAGGCGCATATGGCCGCTGTCGAACAGGTCTTGCGCGGTGCTGGTGAGGCCGAGGAAGTTGGTCGTTGTGATGTAGCTCGTCGCCGTGCTGGAGTTGCGCAGCTCGAACCGGTCGCCGGAGTCTCCGACCGTGAAGTCGCGGACGATCGTCGCACGGGCGACGGTGGTCGTCTGGGCGCCCGAGCCGGCAAGCCAGATGACGTCCTGGCCCGCGCCCGTGGTGATGTCGTAATCGTTGAAGCCCGCGGCGCCGAGGGTGCTGATGCTGACGGTGTCGTTGCCCGTGCCGAGGTCGACCGTGGCGGCGTCGACGCCGGTCAGCACGACGCGGTCGTTGCCGGTGCCGGCGACGACGGTGACGTTGTCGAGGAAGCGGGTGCCGCTGCGGCCGGGAGCCGCATAAAGCACTCCGGAGGATAGTCCGTCCGGATCCGCGGAGTTGCCGTTCGAATCGACGTTCGTGGTCACCGTGCCGGCGAGAAGCTGAATGAGGTCGTCGCCGTCGCCGCCGTCGAGCAGGATGTTGGTCGCGATCGCGGTCGCGGCGCGGGTCACCGACAGGGTGTCGTTGCCGCCATAGCCGAAGAGCGAATCCGTCTGCGTGCCGGTGGTCGGAGTGACGGTGTTGTCGATGATAAGATTGAAATCGTCGTCGCCGCGCAGCGTGTCGCCGAAGCCGGAGCCGGTCAGATACTCGATGCCCGTCAGGGTATCGGTGCCGGCGCCGCCGGTGTTTTGCCCGACGCCGACGATCCTCAGATCGACGGTCACGCCCGCGGTCGAGCTGGCGTAGGTGGCGGTGTCCAGGCCCTCGCCGCCGATCAACGTGTCGTTGCCGAGCCCGCCTTCCAGCGTGTCGTCGCCGTACCAGCCGTCGAGGGTGTCGTCGCCGGCCGACCCGAACAGGCTGTCGAGCGTGCCGCCGCCCTTGACGACGTCGTTGACGTTGGTGCCGCGGAAGGTGACCCGCTCGATGCTGGTGAGCGAACCGACGACGGCGCCGTTCCAGGTGATGTTGCTGTTGCCGGCGAGGTTGCCGAGGTCGAAGGCGATTCCGACGGTGCTCGCGCCGACGCCGGCGCGGCCGTCATAGACCATGTAGGCGATGTCGGTGCCGTCGCCGCCGTCATAGGTGTCGTCGCCCATGTCGAAGCCGACGAAGAACTGGTTGGCCGTATTGCCGATGCCGCCGAGCAGATTGTCGTTGCCGGCGCCGCCGCGCAGGATGTCGTTGCCGAGGCCGCCCGCAAGATAGTCGGAGCCGTCGCCGCCCTCGAGGATGTCGGCGCTGCCGTCGTCCGTCGCCTGGCTCGTGCCGCCCAGGAGGATGTCGTTGCCGGCGCCGCCGATGAGCACGTCGTTGCCGTTGCGGCCCTGGATGGTGTCGGCCGCGTTGCCGCCGGTGATCCGGTTGGCCAGGGCGCTGCCTTGCAGGTTGTTGGCGAAGTTGGCCGCGCCGACGAGGTTCTCGATATTGGCGAGCGTGTCCGTCCCGCCGAACGTGCCCGTATTCTGGGCGCCGCCGGTGGTCATGTTGTACGCCACCGTCGAGGTCGCGGCGGAATAATCGACCGTGTCGATCCCGCCCGCGCCGTCATAGGTGTCGTTGCCGCCGCCCTCGAAGAAGATGTTGTCGTTGCCGTCGCCGGTGACGCTGTCGGCGCCGGAACCGGTGCGGACGTTCTCGAAATTGCTGATCGTATCGCTGCCCAGGCCGGTTGCGGTCCCCAAGGCGAGGTTGACCGTAACGCCGGTCGCGCCGCTGAAGGCGACGGTGTCGATGCCCAGGCCGCCGTCGAGTATGTCGTTGCCGAGGCCGCCCTCGATGACATTGGCGTTGGAATCGCCGGTCAGGACGTCGACGCCCGACCCGCCGGTCAGGTTCTCGATGCCGCGCAGGGTGGCGATCGCCAGGCCCCCCACGGTGGCCGTGCCGTCCGTCGCGCCGTTCAGGGTCGCCACGACTCCCGACGCGTTGCCGGCGAAGGACGCCGTGTCGCTGCCCAGCCCGCCGTCGAGCAGGTCGACGGTGCCGCCCGGATTCGCGCCGGGATTCAGGGTGTCGTCGCCCGCCCCGCCCGACAGGGTGTTGGCGTTGGCGTCGCCGGTCAGGCTGTCGTTGAAGCCGGAACCGGCCAGATTCTCGAACCCGCTGAGCGTGTCGGTGCCCGCGTTGACCGTGTTCTGCGCCGAGCCCTGCAAGGCGAGGCTCACCGTCACGCCCGCCGTGGCGCCCGCATAGGAGGCCGTGTCGTTGCCGGCGCCGCCGGCCAGGGTGTCGTTGCCGAGGCCGCCTTCAAGGAAATTGTCGTTGCCGTCGCCGGTCAGCGTGTCGTTGTACTGGGAGCCGATCAGGTTCTCGATTCCCGTCAGGGTGTCGTTGCCGGCCCCCACCGTGTTCTGGGCCGCGCCCTGCAGGTTGAGGTCGACCGTCACGCCGGTCGTGCCGGTGCCCCCGCCATTATAGGCCGTCACGAACGAGGCGGTGTCGTTGCCGTTGCCGCCGGCCAGGGTGTCGTTGCCGAACGTCCCCTGCAGGACGTCGTTGCCCTCGCCGCCGTCCGCGACGAGGCTGCTCGAATTGTTGACCGTGAAGGTGGTCGTTCCGGCGGCGCCCTGCAGCGAGATGTGGAGCTGGTAGGTCTGCCCCGCGATCATCGGCTGGGCGGCGGTGCCGCTGGTGAACCGGCCGACCCGGATGTAGTAGGTCCCCGCCGCGGCGAAGGTGTAGGTAATGTACGGGTCGTCGTTGACGGTGGTGCCGGGATCGCCGGGGCCGGTGTCGTTGCTGGCCAGCACGGTGCCGTTGCTGTCGATCAGCTCGAGGATTCCGTCGGTGAGCGTGCCCGTTCCGTCGATGTCGAAGATCGCCTGCGCGCCGGCGCCGGTCACGTCGATCCGGTAATATTCCACCGAGCCGCCGGCGGCGGTCGCGTTGATCGTCGCGTGCGGGATGGTCGTCGAGTTGGCGATGTTCGGATTGGCGTCGATATCGTAGGCGCCCGCCGTGTTGATCGCGGTCGCGATGCTGCCGTTGTTGGTGGACTGGGGCTTGGTGATGTCCGGCTGCGAGGCCGGGGTGCCGACGATGAAGTTCGAGGTGACGGTGAAGCCGCCGCCGACCAGCCGGTCGTTGCCGTCGAGGCCGGACAGGGTGTCCGCGCCGCTGGAGCCGCCGGTCAGGATATTGTCCTGGCTGTTGCCGGTGATCGTGTCGTTGCCGCTGGTGCCGCCGATATTCTCGATGCTGCGCAGCGTGTCCGTCTCGCCGTCGTGGCTCACGATGACGTCGGTATTGGTATCGTTGAGCGTGACGTTGACGCCGGTGGTGTTGGTGAAGATCACCGTGTCGCTGCCGGCGCCGCCGTCGAGGAAATTGTTGGCGGTGTTGCCGACGAAGATGTCGTTGCCGGAGCCGCCCTTGGCGTTCTCGATCAGCGAACGGCTGTCGTTGTTGTAGAGCAGCGCCATGGCGAAGTTGCCGGGCGCGAAATTGACCAGGTTCTGAGCGGCCAGGTTGTTGGCCAGCTGGTTCTGGTCGACGGTGGAGAACTCGCCCGGGCGCAGGTCGATCGTGACCCCGTTCGCATAGTTGCTGGCGTCGATCGTGTCGTTGCCGCCGCCGTCCCAGATGGTGAGATAGATCTTGTTGCCGGCGGGCACGCCCTGGCCGACGCCGTCGATGAACATCTCGCCGGTCGTCTGGCTGAAGGTGTAGACGGTGTCGCCGCTATTGGTGTTGAAGTTGGCGCCATAGAGATACTGCAGCGCCGCAATGTCGTACTGCATGTAGGATTGGGGCTGGTTGACCTTGTCGCCGGCGAAGTTGCTATTGGTGAAGGGCGCGGGCGTATAGGTCATCAGCGACCAGGACTGGCCGTCCCGATCCGGAGTGAGGGACTGGGTGCCGGGCCGCGGGGACGTGCCGAAGTAGAGGGACAGGTCGGCGCTCGTGTAGTCCTGGTGCCCGTGCTTCAGGCCCATGGTGTGGCCGATCTCGTGCATCATGGTGGCGAACCCCCACGTGCCCTTGAAGGCGAGATCGTAATAAGGCTGGCTGGTGCGGCCGAACCAGATGTCGCCCGCGACACCGCGGAAGTCGGACGGGAAGCCGCCATAAGCGGACGGAGCGTCCTCGTCGGCCGTCTGCGAGATTCGGATGTTGGCGTGGACCGTATCCGTCTCGGTGATCTCGGTGAACGTCAGGCCGGTCAGCGACGCGAGCAAGGCGAAGGCGGCGCGCGCCGCCGCCTGCTGCTGAGGACCGAGGTCGAGATGGTAGACGTTGACCCCGTTGCTGTCCAAGCCCGTGCCGTTGTAGTTCGAGCCCGACGTCGGGAAGCTGAAGGTGAGGTTGGTCGAGGCCCACTTCGAGCCGATCAGGATCGCGTCGACGTTGCGGATGCCGGTGAAGAAGTGGCTTCCGTCTCCGTTGGTGCCGAGCGGAAGGACCGTCCCGACGACTCCGCCCGCCCCATTGGCTGCGGTGGGATTGACGGCCGCGCCGCCGCCCTTCTGGGCGGTGGGATCGTCATCGTCGTCCCGAATCGCCGGTTCCGAGATCGCTACCCAGCTGCCCAGGCCATCGAGGCTGTCGCTAGGCTCGCCGGTCGGCGTGCCGGTGGCGACCGGGGCGACGCCGGACGGGTCGGCGGGCATGTTGTCGACGGGCATGTTGTCGACGGGCGCGACGCCGTCGGGGTTCGGCGCGGTTACGCCGACCTCGGAGCCGGGACCGCCCGGAGCGTCCGTCGTCGGGCCGTCGATGGGGATTTCGAAGCCGGGGTTGCCCAGGTCCTGCGCGGGCGTGCCGACGCCGATCTCGTAGCGATTGAACTGGTCGCCGACGGACGTGTTGCCGTCGAGGGGGGTGTCGTCGCCGAGGGGCCTGGTGCTGCCGAGGGGCGTGGTGCTGCCGCGTTGCGAAATGGTCATTGATACCCCCAGTGAGATTTCGTGAAATCGATTCGGTGCGTGCCGGCGGCGCGCTGGAGATCGGACCGACCTCCGCCACCCGCCCGGGTTCGAACTGCCGCTCGGGCATGATCTCGGTCACGGCCGGCGCGGACGCCGCCGCTACGGTGACTCGAGCGCCCGGATCGTGTAGCAAAAGCCGTGTTCAAGCTCATGACGGGCGTGATGCCCTGCCTCTTGCTGACATGCGGCGCGGCGCTCGTCGGCTGCGATCCTCCGTCCAAGGAAGTCACCATGCGCAACCCCAACCCGGCGCCCGCGACCGACGCGCGTGAAGCGCGCGAGACAGCCGCGCAATCAGCCCGCGAGGCGCCCCCGCAGATTGCCGCGCCGCGGGCGGACTCGCCGGCCGAGGCCGAGGGGCGCCGGACCCTGTCCACGGCCTTCGTCAGGGTCGGGCCCGACGGACGTCTGACGGTGGAGCTGCGCGACGGGCGAGCGCTGGTCCTGCGCGACGTCGTCATGCGCCCGCGCGACTTTTGCGGGATCGAGGTGCTCGGCGGCTCGGCGGGCAAGCGATATTGCGGCGGATATGGCGAGGTTGCGGCGGCCCGGGCCGGCGGCGGACCGGCGCCTAACGCGATCGAGCCTGCGACTCTCGATCCGGCGCAAAGCCCAGCGAAGCGGGAATAGCCGCGATCCGCCGTCGAATGCTGGAGCTCGGCGTCGTCCGCCGGACGGGTCGCGCCGGTCGCTTCGCGGGCGGGAGCCGCCGTGCACGGGACGAGGAGAGGGGACGGCGCACGGAGGCGCCGCATGTACGACGGGCGCGACGAAATCCCGCCGCCTGGCCGAATACGAATCCCCAAAGAGTCCCCCAAAACCCCGAATCGGCGCCTGGCTTCCCCCCATCGGGAGCCGCTCTTGACCGAGTCGCGATTGGGCAAGTTTCTGAGAGTGTTAAACTTTAGTCAATAGAAAGAGCACGAGAGGGGCGAAACGCGCGGCAGGTCGCACGGGAGAGCGCCGCGAGAGGTCGCCGCCTGCGGGCGGGAGGCCGCGCGTCCCATCTGTCCCATGTCGGAGATTCGGCGCTTCCCCCCGGCCGCTCAATCATTTAGGTGGGGTCGCGAGGGGCTGGTTGTCGTTCGTGGACGCCAGGGGGGAAGTTTTTCGTGAAATCACCAGTCGCAGCGGCGCCGACGCGCCGTCATTTGCTCGTCGCGGCAGGATTGGGCCTGGCTGGCGGGTGCGCGGGCACCGCCTCCGCGGCGAAGCTCGTCGCGGGCGGAGACGAGGCGCCGACGGCGCCGCTCTTCCTGCAGAGCGCTTCCGCCGAGGAATGGCGCGCCGCGGTCGGCCGCACCTTCACCGTGCGCGAGAGCGGCGCCAGGCTCCGCCTCGCGGGCGTCGAGACGCTGCCCGCGCCGGGTGGGCGGCCCTCGGGCCTCGACCGCCCGCAAGCCTTCGCGGCGACCTTCGAAGCGGTCGCCGGGACGCTCCCGCAGCGTGACGGACTCTACCGCCTCAGCCACTGGCTGCACGCGCCGCTTCACGTGCATCTCGGCGCGCCTGACCGGGCCGGCGGCAGGGTGCGGCTGGTGGCGATTTTCAACTGAGCCGGCCCGCGGGGCTCCCCACGGCCCGCCAAAGCGTGTAAAGCGCGGAAATCACGTGAATTCGGTCCAGCGGCGACTTGCGGGACGCGGCGCAGGGCCTCTATCATCGTGGCCGGGACTGTCGGGAATGTGGGGAGGACGAGTGAGCGCGATCAGGAACAGGCTGGCATCCTTCGCCGGGGCGGCCTTCAGCTTCGTGTGCTCCAGCGCCGCGGCGGCGCAGGACAGCATGTCGGACCCGGCCGGCTCCGGAGTCATCGTCTCCGCCGTGCGCTGGCTGGAAGGCACGTTGCTCGGCACCATCGCCACCGTCGTCGCGGTGATCGCCGTCGCCTCGGTCGGCTTCCTGATGCTCACCGGCCGGATCAACTGGCGCTACGGCGCCACCGTGATCATCGGCTGCTTCATCCTCTTCGGAGCGGCCAGCATCGTCGCCGGGATCCAGTCGACGGCGAGCCTTGGGAACTAGGCCGTGGACCGGCTCGACCAGGATCCGTTGTTCGTCGCGCTGACGCGGCCGCAGATGTTCGCCGGCGTGACCTACAGCTATTTCGTGGTGAACGCCGTCCTGGCGACCGAGCTCTTCCTCGTCTTCCGCTCGATCTGGGTGCTTCTGGCGTCGGTCGTCATCCACCTCGTCGGCGTCGTCCTGTGCGTGCGTGAGCCGCGCTTCTTCGACCTGTGGCTGACCAAGGTCCGCCGCTGCCCGCGCGTCCGCAACCACGCGATCTGGCGATGCAACTCCTACCGCCCCTGAGCCGCAAGCCCGGGACCGTCCAGCGCGAGCAGCCGGTCGGAAAGCATCTGCCTTACGCGCGGCACGTCGACGATTCGACGATCGAAACCCATGACGGGCTGCTGATCCAGGTCATCCACCTGCGCGGCCTGCTGTTCGAGACGGCCGACACGGAAGAGATCAACTACAGGAAGCGCCTGCGCGACGCGATGCTCCAGGCCGTGGGCTCGTCGCGCTTCGCCCTCTACCACCACATCCTGAGGCGGCGGGTCGACGCGGACCTGGCCGGCGAGCCGGGCGATAAATTCTCGCAGGACCTCGACGCCGCCTGGCAGGCGCGGCTTGCGGCCAAGCAGCTCTACGTCAACGACCTGTTCCTGACGCTGGTGCGTCGCCCGCTCCAGGGGCGGGTCGGCATGCTCGACTGGATCGGCCGCGTCTTCGGCCGCGCCGGCGAGGCGCCGGGGACGAACGCGGCGTGGGAGCTTCGCCAGCTCGCTTCGGCGCGCGAGGCGCTGATGGCGGCGCTCGGCAGCTACGGGCCGCGCCTGCTCGGCCTCCACGAGGGGGCGCAGGGCCTCTGCTCCGAGCCGCTCGAATTCCTCTCCGCCTTGCTCAACGGCGAGATGCGGCCGGTGCTGCTGCCGACCAGCGACATCGGCGATTATCTCCCCTACCGGCGGATCAGCTTCGGCGAGGAGACGATCGAGCTCGGCAAGGCCGGAGCGACGCCGCGCAGCTTCATGGGCATCATCTCGATCAAGGACTATCCGGGCCAGACCCAGCCCGGCATGCTCGACGAGCTGCTGCGCCTTCCCTACGAGATCACCGTCTCCCAGTCCTTCGGCTTCGTCGAGCGCCAGGCGGCGCTGTCGGGCATGAACCTGGCGCTTCGGCGGATGCGCTCCGCCGAGGACGAGGCGGTCAGCCTTCGCGCCGACCTCTCCCGCGCCAAGGACGAGGTCGCCGCCGGCCGCGCCGCGTTCGGCGAGCACCACATGACCGTCGCGGTTCACGGCGAGACGCCGGCGGCGGTGGACGACGCGGTGGCGGAGGTTCAGGCGGCGATGGCCGATCTCGGAATCATCGCGGTGCGCGAGGAGATCGCCCTCGAGCCGGCTTTCTGGGCACAATTCCCCGGCAATTTCAAGTATATCGCCCGGCGCGGCCTCGTCTCCACCGGGAATTTCGCGGGGCTGGCGAGCGGCCACAATTTCCCGATCGGCCGGGCCGCGGGCAATCATTGGGGAGACGCGGTGACGCTCCTCGAGACCACCGCGGCGGGACCCTATTATTTCAACTTCCACCAGGGCGACCTCGGCAACTTCACCGTCATCGGGCCGTCCGGCTCCGGCAAGACGGTGGTGCTCAACTTCCTCCTCGCCCAGGCGCGCAAGTTCCGCCCGCGGATCATCTTCTTCGACAAGGATCGCGGCGCGGAGCTGTTCATCCGCGCGATCGGCGGCCGCTACGACCTGCTTCGGCCCGGCACGCCGTCGGGGCTCAACCCGTTGCGCATCGAGGACAGCGCCGCCAACCGCCAGTTCCTGATCGACTGGGTGGCGCTCCTCGCCGGCGGCGCCGACATAGACGAGCTGGCGAAGATCAAGGACGCGGTCGACGCCAATTTCCAGCAGCCGCCCGAGCATCGGCGCCTGCGCCACCTCGCCGAGCTGTTCCGCGGCGGCCACCGCCCCCATGCCGCGGACATGTGGGCGCGGCTCAGGCCCTGGTGGGGGGAGGGGGAGCGCGCCTGGCTGTTCGACAATCGCGAGGACCGGATCGACCTCGCCGCCGAATCGGTCGGCTTCGACATGACCCAGATCCTCGACGATCCCGCTGTCCGCACGCCGGCGATGATGTATCTCTTCCACCGGGTGGAGGAGCGGCTCGACGGCTCGCCCGCGATCATCGTCGTGGACGAGGGATGGAAGGCGCTCGACGACGACGTCTTCGTCCGCCGCATCAAGGACTGGGAGAAGACGATCCGCAAGCGCAACGGAATCGTCGGCTTCGCCACCCAGAGCGCCCAGGACGCGCTCGAGAGCAAGATCGCCAGCGCCATCATCGAGCAGGCGGCGACTCAGATATTCATGGCCAATCCCAAGGCGCGGGAGGCCGATTATGTCGGCGGCTTCGGCCTCACGCCGCACGAATATGAGATCGTGCGCACGCTTCCCGACGACGCTCATTGCTTCCTCGTCAAGCACGGCGCCGACAGCGTCGTCGTCCGCCTCAACCTCACGGGCGAGAAGGACATCCTGACCATCCTCTCCGGGCGCGAGCGGACCGTGCGGCTGCTCGACGACATCCGCGCCGAGAGCGGCGACGACCCGAGCGAGTGGATCCCCCGCCTCCTGGAGCGGGTGTGATGGCCTGCCCGTCCTTCGCGCCCGAGGGCAACTTCCTGTCGAGCCTGCTGCTCGCGGTCGACTGCCACGCGCGGACCATCGGCGCCGCCGGCTACCAGGCGCTGAGCGCTCCCGGCTCGATCGCCTCGCTGCTGCTCACCGGCATGCTGACGCTGTTCGTCGCGATGTTCGGCTACCGCATGCTCTTCGGCCAGATACCCGACGCGCGCGACGGCGTGGTCGCGGTCGCCAAGGTCGGGGTCGTGCTGGCGCTGGCGACGAGCTGGCCGGCCTTCCGCACCCTCGCCTACGACGTGACGATGAGCGGCCCCGCCGAGCTCGCCGCCAATATCGGCATGCCGGCCGGGCTGCCGGGCTCCGACGGCGGCGTGATCGCCCGCCTTCAGGGCGTCGACGACGAGCTGGCCGAGCTCAACTGGCGCGGCGTCGGCCGGCCGCCCGAGGTCGTCGAGCAGGCCGGGCCGACCGAGGGGCTGACCCCGGCGCAGGTGGCGGCCGAGCAGGCCCGGCTGCGCGACCTCCAGGACCGGCCGCGCTGGAACCCGGCGCAGGACGCCAAGATGCTCGCTCAGGCGCGCACCCTCTATCTCACCGGCGCCATCGCCGGCTTCGCCTCGGTGCGGATCGTCGCCGGGCTGCTTCTCGCGCTCGGACCGTTGTTCGCCTTGTTCCTCCTCTTCGACGGCACGCGCGGCCTGTTCGAGGGCTGGATACGCGGAGTCGCCGGAGCGGCGCTCGGCGCGCTCGCCACCGCCATAGTGCTCGGAGTCGAGCTGGCCCTGCTCGAGCCGTGGCTCGCCGTCATCCTCACCCAGCGCCGCTCCAACATCGCCACGCCCACCGTGCCGATCGAGCTGCTCGCCGCCAACCTCGTCTTCGTCCTCGTCCTCATCGCCGCCCTGGTGGCGACGGCGCGGGTGGCGCGCGGCTTCCGCCTGCCGGAAGCGCTGCGCATCGCCCCGGCGCGGCTGGCGCAGGCGCTGCAGCCCGCCGCCGTGCCCGTCGTCGCCGCCGTCGCCGGCGCCGCCGGGCCGCGGACCGAGCGGATCGACGAGCGGCCGCGCGCCGCCGCCCTCGCCGAGGCGGTGGTGGCGACGCAGCGCCGCGAGAATGCCTCGCCGCCGCCGCCCGCGGCGCGGCTCGGCGCCCAGCGGGTCGGCGACGCGGTGGCGGCGCGCGGCCGGAGCGAGGAGCGGGTGCCCGACGCGGCGCCGCTCGGCCAGAGCTACAGGCGGCGGACTCGCGGGCGGGTGTCCGCCGGCGCCGGCCGCCGGGACAGGACAGCATGAACAAGATCACCCGCGAGACCGTGGACGCCTATTATGGCGAGGCCGAGGGATGGGCGCGCGATCGCCAGGAGATGCTGCGCCGGTCGCGCCGCGTCGCCTGGATCGTCGCGGCCGTCGCCGTCGCCATCGCCCTTTTCGAGGCGATCGCCCTCATCGTCCTGACGCCGCTCAAGACGGTGGTGCCCTACACCCTGCTGGTCGATCGGCAGACCGGCTACGTCCAGGCGCTGAAGCCGCTCGACGCCGACCGCATCGCGCCCGACGCCGCGCTCACCCAATCCTTCCTCGTCCAATATGTCATCGCCCGCGAGGGCTTCGACGTGGACTCCGTCCAGACCGACTATCGCAAGGTGTCTTTATGGTCGGCGGAGCGGGCGCGGGCGGAATATCTCGGCCTGATGCAGGCGAGCAACCCGGAAAGCCCGCTGCAGCGCTACCCGCGCAGCACCGTCATCCAGGCGCGCGTCAAGAGCGTCTCCTCGCTCGGCCGCAACGTCTCGCTGGTCCGCTTCGACACCGTCCGGCGCGACGCCGGCGGCCAGGTGACGCCGGTCGGCTCGTGGGCGGCGATCGTCCGCTACCGGTTCACCACCGGCGCGCTCTCGGCCGAGGACCGCTACGTGAACCCGCTCGGCTTCCAGGTGCTGCGCTACCAGCGCAACCCGGAGGTGCTCCCGCCAGCCGTCGAGGTGGCGCCGACGACCACCGTCGTCACCGGCGGCGCCGCGACGGCGGTCACCGTGCCGCCGGGCTCGACCGTCGTCGTCCCCGGCCGCGTCGCGCCGGCGCCGGTGCCGGGGCCGGTTCCCGCCCGCCCGGTTTCGACCGCGGCGCCGCGGCCGGAGGTCGAGCTGTGAGGAGACGTCTCGCCGCCCTGCTGTTCCTCCTGCTCGCCGCGCCCGCCGCGGCGCAGGTGCGCCCGCAGCCGGCGCCCGACGGCGACCCGCACCTCCAGACGGTCCGCTACGCTCCCGGCCAGCTCGTCCTGCTCGAGCTCGCGCCCGGCTACCAGATGACGGTCGAGCTCGGCTCGGACGAGCAGATCGAGAATGTCGCGGTCGGCGACAGCGCCGCCTGGCAGGTCACCGCCAACCGCCGCGGCGACCGCCTGTTCATCAAGGCGCTTCAGGCCGGCTCCTCGACCAACATGACGGTGATCACCAACGCCCGCCTCTACGCGATGGAATTGTCGCCGCTGGGCGCCTCCTCCTCGACCATGGCCTATGTCGTGAAGTTCGAATATCCGGGCCAGGACCAGGAGGACGGCGCCGACGCCGGCCCCGCCGTCGACGGCCGGTACCGGCTCAGCGGCGAGCGCGCGCTGCGCCCGGGGCGGATCAGCGACGACGGCCGCCACACCTATATCGAATGGCCCAGGGAGGGCGCCATCCCGGCCGTGTTCAGCGTCGACGAGAAGGGGAAGGAGACGCTGGTCAACGGCATGATGCGCGACGAGCTCTACGTCATCGACAATGTCTCGCGCGAGCTCGTCTTCCGCATCGACAAGCGCTCGGCGCGGGCGGTGCGCGCCCGCGACAAGGCGAAGGGGAAGGGCTGATGGCCGCCGGCGCCTCGATCGACCCGCGCACGGAGCCGGGCGTCGCGGACGAGGCCGGGGTGCGCCCGGTCGTCGCGCCGCCCCGCTCCGGCCTGCCTCCGGCGGCGCTCGCCGCGCTCGCCGTGGTCGCGGCGGTGGTCCTGTTCCTGGTGCTCGATTCGCGGCGCCGTACCGAACCGGCGCCGGCCGTGGTGCCGCGCGCCTCCGACCGCGCCGGAGCCCCCGCGCCGGCGCCGACGCTCTACGTCCCGCCGGAGCCCGCGCCGCCGCCGCCGGTCGCCGTCGTCCAGCCCGTGCCGGCGCCCGCCGTGCGGATCGCCCCCGCGCCGCGGCGGCAGCCGACGCCGCCGCAGATCGTCTACGTTCCCCAGCCGCAGCCGCAGCCCGCCCCGTCGCCCGTGCCGACTCCCGAGACGGTGCGCGCGCCCGGTGGCCCGGCTCTCGTCGTCGACACGACGGCGGCGGTGGCGGGCGGCGAGGCGGGCGGCGCGGGCGCCTCGGCGGCGGGCGGCGGCGGGCCCGACAGCGTCGCCTCGTTCGGAACGCCGGCCGCCGCCGCCCGCGCCCGCGCCGGCATGCTCGCCAACCGCGCGACCACCGTGCCGCAGGGCACCCTCATCCCCGCGGTGATGGAGACGGCGTTCGATTCGACCCGCCCGGGCTTCGCCCGCGCCCTCGTCTCGCGCGACATACGCGGCTTCGACGGCACCCGGATCCTCATCCCCCGCGGCAGCCGCTTGATCGGCGAATATCGCTCCGACACCGCGCCCGGGCAGAAGAGGGCCTTGGTCAACTGGACTCGCCTCGTCCGCCCCGACGGGGTGACCATCGCCATCGGCTCGCCGGCCACCGACACGCTCGGCCGAGGCGGCGTCAAGGCGAACGTCAACAGCCACTTCTTCGAGCGTTTCGCGGGCGCGCTGCTGCAGTCGACCATCGACCTCGGCCTCACCCTCGCCGCCCGCTCTGGCGCCAACGGCCAGGTCCTGCTCCTCCCCAACGCGGTGTCGAGCAGCAGCGGCCTGGTTCCGACGAACACGCAGATCCGGCCCACCCTCAAGGTGCCGGCCGCCACCAGCATCAGCGTGTTCGTCGCGCGCGACCTCGATTTCACCGGGGTCGAGAGGCGGCGATGAGCGTCATCCCCGCGGAGGACGTTCCAGGCGTCTACCTGAGGGCCTATCTCGCGCCGCTCACCGGCATGCTGGCGCGGCCCGACGTCACCGACATCTACGTCAACAAGCCCGGCGAGATCTGGGTCGAGACGACGGCCGGCGGGATCGAGCGGCACGACGCGCCGTCGCTCGACGCCACCATGCTCTCCCGCCTCGCCCGTCAGGTCGCGGCGATGACCCACCAGGGGATCAGCCGCGAGCACCCCCTGCTCTCCGCCACCCTGCCCGACGGCGCGCGAATCCAGTTCGTCGCACCGCCGGCGACCCGCGGTCCCATGGCGCTTGCGATCCGCAAGCATGTCGAGACCGACCTCAGCCTCGCCGACTATGTCGCCTCCGGCGCCCTGTCGGAGACGCGCACCCGCTCCGGGCAGGAGCAGGCGGCGCTCGACCGCGCGCTCGACGCCCAGCTCAAGGCGGGGGATGTCGCCGGAATGCTCGCCAGCGCCGTCCGGGCGCGCAAGAACATCCTCATCTCCGGCGGCACCTCGACCGGCAAGACCACCTTCCTCAACGCCCTCATCCGCGAGATACCGGCCGAGGAGCGGCTGATCTTGATTGAGGACACGCCCGAGCTCCACCTCCGCCACGCCAACGGCGTCGGCCTGGTCGCGGCGCGCAGCCGGCTGGGGGAGGGGGAGGTCACCGCCAACGACCTCGTCGCCGCGTCGCTGCGAATGCGGCCCGACCGGATCATCCTGGGCGAGCTGCGCGGCGAGGAGGCCTATGCGTTCCTCCGCGCCGTCAACACCGGCCATCCCGGCTCGATGACCACCGTCCACGCCGACAGCGCCGAGCGCGCGATCGAGCAGATCGCGCTCCTCGTCCTCCAGACCGGCACCCGGCTCGGACGCGACGACGTCCATTTCTACGTGCAGCGCACCGTCGACGTCTTCGTCCAGCTCGCCCGCGCCGGCGGGCGCCGCTATGTCTCGGAAGTGGTCCTCAATACCGACATATCCTAGACCATGACCGCTTCAGGCTGAATCAGCCTGAAGCGTGCGATCAGGCTCCAGAACGCACCGAGTTCAGGATGAGCGGGAGGGGCGCGTCGATCCGATCCCCCGGCGCCCGAGGGTCGGCTTCCGAAAGCCCGTTGGTGCGCCCGCACCGATAGTCCGTCATGCCGGACGTGATCCAGCATCCCCCTTCTTCTCACCTCCGCCGCAAGGGAAAGCGGCGTTGGGGAAGGGATCGCTTCCGAAAGGATCGGTCAGCGGCAGACCCACTTGCTGGCGACATCGACGACGCCGCCGGCTTCCACCTTCACCCAATTGGCCGCCGCGTCGCCCTTGACGTCGTCGCGCAGGATGCGGCCGTTCGCGTCGTAGAGCGTGACGTGGAGCGGCACGTACCAGCCCTGGCCGCAGGCGAGCTTGACCTGCACCATCGTCTGCCGCGCGCGCTGCGTCGCCGGATTCTCCGAGCGGATCCAGAAGCCGTAGACCTTGCCGGTCGCATCGGCGGTCTGCAACGAGCCCCTCTTGAGGAACCAGGAAACGCCGTCCGCGGTCTTGAGCAGCGGCTGCCAGATCGCCGAACCCTGGGCGGCCCCGGCGGCGAGCGCCAGCGACAGCGCCGCACCCAGCATCAGCTTGCTCATATTCCATCCCCCGATTGAAGCCCGCCACAAACCAGTTGCCGCGCCTTTTGGCAAGGCCCTTCGCTTCCCGGGCCCTGTCTACTTTCCCGTCATCCAGGCGAAGGCCCCCGCCCCGGGACGGGAGAGACCCGGACGGCAGGTGGCCCCAACCCCTTGCATCCTTCGGACGGGCCCGTTACGGGCGTTACATCGTATTAACACGGTGTAACAAGATGACCGTTCAGACCGCTCCCCTCGGCCCGACCCGGGACGCCGCCGCCCTCAGCGCCGATCTGTGCGCGGCGCTTCTCGCCCCGCGCGATCCGCAGGGGATGGCGCGCCTCCTCGCCGATCTCTGCACCCCCGCCGAGATACGCACCCTGGCGGAGCGCTGGCACGTCGCGCGCCTGCTCGATTCCACCGACCTTTCCTATCGCGACATCCACGATGCGACGGGGGTGAGCACGACGACGATCGTCCGCGTCGCCCGCTTCCTGCGGCAGGAGCCCAATCGCGGCTATCGGGCCGCCCTCGACGCGCTGGCCGGCTCCGATGACCGCTGACGCCCGCCGCCTCCACCTCGCCCTGCAGAAGTCGGGGCGTCTCGCCGACTACAGCCGGCAGCTGCTGCGCGACGCGGGCCTCAGGATCCAGGACGGCAAGAACGACCTCGCAGCCCGGGTGGAGAATTTCCCCGCCGACCTGATGTTCGTTCGCGACGACGACATCCCGACCTTCGTCGGCGACGGGGTCTGCGATTTCGGCATCGTCGGGGAGAATGTGCTGCGGGAGTTCGTGCTCGGCCGCCCGGACGCGCGGATCGAGGTCGCGGCGCGGCTCGGCTTCGGCCGATGCAGCCTGCGCATCGCCGCCCCGGAGACTGCGCGCTACGACGGCGCGGAGACGCTCGCCGGCGCCCGCATCGCCACCTCCTATCCTTTCATCGTCCGCGACTTCCTCGCCCGGCGGGGCATAGCGGCCGACGTCGTCAAGATGAGCGGCGCGGTCGAGCTCGCCCCGCGGCTCGGCATCGCGCCCTTCGTCTGCGACCTCGTCTCCACCGGGGCGACGCTCGAGGCGAACGGCCTTCGCGCGGTCGAGACGGTGCTCGAGAGCGAGGCGGTCCTCATCCGCACCCTCGCGCCGGCCGGCGAAGGCGCCGCGGCGCTCGGCGGGCAGCTGATGAGCCGGCTCGAGGGCGTCCTCGCCACGCGCGATTCCAAATATATCATGCTCAACGCCTCCGGGGAGGCGCTGAAGCGGATCACCGACCTGCTGCCCGGGGCGGAGGCGCCGACCATTCTCCCGCTCCACGGCCGGCCCGGACATTTCGCGGTCCACGCCGTCTGCCAGGAATCGGTCTTCTGGGAGACTCTGCAGGCGCTGAAGCAGGCCGGCGCCTCGGCGATCCTCGTCGTGCCGATCGAAAAGATGATGCTGTGAGGCGGGTCGACTGGAACGGGCTCGACGCCGCCGCGCGCGCGGAGGCGCTGGCGCGGCCGCCGCAGCGGCGCGATCCGACGCTTCAGGCGGCGGTGAGGCAGATCCTTGCCGACGTGCGCGAGCGGGGGTGGGAAGGGCTCTGCGAGCAGGCGGAGCGGCTGGACGGGTCGCCGCCGAGGCGGGTCGACGTCGCGCCGGTCGCGGCGGAGGCCAGGCGCCTCCTCTCCCTCGCGCAGCGCGAGGCGGTGGAGATGGCGGCGCGCAACGTCGCCGCCTTCCACGAAGGGAGCCTGCCGCGCGAGCATCGAGTCGAGACCGTCCCGGGTCTCGTCGTCCGCAAGCTGTGGCGGCCGATCGACCGCGTCGGCCTCTACATACCGGGCGGCCGCACGCCGCTTTTCTCGACCCTGCTCATGCTCGCGCTCCCGGCCCGCGCGGCCGGGGTGGGGGAGCTGGTGGCGGTGACGCCGCCGCGGCCTGACGGCGGCCTCGATCCCCTCGTCGCCTTGGCCGCCCGGCTCTGCGGAATCGAGGCGGTGTGGACCGTCGGCGGCGCCCAGGCGATCGCGGCTCTGGCCTTCGGGGCGGGGGACATCCCGCGGGTCGACAAGATATGCGGCCCGGGCAATGCCTGGGTCGCCGAGGCGAAGACCGCGGTCGCCGCCATGGCGGGCGGGCCGGCGATCGACATGCCCGCCGGGCCGAGCGAGCTGATGGTGATCGCCGACGAAGGCGCCGACGCCTCCACCGTGGCCGCCGACCTGCTGAGCCAGGCCGAGCACGACGCCGCGGCGCAGGTGCTGCTCGTCACCCCGTCGGCCCCGCTGCGCGATCGGGTCGAGGCGGAGGTGACGCGCCAGCTCGCCTCCCTGCCGAGGCGCGAGGCCGCCCGGGCCTCCCTGGCGGAGGCGCGGCTCATCCTCGCCGCCGATCTGGCGCAGGCGGTTGAGATCGCCAACGCCTATGCGCCCGAGCATCTCTCGCTGGCCGTGGCCGACGCCGAGCCGCTCGTCGCCGGGATCCGCAACGCCGGGGCGGTGTTCGCCGGGCCGGCGGCGGCCGAGACGTTCGGCGACTATCTCGCCGGCTCCAGCCACGTCCTTCCCACGGACGGCGCCGCCCGGGCGTGGAGCGGAGTCTCGGTGCACAGCTTCCTGAAGGCGATGAGCGTGCAGACGGTGACCGCGGCCGCCGCAGCCCGGGTCGCCGCGCCGGCCGCAATCCTGGCGCGGCTCGAAGGGCTCGAGGCGCACGCCCGCGCCGCCGACGCCCGCCTCTCCATCCTGCCCGCGGCGGAGGGGCCGGCGGAAGACCCCGCCCTGGGCCGCGCCGGCTCCGGCATCGAAAGGCTCGCCCGTCCCGAAATCCTCGCGCTGGCGCCGTTCGACATCGCCGCCAACGCCAACGACGCGTTCGGCCCCGACGCCATCCGCCTCGACGCCAACGAAAACCCCTATCCGCCACTCAGCGACGGCAGCCTCGCCGCCGGGCTCAACCGCTATCCGGAGCCGCAGCCCGCGCGGCTCAAGCAGGCGATGGCGGCTCTGTGGGGCGTCACTCAGGACTCACTCGCCGTCACCCGCGGCGCGGACGACGCCATCGACATCCTCGTCCGCGCCTTCTGCCGGCCGGCCCTCGACGCGGTCGCCGTCTGCACCCCCACTTTCTCCGCCTACGCCCATTTCGCCGCGCTTCAGGGCGCGAGGGTCAAGGAGGTCGAGCTCGAGGCCGGATTCCGGTTCGATCCCGACGTCTTCCTCGCCGCCGTCGCCGATGAGCCGTCGCTCAAGCTCGCCTTCCTCTGCTCGCCCAACAATCCGACTGGCGACGTGATCGATCCGGACGACCTGCTCCGCGTCGCCGGGGCGCTGCCCGAGACGATCGTCGTCGTCGACGAGGCCTATCTCGACTTTTCCGACACGCCGAGCCTCGCCGCCGAGGCGATGCGGCGGCCCAACCTCGTCGTGCTCAAGACCCTGTCCAAGGCCTATGGCCTCGCCGGGGCGCGGGTGGGCGCGCTGGTCGCCGCGCCGGAGCTGGTCGCGGTGGCGGCGCGGGCGCTGCCGCCTTATCCGCTGCCCAGCCTCTCGATCGAGGCGGGGCTGGCGGCGCTGGCGCCGGCGCGCAGGATCGTCCACGACGAGCGGGTCCGGCGGATCAAGGCGGAGCGCGGGCGGATGGCGGCGCGTCTCGCCGCCGCGCCCGGGGTGCGCAGCGTCAGGAGCGGCGGCGGCAACTTCCTCTTCCTCGAGGTGGAGGCGCCCGAGGCGCTCGCCGCGCGGCTGCGCGGGCTCGGCATACGAGTCCGCTTTCGCCCCAATGCCGCGCCCGGCGGCCTGCGCCTCACCGTCGGCAGCGAGGCGGAAAACGAGGCGGCGCTGGCGGCGTTCGGCGTGGGTGAGGGGAGGGCGGCCGCCCGCCGCGCCGAGCTGGTGCGCGAGACGAAGGAGACGCGAATCGCGGTCGCCGTCGACCTCGACCGCCCCGCGCCGCGCCGCATCGCCACCGGAATCCCCTTCTTCGACCACATGCTCGACCAGGTCGCAGCCCATGGCGGCTTCTCCCTGCTCCTCTCCTGCGAGGGGGATCTCGACATCGACGCCCACCACAGCGTCGAGGATTGCGCCCTCGCTTTTGGCCAGGCGCTGGCGCGGGCGCTCGGCGACCGGCGCGGCATCGGCCGCTTCGGCTTCTCGCTGCCGATGGACGAGGCCGAGGGGCATGTCCTCGTCGATCTCTCCGGCCGGCCCTACGCCGCCTTCGAGGGGCGGTTCGAGGCGAGCCATATCGGCGCCTACGCCACCGAGATGACGCCGCACGTCTTCCGCTCCCTCGCCGAGAGCCTCGGCGCCGCCATCCACGTCCGGGTGACCGGCGAGAACGATCATCACAAGACCGAGGCCGCCTTCAAGGCCTTCGGCCGGGCACTCCGCCAGGCGTTGGCCCGCGAGGCCGCCGGCGACGGCGTCCCAAGCACCAAGGGCGTGCTGTGAGCGGCGTCGCGGTCGTCGACCTCGGCTGCGGCAATGTCGGCTCTGTGGGGATAGCCCTGGAACGGTTCGGCCTCGCCGCCGCGATCACCGCCGACCCCGCCGCCATCGCCGCAGCGGACCGGGTGATCCTCCCCGGCGTGGGCGCCGCCGGCTACGCCATGGAGCAGGTCCGCGCCCGGGGCCTGCACGAGACGCTGCGCGGCCTCGTCCGGCCCGTCCTCGGCATATGCCTCGGCATGCAGCTCCTGTTCGAGGCGAGCGAGGAGGACGGCGCGCCGGGGCTCGGCCTTATCCCCGGCCGGGTGCGGCGGCTGGCGCCGGCGCCCGGCCGGCCGGTGCCGCACATGGGCTGGAGCCGTCTCGCCATGGCGGCGCCGGTCCTCGGCCTCGTCGACGGCGACTATGTCTACTTCGCCCACAGCTTCGCCGCGGACCCCGGCGGCTCGACCCTCGCCGCGGCCGACTACGGGCGGACCGTCCCGGCGGTCGTCCGGCACCGCAATTTCATCGGCGCCCAGTTCCACCCCGAGCGCTCGGGGGAGGCGGGCGCCCGCTTCCTCCGGGCCTTCCTCGCCGCATGATCCTCTATCCCGCCATGGACCTGATGGGCGGCCGGGTCGTCCGACTGGCGCAGGGCCGGTTCGACGAGGCTACCCATTATCCGGCCGATCCGGCCGAGGCGCTCGCCGGCTTCGCCGCCTCCGGCGCGGCCTGGGCCCATGTCGTCGACCTCGACGGCGCGCGGGCGGGGGTGCCGGTCCAGCACGACCTTCTCGCCCGTCTCGCCGCCGAGGCGCCGCTCGACCTCCAGGTCGCCGGCGGGATCCGCACCGCCGACCAGGTCGCCCGCCTTCTCGACGCCGGGGTCGAGAGGGTGACGGTCGGCAGCCTCGCCGTCACCGACCCCGATCTGGTCCGCGGCTTCCTGGAGCGCTTCGGGCCGGAGCGGATCACCTTGGCCCTGGACGTGGGCATGGAGGCGGGAGAACCGCTCGTCCTTACCCGCGGCTGGACCGAAGGTTCGGGGCGCAGCCTGTGGGAGATCGCCGCCCTCTATCCCGAGGCGCGCCATATCCTCGTCACCGACGTCTCGCGCGACGGCATGCTCTCCGGCCCCAACCTCGCCTTGCTCGATGCCGCGGCCCGGCGCCTTCCCGGGGTCGCCCTCCAGGCCTCGGGCGGAGTCGCCTCGCTGGGCGACCTTATCCGCCTGCCCACCGCCGGCGCGATCGTCGGCAAGGCGCTTTGGGAGGGCCGCATCGACCTGGCGGAGGCGATACGTGCCTGCGCGTAGGATCATCCCCTGCCTCGACGTCAGGGACGGCCGGGTGGTCAAGGGCATCCGCTTCCGCGACCATCGCGACGTCGGCGACATCGTCGAGCATGCCCTGCGCTACCGGGAGGAAGGCGCCGACGAGCTGGTCTTCTACGACATCTCGGCGAGCAGCGAGGGCCGCGGCCTCGACCTGGAATGGGTGCGGCGCGTCGCCCGGGTGATCGACATACCCTTCGCCGTCGCCGGCGGAATCCGCAGCCGCGACCAGGCCGCCGCCTGCCTCGAGGCCGGCGCCGACAAGGTCTCGATCAACTCCCCGGCGCTGGAGCGGCCGGCGCTGATCGACTCGCTCGCCCGCGACTTCGGTAGCCAGTGCGTCGTGCTCGGCGTCGACAGCTTCGCGGAGGGCGGCGGCTACCGGGTCAAGCAATATACCGGCTCCCCCGAGTCGACGCGCGACTCCGGCCGCTCGACGCTCGACTGGGTGCGCGAGGCGGTGGAGCGCGGCGCCGGCGAGATCGTCCTCAACTGCATGCGCCGCGACGGCGTGCGCGGCGGCTACGACCTCCTCCATACCCGGGCCGTGGTGGAGGCGGTGCCGGTGCCGGTCGTGGCGTCCGGGGGCGCGGGCGCGCCGGCCCATTTCCGCGACGCCTTCGTAGAGACCGGCGCGAGCGGGGCGCTTGCCGCCACCGTCTTCCACGACCGTCTGATCCCCATCCCCGAGCTCAAGGAGTATCTCGCCCGATGCGGGATCGAAATCCGCCGCTGACGCCGTCCGGCGTCGACGCCCTCGCCTGGGGGAAGATGGAGGGGCTGCTGCCCGCCGCCGTGCAGGACGCCTTGAGCGGCGAGCTGCTGATGCTCGGCTACATGGACCGCGACGCGCTCGCCGCGACCCTGGAGAGCGGCTACGCGACCTTCTTCAGCCGCTCGAAGGGGCGGCTGTGGCGGAAGGGCGAGACCAGCGGCAACCGCCTGCGCGTCGCCTCGGTGCACGAGGATTGCGACGGCGACGCGCTGCTCGTCCGAGCCTATGCGGAAGGGCCGACCTGCCACACCGGCGCGCGAAGCTGCTTCGGCGGCGAGCCGCACGGCCCCGGCTGGCTCGCCTTGCTCTCCCGCATCGTGGCGGAGCGGGCACAAGCGGACCCGGCCGAGAGCTACACCGCCCGCCTCATCGCCGAAGGGCCCGCGCGGATCGCGCAGAAGGTCGGGGAGGAGGGGGTCGAGCTCGCCCTCGCCGCCGTCACCCGCGACTCGGCGGGCTGCGCCGAAGAGGCGGCCGACCTCCTCTATCACCTCGCCGTGCTGATGGAGGCGAAGGGGTTCGGCTGGGACGAGGTTGTCGCCGTCCTCCGCCGCCGCCACCCAGGCTAATCTGGGCCGGACCGCCTTCACCGTTCGCCCTGAGCCTGTCGAAGGGCCTTCTTCTCAAAAGGGAAAGGAGGGCTTCGACAAGCTCAGCCCGAACGGCATCGCTTGGCTCAACTCAGGCGAGGGCCTCGAGCGCCGCCTCGAACAGGGCCGGGGTCGCCGCCGCGACGATCCGGCCGCCTTCGTAGTCCTGGCCGCCCCGCCAGTCGCCGATCGCCCCGCCGGCGGCGCGGACGACCGGGATCAGCGCATTGTAATCGTGCGGCTTCAGCCCCGCCTCCATCACGAGGTCGATCGAGCCGGCGGCGAGGCGGGCATAGCCGTAGGCGTCGAGGCCGTAGCGGACGGTGCGGACCCGGCCGCGCACCCGCTCCCAGGCCTCGCCCTCCTCGCCCCGGAAGAGATAGGGGTCGGTCGTCGACAGCCGCGCCTCGGCCAGCGCCGTGCAGCCGCGAGCCTTTAGCGGCGCGGCGCCGCCGGCCCTGTGGAGGAGCCCCGAGCCCGGCGCTGCGACGTAGCGCTCGTCGAGCGCCGGCGCGTCGATCAGGCCGAGCACGGGCCGTCCCTCGTCGAGCAGCGCGATCAGGGTCGTCCAGCTCGGAAGCCCGCAGACGAAGGCGCGGGTGCCGTCGACCGGGTCGAGGCTCCAGCCCCAGCGGCCCGAGCCCCGCCGCGCCCCATGCTCCTCGCCCTCGATGCCGTGGTCCGGATGCTCCGCCTCGATCATCCGCCGGATCGCGGTCTCGGCCTCCCGGTCCGCGTCGGTCACCGGATCCCAGGCCCCGCCCTCGTTCTTGTCGTCCGCCACGCAGCCCGCGGCGAAGCGGGCGAGGGTCTCGGCCCGCGCCGCGTCGGCGAGGCGGTGGGCGAGGGGAAGGAAGTCGGCGGCCGCGTCGGTCACCGCCCTGGCCTGCCCGCGGCCGCCGCCAGGGTCAACCGGCCGCCGTCCCGGGCGACCACAAGGCGCGGCGGTAGCGGGCGAAGCAGCGGGCGCCGGCGGCGAGGCGGATCAGCGCCCCTTCCGCGATGGCGGCGGCGCGGCGCGGCTCCTCCTCGACCAGCGGGCGCAGCACCTTGGCGTTCCAGTCGGCGCTGTGCCTTAGGTCGAGAGTCGCGTGGAGCTCGAAATAGCGCCGTGCCTTGCCGCCGAAGCCGAGCCGCCTGAGGCCGTCGGCGACGGCGCGGCTGCGGCCCGGCGCGGTCAGCTCGATGGCGCCCAGCGCCCCCACCGAATGCCAGGCATAGCCGCGGTTGGCCGCCATCGCCGTCATCGCGTTGGCGAGGGCGAGGCTCTCCCACACCGTCGTCTCGATCTCGGGCGCGAGGCCGAGCTCGTCGAGCAGCCCGGACAGCATCGGGCCGTGCATGCCCTTCGGGTTGCCGCGGCCCATCTCGTCCCAGAAATTGTTGGCCAGCTCCATCTTCGCCGTCGCCGGCATCCGCACCAGGGTGAGCGCGGTGAGGTCGTCGAAGCCGGCCTCGCCGGCCGCCTCCTGCTCCAGGAAATAGCGGAAGGGCTCGACGCCCGCCGTCTCGGCGAGCCACGGGAAGAGGGGATCGCCCTGTCCCGGCCCGCTTTCCTTCAGCGCCTCGAACCAGGCGATGAAGCCGTCGGGATCGTCGGGCGCCTCAGCGGCGCGCTCCGTCACCTCGGAGCGCAGGGCGTCGAGGAAGCCGAGCTCCTCCGCCTGAAGGCGCGCTTCCTCCTCGCGCTGCCGGGTCCAGGCGGCGGAGGGGAAGCCCGGCGCCAGTCGGCGGCGGTTCCAGCGGGCGAGCTTCCGCTGGAAACCGTCGTTGAGAAAGGGGGATCGTCCGTCGCTCTCGGCGCGGCGATAGGCGGTGGCCATGTGGGGGAAGCTCCGTGGAAAGAGAGGCGTTTCCCCACACAACCGGCGGCGCGCTTTCCCGTTCCTTTCCGCGCCTTACCGGTCGCGCATCGTATCGTCTTCGAGCCGGCTCGCCGGCAGATGGGCGTTCGCGGGGATGGAGCGCTGCCCGCGCCTCGGCGACGCCGAGGCCGGGCGCCTCGCCCGGATGCTGATCCGCATCCCCGGGCCGTCCCCTCCGCTCGCCAGTTTGATGCAAATCAAGTATAAGAGGACATGCTCAATCCCTGGGCCATGAAGATGGAGCAGTTCACCGCCTTCACGGCCGAGCAGCGCGCGCGGCTGGACGCGCTTCTTTGCGAGCGGCGCCAGGATTACGCCCCCGGCGAGCGGATCCTTACCGAGGACCAGCCGGTCCACGAATGCCACGTCATCGTCTCCGGCCTCGCCGCGCGCTACAAGCTGCTCCCGGACGGGGAGCGCCAGATCGTCGGCTTCCTCGTCCCCGGCGACCTGTGCGACGCCGAGGTCTTCATCCTCGACAAGATGGACCACAATGTCGGTGCGCTCGTGCCGACCACCTGCGCGATCATCTCGGCCCAGACGATGAGAGGCCTGCTCCGGGAGATATCCGCGCTGGCGGAAGCGCTCTGGTGGGGCACGATGACCGACCTGGCGGTATTGCGCGAGCGGGTCGTCGATCTCGGCCGGCGCGAGGCGCACGAGCGCATCGGCCATCTCATCTACGAGATGCTGGTCCGCTACCGGATCGTCGGTGCGAGCGTCGACGGGACCATGCCGTGGCCGCTCACCCAGGAGGACCTTGCCGACGCGACCGGCCTGACGCCGGTCCATGTCAACCGGACGCTGAAGCGGCTGCGCGAGCAGGGGCTGATCGCGTTCAACCGGCGCGAGCTCAAGGTGCTCGACCCGGAGCGGCTGAGGGCGGTCGCGCAATTCAACGCCAATTATCTCCACCTCAACCGGACGGAGCGGCGGGAAGCGGCGGTGGCCGAACGGGCCGGGGACCTCGTCCCGCCGTCCTGACCCATATTAAAGGCCAATTTCCCATCATAGGTGAAGGTCTGCCGCTCTAACGTGTGATACACGTTGCTCACCGTCGAAAAGCTGCTCGGGCTTCGATGGCTGAGAGATGCTTCGTGCTCCCGCCCCGATGCCTTGCGGGAGACGTCTCGTTCATATCGACGACCACCCCCTCAAGCGCCTCTTGCGCAGGCTGGAGCAGAGCGCCGTCCTCGACGAGGAGGATCGCCGGGCCGTCCTGGCGCTTCCCTACACGCTCAAGTCCCTCGACCCCTCGACCTACATCGTCCGCGAGGGCGACCCGCCGCTGCAATGCGGCGTTCTCCTCTCCGGCTTCGCCTTTCGGCAGAAGCTGACCGGGGACGGCCTGAGGCAGATCATCGCCGTCCACATGCCGGGCGATGCGATGGACTTTCAGAACCTGTTCCTCGACGTCGCGGACCACAGCGTGCAGATGCTGACGCGCGGCGAGGTCGCGTTCGTCGCGCGGCGCGACTTCCAGGCGCTCGCCCGCTCCCGCGCGGGGGTCGGCCACGCCATCCTGATCAACATCCTGATCGACGCCTCCATCTTCCGGGAGTGGGTGCTCAACGTCGGTCGCCGCGACTCGCGCAGCCGCCTCGCCCATGTCCTGTGCGAATTCGCCGTCCGGCTGAAGGCGCAGGGGCTGGCGCCGGAATATGGCTATGAGCTGCCGATGACGCAGGAGCAGCTCGCCGACGCGCTCGGGCTGACGCCGGTCCACGTCAACCGGGTCCTCAAGGCGCTGGAAGCGGAGGGGCTGATCAGCCGCAACCGCCGCTCGGTCAGCTTCCCGGACTGGGAGCGGATGCGCCAGGTCGCCGATTTCAACGAGCGCTACCTCCACCTCGAGCCCCAGCGGCAGGCGAGCGGGCCCAGCCCCGCGCGTCAGGCGGCCTGCAGGCCGTCGAGCAGCAGCTTGCCGCCCGTGACCAGCATCAGCAGGTAGACGATCGTGTAGAATTTCCGGGCGGGCACCCGTCTGACGAGCTTCACGCCCGCCAGGCTCGAGCCGACCGCGAGGGGGAAAAGGGCGGCGGCGGCGAGCAGGTTCTCGCGGCTGAACTGGCCGAGCGCGACATAGGCCGGCACCTTGATCCAGTTCAGGACCGCGAAGAAGATCGCCGACGTGCCGACGAACATGTCGCGCGGCAGCCGGCGCGGCATCACCCACATCTGGAAGGGCGGCCCGCCGGCATGGGCGATCTGGCTGGTGAAGCCGGTGGCGATCCCGAACAGCGTGCCGAGGAAGCGATCCCCGATCCTCCCCGTCCGCGAAGCGGATGGGGAGGGGGACCGCGCGGAGCGCGGTGGAGGGGCCTTCCGAGTCGGCGACGCCCCTCCACCAGCCTCAGGCTCGCGGTCGGTGACGACTGGTACGCGCTCCGCCCACAGCCGATAGGCGCCGAACAGGATCGAGACGGCGCCCACCGCCGCCATCACCGCCTCCTCGCTCACCGAGGCCGCGAAGGCGTAGCCGAGCCCCACGCCCGCGACCGCGCCGGGAAGCATGACCGCGAGCACGAAGCCGTCCCAGCTCCGGCGGAAGGCGGCGACGCCGACCGCGTCCTGCACGATCAGGATCGGCAGCAGGATGGCGGCGCCGCGCACCGGGTCGATGCCGAGCGCGATGAGCGGCGTGCCGAGCGCGCCGAGGCCGGAGAAGCCGCCCTTGGCCAGCCCGATCAGGATCACCGCCGGCACGGCGAACAGGTAGAAATGAAGGTCGGTGGGCATGGTCAGGCAGAGCGAGTCCGCCCGGACCCCCCTCCCTGCACGCAGGGAGGGGCCGGGGGTGGGTCGGTCTCCACCGGCCGCGAGTCTTTCGGAGACGCACCCACCCCCAACCCCTCCCTGCGTGCAGGGAGGGGAGCAATTCCCCTCAGCACACCTCCGCCTGCGCGAGGCGCGGAGTCAGCAGGTGGATGACGGCGAGGGCCACCAGGTAGACCGAGCCCGCCACGTAGAAGATCAGGCTGTAGGTGCCGAGCCGCTCCAGCACCTGGCCGATGTAGAGCGAGAAGATCATCCCGCCGACCGCGCCGGCGGTGCCGCCGATGCCGATCACCGAGCCCACGGCCTTCCTCGGGAACATGTCCGAGGGGAGGGTATAGAGGTTGGCCGACCAGGCCTGGTGCGCCGCGGTGGCGAGGCTGATGATCGCCACGGCGACCCACAGGCTGTCGACATATTGGGCGAAGAAGATCGGAGTCACCGCCAGGGCGCAGACCAGCATCGTCGTCTTGCGCGCGCGGTTGATCGTCCAGCCGCGGTGGATGAGGCGCGACGACATCCAGCCGCCGAAGATCGAGCCGAGGTCGGAGACGACGTAGATCACCACCAGCGGCGGGCCGAACGTCTTCAAGTCCAGGCCGTGGCGCTTCACCAGGAAGTCGGGCAGCCAGAAGAGGAACATCCACCACACCGGATCGGTGAGGAACTTGCCGATGGCGAACGCCCAGGTCTCGCGCCGGCCGAGCAGGCGCAGCCACGGCACCTTGGCGGCCGGGTCGGCGGGATCGCTCTCGATATAGGCGAGCTCGCCGGCCGACAGCCGCTTCGATTCGCGCGGACGGCGGTAGACGGCGAGCCAGGCGACGAGCCACAGCAGGCTCACCGCGCCGGTGACGACGAAGGCGCCGCGCCAGCCGTAGGCGAGGGTCAGCGCCGGGACGATGAGCGGCGTCACGATCGCGCCGACGTTCGCGCCGGCGTTGAAGATGCCGGTGGCGAAGGCGCGCTCCTTCTTCGGGAACCATTCGGTCACTGCCTTGAGGCCGGCGGGGAAGTTGCCGCTCTCGCCGACGCCGAGCAGGAAGCGGACGGCACCGAAGCCGAACACGCTATGGGCGACGGCGTGCAGCATGTGCGCGCCCGTCCAGATCACGAAGGCGACGGCATAGCCGAGGCGCGCGCCGATCCGGTCGACGACGTTGCCGAAGACGATGTAGCCGATCGCGTAGGCGAGCTGGAAATAGAAGACGATGTCGGCATAGGTCGTCTCCTTCCAGCCGAACTCGGCCTGCAGGGTCGGCTTCAGGAGGCCGATCATCTGCCGGTCGACATAGTTGATCGCGGTCGCCGCGAAGAGCAGCCCCACGATCACCCAGCGCACCCGGCCGATGCGCGCCTCGGGCGCGCGCGCGGCGCCGCCGTTCGGATAGTCAGTCGCCATCAGTCACCCTCCACTGGCCCGCACCGGGCCGCCTTCGCCGGCCGCGCTTGCTACGCTTGTTCCGGACGGGCCTCGATCAATCTGCACGAAAGCGAATAAAGCTCGCCGAAACGCGCCTCCACCGTCTGTCCGGCGGTCGCGTCGTGGACGCCGCTGACCGCGCCCGACGAGATCCACTGGCCGGGCTGAAGCGCGATGCCGCGCCGGGCCATAAGCTCGAACAGGAAGCGGGCCGCGCCGATCGCCCCGTCCGGGAAGGCGGAGGCTCGGCCGGTGCCGGCCTCGGCCCCGTCGATCCAGGTCGTCACCGGCCAGTCCTCGAACCCGCTGGCGCGCCAGTCCGGGATGGCCGGACCGACGACGAGGCCGTTATTGTTGCCGAAGTCGGAGATCACCGCGATCGGGCCGAGCCTGTTGATCGCGCCGAGCGGCGAGCTGGCTATCTCGATCCCGACATGGACGGCGTCGATCAGGTCGGCCGTTTCGTCCAGGGTGAAGCGGGTCTGGCCCGCCGGCGGGCGGCGTCCGATGCGCAGCAGGAACTCCGCCTCGCCCGCCGCGAACCCGGCGGCGAAGACAGGCATTTCGGGCGGCTCGCCCGCGGCGGCGACGCTGGAGCGGAAGATCGGCCCGGCGAGCCGGTCGGCCCCGTAGCGCTCGGACAGAGGCGGGTTGATGCGGCCGACCTTCCAGCCGACCACCGGCCGCGCCCAGGCGGCGATCGCCTCGTCCTGGACGGCATAAGCGGCGTCCAGCGTCTCCGGGAAGTCGCCCGGATAGCCGTCGAGGCCGCCGGCGGCGCGGCGCGCGGAAAGGAAACGGCCGGCGATGCCCGCCGCGTCGTCGGTCGACAGATTCACCTCAGGACCCCTCGATCTTCTGTTTGCGAATCTCCTATAGGAAACCGGTGTCATTGGCAATGGCCCGATGCCTCCCGCCCGTGTACCTAATGGTTCGCGAGGAGCGTGCGGGGGCCGTTCGCGCGCATTCGCGCCGCCGCGGCGAGGACGGCGCTGCGGAACGCGCCCGGCCCGGCCAGCGACGGCGGGAAGACCTCGCCGAGCGCCAGAAGCCCCTCGGCGGCATTCGCTTCCCGGCCTATCTCTGCGAGCCGCGGCGCCAGCGGGTCGACGATCTCCGCTCCGGCCCGGGCCTGGCGCTCGACGAACAGCATCCACGCCGCCACCGGGACGGCGAGGCGGGCGACGCCGCGGCCGGCGGCGAGCGCGTCGGCGACCGTGTCGAGCAGCCGGTAGGGCAGCTTCTGGGTCCCGTCCCAGGCGATCTGCGACAGCCTGTGGCCTATCGCGGGGTTGCGGAAGCGCTCCAATATCTCGCCGGCATAGGCCTGGAGGTCGAGCGGGGAGGGGGTGAGCGACGGGATCACGTCCTCCCTCACCAGCCGCTCGACGAAGCCGGCGAGGTCGGAGTCGGCCATCGCCTCGGCAACCGTCTCGTGGCCGAGCAGCAGGCCGAGATAGGCGAGGCTGGAATGGGCGCCGTTGAGGAGGCGCAGCTTGGCCTTCTCCCAGGCGCCGACGTCGGCGGCGAGGGTTGCGCCGGCGGCGGCCAGGTCCGGCGAGCCGGGCGGCAGCACGTCCTCCACCACCCATTCGGAATAGGCCTCGCGGCTGACCGGAATGGAATCGTCCAGCCCCCTTTCCCGGACCAGTGCGAGGAGGCGCGAGTCGGTCGCGGGGGTGATCGAATCGACCATCGTGTCGGGGAAGACGGCCTCGCCCCCGATCCACGCCGCCAGCTCCGGGTCGATCCGCCCCGCAAAAGCGATCACCGCGGCGCGCAGCTTCCGGCCGTTCGCGACCATGTTGTCGCAGCACAAAGGCGTGAAGGCCGGGAGCCCGGCGGCGCGGCGGTCGGCGAGGCCGAGCGCCAGCCAGCCGACGAGGCTGATCGGATGCTCCGGGTCGGCGAGGTCGCGCACGACGTCGCCATGGCCCATGTCGAGCGTGCCGTCGGCGGCGAGGCAATAGCCCTTCTCGGTCACCGTCGAGGAGACGATCCGCACCGCCGGGTCGGCCAGCCGCGCCCGCACGCCGGCGGCGTCCCCCGGCCCGTGGAAGGCGCGGTGCGCGGCGAGGGTGCGCAAGCAAGGCTCGGAGTCGAGGATGGCGAGGGTGTAGCGCCCCTTCTGCCGTCTCAACGCTTCGATCGTGCCGGGCGAGCGCAGCGACACCGCCGCGATGCCCCAGCGCGGGTCGCCGGCGAGCAGGCGGTCGACATAATCGGCCTGGTGCGCGCGGTGGAACGCGCCCGGCCCGAAGTGGACGATGCCGACCCCGCTCACAAGGTGACGCCGCGCTTCCAGATGGCGATCTCGCGCTCGCCGCCCCGCTCCGAGGCGGTACGCTCGCCCGAGGCGACGGCGACGATCAGCGCGGCGAGCGCGTCCGCCGCCGTCTCCATCCCGTCCTCGATCGCGCACCCCGCATCGAAGTCTATCCAGGCCGGCTTGCGCCGCGCCAGCGCGCTGTTCGACGCGATCTTCACCGTCGGCGCCGGGAAGCCGAGCGGCGTGCCGCGGCCGGTCGTGAACAGGATCAGGGTCGCGCCCGCCGCCGCCAGGGCGGTGGAGGAGACGGCGTCGTTGCCCGGCGCCTCGAGCAGGCTGAGCCCGCGCCGCCGTACCCGCTCGCCATAGCGCAGCACGTCCTCGAGCGGCGCGTGCCCCGCTTTCTGCACCGCGCCGAGCGACTTCTCCTCCAGCGTGGTGATGCCGCCGGCGATGTTGCCGGGGGAGGGGTTCTCCGACACCGGCTCGCCATGAGCGAGGAAGTAGCGCTTGAAGTCGTTGACCAGCGCCACCGCTGCGTCGAACACCTCCCGGTCGCGGGCCCGCGCCATCAGCAGCCGCTCGGCGCCGAATATCTCGGGTATCTCGCTGAGGATGGCGGTGCCGCCCGCCGCGACCGCCCGGTCCGCCATCCGGCCGACGAGCGGGTTGGCGGTGAGGCCGGAAAGGCCGTCCGAGCCGCCGCATTTGAGGCCGAGGACGAGCTCGCCGAAACCGGCCGCCTCGCGGCGTGTCGGGGCGGCGTGCGCGACCAGCTCGTCGACCAGGGCAAGCCCCGCCTCGATCTCGTCCTCCACGCCCTGCGCCCCCAGCGTCCGCACCCGCCCCCTTAGCGGCGCCGGTATCTCCTCGACCAGCCGGTCGAGCTGGTTCGATTCGCAGCCGAGGCCGACGAGCAGGACCCCGCCGGCATTGGGATGGCAGGCGAGCGCCGCCAGGATGCGCCGCGTGCCGCCGAGATCCTCGCCGAGCTGCGAGCAGCCGAACGGATGGGTGAAGGCATGGACTCCGTCCACCGCACCGGCGTGGCGCGCGTCGGCAAGGGCGGCGATCTTCTGCGCGGTGCGGGCGACGCAGCCCACCGTCGGCAGGATCCATATCTCGTTGCGCGTGCCGACCCGCCCGTCGGCCCGCCGGTAGCCGAGGAAAGTGGCCTCCGTCGCGCCCCCGCTTTGGCCGCGGTCCGCCGGCCGCCACTTATAGCCTTCCTCGCCCTCCAGCCGCGTCGCCAGATTGTGGACGTGGACGGGCTCGCCCGCGCGCACCGGGGCGGTGAGGCGGCCGATCGGGTGGCCGAACTTGTGGACGATCTCCCCGGCCGCCATGTCGCGCAGCGCCACCTTGTGGCCGTTGGCCGCCGCGCTCCGCACGGTCAGCGCCCGCCCGTCGACCTCGAGCGCCTCGCCGGCGGCGACGTCCCTCAGCGCCACCGCCACGTCATCGCGCGGGTCGAGGCGGAGCAGCGCGCGCCCGGCGGCCGCGGTCTTGGGAAGCGTGTCTTGCATCTTGGGGTAACCGGTGTCAGATCGACGTTAGCGCAGGGTGGGCCCGCTCGCAAGGCGGAGCGGCACTTTCGCGGCGCCCGAGCGTCGTTTAGGGCGGAGAGGGGAGAGCGTAACGTGGTCACGAGTCCAGACGAGGATCCGGCGCGGGGCGCGCAGCGCGCCGGCAAGCCCACCATCAACGATGTCGCGCGCCTCTCGGGCGTCTCCAAGAAGACGGTGAGCCGGGTGATCAACCGCTCGCCGCTGCTCAACGCCGAGACTCGCGAGCGCGTGCAGAAGGTCATCCGCGAGCTTGGCTACGTGCCCAACCCGCAGGCGCGCGCGCTGGCGCTCGGGACCAACTTCCTGATCGGCCTCATCCACGACAATCCCAACGCGCAGATGGTGCTCAACGTCCAGCAGGGCATATTGGAGGCCTTGCAGGGGACGGATTTCGCGATGGTGGTGCGTCCGGTCGACCGCGGCTCGGCGGCTTTGCTCGACGACGTCCGCCACTTCCTGGAGCGCCAGCGGCCCTACGGCGTCGTCATCCTTCCGCCGCTTTCCGAAAATGACGGCATCGCGCGGCTCTGCCTCGAGCTCGGCTGCCGCTACGTGAGGATGGGCTCGGCCGCTCTCGACGATGCCGACCACATGGTCGCCTCGAACGACCGCGAGGCCGTCGCCGAGGCGGTTCAGTTCCTCTACGACCAGGGGCACAAGCTGATCGGCCTCATCGCCGGGCCTCACGGCTTCCGTTCCGCCGCCGAGCGCCGCCGCGGCTTCGAGGATGCGCTCGCCGCCGCCTCGATCAAGCTGCCCCGCAGCCTGATCGCGGAAGGCAATTACACGTTCGAATCGGGCATCGCCGCGGCCGAGAAGCTGCTCGACCTGACTCCGCGGCCGACGGCGATCTTCGCCAGCAACGACGAGATGGCGGCGGGCGTGGTCCATGCGGCACGCGAGCGCGGCATCGGCATTCCCGACGAGCTTTCGGTGATCGGGTTCGACGATACGCCGATCGCCGGGCACATCTGGCCGCCGCTCACCACCGTGCGCTGGCCGATCGTGTCGATGGCCCGCGCCGCCGCGCTCAAGCTGCTCGCCGGGCAGGGCGAGGCCGGCGAATCCGTGGCCGAGCCTTCCATGTTCCTGTCGCGCCTGGTCAAGCGCGCTTCCGTCGCGCCCCGGCCGAAAGGCTGATCGGATCCGCCCTCCCGTCGCCCAAGGCGATCGGACCTTCCCTTACGCCGCCAGCTCCTGAGGCCCCGCCTGCCACGCACCGGTCCGGGCTGAGCGGGAATGCTTCGTCCAGGCGGCCCGCGTCCGCTCCAGCGCCTTGCGCGCGTAGATCCGGTCCGGCGCCGCCGAGTGGTGGAGGGCGAACTCCAAGCGATGCACCGCCCGCGCGACGCTCTCGGCCAGGGCGACCTCGGCCGCGGGGGCCCCCGCCCGCGCCAGCGCCTCGATCGCCTCGTACAGCCCGCGCCGGGCGTCCGGCGGCACGCAATCCTCCGCCGAGATCCTGCTCAGCAACGCGCCTATTCGCTCGCCAGCCGCGGCCGTACCGCGCACGCCGTGCAGCATCTTGAGTCCCCCAATGTTCCCCGCCCGTAACAATCGAGGAAAGAGGTTAACATCGCGTTTACGCTGATCCGCCGGCCGTCCGGACGAATCGTCTCAACTTGCCCTTGGCCTTGTAGCTGCGCAGCAGGCGGCTGCGGCCGGCGAGGAAGCCGGCCAACCCGTAGCCGAGAGCGGAATGGGCCCATTGCTTCGGATCGCAATCGTCCTCGTGCCGCCAGATCGCGCCATCGCGGAAGAGGAACCTGGAGTGGATCTCGTTGCGGACGTGACGGCCGGCGAACGGGGGCCGCTCGGAACGGCCGTAGGTATAGTGGTCGACGACATGGACATGGCCGTCGCGTTCGTCGGCATCGAGCACCTCGAATGTCGCCTTGATGTCGCCATGACAGATCATCCGCCACATCGCGTGTATCTCTTCACGACCTTTGCGGTGGAACGCTATGTCGCGAAACCGGGCGTCGGAAGAATAGCAGGATGCCATCATATCATGGTCGTGATCGTTGAGCGCCGTGAAAAGCTTGGCGAGCAACACGCCGTTCGGATGCATGGACCTCTCCTCAGCTTAGGATTGTAAGCACACGTCTTGGGAGTTTCGTGCTGGAGCCCAAAAATGGGGGTGCGGTCCGCAACGCTATATTTCATCGTTTCTTACGCCCGGTGACCCAGGGGCACAATGCGGTTCACGGTCGAACGCCCCTTGCGCTCGATGATGACACCGGTTACCTGCTGAATCCGCACGGCCGCGGAGACGGCGCGGCGATCAAGGCGTTGAGGAGAGCGGATGCCGAGGCCCCTGAAGCTCGATCCGGACCGGCTGCTGCCGGCCGATCCGTCCACCCGCGCCGTCGCGCGCGGGCTGTACGAGAGCGTGGCCGGCCTTCCGATCGTCAGCCCGCACGGCCATACCGACCCGGCCTGGTTCGCCTCCGATTCGGCCTGGACCAACCCCACCGAGCTGCTGCTCGCGCCCGATCATTATCTCTACCGCATGCTCTACAGCCAAAGCGTGCCGCTCCAGGCGCTCGGCGTCGCCGGCCGCGCCGGGCCCTCGCCGGCCGATCCGCGCGAGGCGTGGCGGCTCTTCGCCCGCCATTATCGCCTGTTCCGCGGCACGCCGTCCCGCCTCTGGCTGGACCATGTGTTCGCCCACGTGTTCGACATCGACGTCGCGCTCGAGGAGGAGACGGCGGATCTTTATTACGACCGGATCGACGAGGCGCTCGCCACGCCCGCCTTCCGGCCGCGCGCTTTGTTCGATCGCTTCGGCATCGAGCTTCTCGCGACGACGGAAGGGCCGCACGAGGATCTGAGGAATCACGCCGCGATCCGCGCCTCCGGCTGGAAGGGAAGGGTGGTCACCACCTATCGTCCCGACGCCGTCGTCGATCCGGAGCATGAGCAGTTCGCGGAGGCGCTCGCCCGCTTCGCCGAGCTGACCGGCGAGGACGTGCGCGACTGGAGGGGCTATCTCGCCGCCCATCGCAGGCGCCGCGCCGACTTCCGCGCCGCGGGGGCGACGGCGACCGATCACGGCCATCCGACCGCCGCGACCGCCGATCTCGGCGCGCAGGCGGCGGAGGCGCTGTTCCGCCGCATCGTCACCGGCAATTGGTCGCCCGAGGACGCCGAGCTGTTCCGCGCCCAGATGCTGACCGAGATGGCGGCGATGAGCGTCGAGGACGGGATGGTGATGCAGATCCATCCCGGCGCCTTCCGCAACCACAATCGTTGGCTCCACCAGCATTACGGCCGCGACAAGGGCGCGGACATTCCGATGCCCACCGATTACGTGCGCGGGCTGAAGCCGCTGCTCGACCGGTTCGGCAACGAGCCGCGCCTGTCGATCATCCTCTTCACGCTCGACGAGACCGCCTATGCCCGCGAGCTGGCGCCGCTCGCCGGCCATTATCCATGCCTCAAGCTGGGGCCGGCCTGGTGGTTCCACGATTCGCCCGAGGGGATGCGCCGCTTCCGCGAGATGACGACGGAGACGGCGGGCTTCTACAACAGCGTCGGCTTCAACGACGACACACGGGCCTTTCTCTCCATCCCCGCCCGCCACGACGTCGCCCGCCGCGTCGACTGCGCCTTCCTCGCCCGGCTCGTCGCCGAGGGCCGGCTGCAGGACTGGGAGGCGGCCGAGGTCGCGCACGATCTAGCCTACGGCCTCGTCAAGCGCGCGTACAAGCTTGACCCCGCAGAGGGGTCCCCCTCCCTGCACGCAGGGAGGGGCTAGGGGTGGGTACGCCTCCGCAAAAGTCACGGCGCGTCATCGACGCACCCACCCCCATCCCCTCCCTGCGTGCAGGGAGGGGCGTCATTCACCGGAGACCCTGATGTACGACCGCACCTATTACGCCACCCACCCCGACATGATGGAGTGCGTCTCCAACGAGGAGCTGCGCGACCGCTACCTGATCCAGGGGCTGTTCCGCGAGGGCGAGTGCGTCCTCAACTACACCCATGCCGACCGCTTCGTGATCGGCGGAGTCGTCGTCGCCGGGGGCGAGGTGCGGCTTCCCGACCAGGTGGAGCCCGCCTCGGCCGCCGGCCATCCGTTCCTCGATCGCCGCGAGCTCGCCATCGTCAACGTCGGCCGGGCGGCCGGCACCGTCACCGTCGACGGCGAGGCCTTCGCGCTCGGCGGCAAGGACTGCCTGTTCGTCACCATGGGCGCGAAGGAGGTCGTCTTCTCGGGAGAGGGCGCGCGCTTCTACCTCGCCTCCTGCCCGGCCCACAAAGCCTTCCGCACCCGCAAGCTGGAGATCGCCCAGGCCAATGCGCTGGAGCGCGGCAGCCTCGAGGAATCGAACGAGCGGACCATCTACCAGCTCGTCATCCCCGGCGTCTGCGACAGCGCGCAGCTGGTCATGGGCCTCACAGTGCTCAAGCCGGGCAGCGTCTGGAACACCATGCCCCCGCACATCCACGAGCGGCGCAGCGAGATCTATTTCTACTTCGAGCTCGACGGCGAGAACGACCGAGTCTTCCACTTCATGGGCGAGGGCGACCAGCTCCGCCACATCGTCATGGCGAACGAGGAAGCGGTGATCAGCCCCGTCTGGTCGGTGCACATGGGCGCCGGCACCAAGGCCTATGCCTTCATCTGGGCGATGGCCGGCGAGAACCAGGACTATACCGACATGAACGTCCTCGACATCTGCCAGCTGCAGTGAGGGGATTCGAACGAGGCAAGAGCGATATCGCTCATCCTGAGTAGCCGGTGAGCCTGTCGAACCGGCGTATCGAAGGACGGTCCTTCGATACGGGACTTCGCCAGGCTCAGTCCCTACTCAGGATGAGCGGAATGGAGACCAGATGAACCCCTTCGATCTCACCGGCCGCGTCGCCCTCGTCACCGGCGCCAATACCGGCATCGGCCAGGGCATCGCCGTCGCCCTCGCCGAGGCGGGGGCGGACGTCGCGCTCGCCGGCCGCTCGTCCGCCGAGGAGACGGCGGGGCTGGTGCGCGCCGCCGGCCGCCGCGCCGCCCTGATCGCCGCCGACCTCTCCACCATCGCGCCCGTCGGCGACGTCGTCGAGAGCACCCTGGCGGAGCTCGGCGGCCTCGACATCCTCGTCAACAATGCCGGCATCATCCGCCGCTCCGACGCGGTCGATTTCTCCGAGGCGGACTGGGACGCCGTCGTCGACACCAACCTCAAGTCGGTCTTCTTCCTCTGCCAGGCGGCCGGCCGGCACATGATCGGGCAGGGGAGGGGGAAGATCGTCAACATCGCCTCGATGCTCAGCTTCCAGGGCGGCATACGCGTGCCGAGCTACACCGCCTCCAAGAGCGGCGTCGCCGGCCTGACGAAATTGCTCGCCAACGAATGGGCGGCGAAGGGGGTGAACGTGAACGCGATCGCGCCGGGCTACATCGCCACCAACAACACCGCCGCCTTGCAGGCGGACGCGCAGCGCAACCGCGCGATCCTCGAGCGCATCCCGGCCGGCCGCTGGGGCGCGCCGGCCGATCTCGGTGGCGCCGCGGTGTTCCTCGCCTCCTCCGCCTCCGATTATGTCAACGGCCACATCCTCGCCGTCGACGGCGGCTGGCTGGCGCGGTGACGTCCTTCGAGACACGGCTTCGACAAGCTCAGCCGTTCCTCAGGATGAGCGGAACAAAGGCCATTTCCGCTCATGCTGAGGAGGCATTGAGCGAAGTCGAAATGCCGTCTCGAAGCACGCCTTGTGAGGAGCCGATATGACCGTCGCCTGTTTCGGGGAGATCCTCCTCCGGATGACCGCGCCCGGGCGCGAGCTGATGCTTCAGAAGCCGCATCTCGACGTCTATGTCGCCGGCGCCGAGGCCAATGTCGGCGTCGGCCTCGCCAATCTCGGCCATCCGGTGCGGATGGTCACCTGCCTCCCCGACAACGCCCTCGGCGACGCCGCCCTGCGGGAGGTCCGCCGGCACGGCGTCGACGTCTCCGGCATCGCCCGCACGCCGGGGCGGATGGGCCTCTATTTCCTTACCCAGGGCGCCGGCCTGCGCGCGTCCGAGATCTTCTACGACCGCCGCGACAGCAGCTTCGCGCGGGCCGGGCCGGGCGATTTCGACTGGGACGCCCTGCTTGCCGGCGCCGACCTCCTCCACCTTTCGGGCATCACCCCCGCGCTCGGGCCGCGCTCCGCCGAGGCGGCGGTGGCGGCGGCCGAGGCGGCTGGGCGGCTCGGCGTGCCGATCTCGTTCGACGGCAATTACCGCGCCCAGCTGTGGGAGGCATGGGACAGCGATCCCAAGGCCATCCTCACCCGGCTGGTTTCCAAGGCGCGGATCCTGTTCGGCAACCACCGCGACATCTCGCTGCTGCTCGGCAAGACGTTCGGCGGCGAAGGCTCGGGGCGGCGGCGCGAGGCGGCCGAGGCGGCCTTCGCCGCCTTCCCGAACCTGCGCATGATCGCCTCCACCGCGCGCCACGTCGAGGACGCCGACCGCCACCGCATCGCCGCCCGGATCGACACGCCCGACGGCGCGGTGCAGACGGAGGAAGCGGCGGTCTCCGGCATCGTCGACCGGATCGGCGCGGGCGACGCCTTCGCCGCCGGCATCCTCCACGGCGTGCGCACCGGCCGCGACCTCGACTGGACGGTGCGCTCCGGGCTCGCCTTGACCGCCCTCAAACATTCTCTGCCGGGCGACTTCAGCCTGTTCGGGCCGCGCGACATCGAGGCGTTCATGACGGGCGGCCTGGACGTCCGGCGATGATCGGCCGCCGCCGCTTCCTCGCCGGCGCGGGCGCCGCCGCCGCCGTGCCCGCCCTCGCCGCCGCGCCGGCCGGGGATCCGGTCGTCGCAACCACGCTCGGCCGCATCCGCGGAACGAGGGAAGGGGGGCTCTGCGTCTTTCGCGGCATCCGCTACGGCGTCGCCGAGCGCTTCCGCGCGCCCGCCGCGCCGCGTCCGTCGGCGGACATCGTCGACGCGCTTCGCTTCGGCCCCTCCTCGCCCCAGCGCAGCGGCCGCTACGCCGAGACCGGCGAGGATTGCCTCTACCTCAACGTCTGGACTCCGGACGCCCGGCCGGGGGGGCTCCGGCCGGTGATGGTCTACATCCACGGCGGCGCCTATTCGTCCGGCTCGGTCGTCGACCCGCTCAACGATGGCCGACATCTCGCGGCCTCCGGCGACGCCGTGGTCGTTACCGTCAATCATCGGCTGAACGTCTTCGGCTACCTCTACCTCGCTCGGCTGGACCCGCGCTTTCCGGACAGCGGCAATGCCGGCCAGCTCGACCTCGTCCTCGCCTTGCGGTGGTTGCGCGACAACATCGCCGGCTTCGGCGGCGATCCCTCCCGGATCATGGTCTTCGGCCAGTCGGGCGGCGGCGCCAAGATCGCGACCCTGATGGGCATGCCCGCCGCCCGCGGCCTGTTCCACCGCGCCGTCACGATGAGCGGCCAGCAGGTCACCGCCTCCGGGCCGCTCAACGCCACCGCCCGCGCCGCCGCCTATCTCGCCTCTCTCAAGACCACGCCCGACGCGCTGCTCGCCTTGCCGACGGAGCGCCTCGTCGAGGGCCTCGCCGCGGTCGATCCGATCCTCGGCGGCGGCGTCTACATGGGGCCGGTGCTCGACATGAAGTGGTTGGTCCGCCACCCTTTCTGGCCCGACTCCAACCCCCAGTCGAACGCCGTCCCGATGATGCTCGGCAACACCCGCGACGAGACTCGCGCCTTCATCGATCCCGAGAGCGAGAAGGTCCGCGGCCTGACCTTCGCGAACCTCGCCGAGCGGATGGCGCCCGAGCTCCGGATCGACCTGCCGCCGGAATGGATCGTCGCCCAATACCGGCAGCATTTCCCCGCCTGGTCGGCGGAGCGCGTCTTCTACGCCGCGACGACAGCGGGGCGGAGCTGGCCCGGGCAGGTGATCGAAGCCGACGCCCGGGCGCGCGCGGGGACGCGAACCTGGGTCTACCAGGTCGATTTCCAGTCCCCCACCCAGCCCCGCCGCGGCGCGCCGCACACGATGGACATCGCCCTTTCCTTCGGCACGCTCGACGCGGAAGGCTCGTTCACCGGCACCGGCGCCGCCGCCCGGGCGGTGAGCGAGCGGATGATGCGCGCCTTCACCGCCTTCGCCCGCAACGGCGATCCGAACGGCCCCGGCGTTCCGCGCTGGCCGGTCTACGCGCTGCCGCGGCGGGCGACGATGATCTTCGACGTCGAGACCCGCGCGCAGGACGATCCGCGGCGCTGGGAGCGTGAGCTGTTCGCCCGCGCTCCCTACATCCAGCCGGGGAGCTGAAAAGGCGGGCCGGCTTGACAGCCTGGCACCTTGGAGGCAAAGGGATGACACCGGTTACTTAAGCCGGCGGGGCGACTCGGCAGCGATAGCCGAGCGGTCCGGAGAGAGGATGGAGCGGACGCCCTTCGACGTTTGCGCACCTCCCGAATCGCGGCCTCGGGCCGCCACTTTTTCGCCGGTCTTAGACACCGGTGTCATAAGGGGATGGATTCTCGCCCGCGGCGGGTTGTAACGGGAGGACTAGATGGTTTCGGAACGGCTTTTCGGACGAGCTCGGTTGATGGCACGCATCCTCGGCGCGGCCTCGCTGGCGGTCGTCGCGATATCGACCTCGGCGCCCGCCTTCGCCCAGGGGGCGGACCAGCCGCCGGCGCAGACGCAGCCGCCGAGCGAGCCGAACGACGCGGCACCCGGAGTCTCGGCCCCGGAAACCGGCACCCAGGCCGTCGCCGCTGCGCCCGCCGAGGGCACCGAGACGACGGAAGGGGAAGCGATCGTCGTCACCGGCTTCCGCCGCTCCCTCGATCAGGCGCTGAGCGTAAAGCGCAACTCCGTCTCGGCCATCGACGCGATCGTCGCCGAGGACATCGCCAAGTTCCCCGACCAGAATCTCGCCGAATCGCTGCAGCGCATCCCCGGCATCTCGATCCAGCGCGACGGCGGCGAGGGCCGCGCCATCACCGTGCGAGGCCTCGGCGCGCAGTTCACCCGCGTGCGCGTGAACGGGCTGGAGACGGTCGCCACCTCGACCGACGGCGCCAGCGCCAACCGCGACCGCGCCTTCGACTTCAACGTCTTCGCGTCCGAGCTGTTCAACTCGATCGTCGTCCACAAGACCGCCGAGGCGTCCCTCGACGAGGGCTCGCTGGGCGCGGTCGTCGATCTCAACACCGGCAACCCGCTCGGAGGCAAGCGCGGCTTCACCTTCGTCGCCTCCGCCCAGGGCTCGTACAACGACCTCAGCAAGGATCTCGGCCCGCGGGTCGCCGGCCTCGCCTCCTGGAAATCTGAGGACGGCACGTTCGGCGTCGCGGTCTCCGCCGCCTACCAGAAGACCGACACGCTCGAGCTCGGCAACAACACGGTTCGCTGGGCGCAGGCCCGCTTCGACTCCGTCGCCGGCACGCCCTGCTTCTACACCACCGCGACCGGCACGGTCCGCGCGTCCAACAGCGGCGGCGTCTACCGCCCGAGCGCGGCCTGCGACTCGGTGGCGCTGGCCTTCCACCCACGCATTCCGCGCTACGGCGAGGTCCGCCACGGCCGCGAGCGCCTCGGACTCACGGGCAGCATCCAATGGGCGCCGACCGACGCCACCAAGGTGTCGATCGACGGCCTCTATTCCACGTTCAAGGAAGAGCGCGAGGAGAAGTGGGGCGAGGTCCTGTTCCGCTCCAACGAACGGTCGATCGACGTGGTCGACTACAAGATCGACGCCTCTACCAACAACCTCGTCAGCGGCACCTTCAACGATGCCTGGGTACGCACCGAGCATTACCTGCGGCGGTCCAAGACCGAATTCTACCAGCTTGGCGCAACCTGGGACCAGGACGTCACCGACAAGTTCCGCTTCACCCTGCTCGGCGGCTTTTCGCGGTCGGATGCCGATATTCCCCTGGAATCGACGATCGTGTTCGACGACCGCGACGCGCAGGGATACCATTACGATTATTCGGACTCGCGTCATCCGGTCCTGGCGTTCGGGACCGACGTCACCAATCCGGCGAACTTCCAGCTCGCCGAGATCCGCGACCGCCCCTCGGACACGGTCAACAAGTTCCGTACGGCGCAGCTGCGCACGGAATATGACGTGGCCGAAGGGTTCAAGGTGAAGGTCGGCGGCGTCTATCGGCGCTTCAGCTTCGACACGGCCGGCTTCACCCGCGACGCCATCGTCTGCGGCAATGGCGGGAAGGACATCGTGCTGGGCACCATCACCTGCTCGCCGACCTCCGCCTTCGGTCCGACGGCCGTCTACGGCTTCCAGGTCACTCCGGCGCTGGGCGAGCTGTTCCAGCTCGGCAAGGCCGGGCAGCCCTCCGGGACCACCACCAGCTGGCTCATCCCGAACCTGGCGGCGAGCGCTGAGTATACCGGCCTCTACAACCGTCCGCTGGCGATCGATGCCGGCAACACCCGCGGCGTCGTGGAGACGGTGAAGGGCGGCTACCTGCAGTTCGACATGGAAGGCGACATCTTCGGGATGCGCTACGCCGCCAATGCCGGAGTCCGCTACGTCCATACCGGACAGCGCTCGACCGGCCTCAGCAGCGGAGTCGCCGTCACTGTCAACCGCGATTACGAAGACTGGCTTCCGGCGGTGAACATCGCCTTCTTCCCCACCGAGAAGCTGATCATCCGCGCCGCCGCGGCCGACGTGGTCACGCGTCCTACCCTCGGCAACCTGACTCCCGGCGGTTCGGTGGACGGGTTCAACTACCGCATCACGTTCGGCAACCCGTTCCTCGACCCGTTCCGGGCCACCGCCTACGACCTCGCCGTGGAATGGTATTTCGCGCCGCAGTCGATCTTCTCGGTGGCGGCGTTCAAGAAGGACGTGGCGAGCTTCCCGGTGTCGGTGACCCGCTCCGGCACCTTCGCCTCGACCGGACTTCCGACCTCGATCATCCCGCCCTCCTCGCCCGCCTCGGTCAATCCGGAGGGGCAGCTGTGGACGATCAACTCGATCACCAACGGCACCGGAGCGAGCCTCAAGGGCCTGGAAGTGTCGCTGCAGGCGCCGTTCCGCTTCCTTCCCGGCTTCTTCAGGAATTTCGGCGGGATCATCAACGGCACGCTGGTCGATTCGAGCGCCGTCTACAACGTCGCCGGCCCGTCGGTGACGCCCGGCGGCGCAAACGTGGCGGCGACCCGCCGCGGAACCCTGTTCGGCCTGTCGAAGCGCGCGGTGAACGGCACCCTCTATTACGAGGACAAGAAGTTCAGCGCCCGCGTCTCGGGGAGCTATCGCAGCGGCTATGCCGACGCGAACAGCGGCACCGGCAACGTCTTCGAGGGCTATAACGCGACCTGGAACGTCGACGCGTCCGTCCGCTACAAGGTCACCGATCAGCTCGAGCTGTCGCTGGAGGGCGTCAACCTGCTCGACACCTATCGGGACCGCTACACCGACATCGATGCGAACCGGAATTACGAGTACAACCATTTCGGCCGCACCATCCTGTTCGGCGCCCGCTTCAAGATGTGACCTTCCCCGGGGCTGCTTCGGTTCGGCAGCCCCCTCGGCCAGCCTCCGCCCCGGCGGCGGCTGGCCTTTTTCTTCCGGCAGGGGCCTTCCCGATGATCAGCCGCAGGACCAGCCTCAAGCTTCTCGCCGGCGCCGGCACGGCGTCGCTGGCGGCCGGCGGCGGCGCGACGCGACTTCTCGCCCAGGGATCGGCGGCGACGAGCTCGCTCGATCCCTACGAGGCGATGATATGGGGCAAGGGCTATGAGGGCCAGCGCCGCGCCGACCTCGGCGACGGCCGCTTCCTCAACCCCGTCTTCGCGGGCGATCATCCCGATCCCACCATCCTTCGCGACGGTGAGGATTACTACCTCACCTTCTCGAGCTTCGACGCCTATCCGGGCATCGTCATCTGGCACAGCCGCGACCTGGTGAACTGGAGTCCCGTCACGGCCGCGCTGAAGACGCCGATCGGCTCGGTCTGGGCGCCGGAGCTCGCCAGGCACAAGGGCCGCTTCTATTGCTACATCCCGGCCCGCTTCCCCGAGAGGAAGTCGATCTACGTCATCCACGCCGAGCGGATCGAGGGCCCGTGGTCGGAGCCTGTCGACCTCCATCTGCCCGAGCATATCGACCCCGGCCACATCGTCGACCGGGACGGCCGGCGATGGCTTTTCCTGAGCGGCGGGGACCGCGTGCCGCTCGCCGCCGACGGCCTCTCGACCGCCGGCCCGGTCGAGCATGTCTACGACCCGTGGCGTTACCCCGAGGACTGGATCGTCGAGACCTTCTCGCCCGAGGGTCCGAAGGTCTTCCGCCGCGGCGCGTTCTTCTACATGGTGACGGCGGTGGGCGGCACCGCCGGGCCCCCCACCGGGCACATGGTGATCGTCGCCCGCTCCCGCTCGCTCGCCGGGCCGTGGGAGAACGACCCCGCCAACCCGATCGTCCGGACGCGGTCGGCGCGCGAGAAATGGTGGTCGCGCGGCCACGCGACTCCCTTCGAAGGTCCCGGCGGACGCTGGTGGATGATCCACCACGGCTATGAGAACGGCTATTGGACGCTCGGCCGGCAGGCCCTGCTCGAGCCGATCGAGTGGACCGCGGACGGCTGGTTCCGCCCGACCGGAGGCGACCTCTCGGCGCCGCTGCCCATGCCGCGCAGCCTTGCCGGAGAGAAGCACGGCTTCCCGCTGAGCGACGATTTCACCACCGACAAGCTCGGCGTCCAATGGTCCTTCTACGATCCCGCCCGCCGGGGCGAGGCGGGCCGGGTGCGCCGCGACAAGGGCATCCTCCACCTGCGGGCGAAGGGCTCGACGCCGAGCGACAGCTCACCGATCACCTTCATCGCCGGCGACCATGCCTATCGCATCGAGGCCGACGTCGAGGTCGACCCGGAAGCCGAGGCGGGGCTGCTCCTCTTCTACAATCGCCGCCTCTATGCCGGCCTCGGCCTCGGACCCAAGGGCCTGGTCATGCACCGCTACGGGCTTCAGCGCCTGCGCGGCACGCCTCCGGGCCAGCGCGACTCGGCCGGAACGGGGCCGGCGCGGGCGCTGCGGCTGAGGCTCACCAACGACCGCAACATCCTCACCCTCCACACCAGCGAAGATCGCGGCGGCACCTGGCGCAAGTTCGACGTGCAGATGGAGGTTTCCGGCTATCACCACAACGTGGCCTACGATTTCCTCAGCCTGCGCCCCGCTTTGTACGCGGCCGGAACGGGGGAGGCGCGCTTCGCCAACTTCACCTACCAGGCGCTGGCATGAGCCTCGACCGCCGCACCGCCCTCCTCGGGACCCTCGCCCTCGGCCTGGCGGGGCAGGCGACGGCCGAGCCGACCCCTATGAGCGCGCCCGGTCCCGGCGAGACGATCGACTTGTGGCCCGCCGGCGCGCCCGGCGCGCCTTCGTCCCTCCCGGTCGAGACGGTGAAGGAGCGCAGCACCGACCCGGCCTATAACGACCGTTACGTGCTCGGCATCGGCCGGCCGCGCCTCGTCCTGTTCCGTCCGGCGAGGCCGAACGGCGCCGCGGTGATGATCGCGCCCGGCGGCGGCTATTCCTGGGTGGTGATCGACAAGGAAGGCTATGAGCTGGCGCGCTGGCTCGCCGCCCGCGGAGTCACCGCCTTCGTGCTCTTCTACCGCCTGCCGCACGAAGGCTGGGCGGCAGGGCCCGACACGCCCCTTCAGGATTCGCAGCGGGCGATGCGCCTCATCCGCCGCCGCGCCGCCGCCTTCGGGATCGACCCGAAGCGGGTCTGCGCCATGGGCTTCTCCGCCGGCGGCCACGTCTGCGCCGACCTCCTCGCCCGCTTCTCCGCCCTCGTCTATTCGCCCGTCGACTCCGCCGACCGGCTCTCCGCCCGGCCGGACCTCGCCGCCCCTATCTATCCCGTCGTCTCGATGACCCTGCCGGTCGCCCATGCCGGGTCGCGCAGGAACCTCGTCGGCGAGGCCGCCTCGCCCGAGCGGGAGCGCGCCCACTCGCCGCACCTCAACATCCCCGCCGACGCGCCGCCCGCCTTCCTCCTCCACGCCGAGGACGATCCGGCCGTGCCCGTCGCCAACACTTTGCTGCTGCGCGAGGCCTTGCTGGCGCGCCGGGTTCCGGTCGAGACCCACCTCTTCGCCGACGGCGGCCACGGCTTCGGCCTTCGCCTCGCCAGGGGGAAGAGCGTCGAGGGGTGGCAGGAGATATTCTGGGCCTGGGCCCGCAAGAAAGGGTTGTTCGAATGAAGCTGGTCCCGCGTCTCCTCGCCCTCGTCCTCGCCCTCCTCTTCGCGGCGATCCCCGCCCACGCCCAGAGCCGCGCCGAGATCGAGCGGACGATGAAGTTTGCGACCACCTTCATGACCGAGAAGGTGGCGACCAACGGCGGCTATGTCTGGTCCTACCTGCCGGACCTGTCCCGCCGCTGGGGCGAGATCGAGGCGAAGCCGTCGATGGTGTGGATCCAGCCGCCGGGCACGGCGACGATGGGCCATCTCTTCCTCGACGCCTATCACGCCACCGGCGACGAATATTACTACCAGGCGGCGGAGAAGGTCGCCGGCGCGCTCATCTGGGGCCAGCACAGGAGCGGCGGCTGGAACTATTTCATCGACTTCGACGGGCCCGCCTCGACGAAGCGCTGGTACGAGACGATCGGCCACAACGCCTGGCGCATGGAGGAATTCCAGCATTATTCCGACAACGCCACGTTCGACGACGCCGGCACCTCCGAGGCGATGCAGTTCCTCCTCCGGCTCTACGTCGAGAAGCGCGATCCCAAATACCGGCCGGCGCTGGAGCGGGCGATCCAGTTCGTGCTCGACAGCCAGTATCCGATCGGCGGCTGGCCGCAGCGCTGGCCCTACGATCCGAACTACCCCGACTATCAGAAGTACATCACGTTCAACGACGACGTCGCGGTGGAGAACATCAAGTTCCTGACCATGGTCTACCAGGCGCTCGGCGACACCCGGGTGCTCGACCCGATCAACCGCGCGATGAACGTCTTCCTGGTGACGCAGCAGGGCCAGCCGCAGCCGGGCTGGGGCCTTCAATACACGCTCGACCTCAAGCCCGCCGGCGCGCGCACCTACGAGCCCAGGTCGCTCGTCACCCACACCACGGCGGCGAACGTCGAGGCCCTGATGAGCTTCTATCGCCTCACCGGCGAGACCAAGTTCCTCGCCCGCATTCCCGAGGCGCTGGCCTGGCTGGAGTCGGTCAGGCTGCCGGCCGACCAGGTGAAGAACGGCCGCGCCTACCCGACCTTCATCGAGATCGGCACCAACCGCCCGCTCTACGTCCACCGCCGCGGCTCCAACATCGTCAACGGCGCTTATTACGTCGATTACGACCCGGCCGCGACGCTCGGACATTATTCGGCCTTCCGCGCCATCGACGTGCCGAAGCTGAGGGCCGAGTACGAGGCGCTGGTCCGCACTCCGCCCGAGGCCGCCGCAAAGGATTCGCCGCTCTTCGCCGCCGATCCCGCGCCGCTGCCGCGCTATTTCATGAGCAGCGGCCTCGCCGCCGGCTCCGACCTCAACGCCGGCTCGGCGGGGGCGACTCCCGCCGCGATCATCCGCGCCCTCAACGCCCAGGGCTGGTGGCCGACCGAGCTCAAGGCGACCAGCAATCCCTATCGCGGCGACGGCCCGCCGACGCCGGTGCCGGGCGACTATCGCACCACCCGCGTCGGCGATCCCAGCGACACCTCGCCCTACATCGCCGACAAGCCGGTCATCGGCATCTCCACCGCCGACTATATCGCCAACATGGCGAGGCTGATCGAGGCGCTGCGGACGGCGCGGTAACGGCCCGGGAAAACCCCTCTCCCCTTGGGGGGAGAGGGTAGGGAGAGGGGGCTCGGCTCCGGCGGAATATCGCCGAGCCGGTTCCCCCTCACCCCAGCCCTCTCCCCACCGGGGAGGGGGCGTTGAGGGCGGAATGTCGATACCGCTCGATATATGTCTAGCGCGGCGGCAGGCGGTAGGGGGTGAAGTCGCCGAGGATGCAGACCGGGCCTGGTATGCCGCCGCCATAAGGCGTGCTGCGGACATGGTCGCCGCGGCAATGTTGGCCGCCGTGGGTCTCGACGATCAGCGTGTCCATCGGCCTAAGGCCGGGGCAGTCGCTCTCCAGCCGGTTGACCCACAAGGTGCGGCCCCGGCGGTAGGTGAGGGTGCGCGCATCGACGATGTGGAGCGAGGTCTGCGGCTCGCTCGGCACGCAGCTCTCCGCCCGGCCCTCGATCCGGCCGGCGAGCTCGGCCTGGAGGTCGGCGGCCTCGCCGCCGCCGCGCGGCTGGGGCGCGGCGCAACCGGCGGCGGCCAGGAGCAGGGTGAAAGCGGCCTTGCGCATCTTCATCTCCTTCGCCCCCTTAATGCGCCGTCCGCGAAATGGGGACAGTAACTATTTGTCCGGGAATGCGGACAAATAGTTACTGTCCCCATTTTTCGTCAGCGCCTCGAGCGCGCCGACGGACAGGGGCCCGTGCCGCAGCATCGCCTCGTGGAAGGCGCGCAGGTCCGCCCCCCGCCGGCTCGCCGCCAGCCGCCGAAGCGTGAGGGCGACGAGCGCGTCGCCGGCAAAGGCCGCAGGCTCGGCGCAATAACGGTCGACCTCGAGCTCGAACGGGAAGAACAGCGCGAAGCCGACCGTGTCGGAGAGGTGCCGCACCGCCCGCGCCCGGTCCCAGCCGCGGACATGGAGGCCGATGTCGGCGCTCACCCGGGCGAGGCGGAAGAGGAGGGACTGGCAGAAGCCGATCTGCTCGGCCGGCGCGAGAAGCCCCGTCCGGTCGGCGAGGCTCTCGGCATAGACCGCCCAGCCTTCCGGATAGCCCGCGGCGTGGCGAAGCTGCAGCGGGTGGGGGTCCGCATCGGCCTGGCGGCGGAGCTGGAGGAGGTGGCCGGGGATCGTCTCGTGATAGGCGACGGTGGTCAGAGTCCAGGCCGGCCGCTCGCCGAGCGCGGAAAGGTCGGGATAATAGGCGCCCGGGCCGGCGGCGGAGGCGGCGTCGCGATAGCCGCGCCGGCGCGCCCGCTCGTCGGCGGCCGACATCGCGCGGACCGACGCGGCGGCCTCGAACGGCGGGTCGAACAGGGCCGGCAGCCGCGGCCGCAGGCGCGCGAGCGCCTCGTTCATTCCGGCGATCGCCGCGGTCCTGCCGGCTTGGTCGTTGGGATAGACGCCGCGCCGGCCGAAGGCCCTGAGCCGCGCGCCGACCGCGCCTCGCGCCAGCCCCTCGGCGCGAAGCAGCCGGTCGAGGCGGGCGAGCAGCTTGTTCATCTCCGCGGCGACCCTCCGCTCCAGCCACGCCGGGCTTACGTCGCTTCCGGCGGTGCACCGCAGCCGGGCCTCGTACCAGGCGAGCCCCCGCGGCAGCCGGCCGACCCCGGTCCCTGGAACCGGCCGGAGCGCTGCGAGCGCCGCCGCCTGCCGCGCCGCCGCCGAGGCGAGGGCGGCGGGAAGGTCGCACGGCCGGCGCAGCCCGGCCGCGACCGCCGCTGCCATGAAGTCGGGCGGGACGATGCCGCGACCGGCGTCCGCGACGAGCCGCCGGGTCTCCTCGTCGAGCCGCTCGGCGAGCCCCGGCTTCGGGGCGTCGAGCTCCAGCCACGCGCCGTGCCGCTGGCTGACGACGTAGGGCGAGGCGCCGTCGGCGCGGCCGAACGGGAAGCGGCGCGCGAGGTCCGCCTCCCGCTCGGTGCCGCGCGCAACCATCCGCCAGATCGCCATGTCGACCGGGCTCATCGCCCCGGCCGCCCCTGCCCGGAGGACGGCGAGCCTCGCCCCCGCATCCGCCTCGGCCGCGGCCCGGTCGAGGAGAATTCTCAGCGCCGAGGCGGGCGCCGCCGCAGCGGCCGGGGGGAAGAGGCCGGCGGCCGCGGCCGCGGCCAGCAATTCGCGGCGGGAGAGGGGCGCCAGATCCATGCCGGGGCTCTACGCGGCCGGTAAGACTTTGTTAACCATGGGCGCGTAGCAGGAAGCCATGCGCCTTTCCGCCCGCCTCGAACGTTCGTCCGTCCAGGACCAGCGCCGGCACCTCCGCCACTCCGTCCATGTCGGCGGCGGCCTCGGTGCGCCGGAGCGGCCCACCAGCGCGATCACGGTCGTCGACCTTTCCACCCACGGCTGCGGCATCGAGCTCACCAGCCATGTCGAAGCGGGCGCTCGCGTCTGGCTGAAGCTTCCCGGGCTGGAGAGCTGGAGCGCCCGCATCGTCTGGGAGCAGGATGGCCGCGCCGGCCTCGCCTTCGATCGCTCGCTCCACCCGTCGGTGGTCGAGCGCTACCTCTAGGCGGCATCGACCTCGACCCTCGAACCTTCCTCTTCACCCTGGGCAGAGAAATTTCGCGGTCTTGGCGGTGGGCGGGCGTCCGTCCGAAGCGCGGCCGACACCTGCTTTAGACCCTATGGCCGGGCGGCCTGCAACTTTCGTTAACTTCCGGCATTGCATTGGCTGCGCCAGCGGGTAAGGCCCGGGCCAATTCGTTCTTGGACAGCTTCGGGACCCTCCGCCCTGACCACCCTCATTCCCCGCCCCCGCGCCAGGCTGTCGATAGGGCTGGCGATCCTCCTCCTTACCGCCTGCGGCGGCGGCAGCTCGGCGGACGGAAATGCCGGCGGCCGCGGCGGCCGCGGGGGCGGCGGGACGCCCGAGGCGGGCTATATCGTCGTCCAGCAGACCAGCGTGCCGCTCGTCGCGGAGCTTGCCGGCCGGACCAGCGCCTATGAGGTTTCGGAGGTCCGGCCGCAGGTTTCCGGCGTAATCCGCGCCCGCCAGTTCACCGAAGGCTCGGTCGTCAAGGCGGGCCAGACGCTCTACCAGATCGATCCTTCGCTCTACCAGGCGTCGGCGGCGCAGGCGCGGGCGAACCTCGCAGCCGCCCAGGCGAGCCGCAGCGCAGCGCAGGCCCGCGCCAACCGCTACGCGCCGCTGGCGAAGATCCAGGCGGTAAGCCAGCAGGAATATACCGACGCCGTCGCCCAGGCCCGCCAGGCGGGCGCCTCGGTCGCCCAGAACCAGGCGGCGCTGCAGACCGCCAACATCAACCTTCGCTACACCCGCGTGCCGGCGCCGATCACCGGCCGCATCGGCCGCTCCGCCTTCACCACCGGCGCCCTCGTCACTGCCAACCAGACCGAGCCGCTCACCACGATCCAGCGCCTCGATCCGATGTTCGTCGACATCCAGCAGTCGAGCGCCGCCCTGCTGGCCCTACGCCGCTCGATCGCCGGGGGCGGGGCGGTTCCGGCCCGCGCGCAGGTCCGCCTCACGCTCGAGGACGGCTCGGACTACGGCTTCACCGGCACGCTGCAATTCGCCGAGGCGATGGTCGATCCCGCCACCGGCACGGTGACGCTGCGGGCGAGCTTCCCGAACCCCCAGGGGCTGCTCCTGCCCGGCATGTACGTGCGCGCGCGGCTGGTGCAGCAGACGGTGCAGAACGCCTTCCTCGTCCCCCAGGGCGCGCTCTCGCGCGACCCCAAGGGGAATGCGACGATCATGGTGGTCGGCCCCGGCGACAAGGCGTTGCGCCGCACCGTCAAGGCGGACCGGACCTCCGGCTCGAACTGGATCGTCACGGAGGGTCTGCGGCCCGGCGACAAGGTGATCGTCGAGGGCCTCGGCAAGATCAAGCCGAACCAGAAGGTCGTGCCGGTCCCGGCCGGTTCGCCGCCACGGCAGCGGCGGGGCGGGCAGGGCGGCGGCGCGGGCGGCGGCTCCGGAACGGGTGGAGGCGGCGCCGGCGGCGGGCGCGGCGGCGGCGGCTGACCCGCCGATGATCTCACGCATCTTCATCGATCGCCCGATCTTCGCGTGGGTGATCGCGATCGTCATCATGCTGGGCGGCATCGGCGGCATATTGTCGCTTCCGGTCGAGCAATATCCGGACATCGCGCCGCCCTCGGTGAACATCCGGGCGAACTATCCCGGCGCCTCGGCCGAGACGGTCGAGACCAGCGTCACCCAGGTGATCGAGCAGCAGCTCACCGGGATCAGCGGCCTCCTCTATTTCTCGGCCAATTCGAACGCGTCGGGCGGCGTCGGCATCACCGCCACCTTCGACAAGGGCGTGGATCCGGACATCGCCCAGGTTCAGGTTCAGAACAAGGTCCAGCAGGCCCTGCCGCGCCTGCCGCAGCAGGTGCAGCAGCAGGGGCTCGTCGTCACCAAGTCCAACCAGGACTTCCTGATGGTGGTCTCGGTCTACGACGAGAGCGACGCGCTGAGCGGCGCCGACGTCTCGGACTATCTCGTCTCCAACCTCCAGGATCCGCTCGGCCGCGTGCCCGGCGTCGGCGACGTCAACGTCTTCGGCTCGCAATATGCGATGCGGATCTGGCTCGATCCGTTCAAGCTCGCCAGCTTCTCGCTCATCCCCCGCGACGTCATCTCCGCCATCCAGGCGCAGAACACCCAGGTCGCCGCCGGCCAGATCGGCGGCCAGCCCTCTCCCGCGGAGCAGATGCTGAACGCGACGGTCACCGCCCGCTCGCGCCTCTCGACGCCGGAGCAATTCCGCCAGATCATCCTCAAGACGCAGCCGGACGGCTCGCAGGTCCTGCTCCAGGACGTCGCCCGCGTCGAGCTGGGCAGCGAGAGCTACAATGCCCTGACCCGCCTCAACGGCCATCCCGGCGCCGGAATCGCCATCCAGCTCGCGCCCGGGGCCGACGCGCTCGAGACCGCCAAGCTCGTCCGCCAGGAGGTGGAGCGGAGGGCCGAGTCCTTCCCCGCCGGCTTCCGCTTCGCCTATCCGAACGACAGCACCCTGTTCATCAAGCTCTCGGTCCACGAGGTCATCAAGACTCTGATCGAGGCGATCCTGCTCGTCGTCCTCGTCATGTTCGTCTTCCTGCAGAGCTGGCGGGCGACCCTCATCCCGGCGATCGCCGTGCCGGTCGTCCTGCTCGGCACGTTCGGAGTCCTCGCCGTCTTCGGCTTCTCGATCAACACGCTCACCCTGTTCGGCCTGGTCCTCTCGATCGGCCTGCTCGTCGACGACGCCATCGTCGTCGTCGAGAATGTCGAGCGGGTGATGGAGGAGGAGGGGCTGTCGCCGCACGACGCGACGATCAAGTCGATGGGCGAGATCAACATGGCGCTGATCGCCATCGCCCTCGTCCTTTCGGCCGTGTTCCTGCCCATGGCCTTCTTCGGCGGCTCGGTGGGCGTCATCTACCGCCAGTTCTCGATCACCATCGTCTCCTCGATGGTGTTGTCGGTCGTCGTCGCGCTCGTCCTCTCGCCGGCGCTGACCGCGACCTTGCTGAAGCCGCCCAGGACCGCCGGGGAGAAAGCCGCGGGGGAGGGGAGGTTCGCCGGCTACGCCCACCGCGCCGGCGACCGCTTCAACGCCTGGTTCGAGCGGACTAGGGAGCGCTACCGGCGCGGCGTCGAATGGACCATCGCCCGGCCGCGGCCGATGATGCTCGGCTACGTCGTCCTCACCGCCCTTCTGGCGATCATCTTCTTCCGCCTGCCGACGAGCTTCCTGCCCAGCGAGGACCAGGGCTTCGCCCAGCTCCAGATCACCCTCCCGCCCGGCGCCACGCAGGCGCGGACGCTGGAGGCGGCGAAGACCGTCGAGCGCTATTTCCTCGACAAGGAAAAGAAGAATATCGGCGCCATCTTCACCGTCGTCGGCGGCAACCAGGCGGGGTCGGGCCAGAATGCCGGCCGCGGCTTCCTGTCGCTCGCTCCCTGGGACGAGCGCAAGGGAACGGAGAACAGCGCCCAGGGCATCACCCAGCGGGCGACGCGCAGCCTCTCCTCGCTGCGCGACGTCCAGTTCGTCGCGCTCAATCCGCCGCCGGTGCGCGGCCTCGGCCAGTCGAGCGGCTTCACCATGCAGCTCCTCAACACGAGCGGGATGAGCCGCGAGGACTTCAAGGCGGCCCGCGACCGCATCCTCGCCGCGGCGACGGACGATCCGGCGCTGACCGGAGTCCGCCTGGGCACGCTCGAGGACAATCCCACCCTCGAAGTGCATGAGGACCAGGCCAAGATCGGCGCCCTCGGGCTCAATCAGGCCGACGTCGATTCGACCCTCGGCGCCGCCTGGGGCGGCAATTACGTCAACGACTTCATCGACCGCGGCCGGGTGAAGCGGGTCTACGTCCAGGGCGACGCGCCCTATCGCAGCCGCCCCGAGGACCTTGGAAACTGGTACGTTCGGACCGGCACCGGCGGGATGGCGCCCTTCTCGGCCTTCGCGACGACGAGCTGGGGCCAGGCCCCTTCCGCGCTCGGCCGGTTCAACGGCGTCCCCTCCTACGAGTTCAACGGCCAGGCGGCCGAGGGGCACAGCTCGGGCGAGGCGATGGACCGGATCGCGGCGCTGGCGGCGCAGGAGCGCGGCGTCGGAGTCGACTGGAGCGGCCTCTCCTACCAGGAGCGTCTCTCCGGTGGCCAGGCGCCCTATCTCTACGCCTTGTCCCTGCTCGTCGTCTTCCTCTGCCTCGCCGCCCTCTACGAGAGCTGGTCGATCCCGATCTCGGTCTTGATGGTCATCCCGCTCGGACTGCTCGGCGCCGCCGTCGCCGTGGCGCTGCGCGGCCTCACCAACGACGTCTATTTCCAGGTCGGCCTGCTCACCACCATGGGCCTCTCCGCCAAGAACGCGATCCTCATCGTCGAGTTCGCCGAGCTCGCCGAGAAGCGCGGCGAGAGCCCGATCGCCGCCGCGGTCGAGGCGGCGCGCCTGCGCCTGCGCCCGATCCTGATGACCAGCCTCGCCTTCATCTTCGGCGTCCTGCCGCTCGCCGTCTCGACCGGGGCGGGGGCGAAGAGCCGCGTCGCCATCGGGACGGCCGTGATGGGCGGCATGATCACGGCGACGATCCTCGCCATCTTCTTCGTCCCGCTCTTCTTCGTGCTGGTCCGCCGCCTGTTCAGCCGCAAGGAGAAGAGGGCGGTCCTCGCCAGGGAGGCCCCCGCCGAATGAGCCGCCGCTTCGCCTCCGGGCTGCTCGCCCTCGCGCTCGCCGGTTGCACCAGCCTCGAGCCCAAATATGTCCGGCCCGAGCCGCCGGTGCCGCTCTCCTGGCCGGTCGGCGATTCCTACCTGCGCCAGAGCGAGGCCGGCCTTCCGATCGTCGGCTACCGCGACATCTTCCGCGATCCCCGGCTCCAGGCCCTGGTCGAGCAGGCGCTTGCGAACAATCGCGACCTCAGGATCGCCGCCGCCAACATCGCCTCCGCGCGCGCCCAATATAGCGTCCAGCGCGCCGAGCGGCTGCCCCAGGTCGCGGCCGGCGCCGGCGCCGGAGTCAGCGGCGGCGGGGGGGGGCGGGGGACCGACACCAATTTCTCGATCGACGTCGGCGTCAGCCGCTTCGAGCTCGACCTGTTCGGCCGCGTCCGAAGCCTCAGCCGTTCGGCGCTGGACCAATATTTCTCGACCGAGGCGGCGGCGCGCGCCACCCGCCTCTCCCTCGTCGGCGAGATCGCAAGCGCCTATTTCACCCTCGCCGCGGACCGCAGCCTTCTCGCCGTCGCCCGCGCCACCGAGGCGAACGCCGCCCGCTCGGTCGAGCTGACCGGGGCCCGCCTGCGCGGCGGCATCGCTTCGCGGATCGACCTCAGGCAGGCGCAGACCGTGCTCGAGCAGGCGAGGAGCGACGCCGCCGCGCAGGTGACCCGGGTGGCGCAGGACCGCAACGCCCTCCAGCTTCTCGTCGGGGCCCCGCTCGACGAGGCGAACCTGCCGCCGTCGATCGAGGCGGTGGACGGCCTCGTCGCCGAGCTTCCCGCCGGGCTCAGCTCGACCGTGCTGCTGCGCCGCCCCGACGTCGTCGAGGCCGAGTTCCAGCTGCGCGCCGCCAATGCGCGGATCGGCGCCGCCCGCGCCGCCTTCTTCCCGACGATCAGCCTCACCGGCCTGCTCGGCCTCGCCTCCGGCGGCCTCACCTCGCTCTTCTCCGGCGGCGCGTTCAACTTCAACGCCGGCGTCAATGCCTCGGTGCCGATCTTCGATGCCGGCGCCAATCGCGGCAACCTCCAATATGCCCGGGCCCAGCGCGAGCTGTTCCTCGCCCGCTACGAGCAGACCATCCAGACCGCGTTCCGCGAGGTCTCCGACGCGCTCGCCCGGCGCGGAACGATCGGCGAGCAGTTCGGCGCCGAGAGCCGCCTCGTCGCCGACGCGCAGGACAATTACCGCCTCACCGACGCGCGCTACCGCGAGGGGATCGAGAATTTCCTCGCCACGCTCGACGCGCAGCGCACCCTCTATTCCGCGCAGCAGCGTCTGGTCCGCACCCGTCTCGAGCGCGCCACCAACCTCGCCGACCTCTACCGCACCCTCGGCGGCGACGCTCTGATCGACACCGGAAGCTTCGCCAAACCCTAGATCCTCCCCGAAACGGGGAGGGGGACCGGCCGAAGGCCGGTGGAGGGGCCGGCACGAAGGTCGAAGAAGCCCGCCACCGCCTCTCCCTTCCCTTGGCAGGGCAGGACCTACCGGGCGAAGCGCAGTGCGCCGTCCTCGATCGCCCCGAGCTTCAGGGTCAGCGCGTCGAGGGCGTAATTCTGGTAGAGCCGCCACGGCTTGCGGTCGCCCTGTCGGGGCAGGAGCGGCAGCGCCCGCCTGACATAGCCCGAGGTGAAGTCGAGGAAGGGGATCGGCGCCACCTCCGGTCCCGCTACCGGAGTCGCCGAGACGTGGCCCTTCTCGTCCATATGGTTGATCAGCCGGCATACATAGTCGGCGGCGAGGTCGGCCTTCAGGGTCCATGAGGCGTTGGTGTAGCCGAAGATGAAGGCCATGTTCGGCACGCCGCTGAACATGATCGCCTTGTAGGCCAGCCGCTCGGCGAGGTCCTGGCGGACCCCGTCGACGAACAGGGCCGCGCCGCCCATCAGGCTGATCCTGAGGCCGGTCGCGGTGACGACGATGTCGGCGGGGATCTCGCGGCCGGAGCGAAGCCTTATCCCGCCGGGCGTGAACCGATCGATCTCGCCCGTCTCGACCTCGGCCTTCCCCTCCCTGATCGCCGCGAACAGGTCGCCGTCCGGCACCAGGCAGACGCGCTGGTCCCACGGCGCGTAGCGCGGCGTGAAATGCGTCTCGACGTCGTAATCGGGCCCCAGCTCGGCGCGCACCATGTCGATCATCTTTGCCTTGACCTTGGCCGGTCGCCCGCGCGCCAGCCGGTAGAAGGCCATTTGCAGCGCGACGTTCTTGAGCCGCGCCAGGCGGTAGGCGAGGGTGGCGGGCAGCACCCGCTTCAGCGCCTCCGCGACCCGGTCGACCGCCGGCCGCGACACCACGTAGGAGGGCGAGCGCTGCAGCATCGTCACCCGCGCCGCGGTCTTCGCCATCTCCGGCACCAGGGTCACCGCCGTCGCGCCGCTGCCGATCACCACCACCCGCTTGCCCGCATGATCGAGATCGGACGGCCAGGACTGGGGGTGGACGAGACGGCCGGCGAACGCCTCCTCGCCCGGGAATTCGGGCCGGTAGCCGCCGCCATAGTCGTAATAGCCGCTGCCCATCACCAGGAAGCGGCAGGTGAAGCGGCGTGCCTCCCCCTCATGCTCGGCCTCCACCGTCCACCGCCCCTCGGCCGACGACCAGGACGCCCGAATCACCTTGTGGCCGAAGCGGATATGCTCCGTCACGCCGTGGTCCCGCGCCGTCTCCTCGATATAGGCGCGGATGGTCGGCCCGTCGGCGATCGCCTTCGCCTCCCGCCACGGCCGGAAGACGTAGCCCAGGGTGTACATGTCGCTGTCGGAGCGGATGCCGGGATAGCGGAACAGGTCCCACGTCCCGCCGATCGCGTCCCGCGCCTCTAGGATCGCGTAGCGCTTGCCGGGACAGCGCATGGCCAGATGGCAGGCCATGCCGACGCCCGACAGGCCCGCGCCCACGATCAGAACGTCGAAATCCGAGCCCATGCGACAGACCTCGACGGGGAGGCCGGCCCTTGTCAATGCGCGCATGTCGTCTAATCACGCCAGGCGAAGGAGACGCGGCATCGCCGGCGACGAGACGAAGTCGAACCTGATGTGGGGCGGTCGCTTCAAGGGCGGCCCGTCGGCGCTGATGCGCGAGATCAACGCTTCGATCGCCTTCGACAAGAGGCTGTGGCGCGAGGACATCCAGGCCAGCCTCGCCCATGTCGTCATGCTCGAGGCGCAGGCCATTATCGGCGAGGACGACGCCTCGGCCATCGCCGAGGGCCTGGAGCGGATCGCCGACGAATATGCGCTGAAGGGCGTGCCCGAGGATCCGGCGCTCGAGGACATCCACATGCACGTCGAGGCGCGCCTTGCCGAGCTGATCGGCCCCGCCGCCGGGCGCCTTCACACCGCCCGCTCGCGCAACGACCAGGTCGCCACCGACTTCCGCCTCTGGACCCGCAACGCGATCGACGAGGCGGACGCGGCGCTCGCCGCCTTCGGCCGGGTCCTCGTCGCGCGCGCCGAGGCCCATTGCGACGCGGTGATGCCGGGCTTCACCCATCTCCAGTCGGCCCAGCCCGTCACCCTCGGCCACCATCTCATGGCCTGGTTCGAGATGCTGCGCCGCGACCGCTCCCGCTTCGCCGACGCCCGCGCCCGCTTGAACGAGAGCCCGCTCGGCGCCGCGGCCCTCGCCGGCACCAGCTTCCCCATCGACCGCGACGCCACCGCCGCGGCCCTCGGCTTCGACCGGCCGATGGCGAACAGCCTCGACGCCGTCTCCGACCGCGATTTCGCGCTCGACTATCTCGCCTCGGCGGCCTTCTGCGCGCTCCACCTCTCGCGCATGGCCGAGGAGCTGGTTCTGTGGGCGAGCCAGCCCTTCGCCTTCGTCGCCCTCCCCGACGATTTCTCGACCGGCTCCTCGATCATGCCTCAGAAGCGCAACCCCGACGCGGCCGAGCTGGTGCGCGGCCACGCCGGCCGCATCGCCGGCCAGCTCGTCTCGCTGGTGGTGACGATGAAGGGCCTGCCGCTCGCTTATTCCAAGGACATGCAGGACGACAAGGAGCCGGTCTTCCTCGCCCACGACCTCCTCCTCCTCTCGCTCCAGGCCCTGGCGGCGATGGTCGAGAAGACCGCCTTCCGCACCGAGCGGATGCGCGCCGCCGCCGAGGCCGGCTTCGCCACCGCCACCGACCTCGCCGACTGGCTGGTCCGCTGCGCCGGCCTTCCCTTCCGCGAGGCCCACCACGTCACCGGGCGGGTCGTCGCCTTGGCCGAGGAGAGAGGCTGCGCCCTCGCCGATCTCGACCTCGCCGCGCTCCAGGCGATCGACGCAAGGATCGACTCGCGGGTCTTCGAAATCCTCACCGTCGACGCCTCCGTCAAAAGCCGCACCAGCTACGGCGGCACCGCCCCGGAACGCGTCAAGGAGCAGATCAAGCGCGCCAAGAAGACGCTGAACGTCTAATCCTCCCGATGCCCTTCGCGCACGGGGAGGATGGGACGGTTTCAATCCTCCCTGTGGAGCGCAGCTCCATGGGGAGGGGGACCGGGCGCAGCCCGGTGGAGGGGCTATGAGAGGTACGACAAAGAAAACGGTCGACCGCGCCCGCACTCTCCGCCGCCAGCTCAGCCAGCCGGAGGCGCGGCTGTGGCAGGTCCTTCGGCAGCGGCCGGACGGTCTCAAGTTCCGCCGGCAGCATCCCGTTGGCCCGTTCGTGCTGGACTTCTACTGCCCCGCGGCGAGGCTCGGCATAGAGATCGACGGCGAAGCGCATGATCGGGGCGACAACCCGCAACGGGACGCCCGGCGCGACGCCTTCCTTCGCGAGCGTGGTCTGCGCGTCCTCCGCATTCCCGCGCGGCACCTCTACGGCGATATCGAGCCCGCCGTGACGCTGATCCTGAACCATTGCCGCGCCCGGCCCCTCCACCGGGCTTCGCCCGGTCCCCCTCCCCATGGAGCTTCGCTCCACGGGGAGGACTAACCGCCCGATCCTCCCCGTCGCGAAGCGATGGGGAGGGGGACCATGCGAAGCATGGTGGAGGGGCGAGCTCTGCCCGCTATCCCTTCGTCGCTCGGCGCGCGCCGATCCTGAGGCGCAGGGCGTTGAGTCGGATGAAGCCGGCGGCGTCGCGCTGGTCGTAGGAGCCGGAGCCTTCCTCGAAGGTGACGAGGTCCTGGTCGTAGAGCGCGAGCGGGCTCTCCCGCCCGACCACCGTGACGTTGCCCTTGTAGAGCTTGACCCGCACCGTCCCGGCGACGTGGCGCTGCGACAGGTCGATCGCCGCCTGAAGCATCTCGCGCTCGGGCGAGAACCAGAAGCCGTTGTAGATGAGCTCGGCATAGCGCGGCATCAGCTCGTCCTTGAGGTGCATGGCGCCGCGGTCGAGGGTGATCGATTCGATGCCGCGGTGGGCGGCGAGCAGGATCGTGCCCCCCGGCGTCTCGTAGACGCCGCGCGACTTCATGCCGACGAAGCGGTTCTCGACCAGGTCGAGCCGGCCGATGCCGTTGTCCCGGCCGAGGTCGTTGAGCCGCGCCAGCAGGGTGGCCGGCGACAGCGCCTCGCCGTCGATCGACACCGCGTCGCCGCCCTCGAAGCCGATCTCGATCACCGTCGCCTTGTCCGGCGCGTCCTCCGGCGCGATGGTGCGCTGGTGGACATATTCGGGCGCCTCGACCGCCGGATCCTCCAGCACCTTTCCTTCCGAGGAGGAGTGGAGGAGGTTGGCGTCGATGGAGAAGGGCGCCTCGCCGCGCTTGTCCTTCGCGATCGGTATCTGGTTCTTCTCGGCGAAGTCGAGCAGCGCCTCGCGGCTGGCATATTCCCATTCCCGCCACGGCGCGATGACTCGTATGTCGGGCTCCAGCGCATAATAGCCGAGCTCGAAGCGGACCTGGTCGTTGCCCTTGCCGGTGGCGCCGTGGCAGACCGCGTCGGCGCCGACCGCCCGCGCGATCTCGATCTGCCGCTTGGCGATGAGCGGCCGGGCGATCGACGTGCCGAGCAGATACTGCCCTTCATAGACGGTATTGGCGCGGAACATCGGGAAGACGAAGTCGCGGACGAACTCCTCCCTCAGATCCTCGATGAAGATGTTCTCGGGGCGGATGCCGAGCAGCTCGGCCTTGGCCCTCGCCGGCTCCACCTCCTCGCCCTGGCCGAGGTCCGCTGTGAAGGTGACGACCTCCGCGCGATATTCGGTCTGCAGCCACTTGAGGATGATCGAGGTGTCGAGCCCGCCCGAATAAGCGAGCACGACCTTCTTGGGAGGGGGAGGGGTCATGGCTTGGTCTCCTCCCTCACCGCATGCGGGGAGGGGCTGGGGGTAGGTCCTTGGAGGGGGCGCCGCGCCGCCCGGCTCACGCCTGGTCCTCCGAGAGGCGGCGCAGCCGCGCCGCGAACATCGCCGGCACCACCTCGTCGCGCAGCGCGACGAAGAGGGTGTCGTCGCCGCTGATCGTGCCCGCCACCTCGGAAAGCTTCGCCTGGTCGAAGGCGAGGCCGACGATATGGGCGGAGCCGGGCGGGGTGCGCAGGACGAGCAGCGGCCCGGCCGGCTCGATCGACTGCACCCACTGGACGAGGACGCGCCCGAGCCGCCCCGCCGCCCAGTCCGTGTCGCCGATCTCGTCGGGGAGCATGTAGCGCAGCGAGCCGCCCTTCTTGACCTTGACCGCGCCCAACTGGTCGAGGTCGCGCGACACGGTCGCCTGGGTGACGCTGAAGCCGGCCGCCGAAAGGCGCTCCGTGACCTCCTCCTGGCTGGCGATCGCCTCGCCGCGAAGCAGGTCGGCGATGACCCGCTGCCGCCGGAGCCGCGCGTCGGTCATCTCGATCCTCCCCTGCATCCGCGGGGGAGGGGGGCCGTGCGAAACAGGGTGGAGCCGGCCCTTTTTCTCGGAAGCCCCTCCACCGCGCTACGCGCGGTCCCCCTCCCCCGCAAAGGCGGGGGAGGATTGCGAAGGGCGCTCACGCCCTTGCCCCCATCAGCCAGGCGAGGGCGCCGCGGGCGGTGTGCATGCGGTTCTCGGCCTGGCGCCAGACCGCGCTCCGCGGCCCTTCGATCACGGCGTCGGTCACCTCCTCGCCGCGGCGGGCGGGGAGGCAGTGGAGGAAGCGCGCGCCGGGGCAGCGGGCCATCAAAGCCGCGTCCACCTGGTAGGGCGCCAGCGCCGCCGTCCGCGCCTCGGCTTCCCCGTCCTGGCCCATCGAGACCCAGACGTCGGTATAGACGAAGTCTGCGCCCTCCACCGCTTCGGCCGGGTCGGCGGTCTGGCGGACGCCGTCGACGCCGGTCAGCGCATAGCCCTGCGGGCTGGCCACGGTCAGCTCCGCGCCGAGCAGCAGGCTCGCCTCGGCGAGGGAGCGGCAGACATTGTTGTCGCCGTCGCCGAGATAGGCGATCCGCGCCCCCGCCACCGTTCCGCGCAGCTGCTTGACGGTGAGGAGGTCGGCGAGGGCCTGCAGCGGGTGCGAGCGGTCGGAGAGCATGTTGAGCACCGGCCTGGGCGAGACGGCGGCCATGCGCTCCAGGTCGCGATGGTCCTTCACCCGGGCGGCGACGACGGCGTGGTAGCAGGCGAGGGTGCGCACGACGTCCTCGGCGCTCTCGCGGACGCCGAGGCCGACCTCGTCCTTCTGGATGTAGACGGGATGGCCGCCCAGCTGGACGACCGCCATCTCCATCGAGTTGCGGGTCCGCGCCGAGGGCTTCTGGAAGACGAGGGCGACGCCCTGCCCGGCGAGCGGGCGGCCGAGGTCCGGCGCTTCCGACAGGGCGAGGATCGCCTCCAGTCCCTCGCGGCCGAGCGCGGCGACGTCGAGGAGGTGCATCGTCACCTCCCCCCCCAAATGGGGACAGTAACCATTTGTCCGGTTCGCGGCGGGTAGGCCGAAATGGGGACAGTAACTATTTTTCCCGACCGTAGCGGATGGGCCTCGCCGGCCGACGCGGGAAAAATAGTTACTGTCCCCATTCCCTCGCGGAGGGAAAAAACACTCGCCCTCCCCATTCCTGTCGTTGCCGTCCCCATTTCCTCCTCCGTCACCACGTCTTCTCCCGCCTGACCATGGTGCCGATGCCCTCGTCGGTGAGCAGCTCGATGAGCAGAGCGTGGGGCACTCGGCCGTCGATGATGTGCGCGGTGCCGACGCCGGCGTCGACCGCCTCGGCGCAGGCCCGCAGCTTGGGGATCATGCCCTTGGAGACGCTCTCATGCTCGATCCGGCCGTAAAGCTCGGCGGAGGTGAGGCGCGGGACGAGGCTGTCCTCGTCGTCGACGTCCTCGAGCAGGCCCGGCGCCGCGGTCAGGTAGACGATCTTCTCCGCCGCCATGGCGACGGCGATCGCCCGCGCCGCCTCGTCGGCGTTGATGTTGTAGGGCTGGCCCGCCTCGTCGGCGCCGATCGTCGAGACGACGGGGGTAAGCCCCTCGTCGAGCAGCCGCTCGAGAACCGAGGCGCGGACATGGCTGACGTCGCCGACGAAACCGAGCGAGGATTCGCGCGGCGTCACGGTGAGCAGCCCGCCATCCTCGCCCGAGACTCCGACGGCGACCGGGTCGTCAAGCGCCTCCCGGTTGATCGTGCCGACGAGATCGCGGTTGATCTTGCCGACCAGCACCATCCGAACGACGTCCAGAGTGTCCGCATTGGTGACGCGCAGCCCGTCCTTGAACTCCGGCTTCATGTCCAGCCGCCGCATCATGTCGTCCACCTGCGGGCCGCCGCCATGGACGAGGACGACCCGCACCCCGACCGACCGGAGCAGCAGCACGTCCTGCGCCAGCGCCCGGTCGAGCGCCGCGTCGAGCGCCGCGCCGCCGAGCTTCACCACCACCGAGCGGCCGGCGAAGCGGCGGATATAGGGCAGGGCCTGGACGAGGACCCGCGCGGTGGCGGAGGCGTCGCGCATCACGATCTCCCCCCTCCCTGCACGCAGGGAGGGGCAGGGGTGGGTATGTCGATATAGGGCCGGCCGTCCTCCGGAGAGGCACCCACCCCCGGACCCTCCCTGCGTGCAGGGAGGGGAGTCGAAAACCGCAGGGCGTTCTCTCCCATCCTCACGACGTCCTCGAATTCTCTTTGATGTAGCCCGGGCCGAGGTCGATCCCGATCACCTGCGCGGAGCCGGTGCCGAGGCCGAGCGCGACCTCGATCTCGATCCTCTCGTTCCTCATGTGCGCCGCCACCGCCTCGGCATCGTGGCGGGCGTTGGTGCCGCCGCGCGAGACGACGACGCCGCCATAGGCCACCATGCTCTTCTCCGTCTCGAACGCGATCCCCGCGGATCCCGCGGCGCCGAGCAGCCGGCCCCAATAGGGATCGCCGCCATACCAGGAGCATTTGACGAGGTTGTTTTCGGCGATGCTCTTGGCGGCGATGCGCGCCTCGTCGTCGCTGGCGGCGCCGGTGACGCGGAGCATCACCATCTTGGTCATGCCCTCGGCATCGCGCGCCATCTGGTAGGTCAGGTCCTCGCACAATTTATGAACGGCGTCGGCGAACTCCTTCATGTCGGGGGCGCCGCGCCGCCCGCCGGCGAGCAGGATTGCAGTGTCGTTGGTCGAGGTGGCGCCGTCGACGTTCAAGGTGTTGAAGGTCCGGTCCGAGGCGTCGCGCAGGATCGCCTGCAGCGCATCCCGCTCCACCTCGGCGTCGGTGGTGAGGAAGGCGAGCATCGTCGCCATGTTGGGCGCGATCATCCCGCAGCCCTTGGCCATCCCGCCCAGGGTGAAGGTCGACCCGCGGACCACCGCCTCCTTGGCCTTGTGATCGGTCGTCAGGATGCCGCGCGCCGCGTCGTGGCCGCCCGCGCGCGACCTTTTGGCCACCAGCTTCGGAGTAGCTTCCAGTATCTTCTCCATCGGCAGCGGCGTGCCGATGATCCCGGTCGAGCAGACCAGCACCGTCTCCTTCGGAACTCCGAGCGCCCCCGCCGTGGCGACGGTCATCGCCTCGGCGTCGGCCAGGCCCTGCTTGCCGGTGCCGGCATTGGCGTTGCCGGAATTGACGACGATCGCGGCCGCGCGCCCGCCATTCTCCCGCAGGCGGCGACGGTCGAGCAGCACCGGCGGGGCGGCGAACTTGTTCTGCGTGAAGACGGCCGCGGCGGCGACCGGCTTCAGATCCTCGGTGGCGACCAGCGCCATGTCGTAGCGACGGCGCTTCACGCCGGCATGGCAGCCGGCCGCGACGAACCCCTCGGCGGCAGTGACGCTCACGGCCACACCCCCACGCGGGGGAGGCCCGCCGTCTCTTCGAGGCCGAGCATCAGATTGGCGCACTGGATCATCTGTCCGGCGGCTCCTTTCACGAGGTTGTCGAGCGCCGCGATGGCGAGCACGCGGCCGGTGCGCGGGTCGTAGCGGGCGGTGAGGTGGACGGCGTTCGAGCCGAGCGTCCATTTGGTCGAGGGGGGACGCTCGGAGACGTGGATGAAGGGCTCGTCCGCATAGGCGTCGCGCAGGCGTTCCAGGGGGTTGCAAGATTTTCTTGCTACCCCGTAGCAGGTGGCGAGGATGCCGCGGTTCATCGGCGCGAGGTGCGGCGTGAACAGCACCCGGCCGCCGAGCGCCATCTCCATTTCCGCGGTGTGGCGGTGGGCGAGGAGGCCGTAGGCGGTGAAATTCTCGTCCACCGTGTCGAAATGCGTTTCCTCCTTGAGGCCCTTGCCCGCGCCGCTGACACCGGACGCGGCGTCGACGACGAGGCTATCCGGCTCGATGAGGTCGATCAGCGGCTTGAGGGCGAGGATCGCGGAGGTGGGATAGCAGCCCGCCGCCGCCACCGCTCGGGCCGAGGCGACGGCTTCACGGCCGAGCTCGGGAATGCCGTAGGCGAAGCGCTCAAGCAGCTCCGGCGCCTCGTGCGGCTCGCCGTACCAGCGCTCGTAGGCGGCGGGGTCGCGGAGCCGGAAGTCGGCGCCGAGGTCCACCCAGCGCGCGCCCGAGCCGAGAATCGCGGCGGCGAGGCGCTGCGATTCGCCGTGGGGGAGCGCCGAGACGACGAGGTCGATCCCGTCCAGCCGACCGGCCGACCAGCGCTCGACCGTCGAGTCCGGATAGGCGAGGGCGAGGTGGGGGTGGATGGCGGCGAGGTCGCGCCCCGCCTGGCTGTCGCCGAACAGGACGGCCGGCTCCAGGTCCGGGTGCTGGGCGCAGAGGCGCAGCAGCTCCGCTCCGACGAAACCGGAGGCTCCCAGGATGGCGACGCGAATCATGTTGGCCGCATGCAGAAAAGTGCATAACTATGCAACCACCGAGGTCAGGCGCCGGGCTGCGGTGCTGCTCGAGCAATCCAGGCCGCGAAAAGTTCCGGCCAGCGCGCGCCGGGCAGGACGGGCGGCAGATGCAGGCCGAAGCCGTGGCCGCCTTCCTGCAGCAGATGCGCCTCCACCTTCCCTCCCGCTGCACGGCATGCCGCGATCCAGCCTAGGCTATGCTCGAGCGGCACCACCGGATCGTCCAGTGCATGGACCAGGAAGCTCGTCATGATGGCGGGCGTTATCCGCCGCACCGGCGACCGCGCCTCGACGATCGCCGCCGGCGGCGCGGCGCCGCCCCCGCTCAGCATCGTCGCCGCGGTGCCGATCCTGAGGTCGGTGACCGGATAGACGAGGCCCGCGAAAGCGGGGCGGGCCGAGAGCCGGTCGGCGGCGTCCACGGGATCGTAGACCCGCTCGTCATGGGCGACGGCGAGGTCCGCCGCGAGGTGCCCGCCGGCTGAGAATCCGACGACGCCGAGCCGCGCCGAGTCGATCCGCAGGTCCCCGGCCCGCGCGCGGATCAGCCGCATCGCCCGCTGCGCGTCCTGCAGCGGCACGGAATGCGGTCGCGCCCATCCCTCGCCCGGAAGCCGGTAGGCGAGGACGAAGACGGTGGTGCCGAGCGCGTTGAAGCGCTGGGCGACGTCGAGCCCCTCGTTCTGGAAGGACACGAACTGATAGCCGCCGCCGGGCAGCGCGAGCAGCGAGGCGCCGTTCGGCCGCGCCGGCCGGTAGACATGGACCTCAGGCACCGCGATGCCGCGCAGCCACAGCTCCCGCGCGCCCTTCGGGCCGTTCATGGTCGGGGCGAGGACCGGGGCGCGCGCCGGGCTGCCCGGCGGCGGGCCCGGCCAAAGCGCAAGACGCTCGCGCGCCGGAAAGGGCGGCGCATCGGGATCGCCGGCGGCGGGCGTCGCCGGATCGCCCCAGCCTTGGGCGTCGCCTCGCGCCGCCGTCAGCAAACCGGCGCTGAGCGCCGCCCCGAAAAATTCGCGCCGGTGGATCGCCATCGACTCTCTCCTGCTGCCCCGCCCTTGCTAGATGTTAGCGTTCCCAATTAACAGCGGCGGGAGCAGGCAGGAGGTGAGCATGCGGGCGATCGGGCGGGTGCTGGCGGCGGCGGCGGCGATGGCGGCGACGGCAGGATGCACCGCGGCGGGACAAGGCCCCGCCGCGGTCCGCTGGCCCCACGTCGTCAGCCGCGTCCACCGCAGCGCCGCCGACGAGGCGCGCCTTTCCGCGATCATCGCGCGGATGAGCCTCGAGGAGAAGGTCGCCCAGATCGTCCAGCCCGATATTTCCGCAGTCACGCCGGCCGACATGCGGCGCTATCGCTTCGGCTCGATCCTGGCCGGCGGCAACAGCGCGCCGGGCGGCGTCGAAACCGCCCCGGCGGCGGAATGGCTGAAGCTCGCCGACGCCTTCTGGGACGCGTCGATGGAAGGGTCGGAAGGCGCCGCGCGCGTGCCGATGATGTTCGGCATCGACGCCGTCCACGGCCATGCCAATATCGTCGGCGCGACCATCTTCCCTCACAATATCGGCCTCGGCGCGGCGCGCGACCCGGAGCTGATCCGCCGCATCGGCGAGGTGACGGCGCGCGAGATGGCGGTGACCGGCTTCGACTGGGATTTCTCGCCGACCCTCGCGGTCGTCCGCGACGACCGCTGGGGCCGCACCTACGAAGGCTTCGCCGAGGATCCGGAGGTCGTGCGCGCCTATGCCGGCAAGATGGTCGAGGGCCTGCAGGGCCGGCCCGGCACGCCGGAATTCCTCCGCGCGGGCAAGGTGATCGCCACGGCCAAGCATTTCGTCGGCGACGGCGGCACGGCAGGCGGCAAGGACCAGGGCGACAATCCCTCCACCCCGCAGCAGCTGCGCGACATACACGGCGCCGGCTACCCGCCCGCCATAGAGGCCGGGGTCCAGGCGGTGATGGCGAGCTTCTCGTCGGTGCGCGGCGAGAAGGTGCACGGCAGCCGCGCCCTCCTCACCGGCGCCTTGAAGCAGGACATGGGCTTCGACGGCCTCGTCGTCGGCGACTGGAACGCCCACGGCCAGGTGCCGGGCTGCACCAACACCTCCTGCCCAACCTCGATCAACGCCGGCCTCGACATGTTCATGGCGCCCGACAGCTGGAAGGGGCTCTACGAGAGCACGCTCGCCCAGGCCCGGTCGGGCGAAATCCCCGTCGCCCGCCTCGACGATGCGGTCCGCCGCATCCTCCGCGTCAAGCTGCGCGCGGGCTTGTTCGACAAGGGCCGACCGTCCTCGCGGCCCCTTGCCGGGCGCTTCGAGCTGCTCGGCGCGCCCGAGCATCGCGCCGTCGCCCGTCAGGCGGTGCGGGAGTCGCTGGTGCTGCTCAAGAACCGGGGACAGCTGCTGCCCCTCTCGCCGAAGCTCGACGTGCTGGTGGCGGGGGACGGCGCCGACAATATCGCCAAGCAGGCGGGCGGCTGGACGATCACCTGGCAGGGCACCGGCCTCGAGGCCAGGGACTTCCCGCACGCCCAGTCCATCTGGTCCGGCATAAGCGAGACCGTCGCGGCCGCGGGCGGTCGGGCGACGCTCAGCCCCGACGGGAGCTTCGTCCGCAAGCCCGACGTGGCGATCGTCGTGTTCGGCGAGGATCCCTATGCCGAGTTCGTCGGCGACCGTCCGCGCTCGCTCGAGTTCAGCCCTGCCGACAAGAAGGACCTCGATCTGCTTCGCCGGCTCCAAGCGGCGGGCGTGCCGGTCGTCGCGATCTTCCTCTCGGGACGGCCGATGTGGGTCAATCCGGAGATCAACGCCTCCGACGCCTTCGTCGCCGCCTTCCTTCCCGGCAGCGAAGGCGGCGGCATCGCCGACGTCCTCTTCCGTCAGCCGGGCGGGGCGATACGCTACGATTTCCGCGGCAGGCTCTCTTATTCCTGGCCGAGGCGCGCCGACCAGACGCCGCTCAACCGCGGCGACCGCGATTACGACCCGCTCTTCGCCTATGGCTTCGGGCTTAGCTACGCCGATGCAGGCGACCTTCCGGCCCTCGCCGAGGCGCGGCCGGCCGGCGCCGGCATGGCCGAAGGCGTGTTCTTCGCGCGCGGCGCGCTGCCGCAGGGCTGGCGGTGGGCGTTCGAGGGAGAGCCGGGGGCCGTGATGCGGGGCGTGGACCGGCGCGCTCAGGAGGATGCGCGCAGCTTCGCCTGGCCGGGCGGCGGGGAGGCGACGGCCTCGATCGCGGCGGTGCCGCCGGTGGACATCTCCCGCGAGGCGACCGGGGAGCTCAGCCTCGTCGCGGAATATCGGGTCGACGCGGCTCCGGACGACGCCGTGATGCTGTGGATGGCGTGCGGCGACCATTGCGGCGGCGAGGTGCCGATCGCCGGCCTGCTCCGCGCCGCACCGGTGGGAGAATGGCGGACCCTGACGGTGCCGCTGCGCTGCTTCGTCCGTGCCGGGCTGGACCCGAAGGCGGTGCGCACGCCGTTCGCGATCACGACCTCGGGCCGCCTGCGCCTGTCGCTGTCCGACGTGAGGATCGCAAGCGCGGCGGTGCCGCAGGATCGATGCGGCGGGTGAGGACGCGGCGGGACATACCGGCTAAGGCGATGTCCCGGTATAAGGGGCGAGGCGAGGGAGCGGGGGAAAGGACTTGGCCGGCCACTCGATCATAGGCGAGCGCGCACCGATCTTCTGGGGCGCCTGCATCGCGATCGCGGCGGGGGTGCTGATGCACCTGCCGATGCTCGCCATGGCGCACCGCATGGGCAACCACCTCGCCGGCATGCCGATGGACCTGAAGATGTGGGCCGGGATGGTGCTGATCGTGCTCGGCGTGCCGGCCGCGATCTACGGCGCCCTGCCGCGCCGCCGCACCACCCACAGCGACCATGCGGGGACCAATTACGAGGCGCCGGATTCGACGCCTCTCACCCTGTGGCATGCCGGGGTGCTCTCGGTGCTGACCATCGGCCTCGTCATCGACGTGATGAAGCCGGCGACTCTCGGCTTCGTCCTGCCGGGAATGCGCGGCGAATACGGGATCAGCAAGACGACGGTGGCCTGGTTCCCGTTCACCGCGCTGGTCGGCACGACGGTCGGCTCGTTCGTCTGGGGCTGGATCGCCGACGCTTATGGGCGGCGGGTCTCGATCCTCCTCTCGACCATCCTCTTCGTCTCGACCTCGATCTGCGGCGCGATGCCGCTGTTCCAGCTCAACCTCCTGATGTGCTTCCTGATGGGATGCTCGGCCGGCGGAATGCTGCCCGTCGTCTACACGCTGCTCGCCGAGGTGATGCCGCCGCGGCATCGCAGCTGGGTGCTGGTGCTCGTCGGCGGCACGGGGCTCGTCGGCGGCTACCTGGCGGCGAGCGGCGCGGCTCACGCCTTCGAGCCGACGTTCGGCTGGCGGGTGCTGTGGTTGCAGGGCTTCCCGACCGGCATCCTCCTCCTCCTGCTCGCCCGGCTGATCCCCGAATCCCCCCGCTTCCTCGCCGAGCAGGGGCGCGAGGCCGAGCTCGCCGACATGCGCCGCAAGTTCGGGATCGTGCCCAGGGCGCGCGAGGCGGTGCCCGCCGATGCGGCGACGGCGGCGCAGCGCCACGGCAAGCTCACGGCGGCGCTGGTCATCACCGCGCTGTCCTGGAGCTTCATCAATTTCGGGCTGCTGCTCTGGCTCCCGTCGGATCTCCAGGCGCGGGGCTACAGCTCCGCGCTGGCGAGCGGGATCCTCGCCAGCTCGGCCCTGATCGCCCTGCCGACCATCATGCTCGCCGCCTGGGTCTATGCGCGGGTGAGCAGCAAGTGGACTTTGGTGGGCGCGATCCTGCTCACCCTTGCCGGCCTCGTCGGCGCGCTTCTGCCGGGGAGCGTGCTGCGGTCCGAGGCGGTGGTGGTGGGGGTCATCGCCATGCTCATCGTCGGCACAAACGGCATGATCGCCGTCCTCCTTCCCTATGCCGCCGAGAACTATCCGCTCGGCATAAGGGGGAGGGCGACCGGGCTGATCGCCGGCGCCAGCAAGTTCGGCGGAGTCGCGGTGCAGAGCTTCGCGCTCGTCGGCCTCATCCCCACTCTGACCGGCGCGGCTTCCGCCTTGCTGGCGCCGATGCTGCTCTCCGGCGCCCTCGTCGCTTATGCCGGCCGGGAGACTCGCGGCCGAAGCCTTCGCGAGCTGGAGGCGGGGACGGCATGATCCGGGTCGGGCTGGTCGGCTACGGCCTGGCCGGATCGGTCTTCCACGCGCCGCTGATCCGCGCGGCGAAACGCCTCGAGCTCGCCGCCGTCATGACGTCACGCGACGTGGCCGGCGCGGTGCGGGATCTCGGCGCGCTTCTCGAACGGTCGGCCTCGTCGTCATCGCTTCCCCGCACCCGACCCACTTCCCGCTCGCCAAGGCGGCACTGGAGGCCGGCCGGCACGTCGTCGTGGACAAGCCGTTCACCCCCACCGCCGCCGAGGCGGAGGCGCTGATCGCCCTTGCCGGGGAACGCAGGCGGGCCCTCATTCCCTTTCACAACCGCCGCTGGGACGGCGACTTCCTGACGGTCGCCCGGCTGCTGCCGCGGCTCGGCGAGATCGGGCTGTTCGAAGCCCATTGGGACCGCTTCCGCCCCGGCTTGCGGGAGGGCTGGAAGGAGGAAGCGGGGGCTGGGCTGCTGATCGACCTCGGCCCCCATCTCGTCGACCAGGCGCTCACTTTGTTCGGGCCGCCGCGGGCGGTGAGCGCCGACATCCTCGCCCAGCGGCCGGGGAGCCGCGTCGACGATTATTTCGCTCTGACACTCGATTACGGGCCGCGGCGGGTGCGGCTCTCGGCCTCGAGCCTGATCGCCGAGCCGCGCCCCCGTTTCGCCGTGCACGGCAGCGGCGGCAGCTACGTGAAGCACGGCGTCGACCCGCAGGAGGCGCAGCTCAAGGCGGGGGTGGACCCGCGCGAGGCGGGGGAGGACGAGCGGGACGGACTGCTGACGCTGCCCGACGGACGCCGCGAAGCGGTGCCGACGGAGCGCGGGCGCTACCTCGCCTTCTACGAAGCGGTCGCCGCCGCATTGCTCGATGGAGGTCCACTGCCGGTCGATCCGCGCGACGCGCTGGCGGGACTGCGTCTGATCGAGGCGGCGCGGAGGAGCTCGGAGGAGCGGCGAAGCGTGGCGCTCTGAGGGGATGGGGACAGTAACTATTTTCCGGCCGAGCCTTCGAGGATCGCGAGCGGCATGCCAGAAAATAGTTACTGTCCCCATTTCAGGGGCCGGCGGCATGTCGGAAAGTAGTTACTGTCCCCGCATTCAGTCCCCGTAGTCAGGGGCGCCAGCTTGCCGGCAGGACGCGCGCCGGGAGGCGAACGGTAACGGTGTCCTTGATGTCGCGTGAGGAGGCGCCGAGCAGCAGCTTGTAGCTTCCTCCCGCGATCCGCCACTGATTGCCCGAGAAGGTGGCGAGCAGCCGCGGGTCGAGCGTCAGCGCGACATTCGCCGAGGCGCCGGGCGCGAGGTCGAGCTTGCGGAAGCCGGCCAGGCGCTTGGGCGCTTCCCAGCCCGAGCCGGCGACGTAGACCTGCGGCACGTCCATGCCGCGCCGCCGGCCGGTATTGGTGACGCGGAAGCTCACCGTCACCGTCCCTCGCGCCGCCGAGGCCCTGAGGCCGGAATAGGCGAAGCGTGTGTAGGAAAGGCCGTGGCCGAACGGGAAGAGCGGCTCCAGCCCCTTGGCGTCGTAATATTTGTAGCCGACGGCCGCGCCCTCGGCATAGTCGATCGCGAACATCTCGCCGTCCGCAAGGCCCGTGCCGGGCCGGACCGGGCGGGGGAGCTGGCTCTCGTCGCGCGGGAAGGTGACGGGAAGGCGGCCGGACGGGTTCGCCTTGCCGAAGAGCAGATTGGCGATCGCCTCGCCGCCGGCGGTGCCCGGATACCAGGCTTCGAGGATCGCGCCGACACGTCCGGCCCAAGGCATCAGCACCGGCCCGCCCGTCTCAAGCACCGCAACCGTCCGCGGATTGGCCGCCGCGACCGCTTCGACCAGCGCGTCCTGTCCGTCGGGGAGGACGAGCGGCGCATCGATCGACTCGCTGGTCCACTGGTTGAGGAAGACGACGGCCGCGTCGGCTCCGGCCGCGGCCCGGGCGGCGGCGGCGGGATCCCCGCCGTCGACGAAGACCAGCTCGGCATTGGGAGCAAGGGACTTCATCGCGAGCAGGGGCGAATTGGGATAATAGATGACCGGCCCCGGCCAGCCGGTCGGCTCAAGGCCCGGCACCGCGTTGCCGCCGACCGGATAGGTTTGCGACGAGCCGCCGCCCGACAGCACGCCGCGGTCGGCATGGCTGCCGATGACGACGATGCGCCGCGCCGCGGGCGAGAGCGGCAGGAGGTTGCCTTCGTTCCTCAGCAGCACGGCCGCCTGCTCGGCGTCCGCCCGGGTGACGGAGGCATGGGCGGCCATGTCGATCGGCCCGGGCGCGACCGGGCTGTCGACGAGGCCGTGGGCGAACATCGAGCGCAGGATGCGGCCCGCCATCTCGTCGAGGCGCGCGGGCGGAACCCGGCCGGCGGCGACGGCGGAGCGCAGCGGTTCGCCGAAATAAGGCTCCTTGTCGAACGGGAAGCCCGAATCCTGGTCCAGCCCGGCATTGGCCGCCGCCTCGGTGCTGTGGGTCGCCCCCCAGTCCGACATCACATAGCCCTTCCAGCCGAAGTCGCCGCGCAGCAGGTCGGTGAGCAGCCACTTGTTCTCGCAGGCGTGGGTGCCGTTCACCCGGTTGTAGGCGCACATCACCGAGCCCGGATCCGACCGCTCGATCGCGAACTGAAAGGCGAGCAGGTCCGACATGCGCGCCGCCTCGGGCGCGATGCGGGCGTCGTGATAGTCGCGGCCGGTCTCGAGGTCGTTCATCGCGTAATGCTTCACCGTCGAGACGATCCGGTTCGACTGGATGCCGGCGATCTGGGCGCCGACCATCGTGCCCGCGAGCAGCGGATCCTCCCCGCCATATTCGAAGTTGCGGCCGTTGCGGGGGTCCCGCAGCAGGTTGACGCCGCCCGCCAGCATCACGTTGAAGCCCGAGGCGCGCGCCTCGGCGCCGATCATCCGCCCGCCCTGGAAGGCGAGGTCGGGATTCCAGGTCGCCGTCGTGGCGAGGCCGGAGGGGAGGGCGGTGCGCTCCCGCTTCACCTTGGCGCCGCCCTGGCTGGCGACGCCGATCCCGGCGTCGGTCTGCCATTGCGGCGGAATGCCGAGGCGCAGGATGCCGGGCACGTACCCCGCAGAGCCTTCCCGCCCGCCCTCCGGCATCCTGTATTTCTTCGGCGGGAAGTCGGTGGAGAAATAGCCGAAGACGAGGCGGAGCTTCTCCTCGCGCGTCATCGCCTCGAGAGCGAGGGCCGCGCGCCGGTCGGGCGAAAGACCGGGCGCCATCCAGGGCCTCGCCGGCCGTTGAGCGGGCGCGGCGAGGGCGAGGCTGGCGCCGGTCGCGGCGAGCAGCAGGGCGGCAAGGCTTTTTGTCATCTCGGGCATCCTCCGGCGGAACGATTTGTTCTCTGCGCCACTTCACGTTACACGGCCGGCGCGCGGATTGGTAGCGCTACCACATGACAGGCAGGCGGCGAGGGGACGGCAGTGATCCAGGGCGAGATGTTCATCGGCGGTCGCGCCGTCAAAGGCTCGGTCGGCGAATTGCGCGGCATCGATCCGTCGACGGGCGAGGCGCTCGAGCCGGCTTATGGCGGCGCGACACCGGAGCAGCTCGACGAGGCCTGCCGCCTCGCCGACGAGGCGTTCGACCCCTATCGCGCCCTCGGCCGGGACCGCCGCGCCGCCTTCCTCGAGGCGATCGCGCAGAACATCCTCGATCTCGGCGACGCGCTCGTCGAACGGACCGTCGCGGAGAGCGGGCTGCCGAGGGGGCGCGTCGAAGGAGAGCGCGGCCGCGCCGTCGGGCAGCTCCGGTTGTTCGCGCAGGTCGTGCGGGAAGGCCGCTATCTCGGCGTGCGGATAGACCCGGCCCAGCCGGAGAGGACTCCGCTGCCGCGGCCGGACGTTCGGTCCTGGCGGATCCCGCTCGGGCCGGTGGCGGTGTTCGGCGCCTCGAATTTCCCGCTCGCTTTCTCCGTGGCGGGGGGCGACACCGCTTCCGCTCTGGCGGCGGGCTGCCCGGTCGTCGCCAAGGCGCATCCGGCCCATCCCGGCACGTCCGAGCTGGTCGGCCGAGCGATACGCGACGCCGTCGCCTCGAGCGGCTTGCCGGAAGGTGTCTTCTCGCTGATTTTCGACTCGGGCTACGAGATCGGCCAGGCCCTCGTCGCCGATCCGCGCATCAAGGCGGTCGGCTTCACCGGCTCGCGCCGCGGCGGCCTCGCGCTGATGAAGATCGCTCAGGAGAGGCCGGAGCCGATCCCCGTCTATGCGGAGATGAGCTCGATCAATCCCGTCATCCTCTTCGCCGGCGCGCTGGACGAGAGAGGGCCGGACATCGCCCGCGCCTTCGTCGCCTCGCTGATGATGGGCGCGGGCCAGTTCTGCACGAGCCCCGGCCTGATCCTGGGGCTCGAAGGCGAGGGGCTGGACCGTTTCACCCGGGCGGCGGGCGAGGCCCTCGCGGAGGCGGCCGCGGGCACGATGCTGACTCCCGGCATCCACAAGGCCTATTGCGAAGGCGTCGAGGCGCTGGCGCGGCACGCGCGCGTCGAAACGGTCGCGCGGGGCCGGGCCGGGCACAATCACCAGGGGCAGGCGGCGCTCTTCTCGACCGAGGCGGCGGATTTCCTGGCCGACCCGCGGCTGCGCGAGGAGGTGTTCGGATCGAGCTCGCTGATCGTCCGGTGCGCGGACGAGCCGGCGCTGGCGCAGGTGGTCGAGAGCCTGGAGGGGCAACTCACCGCCGCCCTCCACATCTCCGACTCCGACCATGACGACGTCCGGCGCCTGCTGCCGGTGCTCGAGCGCAAGGTCGGCCGGATCCTCGTCAACGGCTTCGGGACCGGCGTCGAGGTCAACCACGCCATGGTCCATGGCGGACCGTTCCCGTCGACGTCCGACGGCCGCTCCACCTCGGTCGGCACCATGGCCATCGAGCGCTTCCTGCGGCCGGTGGCCTATCAGGACCTTCCCGAGGACCTGCTCCCGGAGCCGCTGCGGGACGGGGCCGAGGGCGCGGTCGACCGCCTCGTCGATGGCCGGCCGGTCCTCGCCGGCTGATCGCGCCCCGGCGCTTGACAGGGTAGGGCGCGCGGGATGATTGGTAGCGCTACCAACAACGCGGACCATGTCGGGCGGAGAGGCTTGGAACAGGAATTCACGGCGGCGATGCTGCCCGCGGACGGCGACCGCGCCGTCCTGGCGGGACGGCTGGATTTGGGCGAGGGCCCTACCCCCGTCCTGATCCGGGGCGGCGAGGTGCTCGACGTCTCCCGCGCCGCGCCCACCATGGCCGACCTGCTCGACCGCGAGGCGCCCGCCGCGACGCCGGGCCGGCGCCTGTTCGACGTCGGCGAGATGGCCGAGCGCATCTCCCGCGCCGCGCCCGGTTCCTTCCTCCTCTCTCCGGTCGACCTACAGGTGGTGAAGGCGGCGGGCGTCACCTTCGCCGTCTCAGCGGTCGAGCGGGTCATCGAGGAGCGCGCCCGCGGCGATGCCGACAAGGCCGCCGCCATCCGCGCGCTGCTGGAAGGCCGCATCGGCGGGGGCATACGCGCGGTCGTGCCCGGCTCCGACGAAGCGGCGCGGCTCAAGGCGGCGCTGATCGACGAGGGGATGTGGTCGCAATATCTCGAGGTCGCCATCGGGCCGGACGCGGAGATCTTCACCAAGTCCGCTTTGCTCTCGACCGTCGGCTGGGGCGGCGACATCGGCGTTCGTTCCGATTCCACCTGGAACAATCCCGAGCCCGAGGTGGTGCTCATCGTCGACAGCGCCGGCGAGGCGAAGGGGGCGACGCTTGGCAACGACGTCAATCTTCGCGACTTCGAGGGCCGCAGCGCTCTGCTCCTCTCCAAGGCGAAGGACAATAACGCCTCCTGCGCGATCGGCCCGTTCATCCGACTGTTCGACGAGAGCTTTACGATGGACGACGTGCGCCGCGCCGAGGTCGAGCTCGTCGTCGAGGGGCGCGACGATTTCAGGCTCGAGGGCCACAGCTCGATGGGCCAGATCAGCCGCGACCCGGAGGAGCTGGTCCGCCAGGCGCTCAGCGAGCATCATTTCCCGGACGGCTTCACCCTGTTCCTCGGCACCCTGTTCGCCCCGGTCCAGGACCGCGACGAGCCGGGCCGCGGCTTCACCCACAAGGAGGGGGACGTCGTGCGGATCTCGACTCCGGCTCTGGGCGCCCTGGTCAATCGCGTGACCACGTCGCGCGACGCACCGCCCTGGACGTTCGGCGTGCGTCGGCTCATGCGCAACCTCGCCGCCCGGGGCCTTCTCAACAGCAACGACGACATCGTGAATTCGGGGGAGTGACGTGAGCGAAGCGAAGGACCTGCGAGCCATCTATCCCAGCCTCAGGGGAAAGCGCGTCCTCGTCACCGGCGGCGGATCCGGAATAGGCGCCGGGATCGTCGAGGGCTTCGTGCGGCAGGGCGCGGAAGTCACCTTCTTCGACATAGCGGACGAGGATTCGCAGGCTCTGGTCACCGGCCTCGGCGCCGGCCCCGGCCTGCGCTACGAGCGGGTCGACCTGACGGACATAGCCGGGGCGAAGGCGACGATCGCCCGGCTCGTCGAGGAAGGCGGCGGGTTCGACATCCTCGTCAACAACGCCGCCAACGACGACCGCCACGGCATCGACGAGGTGACGGAGGAATATTGGGACAACCGGCTCGCCGTGAACCTCAAGCACCTCTTCTTCTGCGCCCAGGCGGTGATCCCTGGAATGCGGAGGAAAGGCGGCGGCGCGATCGTCAACCTGGGCTCGATCTCCTGGCATCTCGGCATGGCCGACCTGGCGCTCTACCAGACCGCGAAGGCGGCGATCGAAGGGCTGACCCGATCGCTCGCACGGGAGCTGGGGCCGGAGAATATCCGCGTCACCTGCGTCGTCCCGGGCAACGTTCGGACGCCGCGGCAGCTGCGCTGGTACACGCCCGAGGGCGAGGCCGAGATCGTCGAGTCGCAATGCCTCGACGGCCGGCTGGTGCCGGAGGACATCGCCGCCATGGTGCTGTTCCTCGCCTCCGACGACGCGCGGCTGGTAACGGGGCACAATTATTTCGTGGACGCGGGATGGCGCTGACATGACGAGCGAGCCGAGAAACGTCTGGGACCTCCACTGCGAGCTGGGAGAGGGCCCGGTCTGGGTCGACGGCGCGCTCTGGTTCACCGACATCAAGACGCAGAAGGTCCATCGCTACGCGCCCGCGACCGGCGCCAGGAAGAGCTGGAGCGCGCCGGAGCAGATCGGCTTCGTGCTGCCGGCGGAGGGCGGCGGCTTCGTCGCCGGGCTTCAGAGCGGCCTCCACCGTTTCGACCCGGAGAGCGGCGCCTTCGCGCTGATCGCCGAGATGGAGCCGGAGCGGCCGAACAACCGGCTGAACGACGGTGCGGTCGATCCGCTCGGCCGGCTCTGGTTCGGAACCATGGACAATGGCGAGAAGGAGAAGAGCGGCGCCTTCTACCGCTTCGAGCGCGGCGCGCTGACACGTACCGGGATCGAAGGGATCGCCATCACCAACGGGCCTTGCCTCTCGCCCGACGGCCGCATCCTCTATTTCGTCGACACGCTCGCCGGCACGATCGAGGCGGCGGACGTCGACGAACGCGGCGCACTCTCGAACCGCCGCCCGTTCGTCGCGATCGACCCCCGGGAGGGCCATCCCGACGGCCCCACGATCGACAGCGAGGGTTGCGTCTGGATCGGCCTTTACGCCGGATGGGAGGCGCGGCGTTATTCGCCGGCGGGCGAGCTGATCGAGCGGGTGCGCTTTCCAGTCTCCAACATCACCAAGATCGCCTTTGGCGGCGACGACCTGCGCACCGTCTACGCGACCACCGCGCGGCAGCTTCTGAAGCCCGACCGGATCGCGAAGCAGCCGGAGATAGGGGATTTGTTCGAGTTCCGAGTCGCAGTGCCGGGGATCCCATGTCCGCGCGTCGCGCTCTAGCGGGGGCCGCTCTCGCGGTGCTGCTCGCCTCGGCTTCCGGGGCGGCGCCGACCCTCGACCCGCTCTTCTCCGACCATGCTGTCCTCCAACGCGACCACCCGCTCGCCGTCCGTGGCAAGGCCGAGCCGGACGAGCGGCTGACGGTCCGTCTCGGCAGCGCGAGCAGGAGCGTCACCGCCGGCAAGGACGGCGCCTGGCGCGCCGAGCTGCCGCCCATGGCGGCGGGCGGCCCCTATACGCTCACCGTCACCGGCAGCAGCGGCTCCGCCGCAACCGCCTCGGATATCCTGGTCGGCGACGTCTGGCTCTGCTCGGGCCAGTCCAACATGGAGCTGGCGGTCGGCCAGGCGCTGAACGGCTGGAACGAGTCGCAATCCGCCGACGATCCCGAGCTGCGCCTTCTGACGGTGCCTCACCGCACCTCGCTCGTCCCCCTCGACAGCTTCGGCGACCCCGTCGCCTGGTCGCCCGCGACGGGAGACAAGGTTCGGGGCTTCTCCGCCGCTTGCTATTACATGGCCAAGCAGCTGCGGGCGTCGGAGAAGGTGCCGGTCGGCGCGATCAACGACAGCTGGGGCGGCACCCAGATCCTCCCCTGGGTCGCTCCCGCCGAGGCGCGTCCCTTGCTCGGCCGCGACGTGGGCCTGCTCGACCTCTACAAGCGCGATCCGGTGGCGGCGAACCGCCGCTTCGGCGCGACCTGGCAGGAATGGTGGAAGGCGAAGGCGGGGACCGAGCCCTGGGCCGATCCGTCGCGCCTCGCGTGGAAGCCGATGCCGTCCCTCTCCTATTGGGAGACGTGGGGCGTGCCGGAGCTCGCGAACTTCAACGGCATGGTCTGGGCCCGCAAGACGGTGACGCTGACGGCACAGGAGGCGGCGCGCGCCGCCTCGCTCTCGCTCGGCGTGATCGACGAGATCGACGAGACCTGGGTCAACGGCGTTGCCGTCGGCAACAGCTTCGGCTGGGACATCCCGCGCGAATACAAGCTGCCGAAGGGGCTGCTGCATGCCGGCGAGAACGAGATCCTCGTCAGCCTGTTCGACGCTTATGCCTGGGGCGGCTTCCAGGGGCCGGCCGCGGCGGTGAAGCTGAGCCTGGAAGGCGGCGCGGCGAAGCCGCTCGGCGAGGGCTGGCTCTATTCGATCGTGTCGGCGGGCCTCGGCGAGCCGCCGCGATCGCCCTGGGACACCAATGCCGGCGCCTCGCTGATCCACAATGCGATGATCGCCCCTCTCGGCCGCTTCGGCTTCCGCGGCGTCGCCTGGTACCAGGGCGAATCCGACGTTTCGAACCCGGCGCCTTATGCGGACAAGCTGGCCGCGCTGATGGCCGGGTGGCGGCGCCAGTTCGGGTCGCCCGGCCTGCCCTTCCTGATCGTCGGCCTCGCCAATTACGGCGCCGAGCAGACGGCGCCGCGGGCGAGCGGCTGGGCGGAGCTTCGCGAGCAGCAGAGGCGGGCGGCGGCGCGCGATCCCCGCGCGGCCCTGGTCGTCGCCATGGATCTCGGCGAGCGGCTCGACATCCATCCTGCCAACAAGCCGGAGCTCGGCCGGCGCCTCGCCCGGGCGGCGCGGGCGCTCGCTTACGGCGCGAGCGAGCCGGTCGGGCCCGAGATTGCCGACGCAAGCCGCGCGCAGGGTGGGGTGGTGCTCCGCTTCCGCGGCGTCACGGGCGGTCTTGCGACGTGGAGCGGCAACCGCGCCCTGGCCTTCGAGCTGTGCGCCGAGACGCAGCAGAGCTGTCGTTTCGCCGAGGCCGTGGCGGAGGGGGCGACGGTGCGTATCGCGGGCGATGGCCGTCCGTTCACGCGGGTTCGCTACGCCTGGGCCGACACGCCGGTCACCAACCTCTACGACGCGGCGCCGCTGCCGGTCGGCCCGTTCGAGGTGGCGGTGCCCTGATCTCGGTCGCAAGGCAGGCGACGACGAGGCGGATTAGTGGTTGTGGCGCGGCGTCTTCGCGGAGGTGCCGCGATATTTCAACGCGAAGTCCAGCACCCCGCCTTCGGAAAGCTGCCCGGTCTTCTCCCGGTAGAGCTCTTCCCAAGGCGTCCGGCTCTCCGGGACGGGCGGCGCGCCTTCGCGCTTGCGACGCTCGATCTCCGCCGCATCGACCAGCGCGTCGCAGGTGCCGCGGTTGAGGTCGATCCGGATCCTGTCGCCCGTGCGCAGCCAGGCCAGGCCGCCGCCGGCAGCGCTCTCGGGCGAGGCGTTGAGGATGGAGGGACTGTCGGAGGTGCCGGACTGGCGGCCGTCGCCGAGGGTCGGCAGGCTCATGATGCCGCGCCTGAGAAGGTGGTCGGGTGGCTGCATGTTGACGACTTCCGCCGAGCCCGGCCAGCCGAGCGGGCCCGCGCCGCGGATGACGAGGATGCAATCCTCGTCGATGCCCAATCCAGGATCGTTGATGCGATGATGATAATCGTCGGATCCGTCGAAGACGATCGCCCGCGCCTCGAACGCACCCTCGTCGCCGTCGCGCGAAAGGTAGCGCGCGCGAAATTCGGGGGAGATGACGCTCGTCTTCATGATCGCGAAGTCGAACAGATTGCCCCTCAGGACCAGGAAGCCGGCGCGCTCCTTGAGCGGCGCCGAATAGGGGAAGATGACCTCGCGGTCGGTCGCCTCGCGTCCTTCCAGATTGTCGGACTGGCTGCGGCCGGTGACGGTGAGGGCGGCGCCGTCGAGCCGGCCGGCCTGGAGAAGCTCCCACATCACCGCCGGGACGCCGCCCGCCCGGTGGAAGCGCTCGGAGAGATATTTTCCAGCCGGCTGCATGTTGACGAGGAGGGGAAGATCGTAGCCTTCCGCCATCCAGTCCTCGGCGCGGAGCTCGATCCCGGCATGGCGGGCCATGGCGACGATGTGGGGCTGGGCGTTGGACGAGCCGCCGATCGCGGTGTTGAGGCGGATGGCGTTCAGGAAGGCGGCGCGCGTCAGGATCTTCGACGGGCGAAGGTCCTCATAGGCCATGTCGACGACGCGGCGCCCCGTCTCATAGGCCATCTGGCCGCGCTCGCGATAGGGCGCCGGGATGGCGGCGTTGCCGGGCAGCGACATGCCGAGCGCCTCGGAGATCGCGTTCATGGTCGAGGCCGTGCCCATGGTGTTGCAATGGCCGGCGGAGGGGGCGGAGTCGGTGGCGCGGCGGAGGAACTCCTCCTCGTCTATCTCGCCCGCGCCCATCGCGCGGCGCGAGCGCCAGATCACCGTCCCGGAGCCGACCAGCTCGCCCTCGTGCCAGCCGTCGAGCATCGGGCCGCCGGACAGCGTTATGGCGGGGATGTCGACGGTGGACGCCGCCATGATCGACGAGGGCGTCGTCTTGTCGCAGCCGGTGGTGAGGACGACGGCGTCGATCGGATAGCCGTTCAATATCTCGACGAGGCCGAGATAGGCGAGGTTCCGGTCCAGGGCCGCGGTCGGCCGCCGGCAATTCTCGAAGATCGGGTGGAGCGGGAACTCCATGGGGATGCCGCCCGCGTCGCGTATCCCGGCTCGGATTCGTCCGGCGAGCTCCAGGTGGATCCGGTTGCACGGCGCGATATCGGAACCGGACTGGGCGATGCCGACGATCGGCTTCCCGCAGCGCAGCTCCTCCGGCGTGATGCCGTAGTTCATGAAGCGCTCCAGGTAGAGCGCGGCCATGTCGCTCCGGCCGGGCGCCGCGAACCACTCGCGGGAACGGAACGGGCGGGCGGGGATGCGGTGGGTCATGGAAGCTCCGTCTTACCACCGCGCTTCGCGCGGTCCCCCTCCCCTCGAAATCGAGGGGAGGAAATCTAGCCCACCATCTCCTCGAGCTCCTTGCCCTTGGTTTCGCGGATGAACTTCTGGACCAGGAAGAAGCTGATCACCGCGCACACGCCGTAGAAGGTGTAGCTGGCGGCGAGCCCGAGGTTCTTCGCCATTCCGGGGAAGGTGAACGAGACGACGAAGTTCGCGAACCACTGGAAGAAGCCGGCGACGGCCAGCGCCGAGCCGCGGATCTGGTTCGGGAACATCTCGCCCAGCATCACCCACATGACGGGCCCCCACGAGACGTTGAAGAAGATCACGTAGAGGTTGGCGGCGACGACGGCGATCATGCCGAGGTCCTTCGACAGGACGAGGTTGCCGGCGGGATCCAGCGAGCCGTGGCTGAAGGCGTACACCATCACGAACAAAGTCGCGGCCATGCCCGCCGACCCGATCAGCAGCAGCGGCTTGCGGCCGATCTTGTCGATGACGGCGATGGTGACGAAGCAGGCGGCGATCGACACCGCGCCGGAGACGATGTTGATCAGCAGCGAGTCGCTTTCGCTGAAGCCCGCGAGCTGCCAGAGCGTCGCGCCGTAATAGAAGATGACGTTGATCCCGACGAGCTGCTGGAACACCGCCAGCATGATCCCGACCCAGACGATCGGGCGCATGCCGAGCAGGCTTCGCGTGCCGGCCGGCGCGGCCACGTCGCTGAGCCGCGGCCGGTGGTCCTCGTTGAACGTCGCCCGGATTTCGCCGAGCTTCGCGTCCGCGACCTCGCTGCCGAACAGCCTGGTAAGGACGGCGAGGGCGGCGGCGTTCCGGCCCTTGGAGACGAGATAGCGGGGGCTCTCCGGAATGAGGAGGAGGGCGATCAGGAAGATGGCGGCGGGGAGCGCCTGCATCAGGTACATCCAGCGCCACGCCTCGATCCCAGCCCAGAAGGCGGCCGTCGACTGTCCCGCCGACGCGGCGAGGAAATAGTTCACCAGGAAGGCGGCCGTGAGCCCGGTGATGATCATGATCTGCTGGACCGTCGTCATCCGGCCGCGGATGCTCGCCGGGGCGACCTCCGAAATGTAGGCCGGCGAGAGCACGCTTGCAGCGCCGACGGCCATTCCGCCCATGATCCGGGCCGAGAGGAACAGGCCGTGGCTATGCGCCACGCCCTGGAGGATGGCGCCGATCAGGAAGAGGAGTGCGGCCAGCATCATCGTGTTGCGCCGCCCCATCAGGTCGGCGAGCCGGCCCGCGAAGAAGGCGCCGATGAAGCAGCCGATCAGCAGCGAGGCGACGGTGAAGCCGAGCCCGTTGCTGGGCGAGAAGCTTCCGGGAACGAGGCCGAAGGCCTTGGCGAGGCCGTCCTGCGTGCCGTTCACCGCGCCGCTGTCGTAGCCGAACAGGAAGCCGCCGATCGTCGCGACGGCGACGATGGCGCCGATGAAGCCCATATTGGCCCGTGCCGGGCTCGCCTCAGTCATCTGCTTCTCCCCCATTTTCGATGTCTTGTTATGTGTTAGCGGTAACACGCGTCCCGCGGCCGGTGCAATCTCCTTCGCCCTCAGCCGGCGACCTGCTGGGGCCGAACGCGCCGGGCGCCGAGGGGCGCGCCGGAGGATTCCCGGACGATGAGCGCATGTTCGAGCACCCGCTCGGCGAAGCGCCGCGGCGTTCCGGCGCGTCGTCCCCGGAGGTCCGCGAGGAGCAGCTCGAGAGCGGCTTCGGCCATTGCTGAGATGGGCTGCTTGACGGTGGTGAGCTCCGGCCAGACGCTGGTGGCGAGCGCGGTGTCGTCGAAGCCGACGACGCTCAGATCCTCGGGCACGACCAGGCCGCGGCGATGGGCGACGCTGACCGTCGCCGCCGCCATGTCGTCGTTGCTCGCGAAGATCGCGGTCGGCGGATTGGGGCGGGAGAGGAGGCGCTCCGAGGCGGTGAGGCCCGAGCGATAGGTGAAATAGCCTTGCTCGATCGGGGCGCGCGCGGTGTCGATATCATATTCGGCCAGGGCGTCGAGATAGCCGCGGGCGCGGTCGTGGCTGGCGATATGGTTGGGGTGGCCCTTGATGAAGCCGATATGGCGGTGGCCGAGATCGAGCAGGTGGCGGGTCATCTCGCCCGCGGCGGCATAATCGTCGATGCGGACGTTGAGGCTATCCTCCTGCGGCGTCCCCATCGCGACGGTCACGACCGGAATCCCGATCGCCGAAAGCTCCGCCATGATCGGGTGCGACTCGGAGAGCGGCGGAGGCAGGATGACCCCTTCGACGTCGCTGGTGGCGAAGCGGCGGGTGACTTCGGCCTGCTCGTCGGCATCTTCCGACTCGCACGATTCGATGACGAGGTGGGCGCCGGCCCGGCGCGCCGCGTGGAGGGCGCCGATCAGGAACTGGCTGAGATAGGCGGCGGAGGGATTGGCGTAGAGGAGGCCGATATGGGTCGCCTCCCCAGCGGCCAGGCTCCGCGCGGCGGTGTTGGGCGAGAAGTTGAGCGTCCGCACCGCCTCGAGCACGGCGGCGCGCGTGGATTCGCGCACGTTCTTGCCGCCGTTGATGACGCGCGAGACGGTCATCGCTGAGACTCCGGCGGCGCGGGCGACGTCCTCTATCGTGATGGTGCCGCGGCGTCTGCGGCTGGGCTTCGACATGGTCCCTCTCTCCGCCGCCAGCCTATGAGGGGACGCGCGCCTTGGCAATTGCGGCCCGCGTTGACCGGCGCGCCGGCCAGGGCCTATGGTAGCGCTACCAAGCGGCCGCAGAGCCGCGGCGCGAGAGGATGGGAGCGGAACATGCACGAGACCGTGCGCACGACCTTCGACCGGACGGTTCGAGCCGTCTCGCTCGCCGCCACCGCGGCCGCGCTCGGCCTGCTGGCCGTCGGCTCCGCCTTGCCGGCGAAGCCCGCTCCCGCGGACGCGCAACGCCCGGCCTACAAGGATCCGTCGCAGCCGGTCGAGCGGCGCGTCGAGGACCTCCTGGGGCGGATGACGCTCGAGGAGAAGGTCGCGCAGATGCTCACCGTCTGGGAGCATAAGGACAAGATCCAGACGCCCGACGGGACCTTCTCGCCGCTGAAGGCGAGCGCGGCCTTTCCGAACGGGATCGGCCAGATCGCCCGGCCTTCCGACCGCCGCGGCGTGACGGTGGCGACGAACGGCGCCGCCGGCGCGGCGGCGGGCTCGGTCGGCCGCGACGCCCGGGAGACGGCCGACTATATCAACGCCGCGCAACGCTGGGCGGTCGAGCATACGAGGCTCGGCATCCCGATCCTGATGCACGAGGAATCCCTGCACGGCTACGTCGCGCGCGGCGCGACCAGCTTCCCGCAGGCGATCGGCCTCGCCAGCACCTGGGACCCTGAGCTGCTGACCCGGATCTTCTCGGTGGCCGCTCGCGAGATGCGGGCGCGCGGCGCCACCCTCGCGCTCGCGCCGGTGGTGGACGTCGCGCGCGACCCGCGTTGGGGGCGGATCGAGGAGACCTACGGCGAGGACCCCTATCTCGTCAGCGAGATGGGCCTCGCCGCCATCCGGGGCTTCCAGGGCGCGAAGCTGCCGCTGCCGCGCGACAAGGTGTTCGCGACGCTCAAGCACCTGACCGGCCACGGCCAGCCGGAGAACGGCACCAATGTCGGCCCTGCGAGCCTGGGCGAGAGGGAGCTGCGCACCGACTTCTTCCCGCCCTTCGAGCGCGCGGTGAAGGAACTGCCGGTCCGCTCGGTCATGGCCTCCTACAATGAGATCGACGGCATACCGAGCCACGCCAACCGCTGGCTCCTGACCGACGTGCTGCGCGGCGAGTGGGGATATAAGGGCGCCGTCGTCAGCGACTATTTCGCCATCCGGGAGATGATGACTCGGCACCACATGTTCTCGGACATCGGGGAGGCCGCCGTCCGGTCGCTGGCCGCGGGCGTCGATTCCGAGACGCCGGACGGGGAGGCGTTCGCGACGCTGCCTGAGCTGGTGCGCTCGGGCCGGGTGCCGATGGCGGAGGTCGACAATGCGGTGCGCCGCATCCTCCGGATGAAGTTCGAGGCCGGCCTGTTCGAATATCCCTATGCCGATGCGCGCACCGCGCAGCGCCGGACGGCGGCGCCGGACGCCGTCGCCCTCGCCCGCGAGGCGGCGCGCGCGGCGATGGTCCTCCTCAAGAACGAGAACGGCCTGCTGCCGCTCGACGCGGGGCGGATCAAGCGGCTGGCGGTGCTCGGCACCCACGCCCGGGACACGCCGATCGGCGGCTATAGCGACGAGCCGGGGCATGTGGTGAGCGTGCTCGAAGGGCTGCAGCGCGAAGGCAAGGGACGCTTCGAGGTCGATTATGCCGAAGGCGTGCGAATCACCGAGAAGAGGATTTGGGCGGCCGACGAGGTCAAGCTGGTTCCCGAGGCCGTGAACCGGCAGCTGATCGCGGAGGCGGTGGAGACCGCCCGCAACGCGGACGTGGTGGTGATGGTGCTCGGCGACAACGAGCAGACGAGCCGCGAGGCGTGGGCCGACACCCATCTCGGGGATCGTTCCTCGCTCGACCTGGTCGGCCAGCAGAACGACCTTGCCCGCGCCGTCCTCGCGCTCGGCAAGCCGACCGTCGTGATCCTGCTCAACGGGCGTCCGCTGTCGGTCAACTATCTGGCCGCAGAGGCGCCGGCCCTGATCGAGGGCTGGTATCTCGGCCAGGAGACCGGCAACGCGGTGGCCGACGTGCTGTTCGGGCGCGCCAATCCGGGCGGCAAGCTGCCCGTGTCGATCGCCCGCCACGTCGGCCAGCTGCCCATCTACTACAATCGAAAGCCGACCGCGCGGCGCGGCTACCTGTTCGACACGACGGCGCCGCTCTATCCGTTCGGTTACGGGCTCAGCTACACCCGCTTCGAGATCGGAGCGCCGAGGTTGGCGCGTGAGTCGGTGGGCGTAGGCGACGAAGTCCGGGTCAGCGTCGACGTCGCCAATACCGGGCGCCGAGCCGGGGACGAAGTGGTCCAGCTCTACGTGCGCGACGATCAATCCTCGGTGACGCGGCCGGTGCTCGAGCTCAAGCGGTTCCGCCGTGTGACCCTCCAGCCGGGCGAGCGCCGCACGGTGACGTTCGAGCTCGCTCCCGACGATCTCGCGCTGTGGAACGTCGAGATGAAGCGGGTGGTGGAGCCGGGCACGTTCACGATCAGCGCCGGCTCCAGCTCGGTCGATCTCAAGAGCGCGACTCTGACGGTCCGCTAGCCGGAGGCGGGCCGGCTCGGCGTCGTTCCTCGCGCTCGGCGAGCCAGGCGGAGACCCAGACCAGCGGGGCGTTCCAGTTGATGGCGACCTCGTTGAGGCTGTAGGCGCGCGCGTCGTCCACCCAGCAGGCCTGCGGCGCGCATCGGCCCTTCAGTCCGGCGGCGACGCCGTCGGCCATGGCGGTGGAGTTCGGGCCGCCCGAAAGCACGCCGGGCGGGGGAGGCGGGAGCGTCGGGTCGAGCTGGTGCGTCCAGAACCGGTGGTGCGGGTTCTGCATCGGACGGGCGCCATATCCGCTGACGAAGGAGCGATCGAGCGGATTGCGGCCGAGGATGAAGTCCATGCCCGCGATCGCCCCGTCGCGATAGCGCGCCTCCCCGGTGAAGTCGTGCGCCAGGGCGAGGATGAGGCTGCGATTGAGGATGGAGGAGGTCGAGCCCCAGGGCCAACCGCGCTGGGGGGCGTAAGGGACCCCGAAGCCGTTCCGCCCGATATCGCCGAGGAAGGCGTCGGCGGCGGCGACGAGGCTGCCCCTCAGCCTCCGCTTCTCCTCCGCCGCAAGAGCGTTCGGGACGAGCGCGAGCGAGATGGTGCCGAGGCTCGCCACCCGGTTCCAGCCCAGCTCGGGGGCCGGAGAGAAGCGGAACCACGACGAGGAGCCGAGCGCCGCTCGATACTCGGCGCGCGCCGTCGTGACGTAAAGCTCCGCGGCGGCCCAAAAGAATTCGTCGCCGAGGTCCTGGTCGCCATAGCCGCCGCTTCCGGTGAAATCCGCGATGGCATAGACTTCGGGGTTGCGGGCCGCCGCGGCCCAGGCGCGTTCGGCGGCGGCGAGGCAGCGGGCCGCGAAGGCCGGGTCGATGCCGCGCCAGATGCGGGCGCCTTGCGCGGCGGCGGCGGCGAGGTTGAGCGTGGCACCGGTCGACGGCGGGAAGAGCAGGCGCGGCTCACGGTCCAGGTGCGGCGGCGTGGGGAGCGGCGTCCAGCGCGCATCGCCCACCTTGTGGTGCGCCATGCCGGACGCGTCTATCTCCTCGAACTTCAGGCCGGCGGCGTTGCGCTTCTCGCCGACCGGGACGCGGAGGCGCGTACCCTCCGGCACCTGCATCTTGAGGAGGAACTCCAGCTCCCACCGCGCCTCGTCGAGCAGATCGTCGACTCCATTGCCTCTCTCCGGGAGGGCCGCCTTGCCGTCGGCATAGGGGGTGGGGCGGCCGAGCGCGCGGCTGCGTTCGTAGAGGTCGAGCAGGGTCCAGAGCGCGATGCCGCCGTTGACGACATATTTGCCCTGATCGCCGGCATCGTACCAGCCGCCGGTGACGTCCAGCGAATAGGCGCAGCCGGGCCAGATGTTGCCGTGGCCGTCCGGGCCGGCGACGCAGCGCGCTATCTCGGGTCGGTGGCCGGCGGGGCGGGCCCAGCCTGCTCCGCCCGCCCAGCGCGCCTCGATCGGGGCCCCGGCTCGGCTCTGGTAGAAATAGTTGAGGCTGTCGTAGCGCAGCCGGTCGTAGAGGGTCGGCGACACCGCGAAGGCGCGGCTGCGGACGTTACCCACCGCCAGATGATAGGTGCCGGCGCTCCGCAACGCCGAGAAGTCGATCCGGTGGACGGCCATTCCGGACGCTGGGTCGGCGCCGTAGGGCCGGCTCCTTCCGGCGAGGCGTACGCGCCCTTTCGAATCGACGACCCGCCAGGGGATCGGGCCGCGGGCCTCGCTCCGGACGATGGCGCGCTTGGCTCCTCCGGGAAGGAAGCCGAGCTGGTTCAGCAGGGGAGGCTGCGCGGGGGAGGAGAGGGCGGCGGCGACCGCGAGGGCGGCTTTCAGGGCTTGCCTCCCGATCGGGCGTAGACGCCGAATACGGCGCCGACGAAGCCCCCCGCGGTCTTGGTGCTGAGCAGGGTGCCGTCCTCGTCCGCCCGCAGCACGCGCCACGGCCCGCGCGGCCCGGAATAAGTGAAGCTGTAGCGTCCGCCGCGCGCCTCGATCCGCAGGCGGGCCGAGGTCGGGGCGAACGGGGCGGAGGCGAGCACGACGCCTTGGGCGGGATCGCCCGGGCCGGCCCGCCGCCGCACCTGCACGACCCGGTGCCCGGCGCGCGAGGCGAGGGCGATCGAATACCAATATTCGTCGTTCTGGAGAGCGGCGAGACCGGCTTCGTCGCCCTCCGCAGCCGGGCGGAAGCGCACCAGGGTGGAGGCGCTCGCATTCATATTCTGCTGGCGCCGCGCCAGGAAGGACGGATTGGCGAAGTCGCCGAGCCCGGCCGGCCGCGGCGTCAGGCGGAGTCGTCCGTCGGCAAGGCCGTACCAGCGCCCCCGCGGGTTGCGCATCATCATCCAATAAGGCGGAAGCGTCGGCCCGTTGAACTCGTCCCGCACGGCGACAGCGCCGGTGGTAGGAACGGGCGGCTTCGCTCCAGCGGGCAGGCGCGGACGGCGATGGACGTACGGAATCGCCTCGCCCGGGCCGGTGATCCGAGGCCAGCCGTCCTTCCACTGGACGGGGAGCAGGAAGGTCTCGCGCCCGGTGTTGTAGAAATCGCCCTGGTAGGGGCGGACGGCGAGGAACGTCGCCCACCAGTCCCCCGCCGGCGTCTGCACCAATTGGGCGTGACCGGCCGAGGTGACCGGGAAGGGGCGGTCGCGCGGCAGGTCCCGCTGCGTCAGGATGGGGTTGCCCTGGAAGGGAGCGTAGGGGCCGGCGACCGATCGGCTGCGCAGGACGACCTGGCTGTGACCCTCCGCCGTTCCGCCCTCGGCGCAGACGAGGTAATAGAAGCCGTCCTTCTTGAGGATGTGCGGACCTTCGATCCACACCGGCTTCTTCGACAGGTCCACGCCGCCGTTCACCAGCAAGGTGCGCGGGCCGACCGTCTTGTTCGAGGCGAGGTCGAAGCGCTGCAGCCAGATCGCCCGGTGCCCTTCGTAGAGCGGCCTGCCCTCGGGCGGGCCGTTGTTCACCACCCAGGCGCTTCCGTCGTCGTCGAAGAAGAGCGCGGGATCGATGCCGCCTTCGAGGTCGGGCAGCCAGACGGGGTCGGACCAGGGGCCGGCGGGGTTGCGCGCGGTGACGAGGAAGTTGCCGCCGCAATCGACGCAGGTGTTGAGGATGTAGAAGACGCCGTCATGCGCCTGGATGGAGGGGGCGAATACGCCCCGGGACAGGCCCAGCCGCGCGAAGTCGAGCTGGCCGGGCCGGTCGATCGCATTGCCGATCTGCGTCCAGCCGACCAGGTCGCGGCTGTGGAAGACCGGGATGCCGGGGAACCAGGCGAAGGTCGAGGCGACGAGATAATAATCGTCCCCGACCCGGGTGACGCTGGGATCCGGATAGAAGCCCTGGAGGATCGGGTTGCGATATTCGCCGGCCCGCGGAGTCCCGCCGTCGGGGTCCGAGCCGCGATAGTCGAACCAGTCGAACTCGGCGGGAGCGGCGAGGGCGATGAGCGTGGCGAGAAGCATGTCAGAGCGTCTCCAGGATCCGGCGCAGCGTCTCGCGCATGCGTCCGAGCAGTTCGGGGCTCGCCTCTCCGAGCACCCCCCGTGCGGACGCCGGCAGGTGCTCGGCCGGATCCGCGTCCGGGCAGAAGACGTAATGGTCGAACATCTGCCGCCATATCGCGCGCTGTTCGGGCGGGAGGTGCTTCAGCGCGTAGAAGCCGTACATGAGCGCGTCGTACGCGCTGCCGAGGCCGGGGCGGGCGTCGTTCCACCAATAATTGACGAAGAGGTTCACCGGCTCCAGCGAGTCGACGCCGTGCCACCAGTGGAAGGGTATGTAGATGGCGTCCCCGGGGGCGAGCTCCGCCGTCTGCGCATGCGCCATCGCCTCGGCGAAGCGTGGGAAGCGATCCAGGTCCGGCGCCGCGAGGTCGACGAGGCTCACCGGCGTGCCGGCCGGGGTAAGCTCGAGCGGGCCGGCATAGAGGTTGCCGACCTGATCCGGCGGGAAGAGGGTGAAGCGGCGGCGGCCGGCGACGACGATGCCGACATTCTCCATCAGGTCGTAATGCGGCGCCACCCTGATCCGGTTGCCGATCCAGGCGCGCGGCGCGATGTCGGCGCGAAGCAGGTCGGTGCCATTCTCCCGCTCGAAGCCCGGCAGCAGCTCGCCGACCGGCTCCGACTGAACCGCCATGGCGAGCGGGCGCGGATGCTCCCGGTCCTTGATCAGCCGATCGAGGAAGGGCTGCAGCGGCGACAGGCCGCGGGCGAAGTTGAGGGCGGTGAGGTCGCGCGTGTAGAAGAACCGGCCCTCGATCTCCGGCTCGCCGACCAGCGCCACCACCGGCCGAGCGACGGCGAAGCGCTTCAGATAGGCCACCAGCGCCTCGTCGGATCGGCGGGCCGCCGCGACCGCCGGCCAGCCTTCGGCAAGGCCGCGCAGGACCGCGGGCTGGCGGGCGGGGCGGATTTCGCCGTCCAGGCGGGCGCGGTCGACCTGCCGATATTCCCGCACCGGGCGCGGCTCGGGCAGGGGCATCAGGAGGCGCGCCTCAGGCTGACGCCGCTCGCGCTCCCCTGCGCGCGCAGGAAGTCCGGCTGGGCAGGCATCAGCTCCGCGGTGTGGGCGATCACCTCGCGGATATGGGCGAGGCGCTTCAGAGTCTCGTCGTCGGGGAGGATGTCCGCCGCCGGGTGGTAGCCGCCTGCCTCGATCCCCTGGCCGACCATGACCGCGAGCCAGCTCGTTTCCGTGAAGAGCTCGTTATCCTCGCGGAAGATGCGGCCGTTGCGCCGGAACATGTCGAGCTTGGCGGCCAGCCCCTCGGGCGGCTCCAGCGTGCGGCAATAATCCCAGAAGGGCGTGTCGTCGCGCTCGGTGGCCTTGTAGTGCAGCACCAGGAAATCGCGAATGTCGACATATTCCCGGACGCTCAGCGCGTTGTACCGGGCGATCTCGACCGGGTCGAAGGCGCGCGTCGGGAACAGCGTCATCAGCCGCGCGATTCCGGTCTGGACGAGGTGGATGCTGGTCGACTCGAGCGGCTCGAGGAACCCGCCCGCCAGGCCGAGCGCCACCACGTTCTTGACCCAGGCCTTGCGGCGGTGTCCGGCGAGGAAGCGCAGCGGCCGAGGATCGGCCAGCGCCGGCGCGTCGAGACCGGCCATCAGCGTCGCCGCGGCCTCGTCGTCGGAGACGTGGGCGCTCGAATAGACGTAGCCGTTGCCGGTGCGATGCTGCAGCGGGATGCGCCACTGCCAGCCGGCCGCGCGAGCGGTCGAGCGGGTGAGGGGCTGGGTGTCGGCGCTGCTCTCGCAGGGCACGGCGAGGGCGCGGTCGCAGGGGAGCCATTTCGACCAGTCCTCGAAGCCGGCGCCCAGCGTCTGCTCGATGAGCAGGCCGCGGAAGCCCGAGCAGTCGATGAACAGCTCGCCCTCGACGCGCGTGCCGTCCTGCAGGAGGACCGCTTCGACGAAGCCGCTCTCGCCGTTCTGGACGACCTCGACGATGCGCCCCTCGGTCCGAGTGACGCCGGCCTTTTCCGAGAGGGCGCGCAGATAGCGGGCGTAGAGGCTCGCATCGAACTGGAAGGCGTAGCCGATCTTGGAAAGCGGCGAGCCCGGCTGGTCGGGGCGGGGATGGGCGAAGCGGCCCTGGAGCCCTGCCACGACCCCCAGCGAATAGAGGTCAAGCGGGTGGGGATCGCCCAGCGCCTTGCCCTTGAGCCAATGGTGGTGGAACTCCACGCCCTTCATGTTGAGGCCGTAGAAGCCGAACGGGTGGACGTAGCGGTGGCCGATCCGCGTCCAGTCCCGAAACTCTATCCCCAGCTTGTAGGTGGCGTGGGTGGCGCGGACGAAATCCGCCTCGTCGATGCCGAGCAGCTGGTTGAAGAGCACGATCTGCGGGATGGTGGCCTCGCCCACGCCGACCGTGCCGATTTCCTCGGATTCGACCAGCTCGATGCGGAAATCGGGTATCTCGCCCATGATGCGGGAGAGCGCCGCCGCCGCCATCCAGCCGGCGGTACCGCCGCCGACCACCACCACCTTGCGGACGGCGTCCCGCCTCAAAAGACGAACTCCGGCAGCGGCGGCGGCGCGGCCGGGTTCCGGGCGCCGCAGGTGCGCGCGATGAACTCGGCGTGGGTGGGGAGATGCGCGGCCGCGTCGAGATAGCCCTGGCGCATCTCCTCGAGCGCCTGCGCGACCCGGTCCGGGTCGAGCGCGTCGGCGGCCGGCTCGTACGTCTCGGGCACGATCCCCTGGCCGAGGAACACCGCCACCCAGCTCGTCGTGGCGAACAGCTCCAGCCCTTCCCGGAACAGCCGGCCCTTGGCGCGCCACAGCTCGATCTTCCCGGCCAGGCTGTCGGGGATCGACATGTCGCGGCAGCTTTTCCACAGCGCCGAATCGTCGCGGCGGGTGGCGTGGTAGTGGAGGATGATGAAGTCGCGGACGTCCTCGAACAGGTCCTGCATCTGCCGGTTGTATTCGTCGCGCTCGACCGGGTTGAAGCGCTTGTCCGGGAACAGGGCAATGAGCTTGGCGATGCCCGCCTGGATGAGGTGGATGCTGGTCGATTCGAGCGGCTCGACGAAGCCGCTGGCGAGGCCCATCGCGACGACGTTGCGGTTCCAGGCCAGCTTGCGGCGGCCGGTGGTGAAGGCGAGGCGGCGCGGGTCGGCGAGCGGCTCTCCCTCGAGATTGTCGAGCAGGGTGCGCTCCGCCTCGTCGTCGGAGATATGCGCGCTCGAATAGACGTAGCCGTTGCCCATGCGGTGCTGGAGCGGGATCCGCCACTGCCAGCCGGCGGCGCGGGCGGTGGACCGGGTGAAGGGATCCGGCTCGCCGGAGTAGCGGCTGGGCACGGCGACGGCGCGGTCGCAGGGCAGCCAGTGGGTCCAATCCTCGTAGCCGGTCTCCAGCGCCTGCTCGGTGAGCAGGCCGCGAAAGCCCGAGCAGTCGATGAACAGGTCGCCCTCGATCACCCGTCCCCCCGCGAGCGTCACCGAGCGGACGTAGCCGTCCTCGCCCCCGAGCGCGGTGTCGACGATCTTCCCCTCGACGCGGGTCACTCCGCCGCGCTCGGCATAGGTGCGCAGGTAGCGGGCGTAGAGGCCGGCGTCGAAATGGAAGGCGTAGAGCAGCTGGGAGAGGGGAGGGCGCGCCTCGGCGCTCGGCCGGGCGAACTTGCCGTGGGCGGCGGCGACGGCGCTCATCGACCAGGCGGAGATGTCCTGCAGCACACGGCGCTGGCGCTCGCGCAGGTAGAGCTGGTGGAAGTGGACGCCTTCCAGATCGTGGCCGTGGAAGCCGAACGGGTGGAAGTAGCGGTTGCCGAGCGCCCCCCAGTCGACGAACTCGACGCCCAGCTTGAAGGTGCCCTGGGTGGCGCTCAGGAACTCGTTCTCGTTGAGGCCGAGCATGCGGTTGAAGGTGATGAGCGGCGGAATGGTCGCCTCGCCCACGCCGATCGTGCCGATCTCGTCGGATTCGATGAGCGTCGTGCGGGTGTAGCCGTTGTTGAGGAAGCGGGCGAAGGCCGCGGCCGCCATCCATCCGGCGGTGCCGCCCCCGACGATGACCACGTCGCGTATGTCATGCTCGTTCATCGCCGGACCTGCCTCGTCAGATGGGTGAGATATTCGCCGTGCGTGGCGAGCCCGGGACCCGCCGCCGCGAGCGACGCGCCGAGATCTTCGATCCGCCGGACGGCTTCCTCGCGTGGGACGGACAAGGCGAGCGGATCCACCCGGCGGGGGATTACGCCCTGGCCGAGCAGCACCGCAAGCCAGCTGTCGCGCGAGAAGGTCTCCTCCTCGTGGAAGGGCAGGCGGCCGCGCTCCCGGAACAGCGACAGGGTGTGGGCGAGCGAGGCCGGCGGCCGCGCCGCGGCGGCGTCGCGCCAGAAGGGCTCCGGACGCGCCGAGGCGAGATAGTGGAGGGCGAGGAAATCCCGCACGCGGTTCGCCTCGGCTTCCGACTGGCGATTATATTCGGCAAGCTCGACGGCGGCGCAGTCGCGGTCCGGCATCATCGCGACGAGGCGGTCGATCGCGCTGTGGGCGAGGTGCAGGCCGGTCCACTCCAGCGGCTCGACCGCGACGGCGGCGTCGCCGATCGCCACGCAATTGCGCAGCCAGGGCCGCGGGCGCCGGCCCTGGCGCAGGGCGACCGGCGCGCCGGCCGCGCGGGCGCCGCCTTCGGCGAGGAGGCGGGCGGCCGCCTCGTCGGAGAGCGCGCCGGAGGCGTAAGCGAGGCCGTGGGCGGTGCGTTCGACCCCGCCCGATCGCCACCGCCATCCCGCCGGAAGGGCCTCGGCGCGGTCCAGCAGAGGCGGCTCGGGCTGGGCGGGCGATTCGCCGAGCAGGACCCGGTCGCAGGGCAGCCACGGGCTCCAATCCTCGAAGGCGGGATCGAGGCGCGACCGCAAGAGGGCCGCTGGGCCGGTGGCGTCGACGAAGAGGTCTCCGCCCAACTCGCTGCCGTCGTCGAGGCGGAGCGAGCCGACGAACCCGTCGGCGCGCAGGCGGACGTCGGCGAGGCCGGTCTCGCGCGCGGTTGCGCCCAGGTGCAGGGCGTAAGCGCGCATCATTGCGGAATGAAGGGGAAGGTCGAGGACGAGGCCGTGCTCCAGCCCCTCGGGCTCGGCGCCGGGCGGGGCGAGGCGGCCGGCGCGGGCGAGGGCGGCGGCGGGGCTGAAGGCGTCGAAGGGCGGCGGCGCACCGTCGCGGGCGAGGCGCACCCAGTGGAGGTGGAAGGAGGTGGTCCCCAGCGGCCGCCCGTGCGGCGCGTAGGCGTGCACATAAGGCGCAAGCCCGTGGTTCCACGCGACGAATTCCGTGCCGAGCCGGAGGGCGCTGCGGGCGCGCACGATCGTATCCTCGTCGCGCAGGCCGAGGTCGGCGTGGAAGCCGAGGATCGAGGGAAGCGTGGCGGGGATCCGCTCGGCGAGCGCGTCGGCGGGAGGCTCGGAGGCGAGGACGGTGACCGCCAGCCGCGGCAGCTTGCGCTTCAGCGCCGCCGCCGCCGACCAGGCGACGATCCCCCCGCCGGCGATCACCACCCGCTCGATCGGGCGCGCGTTCATGCCGCGGGCGCCATCGGGCAATAGCCGGCGACATGGGCGGCATGGCCGGGCATCGCGCGGGCGCTGGCGGCGATCTCCTCGCCGAGCGCCGCCATGCCGCGGAGCACCGCCTCGGACGGCGGCGTCGCCGCGCGCGGGTCGAAGCCCCGGGGAAGGATGCCCTGGCCGACATAGACGGCGATCCAGCTGGCATCGAGGAACACGCCTTCGCGATATTTGACGACCCGGCCGCGGCGGCGGAACAGCTCGATCTTCTCGCTCAGCGTCTCCGGCACCGCCATGGTGCGGACATAGTCCCAAAACGGCGAGTCGTCCCTCGACGTCGCATGATAATGGAGGATCAGGAAGTCGCGGATGCGGCCATATTCGAGGTCGATCAGCCGGTTGAACTCGTCCCGCTCGACCGCGGAGATCCGGCGCTCCGGGAACAGCTCGACGAGGCCGGTGATCGCCGCCTGGACGAGATAGATGCTGGTCGATTCGAGCGGCTCGAGGAAGCCGCTGGCGAGGCCGACGGCGATGCAATTGCCGACCCAGCTCCGCCTCCGCCGGCCGGCGGTGAAGCGGAGCAGGCGCGGCTCGGCCAGCGGCTCGCCCTCGACCGCGGCGACGAGCGCGGCGCGCGCCTCCTCGTCGGAGATGAAGCGGCTCGCATAGACATAGCCGTTGCCGGTGCGGTGCTGGAGCGGGATGCGCCAGCGCCAGCCGGCGTCCATCGCAATGGCGCTGGTGTAGGGGCTGAGCGGAGTCTCCGTGCGGCAGGGCATGGCGACGGCGCGGTCGCAGGGCAGCCAGTGCGACCAATCCTCGAACGGCTCGCCGAGCGTGCGGCCGAGCAGCAGCGAGACGAAGCCCGAGCAGTCGACGAACAGGTCGCCCTCGATCCGCTCGCCGCTCTCCAGCACCACCGCGCGGATGTCGCCGCTCGCGCCGTCGCGCTCCACCTCGACGATGCGGCCTTCGGTGCGCCTCGCTCCCCAGCCCTCGGCCAGGCGGCGTAGATAGGGGGCGAAGAGGGTGGCGTCGAACTGATAGGCATAGCCGTAGGTGGACGCGATCGAGCGGGGATCGCCGTCGGGCGGCTGGAAGCGGTCGAGACGGGCCAAGGCGACGCCCATCGAATAGGCCTGGAGGTCCGCGACCGCATGGCCCTCCTGCCGCATTCGGACCCAATAATGGTGGAAGTCCACTTCCCCCTGGCCGCGACCGAAGGTGCCGAACGGATGGATGTAGCTGTCGCCGACGCGGCCCCAGTTCCGGAACTCGATGCCGAGCTTGAAGGTGGCGCGGGTGGCGGCCATGAACTCCGCCTCGTCTATGCCCAGCCGCTCGTTGAACGCGCGCAAATGGGGGAGGGTGGCCTCGCCGACGCCGACGATGCCGATCGCTTCCGATTCGACGAGGTGGACGGCGCAGCGCCGAGGCAGAAGCCTGGCGAGCGCGGCCGCCGTCATCCAGCCGGCGGTGCCGCCGCCGACGATGATAACGTTCACTCTCGCTTCGTCCGACATGTCGTTCCTGTCGCGGCATGTTCTAGAGCCGCGTTCCGCAGCGGGTCAATCGAACCGCCGAGGCGCTGGCCGTCATCAGGGGGACGTACGGGAAACCCGCTTTGTCTCAATATCTTAGCTATCCTGTTGCAAAGCCGTCACAGATTCGAAACTTCCGCCGCCGGGCGATGAGGAGCGCTCTTGCCGAAGCCTCCGATCCGGTGTTATCCCCTCCAATCACGAGAAGAGTGGCGCGGCCTTGTGTTAGCGCTACCATAGGTTGGGGAGGTTTTGAATGGCTCTTTCGGCCAAGAAGGCTGTCGGCATGCGCGAGGGCGACCTGGGATCGCTGCTGAAATGCGGCGCATCGGTCGTCGCGCTGTGCGCGTTCGTCGCGGCTGCGCCCGCTTTGGCCCAGCCCACCGGCACGACCACGCCGGCCGGACCGGGCACGGCGGGCAACACGGCGAACTCCAGCGAGGAGGGCGCCCAAACCCGGGTCGCCGACGCCACCGAGCCGGCCGCGGACGAAGGCGGCGACGCGATCGTCGTCACCGGCTTCCGCCAGAGCCTCGCCAATTCGCAGAACATCAAGCGCAACGCCGACACGGTGGTCGACGCCATCACCGCCCAGGACATCGGCGCGCTCCCCGACCGCTCGGTCACCGAGGCGCTGCAGCGCGTGCCCGGCGTCGCGATGAACCGCTTCGCCGGCTCCAACGACCCGGACCATTTCTCCGTCGAGGGCTCCGGCGTCGTTGTCCGCGGCCTCAGCTTCGTGCGCTCCGAGTTCAACGGCCGCGACACCTTCTCGGCCGGCGTCTACGGCCAGGCGATCAACTTCTCCGACGTGCCGTCCGAGCTGCTCGGCTCGGTCGAGGTGTACAAGAACGCCACCGCCGAGATGATCGAGGGCGGCCTCTCCGGCACGGTCAACCTCAACACCCGCAAGCCGCTCGACAATAAGGGCTTCCACCTGGGCTTCGACGCCGAGCTCAATTACGGCGACATGGCCAAGCACTATACGCCGACGGGCTCGCTGCTGGTCAGCAACACCTGGGAAACCGGGATCGGCACGATCGGCCTGCTCGGCGACATCTCCTATTCGCGCCTGAAGAGCCGCTCGGACGGAATCCAGGTCACCAACTTCCAGACCCGCGCGGAAAGCGGCACCGATCTCGACATCAACGGCAACGTGATCAACCGCCACGGCCTGCCGGGCAGCGCGGACGCCGATCACGACGGCTTCGCCGACCCCCTGCCGCTCGCTTATGCTCCCGTGGGCGGCCAGTTCCGAAGCCAGGATTACGACCGCTCGCGCAAGGGCTTCGCGGTCGCCGCCCAGTGGGAGAGCCTCGATCGCCGCTCGGAGCTGACCGCGCAGTTCCTGCGCACCGATTCGACCAACCGGTGGGGCGAGCACACGTTCGAGAGCGCGCCCGATTTGTCGCTCTACAACACCTATCCCAGGGGCTGCCAGCAGAACGGCAACGGCGCGGGCGGAACGACGCGTCCGGAATGCCCTGTGGGCGGCTTCCAGAATTATCAATATGACGAGAACGGCGTCTTCGAGAGCGGCTTCATCACCCTCCCGGGCACCGGCTGGCGCACCGCCTCGAGCGGCGATCCGGCGACGAACGTGCCCACCGGCGGCATCCAGCAGTCGCTGTCGCGGCGCGAGGTGGACGACCGCAACATCGTCAGCGACTATGGGCTGAACTTCAAGTTCCGCCCGTCCGATCGCTGGGCGATCAACCTCGACGGCGACTATACCAAGGCGCGGCACGACACGCTCGACATGAGCGTGTTCGGATCGACCTTCGCCGACCAGGAGCTCGACATTTCGGGCAACATCCCGCAGCTGATCAACCACAAGCCGCTGACCCTGGCGGCGAGCTGGGCGACTCCCAACCCGCGCATCGTCGGCGAGAACGACCAGCAATATTTCGCCGACCGCAACGTCCAGTTCTGGCGCGCGGCGATGGACCATATCGAGCATAGCGAAGGCCAGGAATGGGCTTTCAAGGGCGACGTCGTCTACGACTTCATGGACGACGTGCCGTTCCTGAAGCGCGTTAAGTTCGGCGCCCGCTATGCGGACCGCGACCAGACGGTGCGCTACACCACCTACAATTGGGGCGCGATCAGCGAGGTGTGGTCCGGAACGCCGGTGAGCTTCGCTCAGTCGCCGGCGAATTCGAGCCTCTATTCATTCGACAACTTCTTCCGTGGCAAGACCCCCGGACCGCCCGACGCCTATTATTACGACCTGAGCCTGATCCAGGGCTACAATGCGGCGTCGCAATACTTCAAGAGCATCAACGACATCTGGCACACGACCAACGGCGCCACCGCGGCGAACCGCTGGGTGCCGGCGGGCGAGCGCCCCGGCGTCGTCGCGGGGACGCCGTTCCTGCCGTCCGAGATCCAGCATGTCTCGGAGACGAACAAGAACGCCTATCTGATGCTGAGCTTCGGCCAGGACGAGCCGCTGTTCGGCGGCATCCGGGTCGACGGCAATATCGGCGTCCGCTACGTCAACACCCGGCTGGAATCGGTCGGCGCGTTCACCATCCCCAACCAGACCACGATCGGCGTCACGCAGCCCTTCTCGGTGCGCTGCGCCGTGCAGCCGCCGCCGCCCGGCGCGCCGCCGGGGACTCCGCCCTCCACGCCGGGCGGGATCTGCACGATCGGCGAGGCCGCCTACAACCAGGTCCGGCAGTTCGCCACCGGCGCCAACGCGCCGAACACGGCGGTCAACAAATATGATTATTTCCTGCCAAGCCTGAACATCAAGTTCGGCCTGACGCGCGACCTCATCCTGCGCTTCGCCGGATCGAGGGCGCTCGCCCGGCCCTCGCAGGCGGACGTCAGGAATTTCATCGACATCGGCACGGACACGACCAACGGCTTCCGGCTTTCGGCGACGGCGGGCAATCCGTTCCTCAAGCCCGCCTTGTCGGACCAGTTCGACGTCAGCCTCGAATGGTATTTCGCCCGTGTCGGCTCGCTTACCTTCGACGCGTTCTACAAGAAGATACACAATTTCTTCTATCAGAACGTGACGCAGCGGCCGGTCACCAACAACGGCGTGACCCAGCTCGTCGCGGTGCGCGGCCCGGACAATTTCAACGGAAGCGGCACGGTCAAGGGCTTCGAGATCGCCTACCAGCAGACGTTCGACTTCCTGCCGGGCTTCCTCAGCGGCCTGGGCGTCAACGCCAATTACAGCCACATCGTCAGCAAGGGCCTGCCCAATTCGTTCCTGAACGGCGGCGCGCCGGCCAATACGTCGCAAGCGTCGCTCGGCAACCTGCCGCTGGAGCAATTGTCGAAGCACAATTTCAACATCACCGGCTTCTACGAGAAGGGCCCGATCTCGCTCAGGGCGTCGTACAACTGGCGCTCGCGCTTCCTGCTCACCGCGGCGGACGTGATCTATCCTTATTATCCGATCTTCAACGACGCGACCGGGCAGCTCGACGCCTCGGCCTTCTTCTCCGTCACCAAGCAGATCAAGGTCGGCGTGCAGGCGGTGAACATCCTGAACGAGATCACCAAGACGAGCCAGCAATTCACCCAATCGGGCCTGATCGGCCCGAGGTCCTACTTCATGAACGACCGCCGCTTCTCCTTCATGGTGCGCGGCACCTTCTAGTTCGTTCCAGAGTGACCGGGATGGGCCCCTGCGGGAAATCGCGGGGGCCCTTTCTTTTCCGGGACGGGCCTTTCCTTTTGACGTCCGGGCTGCGACGGCTCGGCGGATGATCCTGCCGGAACGAGAGGTGGCGGAGTGGCGCGGCGTGGATGCGGCGCGCTTTCGCGACGAGATCGTCCCTCTGGGCCGGCCGGCGGTGCTGCGCGGGCTCGTCGGCGAATGGCCGGCGGTGGCGCGCGGCGCGGCGTCGCCGCGAGCGATGGCGGACTATCTCGCCGCCTTCGACCGGGGCGCGCCGGTGGAAGGCTTCATCGCGCCGCCCGAAGCGGGCGGGCGCTTCTTCTACAGCGACGATCTGTCGGGCTTCAACTTCGAGCGGCGGAAGGGGAGGGTGCGGGACATCGCCGCCCACCTTGCCGGCCAGGCGCCGGGCGCATCCGCGCCGGCCATCTACGTCGGCTCGGCACCGATCCCCGATTGCCTGCCCGGCTTCGAGCGGGAGAACGCCCTCGCCCTGCTCGGCGGCCGCGACGTCGTTCCGCGCATCTGGATCGGCAACGCCACCCTCGTCGCGCCGCATTTCGACCTTTCCGACAACATCGCCTGCGTCGTCGCAGGCCGGCGCCGCTTCCTGCTCTTCCCGCCGGAGCAGGCCGCGAACCTCTATGTCGGTCCGCTCGACCATACGATGGCCGGGCAGCCGGCCAGCATGGTCGACGTGCGGACGCCGGACCTCGATCGCCATCCGCGCTACCGCGAGGCGCTGGCCGCGGGGGAGACGGCGGCGCTCGAGCCGGGCGACGCGCTCTACATCCCCTCGCCCTGGTGGCACGGGGTGGAGGCGGCGGGGCCGCTCAACGTGCTGGTCAATTACTGGTGGGACGATGCGCCGCCCGGCGCCGGCTCGCCGTTCGAGGCGATGGTCCACGGCATCTACGCCTTCGCCGGCCAGAGCGAAGCGCGGCGGGCGGCGTGGCGGGCGATGTACGACCATTTCGTCTTCCGCCGCGACGGCGATCCGGCCGCGCATCTCCCCGGCGACCGTCGCGGCATCCTCGGCGCGCCGACGCCGCAGCTCCACGAGCGGATCCGCGCCTTCCTGCTGACAATGCTCGGCCGGCGCTAGAGCGATGAAGGATTGGATTGAATCGCCCGCACACCGTTCGCCCTGAGCCTGTCGAAGGGCTTTCCTTCCCCTTTCGCAAAGGAGACGGAGGGGCTTCGACAGGCTCGGCCCGAACGGAGGTGGGGAAACCTCGTCGCCGACCGCTCCAGCGGATCGGCTCGCCGCCGCACCGGGGCCAGCGGGGAGATTGACCGAGGCGTCCCCGGTAGAGCAGTGTTAGCGCTATCAGGATATGCGGCGACACGACCGCGTTCGCAGGAGAGAGGCAAGCCCATGGAGATGACGCGGAGGGAGAGCCTCGCTTTGGCCGGCCTGCTGGCGCTCGGCGCCTGCGCCGGCCCGCATCCCGGCATGGCGGGCGCAGGAGGGGCTTCGCTCGACGCGCTGGCGCGGCGCAGCGGCCGCCGCTTCGGTACCGCGCTCGGCATGGGGCGGGCCGGACATGTCGAAGGCGCGTTCGCCGACCCGCGCTACCGCGCCGTCGTCGAGGCGGAGTGCGGCCTGATCGTGCCCGAGAACGAGCTCAAGTGGCAGTGGACGCGCCCGTCGATGACGGCGTTCGACTTCGCCGCGCTCGACCGCATCGTCGCTTATGCCGAGGCCCAGCGCATGAGGCTGCGCGGCCACACGCTCTTCTGGCTGCCGGAAAAATGGTATCCGGCGTGGCTGGTGCGCCAGGATTTCGGGCCGCGCCCGGCCGTCGTCGCGGCGGGGCTTCTCACCCAGCACGTCACCACCGTCTGCCGCCGCTACGGCAAGCGGATCCGCTCCTACGACGTGGTGAACGAGGCGGTGCAGCCGGAGACGGGCCGGATCCGCGACACGGTGATGACCCGGGCGATGGGCGGCGAGGCGCTGCTCGACCTCATGTTCCACACCGCCCGCGCCGAGGCGCCGCACGCCCAGCTCGTCTACAACGATTATATGAGCTGGGAGCGCGGCACCGAGGACGAGACGCATATCGCCGGCGTGCTGAAGCTGCTCGAAGGCTTCCGCAAGCGCGGCACCCCGGTCGACGCGCTCGGCATCCAGTCGCACATCCGCCTGCTCAAGGACCTGCCGGTGGCGGACGTCGTCCGGGAGTCGGAGGGGCCTTGGCGCCGCTTCCTCGATGAGGTGGTGGCGATGGGCTACGAGCTCGTCGTGACGGAGTTCGACGTCAACGACAGGAAGGCGCCGGACGACATCGCGGCGCGCGACCGCATGGTCGCCGATTATGCCCGCGCCTATCTCGACGTCATGCTGTCCTACCGGCAGCTCGGCGACGTCCTCGCCTGGGGCATGGCGGACCGCTACAGCTGGCTCACCGGCTTCGACCCGCGGCCGGACCGTTCGATCAAGCGCGGCACGCCCTACGATTCCGACTACCGGCCCAAGCCGCTGCGCGAGGCGATCGCCGCCGCCTTCGCCGGCGCCGCCTCGCGGCACGCATGACGAGGCGCCGCCTCGCCGCCGCCGCCGCAGTCGCCGCGGTCGCGCTGCTCGCCTCGACGGCCGCCGCCGGACAGGACCTCAAGCTCAACGCCAAGGGCTATTTCGAGCGGCCCGGCCTCAACGTCATGGTGTTCAGCGATTACTATCCCGAGGGCCACCAGACCGGCGTCACGATCGTCCAGCACGGCACCCGAGTGGCGGCGAACGGGGACCTGAGGCTCGATCCCTCGCCGGGCCAATGGTCGCCGATGCCGGCCACCGTGCAGCGGACGGTGGACGCCAGGACCGGCGCCATCAGCCAGACGCTGGCCTATCCCAATCCGGAGACGAACGGCCACGGCTTCAATCCGGTCTTCTATCCCAAGCTCGATCTCTCCTACCGGGTCACGGTGACGCCGCTCGCCGGAAACAGCTTCCGGATCACCGTCGACCTCGACCGGCCGCTGCCCGCCGAATGGGTCGGGCGGGTCGGCTTCAACCTCGAGCTGTTTCCGGGGCTGCTGTTCGGCAAGGGCTGGCTGCTCGACGGGCGAAGCGGGATATTCCCGCGCCAGCCCGTCGGGCCGATCGTGAGCGGCGGCGGCGCGGCGGTCGAGACTCCGCGCAACGCGCAGCCGAACGGCCCGGTCGTCTCGCCCGACGCCGAGCCGCTCGCGGCGCCGCTCGGCACCGGCCGAGTGCTGGTCGTCGCGCCGGAGGAGGAGAAGCAGCGGCTGAGGATCGAGAGCCGGACGGGCGCGCTGCAGCTGATCGACGGACGCTCCAACCACAATAACGGCTGGTTCGTCGTGCGCGGAGTCGTGCCGGCGGGAGCGACCCGCGGCGCGATCGAGTGGGTGGTGACGCCCAACGTCGTGCCGGGCTGGAAGTACGCGCCGGTGATCCAGGTCTCCCAGCTCGGCTACGCCCCCGCGCAGCCGAAGCGGGCGGTGATCGAGCTGGATCCGACGGCCGAGGCGGCGGAGACGGTCCGGCTCTACCGGCTGACCGGGAACGGCCGTCGGGAAGTGCTGGCCGGGGCCGCGCGGAAATGGGGCGAGTTCCTGCGCTACCGGTACGTCACCTTCGATTTCTCGAAGGTGACCGAGCCGGGCCTCTACGCGGTCGCTTATGGCGACAAGCTGTCCGAGCCGTTCCGGATCGCCGCCGACGTCTATTCCCGCGGCGCCTGGCAGCCGACGCTGGAATATTTCCTGCCGGTCCAGATGTGCCACATGCGGGTCAACGAGAAATACCGCGTCTGGCACGGCCTCGACCATCAGGACGACGCCCTGATGGCGCCGACCTCCCTCAACCATTTCGACGGCTATGCCCAGGGCCCCTCGACGCTGACTCGCTTCCGCCCCGGCGAGCGCGTGCCGGGCCTCGACGCGGGCGGGTGGCACGACGCGGGCGACTTCGACCTGCGCGTCGAATCGCAGATCGGCACGGTCTGGCTGCTCGCCAAGATGGTGGAGGAATTCGGCCTCGACTACGACGCCACCACGATCGACGAGCAGCGCCGGCGGGTCGAGATCCACGCGCCGGACGGACGGAACGACGCCCTCCAGCAGATCGAGCACGGCCTGCTTTCGGTGCTCGGCGGCTATCGCGCGATGGGCCGCGTCTACCGCGGGATCATCGATCCGACGCTGCGCCAGTACGTGCAGCTGGGCGACGCGGCGAACCAGACCGACAACGTCCCGGGCCGGCCGGTCGAAGGGCTGGGCCGGGACAATCGGGGCCGAGCGATCGAGGCCGACGACCGCTGGGTGTTCACCGAGGACAATCCGGCGCGCGAGCTCTACGTCGCGGCCGGCCTTGCCGCCGCCTCGCGCGTACTGCGGGCGAGCGATCCCAAGCGCGCGGCGGAAGCGCTGGCCGCCGCCCGCGACCTCTACGGCAAGGCGATCGACCGCACGGACGACACGCCGTCGCGGGTCTTCGCCCTGTCCGAGCTCGTCGCCGCCACCGGCGACGAGGCGCTTGTGGCGCGCCTCGTCGCGCTCGAGCCGCAGATCCTCGCCCAGGTCGAGCGCTCCGCCTGGATGCTGGCGCCGATCCTCGGGCGCATCGGCGACAGCGGCTTCAAGGCCCGCCTCGCCGCCGCGGTCGCCGCCTACCAGGCGACGGTGGAGGAGAGCGCCCGCACCGATTCCCCCTACGGCGTTCCCTACAAGCCCGACATCTGGGGCGCCGGATGGACGGTGCAGGAGCGCGGCGTCCGCCAATATTTCTTCCACAAGGGCTGGCCGCAGGCGACCTCGACCGACAGCTACCTCAACGCCCTGAACTTCGTGCTCGGCGTCCATCCGGGCGAGAACAACGCCTCGTTCGCGTCCGGCGTCGGGGCGAAGTCGGCGACGGTGGCCTACGGCTTCAACCGGGCCGATTGGAGCTACATTCCGGGAGGGGTGGTCTCCGGCACGGCGCTCATCCGTCCGGACCTTCCCGAGCTGAAGGAATGGCCCTTCTTCTGGCAGCAGACCGAATATGTGATGGGCGGCGGCGAGGCGAACTACATGTTCCTCGCCCTTGCCGCCGACGCGCTCTACGGCGAGGGACGGCGGCGTTGAAGGCGCTCGCGCCGCTGCTCCTCGCCGCCGCCTCGCCGGCCTGGGCGGCGAGCGCGGTGGTGGCGCCCTACGGCGTGACCAGGACCGGCGAGCGGGTGGATCAGGTAACGCTGGTCAACGACCGGGGCATGAGGGTGCGAATCATCGGCTACGGCGCGACGGTGACCGAGATCGTCGTGCCCGACGCCGTGGGAAAGCCGGCGAACGTCGCCCTCGGCTTCGGCAGCCTCGCCGATTACGAGGCGAGGAACGGCGATTATGCGTTCGGCGCCACCGTCGGCCGCTATGCCGGGCGGATCGCCGGTGCGCGGTTCAGGCTGGGCGGGCGCGAGGTGCGGCTGGTCGCCAACGACGGGCCGAACGCGCTCCACGGCGGCCCCGGCGCTCTGTTCACCCGGGTGTGGAGCGTGGCGGCCTTCCGCCGCGGCGGCAGGGTCGGGGCGGTGCTGCGCTACACCAGCCCGGAGGGGGAGCAGGGCTTTCCCGGCCGGATCGACCTCCAGGTGACCTACACGCTCGGGTCCGACGATGCGCTGCGCATCGACTATGCGGCGCGGAGCGACCGGCGGACCGTGCTCAACCTCACCAACCACAGCTATTTCAACCTCGCCGGCGCGGGATCGGGCACGGTGAAGGACCACAGGCTGCAGCTCCTCTCCGATCGCCTCGTCGAGACCGACCGGGGCGGAATCCCCACCGGGCGCTTCCTGGCGGTGGCCGGAACGCCGTTCGACCTGCGCGCGCCGAGGCGGATCGGCGACATGATGGCGCTGCCGCACCCGCAGATGACGGGGCGGCGCGGCTTCAACCACAGCTGGGTGCTGCCCTTCGACCGCAGGCTGCGGCGGGCCGCCCGCCTTTCCGACCCGGCGAGCGGCAGGGCGATGGAGGTGCTGACGACCGAGCCGTCGCTCGTCGTCTATACCGGCAATTGGTTCAGCGGCCGCGACAGGGGAGCGCAAGGGACCTATTATCGCCAGCATGACGGCGTCGCGCTGGAGGCGCAGCATCTGCCGGACAGCCCGAACCGGCCGGCCTTCCCCTCGACGCTCCTGACGCCCGGCCACCGCTGGCGTTCGACGACGATCTACCGCTTCAGCGCCGGGAGACATTGAGATGAACGAAACCTACCGGCCGGACGAGGACCGCTACGACGGCCGCATGCCCTATCGGCGCTGCGGGCGGAGCGGGCTGGACCTTCCGGCCATCTCGCTCGGCCTGTGGCAGAATTTCGGGGGCGTCGACGTCTTCGAGACGGGGCGGGCGATCCTCCGCCGCGCCTTCGACCGCGGCGTCACCCATTTCGACCTCGCCAACAATTACGGCCCGCCCTACGGCTCGGCGGAGGAGAATTTTGGGCGCGTGATGGCCGCCGACTTCCGGCCCTGGCGGGACGAGCTGATCGTCTCGACCAAGGCCGGCTACGACATGTGGCCGGGGCCCTACGGCAACGGCGGATCGCGCAAATATCTTCTCGCCAGCCTGGACCAGAGCCTGAAGCGCATGGGCCTCGACCATGTCGACATCTTCTATTCGCATCGCGCCGATCCGACGACTCCGTTCGAGGAGACGATGGGCGCGCTGGTCCAGGCGCATCGTCAGGGCAAGGCGCTCTATGTCGGCATCTCCTCCTACTCGCCGGAGCTGACGCGCGAGGCGCAGGCGATCCTCGCCGCGGAAGGGGTGAGGCTGCTCATCCACCAGCCGAGCTATTCGATGCTCAACCGCTGGGTCGAGGGCGGGCTTCTCGACACGCTGGGAGATCTCGGCGTGGGCTGCATCGCCTTCTCGCCGCTGGCGCAGGGTATGCTGACCGGCAAATATCTGGGCGGCATCCCCGACGACGCCCGCGCCGCGAAGGGCGGCTCGCTGTCCCGGCAGCTGCTCAGCGAGGAGAATCTCGTCCGCATCCGCGCGCTCGACGCCATCGCCGAAGGGAGGGGCCAGAGCCTTGCCCAGATGGCGATCGCCTGGGTGCTGCGCGACCCGCGCGTCACCTCGGCCCTGATCGGCGCCCGTACGGTCGCTCAGCTCGACGAGTCGCTCGCCGCGCTTGAGCGGCTCGATTTCAGCGACAACGAGCTGGCCGAGATAGACCGCCACGCCGGCGAGAGTGGGATCGACATCTGGAAGCGGTCCTCGGCGGTGACTCCGGACGCGCAGGCGTGACGATGCATGCCGGGGTGGAGCTGGGCGGCACCAAGTGCGTCTGCATTCTCGCCGCCGGTCCGAGCGAGATCGCGGCGCGGGAGACGGTGCCCACGACCATGCCCGAGGAGACGCTGGGCCGGATCGAGGCCATCCTCGCACGCTGGCGCTTCGAACGGCTCGGAATCGCCAGCTTCGGGCCGGTGGACCTCGACCCCGCCTCGCCGCGCTGGGGCTACATCACCAGCACGCCCAAGCCGGGCTGGCGCGGCGTCGACGTCGCCGGAAGGCTCGGCCGCGCCGCCGGGCGGATCGCGGCCTTCGACACCGACGTCAACGGCGCCGCGCTGGCGGAGATGCGCTGGGGCGCGGGCCGCGGCCTCGCCGACTTCGCCTATGTCACCGTCGGCACCGGGATCGGAGTCGGCCTCGTCGCGAACGGCGCGCCGATGCGCGGCTTCCAGCATTGCGAGCTCGGACACGTCCGAATCGCGCGCCTCCCGGGCGATTCCTGGCCGGGCGCCTGCCCCTATCATGGCGACTGCGTCGAAGGCCTCGCGGCCGGGCCGGCGATCGCCGCCAGGACCGGCCGGAGCGGCGCGGAGATAGAGGCGGGGGACGGCGTGTGGGAGGGCGTCGCCCACGCCCTCGCCCAGCTTTGCCACGCCATCGTCGCCGCGGCGGCGCCCCGCCGCATCGTCGTCGGAGGCGGCGTGGCCTCGGCCCGGCCCGAGCTGCTCGCCCTCGTCGAGGCGAAGCTGATCGAGAGCCTGGCGGGCTACATGACCCTGCCCGCCTCGCCCTATCTGCTTCCCCCCGGCCTCGGCGACCTTGCCGGCCCGCTAGGCCCCATCGCCCTCGCCGCACGGGCTGGCGAGCAGGAACCGGGCGTCGGCTGAGGCCTCTACCGCCTCGCCCGGGCGCAGAAGCAGGCAATCGCCGGGCCCCGCGCCGCAGACCCGGCCGGCGAGCGGCACGACGAGGCGATCGCGATCCTGGAGCAGGCCGGAATCCCCGCCCGGCCCGACATGGACGAGGGTGAAATGGGGACCGTCGACGAGGGTGCGCGTCTCCCGGGCGGCGACGCGGGTGCGCAGGTGGGCCGGGTAGGGCCCGCGCGAGGCGACGGCCACGCCGTCGTCGAGGTGGAGCTCGCGGGGGCGGCCGTAATCGTAGAGGCGGTAGGTGACGTCGCTCGGCTGCTGCACCTCGATCAGCGCGAGGCCGCCGCCTATGGCATGGACCGTTCCGGCGGGGACGTAGACGAAATCGCCCGCGGCGACCGGCTGCCAGTCGAGCCGGCGCTCGATCGAGCCGTCGAGCGCCGACGCTCGGAGCGCCGCCGCGTCCAGCGCCTCGCCAAAGCCGAGGCCGAGGCGCGCGCCCGGCCCCGCCTCGAGGATGTACCAGCATTCGCTCTTGCCGTTGGCGAGGCCGCGCGCCCGCGCCTGGGCGTCGTCGGGGTGGACCTGGACGGAGAGCTTCTCGGTGGTGAAGATATATTTGACGAGCAGAGGCGCGGGTCGTCCCTCCGGAGCCTCGAACCACAGCTCGCCGATGCGCCGGCCGCCCGTGCCGGGGAAGGGCGCCGGCAGCCGGGTCGCGCCCCACGGCTTCTCCACCGCGCGCCGGACGAGCCTGGTCACAGCGAGTCCAGCATGTCGCAGGGCCTCGGGCGCAGCGGCCCGGCGGCGTGGAAGCGGTCCTCCTCGAAGGCCATCGTCGCGCCCCCCGGGGCGTAGCGGGGCCAGGCGGGAAGGCCGGCGCCGTTGGGATCGCCCGTCCTGATGAAGCTCACCCAATAGGGGCGCAGCGACAGGCCGGCGCGAGAGCGCTCGGCGCCGAAGACGTAGCCGATCTCCAGCGCGTGGCGGGTCTGGCCGCCGTCCGGCGAAAGGTCGAACTCGTAGCGCCAGACCGGGGCGCCGCGTCCGGCGAGGAGGGCTGCGAGCCTTCCGGCGGGGCAGCGGAAGGTGACGTCGGTGGCGGCACGCTGGTCGGACGTGCCGAGGCGCGGATCGGGGGGCTCGGCCGCGTAGAAGGCGCGCGCCTCGGCCTCGCGGGCGCCGAACGCCTGGCGGAGGAAGGAGTCGCGGCGGGTGCGGCCGCCGGGCAGATCGAGCTCGAACCGATTGGTGCCGATGAGGACCGGCCGCGGCGGCGCCTCGGCGAGGAGGTCGCTCGGCGAGCGCGGCAGGACGGCGCCGTCGATCGTCGTACGCAGCCACATATAGGAGTCGGAGGGGAGGGCGGCGTCGTGCAGGTCGAGATCGGCGGCGAGGAGGGCCGGGACGGAGGTGCGACGGAGCTTGGCGAGGTCCGCCGGCGCGTCGACCAGGTCGGCGAGCTGCTCGCCCACCCGCTCCGCGTCCCCGAGCGGACGGAAGGGCATGCCGAAGCCGGGCGTGCCGCTCTCCAGGATCGCCTTATGGAAGAGGCCGCGCGCCTCGGGGGCCGCGAGGAGCAGGCCGACGTCCTGAGACCCGGCCGATTCCCCGGCGATGGTGACGTTGTCCGGATCGCCGCCGAACCGGCGGATGTTGCGCTGCACCCAGCGCAGCGCCGCGATCTGGTCCATCAGCCCGTAATTGCCCGACGCGCCGCCGCCCTCGGCGCTCAGCGCGGGGTGGGAAAGGAAGCCGAAGACGCCCAGCCGATAGCGCACGCCGACCAGCACCACGCCTTCGCCGACCATCGGCGAGGCGACCATGTCCCCGGGGGAGCCGGCGCGGTTGCTGCCGCCGTGGATCCAGACCAGCACCGGCAGGCGGCCGGTCAGCGAAGGGGTACCGACGTCGAGCGTCAGGCAGTCCTCGCGGCCGGCGAGATAGTCGGCGCGGTTCCAGCCCTGGTCGTTCTGGACGCAGGGAGGCGAGGGGCGGCTGCCGTCGAGGACGCCCGGCCAGGGCCGCACCGGCTGCGGCGGCTTCCAGCGAAGGGCCCCGACGGGCGGGGCGGCGAAGGGGATGCCTCGAAAGACGATCGCCGCGCCCCGGTGAACGCCGGCGACGGAGCCGCCGTCGACCCTCACGAGCGGCGGAGCGGGGGCGAAGCCCGCGGAGAGGAGGAGCGGGAGGAGCAGGATCGAGGCGCGCCGCATGGCCCCTCTTCGCCCCTTTTCCCCCTTTGGCTCAACAGGAAACCCGCGCCGCCCTTGTCGCACCGGCGCTTTGTCTCCTAAGCCTCGGCGGCGGCGGCAACTTGGGGGGATCGAGGCATGGAGCAGGGACGGAAAGGCGGAACGCTCGCCGCCTTCGCGGTGGTGACGACCCTGTTCTTCGCCTGGGGCTTCATCACCTCGCTGAACGACCCGGTGGTGACGGCGGTGAAGGGCATCTTCTGCCTCACCGACTTCCGGGCGCAGCTCAGCGCCTTCGCCTTCTTCATAGCCTATGGCGTGATGAGCTTCCCGGCCGCCGTGCTGCTCGCGCGGCGCAAGTCCATCCCGACCATCCTCATCGCCTTCGCGACGATGATCGCCGGATGCCTCCTGATGCTCGCGGCGGCGAACTTCGTCACCTACGGCCTGGTCCTGCTCGGCCTGTTCGTGCTCGCCGGCGGAATCACCATCCTGCAGGTCGCGGCCAACCCGCTGGCGGCCTCGCTCGGCGACCCGCGCTACAGCCACTTCCGCCTCACCTTCAGCCAGGCCTTCAACTCGCTCGGCACGTTCATCGGGCCGTGGCTGGGCGCGGTGCTGTTCCTCAAGGGCGTGGAGACCAAGGCGTGCGAGGGCACCAGCCAGGCGGCGCGGCTCGGCTCGCTGGCGGGGATCGACCGCGCCTATTTCTGGATCTGCGCTCTGATCGCCGCGCTCGCCCTCTTCTTCGTCCTGTTCCGCCGGGTGGTGAGCCGGGCGGCGCCGGCGCCTTCACGCGACGCCGAGCGGCTGGGGGTCGGCGGCATGTTCATGCAGGCCTGGTCCTCGCCCTGGGCGCGCCTCGGCGGCGCCGCGATCTTCCTCTACGTCGGCGCGGAAGTGTCGATCGGCACGCAAATGGCCTTCTTCCTCCATTCCGACGCGATCTGGGGGCGGAGCGACGCGCCCTTCGCCGTACCGCTGCTCGGCCACATCATGGGCAGCGACGGCGTGCCGGGCGTGTCGGCGCAGGAAGCGGGCAAGGCGGTGGCGCTCTATTGGGGCGGGGCGATGGTCGGCCGGATCGCCGGCTCGCTGCTCCTCGCCCGGGTTTCGGCGGCGCGCCTGCTCGCCGCGTTCGCCGCGATCGCCGCGGCGATGTGCCTCTACGTCGTGCTCGTCGGCGGCGTCGGCGCCGGCTATGTCGCGCTCGCCATCGGCCTGTTCAACTCGATCATGTTCCCGGTGATCTTCACCTTGACGCTCGAGCGCTCCACCGCGGGCGACGAGGCGACCTCCGGCTTCCTGTGCACGGCGATCATCGGCGGCGCGCTCGTCCCGCCGCTGGTCGGCGCGGTGTCGGGAGTCGCGGGCTACGCGACCGCCTTGATCGTGCCGGCCGCCTGCTACGCCCTGCTCTGCCTGTTCGCCTTGTCGGCGCGCCGGGCGCCGGTGCGGGCGGACCGGCTGGAGCCTGCGGCGACCATCCACTGATGCGTTTCGCGCTTCGGGGTTCGGGTACGCGGCAGCCGCGTCAAGGGACGAGGCCCAGGGCCCGGGCACCGTCGAATATCTGCTTGGTCTGGCGAGCAGCCTCGACGATGTCCTCCAGCGCGTCGAAATCGTTGCTGGTGTGCCCGACGATCATCCAGCCTTTCACTTTGAGGTAGGGCGTGCGGCCTCCGAGCCACGCCCGACCGAGCGCGGCGCCGGTCCCGACGAGGTAGACGCTCCGCTGGGCGCGGAGCCGGGAGGTGTCGGCGGGGTAGCGGCGCCGCATCTCCGCATCCAAGGATTTCCAGAGCGACGTCTCGAACCGGACAGTGATGGTGGTGGCCTGACCGGGGGTCTGGCATTCACGATAGACGCTCGTGTCTAGGGACGGCCGGAACCATAATATGCACTCGTAAGCGATGGGCTTGCCCAAATCGCCGTTACTGAGCCCGGCCGTGAATGCCAGTAATTTCATCCCTCTCGTGAACCCGCCGGAAATTCCTTCTTCGCGAGGACGAAGAGGTCTGCGGATTTCGTATTTCGTTCCTTGGTAGGCGATCAGGGTCTTGCCGGCTTCGCGGATGACACGAAAGTTCGAAGTCTTTGCAAAAGCGGGCGGCGCCATGACCATTACGGCGACCAGAGCCTTCGCGATAAAAGCGCTCATGCCCATCCGGACCTCCGCATAGATGTGGAGGCTTCTACCTCAATCGCCGCCCACGGTGAAGCGGCGAGGGGTCGTGTGGGTGCTCGGCTGTACAGGCTCGGTTCCGCATGACGATGCGGGACGACTTCACCGCGCGGCGCTTCGGCGCGGTGGGCGCTTGGATCGCCCCGATCCCGTTCGGGCTGAGCTTGTCGAAGCGCCCCTCTTTCCTTTGAAAGGCAGGAAGAAGAGCCGTTCGACTAAAGCGTCGGCGCCTTCACCGTGAGCGGCGCGCCGGTATAGGCGACCGACGCGTCGGCCGCGTCGAGGTCGAGGGGCCGGGGGCGGGCGGGCGTGTTCCAGCGGATGCGGAAGGTGCGCGTCGCGGGCATGCCCGGCCACGCGCCCTCGCGGGCGCCGATGGTGAGGGTGCGGGCCGCCTCGTCCCAGCGCAGCGAAATGCGGGAGAAGGCGCCGGTGCGGTAGCGCTCGCTGACGCCGTCGTCTTCGTAGAGCGAGAAGGCGCCGTCGGCGCCGGTATAGACGTTGAGGGTGATCGCGCTCCCCGGCTTCTCAAGGGCATATTGCATCTCCTCGCCGGCCGGAAGGATCGACCCGGCGCGGACGAAGAGCGGGATTCGCTCGTAGGGCGCGGCGGCGGTCACGCGATGCCCGCCGGCGAGGCTGCGGCCGGTATGGAGATCGTACCAGCGAGTCCCCGCGGGAAGATAGACGGAGCGACTGCGCGCCCCGACGCGCGTCACCGGCGCCACCATCAGCGCGCGCCCGAACAGATATTGGTCGTCGATCCGGCGCACCGCCGGATCGGCGGGAAAGTCCATGACGAGGCCGCGCAGGATGGTGCCGTCGCGATGCCAGGTGTCGGCGGCCAGCGTGTAGATGTAGGGCAGCAGGCGGTAGCGGAGCCGGTCGTAATATTCGAGGCTGCGATAGGTCGGGCTCCCCGCCGGCGCGATCTCGTAGATCTCGCGGCGGGGAAACTCGCCGTGGCTTCGGAACAGGGGCGAGAAGGCGCCGAACTGGAACCAGCGGGTGTAGAGCTCCCGCCACTCGGCGAGGTGCTTTGGATCCTGCTTCGCATAGCGCTCCTCGACCGCGAAGCCGCCTATGTCGTGGGTCCAGTTGGGGAGGCCCGACAGTGAGAAGTTGACGCCCGCGGAGATCTGGTCGCGCAGATCGTCCCAACGCGAGGCGACGTCCCCCGACCAGACGGCCGAGCCGGTGCGCTGCAGGCCGCCGAAGGCCGAACGGGTGAGGATGAAGGCGCGCACGTCCGGCTTGTAGGCGCGCCAGCCCTGGTAGACGCCCTCGGCATGGACGAGCGGGAAGCTGTTGAACAAGGCGGCGCCCGGGCCGATCGCGGTGGGCGTCATCACCGCCTTGCGCTCGTCGATCGAGAGGTTGGAGTGGATGTCGGGCTCGGTCGCGTCCATCCACCAGGCGTCGACTCCCAGGACGGCGAGCTTCTCCTTCACCTGCCGCCAATAGATGGCCCGGGCCTCGGGCGAATAGGGGTCGTAATCGGTGTTGAGATAGCCTGGGCCCACCCAGTCGCGATTGCCCGCCTCGATATTGCCGGGATAGACGTGGCCCTTTGCCGCCAGCTCCTTGTAGTGGGCGGTGCCGGGATAGAATTTCGGCCAGACCGAGATCATGAAATGGGCATGCTCGGCGTGGAGCGCGTCGATCATGCCTTTGGGATCCGGGTAGCGCGTGCGCTCGAAGTCGTGGCTGCCCCACTGGTCCTCCGGCCAGTAGAACCAGTCCTGGACGATGTTGTCGAGCGGCAGCCCGCGCGCCCGATATTGGCGGACGACGTCCAGCACCTCCGCCTGCGTCGCGTAGCGCTGGCGGCTCTGCCAGAAGCCGTAGGCCCATTTGGGAAGGAGGACCGCCTTGCCGGTGAGCTTTCGGTAGCCGGCGATCACCTCGTCCATGTCGCGCCCGCCGACGAAATAATAATCGACTGCCCGGCCCGCCTCAGAGGCGAAGGACAGCGACCGGCGGTCGGCATCGGGAAGCGGGTCGTTGTGGAAGAGGGCGATGTAGCCGGCGTTCGGCTCCCATTCGATGCGGATGTCCGCGGGCTTGCCGGCGACGAGGGGCAGCTCGAAATTATGGTACCAGGGGTTCCAGTTCTGCCGCCAGCGCTGCAGCACCTCGCGGCCGTCGACGAACAGCTTCACGTAGCTGGAGGAATAGAGCCGGAACTTGTGGCGGCCGCTCACTTCCGGGTGCAGGGTTCCGGTCCACGTCACCCGCTGGGTCTGGACGGCGATGCCGGCGGTGTTCTGGCCGGTCGTCCCAGCGACGGTCTGCGCTTTCGCCTCCGCCGGCCACTTCGCCTGGTCGCGTATATATTGATAGTCGATCGCGGCTTCCTGCCGCGCCACCGCCAGTCGGTCGCCGAGATAGTAACGGGCGGTGAAGCCCGGGCGGCCGCCGTCGCCGGTGACCTTCAGCCCCTCGCCGACCAGGCCGTAGGGGCGCGGATCGCCGAAGCGGGTGATCGACGCATTGTCCCACAGCAATCCGTAGTTGCGCGTCGAGACCACGAACGGGATGGCGACGTCCATGTTGTGCTGGGCGAGCTCCACGTCCTCGCCGAGATAGTCCATCTGACGGTTCTGGTGCTGGCCGAGCCCGTAAAGGCCTTCGTTGGTGCCGCGATTCCACTGCTGGCGGACTGCGACGAACGGCTTGCCCTCGACCGCGACCGGGGCGAAGCGCGCCGGCCCGCTCTCGGCGAGGACGATCCGCCCCGAAGCGTCGCGGAAGGTGACGCCGCCGTCGGCGAGGTCCACCTCGGCGGAGACCCGCGCCGTCTTCAGGACCACCCGTCCGGGCGCCTCGCTGACGGCGAAGGCGCCGGGAAGAGGCGGGGCCGTGACCATCAGGCTCGGCGGCGGCTCGGTTCCCGCCTCGGGGGTGGCGGTGACGCGGACGATCTCGTCGCCATAGACCTGGAGCCGAACCGACTTCTCCGGTCCGCCCGACGGCGTGACCAGGATCCCCCCCTCGATCCGCCGATAGCCGCCGGCGGCGAGCGCGGCGCTGCCGGCGCCGAGCAGCAGGGCGGCGGCGAGGAAGCGGGCGGTGCGGCGCACCCTCAGCCCTTGCGCAATTGCGATGCGTCGTAGGCTGCGGCGCCGATGGCCGCGAGGTCGGGCGGGCCCTTCGGGACGATCCAGCTGCCGCCGACGCAGAGCACCGGGTCGATCGCGAGCCAATCGGGCGCGGTGGCGAGGGTGATGCCGCCCGTGGGGCAGAAGCTGACCTGGTTGAACGGTCCGGCAAGCGCCTTCAGCGCCGGTATTCCCCCCGATGTCTCCGCGGGGAAGAACTTGAACTCGGAGAGGCCGAGCGAGAGCCCGCGCATCAGGTCGCCGGCGGTGGCGACGCCCGGGAGGAAGGGAATGCCGGTCTCGAGGGCGGCCTTGCCGAGATCTTCGGTGAGGCCGGGCGAGACGAGGAATTGCGCGCCGGCGGCGACGGCGACGGAGAGGCTGGCGCGGTCGACCACCGTGCCGGCGCCGACCACCGCGCCGGGCACCTTGCGCATCTCCTGGATGACTTCGCCGGCGGCGGGGGTGCGCAGAGTCACCTCGATCACCCAAAGCCCGCCTTCGACGAGCGCCTGGGCGATCGGCAGGGCGTAGGCCGGATCCTCGACGACGAGGACCGGGATCACCGCCCGGACGCGCATGATGTCGATGATCTTCATTCGCCATACTCCGCCGCGAAGGCCGCCGCGGCGCCGAACAGGCCGGGCTGGGGGTGGGTGATGAGCTTGACCGGCATCTCGTCCATCCGCCGCTCGAAGCGGCCCTTGGCGATGAAGCGGTCGCGGAAGCCCGAGCGCGGGAGGTGGTCGACGAGGCGGAGGCCGAGGCCGCCGCCGATCACCACCGCTTCCGCGCCCTGCGCGAGGGCGATGTCGCCCGCGACGGCGCCGAGGCTCAGGCAGAAGCGGTCGAAGGCGGCGGCGGCGAGGCTGTCCTCGCCTCCCATCGCCGCCTGCCACAGCGCCTTCTCGTCGTGGAGGCGGGTCGGCCGGCCCTCGATGGAGGCGAGCGCCTCGTAGAGGTTTCCGAGCCCCTGGCCGGACGCGACCCGCTCCACGGAGACGCGCCGGTAGCGCTTCCTGAGCTCGGCCAGGATGCGGTCCTCGAGCGCGTCGAGCGGGGCGAAGTCGATATGGCCGCCTTCGGTCTCGATGACGTGGTAATGGCCGCCGCGGCGCAGCAGCTGGGCGACGCCGAGGCCGGTGCCGGGGCCGACGATGCTGACGACTCCGGTGCCGGGCAGGCCGCGCTCGGGCCCGCAGAGGTGGCGGAACCAGCAATCGTCGAGCTGCGCCACGGCATGGGCGACGGCGCCGAAATCGTTGACCAGGGTGTAGCGCTCGGCCCCGAGCTTGCGGGGGATCCAGGCGGGGCGGATCACCCACGGATTGTTGGTGAGTTTGAGCACGTCGCCCTGCACCGGCCCGGCGACGGCGATGCCCGCGGCGGCGGGGAGGGGGCGGCCGATCGCGTGCCCGAACGCCTCCCAGGCGGTCTGAAGGCTGGCATGCTCGGCCGTCTTCAGCACCGTCTCCGCGCCCAGCGACATGACCCGGCCGGCATGGACCTGAGCGATGGCGAAGCGGGCGTGGGTGCCGCCGATGTCGACCGCAACGATCTCGCTCACAGCGCCGCCTCCATCGCCCGAAGCATCGCCGAGGCGCCGGCCTCGGCGCCGTCGGCGCCGTCGCGCATGAAGGCGAACAGCTCGCGCCCCGTCCCGGCCGCGGCCGGCGGGGCCGGAGCCGGTTCGCGCGCGGCCCATTCCGCCTCGTCGACCAGCGCCGCCAGCTGTCCCGTCTCTGCGGCGAGGCGGACGATGTCGCCGTCGCGCAGCTTGGAGAGCGGGCCGCCGCCGAGCGCCTCGGGCGTCACGTGGATCGCCGCCGGGACCTTGCCCGACGCGCCCGACATGCGCCCGTCTGTGACCAGGGCGACTCGGTGGCCGCGATCCTGCAGGACGCCGAGCGCGGGCGTGAGCTTGTGCAGCTCCGGCATGCCGTTGGCGCGCGGCCCCTGGAAGCGAACGACGACGACCACGTCCCGCGCCAGCTCCCCGGCCTTGAAGGCGGCGAGGACCTCGTCCTGGTCGGAGAAGAGGCGCGCCGGCGCTTCGATCGTCCAGCGCGACGGCTCGACCGCGCTGGTCTTGAACGTCGCGCGCCCGAGATTGCCCTCGACGAGGCGCATGCCGCCGTCCGGCTGGAACGGATCCGCGGCGGGGCGGAGCATGGTCTCGTCGAGCGGCGCGGCCGGTCCGTCCCTCCAGACGAGGGCGTCGCCGTCCAACACCGGCTCCTTCGCATATTCGGCGAGCGTCTCCCCGGCGACGGTGAGGATGTCGCCGTGGAGAAGCCCGCTGTCGAGCAGGGTGCGGATGACGAAGCCGATGCCGCCCGCCGCCTGGAAGTGGTTCACGTCGCCCGCGCCGTTGGGATAGACGCGCGCGATCAGCGGCACCGCCGCCGACAAGGCGTCCAGATCCTGCCAGTCGAGGACGATGCCGGCCGCCCGGGCGATGGCGGGGAGGTGGAGGGCGTGGTTGGTCGAGCCGCCGGTGGCGAGCAGCCCGACGGCGGCGTTGACGATCGCCTTCTCGTCGACGCAGCGGCCGAGCGGGCGATAGTCCTCGCCGTCCCAGCCGATCTCGGCGAGCCGGTGCACTGCCGCGCGGGTCAGCGCCTGCCGCAGCCGGGTGCCGGGATTGACGAACGCGGCGCCGGGCATGTGGAGGCCCATCACCTCCATCATCATCTGGTTGGAATTGGCGGTGCCGTAGAAGGTGCAGGTGCCTTCGCCGTGATAGCTCGCCGCCTCCGCCTCGAGCAGCTCGGCGCGGCTCGCCTTGCCCTCGGCGTAGAGCTGGCGGACGCGCTGCTTCTCCTTGTTGGCGAGGCCCGACGGCATCGGCCCGCCGGGGACGAGGATGGTCGGCAGGTGGCCGAAGCGCAGCGCTCCGATGAGCAGTCCCGGCACGATCTTGTCGCAGATGCCGAGCAGGGCGGCGGCCTCGAACATGCCGTGGCTGAGCGCGATCGCGGTCGAGAGGGCGATGGCGTCGCGGCTGAACAGGGACAGCTCCATTCCCGCCTGGCCCTGGGTGACCCCGTCGCACATGGCCGGGACCCCGCCCGCCACCTGCGCCGTCGCGCCCACTTCGCGCGCGAACAGCTTCATCTGCTCGGGATAGCGGCCGTAGGGCGCGTGGGCGGAGAGCATGTCGTTATAGGCGGTGACGATGCCGATGTTGACGGCGCGCCCGCCGCGGATCGCCGACTTGTCCTCCCCCGCCGCGGCGAAGCCGTGGGCGAAATTGCCGCAGCTCATCCGGCCGCGGCCGATGCCGTTCTCGCGTTGCGCCTGGATCAGCGCCAGGTAGCGCTCGCGGGTCGGGCGGGACCGCTCGACCACCCGCGCGGTCACCTTTTCTATCCTCGGGTCCATCGTCATTCGTGCCAGCTCACGCCGTCGCGCTCGGTAAGGGCAATCGCCGCCGAGGGCCCCCAGGTTCCCGCCGCATAGCCTTTCGGGACGACGTTGTTGGCCGCCCAGCCGTCGCGTATAGCGTCGATCCACTCCCACTGCGCCTCCACCTCGTCGCGGCGCACGAAGAGGGTGGGATCGCCCTCGACGAGGTCGAGCAGCAGCCGCTCGTAGGCGATGCGGCGTCGCGTGTCGGCAAAGGCGTTGGCGAGGCCGAGGTCGAGCGGCACCTCGCGCAGGCGGATGCCGTCGCGGTCGAGCCCCGGCTGCTTGGCCATCATCAGCAGCCGGATATTCTCCTCGGGCTGAAGGCCGATGACGAGCTTGTTCGGCTCCACCGTAGCGCCGCGCGAGGCGAAGATCGAATGCGGCACGCCCTTGAACTGAATGAAGATCTCGGTGCGCCGCTCGGGCAGCCGCTTGCCGGTGCGCAGGTAGAAGGGAACGCCTTTCCAGCGCCAATTGTCGACATGGGCCTTCAAGGCGACAAACGTCTCGGTAAGCGAGGGCGCGCCGAGCTCGTCGGCGTAGCCGGGGACGGGCGCGCCGGCCACGGCCCCGGGGCCGTACTGTCCGGTGACCGTGGAGGCGAGGATGCTCCGGCGGTCGATCGGCCGCAGCGACCGGAAGACCTTCACCTTCTCGTCCCGCACCGCGCCGGCGTCGAACTGGGCCGGCGGCTCCATCGCCACCAAGGCGAGGAGCTGCAGCATGTGGTTCTGGACCATGTCACGCAGCGCGCCGGAGCCGTCATAATAGCCGGCACGCCCCTCGAGGCCGACCGTCTCGGAGACGGTGATCTGGACATGGTCGATGCCCGCCGCGTTCCACATCGGCTCGAACAGGGAATTGCCGAAGCGCAGGGCGAGGAGGTTCTGCACCGTCTCCTTGCCGAGATAATGGTCGATGCGGAAGGTGCGCGCCTCCGGGAAGGCGGCGGCGACAGCGTCGTTAATCTCCCGGCTGGAGGCGAGGTCGCTTCCCAGCGGCTTCTCGAGCGCGAGGCGGACGGCGCCTTCCGACAGGCCGGCGGAGCGCAGACCCTCGATCGTCGCCCGGAACAGCGACGGCGCCGTGGAGAGGAAGATGGCCAGCCCGCCGTGGGCGCCGACCGCGTCGGCGAGGCGGGCGAACTGGGCCGGCTCGGAGGCGTCGAGCGCCACGTAGTGGAGACGGCGGAGAAAGGCGTCCACGGCCTCGGCGGAGAGGCGCTCGGCATCGATGTGGCGGTGGAGCGCCTCGGCGGCGGCGGCGCGGAACCCCGCCTCGTCCAATGGGCTGCGCGCCGTCCCGAAGATCCGCAGGTCCTGCGGCAGCAGGCCGTCGGCGGCGAGGCCGTAGAGCGAGGGGAGCAGCATGCGCTGCGCCAGGTCCCCGGTCGCGCCGAAGAGGAGGAGGGTGGTGGCGGGGCTAGTCGGCACGAGCGGTCCTTAGCCGACACACGAGAGACCGCACCACCCCTTCCGCCGCACTCGAACGAGCCGTCATCTGCCTCCCGCCACGAAGCGGATCGCCTCCCCGCCGCCCGGCGCGAGCGTGAGCGTCAGCACGTCGGCGGCGGTCACGAGGCGCTCCTCGATGACGATGTCCTTGCCGTGGCCGCGATAGTCGGCGGTCGGGCCGTCGCGGTAGATCTGGGCGCGGTAGGTCTTGCCGGCCGTGAGGAAGGCGAGGGGGACGGCCAGCGAGCGGCCATTCTCGTCGGTGACGGCGCCGAGATACCAATTCTCGCTGTTGCGGTCCTTTCGGGCGATGGTGACATAATCGCCGATCTCGCCGTTGAGGACGAGCGTCTCGGCCCAGTCCGTCGGCACGTCCTTGATGAACTGGAAGGGCCGCGGATTGGCCGCGTAATTCTCGATGAGGTCGGCGGCCATGACGATCGGCGAGTAGATGACGACGTAGAGGGCGAGCTGCTTGGCCTGGGTGGACTGGATCGGCTGGCCGCGCCCCTCGAGGCTGAGCACGCCGGGGGTGAAGTCCATCGGCCCCGCAAGCATGCGGGTGAAGACGAGGTTCGTCTCGTGCTCGGGCGGGTTGGGCGGCTGGCCCCAGGCGTTGAACTCCATGCCGCGCGCCCCCTCGCGGGCGACCCAATTGGGCCAGGTCCGCCTGAGGCCGGTGTCCTTGATCGGCTCGTGCGGGTTGACGGCGATGTGCCGCGCCGCCGCCTCCTGGACCACCTTGAGGTGGTGGCGGGCCATGACCTGCCCCTCGTGCCACTCGAAGTGGATCCGGCCGTCGGCGCCGAGCGCCTGTATGCCCCCCATGTCGGCGACGTAGCCGGTCTTGACCGCGTCGATGCCGAGCCGCTTGTAGAGGTCGAGGGCGGGCCCGAGCTGCGCCTCGTAATTCGCGATGTTGCCCGCCGTCTCGTGGTGGCCGATGAGGTGGACGCCCTTGGCGCGGGCGTAGCGGGCGAGCGCCTCGATGTCGAAATCGGGATAGGGCTTGGTGAAGCTGAAGTCGCGGCCGTTGGCGAACCAATCGTCGTTCCAGCCCTCGTTCCAGCCCTCGACGAGGACTCCGCGAAAGCCGTTGGCGGCGGCGAAATCGATGTAGCGCTTGACGTTGGCGGTGGTGGCTCCGTGGCGCGGCCCGGGACCCCAGGTCTCCTTGTCGAGGTGCATCGCCCACCACACGCCGACATATTTGAACGGCGTGAACCAGCGCCGGATGTCGGGCAGCCGGCTGGGCTCATTGAGGTTCAAGATCAGGTTGTTGGTGACGAGACCTCCGGCGGTGTCCGCGATCTGCATGGTCCGCCACGGAGTCGCGAAGGGGGCGGTGCGGCTGACCTTGGGGCCATCTGAGGAGGGGGTGAGCACGGCGCGGAAGCGGCCGTGGCCCTCGTTCTGGAGGTTCATGCCGGAATAGTCGACGAGAGCCGCTTCGTGGAAGGCGATGTGGAGGCCGCTCTCGGTGCGGACCGTCATCGGGGTCTGGGCGATCCCGACTTCGGACAAGGGGGTCCGGTTGTAGAGATATTCCTCCCGGTTCCACTGGAAGGCCGGGATCCACCAGGCGGTGGCGGGCTCGGCGAGGGCGAACTCGGTGAGCTCCTCGGCGATGCGGACGCCGGCGGAGGTGCCCCGCAGAGGGAATTCGTAGCGGAAGCCGACCCCATCGTCATAGACCCGGAAAACCAGGTCGAGCCGCCGCCTGAGCTCAGACTTCTCCTCAAGGGTGACCCGCAGCTCGTTGAAACGGTTGCGCACGAAACGGCGCTCCCCCCAAGGCTGCTCCCACGTCTCGTCGACGCTGCGGCGGGCGGAGGCGGCGACCGCGAAATTGCGCTCCAGCTTGGGCGCGTCGGTCAGGAGGAAGCCGAGCCGGGAGGGAAGGATGACCGGCCGGCCGAGCCGGGAGACGCTATATTCCGGCCGCCCCTCGCCGTTGACCCCCACGGCGACGGTCAGCGTTCCGCCGGGCGAGGCGACCGTCACCGGATCGGCGGCGAGCGCCGGCGAAGCGACGAATATCGCCAGAAGTAGCAATAGACGTGTCATGGATCGGCTCCGTTCGTGGGGGCTTGCCAGCGGCGCGCAGCTTTGTCTTATTCGCCGCATGAAAACTTTTGCAGCAACTTTTGCATGATGGCCCGGCGAAATACCCGGCTCGAGGATATCGCCCGCTTGGCCGGCGTGTCGATCTCGACCGCGTCGCGGGCGCTCAACGACAGCCCGGCGATCAACGCGCGGACCAAGCAGCGCATCTGGAAGCTGGCGCGCGAGCACGATTATCCGTTCCGCCGCTACATGCCGGCCGGGCCGATCGGCGCCACCGGCACCATCGCCCTCGTCGTGCCGCGACCGCAGGGGCGCGAGGGACAGCTCGACGACCCCTTCTTCCTCGAGCTGGTCGCCGGCGTCAGCGACGCGGCACGCGAGCGGGGCTGCGACCTCCTCGTCAGCCACTTCGCGCCGACCAGCTTCGACGACCTTTCCGCGGCGATGACGACGAGCCGCGCCGACGGAGTCATCTTCCTCGGCCAGAGCTCGCTCCACCACGCCTTCAACCATCTCGCCGAGAGCGAGGCGCGCTTCGCCGTCTGGGGCGCGCAGCTTCCCGAACAGGCCTATTGCTCGGTCGGCTCGGACAACCTCGCCGGCGGCAAGCGCGCGACCCTGCATCTCGCCCGGCTGGGGCGTCGGCGAATCGTCTATCTCGGCGACACGGAGGCGCCGGAAGTGAGCCAGCGCGTGCGCGGCTATCTCGACGCGCTGGAGCAGGCGGGGCTGCCGCACGACCCCGCCTTGATGGTGCCGGCCCATTTCACCGTCGAATCGGCCGAGGCCTCGGTCGACGCGCTGCTCGCCCGCGGTCTCGATTTCGACGGCATCGTCGCCGCCAGCGACCTCATCGCGCTCGGCGCGGTCCGCTCGCTCCTCCATCACGGCCGCCGCGTTCCCGAGGACGTCTCGGTGGTCGGCTATGACGACGTGCCCTTCGCCCGCTACAGCCGGCCGGCGCTGACCACCGTCTCGCAGGATACCGCCCGCGCCGGACGGCTTCTGGTCTCGAAGCTGCTCGACACGGGCGCCGGCGCCGACATGCGCTCGGAGCGGCTGCCGACCGAGTTGATCGTGCGGGAGAGCTGCGGGGGGTGATCCCCGCTTCACCGCGCCGGCTCGGCGATCCAGCCGGAGAGCGGGCCGAGGCCCTCTCCCACCGCCGCGACGATCCGCCAGCCGGAGGGGAGGGGCCAATCCACCGCGTCCTCGCCGAGGTTGAAGGCGCACAGGAGGCGCTCCTCGCCGTCGCCGCGCTCGAAGGCGAGGAGGGGGGCGGGCGCCTCGACGGGGCGGATGGCGCCGAGCCGCAGAGCGGGTTTCGCCTTGCGAAGGGCGATCAGGCGGCGGGTGAGGTTGAGGGTCGAGCCGGGATCCGGTTCTTGGAGGTCGACGGCGAGATCGAGATGGCGGCGATCGACCGGGAGCCACGGCTCCCCGGTGGAGAAGCCGCCGTTCGGCGCCGCGGCGCGCCAGGGCATCGGGGTGCGGGCGCCGTCGCGCCCTTGGGTTTCCGGCCAGTTGGCGATCGCCTCGGGATCGCGCAGCCGCTCGAACGGCACGTCGGCCTGGGGAAGGCCGAGCTCCTCGCCCTGGTAGAGGAAGATGTTGCCGCGCAGCGCCATGAGGAGGAGCATGGCCTGGCGGGCGAAGGCGGCGGCGTCGCGCGCGCCGCGCCAGCGCGAGACCACCCGCGGCGCGTCGTGGTTCGAGAAAGCCCAGCTCGGCCAGCCCTCCCCGTCTTCGCCCGGCCACAGCGCCATTGCGTCGTGGATCAGCTCCGGCGTCAGCGCACGCGCGTAGAGGAAGTTGAAGCCGTAGGCGCTGTCAAGCCGCCCGGGGCCCTGGGTGAACAGCTTCATCTCCCGGTCGGCCTGCTCGCCGCCCACTTCGGCGACGGTGAAGCGGTCGCCGCCATAGCCTTCGAGCACCTCGCGGACCCGGCCGAGGAACCGCGGGATGTCGGGATGGGACTGGTTGTGGAAATGGTGCTGGAAGTCGAACGGCCGGGTGCGCGGCCCGGCGCCGGCGGCGACCGGGGGGTTATCCCTGAGCGCCGGGTCGTGCATCGAGAAGTTGATCGCGTCGAGGCGGAAGCCGTCGACGCCGCGGTCGAGCCAGAAGCGCGCCGTGGCGAGGAGCGCCTTCTGCACCTCGGGGTTGTGGACGTGGAGGTTGGGCTGCTGCGGCAGGAAATTGTGGAGATAATATTGGCCCCGGCGCGCGTCCCAGGTCCAGCACGGGCCGTAGAAGACCGACTGCCAGTTGTTGGGCGGCGAGCCGTCCGGCCGGGCGTCGGCCCAGACATACCAGTCGGCCTTGGGATTGTCGCGGCTCGAGCGGCTCTCGCGAAACCAGGAATGGGCATCTGACGTGTGTGAATAGACCTGGTCGACAATCACCTTGAGGCCGAGCCGGTGCGCCTTGGCGACGAGCGCGTCGAAATCGGCGAGCGTGCCGAAGATCGGATCGACGTCGCGATAATCGGCGATGTCGTAGCCGAAATCCTTCATCGGCGAGGTGAAGAAGGGCGACAGCCATATCCCGTCGACTCCGAGCGAGGCGACATAGTCGAGATGCCGAGTGACTCCGGGAAGGTCGCCGATGCCGTCGCCGTTCGTGTCGGCGAAGCTGCGCGGATAGATCTGGTAGATGACGGCGCCGCGCCACCATTGCGCCTGGGCGGCGGCGGAGGCGGGCGCGATCGCCTCGGCGGCGAGGCCGGTCACCGCGCGGCGCTCCGGCAGACGACGAAGCCGAGCGGCGGTATCTCGACCCGGTAGCTGCCGGGCGCGCTGGCGGCCGGCGCGCAGCGGCCGTGGACGCCGACCCAGTGCGCCGAGCCGGTGTCGACCAGCACCTGGGCCGAGACGGGCGAGGTGCCGGTGTTGAACGCCGCCAGCGTCTCGCCTCCGCCCGAGGGCGCGCGGCGCGACAGGGCGAAGAGGCCCGGCTTGTCGCCATAAGCGCGCACCACCTGCTCGCCGTCGCGGAGCGCCGGATCGTCGCGGCGGATTCGGGCAAGCTCGGCGATGGCGCGGAACATGGCCGAGCCCGTATCGAAATTCGCCTGCGCCGTCGTCGCCGACGAGCCGACCAGCCGGTCGTCGTTGTAGGAGGCGACCTGGCTGGCGAACATGTCCTGCCGCGCGTCCTGGTCTCCTCCGTCGCCGGCGAAGCCCTGCTCGTCGCCATAATAGACGACGGGCGTGCCGCGGCTGAGGAAGAGGATTGCGTTGCCGAGGATCACGCGCTTCAGCACCTCCTCCTCGCTCGCATTCGGATTGGCCTGGCGGACGAAGAAGGCGAAGCGCCCCGCATCGTGGTTGCCGTTGAAGGTTGGAAGGCGCCGCGCCGCCGCCTCGCCGCCCTCGTAGAGCGGATCGGCGGCGAAGACGCGGGCGAGCCTGTCCGTTCCCGCGCCCTTGGCGACGACGTCGACGGTGGCGAAGGCGAGCGCGAAATCGAGCACGGCGGGATAGCGATCGACCTTGGTGAAGCGGGCCAGCGTGCCGGGATCGGGATCGAAGACCTCGCCGAAGATGTGGAAGTTGGGGATGCCGCGCGCCTTGGCCCGCGCCTGCATGGCCGGCACGAAGGCCTGCCAGAATTCCGGATTGACGTGGCGCGCCGTGTCGATCCGGAAGCCGTCTATCCCGAAATCGTCGATCCACTTTCCGTAGATCTCGATGAAGCCGTCGACGACCCGAGGGTTCTCGGTGAACAGGTCGTCGAGGCCCGCGAAGTCGCCCTGCGTCGCGCTCTCGCCGGCGAAGGTCGAGTTGCCGCGGTTGTGGTAGTAGATCGGGTCGTTCAGCCAGTCGGGCTTCTTGACCCTCTCCTCGCCCTTGGGAAGATAGGGGGTGTAGGCGTAATCGGGCCGGGCGAGGCGGGCGAAATTGCCGGTCCGCTGCGCCGCCGCGCCGAGCCCCTCGAAGCCGTCGTTGATCGCCGCGCCGCCGGCACCGCCGCGGCGGCCGAAGGGATAATCGGCGAGGCTGCGATAGGCGCAGTCGTTGTTTGGACACTCGCGATAGCGGATCACGTCGGCCGTGTGGTTGGTGATGATGTCGAGATAGACCTTGATTCCGCGGGCATGGGCGGCGTCGACGAGGGCGTGAAGATCGCCCTTCGTCCCGAAATGGGGATCGACGTCGGTGAAGTCGGTGATCCAATAGCCGTGATAGCCGGCGCTTTCCTGGCCGGGCGGGCCCTGGACCGGCTTGTTGCGGTAGACGGGGCCGAGCCAGATCGCCGTCGCTCCGAGCGCGGCGACGTAATCGAGCCGCCGCGTCAGGCCCTTGAGGTCGCCGCCGTGATAGAAGCCCTTGTGGGCGGGATCGAAGCCTGTCTGCAGCCGGCCGCCGGAAAGGCCGCCGCGATCGTTGGACCGGTCGCCATTCTCGAACCGGTCGGGAAGGACGAAGTAGACGATCTCCTGCTCCGGCGTCCGGTCGAGATAGGCGGGAGCGGGGGTGGGGGCGGCCGCCATGGGGAAGGGCGCCATGGCGCAAAACGCGGCGGCGAGAGTGGCCTTCACCATGGCGGCAGCGCGCATCCTTGATCCTCCCCTGCGGCTTTTTGCAATTCTTTGCAGAGGCGGTGCACCCCGGTCAAGCCCGCTATTGGAGTGCCGGCCGTTCGAGCGCCATCGTCCCCACCCGTTCGCCCTGAGCTTGTCGAAGGGTCTTTCCTCCTTTCTCCGTTCGAGTGGAAGGAAAGGGCTTCGACAGGCTCAGCCCGAACGGTTCTGTGGGGCGCGATCGACCGCGTTCGGGACCCGGCTGCCCCGGCTGTCATTGCGCCGGCAAATTTTTACCGCTTGCAAGCGAAGCCGGAAGTTTGCATAAATTTGCGCAGAGAGCCGAAGACCGCGAGCCAATCGCGGCATGGGATGCCGGGCGGCCGGTACGGCCGGATCCGGAAAAAAGATGCGGACCCGCGGGAGCCGCGCGAGGGACCTTCCCAGCGCGCGGACGAGCCGGGGACGAGCGACGGCCGCGCGGGTGGGGGTATCCGTGCGGCCGCAACGGGAGGACCAGATGATCAGATTTTCCGAGTCGCACCGTCGCAGCCTGCTTGGCGGGGCGGCCCTGCTCGCGCTCGCCTTCGGCGGCGCGCCGGCCTGGGCCCAGGACGCGAATTCCAGCCAGAACGCGAACCAGGATGCGCAGGGCGGCTCGACCTCTCCGGTCGATCCCGCGGCGACCGCCGAGAATGACGAGCAGGGTATCGTCGTCACCGGCTTCCGCGCCTCCTTGGAAAATGCGGTCAACGAGAAGAAAAGGCGCGACCAGATCGTCGAATCGATCTCCGCGGAGGACATAGGCAAGCTGCCCGACGCCTCGATCGCCGAATCGATCGCCCGCCTTCCCGGCCTCACTTCCCAGCGCGTCTCGGGCCGCTCCAACTCGATCTCGATCCGCGGCTTCGGGCCTGACTTCTCGACGACGCTCCTCAACGGCCGCGAGCAGACCTCGACGGGAGACAACCGCGCCGTCGAATATGACCAATATCCGTCCGAGGTCATCAACCAGGTCCTGGTCTACAAGACGCCGATGGCGAACCTCGTCGGACAGGGCCTCTCGGGCACCGTCGACCTGAGGACGATCCGTCCGCTCGAATATGGCAAGCACGTCTTCTCGGTGGGGGCGCGCGGCACCTATTCCGATCTCGGCAAGCTCAACGCCGGCTCCCACGACCTCGGCTACCGGGTCAACGCGGTGTTCGTCACCCAGAATGCCGACGACACGGTCGGCCTCTCGCTGGCGGCGAGCTACAATGACGAGCCCTACCAGATCCAGGAGTTCAACAGCTGGGGCTATCCGACGATCGGCCCCAACGGCGGTCCGCCGGCGGTGATCGGCGGCTCCAAATCCTACGTCACGTCGACGCAGCTCAAGCGGCTCGGCCTGCAGGGCACGCTCGAGTTCCGGCCGCTGCCCAACTTCACGACGACGATCGACGCCTTCTATTCCGACTTCAGCGACGACCAGATCAAGCGCGGAATCGAGCTTCCGCTCTACTGGGGCGGCGCGCCGCTGCAGCCCGGCTTCACTACCACCGACGGCATCGTCAGCCACGGCACCTTCACCGGCGTCGAGGGCGTGGTCCGCAACGACGCCTTCCAGCGCCACGCCAAGCTCTATTCAGTCGGCTGGAACGGCCGCTACGAGGGCGACGACGGCTGGAACATCATGGGCGACGCCAGCTTCTCAAAGACCGACCGCAACGAATTGGTGCTTGAGAGCAATGCCGGCACGGGCCGCGGCGCAGGCGTCGGCGCGACCGACACGATCGGCTTCACCAGCGGCGCCAACGGCACCCGCTTCACCCACAACCTCAATTACGGCGACTACAACCTCATCCTGCTGACCAGCCCGCTCGGCTGGGGCGGCGACCAGACCGGGGTGAACGGCGACCGAATCATCAACGGCCAGGACGGCTATTACAACAACCGCATCATCAAGGACGAGCTCTGGCAGTTCCGCGCCCAGGTGGAGAAGGAGCTGGACGGCTTCCTGAGCGGGATCCAGTTCGGCGCCGACTATACCCATCGCGGCAAGCGGCTGACCCCGGACGAGTCGTTCATCGGCCTCGTCGCCAACACCAACGGCACGGTCAGCGTCAAGGTGCCCGAGCAGTTCCGGATGGGCACCACCGACCTCACCTATCTCGGCCTCGGCCCGGTGATCAGCTACGACCCGATCGCACTCTTGAAGGCCGGAATCTACAAGCGGGTCGCGAACCCCTATGGCGACGTCGTCGTCAAGGCCTACGACATCAGCGAAGACCAGAAGATCGTCTACGGCCAGGCCAATATCCGCTCCGCGATCGGCGCGAGCGAGCTGACCGGCAATTTCGGCGTCCAGGCGATCTGGACCGACCAGCGCTCGCGCGGTGCCTCGGCGATCTTCCTGGGCACCAACCCCAACGGCTCGCCCAACATCGGCGGGATACCGCGCAACGAGGGCGCGAAGTATCTCGACGTGCTGCCGAGCCTCAACCTGTCGCTGCGGCTGCCGAGCGACTTCGTCATCCGCTTCGCCGCGGCGCGCGAGATGATCCGGCCGCGGCTCGACGACCTCAAGGCGAGCCTCAGCTACGGCACCTCGATCATCACCCAGAACGGCGTGCCCTTCGCCTTCCCGTCGGGCAGCTCGGGCAATCCCCAGCTCAGGCCGTGGCGCGCCAACGCGCTCGACCTCACCTTCGAGAAATATTGGGGCACCAAGGGCTATCTGGCGCTGCAGCTCTTCTGGAAGGACCTGAGAAGCTACATCTACAACCAGACGGTCGACTTCAACTTCGCCGTCTTTCCGATCGCCAACCAGGGCACTTATACCGACGCCAATGGCGTGGTGCGGCCGATCCCGTTCCAGCCGATCGGCGACCTCACCGTGCCGATCAACGGCAAGGGCGGCAAGCTCTACGGCGCCGAGCTTGCCGCGACCCTGCCTTTCTCCACCTTCACCGCGGCCCTGGACGGGTTCGGGGTGACGGGCGGCGTCTCCTACACCCACACGAGCATCGCGCCGACGCCGGGCGCGCCCCCCGAGGACATTCCGGGCTATTCCAAGTGGGTGGCGAACGGCACCGCCTATTTCGAGAAATGGGGCTTCTCGGCGCGCGGCAGCGTCCGCTACCGCTCGACCTTCATCGGCGAGGTGTCCGGCTTCGGCGCGTCGCGGGTGCGGCGGCGGGCCGCGGCGGAGACGATCGTCGACGCGCAGATCGGCTACGAATTCCCGGCGACCAGCGCGATGCACGGCCTCTCGCTGTTCCTCCAGGGCCAGAACCTCACCGACGAGCCGTTCGTCACATTCGATCCGGGCCAGAGGCTGCACGTCATCGACTATCAGCGCTACGGCCGGCGCTTCCTCGCCGGCTTCAACTTCAAGTTCTGAGGCCGCGCGCCTCGGCATGAACGGGGAGCGGCGGGAGCTATCACCTTCGCTCATCCTGAGTGGCCGCTGAGCGAAGTCGAAGTGGCGTATCGAAGGACGGTCCTTCGATACGGGACTTCGCCAGGCTCAGTCCCTACTCAGGATGAGCGGTTGATACTAAGCCCAGCGTGCTCCGGCATCGACACGGGGAGAGCGGCGGATGGACGAGGCGCAGGAGCGGCAGAAGCCGAGGCTCGGCGCGGCGCAGATCTGGAACATCAGCTTCGGCTTCTTCGGAATCCAGATCGGCTTCGCGCTGCAGAACGCGAACATGAGCCGCATCTTCCAGTCGCTCGGCACCGGCCTCGACGACCTGCCCGCCTTGTGGGTGGCGGCGCCGCTGACCGGTCTGCTCGTCCAGCCGGTGATCGGCCATATGAGCGACCGCACCTGGCTCGGCCGGCTGGGCCGGCGGAGGCCCTATTTCCTCGCCGGGGCGGTGCTTGCGGCGCTCGCCTTGTTCGTCATGCCCGAGGCGCCGGCCTTGTGGGTGGCGGCGACGATGCTGTGGCTGCTCGACGCCTCCCTGAACGTCTCGATGGAGCCGTTCCGCGCCTTCGTCGGCGACATGCTGAGGAAGGACCAGCACAGCGCGGGCTATGCGGTGCAGACCGCCTTCATCGGCGCCGGCGCGGTGGTCGGCTCGATCTTCCCCTGGGCGCTCGACCGGATGGGGGTGTCGAACGCGGCGGCGGGCGGGGGCATACCCGACACGGTGCGCTACGCCTTCTGGTTCGGCGGCGCGGCGCTGTTCCTCGCCGTGCTGTGGACGGTGCTGACGACCCGCGAATATCCGCCCGAGGCGATGGCCCGCTTCGACGGCGCGGGGGAGCCGGACGGGGAGGCGACGGGGGCGCTCGCCGGGCGCGGCTACCGCCCGGCCGCGGCCTGGATCGGGGCGGGCGCGCTGGTCATGCTGGCGGTGGCCCGGCTCGGGCTGGAGAAGGAGGTCTATCTGCTCGGCGGCCTGCTCGCGGCCTACGGCCTCGCCAGCCTCGCCGCGATCGCGCGGGCGAGGCGCGGCGCGGCGGCGGGGATGCTCGGCCACATCGTCGGAGACTTCGCCGGCATGCCGGCGCTGATGAAGAAGCTGGCGCTGGCGCAATTCTTCAGCTGGTCGGCCCTGTTCATCATGTGGATCAACACAACGCCGGTGGTCGCGCAATATTTCTACAAGGCCCCCGACCCGGCCGACCCGCGCTACCAGGACGGGGCCAATTGGGTGGGAGTCCTGTTCACCGTCTACAACGGCGTCGCCGCCGTCGCCGCGCTGACGCTGCTGCCCCTGCTTGCGGCGAGGATCGGCCGGGTGAGGACCCACGTCCTCGCCTTGCTGTGCGGCGCGGCGGGCTATGCCAGCTTCCTCGTGCTGCGCGACCCCATGGCGCTGATCGCCAGCGAAGTGGGCGTGGGCATCGCCTGGGCGTCGATCCTCGCCATGCCCTATGCAATCCTCGCCTCGGCGCTGCCGCAGCGCAAGCTCGGCATCTACATGGGCCTGTTCAACGTCTTCGTCGTCGTGCCGCAGCTGCTCGTCGCGACGGTGATGGGCTCGATCATGAAGCGCTTCTTCCCGACGGAGCCGATCTGGACCATGGCCTTCGCCGCCGGGGTGATGGCGCTGGCCGCGCTCGCCATGCTGCGCGTCGAGGAGCCGGCGTGATCCTCCCCCGAACGGGGAGTGGGACCATGCGAAGCATGGTGAAGGGGGTGCTCGGGGGTAAGTGCCGGCCCCTCCACCGCCGGCTTCGCCGGCGGTCCCCCTCCCCGTTCCGGGGAGGATTTTGGGCGCTGCTCCTTCTCGCCTTCTTCGCCGCGCCGGCGGTCGCCGATCCCTATGCGCCGCGAGACCTTTCCGGCGTGAAGCATCCGGACTGGGCGAGGAGCGCCATTCTCTATCAGCTCAACACCCGGCAGTTCACGGCCGAAGGCACGCTCGCCGCCGCCGAGAAGCAGCTGCCGCGGCTGAAGGCGCTCGGCGTCGACATCATCTGGCTGATGCCGGTCCAGCCGATCGGCGTGAAGAACCGCAAGGGGACCCTCGGAAGCCCGTACAGCGTGCGCGACTATTATCAGGTGAACCCGGAGCTCGGCACGATGGCCGACCTCAAGGCCTTCGTCCGCACGGCGCACCGGCTCGGCCTCCACGTCATCCTCGACTGGGTCGCCAACCACAGCGCCTGGGACAATCCGCTCGTCGCTTCGCACCCCGAATATTACGAGCGCGACTGGAAGGGGAATTTCCGCCCCACGCCCTGGTGGGACTGGTCCGACATCATCGACTTCGACTATCGCCAGGCGGGCCTGCGCCGCTACATGGGGGCGGCGATGCTCTACTGGGTGAAGGAGGCGGACGTGGACGGCTTTCGCGCCGACGTCGCCGCCTACGTGCCGCGCGACTTCTGGGAGGACGTGCGGACCGAGCTCGACCGGGTAAAGCCGGTCTTCATGCTCGCCGAGGCGCAGATGCGGGACCTCCACGACCGCGCCTTCGACGCGAGCTACGCCTGGGGCTGGTACGAGGCGGTGGAGAACATCGCGCAGGGCAAGGCCGACGTGGGCGCGCTGTTCGGCTATTACAGCGAGAATGAGAGCGCCTGGCCGGCCGGCGCGATGCGCATGACCTATGTCGAGAATCACGACCAGAATGCCTGGCACGGCACCCAGTTCGAGATATTCGGAAAGGCGCTCGCCAACGCCACCGTGCTGAGCGTGGTGGGGGAGGGGATACCGCTCCTCTACAACGGCGTCGAAGCCGGCAATCCGAAGCGGCTCGCCTTCTTCGAGCGGGACCCGATCGCCTGGCGGCCCCACCCGCAGGGCGACCTCTACAAGCGGCTGTTCGCGCTCAAGCACCGCAACCCGGCGCTATGGAACGCGCCGTGGGGCGCGCGGATGGTGGGGGTGGCGAACAGCGCGCCGTCGAAGGTCTTCTCGTTCGTCCGCCAGAAAGGCCGAGCGAGGGTGTTCGCGGCGATGAACTTCTCCGGCGAGGCGCAGGCGGTCACCTTCAAGGACCGGCTGGCGGACGGCGCCTATCGCGACTTCGAGGGAGGCGGCGCGGCGACGATCGACGAGTCGACCCGGCTGGTGCTGCCGCCCTGGTCCTACCGATTGTTCACGGCGGAATGAGCGAGGGACGCAACATCGCGCGGGTGGCGATCGTCGGCGGCGGGTCGGCCGGCTGGATGGCGGCGGCGGCGCTCGCCAACGCCCTGCGCGGCGACTGCCGTATCGCGCTGGTTGAGAGCGAGGAGATCGGCATCGTCGGGGTCGGCGAGGCGACGATCCCGCCGATCAAGCTGTTCAACCGGTCGCTCGGTCTCGACGAGGCGGATTTCGTGGCGAGGACGCAGGGGTCGTTCAAGCTCGGCATCCAGTTCGTCGACTGGGCGAGGAAGGGCCATCTTTACTTCCACCCGTTCGGGCCGTTCGGCGCCGAGTTCGACTCCGTCCCGCTCCATCAATTCTGGCTGCGCGCGAGGGCGCGGGGCGAGGCCGCGCCGCTCGACGAATATTCGATGGCCTGGGGCGCGGCCTCGCGCGGCCGTTTCGAGCGCCCGGTCCCGGACCGGCGGCGGATCCAGTCGACCTACGATTATGCCTATCATTTCGATGCCGGGCTCTACGGGCGCTACCTGCGCGACCATGCCGAGCGACGCGGGGTGACGCGGACCGAGGGCAAGGTCGCCGGGGTGCGCCGCAACGGCGAGACCGGCTTCGTCGAGGCGCTCCGGCTCGAGGACGGGCGGGAGGTGGAGGCGGAGCTGTTCATCGACTGCTCGGGCTTTCGCGGCCTGCTGATCGAGGGCGCGCTCGCGACCGGCTACGAGGATTGGAGCGCGTGGCTGCCCTGCGATCGCGCGGTGGCGGTGCCCTGCGCCCCCGGCGGCGACTTCGGCCCCTATACGCGATCGACGGCCCACGAGGCGGGCTGGCAGTGGCGGATCCCGCTCCAGCACCGGATCGGCAACGGCTATGTCTATGCGAGCGCCCATATCGGCGACGACGAGGCGGCGGCGACCCTGCTCGCCAACCTCGACGGACCGGCGCTCGCCGAGCCGAGGCTGCTTCGCTTCACCACCGGACGGCGGAGGCTCTTCTGGAACGGCAACGTCGTCGCCCTCGGGCTCGCCGCCGGCTTCATGGAGCCGCTCGAATCGACCAGCCTCCATCTCGTCCAGTCGGGCATCACCCGGCTCCTCGCCTTGTGGCCCGACCGCGAATTCGACCCACTCGGGGCTCAGGAATATAATCGAATCACCATCCAGGAATATGAGCGCGTCCGCGACTTCCTGATCCTCCACTATCATTTGACCGAGCGCACCGATTCCGAGCTTTGGCGGCGGTGCGCGGCGATGACGGTGCCCGAGACGCTCCAGTACAGGATCGACCATTTCCGCCGCCGCGGCCGCCTCGTCAGCGACGGGCTGGAGCTGTTCCAGAATGCGAGCTGGCTCGCCGTCCATATCGGCCAGCTCAACTGGCCGGAGCGCTACGAGCCGCTGGTCGACGAGCGGCGGGACGTGGACTCGGACCGCCTGCTCGCCGGCATCCGGCGGGTGATCGCCGAGGCGGCGGAAGCGATGCCGACTCACCGCGCCTTCATCGACCGCCACTGCCGGGCGCCGGCGCCGTGACGCGCGACCTCGTCATCGTCGGCGGCGGGACGGCGGGCTGGATGGCGGCGGCCGCCTTCGCCCGGTTCCTCGAGCGGGGATGGCGGATCCGGCTGGTCGAATCGGAGGAGATCGGCACGGTCGGCGTCGGCGAGGCGACGATCCCGCCGATCCGGCTGTTCAACGCCTCGCTCGGCCTCGACGAGGATTCGTTCCTCCGCGCCTGCCAGGGGACGTTCAAGCTCGGCATCGAGTTCGTCGGCTGGCGCGGCGACGGGCATCGCTACATCCACGCCTTCGGCCCGCTCGGCCGCGACCTCGGCCTGGCGCCCTTCCACCATTACTGGCTGCGGGCGCGGGCGGAGGGGCGGGCGGCGCCGCTCGAGCGCTATTCGCTCAACGCCGCGGCGGCTCTGCAGGACCGGTTCGGGCGCGGCGCGCCGCCGGGATCAGCCCTTCCCGAGCATCCCTATGCCTTCCACTTCGACGCGAGCCTCTATGCCGCCCATCTTCGCCGCTACGCCGAGGCCCGGGGGGTGGAGCGGACCGAGGGCCGCGTCGCCGACGTTCGGCTTCGCGGCGGCGACGGCTTCGTGGAGGCGGTCCGCCTCGACGACGGACGCGAGGTGGCGGGCGAGCTGTTCATCGACTGCTCGGGCTTTCGCGGCCTGCTGATCGAGCAGGCGCTGTCCGCCGGCTATGAGGACTGGTCCCGCTGGCTGCCCTGCGACCGCGCCCTTGCCGTCCCCTGCGCCCATGGCGGCGGCTTCACGCCCTATACCCGCGCCACCGCCCGTGCCGCCGGCTGGCAGTGGCGGATCCCGCTCCAGCACCGGATCGGCAACGGCTACGTCTATTGCAGCCGCTTCACCTCCGACGACGAGGCGGCGGCGACCCTTCTTGCCGGGCTCGACGGCGAGGCCCTGGCCGAGCCGCGCTCGCTCCGCTTCACGACCGGCCGGCGGCGCCAGTTCTGGAAGCGCAACGTCGTCGCGATGGGCCTCGCCTCCGGCTTCCTCGAGCCGCTCGAATCGACCAGCATCCACCTCGTCCAGTCCGCCATCGCCCGGCTACTGACCCTGTTGCCCGGGCGCGAGGGCGTGCGGGGCGCCGAAGTGGAGGAATATAACCGCCGCACCGCCTTCGAATATGAGCGCGTCCGCGACTTCCTCATCCTCCACTACAAGGCGACGGCGCGGGACGAGCCGCTGTGGCGGGAATGCGCGGCGATGGCCGTCCCGGAATCGCTCGCCGAGCGGATGGCGCTGTTCCGCGCCGGCGGTCGCGTCTTCCGGCAGGAGGACGAGCTGTTCACGGAAGCCGGGTGGGTCCAGGTGATGCTCGGCCAGGCGGTGGATCCGCAAGGCTGGCACCCGCTCGCCGACCAGCTTTCGGACGACGACCTGGCCGCCTTCCTGGAGAGCGTCGAGCGGCTGGTGGCGCATCGCGCGGCCGCTTTTCCCGATCACCGCGCGTTCGTCGAGAGCCACTGCCGGGCGGGCTGAAGGCGCTCAGTCGGTCTCCGCCGCGAAGCCGGTGAGGGAGAGGGACTGGCGGCTGAGCTGAAGCCAGAGGGCGAGCACGGCCGCGTAGAGGCCGAGGCCGAGGACCAACGGGAGGGGATCGAACCGGTAGGGAAGGGGCCAGGCGCCGGCGAGGAGGACCGCGGCGATCCCGGCCGCGGCCGCGGCGAACGGCCCGGCCTGGTGGCTGTGCGGCACGTCGAGATAGAAATGGGCGCGCAGCACGACGCTGCGCAACGCGGCGCGCAGCGCATAAGCGGCAAGCACCGACAAGGCCGCCCCGGCGAGGCCGAGGGGCGGGATGAGGAGCAGGGCGGCGGCGATTCCGACGGCGATGCTGGCGAGGGTGAGGACGAGGCCGACCTTGGGCTTCAGATAGACGAAGACGAGATCGCCGATGCTGAAGGCGGCCTGGATCGCCTCGGCGACGGCGAGGGCGAGGAGGGGCCAATAGGCCGCTTCGAAGCCGGCGCCGAGCCAGGCGAGGAGCGGCCGGCCGACCGCGAACAGGGCGACGATCAGCGGCAGCTGGATGGCGAGGATGAGGCGGGTGGCCGAGGCCAGCGCCTCCCCCGACCCGCGCGAGCCGCGGCGGCCCAGGGTCCGGGCGACGAGCGGGATGAGAAGGCCGTCGAAGCTCTGGCGGACCTGGCGGATCGGCACCGCGACCTGCCGCGCCATGCCGTAGACGCCCGCCGGGCCTGCGCCGAGAAGAAGGCCGACGAGCCACAGGTCGACCCGCGTGTAGAGGGCGTTGAGAAGGTCGGCGGCGGTGTTGGAGAAAGCGAAGCGGAGGGTCGGAAGCAGCCGCGCCGGGTCCGGCCGCCACGCGCCGAGGCGGAAGGGGCCGAACACCCGCCGCGCCCCCGCCGCGGCGAAGGCGAGCGCGGCCAGCGTCCCCGCCCAATAGCCGGCGAGCAGCCCGGTCTCTCGCCAGCCGAGCGCCCAGGCTGCCGCCGCGCCGAGGAGCAGCGCGTAGGGCTCGACCAGGCTGCGCGCCACCACCTCGTAGCGAATGGCGTGGCGCCAGCGCGTGGCGGCAAGGAACAGGTCGAGCAGCGACTGTCCCGCGACCATCGGCGCGAGGAGGAAGAGGGCCTTGCCCGCGCCTCCCGGAAGGAAGACGGGCGGCAGGAGCAAGGCGGCGGCCATCAGCATGGCGGCGAGCGCGGCGCTGGCGAGCGCGACGAGCAAGGCCGCGCCGAGAAGGACGTGGGGGAGGGCGCGCGGGTCCTTCTCCCCGTCGAGGAGCTGGAAGACGAGCTTCTTCATGCCGAGGCTGCCGACGCTTACGGCGAGCTCCACGGCGGCGACGGCGAGGACGTAGGCGCCGAACGGCGCCGGCCCGAACAGCCGGCCGGCGACGAAAAGGAAGAGGAGGCGGGCGCCGAGGCGGCCGGCGAAGCCCGCCGCGGTCGCCTGGGCGCCGCGCAGGATCATTCGCCCCGGATCGCTCGGCCTCGTCATCCGCTCCTCCTGCGCGCGGCGCCGGTGCGGCGCAACATTTCGCTTGTGTCGCGCCTGCCGAGGCACGAACGAGCCGGCGATGGACAGGCGCGACGAACGGCCGGTGGCGGCAATCTTCAGGAGCGCGCTGTTCAATCCCTCCGAGACGTTCGTCCAGGCCCATGCGGCCGGCCTTGTGCGCTACCGGCCGCTGGTCGTCGGGCTGGAGGACAAGGGCAATGCCTGGCCGGCGCTGCGCGACGCCCGGCTGGTGGCCTCGCGCGGCGAGCGGCTGCGGCTGCGGCTGCTCGGCGATGCGGATGGGCTCGCGGCCCGCGTGCGAGCGCACCGGCCGAGCCTCGTCCACGCCCATTTCGCCACCGACGGGCTGCTCGCCTTGCCGCTCGCCGAGCGGCTCGGCGTTCCGCTGGTCACCACCCTGCACGGCTTCGACGTCAGCCGTTCCAGCGCGGCGCTGCTCCGCTCCGGCCGGCTGTCGTGGATGCGCCACGCGGCGCTGGGCGGACGGCTTCGGGCGCGGGGCCGGCTGTTCCTGGCGGTGTCGGACGCGATCCGGGCGAAGGCGCTCGCCCGCGGCTTCCCGCCGGAGCGGACGATGACCCTGCATAACGGCGTCGACCTTGCGCGCTTCGCCGCGCCGCCCGCGCCCGAGCCGGGCCTCGTCCTCCACGTCGGCCGGCTGGTCGAGAAGAAGGGGACGGCGCTGCTGATCGACGCGCTCGCCGCCGTGCCGGGGGCGAGGCTGGTCGTGCTCGGCGACGGGCCGCTGCGGACGCGGCTGGAGCGCCGGGCGGAACGGCTCGGCGGGCGGGCGACCTTCCTGGGCGCGGTGCCGCCCGACGAGGTGGGGGCGTGGATGCGGCGCGCCTGGCTGCTCGCCGTGCCCAGCGTCACCGCCGCGGACGGCGACAGCGAGGGGCTTCCGACGGTGGCCGTGGAGGCCGCGGCGGCGGGGCTGCCGGCGGTCGTCTCCGCCCATAGCGGCCTGCCCGAGGCGGTGGTCGACGGGGAGACGGGCCTCGTCGTCCCGGAGGGCGACGCCGCCGCGCTCGCCGCCGCGCTCGCCGGGCTGCTGGGCTCGGCGGACCTCCAGGCGCGGATGGGCGGGGCGGCGCGGCGGCTGGCGGCCGAGCGGTTCGACCTGCGCCGCCAAATCGCGCGGCTCGAGGCGATCTACGACGGGCTGGCCGGATGAGGCTCGTCTATCCCCTCTTGTGGTCGCGGCTCGGGCGGCAGGCGGACCGCGAGCAGTCGGTCAAGACCGCCGCCGCCTTCGCCCGCCGCGGCATCGAGGTGACCCTGCTCATGCCGCAAGGGCCGCGCGACCCGGCGCTGAGCGCCGGCGCGCTGCGCGACTGGTTCGAGGTCGAGGGCGAGTTCGAGCTCGTCCAGCGGCGGACGCCCTGGCGCGGAGAGGGGGCGATACCGAGCGCGCTCTGGTATCTGGAGGTGGCCCGGCTCGGCCTCGTCAAGGCGAGCGATATCCTCTATTCGCGCATGCCCGCGGCGTTCGGCGGGGGCTATCACTCGCCCGTCCCGTTCGCCGTCGAGCATTACCAGCCGTGGCCGGACCGGCTGCCGGTGCTGAGGCCGATGATCCGACGCACGGCGCGGGCCGCCCATTGCCTGGGGTTCGTCCTCCATTCCGCTTATGCCGCCGCGAGCTTCCGCCGGATCGGGGTGCCGGAGGCGCGGCTGCTCGTCGCCCATAACGGCGCCGACCTGGCGGGGCAGCGCCTCGGGCGGGAGGCGGCGCGGGCGCGGCTCGGCCTTCCGGCCGGCGCGGCGATCGCCGTCTATGCGGGGCGGGTGAGCGCGAGGAAGGGGCTGGAGCGGGTGCTGGAGATGGCGGCGGCGCGGCCCGCGACGCTGTTCCTGCTCGTCGGCTCGGAGGGCGAGGGGCCGGTCGAGGCGGCGGCGGCCCGGCTCGGCAACGTGCGAGTCGTGCCGTGGCAGGAGCCGGGCCGGCTGCCGCAGTGGCTGGACTCGGCCGACGTGCTGATCGTCCCGCCCTCCTCGGCGCCGCTGGAGCGCTACGGCGACTGCGTTCTGCCGATGAAGACCTTCGCCTATCTCGCCGCGGGCCGTCCGATCCTCGCCCCCGCGTCGCCCGACACGGCGGAGCTTCTGCGCGACGGGGAGAACGCCCTCCTCGTTCCGCCCGACGATCCGGCCGCGGCGGCGGCGGGGCTCGACCGGCTGCTCGGCGACCGGGCGCTTGCGGCGCGGCTGGCGGCGGGGGCGCGACGGACCGCCGCAGGCCTCGGCTGGGACGACCGCGCCGCCCGCATCGCCGCCTTCCTCAAAGGGGGACGGTAACTATTTGTCCGCGTATCCGGACAAATAGTTACCGTCCCCATTTGTCCGTGTTCCCGGACAAACAGTTACTGTCCCCATTTGGCGTCCCCATTTGGCGAGGATGCGGCGGTCGGCGGCGCGCTGGAGGCTTGCCGAGAAAGCGAGGAGGAGGTTGAGCAGGGTCGCCTCGAGGAGGAAGAACCAGAGCGGGGAGCCGGCCGCCATGCTGAGGCCGAGGGCGACGGTGCGGCCGTTGGCGCCGAGCAGGGTCTGGAGGCGCAGGGGGAGGCGGCTCTCCTCGCGGCAGAGGCGCGCCGCCTGCTCGCGCGCCGCGGGGCCGGCGGCCGCGCTGCGCTCGATCATGAGGTCGAGCCGGCCGGAGAGCGGCTCCCCGGCCGCCGCCAGGCCGACGTAGAGCCGGGCGAGCGGCTCGAGCAGACGCGCCGCGACGCCGCGCCGCAGCGCCGGCTCGCCCGCCTCGTAGACCTGCTTGAGCCAGGGAATGTTGTAGACCCGCCACAAATAGGTCCGCCGGTTGCTCTCGGCATGGTTGGACTGGAGGATCCGCGAGGCGCCGGCGACGGCGGCGATCGCCCAGGCGCCGCCGCCGATCCGCCCGGCGAGGAAGGCGGCGAGCAGCACGTAGACGACGATGTGGCCGAAATAGTCGCAGACCCCGTCCACGATCTCGCCCACCGGCGAGGCCTTGCCGGTCAGGCGGGCGAGGTCGCCGTCCGCGCCGTCGAGCACGTGCCAGAGCGCATGGGCGGCGAAGCCGAGCAGCACCGAGGCGGGCCAGGCGAGCCGGGTGTAGAAGATCCCCGCCGCGACGATCAGAAGGCCGCCGCCGACCGAGACCATGTTGGGCGTGACCGGGGTGCCGGCGAGGCCGGCGGCGAGGCGGCGCGCGGCCGGGTGGAAGAGGCGGGCGTTGAGCCAGTCGTCGAGCTCGGGGCGCCGCGACCCGCTCGGCGCCGCCCCCGTTCCCCGCTCGCTGCCCAGCCCCTCGCCCGACCGGCGCGTCGCCATGTCCGTTCCCGCTCCCGATTTCCTCTCGTCTTGGGGGGCTCCTTCGTTCTAATGCGCGGCGATGGAAAGCGAAATCTGGTCCGGCGACGCGACCGCCCTGCTGTCGTTCGCCGACTCGGGCGACGCCGAGCGGCGCATCGCGGGGGTCGCCGCGGTCGCCCATATGGCGGCCGAGGCCCGTTCGGCCGGAGCCCGTTCGATCGCCGTCGCGCTCGGCGGCGAGCCTTCGCTCTCCCCCGCCGCCGCCGACGATCTGCGCCGCGCCTGCAGCGGGATCCCGGTACGGATCGGCGGGCCCGGGGCGGCGGCCGCGGCGCGGCCTTTCCAGTCGCGGATCCCGCTCGCCAGCCCCTCAGCGGCGCGCCGCTGGGTGCTCCGAGGCACCGGCAAGCGCAGCGACGGCGTCGTCTCGCGGGCGCTCAACCGGCCGCTGTCCCGCTCCATCTCGTCCCTGCTGCTGCGGTGGCCGGGAATCCGCCCGTGGCACGCCACGCTCGCCACCGCCGCCATCGCGCTCGCCATGTTCGCGAGCCTCGTCGCCGGCGGCCGCATCGGGCTGATGGTCGGCGGAATCCTCTTCCACCTCGCCTCCGTCGTCGACGGCGTCGACGGCGAGATCGCCCGCGCCACCTATCGCAGCAGCGCCCGCGGCGCGATCCTCGACAGCGGCGTCGACATGGCGACCAACCTGCTCTTCTACCTCGGCCTCACCGTCGCGCTCACCCAGCTTCGCCAGCCCAACGCCGCCCTCATCTCAGGCTGGTCGGTGCTCGCCGGGCTGACCGGACTGGCGCTGATGGTCTGGCTGGTGCGCCAGCGCGGCGAGCCGGGCAATTTCGACCTGCTGAAGCGCTTCTACCGGATCAAATGGCCGCGCGGCGTGCCGCGTCTGCTGGTCGACACCTTCGTGATGATCACCAGCCGGGACTTCTTCGCTCTGGGCTCAGCGCTTCTCATCCTCGCGGGCCAGGCGCGGCTCGTCTCGCTCGGCCTGGCCGGCTTCGCGACCTTGTGGGTGATCTTCATCCTGATGGCGCTGCCGCCGCTGCTGCGCGGCGCCGCAGGCGGTCCGCGCCTCGCCGTGGAACGCGGGCCGACGCTGAGGTGAGGTGCCTGATCCTCGCCGCGGGCCAGGGAACCCGCCTGCGCGGCGTCGCGCCGTCGAAGCCGCTGGCGCAGGTCAACGGCCGGCCGCTGCTCGAACATGTCCTGCGGCTGGCGAGCGCCGCGGGCGCGGCCGAGTTCCTCGTCGTCACCGGCTACGAGGCGGAGCGGGTGGAGGCGGCGCTTCCGGGCCTGGCCCGCCGCGTCGGCCGGCCCGTCGAGGCCGTCCGCAACCCGGATTGGGCGCGGCCCAACGGGGTCTCCGTCCTCGCCGCGGCGGAGCGGCTGGACGGCGCCTTCGCCCTCCTCATGTCCGACCACCTGTTCGACCCGGCCATCCTCGCCGCGACGATGGCGGGGCACCGGCCGGCGGCGGCGCTCACCCTCGCGGCCGACTATCACGTCGCCAATCCGGAGCTGGACCTCGACGACGCGACCAAGCTCGACGTCTCGACGGACGGCCGGATCCGCCGGATCGGCAAGGCGATCCAAGGCTATAATGCGATCGACACGGGGATCTTCGTGGCGACGCCGGACCTGCTGCGGGCGCTGCGCGAAAGCCAGGCGGCGGGCGGGCTCGGATCCCTCTCCGAAGGAGTCCAGCGGCTCGCCGACCAGGGCTCGGCCCGCGCGCTCGACATAGAGGGGCGCTGGTGGATCGACGTCGACGACGAGGCGGCGTGGCGCAAGGCGGAGGCGGGGCTTCCGGCGGAGCCGGCCTGAACGACGGGTCAGCCCTCGAACGGCTCCACCTGAGTGCGGCGGCCGAGCATGAAGGCCTCGGCCGTCAGCCGGAGCGGAGCCAGGTCGACGTGGGAGCCCTTCGCGTCGACGAGGGCGGCGAAGGCGGCGTAGATCGAGGGATATTCGCCCGGGCCGGAGGCGGCCACCGGCGCGCCGCCGCGGCTGAGCTTCGAGCCCCCCTCGGCGAGGCGGATGCGCTCCCCGTCGGCGGTCTCGACCTCGATGTCCCAGGCCTCGCCGCCTTCGTGGCGCCAGTCGAACTCCGCCTCGATCGCGCCTTTCGAGGCGGGGCTGGCGAGGCGCAGGCGCGCCGCGATCGGCGCCTGGCGGTTGGCGGGGAAGAACAGTTGCGCGTCCCTCACGAACAGGGTGGCGGGAACGATCCGGGTGGCGATCGACAGGGCGTTGATGCCGGGATCGAACACGCCGAACCCGCCCGGTTCCCAGATCCATTGCTGGCCCGGATGCCATTTGCGCACGTCCTCCCGCCAGGTGATCCGCATCGAGGCGATGGTCCTGTCCGCCAGAAGCGCGGCCGCGGCGGGAACGGCGGCATTGTGCTGCGCATGCCAAGTGGTGAAGAGGCTGAGCTTCCGCGTCTCGGCGAGCCGCGCCAGCGCCTCGACCTCTCCGAGCGAGATTCCGGGCGGCTTCTCCAGGAGGGCGTGCTTGCCGGCCAGGAGGCAGTCGCGGGCGATGTCGTAGCGGACGGACGGGGGCGTGCAGATGGCGACGGCGTCGAGCTCGGCGCCTTCGAGCATGGCGGTGTGGCTCGGGAAGCAGGGGATTCCGGGATGGCCGTTGCCGCCGCGGCTGACGGTCGCGGCCAGGACGAAGCGCGGGTCGCCCTCGATGGAGGGGACGTGCTGGTCCTGGGCGATCTTGCCGTAGCCGACGATGCCGACGCGTATGAGGCTCATGATCTCAGCCCCTCGACATAGGCGCGGGCGCGCGTCGCCGTCTCGTCGGGCGAGCGGCCCGGCACGTAGAGGCCCGAGCCGAGCCCGAAGCCCCGGGCCCCGGCGTCCAGCCAAGGCCGCATCCCGTCGGGCTTGACGCCGCCGACGACGAGGAGCGGCACCGTCTTGGGCAGCACCGCCTTCATCGCCTTGACGGTCGGCGGAGACGCGTTCTCGGCGGGGAACAGCTTCAGCGCGTGCGCGCCGGAGCGGATCGCCTCGAACGCCTCGGACGGCGTGAAGAAGCCGGGGCTGGAGACGAGCCCCGCCGCCGCCGCCGCCTCGACGACCGGCGCATAGGTGTCGGGCGAGACGATGATCCGACCGCCGGCCTCCTTCACGCGGCCGACGCATTCCGGCGCGAGGACGGTGCCGGCGCCGACCAGCGCGCGGTCCCCCAGCCTCGCGGCGAGGCGGCGGATGCTCTCCAGCGGATCGGGCGAGTTGAGCGGCACCTCGATGATCCGGATGCCGGCGCTCCAGATCGCCTCGCCGATCGCCTCCGCCTCGTCGGGCGTCACACCGCGGATGATGGCGACGAGCGGGCACTCGGCGAGCCGGGCGTCGAGTTCCTCGGAAGGGGTCATTGAATCAGCTCCGCAAGGTGGCGGGCGCCGCACAGGAAGGCGTCCTCGCCCTCGAGCTCCTGCGCCGGCCGGCCGGCAAGGGCAAGGGCGGCGGCGAACAGCCCGGTGAGGTCGGGCCGACCCATCACCGAGACCGGCCCCGCTCCGGCCAGAGCGAGGCCGGTGCGCAGATCGGCGCCGATCAGGAGGCCGCTGGTAAAGGACGGGGCGTCCTCCCGGCGCGCCTTGCCGAGCAGGACCCGCGCCCGCACCGAGAAGAGCTCGGCGGTCAGCTCCGCGCCCTCGAGCCCGCGCCGGACGCCCGCCTCGAAGGCCGGCCCGGGAGCGGCCCGGCCGGCGAGGAGGTCGGCGAGGATCGAATGGCCGCTGAGCAGGCTGAACATCTCGCCCGTCATCACCGTGCGGAAGCCTGCGATCCGCCCGTCCTCGAGCCGGATCCACTTGTTGTGGGTGCCGGGATGGCAGACCGTGGCGTCGCCGCCGATCAACCCCTCGGCATAGGCGCCGAGGACCTGCACCTCCTCGCCCCGCATGACGTCCGCCGCGTCGCCCGCGTCTAGGGAGACGCCGGGCACGATCGCGATCCGGCCCAGCTCCACCCATTCCAGCCGGCCCGCCAGCTCGGGTAGGCCGGCGGGGCAGGGGACGTAGGGCGCCTCGCGCCAGCCGCGGTTGGAGCCGACCATGCCGGCGAGCAGCATCGGGCGGTCGCCCAGCCGGGCGGCGATCTCGGCGACGGCGTGGCCGAAGCCGCCGGCGGGGACCGACAGGACGCCCTTGTCGTCCTCCATCCGGTCCGCCACCGCGCCGTCGGCGCCGATCCGCCAGGCACGTCGGTTGGTGGTCCCCCAGTCGACGGCGATGAAGCCTTCAGCCCAGCGCATCTATCCCTCTCGCTGCGCCCGTAACCGCCGAAAGCGGCAATGTGTCCCGCTCAACGGCACAGCCCCTCCAGCCTCTCCGCCGGCTCGTAGCGCGGCACGACCGGGAGCGCGCGCGGCGCCCGCTCGAGGTCGAGGGCAGGGGGGCGCGACGGATCGAGGTCGGCGGCATAGGCCGGGTCGCGCTCCGCATGCGCCAGGGTCACGAAGCGGAAGCCGGCGCGGCGATAGAGAGCGAGCACCCGCGGCATCATGCGGGCGTTGATCGCGCTGACATGGGTGAGCAGCACGAAGCGCATGTCGCGGCCGTGGACGGCGCGCGAGAGGCTCAGCCAATATTCGATCCCCTGCTCGACGGAGTGGAGGAAGAGCCGCTCCAGCTCGGCGGTGCCGCCTTCGTCCCCCTTGTCCCGGCAGCGGCGATAGGCCTCGTCATATTCATAGTCCCAGTAGCTCATCGTCACCTGGGCGATGCGATAGGAGCGGCGGGCGAGGATCGAGCGCATCGCCGCGCGCCTCCCCGGATCGTCTCCCTCCGCCAGATAGGGGTAGCGGAACCACCGCCAGTCGGCCGTCCCGTTCATCCGGGCGAGCAGCGGCTCGTTGCGGGCGACCTCCGCCTCCTCCTGCCCAAGCGGGAGCGAATCCAGCCTCGCATGCGACCAGCCGTGATTGGCCAGCGGGTAGCCGGCCTCGCGCCAGGCGGCGAGCACCCGCTCCAGCGCCGGGTCCTGCTCGACCAGGGCGCCGTTGACGAAGCCGTACACCTCGGGGACTCCGGCCGCCTTGAACGCGGCGAGGAGGCTGCGCACCACCGACAGCCGCGTCTCCCCGGCAGGAAGATCGCCATGGGCGGGGAGGTCGTCCATGGTGATGGCGAGCTCCAGCCGGGGCGCCGCGCCGGCGTCGGAAGGGACCCCAAATGCCGCCGGCAGGGCGAGGAGGGCGAGGAGCGGTCTCATGCCCGCGGCACTAGGGCCGCGCCGCGCCGCCATGCAACCTTTCGCCCGCCGCATCTTTTTTTCGTCCGGGCGTCGTCGCGCTGGCACCGCCGCATCTCAGCCGCTAGCCCGTGGCCAGCGCAGCGGAGCGTCGAGGAGGCTCATCATCGCCAACTTCATGTTCGCCACCGGGATCGAGAACAGCATCCCGACCATCAACCACGGCCGCACCCGCGTCGACCAGATGGAGGTGTGCGGCCACTATCGCCACTGGCGCACGGACTTCGACTGCGTGGAGGAGCTGGGCATCCAGTTCCTGCGCTACGGGCCGCCCATCCACCGCGCCTTCCTGGGGCCGCGCACCTACGATTGGGAGTTCGCCGACCTCACCTTTCCGGAGCTGAAGCGGCGCAACATCGCGCCGATCGTCGATCTCTGCCATTTCGGCGTTCCGGACTGGATCGGCAACTTCCAGAACCCGGACTTCCCGCAGCTCTTCGCCACCTATTGCGGCGCCTTCGCCGAGCGCTTCCCCTGGGTGCAGCTCTACACGCCGGTCAACGAGATGTTCATCTGCGCGGTCTTCTCGGCCCGCTACGGCTGGTGGAACGAGCAGGCGACCGACGACCGGAGCTTCGTCACGGCGCTCAAGCACATCGTCAAGGCGAACGTGCTCGCCATGATCGAGATATTGAAGCGCCGCCCCGACGCCATCTTCATCCAGTCGGAAAGCTCCGAATATTTCCACGCCGACAGCCCGGCGGCGATCGGCCCGGCGGAGGTGCTGAACTCGATGCGCTTCCTGCCGCTCGACCTCAATTACGGCCGCCGCATCGATACGGAGATGTACGAGTATTTGATGGATAACGGCATGACTCGGGAGGAATATCACTTCTTCCTGAAACACCGGCTGAAGCAGCACTGTATCCTGGGCAACGACTATTACACGACCAACGAGCATCGCGTCTTCGCCGACGGCCATACCGAAGCCTCGGGCGAGGTGTTCGGCTATAGCGAGATCACCCGCCAATATTACAACCGCTACCGCTTGCCCGTCATGCATACGGAGACCAACATGCGCGAGGGGCCGACCGGCCAGGAGGCGGTGCACTGGCTGTGGAAGGAATGGGCGAACGTCCTTCGCATCCGCAACGTCGGCATCCCCACGGTCGGCTTCACCTGGTATTCGCTGACCGACCAGGTCGACTGGGACACGGCGCTGAGGGAGCAGAACGGCAACGTCAACCCGCTCGGCCTCTACGATCTCGACCGAAACATCAGGAACGTCGGCAAGGCCTACAAGAAGCTGATCGCCGACTGGCGCGACGTGCTTCCCGCCTCGAGCCTCTGCCTCACCGTCCCGATCGTCACTCCGCAGCATTCCGAGCGCATCTACGCGCGCGAGCAGAAGGACGAGGCGGCGCGCCGCCTGAAGGAGTTCGTCACCGAGGCCGCGAACCCGGAGACGGCGGAATGAGCCTTCGGCCCTTCGATACGCCGGTTCGACAGGCTCACCGGCTACTCAGGATGAGCGGTTTGCGAAACAGGCTCACCGGCTACTCAGGATGAGCGGTTTGCGAAACAGGCTCACCGGCTACTCAGGATGAGCGGTTTGTGCAATTCCGCTCATCCTGAGTAGGGACTGAGCCCGGCGAAGGCCCGTATCGAAGGACGCATCGAGGTTCCCCATGAAGATAGGCCGTATCGAAACCTTCCTCGTCGCGCCGCGCTGGCTGTTCGTGCGGGTGGAGAGCGACGACGGCGCGGTCGGCTGGGGCGAGGCGAGCCTCGAAGGCTGGGCGGAGGCGGTCGACGGCGCGATGGAGGCGCTGAAGGACCGGTTCCTGGGCCACGACCCGTTCGCCATCGAGGACATCTGGCAGATCGCCTATCGGGGCGGCTTCTATCGCGGCGGGCCGGTGCTGATGTCGGCCCTGTCGGGGCTCGACCAGGCGCTGTGGGACCTGAAGGGCCGGGCGCTCGGCCAGCCCGCCTGGCAGCTGATGGGGGGCAAGGTGCGCGAGCGGATACGCGCCTATGCCTGGATCGGCGGCGACCGCCCGCACGAGATCGCCGACGCCGCCCGCGCGCGGCGCGAGCAGGGCTTCGGCGCGGTCAAGATGAACGCCACCGCCGAGCTCGACTGGATCGGCACGCCCAAGCTGTTCGACGAGGTGATCGCGCGCGTCCAGGCGGCGCAGGCGGCGGGGATGGATGTGGGGCTCGACTTCCACGGCCGGGTCCACCGCGGCATGGCCAAGCAGCTCGCGCGCGCGCTCGAGCCGCTCGGACTGCTGTTCATCGAGGAGCCCCTGCTCTCCGAGAATCACGAGGGTCTGGCGCAGATCGCGCACATGACGGCGACGCCGATCGCGCTCGGCGAACGGCTCTATTCGCGGTGGGACTTCAAGCCCTTCTTCGAGTCGGGCGCGGTCGACATCATCCAGCCCGACCTCAGCCACGCCGGCGGGCTCAGCGAGTGCCGCCGCATCGCCGCGATGGCGGAGGCCTACGACGTTGCGGTCGCGCCGCACTGCCCGCTCGGGCCGCTGGCGCTCGCCGCCTGCCTGCAGCTCGCCGCCACCGCGCCGAACGTCGCCATCCAGGAGATGTCGCTCGGCATCCACTACAATGTCGGCGCCGACCTCTACACCTATTGCCGCGACCGGACCCCGCTGACCGCGGTCGACGGCTACCTGCCCATCCCGTCGGGTCCCGGGCTCGGAGTCGAGATCGACGAGGCGGCGGTGCGCGCCGCGCACGCCGAGGGCCATCGCTGGCGCAACCCGGTCTGGCGCCAGCACGACGGCAGCTTCGCGGAATGGTGAGACATCCCCCTGCCGCTTGCGGCGGGGGCCGGCGGGGTGGGTCCGTCAGGCGCTTTTGCTGCGCGAAGCCCACCCCTGTATCCCCTCCCGAACGCGGGAGGGGAGGCGCTTCAGGCGACCCTCCCGAAGGCGGGAGGGGAGGCGCTTCAGGCGACCGCCCGCAGCCGGCGCCGCTGCGGCGGAACCGGGCAGAAGCCGAGCTCGTCCTGAAGCCGGTTCAGCTCGCGCTCCCGCGACTGGCGGTAGGCGTCGGCGTAGCGCGCATCGCATTCCGCCTCGTCGGCGGTCTGCGGCCGGTAGAAGCTGACGCAGATGTGCCGCCCGAAAATATCGTCGCCGCGCATCCGCACCTGGGCCTGCCCGGCGTCGGGCAGATTATCGCGAACCTCGGTCAGCCGCTCGATCAACGCATCGAGCGACCCGCAGTCCGCCACCTCGATAAAATCCTTGACCAACTTACTCATTACAAACCCCTCCCGGTCTCTCCCCGGAGCGACGATAGCTTGCGCCGGAATCGCGCCGCAAGCCTATTTCGCCAATTTACCCACAGCAGAGTTTCACAAGGCTGAATGCCGCTTTATCGGACCGTTAATCCCATGACCGACGCACGCCTCCTGAACCTCTCCAACGGCGCTCTGACGCTCGTGCTGGCCCCCTCCCGCGGCGGCAGCATAGCCCGCTTCGATTACCGCAGCACGGACGGGGCGGCGATACCGTTATTGCGCGGTAGCGAGGACCCGGCGGGCGGGGCTATCCTCGACCATGCGAGCTTCCCGCTCGTCCCCTACGTCAACCGGATCAGGGGCGGCCGCTTCCCGTTCCGCGGCCGCGAGGTGAGGCTGGCGCCCAACCTGCCCGGCGACCCGAGCCCGCTCCACGGCCAGGGATGGCTGGCGCCCTGGGAGGTGGACGGGGCGTCGTCGACGGCGGCCGTCCTGTCCTACCGGCACCCCGCCGGCGAGTGGCCGTGGGCCTACGATGCTGCGCAGCATTTCTCGCTCGACCCGGGCGGCTTCACCGCGATCCTCAGCTGCACCAACAGGTCGGCCGAGCCGATGCCGTGCGGGCTCGGCCACCATCCCTATTTCCCCTGCACGGCGGAAACCGTGCTCGACACCGGCGTCGCCGACGTCTGGACGGTGGACGACAAGGTGCTGCCCGTCGAGCGCATCGCCGCGGAGGGCCGGTACGATCTTCGCAACCGCCGTATCTGCGGCCAGGGCCTCGACAACGGCTTCTCCGGCTGGTTGGGCCTGGCGCGCATCGAGACTCCGGGGGCGCCGGTGCGGATCGAGCTCTCCTCCCCCGAGGCGGCCTTCTTCCAGGTCTACTCGCCGGAGTCGGGCGGCCTGTTCGTCGCCGAGCCCGTGACCCATGCCAATGCGGCGCTGAACGAGCCCGAGGAGACGTGGCCCGAGCTGGGGCTGCGGGTCCTCGATCCGGGCGAGACGATGTCGCTGACCATGCGGCTGGAGGTCGTTCCCGCGCCGCGATGAGGACCGCTCAATAAGCCGGCTCGAGCAGGCCTTCGATGACGTGGTGCTGGACGATCGGCTCCAGCCGGTCGACGATTCGGCAGGCGAGATGGTCGCGCACCCGCGGCGGCAGCCCTTCGAGATAGCCCGGCGTCACCTGCAGATCGTGATGGGCGGCGTTGGTCGCGTCGGGCGCGTCCACCCCCACGACCAGCACCGGCCGCGCCTCATTCGAGCGGTTGGCGGTGCCGCGGTGGATGGTGAGCGCCGAGCGCGCCGACATGTCGCCCATCTGCGGCAGCTTGGGCACCGCGCGCGCGACGTAGCGCGGCCACAGCGCGCGCGGCGGGAACATACCGCGAGGGCAGCCCTCGAACCGGTCCCACTGCGTCCCAGGCGCGATCTCGAAGGCGCCGTGCTCCGGCCGTGTGTCGACCGCGGTCAGGTTGAAGGCGAGCGAGTTCAGCCGCCGCCCCTTCGTCGTCGCCTCGGGGACGAGGAAGTCGCGGTGCCAGGGCTGGTCGGCGGCCCCGGGGAAGGGGATGTCGAAGCCGACCTCGACGATGCGGTAGTCGGGCCCGAGCACCGCCTCGCAGACGGCGACGAACCAGGGATGGGCGGCGATGTCGGCGAAGCCGCCGATCCGCTCCGGGTGGACCTCGACGTACCAGCGCTGCGGCCCTCGCGGCAGCGCCCCGCCCGGCACGGCCCGCGCCTCGTCGAAGAGGGCGAGGATGTCGGCGTGCATCCGCTCCACCCAGTCGCGCGCGAACGCGCCCTTGAGGGCGATGATGCCGTCCCCGTAGAGGCCTCCCATGATCGCGCCGACGTCGTAATCCGTCATTCCATCACCGTCTCCCGGGCGGCTTCTACCCGCTTTGCGCGCGCATTCGAAGAGGCGAGGGGAGCCGTCAGCGGGTGCCGTAGGTGCGGTCCCCGGCGTCGCCGAGCCCCGGGACGATGTAGCCGTGGTCGTTCAGCCTGTCGTCCATGCCCGCCGCCCAGATCGGCACGTCGGGATGGGCGGCGCGCAGCGCCTCGGCCCCGGGGCGGGCTGCGAGCAGGCAGACGAAGCGCATGTCGGCGACTCCGGCTTCCTTCAACCGGTCGATCGCCGCGATCGCGGTATGGCCGGTCGCGAGCATGGGATCGACGACGATCACCCGCCGCTCGGAGACGTCTTCGGGCGTCTTGAAATAATATTCGATCGCCTCGAGCGTGAAGGGGTCGCGGTACAGGCCGACATGGGCGACGCGCGCCGAGGGAACGAGGTCGAGCATGCCCTCGGCCATGGCGAGGCCGGCGCGCAGGATCGGGGCGAAGACGAGCTTCTTGCCCGCGATCGCCGGGGCATCGGTCTCGGCGATCGGAGTCTCGATCCGAACCGTCTCGGTGGGCAGGTCGCGAGTCACTTCGTAGCAGAGGAGGGTCGCGGTCTCCCGCACCACGGTGCGGAACAGCTGGATGGAGCTGTTGCGGTCGCGAAGCAAGGTGAGCTTGTGCTGCACCAGAGGGTGCGAGACGATGGTGAGGCCGTCGATCATCTAGAATACCGTTCCGTCGCTGAGGATGGTGAAGGGAGGCCCGCCGCCGGGCCGCCGCTCGGCCGCGATCCGGCGCCCGGCCGCCCAGCTGCCGCCCTCGAGCATGCGGGCGAGCGGGAAGTCGGCCTCCGCCACGCCGAGCCGGTCGCGGACGAGCGGCGCCATCCGGTCGAGAAGCGCCACCGTCATCGCCCGCCAGGCGACGATCAGCGGGTCCGACACGCGATGGGTGCGCGCGGCATCGTCGGGATCGGCGAGGCGCAGGACGCCGGTGTCGACGAACAGGCCCCCGTTGCGATATTCGGCGAGGCCGGTAAGGCCGTCTATCTCCACCACCTCCAGGCCGGCCTCCTGCAGCGGCTCGATCAGCGAATAGGCCAGCCATTGCGAGAGCTTGTGGAGCGGCACCAGGCCGTCGGTCGAGTCGTCGCGGCGGAGGGCGGGATGCCGCCAGCAATCGCCCAGCGCAATGCCGTCGATGGTCAGCCGGCCGGCCCAGATCGGCCCGAGGGCCTCGAGCAGCAGCGCCAATATGTCGGCGGCGGGGAGGCGGCCGTCCCGCGCTCCGGCGGCAAGCCGATCGTAGAGGCCGCCGGGCCGCGCCTCGCCGTCCGCGGCGAACAGATCGGGCCGCGCCAGGACCTGCTCGCCGAGCCGGCGCAGGAGCGCGGCGCGGCCGTCCAGGCCGACCAGCGGATTGTCCTGCGCGACCTGGAAGCCGGCGGCGAGCGTCCCCGCGTCGAGGCGGGCGAGGGCGGCGCCGTCGGCGCGCAGCGGCCGATCCGGCGAGTCCGAGAACAGGCCGTCCTCGAACAGGCGCTGGCTCGCAACCGCGAGGCCTTCGGACCGCGCGAGCGTCAGGCCGCTCGGCGGGTCCCGGTAGCGCCAGCCCGGGCCCGCGCCGGCATCGAGCAGGACGGAGAGGATGGTCAGGTCGAAGGCGGCGCGCGCCCGTTCGGCGCCCGCGGCGGGAAGCCTCGGCGGGCCGGCGACGAAGTGGCGCCACCGCGCGTGGAAGGGGATCACCAGATCCGGATAGGCTTCCCGCGTCGCCGCGGCGGTCAGCGCCGCCGCCTCGTCGAGGCGGTCGAGATCGACGGCCCATCCGTCGACCCGCCCCTCGAGCGCGAGGTCGAGCATCTCGTGGGCCCGCTCGCGGACCGGGGCCGCGCCGAGCAGGCGCCGCAAGGCTTGGCCGTCAGCGCCCACGCCGGTCAGAACTTGCCGAGGTCCCGCCCGACCACCTTGGCGAGCGCGTCGGCGCTCGGCGCGCCTTCGGGCGTGAAATAGCCCGCCGCCTTCTTCGCCTCCATCTCGACGCTGGCATCGGGCGGGATCAGCTCGTCGGGGATCGGAACGCGCGCGCCGATCTCGATGCCGCCGCCGACCAGCGCGTCGTACTTCATGTTCGACATCGAGACGAAGCGGTCGATCCGGCGGATTCCGAGCCAGTGGACGATGTCGGGCATGAGCTGCTGGAAGCGCGCGTCCTGCACCCCGGCGACGCATTCGGTGCGCTCGAAATAGGTCGCGGCCTGATCGCCGCCCGGCTGGCGCTTGCGGGCGTTGTAGACCAGGAACTTGGTCACCTCGCCGAGCGCGCGGCCCTCCTTGCGGTTGTAGACGATGAGGCCGACGCCGCCGGCCTGCGCGGCGCGGGTCGCCTCCTCGATGCCGTGGGTGAGATAGGGCCGGCAGGTGCAGATGTCGGAGCCGAACACGTCGGAGCCGTTGCACTCGTCGTGGACGCGGCAGGTCAGCGTCTTGGTTTCGTCGCCCAGAAAGGCGGGATCGCCGAAGATGTAGAGCGTCATTCCGCCGATCGGCGGCAGGAAGACGGAGAGGTCCGGCCGGGTGACCAGCTCGGGATACATGCCGCCGGTCTGCTCGAACAGGCAGCGCCGCAGCCCCGATTCCTGGACTCCGAAACGCTCGGCGACCCCGGGCAGCCACCATACGGGATCGACCGCGATCTTGGTGACGGAGATGTCCCCGGCCTCGTGGACGATCTCGCCGTCCACCTCGATCCGGCCGGACGCCATCGCGCCGTGTATCTCGGGCAGGGTCAGCCGCGCCTTGGTGATGGCGATGGAGGGGCGGATGTCGACCCCCTCCTCGATCAGGCTTCCGAAATCATGCGCGACGCGGTGTCCCCAGGGATCGAGCGACACGATCTTCGCCGGATCGGCCCATTGGGCGTGCGGGCCGATATCGCAGACCGGGGAAGTATCGTGCAGGTCGGGGCGGGCGTTCGGATCCATCGCGCCCGCCGAAATGGCGAGGGCGCGGTAGATGGAATAGGAGCCGCCATGCGCTCCGATCGCGTTCCTCAGCGGCCCGGCGTTGACCGTCGCAACCACCGGCCCACGCTCGAGCGCGGTGGGTGCGCCCCAGCGCAACGGAAACCGCGCCGGCCCCCGCGAGCCGGGATGCGAGGTGAGCCGGATATGCCCGCTCTTCTGCTCCGCCGTCCCCGTCATCCCCACTCCCCGCTAGACGCACACACCGGCCGTTTTTCAGGCTCTTGGCCATACGCTACGCCAGCCGCGTCGGGGTGGCTAGAGGCTGAGGCTTTCCCACGTGAAATGTTAACTCGGGCCCTGCCGCGCTTGCGAAGGCCGCGCCGCGCCCACAGTCTCGCCCGCGGCGCAACGGGAGAGGTCGCGGATGCTGGTCATCGACAAGGGGGATACGGCGTTCATGCTGGTCGCCACCGTCCTCGTGCTGATGATGATCCTGCCCGGGCTCGCCCTCTTCTACGGCGGGCTGGTGCGCGCCAAGAACATGCTGTCGATCCTCAGCCAGGTGCTCGGCATCGCCGCGGCGGCGATCCTCGTCTGGGTCGGCTGGGGCTATTCGCTTGCCTTTTCGGACGGCGGCCCGCTCGTCGGCGGCCTCTCCAAGGCGTTCCTGCGCACCGTCACCGGCGCCTCCGCCTTTCCCACCTTCACCCGGGGCGTCGGCATTCCCGAGCTGGTCTTCGCCGCCTTCCAGATGACGTTCGCGGCGATCACCGCCGCTCTGATCGTCGGCGCGCTGGCGGAGCGGGCGAAGTTCGGCGCCGTGATGCTCTTCGCCTGCCTGTGGCTGACCTTGGTCTATGCGCCGCTCGCGCACATGGTGTGGTCGCCCGGCGGCCTCATCTACGCGATGGGCGCGCTCGATTTCGCCGGCGGCACGGTGGTCCACATCAACGCCGGAGTCGCCGGGCTCGTCGGCGTGCTGTTCGCGGGCAAGCGCATCGGCTTCCTGCGGGAGGCGACGCCGCCCCATTCGCTCGCCTTCGCCGTGGTGGGCGCGGGGCTGCTCTGGGTCGGCTGGTTCGGCTTCAACGCGGGCTCGGCGCTGGAGGCGAAGGGCGCCGCAGCGATCGCGATGATGAACAGCTTCGTCGCCCCCGCCGCCGGCATCCTCGCCTGGATGGCGGCGGAGCGGATCGTCTCGGGCAAGCCGTCGCTGCTCGGCGGCGCCTCCGGGGCGATCGCCGGCCTCGTCGCCGTCACTCCGGCGGCCGGCACCGCCGGTCCGCTCGGCGCGATGCTGCTCGCGGCGGCGGCGGCGCTCGCCTGCTACGGCTTCGTCGCCCGAGTGAAGCACCGCCTTCGGCTCGACGACACGCTCGACGTCTTCGGCATCCACGGCCTCGGCGGCATCGTCGGCTCGCTCGGCACGGCCATCGTCACCGCCCCGGCGCTCGGCGGCTATGGCGGGGCCGATTATTCAACGGGCCGACAGCTCCTCGTGCAGGCGGCGGCGGTGGCGATCGCCACGCTCTGGTCGGCGGCCGGCTCCGCGCTCGCCTTCTGGCTGGTCAGGGCGACGATCGGCCTGCGGGTCGCCGAGGAGGCGGAACGCGAGGGCCTCGATCTCGCCGACCATGGCGAGCGCGCCTACAATCACTGAAGCAAGGCGCGCGCGCGTCCCGGTGGGACGCCGAAGGCGTGGCGGAAGGCTCGGGTGAACGCGCTGAGCGAGCCGTAACCCAGCCGGCGCGCGACGTCGGTCGCCGAGGCTTCGCCGGCCCTCAGCTGCCGCGCCGCCTCGTCGAGCCGCAACCGGCGGTGATAGGCGAGCGGGGGCAGGCCGTGCACCTCGGCGAAGCTTCGGGTGAGGTGGAAGCGGGAGAGGGCGGCCTCGGCGGCGACCGCCTCCAGCGTCAGCGGTACCTGCGCATGAGCGTGGATATAGGCGCGGGCGCGCTCGACCCGGTGGAGCGTCTCGATCCGCGTCGAGGCCTTGACCGAGGCGAGGCGCTCGAGCCGGTTGGCGAAGGTGGCGAGATAATCCTCGGCGCCGACGGTGACCTCCCGCACGATCCGCCGCGCCACCGTCTCGCCCGCCTCGGGCCGGTCGGCGAGCAGCCGGGCGTAGCGGCCGAGCAGACTGGCGAGCGGATCGATCGGGCTGCCGGCGATTGCGCGGCCGAGGGCGAGCCGCTCGCCCGCCGGCGCCTCGCTCGCGCCGAGATAGACGCACAGGCCGATCGTCTCCTCCGGGCAGGGGGTGCGCACCTCGAAATCGGTGCCGGGCTCGACCAGCAGGAAGTTTCCGGGCCTCAGGCACCGGGTGCGCCCGTCGATCCGGTACACCTCCTCCCCCTGCAGCACATATTTGACCGACGGGGCGAGCGCCCGAACCGCGCTTCGACCGCCGCCGAGCCGCGACAGGACGACGGTGCCGCGGGGCATGGGCAGGCGCGCCGCCTCGCCGTGCTGCGACATGAGGAGGAAGGACGGAGTCCGCGAAGCCTGCTCCATGGACTGGGAGAGGCAAGAGCTATGCCATTCTTAGAACGGCGGAATTCTGCCGATTACACGTGTTTTCGCGGATCGGCGGTGTCCGGAAGCGGGCGTCGGACCGTCCGTTTGCGGACAGGTCGCGGCGGCGGCAACCTTCGGGCGCGGCGGCGTCCCATCCTGCGACGGGCCGGCCGGCGCGGCTCGGCCGGGAACACAGACGCTTCCCAGCCGCCCTTCCTGTGGTAAAAGCGTGGGTAACCAAGGGACAGGACCGGCGGGTGGGGCGCGCGGCGCCTTCATGAACAGGAGCGGGGCAAGAGATGCTGGCGATGACGCTGAAGGAGGAAAGGCAGGTGGCGCAGGACCTGTCGCCGGCGGTCGCGTGGCCGACCCTTCGCCTCGCGATCCTGCTGCCGGCGGCGCAGGCGGCGCTGATCGCGGCGGCGGTCATGGGCTTCGTGCCGTTCTGGCTGGTCGTCCTTCCGCTCGGCTACATCCACTTCGCTTATTACACCCTGGTCCACGAGAGCATCCACGGCAACGTCGTCAGGAGCACCCGCCATGCCTGGGTGCACAGCCTGCTGGGCTGGTGGGGCGCGCTCAACATGATGACCAGCTACCCGGCGCTGCGCCGAATCCACCTCCTCCACCACCAGCACACCAACACGGACGAGGATCCCGACTACAATCTCTGCCACGGGCCGCTGTGGATGAGCGTCGGCCGCGTCGTGTTCCTGCGCACCCTGCTGCTCCTGCCGCTGCCGATCGTTCGGCTGGTGCCGGCGGCGGCCTATACGATCAAGCAGGCGCGGCTGAAGCCCGACGAGCTGCGCCTCCACGCGATCACCGTGACGGCGCTCCAGCTCGCCTTCTGGACCTCGATCGCGCTCGGCTACGGCAAGATCGCCTTCTTCCTCTACTGGGTGCCGATGATGGTCGGCCTCGTGCTCCTCAACGTCTTCTTCCAGTGGCTTCCGCACGTGCCGTTCGACAAGACCGACCGCTACGGCAAGGCGCGGGTCTATCTGCCGCTCGCCCATCGCGTCCTGCTCGGCCAGAACCTCCATCTCGGCCACCACCTCTGGCCGTCCGTCCCCTGGTTCAACTATCGCCGCCTCAACGACCGGCTGCGGCCGCAATTCGAGAGCGCCGGCGCGCGGCTCGATCCCTTCCTTCCCGCGACGACGTGAAGCGCGGGTGAGGCTGGCCGCTCTGGCCGCCCCGCGCCCGCCGCTTTATAGCGTCCCCATGGAAGACCCCAAGTTCCTCTCGGGCCAGTTGCTCCTCGCCATGCCTGGCATCGGCGACCCGCGCTTCGAGAAGGCGGTGATCGCGATGTGCGTCCACGACGAGAACGGCGCGCTCGGCATCGGCCTCGGCCGGATCGTGCCGCGCATCACCTTCCACGACCTGCTCAAGCAGCTCGACATCGCCCCCGGCGTCGCGCCGGACGTGCCGATCCATCTCGGCGGGCCGGTCGAGCCGCAGCGCGGCTTCCTCCTCCATTCGCCCGACTGGGGCGGGCAGGAGAGCATCCATGTCGGCAAGCGCTGGGTGCTGAGCGCGACGCTGGACATATTGCGCGCCATTGCCGGCGGGCGGGGCCCGAGCCGCTGGATCGCGGCCCTGGGCTATGCCGGCTGGGGCGCCGGCCAGCTCGAGCAGGAGCTGTGCGGCAACGGCTGGTTCTCGACCGCCGGGAGCGACGCGCTCCTCTACGAGTGCGACGTCAACTCGCGCTGGACCGCGGCCTTCCGCAGCGCCGGCATCGATCCGCGCCTCCTCACCGCCGACTTCGGCACGGCGTAGCGGGTCGGCCCCGTCCTAGGCCTCGGCGATCAGGGCGGCGGCGTCGGCCAGGGGCAGCGCGTCGAGGCGGTCGAGATCGACCGACCGGTAGAGGCTCCGGCTCCTTAGCCCGCGCCGGAACGCCGCCAGGGTCGCGCGCGGCATCAGCGCCAGTCCGGCGAGGACGAGCGGGCCGCAGAACAGGGTCGCGCCCCAATGCGGATAGCGGCCGGCACCGAACTCCCAGGCCGCGATCAGCAATTCGCCGCGCGCGGTGCAGGGATAGCCGGTCAGCAGATGATGGACGTCGTGGGCGTCGATGGCCCGCCGCCGCCAGCCGAAATTCGGCAGTGGGAGGAAGAACAGGTCGGCCCGGACGATCCAGATCCTCGCCTCGCGCTCGTCGGCGCGAAGGCCGTTCGCGGCGCGAAAGGCGCGGAGCGCCTCGCCGACGCCGGTCATTCCCCCGACAGCGCCGCCTGGCCCGGCGAGGCGGCGGTGAGCGCCCGGCCGGTCACCGGCGTGATCCCGGGCCGGGGCGGGAGGCTCGTCGGCACGCGCACGTTCCACGCCAGGCCGAGCTTCGCCAGGAGGCAGATGAAGTACCAGCCGAGGTCGACCTGCCCGGGGTAAAGGCCGTGCCGCGCGGAGCTTGGAAAGGCGTGGTGGTTGTTGTGCCAGCTCTCGCCCATCGTTGGGATCGCCATGATCGGCACGTTGAAGGCCTGGAGGGCGGCGCCATCCAGCGTCCAATCCTGCGGCCCGCGGGTGTGGGCGAAGTAGGAGATGAACCAGTGCATCGTCGTGCACGCGGCGACCCGCACCGCCACGCCCCACACCACCCACGCCCAGCCGCCGCCGAGATAGAGGAGGAGGGCGAGCGGGATCTGCTGGGCCATCCACGTCCTCTGGAGGAAGAGGTAGAAGGGATCGTCGCCGATGCCGGGGCCCGGATCGAAGCCCGGTGGGTGCTTCAGCTTCAGCCGGAAGTTGAGATAATAGAAGCCCTCGATCCACAGCGGCCTGCCGTGGCGCAGGAACCAGTGGCAGTCGGGCTCCCTCTGCGCCCAGTCGCGGCTGTCGTGGAGGCCGATCGTCCAAACCGGCCCTCCCATCCCGACCAGCGTGCCCAGATAGACCATCGCCCGCTCGAGCCATTTGGGGCAGTCGAAGCTGCGGTGGATGAGGCGGCGGTGGAAGCCGACCGAATGGCCGGCGCAGAGCGTCGCGCCCGACAGAAGGAGGAAGACGGCGAAGGCGCCCCAGGTGAAGGTGAGGGGTCCGAGCACGAGCGCGACGAGGAGGAAGCCGCTGTTCCAGATCGACCGCGCCGGATCCCACAGGACCTCGCCTTCGACCGGGCTGGCCGTGTCGAGGCCGGTCAGCGAATTGACCTTGAAGGCGGCGCGGCCGGCGGCGGCATGGTCGGTCATGTCAGCTTCCTTCGCGGGCGATGATAGTGTCGATGAGGTAGCGGGCGCTCTGGCGGGCGGCGAGCCGCTCCATCGGCCCGAAATACCAGGCCGGGTCGAGCAGCCGTTCGTACTTGACGGTGAGCGAGACGCGGGTGCGGCCGCCGCCGACGTCGTCGAAGCGCACTTCCGTCCCCTCGATCCGCATGTAGTGCGACAGGTAGGAATCGTTGCGGACGATCTCCGTCCTGATCCGCCGCGGGGTCACCTCGGCGATGCGTATCGCCATGTCGCCTTCCTGGTAGTTGGTGAAAAACCACTTCTTGTAGACGAAGTGCAGCCGGTGGACGTCGCCGGCTTGAAGCGAGCCGGTCTGCGCCCGCGTCGGCAAGGGGAAGACGCGGAGGAACCATGGGCGCGCGCCGTCGAACACGATCGGCCGCGCCATGTTGGCCTGGAGCCGGGCCGGGCTGCCGGGCAGCGTTTCGACCCACGTCGCCTCGTTGTGGCGCGGCACTGTGGTAGGCGGCGCGAGCCCCTCGGCGGCCAGGAGGACGACGGCGAGCGGAATGGCGTAGGCGCCGGCATGGCCGCCGTCGTTGCCGCGATCGGCGAGCCAGCTGAAGATGAAGCCGATCGTGACCATGAGGTAGTAGATCGGCATGAAGAAGAGCACGCAGAGGAAGCCCTCGAACAGGATCGCGGAGCTGCCGAGGAAGATGATCGTGGCGTAGAGCAGGTGCCGCCCGTAGCGCTGGACGGGCCGGTCGCCTTCGGAGACCGGGATTCCGAGGTGCAGCGCGATCGAGATGACGAACGGCACGAGGATGTAGAGCAGGGTGGAGTTGCGGAAGCTCGAATCGAGGATCGCGCGCACGGTGAGCGTCGCCGCCCCGAGCACGAAGAAGACGTAGAAGCCGCTTAGCTTGCGCAAGATTCCCCCTGGCGCGAAGGTGCGTCAGGCCGTCGGGAATGCCAAGCGCGAAAAGCGTCAGGCCGTGAGGCGGCCGAGCGTCGCGCGATCGAGCTTGCCGGCGAGGCCCGGAACCTCGTCGAGCTGCCTCAGGTCCGTGAATCCGCCGCGTTCCTCGCGATAGCGGACGATCTCATGGCCATGGCCCCGGAGCCCTTCGATCGCGTCGAGCTCGTCCTGCGTCGCGGCGTTGAGGTTGAGCCTGCCGCTGGTCACAGGTCGGGCAGAACCTGGTTGGCCTCGCCCCAGCCCTGAAGCAGCCGGGAGGAGGCGCGTTCGACCAGGGCCTCGGCATCCCGGACGGTGAACCGCGCGCCGCTCTCCAGCTCGTCCAGCTCGTCCCAGGCGATCGGCGCGGCGACCGTGGCCCCTTCGCGGGCACGGGGCGAGAAGGGCAGCACCGCGGTCGCGCCCCGCTGGTTGCGAAGATAGTCGAGGAAGATGCGGCCCTTGCGGCTCGCCTTGGCGAGGTTGGCGGTGAAGCGATCGGGCTCGGCGGTGGCGAGGGCGAGGGCGAAGCGGTGGGCGAAATCCTTCACCGCCGGCCACTCCGCCTGCGGCACCAGCGGCACGACGACGTGAAGGCCCTTGCCGCCGGTCACCATCGGGAAGCTCTGCAGGCCCATGTCCGCGAGATATTTGTGGAGGTCGCGGGCCGTCCGCTTCACCTGGTCGAAGCCGAGCCCCTCGTCCGGGTCGATGTCGAAGACCAGCCGGTCCGGCTTCTCGACGTCGGCGATGCGCGAGCCCCAGCCGTGGAACTCGATCGCGCCCATCTGGACGCAGGTGAGCAGGCCCGCCGGATCGGCGACGTAGATGTAATCCTCCTTATTGCCTTCCTTCTCCTCGATCGGGATCTGGTGGACGTGGGGGCCGAACGTGCCGGCATCGTGCTTCTGGAAGAAGCATTTCTTGGCCCTGCCCTGCGGGCAGCGGACGAGGGTGAGCGGACGCTCGCCCGCCCAGGCGAGCATCAGGGGCGCGAGCTTGCGGACATAGTCGGCGAGCTCGCCCTTGGTGACCCCGGAGTCGGGGAAGACGATGCGCTCCGGATTGCTGATCTTGACGCCGTCCTCCTCCGCGGAGGGGCCGGGCTCGGGCACTTCGGCGACGATCTCCGAGGCCTTCTTGTCGCCGCGCAGGCCGAGGAAGCTTGCGTGGCGGACGACCCCGTCCGCGGTGAACTCGGCGAAGGCCACTTCCGCGACCAGCTCCGGCGTCACCCAATGGGCGCCGCGCGCGTCCGGCCTCGGCACGGACACGGCCGGCTTGTCCACGGCCAGCGTCTCGAACCGCGCCTTCAGCGCGTGCTGGACCTGCAGCGAGAAGCCGGTCCCGACCTTGCCCGCGTAGCGGAGCCGGCCCTCCTCGTTGACCGCGAGCAGGAGCGCGCGGAAGCCCCGGCCCTTCTTGTCGCTTTCCGACCAGCCGACGATCACGAATTCCTGCCGGTGGGTGCATTTCACCTTCAGCCAGGATTTCGTCCGGTCGCCGCGATAGGGGGAGTCGGCCCGCTTTGAGATGATGCCTTCCTGGCCCGCCTCGCACATGGCGTCGAAAAGCGCCTCGCCGTGGCCGACGATATGCTCGGCGTAGAGGATCGCCGGCGGCTTGCCCGGGCCGAGGAGGGCGGCGAGCCGTCCCTTGCGCTCGACGTTGGAAAGCGGCGCGAGGTCCTCGCCGTCTATTTCCAGAGCGTCGAACAGGAACAGGGTTAGCCCGCGGCCGCCCTCGCTTATCGCCTGCTGCAGCGCCGAGAAGCTGGAGCGGCCGCGATCGTCGAGCGCCACGATCTCCCCGTCGAGCAGGGCCGAGCCGACCTCCAGCTCCCGCGCCGCGGCGACGATCTCGGGGAACTTGTCGGACCAGTCGAGGCCCGAGCGCGTGTAGACCTTCGCCGCTCCGCCGCCGACGGCGAGAAGGCAGCGATAGCCGTCATACTTCATCTCGTGGATCCAGCCGGATCCCGACGGGACGGAGTCGACGAGCGTCGCCTTTTGGGGCGGGCGGAAAGGAGGCATTTTCAACCCTCCCCGGGGCGGGGAGGGGGACCGGGCGCTCTTGGCGCGTGGTGGAGGGGCTGCTTCGGGCCCGGTGCCGGCCCCTCCGCCGCGCTTCGCGCGGTCCCCCTCCCCGTGCCGGGGAGGATTGAGGCCGGACGTCCACGTCTTGAGCTCCTTCGCCTTCTTCGCGGCGGCGATCTCCTGCATCGTCCGCCCCGTCTTGATCGAGGTGAGGAAGCGCTCGGTGAGGTCCATCGAGCCGCCGGCCTGGTCGTCTGTGACCTTCTTCAGCATCCAGTTCTCGCCTCGCTCGCCGGGACGGCCCTTCAGCCGGAACATCACCCACTCGCCCTTCATCCGCTCGCCGTGGAGGGTGAAGTGCAGATGCCCTTCCTCCAGCGTCTTGCGCGGATCCTTGCCCGGGGCGGGCGTCCAGGTGCCACGATCCCACAGCATCACCGTGCCGCCGCCATATTCGCCCTTGGGAATGGTCCCCTCGAACGTCGCGTAGGACAGGGGGTGGTCCTCGGTCCGGACCGCCAGCCGCTTGTCGGCGGGGTTTAGGCTGGGCCCGTTCGGCACCGCCCAGCTCTTCAGCGTCCCCTCCAGCTCCAGCCTGAAGTCGAAGTGGAGCCGCCGCGCGTCGTGCTTCTGGACCATGAAGCCGTCGCCCAGGCCCCAGCTGAGCTTGTCGTAGGTGCCGGCCGGCTCCGCAGTCTTCGCGAAGTCCCGCTTCTCGTTGTAGCGGGCGAGGGGGTCGGGGGAGGAACCGGAGCGGGAGGAGGAACGCGCGGCCATATCAACCCCGTTCGAGTCGAGCGAAGTGGAGACAAACCTTCGAGCGATGCCGAGAACGAGGGCCTCGGCTTCGCTCGGCAGGGCCCCTCGACTTCGCTCGGGGCGAACGGTTTAGGGCCATGTCGCTTAAGCCCGCTTCCGTGCCGGCGCCGCCTTGGCGGGCGCCTTCTTCGCCGGCGTCTTCTTGGCGGCCGGCTTCTTCGCCGCCGCGCCGCCGCCCTTAGCCGCGCCCGCGTCGGCCGGCCGATCGATCGAGCGCTTCAGCGCCGCCATCAGGTCGATGACATTGCCGCCCCGCGCCGGCGCCTTTTCCTCGTCGGCGTGGATGGTCTGGCCCTTGCGCTTGCGCTCGATCAGGTCCTCGAGCGCCTCGACGTAGCGGTCGTGGAACTTGGAAGCGTCGAACTCGGCCGTCTTCTTGTCGATCAGCGTCTCGGCGAGGTCGAGCAGCTCCTCGTCGGGCTTGGCGTCGCCAATGTCGCGGAAATAGTCGCGCGCCTTGTTGACCTCGTCGGCGTAGCGCAGCGTCTCCAGCACGATGCCCCGCCCGCATGGCTTGACGCTGACCAGATATTCTCGGCCGCGCAGGGCGAGCTGGCCGATGCCCATCTTGCGCGTGCGGCGCAGCGCCTCGCGCAGCACGATGAACGCCTCCTCGGCGAGGTCGTCCGCCGGAACGACGAAATAGGGCTTCTCGAAATAAAGGACGTCGACCTCGTCATAGTCGACGAACTGGGTGAGCTCGAGCGTCTTCTTGGACTCGAGCTTCACCGCCTCGAGCTCCTCGTCGGACACGACGACGTAGGAGCCCTTCTCATATTGATAGCCGCGGACGATCTCCTCCGGGTCGACGGGGCCGACGCCGGGCACGACCTTCTCATACTTGATCCGCTTGCCGGTCGGCTCGTGGATCTGGTTGAAGGCGATCTGCGCGCCGCTCTTGGTCGCCGAGAAGATCTCGACCGGGATGGAGACGAGGGCCAGCCTGATCTGCCCTCTCCAGTAGGCGCGTGCCGCCATGACGTCTGCTCCGGAAAATCGATTCGTTTCCGGTTCAAACCGCGGGGAAGGAACGGGGTTCCGCCGCCGGCGCGCGTCCGGCGGCGGGGTCCCTCAGTCGAACAGCTCCTCGAGGAAGGACTTGCGGCGCTTGCGATGGCCGTGATGCCGGCGATCGTCCTCGTAGCGGTGCCGCTCGCCGCCGCCCCACGGACTCGCGTCCCTCGCCGGGGGCGCCGCGGCGGCGCTTCGCTCCACGATCTTGTCGAGCTCGCCGCGGTCGAGCCAGACGCCTCGGCAGGTGGGGCAATAGTCGATCTCGATCCCTTGCCGCTCCGTCATGACGAGCGGCGTCCGGTCGATCGGGCAGGCCATGGCCGTTTGTGCCTCTCCGTCCATGTCAGCCCCTCCCGGCCCTGAGCATGTGCCCGTGGAGGCGGTCCTTCACCGTCAGCTTCAGCTTCTTCAGCCGAAGCAGCCGGAAGCCGTCGGGAAGGCGCCGCCGCAGCTCGCGGCGTATCTCGTCGTCGAGCCGCCTGTGGATCGAGGTCAATCGGTAGATGAGATTGTTCACTGCCACTCTCCATTCGATGGTGATGGATCGGGCAGGCTGCGATGGAGAGGGGAGGAGACCCGTCTGGACGCATCGAGGCTAACCCGATGCGGTCCGACATCACGGTCGTCCAGGAGACGGCCGCCAGAGGGGCCCGGCCCGCGAGCGGAGAATAGGGAAGGGACGAAGCGGGTTCAAGGGCAAGAAACCTCTCCTTTGAGGGAGGGGGACATGCGGAGCACGGCGCCGACACCCTCCGCCAGCCCTTCGGGCTGCCGCCTTCCCTCGACGGGGAGGATCGCTACACGGGTATCTCGGTCGTGTATTTCACCTGCCTCAGCGCGAAATTGCTCGCCGCGTTGGCGACGCTCGGGTGGGCGAGGACGCCGCGCATGATGAAGCGGTCATAGTCGGCGACGTCGCTGACGGCGATGCGAAGCAGATAATCCCACTCACCGGACATCGCATAGCATTCGACGATCTCCTCGCGATCGCGGATGAAGGCTTCGAACTCGGCGCGGGCCTCGACCGTCTGCTGGCTCATCCGTACCTGGCACAGCACGTTCACGGAGCGGCCGAGCGCCTCCGCGCTCGCCAGCCGCACGGTCTTGCCGAGCACGCCGTCCTTCTCCAGCGCGCGCACTCGCCGCCATACCGAGGCGGCGGATGCGCCGACCCGTTCCGCCAGAGCGGCATGGCTCAGGGCGGCGTCGCGCTGAAGCTCGCGGACGATTCGCCGGTCGACGGGGTCAAGACGAGAGGTTTCATTCACCTTCGCGGCCATAGCGCAACAGCCGTTTCACATCTACTCGAAAGCCGAGCGAAATAGATAGGCATTTTGAGACAGGGGACGATAGCGCTACTGCGGGCGTTCAGCCTTGGCGCGACAGGAGGCACGATGGCGGGCGATGTGATCACGGCCGAACCGCCGCAGCTGTTCGACCGGCTCGAGGAGCAGAAGTCGGACTCGCTGCTCCAGCTCATCGCCCTTTGCGATGCCGATCCGAGGCCGGACAAGATCGACGTCGGCGTCGGCGTCTATCGCGACGCCGCGGGCGCCACGCCGATCCTGCGCGCCGTCAAGGCGGCGGAGAAGAGGCTCTGGGAGACCCAGGAGACCAAGGCCTATCTCGGCTCGATGGGCGACGCCCGCTTCACCGCCCTCATCCGCCCGATCGTCTTCGGAGACACGCTCGCGAAGGACGACAGGATCGTCGGCCTTCAGACCCCCGGCGGATGCGGCGCGCTGAGGCTCGGGGCGGATCTCGTCGCTCGCGCCAATCCGCGCGCGCGCATCCATGTCGGCCAGCCGACCTGGCCCAATCACGGGCCGCTGATCGAATGCTCCGGCGTCGAGATGGTGTCCTATCCTTATTACGACGCGGCGCAGCGGATCATCCTGTTCGACCGGATGATGGACGCGCTCGGCCGTGCCGAGGCGGGCGACCTTCTCCTCCTCCACGGCTGCTGCCACAATCCGACCGGCGCCGACCTCTCGCTCGACCAGTGGCGGGAGGTGGCGGCGCTCGTGTCGCGGCGCGGCCTGATCCCCTATGTGGACCTCGCCTATCAGGGCCTCGGCAACGGCCTCGAGGCGGATGCGGCGGGAACCCGCCTGGTCGTCGAGGCGGCGGAGCAGGCCCTGATCGCCCAGAGCTGCGACAAGAATTTCGGAGTCTATCGCGAGCGCACCGGCAATCTCTTCGTCAAGGCGGGGAGCAAGCGGGCCGCCGAGGTCGTCTTTGGCAACCTCCTCACGCTGGCGCGCACCATGTGGTCGATGCCGCCCGACCATGGCGCGGCCATCGCCCGCATCGTCCTCGACACCCCCGAGCTCAGGGCCGACTGGAACGCCGAGCTCAAGGAGATGTGCGCCCGCATCCGCACGCTTCGAGCCCGGCTCGCCGGATATGACGAGCGGCTCGCTTATATCGACGGCCAGAACGGCATGTTCTCCATCCTGCCGCTCAGGGAGGAACAGGTGCTGGCGCTGCGCCGGGAGAAGGGCATCTACCTGGCCAATAGCGGCCGCTTCAACGTCGTCGGCCTGTCCGACGACAATGTCGACCGCTTCGCCGCCGCGGTGGTGGAGAAGCTCGATGGCTGAGCAGGCTTTCGCCGACCGCGCGGCCGATGCCGACGCCCCGGAGCCCGACTTCGACTGGAAGCGGATCGCCTATCTCGTCCAGGTCAGCCGAGCGATGGACAAGCTGGAGGAGGAGCGACTCGTTCCGGAGCGCAAGGTGCTCTACCAGTTCAGCGCCCGCGGCCACGACATGGCGCAGGTGATGCTCGGCAGCCGTCTCACCCACCGCCGCGACGCGACCTGCGGCTATTACCGGTCGCGCCCCCTGCTGCTGTCGCTCGGCGTGCCGATCGAGGACGCCCTCGCCTCCGGCATGGGCCGGGAAGGCGGCTATTCGGACGGCCGCGACATCGGCGTCGTCTTCAACTATCCCAATAGCGGCGGCGCCCCCGCCTTGCCGATGTCCGGCGGCGTCGGCGCCCAGTATACGCCGACCGCGGGATGGGCGCAGGCGATCCGATATCACCGCAATGTGCTGGGCGACCGCGCCTATGAGGGCGCGATCGCGGTCGTGCTGGGCGGCGATGCCTCCTGCGCCACCGGGGGCTTCTGGGCGTCGCTGACCATCGCCACGACGCAGAAGCTGCCGATGCTCTTCTACGTCGAGGACAATCAATACGGCATTTCCGTTCCCTGCACCTACCAGACGCCGGGCGCGGACATCTCGAAGAACCTGGCGAGCTTCACCGGCCTCGCCATCTTCGCGGGCGACGGCACCGAGCCGGCCGAGGCGGCAAGGCTGATCGACCGGGCGGTGGCGCATGTGCGCGCCGAGGGCGGCCCGGCGCTGCTCCACCTCCGCGTCCCCCGCCTCCAGGGCCACAGCTTCCAGGACACCCAGGCATACAAGCCTGAAGAGGTGGTGCGCGAGGAATGGCTGCGCGATCCGCTGCCCAAGCTCAAGGCGCACCTGCTCGGCCTGGGGGTCGACGAGGCGGAGTGGGATCGGATCGAAGCCGAGGCGCAGTCGGCGGTGGAAGAGGCGAGGGCGGCCGCCGAGGCGCGCGGCGTCTCCCGGCCCGAGAACGTGCTCGACCATGTCTTCTACGAAGGCGAGATGCAGCAGCTCGGCGGCCAGTGGACCAAGGGCTATCGCGCCCCGCCTTCGCACGAGGAGCCCAAGCCCGAAGGCCAGCGCATCAACATGGTGACGGCGATCCGCCGGACGCTGGACCAGGAGCTTGCGATCAACCCGCGCGTCCTCCTGTTCGGCGAGGACATCGGGCCGAAGGGCGGGGTCCATGCGGTCACGCTCGGCCTTCAGGAGAAATATGGCGAGGGCCGGGTGTTCGACACCAGCCTGAACGAGGAAGGCATAATCGGCCGCGCGGTCGGCATGGCGCTCGCCGGGCTGATGCCCGTCCCGGAGATCCAGTTCCGCAAATATGCCGAGCCCGCGACCGAGCAGATCAACGACTGCGGCACCATGCGCTGGCGCACCGCCAACCGCTTCGCCGCGCCGATGGTGCTCAGGATCCCAGGCGGCTTCTTCAAGTGCGGCGATCCCTGGCACAGCCAGACCAACGAGGTGCAGTTCGTCCACAATCCCGGCTGGCTGGTCGCCGTCCCCTCCAATGCCGAGGACGCGGTCGGCCTGCTGCGCGCGGGGCTTCGCGGCAACGACCCGGTCATCTTCTTCGAGCATCGCGCGATGCTCGACGATTCCTGGGCGCGGCGGCCGTGGCCGGGCGACGCCTACGTCCTGCCGTTCGGACGGGCGAAGAAGACGCGCTCGGGGGACGACATCACCCTCGTCACCTGGGGCGCGATGGTGCCGCGCTGCGAGGAAGCGGCGAAGGACGTCTCGGCCGACGTCATCGACCTTCGCACGCTGGTGCCGTGGGACAGGGAGGCGGTGCTGGAGAGCGTGCGCCGCACCCGCCGCTGCCTCATCGTCCACGAGGACCTCAGGACCGGCGGCTTCGGCGCGGAGATCGCCGCGGTCGTCGCCGACGAGGCGTTCCTCGACCTCGACGCGCCGGTCGCGCGGGTGACGATGCCGGACATTCCAAGCCCCCACAATCCGGTGCTGCTCAACTGGGCCGTGCCGTCCGTCGAGCGGATCCGCGCCAAGATCGACGAGCTGGTGGGGTTCTGACGATGATCGACGTCCTCGTTCCGGTCGAGCAGGAGGTCACGCAGGCCGTCGTTCGCGCCTGGCTGAAGAAGGTGGGCGACCGGGTCGAGGTGAACGACCCGCTCGTCGAGCTGGAGACCGACAAGGTCGCGATGGAGGTGCCTGCGCCCGCGGCGGGCGTGCTTCGCGAGATCGTGCTCGAGACCGACGCGGAAGCGGTGCCGGGGGCGGTCCTGGGTCGCATCGCGGCGGTGGCGGAGGTCGTCGGCGACGAGTCCGAACCCGTTCGCCCCGAGCGACGTCGAGGGGCCCTTCCGAGCGAAGCCGAGGATGGGGACACAGGTCTCGGCTCCGCTCGACGGGGTGTCTCGACTTCGCTCGACACGAACGGGGTGAGGGACGCGGAGCTCAGACTTTCCCCCGCGGTGAAGCGCGCGCTCCTCCAGCACGACATCGACCCGGCGAAGATCCAGGGCACCGGCCGGGACGGGCGAATCACCCGCGCCGACGTCGACCGCGCGGTCGAGGCGGCGACGAAGGTCCGGGAAGGTCCCCGCACCACGGCTCAGCCTCGCTTGGCCGAGCCCTCCGACGCCTCGATCCGCTCCCATTCCATCCCGCACGACCGGATGCGGCTGAGGATCGCCGAGAACATGCTCGCCTCGGTCACCCAGGCGCCGCACGTCACGGCGATGTTCGAGGCGGATTTCACCGCGATCATCCGCCATCGCGACCGCCACAAGGAGGCCTATGCGAGGAAGGGGGTGAAGCTCACCTACACCGCCTACATCGTCGCCGCCGCGGCCGAGGCGATGAAGGTCGCGCCCGCGATCAACGCGCGCTGGCACGACGATAGGCTGGAGATCTTCGACGACGTCAATATCGGCGTCGGCACGGCGCTGGGCGAGAAGGGGCTGATCGTCCCGGTGCTGCGCCGGGTGCAGACGTTGAACCTCAAAGGCATCGCCGCCGGCCTCGACGAGCTTGTCGAGAAGGCGAGGGGGGAGCGGCTGACCGCGCGCGACGTGTCGGGCGGCACCTTCACCGTCTCCAATCACGGCGTCTCCGGCTCGCTCTTCGCCGCGCCGATCATCATCGCCCAGCCGCAATCCGCGATCCTCGGCGTCGGCAAGCTGGAGAAGCGCGTCGTGGTGCGTGAAGTCGATGGGGTGGACACGATCCAGATCCGGCCGATGGCCTATGTCTCCCTCACCATCGACCACCGCGTCGTGGACGGCCACCAGACCAACCGATGGCTGAGCCGGTTCGTCGAGGTGCTCGAGGGGTGGCCCGCCGAATGAGCGCGCGAAAAGCCGCTTCCAAAACTCGCACGATCTGCTAAGGGCCTGTGCTTCAAAGGAAAAAGCGGGGTTTTCATGTCGATTTTCGTCGCGCTCATGCTCGTCACCGGTGCCGCTCAGGGCGCTCCCGCGGCCACGCCGGAAGCGGCCCCGCCGCCGAAGGAGAAGCTCATCTGCAAGCGCGACGAATCGAGCTCCACCCGGCTCGGCGCGGGCCCCAAGATCTGCAAGACGGCCGCGCAGTGGCTCGGCAAGCGGGCGCCGGCGCAGGGCGGCGGCGGCGACGCGGCCGGACGGGGCCAGTAACCGGGCTTCAGGCCGCGCTATCGGCCTCGGCCATGTAGCGGGCGAGGATCATCCCCCAGCCCTGGTCCATGCCGCTGACGTGCGAGTCGCGGGCGGCGTCGGCGAAGGCGTCGAGCCCGCGATGCTCGAATGCGACGATCGTGCCGCCTTCGTGGGTGCGGAAGACGATCTCCACCTGCGTCTCGAAACCGGGATCGTAGGCCCATTCGTGGTTGAGCTGCCAGGCGAGGAGGGCGCGGCGGGGCGGGTCCCACTCCAGGACTCGGCCCCATTGATATTCGGCGCCGTCCTCGCCCGTCTCGTACCACCGGCCGCCGGGGCGGGGCTCGGCGGCGCGGCGCCTGGAGCAGGCTGTGGTCGGCGGGCCACCACCGCCCCATCCGCTCCATGAAGACGCGGAACGCCTTCTCCCGGGGAGCGCGGACGTGAAGCGTCTTGCGGATCGGCGCGGGGACGATTCGCTGCGTCTCGTTCATTCCTCTTCCTCCCGTTCGGCTTCCTCGGCGAAGCTGGCGAGCGCGCGTTGCCAATGCCGGTCGAGCCACTGCCGGATGGCTCCGAGCCCCGCCGGATCGATCCGGTAGATGCGCCGCGTTCCCTTCGCCTCGACCGCGACCAGCCCCGCCTCCTTCAGCACCTTGAGATGCTGCGACACGGCGGGCCGGGTGACGGGAAGTCCCGCCGCCATCTCGCCCACCGCCATGGGCCGGCGGGCGAGCCGCTCGACGATCTCGGCCCGGACCGGATCGGCCAAGGCGGCGAAGGCGACAGAAGCGTTAGTCACCGCTAACGGTTAGGTTGAGCTTACAGACGAGTCAAGCCGGGCGCGCGGCGAGGGATCAGTCGAACAGCGCCCGCAATTCCTTCTTCAATATCTTGCCGTTCGCGTTTCTCGGCAGGGGCTCGGGAAGGAAGGCGATGCGGACCGGGGTCTTGAACACCGCCAGCCGGCTTCGCACCCAGGCCTTCAGCTCCTCCTCGGTGGCGACGGCGTCCGCCGCGAGCTGGACGACCGCCGCCGGCTCCTCGCCCAGCGTGCGGTGGGGGAGGCCGATCAGCGCCGCGTCGATGACTGCGGGGTGCTCGAACAGCACGTTCTCTACCTCTATGGAGTAGATGTTCTCGCCGCCGCGGATGACGATGTCCTTGGCGCGGTCGACGATGTAGAGGAAATTCTCCTCGTCCAGCCGGGCGAGGTCGCCGGTCCGCACCCAGCCGTCGACGAACGTCTCCGCCGTCGCGTCGGGCTTGTTCCAATAGCCGCGCACGATCTGCGGCCCTCTCGCCCACAGCTCGCCGACCTCGCCCACGGGCAGCTCGCGCGCGCCGTCGGCGCTCATGATGCGCAGGTCGGCGACCGGGACGGGCGGCCCGGTGCTGTCCGGGCGATGGAGATAATCCTCGCCGGCGTGGCTGGTGACCGTCGCCATCGTCTCGGTCATGCCCCAGCCGTTGCCCGGCAGGGCGCCGAACTCGGCATGGATGCGCCGGACGAGCTCGGGGGCGGAGGGGGCGCCGCCATAGCTGATCAGCTCCAGGCTGGAGAGGTCGAAGCGCTGCCGCTCGGGATGTTCGAGGATCTGCCAGGCGATGGTCGGCACGCCGCCGGTGACGTTGACCCGCTCGCGCTCGATGATCTCCAGCGCTTCGAGGGCGTCCCACCTCCTCATGAAGATGGTCGTGTTGCCCACCGCCATGGAGCCCATCAGGCTGGCGCTGCAGGCGGTGACGTGGAACAGCGGGATGACCATGAGCCCCACCTTGGGGCTGGGCGCCGCCGGTTCGTCGCCGCGCCTCAGGGCGGCGCGCGCGATCGCGAAGCCGACCGAGAGGATGTTGGTCGTCAGGTTGCGATGGGTCCCGAGCGCGCCCTTGGGATTGCCCGTCGTGCCGCTGGTGTAGAAGATCGTCGCATCGTCGTCGGGGTGGATCTCCGCCTCCGGCAGGTCGCGGTCGGGGAGGTCGCCATAGGCGGCGGGCGGGCCGATCAGGCTTTCGAGGGACGTCGGGCCCTCGCCTCCGGCGACGACGACATGCTCCAGATCGGGCAAAGCGGCGCGATGCGGCAGGATCCTTTCCCACCGCGACCGGTCGGCGATAAGCACCTTCGAGCCGGAATCGGCGAGGCCGTATTCGAGCTCCGCGCCCGTCCACCAGGCGTTGAGCGGCACCGCGATCGCCCCGAGGGCGGTGGCGGCGAAGAAGGCGACCGGCCATTCGGGGCAATTGGCCATGGCGATCGCGACCCGATCCCCCTTGCCGACGCCGAGGCCGCGCAGCGCCTCCGCCAGGGCCGCAATCGCGCGGAACTGCGCCTCGTAGCTGATCCGCCGGTCGTCGAGGATGCTGGCGATTCGTTTCCCGTGCATCCGCGACAGGCGGGTGAGGAAGGGGAGGTGCGGCGGCGCGTTCTTCCATATGCGGGTCGGGACTCCGCGGATGACGATGTCGTCCATCTCGAACCGCGCGCCGGGCGCGGTGAGGCGGGCCGTGGCCTCGTCGAGGCTCATCCTCGGCCAGCCGGGCGGAAGCTCGAACCCCTCCAGCACGCGCGTCTCTCCTCTCGTCACCCAGCCCTATGGGCCAAGCCGCGCCGGCTCAAGGGCGGAACCTTGGCGAGGCGCGCGGATTGGCGGGTGAACGTCACGGAGAAGCCGATGGCCGTCGAAGAGCCGCACCTCAGCGAGGCGGAGGAGCGCGAGGTCGAGGAGCGCAGCCCGCCCAAGGCCAAGGTGGTCCACGCCGCCGTCATCAAGCAGGGCGAGGACGAGCTCGAGCGGCCCACCGGCTCGCTCTTCTGGTCGGGCCTCGCCGCCGGCATCGCCATCATGGCGTCGGTCGCGGCGCAGGGCGCCCTTCACCAGCGGCTGCCCGACGCGCCCTGGCGGGAGCTGGTCGCGGGCTTCGGCTACTCGCTCGGCTTCCTGATCGTCATCCTCGGCAGGATGCAGCTCTTCACCGAGCATACCATGGTCGCGGTCCTGCCGCTCGCCCGCGACCCGAGCTGGCCGAGCCTCGGCCGCACCGCCCGACTCTGGGCCATCGTGTTCTCCGGAAACGTCGCCGGCGCAGCAGTCATCGCCGCCGCCGCGATCCATCTCCGCCTCCAGTCGACCGAGCTGACCGCGGCGATGCTGGAAGTCTCCTCCAAGCTCCTCGACGAGACCGCCGCCGAGACGCTCCTCCAAGGCATACCCGCGGGTTTCCTCATCGCCTCGGTCGCCTGGATTCGCTCGGCGTCCAACGGCTCGAGCTTCTGGATCATCCTCGTCCTCACCTATGCGATCGCGATCTGCGGCTTCACCCATGTCGTCGCCGGCGCGGCCGAGGCCTTCCTGCTCCTGTGGTCCGGGAAAGCGGGCGCGGCCTGGCTGCTCGGCGGCTTCCTCCTCCCGGCCTTCGCCGGCAACGTGATCGGCGGCACGGGCCTGTTCGCCATGCTCGCCCACGCGCAGGTCAAGGAGGAGCTGTGAGCCTCGACGAGGCGGCTTTTCACGGTCGGCGCGGGCGGCCATAATCCGGGGATGGAGAAACGTCCCCGCCCGCTGACGCCCGGCGAGCCGGCGCCCTGGTTCCGCGCCGCGGCGGTCGGGGGCAATGCGAATTACGTCTTCGACACCGCCGCCGGGCGGCATATCCTGATGCTGTTCATGGCGAGCGCCGCCGAGCCGGCCGCCGCCGCCGCTTTGGGTCTCGTCCAGCGGCAGCGGGCGCTTTTCGACGACGCCCGCGCCTGCTTCTTCGGCGTCACCGCCGATCCGGAGGACGAGGCGGCGGGCCGGATCGCCCAAAGCCTTCCGGGCCTGCGCTATTTCGTCGATCCCGAGCGGCGCATCGCCGGCCCGTACGGCGCGGTGGACGCCCCGCACTGGCTGCTCCTCGACCCGATGCTGCGCGCCGTCGGCGCCTTTCCGCTCGACCAGGGCGAGGCCGCGCTGAGGCTGCTCGCCGCCTTGGCGTCGCGTCCCCCGGCGACCGACTGGGCGCCGGTGCTGATGGCGCCCGGCATCTTCGAGCCGGAGCTGTGCCGCCGCCTCGTCGCGCTCTACGAAAGGCAGGGCGGCGAGGCGTCGGGCTTCATGCGGGAGGTCGACGGCAAGACCCGGCTGATGAGCGATCCCCAGCACAAGATGCGCAAGGACTGCATCGTCGAGGAGGCGGATTTCTGCCGCGCGATCCGCGCCCGCGTGTCGCTGAAGCTCATCCCGATGGTGAAGCGGGCCTTCCAGTTCGAGGCGACGCGGATGGAGCGCTACCTGATCGGCTGCTACGAAGCCGGCGCGGGCCATTTCCGCCCCCATCGCGACAATACGACGAGCGGCACCGCCCACCGCCGCTTCGCCGTCACCATCAACCTCAATGCCGGCGAGTATGAGGGCGGCGACCTGCGCTTCCCGGAATATGGCGGCCGCACCTACCGCCCGCCGACCGGCGGCGCCGTCGTCTTCTCCTGCTCGCTGCTGCACGAGGCGACGCCGGTGACGAAGGGGAAGCGCTACGCCTTCCTGCCCTTCCTCTACGACGAGGCGGCGGCGCTGATCCGCGAACGCAACAACCCAAAGCTGGAGGACGGCCTCGGCGTGTACCGCGCCGATGCCGAGAGGGAGGGGGAAGGGGCCCGCTGACCGGCCGCGCGGCAGTCCGCCCGGTTCTCCCCGCGAGGCCGCCGGCGCAGTGGCCGGCTCTCCTTCAGGGCGCGCTCAAGGCTGCTTCGCCGGCGGCACGATCGCGATCTCGTAGAGCTTCGACCAGTTCTTGCCAGTGACGAAAAGCCGGTCGCGCGCCGGATCGTAGGCGATCCCGTTCAGCACCGCGTCGGCGTCGCCGTTCATGTTCTCGGCGACGAGGTCCGAAAGGTCGATCCAGCCCGTGACCTTGCCGCTCCCGGGATCGATGCGGGCGAGGCGCGGCGACATCCAGACGTTGGCGAGGATCTCGCCCTTCACCCATTCGAGCTCGTTGAGCCGCTCCACGGGCTGGTCGTTGTCCGCGACGTCGAGCCGGCCCTTCTCCTTGAGCGTCGCCGGGTCGAGCCGGCGGAGCTGCGCCGTGCCGTCGCTCATCCAGATCGTCTTGCCGTCCTGGGTCAGGCCCCAACCCTCGCCCTGGTACCTGAAGCCGCCCTTCGGCCGGAAATCGGCTCGGTTCCAGCGGAAGCCCTGGCCGCCCTGCCAGGTGAGGCTGACGATGTCCGGACCCCAGTTGACGATCCCCTCGCCGAAATATTGCGGCGCGATCGAGACGGAGCGCAGCACCTTGCCGTCCTCCAGCCGGACTTCGCGAATGGTCGATTGTCGGTTGAGCCCGGTGCTCTCGTAGAGCTTGCCGTCGAGGAAGAAGAGACCCTCGGTGAAGGCCATCGGATCGTGCGGATATTCCTTGACGATCCTGTAGCCGTAGACCGGGGTCTCGCGCGGCGTCGAGGCGGCGCAGGCCGGAAGGGCGAGGCTGCCGACGATGAGGAGGGAGAGGCGCGCGCGCATCGTCACGGCCGGTTCATGGTGAGGAGGTCGTAGGTGGCGACCACCTCGTCCTTCTGGTTGAAGACGTACACCGCCCAGCGCACTTCGCCTTTCTCCTCGTCCCTGACGCTCTTCGTCTTCACGGTCAGTTCCACGCGCATCGAGTCGCCCGGATAGAGCGGAGTCTGGAAGCGCAGGTTCTCGAGCCCCGTATTGGCCAGGACCGGCCCTGGCGAGGGCTCCACGAACAGCCCCGCGGCGAAGCTCAGTATCAGGTAGCCGTGCGCCACGCGCCCCTCGAAGATCGGGCTCGCCTTCGCCGCCTCCTCGTCCATGTGGGCGTAGAAGGTGTCGCCGGTGAAATGGGCGAAATGCTCGATGTCCTCGAGGGTGACGGCGCGGCTCGCCGTCTTCAGGGTGTAGCCGATGTCCAGCTCCGAGATCCGCTTGCGGAACGGGTGGACCTCGCCCTCCACTTTCGGGGCGCCGGGCAGCCATTGCCCGACCACGCTCGACAGCACCGCCGGCGAGCCCTGGAGGGCGGTGCGCTGCATGTAGTGGGTGACGCCGCGCACGCCGCCCATCTCCTCGCCGCCGCCGGCCCGGCCGGGGCCGCCATGGACGAGGACTGGAAGCGGCGAGCCGTGGCCGGTCGATTCCTTCGCGCTGGTGCGGTCGAGGATCATCATCCGCCCATGATAGGCGCCGGAGCCGAGCACGAACGCTTCGGCAACCGCGGGCTCGAAGGTGAAGAGCGACAGCGCGAGGCTGCCCATGCCGCGGTTGGCGAGCGCTATCGCATCGTCGAGGTCGCGATAGGGCATGATCGTGGAAACGGGGCCGAACGCCTCGACGTCGTGCACCGCCGGGGTGTTCCAGGGGTCGTCGGTGCGGAGCAGGACCGGCGCCATGAAGGCGCCGTTGCCGGCCACCGGAGGCGCTTCCGGGTCGCCCGCCACGATCCGCGCCGACTTCGCCAGCTCGGCCACCGCGGCGCGGACTCCGACCAGCTGGGAGCGGCTGGCGAGCGCGCCCATCGTCACCCCCTCCTCGCGCGGGTCGCCGATGCGGGCCTTGCCGAGCCGCTCGGTCAGCGCCGCCTGGAGGGCGTCGAGATGCTCCGCCGGCGCCATCGCTCGGCGGATGGCGGTGCATTTCTGCCCCGCCTTCACCGTCATCTCGCGCGCCACCTCCTTGACGAAGAGGTCGAATTCCGGGGTTCCCGGGGCCGCGTCGGGGCCGAGGATCGAGGCGTTGAGGCTGTCGCGCTCGGCGATGAAGCGGACGCTCTCGCGGGCGATCACCGGGTGCGACTGGAGCTTCATCGCCGTCTGCGCCGAGCCTGTGAAGCTGACGACGTCCTGCAGCGTCAGATGGTCGAACAGGTCGCCGACCCCGCCCATCACCAGCTGCAGCGCGCCGGGGGGCAGCACGCCCGCCTCGATCATGATCCGGAACGCCGCCTCGGCGAGGTAGCCCGTCGCGGAGGCCGGCTTGACGATCGCCGGCACGCCGGCGAGCAAGGTCGGCCCGAGCTTCTCGAGCATTCCCCACACCGGGAAGTTGAACGCGTTGATATGCACCGCAACGCCCTGCAGCGGGGTGTAGACGTGCTGGCCGACGAAGGTGCCGCCCTTCGACAGCGGCTCCATCGCGCCGTCGACCAGGACCCGGCCGTTGGGCAGCTCGCGCCGCCCCTTGGAGGAGAAGGAAAAGAGCGTGCCGGCGCCGCCCTCTATGTCGATCCAGCCGTCGTTGCGCGTCGCGCCCGTATCGTAGGAGAGCTCGTAAAGCTCCTCCTTGCGCGCCATCACGGCGTTGGCGAGGTCCTTCAGCATCCAGGCCCGCTGGTGGAAGGTCATCCGCCTGAGCGCCGGCCCGCCGACATTGCGGGCGTGGCGCAGCATGGCGGCGAAGTCGAGCCCCTCGCTGCCCGTCACCGCGATCGTGTCGCCGCTGACGGCGCTCTGCACCTCGGCGAGGCCCGAGGAGGCCTCGTACCACTGGTCCTGCGCGTAGTTGAGGAGGGTGGTGGTCTTCATCGTCGCTCCCCGCGGCTACCGGCCGGTGAATTTGGGCTTCCGCTTCGCCATGAAGGCGGCGACGCCCTCGCGATAGTCCTCGCTGAAGCCGAGTTCGCGCATCGCGTCGCGCTGGAGGTCCAGCTCCTCGTCGAGGCTGTGACCCCAGCTCTCGCGGATCATCGCCTTGATCCGCGCCAGGCCGCGGGTCGGCGCGGCGGCGAATCCCTCCGCCAGCATGTCCACCTCCTCGGCCAGACGGTCGTCGTCGACGGCCTTCCAGATGAGGCCCCAATCGGCGGCCTTGTCGGCGGTGAGCGGCTCGGCGGTGAGGGCGAGGCCGAGGGCCCGGGCCTGGCCGACGAGCCGGGGAAGAACCCAGGTGCCGCCGCTGTCGGGGATGAGGCCGATCGAGGCGAAGGACTGGATGAAGCGGGCGGAGCGTGCCGCGACGACGATGTCGCAGGCCAGCGCGATGTTCGCGCCCGCGCCCGCCGCGACGCCGTTGACCTGCGCGACGACGGGGAAGGGGAGCGAGACGATCCGCCGGATGAGCGGGTTGTACCAGGTCTCGACCGAGTGGCCGAGGTCCACCGCCTCGCCGGGCGCGACCGCGCGGTCGTTAAGGTCCTGCCCGGCGCAGAAGCCGCGGCCCGCGCCGGTGATCACCAGCACCCTGGCGCCGTCGAGGCGGGACAAGGCGTCCGCCACCTCCTCGTGCATCGCGACGGTGAAGCTGTTGAGGCGCTCGGGCCGGTTGAAGGTGAGGCGGGCGATGCCGCGCTCCAGCTTGAACTCGATGGTCTCGTAAGCCATGGCCTGCTCCCATGGACGGGAACGCGACGGCGGACAAGGTCGCGCGGGCGATGCTCGCCGCGGAAGGGGCGGGGCCGGCCTGGGGCATCGCGCTGCTCGAAGCGTGCGAGGGATATGCACGGATCTGCATGACTATGCGCGCCGACATGCTGAACGGCCACGGCACCGCCCATGGCGGGATGATCTTCGCGCTCGCCGACAGCGCCTTCGCCTACGCCTGCAACAGCCGCAACCTGAGGACGGTCGCCGCCCAGGCCTCGATCGTCTTCCTCGCTCCGGCGCGGGAGGGCGACGTGCTGGTCGCGGAAGCGCGGGAGCGGAGCCTCGCCGGCCGCTCCGGAGTCTACGACGTCTCGGTGCGCACCGAGGACGGGCGCGCAATCGCGGAGTTCACCGGCTTCTCGCGCAGCGTCGGCGGGGAGGTGGCCTGAGAAGGGGCGTTCGGTTATGGGCGCGGGATGACCAGCCAAGCCTTCATCTGCGACGCCGTTCGCACGCCGATCGGCCGCTACGGCGGCAGCCTCGCCCATGTCCGCGCCGACGATCTCGCCGCCATCCCGATCCGCGCCCTCGTCGCGCGCAATCCGGGAGTCGACTGGGGCGAGCTGGACGACGTCATCCTCGGCTGCGCCAACCAGGCCGGCGAGGACAATCGCAACCTCGCCCGAATGGCCGGCCTGCTCGCCGGGCTGCCGCACGGCTCGGGCGGAGTCACCCTCAACCGCCTCTGCGGATCGGGGATGGACGCCGTCGCCATGGCGGCGCGGGTGATCCGCGGCAGCGAGGCCGACATGCTGATCGCCGGCGGCTCGGAAAGCATGAGCCGCGCCCCTTTCGTCATGGCCAAGGCGACCAGCGCCTTCGACCGCAACGCCGAGATGTACGACACGACGATCGGCTGGCGCTTCGTCAATCCGAAGATGAAGGACGCCTATGGCGACGACACCATGCCGTCGACGGCTGAGAACGTGGCGCAGGAGTTCCAGGTAAGCCGCGAGGATCAGGACCTTTTCGCCGTCCGCAGCCAGGAAAGGGCGTCGCGCGCGCAGGAGAATGGCCGGCTTGCCGCCGAGATCGTCCCGGTCTCCATCCCGCAGCGCAAGGGAGACCCCCTCCTGGTCGAGCGGGACGAGCATCCGCGCAAGGTGAGCGCCGAGGCGCTGGCCAAGCTTCGGCCGATCGTCCGCGGCGACGGCACCGTCACGGCCGGCAACGCGTCAGGCGTCAACGACGGCGCCGCCGCCCTCCTGGTGGCGTCGGAGGAGGCGGCGAAGCGCAACGGGCTGACGCCGCGCGCCCGGGTCGTCGGCGCCGCCGTCGCCGGCGTCCCGCCGCGGATCATGGGCATCGGCCCCGCGCCGGCTTCCGAGAAACTGTTGAAGAGGCTCGGCCTAAGTATCTCGGACATGGACGTAATCGAGATCAACGAAGCGTTCGCGGCGCAGGCGCTGCCGGTGCTTCGCCAGCTCGGCCTTCCCGACGATGCCGAGCACGTCAATCCCAATGGCGGCGCCATCGCGCTCGGCCACCCGCTCGGCATGTCCGGCGCCCGCCTGCTCCTCACCGCGACGGAGGAGCTCCATCGCCGCGGCGGCCGCTACGCGCTCTGCGCCATGTGCATCGGCGTCGGCCAGGGCATCGCGACGGTGATCGAGCGGGTGTGAAGGAGGGCGGCGCGTCCGTCGACACCCCGTTTGCCGGGGTCAGCGGCTCCTCAGGATGAGCGGGTAAGGCGTTCGACGTTCAGGTTGAATCCTCCCACCGTTCGCCCTGAGCTTGTCGAAGGGCCTTTCTTCTTGTTCCGGTAAGGGAAAAGGGAGGGCTTCGACAGGCTCAGCCCGAACGGGGATGGGCCCAGCTCAATACCCGCTGCTCGGAAGGCCAAGCCTTGTCGCCCGCCTCAGCCCGGGCGCGTCGCCGTCTCCTGGACCTCGACCTCGGCGAGGTCGCGCGAATCGCGGCTCGGGTTGCGGTTGGCCCAGGTGGCGACGGCGAGGCCGGAGGCGCCGCAGCCGGTGAAGCCGATCAGGAAGGGGATGGTGGTGCCGTCGAAGCTCTGACCGACCGCGAAGCCGATCAGCGCCCCTCCGACCGTGGTGATCACACCCTGAAGCGACGAGGCGGTGCCGGCGATATGGCCGAGCGGCTCCATCGCCAGCGCGCCGGCATTGGCGCCGATCAGTCCGAAGCAGCCCATGGTGAGCGCCTGGAGGAGGATGAAGCTCCAGATCGTCTCGCCGAACGAGGCTGCGACCGTCAGGTGCAGCGCCGCCATCGAGGTGAAGGCGGTGAGCGCGATCAGCAGCAGGCGGCGCGAGCCGAAGCGCATCACCAGCCGCGAGTTGATCCAGGAGCTGAGCGCCATCGGGCCGGCGATGAAGGCGAACACCACCGGCAGCATGTGCGGCCGCGCGAAGACGTCGAAGACGATCTGCTGGACCGAGTTGATGAACGAGAAGAGGGCGCCGATCCCCAGGGTCGTCGCCGCCGTGTTGCCGATCGACTGGCGGATCCTAAACGTCGTCGCCACCGCATCGGCGATCGCCGCGAAGGAGAGGGGACGCCGCCGGTCGGGCGCGAGCGTCTCGGGCAGGCGCAGCAGGGTCCAGCCGGCGAGCAGCACGCCGTAGACGCCGAGGCCGATGAAGATGTGGCGCCAGCTCGCCACCGCAAGCACCGCCTGGCCGAAGAAGGGGGCGAGGATCGGAACGATCATGAAGACGATCATGACCAGCGACATGACCCGCGCCATGGCGGGGCCGTGATAGCGGTCGCGGATCACCGACACGGTCAGCACCCGCGTCGCCGCCGCCGCCACGCCCTGCATGGTCCGAGCCGCGAGCAGCAGCGGGAAGCTCGCGGCGAGCCCCGCGAGGGTCGCGAACAGCCCGTAGAGGACGAGGCCGCCGAGCAGCAGTCGCTTGCGGCCGAACCGGTCGGAGAGCGGGCCGTAGGCGATCTGGGCGGTGCCGAAGCCGAGCAGGTAGAAGGTGATGACCAGCTGGCGCCTGTTCTCCGCATCGACGCCGAGCGAATCGCCGATGGCCGGCAGCGCCGGCAGCATGGCGTCGATGGCGAGCGCGTTCGAGGCCATCAGCGCCGCCATCAGGGCGATGAACTCGCCCATGGAGGGGCCGCTCCAGGCGGAAGGCGCACTCGGCGGCGGTCGGTCGTTCATTCGGCGGCGGTCCAGGCGTGGCTGAAGGTCGAGCGGGAAGGGAGAGCCGGGGCGACGCCGGGCGCGGCGACAAGTTCCGGTTCCCGCCCTCAAAAAGCTCCGTTAGGGGATGGGGATGATCATCGTCCACCACCTCGAGAACAGCCGGTCGCAGCGTGTCCTCTGGCTGCTCGAGGAGCTTGGGCTCCCCTATGAGGTCCGCCGCTATGCGCGCGACCGCAGGACGATGCTCGCGCCGCCCGAGCTGAAGCGCGTCCACCCGCTCGGCAAGTCGCCGGTGATCGAGGACGACGGCCGCATCGTGGCCGAGACCGGCGCCATCGTCGAATATCTGGTCGAGAAAGCCGGAGGCCGGCTGGGGCCGCCGGCCCGCCGCGACGACGTGCTGCGCTACCGCCACTTCCTCCATTATGCGGAAGGCTCGATGATGCCGCCGCTGCTCGCCTTGCTGGTCGTCAACAGGCTCGGCCTGCTCGGCCGTCCGGCCCGCGCGCCGATCCAGCGCATGCTCGACGCCCATCTCGACTGGCTGGAGGGCGAGCTTGCGACGCGCGACTGGTTCGCCGGCGACCGGTTCACCGCCGCCGACGTGATGATGAGCTTCCCGCTCGAGGCGTCGCGCCATCGCGGCGGTCTCGACTCCGGCCGTGCCAACCTCACCGACTGGCTCGAGCGCATCCACGCCCGCCCGGCTTATGCCGCGGCGCTCCAGAAAGGCGGCCCCTATGCCTATGCCTGAGCTCAGCCGCCGCGCCTTCGGGCTCGGCGCCCTCGCCGCCGGCGCCGCCGCCGCGCTTCCCCGCGCCGCACTCGCGGCCGAGCCGGCGCTGCGCCCGATCACCGGCGACGCGGCGCCGATCGGCCGCGAGGAACGGCTCCGCCGCCTCGCCAAGGCGCAGGGGCTGATGCGCCGCCTCGGCTACGGCGCGATCCTGGTCGAGCCCGGCGCCTCGCTCGATTATTTCACCGGCGTGCGCTGGCACCGCAGCGAGCGGCTGACCGCCGCGATCATCCCGGCGGACGGCGAGCCGGTGATCGTCACCCCCTTCTTCGAGGCGCCGTCGGTGCGCGAGAGCCTCTCCGTGCCCGCGGAGGTGCGCACCTGGGAGGAGGACGAGGACCCGCTGAAGCTGGTCGCCGCCGTGCTGCGCCAGCGCCGGCTGGCGGCGCGGCCGGTGGGCATCGAGGAGACGGTGCGCTTCTTCGCCGTCGACGGCCTGCGCCGCGCGCTCCCCGCCGTCGCCGTCCGCAACGCCGCGCCCGTCACCCGCGGCTGCCGGATGATCAAGACGGCCGCCGAGATCGCGCTGATGCAGAAGGCGACCGACGTCACCATCGCCGCCTATCGCCACACCGTGCCGCGGATCGAGAAGGGAATGACTCCCGGCGACATCGGCGCGATCATGAACGCCGCCACCGAAGCGCTCGGCGGCAGCCCGGAATTCGCGCTCGTCCTGCTCGGCGAGGCGAGCGCCTATCCGCACGGCAGCGGCAAGCCGCAGCAGGTGCGGGAAGGGGAGGTGGTGCTGATGGACTGCGGCTGCACCGTCCACGGCTACCAGTCCGACGTCTCGCGCACCCTGGTGTTCGGCGAGCCGACCAAGGAGCAGCGCAGGGTCTGGGACCAGGTCCGCCGCGGCCAGGAGATCGCCTTCGCCGCCGCCCGGCCCGGCGCGCCCGCCGGCAGCGTCGACGACGCGGTGCGCCGCCAGTACGAAGCCTGGGGCTACGGCCCGCGCTACAAGCTTCCCGGAACGTCGCACCGCACCGGCCACGGCATCGGCCTGGAAGGCCACGAGCCGGTGAACCTCGTCCACGGCGAGACGACGCCGCTCGCCCCGGGCATGTGCTTCTCCGACGAGCCGGGCATCTACATTCCGGGCCGGTTCGGCATCCGCCTGGAGGATTGCTTCCACATGACCGAGACGGGGCCGCGCTGGTTCTCCACCCCCCCGACCTCGATCGACCGGCCGCTGGGGTAGGGGGGAAGGGGATGGGGGACGGGGACCGGGGACAGTTACCGACCCCCTCGGCCTCATCGGACTCGCGCGGGCCCCTGCGGTCGGTAACTGTCCCCATTCGGCGGGTGAAAGGGGGACAGTTACCGACCCCCTGAAATCCTCCCCCGAAAGGGGGAGGGGGACCGCACGAAGTGCGGTGGAGGGGTATCAGCCTCTCCGCGGACGCCGGCACCCCTCCGTCAGCCCTTCGGGCTGCCACCTCCCCTTGAAGGGGAGGATTTGAGACGAGGGGGCTTCGGCGAGCGCCGCCGGCCTAGAAGCGTTCGTCGCCGGACGCCGGAGCCGGGCGGTGGCTCGGCGCGTGGGGGGGCTCGACGTCGACCGGCTCGGGCGGGTCGAGGCGGCCCTCCCACTTGGCGACGACCGCGCTCGCGACGGCGTTGCCGACGACGTTGGTGGCTGAGCGGCCCATGTCGAGGAAATGATCGACGGCGAGGATCATCAGGATCCCCGCCTCGGGGATCTTGAACTGGGAGAGGGTGGCGGTGATGACGACGAGGCTGGCGCGGGGCACCCCGGCCACCCCCTTCGACGTGATCATCAGCGTCAGGAGCATGAGGATCTCCTGGGTGACGCTGAGATCGATCCCATAGGCCTGGGCGATGAAGATCGACGCGAAGGTCATGTACATCATCGAGCCGTCGAGGTTGAACGAATAGCCGAGCGGCAGCACGAAGCTGGCGATGCGCGGGGGGACGCCGAAGCGGTCCAGCGCCTCGAGCGTGCGCGGGAAGGCGGCCTCGGATGAGGCGGTGGAGAAAGCGAGCACGATCGGGTCGCGTATGTACCGCACCAACCGCCTCGTCCGCCCGCCGACGACGAGGAAGCAGATGCCGATCAGCAGCGCCCAGAGGATGACCAGGCCGAGATAGAAGCTGCCCATGAAATAGCCGTAGGTGCCCAGGATGGACGGTCCGCGCTCGGCGATGCTGGCGGTCACCGCGGCGAAAACGGCGACGGGGGCGAAGCGCATCACATAGTCGGTGATCTGAAGCATCACCTTGACCAGGCCCTCGAGCGCGCGGACGAGCGGCCGCGCCGGCTCCCCGACCGCGGTGAGTGCGACGCCGAGGAAGAGGGCGGCGACGACGATCTGCAGGATGTCGTTCTCAGCCATCGCCTTGACCATCGATTCGGGGAAGATGTGGGCGATGAACTTGGCGAGATCGAAGGCGGAGCGGTCGACGCCGCTCGCCGCGTCGGCGGGAGGAATGGGGAGCGCAAGGCCGACGCCGGGCTGGAGCGCGTTGACGAGGACGAGGCCGAGGGTGAGCGAGACGAGGCTGGCGCAGACGAACCAGCCGAACGCCTTCAGCCCCACCCGGCCGAGCGCCGTGGTGTCGCCCATATGGGCGATGCCGACGACCATGGTGGAGAGCACCAGCGGGGCGATGATCATCTTGATGAGGTGGAGGAAGACGGTGGTGAGGATGGAGAAATAGCCCGCGATCGTCTTGAGCTGCGCCTGCTGCGCCGCCGTCTCGTCGCCCACCGCGGCGTTGACCGCCCAGCCGACGGCGATGCCGAGCACGAGGCCGGCAAGGATGAAATAGGTCAGGCGCTTGGCCATGCTCGGCGTTCCCCTTGTGTCGTGGGGAGGGGAAGCCGATTGGCGGGGCGGGGTCAAGGTCGCCTCGACAATCCTCCCTGTCCGCGAAGGGGATGGGGAGGGGAACCATGCGAAGCATCGTGGAGGGGCCTTGCGGACTCAGGACAGCCCCTCCACCGCATTTCGTGCGGTCCCCCTCCCCATCGCCTGAGGCGACTGGGAGGAACGGTTGCCTACGCCGGCTCCAGCTCCCGCACCACCTTGTCGGCGAGGGTGCCGTTCAACTCGGCGAGATGGTCGAACTCCGCCTCGTAGGTGGCGAGGCCCTGGCTGACCGAGCGCAGCTCGGCGTCGAGGCCCTGCAGCTCGGCCTCGGGCACCAGCGCCTCGACCAGCTCCCAGCGCGACCAGCCGGGGCGGCTGTCCATTCCGAGCATCTGGCCGCGCCGGCTGGCGATCGCCGAGGTGACGCGCGAGGTGGCGTAAGCGGGCGTCGTCACCCTCACCTTGTGCACGGGCTCGAGCAAATGGGGCGAGGCCTCGCCCAGCGCCTCGCTCATGCCGATCCGGCCGGCGGTGCGGAAGGCGAGCTCGGAGCTGTCCACCGTGTGGTAGCTGCCGTCGACGAGGGTGACGGCGACGTCGACGACCGGGAAGCCGAGCGGCCCCTTCTCCATCGCGTCCTTCACGCCCGCCTCGACCGCGGGGATATATTGCCGCGGCACCGCGCCGCCGTGGATCCGCTCGTCGAACTGGAAGCCCTGGCCGCGGGGCAGGGGCTTCACCTCGATGACCACGTCGCCGAACTGGCCGTGGCCGCCCGACTGCTTCTTGTGGCGGCCGCGCTGGGTGACGGGCTTCCGGATCGATTCCTTGAAGCCGATCGTCGGCGGCTTGGCATTGACCGCCACGCCGTAGCGGCGCTTGAGCTTGGCGAGAGTCACCTTGAGATGCTCGTCGCTTATGCCCTTGAGCCGCGTCTCGTGCAGCGCCTCGTCCTGCTCCCAGCTCAGCGAGGGATCCTCCTCGCACAATTTGTGGAGGGCGGTGGAGAGACGCACGTCGTCCTTGCGGTCCTGCGTGGCGATGGCGAGCGCGTAGTTGGAGGCGGGCAGGTCGAGCGACGGCGCCTTGCCCGAGGCGCCGAGCCACTGGCCGGCGCCGACCCCCTCGGCCTTGGCGATGGCGACGACGTCGCCGACCCCGGCCTTGGCGAGCTTCGCCGTCTTCTCCCCCTGCACCGAAAAGAGGGTGCCGACGCGCACGGTGCCGCTCTCGCTCTTGAGCTCCGTGCCCTCGGCGAGGGTGCCGCCGAACACCCGCGCGAAGGCCAGCCGGCCCATCGTACCGCCGTGCGAGATCTTGAAGACGAAGGCGCATCCGGTCTTCGCGCCGAGCCGGGTCGCGGCGGCGTCGGGCGGGGGCGCGTCGTGGCGCAGGGCCTTCATCAGCCGCCGCACCCCGAAGCCGTTCTGGGCGGAGCCGAACAGCACCGGCACGACGAGATTCTCGCGAGTCTCGCGGGCGAGGTCGGCGAATACGGTGGCGCGGTCGGGCGTCTCATCCATCAGCAGCTGCTCGAGCAGCTGGTCGTCATGGTCGGCGAGCTGCTCGAGCATGTGGAAGCGGTCGGCCGCCTCGCGGTCGGCAAGGTCGGCGGGAATGTCGATCGGCTCGGAGGGCTTGCCGGGGACGTAGCGGAAGGCGCGCTCCAGGCCGAGGTCGACGAAGCCGGTGATCTTCTCGCCTCCCGCTTCCTTGGCGCGTATCGGGATCTGGCGGGCGACGAGGGGCGAGGCGCTCATCGGCTGCAGCGCCTCGAGCAGGTCGCGTATGCCGCCGCGGGCCTGGTCGATCTTGTTGACGAAGATGAGGTGGGGAACGCCGAGCGCCTCGAGCTGGCGCAGCGCCGGCTCGGCGAGGATGGCGCGGTCCGGCTCGGGATCGACGACGACGACGGCGAGGTCGGCGGCGGCGATGGCGAAGGCCCCGTCGGCGCAGAAGCCGACCGAGCCGGGCGTGTCGACGACGGCGAAGCGGTCGCCCATGAAGTCGAAGGCGGTAAGGTTGAGCTCGGTCGAGCCGCCGCGGGCGCGGGCCTCGGCGCTCGAATCGCCTGTGCTCGTGCCGGCGTCGACGCTGCCCTGCCGGTCGACGGCGCCGGCCGCAAAGAGAAGGGCCTCGGCGAGGCTGGTCTTGCCAGTTCCGCCGGGGCCCACCAGCGCGATGGCGCGCGTGCCGTCTGATCTGCCAGGCATGATCGTCTCCTCCGTCCGCCGCGCGGCCCCGCGAGAAGACGCAGCGCCGCGCCTCAAGGAAAATCGGAGCCTTCACCCATCCGGGGCGAATCGCAAGGGGGAATGGCGGATTTCGTCGCCCGCACGCCCCGGCGCGGCGAAGCGTCGAGGGAACGGGCGGGCCGGTCCGGTGGTTGTAGCGGCGTGCCGAACACGCTCACCCTCTCCCTCGTCGGCGGCCTGACGGTCGCGGGCGCCGCGCTCGGGCTCGGGCTCGGCCGCTCGGCGATCGGCGAGATCAACCCGGCTTACTTCGCCGAGCCGGAAACCTCCTTCCATGCCGACCTCGCCGGCAACCGGACGCCGGTCGGCCTCGCCCCGGCCGGCGACTTCACCCATGCCGAGCCGCTGATCGTCCAGTGTATCGGCTGCGCCAACATGCCGGCGCCCGACTTCCCGGTGGAATATGTGCCGCGCCACGATCCGATGGTCGATGCCGTCACCCGCTGGCCGGAGCCGCGCCGCGCCGTCGAGGCGCAAGCCGCGCCGGAGGAGGCGGCGCCCGCGCCCGACCCGGCGCGGGAGCGGATCGTGCGCTATGCGAGCTACCCCGTCACCGAGGACGAGGCGCGCGAGATGGCGGCGCGGGACGCACCGGTCCCCGCCGCGACCCCGGCCTCCGCGCCGGCCCCCGCCCAGGAGAATGCTGCAACGCAATAGTTGCCCGCCTCCCGGCGCTCGCCTACATCCGACGGCATGACTTCGACCAACGACCTGAGGCGCGGCTTCCTCGATTATTTCGGGCGAGAGGGCCATCGCATCGTTCCCTCGGCGCCGCTCGTGCCGCAGAACGATCCGACCCTGATGTTCGTCAACGCCGGCATGGTGCCGTTCAAGAACGTCTTCACCGGCCTCGAGACCCGGCCCTATTCGACCGCCACCTCCTCGCAGAAATGCGTCCGCGCCGGCGGCAAGCACAACGATCTCGACAATGTCGGCTACACCGCCCGCCACCACACCTTCTTCGAGATGCTCGGCAACTTCTCGTTCGGAGACTATTTCAAGGAGCGGGCGATCTCGCTCGCCTGGAACCTCATCACCAAGGAATGGGGCATCTCGCCGGAGCGGCTGACCGCCACCGTCTACCACACCGACGACGAAGCCTATGACCTGTGGCGGCGGATCGCGGGACTGCCGGAGAGCCGGATCGTCCGCATTCCCACCAAGGACAATTTCTGGGCGATGGGGGACAGCGGCCCGTGCGGCCCCTGCTCGGAGATATTCTACGATCACGGCGACCACATACCGGGCGGCCCTCCCGGCTCCCCGGACGAGGACGGCGACCGGTTCACCGAGATCTGGAACCTCGTCTTCATGCAGTACGAGCAGGAGGACAACGAGATCGTCCGCGAGCTGCCGCGGCCGTCGATCGATACCGGCATGGGGCTGGAGCGGATCGCCGCCGTCATGCAGGGCGTCCACGACAATTACGACACGGACACGTTCAAGGCGCTGATCGCCGCCTCGTCCGAGCTCACCCGCAAGGGCGTCGACGCCGACACCAAGGCGAGCCACAGGGTGATCGCCGACCACCTCCGCGCCTCCGGCTTCCTGGTCGCCGACGGCGTGCTCCCGGCGAACGAGGGCCGGGGCTACGTGCTGCGCCGCATCATGCGCCGGGCGATGCGCCACGCCCACCTGCTCGGCGCCGGCGAGCCGCTCATGCACCGCCTGGTGCCGTCGCTGGTCGCCGAGATGGGCGCCGCCTATCCCGAGCTGGTCCGCGCCCAGCCGCTGATCGAGGAGACCCTCAAGCTGGAGGAGACCCGCTTCCGCCAGACGCTCGACAAGGGCTTGCGCCTCCTCGACGAGGCGACCGGATCGATGAAGCCGGGCGACACCCTGCCGGGCGAGGTCGCCTTCCGACTCTACGACACGTTCGGCTTCCCCTACGATCTCACCGAGGATGCGCTGCGGGCGCAGGGCTTCGGCGTCGACCGCGCCGGCTTCGATTCAGCCATGGCCGAGCAGAAGGCCCAGGCCCGGGCGGCGTGGAAGGGGTCGGGCGAGAAGGCGTCGGACGAGATCTGGTTCGACATCGCCGAGGAGCATGGCTCGACCGAGTTCACCGGCTATGCCGGCCACGAGGGCGAGGGGCAGGTGGTGGCGATCGTCAGGGACGGCGCCCGAGTCGCGCGCGCCGAGACGGGCGACAAGGTGTTCGTCCTCACCAACCAGACGCCCTTTTACGGCGAGAGCGGCGGCCAGATGGGGGACACGGGCTTCATCAGCAACGACAAGGGCTTGCACGCGGAAGTTGAGGACACATCGAAGCCGCTCGGCCGCCTTCACGCGCACCGCGCCACCATCCTCTCGGGGTCGGTCGCGCTCGGCGACGCCGTCCATCTCGCCGTCGACGCCGATCGCCGCGGCCGCGTGCGCGCCAACCACAGCGCCACCCACCTGCTCCACGCTGCGCTGCGCCACAGGCTCGGCGGCCACGTCACCCAGAAGGGCAGCCTGGTGGCGCCCGACCGGCTGCGCTTCGACTTCTCGCACCCCAAGGCGCTGACCGGCGAGGACATCGCCGCCGTCGAGGAGGAGGTGAACCGCCACATCCGCGAGAACGACGCCGTCACCACCCGGCTGATGACTCCCGACGAGGCGATCTCGGCCGGCGCCATGGCGCTGTTCGGCGAGAAATATGGCGACGAGGTCCGCGTCCTGTCGATGGGCCGCGGCGACGATTCGAGCTATTCGGTCGAATTGTGCGGCGGCACCCATGTCGGCGCGCTGGGCGACATCCAGCTGTTCAAGATCGTCGCCGAGAGCGCCGTCGCCGCGGGCGTGCGCCGCATCGAGGCGCTGACCGGCGAGGCGGCCCGCCAGTGGCTGACCGAGCGCGAGAACCGCCTCAAGGAGGCCGCCGCGGCGCTCAAGGCGTCGCCCGACGAGGTGCCGGCGCGGGTCGCCTCGCTCATCGAGGACCGCCGGCGGCTGGAACGCGAGCTCGCCGAAGCCAAGAAGGCGCTGGCCTTGAGTGGCGGCGGCAGGACGGAAGCGGCGGGACCCGAGCAGGTCGGCGGCCACGGCTTCATCGGCCAGGTGCTGGAGGGGATCGACCCCAAGGCGCTGCGCGGCCTCGTCGACGAGGCGAAGCAGCGGGTCGGCTCGGGCGTCGTCGCGTTGGTCGCAGTCAATGACGGCCGCGCGACGGTCGCGGTCGGGGTCACCGACGATCTCGTCGGAAGCCGCAACGCCGTAGACTTGGTCCGAAAGGCGGTCGAGGCAGTCGGCGGCCAGGGTGGAGGCGGGCGGCCCGACATGGCGCAGGGCGGCGGGCCGGACGGAGCTAAGGCGGGCGAGGCGCTGGCGGCGGTAAAGGCCGCGCTGGAGAGCGAGACCGTCGCGGCGTAGCCCGTCCTCCCGGATGGGGACAGTTACCGACCGCGCCGGCTTGCGCGGGTTCGAGGAGGCGGAGGGGGTCGGTAACTGTCCCCGTTTCTCCTCCGCCGATGGGGACAGTTACCGACCACGCCGGCCCGCGCGGGTTCGGCGAGGCGGAGGAGGTCGGTAACTGTCCCCCTTCAGGCGGCGCTTTGTCCGGTGGCGGGCGGCTCCCAGCCGAAGACGCTGCGGCCGCCATATTCGTGGCTTCGCGCCCGTTCCTCCGCCAGCACGGCGCCTAGGGAGGGGCCGGAGACGTGGGCCTCCAGCCGCCGGGCCTGCTCGTCGAGGCGGCGGATGGCGGAGAGCTTCTCGTCGCGGCCGAGCTTCGCCTGCTCCACCGCCGACCTCAGCACGCCGATCGTCTTGTCGTAGACCTTGAGCGGCACCGGGAAGGGATGACGGTCCTTGCCGCCATGGGCGAGGGAGAAGCGGGCCGGGTCGGCGAAGCGGGCGGGGGCGCCGTGGATCACCTCGGCGACCATCGCCAGCGAGCGGACGGTGCGGGCGCCCACTCCCGGGACGAGGAGCAGCTCCGGAAAGTCCTTCGGCCCCGCCTCGGCGGCGGCGGCCAGGGTCGCGTGGAGGCGGCGCAGGACGACGTCGCCGGCGCGGACGTCGTGACGGTCGGGCAGCGACAGATGCGGGAGCGTCGGCTCGGCGGGCGCCGGCGCCGGCACGCGCTCGACCGAGGCGGCCTCGCGGGCGAGCCGGTCCGGACCGAGCGCGGTGAGCAGATCGAGCTGGGCGGCGCGCGACGCGCCGGCGCGGCGGTCGGCGAGGTTGAGGATCGTGCCCTGGCGCCGCCCCTCGATCGCCGCATGGGGCGAATCGACGAAGCTGGTGAGGCCCTCGGAAAGCCAGTGGTATCGGCGGGCGGTGCGGCGCTCGCCGTTCATGCCCTGCTGGATCACCGCCCATTTGCCGTCGTCGGCGACGACGAAGCCGTGAAGATAGAGGTCGAAGCCGTCTTGCACCGCCGCGCTGTCCACCTTGGCGACGAGGCGGCTGGCGCGGGCCAGCGCGGCGCCGTCGAACCCCGCCGCCTCGCCGGCCGCGGAAAGCTCGGCCGGAGTCGCGCGCGAATGCTTGCCCCGCCCGCCGCAGACGCGGAGGCCGAGCTCGCCGGCGCGCGGGTTGAGGCCGCGCTTCAGGGCGCCGATCACGCTGGTGGTGATGCCCGACGAATGCCAGTCCATCCCCATCACGGCGCCGAACGACTGAAACCAGAAGGGGTGGGCGAGGCGCGCGAGGAGGGCGTCGCGCCCTTCATGGTGGACGATCGCCTCGGCGATGACGGTGCCGAGCCGGGTCATGCGCTCCCCCAGCCACGCCGGCACCCGGCCGCCGTGGAGCGGAAGGTCCGCGCTGCCCGATCTCTTCGCCATCGCCTCCTCCAGGAACGGAGAGGGAACGACTAGCAGGCGGCGGGCCGCTTGTCACGGGGGATGCGCGGCGGCTCGGCGGGCCGGGGAGCCATCCGCTTCAGGGAGCGAGGAGCGAAGCCCGGATCGGGGTCACGACGAGGCCGGAGGCGGGGCGGGGGCTTGCGGCTTGGCGTCGCGCAGGCGCCGGGTGGGCTTCAGCGCCGGGGCGTGGCTGAGCTGGCCCTGCTCCATGATCTCCTGCCTGAGCTGGGCGCGCTTCTCGTGGATCGAGGCGATGACCGGACCCATGGCGATGCCGAGGTCGACGAGCACCGCCTCGGAAAGCTGCAGCGAGCTTTCGAGCGTCTCGGGCACGGCGTCGGACGCGCCGGCCTTGTAGAGCTCGGCGGCGTGCGAGGCGTCGCGGGCGCGGGCGACGATGGTGAGGCCGGGGCACCAGGCGCGGACCTTCTTGGTCAGCCGCACGGTGAGCACCGGATCGTCCATGGTGAGGACGAGGGCGCTGGCATGGCCGAGGTTCAGCCGGTCCATCAATTCCGGCCGGGCGACGTCGCCGAAGATCACGGGAAAGCCTTCGCGGCGGCAGGCGGCGACGTTGTCGACCCCGGAATCGACCGCGACATAGGAGCGGCCGTGATTGGCCAGCATCTCGGCGACGAGCCGGCCGACGCGGCCGAAGCCGATGATCACCACGTCCGGCGCCGCCTCGCCGGTGCCGACGGCGACCGAGGAATCCGCATCGCCGCCGTCGGCGCGCCGGGCGGCGGCGCGGCCGATACGGGCGAGCAGCGGCGTGACGGTGAGGCCGAGCGCGGTGACGATGGTCCAGAAGGCCGCGGTCTCGGCGGTGATCAGGCCGGCGGACGCGGCGGCGGCGAGCACGACGAGGGTGGTCTCGGAAGGGGACGCCATGAGCAGGCCCGCTTCCGCCGCCACCGCCTTGCGCTCGGCTGAAAGGCGCAGCAGCCCGCCGGTGACCAGCGCCTTGACCAGGACGACGCCGGCGAGCGCGGCGGCGAGCCCCTCCCAGTTGCGCAGGATGAGCCGCAGGTCGAGCGACATGCCGACGGTGATCAGGAACACGCCGAGGGCGAGGCCCCGGAACGGCGCGGTGATGACCTCCACCTCGCTGCGATAGTCGGTCTCGGCGATGAGAAGGCCGGCGACGATCGCGCCGACGATCGGGGAGAGGCCGGCGGCGCCGGTGGCGAGGCTGGCGACGATCACGACCAGCAGGCTCGCCGAGAGGAACAGCTCCGGGCTCTTCGTCCGCGCCGCCTGAGCGAACAGGCGCGGCAGGAGCAGGCGGCCGAGCAGCATCATCGCCGCGACCAGCGCTGCGCCGATGAGGAAGGTGCGCAGCAGGTCCGCCCAGCCGGCTCCGCCCTGCGGCGCCAGCGCGCCGAGGAAGAAGATGATCGGCACGATGGCGAGATCCTCGAACAGCAGCATGGCGAGGGCGGAGCGGCCGACCGGAGTCGCCGCTCCGACCAGCGGCAGGACCAGCGCCGTCGAGGACAAGGCGAGGGCGAGGCCGAGGCCGGCGGCGCCGCCCCAGCTCTGGCCCATGAGGTGAAGCGCGAGGGCGATGAGCGCGGCGGAGAGCAGCAGCTCGGAGGCGCCGAGGCCGAACACCTGCCGCCGCATGCCCCAAAGGCGGCGGAAGGAGAGCTCGAGGCCGATCGAGAAGAGGAGGAGGATGATGCCGAACTCGGCGAACGGCTCGATGGCGTGGGGGTTGGAGATGGTGACGAAGCCGAGCCAGGGCTGGCTGCCGACGAGCGCGCCGAGCCCCGCCGGCCCGGCCAGCATGCCGACGAGGATGAAGCCGATCACCGGGCTCACCCGAAGACGGGCGAAGGCGGGGATGACGATGCCCGCGGCGCCGAGGATGACGAGCGCGTCGCTGAGCGCGGAGTTCTCGAATCCGGGAGCCATCCCGCCTTTATGCCGGATCGCGCGCCAATGTCAGCCATGGCCGACGACCGGGTGCGTCACGGCCGGCTGCGGGCGGCATGGTCGCCGGGCGGATCACTCCATTACCACGGCGCGATTTTTCTCTATCGTGCGGCGGCGGCTGAAGGCGGCCCCACTCCAGGAGACGATTATGTCCGAACGCGAACCTGCTTTGCCCTTCTCGGTCACGGCTGCCGACGACCAGGATTTCTATGCCTTGTGGTATTCGCAGGTGGACGGCAGCACCTTCTTTACCTTCGCGGGCCGGCGAACGGACGATTTTCGACCCTGCGGCGATTATATGGTTCGGGATTATCAGCCCGGATGGAGCGACAAGCTCCAGTTGATCGCTCCGCTGCCTGGGCAGGAAGATCTGCTGGCCCATCCCACGGACTTCGTCTGGATCCTCGACGACCATGGATCGGGCAACCCTTCGTCCATCGCCTATTACTGGCCGATCGCACCGCAGGGCTTCGTGGCGCTCGGCGTGGCGATGGGCAACACGGATGCTCCGCCGATTGCCGAGAATTACTGGTGCCTAGCCCAGAGCCTCTGCCAGCCGACAGGGTCGCTCGAATATTGGAGCGACCGCGGCCAGCATTGGACGAGCCACAATGGCGATCTGAGCATCCCCTTCAGCCAAACGCCGCTGCAACCGGGCCAGTGGCTCCCGACGACCGTGCTCAGCGACGAATATGCCGGCGACACCGGGTTGAACCTGGCCATGCTGATCCAATCGTCCCCGGAATTGCAGGATCCGCGTCGCGCCTAGGCGGGCTCGGCCGCCGACATCGCCTTTTCCAGGTTCGTCCGTATCGCTTCGAAGAACTGCTCGGTGGTCATCCAGCTCTGCTCGGGGCCGATGAGGATGGCGAGGTCCTTGGTCATCTGGCCCTGCTCCACCGTCTCGATGCATACGCGCTCCAGCGTCTCGGCGAAGCGGGTCACCTCCGGCGTGCCGTCGAAGCGGCCGCGGAACTTGAGGCCGCCCGTCCAGGCGAAGATCGAGGCGATGGGGTTGGTCGAGGTCGCCTTGCCCTGCTGGTGCATGCGATAGTGGCGGGTGACGGTGCCGTGCGCGGCCTCCGCCTCCACCGTCTTGCCATCCGGAGACATCAGGATGGAGGTCATCAGCCCGAGCGATCCGAAACCCTGGGCGACCTGGTCGGACTGGACGTCGCCGTCGTAATTCTTGCAGGCCCAGACGAACTTGCCGCTCCATTTCAGCGCGGACGCGACCATGTCGTCGATCAGGCGGTGCTGATACTCGATGCCGGCCTCGGCGAACTTCCCCTTGTATTCGCTGTCGAAAATCTCCTGGAAGATATCCTTGAAGCGGCCGTCATAGGCCTTGAGGATGGTGTTCTTGGTGGAGAGGTAGACCGGCCATTGCCGCTGCAGGCCGTAGTTGAAGCAGGCATGGGCGAAGTCGCGGATCGATTCGTCGAGATTGTACATGCCCATGGCGACCCCGGAGCCGGGGAAGTCGAACACCTCGTGCTCGATCTCCCGGCCGTCCTCGCCCACCCACTTGATGGTCAGCTTGCCCTTGCCGGGAATGAGGAAATCGGTCGCCTTATACTGGTCGCCGAAGGCGTGGCGGCCGACGACGATCGGGTCGGTCCAGCCGGGGATGAGGCGCGGGACGTTCTCGATGACGATCGGCTCGCGGAAGACGACTCCGCCGAGGATGTTGCGGATCGTGCCGTTGGGCGACTTCCACATCTTCTTGAGGCCGAATTCCTCGACCCGCGCCTCGTCGGGGGTGATGGTGGCGCATTTGACGCCGACGCCGTGCTTCTTGATCGCCTCGGCCGATTCGATCGTCACCCGGTCGTCCGTCGCATCGCGATTCTCCATGCCGAGGTCGAAATAGATGAGGTCGACGTCGAGATAGGGCAGGATCAGCCGCTCGCGGATCCACTGCCAGATGATGCGGGTCATCTCGTCGCCGTCGAGCTCGACGACGGGGTTGGTCACCTTGATCTTGGCCATGCGGCGGGGCTTTCCTCGGCTGAAATGGGATTGCGGCGCGGCATAGGGGGTGGCGGAGCGCCGATCAACGGCCCTTCGCGCGCCGCGCGTCCGCTCAGCCCCGCGCGTCCTTGCGCAGCCGCGCGGCGCCCGTTCCGCCCCAGCGATAAGGGATGGCGTCGGTGTCCATCGGCAGACGGTAATGGTCGGGCGCGTCGTAATCGTAGGCGTTCGAGGGGAAGTTGATCATCAGCGCGTCGCCGCTGCCGAGATTCTGAAGCCCGTGCCATACGCCCGGCGGCAGGACGACGAAGGTCGGCCGCGCGTCCCCCACATGATATTCGTTGACGCGGCCGTAGGTGGGGCTGTCCTCGCGCCCGTCGTAGAGGACGAGCTTGACGTGCCCCTGGTTGACGAACAGCCGGTCGATGTTGACGGCATGGCAGCTCCACGCCCCGATCGCGCCTGGGAAGAGGCGGGACTGGTAGGCGTGGACGACGGGCAGGCCGCTAGGGTCCCATTCCGGCCGGTACATCTCGGTGACGATGCCGTGGTCGCGCGGCACGTGCAGCACCTCGCGCACGTGGACGCCCTCGATCGGCGAGCGCAGCATCTGCCACTCGGGCGTATTGAGCGCACCGTCCCTGATGGCGCCTTCGATCATCCTGGCTCTCCCGGCATGTTCGGGATGGGCTCCAGCCCTTTCAAGGCGCGCCGCCGGGTGACGGCCTCGCCCGGCTCCCGCCTCGCCTCGCGCCACCCCAGCCGCCGGGCCATGCCGCGGGTGCCGCGCCGCAGCACCTGCCCGACGAGCGTCCGGAACGGCTGCTCGCGCGCGGCCGTCGCCATTTCCGACGCCGCGCGGGCGAGCTCCACAGCCTCGAGCGCTGGCTCCCCGCGGATCCGGGCGAGCCAGGCCGCCTGCTCGTGGCTCGGCCGCTCGCGATAGACCCCGCGGCGGGCGGCGGCCGGAAACTTCACCGCCGTCAGCCGCTTGACGGGCGCGATGCGCGCGCCGGCGGCGTGGAAGCGGCTCCACAGCTCGGTCTCCGGATCGACGGCGAGGTCGCGGTAGCTGCGCCAGCCCCCCAGCCGCTCCGTCAGGGCGCGGCGGTGGACGGTCGCGGTCGGGGCGATCCACATCCCCGGAAGATAGCGTTCGGCGAGCGCGGCGCGCTGAAGCTTCGGCTCGGCCGGCACCATCCTGACGAAGCCGAACGCCATGTCCGCGCCCGAGTCGACGGCCGCGACGAGGCAGGCGAGATGGTGGGGCAGCCAGAGGTCGTCATGGCCGAGATAGGCGACCAGCGCGCCGCGGGCCCGGCGGAGCCCCTCGTTGTTCGGCCCGGATTGATGCCCGGCATTGGCGGCGAGGTTCACCCACTGCACCCGGGGATCGCCGATCGACGCCACCACCTCGGCGGAATCGTCGGTGCAGCCGTCGCCGACCACGATCAGCTCGAAATCCTGGAAGCTCTGGCCGAGCGCGCTGGCGATGGAGAAAGGCAGCACCGCGCTCCAATTGTAGGTGGGAAGGATGATCGTCACCTGGGGGGCAGCGCTCGACATCGGCGCGCCCTAACACGCGGACCTGCGCCGCTCCAGTACGATGCCGCCCGATTTCCCCCCGGGCGGTTGCGATTGTATCGGGTCGGCAAGGCAGATAGAGGCGGGGTCATGACCTCGCTCGAAAAGTCGGACCTCGTCACCACCAACGTCCGTTACCGCATGCCGGCGGTCCACCCCGAGGGACGCAAGTTCGTCGTCGTCGCGGTCGCCATCGCGCTCGTCTTCTGGTTCCTCATCGACTGGGACTGGCTGGGCTGGATCATGGCGGGCGTCAGCCTCTGGGTGGCCGCCTTCTTCCGCGACCCGATCCGCACCACGCCCAAGGGGGAGGGGCTGATCATCGCCCCGGCCGACGGCATGGTGACGATGATCGCCTCGGTGCCGCCGCCCCGCGAGCTGGCGGGGGAGGACGGGCTGGGCGAAGCGCCGATGACCCGCGTGTCGATCTTCATGTCGGTCTTCGACGTCCACATCAACCGGGCCCCCGTGGCGGGGGAGATCAAGCGGGTGGTCTATATCGCCGGCAAGTTCCTGAACGCCGATCTCGACAAGGCGAGCGAGGACAATGAACGGCAGCATTTCCTGGTCGAGGCGTCGGACGGCACGCGGATCGGCTTCACCCAGATCGCCGGCCTCGTCGCCCGGCGGATCGTCCCCTGGGTCAAGGCGGGCGACTATGTCACCGCCGGCCAGCGCGTCGGCCTGATCCGCTTCGGCAGCCGGGTCGACGTCTACCTGCCGGCCGGCACGGCGTCGCGGATCCTGCTGGGCCAGCGCACGATCGCCGGAGAGACGGTGATCGCCAAGCTCGGCGAGGCGGCGGTGCTGGAGGGCGTAGCCCAGTGAGAGGAAAGGAGCGGGAGCGACGCGGCATCCCGCTCCGCGCCGTCGTCCCCAATGCGGTGACCGCGCTCGCCCTCTGCTCGGGCCTTACCGGTATACGCTTCGCGATCGGCGAGGAATGGGAAAAGGCGATCGCCGCGATCGTCGTCGCCGCGGTGCTGGACGGCATGGACGGTCGAATCGCCCGAATGCTGAAGGGCGCCAGTCGCTTCGGCGCCGAGCTCGACTCGCTCTCCGACAACATCGCCTTCGGGGTCTCGCCGGCGGTGATCATGTACCTGTGGAGCCTGCAATATTGGCCGCGGGGCTATGGCTGGCTGTTTTCGCTCGCTTACGCCGTCTGCATGGCGCTGCGCCTCGCGCGGTTCAACGCCCGCATCGACGCGGAGGACCAGCCGCACAAGTCGGCGGGCTTTCTCACCGGCGTGCCGGCGCCCGCCGGGGCGGGGCTGATGCTGCTGCCCCTCTATCTGTGGCTGGCGAGCGACCGGCAATGGACCTGGACGCACGATTACCGGCTGGTCGCCCCCTGGGCGGCGTTCGTCGCCTTCCTCGCCATATCGAGCCTTGCAACCTTCTCCTGGACGTCGTTCAGGCTGCGCCGGAACGTCCGGCTGGAGGCGATCGTGGCGGTTGCGATGATCGGCGGGGCGCTTGCGGTCGCGCCGCTGGAGACGCTGAGCGTTGCGGCGATCCTCTACGTCGCCTCGATCCCGTTCAGCGTCGCGAGCTATGCGCGGGTCAGGAGGCTGCGAGCTGGTGGAGCCGCTCGTAGATCGACACCGCCGGGGTCGGCGCCGGGCGAACCGACGGCCTGACCGTGGGGACCCGCCGCACCGGCGCGATCCGGTAGTGGGGAACGCCGTGCCACTCGCCGCGCAGCGCCAGCACGATCTGCACCCAGTGACGCCGCACCTCCATGTGAAGGGCAACCATCGAGGCAAGCAGCACGAGAGTGAAAAATATCGCCGCGGCCAGGTACGTCACGACTTATCCCCTTGATTATCCACAGGCCCAGAACGCTGTGCCGCGGGTTTTGATCCATATCGCCTTGTTTCGACAATATGTTCATGTTCTGTTCGCTTCGTCAAGCCTTGATTTCGACGGCGAGGCGGACTAGGTGCGCGGCCATCCCACATGCAGGGTCATCATACCGGTGCCCGCCCGAGCCTTGAGCGACGGCGGGTCTCACGGCCCTGCAGAGGCATAACCGGAAGGAGAAAGACCATGGCGTCCACCGACGTCACCATGCAGCAATTGCTCGAGGCCGGAGCGCATTTCGGCCACCAGACCCACCGCTGGAATCCGAAGATGAAGCCCTACATCTTCGGGGAGCGCAACGGCGTCCACATCATCGACCTCAGCCAGACCGTGCCGCTGTTCGCGCGCGCGCTCGACTTCGTCCGCCAGACCGTCGCCCAGGGCGGCAAGGTGCTGTTCGTCGGCACCAAGCGCCAGGCCCAGGAGCCGATCGCCGAGGCGGCGCGCCGATCCGGCCAGCATTACGTCAACCATCGCTGGCTCGGCGGCATGCTGACCAACTGGAAGACGATCTCCGGCTCGATCAAGCGCTTCAAGAGCCTCGAGGAGCAGCTTTCGGGCGACACGACCGGCCTCACCAAGAAGGAGGTCCTCCAGCTCACCCGCGAGCGCGACAAGTTCGAGCTGTCGCTCGGCGGCATCCGCGACATGGGCGGCCTTCCGGACATCATGTTCGTGATCGACGCCAACAAGGAAGAGCTGGCGATCAAGGAAGCCAACGTGCTCGGCATCCCGGTGATCGCGATCCTCGATTCCAACGTCAGCCCGCAGGGCATCGCCTTCCCGGTGCCCGGCAACGACGACGCCAGCCGCGCCATCCGCCTCTATTGCGACGCGGTGGCGGACGCGGTGCTCGCCGGCAAGTCGGGCGGCGCTTCCTCGCGCGGCGAGGACATCGGCGCGATGGACGCCCCGCCGGCCGAAGCGGCGCTCGCCGACGCCTGATCTACCTCCCCTCCCGCCCGCGGGAGGGGATTAAGGGGTGGGCAGGCGCCTGTCGCGCCCCCACCTCCCCGACATTCCCACCCCCAGCCCCTCCCGACAGCGGGAGGGGGGTCAAGAAGGATATGGACATGGCTGAGATCACGGCCGCGACCGTCAAGGAACTGCGCGAGCGCACCGGCGCCGGCATGATGGATTGCAAGAAGGCGCTGGGCGAGACCCAGGGCGACATGGAAGCCGCCATCGACTGGCTGCGCACCAAGGGCCTCGCCGCCGCCGCCAAGAAGGCGGGCCGCCAGGCCGCCGAAGGCCTGGTCGGCGTCGCCGTCCGCGGCACCAAGGGCGCGGTCGTCGAAGTCAATTCCGAGACCGACTTCGTCGCCAAGAACGAGCAGTTCCAGGAGTTCGTCCGCACCGTGTCGCAGCTCGCGCTCGACACCGGAAGCGACGTCGCCGCGCTGAACGGCGCCGCCTGGCCGGCCGGCGGCACCGTCGAGGAGAAGCTCACCTCCAACATCGCGACGATCGGCGAGAACCAGGCGCTGCGCCGGGCCGCCATCCTCGAGGTCGGCGACGGCGTGGTCGTCTCCTACGTCCACAATGCGGTCTCGGCCGGGCTCGGCAAGATCGGCGTGCTCGTGGCGCTCGAATCGACCGGGGAAAAGGCGGCGCTCGAGGCGCTCGGCAAGCAGCTCGCCATGCACATCGCCGCGGCCAACCCGCTGGCGCTGCGCGGCGAGGATCTCGATGCCGACCTGGTCGAGCGCGAGCGCTCGATCGCGTCCGAGAAGGCGAAGGAAAGCGGCAAGCCCGAGAACATCGTCGAGAAGATGGTGGAAGGCGCCATCGCCAAGTTCCGCAAGGAGATGGCCTTCCTCTCGCAGCTGTTCGTCATGGACAACAAGACCAAGGTCGAGGACGTCGTCGCCGGCCACGCCAAGCAGGTGGGCGCCCCGATCCAGGTCGCGGGCTTCGTCCGCTTCCAGCTTGGCGAGGGCATCGAGCGCAAGGAGAGCGACTTCGCGGCCGAGGTCGCGGCGGCTTCCGGAGTCGGCGCCAAGCCCGAGCCCGTGGCGTAACGGCCCAGTCGTCCCCGTCGCGCGGCGGTGGGGAGGGGCCGGCCGAAATCCGGTGGAGGGGCTCGCCGAGCCGGCGAAGCCCCTCCACCGAGGTTCGCATGACCCCCTCTCCCTGCGCTGGGCGCACGGGGAGGACGAGACTCTCACGAAGGCGAGGGCTTTTCTCGCCGCGGCGCCGTGACTAAGGTGCGGACCGCTCTTCCCGCCGACGCCACAGACGGACTCCACGCCCCATGACGCGCCCGCGCTTCGACCGCATTCTCCTCAAGCTATCCGGCGAGGCGCTGATGGGCGAGGGGCAGTTCGGAATCGATCCGGAGACGACCTCGCGCATGGCCGAGGAGATCAAGGCGGCACGGGACGCGGGGCACGCGCTCTGCCTGGTGGTCGGCGGCGGCAACATCTTCCGCGGCCTCGCCGGCGCCGCCAAGGGCTTCGACCGCTCGACCGCCGACTATATGGGCATGCTGGCGACGGTGATGAACGCCCTCGCCATGCAGAACGCGCTGGAGAAGATCGGAGTCGACACCCGAGTCCTCTCCGCCATTCCGATGGCGACCGTCTCGGAGCCCTATATCCGCCGCCGCGCCGTCCGCCACATGGAGAAGGGGCGGGTGGTGATCTTCGCCGCCGGGACGGGAAATCCTTATTTCACAACGGATACCGCGGCGGCGTTGAGAGCCGCCGAGATGGGATGCGATGCGCTGCTCAAGGGCACCAGCGTCGACGGCGTCTACGATGCCGACCCCAAGAAGGTGGAAGGCGCCCGCCGCTACGAGAAGGTCAGCTTCCAGACCGTCCTCACCCACGACCTCAAGGTGATGGACGCGAGCGCCGTCGCCTTGTGCCGCGACAACGACATCCCGATCGTCGTCTTCAACATCCGCCAGCAGGGCAATCTGGCCCGGGTCCTGAGCGGCGAGGGCCGGGCGACGATCGTCAGCAACGAGGAGTGAGCGATGCCAGCCTATGACAAGGGCGATATCCAGCGGCGCATGCACGGCGCGGTGGAGGCGCTGAAGCACGATCTCGGCGGCCTTCGCACCGGCCGCGCCTCGACCAGCCTGATCGAGCCGGTCACCGTCGAGGTCTACGGCGCGCACATGCCGATCAACCAGGTCGCCTCCATCTCCGCGCCGGAGCCGCGCATGCTCTCCGTCCAGGTATGGGACCGCTCCAACGTCGGCGCCGTCGAGAAGGCGATCCGCTCGGCCGGGCTCGGCCTCAACCCGATCACCGACGGCACCACGCTGCGTTTGCCGATTCCCGACCTCACCGAGGAACGGCGCAAGGAGCTGGCGAAGCTCGTCGGCCAATATGCCGAGAAGGCGAAGATCGCGGTGCGCAACGTCCGCCGCGACGGCATGGAGAGCCTCAAGGCCGACGAGAAGAAGCACGAGATCGCCGAGGACGAGCGCAAGCGTCGCGAGACCGAGGTTCAGAAGCTGACCGACGAGACGATCAAGGAGATCGACGCCACCGCCGCGGCCAAGGAGAAGGAAATCCTCCAGAAGTGATCTTCCGACCGGCCAAAGCCCGGCCCGGGCCCGAGGCCGTCGCGGAGGACGGCGGAGCGGTGCCGCGGCATGTGGCCGTGATCATGGACGGCAACGGCCGCTGGGCGCAGGCCCGCGGCCTTCCACGCGTCGCCGGCCACCGCCAGGGCGCGGAAGCGGCGCGCAAGGTGCTTCGGGCGGCGGGGGAGGCGGGGGTGGAATGCCTCACCCTCTACGCCTTCTCGTCGGAGAATTGGCGCCGGCCCGAGGCCGAGATCAACGACCTGATGGGACTCTTGCGCTTCTACATCGGCGCCGAGCTCAATGCCCTTCACAAGGAGGGCATTCGCCTCAAGATCCTGGGCGATCACAAGGCGTTCCGGGCGGACGTTGCGAAAATGGTGGACCAGGCGGTCGAGCGCACGGCGGGCAATGGCCGGATGACCCTCGCGGTTGCCCTCAATTATGGCGGGCGCGGCGAGCTGGTGCGGGCGGCGCAGCGGCTGGCGGCGCGGGCGGCGGCGGGGACGCTGGCGCCCGCGAGCATCGACGATGCCGCGATCGAGGCGGAGCTCGACACGGCCGGGCTTCCGCCGCTCGACCTCCTCATCCGCACGTCGGGCGAGCATCGCCTCTCCAACTTCCTCCTCTGGCAGGCCGCCTATGCGGAGCTGCTGTTCGTCGACACCTTGTGGCCCGATTTCGACGAGGAGGCGTTTCGCGGCGCGCTCGCCGCCTTCGCCGGCCGTCAGCGGCGGTTCGGCGGGCGATGAGCGAGCCGGCGCCCAAGGCGGCCTCTGACCTCGGCACGCGCTTCGCCGCGGCCGTGGTCATGGTCGCTCTCGCCTGCGCCGCCATCTATCTCGGCGGCTGGTGGTTCAACGCCCTGGCCGCCGCGGCGGCGGCGGCGATGCTGCTCGAATGGGGCGACCTTCACGGCCTCGCGCGCCCGTGGACCTATGCGGCGATGCTGGCCGCTGCGGCCGCGCTCCTCGCCGCCGCCGGGCTGCTCTTTCCCGAGGAGCAGCTCTGCTACGTCGACGATGTCGGCGTCGCGCTCGCCCGCCAGTGCCTCGACCCCGCCTGGCTCGGCTTCGCCGGGCTGGCCGCGCTCGGCCTCCTCCTCGCCCTCGCGGCGCGGCGCCTGCCGTTCCTCACGGGCTTCCTCTACGTGACTCTGCCGGCGCTGGCGCTGATCGCGCTCGAATGGGCGTCGGTCTATTTCGTGCTCTGGGCGATGCTGGTCACCTGGGCGACCGACATCTTCGCCTATTTCGCCGGCCGCGCGATAGGCGGGCCCAAGCTCGCGCCGCGGATCAGCCCCAACAAGACCTGGGCGGGCCTGCTCGGCGGCATGGCCGGCGCGGGGGCGGTCGGCGCCGCCTGGGCAATCTTCGCGGATCTCGGCTCGCCCTTCACCTGGGTCGGCGCGCTGATGGGCCTCCTCGCCCAGCTCGGCGACCTTTACGAGAGCGGGCTCAAGCGCCGCTTCGGCGTCAAGGACAGCGGCCGGCTCATCCCCGGCCATGGCGGAGTGCTCGACCGGCTCGACGGCCTGCTGCCCGTCGCCGCCGCGACCTTCCTCCTGCTCTGGGTGACGCTCGGCCAGTGACCGCGCGCCGCACCGTCACGATCCTCGGGGCGACCGGCTCCGTCGGGGGCTCGACCCTCGATCTCATCGCGCGCAACCGCGAGCGGTTCGACGTGCTCGCCCTCACCGCCAACGACGACGTCGACGGGCTCGCCGAGGCCGCGCGCCGGGTGGGGGCGCGGCGCGCCGTCATCGCCAACGCTGCGCGGCTCGGCCCGCTTCGCGAGCGCCTCGCCGGCAGCGGAGTCGAGACGGCCGCGGGCCGCGACGCGGTGCTGGCGGCGGCGGCGGAGGGCGCCGACTGGACGATGGCCGCCATCGTCGGCGTCGCCGGCCTGGCGCCCACGATGACGGCGCTCGAGACCGGCGGAACGGTGGCGCTCGCCAACAAGGAGGCGCTGGTCTCCGCCGGCGGCATCATGATCGAGGCGGCCCAGCGGAGCGGGGCGACTCTGCTTCCGGTCGATTCGGAGCACAACGCCATCTTCCAGTGCTTCGACCGCGCCCGGCCGGAGACGGTGCGGCGCATCATCCTGACGGCGAGCGGCGGGCCGTTCCGCAGCCTGTCGATCGAGGAGATGCGGCACGTCACGCCCCGCCAGGCGGTCGCCCACCCCAATTGGTCGATGGGCGCCAAGATCTCGGTCGATTCGGCGACCCTGATGAACAAGGGGCTGGAGCTGATCGAGGCCTTCCACCTCTTCCCGCTGCCCGCCGCGGGGTTCGAGATCGTCATCCATCCCCAGTCGGTGGTGCACAGCCTGGTCGAATATCGCGACGGCTCGGTGCTCGCCCAGCTCGGCGCGCCCGACATGCGCGTGCCGATCGCCTACGCGCTCGCCTGGCCCGAGCGGATGGAGACGCCGTGCGAGCGGCTCGACCTGGTCCGCACCGGCTCGCTGGCCTTCGAGGCGCCCGACGAAGCCCGCTTCCCGGCCCTCGCCATCGCCCGAGCGGCGCTTGAGGCGGGCGGGGCCAAGCCGGCAATCCTGAACGCCGCCAACGAGATAGCCGTCGCCGCTTTTCTTGACGGACGGATCGCTTTCCTCGATATCGCCTCAATCGCGGCCGATACGCTGCACCGTTGCGATCCCCCGGCGCCTTCGACCCTCGAGGACGTGCTGGAGACGGACCGGCTGGCCCGCGCCGCCGCGGCCGAAATCATGGGAAGGTACGAGACTTGACCTCCGGAAATCCCGGCTTCTTCTGGACCGTGCTCGCGTTCCTGCTCGTCATCGGGCCGCTCATCTTCATCCACGAAATGGGCCATTACCTGGTCGGGCGCGCCTTCGGGGTGAAGGCGGACGCCTTCTCGATCGGCTTCGGGCGGGAGATGTTCGGCTGGACCGACCGGCGCGGCACGCGCTGGAAGGTGGGCTGGCTGCCGCTCGGCGGCTACGTCAAGTTCGCCGGCGACATGAACGCCGCCGGCCAGCCCTCGCCCGAATGGCTGGCCCTCCCGGCCGACGAGCGCAACCGCACCTTCCAGGCCAAGCCCGTCTGGCAGCGCTTCCTGATCGTCGCGGCGGGGCCTTTCACCAACCTGCTCTTCGCCGTGATCGTCTTCACCGGCTTCATCGTCGCCCTGGGCGACCCGGCGACGCCGCCGCTCATCGAGCGGGTCGAGGCGGGCTCCGCCGCCCAGGAAGCGGGGCTGCGCCGCGGCGACCGTATCGCCAGCATCGCCGGCCGCAGCATCGGCCGCTACGAGGACATCCTCCCGATCGTGCTGTTGAGGCCGGGCGAGACGCTGCGCATCGGCATCGTCCGCGACGGCCGGCCGATCGAGGTGTCGGCGCGTATCAAGGCGGTCGAGGAGAAGGACAAGTTCGGCAACAAGGCGACGATCGGCCGTCTCGGCATCCTCGGCGGCCGGCCGGCGGTGCGCGACGTCTCGGTTCCCCAGGCGGTCGCCGGCGCGGTCCGCGAGACGCAGCGGGTGATCTCGACCACCGTCGAGGGCGTCGGCCAGATCCTCGCCGGTAAGCGCTCGGTCAAGGATCTCGGCGGGCCGCTCAAGATCGCCAAATTCTCGGGAGAGCAGGCGACGCTCGGCTGGCCGCGGTTCGTCTACTACATCGCGGTCATCTCAATTAATCTGGGATTCATCAACCTCTTGCCAATCCCCATGCTGGACGGAGGCCATCTGCTCTTCTACGCGATCGAAGCCGTACGCCGGAAACCCTTGGGTCCCCAGGCCCAGGAGTGGGCGTTCCGGACCGGCCTGGCGGCCTTGCTCGCGCTGATGATCTTCGTGACCTTCAACGACCTCGGCTCTTTGGGCCTCTGGTCGAAGCTTGGCGGCTTGATCGGGTGAGCATGATCGGGCAGGGCAGGGGGCGACAGGGATCGGGACCGGCTATCGCCGGCTACAACCTTAAGGGCGGGGACGCGTGACACCCAAAAATTCGATTTCCAACCGCCGGCGGCTCTGCTCGGCGCTGCTCGTCGGCACCGTCATCGGCGGCCTCGCGGCCCCCGCCGCCGCCCAGACGGTCCCCGCTCCGGCTCCCGCGCCTCTGCCCGCCGCGGATGCGCCCGCGCCGGCGCCCCTGCCGGGCAGCGGCACCGTCCGCACGCTCGCCGTCACCGGCAACCAGCGGCTCGAGCCCGAAACCGTCCTTTCCTACATGAACCTGCGCGTCGGCCAGCCCTACGATCGGGAGAAGCTCGACCAGGCGATCCGCCAGCTCTACGAGACCGAGCTGTTCGCCGACGTTCAGATCCTCGGCGGCGACACCGGCAACATCGTCGTCCAGGTGCGCGAGAACCCGGTCATCAACCGCATCGTGCTGGAAGGCAACAAGCGGCTCAAGGCCGAGAAGATCAATCCCGAGATCAAGCTCGCGCCGCGCCAGATCTTCACCCGCTCCAAGGCCCGCGCCGACGTCGCCCGGATCATCGAGCTCTACCGCCGCCAGGGCCGTTTCGCCGCGCGGGTGGAGCCCAAGATCGTCCAGCTCGAGCAGAACCGCGTCGACGTCGTTTTCGAGATCAGTGAGGGGCCGCAGTCTCGTATCCGGGCCATAAACATCATTGGCAACGAACAATTCTCGGACCACGAGCTGCGCGGCGAGATGGTGACGAAGCAGTCGAGCCTGTTCAGCTTCCTCGGCTCGGGCGCCGTCTACGACCCCGACCGCCTCGCCTACGACCAGCAGAAGCTGAGGATGTTCTACCTGACCCACGGCTATGCCGACTTCAGGGTGGTCTCCGCGGTCGCCGAGCTGACCCCCGACCGACGCGACTTCATCATCACCTACGTCGTCGAGGAAGGCCAGCGCTACAAGTTCGGCGACGTCAAGGTGCAGAGCGCGATCCGCGACTTCAAGGGCGAGGACCTGTCGCGCCTGCTGCCGATGAAGAACGGCGACTGGTACAACGCCAAGCTGGTCGAGGACACGGTCACCTCGCTCAACGAGAGCGCCGGCCTGTTCGGCTACGCCTTCGCCGACGTGCAGCCCGACTTCACCCGCGACAAGGACAAGAGGACGATGTCGGTCGTCTTCAACGTCGGGGAATCGCCGCGCGTGTACGTCGAGCGCATCGACATCAACGGCAACACGATCACCCGCGACAAGGTCGTGCGCCGCGAGTTCCGCCTCGCCGAGGGCGATCCGTTCAACAGCGTCCGAGTCAAGCGCTCGCGCGACCGAATCAAGTCGCTCGGCTTCTTCCAGGACACGCTCGAGGTCGAGCAGACCCAGGGCAGCACGCCGGACCGCGTCATCCTCGGCGTCAACCTCGAGGAGAAGCCCACCGGCGAGCTGCAGATCTCGGCCGGCTTCTCCAGCCTCGAGCGCTTCCTCGTCAACCTCGCCATCACCCAGCGCAACTTCATGGGCAAGGGGCAGGAGCTGCGCGCCTCGGTCAACTATTCGACCTATTCCAAGTCGGTCGAGCTGGGCTTCACCGAGCCCTATCTGTTCGACCGCAACATCGCGCTCGGCGTCGACCTCTACCGGCGCGACTATTCGAGCTTCAACTTCGTCAACAGCAACCGCAACACCACCTACAAGCAGGTGACGACGGGCGGCCAGATCCGCACCGGCGTGCCGCTCACCGAGTTCATGTCGGTGCAGGGCCGCTACGGTCTGAACTACGACCAGGTCGAGCTCGACCGCGGCCTGTTCTTCGCCGATCCGGACGGCGCCGGGCCGCTTCCCGCCGCCTGCGACCCGCTGCTGGCCGGCCGCTATCTGTGCGACGCGCTCGGCAACCGACTGACCTCGTCGATCGGCTATTCGCTGGTCTACGACAGCACCGACAACCGAGTCCGACCGACCCGCGGCCTGCGCGGCGCGCTCAGCCAGGATTTCGCAGGCCTGGGCGGCGACGTCAAATATCTGAGGACCCGCATCAACGCGGCGCGCTACTGGCGCCTGCGCGGCAACTTCATCCTCTCCCTCTCGGCCGAGGGCGGCTACATCCACAGCCTGGAGAAGGATCCGGGTCCGGGCCAGGACCCGGTGCGCCTGATCGACCGCTTCTACCTCGGCGAGCCGCAGATGCGGGGCTTCGACATTCGCGGCATCGGCCCGCGCGTGCTGCGCCTGCGCTTCGACGACAAGGGCCAGCCGATCGAGGGCCGCAAGAACCTCCTCGCCGACGACGCGCTCGGCGGCCGCGCCTATTACCAGGCGCGCGCCGAGGTGGAGATCCCGGTGAGCTCCAGCATCCGCGAGCTGGGCCTGCGGCCGTCCCTGTTCGTCGACGCCGGCGCGGTGTTCGGCCTCAGGGACCCGATCACCCAGAGCATCAAGATCTGCGATCCCAAGACCGGCACCTCGGCGACCCGCCAGATCGTGCTTCCGACCCAGGCCTGCCCGACCGACACCGAGCAGTCGGGCGGCTTCATCGAACGCTATCTCGGCGACACGCCCAAGCCCCGCATCGCGGTCGGCTTCGGCGTGAACTGGAACTCGCCTTTCGGCCCGTTCAGGATCGATATAGCGAAGGCGCTTACCAAAGTGCCCGGGGATGACACCAAGCTTCTCACCTTCAACGTAGGAACTGCATTCTGATGACCAGATACGCTTTCGGCGCGGCGATCGCCGCCCTTTCGCTCACCCTTCCCGGCGCCGCCATGGCGCAGCGCACCCCGGCCGCGACCATCGTCGTCGTCGACACCGCCCGGATCTATTCCGAGTGCAACGCCTGCCGGGCGGCCTCGACGCAGCTCCAGGGCATGATCACGTCCGCGCAGCAGCGCGCGCAGGCCCTCGGCCAGCCGCTTCAGACCGAGGCCCAGTCGATCGAGACGGCCGCGAACCAGCTCCAGAACCAGCCCGCCGGCCCGGCGCGCAACACCGCGCAGACGGCGCTCCAGAACCGCGTCAACGCGCTCCAGACGCGGCAGAACACCGCCAACCAGGAGCTTCAGCGGCTCGAGCAGAACATCCAGTCGACCCGCGCCAACGTCGCCCGGCAGATCAGCGAGCGGATGAACCCGATCATCAACCAGGTGATGACGACGCACGGCGCCAATCTGGCCGTCGACCAGGATGCGACGCTCGCCCATGCCAACGGCCTCGACGTGACGACCGAGGTGCTGACCGCCCTCAACGCCGCCCTGCCGAGCGTCAGCGTCACCCCGCTGCCCGCGTCGGCCGCGCCGGCGCAGCCGCAGCCGCAGGGCCGGTGAGCGAAAGCGAAACGGAGGCCGCCATCGGCCCGCTGGACGTCCGGCGGGTCATGGCGGCCTTGCCGCACCGCTACCCCTTCCTGCTGATCGACCGCGTCGAGGAGCTCGTCCCGCACAAGCGGATCGTGGCGATCAAGGCGGTGACGATCAACGAGCCCTTCTTCCAGGGCCATTTCCCCGGCCGCCCGATCATGCCGGGCGTGCTGCTCGTCGAGGCGATGGCGCAGGCCTCGGGCGTGCTGGCGGTCGAGTCCCTCGATCTCGCCGGCTCGGGCAAGCTCGTCTACTTCATGGCCATCGACAACGCGAAGTTCCGCCGCCCGGTCGAGCCCGGCGTCCTGCTGCGCATCGAGGTGAACCTCGTCCAGGACCGCGGCACGGTGTGCAAGTTCGCCGGCAAGGTGCTGATCGACGGGAAGGTCGCCGCCGAGACGAGCTTCACCGCGATGATCGCGGATCCCCCTTCGGACTGACCAGCTGCCAGCGCCCGCCGGCGCCGCGCTCCACCCCGAACACCTCGGCGAGGCGCGGCCCCGCGAGCAGCGCCCGAGGCTCGCCGTCCTCGGCGATCCGCCCCCCCGCCATCACGATCAGCCGGTCGGCGAAGCGCCCGGCCAGATCGAGGTCGTGCATCGCGGCGACGACCAAGGCCGTCTCCGCCTCGCGGCGCAGCAGGTCCATCAGCTTGAGCTGCCACGCCGGATCGAGATTCGCGGCCGGCTCGTCGAGGAGCAGCAGCTTCGGGCGCTGCGCGAGGGCGCGGGCGATGAGGACTCGGCTCCGCTCCCCCGTCGACAGGCGGTCGACGCGCCGTTCCGCCAGGCCGGCGAGGCCGAGCGCGGCGAGCGGCGCCTCGGGATCGCCCCCAAGCGCGACCAGGTCGCGCGCCGAAACCGGCCAGGCGATGTCGCGCGACGCCGGCAGATAGGCGAGCAGGTGCCGGCGCGCCGCCGGCGCCAGCGCCTCGGGCGCTTCGCCGGCGATGCGGACGGTGCCTTGCGGCCGGCCGATCCCGGCGAGGGCGTGGAGCAGGCTCGTCTTGCCGCTGCCGTTCGGCCCCACCAGGCAGAGGAGGCCGGGGCCTTCCGCCCGCAGGCCGGTCGACTCCAGCCGGCCGGGCAAGGCGAGGCCCGCCGCCTCGAGGAGCGCGCTCACCGGCCGAGCCTCCAGCGCATGCCGACCACCAGCGAGAGGAAGAAGGGCGCGCCGAGGAGGGCGGTGACCACCCCGATCGGCAGCGTCCGGCCGAGCGGCGCGAGGCGGGTGACGAGGTCAGCCGCGAGCAGCAGCGCACCGCCGATCAGCGCGGCGGGCAGCACCGCCCGGCCGGGATGGCCGCGGGTCAGCCGCCGGGCGAAGATCGGCGCGACGAGGCCGACGAAGCCGATCGCCCCGCAGATCGCGACGCAGGCGCCGACGCCGAGCGCGGTGAGGCAGACGATCCACAGCCGCAGGCGCGCGATGTCGTGGCCGAACGCTTCCGCCACCTCCTCGCCCAAGGTCAGGCTGTCGAGCGCGGGGCGCAGGCGGGCGAGGAGCAGGACGACGGCAAAAGCGGGCACCGCCGCGAACGCCGCCTGGGCGAGGCTGCGGTCGACCAGCGAGCCCATCAGCCATTCATAGGCGTCGTAGAAGGCGAAGGGGGAGGGGGCGAGCGCCAGCGCCAGCGTGGTCAGCGCCCCCGCCAGCGCGCTGATCGCGAGACCCGCGAGGAGCAACGTCGCCGTCTCCGCCCGCGGCCCGGCCAGAGCGAGGAGCAGGAAGAGCGCTCCGAACGCGCCCGCCACCGCGCCGAGCGCCAACGCCAGCGGCGAGGTCAAGGCGAGGAGGTAGGCGGTGACCACGGCCCCCAGCGCCGCGCCGCTGGTCGTGCCGGTGAGGTCGGGGGAGGCGAGGGGGTTGGCGAACAGCGCCTGGGCGGCCGCGCCGGAGGCGCCGAGGGTCGCTCCGTAGACGAGCGCCAGCACCGCCCGCGGCAGCCGAAGCTGGACGAGCACCGCCCAGCCGAGGGACGGATCTCGAGCGAAGAGCGCGTCGAGGCTCGTCCAGGGCAGAGCGAGGGAGAGCAGGAACAGCAAGGCCGCCCCGGCGAGGAGCGGAAGGGGGATCCGAGCGTCGCCGCTCACCGGCCGAGCCCATTGCGCAGCCGCGCGATCTCGCCGATCATGAGCGGCCCCATGCACGTCCATAGCCGCCCGTCGGTGACGAGCGTCCGCCCGGCCCGCGCCCGCGCCGCGAGCGGGTGGCGCAGCCAGCGCTGGCCGGCCGAATATTGGCCGCTGCGATAGTCGCTTCGCAGCAGCACCGCCGGCGGCCCGACGAGCAAGGTCTCCAGCGAGACCCGGTCGCCGGCGAGGGGGCGTTGGGCGAGGCCGGCGAGGCGCATCCACTGCGCCTCCAGCCCGCTCGCGCCGACGGTCCGGCCGCCGCCGCCCAGCCAGATCGCATCCAGTGCGCGGGCGGGCGCGGCGGCCTTCAGCGCGGCCAGCCGCGCCAGGACCGCCCGGCCGCGCTCCGGATGGCCGAGCGCGGCGGAGACCCGGGCGACCGCGGCCTCGATGTCGCCCAGGCTCTGCGGGTAGGGAAGGTCGACCGTCGGGATACCGAGCCGCGCGGCCAGGCCGACCCGGTCGCGCGCGCCTCCGCCCATGGTGAGGACAAGGTCGGGCCGCAGCGCGGCGACCGCGGCCAGGCTGCCGTCGTTGCGCGGATAGGCACGCCCCTGGCGCCACAACGGCGTCTCCGCCGGGTTCTGGCCGAGATGGGTGACCGAGGCGATCTGCCGCGGCTCGGCGAGCAGCATGAGCAGCTCGTCGGTGCACAGGTTCAGCGACGCGACCCGCCGCGGCGGGGAGGCCGCCAGGGAGGCGGCGGGCGCCAGCAGGAGGCCGAGGCTAATCGCCGAGGCGCAGGCGAAGGCCCGCATAGACCGTCCTTCCCGGCGTGGCGTAGCCGACCACCTCCCGATAGTCCGTATCGAAGGCGTTCTCCGCCCTCACATAGGCCTCGATCCTTTTTGAGACGCGCCACCCAAGCTGCGCCGAGCCCAGCCAGTAAGCGTTGAGCCTCACGGTGCGGGCCGGGAAGGAGTCGAAATCCGTGTCGAGCCGCGGTCCCGACCAGGCGAGCGTCGCCCCCCAGGACAGCCGGCCGGCCTCGCCATAGCCGGCGAGGCCGGCGCTGTGGCGCGGCCGCCGCACCTCCTTGACGGCGAGGCCGCCGGCCACCTGCTGCTCCCGCGCGTCGAGAAAGGCGTAGCTGAGGCGCAGAATGGCGGCGCGGGCGAGGCGCAGGCTCGCATAGGCCTCGACGCCGCGGCGCCGGCTCGTTCCGGTGGCGTTCGCCGTCGTCGAGCGGAAGGTCGCCGGGTCGAACACGTCGACGATCTCGTCGCGCAGCTTGGCCTCATAGGCGTAGACGCCGACATCGTTGCCGCGCCACCGATAGGTGACCCCGCCTTGCCACTGGGTCGAGCGTTCCGGCTTCAGCGCCGGATTGCCGAGGAAGGCGTTGGGGAAGAAGCCGTAGAGATCGTAGAAGGTCGGCTGAGCGATCCCCTCGGCGAAGCCGGCGAGGAGGCCGAGCCCCGCCACCGGCTCGACCGTGATTCCGGCCCGGAGTGTGGTCGCGTCGGCGAAGGCGCTGAACCGGTCGTGGCGGACGGCGATATCCGTGGTGAGCACGGCGTTCCACTTGGCGCGCCACTCGCCCAGAAAGGCGGTGAGCGCCCGGGTCCGGTCCTGGTCCGTCGCGCCGCCGTAGACCTGATCGCGGGCGCGGAACCGCTCCGCCTGACGCTCCACCGCGCCGGTGAGGACGTGGCCCCCCACCGCCTTGGAGAGCGAGGCGCCTGCGGTGAAGCGGCGCCCGAAGGTGCTGTTGAGCGGCCCGTCGTCGAGGAGGTTGCGGTTGACGCTCGAGAGCAGGCTCGCGTCGGCCTTCAGCGTCCAGCCGCTTTTCTCCCCGCGGACCCAGCCGCGCACCGCCCCGATGCGGTTGGCCGTCTCGTCGAGCGTGTCGGCGCGCCGGAAGGTCACCGGATCGAAGCCGTCATAGGCGCTGCGCCCTTCGATCCAGTGGCCGACCGCGCCGACCTCCACCGTCTCGGCCGGCTCGAAGACCAGCTTCGCCGCCGCCGAGCGATTGTCGAAGCCGTCGCGCTCGCCGCCCTGGCCGAAGGCGTCGATGCCGTCGCTCGCCATCCACGCGCCCGTCGCCGAGAGGCGGACCTTGCCGGTGCCGAGCCCGGCCCAGGCTGAGGCGCGGCCGCTGTCGAGGCTGCCATATTCGCCGCGCCCGCGGAAACCGGCGCCGCGGTCGGGCGCGTCGCGGGTCTCGGCGGTGAGGACTCCGCCGATCGCCTCCGACCCCCAGCGGGCGGAATCGGGGCCGAGGACGAGGTCGATCCGGTCGAGCAGGTCGGTCGCGAGCAGCTCGAACCGCGCCTCGTTCCCGGCCGCGGGATCGTTGAAGCGGATGCCGTCGACGACGAGCAAGGTGTGGTTCGCCTCCGCGCCGCGCAGCCGCACCTGGGTCTGACTGCCCCGCGGCCCGGCCGTAGAGACCGCGGCGCCGGCGATCACGCGGAGCACGTCCGTCACCATCGGAAGGCCGACCGCCTCCGCCATTCCCGGCCTCGTCGTGACCGGGGCCGAGGCGGTGAGCATCGGGTCGGGCTCAGCGTCGTCGCGGCCGGTGACGACGATCTCGGCCTGGCCGGCCGAAGGCGCCGGCTCGGGCGGGGGCGCCGCGGCGGCGGCGAGGAGAAGGAAAAGGGGAGCGGGAACGGTCATCGGCGTACCTCCTTCACGACATGGACTGCCGTCACGGAGGGACCGGGGGCGCGCGCGCACCGCCGGTGCCACGCATCGCAGGCTGGACCCGGCCGGATGCGGACGACGTCGCGGAGGCAGTTTTCTGGCTCGCGGCGCACGGGCTCCGGGGGGAGCCGCCGCCGCTTACAGTTGCGGGCACAGCGCCGGCCTCTCACCGGCTTGCCTTTTAAGCCGCCGTCTCCGGCGGCACCTTCGCTGCCGCCTGCCTATTGCGCCGCAGCACGGCTTGTCAATTCCGGCCCTTGCGGCTATGGGCGCCGCTCTCCTTTCGAGGCTGGTCGGAACCAGCCGACCAGCTCAGGAAAATCCAAGATGAAGACCGGCGCCCATCCCGATTACCACATGATCAAGGTGCAGATGACCGACGGCACCACGTTCGAGACCCGCTCCACCTGGGGCAAGGAGGGCGACACGCTCCAGCTCGACATCGATCCCAAGGTCCACCCGGCCTGGACCGGCGGCAACGCCCGGGTCCTCGACACGGGCGGCCAGGTCGCGCGGTTCAACAAGCGGTTCGGCGGCCTCACCCTCGGCGGCAAGAAGTAAGCGCCGCCGTCCTCCCGGCATGAACGCCATCCTCGTGCGGGCGGCTCCGACGCTCGAGACCGAGCGGCTTCGCCTGCGCGCCTACAGCGCCGGCGACCTCGACGCGCAGGCGGCGGCGATGGCCGACCCGGGCGTCGTCACCCATCTCGGCGGCAAGCCGTTCAGCCGCGAGGAAACCTGGCGCAAGATGCTCGCCGCGCCGGGCCTGTGGGCGCTGCTCGGCTACGGCTATTGGCTGGTCGAGCGGAAGGCGGACGGCCTCTATCTCGGCCAGATCGGCTTCGCCGACTTCAAGCGCGACATGCGGCCCTCGATCGAGGGGCTGCCTGAGATGGGCTGGATCTTCGCGCCCCACGCGCACGGGCAGGGCTATGCCGCCGAGGCGGGCCGCCGCGCGCTCGCCTGGGCGGACGAGGCGCTGGCCGGGCGGGAGATCCCCGCCATCATCAGCCACGCCAACGCGCCCTCGATCCGGGTCGCCGAGCGGATCGGCTTCGCCTCGCGCGAGGAGGCGCTCTACAAGGGCGAGCCGATCCTCCTCTTCCGGCGCGCTCCGGCCGCGGATCAGAACAAGGTCGTGAGCAGGTAGAAGGCGGCGCCGACCGCCGCCGAGGCGGGGATGGTGATGATCCAGGCGAGGACGACGTCCTTGGCGACCCCCCACCGCACCGCCGACACCCGCCGCGCCACCCCCGCGCCGACGATGCAGCCGGTGATCGTGTGGGTGGTGGAGACGGGGATGCCCAGCCAGGAGGCGGCGAACAGCATCACCGAGCCCCCGGTCGAGGCGCTGAAGCCCTGGTGCTGCGACAGCTTGGTGATGCGCGACCCCATCGTCTCGATGATCCGCCAGCCGCCGGTCAGGGTGCCGAGGCCGATCGCGACGTAGCAGCTGATCGCCACCCAGTGGGGCACGTGGAATTGTCCGGAGAGATGCCCGGTCGAATAGAGGAGCACGGTGATGATCCCCATCGTCTTCTGGGCGTCGTTGAGGCCGTGGCCGATCGAGTAGGCGGCCGAGGAGACGAGGTGGAGCGCACGGAAGCTTCGCTCCGCGCCCCGCGCCGTCGCGCCGACCGCGGCCCAGCTGGTCGCGAGCATGATCAGCATCGCCAGGATCATGCCGAGCATCGGCGAGAGGACGATGGCGATCAGCGTCTTGTTGAGGCCCGTCCACTGCACCCCGGTCAGGCCGGCATGGGCGACCCCGGCGCCGACCAGGCCGCCGACGAGGGCGTGGCTGGAGGAGGACGGGATGCCCTTCAGCCAGGTGACGACGTTCCAGAACATCGCTCCGACGAGCGCTCCGAACACCACGGCCGGCGTGATCAGATCCTTGTCGATCAACCCCTTGCCGATCGTGTCCGCGACCTTGTGCAAGCTCGGGACGGCGAGCGAGAGGAAATAGGCGGCGAAGTTGAAGAAGGCGGCGAAGGCGACCGCCTGAACCGGGCTGAGCAGGCGGGTCGCGACCACGGTGGCGATCGAGTTGGCGGCATCGTGGAGCCCGTTCAGATAGTCGAACGCCAAGGCGACGAGGATGAGGCCGACTAACAGCGGCAGGGCCAGCTCGTGCATGGTCGCCGCTCCTCAGGCGTGGTCGATGACGATGCCGGAAATCTCGTTGGCCACGTCCTCAAGCCGGTCGACGACCTTTTCCAGGTGGCTGTAGATCTCGCGGCCGACGATATAGCCCATCGCATTGCCCTCGCGATGCCGCTGGTAGAGCGCCTTCATCCCGGAATCGTGGAGATTGTCGGCCTCCTCCTCGAGGTGGACGATCTGCTCGGTGATCTGGTCGAGCTTGGCGTGGTTGCTGGCGACCTTGCGCAGCAGCGGCATCGCCTCGCGAACGAGCCTCGCGCCCTGCTCCGCAAGCGCCGCCATGTCCCGCATCTCGGGTTCGAAATGATCGACGTCGAACTGGGTGATCGCCTTGGCCGTCTTCTGCATCTCGTCGATGGCATCGTCCATCGAGGAGATGAGGTCGGTGATGGCGCTCCGGTCGAACGGGGTGATGAAGGTGCGGCGGACGGCGTGGAGCACCTCGCGGGTGACCTGGTCGGCCTGCTCCTCGAACGTCGAGATCTGCCGGCAGGCTTCCTGGATCGCCTCTTCCCTGGCGAACATCCGGCTCATCACCTCGGCGCCGCCGACCAGGGTCTCCGAATGACGCTCGAACATGTCGAAGAAGGGCGCCTCCCTCGGCAGGATCGACTGGAAGAACTTGAACGGCATCGCGGCCCCCCTTGCGGATCGCCGCCCTCTACAGGCCGTCGCGCGCGGTGCAAAGCGTTGTGAGGCCCGCCCGGCTTTTCGTCATTCCGCCGCCGCTCGGATCAGCGCGGCGAGCTCCGGCTCGTCCACCGCCGCGGCCGCGGCCTCCGGCGCGAACCAGCGCCGCTCGCGCTGGCCGCGCTCGGGCCAGGCGGAGGCCTCCTCGGCGACCAGCATCCGGTAGAGGTGGACCTCGGCGGGGAGCAGGCTGCCGTCGCGCCGCCGCTTGTCGTAGCGATAGGTGCCGAGCGTCCGGGTCTCGACCGGGCCGCGTATGCCCGCTTCCTCATAGGCCTCCTGCGCCGCCGCCTCGTGGGGTCGAAGCCCGGCGATCGGGTTCCCCCGCGGCACCACCCACCGCCGCGTCTCCCGCGACGTGATGAGCAGCACTTCGGCCGCGCCGTCGGCGCCGCGCCGCCAGGGGACCACGCCGTATTGGGTCAGCAGAAAGCCTTCCTCCTCAACTACCTGAGGATCATGACGCCAGCAGGCCCCCGTGACAACAACCCGGATCAGTCTTCGAAGCGCCCCGGGCCGGCGCCCAAGGCGGGGCCGCCGGCCGCCGCCGCCTGCCGCCGGCCGTCGATGACGATCGGCGAGGCGAGCCCGGGCACCCCGCCGTCGAGCCTCAGGCCGCGATGGACGACCTGCGGGTCGGCGAAGACGGCGTCGACCGCGTTGACCGGCCCCGCCGGAATCCCCGCCGCCTCCAGCGCCTCGGAAAGCTCGCCGCAGGCCCGCGGCGCGATCGCCGTCTCGATCAGCGGCAGGAGCGCGGCACGGTGCTCCACCCGCGCCGGATTGGTCGCGAAGCGGGGATCGCGCGCCAGATCGGGGAGGCCGAGCACGCCGCACAGCCGCTCGAACTGGCGGTCGTTGCCCACCGCCACGATCAACTCGCCGTCCGCCGCCCCGAACGCCTGGTAGGGGACGAGCGCGGCATGGCCGTTGCCCATCCGGTGCGGCACCTCGCCCGAAACCATCCAGCTCAGCGCCTGGTTGGCGAGCACCGCCACCTGGGTGTCGAGCAGGGCGAGGTCGAGATGGGCGCCGCGGCCGCTCCGGTCCCGCGCCCTCAGCGCCGCGAGGATGGCGACGCTCGCATAAAGGCCGGTGAACAGGTCGGCATAGGCGACGCCCGACTTCTGCGGCGCCCCGTCCGGCTCGCCGGTGAGCGACATCGCGCCGCCCATCGCCTGAACGACGAAGTCGTAGCCCGCCCGGAGCGCATAGGGGCCGTCCTGGCCGAAGCCGGTGATCGAGCAATAGACGAGGCCGGGGTTGAGCGCCGACAAGGCGCTATAGTCGAGCCCGTAGCGGGCGAGGCCGCCCACCTTGAAATTCTCGATGAGGACGTCCGCCTCGGCGGCGAGGCGCCGCACCGCCTCCTGACCCTCCGGCGCGGCGAGATCGAGCGCGACCGACTTCTTGCCGCGGTTGCAGGCGTGGAAATAGGCCGCCGCGCCGTCGGCGGCGAAGGGCGGCCCCCATTGCCGGGTATCGTCGCCGGTGCCCGGCCGCTCGATCTTGATCACGTCCGCGCCGAGATCGGCGAGCAGCTGGCCCGCCCACGGCCCGGCCAGGATCCGAGCCAACTCCAGCACCTTCACGCCGGCAAGGGGTTTATCCATGATCGCCTCCCCTCCCTGCACGCAGGGAGGGGCTGGGGGTGGGTATGTCGATGGAGGGCGATGCTTTTCCGGAGGCGCACCCACCCCCGTCCCCTCCCTGCGTGCAGGGAGGGGGGATCAAAAAGCCGAGATCCCGGTGATCGCCCGCCCGAGGATCAGGCCGTGGACGTCGTGCGTGCCCTCGTAGGTGTTCACCGTCTCGAGATTGTTCGAGTGGCGCATGACGTGGAACTCGGCCGAGATGCCGTTGCCGCCGTGCATGTCCCGCGCCACCCGGGCGATGTCGAGCGCCTTGCCGACATTGTTGCGCTTGATGAGGCTGATCGCCTCGGGGATCAGCTCGCCCTCGTCCATCCGCCGGCCGACGCGCAGCGCCGCCTGCAGGCCGAGGCCGATCTCGGTCGCCATGTTGGCAAGCTTCATCTGGACGAGCTGGGTGGCGGCGAGCGGGCGGCCGAACTGCTTGCGCTCAAGCGTGTAGCGGCGCGCCGCCTCGTAGCAGGCCTCGGCCGCGCCCATCGCCCCCCAGGCGATGCCGTAGCGGGCGCGGTTGAGGCAGCCGAACGGGCCCTTCAGCCCCTCCACCCCGGGCAGCAGATTCTCCTCCGGCACCTCGACCCCGTCCATGACGATCTCGCCGGTGATCGAGGCGCGCAGCGACAGCTTCTCGCCGATCTTGGGCGCGGCGAGGCCGGCCATGCCCTTCTCGAGGACGAAGCCGCGTATCCGCCCCTCATGCGCGTCGGACTTGGCCCAGACGACGAAGACGTCGGCGATCGGCGCGTTGGTGATCCACATCTTGGAGCCGCTGAGCCGGAAGCCGCCGTCGATCCGCGCCGCGCGGGTGCGCATGCTGCCCGGGTCCGAGCCCGCGTCCGGCTCGGTCAGCCCGAAGCAGCCGACCCACTCGCCGGTGGCGAGCTTCGGAAGGTATTTCTCCCGCTGCGCGTCGGACCCGTAGGCGTGGATCGGGTGCATGACGAGCGAGGACTGGACCGACATGGCGGAGCGATAGCCGCTGTCGACCCGCTCGACCTCCCGCGCGACGAGGCCGTAGCTGACGTAGTTGAGCCCGGCGCCGCCGTAGCGCGGCGGAATGGTCGCGCCGAGCAGGCCGAGCTCGCCCATCTCGGTCATGATCTCGCGGTCGAAGCGCTCGTCGAGGAAGGCGCTCGTCACCCGCGGCAGCAGCCGCTCCTGGGCGTAAGCATGAGCGGTGTCCCGGACGAGCCTCTCCTCGTCGCTGAGCTGCGCGTCGAGCGCGAAGGGATCCGCCCAGTCGAAACGGGCGATCTTGGGGTCGGACATTCCATCCTCGGGCGCGGTTGAAAGCCCGGCTCCTTTGGCGGCTCGCGGCCCTCATGTCCAGTTGGCCGGCCCTGGGAAGGGCCACGGTTAACCGACTTCTAACGTCTCGCCCCTAGACCGGCGCTTTCCAAGGACGGGGCGCGTATCCATGCACAAGGCTGTTCTGGGCTGGCCGATCCTGCTGCTCGGCGCGTCCTGCGTCCCCGCGGCGGGCACCGTAAGCCCGCTCGCCTCCGCCGGCACGCGCGCGGCCGCGAGCGGCAGCTACGCCGCCCCGGGGTTCCAAAGTCTGTCTCTGCCGCTCGCCACCGAAGAGCCGCCGCCGCCGGAGAAGCTCGCCGAGGAGATCGCGGTCGGCTCGCCCGCGCGGCCGTTCGACATCGGCGGCGCGTCGGGAGGGGACGTCCAGTCCGCCCTCAATTGCCTCACCGCCGCCGTCTATTACGAGGCGCGCTCGGAGAGCGAAGGCGGCCAGCGCGCCGTGGCGCAGGTCGTCCTCAACCGCGTCCGCCACCCCGCCTTTCCCAAGACCGTCTGCGGCGTGGTCTACCAGGGCTCCAACCGCACCACCGGCTGCCAGTTCAGCTTCACCTGCGACGGCTCGCTCGCCCATGCCCGCGAGCGCGGCGCCTGGGAGCGCGCCCAGCGCATCGCCGAGCAGGCGCTGGCGGGCTATGTCTACGCCCCGGTCGGCCTCGCCACCCACTATCACACCACCGCCATCCGCCCGTGGTGGGCGGCGGCGATGGCCAAGGCGGTGACGATCGGCTCGCACATCTTCTACCGCTGGCACGGCGAGTGGGGCGATCCCCGCTCGTTCCGCCGCCCCTATGTGGGCGCCGAGGCGCTGGCGCAGTCGGCGGCGGGCGAAGCCGAAGCCGAGGCTCCCGCGCCGGAAGGCCGAGTCGAGATCGCCGCCGGCGTCTCGGTCCATCGCGGCGCCGAGCCGGCGATGCACCTCGTCACCGGCGACGACGGCAGCGCGGTGCGGATCCACCGCTCCGGCGGCGTCCTCGCCTCCGCGTCCGACGTCCGGGTCCACCGCGGCAGCCCGCCGGCGGCCGCCGAGCCTGCCGCCGAGGCGGCGCCCGACGCCGCGCCTTCCTCAGGCGACTCCGCCCCGGTCGCGGTCCGCTAGGCGCCCGTCGCGGGACTCCGATCGCTCTAGCCGCTCATCCTGAGTAGCCGCTGAGCCTGGCGAAGCGGCGTTATCGAGGGACCGCACCGATTGGTCCTTCGATACGGGCCACTTCGACGCCGCCTGCGGCGTCGCTCAGGGCCCCTACTCAGGATGAGCGGGTGAGCGATGGGGTTCCTTCGTACTCCGCCAGCGCGTTCACCGCCGGCGGCCGCGGCGCATCGTCGCGTCGAGGCTCCACGGCCCGGGCCCGGCGGCGGCGAGATAGAGGAAGACGAAGCAATAGAGGATCGCCGCATCGCCCATGTTGACGGCGGGGTAGGGCGATTGCGGGGCGTGGAACATCCAATAGGCGATCGCCATCTCGCCCGAGAGCAGGAAGGCGACCGGGCGGGTGAAGAGGCCGAGCGCGACGAGCGTGCCGCCGACCAGCTCGAGGATGCCGCCGAACCAGAAGAGAGTCATCGGCGCCGGCTGCGGCATGGGCGAGGGCGGAAAGCCGAGAAGCTTCTGCGCGCCATGTTCGAGGAAGATGAGGCCGGCCACGAAGCGCAGCAGGCTGAGCAGCGCGGGCGCCCAGCGCTCTGGCAAACCGACGTCCCGCATGGCCAGATCCTCCTCGCTGCCGATAGGCCGGCCTACCAACTTCGGCTCGGGGCGGCAACGCGGGCAGGCTGGAAATTCCGCGCCTTATCGGCCAGACAAGGGGGAATGGCCTCCGCCCGTACCTATTACCAGACGCTCGGCGTCGCCCCCGACGCGGAGTCGGTGGTGATCGAGGCCGCCTATCGCGCCTTGATGAAGAAATATCATCCCGACCAGGGCGGCGCGCCGGCGCCGGCCGGAGGGCCGAGCGCGGCCGACATCAACCAGGCCTATGCGGTGCTGCGCGAGGCCTCGCGCCGCGCCGACTACGACCAGAAGGAATGGATCCGCCAGCAGAACGTGCAGCTCGCCAGCTACGTGCCGCCGCCGGCGCCGCGGCGAACGAACTTCTTCGGCTGGGGCGGCTGGCTCGTCGCGATGGTGCTCGCGGGCATGATCGCGCTGATGGCGAGCAAGGGGAAGGTGGGGCCGCTCGACACGGCGGAGGCCGCGCGCGCCGCCTTGCTCGCCGAGCCGGACCTTCGCACCCAGCCGTTCAAGCCGGGCGAGGCGCTGAGCGAGGCGGAGCTCGCCGAAATCCGCGCCGAGGCCTATGCGCCGCAGCGCCCGGCGGCGGCGCCGCCCAAGGTCGAAGCCGCGCCGCAGGCCGAGCCGCTTTCGACCATTCCCGCGCCGGCCCTCGCTCCCGATAATGCGGCGAGTCCGGCGGTCCGGGCGCCCGCCCGCCGCCCCGCCTGGACGCGCGGCACGGCCAAGCCGGCGCGGCGCCGCCCCCCGGCCGCCCGCACGGCGCGGGAGAAGGACTTCCTGGAGCGCCAGGGCTACATCTACTGATCGCGGCGGGGCGCGTTCGTTGCGCCCCCGGCTCGACTTCGGCGCCCCGATAGCGGATAGTCGCCGCGACAAGGGGAGGGTGGCCATGTCCGGATTCAAAGCCTTCATCGCGCGCGGCAACGTGCTCGATCTCGCCGTCGCCGTCATCATCGGCGCGGCCTTCGCGGCGATCGTCGCCTCGCTCACCGACGACGTCATCATGCCCGTCGTCGGCAAGCTGCTCGGCGGGCTCGACTTCTCGGACTATTTCGTCCTGCTCGGGCCGGTGCCGGACGGCTATCACGGGCCGATGAGCTATGCCGCGCTTAAGGCGGCCGGGGTGCCGATGCTGGGCTACGGCGCCTTCGTGACGGCGGTCGTCAACTTCCTGATCCTCGCCTTCATCATCTACCTGCTGGTCAGATGGGCGACGCGGCTGATGCCGCCGGCGGAGGCCGCGCCGGCCGGACCCTCCGACGAGGTCCTGCTCCTCCGCGAAATCCGCGACGAGCTCCGCCGCCGCCCGTAGCGATCGCCGAAGATTTCCGGGGGATGAGCGAGAGCCTCAGCTCGCGAATGGGGACACGTACCTTTTCACGAAAAAGTACGCGTCCCCCTTTCCAAAAAGTCCGTGTCCCCTTTCCCCGGGGGCGGGCCGGACTTCAGGTGCAGGGGACGCGGCAGGGCTCGGCGGGGCGGGCGGCGGGGCGGTTGGGACCCTTGACCGCGCTCTCGACGTTGCGGCGCACCGCCCTGGTCCGCTGATAGCCCTTGGCCTCGAGGCAGTCATAGGCGTTGAGCAGCGCGGCGATCGGATCCATCCAGAATTTGTGGTTCGCCGCCTGGGTGCAATAGTCGATGTCGACCTGCTGCTCGGCGAGCGTCTTCGTCGGATGCGACACCTGAGCGGTGCACGCGGCGAGCGGGAGCAGAAGGGCGGGCAGGAGCGGCTTCATAGGCGTCGTTTCCACGTCGAAGGCCCGCTTCTTCGCACCCGGCGGGCGACTTCGCAATGGCGGCGCCGGGACGCGGGCCCGCCGCCGCGGCAAAGCCGCTGGAACAATAGGAAGCCGCCTGCCATGCTCCGTCCCATGAGACCGCGAATCGCCCTTGCCGCCGCCGCTCCCAGCGTCGCTCCCGCTTCGCGCCGGGCGCGCATTTTTCCGCTTCCATGGAAGCCCGACCTTCCACACCTTTCGAACCTTCCGGGCGGGGAGGGGCTCGCATGAACCTGTTCGCACGCAAGGCGGTCGTCGCCGACGAGGACATGCCCGCCGAGCACCGGCTCCACCGCAGCCTCGGCTGGCCGCACCTCGTCGCCCTCGGCGTCGGCGCGATCGTCGGCACCGGAATCCTCACCTTGACCGGGGTCGGCGCAGCCAAGGCGGGGCCGGCGGTCATCCTCTCCTTCGCCATCGCCGGCCTGATCTGCGCCTGCGCCGCGCTCGCTTATGCCGAGATGGCGACGATGATCCCCGCCTCCGGCAGCGCCTACACCTATTCCTACGTCGTCGTCGGCGAGCTCATCGCCTGGATCGTCGGCTGGGCGCTGATCCTCGAATATTCGCTCGTGGTGAGCGCCGTCGCGGTCGGCTGGTCGGGCTATGCCTCGGGCTTCCTCGCCAGCTACCACATGGCGCTTCCGGCCGCGCTGGTGAACGGGCCCGAGCTCGGCGGCGTCCTCAACCTCCCCGCCATCTTCATCATCCTCGTCGTCGCCGGCATGCTCATCTACGGGACCCGCGAGAGCGCGACCGTCAACGCCATCCTGGTGGGGGTGAAGATCGTCGCCCTCATCGTCTTCGTCGCGGTGACGCTCCCTTATTTCGACGCCGCCCGCTTCGAGCCCTTCATGCCCTACGGCTTTCCCAAGACGATGGGCCCGGACGGGGTGGAGCGCGGCGTCATGGCCGCGGCGGCGATCATCTTCTTCGCCTTCTACGGCTTCGACGCGATCGCCACCGCGGCGGAGGAGGCGAAGAATCCCGGCCGCGACCTCGCCATCGGGATCGTCGGTTCGATGGCCGTCTGCGTCCTCATCTACATGGCGGTGGCCGCGGCGGCGATCGGCGCGATCAGCTACACGCAATTCGCCGACAGCGCCGAGCCGCTCGCGCTGATCCTCCGCGAGCTGGGGCGCCTCAATGTCGCCCGCTACCTCGCCGCCTCGGCGGTGGTCGCGCTTCCGACGGTGATCCTCGCCTTCTTCTACGGCCAGAGCCGGATCTTCTTCGTCATGGCCCGCGACGGGCTGCTGCCGCGCTCGCTCGCCCAGGTCTCGTCGCTCGGGTCGCCGGTCAGGATCACCCTGTTCACGGCGGTGATCGTCGCCGCGCTCGCCGGCATCGTCCCGCTCGCCGAGCTGGCCGCGCTCGCCAATGCGGGGACTCTGACGGCGTTCATCGCGGTCTGCGTCTGCATGCTGGTGATGCGGGTACGCGCGCCCGACGCGCCGCGCCGGTTCAAGACGCCGGCGCCGTGGGCGATCGGCCTGTTCGGGATCCTCGGCTGCGCCTACCTCCTCTACAGCCTCCCCTGGACGACCCAGCGTTACTTCATCCTCGCCCAGATCGTCGGGCTCGGCCTCTACCTCGCCTATGGCTTCCGCCGCAGCCTCGCCGCGGAGCGCACGATCGTGCCGCTGCAATATGCCGGCCTCCTGGTGAGCACCCTCGGGCTGCTGCTGTCGGCCGGGGCCCTGCTCTACGGCGGGGGGGTCTCGGACGGGGCCGGGATGGGCGCTGCCAGGATCTTCTACGAGCTGCTCTTCTTCATGGCCGGCCTCGCCTGCCTCGTCTGCGGAAGCGTGCTGTTCGGAAGCGGCGCCATCGTCGAGCGGCTCGAGCGGGCGGAGCGGAGGCGATGATCCGCCGGCTGCTCCTCGCCCTCCTGCTCTGTCTCGCAGGGCCGGCCGTCGCGCAGGTCGCGCCGCCCGCGCCGGCGGCGGTGCGGGTCCTCCTTCACACCAGCGCGGGCGACATCGTCGTCGCGGTGGAGACGGTGCGGGCGCCGGTCACCGCCGCCAACTTCCTGCGCTACGTCGACTCGCGGCGGCTGGACGGCGCCGAATTCTACCGGGCGATGAAGACCGGCCCGGCGGCCGGCCTCGTCCAGGGCGGCGTGCGCGACCCGCGCAAGCTCTTCCCGCCCATCGCCCACGAGCCGACCAGCCGCACCGGCCTCAGCCATGTCGACGGCGCACTCTCCGCGCCGCGCCTCGCCGTCGGCACCGCGCGCGGCGACTTCACCATCATGGTCGGCGACCAGCATTATCTCGACGCCGGGCCCGGCTCGGCCGGCGACGGCCTCGGCTATGCCGTGTTCGGCAGGGTCGTCGAGGGGATGGACGTCGTCCGCGCGGTCCTCGCCGCGCCGACCTCGCCGACCGAGGGGGAGGGCGTGATGCGGGGCCAGATGCTCTCGCCGCGCGTGAAGATCATCACCGCCCGCCGGCTGCCGCCCGCCCGCTGAGGGGAGTCATTGCGGCCGGGTGCGCTCCCAGCTCTCCGGCTGCGGCGCCTTGAGCGGCACCGGCGCGGCGCGGCTCGCCTCCTCCTCAGCCCGCCACTCGGCCTGGGTGCGGCAGAGGCGGGGGCGCTTGACGTGGCTGCCGAGCGGCGCCTGCGCGGCCCGGCAGACCTTCTTCGCGCCGGCATCGCCGGCCGGCGGCGCGGCGAGCAGGAGGGCGATCAGGAAGGCGGCGGGCATGGCGGCATGCCTCTGCCCCTCCCGCCGCGCCGTCAAGCCGGGCTGAACCGCCCCTCGGCCTCGTCGAGCAGATGGAGGCAGCCGTCGGCGATCGAGAAGAAGGCGCCGCGCAGCTTCAGGATGCCCGCCTGCTCCCGCTCGTCCACCCAGGGGAAGGTCCTGAGGTTGCGAAGCGAGACCTTCACCCCCTCCATCTCCATCGCCTGGAAGGCGGAGCGGTCGAGCGCACCGGGATGGTCCGCGAGCACCCGGTCGCGCGCCGCGTCGAGCAGGTCGATCCAGTGGGCGATGAAATGCCCCTCGCCGGAGCGGGCGTCGTCGAACTGGCGGGTCAGCGACGCGGCGCAGCCGCCGCAGAAGCCGTGGCCCATCACCACGATCTCGCGCACGTTGAGCTGGGTGACGGCGAATTCGAGCGCGGCGGAGACGCCGTGATAATTGCTGTCGGGCTGATAGGGCGGGACGAGCGCGGCGACGTTGCGGACGACGAACATCTCGCCGGGGCCGGCGTCGAAAATCTGGGACGGGTCGACCCGGCTGTCGGAGCAGGCGATCACCATCACCTCGGGGTTCTGGCCCTCGGCGAGCTGCTCCCATCTCTGCCGCTGCTCGGACCAGCCGGTGCGGCGGAAGCGGCGATAGCCTTCGACGAACTGATCGAATCCGGTCATGGCCGCTCCCGCTAGCCGGAGGAGGGGAGGGGTGGCAAGACCGGGCGCGCATCGCTATCTGCGCCGCATGAGCGAAGCCGATCCGGTCCTGACCCCGAAGCCGCGCAAGCCGGACTGGATCCGGGTCAAGGCGCCGACCAGCGCCGGCTTCGCTGAGACGCGGCGGCTGATGCGCAGCCTCAACCTCGCCACCGTCTGCGAGGAGGCGGCCTGCCCGAACATCGGCGAGTGCTGGACCAAGAAGCACGCGACGGTGATGATCCTGGGCGACACCTGCACCCGCGCCTGCGCCTTCTGCAACGTCAAGACCGGGATGCCGCGCACGGTCGATCCGCTCGAGCCCGAGCATGTCGCAACCGCCGCCGCCGAATTGGGCCTGACCCACATCGTCGTCACCTCGGTGGACCGCGACGACCTTCCCGACGGCGGTGCCCGCCAGTTCATCCGGGTCATCGAGGCGCTGCGCCGCAACACGCCGACGACGACGATCGAGATCCTGACCCCGGACTTCCGCAACAAGCCCGAGGCCGCCGTCGCCGCGATCGTCGCGGCGCGGCCGGACGTCTACAATCACAATCTCGAGACGGTGCCGCGCCTCTACCCCACCATCCGCCCCGGCGCCCGTTACTACGCCTCGCTGCGCCTCCTCGAGAGCGTCAAGCGGCAGGATCCCACCATCTTCACCAAATCGGGCGTGATGGTCGGCCTCGGCGAGCAGCGGCTGGAAGTGCACCAGGTGATGGACGACATGCGCTCCGCCGACGTCGATTTCCTGACCATGGGCCAATATCTCCAGCCGACGCCGCGCCACGCCAAGGTCGAGGAGTTCGTGACGCCCGCCGCCTTCTCCGCCTACGCCTCCATCGCCCGCGCCAAGGGCTTCCTGCTCGTCGCCGCCAGCCCGCTGACCCGCTCCAGCTACCATGCCGGCGACGACTTCGCGAAGATGAAGGCGGCGCGCGAAGCCAGGCTCGCGCCGCGCCACCCCGGCGAAGGCCGGGGTCCCGTCGACCCTCTCCTACGTTCCTGACCCGAGGTCCCGGCCTGCGCCCGGACGACGGAGGACCCGATGCCCCGCCATACCGAGACCCGCAATCTCCCCTACACGCCGGAGCAGCTCTTCGACCTCGTCGCCGACGTCGGCCGCTACCAGGAGTTCCTGCCCTGGGTGACCGCGACGCGGGTGCGGTCGAACAGCGAGACCTTGATGATCGCCGACCTCGTCGTCGGCTTCCGCGCGCTGAAGGAGACGTTCGCGTCGCGCGTGGAGAAGCAGCGGCCGGTTAAGATCCGCACCGAATATATCGAGGGGCCCCTCAAGTACCTGCACAACAGCTGGACCTTCCGCCCCGACGGCAAGGGCGGCTCCCAAGTCGATTTCTGCGTCGACTTCGCCTTCAAGAACCGGATCTTCGAGAGCCTCGCCGGCCAGATGTTCGACCGCGCGCTGCGGCGGATGATCGGCGCTTTCGAGGATAGGGCGAAGCAGCTCTACGGCGATCCCTCGTCCACCCTGCCGCCGGGCGCGGAGGGGGACCGGGCGAAGCGTGGTGGAGGAGAAAATGGCGCCGAATCAGAAGGTTCGCACGCGATCCTCTGACGCTTCCGCCCGCTGCCCCTCCACCATGCTACGCATGGTCCCCCTCCCCATCTCGCGATGGGGAGGATGAGACAGGCATGAGCAGCTCGAGCGCGCAGAGCGCCGCCTGAAGCCGCACGCCGCCGCGGCCCAGGTCCCCGAACTCCTTGACGTCCGCGACGATCTCCCGCGGGTCGGCGCCGCGCCGGGCCCGGGCGAAGACGACGGTGCCGACCGGCTTGCGGTCGCTGCCTCCGTCCGGCCCGGCGATTCCGGTGACGGCGACGGCCGTGTCGGCCCCGGAGCGGGCAAGCGCGCCTTGCGCCATGTTCCAGGCGACCGCGATGGACACGGCGCCGAACGTCTCGACGACGTCTTCGCTGACGCCGAGCAGACCGATCTTGGCCTGGTTGGAATAAGTGACGAACGCCGAGTCGAGGACGTCGGAGGAGCCGGGCACCTCGGTCAGCGCCGCCGCCACCAGGCCGCCGGTGCAGCTCTCGGCAAGGGCCACCCTCAGGCCGGCGGCGCGGTTCGCCTCCACCACCTTGCGCGCCGCGGCGACCAGCGCCTCGGGCAGGACGACATCGCGGGTCTCGGTCATTCGTCCTCCGGCAGCCTCAGCGTGGCGACGGCCTGCGCGGCGATGCCTTCGCCGCGTCCGGTGAAGCCGAGCCGCTCGGTCGTCGTCGCCTTGATGCTAATCCGCCGCTCCGGCACCCGCAACAGCGCGGCGAGCCGCGCCCGCATCGTCTCGCGATGGGGGCCGATCCTCGGCGCCTCGCAGATCAGGGTGACGTCGACATGGTCGATCCGCCCGCCGCGCGCCTCGACCAGTGCCCGGCCGTGCTCGACGAAGCGGGAGGAGGGGGCGCCGCGCCATTGCGGGTCGGACGGCGGAAAATGGACCCCGATATCGCCTTCGCCGAGCGCTCCGAGGATGGCGTCGGTGACGGCATGGAGCATGACGTCGGCGTCGCTATGACCCTTGAGCCCGCGCGGATGTGGGATCTGGACGCCCCCCAGCCACAGCGCCTCGCCCGCCGCGAAGGCGTGGACGTCGAAGCCGAGGCCGGTGCGGCTCACCAGCCGCGCCGCCAGCCGCGCCTCGGCGCGGGTGAAATCCGCCTCGTAGGTCAGCTTCTCCAGCGCCGGGTCGCCTTCGACGACGGCGACGCGCAGGCCGGCGGCTCGGGCGATCTGCGCGTCGTCGCTCGCCTCCCCGCCGCGCCAGGCGCGATGCGCGGCGAGGATCGGCGCGAAGCGGAAGGCCTGCGGCGTCTGCACGCGCGCAAGCCCGTCGCGCGGCACCACCTCGCCCATCCCTTCGTCGGCTCGGGCGAGGGTGTCGACGACCGGAAGGACGGGCACCGCGCCCTCCGCGCCGGCCAGCGCGCCCAACAGCCGGTCGATCACGGCGGCCGGAAGGAAGGGCCGCGCGGCGTCATGGACCAGCACCGCATCGGCGCCGCCATCGGCCGCGATCGCCTCCAACCCGTTCAGCACCGACAGCCGCCGCTCCGCCCCGCCCTGGATGGGGGCGGGCGCGGTCCCGCCCAGCGCCTCGCGCAGCAGCGCCTCCTGGCCGGCGCCGATCACCACCCGCACATCGTCGATGCGAGGATGTCGCAGGGCGTCCAGCGCATGCGCCATCATGGCCCTGCCGCCGATGCGCCGATACTGCTTGGGCAGGCCGCCTCCGGCCCGGCTGCCGCTTCCGGCGGCGACGACGAGCGCGACGATCTTTCCCCCTTCCGGCATGCGCGCCGGACTAGGCGCTATCGTCGCGAGCCGCAACGATGCCCTGCGCCGTCCTCCCCCGGCTTTTCCGGGGGAGGGGGAGCGTGCGCAGCACGGTGAAGGGGCTTCTTCCGGGCTGAAGAGGCCCCTCCACCGGCCTCCGGCCGGTCCCCCTCCCCTGCGAAGGGCAGGGGAGGACTTCCCAACCTTGCCCCCAAACCCCTTTGCCCCTATCTGCGGCCCTCCCATGCCCACGCTGCAGCCTCTCTCCATCGGTCCGGTGCGGATCGACGCGCCGGTGATCCTCGCGCCGATGACCGGCGTGACCGACCGGCCGTTCCGCCGCGCCGTCAAGCGCTACGGGGCGGGGCTGACGGTGACCGAGATGATCGCCAGCCAGGCGGCGATACGCGAGACTCGCCAGTCCCTCCGCAAGGCGGCGTGGGACCCGATCGAGGATCCGGTCTCGATGCAGCTCGCCGGCTGCTCGCCGGTCGAGATGGCCGAGGCGGCGAAGCTCAACGAGGATCGCGGCGCGGCGATCATCGACATCAACATGGGCTGCCCGGTCAAGAAGGTGGTGAACGGCGAGGCCGGCTCGGCGCTGATGCGCGACCTGAAGCTCGCCGCCGCCATCGTCGAGGCGACGGTCGCGGCGGTCAAGGTGCCGGTCACCCTCAAGATGCGGATGGGATGGGATCATTCCAGCCTCAACGCCCCCGAGCTCGCCCGCATCGCCGTCGACCTCGGCGTCCGCATGATCACCGTCCACGGCCGCACCCGCAACCAGATGTACAAGGGCGAGGCCGACTGGGCGTTCGTCCGCCGCGTTAAGGAGGCGGTGGCGGTGCCGGTGATCGTCAACGGTGACATCTGCTCGCTGGACGACGTCGAGGCGGCGCTGCGCCTCTCGGGCGCCGACGGGGTGATGATCGGCCGCGGCGCCTACGGCCGGCCCTGGCTGCTCGGCCAGGTGATGCACTGGATGGCGACGGGCGAGCGCCGCCCGGACCCGGGCCTCGACGAGCAGTTCGCCGTCCTGATCGAGCAATATGATTCCATGCTCGCCCATTACGGGACGGAGATCGGAGTCAACGTCGCCCGCAAGCATGTCGGCTGGTACACGCGCGGCCTCCACGGCTCGGCCGAGTTCCGCAACGCCTTCAACAAGGAGAGCGACGTCGGCCGCGCCAAGGCGATGCTGCGCGATTTCTACGCTCCGTGGCTGTCGAGGGCGGCCGCCTGACCTTCCGAGCGCCGCAGGCAAATCCTTAACGTCCGAACATATACTGTGTTCTTTCGGCCACATTGTTGTGCTAGCGCTCCAGTGTGAACGCGCTGGCGCCCCTCACCGCTGACACCCGGCCCCGATGGCGCCGCAGGCTCTCGGTCGCGCTCCACCGCAGCCGCTTCGTCCCGGCCGTCGAGCTACTGACCGTCGCCGCGCTGATCGTCATCGCCGCGATCAGCTATTTCGTCATCAAGGAGAGCGGCAAGCCGGAGACGCTGCTCAGCCCGCCCGCCATCGCCGCCCTGCTCGTCGCCAACCTCGTGCCGGCCATGGCGCTGATGGTGCTGCTCGCCCGCCGCGTCGCGATGCGCCGCGCCGCCAAGTCGCAGGTCGGGGGGAGGGGGCGGCTGCACGTCCGCCTGGTCGCCTTGTTCTCGGCGATCGCAAGCGTGCCGACGCTCCTCGTCGTCATCTTCGCCTCCCTTCTGTTCCAGAACGGCCTTCAATTCTGGTTCTCGGAGCGCTCTCAGACAGTGCTCGCCAGCGCCGAGAACGTCTCGCAGATCTACGAGCGGGAGCATCGCGGCCGAATCCGCCTCGACGTCGAGGTGATGGGCGCCGACATGGTCAACCGGATCAACGAGTTCGGCCTCAACAGCAAGAGGTTCGAGAACGAGTTCATCTACCAGACCGCCGCCCGCCAGCTCGACGAATCGGCGATCGTGACTCTCGACGCCAAGGGCAATCTGCACCGCCCCGTCCAGTGGAATCCCGACCACCGACCGATCGCCGAGCGGCTGCAGCGGCGGATGCTGGTCGCCCTTCCCGCCGGCGAGGCGCGCATCTTCCAGTCGACCAAGGACAGGGTGGAGGCGGTGATCCGGCTCGATCCGCAGGCGGCGGTCTATTTCTACGGCGCTCGGGCCGTTTCGCCGGACGCGATCACCGCGCTCGGCAAGGCGCGCGACGCGGCGAGCGACTATCAAAGGACGCTCGAGCGCTCGCGCAACCTCCAGTTCCGCTTCAACGCCATCCTCCTCCTGGTGTCGCTGCTCATCGTCGCAGTGGCGATCTGGATCGCCCTCGCCATCGCCGACCGGATGGTCCGGCCGGTGGGAGAGCTGGTCCAGGCGGCGCGGCGGGTCGGCGCCGGCGACCTCACCGCCCGCGTGCCGGGCGGGCGCATCCAGGACGAGGTCGCGACGCTCGGCAACGTCTTCAACCGAATGACCCGGCGGCTCGAGGAGCAGACCGGGGCGCTGGTCTCCGCCAACTCGCAGCTCGACAGCCGCCGCGCCTTCATCGAGGCGGTGCTCTCGGGCGTGACCGCCGGAGTCGTCTCGCTCGACCAGGCGCGCAACGTCCGGCTGATCAACAGCTCGGCCGAGGCCTTGCTCGAGGTCGGCAAGGAAGCGGCGATCGGCCGCAAGCTCGCCGAGCTGGCGCCCGAGCTCGACGCCCAGCTCGACAGCGAGGAGCGCGAGGGGATCGTCCAGCTCGTCTCGGCCGGCGAGCCGCGCACCCTGGCGGTGAAGCGGGTACGGGTGGAGGGCGGCCACGTCCTCACCTTCGACGACATCACCGAGCAGCTGAACGACCAGCGCCGCGCCGCCTGGTCGGACGTCGCCCGGCGCATCGCGCACGAGATCAAGAACCCGCTCACTCCCATCCAGCTCGCCGCCGAGCGGCTGCAGCGGCGCTACGGCAAGGAAGTGACGTCGGACAGCGACACGTTCGAGCAGCTGACCGGCACGATCGTCCGCCAGGTCGGCGACCTCAGGCGCATGGTCGACGAATTCTCCTCCTTCGCCCGGATGCCCAAGCCGGTCTTCGCCGAGGAGCCCGTCGCCGAGATCGCGCGCCACGCCTTGTTCCTCCACGAGGTCGCCCATCCCGACATCGTCTTCAGCCTCGATGCGCCGACGCCGTCGCCCTTGCTGGTCTGCGACCGGCGGCAGCTCGGCCAGGCGCTCACCAACATCGTGAAGAATGCGGTCGAAGCCATTCAGCAGAAACGGGAAGATGGCCGCCGCGGCGAGCGGGACGAGGTCGCGCTCCGGATCCGGGAGACGGAAGGGCGGCTGGTCATGGAGGTGTGCGACACCGGCATGGGCCTCCCCAGCGAGCGCGGGCGGCTGACCGAGCCCTACATGACGACCCGGGTCAAGGGCACCGGCCTCGGCCTCGCCATCGTCAAGAAGATCGTCGAGGAACATTTCGGAAGCATCGAGTTTGAGGACGAGGCGGGCGGGGGAACCCTCGTGCGGCTGGTCTTCGACACGGAATCGCTCGCGCGCCTGGCGGGCGGTCCCGAGCCCCACAACCAGGCAGCAAGCGGGTAGGGAATGGCGCTCGACATCCTCATCGTCGACGACGAACAGGACATAAGGGACCTCGTGTCCGGCGTGCTTCAGGACGAGGGCTATGCGACGCGGACCGCCGGCAACAGCGGCGAGGCGCTGCAGGCGCTGACCGAGCGGCGGCCGTCGCTGGTCCTGCTCGACGTCTGGCTGCAGGGCTCGCGGCTCGACGGGCTGCAGCTGCTCGAGGAGGTCAAGCGCCGCGATCCCTCGCTTCCGGTGCTGATGATCTCGGGCCACGGCAATCTCGACACCGCCGTCGCCGCCATCCGCCAGGGCGCCGTCGACTTCATCGAGAAGCCGTTCGAGGCGGGCCACCTCCTCCATCTCGTCGCCCGAGCGACTGAGACCGACCGCCTGCGCCGCGAGAACGCCACCCTTCGCGCGCAGATCGGCCAGGATACCGAGCTGACCGGCTCCAGCGTCGCGATCAACGCGGTTCGGGCGACGCTGAAGCGGGTCGCCGGCACCGGAAGCCGCGTGCTGATCACCGGACCCGCCGGCGTCGGCAAGGAGGTCGCCGCGCGCCTGCTCCACGAATGGAGCAACCGCGCCACCGCTCCCTTCATCGTCGTCAGCGCGGCGCGGATGACTCCGGAGCGGGTCGAGGAGGAGCTGTTCGGGGTGGAGGAGGGCGGCGAGCTCGCCCGGCCGGGTCTTCTCGAGCAGGCCCATGGCGGCACGCTCTTCCTCGACGAGATCGCCGACATGCCGATGCCGGCCCAGGCGAAGATCCTGCGCGTCCTCACCGACCAGAGCTTCACCCGGGTCGGCGGCCAGCGCACCGTCAAGGTCGACATGCGGGTGGTCTCCTCGACGGCGCGGCAGCTCTCCGACGAGATCGCCGCGGGCCGCTTCCGCGAGGACCTCTACTACCGGCTCAACGTCGTTCCGGTCCACCTGCCGGCGCTGGCGGAGCGGCGCGAGGACATACCCGAGCTGGTCCAGCATTTCGCGGCGCGCTACGCGGCCGAGCAGCGGCTGGCGACGCCGAACTTCTCGAGCGACGCGGTCGCCGCCCTCCAGGCCTATGACTGGCCGGGCAACGTCAGGCAGCTGAGGAACGTCATCGAGCGGACCATCATCCTCGCGCCCGGCGCCCGCGTCGGCTCGATCGAGATCGACATGCTGCCGCCGGAGCTGTTGAGCGAGCAGGCGAGCCTCAGCCCGTCCGAAGCGGTCAAGGCGATCATGGGCACGCCGCTGCGCGAGGCGCGCGAGACGTTCGAGCGCGAATATCTCAAGGTCCAGATCCGCCGCTTCTCCGGCAATATCTCGCGCACGGCGACCTTCATCGGGATGGAGCGCTCGGCGCTGCACCGCAAGCTGAAGGCGCTCGGCATAGGGGACGCGAAGGGCGACGGCGGCGAGTGAGTCCGGTGGCGGGGGGCGAAGGGGCGTGCTATGCCGCCGCCCCGCTGCCCCCGCAGCGATGAAAGACGCTCCCTGCGAGCGCCTCCGCGGGCAACGACCCGCCAATAAGGAGAGTGGGCGATGGCCGACAAGGTCAACAACCTCCAGGACATGTTCTTGAACAGCCTCAGGCGCTCGAAGACGCCGGTGACGATGTTCCTCGTCAAGGGCGTCAAGCTCCAGGGCATCATCACCTGGTTCGACAATTTCTCCGTGCTGCTGCGCCGCGACGGCAATGCCCAGCTCATCTACAAGCACGCCATCTCGACGATCATGCCGTCGCATCCGATCGATCTCGCCGAGATCGGCCGCAACTTCGCCGAGCAGGTCGAGAAGAAGAAGCCGACCCTGCTCCAGGAGGTGTTCCTCGGCGCGGTCCGCCGCTCCGGCGAGCCGGTGACGATGTTCCTCGTCAACGGCGTCATGCTCCAGGGCGAGATCGTCGCCTTCGACCTCTTCTGCATGCTGCTCCAGCGCGACGGCCTCTCGCAGCTCGTCTACAAGCACGCCGTCTCGACCGTGCAGCCCGAGCATCCGGTGAGCTTCCACGAAGCCGAGGACGAGGAGCAGGGCTCCTGAGCGAGAACGACCAGGACGATTTCGCCCGGGGCGCCCGCGCGGTCATCGTCCTTCCCGAAATGGGCGGCATCGCCAGCCGCGACGCGGACGCGAGGCTCGACGAGGCGGGCGGCCTCGCCGAGGCGATCGGCATCGCCGTCGCCCAGAAGCTGCGCTTCAAGATCCGGGCGCCGAAGCCGGCCACCCTGTTCGGCTCCGGCCAGGTCGAGGCGATCGCCGAGGCCGTCGAGCGGGAGCGGGCGGAGCTGCTCGTCGTCGACGCGCCCATCACGCCCATCCAGCAGAAGAACCTGGAGACCGGCACCAAGGCGAAGGTGATCGACCGCACCGGCCTCATCCTCGAGATTTTCGGCGAGCGGGCCGCCACGGCCGAAGGCCGCCTGCAGGTCGAGCTCGCCCATCTGGACTATCAGGCGGGGCGGCTGGTGAGGAGCTGGACCCACCTCGAGCGCCAGCGCGGCGGCTTCGGCTTCCTCGGCGGCCCGGGCGAAACCCAGATCGAGGCCGACCGCCGGCTGATCCGCGACCGCATGGCCAAGCTGCGCCGCGAGCTCGACCAGGTCACCCGCACCCGCGCCCTCCACCGCGCCCGCCGCCAGCGGGCGCCGTGGCCGGTGATCGCTCTGGTCGGCTACACCAATGCCGGCAAGTCGACCCTGTTCAACCGCCTCACCCGCGCGGAGGTGACGGCCGAGAACCTCCTCTTCGCGACGCTCGACCCGACGATGCGCGAGGTGCCGCTGCCCGGCTTCGACAAAGCCATATTGTCCGACACGGTGGGATTCATCTCGGAGCTGCCGACCCAGCTCGTCGCCGCCTTCCGCGCAACGCTGGAGGAGGTGATCTCCGCCGACCTCATCGTCCACGTCCGCGACATCTCCCATCCCGACAGCGACGCCCAGCGCGCCGACGTCGAGCAGGTGCTGAAGGAGATCGGCGCCGGCGGGGAAGGGGGTCAGGCGACGATCGAGGCATGGAACAAGATCGACCTGCTGCAGGGCGACGAGACGGAGCGGGTGCGGGCCGAGGCCCAGCGCCGCGAGGACGTGGTGCTCATCTCGGCGCGGACGGGGGAGGGGCTGGACCGGCTGGTCGATTGCGCCGCGGCCCGCCTGCGCAAGGACGCGCGGCTGCGCACCGTGAGGGTCGCGGCCGGCGACGGCGAGACCATCGCCTGGCTCCACGCCAATGGCGAGGTGGTGGGTCAGCGCCAGGAAGGGCTGGAGACCGAGCTCGAGGTCCGAATGTCGGAGCCCGGCTGGGCCCGCTTCGACGCGAGGCCCGGGCGGCCCTAGGGCGGTGCGCGCCGCCTGACGAAGCCCCTTCCTTGCTGCAAGAAGAGAAGAAGGGAGAAGAAGAAGCCCTTCGACGGGGCTCAGGGCGAACGGACAGGGGGGTCACGCTGAACCCCCGTCCCGCCGTTCGGGCTGAGCTCGTCGAAGCGCCCCGCTTGCTGGAAGCCTAGCCGGGGGTCAGCGCCCGCTTGGCCTCCTGCCAGAGCGCCTCGAGTTCCAAGATATTCATGTCTTTCAATGGCCTGGACGCCATTTCTTCCACCTTGCGGAAACGCTGCTCGAAGCGCCCGGAAGCCTCGCGCAGCGCGGCCTCCGGGTCGATGCCGAGGTGGCGGGCATAATTGACGACGCTGAACAGCAGGTCGCCGAGCTCCGCCTCGCGCTCAGCGTCGCCGGACGCGGCCTCGAGCTCGGCCAGCTCCTCGTCGATCTTGGAGCGCGGGCCGGCGGCGTCGGGCCAGTCGAAGCCGACCCGCGCGGCGCGGCGCTGCAGCTTCTCGGCGCGCTTCAGGGCGGGGAGGGCCAGCGCGACGTGGGCGAGTGCGCTCCGGTCCTCGTGCCTGCCGCGCTCCTCGGCCTTCAGCGCCTCCCAGCCCGGGCTCGCTTCGGCGCCGGCGAAGATGTGGGGATGGCGGCGGACCATCTTGGCCGCGATCGACGCCAGGACATCGGCGAGCGTGAAGGCGCCGCGTTCCTCGGCGATGCGGGCATGATAGACGACCTGCAGCTGGAGGTCGCCGAGCTCGTCCTGGAGGTCGGCCATGTCGTCGCGCCGTATCGCGTCGGCGACCTCATAGGCTTCCTCGATCGTATAGGGCGCGATCGTCTCGAACGTCTGCACCTTGTCCCATTCGCAGCCGCGCTCCGGATCGCGCAGGCGCCGCATGATCTCGACCAGCGCGTCGAGGGAGGGCGGAGGAGGCTCGGTCGGGCTCATCTCAAAGTGCGATAATATACATTATGTAAAACTCCGGCTTCGAGCGCGGGAGGCATCACGGCCTCAGCACCAGCCACTGCCCCTGCACCCCCCAACTCGACAGCGACGACAGGAAGTTCATGCCCAGCACGTTCGTGTCGCCGAACGCCGCGGCGGAAAGCACCGTCATGTCGTGCCGGTCGATCGGGCCGAGCCGGATCCGCGCGACGCGCCCGCGATCGGCGCGCACGACTCCGTTCGCCGTGTCGACCATCGCGGGAAAGCCGCCGGCCGGCTGCACGCCGGCGCGCCGCGCCGTCTCGGCCGACATCATGATCGTCGTCGCGCCGCTGTCGATGAGGAAGCGGACCTTCTCCCCGTTCACCTCCGCCGTCGCCCAGAAATGACCGTCCTCCGCCTTGCGGATCCGCATCTCCCCGGCGCTCTGGACGCTGCGGCCCTCGCCGCGGCTCTCCTCGACGACGCGCTTGCCCAAGGCGACGAAATCGTCCTTCAAGGCGAAGCCGACGAACGCGGCCGCGAAGATCAGCACCCATCCCGCGGCCATCTTGAGGCCCTGGCCGATCGGCACCCGCCGGACCATCAGCGCGCTCGCCACCAGCACCAGGCAGCCGATCAGGTAGACGAAGGTCAGCGCCTGGTCGCCGCCGCCGTCGTTCACAAGGCGATCTCCTGGCCGTCATAGGCCGGCTCGACCCCCTCGGGCAGCTCGCCGAGCAGGGTCTCATAGTCCATGCTGTTGTCCATGTGGGTCAGCAGCGCCCGGCCGGGGCCGAGCTGGCGGATCCACTCCAGCGCCTGCTGGAGATGCGGATGGGTCGGGTGCGGGCGGCGCCGCAGCGTGTCGACGATCCACAGGTCGCAGCCTTGAAAGGCAATCTCCATCTGCGGCGTCATCTCATTGAAATCGGTAGAGTAAACTATCGTCTTTCCGCCTGCGTCGAAGCGCAGGCCGGCGGTCGTGATCGGTCCGTGCGGCTGGTCGACGGTGCGCACCGAGATGCCGCCGAGGTTGATATGGTCGGGGAGGAGGTTGGGGCGCACGACGGCCGGATAGCCGTCCTTCCCGTCGAAGGCGTAGGCGAAGCGGTGCATCAAGCTCTCCAGCGTGTCGCTTCGCGCATAGCCCGCCACGGGGCGCCCCCGGGCGTGGTAGAGCTGCCTCAGGTCGTCGATGCCGTGGCAATGGTCGGCATGATCGTGGGTCCAGATGACCGCTTCCACCTCGGTGACGCCGGCATCCAGCAATTGTTCGCGCACATCCGGACCGGTATCGACGAGGATGCGCGTCCTTCCGTAGCTGACCAATATGGCGACGCGCCGGCGCCGGTTCTTCGGGTTGGCGGGGTCGCATTGGCCCCAGTCGTTGCCGACCCGCGGCACGCCCGACGAGGTTCCGCAGCCGAGGATCCGGACCTCCATCATGACGCCTTGCGGCCCACTTTCCCGAACAGACGGACGAAATTGGCCGAGGTCTGCCGAGCCAGATCCTCCACCGCGACGCCGCGCAGGCCGGCGAGGAACCGCGCCGTGTCGGCCACGAAGGCCGGCTCGCAGGGCCGCCCACGATGGGGGACGGGGGCGAGGAACGGCGAGTCGGTCTCGATCAGCAGCCGGTCAGCCGGGATCGTCGCCGCCGTCGCCTGCAGGTCCCGCGCGTTCTTGAAGGTCACGATCCCCGAGAGCGAGATGTAGAAGCCTAGCCCCAGCGCCCGCTCGGCGAAGGCGGCGCTGGCGGTGAAGCAGTGGATGACGCCGGGAAAGGCGCCCTTCCCCATCTCCTCCTCGAGCGCCGCCGCCGTGTCCTCCTCCGCGTCGCGGGTATGGACGATGAGCGGCAGGCCGGTTTCCCGCGCGGCGGCGATATGCGCGCGGAACGAGGCGCGCTGCCGGTCCCGGTCGCTATGGTCGTAGTAGAAATCGAGGCCCGTCTCGCCGATGCCGACGACCCGCGGATGCGCCGCCCGCTCGACCAGGGTGGCGGTCTGAACGTCGGGATGGGCATCCGCCTCGTGCGGGTGGATGCCGACCGAGGCCCAGACGTCGGGCTCGCGCTCGGCGACGGCGATGACCTCGTCCCACTCCGACTGGCGGGTCGAGATGTTGAGCATAGCCTCGACCCCGGCGGCGCGGGCGCGGTCGAGCACGCCCGCCTCGTCCTGGCGCAGGCCCTTGTAGTTGAGGTGGCAGTGGCTGTCCGTGAACATCGAGCCGCATGTAGGATCTTGGCGGGCCGCCGTCATCCCGTTCGTGCGGAGCGCCGGCGGTTCAGGCCTCGGCGGGCAGGTCGAGCCGCGGAAAGACGGGCACCGGACCTGCCAGCGTCGCTCCGGATGCGGCGAGCCGGGCGTAGCGCCCTCCGTCGGCGAGCGCCGCATAATCGCGCTCCTGCGCCGGGGCGCCGAGCTGATCGAGCAGGCGGGCGGCCCCGGCCGGCACCACCGGCTGGATGGCGACGCCGAGATCGAGGAGCGCCTCGCAGAGCGTGGCGAGCACCGCCTCCATCCGCTCCGGATCGGTCTTGCGCAACGTCCAGGGCGCCTGGGCGTCGATATATTGGTTGCACGCGAAGACCGCCCTCAGCCACGCCTCGACGCCCTGGCTGAGCTCCAGCCGCTGGAAATGGCCGGGCAGCTCGTCCGCGCAGGCGCGGCGGACGAGCGCGAGGAGGGCGGCATCGGCAGGCTCCCCCCTCCCCTCCGCCGGCAGGCGTCCGTCGAGATTCTTGGCGATGAACCCCAAGGTACGCTGGGCGAGGTTGCCGAAGCTGTTGGAAAGGTCGGCATTGACCCGGGTGACGATCGCCTCGGGGCTGTAGCTTCCGTCCTGCCCGAACGTGACGTCACGAACCAGGAAGTAGCGCACCGCGTCCACGCCGAACGCGTCAACCAGCCCGCCCGGCGAGACGACGTTGCCCGCCGACTTCGACATCTTCTCGCCGCGCAGCAGCAGATGGCCGTGGCCGAACACCTGGCGCGGCAGCTCCAGCCCCGCCGACATCAGGAAGGCGGGCCAGTAGACCGCGTGGAAACGCACGACATCCTTGCCGATGACGTGCAGATCGGCCGGCCAGTAGCGCCGGTACGTCTCCGACCCGGTGTCCGGAAAGCCGATCCCGGTGACGTAGTTGGTGAGCGCGTCGAGCCACACGTACATGACGTGGTCGTCGCTGCCGGGCACCTTCACCCCCCAGTCGAAGCTGGTCCGCGAGACGGAGAGGTCGGAAAGCCCCCCTTCGACGAAGCGCAGCACCTCGTTGCGCCGGCTCTCCGGGCGGATGAAGTCCGGGTCGGCCCGGTAATGGTCGAGCAGCTTCTGCTGATAGGCGGACAGGCGGAAGAACCAGCTCTCCTCGACCGTCCACTCGACCGCCGTCCCCTGGGGGGAGAGCTTCTCGCCCGTATCGGCGACGACCAGCTCCTCCTCGTCGTAATAGGCCTCGTCCCGGACCGAGTACCAGCCCTCGTAGCGGCCGAGATAGATGTCGCCGCGCTCCGCCATGGCGCGCCATATCGCCCGGCTGGCTTCATGGTGCTGCGCTTCGGTGGTTCGGATGAAGCGATCGAACGAGATCTGAAGCCGCTCGTCCATATCCTTGAACAAGGACGACATTTCGTCCGCGAGCGCTTGGGGCGCGACGCCTTTCTCGCGCGCCGCCTGGGCCATTTTGAGGCCGTGCTCGTCGGTGCCGGTCAGGAAGAAGACGTCGCGTCCCTGGAGGCGCTGGAAGCGCGCCACGACGTCGGTGGCGATCGCCTCGTAGGCGTGGCCGATATGGGGCGGCCCATTGGGATAGCTGATCGCGGTGGTGATGTAGAAGGGCTCGGCCATGCCCGGCCTTTAGCGGGCGATCCGCCTCTTGAGTACCCTCGTCACCGTTCCGAGGGGGGCGCCAGGGCGGCGAGCATGCCGGCCAGCTCGAAGACGACGCCGTCGGGATCGAGCGAGAGGCGCGGCGCGCTGGAGGCGAGCGCCTGGGCCCGCTCCCAGAGGCCGATGGCCTGGGCGAGGGCGGGGCCGCGCCGCCCCTTCGCCGCGGCGGCGATCGCGGAGGGCGCGCGGGCGAGAAAGGCTTCGTAGCGGGGTTGGGCCGAGCGGGCCGAAAGGCTCTGGGCGAGCGCGCTGCGGCGGGCGTTGGTTGGATCCCCCTGGCGTGCCAGCTCGTCCATCGCCCGGTCGAGCGCCGCTATGTCGAGCCCCTGGAAGGCGAGCGCCCGGCCCGGCGACCCCCGCCCCGCCGCGGCGAGCTCGGCGATCTCGCCCTCGCCCGCCTCGGGCAGCGCCTGGCGGAGCGCCGACGTCATGGCGTCATCCTCGAGTGGGGCGAGCCGCACCTGGCGGCAGCGCGAGCGGATGGTGGGAAGGAGCCGCTCCGGCGCATGGCTGACGAGCAGGAACAGGCTTTGGGGCGGCGGCTCCTCGAGGTTCTTGAGGAGGGCGTTGGCGGCGGCCCGCTCCAGATCGTCGATCGAATCGATCACCACCACCCGCCAGGGCGAGAGCGAGGCCGTGGTCGCGAACAGCCGCGACAGCCCCCGCACCTGGTCGACGGCGATCGAGCGGGCGAGCTCGCCGGCGCCGCCGTCGCGCGGCAGGCGCTCGAGCCGCATCAGATCGGGATGGCTGCCGGCCGCGACCAGCCGCGCCGCGGGATGCCCGTCGGGGACGTCGAGCCCGGGCGCCTGCACCGGCCCCTGCCCCTCGGCAAGCACCCTGAGGGCCGCCTTGTCGGCGAACAGCGCCTTCCCCACCCCTTCCGGGCCGGAGACCAGCCAGGCGTGATGGAGCCGCCTGGAATCGAGGCTCGCCCGGAAGGCGGCGACCGCCTCGTCGTGGCCGAAGAGCGGAGTCATCGCCGCCGCCCTAGCCGAGGTCGTCCAGCGCGGCGAGGAGCCGCGAAGTCACCGCCTCGGGCGCGCCGGTGGCGTCCACGGTCCGGAAGCGCGCCGGATCCGCCTCGGCCAGCGCGCGGAACGCGGCCGCCAGGGCCTGGTGGTAGGCGCCGTCCTTGCGGCCGAAGCGATCGCGGTTGTCGCCGTCGCGCGCCGCCTCGCGCGACGCCGCGTCGCCTTGCGGCAGGTCGAGCAGGAGGGTGCGGTCGGGGAGGAGGCCGTGGCTCCCGATGCCGTGGAGGGTCATGATGTCGGCCATCCCAACCCCGCCGGCGCCGCCCTGATAGGCCAGCGAGCTGTCGATGAAGCGGTCGGCGAGGACCCAGCGGCCCGAGTCGAGCGCCGGCCGGATCACCCTCGCGACATGGTCGGCGCGGGCGGCGGCGAAGAGCAAAGCCTCCGTCTCCGGGGTCCAGCGGTCGACCTCGCCTTCCAGCAGCAGCGTGCGGATCGCCTCGGCGCCCGGGCTCCCGCCCGGCTCGCGCGTCTCGACCACGTCCAGCCCGCGCGCGCGCAGCGCCGAAGCGAGGCGCTTGAGCTGGGTCGACTTGCCGGCCCCCTCCCCGCCTTCGAGGCTGATGAAGCGCCCCCTCGCCACCTCAGCCGAAGAGCGACGTCAGGCCGGCCCAGATGCGGCCGAAGAAGCCGGCCTCGCCGACGGCCTCCGCGGCGGCGAGCGGCATCGTCTGCGGCGGCGTGTCCGGGGTCGAGACGACGAGATCGGCGACGTGCTGGCCCTTGGCGATCGGCGCCTTGATCGGCCCGTCGTAGACGACCTTGACCCGGATGTCGGCGGCGGCGCCGGAGGGAAGGGTCACGGCGAGGTCGCGCGGCGCGACCACGGCGACCTCGTCGTCGCTCCCCAGCTGGACCTTCGCCGCGGCGACCTTCTGCCCGGCCTTGAACAAGGGCTGCGACTTCCAGGCGCGGAAGCCCCAGTCCATGAACTTCACCGATTCCTCGATCCGCTGGTTGAAGCTGCCGAGACCGGCGACGACCATGATGATCCGCCGCCCGCCCTGCTCCGCCGAGCCGGTGAAGCCGTAGCCCGCCTCGTCGGTATGGCCGGTCTTGAGCCCGTCGGCGCCCGGTACCCGGCCGAGGAGCGGGTTGCGGTTGGCCTGGGTGATCGCCTGGCCGCTCCCCATCGTCTTGCCCCAGGTGAAGCTCTGCACCGTGTAGAACTTCTTGTAGAGGTCCGGCGTGCTCTCGATCGTGTTGCGCGCCAGCGTCGTCAGGTCCTTGGCGGTGGTGTAGGTGACGCCCTCGTCCGGCCAGCCGTTCGAGTTGCCGAAGTTCGAATCGTTCATGCCGAGGCGCTTGGCCTCCTGGTTCATCAGCGCGGCGAAGGCCGGCTCGGTCCCCGCGACGCACTCGGCGAGGACGACGCTGGCGTCGTTGCCCGACAAGGTGACGATGCCGTGCAGGAGGTTCTCGACGCTGACCTGCTCGCCCGGCGACAGGAACATGGTCGAGCCGGCCTCCGGGCCGTGCCACTTCTGCCAGGTCTCGGGGCGCACCTGGCAGAGCTGGCCGAGCTTCAGCTCGCCCTTCTTCAGCAGGTTGAAGGCGATGTGGGTGGTCATCATCTTCGCCATCGAGGCGGGCGGCATGCGGGTCTCGCCGCCCTTGTCGTAGAGCACCGCGCCCGAGGAGAGGTCGATCATGTAGGCGATCCGCGCCGCCGTCTCGAACGGCGGAGCCGCCGCTGCCGCGGGGATCGAAAGGGCGGCCATAGAAACTATGAGAATCAGGCTCTTGCGCATCGTTTCCTCGAAAACATCTTAAGTTTGTTCGCGTCCCTGCCGGGTGTCTGCCGCTCCTTAGCGTCTCGCCGCCGCCGGCGCCACCGCTTCAGCGGGCGATCGCGTCGGCGAGCAGGCCGACCGACAGAGCGTAGAAGTTGGAGCAATTGTAGTCGAGGATCACGCGGTAGTTCGACGTCAGGAGATAGGCGGTGCGGCCGGGCCCGTCGGGCTCGATCAGCGAGGCCATCTCCGTGTCGCGCGGCCAGCCCGCCGCCAGGGGAGCGAGACCGAGGCGGCGCCATTCGCCTATCGTCAGCCAGCGGCTGTGACGGGCATGGACGCGCGGGCAGCGCGGCGCGGTCAGGCGATTGCGCAGGGCCGACCGGTCGAGGCCCTGGGGAACGCTGACGGCAAGGCCCCAGGGCACGCCCGCCCGCCACCCGGCATTGGCGAAATAATTGGCGATCGAGGCGAGCGCGTCGGGCTCGCTGCGCCAGATGTCGGCGAAGCCGTCGCCGTCGCCGTCGACGGCGAGGCGAAGCCACACCGACGGAAGGAACTGGGGATAGCCGGTTGCCCCCGCCCAGCTGCCGCGAAGGCGGGTGCGGGTGACGCCCCTGTCCATCATCTTGAGCGCGGCGATGAACTCGTCGGTGAATAGCTGCCGCCGCCGCCCCTCATAGGCGAGGGTGGCGAGGCTGTTGAGGAGGTCGAAATTGCCGGTGACCGCCCCGTAGCTGGTCTCGTGGCCCCATATGGCGATGAGGATGGAGGGGCTGACGCCGTAGCGGCGGGCGATCTCCTGGAGCCGCGCGCGATTGGCCGCATAGTGGCGCTGGCCGCCGGCGATCAGCGCCGGCGTGACGTGCTGGGCGCGGTAGGGCGCGAAGGGCGGCGTCGCGGTGTTGCCGCTGGTGCCGCCCGGCTGGGCCTGGTCGAGCTCGATGGTGCGGGCGCTGAACTCAAGCGCGCCGAACACGCTCTGGATGGTCTGGCGGCTGACCCCGGCGGCGAAGGCCTGCGCCCTCAGCTCCGGCAGCCAGGCCTGGAAGCCTTCGCTGGTATAGCTCTGGGCCTGGGCGGCCGCCGGCGCGGCGGGGGCGGCCGCGAGGAACGCCAGGGCCGCAAGCATGATGTGACGCAACTTTCCCTCCACTCTCGCGCGCGATGATGGCACAGGCGGCGGGGCCATGCCTACTCGGCTCGGCGCACGGCTTGCACGAGCGGCCCCACCCGCCCTAGAGCGGCCTCGCTCCGGACAGGTGGCCGAGTGGTTTAAGGCAGCGGTCTTGAAAACCGCCGTGGGTGCAAGTCCACCGTGGGTTCGAATCCCACCCTGTCCGCCAGGATCAGAACGGGTGGGAGAGGCTGAAGGAGAAGCGCGGCTTGGGCGACGCGTCGTAGGGGCTCGCCTTGAGCGGGATTCCGGCTTCCACGCTCGCGTCGAGCCCGGTCGCCAGGGAGAAGCGGACGCCGCCGCCGGCGGAGGCGAGGGAGCCGCCGCCGCGGCCGGCGCGCAGATTGTGGACGCTGCCGGCATCGGCATAGGCGTAGAGCTGCGTGCGGGTGACGACGCCGGCGATATTGCCCAGGTCGAACCGGGTTTCAACCGAAGCCGCCGCGCCGCTGTCTCCCGAAAGCTCGCGATAATCGTAGGCGCGCAGGAAGCTGCGTCCGCCAAGGCCCATCTCCATGCTCGAGAGGAGCGGCGTCGCCGCCACCTGCCCCGTGAGCGCCGCGACGACGCTGAAGCGGCGCCCGAAGGCGCGCTGGTAGCTGGTATAGAACTCGACCTTGGTGAACCCGGCGCCGGCGTCGCTGCGCGAGGCGAGCGCGGATCCCCGCTGCGTCGCGCCGAGGAGCGGCATCCCCTGGATCAGGGCGAGGCGGCCGCGCAGGCGCCCGCCGCCCGCCTGGGCCAACCCGCTGAGGGTCGCTGCGACCGAGCGGATGCGGTCGCGGCGGTCGGCGCTGCCGGCGCGGTCGACGTCCGAGTTGCGGGCCGCCGCCTCGACGCTCGCCCACAGGCTGGCAGAGCGGGCGCGCAGCAGCGGGTGGCTGAGGCCGGCGCGCAGATCGAGGCTCCGCCCCGCCAGATCCTCGTTGCGAAGCTCCGCGCCGGGGCGAAGATGGCCGTAGAATCCCGACAGGCTGACCTCGGTGCCGCGGCTGCCGATCGGCGCCGTATAGGCGGCCGAGGCGAATTGATATTCGCGGGGCTGGATGCTGAGCGAGCCGCCGAGGCTGAGCCGGTCGCGGCTGCCGACGAGGCCGTTCAGGTCGTAGGTGACGGTGCCGATCACGGGGCCGACGACGCTGGATCCCCAATTGTCGGTGGTGATGCGGCCGGCGGCGGGGCGGCGCAGCGCCTGAAGCAGCAGCGTGCGCACGCCGCCGCGATCCTCGATCCGGGCGCCGCGGGTCGACACGCCGGCCACGTCGCCGGCGAGGAGCAGCTGGCGCTCCAGCTCGACCGTCTTGATCGGCCGGCCGGAGATCAGCCGGTTGAGCAGCGGCTGGACCGCCGAAGCGCCGTCGCCGCTGACTTCGACCGCATCGATCCGTCCCTCGTCGACCTTCACCCTCAGGATGCCGTTGGCGAGCCGCTGCTGCGGCACGCGGGCGCTGGCCAGGCCGTAGCCCGCCTGCCGCGCCACCCCAGCGACGTCGGCGGCAAGGCTGCGCAGCTCGTCCCTGCCGAGCTGGCGGCCGAGATAGGGCTGGATGGCGGGTGCGAAGGCGGCGACCGGCAGCGCCGTCGCCCCCTCTATCTGCACGGCGCCGACCAGCAAGCCCTCCGCCAGCGAAGAGGTGCCGGCCGCGACGCGGATCGCGGGCCGCGCGGCGGAGGCGAATTGGGTAGCGGGCGCCACCTCCTCGCGCGGCTGCTGGCGGACGGCCGAAGCGTCGCTCAGGTCGGCCAGGGACTGCGCCGCGGCGCGCCCGCTCAGGCCGCCGAGGAGCAGCGTGGCAAGGAGGATTGTCTTTTTGACGCCATGGCGCATGGGGGCCGCTCACCGGTTGGAGGACGGCCCTTCTCGCCTCCAAACTTTAAGAACCTCTTATTTCCGGAGGATATTCGGTGCGTTAACCTTTCGCCTTCATACCTGCGAAACGCGCTGCAGCTATGGCGTCAGCAGCCACAGAAGCCCGTTCGACGTCATTGCGGCTCTGGGAGATCGGTATGAAGAAGTTCGCATTCGCCGCCGCACCTCTTTTCCTCGCGCTCGGCGCGACGGCGGCGGCCGCCGAGCCGGCCTGGCGCCTCAGCGAGGTCAGCGGCGAGGTTCGGATCGTCTCGAACGGAGTCACGCGCCAGGCGATGCGCGGGGCCCTCCTCGCCTCGGGGTCGACGATCGTCGCGGGCCAGCGCTCCAAGGCGGTGCTGGTGCGCAACAAGGACGTGGTGGTGGTGTCCGCCAACAGCCGTGTGCGCATCGCCCCTCCGGAGCAGCAGAAGGGCCTGTTCCAGATGATCGCGGAATACGGCACCTCCCTCTTCACGATCGAGCATAAGCAGAAGCCGCATTTCGGCGTGCAGACGCCCTATCTCGCCGCCGTGGTGAAGGGCACCGTCTTCTCGGTGACGGTCACCGAGGCGGGCGCCAGCGTTCAGGTGACGCAGGGCGCCGTCGACGTCGGCACGCTCGACGGCGGCGCGCACGAGCTGATCCGCCCCGGAATGATCGGCGCGGTCGGCGCCGGCGACCGCTACCAATTGCGCGTCGAGGGCGGCGAAAGCCGAATCCTCCGCTCGGAGGGCGCACCGCCGGCCGGCACGGTATCCTCGACGACCGCGCCGGTCGCCGCGCCGTCCGACGGCGCCGCGCCGGGCGAGGCCGCGGTCGCCGATGCGGTCTCGACCAGCCCGGTCTCCCTTACAGACGTGACCGGCGGCCTGGTCCAGGGCACGGCCGGCATCGACCTCGCCTTGGCGACCGCCAGCAACGCCGAAGCCACCCGGCAGGACGGCAATGGCGGCGCGCCGTCGAGCGGCGGCAATGCGGGTGGCGGCAACGGCAACGGGGGCAGCGGCGGCAGCGGAAGCGGCGGTTCCGGCAACGGCAGCGGAAGCGCCGGTTCCGGCGACGGCAACGGCGGCTCATCCGACAATGGCGGCAACGGCGGCTCCAGCGCGGGCGGCAACGGCGGATCCAATGCGGGCGGCTCCAACGCGGGCGGCAACGGCTCGTCCGACAATGGCGGCAACGGCGGCTCCAATGGTGGCGGCAACGGCGGCTCCAATGCGGGCGGCAACGGCGGCGGCAACGGCTCGTCCGACAATGGCGGCAACGGCGGCTCCAACGCGGGCGGCAACGGCGGCTCCAACGCCGGCGGCAACGGCGGCGGCTCCAACGCGGGCGGCAACGGCGGCGGGGCGAATGCGGGCGGCAATGCCGGCGGGTCGAACGGCGGCGGAGCGGGTTCGCCCGGCGGCAGCGGCAAGCCCGACGAGGGCAAGCCGGGCAAGCCCGACGACGGCAAGCCGGGCAAGCCCGACGAGGGCAAGCCCGACAAGCCCGACGACGGCAAGCCGGGCAAGCCCGACGAGGGCAAGCCCGACAAGCCCGACGACAAGCCCGGCAAGCCCGACGAGGGCAAGCCGGACAAGCCCGACGACGGCAAGCCCGACAAGCCCGACGACGCCAAGCCCGACAAGCCCGGCAAGGACGATAGCGGCGACCGCCCCGGGGACGACCATGGCCGCGACGACAAGCCCGGCAAGGACGACCATGGCGACGACCATGGCGGCAGCGACAAGCCCGGCAAGGGCGGCAAGGGTGACTGAGCCCCTTCCCGCCCGGCTCCGCTGAGCCGGCGCCGACGCAGGACGGGCTGCCGATGAAACAGCGGCTGGAAACCCTCGCTCCGCTCTTCTTCAAGTGGCGCCGGCACGTCATCGTCGCCGGCGCCGTCGCCGTGGGCACGGCCTTGCTCCTCAGCGGCCAGGGCGCGCCTCTCGACCGCCAGCTCCGGATCGTTCGCGACGAGCTGCGCAGCCACCCCGCCAGCGGCGAGATCGCGATCGTCGAGATAGATGGGCGCAGCCTCCAGACGCTCGACCGCTGGCCCTGGCCGCGCGGCATCCACGCGCAGATCGTCGACCGGCTGCACGCGGGCGGCGCCCGCTCGATCGCCTTCGACGTCGATTTCTCCGCCCGCTCGACTCCCGCCGAGGACGGCAAGCTCGAAGCCGCGCTGAAGCGCGCCGGAGGAAGCGTCTCGCTGCCGACGATGCGCCAGAGCAGCGGCAGCGAGACTTCCAATATATTGGAAACTCAACCGATCAAACCACTCCGGGATAACGCTTTTCTGTCGGCCGTCACCGTCGTCCCAGACGCCGATTCCTACATACGCTCGATGCCGCTGGCGATCACCACCTTCGCGACGCCGCGCCCCTCGCTCGCCGCCGCCGTCGCCGAGACCAACGCCGAGGTCGACCGCTATTTCGACGTCGACTATGCGATCGAGCCCGCCACCATCCCGCGGATCAGCGCCGTCGACCTCGTCTCCGGCCGGATCCCGGCGCGCGACATCAAGGGCAAGAGGTTCATCGTCGGAATGACGGCGGTGGAGGTGGGCGACCGCTACGGCGTGCCGCGCTACGGAGTCATTCCGGGCGTCGTCATCCAGGCGCTGGGGGCCGAGACCCTCCTCGCGGGGCGAGTGCCGACGACGATCAGCGGCGTCTTCCTGCTCGCCCTCGCGCTGCTCCTCCTCGCGGTCGCGACCTTCCGGCGGCGCCGCTCGGCGCGCCTGCTGCTCCTCGCCGCCTCGCTCATTCTGGTCCTCGGCATCCCGCTCGCCGCCGAGGCCCTGCTGGCGGTCAGCATGCCGGTGGCGCCGGCGCTTCTCGCCGTCGTCGCCGCAGCGCTCTTGGCCGTCGCCTCGCTGGGGCTGGAGCGCTACCTGCACCGCGCCCTCACCGATCCGGCCACCGGTCTTCCCAATCTCGGCGCGCTCGAGACGAACGCCGGCAAGTCCGCGCTCGGCAGCGTCGTGGTGGCCCGTTTCGACCAGTTCACGACGCTCTCCGCCGGCCTCGGCCCGTCGGCCGCGGCGCTGCTCGTCCAGAGGGTCGCCGAACGGCTTCGCTTCGGGCTCGGCGGCCGCGACATCTACCATGTCGACGCCGGCAGCCTCGCCTGGATCGAGGAGGAGGGCGACGATTCCTCGCTCGAGGAGCGGATCGCCGGCGTGGCCGCCTTGATGCGGGCGCCGGTCGAATGCGGCCGGCCGGTCGACGTCGCGCTGACCTACGGCATCGCCGCCGGCGGCGCGGGCGAGGCGCGCCGGCTCGTCGCCAAGGCCGGCGCGGCGGCGATGCAGGCCTCCGAAAGCGGCGAGCGGGTCCGTCGCTTCGCCGAGCGCGACGGCGCCGAGATCGACTGGCAGCTCTCGCTGCTCGGCGAGCTCGACGCCGCCATGGCGGAGGGGCAGCTGTGGACCGCCTACCAGCCCAAGCTGGACCTGCGCTCCGGCGAGATCGTCGCCGTGGAGGCGCTGGTCCGCTGGAAGCATCCCGAGCGAGGCCCGATCGGCCCGGACAGCTTCATTCCCGTCATCGAGCGGGCGGGCCGCGCCGCCGACCTCACCCGCCACGTGCTCCAGCAGGCGCTCGACGACGCGCTGGGCTGGGAGCGGTCCGGCTATCCGATCGGCGTCGCGGTCAACGTCTCGGCCACCCTCCTCGCCGACCACGACTTCATCGACACCGTCGCCCACCTGCTCGGCGGCCATGCGCTGCCGGCCGAGCGGGTGACCATCGAGGTCACCGAATCGGCCGCCATGCAACGGCCCGACCAGGCGATCGCCGCGCTGGAGAGCTGGCGGGCCCTCGGCGTCGGCATCTCGATCGACGATTACGGCACCGGCCAGTCCTCGCTCGGCTATCTCCAGAAGCTGCCGGCCACCGAGGTCAAGGTCGACAAGAGCTTCGTCGCCACCATCGCCAGCGACAGCCGCAACGCCATCATGGTCCGCTCCACCATCGAGCTCGCGCACAAGCTGGGCATGAAGGTGGTCGCCGAGGGCGTCGAGGACCTCGCCTGCCAGCGCTTCCTGGCCGAGATGGGCTGCGACACCGCCCAGGGCTACCACATCTCCCGGCCGGTGAGCAGCGCCGACCTCGTCGCCTTCCTCTCCGAATGGCGCGCGCGGCGCGAGCACGCGGCGGCCTAGGGTTTGTACCGGCCTTCCGCCCCTAGCGGCCCTTCTCGATCCGGGTCGTCTGGCTGGCGATCGCGACCCAACGGCCGCCGCGGCGCGCGAAGACGTCGGTGAAGCCCCAGGTGCCGCTCGTGTCCCGGCCGTGCATCGAGGTGACCTCCTCGTCGACGCCCTGGACGATTGCGACGTCGCCGATCACCCGTACCCTGAGGTCGCGCAGGACCATCGACTTGACGACGTAGCGGGCGCTCTTGATCAGGTTGATGATGTTGGTCTTGCTGGCGAAGCCCATCCAGTCCCCTCCCCGCCAGTCCGGTGCGTAGAAGCCCTTCAGGAACTCGACGTCGCGCGCGATCAGCGCCTTCGCATAGGCCTGCTCGAGCTGGATCAGCTCCGCCTCGGCGGAGCGGGGCGGCTGCGCCGCGGCGGGCGCGGCGAGGAGCAGGGCGGCGGCTAGGGCGGACCGGTCGAAGCGCACATTCTCCTCCGCGGCGGGCGGGCGAAGTGCCCCATGCGTCGGCGCGGACGGCAGCGCAACCTGAAGATTGCCGGCCGACGCCCGCGGCGTTGGACGGAGGCGAACGGCTGGGCTAGGGGATGGCATGCCCGAAAGCCGCGCCGCCCAGAGCGGCAACATCGCCCTTCTCATCGACGCCGACAACGCCTCGCCCGACAGCCTGGACGCGGTGCTCACCGTCCTCGCCGAGCTCGGCACGGTCAACATCCGCCGCGCCTACGGCAATTGGCAGAAGCCGGCGCTCAAGGGCTGGTCGGCGATGGTCCACCGCCACGCCATCGAGCCGCAGCAGCAGTTCGATCTGACCAAGGGCAAGAGCTCCACCGACATGAAGATGATCATCGACGCCATGGACCTGCTCTACGGCGGCCGCGTCGACGGCTTCGGACTGATGTCCAGCGACAGCGACTTCATGCCGCTCGCCACCCGCCTCCGCCAGGACGGCCTGGAGGTGTACGGCTTCGGCACCGCCCGGACGCCGGAATCCTTCCGCAATGCCTGCACCCGCTTCATCGACGTCGCCGCGCTCGCCAAGGCGGCCGAGGTCGAGGACGCGCCCGAGGAAAAGGCCCCGGCGGCGAGGCGGGAAGTGGACGAGGAGCTGATCAAGCTGCTCGGCGCCGCCTTCCGCGCCTCCAAGCGCGACGAGAAAGGCTGGGCGAGCCTTTCCGAGGTCGGCCAGCGGGCGGGCAACCGCTCGTCGTTCGACGCGCGCAGCTACGGCTATGCGGGCCTGGCCGAGCTGGTCGCCGCCCTCCCCAATTTCGCCACCGAGAAGCGCGAGGGCGGGCGCGTCTACGTCAAGCGGGTGCGTTAGCCGGCCTTGCCGCCGCCCTCTCCGCCTCTCCCGCGGACCGGCCCGTCCGAATTCCTAAAAATCGTCGCTAAGCCGTTGTTTCGTCTGGCCGAATGCGGCTCGTCCGGCTAGGCTGCGGCGAAAGCCTGCCGCGGGGGCAGCCGACACGAGGGGCGCGGGGGCGATCCCGCCCGGGGGGGATCATGACGCTGTTTCACGAGACGCAGGCGACGCTCTATGCGCGCGCCGGGAACGAGACCATCGCCGCCGCCGAGCATGGCGAGCTGATGAGCCCGCCGACGCTGAGCTGGATCTCGGCCGATCGCTACGTGCTGGTGTGGCGCGATTCGTCGCAGCCGGACACGCCGTTCCGCGGCCAGATCTTCGCCGCCGACGGAACGCCGGTCGGCGCGCAGCTCGCCATCAGGAACGCCGCCCTCTACGCGCAGGCCTATCCCACGGTCACCGCTCTCATCGGAGGCGGCTTCGTCGCGTCGTGGATGGGCAGCGGCCCGCAGACCGCCGGGTGGACCATCGGCTACCAGGTCTACGACGCCGACGGACAGCCGGTGGGCAGCGGCGGGACCAGCGGCGGCTCGACCGGGACCGGGGACAACATACCGGCCGTGGCCGCGCTCGAAGGCGGCGGCTTCGTCATCGCGGCGCTGACCCCAGCCTCCGAGGGGCTCGATATCGTGGCGCAGCGTTATTCCGCCACGGGCGTCGCCGTCGGCACCCAGGTCCGGGTCAACGGCACCACCTGGAACGACCAGATCCACCCGACCGTGGCCGGCGTCGCCGGCGGCGGCTTCGCGGTCGCCTGGCAGGACAACAGCCCCCAGGCGGCCGGCCCGGACGGCACCGGCGGAGGCCTCGGCTCCGACATCAAGCTTCGAGTCTTCGATGCGTCGGGCAATCCGACCGGGGCGGAGGTCGCGGTCGAGGACAATGTTCCCGAGCAGCTTTTCACCTTCGGCTCGGCCACCCGCGTGACGGCGGCGCTGCCGCAGCTCGCGACGCTGAGCGACGGCCGCCTCGTCGTCGCCTGGAGCGACTGGACCACGTCGGACATGGGCGACGTCAAGGCGCGCCTGTTTTCCGCCGCAGGGCAGCCGCTGGGCGGCGTGATCGAGGTCGGAAGCCTCTATTACACCCAGAACGTCGCGCCGTCCGTCACTGCTGTCGGGGACGGCTTCGCGGTCAGCTGGTCGGTCAAGGCGGACACCGCCTCCGACCCCGACGGTTCGTCGGTGCGGATGCGCTTCTTCGACGCCGCCGGCGCGGCGGTCGGCTCGGACTTCCAGGCCAACCAGTCGACCAGCGGCAACCAGATCGCCCCTGCCCTCGCCGGAACGGCCGACGGGCAGGTGCTGGTCGCCTGGCACGACGGCGTCGGGATCAGCGGCGAAGGCCATGTCGTCGTCCAGCGCTTCGCGCCGGCGGCCGCGCCGATCACCGACATCGCCGCCTCCGCTTCCGGGCTTTCCGCGAGCGCCGTCGCCGGCGCCTCGAGCCTGAGCCTCTCCGCCGCCGGCGCCGTCAACGCGACGTTCGGCTTCGAGCTGCTCGGCGATTCGACGCACGGGGCGCTTCGCCTCGAGGGGAACCGGCTCGTCGTCGCCGACGCGGCCAGGCTCGCGGCCCATGAAGGCGACCTCACCGTCACCGTTCGCGCCGTCGACCAGGCCGGCCACAGCTATGTTGAGACGCTGACCCTCCCGGTCGCGCCGGCGCCGGCGGGTCCGCTCTATGCGGCGGGCCAGGAATTCAGCGTCGGCGACGGCGCGATCGACTTCTACGGACAGAATCCGCAGGCCACAGTCCTCGACGACGCGCGGGTCCTGATCACCTGGGGCGGGCCTAGGGAGGGCGATCCGGGCGGCCGGTTCATCGTCCGCGGCCAGATATTCGACTATTCCGGCCATGCCCTGGCGGCGCCGTTCGAGGTGGTGGCGCCGGCGGGCGCCGACCAATTCGAGCAGGACGTCTCGGTGCTGAACAACGGCAGCTTCGTCGTCGTCTGGACGGTGACGGGCACCGTCGCGCAGGGCGGCGACGGCAGCGTGCTCGGCGTCAAGGGGCGGCTGTTCAGCGCCCAGGGCGCGCCGCTCGGCGATCCGTTCCTGGTCAACACCGTGACGACCGGCTCGCAGTTCAAGCCCTCCTCGACGGCGCTCGCCGGGGGCGGCTTCTTCGTCACCTGGGCCGACAACAGCTCGGACGGCTCGGGCTACGGCATCATGGGCCAGCTGTTCAGCGAGACCGGCGCCAAGCTCGGCTCGCCGCTGCTCATCAACGGAATCACGGCCGCCAACCAGCATTACCCCGCGGTCGTCCAGCTCGCTTCCGGCGCGCTGGTCGTCGCCTGGGCGGATTACAGCGTCACCGGGCCCGACACGTCGCGCGCCGCCATCCACGCCAGGTTCCTGAACGCGCAGGGCGTTCCGGTCGGCGCCGAGTTCCAGGTCAACAGCACGACCCTCTACGACCAGCGCGACCCGGTGGTCACCGCGCTCGCCGGCGGCGGCTTCGTGATCGCCTGGCGCGACGGCAGCGAAGGCGCCGACACGGCGCTCACCAGCCAATTCTCCCCGGCCGACATCCGCGCCCAGATCTACGATGCCGACGGCCACGCGGTGGGCGGCGAGTTCCTCGTCAACACGCAGAGGGTCGGCGGACAGGGCATGAACGTGATCGGCGGCGTCGCCGGAGTCGCGGCGGATCCGGGCGGCGGCTTCGTCGTCAGCTGGTACGACGCGCTCGACATTGACGGCGACGGCAGCGGCGCGGCGATCAAGGCGCAGCGCTTCGCGGCCGACGGCACCCGCCTCGGCGACGTGTTCGTCGTCAATTCGGTAGCCTCGGGACAGCAGCTCGATCCTCACGTCACGGTCCTCCCGACCGGCGACATGCTTTTCTCCTGGATCGACGACAGCCATTATGCGCCGAACACCGGGGATCCGGGCGAGAGCCTTCGGGCGATCAAGGCGCGGATCGTCGCCCATAGCGGCGACCTGGTGCGCGGCGGCGCCGGCGACGACGTGCTGGCCGGCGGCGCGGGCCACGACGCGCTGGTCGGCGGCACGGGCGCGGACCAGCTGAGCGGCGGCGGCGGCAACGACGTTCTGAACGGCGGCGCCGGCGCGGACGCGATGGCCGGCGGCATCGGGAACGACGTCTATGTGGTCGACGATTCCGGCGACGTCGTCACCGAAGCCCCCGGCGAGGGCACCGACACGGTCGAGACCAGCCTCGGCAGCCGAAGCGACTTCGCGGCGCTTTATTATCTCCCGGACAATGTCGAGTATCTGACCGGCACCTCGGGGACCGGCCAGGGCGTCTGGGGGAGCGGGGCGGACAATGTGGTGAGGATGGGCGACGGCGGCGACCTCGTCGTCCTCGCCGACCGGAGCGACTATTATGCCGCGGCGGCCGGGAACGACGACGTCAATGGCGGCGGCGGCAACGACTTCCTCTTCTTCGGCGGCAGCTTCTCGAACGGCGACAAGGTGAACGGCGGGGCGGGGTTCGACACCCTGGGCCTTCTCGGGACGTACAGCGTCACCTTCGATGCGGACGATCTCGTCGGAATCGAGAAGCTCGCCGGCTACGGATCGGGCGATGCGGCGGCGCCGAACAATTACGCCTTCACCACGATCGACGCCAACGTCGCCTCCGGCCAGACGCTGATGGTGATCGGCCTTTCGCTTCGGGCGGGCGAGCATCTCGTCTTCGACGGCTCGGCGGAGAATGACGGGCGCTTCAACCTTCGCGGCGGGTGGGACAGCGACACGCTCACCGGCGGCCATGGCAACGACCAGATCTACGGCAATCTCGGCGCCGACGTGCTGAAGGGCGGCGGCGGCAACGACAGCTTCGAATATTATGCCGTCGCCGAATCCACCGCGGCGGCGAGGGACTCGATCCTCGACTTCTCGAGCGGCGACCGGATCAACCTCGCCGCGCTCGACGCCGACGGCAATGCGGCGAACGGCGACACCGCCTTCACCTTCATCGGCTCGGCCGCCTTCACCGCCGCCGGCCAGGTCCGCGCGGTGGAGGACAATTCCAATCCCGGCCACTGGACGGTGGAAGCCGACCTGAACGGCGACGGCAACGCCGACCTCTCGATCGCCGTCACCGTCGTCGACGGCCACGCCTTCGCCTATACGGACTTCTACCTCTGACGGGGGAAGTTACCGGCGCCGGCGAGGGAATGGGGACAGTTACCGGCTGCCTAGGCCGCCGCGGACCCGCACAGGCCGGCGGGGCCGGTAACTGTCCCCCGGCGTGGGTGAATGGGGACAGTTACCGGCTGCCAAGGCCGTCGCGGACCCGCACAGGCCGGCGGGGCCGGTAACTGTCCCCCGGGGCTAGCCGGTACTCCGGGGGCCTAGCGCGTCAGCTTTCGGTAGGTCATCCGGTGCGGACGGTCGGCTTCCGGGCCCATGCGGCGGCGCTTGTCTTCCTCATAGGCTTCGAAATTGCCCTCGAACCATTCGACGTGGCTGTCGCCCTCGAAGGCGAGGATGTGGGTGGCGAGGCGGTCCAGGAAGAAGCGGTCGTGGCTGATCACGACGGCGCAGCCCGCGAAATTCTCGAGCGCTTCCTCGAGGGCGCGGAGCGTCTCGACGTCGAGGTCGTTGGTCGGCTCGTCGAGCAGGAGGACGTTGCCCCCCTCCTTCAGCATCTTGGCCATGTGAACCCGGTTGCGCTCTCCGCCCGACAATTGCCCGACCTTCTTCTGCTGGTCCTGGCCGCGGAAGTTGAAGGCGCCGACATAGGCGCGGGTGCCCACCTCGTGCTTGCCGAAGCGGAACACGTCGGAGCCGCCCGACACCTCCTCCCACACGTTCTTGGCCGGATCGAGCGCGTCGCGGCTCTGGTCGACATAGCCCAGGTGGACGGTCTCGCCGATCCGGATCGACCCGGAATCGGGCTCCTCCGCGCCGGTGATCAGCTTGAACAGGGTGGTCTTGCCGGCGCCGTTGGGGCCGATGACGCCGACGATGCCGCCCGGCGGCAGGCTGAACGTCAGATCCTCGAACAGCAATTTGTCGCCATAGGCCTTGGTGAGGCCCTTCGCCTCGATGACGTTGCCGCCGAGGCGCTCGGGCACCTGGATGAGGATCTGCGCCTTGCCCGGCGTGCGGTTCTCCTGCGCCTCCACCAGCTCGTCGAAGGCCTTGATGCGGGCCTTGGACTTGGTCTGCCGGGCCTTGGGCGAGCGGCGGATCCAGTCCAGCTCCTCCTGGATCGCCTTCTGCTTGCCCTGCTCCTCCCGCTCCTCTTGCTCCAGCCTCTTAGCTTTCTTCTCCAAATAGCCGGAATAATTGGATTCGTAGATGTAGTAGCGGCCGCGATCGAGCTCGAGCACCCAGTTCACCACATTGTCGAGGAAGTAGCGGTCGTGGGTGACGAGGATGACGTTGCCGGCATAGTCGACGAGATGCTTCTCCAGCCACTGGACGCTCTCGGCGTCGAGATGATTGGTCGGCTCGTCGAGGAGGAGGATGTCGGGCTTCTCGAGCAGCAGCTTGGTCAGCGCCACCCGGCGCTTCTCGCCGCCCGAAAGGTTCTGGATCGGGCTGTCGCCGGGCGGGCAGCGCAGCGCGTCCATCGCGATCTCGAGCTGGTTGTCGAGCGACCAGCCGTCGACCGCGTCGATCTTCTCCTGAAGCTCGCCCATCTCAGCCATGAGGGCGTCGAAATCGGCGTCCTCGGGCGGATCGCCCATGAGCGTCGAGATGGCGTTGAAGCGGTCCATCATGTCGGCGACCGGGCGGACGCCGTCCATGACGTTCTCCTTGACCGTCTTCGTCGGGTCGAGCTGAGGCTCCTGCTCCAGATAGCCCACCCTGATGCCGTCGCCGGGCCAGGCCTCGCCGGAGAACTCCTTGTCGCGGCCGGCCATGATCTTCATCAGGGTCGACTTGCCCGAGCCGTTCGGCCCGATGATCGCGATCTTCGCGTCCGGGTAGAATTGCAGGTTGATGTTGTTGAGGATGGGCTTGGGCGCGCCCGGGAAGGTCTTGGTCATGCCCTTCATGACGAAGCTATACTGTGCGGCCATGGCGGCGCTCTGTCTCCGGTAGGTTTCGAGGATTTGGCGCCTAACTAGTGATCCGGGCGCCGATTGTCACCCGTCGATGGACGGACTAACGCCGCGGCATGAGCAAGCCCCTCCGCACCGCCGCCGCCCTCCCCTTCCTCCTCTTCGCTCTCGCCGGCGCTGCCCCCGATCCCGCCGGCAGGCTCCGCGACGCGGCGCTCGAGGGCGACAAGGTCGCCTGGGACATCGTCGAGGACCTCACCACCGAGGTGGGGCCGAGGCTCGCCGGCACCGAGGCCGAGGCGCGGGCCCGTGACTGGGCGGTCAAGCGCCTGAAGGCGCTCGGCTTCCGCAACGTCCATGTCGAGGGCGCGACCATGGCGACCTGGGTGCGCGGCGCCGAGACCGCCGAGATCGTCGCGCCCTTCCCGCAGCGCCTCGTCCTCGCCGCGCTCGGCGGCAGCGGCGCCACCCCGCCCGAGGGGCTCACCGCGGAGGTCGTGGGCTTCGACAGCCTCGACGACCTCAAGGCGGCGCCGGCCGACGCGGTAAGGGGCAGGATCGTCTTCGTCGGCCACGCCATGCGGCCCAACCAGGACGGCTCCGGCTACGGCTATTACGGGCCGGTGCGCCGCTCGGCGCCCGCCGTCGCCGCTCGGAAGGGCGCCGCGGCGGTCGTCATCCGCTCGCTCGGCACCGACTATCACCGCAACCCCCATACCGGCCTCACCACCTGGGGCGAGGTCGCGCCGATCCCCGCGGCGGCGCTGAGCCTGCCCGACGCGGAGAACCTCCAGCGCATGCTGAAGCGCGCGCCCAAGGTGACGATGCACCTCACCCTCACCCCGCGCTTCGTCGGCGACACGGCGACCGGCAACGTCGTCGCCGAGGTGCCCGGCACCGACCCCTCGGCCGGCACCATCCTGATCGGCGGCCATCTCGACAGCTGGGACCTCGGCACGGGCGCGATAGACGACGCCGCCGGAGTCGCGATCACCGCCGCCGCCGCCAAGGCGGTGATGGAGGCCGGCCGCCCGCGCCGCACCATCCGGGTGATCTGGTTCGGCGACGAGGAAACGGGCGGCGCCGGCAGCAAGGCCTATTTCGCCGCGCACAAGGGCGAGAACGTCGTCTTCGTCGCCGAATCGGACTTCGGCGCCGACCGCATCTGGCGCTTCGTCCCCGGCTTCGCCCCCGCCGGCAAGCCCCTCGCCGACCGCATCGCCGCCGCCCTCTTCCCGCTCGGAATCAACCGCGGCACGGGCGAGGTCGAGGCCGGAGCCGACCTCGGCGCCTGGGTGAAGGCGGGCGTCGCCGGCGCCGACCTCAGCCAGGACGGCACGCGCTATTTCGACTATCACCACACGCCCGACGACACGCTCGACAAGGTCGACCCGGCCCAGCTGCGGCAGAACGTCGCCGCCTGGACGGCGATGCTGTGGCACGTCGCCAACGCGCGCGAGGACATCGCGCGGGTGCCGGCGGCGCCGGCCGCGCCCTGATCCATGTTGCTTGACCTCGGCGGCGACCCGCCTGCAACATCGCGCCGCGGCGGAGGCACGCAGGGGTAAACGAAGACATGCGGTGCAAGCGTTGGAACGGCCTTCTGATCGGGACCGGCGCCTGTGCGCTGCTCGCCGCGCCGGCGGCGGGCGACGAGGCGGCGGGCAGCGTCCGCGAGCTCAGCAGCCTCTCGATCGAGGAGCTGGCCCAGATCGAGGTCCGCTCCGCGTCGAAGGAAGCCGAGCCGATCAGCCGCGCGCCGACCGCCATCTACGTCATCACCGGGGAGGACATCGCCCGCTCCGCCGCCACCTCGCTCCCGGAGGCCTTGCGCCTCGCCCCCAACCTCCAGGTGCAGCGGATCGACGCGCGGCAATATGCCGTCACCGCCCGCGGCTTCAACGGCGCCGAAAGCTCTAACAAGCTGCTCGTCCTGATCGACGGCCGAAGCGTCTACAGCACGCTCCACTCGGGCGTCTTCTGGGAGCTGCATTCGCCGCTGCTCGAGGACATCGACCAGGTGGAGGTGATCAGCGGGCCGGGGGGCACGCTCTACGGCCCCAATGCGGTGAACGGCGTCGTCAACGTCACCAGCCGCGACGCGCGCGAGACGCTCGGCGGCCTCGCCCGCGCCACGGCCGGAGAGTTCGAGCAGACTCTGGCGCTGCGCTACGGCGCGCCGCTCGGCAAGGATGGGGCCGTCCGTGTCTATGCCGACGGCTTCAGGCGCGACGACCTGCCCGGCGGCCCCGCCCCCGACTCCGACGACGCCTTCAAGGGCTGGCAGGCCGGCTTCCGCGGCGACTGGGGCGCGGGGAAGGACCATGTCACCCTCCAGGGCGACCTGTTCGACACCGACACGGGCGGCCTGAGCGGCGACGGCGACCGCGGCGGCAACCTCCTCGCGCGCTGGACCCACCGCACCGGGGCCGACGGCGCCCTCCAGGTCCAGGCCTATTATGACGACTATCGGCGACGATTCATCCTGGTCGACGATTCGCTCCAGACGTTCGACGCGGAGGCGCAGATCAATGCCCGCGCCGGCGACCACCATCTCGTCGTCGGCGGCGGCCTGCGCACCACTCGCGATCGGTTCATCAACAATCTCAACGGCTTCCATCTCGATCCTGAGAGCCGCCGGCTGTGGGTCGCCACCGCCTTCGCTCAGGACCGCTTCGCCGTCTCACCCCGGCTCGACCTCGTCGCCGGGGTGAAGCTGGAGCGCTCCTCCTTCTCCGGCGTCGAGCTGTTGCCCAATCTGAGGCTCGCCTGGCATCCCAGCGAGCGCACCCTGTTCTGGTCGGCCGTGTCGCGCGCGGTGAGGACGCCCTCGCGGATCGACCGGCAGCTCGTCTTCCTTCCGCTGCTCGCCCAGGCGACCGGCTTCCGCTCCGAGAAGCTCGTCGCCTTCGAGGCCGGCTATCGCGGCCAGCCCGGACCCCGCACCGCCGTTTCTGTGAACCTCTTCTACAATCGCTACGACGACATCCGGACGACCGAGTTCGCCCCGGGCGGAGTGTTGCCGATCCGGCTGATGAACGACCTCAAGGGCGACAGCTACGGAATCGAGGCTTGGGCGACTCAGCAGCTCGCGCCGTGGTGGCGGGCGAGCCTCGGCGTCTCCACCCTCCACAAGAGCTTCCGGCTGAAGGCGGGCGCGGTCGATCTCGCCAACCGCGCCTCCCTCGGCGCCGATCCCGACTACCAATTCGTCGCCCGCTCGACGATGGACCTGCCGCACCGGCTGCAGCTCGACCTCGGCGCCCGCGCCGTCGACGACCTCAACGAGACGCATGTCGGCGGCTATGTCGAGGCCGACGCGCGGCTGGGATGGCGCGCGGCCGACGGCTTCGAGCTCTACGTCGCCGGATCGAGCCTCCTCCACCGCACCCACGAGGAGAGCAGCGACCTCGGGCGCGGCCAGCGCAGCCGGCGGAGCGTCTATCTCGGGACCCGGGTCCGCTTCTGATGCGGCGGCCGAGCGCCCTCGCCGCGGCTGCTCTCCTGGCGGCCCTGGCCCTCGGCGCTCCCGCCGCGCGCGCGCAGCCGAGCGACCTGGCGGTCAAGGCGGCCTTCCTTCCCAAGTTCGCCGGCTATGTCGGATGGCCGGGCGGCGGCGGCGGGCCCCGCGCTCCGCTCGTTCTGTGCGTCATCGGCGGAGACCCGTTCGGGCGAATGATCGACGAGGCGGTCCGAGGCCAGCAGGTCGACGGACGGCCGATCGCGGTGCGGCGGCTGGCCGGGACCGAGGGGGCCGAAAGCTGCCAGCTCGCCTTCGTCCAGGGCGCCAATCCCCGCGCCACCCAGCAGATGCTCGCCGCGCTCCGCGGCCGCCCGATCCTCACCGTCACCGATTCCCGCGCCGGGCCGGCCCGCGGGATGATCTTCTTCGTCGTCGAGGGCGGGCGGGTGCGCTTCCACATCGACCAGGTCCAGGCGCAGCAATCCGGCCTCACCCTCAACGCGCGCCTGCTCGCCATCGCGCTCAGCGTCAGGACGGCGCGCTGATGCGGCCGCTCACCCGCCTCGCCGACCGCTGGCCGAACGTGCCTATCGCCGGCGGACTGCTCGCCGTCCTGCTGCTCGTCGCCGGGCTCCTCGTCATCTTCCAGAGCGCCGCCAACTACGTCGCGCTGAAGCGCCAGCAGACCGAGGTCCAGGCCCAGATCCTCGCCGCCAGCGTCACCGCCGCGCTCGATTTCGGCGACGTCGCCACCGCCGAGGAGGCGGTGCGGGCGTTCGGCGCCAATCGCGAGGTGAGCGCCGCGGGAGTCTACGATTCGCGCGGCCGCCGCTTCGCCGGCTTCGTCCGAAAGGCCCGCCCCCTCCCCGACCGGATCGAAGGGATCACCCGGAGCGGCGGCAACGTGCTGGACGCGACGGCGCCGGTCGTGCGCGGCGGCGCACGGATCGGCACCGTCTATCTCCAGGTCGAGCGCGAGCCGCTGTCGCGCCGGGCGGCGCGCTACAGCGTCATCGGCCTGCTCGCGGTGATGGCGGCGCTGGTCGTGCTCGTCCTGGGAGTCGCCCACACCGCCCTGCGCCGCGCCAATCGCGAGCTGGAGGCGCGGGCGAGCGACCTCGGCCTCGCTTACGGGGAGCTGCAGGTCCAGGTGGAGGAGCGGGCCAAGGCCGAGGAGCAGCTGCGCCAGGCGCAGAAGATGCAGGCGCTGGGCCAGCTCACCGGCGGGATCGCGCACGACTTCAACAATCTGCTGACCGTCATCCAGGGCTCGGCCGACATATTGAAGCGGCCCGGCCTCGAAGAGGCGAAGCGGATCCGCTTCGCCGAGGCGATCGTCCAGACCGCCGCGCGCGCCGCCGCTCTGACCGGGCAATTGCTCGCCTTCGCGCGCCGCCAGCCGCTCAAGCCGCAGGTGCTCGACATCAACGCCCGCATCCTCGGAATGACCGAGCTGCTCGACCGCACTCTGGGCGAGCGGATCGGGATCGTCACGCGGCTCTCCCCCGGACTATGCCGGGTGAAGGTCGATCCCGCCCAGCTGGAGGCGGCCCTGCTCAACATCGCCGTCAACGCCCGCGACGCGATGCCCGACGGCGGCACGCTCACCCTCTCCACCGGCGAGGCGCCGCCTCTCGAGGACGGCCGCGCCGCCATCGCGGTCGCCGTCGCCGACACCGGCACGGGGATCGACCCCGAGGTGCTGCAGCGGGTCTTCGAGCCGTTCTTCACCACCAAGTCCGTCGGCAAGGGCACCGGCCTCGGGCTGAGCCAGGTCTACGGCTTCGCCGCCCAGACCGGGGGCGAGGTCAAGGTGGCGAGCACGCCGGGCGAAGGGACGGTCGTGACGATGATCCTCCCCTGCAGCGACGCCCCGCCCGAGGAGGAGGCCGCGCCCGCCGCGGCCTCCGCGGCGCGAAGGCGCGGGCGCATCCTCGTCGTCGACGACAATGAGGACGTCGGCGCCCTCGCCGAGGCGCTGTGCGCCGAGCTCGGCCACAGCGTGGTGCGGGCGCGCAGCGCGGAGGAGGCGCTCGATCTCTCCGCGAGCGGCCGGTTCGACGCGGTCTTCACCGACGTGGTGATGCCGGGGATGAGCGGCATCGAGCTCGCCGAGCGGCTGCGCGAGCGGGCGCCGGGCCTTCCGGTCGTCCTCACCACCGGTTTCAGCGACCGCCTCGCCGAAGGCGGCGCCGGCGGCCTTCCCGTCCTCTACAAGCCCTACCGCGCCGACGCCCTCGCCGAGGCGCTGGAGGCGGTGCTTGCGCCGCAGCGGCCGGAAGAAGGCTGACGCGAGGCGGGCCCGGGCTGAAATGGTCGGGGAGACAGGATTCGAACCTGCGACCCTCTGCTCCCAAAGCAGATGCGCTACCAGGCTGCGCCACTCCCCGAATGATCGGCTCGAAGTGGTACTTCGAGCCGGGGCAGGAAGGAAGAGGAAAGCCTTTCCCCTCCCTCGGTCAAAGTGCCACTTTGACCGAAAGCGTGGTGGGCCCGGAGGGATTCGAACCCCCAACCAAGCCGTTATGAGCGGCCGGCTCTACCGTTGAGCTACAGGCCCTTTGTCCGTGCTCGCGCCCGGCGATAGCGAAGCCGGCCCGGGATTGGAAGCGGCCGCCCGGGCGGTGGCGGCGAGTATCTCCTCGAGCGAGGCCGGGCGGATGCCCTCCCCCTCGAGAAAACCGAAAATCTCCTCCCACCAGAGATGGAAGCGGGCGAGGTCGGCCGCGGTGCGCACGTAGGGCGTGTGGCCCGGCTCGAGCGAGGGCGAGTGGAAGGAGAAGGTGAAGAGCCGCACCCCTTGCGCGCTCAGGCGGCGGACGGCGTCGGCGACCTCGGCGGCGGGCATCCCCTCCGGAGTGAGCGAGACCCGGCTGAGAAGGTGCGTCCGCGCCGCGAGGCTGCGCAGCAGCGGCCGCCGGTCGATGGCGCGGTAGAGGCCGGCGCCGGCGCGGCCGAGCGGGCCGGTCAAGGCCGCGCAGAGCGGGATCTCGACCAGCGCGCCGGCCCGGAACGGGCGGGGCCTCGCACTCGAGAAGTCCGGGCCGCCCTCGCCGCGATAGTCGAAGAGCGGCCGCACCGACGCGTCGGCCGCATAGCCGAGCGACTCCAATATGTCGCCCGTATGGGGCCCGACGCCGTAGCGGCCGGCCCGGTAGATGCGCGGCCGGCGGCCGAAGCCGGCCTCGACCGCCTCGGTCAGCCGGGCGATCTTGGCGCGTTCCAGCGCGGCTGGAAGGTTGCCGGCGAAGCTGTTGCGAAGGTTGAGCTCTTCCTCGAAGGGCGGGCTCACCCAGGGGTGGAGCTGAGTGCCGATCTCGCATTCGCCGCTTTCCTGAATCGGCGCGAGGATGGCGATCGCGGCGGGGTCGGTCGCGATGGGATGGTCGACGAGGTAGACGGGGGCGACGCCATGCGAGCGCAGCCGCTCCTGCATCTCGGGAATGGCGGCGACGGCGCGGGTGGAGCGCGCATCGCGGCTGTGGGGCCGCGACCAGTCGAACTCCTCCTCGGTGTCGATGAACAAGGCGAAGCGGCGGCCGAAATCCGCGGGCAGGCTGAGATAGGCCTCGTCGGGCGGGGGACGGTCGAGCCGCACCGGCCCGGTCAGCCGTTCTGGCCCGAGCTGCGCTCCGCCGGCTCGATCGGCGGCAGGTAGAGGAAGAAGCGCTCTTCGCCGACGAGCAGAGCCCCGCCCGCCGCCTCGGCGAGGTTGCGCACGAGGCGCAGCGCGAAGCCGAGCCCGAGGGCCGGGGCCCCGGGCCAGTCGCCGTCGGGGCTGTAGCCGGGATCGAGCAGGGCGCGCTCGTCCAGCCCTTCGATGGCGCGCGGTCGGTCGATGGAGAGGCAAAGCATCTTTTGCCCGTCAGTCTGCCCCATAGCCATCGTCGCGGCAATCGTCTCCCCTTCCCCCGCGAGGCCGATGGTCGCGGCGAGCATCCGCGCGAACATCCGCTCGAGCGCGCCGAGCTCCACCCGGGCCGGCGGCAGGTCGCGCTCGATCTCGATGGCGATGCGGCTGCCGCGCTGGGCCGCCACCCGCTCGTAGGCGTCGTGCAGCCGGCAGAGCAGGGCGACGGCGTCGACCGACGCGTCGGCGAGGTCGAGGCGGCGGGTCTCGATACGGGCGGCGGTGTCGAGGTCGTCCACCGCGGAGAGGAGGCCGCGGGCCTGGTCCATGATCTCGGTGGCGCGCCAGCGGTAGGTCGCGGCCGCGGGCCCCATATACTGGCCCTCGATCATCTCGGCGAAGCCGATGATGGCGTTGAGGGGGGTGCGCAGCTCGTGGATCAGCTGGCGCAGCGAATCGGCGGGGAAGCGGGTGCCGAACAGGCCCTCGGCAGGCGCGGCGGCTCCTTCGGGCCGGGCCACTTCGTCCACCCTCGGCCGCCGGGCGCTGCCGCGATAGCCGAGGAAGCTGCCCTGGGCCGCGTCGAAGAAGGGCACGCCGGAGATGCGCCAGTCGCCCGCCGCCGCGCCGGAGCCGGCGACGCTGAACCGGGCGTCGCGGAACGGCGCCCTCTTCTCGAACGCGCCCGCCGCCTGGCCGTCGACGCCGAACTGGCCATGCTCGGCGATCGAGGCGATCGACTGGCCGATGAGCGGCCCCCTCGGCGCGCCCTCGACCCACAAGATGGTGCCGTCGGGCCCCGTCTCCCACTGGAAGGCCTCCGCCCGTGCCGGCGCCGGCGCGGGCTCGGGCGCGGGATCGGCCGCCTGGCGCTGGCGGCGGAAATTCTCGATGCGGGCGACGAGGTCGCGGATCTGCGCCTCGCTCCGCTCTGCGGCGGGGCTCCTCCCCGGCTCGGGCTCGGGCTGGGGCTCGGGCTGGGCCTCGGCGACGGTGCCGCCGAGCGCGAAGTCGGCGGCGCCGAAGCTCGCCAGGCCGTGGCGCACCTCGGCCGGCAGGTCGCGGCGATGGCGAAGAAGCGCCCGCGCGGTCGGGCCAAGCGCGGGCAGCACGGCGAGCCACGCCTCCGCGTCGAGCCTGGCGGTGCGCAGCAGCGGGGCGGCGACCGCGGCATCGTCCTCGGCGAAGAAGAGCAAGGCGTCGCGCGACACCCGGCGGCCGCCGAGCGCCGCCGCCGCCTCGCCGCGCTGCGGGGCCGGGATGGAGCGCCTCGTCCGGCGCAGCCACGCCAGCGCCTCGCCCGCGTCGCCCTCGCGACGCTGGGCGACGAGGTCGACGAGCTGGCGCCACTTGGCGGCGAGCGCCGAAGGATGCGCCTCCGACTGCCCCATCACCGTCGCGATCATGTCGTCGAAACGCAAGGCGTCGTCCTCAGCGGGCCAAAGCGGGGCCGCGGCGCAGCGGCTCCGGCGCAATCGTTAACGCGCGGCGCGGGCGGGCGGAAGAGCGCAAAACGCCGCGTCGCAATATGGGACGCCGCCGATGCGACGAGGGCGCCGGAATGACCCGGCGCCCCCATCCTCTTCCAGCATATCGGGCGCGCGTCAGGCGCGCTGCGACAGCCAGGCCAGCCAGTAGGCGGCGATGTCCGCCCGCGCCCCGGTCACCGCCCGGAAGGCGGCCTCGGCGCCGGCACGATCGTTCGAAGCCGCGAGCGCCATGCCCAGGTGCAGGTTGACGGTGCTGGCATCGACCGAGCCCTTGGTCAGCGCCGTCCGGTAGAGCGAGGCCGCCTTGGCATAGTCGCCATAGCCGTAATAGGCGTCGCCGGTGCTGAGCGCGAGCTGGCCCGTCGCCGAGGCCATCGCCTTGGTCTCGGCGCCGGCGAGGCTTGCCCGGTCGCCGGCGATACGGCCGCTGGTGGTGCGAAGCAGCTCGGCGAAGACCGGCTTCTTGAGGTCGACCATGCGCTGGCTGGCGCCGCTCTCGAGCACCGCCTTCGCCTCGCCGGGCAGGCCGCCATTGTCGAGCGCCTCGGCGAGCTCGAACCAGTCGCGCTCCCCGCTCAGCGAATTGGTCGCCCGCATAAGCCGCAGCAGGTCGATATTGGCGGCTTTGTCGAGATTGGTGAGGTCCCGGTAGATGAGCAGCGAATCGCGCCAATTCTCCTTGGTCGGATAAGCGGTGACGAGGTCGCGGCTCATCTTGAGGGCGAGCGGCGCCATCCGCCCCTCGTAGGCGATCTTGAGACCGTAGCGGTACCAGCTGACGTCGACCGGCTGCCCGGTCGCCTTCTTGGCGGCGATGGCCCGGTCGAGCAGGGTCGCCGCTTCCTGCGGCTTCTTCATCTCGGTCTTGAGCTTGGCCAGGTTGACGAGCACCTCCGGATCGTTCGGGGTCAGCTCGAGAAGGCGGGTGAACGCCGCCTCCGCCTTGGCGCGGTTGACCGGGTTGACCCGCATCGCGAGCGCCGCCTGGTTCGAATAGAGCTGCGGCAGGTCGGCCGCCGGGGCGGTGCCGCTGGCGATGATCGTATCGACCGCGCGGGCCTGCATCGCCTCGTCGTTCACGCCGATGCCGATCTGGAGGAGCATGTAGCCGAGATAGCGCTTGGCGTCGCCGCTGGTGGCGCCGGCTTCCGCCGCCGGCAGCGCCGCCTGCGCCGCCGCCCAATCCTTGGCCGTGACCGCCGTCTGCAGCGGCATCAGCGCGGCGCGTTCCTCCTTGCTGATCTGGAGCTGCGGCTTGGCCGGCTCTTCCTGCTTCTTCTTGGCCTCGGCCGGCGAGGTCGCGACCACCGCGCCGCCGCCGATGACGAGCGCCACGCCGAGCGCGAACCGGGAAACGAGCTTCATAAGGATGCCTCCTGTTGACCGGCGGTTGCCCCGCACACGGCCTTTTTTCGGTAAATGGGCGACTGGGCGGCCTCTACCGCCAAACGCGACGCCTTTCTAGCTTTGAGGCGCTGAACCGCGCTTGAACCGGGTCGGAAGCGAAAACCGGGCCTAAACAACGACTTGTGCGGTTTGACCTGTGGGCGGCAAGCCGGTACCGGGGCGGCCTTCCATGCTCGCCATCCTCTCGCCCGCCAAGACGCTCGACTATCGGCGTCCCCTCCCGCCGCTGCACCCGACGGCGCCGCGCTTCGAAGCGGAGGCGGAGCGGCTCGCCGCGGCCGCCGCCAAGCTGGGCGCGAGGCGGCTCGCGGGCCTCATGCACATCTCCGACAGGCTCGCCGAGCTCAACGTCGCGCGCTTCCGCGGCTTCGCGGAGGCGGAGGCGCGGCCGGCCCTCTACGCCTTCGCAGGCGACGTCTATGCCGGCTTCGAGGTGCACAGCCTCGAGCCGGAGGCGGTCGCCTTCGCCCAGGACCATGTGCGGATCCTCTCCGGTCTCTACGGCCTGCTCCGCCCGCTCGACGCGATCCGCCCCTACCGCCTCGAAATGGGCACGCGCTGGGCGCCGGGCCGCCGCCGGGACCTCTATCATCATTGGGAGGGCCGCATCGCGGAGGCCCTGGCCGAGGCCGCCGGGGACGGGGCGGTGATCAACCTCGCCAGCCGGGAATATTGGCATGCGGTCGAAGGGCGGCTGCCGGCCGGCATTCGGGTGATCGAGATCGACTTCCGCGAGGAGGGGCCCGACGGCCTTCGCTTCAACACCTTCGCCGCCAAGCGCGCCCGCGGCATGATGGCGCGCCATTTGTGCGAGCATCGCCTCTCCGACCCCGAGGCGCTCAAGGCCTTCGACAGCGACGGCTATGCCTTCGATCCCGAGCAGAGCGACGGCCGAAGGTGGCGTTTCACCCGATCGTGACTATCTAGGGTCCTCACGCGCGCGTACACACGCGTACGCGCCCGGGGTGGCGCCCGGCCGAGGCATCGGCTAGGCTCGCCCGATCCAAGCCGCGCCCGCCCGGGCGCCCGTCCAACGCAGCATTTCAGGAACCCCCCTTGGCCAGCGCACCGCCGACCATCGACAGCAGCGACATCTCTCCCGTCTCGATCGTCGAGGAGATGAAGACCTCCTATCTCGACTACGCCATGTCGGTGATCGTCGCGCGCGCCCTTCCGGACGTGCGCGACGGCCTGAAGCCGGTCCACCGCCGCATCCTGTTCGGCGCGCACGAGGCGGGGTTCACCCCGGGCCGCCCCTATCGCAAGTCGGCGCGCCTCGTCGGCGACGTCATGGGTAAGTACCACCCGCACGGCGACGCCTCGATCTACGACGCGCTGGCGCGGATGACTCAGGACTGGTCGATGCGGGTGCCGCTGATCGACGGCCAGGGCAATTTCGGATCGATGGACCCCGATCCGCCGGCGGCGATGCGCTACACCGAGGCGCGGCTTGCGAAGGTCGCCAACGCCCTGCTCGACGACATCGACAAGGACACGGTCGACTTCCAGCCCAATTACGACGCCTCCGAGCGGGAGCCGCAGGTCCTTCCGGCGCGCTTTCCCAACATCCTGGTCAACGGCGCGGGCGGAATCGCGGTCGGCATGGCGACCAACATCCCGCCGCACAACCTCGGCGAGGTTCTGGCCGCCTGCAAGGCCTATATGGACGATCAGGCGATCACCATCGAGCAGCTGATGGAGATCGTGCCCGGCCCCGATTTCCCGACCGCGCCGCTCATCCTCGGCCAGGCCGGCATCCGCAGCGCCTACCAGACGGGCCGCGGCTCGATCCTGATGCGCGCCCGCCACAAGCTCGAGGAAGGCCGCGGCGAGCGCCGCTCGATCGTCCTCACCGCGATACCCTATCAGGTCGGCAAGAACGGCCTCGTCGAGAAGATCGCCGAGGCGGCCAAGGAGAAGCGCATCGAGGGCGTCTCCGACATACGCGACGAATCCTCGCGCGAGGGCGTGCGCGTCGTCATCGACTTGAAGCGCGACGCCACGCCCGACGTGGTGCTGAACCAGTTGTGGCGGCATACGCCGGCCCAGGCGAGCTTCCCGGCCAACATGCTCGCGATCCGCGGCGGCCGGCCGGAGACGCTCAACCTCAAGGACTTCATCGAGGCGTTCGTCCGCTTCCGCGAGGAGGTGATCACCCGCCGCTCGAAGTTCGAGCTGGCCAAGGCGCGCGAGCGCGCCCACCTTCTGCTCGGCCTCGTCATCGCGGTCACCAACCTCGACGAGGTGGTGCGGCTGATCCGCGGCTCGTCCTCTCCGGCGGAAGCGCGCGCCTCCCTGCTCGCGCGCGAATGGCCGCTGGCCGAGATCGCGCCCTACCTCCGCCTCGTCGAGGCGGTGGAGCACGAGGTGGAGGGCGACAGCTACCGACTCTCCGACGCGCAGGTGCGGGCGATCCTGGACCTGAGGCTGCACCGCCTCACCGCGCTCGGCCGCGACGAGATCGCCGGCGAGCTGCGCGAGCTTGCCGGATCCATCGGCGAGCTGCTCGAGATACTCGGCAACCGCGCCCGCCTCTACGAGGTGATGCGCGCCGAGTTCGACGCCGTCGCCGACCAGTTCGCGACGCCGCGCGTCACCGAGATCGCCCCCGCCGCCGACGGAATCGAGGACGAGGACCTGATCGAGCGCGAGGACATGGTCGTGACGGTGACGATGGGCGGCTACATCAAGCGCACGCCGCTCGACACGTTCCGCGCCCAGCGCCGCGGCGGCAAGGGTCGCGCCGGCATGGGGACCAAGGACGAGGATGCGGTGACCAACCTCTTCGTCACCTCCACCCACACGCCCGTCCTGTTCTTCTCGACCGCCGGCAAGGTCTACCGCCTCAAGGTCTGGCGGCTTCCCGAAGGGGCGCCGCAGGCCCGCGGCCGGCCGATGGTCAACCTTCTGCCGCTGGCGGAGGGGGAGACCATCTCCACCGTCCTGCCGCTGCCGGAGGACGAGGAGGAGTGGGGCAAGCTCCACATCATGTTCGCCACCGCCCACGGCACCGTCCGCCGCAACTCGATGGACGCCTTCACCAACGTGCCGACCGCCGGCAAGATCGCCATGCGCTTCGGAAGCGACGAGGAGGGCGACGCCACCGACCGGCTGATCGGCGTGTCGCTCCTGACCGAGGAGGACGACGTGCTTCTCGCCACCCGGCAGGGCCGCGCAGTCCGCTTCGCCGCCACCGACGTGCGCGAGTTCCAGTCGCGCACCGCCGCAGGCGTGCGCGGCATCCGGCTGCGCGAGGACGACGAGGTCATCTCGCTCTCGATCCTCAAGGGATTCGACGCGAGCGTGGAGGAGCGCGAGGCCTATCTGCGCGCCGCGCCGTGGAAGGAGAACGAGAATCCGCCCTCGCTGCCGCCCGAGCGGATGGCCGAGTTCGAGGCCGCGGAGGAGTTCATCCTCACCGTCACCGAGAACGGCTTCGGCAAGCGCACCTCCGCCTACGAATATCGCCGCAGCAATCGCGGCGGCCAGGGCATCACCAACATCGAGACCTCGGCGAGGAACGGTTGCGTCGTCGCCTCCTTCCCCGCCCATAACGGCCAGCAGCTGATGCTGGTCACCGACCAGGCGAAGCTCATCCGCACCACCGTCGGCGACATCCGCATCGCCGGGCGCAACACCCAGGGCGTGACGATCTTCAAGGTGGCTCCCGGCGAGCAGGTCGTCTCGGCGGCCCGCATCGAGGAGAGCGAGGACGAGGCCGAGGCGGTGGTCGACGTCGAGGACCAGACGCTGAGCGCCAGCGACGCGGTGATCGAGGGGGACTGAGCGCCCGTCGCGGGCGGCGAGGCGCTTGAACGGCGGCCGCGGCGCGCTACGCTGCGGCCATGCCCCGCCGCCGCGCCGCCCGCGCCGTCACCTATCCGCAGCTCCTCCTCTACGGCCTCGCTCTGGCCGCGGGCGCGGCGGCGCTGGACTGGGTGCAATATCAGCGGCTCGCCCGCGCCCGCACGGCCGACCTCTATCTGGTGCTGGTCGCGGCAGGCTTCCTCGCCCTCGGCCTGTGGGCCGGCGCGCGCCTCTTCGCGCGGCGCGCGCCCTCCGCGCCGGGCGGGACTGCCGCGGCCCAGGCCTCGCCGGCATCAGCGATCGCGAGCTGGCGGTGCTCCGGGCGATCGCCGACGGGGGCTCCAACAAGGAGGTCGCCGCCGCGCTCCACATCTCGCCGCACACGGTCAAGACCCACGTCGCGAGGCTTTGCGAGAAGCTCGAGGCGCGCCGACGAACCGAAGCCGTTGCACGCGCCCGCAGCCTGGGGATTTTGCCCTAATCCCGCGAAATCACCCTTTCGGGCGATTGATTTTCCCGTCCGGCTGGGGCGCCTAGGGGAGGTTGTCGAATAGGGGGACAGGACGATGCTCAAGACCATCCTTGGCTACGGCACCATCGCCGGCCTCGTCGCGGGCGTGCCGCTCACCGTCATGACTCTGTCGATGAGCGGCGGCCAGATGATGGAATGGGGCATGCTGGTCGGCTACGCGACCATGCTCCTCGCCTTCACCACCATCTTCATCGCTATCAAGCAGCGACGCGACGGCCCCTGCGGCGGCACGATACGCTTCTGGCCCGCCTTCGGCCTCGGCCTCGGCATCGCCTTCGTCGCCGGGCTCTTCTACGTCGCGGCATGGGAGATCGGATCGGGATTGAGCGGCAGCGATTTCGCGGCGACCTATGCCGATGCGATGATCGCGCAGCGGAAGGCTGCGGGCGTGAGCGGGCAGGCGCTCGCCCGCTACGCCGCCGAGATGGCCGACTTCCGCCGCAGCTACGCCAACCCGCTGTGGCGGCTTCCGATGACCTTCGCCGAGATCTTCCCGGTGGGCGTGCTGGTCAGCCTCGTCGCCGCCGCCCTGCTCAGGAACAGCCGCTTCCTTCCCGCCCGCACCTAGGGCGGCCAGGAGTGGTCCCACTCGCGCCGCGCTAGGGCGCGACCTCGTCGAAGACCCGTATGATCGCGCGCTGGACGCTGTGGTCATCCGGATTGGGAAACGTCTTGTCCGGCTGGTTCTGCGGCCAGGCGGTGAACTGCTGGATGTCCTGGGAAAAGCTCCAGACCATCATCCCCATCTTCCGCCCGTTCGCCGGCTGCCAGCCGGCCAGCGCCTGCGCGGTCGGGATCGAGGTGAATTGCGGGCCGTGGCCCACCGGGCCGGCGCTGACCCCGATCGCCATCTTCTCGGGAGCCATGCCGTGCTCGACGTAGGAGTTGAAGATGCTCTCCAGGCCGCCCGCGTCGTCGCCGTAGGTCATGATGCTTCCGAAGCTCAGATCGGGGGCGATCTCCCTGATGATGCCCAGATCCGACCACAGGGCCTTGGAGATTATCTTCGTGCTCGGAAAGGTTTCGCGCATGGCCCGCACCACCGCTGGAAGCGTGCCCGTGCCCTGCCGGGCATATTCGGCGTCGATGTCGACCCCGTCGAGGCCGTAGCCGGCCTCACCCAATATGGTCTCGTCGAGATATTTGGCGAACGGGTAGATCGAGGCGGCCGGCACGGAATCCCAGCCGACGGAGTTGCCGCCCGATCCGGCGATGGTGAGGACGACCTTCACTCCGGCGGCCTGAAGCTTCTGAACGCTTCCGTCGGTGAGAGCCTTTTCCAGGTCGGGATCGAGGGCGAGAGGAATGGTGGGAAAGACGCTCGGCAGCGTGAAGCTCGCCCCCCACAAGTTGACCACATCGACCTGCAGGGAGCCATCGGCGCGCTTGTAGTTCAGGATGTCTAGAAGCGGCACATGAACGATCTTCATCTGCCCTTCTTGTCCGATGCCGACCGACGGAAGCCAGTAAGTGACCAGCGATTGTCTTTCTATCATCTCGAGCTTCCCTCCCCCTCTACAGTAAAGGCGATCAGCGATAAGCGATGGTCGCTGCTCCGCACAGCCTCATTGCACGCCCACCAAAGCCCAAAGTGAGACGAAAGCCGGACACCGAAGGCGAGGGTTAGCCGGTGGCGCGGTCCCTCGACGCCGGGCCACGCCGGATGGCGTCCTCAGGCGCCTCGGACGCACCGCCGCCCATCAACCCGTTGCGCCGCCGCCCCGCTGCTTCCAAGGTCGCCCGATGACTCACCAGGTTCATATCATCGGCGGCGGTCTTGCCGGGTCGGAAGCCGCATGGCAGCTCGCCGAGGCGGGGACGAAGGTGCGGCTCAGCGAGATGCGGGGCGGCGGCGACACGACTCCGGCGCATCAGGGCGACGCGCTTGCAGAGCTGGTCTGCTCGAACAGCTTCCGCTCCGACGATGCCGACCACAACGCCGTCGGCCTGCTCCACGCGGAGATGCGCGCGCTCGGCTCGCTGATCATGGCCGCGGCGGACGTGCATCGCGTGCCGGCCGGCTCGGCGCTCGCCGTCGACCGGGAGGGCTTCGCCGCCGCCGTCACCGCGCGCCTCGCCGCGCACCCCAACGTCGAACTGGTGCGCGAGCGGGTCGACGCCCTCCCCGCCTCCGGCGCCACGATCGTCGCGACCGGCCCGCTGACCGCGATGACGCTGGCCGAATCGATCGGCGCCGCCACCGGCACCGACGCCCTCGCCTTCTTCGACGCGATCGCTCCGATCGTCCATCGCGACAGCATCGACATGGACGTGTGCTGGATGGCCTCGCGCTGGGACAAGGGCGACACCCACGACTACATCAACTGCCCGATGACGAAGGAGCAGTATCTCGCCTTCCACCGGGGCCTGATCGAGGGCGAGAAGACCGAGTTCAAGGCGTGGGAGAAGGACACGCCCTATTTCGAGGGCTGCATGCCGATCGAGGTGATGGCGGAGCGCGGCGTGGACACGCTCCGCTACGGCCCGATGAAGCCGGTGGGCCTCGACGATCCAAGGACAGGCCGTTGGCCCCACGCCGTCGTGCAGCTGCGCCAGGACAATGCCCTGGGCACCTTGTGGAACATGGTCGGCTTCCAGACCAAGCTGAAGCATGCCGAGCAGGTCCGCCTGTTCCGCACCATCCCCGGGCTCGAGAAGGCGGAATTCGCCCGGCTCGGCGGCCTGCACCGCAACACCTTCATCAACAGCCCGATGCTGCTCGACCGGGAGCTGAGGCTGAGGAAGGCGCCGCACATCCGCTTCGCCGGGCAGATCACGGGCTGCGAGGGCTATGTGGAATCGGCCGCGGTCGGGCTTCTCGCCGGTCGCTTCGCCGCCGCGGAGCGGGCTGGGCGGGCGCTCGCGCCGCCGCCGGCGGAGACGGCGCTCGGCGCCCTCCTCGGCCACATCACCGGCGGCGCCGACGCCGCCAGCTACCAGCCGATGAACGTCAATTTCGGGCTGTTCCCGCCGATCGCGGGCAAATCGAGGAAAGCGGACCGCAAGGCGCTCTACACGGGCCGCGCGCGCGCCGCCCTCGCCGAGTGGCTGGCGCCGCAGGCGCGGCTCATTCCATCTCCAGCGTAGCCATCGCCCCGGACATGCCGAGCACCAGCTCGCGAACGGCCGGCGCGACGGTGGCGGGCAGGATCTCCTCGACCTCCTGGCGCGCGCTGAGATAGCCGGCGCTGACCCGGACCAGCTCCATCGACCAGTCGGCGAAGGATCGGGCGCCGACGAAGCGCTCGTCCCGCACCTCGATCGCGGAGTGGCGGGGATCGGTGCGCAACCGCTCGACGAGGTCGGTGACGGCTTCCTCGGACCCCTCGACGATCTGCAGGAAGCGGGTGCCGTCGAACATCAGCAGGCCGGTGATCCCGTCGAGCGCGTTCAGGTGGCGCGCGGACTGGTGGATGTCCGCCAGGTCGGCGGAGGAAAGATCGAGCCGTGCCCGGCTCGTGTAGGTCAAGGTCTTGAGGCGCAAAGCTTTTCTCCTCGCCCCCCCCGCTTCGCACACGGGGACGGCGCTGGGAAGCGCAATTTTCGCCTTCGCTATTTGCAGGCTTCCTCGATCACCGGCTCGATCGCGTCGAGGGTGAAGGGCTTGGACAGGACCGGCACGCCGGCATGGGCTTCGGGCGGCGGCTCGATATGGCCGCCGGTCGCCAGCACATAGGGTATTCCCTTGGCGGCGAGGCGATCGGCCACCGGCCAGATCCGCTCGCCGTTCAGGTTCACGTCGACGATGGCGACGTCGAAATCGCCCTGCTCGACCCGCTCGAGCGCGTCGCCCACCGTCTCGCAGGTCCCGGCGACGAGATAGCCGAGGGACTCGAGGAAATCCTCGAGCATCATCGAGATGAGCGATTCGTCCTCGACGATCAGCACGGAACGGGCGGCGGTCACCGCGATGCGCTTAAGGCCTTCGAAGCGCTGGCGAAACCATTATTTCGCGGGCTTTGAACCCGTTTGGGTTCATGTTAGCCTTCCCGCATGCGCGCCGCCTTCCTCCTCCTCGCCGCCGTCCTCCTCTCAGGCCCCGCCGGGGCGAAGCTGGTCTCCGCCGGCGCGGGGCGGAGCTGGGGCAAGGCGGGAGTCTCGTTCGCCGCCTATCGCGAGGATTCGCTCGCCTGCGCCCGCGAGGCCGCGGCGCTCGATCTCGCCGGCAGCGACCCGGCGAGGGCGCTCGTCGTCGCGTCCCGGATGATCGAGAACGACCCGACGGCGGGACCCGGCGCGACCTTCGACCCCAATGCCGGCGGCGGCGTCGCCGTCGACGCGGTGGCGGGCGCCGGCTCCACGGCCGGCGCGGTCCGCATGATCGGCCCGGACCGGCAGATCGCCAAGGCCGGCGACCTCATGAAGGCGTCGCTCGACCGGTGCCTCGCCGGGCGCGGCTATCGCGAGTTCCGGCTCACCGGCGCCCAGCGCAGGCACCTGGCGAGGCTTGCGCCCGGAAGCGACGAGCGGCGCGCCTATCTCCACGGCCTGGCGAGCGACGCCGAAGTTCTGGCGCGGCAGCACGCGGATTGAGCCGCCGCCGGCGGCCTATTTCGCCTTCATCGCCAGCGCGTCGCGGGTCGCTTCGGCGAGCTTCTGGACGCTGAACGGCTTGGCGAGGAAGGCGACCCGCTCGAGGTCGATCGACTCCCTGAGCTGCTCCTCCGCATAGCCCGAGATGAACAGGATCGGCAGTTGCGGGTGAGTCTTGCGGGCCTCGCGGGCGGTGGTCGGCCCGTCCATCGTCGGCATCACGACGTCCGAGATCATCAGGTCGAGCTCGGGCTCCCCGGCGAGGATCTCCAGCGCCGCCTCGCCGTTCTCGGCCAGGAGCACCGTATAGCCGTGGCGGGTCAGCGCCCGCTCCGCCACCGCGCGCACCGTCGCCTCGTCCTCGACGAGAAGGATGGTGCCGGTGCCCCATAGCTCGCCCGCCGTTTCCCGCGCCTTGCGCTGCGGCTTGACGGCCTCGGCGCGGTGGACCGGGAAATAGAGGGTGAAGCTGGTGCCCTTGCCCGGCTCGCTCTCGGCGAAGATGAAGCCGCCGGACTGCTTGACGATGCCGTAGACGGTCGAAAGGCCGAGGCCGGTCCCCTTCCCCACCTCCTTGGTGGTGAAGAAGGGCTCGAAGATCTTGGGGAGGAGATGCGGCGGGATGCCGGTACCGGTGTCGGAGACGCGGAGCGCCGTATAATCGGCGATCGGCAGTATCTCGCTCCCCATCCGGCGGACGTCGTCGGCGGTGACCGAATAGGTGTGGAGGGTGAGGGTGCCGCCGCCCGCCTCGTCCTTCGCCAGCATCGCGTCGCGCGCGTTGACGGCGAGGTTGACGATCACCTGCTCGAGCTGGCCCGGGTCGGCGCGGACGGCGCCCAGGCTGCGGCCGTGCTTGACCTGCAGCTTCACGGTGTCGCCCATCAGCCGCTTCAGAAGCGTCGACACTTCCGAGATCACGTCCGGCAGCTGCAGCACCTGCGGCCGCAGCGTCTGCTGGCGCGAGAAAGCGAGCAGCTGCCGCGTCAGGCTCGCCGCGCGGTTCGAGTTGGAGCGGATCTGCTGGATGTCGTCATAGTCGCTGTCGCCGGGCGCGTGGCGCATCAGCATGAGGTCGCAATGGCCGATGATCGCGGTGAGGATGTTGTTGAAGTCGTGGGCGACGCCGCCGGCGAGCTGCCCCACCGCCTGCATCTTCGTCGCCTGCGCGACCTGCCGCTTCAGGCGATCCTCCTCGCTATTGTCCTTGAGGCTGAGCAGCACGGCGGCGTCGCCGAGGCCCCGAGCGCCCGCGACGGTGAGGGCGACCGGCTCGTCGGCCCGGGTCTTGAGGCGCACCGCTATGTCCCCGGAGAGCGAAGGGCCGCGGGCGAAGCGCCGCACGCTGTCGGCGACCGCCGCCTTGTCCTCGTCGACGACGAGGTCGCTCGGCCAGGTGGGCGCGGCGTTGCGCGACAGGCCGGCGGCGCGGCGGAAGGCCGAGTTGAGATAGACGAAGCGCCCGTCCCGGTCGGCCAGAGCGAGCCCGAGCGGAAGGATCTCGAGGAGGCCGTTGAGGCTCCCGCCGCGGTCGTGCCCGCCACCCGTCTCGTCGAGGAGCAGGAAGAGGATCGGTCCGGCCTCGCCCGCGCCGACGGGGACGTGGAGGATGCGCAGCGGCCCTGCCTCGGCGCCTTCGCGGGCGAAGCGGAACCGCCCGTCCTCGCCCGCGGCGAGGATTTCCGCCAGCGGCGTGCCCGACTCGGCGGCGGAGCGTGCGAGAAAGGCGCGGTTGGCGGCGACGAGCCGCCCCTCCGCATCGGTGAGCGCGGTCATGACGCCGGCGCCGGCGAGACGCTCCCCGGCCTCGCCGCCGGTGAGGCGGCGGCCGTCGTCCGCGGCGGCGGCGCCCTCGACGGGGTGGAAGCGCCAAAGGAACCGGCCGCCGCCCGCGCCGGCGCGCGACACGTCGACGCGGTAGCGCTGGCCGGCGGCATGGCCGGCGCCGTCGCGCCGGGCCCCCTCGATCGCTTCCGCCAGCTCGGGGACGGCGCGAGGGTCGGCGCCGATTCCCGCGTCATAGGCCGCATTGGCGGCGACCAGCCTCCCTTCGGAATCCGTCACCGCGAGCGGGTCCGGGCTGCCGTCAAGCACGTCCCGAAGCAAGGCGCGGTCGAGCGCCGGCACCGGGTCCGGAGCCGCGGCCCGCGGCGCCCCGCGTCCGAGCCAGGCCAGCGGCGCCCCCAGCGCGACGAAGCCCGCGGCGAAGGCGGCGGCGAAGACGGGATTGCCGACCGCCCAGTAGAGAAGGCCCGCCGACAGGGCCGCGGCGGCGGCCACCGCGGCGAGGCCGAGCCCGAGCCGGGCCGGCGCTGCGGGGGCCGCGCTCGCCACTACCAGATTCGCACGCGCTGCGCCGGCGGCAGGTAGAGGCGCTGGCCGGCCTGAACGCCGAAGGCGGGATACCAGGGGTCGAGGTTGCGGACGACCGCGGCCCGCTGCTCGGACGGCGAGTGCGGGTCGGTGAGCAGCCTTTGCCGGAGGTTGGCCTCGCGATAATTGCGCCGCCACACCTGCGCCCAGCCGAGATAGAAGCGCTGGTCGCCGGTGAAGCCGTCGATCACCTTGGGCGTCTCGTCGCCGAGGCTCGCCTTCCAGGCGTCATAGGCGACGGTGAGGCCGGCAAGGTCCGCCACGTTCTCGCCCATGGTGAGCTTCCCCTGGACGTGGAGGCCGGGCAGCGGCTCGTAGGCGTCATATTCCGCCCCGAGCGCGTCGAGGCGGGCGCCGAAATTCTTGACGTCGGCCGGAGTCCACCAATCGACCAGCCGGCCCTCGCGATTATATTTCGCGCCCTGGTCGTCGAAATGATGGCTGAGCTCGTGGCCGATGACGGCGCCGATGCCGCCGTAATTGACGGCCGGGTCGGCCTTGGGATCGAAGAAGGGCGGCTGGAGGATGGCCGCTGGGAAGACGATCTCGACCATGCCGAAATTGGCATAGGCGTTGATCTCCATCGGGGTCATGCCCCATTCCCAGCGATAGATCGGCTTGCCGAGCTTGGTGACGTTATATTCGTAGTCGAAGCGGGCCGCCCGCATCGCATTGCCGAGCGCGTCGTCGCGGCGGATCTCCAGGCCCGAGAAATCCCGCCACTGCGAGGGATAGCCGATCTTGGGCGTGAAGGAGGCGAGCTTGGCGTGGGCGGCGGTCTTGGTCTCGGGCGCCATCCATTCCAGCTGGTCGATCCGCCGGTCCATCGCCGCGATGACGTTCCTCACCAGCTTGTCCGCCGCCGCCTTGGTCTCGGGCGGGAAGTAGCGCTGGACGTAGATCTTGCTGACCTCGTCGGTCAGCGCTTCGGTGGTGAAGCTCACCGCCCGCTTCCACCTTTCCTCCTGCTGCGGCGTGCCCGACAGGACGGTGCCGTAGAAGGCGAAATGCTCCTCGTCGAAGGCCTTGGGCAGGACGTCGGCATATTCGTCGAGCGAACGGACGAGGAGCTGGTCCTTGAGCACCGGCAGCGGCGTGCGCGCGACGAGGGCGGCGATACCGGTGACGGCGCTCGGCTGGGCGACGACGACGTCGCGAACGTCGGCGCCGAGGCCGCGGAAATAGGCCTGGAAGTCGAAGCCCGGGGCGAGCTTCGCGAGCTGGGCGACGCTCATCTTGTTATAGGTCTTGGTGGCGTCGCGGCTGTCGACGCGGGTCCAGTGCGCCCGCGCGATCCCGGTCTCGAAGTCGAGGAGCGCCTTGGCGCGGGCGGCGGCGTTCGCTTCGCCCGCAAGGGTCAGCATCTTCTCGAGATGGGCGAGATAGGCGGCCCGGGTCTCGGCGAGCTTGGGGTCCGGCTTCAGATAATAGTCCCGGTCCGGCATGCCGAGCCCCGACTGCACCAGCGACAAGGCATATTGCTCCGGCTCCTTGTCGTCCTGGCCGACGAAGGCGACCACCGGCCCGCGCAGCGAGTTGCGCGTCGCCTCCGCGACGAGCGCCGGATAGCCGGCCTTGCCGCCCAGCCCCCGGATCCGGTTCAGCCAGGGCTGGAGCGGCGCCAGGCCCTTCGCGTCGATCGCCGCTTCGTCGAGGAAGGCGGCATAGGCGTTGCCGATCTTGCTCGCCGAATCGGCCCGCGCCTCGTCCAGAATCTCGCGGGTGCGCTGGCGGGAGAGGTCGTCGAGCATGGTGAACATGCCGTAATTCGACTTGTCCGCCGGGATCGGCGTGTTCTTCGCCCAGGTGCCGTTGGCGAATTGGTAGAAATTGTCGCCCGGCGCCACCGAGCGGTCCATCCCCGCCTCGTCGAAGCCGAAAGTGCCGAGCTGCGGCCGGTCCGCGCCGGCCGGCGCGACCGGGCCTTCGGCGGCGGTGGCGACGGTGGCGGTCTGCTCGCGGACCTCGCCCGGCGAGGCGCCGCGGGTGGCGCAGGCGGCAAGGGCGGTGGAGGCGACGAGCAGGATGGCGAAACGACGCATGAGGGCGATCTCCCGGGGGGCGGAGCGGAACGGCGGCCTGATAGCAGGCCGCCCGAGGCTTTCAAATCCTCGCCGCGCGCCGCTCCTCCCGCCGGCGGCGCCATTTCGAGCGAATCCACAGCCGCCATCCGATCGCGCTCACCGCGTAGCCGAGCAGGGCCGCGGAGGCGGAGATGGTGAGGATGCCCAGCGCGATCGGACCCGAGGCGTGATGGATCCAGAACAGGAAGCGGCCGAGCTCGCCCGAGGCGTGCTCGGCCCGCGCCGGGTCGATGACCAGGCTGTCGTGGTGCAGCTCCCAGGCGCCGATCCGGTAGGCGGCATAATATATGGGCGGGATGGTGAGCGGGTTCACCACCAGGGTGAACGCGCCGGCCAGCGCCACGTTGGCGCGCAACGGGATGGCGACGATCATCGCGATGACGACGTGCATGAACGGGATGATCACGCCGATGCCGAGCCCGAGCGCCACGCCGCGCGGCACCGAGCGGTGGTTGAGGTGCCACAGATTGGGCTGGGAGAGCTGCTTGGCGAAGGGCCGGAGCAGGCGGTAGCGGTGGAGCGTGTCGCGGGTCGGCAGGTGGCCGCGCACCCACCCCCTGAGGCCCCTCGCCTCAGCCATGCTGGCGCATCAGGCGGCCCTGCTCCTTCTTCCAGTCCTTCTCCCGCTCGTGCTCCCGCTTGTCGTGCGCCTTTCGGCCCTTGGCGATGGCGAGCTCGACCTTCGCCCGCCCCCGGCCGTTGAAGTAGATGGAGAGCGGCACCAGGGTCATGCCCTGGCGTGCGACGGCGCCGAACATCTTGTTGATCTCGCGGGCGGTGAGCAGCAGCTTCCTCGCCCGCTTGGGCTCGTGGTTGAAGCGGTTGCCGTGGCTGAACTCGGGGATGTTGGCGTTGATCAGCCACACCTCCCCCTCCTTCACCTCGGCATAGCTCTCGGCGATCGAGCCTTCGCCGAAGCGAAGCGACTTCACCTCGGTCCCGGTGAGCGCGATCCCGGCCTCATATTTGTCCTCGATCGCATAATCGTAGCGCGCGCGCCGGTTCTCGGCGACGATCTTCCGCTTGTCGAACGCTTCCGGGCGGGGGCGGGCCATCTAGAATCCTGCAATTCCCCTCTCCCGCTCGCGGGAGAGGGTCGGTGTGAGGGGCCTGGGCAGGGCGCGGGAAACAGGGAGACCCTCACCCTGCCTTCCCCAGCGAACGGGAGAGGGGAAGAAGTCACACACCCCCTTCATGCAAGCCCCGCATGCGCGAGCGCGGCGTCGACCGCCTTGCGGCTTGCCTCCGAGGGCGGCGTCATCGGACGGCGCAGATCGGCCGGGAAATCCGGGCGTACGCAGTTCAGGGCATATTTGACCGGGCCCGGCGAAGCATCGCTGAACAGCGCCGTATGGAGCGGATAAAGCTTGTCCTGCAGTCTTAGCGCCTCATCCCAATCGCCTGACAAGCAAGCGTTTTCAAACCGGGCGCAAAGACCCGGTGCAACGTTGGCGGTGACCGAGATGCAGCCCCTGCCGCCCATGGCGAGGAAGCCGAGCGCCATGTCGTCATTTCCTGAGAGCTGGATGAAATCCTCTCCGCAGGCGAGGCGCTGGGCCGTCACCCGCGCCAGATTGCCGGTGGCGTCCTTCACCGCGACCACGTTGGGAAGCCGGGCGAGCCGCGCCATCGTCTCCACCGAGATGTCCGTCACCGTCCGCGCCGGCACGTTGTAGAGGACGATCGGGATATCGACCGCCTCCGCGATCGCCGCGAGATGGGCGTAGATGCCCTCCTGGTTGGGCCGGTTGTAATAAGGCGGCACGTGGAGGGCCGCGTCGGCGCCGCAGGCCTTGGCCATCGAGGTGAGCGCGATGGCATGCGCGGTGTCGTTCGAGCCGCAGCCGGCGACGACCGGAACCCTGCCCGCCGCAAGCTCGACGCAGATCTCGATCACCCGGCGATGCTCCTCCGGCCGCAGCGTTGCCGATTCGCCGGTGGTCCCCGCCGGCACCAGTCCGTGGCTTCCCTCGGCGATCTGCCAGGCCACGAAATCGCGATAGGCCTTCTCGTCCAACGCTTCGTCGCGAAACGGGGTCACCAGGGCCGGTAAAGAGCCGCGAAACAACGATTATCTCCTTCAAATGGAGCGGCTGACAGGACATGGTCTGGGGAAGGCCGTTCACTGCCTGATAAGGAGGGGTTCGCCATTCTGGCAAGCATGCAGAAAAAAGCGTTGGTGTTGAGCCTGTTGGGAGTCTCGGCGGGGGCCGTGGCGGCGGCCGGGATCCATATCCCGGCGACGCATGTCGCGAGGATGCTGCCGGCCGCCGTCCAGAGCGTCGTCCTTCCCTACGCACCGCCGCCGGCCCCGCCGGCGCCCCCCGCCTTCAACGTTCCGCCCGCGGTGAGCGCGGCGCTCGCCCAGTGGAACAGCTTGAGGCAGAGCGACAGCAATCCCTTCTCCGCCTACGCTTCCTTTCTCGTCGCCCACCGCGGCTGGCCGGGCGAGGCGGGGCTGCGCAAGTCGGCGGAAAAGGCGATCGATCCCGGCTCCTCCTCTCCCGCGCAGGTCGTCTCCTTCTTCCGGGCGCTCCCGCCGACCACCGCGACGGGCCAGGCCCGCTACGCCTGGGCGCTGCAGGCCAGCGGCCGGACGGGCGAGGCCGCCGAGGCGGCGCGCACGGCTTGGACGATGGGCGTGCTACCGCCCGAGGACGAGAGTCGCCTCCTCACCGCCTATCCGGGCATCCTCGGCCCATCCGACCACGACCGGCGCATCGACGCGCTCCTCGCCAACGGCGACCGCCAGAGCGCGACCCGGATGCTGCCGCTGGCCTCGGCGGGCCAGCGCGGCGGGTTCGAAGCCCGGCTCGCGCTCCAGACGCGGGCCGCCGACGCGGCGTCGCGCCTCGCCGCCCTTCCCTCCGGCCTCGAAGGCGATCCCGGCCTTCTGCAGGACCGCGCGAACTGGCTGCGCAACAGCGGCCAGGCCTATGCGGCGCGTCAGCTGCTCGCGCAGCGGCCGGCGCTCAGCAGGCCGCCGGCCAATGCGGAGACCTGGCTGGAGACGCTGCTGACGCTGGCGCGCGAGGCCGGGAACGACCGGCAGTGGAGCACCGCCTACGACATCGCCTCCAAGCTCGACGACGCCTTTCCGGCGGGCACCGACGTCAGCGACCGCAGCTATGGCGAGCGCGACGCCTATACGAGCCTCGCCTGGCTCGCCGGCTCGGCCGCGCTCAACCGGCTCGGCCGCCCGGGCGACGCCGTCCGCATGTTCGAGCGCTACGCCACCGCCGCCCGCTCCCAGCAGACCCGCTCCAAGGGCTATTATTGGGCGGCGCGCGCCGCCCACGCCGCCGGCAACGAGGCGCAGAGCCAGGACTATCTCGCCCGCGCCGCCACCGCTCCGGACCAATTCTACGGCCAGCTCGCCATCGAGCGGCTCGGGCGCTCGGTGCCTCCGCCGCCGTCGACGATGATCGCCGAGCCGGGGCCGGCGGAGCGCGCCGCGTTCGGCCAGCGCAGCCTGGTCGCCGCCGCCAAGGCGCTCGGCCAGATGGGCCGGTGGACCGACCAGACGCTCTTCGTCCGGGCGATCGCCCAGGCCGCCGAAACGGATTCCGATCGCGCGCTGGCCGCCGATTTCGGCCGAGCGATCGGCCGGCCGGACCTCGGCGTCTGGGTGGCCCGGGAGGCGCGCAACAAGGGCGCCACCTTCTACGCCCGCGGCGGCTTTCCCGAAGTGCCGGTCGCGCCCGTCTTCTCGCGCTACCGCACCGTCTCCCACGCCATCACCCGGCAGGAGAGCTCGTTCGACCGGGCGGCGGTGAGCAATGCCGGCGCGCGGGGCATGATGCAGCTCATGCCGGGCACCGCCCGCGAGACGGCCGGCAAGCTCGGCATCGGCTACGATTTCGGCCGCCTGACGTCCGACCCGGCCTACAACATGATGCTCGGCACCAGCTATTTCTCGACCCTTCTGGAGCAATGGGGCGGCAGCATGCCGCTCGCCATCGCCAGCTACAATGCCGGGGCCGGCAACGTCCGGCGCTGGGTGGCGCAGAATGGCGACCCCCGCACGCCGGGCGTCGACATGGTGCGCTGGATCGAGGACATACCCTTCTTCGAGACCCGCAACTACGTGCAGCGCGTGCTCGAGAACGCCGTCGTTTACGACACGTTCGGGGAGGGCGGCGGATTGGGCCAGAACCGGCTGAGCTTCTATCTCGGCAAGAGCGGGCCGGGCTAGTCCGGCCCGGCTCCGTCGATGACCGACCGTCCCAACTACATCACGCCGGAGGGCTATCGCCGGCTGCGCCAGGAATATGAAAGCCTGTTCGGCGAGGAGCGGCCGAAGCTCGTCGAGACGATCAGCTGGGCGGCGGCCAATGGCGACCGGTCGGAGAATGGCGACTACATATACGGCCGCAAGAAGCTGCGCGAGATAGACCGGCGCCTGGGCTGGCTGTCGAAGCGCATGAAGGCGGCGAAGGTGATCGATCCGGCGCAGCAGCCGGAGCGGGCGAGGGTCTTCTTCGGCGCCACCGTGACCCTGGCGGACGAGGACGACCGGGAGCGGATCGTCACCCTGGTCGGCGAGGACGAGACCGACCCCTCCGCCGGCCGGATCGCCTGGAGCTCGCCGATCGGCCGGGCGATACGCGGCGCGGCGGTCGGAGACCTGCGCCGCATCGCCCTCCCCGCCGGCGAGAAGGAGGTCGAGGTCGTCGCGATCGGCTATCCGGAGGCGGGGGCGCCCCGGTAGGCGCGGGGGCTGAGGCCCGTCCAGCGCTTGAAGGCGCGCGAGAAGGCCGCCGGGTCGGCGAAGCCGAGCCGATAGGCCGCCTCCTTCACCGCCAGCCCCTTCTGCCCCACCAGCCCCAAGGCGAGCCGGCGGCGGAGCCCGTCGACGACCGCTTCGAAGGTCGCGCCCTCCTCCTTGAGCCGGCGGTAGAGGGTCTGGCGGCTGAGGCCCATCTGCCGGGCGACCTCCCCGACCCTGACCGGCCCCTCCCCGAGCAGCGGCTCGACGAGCGCCTCGACCGCTCGGCAAGTCGGGCCCGGCCGCACCTTCGGCCTCGCCTCCATGGCTTTGGCGATCATTCCGACGAAGGCGAGGAAGGGCGTCTTGCCGGCCGGCTCCCGCGTCGGCCGGCCCGCGGCGAGCGGGCGGCGGCGCGAGAGCAGGGCCAGGAGCGAGGCGCAGGCGTCGCGGCGCTCGCAGTCCCCGCAATCGCCCGCCCGCATTTTCTCGATGCAACCTGCGATCATGCTTTTGGCGCCTCCGGTCATGGATGGAGCTGTGTTGCCGCCATAATACTCCAAAACAGAAGCCGCCGATAGGGGCGGGGCTTGGAGGGAGAGGGAAGATGAGGATCATCGCATCGAGCATCGCCGCGGCGTTGCTCCTGGCCGGAGCGGCGCCGGCGGCGGCGGACACGGTCGCCGACTGGTGGGATTATGCCGGCAAGATCGGCAATCCTCTCAGCGCCGCGGTGCAGACGCCCGACCAGTCGCGCGCCGTCACCCGGTCGCCCTTGCCATGTTCGAGGCGGTGGACGCGATCGACCGCCGCTACGAAAGCTATGTCGGCTTCCCCGCCGGGGACCCCGCCGCCTCGCAGGATGCCGCGGCGGCGACGGCGGCCTATCAGGTGCTGCTCGCCGCCTTCCCCGCCCAGAAGACGGCGCTCGACGAGAGCTACGCCATCACCATGGCGGAGATAGCCGACCCGAAGGCGCGGGAGGCCGGCCGTGCCATCGGGGAGGCGGCGGCCAAAGCGGCTCTCGCCGTCGGCGGCGTCGACCCCGCGATCGCGCAGCAGCCCTATCGCCCGCGCACCACGCCCGGCGCGTGGGTGGCGACGGCCCTGCCGGGGATCGAATCCTACATGTACGCCTTCCACCCCTGGGCGATCGGCAGCGCCGAGGCGCTCCGGCCGCCGCCGCCGCCGCCGCTCGGCAGCGCGCGCTGGGCCCGCGACTATGAGGAAGTGCGCCGCCTCGGCGGCCGCGCGAGCCGCGAGCGGACGCCGCAACAGACGCTGATGGCCCGCTATCGCCAGGCCTTCGACCTCACCCCCTCGATGCGCGTCATCGCCGACCAGCCGGGCCGCACGCCCGTCCGCAACGCGCGCATGTTCGCCCTCTACCAGATGGCATTCGACGACGCCGCCACGGCGATGATCGCGGCGAAGTTCCACTACGATTTCTGGCGGCCGATCACCGCCATCCGCAACGGCGCGGACGACGGCAACGACGCGACCGCCGCCGATCCGGCATGGCTGCCGCTCCTTCCGACCCCGAACTTCCCGGAATATCCGTGCGGCCACTGCACCGTCGCGGCGGCCATTGCCGGCATCATGGACGTCGAGGCGCCGCACCCGCCCGGCGGGGTGCGGGTCGGCTCGCTCGCCGTGCCGAACTCGATCGTCCAGACCCTGCCCGGCTGGGACGAATGGGCGCGCCAGGTATCGGACTCCCGCATGTATGGCGGCGTCCACTATCGTTTCTCGAACGAGGCGGGCGAGCAGATAGGGCGGGCGGCGGCGAGGCTGGTGCTGGAGAAGGTGATGCGCCCCCTTCCCGCCGCACCCAGGAAAGGCCGGGGGCGCTAGCCGGCCCCGCGCAGCGCCTCGCGCGCCAGCCGCTCCACCTCGGCGTCGACCTTCGGCGGCGACATCGGCACGGCCGCCTCGAGACGGTCGGCGACGGCGGTGAGGGCGGCGATCCGGGCGGCCTTCTTGTTGTTGCCGTCGATCGCCGTCCAGGGCGCCCAGGGGGTGTCGGTGTGGGCGAACATCTCCTCGGCCGCGGCGAGATAGGCCGGGCGCCTCTCCCGGTTGCGGAAGTCCTCCGCCGTCACCTTCCAGCGCTTCCACGGATGATCGAGGCGGGCGCGCAGGCGCTCGTCCTGGACGTCCTGGGTGACGTGGAAGAACAGCTTGACGATCGTCGTCCCGTCATAGCCCTGCTGAGCCTCGAACTCGTTGATCTCGTCATAGCCGCGGCGCCATTCGGCCTCGCTCGCAAGGCCTTCGACCCGCTCGACCAGCACGCGGCCGTACCAGCTGCGGTCGAACACCGCGATCTCGCCCGCACCCGGGAGCTTCGTCCAGAACCGCCACAGGAAGTGCCGCGCCTTCTCCTCCGGCGTCGGCGCCTTGATCGGCCAGACCTGGAAGGCGCGCGGATCCCAGCCGGCGGTGAGGCGCTGGATCGCCCCGCCCTTCCCGGCCGCGTCCCAGCCTTCGCAGACGATCAGCGCGCGGCGGGCGTGGACGATATGGGCGACGAGGATGCGGCCGAGCCGCTCCTGCAGGGCGCAAAGGTCGTCGTCGTAGCGCCCCTTATATTTGGCGCCGGTCTCATAGTCGGAAAGAGCGATCGTCATCGGCGGCTCCTAGGTCCTCCCCTGCAAATGCAAGGGAGGATTATTCATTCCGGCGCCACCGCCTTGGCGGGATCCTTCTTCGCCGCGCCGGCGGGCTCGACCAGGCGGATGTTGAGCTCCCTCAGCTGCTTCGCCGTCACCTCGCTCGGCGCGCCCATCATCAGGTCCTCCGCCTTCTGGTTCATCGGGAAGAGCACCACCTCGCGGATGTTTGGCTCGCCCGCCAGAAGCATGACGATCCGGTCGATGCCGGGCGCCGACCCGCCGTGCGGCGGTGCTCCATATTTGAAGGCGTTGATCATGCCGGAGAAGTTGGTGTCGACATCCTCCTTCGAATAGCCGGCGATTCCGAAGGCCTTGTACATGATGTCCGGCCGGTGGTTGCGGATCGCGCCGGACGAAAGCTCAACGCCGTTGCAGACGATGTCGTACTGGTAGGCGAGGATGTCGAGCGGATCCTTGGTCTCCAGCGCCTCGAGCTCGCCCTGCGGCATCGAGAAGGGGTTGTGGGAGAAGTCGACCTTCTTCGCCTCCTCGTCATATTCGAACATCGGAAAATCGACGATCCAGCAGAATTCGAAGCGATCCTCGGCGATCAGGCCGAGCTGCTCGCCCACCCGGGTGCGCGCCGCGCCGGCGAGCTTGGCCGCCTGCCCTTCCTTCCCCGCCGCGAAGAATACACCATCTGCCTCCTCGAGCTTCAGCTCACGAATGAGTCGGAACTGCTGAGCTGACGATAGGTGCTTGGCGATTGGGCCACTCAACATCTGAAATTCGGGAACTGTTTCTCCGTCAACCAAGCGCTGGAGGAGTTCACGATAGCTCTCTGGGCAGTCATCACGAACTCGGAGAGCCGGGTTTCCATTAACCCAAGTACTTTCGACGAATTCCAGACCCCTTGTGTGCCACTCCCCCTTCACGAAAGTGGCATAACCTAGACCCTGGTACCCCTCGGCCCGGGCCCACTCATTCATCTCATCGAAGAACTTACGGGACCGGTTTCCCGCTCCTGGTGCCGGGATCGCGCGCACGACACTCCCCGAGTCGATCATCCTAGCGAAAAGACCAAATCCGCTCCCGCGAAACACTTCAGTGACATCGCTGATGAGGATCGGATTCCTGAGGTCGGGCTTGTCCGAGCCGTAGCGCAACATCGCCTCGCGATAGGGAATGCGCGGGAAGCGGCCGGCCGGGGTCACGTCCTTGCCCTCGGCGAACTCCTCGAACACGCCGGCCAGCACCGGCTCGATCGCCTGGAACACGTCCTCCTGCGTCACGTAGCTCATCTCGAAGTCGAGCTGGTAGAATTCGCCCGGGCTGCGGTCGGCGCGGGCGTCCTCGTCGCGGAAGCAGGGGGCGATCTGGAAATAGCGGTCGAAGCCCGCCACCATGATCAGCTGCTTGAACATCTGCGGCGCCTGCGGGAGGGCGTAGAACTTGCCCGGGTGGACGCGGCTCGGCACCAGATAGTCGCGGGCGCCCTCCGGGCTCGAGGCGGTGAGGATCGGCGTCTGGAACTCGATGAACCCCGCCTCCACCATCCGCCGCCGGATCGAGGCGATGACGTTGGAGCGCAGCACGATGTTGGCGTGAATCCGCTCGCGCCTCAGGTCGAGGAAGCGGTAGCGCAGGCGGATGTCCTCGGGATAGTCGGCTTCGCCGGCCACCGGCAGCGGCAGCTCCTCGGCGGCGGACTGGACGGTGACGGTGTCCGCCACCAGCTCGATCTCCCCGGTGGCGAGGTTGGGGTTGGCCGCCTCCGGCCCGCGGGCGACGACCTCGCCGGTGACGGTGACCACGCTCTCGGCGCGAAGATGCTCGAGGATCCCCAGCGCTTCCGAATTGGCCTTCGCGACGACCTGGGTAAGGCCGTGATGGTCGCGAAGGTCGACGAACAGAACGCCGCCATGGTCGCGCTTGCGATGGATCCATCCGGAAAGCCGCACCGTCTCGCCGACGTCCGAGGCGCGGAGCTGGCCGCAATTGTGGGTGCGATAGGCGTGCATCGTCGGATCCGTTTTCCGTCAGGGCTGGGAGAGAGGCCGAGCGCTTCGGTTCCACGCGCCGCTTTGTCAAGCGCGAGCCGCCCCCTCAGGCGAGGCCCCAGTCGACCAGCGCCTGGCTTCGGAAGGTCGAGGCCATGGCCGGCGAGAGCAGCTGCGCGCGCGCCGCCCGCCAGGCATCCACCGCCGCGTCGCCATGGTCGCGGCGCACGCGCGCCGCGTCGAGCAGGCTGAGCTTGCCCCAATGCTGCCGCGAGGGGATGCCGGCGGCGTCGACGGCGGCCAGCACCCGCTCGTAGGCGCGCCGGCTCGCCTTCGAGCGCAGGCCGTCGAAATCGATCACGACATTATGCTCCCACCGGGTCGCCGCCAGCGTCCCCGGCGACTTGCGCACGAAGCGCAAGGTGCAGACCGCGTCGCCGCCGTCATGCTGGCGGAAGGCGGGAAGCATGGCGTCGAGCGCTTCCGGGAGGCGCTCGCGCTCGACCGCGATCCCGGTGCTGAACAGGTCCCCCACCTTGTGGTGGTCCGGCGTCGTCGTGCCCCAGGTGACGCCGACCGGCGGTCCTCCGTCCTTGGGCAGCTCCGGATAGAGCTTGCGCATGAGGATGGCGATGATCTCGCCGCGGGCGCCCGGCGGAAGCAGGGCGATGACGTCGCTCAGCGCATTGAGCGGGTCGAAGTTGAACAGCGATCCGAGGAAGGGAAGCTCCTCGAACAGCGCCTCCTCCGGGATCGGCACCAGCAACCTCACCAGAGCGGGCCGCGTGTCGGGGCGGAACGGGTTGAGGATGGCCTGGACGAAATAAGGGTCGGCGAAGCCGAAGCGGGCCGCGAACGCCTGGAAATCGCCGCGGGCGAGCTCCTCGAGCGCGTCCCGCTTCAGCACCGCCTTGCGCTGGACGATGCCCACCAGGAAGCGCGGCACCGCTTCGAAGAGGACTCCGCTGACGTAGCCGAGGCCGCCCAGGTGGACGACCGCGGCCTGGAACAGGGCGTCGCTGCGCACGACCTCGTCCGCGAACGTGCGCGCAAAGGCCGGATCCAGCCCGCCCGGCGCGGCCGGTTCCAGCCAGATCGACCTGCCCGGGGCGGTGACGAGATGGATCCCGCGCACATGCTCCTGGAACCCGCCCTCGCTCGGTGCCGAGCCGTGGGTGCCGGTCGCCATCGCTCCCGCGACGCTCTGGCCGTTGCTCGCCCCCGAGGTGCGAATCGAGAGACGTTCCGCCTCCAGCGCGACGTTGAGCTGCTTGATGATCGTCCCGCCGGAGACGAGGCGGAGGCGGCGCGAATCGAGCCCGCCGACCACCGTCGCCGGATCGAGGCGTCCGACCGCCGCGGTCTCGCGCGTGGTCAGGACGTCCCCGCCCGTCTTGTGAAGCTGGCTGAACGACCAGGCACCGCCGACCGGCCGGATGTCGCGGCCTCGCGCCAGCTCGGCGCCGACGAGGCGCGCCGTCCCTGCAAGCCGCGCCGCCGCGGCCTCCGCCGGGTCGAGATCGATGAACTGGAGCTGCGAGACGGTCTGCTTCACCGTCTCGTGATAATTCTCCCACGCCCGCGGCGCGCCCCTTGCAATCCGGACCATCGGCGGTCCCTCCCGGCGCAAGACTAGCACGGCTCCGCGGCGGCACCTACAGGCCCTTTGCCGCGGGCGGCGTCGCGCCTAAAGGGCGAACGATGCACATCCACCCGCTGATCACCGACACCGAGTCGCTTAAGTCCCTCTGCGAACGGCTTTCCCGCTCCGAGTTCGTCGCCGTCGACACCGAATTCATGCGCGAGAACACCTATTGGCCCGACCTGTGCCTGATCCAGATCGGCAATGCCGAGGAAGCCGCGGCCGTCGATCCGAAGGCGGAGGGGCTGGACATGCAGCCGCTTCTCGACCTCCTCGTCGACAACGAGGACGTGCTTAAGGTCTTCCACGCCGGCGGGCAGGACGTGGAGATCATCTACAATCTCACCGGCCGCACGCCCCACCCGCTGTTCGATACCCAGATCGCGGCGATGGCGCTGGGGCTGGGCGAGCAGGTCGGCTATTCCAATCTGGTCGAGAGTTTGATCGGCAAGAGCCTGGACAAGGGCGCGCGCTTCACCGACTGGGCGCGGCGGCCGCTCGACAAGCGCCAGATCGATTATGCGATCGGCGACGTCACCCATCTCGCCACCTTGTTCCCCAAGATGCTGCAGCGCCTGCGCAAGACCGCGCGGGGCGAGTGGCTGGACGAGGAGATGGAGCGGCTCGCCAACCCCGCCAATTACGAGAACGATCCCGGCCTCGCCTGGAAGAGGGTGCGCATCGCCAGCCGCAAGCCCGACGTTCTCGGCCGCCTGAAGGCGCTCGCCGCGTGGCGCGAGCAGGAAGCGCGGGCCAAGAACCTGCCCCGCGGCCGGATCATGAAGGACGAGACGCTCGCCGACGTCGCCGCGCATCCCCCGTCCGGACAGGAGGGGCTTGCGCGGGTCCGCGGCCTGTCGCCGGCCTGGGCGAACAACGACATAGGCGGACGCCTGATGGCGGCCCTGGCGCAGGCGAAGCCGCTTTCCGGCGACGAGCTGCCGCCGCGGGAGGATCGTCCGGGACTCGGCAAGGAGGGCGCCCTCGTCGCCGACCTCCTCAAGCTGCTGCTCAAGATCCGGGCGCGTGAGACCAATGTCGCCGCGCGCCTCATCGCCCGCTCCGACGAGCTCGAGCTGCTCGCGGCCGGCCGGCGAGAGGGGCTATCCATCCTGGAAGGCTGGCGCTTCGACCAGTTCGGCCGCGACGCCCTCGACCTGGTCGAGGGGCGGCTCGCGTTCGGCGTCAAGGGCGGCAAGCTGCTGATGACCCGCACCGAGGTGGGGCAGTGAAGCGGGTCGCCTCCGGCCTGCTGATGGCGATGGCGCTGGGTTGCACGACGGCCCCCGCCGACAAGGGCGAGCCGGAAGTGCGGGAGCGCGGCGCGGGCCGATGCGACGCCGCGGCGGCGCAGCGCCTCGTCGGCCGCGAGCGCAGCGACGCGCTCGGGGCTGAAGCGATGCGGGTGAGCGGCGCGGCGAGGCTGCGATGGATCGCGCCGGGCATGATGGTGACGATGGAGTATCGCGAGGACCGCCTCAACCTCCACCTCGGCCCGGACGGCCGTGTGCTCAAGATCGCCTGCGGCTAGGCTCGCGCCGCCGCGGCGAGCCTCCTCACGCGCTCGCCACCTCCGCCTCGCAGCCGATCGACGAGGCGAGCTTCCTCAGGCGCCGGTCCACCGTCTCGCCGTAGAGGGCCTCCTCCCCGGGCGGGAGGAACAGGCGGATGACGTTGCCGCCGCGGGCGAGCGCGGTCCGGCGGAGCGTCGCGGCGAGGCCGCCGGAGAGGCGCTGGCCGAGCCGCATCGCCAGCCCCCAGTGGACCGCGCGGCGGAGCTGCGCCTCGGTGCAGAGGGCGGCGATGGCCGGGTCCGGGAAGCTGCGCCCGCCGCCGAAGTTCGAGAAGAGCGCCTGCGCCATCATCACGCGCCCGGGAGCGTCGATCCCTACCCAATTGCCGTGAAGGGCCATCTCCACCCCGCGCTCGGCGCGAAAGTCGGGATGCGCGTTCCAGGCGACGTCGGCGAGGAGGCAGGCGGCGAGGCGGATGCGCGCCTCGGCCGGCGGGTCCGAGAAGATGGGCGCGATCCAGGCGTCGAGCAGGTCGCCATGCTCGCCGAAGCGGGACAATCCCTTGCCGGCCTCGCGCGCCGCCTCGATCAGCGGGTCGCGCTCCCGCTCGGCGGGCGACAGCCGGCCGTAGAGATAGCCTTCGCGGATTCCGAAGCTCGAGAGGATGAGCGCGCTCGGCTCCACCTCGTCGACGAGGGCGGAGAGCACGAGCTTCGCCGCCGGCAGCGTCGGGATGCGCGACGCCGTCAGGGTGCGGATGCTCTTCGGATCGGCCCGGTCGAGGTCGCGGATGAGGCGCCGCAGCTCCGCGGGCCGCGACGGGGGCATCACATGCTGGTGGGTGATCGGAAGGGGAAAGCCGCTCGAGATGTTGTCGAGGCGCACCAAGGCCCGCCACGAGCCGCCGACCATGTAGAAGGGCCGGCCCCGCCCACGTCCCGCCAGCCCGGATTCGTCGAGCGCCCGCCGCAGCGCCCGTCGCACGTCCCTCAGCGTGCGGGCGTTCGGCGGGCCGATACGGAGCACGCCCAAAGGCAAGGAGACGGCCGTTCCGACCTCGCCGCCGCCGACCTCCGCCAGCTCCAGGCTGCCGCCGCCGAGGTCGCCGACCAGCCCTTGCGCGCCCGGAATGCCCGACAGGACGCCAAGCCCGGCCAGCCGGCCCTCCTCCTCCCCGGAGATGACGGTCGGCGCGAAGCCGAGCCGGCGAACCTGCGCGAGGAAATCCGCGCCGTTCGAGGCATCCCGCACCGCCGCCGTCGCCAGGACGTGGGGATCGGGCACCTCCATCTCGTCGACCAGCAGGCGGAACCGGCGCAGCGCCGACAGCGCGCGTTGCTGCGGCGCCTCGTCGAGGCGTCCCGTCTCGGCCAGCCCCAGCCCGAGGCCGGCGAGCACCTTCTCGTTGAAGATCACCGAGGGGATGCGCGGCGCCCCCGCATAGACGACGAGCCGGATCGAGTTGGACCCGATGTCGATCATCGCCTCCGGACCGTTCCTGGCCATGCCCCCGCTCACCCCCGGCGGAAGCGCAGCTTGGGTACGGAGCCGCTGCTCCTCAGCGCCGCCCCGCGACCGGACAGGGACGGGTTCGTCATGAAATAATGGTGTAGGTTAAAAGACTTGTCCCCGACACCCGATATCCGTTCGTAGGTCCCGTCGGGGTGCAGCCGCCAGCTCTGCTCGGTGTCAATGAGGTTGGCCACCATCACCTGGTCGAGCACCTGGGCGTGGACAGTCGGGTTCTCGATCGGCAACATGTACTCGACCCGCCGGTCGAAGTTGCGCGGCATCCAGTCGGCGGAGCTGATATAGACCCTGGCCTCGGCGTTGGGCAGCGCGTCGCCGTTGCCGAAGCACCAGATCCGGCCGTGCTCGAGGAAGCGCCCGACGATCGATTTGACTCGGATGTTGTCGGAGAGGCCCGGGACGCCGGGCCGAAGGCAGCAGATGCCGCGCACGACGAGGTCGATCTCCACGCCCGCCCGGCTCGCCTCGTAGAGCTTGTCGATGACGATCGGGTCGACCAGCGCGTTCATCTTCGCCCAGATCGCCCCGGGCACGCCGGCGCGGGCGTTGATCGCCTCGGTCTCGATCAGGGCGAGCAGGGCGTCACGCAGGCCGTGCGGCGACATGACCAGCAGCTCGAGGCCCCGCGGCTCGACATAGCCGGTGATGTAGTTGAACAGCTGCGCGGCGTCGCGGCCGACGCGCGGGTCGGCGGTGAAGAAGCTGAGGTCGGTGTAGATGCGGGCGGTCACCGGATGGTAGTTGCCGGTGCCGAGGTGGCAATAGGTCCGGTACCGCTTCTCCTCGCGCCGCACGACCATCGACACCTTGGCGTGAGTCTTCCAGTCGATGAAGCCGTAGACGACCTGGACGCCAGCGCGCTCCAGGGCGCTCGCCCAGAGGAGGTTCTGCTCCTCGTCGAACCGCGCCTTGAGCTCGACCACCGCGGTCACCGACTTGCCGGCCTCGGCGGCGTCGATCAGGGCGCGGATGATCGCCGACTGCTTGCCGGCCCGGTAGAGCGTCTGCTTGATCGCCACCACCTCGGGATCGGCGGCCGCCTGCTTCAGGAACTCGACCACCACCTCGAAGCTCTCGTAGGGATGGTGGACGATGATGTCCTTCGACTGGATCGCCGCGAAGCAATCCCCGCCATGCTCCCTCACCCGCTCCGGGAAACGGGCGGTGAACGGCGCGAACTTGAGGTCGGGACGGTCCTCCTCATAGAGCGCGTCGAGGTCGGCGATGCCCAGGAAGCCGGTCGATTCGCTGACGATCGCATCGGCCGCGCCGACGCCGTCGCGCACCAGCGCGACCAGCTCCTCGGGCATTCCGGCGCCCAGCTTCAGGCGGATCACCCGCCCCCGGCGGCGGCGCTTGATGGCGCTGCGGAAGTAGCGGACGAGGTCCTCCGCTTCCTCCTCGATCTCGATGTCGCTGTCGCGGATGATCCGGAAGGCGCCTTCCCCGGCCAGCTCGGCCCCCGGGAAGAGGGTGCCCAGGTTGCGCCGGATCAGGGTCTCGACGGGGATGTAGCGCGCGGTCGGCCCCGGCAGCCGCACGAAGCGCGGCAGCGTCGGCGGGACCATCAGCAGCTCGCGCAGGGTCGCGCCGGTCCCCGGCTGGCGCAGGTCGAAGATCAGGCTGAAGCCGCGATTGGGAATGAAGGGGAACGGGTGGGCGGGATCGATCGCCTGGGGCGTCAGGACCGGGAATATCTGCTCGCGAAAATGCCGCTCGATATAGGCCTCCGCCTCCTCGTCCAGCGGCTCGTTGCCGAGCACGACGAGCCCCTCCCGGGCGAGGGACGCCCGCAGCTCCTCCCAGACCCGCTGCTGGCTGTCCGTGAGCCGATCCGCTTCCTCGGTCACCGCCGCGAGCTGCTGCGCCGGCGTCATGCCGTCGACCGACGCTTCCTCCACCCCGAGCAGGCGGTGCGCCTTGAGGCCGGCGACCCGCACCATGAAGAACTCGTCGAGATTGTTGCCCGAGATCGAGAGGAAGCGCAGCCGCTCCAGCAGCGGATGGGCGGCGTTGCAGGCCTCCTCGAGGACTCGCCGGTTGAACGCCAGCCACGACAGCTCGCGGTTGAAATAGCGTTCGCGGGGGCCGAAGGCCGCGGGGGGCTCCCTCTCCGGAGCCGGCGAGGCGACGTGGCTAACCATTGTCTCGGTACCGGGCCCTTCTCATGATCCCCGCTTCTGCGAGCGCGCGTTTGGCCATAGCGACGGTTATGCGACGATGATGTGACAATGCCGCGCGATCCAGCGCATCCACCACCTGCTGAACGGCGACGTAGGACCGTTCGATCCTCGGGATCAGGAATTGCGGCAGCTCGGGCGGAACGGCCACTCCGCGGTCGCCCATCAGCTTCATGATCAGGTTGCCGATGAGAAGGTCGTCGGGCTCGGCGATCTGGACGTGCGGCGTGGCGGTCAGGCGGGAGCGCAGGTCGGGCAGCGCGATGGTCCACATCGGCGCGGGCACGTCGGCGACGATGAGCAGCGGCTTGCGGCTCTGCTGGGCGTGGTTCCAGGCGTGGAACAGGGCCTCCTCGTCATGCTTCTCGGCGTCGTCGAACAGCCGCCCGCCGGTCTTGCGCACGAAGATGCGGCCGAGGAGGCTCCGGCCCGACTTGCGGGGGCCGGTCAGGATCGTCGCCATGACCGGCCAGACCGACCAGCGCTTGAGGTGGTCGAAGGCGGCCCGATTGGCGTCGCAGATCAGGAAGTCCTCGTCGGCGTCCGCCACCGGCCAATCGAGCGGCAGCGCGATCTGCGACACCTCAGTCGCCCCCGCCCCGGCTGATGCGCAGATTGGCGCCGGATCCGCTCACCTGCCAGCCCTGCGCCTGGAGCGCGGCGGCCAGCGCCGCGGGATCGCCGGCATAGGTGACCCGCATCACCGAGGTCCCTCCCAGCGCGAGGCTGGTGGTGAGGGCGGAGGCGACGCCGGGCACCCGGCTGACCGCGAGCTCCGCGGCGCTGACCGCGCCGGCGTCGGGCGTCGCCACCTGGATCGTGACGCTGGCGAGCGCCGCCGCGCCCGGCATCGGCGTCGCCGGCGTCGGCGTCGCGGCCGGAACCGCCTGCGGAAGCTCCGGCGCCGTCTCCTCCACCGGGGGCGCCTCGGGGACGGCCAGCGACGGATCGGGGGCGAGCTCGCCCGCCTCCAGCGCCTGCGCATAGAGGAGGTCGAGCCGGCGCACGCCCTCGTCGAGCAGCTTGGGCAAGGCGGCGCTATTCTCCACCCGCAGCGTGAACTGGCCGATCACCCGGTTGTCCGGCCCGTGGCGGGCGGTGAACGTGCCGATGGCGGGGCCGCCGGGATAGAGCCGCCTGAGGTGGACCTCGGGGACGATGACGTCGGCGGCGCCATATTGGTCGAGCAGCATCCGCCACCAGCCGCGCCCCGGCCGCCGGGTCTGCATGACGTTGAGCAGCAGCGGGTCGATGCCCGAGCCGGTCGGCCGCACATAGTCGACCGGGCTGCCGCCGGTTCGGAACCGCGCCCAGGCCGCCTGCCAGGCGTTGCGGGATTCGAAGCTCTGGTAGGACGAGCCGGTCAGCATCACCGGGATGACGAGCATCGGCGCCGAGCGGCGGACGACGCCGCCGACGCCGAGCAGCTGGCCGGTGCGGGCGCGGTCGAACAGGACGCCGAGGGTGGCGATGTAGCGCTTCGGGCCGATCTGCTCGTCCTCGACGACGATGGCCGAGACCATGCCGTTGAGCGCGGCGTCGGTCAGCGCCGGCGCCTCGGAGAGGGGGCGGCCGTTGGTCTTCGCCCACAATGCCTTCCAGCCGCGCTGCTGCGCTTCGCGCCAGCCTTCCTCCCGGGCCTTCTCGGCATTGGCGGCGACGACGTCGACGCGAACCCCGGTCACCTCGAAGGTCGAGGCGCTGTCGATCGGCGGGATGCCGCGATCCGCCCCCTCGAGCTGCGCGTCGACCGCGCCGCCCACCGACAGCGAGGCAGCGAGCGCAACGAGGATCCGGACGCGGCGGGAAGGCTTCACGCCCGCCTTTTGGCGAGTTGAGCGTGGAAATCCAAGCGCGATGTGGCTAGCGCGAGGCGATGAGCGAAGGCGAGAGCTATACCTACGCCGAAGCGGGCGTCTCGATCGCCGCGGGCAATGCGCTGGTCAGGGCGATCGCGCCGCTGGCCAAGTCGACGGCGCGGCCCGGCGCGGACGCCGCACTCGGCGGCTTCGGCGGATTCTTCGACCTCAAGGCGGCCGGCTATCGCGATCCGCTGCTGGTGGCGGCCAATGACGGGGTCGGCACCAAGCTGAAGCTCGCCATCGAGACGGGGCGTCACGACGGCGTCGGCATCGACCTCGTGGCGATGTGCGCCAACGATCTTATCGTCCAGGGCGCCGAGCCGCTCTTCTTCCTCGACTATTTCGCTACCGGACGGCTCGACCCGGCGGTGGCGGAGCGCGTCGTCGCGTCGATCGCCGACGGCTGCCGCATCGCCGGCTGCGCCCTCATCGGCGGCGAGACCGCCGAGATGCCGGGCATGTACGCCGAGGGGGATTACGATCTCGCCGGCTTCTGCGTCGGCGCCGTGGAGCGGGGCGAGGCGCTTGTCGGGGACCGGGTTCGGGCGGGAGACGTCATCCTCGGCCTCGCCTCGTCCGGAATCCACTCGAACGGCTTCTCGCTGGTCCGCCGCCTCGCCGCCGACAAGGGGTGGAAGCTCGATCGCCCCGCCCTTTTCGACCAGGACGTGCTGCTGGTCGAGGCGCTGCTCGCCCCGACGCGCATCTACGTGCGGTCGCTGCTCCCCCTGGTGCGGAGCGGGCGGGTCAACGCCCTCGCCCACATCACCGGCGGCGGCCTGCTCGAGAATATCCCCCGCGTCCTTCCCGAGGGGTTGCAGGCGCGTATCGACGCCGATTCCTGGCCGCAGCCGCGGCTCATGGCCTTCCTCCAGGCGCAGGGGAATATCGAGCCCGAGGAGATGGCCCGGACCTTCAACTGCGGCGTGGGCATGGCGGTCATCGTCTCCCAAGACAATGAGAAGAGCGTCTGGCAGACGCTTGAAGATGCAGGGGAAACAGTGCTTCGCCTCGGGCTCGTCCAAGCCGGGGAGAGAGGCTGCGCCGTGGCCGGCTCGCGGGGGACCTGGTCGGCGCGGGCGCCCTGGAACGCCGTCCACCATGGCTGAGCGAGTCCGGGTCGGGGTGCTGATCTCCGGGCGCGGCACCAACATGATCGCGCTCTCCGAATATAAGCGGCGCGAGCCGCGCTCCTACGCGCTCGCCCTCGTCGCCTCCAACATGCCGGAGGCGCGCGGGCTGGTGGCGGCGCGCCGCCTCGCCATCCCTACCTGGACGATGAGCCACAAAGGCATGGACCGGGCCGCCTTCGACTCCCTGCTCGACGCGGCGCTCCGCGCGCACGGCGTCGAGATCATCGCCCTCGCCGGCTATATGCGGCTGCTGTCGCCGGAGTTCATCCGCGGCTGGGAGGGGCGGATCCTGAACATCCACCCTTCCCTCCTCCCGGCCTACAAGGGGCTCGACACGCACCGGCGGGCGATCGAGGCCGGGGAGAGCTGGTCGGGCTGCTCCGTCCACCTCGTCACCGAGTCGCTCGACGACGGGCCGGTCCTCGCCCAGGCGAAGGTCAAGGTGCGCGAGCGGGACACGCCCGAGGCGCTGGCGGAGCGGATCCTCGCCGAGGAGCACCGGCTCTACCCGGAGACACTGGATATCTTCGCCGCGCGGCTGCTGGGCCGGCGCGAAATGGTCGAAAGCGGGAGAATCGAATGAGCAAGGCGGAGCCGACGCCGGAGGAGCGCCGGGAGGCGGCCGCGATCCGGTGGCGCTGGGTCACGCTGGGCGAGGTGCTGGCGGTGATCGGGGTCCTCATCTCGGCGCTGGCCTTGTGGAACAGCTATTCCGAGCGCAGCGCCGGCGAGGCGGAGCGGGCGGCCGAGAAGGCGGAGCAGGCGAGCGTCTCGCGCACCTTGCTCCTCAAGGCCGGCGGCGGCGGCAAGCGCCTCGCTCTGACGGCGCACGATCCGGATCAGGCGATCCAGAGCCAGACGCTCCTCTTTCCGTCCGCCTTCGGGCTCGGCGCGTTCGATACGACCGAGCCGCGGATCGAGGCGGAATGGGTCGAGCGGGCGGTGAAGAAGGCGCACGGGAAAGACGCCAAGGTGCGCGGCGACGCGCGCATCCCGGTGGCGATCGTCACCCGCTTCGTCACCGACGGCAAGGCGTTGACCGACACCGCCCTTTACGACGTCGGCTACAAGGAGAGCGGCGGCGGCCTGTTCGGCGGCAGCGACGTGGAGCTTCGCGGCCTCTCCTTGGTGGAGCGGACGGGCGCGCGCCAGGCGCAGGCGCGCCTCGACGCGATCTGGGCGGCGCGGACCAGATAACCCCCCTCCCGCTTGCGGGAGAAGGGAAGGATCCTAGCCGACTATCTCTTCGGGCTTGAAGAAGAAGTCGATCTCGATGCGGGCATTTTCGGCGCTGTCCGACCCGTGGACGCTGTTCGCCTCGATGGATTCGGCGAACAGCTTGCGGATCGTGCCGTCGTCGGCATTGGCGGGGTTGGTCGCGCCCATCACCTCGCGGTTGCGGGCGACGGCATTCTCGCCCTCCAGCACCTGCACCACGACCGGTCCGGAGGTCATGAACGTCACAAGGTCGTTGAAGAACGGCCGCTCGCGGTGGACTCCGTAAAAGCCCTCGGCCTGCTCACGGGTCATGCGGATCCGCCGCGAGGCGACCACGCGCAGGCCCGCTTCCTCGAGCTTGGCGGTGATCGCGCCGGTGAGGTTGCGACGGGTCGCATCGGGTTTGATGATCGAGAAGGTGCGTTCGGTCGCCATGGCCGGTCTCAAGCTCCGTCGAAGAAGGAATGGATTTCGCCGGCTCTCTAGGGGCCGCGCCGCTCAGGCGCAAGGCTCAGGGGCGCCTCACGGGCCCTGGAGCCACCGCCCGCGCTCGTCCTGCTTCCAATAGCGGGGCTGGACGTCGCTCCGCCCCTTCATCGCCCGCCAGACATTGCGCGCGCCGTCAAGGCGGCTGCCGTCGAAGAAGAAGAAAGCGCGCTCGAAGCCGAGCGCCTCGTCCCGCCATTCGCCGTCGGCAACGGCGATGTTGGCGGCGCCGTTCGCCGCCGCCGGCACTTCCGAAAGCAGGATCGGCTGGGCTTCGGGCGACTCGCGGCCGTGCGGAAGGAACGAATCCGGCGCGTAGCTCCAGAGCTGCTCGTCCAGCCGCCTGAGCAGGCCTGCCTCGGCCACCACCAGCAGCCGCCCGCCGCCCGCCAGCACCTTCTCGGCGACGGCGGGCAACACCCGCTCCAGCGGGGACGCGGTGAGGTGGTAGAAGTCGAGGATCATCTCCGCACCGGCGGCGACGCCCCCCGGCTCCTGCCTTCGCCGTCAGCCTTCGACATTGTCCGCGACGAAGCGGTCCAGGAGGGCGACGCCGAAGCCGGTGGCCCCCTTGTCGTAGAACGGCGTCGCCTTCTCCGACCAGACCATGCCCGCAATGTCGAGATGGGCCCATTTGACGCCGCTGTCGACGAACCGCTGGAGGAAGACCGCCGCGGTGATCGACCCGCCTTCGCGGGGGCCGACATTCTTCATGTCGGCGATCGGCGATTCGATCAGCTTGTCGTACGGATCGCCGAGCGGCATCCGCCACAGCTTGTCGCCGCTCGCCTCGCTCGCGCCGTGGAGCTTTCCGGCGAGCCCGTCGTCGTTCGAGAACATGCCGCCATATTCGTGGCCGAGCGATATGATCATCGCGCCGGTCAGGGTCGCGAGGTCGATCAGTATCTCGGGCCGGTAGCGCCGCTGCGCCCAGGTCATGGCGTCGCACAGGACGAGCCGGCCCTCGGCATCGGTGTTGATCACCTCGATCGTCTGGCCCGAGAGGCTCGTCACCACGTCGCCGGGCCTTTGCGCATTGCCGTCGGGCATGTTCTCGGCAAGCGCGCAGACGCCGACGACATTGGCCTTCGCCTTGCGTCCGGCGAGAGCCGCCATGGCCCCGGCGACGGCGCCCGCGCCGCCCATGTCCCACTTCATCGCCTCCATGCCCTGCGCGGGCTTGATCGAGATGCCGCCGGTGTCGAAGGTGATGCCCTTGCCGATGAAGACGATCGGCTTGGCCTTGGGATCGGCGGCGCCGTTCCAGCGCATCGCCAGAAGCCTTGGCGGACGTACCGAGCCCTGGGCCACTCCGAGGAGGGCGCCCATGCCGAGCTCCGCCATCTGCTTCTCGTCGAGCACCTCGAACTCGATGCCGAGCGGCTCCAGCCGAGTCCGGCAGCGTTCGACGAAGCTTTCCGGATAGAGGATGTTCGCCGGCTCGGTGACCAATTCCCGCGTGAAGGAGAGACCGGCGAGCAAGGCCGAGCGGCCTTCCCAGGCCGCGCTCGCGCCTTCGCCGCCGCCGACGACCACCACTTCCTTGAGCGTCGGCTGCTGCTTCTTGCCGAGCTTGGTGCGGTAGCGGTCGTACCGCCACCCGCGCACCGACGCGCCGTAGGCGAGGCGGGCCGCCGCGTCCGCCGGGAGGTCGGCGCCGGTCAGGTCGATGACGAGGCGGCTCTCCCCGGACGTGAGCAGGCGTGCCGCCAGCGCGCCGCCGGCCCGCTCGAGCGGCGCCGACTCGTCGCGGGCGGCGCCGAGCCCGACGAGGAGCAGCCGCCGGACCTGGTCGCCGTCCTGAACGAAGGTCTCGGCGATGCTGCCCGGCTCGCGCTCGAAGCGCTGCGCCTCGGCGGCGCGGGCGGCCAGCGTCCGCGACGGCTCGGCGAGCGACTGGAGGCGGTCGTTCAGCATGTCGTCGCTCCACACCGGGAGGGCGAGGGCATAGGCGCCGGTGGGGCGCCCTTCGGCGAAGCTGATCTTCATAAGGCGCGAAAACTCCTCGCATGACGCGTGTCGCGTGGGCAGCCCAACCCTCTAGGGTCCGCACTCGCTTCCCGCAATGAGCGTGATCGCCTGCAAGGCGCCGACGGCCCCGCGCGCCATTGCGGCGGAAGGGAAGCGGTGCGATAGGCGGCGCGTCGCGGCGTACCTCTTCCGAGCGGCGGGGAAAGTGAAGAAGCTCAACCTCATCTGCCTCACGGCCCTCCCCCTCCTGCTCGGCGCGCCGGCTTCCGCCTTCGCCCAGGAGGCGGCGGCGGCCTCGCCCGCCCCGGCGGAGCGCGAGGTCGCGTTCAGCGCGGGCCAGCTCGTCTACGACAGCGACGCCGAGGTGGTGACCGCCTCGGGTGAGGTGCGGATGAACAGCGAGGGGAACAACCTCCGCGCGGACCAGGTGGTCTGGAATCGCAAGGCGGACGAGGTCCGGGCCGAGGGCAACGTCCGCATCGTCACGCCCGAGGGCCACGTCGCCTATGGCGACAGCGTCCTCCTCACCGACGCGATGAAGAACGCGGTCGCCGACAACCTGCTTCTGGTCCTCGAGGACGGGGGGCGGCTCGCGGCGATCAAGGCGGAGCGCAAGGACGGCTACACGACCCTCTACCGCGCCGCCTATTCCCCCTGCGCCGTGGTCAACCCGAACGGCTGCCCGAAGCAGCCGACCTGGCAGATCACCGCCGTCAAGGTCGTCCACGACCCCTTCAAGCACCGCATACGCTACGAGGGCGCGGCGCTGAACGTGCTCGGCACCCCGATCATCGCCCTGCCCTGGCTGTCGCACCCGGACGGAAGCAACAGCGGCGGAACCGGGCTCCTCGTGCCCGACATCCGGCTGAGCTCCAGGAACGGCCTCGAGCTCGCTCTGCCTTACTACGTCAAGCTCGCCCCCAACCGCGACGCGACGCTGACCCCGCACGTCTATAGCGGCGTCCTGCCGATGCTGGAGGGCGAATATCGGCAGATCACCCGCCTCGGCGCCTTCCGGGTCGCCGCCTTCGCGACCTACGGCTCGCGCATCCCGCTCACCTCGACGACCGTGTCCACGGCGCGGGACGAGGGGTTTCGCGGCTATGTCGAAGGCAACGGCCGCTTCCAGCTCGACCCCTATTGGACCGTCACGACCGCGGCCCGCTACGTGACCGACCGGACCTTCCTGCGGCGCTACGACATCAGCCGCGACGTGCGCCTGCGCTCGTTCGTCGATGCCGAGCGGATCGACTCGAACAGCTACATCTCGATCGCCGGCTGGGCCTTCCAGGGGCTGCGCGCCACCGACGTCGCCGGCCAGCAGCCGATCGTGCTCCCGGCGGTAGACGCCCGCTGGCGCCTCCCCGCGCCGGTCTGGGGCGGCCGGGTCGAGCTTCAGGCCAACAGCCTCGCCATCCTGCGCACCGGAGGGCAGGACACCCAGCGCGCCTTCGCCTCCGCCCGGTGGGAGCGCCGCAGCCTCACCCCGCTCGGCCAGGAGCTGATCCTCACCGGCTATGCGCGCGGCGACCTCTACCACACCAGCGACACGTTCCTCACCGGCACCATCCCCTATCGCGGCGACGAAGGCTGGCACGGCCGGGCCATCGCCGCGGTCGCCGCGGAGCTGCGCTGGCCCCTGATCGGCCCGTTCATGGGCGGGACGCAGCGGCTGACGCCCCGCCTCCAGTTCGTCGCCTCGCCGCCGACCGCCAACCTCGACATACCCAATGAGGACGCCCGCTCGGTCGACCTCGAGGATTCGAACCTCTTCGCGCTCAACCGCTTTCCCGGCTACGACCGCTGGGAGGACGGGCCGCGCGTCACCTACGGCGTCGACTGGGGCGCGGACCTCCCCGGCGTGGCGGTGCGCACGACGATCGGCCAGAGCTATCGCCTCGACAACAAGCCGAGCATCCTGCCGCCGGGCACCGGGCTTTCCGACCGCTTCTCGGACCTGGTCGGCCGCACCACCGTCAAGATCGGCCGCAAGCTCAACCTCGTCCACCGGTTCCGGCTGGACAAGGACAATCTCGCCGTCCGCCGCAACGAGATCGACGCCGTCGTCGGCGGCCGGCAGACCTATGCGACGATCGGCTATCTGCGCCTCGACCGCAACATCGACCCGTCGATCGAGGATCTGAGGGACCGCGAGGAGATCCGCCTGGGCGGCCGCGTCAAGTTCGCCCGCTACTGGTCGATCTTCGGCTCGACGGTGATCGACCTCACCAGCCGCCGCGAGGACCCGCTGTCGCAGGCCGACGGATGGGAGCCGGTCCGCCACCGGCTCGGCATCACCTATGACGACGACTGCATCGAAATAGGGGTGACGTGGCGGCGCGACTATGACACGACCGGCGACTTCCGGCGGGGCAACACCTTCCTGTTCCGGGTGGCGCTCAAGAATCTGGGGCGTTAATACCGACGTTGGAAGGGCTTGGCGGGGGCGCTAAGCTGGGGTTCAGCAAATTTCGGGCAGGGCCGGGGGCCTGCTTTCACTGGAGGAACGATGAAGCTCGGCACTTTCTACAGGTCGGCGCTCGCGCTGGCAGGCGGCTGCATCGCGGCCGCCGCCCTCGCGCAGGCCGCCGCGGCGCCCCCTCCGCCCCGCACCGCCGCCGCGCCGCCGGCGCCTTCGGGCACCAACCTCCAGCTTCCGACCAATCCGGTCTTCCTCGGCGACACCGACGTCATCCGCAAGGCCACGGCGATCGTCAACGGGACGGTGATCACCGGCACCGACGTCGACCAGCGCCTCGCGCTCATCGTCCTCGCCAATGGCGGCCAGGTCCCGCAGGAGGAGATGACGCGGCTGCGCGAGCAGGTTCTGAGGAACCTCGTCGACGAGACGCTGCAGATCCAGGCCGCCGAGCAGCACGACATCAAGGTGGAGCCGCGCGAGGTCGACGCTTATTACGCCCGCTACGCCCAGAGCTTCGGGCAGTCGGCCCAGCAATTCTCGGCCTATCTGCGCAGCCACGGCTCGTCGGCGGAATCGGTCAAGCGCCAGATCCATGGCGAGATGTCGTGGCAGCGCCTGCTGCGCAACCGCATCGAGCCGTTCGTCAACGTCAGCGAGGAAGAGGTGAAGTCGGTCATCGACCGCCTCACCGCCTCGAAGGGCACGCAGGAATATAAGGTCTCGGAGATCTTCCTCTCGGCGACGCCCGAGACGGCGCCCCAGGCCCGCGCCAATGCCGACCGCATCGTCCAGCAGCTTCGGGCCGGCGGCTCCTTCCTCGCTTATGCGCGGCAATTCTCGGAGGCGTCGACGGCGGCGGTGGGCGGCGATCTCGGCTGGGTCCGCGCCGAGCAGCTTCCCGACCCCCTCGCGGCCGCGGTCCGGCAGATACCGGTCGGCGCCGTCACCGACCCGATCGCCATTCCGGGCGGTTTCTCGATCCTCGCCGTCACCGATACGCGGCAGATCCTCACCGCCGATCCCCGCGACGCCCAGCTCAGCCTGAAGCAGATCACCATCACCATCGCCCCGAACACGCCCCGCCCGCAGGTGGAGCAGCGCGTCCAGGACCTGGTGCGCGCCACCCAGTCGATGGGCGGCTGCGGCGGCGCCGAGGCGGCCGCGGCGGCGATCAAGGCGGAGGTCGTCTCGAACGACCAGGTGAAGATCCGCGACCTGCCGACGGCGCTTCAGCCTGTCATCCTCGGGCTCCAGGTCGGCCAGCCGACCTCGCCCTTCGGATCGCTGCAGGAGCGGGTCAGCGTCCTCGTCCTGTGCGGCCGCGACGATCCGCCGCCCGTGGCCGAGGTCTCCGCGGAGCGGATCCGCGAAGGCCTGTCCGAGGAGCGCATCAACATGCGGGCGCGGCGCTACCTGCGCGACCTGCGGCGCGACGCGGTCGTCGACTATCGCTAGGCCCCTGGGCTTGGCCAAGCCGCTCGCCGTCGCGCTCGGCGATCCTGCCGGGATAGGCCCGGAAATCGTCGCCGGCGCCTGGGAAAGGCGCGCGGCCGAGGACCTCCCATGCTTCTTCGCCGTCGGCTCGCCCGAGGCGGTGGCGGCGGTCTGGAGGGGGCCGCTGAGGATCGTCTCCGACCCCGACGAGGCCGAGGCGGCCTGGGACGAGGCATTGCCGGTCATCCGGGTCGAGGGGCCGGCGGACCCGATCCCGGGCCGCCCGACGATCGACGGCGCGCGCAACGCCTTCGCCGCGCTCGAGCTCGCCGTCGGCCTCGCCCGGACCGGCGCCGCCTCGGCGCTGGTGACCGGGCCCGTCTCCAAGGCGCAGCTCTACGGCGTCGGCTTCACCCATCCGGGGCAGACCGAGTTCGTCGCCGAGCGGTGCGGCGTCGCCGCCGACATGGTCGCGATGATGCTGGCGGGGCCGACCTTGCGCACCGTTCCCGTCACCACCCATGTCGCGCTGAAGGACGTCCCCGACCTCCTCACCACCGAGCTGATCGTGGCGAAGGGGCGCACCGCCATCCGCGGCCTCCGGCGTCTGTTCGGGATCGCGCGGCCGCGCCTCGCCGTGGCGGGGCTCAATCCGCATGCCGGCGAGGAAGGGGCGCTCGGCCGCGAGGAGATCGACGTGGTGATCCCCGCCGTCGAGCGGCTCCGCGAGGAGGAGGCGGAGGTCAGCGGCCCCCATGCCGCCGACGCGATGTTCCATCCCCGCGCCCGAGGCGGCTACGACGCCGCCTTGTGCCTCTATCACGACCAGGCGCTGGTGCCGTTCAAGACGGTCCATTTCGACGAAGGGGTCAACATCACCCTCGGCCTGCCGATCGTCCGCACCTCGCCCGATCACGGCACCGCCTTCGCGATCGCCGGACGCGGCCAGGCGCAGCCGGGCGCGATGATCGCGGCGCTGAAGCTGGCGGCCTCCTGCGCCGGGCGCCTCGGGCAGGCGTGAAGCCGCTGCCCCCGCTGCGGGAGGTGATCGCCCGCCACGGTCTCGCCGCCTCGAAGGCGCTCGGACAGAACTTCCTCCTCGACGAGCAATTGCTCGACCGGATCGCCCGTATCCCGGGACCGCTCGAGGGGGAGCGGGTCTACGAGGTCGGGCCCGGCCCCGGGGGCCTTTCGCGCGCGCTCCTGCGCGCCGGCGCCGAGGTGGTCGCGGTCGAGCGCGATCGCCGCTGCCTCCCGGCCCTGGCCGAGGTGAGCGAGGCCGCGGACGGCCGGCTGCGGGTGATCGAAGGCGATGCGTTGCGCGTCGACGAAGCCGCGGAGGCGGGACTCGGAGCCCATGTCGCCGCCAACCTCCCCTACAATGTCGGCACCGCGCTCCTCGTGCGGTGGCTCGGCGGCGAGAGCTGGCCGCCCTGGTGGGCGTCGCTGACATTGATGTTCCAGCTCGAGGTCGCGGAGCGGATCGTCGCCCGGCCCGGCACCCGCGCCTATGGCCGGCTCTCGATCCTGGCGCAGTGGCGGGCCGAGCCGCGCCTCGCGATGAAGGTCCACCGCTCCGCCTTCGTGCCCCCGCCCAAGGTGATGTCGGCCGTCGTCCACATCGTCCCGGCCGCGGCTCCCGAGGGAGTCCGCGCCGCGACGCTGGAGCGGCTCACCGCCGCGGCGTTCGGGCAGCGCCGCAAGATGCTCCGCCAGAGCCTGAAAGGGCTGCCGGGAGGGATCGAGGCGCTGGCCGCCGCCGGCATAGACCCGGAACGGCGCGCCGAGACTCTGTCGGTGGAGGAATATGTCCGGGTGGCGCGGGCGCTCGGCTGATCACTCGCTGGTGGGCGCGCCTACCTCGGGCCGCTGCGCCGTCAGCACCTCGGGCGGCGGGCCCTTGGCGATCGCGGCGGCGAGCGTGGTCGCCTGCGGGCACGGCCCCTTGCACAGGGTGCGGATGCGCTCGAGGTTGCGCTTGGCGCGCTCGACGGCGCCGCGCTGGACCAGCGCTTCACCCTGTCCCGCCAGGGCGGTGAGATCGTTGGGCTCGAGCTTCAGCGCTTCGAGGTAGAATTTGATCGCCTTGCCCGGCAGCTTCTCGCCCTGCGCGGCGCGGCCGAGGGCGATATAGGCCTGGCGATTGCGGGGATCGACGGCGAGCGCCGTCTCGAGCAGGTCGGTCGCGTCGGAATAGCGGCCCTGGGCGCTGAGCGCCTGCGCCTGCTGCGTCAGCGACGTGGAGCGCGGATCGATCTGATCGTCCGGCTTCTGCCCGTAACCGGCGCTGGCGACGGTCGCGAGCATGATCGCGGCGGAAAGGGCGATCGGGGTGAGGCGCATCAGAAACTCCATGACCGGTCGCCCGACGGCTTAGCATGGCGCCCGCCACCGCGCGACGAAAAACCCGTCCGTGCCGTCATGGCCCGGGGTGAGCAGCAGGCCCGGTCCGGCGACGCGTCCGCCGGTAATGGGCGCGCTTTCCGGAACCAGCGCTGAACGATCCGAGAAGGCGTCCGCCTGCGCCCTCCCCTCCTCCGCCAGGAGCGAGCAGACGGCATAGATGAGAATGCCGCCGGGGCGAACGAGTTCCGCGCCCAGGTCAATGAGATAGGCCTGCGTCTTCACAAGCTGCTCTAGCCGCCGCGCCGTCAGCCGCCAGCGCAGCTCCGGGTTCCGGCGCCACGTGCCGGTGCCCGAGCAGGGCGCGTCGACGAGGACGATGTCGGCGCCGCCGGCCAGGTCCGCCAGCGCCTCCCGCTCCCGGCCCGGGTCGAGCAGCCGCGTCTCGACGATGTCCACCCCGGCCCGGGCGAGACGCGGCGGCATGCGCGACAGGCGCGCGCGGTCGGTATCGGAGGCAAGGAGGCGCCCCTCGTTCGCCATCTCGGCGGCCAGGGCCAGCGTCTTGCCGCCCGCCCCGGCGCAGAGGTCGACGACCGTCAGGCCCGGCGCGGCCGTGCAGGCGAGCGAGAGGAGCTGGCTCCCTTCGTCCTGGATCTCGACCAGGCCGCTATTCCAGACCGGCTCCTCCTCGACTCGGATCCTGTCGGAAAGCCGGAGGCCGAGCGGCGAGAGCGGGGTCGGCGCCGCCTCGGGAAGGCCGGCGAGCGCCTCGTCGCGGGTGCCGCGCAGCCGGTTGACCCGCAGGTCCAGCGGCGCCCGGCCGAGCAGCGACGGCCATTCGTCCGGTCCGACGACGGGGTCCAGCCGGGGGATCAGCCAGGCCGGCACCTCGCCGGCGGCGGGAGCGGCGCCCGCTTCCGGGGCCGGGGCCGGGCCGTGGGGCGAGCCGTCGAACAGGGCGAGCAGCGCCGGGTCTCCCGCCGCGACGCCGAGCAGCGCCTCGCGGCCGGAGGCGGGCGGCTCAGGCCAGGCCCGGATGGCGCGGTAGACATGGTCGCGCACCGCCCGTCGGTCCTTCGAGCCGGCATAGCGGCGCGTCGAGAAGTAGCGCGAGACGACCGTGTCCGCCGCAGCGCCGCCGCGGCCGGCGGCGGCGATCACCTCGTCGAGGATCTCGATCGCCGCCTGTACGCGCGCGGCGGGGGTCATGGCTCAGGTCGCGGGATAATTGGGCGCCTCGCGGGTGATCGAGACGTCGTGGACGTGGCTCTCGCGAAGGCCGGCATTGGTGATGCGCACGAAGCGCGCCTTCGCCCTCAGCGCCTCGAGGGTGGCGGCGCCGGTATAGCCCATCGCCGCCTTCACTCCGCCGACCAGCTGGTGGATGACGTCGCGGGCATGGCCCTTATAGGCGACCTGCCCCTCAATCCCCTCCGGCACCAGCTTGAGCTGGTCCTTGATGTCGTGCTGGAAGTAGCGGTCCGCCGAGCCCCGCGCCATGGCCCCGACCGAGCCCATGCCGCGATAGGATTTGTAGGCCCGGCCCTGGTAGAGGAAGGTTTCGCCCGGCGCCTCCTCGGTGCCGGCGAGGAGCGATCCGACCATCACCGTGGACGCGCCCGCCGCGAGGGCCTTGGCAAGGTCGCCGCTCGTCCTGAGGCCGCCGTCGGCGATGATCGGCGTCCCCGATCCCGCCGCCGCGCGCGCCGCCTCCATGATCGCGGTGAGCTGCGGCACGCCGACGCCGGCGACGATTCGGGTGGTGCAGATCGAGCCCGGGCCGATGCCGACCTTCACCGCATCCGCGCCCGCGTCGATCAGCGCCTTGGTGGCCTCGGCGGTGGCGACGTTGCCGGCGACGATCTGGACCGCGTTCGACGCCTTCTTGATCCGCTCGACCGCGGCGGCCACGTCGGCATTGTGGCCGTGGGCGGTGTCGATGACGATGAGGTCGCACTCGGCGTCGATCAGCGCCTGGGACCGCTCGAAGCCCTTGTCCCCAACGGTGGTCGCCGCCGCCACCCTGAGACGGCCGGAGCCGTCCTTGGTGGCCTCGGGGTAGGTGACGGCCTTCTCCATGTCCTTGACGGTGATGAGCCCGATGCAGCGCCCGCTCTCGTCGACGACCAGCAGCTTCTCGATGCGCCGGCGATGGAGCTCGCGCCGCGCCTCCTCCTGCGTGACGCCGGGACCGACGGTGGCGAGGTCCTCGCGCGTCATCAGCTCGCTCACCGGCTGGCGCGGATTCTCGGCGAACCGCACGTCGCGATGGGTGAGGATGCCGACCAGCCGCCCGCCTCGCTCGGTCACCGGTATGCCGGAGATTCGGTGGCGCTTCATCAGCTCGAGCGCGTCCGCCAGCGTCTGGTCCGGGCTCATGGTGATCGGATTGACCACCATGCCGCTCTCGAACCTCTTGACCGCCCGCACCGCGGCGGCCTGCTCCGCCACGGTGAGGTTCCTGTGGAGCACGCCGAGGCCGCCGAGCTGGGCCATGACGATGGCCATGTCGGCCTCCGTGACGGTGTCCATCGCCGAGGAGAGGATGGGGATGTTTAGCCCTATCTCCCGGGTCACGCGGGTGCGGGTGTCGGCCTGGCTCGGCAGCACGCTCGACGGGCCGGGCTGGAGCAGCACGTCGTCGAAGGTGAGGCCGAGCGGAATGTCCATCTGTCTCTCTTTCGGATTCGGTGCCGCTCTATAGGAAGCGGCGTCGCGGGGCGCCACCGTCTCAGGTGAGCTTCAGCGCCTCGCCGGCGCTTTTCGGCCTCGCCCGGGTGACGGTCACCCGCGTGCCGAAATCGGTGAGGGCGTAGAGTCGGCGGGCGAAGGCCGGGGGCAGCCTGATGCAGCCGTGCGAGGCCGGATAGCCCGGCAGGTGCCCGGCGTGGAGGGCTATGCCGTAATTGGTGAGGCGCTGCATGTAGGGCATCGGCGCGTTCGAATAGCGGTTCGAGCGGTGATGAACCTTCTTCTGGAGGATGCGGAACCGGCCGAGCGGGGTCTCGTGGCCGCTCTTGCCGGTGGAGACGGGAGAGGTGGCGAGCAGCAGGCCGTCCCTGAACACCCAGGCCTTCTGCTGGGAGAGGCTGACCAGCACCTTGACCCGCGAGGGGGGCGGCGGCGGCGGGAGCGGCGTCGCGGCGGGCGGGCGTCCGGGAAGCACCTGGTCGGCGCATCCGTCGCAGCCGAGGTCGGCATAGCCGAGCTGCGGTGCAGCCGGCCGGTCGGCGGAGGGCGGCACGGCGCTTCCGAGCGCGAGTCCGAACAAGGCGACGAGAAGCAGGCGCAGCATCGCGCCAAGGCATAGCGGCGGCGAACGCGGCTGCAAATCCCGGCGTCATGACGTCGGCGCGTGCGCCGTCCGGAGGCTGCGATACGCTCCGCCCCGTGCGGGGACCCTAGCCAGGAGAACATCGTTCTGCCATCGCAGCCTGAAACACGCCAAGCAAAGGAGCTCTTATGGCCGCGCGCGCCAGCAAAGCACTGATCGCCGACAGCCAAGCCTTCACCGCCGCGGCCGACGCCGCCAGCATCGCCCCTTCGCTGGACCTGAACGGCCCCGCCGCGGGCACGAGCAGCACCGCCGCCTTCGACGAGAATGGGGCGCCGGTCGCCATCGCCCCCGACGCAGTGCTCACCGACCCCGATTCGCCCGATTTCGGCGGCGGCAGCCTGCGCGTCGCCTTCTACCAGGGAGGCGCGGCCGGGGATCAGCTGCAAGTCATCAGCGGCAACTTCACGGTGGAGGAGCAGGACCTCTTCTACGGCGGCGTCTATGTCGGCTCGATCGCCGGCGGCAACGACGAGTCGACGCCGCTGGTCATCACCTTCACGACGGACGCCACGCTCGAAATCGTCCAGGAGCTGGTCCGCTCGATCGGCTATGTGAACTTCAGCGACGATCCGGGCGCCGCCAGCCGCGGCGTCTACTTCGTCGTCTCCGACGGCGACGGCGGCACCAGCGACCCCGTGACGGCGTCGATCTCGGTCGCTCCCGACGACGATCCGCCCGTGGCCTATGACGACAATGTCGCCGCCACCGAGGACCAGCCGGCGACGGGGTCGGTCTTCGCCGACAACGGCAACGGCGCGGATTCCGATCCGGATCAGCCGCCCCTCGCGGTCGGGGCGGTGAACGACGACCCCAACGCCGTCGGCCAGACCGTCACCCTCGCCTCCGGCGCCCTGCTCACCGTCAATGCCGACGGGACCTACACCTACGACCCCAACCACGCCTTCGACTATCTCGTCGCCGACGGCAGCGGCGCGACCGGCACCCAGGCGACCGACAGCTTCACCTACACGCTCCTCGGGGGCAACGAGGCGACGGTGACCGTCACCATCAGCGGCGTCGCCCACGAAGGCGACGTGCTCGCCGGCGACAGCGACAATAACGACATCGCGGGCTCGCCCTATGGCGAGTATTTCGACCTCTCGCAGGGTGGGAACGACAACGCCCAAGGCAATGGCGGCGATGACTATTTCTGGTTCGGCGGCGCCTTCACCAACGGCGACAGCGTCGACGGCGGTGCGGGCACCGACGTGGTCGGCCTGCTCGGCACCTACGCCCTCACCTTCGACTCCAACGATCTCGTCAACATCGAGCGGCTGACCCTGTTCAGCGGCACCACGCTGCGCGGCGAGAGCCACGTCACCTACACGCTCACCACCGTCGATGCGAACGTCGCCGCCGACAAGGTGCTGACCGTGCTCGGCACCACCTTGCTGTCGGACGAGGTCCTCGTCTTCAACGGCCGGGCCGAGACCGACGGCCACTTCCTCATCCGCGGCGGCGCGGCCGGGGACACACTGGTCGGCGGGCAGCAGATCGACTTCCTCTATGGCGGCGCCGGCAACGACCAGCTCTACGGGCAGGGCGGCAACGACCTGCTGCAGGGCGATTTCGGAGCGGACCAGCTGCGCGGCGGCTTCGGCGACGACCGCTTCGTCTACCTGAGCGCCTCCGATTCGACCGACCAGGGCATGGACGTGATCCTCGACCTTGAGCCGGGCCACGACCGCATCGACCTCAGCGCCATCGACGCCGATCCCGAGCTGAACGGCGACCAGGCCTTCACCTTCATCGGCGACGGCGACTTCAGCGGCACCGCGGGCGAGCTGCGCGCCTATCAGGGCGAAGGATCGAGCTGGTTCGTCGAGGGCGACGTCGACGGCGACGGCACGGCCGACCTCCTCATCCAGGTCAACACGTTCGGCGGCCACGTCGTCCAGGCGAGCGACTTCATCCTCTAGCCGACAGGCATCCGGGGTCGGCCCGGCCCGGTCGGGGCCGGCTGCCGACCCTCAAGCCTGGGCGCGCGCCCGTTCCTCTACGCGCCGCTCGAGGATGGTGAGGGGCATGGCCCCGTCCTTCAGCACCTCGTGGAAACGCTTCAGGTCGAAGCGGGGGCCGAGCAGCGCCTGGGCGCGCTTGCGCGCCCGCGTCCAGGCCATATGGCCCACCTTGTAGCTGCACGCCTGCCCGGCCTGGGTGCAGTAGCGCTCGACCTCGCGCTGCGAGCGCGGACGGGCGAAGCCGGTCGTCTCGACGAGATAGTCGGTGGCCTTCTCGCGGCTCCATTTCCGGGTGTGGAGGCCGGTGTCGACGACCAGCCGCGCGGCGCGGAACAGGAAGGACTGGAGGTAGCCCGCCCGCTCGAGCGGCGACCCGTAGGCGCCGAACTCGTCGGCGAGCTGCTCGGCGTAGAGCGCCCATCCTTCCGAATAGGCGCTGAAGAAGCCGGTCTTCCTCAGCGTCGGTATGTCCCGCGATTCCTGGGCGAGGCTGATCTGGAGGTGATGGCCCGGCACGCCTTCGTGATAGGTGAGCGAGGGCAGCGAATATCTCGGCCAGTCGCCGACGTCCTTCAGGTTGATGAAGTAGATGGCGGGCCGCGAGCCGTCGAGAGAGGCGCGGTTGTAATAGCCGTTGGAGGCGCCGTCCTGGATCTCCGGCGGCACCCGCCGGATCTCGAGCGGCGCATTGGGCAGGGTGGCGAAGGCCTGCGGAAGGCGGACGTACATGTCCTTGACGCCCTGGTTGAGGCTGGCGATCAGGGCGGCGCGCCCCTCGTCCGTGTTGGGATAAAGCTGCGACGGCTCGACGTTGAGCGCCGCCAGCCGCGCGCCGACGCCGCCCCGGCTCATCCCCTGCCCGCGAAGGATCCGGTCGATCTGCGCGCTGATCTCCGCGACCTGCTGCAGGCCCATGCGGTGGACCTCGTCGGGGCTGAACTTCGTCGTCGTCGCCTGCTCGAGGGCGACGGCATATATCTCCTCGCCGTGCGGCACCCGCCATATGCCGTCGCCGGGCTGGCTCATGCCGCGCAGCTCGCGCAGCAGCGCCATCTGGCGATCGAGGGCGGGATAGACGCGCTCCTCGACGATCTTCGCCGCCCGCCGCTCCCAGCGGCCGTCAATGTCCTTGGCCTTGGCGCGGCGGACGAGCGACTGGACGATCGAGCTCTCCTCCGCCTTCTGGCCGCGGAGCTTCTCCATCTGGCCGAGCGACAGGTCGAGCGACCAGGCCGGCGCCACATAGCCGCGCGCCGCCTCGATGCGCTGCAGAGCGCTGTCCTGGTCGAGCGCGGCGGCGAAGCCCTCCAGCCGGTCGAGATAGGCCTCGGCATCGTCCCTGTCGTTGATCGTATGGGCGGTGTTGAGGAAGTCGGGAACCGAGAAATAGGCGCCGCCCTGCTGGAAGATGCGATAGGGCCGGATCGCGCTGTCGAGGCCGAAGCGGGTCGGCGCCACGGTCTGCCCGGTCAGCGAATAGATGACGATCTCGCGGTTGAGCGCGGCGGCGGGCGAGAGCGTCTTGGGATCGACCGCCTTCAGAGCCGCCAGCGCCTCCCTCGTCTGGGCGAGCTGGCGCGCCCGTTCCTCGTAGGTGCGCGGGCTCAGGCGGTGCTTGAGCGGCGCGTTCGCGCCCTTGTCGAGGCCGAGCGAGGTGGCGAGCTCGGGCGAGCGCGCGACGTTCTGCTGGAAGATCCGCTCGAACAGGGCGTTGAGCTCGGCGTCGCCGGAGCCGGGCTGGGCGAAGGCGCTCGTGGGCGAGGCGGCGAGAGCCGCGGCGGCGGCGCTGCTGGCGACGAGGAACTGACGGCGATCCAAGGGCTTCTCCATCGGCTTGGGCGATTCTGGCGCCCCGTCCATGCGAGCGGCGACGGTCGGACGCAATCCCTCTCACCCTCTCCCTCGAGGGGAGAGGGACGGCCGTCGCGAAGCGGCGGCAGGGTGAGGGCACTCGGCCGCGAAATGAGCCCTCGCCCTCCCACCGCCTGCGGCGGCGGGCCCCTCCCTCACCCCTGCAGGGAGAAGGGTTTCATGGCCTCACCAGATGTGGACGCGCTCCTCGGGCGGCAGATAGAGCTTGTCTCCGGGCTTCACGTCGAACGCCTTGTACCAGGCGTCGACGTTCCGGACGACGCCGTCGACCCGATATTCCGGCGGGCTGTGCGGATCGGCGAGCAGCCGCTCCCTCAGCGCCCCTTCCCTGACCTTGGAGCGCCAGCTCTGGCCGTAGGCGATGAAGAAGCGCTGGTCGCCGGTGAGGCCGCCGATCACCGGCGGCTCGCCATGCTCGGCGACGTAGCGGCGATAGGCGGCATAGGCCATTTCGAGGCCGCCCAGGTCGCCGATATTCTCGCCCATGGTGAGCTTGCCGTTGATGTGCGTGCCGGTGATCGGCTCGTAGGAATCATATTGCTTCCCGAAGCGGCCCGCGCGCGCCTCGAACTGGGCGCCCGACGCCGGAGTCCACCAGTCGCGCAGCTTCCCCGACGGGTCGAACTGCCGGCCCTGGTCGTCGAAGCCGTGGCCGATCTCGTGGCCGATGATCGCGCCGATCGCACCGTAATTGACCGCCGGATCCGCCCGCGGGTCGAAATAAGGCGGCTGCAGGATCGCGGCCGGGAAGGTGATCTGGTTCATCAGCGGGTTGTAATAGGCGTTCACCGTCTGCGGGGTCATGTCCCACAGCGAGCGGTCGACCGGCTTGCCGAGCCGGTCGAGCTGGAGCTTCCACTCGAAGTCCTCGGAGCGGACGGCGTTGCCGAGCAGGTCGTTGCGGTCCACCTTGAGGGCGGAATAATCGATATATTTCACCGGGTGGCCGATGCGCGGGTCGAAGGCGGCGAGCTTCGCCTTGGCCTGCGCCTTGGTCGCATCGTCCATCCAGGGCGACGCGGCGATGCGGGCCTCGAGGCCGGCGCGCAGGTTGCGGATCAGCTCCGCCATCTGCCGGTCGCTCTCGGGCGGATAGTGGCGCTCGACGTAGATCCGGCCGACCGCCTCGCCGAGCGCGTCGTTGATCAGCTGCACGCCCCTTTTCCAGCGGTCGCGCTGCTGCGGCTGGCCCCGCAGCGTCTTGCCGTAGAAGGCGAAGTTCGCCTCGTCGAACGCGGTCGGGAGGAAGGTCGCGTGGGTGCGGATGAAGTGGAAGGCGAGATACTCCTTCCAGGTGGAGAGCGGCACCGAGTCGAGCATCTTGCCGGTGTCCGAGATCGCGCTCTTCTCCGCGGCGATGACGGTGTCGACATTGCCCAGCCCCGAGGCCTGGAGATAGGCGGGCCACTCGAATTGCGGCGCAAGCTCGGCGAGCTGCGCGCGGTTCATCGGGTTGTAGACCTGCTTGATGTCGCGCTGCCGCTCGGGCGCCCACTGGACCTTGGCGAGCGCCGTCTCGAGGGCGATGATGCGGTCCGCCTTCGCCTCGGCGTCGGGGATGCCGGCGAGCGTCTGCATCTGGACCACGTAGGTGCGGTAGGCGGCGCGGATCGCGTCGTACTTGGCGCCCGGGAGCAGGTAATAGTCGCGGTTCGGCAGGCCGAGGCCGGCCTGGCCGGCCGCGGCGATGTAGCGGGTCGGATCGGCGGGATCGGGAAGGATGCCGAGGCCGACCGGCGCGGTATAGCCCTGCGTCGCGAACAGGCGGATGAGGTCGCCGCGGTTCCTGACCGCGTCGACTCGCGCCAGCCACGGCTTCAAGGGCGCGGTGCCGCGCGCGTCGATCGCCTTCTGGTCCATCCAGCTGGCGTAGAAGTCGCCGACCTGGCGGCCGATCGCGCCCGACTTTGCGGGGTCGCGGGCGAGGTCCTCGACGATCGTTCGCACCTGCCGCTCCGCCTCGTCGGCGAGCAGCACGCCGACGCCGGCGCTGGTCCGGTCGGCGGCGATCTCCGTCCGCTTGTCCCAATTGCCGTTCACGTAATGCCAGAAGCTGTCGCCGGGCTTCACCGACGTGTCCATGGCGGCGAGGTCGAGGCCGAAATCGCCGTAACGCGGCTTGGCGGCCGCCGCGGCGGCGGTAGGCGCCGGCTGCGGAGGCTGGGCAAGAGCGGGTACGGCTGCGGTGGCGAGCAGGAGGGCCGCCGGAACAGCGAAACGACGAACGTGCATGCGTGAATCTCCCCCGCGGCCGCAAACCGCCGCGCGCGACGGTGCTAACAGCGCGGATTTCGTCCGGCAATGCCGCGGGCTGCACAGAAATTGCGGGAATGGCGGCCCACCGCGACGTCCGGATCAGGCCCGCGCCTCAACCGGCGCCTTTCCCGGCCCTCGCCAGCATCAGGCGGGCCTGCTCGACGTGCATCCGCTCGATCATCTCGCCTTCGTGGCGCTCGGCGCCGCCGGTGGCGGCCGCCACCAGGCGGCGGGCCGCGGCGAGCTCCTCCTCCGACGGCGCGAACAGCCGGTTGGCGGCCTCGATCTGGTTCGGGTGGATGAGCGACTTGCCGTCGAAGCCGAAGCTGCGCCCTTCGCGGCACTCCGCCTCCAGGCCCTCCCCGTCCTCGAGCCGGTTGAACACCCCGTCGAACGCGGCCACTCCGGCGGCGCGGGCGGCGAGCAGGATGGTCTGCAGCGCCGTCAGCAGCGGCGCGCGCGGACCGCCGGGCCTGAGGCCGAGATCGGCGGCAAGGTCGTTGGTGCCGGCGATCAGCCCCACGGAGGACGGCGCGATCGCGGCGGCGTTCAGCACGCCTCGCGCCGTCTCGACCATCGCCAGCGCCGGCTTGCCGGTCGCGGCGCCGGTGCGGGCGACGTCGTCCGGCCCGGCGGTGCGGGGATAGATGACGAAGTCGGCCCGGCTGCCCCGCACCGCCTCCACGTCCGCCTGCCACAGCGCCTCGTGCGAGTTGACCCGGATCGCGCAGAGCCCCGCAAAGCCCTCCGCCGCGGCCGCCACCGCCGCCGCGCGGGCGCGTGCCTTGTCCTGCGCCTTCACCGCGTCCTCGAGGTCGAGCACGACCATGTCGGCGGCAAGGCCCCTCGCCTTCTCGACGGCGCGCGGATTGGAGGCGGGGAGGAAGAGGAGCGAGCGCACGAGGCGCAGTTCGGGGTGCGGAGCCATGGCCCGAATTTGCTTGGAAGCGGCCGCCATTGTCTACATTATAAACGCCGTCACCGCCCGGGGAGGGGCTTTTCACCATGGCACTTATCGGCATTCTCGCGGTCGTCCTGCTGGTCCTCCTGTTCCTGATGTCCAGCATCAAGATCGTCCGTCAGGGCTATCACTACACGATCGAGCATTTCGGCCGCTTCACCGCCGTCGCCCAGCCGGGCTTCAACTTCTACATGCCCTTCTTCTATCGCGTCGGCCGCAAGGTGAACATGATGGAGCAGGTGCTCGACATACCGGGCCAGGAGATCATCACCAAGGACAACGCCATGGTCGCGGTCGACGGCGTGGTCTTCTTCCAGGTGCTCGACGCCGCCAAGGCGGCCTACGAGGTGTCCGACCTCTACCTCGCCATCCTCCAGCTCTCGACGACCAACCTTCGTACGGTGATGGGCTCGATGGACCTCGACGAGACGCTGTCGAAGCGCGACGAGATCAACGCCCGCCTCCTCATCGTCGTCGACCAGGCGACCGAGGCCTGGGGGGTCAAGATCACCCGCGTCGAAGTGAAGGACATCCGCCCGCCCGCCGACATCGTCAACGCGATGGGCCGCCAGATGAAGGCCGAGCGCGAGAAGCGCGCACAGATCCTCGAGGCCGAGGGCCTGCGCGCCTCGGCGATCCTCAAGGCCGAGGGCGAGAAGCAGTCCGCCATCCTCCAGGCGGAGGGCACGCGGGAGGCGGCCTTCCGCAGCGCCGAGGCGCGCGAGCGCGCCGCCGAGGCCGAGGCCAAGGCGACGCAGCTCGTCTCCGACGCGATCGAGAACGGCTCGGCCCAGGCGATCAACTATTTCGTCGCCCAGAAATATGTCGAGGCGGTCGGCATGTTCGCGCGCTCGCCCAATGCCAAGACGATCCTCTTCCCTGTCGAGGCGACGCAGCTGATCGGCACCCTTGGCGGCATCGGCGCGCTCGCCAAGGAGGCGCTGGGCGGCAATGCGCCTCCCGCCGCCGGCGAACCCGCGCCGCCGCCGCCGCCGCGCCGGGCGGGGCCGTTCGAGGGCGGGCGGTGAACGACCTCGAGCCTCAATGGCTGTGGCTGATCGCCGGGGCCCTGCTCGGCATCGCCGAGCTGATCGTTCCGGGCGTCTTCCTCATCTGGATCGCCGCCGCCGCCGCCGCGACCGGCCTCGTCGTCCTGGCGACCGGAATCGCCCTGCCCTTCCAGTTCGCCCTGTTCGCGCTCTTCTCGATCGGCTCGGTCTATGCGGGGCGGCGCTGGTACGCGAACAACCCCGTTCCGAGCAGCGACCCCCTGCTCAACGACCGCGCCGCCCGGCTGGTCGGCCGCAACGTCACCGTCGTCTCCGCGATCCGCGGCGGCGAGGGGCGGGTCAAGGTCGGCGACAGCGTGTGGAGCTGCCGGGGCGAGGATTGCGACGAGGGCGCGCGGGTGCGCGTCACCGGCGCCGAAGGCAATTGCCTGCTCGTCCAGAGCGAGCCGGCGCGACTCATCGAAGGGAGGGAATGATGCGTATCGCGATCACCGTCGGCGCCGCGGCGCTCCTCGTCGCGGCCGCGGCCTCGCAGACCGGCGCGAAGCCGAAGCCGGCGGCGCGCTTGCTCTCGGCCGAGCAGGTGGTCGCCGCCCGCCAGGCCGGCATGGGCCTCTCGGCCGGAGTACTCGGCAGCTACAAGGGCGCCGTCGACGCGGGCGGCGAGGTGAAGCCCTTCGCGTTCAGCTCGCGCCAGCTGGTCAAGTGGGCGAACGCCATCCCCTCGCTCTTCCCCGCCGGTACGGCGCTGCCCGGGAGCGAGGCCAAGCCTTCGATCTGGGCCAACCGCGCCGATTTCGATGCCAAGGCGGCCGCCTTCGCCGCCGCCGCGACCAGGCTCAACGACGCCGCCAAGGCGGGCGACAAGGAGGCCTTCGCCGCCGCGTTCAGGGATGCGGGCGGCGCCTGCAAGGGCTGCCACGACCTCTACCGCGCCGAGCCGGCCCACTGAGCCGCGCCGCCTCGTCGGCAAAAGGGCGTGCACTTCCAACGGCTTGGGTGTAGGCTGCGCCGCGGTGGGAGGCGATGATGACGGATCCCCATGCGTACCGGGTCGACGGCGCCCAGGCCGCCGGCGACTATGTTTCGGCCTATAGGCGGAACGGCTTCGTCGTCCTTCGCGGACTGTTCGGCGGCGACGAGGTCGCCGCCCTCGCGGCCGCGGCGGACCAGGTCCACGACGAGGGGATGCGGCTCGGCCGAAGCTTCCGCCACGGCAATCTCTTCTACCGCGTCGCCGCCGGGGACGACGGCCCGCTGGTGCAGATGATCCAGTGGCCGTCCTACCACCAAGCCGTTCTCAACGCCTTCCGCCTCGACCGGCGGCTCGCCTCGATCCTCGCGCCCCTGCTCGGCGGCGACCTCAAGCAGATCATCAACCAGATCCACTGGAAGTCGCCCGTCAGCAGCGGCGATTTCGCCTGGCACCAGGATTCCCGATTCCGCAAGCCCGACGAGGCCTATCGCAACCTCGCCGGCTCCTACGTCCAGACCGGCCTCGCCATCGATCCCCACGATCCGGGCTCGGGATGCCTGCGCTTCGTGCCCGGGAGCCACTTGTGGGGCGAGCTCCCGCTCGAATGCCCGGACGAGGTGCTCGGCGCCGCGATGTCGGACCCGGTGCTCGAGGCGGTCGGCCTCGACGCCGCCGACGCCGTCGATATCCTCCTCGCGCCCGGCGACCTCGCGCTCTGGAGCCCCTATCTGGTCCACGGCTCGGGCACCAACCGGTCGGCCCACCGCCGCCGCTTCTACATCAACGGCTACGTCCGAGCCGAGGATTGCGACCGCGGCGAATGGGCCTTCCGCGGCGGCCGGCCGGTGCCGTTCGGACCCGAGCCCGCGCTCGTCCATTACGAGGCCCTGCGCGAACGCCGGGACCCCCACTTCGTCTGACGGGCGCGGGCGGGAGGCCCTAGTCCTCGCGCTCGCCGCGCCGGTTCCAGGTGAAGGCGGCCGCGCCCACCGCGACGGCCGCGGCGGCGGCGCCGATGCCGATGTTGCGCCAGCTGAACAGGCTCTGCTCGCCGAGGCCGGATCCGTCCGCCTCCTCCTCGAGCAGAACGGCATTGCCGCCGTTCGCCGACAGGCGCACCGTGTCGCCCTCGACCGCCGCGATCAGGCCTTCCGAGATGTAGTGATGATGGCCGCCATGCGATCCGCTGTCCGCCTTGATGAGCTTGAGCCGCGTCCCTTCGACCGAATCGACCGTGCCGACGTGCACGCCGTCGGCGCCGATCACTTCCATATGCTCTTTGACTTGGCTGATGCTCGCCATCGGGAGTCTCCGTTCCGGTTGAGAGGTTCGCCTCCCCAACGTGACGCGGCCCGATTGGATGCACGCGCTCAGAACGGCACGCGAGTCCCGAATCCCTCCGCTTTCGCCTTCTCGTAGAGATACCATCCCGCCGCCAGGTCCTGGACGATGCTGCCGAGCGACTTGTAGGCGGTGATCTCCTCCGGCGCCGTGCGGCCCGCGAGGGTCCCGGCGAACACCTCGCCTATCTCGCCGAGGAGATGGCCGCCGCCGATCGCTCCCTCCTCCAGCGCGTTCAGGAACTCGGCCCCCTGGCGGCGCACGCCCTCGGCATGGTCGGCGAAGAAGCGGGCGCGGGCGACGAGGGCGGTATCGACCTCCGCCGGCCCCGCCCGGCTCGATCCGACGAGGTTGAGGTGGGTCCCCTCGCCTATCCAGCGGCCGAGGAGCACCGGCTCCGGCGAGGCCGTGACGGTGCAGACGATGTCGGCGCCGGCGACGGCCTCCTCGACCCCGGACGTCGCCCGGCCGCCAAGCCGCTCCGCCAGCGCCGCCGCCCTGTCGCTCAAGCGGCCCCAGATCCGCACCTCCTCTATGTCCCGCACGCACCGCAGCGCCTCGACGTGCCGCAGCGCCTGCTCGCCGGTGCCCAGGACGGCGAGCCGCCTTGCGTCGGGCCGGGCCAGCGCGTCGGTCGCGGCCGCGGAGGCGGCGGCGGTGCGGATCGCGGTCAGCTCGGACGCATCGATCGCCGCCACAGGGGCGCCGCTCACCGGGTCGAACAGGGCGACGAGGCCCTGGTGGGACGGCGCTCCCGTCGCCGCCGCGGGGAAGACGCTGATCAGCTTCGCGCCGAACGCCGTCCCGTCCGCCGCCCCGGGCATTACGCCGAACGCGCCGCCCCCCTCCAGGTCGATGATCGCGCGCAGCGTCTGCCGCGTCCGGCCGCGCGACAGGGCCGTCATCGCCTCCCGCATCAACGGGATGCACGCCTCGTAAGGGAGGTGAGCCGCGACCTCGTCGCGCGAGACGACCAGCAGGCTCACCTTTGCTCCTCGCGCGCGATCGCCGGCCTGAAGCCGCGTATGAGGAAGGCGGCGTTGAGCAGCATGACGACGCCGTAGATGTTCTGCAGCACCGCCAGCGGCAGGTCGTTCAGCACCGTCAGCGTCAGGTAGATGGCGAGCGTCACGTTGTGGACGCCGACCTCGATCGACAGGGTCATGCGGTCCTTCGCTCCCGCCCCGATCGCCTTGGCGATGAGCAGTCCGGCGCCCATCGCGGCGAGGTTGAGCGCGTAGAGCGCCGGACCTCCCCGCACGACGTTGAGGAGGACGAGGTCGAGGCTGATCGCCACCGAGAAGGCGATGACGGCGACGAGGACGATTGCGGAGACGGGCCGCAGCCAGCGGGCGAGGCGCGCCGCGAAGTCCGGGGCGAAGCGGCGCACGATCATCCCCACCGCGATCGGCAGCACCGCCACCCGCAGCAGCTGCACCATCGTCGTGACGACCGACAGCTTCGGCGCCTCGCCGCCGCCGAGGAAGTGCGGCAACGCCCAGCTCAGCAGCAGCGGGATCGAGAAGACGGTGACGAAGCTCGACAGCGCGGTCAGCACCACCGCCAGCGCGACGTTGCCGCGTCCCAGGAAGGTGAGCGCGTTGGACGTCGTGCCGGCCGGGCATATGCCGAGGATGAAGAGGCCGAGCGCCATCGTCGGCGGCAGCCGGAACAGTATCCCGAGCGCCAGCGCAAGGAGCGGCATCGCGACGAGCTGGCCCGCCAGCCCGGCGATCACGGTCTTGGGGTGGGTGGCGACGAGGGCGAAGTCCTTCAGCGCCAGGGTGAGGCCGAGGCTGAACATGATCAGCATCAGCCCGACGGGGACGAAGACGGTGTTCACGAAGGCGACGAAGGCTGGGCTCATCCCCATATCTCCCGGGCGAAGGCGAGGAAGTTGAGACCCAGTATCTTGTCGATCCGCCGCTCGGGATGGCCGCGCCGCGCCAGCATCAGCGCGAGCCTCTCGAACTGGGTCGGGCCGGTCAGGTCCAGGACGAGGGGCAGCGTCTGGGCATTTTCCCCCGCCGCGCCGATTCCGGCCTGCCGCCGGTCCGCGACCTGCTTGGCGATGTGGGCGCGGTAGGCGGCGAGATCGTCTATCCCGGTCGTTCCGCCGTCGGTGCCGACACCGACATGGTCCTCGCCGCAGACGCCGAGCGCATGCTCGATATGGCGGACGACGTCCTCCGCTCTGGCCTGGCCGGAGCGGGCGAGGAAGGGCATGAAGTAGATGCCGACGAACCCGCCCTTGGAGGCGACCAGCCGAAGCTCCTCGTCGGTCTTGTTGCGCGGCAGGTCGTTGAGCGCGCGGCAGCCGGTGTGGTTGATCGACACCGGACGGGCCGAGAAACGGGCGGCATCGAGGCAGGTGCGCTCGCCGCTGTGGGAGAGGTCGACCATCAGGCGGTTGGCGTTGAGCCGCTCCACCACCTCCCGTCCGAACGGTGTCAGGCCCCGCCCCTGCGGCGCCGCCGCCCCGTCGCCCAGCCCGTTCGCGGGATTGTAGGTGAGCTGGACGACGCGCAGGCCCAGGTCGGCGAAGAGGTCCACCCGCTCCACCTTGTCGCCGAGCATCGCCGCATTCTGCACGCCGTAGACGATTCCGATCTTGCGCTCCGCCTGGGCGCGCAGCAGGTCCCCGGCGGTGAGGACCTGCATCAGCACGCCGGTGTGGCGGCGGAGGCGCCAGTCCCAGATTCCGATCTCGCGCACCGTCTGCTCGAACGGATCGCCGGGCCCGGCCACGTAGCCGAGGGTGACGTTCACCGCGTCCAGGCCGCTCGCGAGGGCGTCGCGCAGGATCCGCGGCGTCAGCGTCCTCCGCTCGGTGGGTCCGACGGCGTTGCTCCGGTCGGCGTCGCTCCAGACGTTGGGGTCGGTGAGGCCGCCCAGCGCGTTGACCACGAGCCTCGGGCCGCGGCGGGGCGCCGGTGCCGCCGCGCCCAGCGCCGCGCCCGCTCCGGCGGCGATGAAGCCGCGGCGGTCGAGCTCAGTCATCCTCCATCTCCTCCTTGCCGATCGGCCGGAAGTCGCCCCGCGGATAGGGCCGACCCCGCTTCACGATCATGACCACGCTGCGCAGGTTGGCGAGGCTGTCGAGCGGGTTTCGAGCGAGCACGACCAGGTTGGCGAGCTTCCCGGGGCGGATGCTTCCCATCTCCCGCGCCTGGCCGATCGTCTCCGCCCCGGTCAGCGTCGCCGCTTGGATCACCTGGAGCGGCGTCATGCCCGAGCGCCCGAGCAAGGCCATCTCCTCGAACAGGGCCGGCCAGGGAGACTCGCGCGGCGCCTCGGCGTCGGTGCCGGCGGAGAGGGCGACGCCGCTGCGCCACGCCTGGCGCGTCAGCTTCAGCGCAAGGTCGAGGGTGCAGCGGGGCGTCTTCCCCGCCCGCCGCTCGGCCCGCTCCGCCGCTGGATAGACGTAGTCGGTCGCATCGAGGATGATGCCGCGCCGGCGCATCGTCGCGAACAGCCGCGCCATCGCGGCATTGTCTCCCTCCGCGAACAGGCGGGCATCGACCGGGAAGCGGTTCTGGTAGCTGTCGGGGCGCCTGTCCATCGCCTGGTAGGCGAGGTAGCAGACGTGCGACATCACGTCCGGCCCCGCCGCGGCGACTTGCGCGGGCGTGGCGGGAAAGACCATGCCGTGGGCCCAGACGCGCAGCCCCTGGCGATGCGCCTCGCGGGTCAGAGCGGCGACCGTCGCGCCGTCGAGATTGGCGTAGATCTTGAGCGCCGTCGCGCCCGTGCCCTTGGCGCGCGCCACGATCGCCGCAATGTCGCTCCCCGGCGCGACCGCCTGCATCCACGGCGCCTGGCCGGGCTCCAGCCCCTGCGCCGCCGCCCGGGTCCGCGGATCGCCGAAGAAGCTCGGCCCCGCGACCAGGGCTGCATAATAGATGTCGGGCGCGGCGATCTCCGACTGCCGGGCGGCGCGGGCGAGCACGGTCACCTCGCGCAGGTCGTCGGCCATGTCGCGCATCGCCGTGACCCCACCGTAGAGGTCGCGTCTCAGCACGGCCAGCGCCCGCGGCCGGTCGGGCGGCGTCGCGATATGCTTGTGGCTGTCGATCAGCCCGGGGAGGAGGTAGCGGCCGGCGAGCGTCACCACCGCCGCGCCGGAGAGGTGGCGACGGGTCAGCCCCCGGTCGGGAAGCACCGCCACGATCCGCTCGCCCCGCACGATCACCGCCATGTCGCGCCTCACCGGGGCGCCGGTGCCGTCGATCAGGGCCGCGTGGCGGTAGACGGTCGTGGCGGCCGGAGGCGTCGCGGCGGCGGGCGGGCTTCCTGCGAGGAGGAGGAGGAGGAGGAGGAGGAGCGGGAGCGGGAGGAGGCGGCGCGGCATGGCCCAGTGTGGCGGGCCCCGCGCCCCCAGGGAAGGGCCCGTTCGCCGCGCCCTCGAAAATCGGCCGTGTCTGGGTGCTCGGGCGATTGCAAAAGCCGGGCCGGTGAGCATGATGAGGCGAGATGTTGCGAAGCGGGGATCTATGCGCGGGCAGGTATTGGGGGTGGATCTGAGGACGGGAGACGGCATGGTCGCGGGCGACGACGGCCGCCGCTACGCGTTCAAGCCGACCGACTGGGCCCATCGCGGTGAGCCGGCGGTCGGCATGTACGTCGATTTCGAGATCCAGGAGAATCGGGCGCTCAGCGTCTTCCCGGTGCCGGGCACCGCGCCGGTGCCGGTCGTCGAAACGCAAGCCGCGCCGCATTCGGACCGCAACAAATATGTCGCCGCGGTCATCGCCCTCCTCTTCGGCCCGCTCGGCATCCACCGCTTCTATCTCGGGCGGATCGGGTCCGGAATCGTCATGCTCCTCCTCTCCTGCACGATCGTCGGCCTGATCGTCTCCGCGCCCTGGGCGTTCATCGACATGATCCGCTACCTCGTCATGTCCGACCGCGAGTTCGCCGCCCGCTACGCCCGCGACTGAGGTCCGGCTCCGGCCCCTTCCCGGCCCATGCGCAAACGAGCCGCCTTCACGCCGGGACGAGCTGGCCCTGGAGCGGTGGGTGCTTCTATCGACCCAACCCCGTTCGGGCTGAGCTTGTCGAAGCCCTCCTTTTTCCATTGAAGGTAGGAAGGGCCCCGTTCGACAAGCTAGAGCATGGAGGGATTGGATTGGATCGCCCGCACCGTTCGCCCTGAGCCTGTCGAAGGGCTCTCCTTCCCTTGCCCAAGGCAGAAGGAAGGGGCTTCGACGGGCTCAGCCCGAACGGAGGGGCAAAGCTCATCGCCGACCGCCCCGAAGGCGAATGATGAAGCGGATCCAGCCCGATCCCTCGACGCCTTAGAGCAGGAAATCGGAGACGCCCAAGGTCACGCTCGGCGAGGTGGTGACGACCAAAATGGCGAGGTCGGCCGTGCCGTCGCCGTCCACGTCGGCCTCGACATGCCAGGCGCGCGAATAGGACGGGTCCTGCCAGGCGCGCAGCTCGCCGGCGGTGCCGTGGAATGGGGCGCCGCCGATGAAGGTGAAGGCGCTGTCGCCATTGACCGCCGCCCCGTCCGCGTCGATGGCGGCGAGCCCGATCCGGTCGCCCGGCGTGAAATCGAGGATCGTGTCGGGCGCCGCGGGCGTCGATTCGGCGGCGCTGCGATAGTCGAACAGGTCGTTGCCCCCGCCGCCGCGCAGCCTGTCGGCGCCGAGGCCGCCATGGAGCTGGTCGTTGCCGCGCCCGCCGGTGAGCACGTCGGTGTCCCGGCCGCCCCAGAGGTCGAAGGCGCCGTCCGTCTCGGCGGAGCCGTCGAAGACGAGATGCTCGCCGGCCTGAAGCGACAGCGCGGTCACGGTCAGCGTCGCGCCGGCCGCGACGTTGGCATCGTTCATGGTGAGGGCATAGACGTTCGGGCGCGCCGCATCGCCGGAGCTGTAGACGGCGAGCTTCTCGATCGAGGCGAGGTCGTCCGCGTCGAACCGCAAGGCGTAGCTGCCGAGCAGGCCGAGCGTGTCCGATCCCGCGCCGCCGTCGGCGCGGTCGGCGTTGGTGAATCCGCCGCCGAAGAAGATGAAATCGTTGCCGCCGCCGCCGTCCACACGGTCGTTGCCGGCATCCGCGTAATAATCGGCGGCATTGGCGAGCACGATCACGTCCGGGCCCGCACCCATCGTCAGGACATTGTCGAGGCCGTTGCCCCAGACCCCCTGGCCGCCGGCGGCGGTGCCGACGAGGTTCTCGACGCTCCCCGGAAGCATGTAGAGGCGGGCATAGTCGGTGCGGCTGCCGAGGAAGGTCACGACCGTGTCCGTCCCCTGCCCCGCCGCCTCCACGACGACGTCGCCCGGATCGTCGACCACATAGATGTCGTCGCCCGGACCGCCGACGAGGGTGTCGGCTCCGGCTCCGCCGTCCAGGCGGTTGCCGGCCCCGTCGCCGCGCAGAGTATCGTCGCCCGCCGAGCCGGTGAGGTTCTCGATGCCGACCAGCGTGTCGCGGCCGGCGCCCAGCGTGTCCTGGGCGATTCCGGCGAGGGCGAGGCTGACCGAGACGGCGCCCCGCGCATCGGCATAATCGGCGGTGTCGCTGCCCGGGCCGCCCTCGATCCAGTCGTCCCCCGCTCCGCCCTGCAGCCAGTCGTCGCCCGCCTCGCCGGAGAGCAGATCGTCGTCCTCGCCCCCCGTTATCCGGTCGTTGCCGGTCCAGCCGTAGAGACGGTCGTCGCCCGCGCCGCCGTCGATCGCGTCGTCGCCGCCGTCGCCCAGCACGAAGTCGGCGCCGCCGCCGGCCTCGATCCGGTCGTTGCCGTCGGCGCCGTAGATCGTGTCGTTGCCGACGGTCGCGGTCGGCTGCCCTGGCGGGGCCACGCGCACGGTGATGAGGTCGTCGCCGATCGTCCCGGGGATGAGGTGTCCGTCGGGAAAGGCGGCGTCGAAGCTTAACGTTGCGCCGTTGAACCGGAACCTCTCGACGTCGACGGCCGTGATCCGGATCCCGGTCGCGAGATCGGTGAGGACGATGCCGTAGCCGCCGCCGTCGACGATCCGCGCGCTATAGGCGGAGCGGTCCTTGGGCAGCACCAGGAGGTCGTCACCGGTGCCGCCGTCTATCTCCTGGACGGCGGCCGCGCCGATGACGATCGTGTCGTCGCCGCCGCGGGCGACGGCGCGCCACGACGGCCCGTCGAGGATGATCGTGTCGCCGGCCGCCGCCGACCCGATCGTCGCCAGGCCGAGCACGCTTCCCTTGAGGGTCGTCGCCGCGTTGAAGCCGCGCGACTCCGCCTCGAGATATTGCTGGAGCAGGGTGACGGCGATCGGCGTGTCGCCGGCCATCAGCAGGTCGAAATAGGTCGGATCCTGACGATAGTCGTTGGCGAAGTGCGCCAGGCCGATGAGGTTCTGGAGCTCGACCATCGCGTCCGGGCCGAAGAAGCCGAGCGAGGTGGCGCCCGCCGACAGCAGGCCGGCCTTCCACTGGTCGTAGGCGAGCGCGATGATCGGGTTGCCGCCGTGGAAGTTCATGTGGCTGAGCACCGCGCCGATCGACTCCGAGGCGACCCGCTCGGCGCTGCGATTGTAGCTGACCTTGTTGCTCTCGTTGTGGCCGATGAAGCTGGCATAGGATTCGTTGTAGTGCTTCTTCCCCCAGACGAAGAACATCTCGTCATAGGCGGTGTCGAAGGACGCCGGCTGCCCCACGAACGCGATGACGGCGTTCACCTTGTTCTGGAAGGCTTCCATGGTGGATTTGACGGCCAGGCGAAGCTGGTTGCTGCCGTCCTTGGAGTAGGAGTAGCCGCTCCAGTGGAAGGCGTTGAGGCCTGGATCGAACACGCTCTCGTAATAGGCTTGCGGGCTGTCGTTCCTGATCCACTCGATGACGGTGTTGAAGATGCCGGAGATAGCGCCGTCGAACAGGTCGTCGAGCAGCTCGAAGACGACCGAGCCGGCGACCGCGCCGATGCCGGCGCCGAGGATGGTGCCCAGACCCTGGAAGATCGAGATGCCGATGGCGTTGGCGGTGACCTCGCCGAAAATGTCGGCGACCGCGTCCATCGCGAAAGAGCCGAGCGCCTTGCCGAAGGCGCCCGAGGCGATCCACGAGCCGAGCTGGCTGACCAACGCTTCCGGCAGGCTGTCGATCTCGACGAACAGTTGCGCCAGCTCCGAGCCCGCATATCGCGTGAACAGGTTTCCGAGCAGTTCCTGGATGTTGAACTGGCCGTCGAAATGGTCGAACAGGGCCTGCACGTCCGACGCCTTGAAGTCGCCGGCGAGGAACCTGACGGCATCGACGAAGGTGTCCTGGACGAAGCCGTTGAGCTGATCGGTCAGCAGCTTGCCGATCTGCGTTTCGACCCAATTGTCGCCGTCAAGGCCAAGAAAGTCGTCGATCACCTTCTTGTCGAGAACCTGGAAATCGATGAGGAAGCCCGCCATGGTTTCGCCGAAGACCTTGGCGAAGTCGACCCCGTCGAACACCTTCACCGGCGACCTGTCGGGGTCGCGGAAATAATTGTCGACGATATTGTCGATCACCGGCGCCAGCACCCCTTCGCCGACATGCCGGATCGCCTCCGCCCAGGCGGGGCTGGAATCGGTGGTGGCGATGGTCAGGATCTCGCCGAGGCCTAGCTTGGCGAAGGTCTTGGTGACCTCAGGGACGAACGAACGGAAATAATCCGTGCCTGCACCGTCCAGCGCGCCGCCGAACACGGCCTGGATGTCGGCGCGCCTCGGCAGCTCGAACTTGACCGCGGCCTCGGCGAGATAGCCCGAGAGCGGCTGCAGGATCTCGCTGGCGAGGAGATGCTCGAGCGCGCCGGCGGCGGCCACCGCCACGCCGCGCTCGACGCCGTTCACCCCTTCCAGCTGCTTCTTGACGAACGCGTCTATCTGCGGGTCGAGATGGTCCTTGATTTCCTTCTGCAGCTCGAACTTGTAGCTGGCGTTCTTCGTAAGCTTGTCGAGGTTGATGTCGAACGGCAGCAACTCGACGACGTCGCGGATCCACGATCCTGGCGAAAACTTGAACTCGATCCTGAGGTAGCTGTCGCCGTCCGCCTTCTTGATCACCGGAGAGGCGACGACCTCGACCGCCTTGTTGGTCCGGTCGAGCCCGAGCACGTCGTCGAGCAAGTAATTCGCGACGGAAATCAGGTTGCTGCTCTGCTGCGACTCGCCCACGGGACCGCCCCTCCCCGCCCCCATGCTTGTATAGCGCCCCGCCTAAGTAAAGCGCTTCCCGGTCCATTTACGAATTCATTCGACCCACAAACCGGCGCTGCAAAGCGCGGCGAAATACCTCGCTGGTCTCGCACGAGAAGGGTCTGGATTCACATTTTGGGCCGCAAGCCGCTCACGCCTCGCCTGGAGGGTTTTTTGACGGATGCCCGATTGGCTAGGTTGAAGTAAAATCTGGGAAGCCCAGCACGTGGACGAGGCGGCAAGGACAATTGATTGTTCCCAAGAGCAGCACGTGGGTCGCGCCTACGCGTAGCCTACCGAAGAATCTACCGGAGCCTTGCGTCAACTCTAACAAGTTGCCGGCGATCACCGGAGGTTCGCTCCGTCCCTGCTAATTGACCAAAGTCGCTTCGAACTAGTCCAGTCGCTTGCCTAATGACCTATCTAGACGCGATACTAGCATTTCTACCTCAATACACCTTCCTCAAAATCGAGCTTTTCGTCGGCGAACGCACGATTCAAAAAAGCGACAACCTGCTCAACGGACTTTTTGGGTACGTTGATCGCGATCATACCGGGGGTACCGGTGCCCTCAATAGAGCACCCCAAATTGATTAGGTCACGCCTCACACTGGCTTCGTCACCAAGGTCATAAACCACGGCCCTGATCGTCGAATTATCAGAAGGATTAACAACTCCCTTAAATATATAATTGCCCCCATCTTGGGCTGCTTCTACAATGTCGTCACAGCTTAGGTTCCGCGCATAGAAAGGTATATTATCAATTTGAAAATGACCGTCCTCTAGCTGTAGTGCCCAGATACCTTCCCACTCCTCAGCTGGATAACCGTCTAAACTCTCGGTATAGACGAACACTTTAACATGCTGTCTTGGGAATTTATCGCTCAATCCTGCACCCTGTCCTTTTTCCTTAAGTTGCAATCCCGACAGAGAACCTGACCATTGCTGGGGACTCCATCTCCGCCTCGCGAACGAGGAAAAATGTGGTCTCTGTGCCGCTCATTTCCGGGAGGAGAGATCCCGCGTTGAGACCGCTGTCCAGGCGTAACATTTCTTCCGCAATTCTCACAGGTGGGTCTTCCGTGACTTTCAACGTTCCGCGCATCGATCGTTTGCCGCCCCCGTGGCGTAAATGGTCGACCCGCACGTTCGCCGCCAGCTGTCCCCCGAGCCGTCAGTTCGCCGGCGCGTTCCGCTCGGGCAAGTTCAGCCCCTTTGGCGCCAGCTCGTACCGCCACTCCAGCGCCGGTAACGCCAGGTATAACGGCCGCAACAACATCCGCGCCTAAAGCAGCGACGTTGGTAGCAGTCGCGCCTTCCTTGGCAATCTTGTAGCCGTCATAGACGATGAAGGCTAGGTCGACGAGCGTATCAATGATCTGACCGTCGGGATCGCGGCGATCCACCGGATCATTCCCCACATAGGCGTAGAGGTTGATCTGGTCGTCGTATCCGATCGGATCGACCTGCAGGAACCGTCCCAGCGCCGGCCAATAGATCCGCGCCTTGTAGTAATACATGCCGAGGTCGGGGAGCCAGGCTTGGCCGGTATATTGGAAGCGGCCGGCATTGCCCGTCGCCGGCACGCCCCAGGGGTCGTAGCGGTTGATCGCGACGGCGTTGCCGGCGAGGTCGGCGGCGGCGATGATCGAGCCCTGCTGGTCGGCGTGGAGGAAGTAGCGGGCGACTCCGCCGGCGCCGATCTCGTACCAGACGAGCGGCTCGTCCTCGCCCGGTCCGCGGACGTAGACGCGGGTGAGGCCGCCGCCCGGCGCCGTCTCGAGCAGCGCCTGGTCGCCCTCGTAGACGAACTCCACCGCCTCGCTCGGCCCGGTCGCGCGCCAAAGGCGGCCCAGCGGATCGTAGGCGAGCTGCGCCGTCCGCGCCCCGCTCGCCGAGACGAGCCGGTTCTCGACGTCGTAGGTGAAGAGGCTCGCGCCGTCGGAGACGAGGTTGCCGTTGGGGTCGTAGGCGTAGGTCGCCGCGCCCGTGCCGCTGGCGGCGACATATTGGTTGAGCCCGTTCACCGCGTAGCGGCGGGCGACCGCATAAGGCGGCGCCCAGGCATAAGCGTCGTTGGTCGCCGAGCGGGTGACGATCTGCGAGGCGGGGTTGTAGAGGAACCCCAGGGCCTGGCTCCCCGCGCCGGCGAGGCCGTGGGAGAGGGCCGCCAGCCGCCCGGCGCCGTCATAGCCGTAGGCGACGCTCGAGCTGACATTGCCCTGGCCAAGGCCCATGGCGCCGCGGCGCCCGGCGGCGTCGTAGGTCACAGTCGCCACCACCGCGCCGCTTCCCTCCACCGCCGCCGACAGGCGGTCGAGCCCGTCGTAGCGGGCGGAGGCGAGATAGCCGGTATTGCCGCCGACGTCGGTGCGGTTGCCGTCGGCGTCGCGCCCGAAGGTCAGCGTCCGGTCGTAGCCGCCCATGGTCGAGGTCGAGGCGACGAGCCGCCCCGCCGCGTCGTAGCCGCTTGAAACCCCTTCCCCGCCGACGCCGTCATACCAGGCGCCGAGCTGCAGGCCGCGATTGTCGTAGCGGTAGAAGACGTCGCGGGTCTGCGCGGCGGCCAGCCCCGCCCGCTCCGGCACGACCTTCCTGGTCACCCGGTTCAAGGCGTCATAGTCGAACGCCAGCACCGCGCCGTCGCGCTTCCTCAGGCTGGTGCGGTTGCCGTTCGCGTCGTAGCCATAAGCCTCGTAATCGCTCTCGTTGACCGCGCCCGCGCTCGAAGGCGAGGGAAACACCCAGCGCGCCTCTCGGTCGAATCCGTCGTAGCGAAGCTCCGCCCGGTTGCCGTTGGCGTCGATCACCGCGGTCCGCTGCCCGGTCGGCCCATATTCGTAGGCGACCTCGCGCTGCTGGAGAGTCTCGGGGAAGCCGGCGGCGGCGGTCACCCCCCACGCCTTCCAGACCGCGACCAGCTCGCCCGCCGCGTCATATTCGTTCCGGGTGATCCGGTCCGGGCCCTGGCTCCCGGCCGGGCCGAGCGCGCAGGCGTCGTCCTGCGCACCGAACGCCGCCTTGTTCATCCGCACCGCGGTGCAGAGCAGCCGCCCGGCCGGATCGTAGCGCATCTGGGTGAGGCTCTCCGCGCCCGCCGGCCCCGACACGCGCTCGGACAGCTTGCGGTCGAGCGGGTCGTAGGCGGTGTCGATCGTCTGGAAGACGGTGAAGCCGGGCCAGTCGCGCGGCGCCACCGCCTCGCTCTGCCACTGGGCGAGCTCGCCCGTCTCAACCCTCACCAGCCGCCCCGCCGGGTCGTAGCTGTTGCGCACGGCCGCGTGGCGCAGCGGCCCCTCGCCGTCGGGATCGGGCGCGATCGTCCCAGTCACGTGTCGCTCCGCATCGTAGCGGGTGGCGGCGGTGAAGGGCGCCGGCAGGGCGGCCGGGCAGCCGTTGGCGGCGCCCCTCGGGCTGGTCTCGGCGATCCTGTTGCCGAGCGCGTCGTAGAAAAAGCAGGTGCGAAGGTTGAGGCCGCCCGCATCGACGAGCTTGCTACGCAGCAGGAGGTTGCTGGGCCCGGTGGCCGGGCCGTAGTCGAACAGCGTCACCACCTCGTCGGCCGGTCCGTTGGCGCAGCCGTTGCCGTCGGCGGCCGGCGGGCCCGTCCGGCAGGCGCTGGTCCGAACCGGCAGCCAGACCGGAGCGCCGGCCGTGCCGTCGGCATAGCGGGGCGTGAGCTGGGCATAAGCGTAGCGGGTCTGCGGCCGCGGCGCGCCCGGCGACGGGGCGGGTCCCGTCTCGGTGAGCACCCCGCCATGCTCGGGCGCATAGGTCCAGTCGGTCCGGTTCCCCCGCGCGTCGGTCATCGAGAGCGGCCGCGACGCCGACTTGGGATGCGCGACGTCGTAGACCGCCGAGGTGACGAGGTCGGCCGGCACGCTCCCGTCGGGGTTCAGCGCCCCCGGCCGCGGGTGCCGCCGCACCTCGACGATGTTGCGGTTGCCGTCGTAGCGAAGGTCGGTCCGCGCCCCGTCCGGCCCGGTGAAGGACTGGGCGGAGGGAAGCACGATGCAGCGGTGCCTCTCTTGCCAGTCGGCCGACGCCATCGCCGCCCCGTCGCAATAAGCGAAGACGGTCGCGCGGCCGAGCGCGTCGGAGACCGCCACCGGCCCAGGCGTCTGCTGGTAGACATAGGCATATTGATCGTCCGGCATCGGCTGGGCGCAGGGCCGGATCGCGCAGCGGCTGCCGGGCGTGGTCTGGCCGGGCGCCGCCGGCCAGTCGTAGGCGACAGAGGCGCCAGCCCCGAGCGAGTCCGTCCAGGCGCCGCCGGCGAGGGTCCGCGCCCGAAGGTCGACCGGCGGCGAGAGGTCGAACCTGTAGTCGTAGCGCGCGCCGCCGGCGAGGTCCTGGCGCGCCACCACCTCCTGCTCCACGCCCTCCTCGTCCGCCCAGGGGAAGAGGGTGTTGATCAGCCAGGGCGAGGGCTGGCCGGCCTTGTAGAAGGCCATGGCGGTCGCCGGCTTGGCGGTGAGACTGGTGGGCGGCGGCGCGGCGGCGGAATAGAAGAAGGCGTCGATTCCGCCGGTCGCGCGGGTCACCGTGGCGAGGCGGGCGGCGCTCTCGCCCGGCGCATAGCCGTAGCTCGCCGTCGGAACGCCGGCCGGGCAGGCATTGCCGGCCGGCGCGGGCGCCGCGGCGAGGTTGAGGACGCACGCCTTTGTGACCAGCGTCCCGCTTCCCTCGAGGATCAGCGCATAGCCGCGCGAGCTCGTCACCCGCGCCAGCCGCACCCCGCTGCCCGCCGGTACATAGTCGAAGCCGAGCCGAGTCCCGTCGGGCTCGACGATCTGCGCCACATAGGCGCAGCGCCGCACCGCCGAGCAGTCGCCCGAGCCGAGCGGACGGAAGGTCGCGACCGTCCCGTCCGCCGCCGTGTAGGTGTAGACGACCGAGGCGCTCGCCCTGTCGCCGTCATAGGCGAGCGGCGCCGCGCCGGTGTCGGAGAGCTGGGCGAAGCCGGCATAAGCGAGGCGCGACTGGTAGGTCATCGACCGGCCGCCGAAATGGACGAAGATCCTGAAGTCCGTCCCCGCTTTGTCCGGGTCGTCATACTGGACCCGCCGCTCGCTCACCATGATGTCCCAATTGTGGGAGAGGTTGCCGAACGGGTTGGAGTGGCCGGGCACGGCGGCGGCGAGCTGGCGGACGAGCGCGAGGCCGCCGCTCTCCCCCTCGCCGCCGATCGACAGGTCGGTGACGCTGTAGGCGTAGCGGCCCGTGCGCATGTCCACTCCGCCCGGCGCCACCGCGAACTTCTCCGCCGGCGTGCTGATCAAGGTCGAGCCTTGGGCCTGCGCCGCCGCCGGCGCGGCGAGGCCCGGGAGCAGCGGCGCGAGCGCGAGGACGAGGGCGGGCCCGAGGCCGCGCAGGGCCGCGGCGCTGCTCATTGCGCGCATTGGCCGGCAACGATCGTGAGGGTGAGGGTCCCGCTCGCCGTGGCGCCGAGCGGATCGCGCGCGACATAGCTTATCACGGCGGTCCCGGTCGTGCCGTTGGTGGTGAAGGTCAGGCTGCGCAGCGCCGAGACGCTGCCGAGCGGGCCGCTATAGGAGGCGCCGCCCAGCGTCAGCGCGCCGCCTTCCGGATCGTAGTCGTTGGCCAGCGGGTAGAGGAGCACCGCGCCCGCGCATTTCCAGATCGTCGCCGAGTCGGCCGCGGTGACCGGCGCCTGGTTGCCCGGCGGCGGCGGCGTCGAGGCCGGCGGGGGCGAAGGCGCGGTCGGCGGCGGAGGCGACGCGGGCGTGGGCGCGGTCGGCGGCGGCGGCGATGCGGGCGGCGGCGAAGCGGGCGGCGGGACGGGCGGCAGGGGCGACGGCGTCGCGCCCGCCGGAGTCACCACGTAGCTCGCCCGGTTGCCCGCCGGATCGTAGCCGATCTGCGCGCTCGCCCCGTCGTTGACCCCGCCGCTCGAGCGGGTCGCGACCAGCCGTCCGAGCGCGTCGTAGCCGTAGCTGGTCGTCTCCCCGGCCAGCCCCGGAGCGGCGACAGCCAGCGTCGATGTCGCCAGCAACAAGCCGGCGGCCCTGTTCACCACGTGCATCTTGGCCCCTCCTCGATGCGAGGGCGCAGGAGAAGCCGATTCACCGGAAATGTCAATAGAGGATTCCGGTTTAATCCTTTTCGCGACCTGGTCGGCCCTAGAGCCCTCGCTCGCGGACGACGGCGATGCGCTCACCACCCCGCCCGAGGGCGCCGACGCGCCTACCCGGCGCGCATTGCCGGCATCGTCCGTCTCGAGCGGCAGCCGGTCGCCGTCGCGGACGAAGCGCCTCGCCGCCCACATCCTCGCCTTCGAGGGCGACAGCCACGTCGAATGGTTCGAGGGCAATTTCGAAGCCTATGAGGAAGACAAGCGCCGCCGCATGGGCCCGGAAGCCGACCGTCCGCACCGGATGACCTACCGAAAGCTGACGCGCTAGGCCCCCGGAGTACCGGCTAGCCCCGGGGGACAGTTACCGGCCCCGCCGGCCTGTGCGGGTCCGCGACGGCCTTGGCAGCCGGTAACTGTCCCCATTCACCCACGCCGGGGGACAGTTACCGGCCCCGCCGGCCTGTGCGGGTCCGCGGCGGCCTAGGCAGCCGGTAACTGTCCCCATTCCCTCGCCGGCGCCGGTAACTTCCCCCGTCAGAGGTAGAAGTCCGTATAGGCGAAGGCGTGGCCGTCGACGACGGTGACGGCGATCGAGAGGTCGGCGTTGCCGTCGCCGTTCAGGTCGGCTTCCACCGTCCAGTGGCCGGGATTGGAATTGTCCTCCACCGCGCGGACCTGGCCGGCGGCGGTGAAGGCGGCCGAGCCGATGAAGGTGAAGGCGGTGTCGCCGTTCGCCGCATTGCCGTCGGCGTCGAGCGCGGCGAGGTTGATCCGGTCGCCGCTCGAGAAGTCGAGGATCGAGTCCCTCGCCGCGGCGGTGGACTCGGCGACGGCATAATATTCGAAGCTGTCGTTGCCGCCCCCGCCCTTCAGCATATCGGCGCCGAGATTGCCGTAGATCTGGTCGTTGCCATGGCCGCCGGTGAGCGTGTCGCTGTCCCACCCGCCGCGGAGGTTGAACCGCCCGTCATTCTCCGCCGAGCCGTCGAAGACGAGATGCTCGCCGGCGCGAAGCGAAAGGCCGATCACCATCAGCGTCTGGCCGGAAGCGACGTTGGCGTCGATGGTGGTGAAGGCGTAATTGTTCGGCGCCGCCGCATTGCCCGATCCGTAGCCGGCGAGCTTCTCGATTCCGACGAGATCGTCGGCATCGAAGGTGACGCTGTACGTCCCGAGAAGGCCCAGGGTGTCGAACCCCGCCCCGCCGTTCACCTTGTCGCCGTTCGAGAAGCTGCCGCCGAAGAAGAGGAAGTCGTTGCCGCCGCCGCCGTTCACGTCGTCGTTTCCGGCCGCCGCGGCATAATAGTCGCTGCGGTCGGCGAGGACGACGAGGTCGTTGCCCACCCCCATGGCGATGACGTTGTCGGCCCCGCTGCCCCACACCCCCTGGCCCGTCGCCGCGGTGCCGACGAGATTCTCGACATTGACCGGCAGGAAATAGAGCGCGGCGAAGTCGCTGCGGCTGCCGAGGGTGGTGTAGACCGTGTCGGTGCCTTCCCCTGCGGCCTCGACCACGACGTCGCCTATGTTGTCGACGACATAGGCGTCGTTGCCGGCCCGCCCGGCCATCGTGTCGGCGCCCGCCCCGCCGTCGAAGCCGTTGTCGCCATCGTCCCCGATGAGGGTATCGGCGAAGGCGGAGCCGACCACATTCTCGATCGAGACCAGCGTGTCGACCCCGCCGCCGCCCGTGTCCTGGGCGCTGCCGGCCAGACGCAGGTCGACGGTAACCGCGGCACCCGCAGTGGAGTAGACGGCCGTGTCGCGCCCCGCCCCGCCGTCCAGCCGGTCGTCGCCCGGGCCGCCGTCGAGAATGTCGGCGCCGCCTCCGCCCGACAATCGGTTCGGCCCGGCATTGCCGTTCAACCGCTGGGCATAGTCATTGCCCGTGATGTCCAGCGAAACAGTGGCCGACGGATCGGCGGGGGCGATGAGCTCGATCTCGGCATCCGCCGGGAGAACATAATTTCCCAGAGTGAACACCCGGTCATAGCCCTGGCCCGCCGCTTCCGAAACGATATCGGCGCTGCCGTCGACGTAGAAGGTGTCGTTCCCCTCGCCGCCGATGCCCACATCCGCGTCCGCCGCCGCAACGTTGCCGGCCCCCCATTGTATCACCAGCTGGGGGCGATCGGCGGCCAGGTCGCCCGCGGCGTCCGAGCTGACGAAGAAGTCGAAATTGTTGTTCATCGAGGTCGGGCGAAGGCGCAGGCCGAAATTGGAGGCCGGATTGGCCAGCCAGTCGTTCACCGCCTGCGTGACGTCGATCTCCACCCACCCGAGCGCCGGCGCCGCCACCTCGCCGATCGTCGCATAATCGAGCGTCGAGGCGCCCCAGACATAGGCCTCGGTCCAGGCGCTATGCAGCTCGTCGACCAAAAGCCCGGTGGGCGAGCCGTTGTTGCTGCTGATATTGTACAGGCGCAGCACCGCGGAGGTGACATGCGTCGGCAGTGCCGAGGAGGAGAGGTCGAAGCGCAGCAGCGCATCATATTCGTCGCCCCAGCCGCCGACCCGCAGCCGGTCGTCATCGAGGCCGCCGCCATAATAGACGTTGGTGATCCACTTGTCCTGCCCTTCCGGCCCCGGCTGGAGGGTGGCGGAGCCTGCCGAGCCAGCGGGGTCGCCGGTCAGGAAGAGCTCGTCGTCCCCGCCCCCTCCCTCGAGCCGGTCGTTGCCGCCCATCCCGTAGAGCGTGTTCGCGCCGGCATTGCCGACGATGCGGTTGTCGAGCTCGTTGCCGGTAAGGATGAGGGGGTCGATGCCTTTGTCGTCGACTGTGGAGAGGGTTTCGACGTAGACTCCCGCAGCGAGACCGTAGCTGACGCTGGCGTAGACCCGGTCGTCGCCTTCGCCTTCGAGCTCGGTGATTGAATCATTCAAGCTGTCCACAAGATAGGAATCGCTACCGGCACCTCCGGAAAGAGAATCAGGTCCGCCTCCACCATCAAGGATATCGTCTCCAAATCCGCCAGTAAGATTATCTATGCCCTCCCCGCCCCATGCAACGACACTCGTAGCAGACTCCTGCGCGTTCAGCTTGTCATCAAGGCTTGTGCCGTTGAAATAAACCGTATGCGAGAGGATCGGGGTTCCGCTTAAGTCCTTGACTTCTAAGTCGCGAAACAGATTGAAAAATACGTCTCCATTTAATCCTAGAGTACTAATCGGTTTTTCGGTAGTTTTGTCACTGACAAGAACCAATGGTCCGCTTGCGCTCACTATAACGTGGGACGTGTCCGGAGTGGCTTCGATAGTCGCTGTACCAAGCAAGCTAGAACCGCTTGGAGCATTGTCCACCGTTAAGTTAGTCCCAATAATTATAGGACCAGCGAAGAACCGTATTGGGTCACCGAATCTATTAGGTGAGTTAGCGACTGTGTTCGGACTTGAGGCATCGGCAATAATGGAATAACTTCCATCGCTTGCACGGTACTGGCCTTGTATTAGCTTAGACGGATCACTGCTGTACGTTGCGAAACCTCTGCCATAGGAAATATGCAGATGGGGAGGAACACCACCGGTATTGCCGCTTTCGGCGATTTTAGTACCGATCTCGACATGTGATCCTTCAACAATGAAAAATGAATGATGGGCAACGCCCCCGCTCGCATAATCTCCCCGCAAGTGCATATAGGTGGCGATTAAGGGCCCACCGGGTGTATCATATTGAATTGTTACATAGTTTCCAAAATGGTCCGAATGTTTGTCTCCTCCTTCCGGGGCATCGCTTCGTACTTTTATGACGGTTCCACTCCACTGCGCTAGTACGCTTGTACCTTCGGGAGCGCGTAAGTCTACTGCATAATATAAGTATATATTTGCAGAAGTATTTGTCTTGCCGTGGTCATTGTCAGTGCTTCCGTCGACCTTACTCTTTCCATCGGGATAACCCTCACCGAAACCTTGGTTTACATGCGTACTTCCCAGCTGATTCACATCGAATGGCAGCTTAAGGGTGATGGTTGTAGGTGTATCCGAGATTTTGTTCCCGATACTGAAAGGAGTCTGAGTAATAGAAGCTTCCGCGGTCGGCGTTCGAAAAAGTTGCAACAAGTAGTCCGCGGCTCCGGTGATAGCGCCACCCAGCATTGTTAAGGACAACCGAGTTGTAGCAGTAGTAGCTCCAGTTTCGAATTTGACAGGAAGCCCAGAAATGTCATTGAAAATCCCGGTATTATCGGACCCCAGATGAGGAACTGTACTTGCATATATCGTCTCGGCGGGGAGGTCGCCGCTCCTAGTTACCGCGAAAATCAACTCATAACCGCTTGTACTGGGCGCAATCGAGGCGTTTGGAACAACCTTGTATGTGGTTACTGCGCCGGCATCATCATCGCTTATCGTCCAATTTGTGCTGGCGATGAATGTTCCCACTGGGTCTGCGATATTGCGCTGGACTATAAATCCAAACGTCTCCTCCAATTCAGGAATGTCATCGTTCAGGATAGATACCGTCACTATCTTGCTGATCTCGCCATTGGCAAAACTAACAGCCAAGTTATTCACATTAGTGCCATAATCTCCTTCATTCCGCGCTCCCGCGTTCTGAGTCGTACTGGCATAAAGTGTCTCGGCAATCAGGGCGCCGGACCTCGTGATGGAGAAGGTCAGGCTGCCTGCCCCTTCGCTCACGTGCGTAGTCGCTGGCGAAACGGCGTAGCTCGAACTGGTAACTCCGTCGTCGTTGCTGATCGTCCAGTCGGTCTTGGCCAGATAAGTAGAGGGGACATCGGTGGCGTTGCGCTGGAGGATGAAACCAAAAGTCTCGTCTGGTTCGCCGATAGCGTCGTTGAAGATCGCCACGGTTACAATCTTGGATGCTTCGCCCACGGCAAACGAGAGCGGCAGATTCTTGACGTTCGTTGCGTAGTCGCCGTTGTTGGTGGCATAGCCGCTGGTCGAGCCGTTCAGAGTGCTCGCATAGAGCGTCTCGGCGCCCAGCGAACCCGTACGCGTGATCGTGAAGGTAACAGAACCGGCATTCTCGGCGACCGGGCTCGGATTGGCGACGACGCTGTAGAGCGGCTGCTGGGTCGAATCGTTGTCGTCGATCGAGAAGGTGGTCTTCACGAGATAGACTGAGGCTGGGCTCGACGCGTCTCGCTGAACGATCAGCCCGAAGATTTCCTTCGTCTCCGGAGCCGTATCGTTCGTCGTCGCGATTGTGATTGTCGCCGAGGTCTGGCCGGAAGAGAAAGTCAGGGCCTGGCCGTTGATCCCCGCATAATCCTTGCTGTTCGTGTAGCCTTCGGTCTGCGTGGTGCTCACATAAAGCGTCTCCGCCGGCTTGTCGCCCGAGCGGGTGACCGTGAACACCAGTTGCCCGCCTTCCGTGGTAGAGGGATTTGCCGGGCTCAGCGAATAGGTCGTTCCCGACGCAGTCTCGGTGATAGTCACGAAACTGCTGCGGTCGAGGTAGGTCCCGACTGGGTCGGAGCTGTTGCGCTGGATGATCGCGCGGAACTGCTCGCCTGCATCGGCGACACCGTCATTTCGGATATTGAGAGTGATGGTAGCCGTCGCGGCGCCGCTCGCAAAGGTGACCGGCACGTTCAGGGGCTCGCCGTTCGCCAAGGTTGCATAATCGCCCTCCGCGTAGGTGGCGGTGCCGTCGGCGAGAGTCGAGAAGTAGATGGTCTCCGCGGGCATGCTGCCGGAGCGCGTTACTGTGAAAATGAGCTGGCTGCCTTCGGCGACGCTCGTGCTAGCCGGAGTCAGGGAATAGGTCGTGCCTTGGGTCGCGGCGTCGTTGATGGTGACGAAGCCGCTTCGGCTGAGGAAGGTCGTGGTGGGGTCCGAGGTGCTGCGCTGGACGATCGCCCTGAACTGCTCGCCGGAATCGGCCACGCTGTCGTTGAGGATATTGAGCGTAACCGACCTAGAGGTGGCGCCGGAAGAGAAGCTCACCGCAATGTTCGAAGGCGCGCCCCCGGAGGTCGTCGTATAATCGCCCTCGGCATAGGTTGCGGTTCCATCTGCGAGGGTAGAAAAATAGACCGTTTCCGACGGAAGGTCCCCGGATCGGGTGATGGTGAAGGTTACCTGATTGCCTTCGACGACGGTCGAGGGCGAGGCGCTCAAGGAGTAGGTGGTTCCCGCGGCTGCAGGATCGTTGATCGTGACGAAACCGCTGCGGTCCAGATAGGTCGTGGTCGGATCCGACGTGCTGCGCTGGATGATCGCGCGGAATTGCTCGCCGGAGTCGGCCACCCCGTCGTTGAGGATGTTGAGGGTGACAGTCCGCGAAGTCGTACCGGACGAGAAGCTAACAGCGATGTTCGAGGGCGCGCCGCCGGACGTCGTCGTATAGTCTCCTTCGTTGAAGGTGGCGGTACCGTCGGCGAGCGTTGAAAAATAGATGGTCTCCGCCGGCTTGTCGCCGGACCGGGTGATCGTGAAAGTGACCTGGTTCCCCTCCACCACGGTGGAGGGCGAAGCCGTCAGCGAATAGGTCGTCGCTTGCACGGCTGCGTCGTTGATCGTGACCTGGGCGCTCTGGGCGAGGAAGGTGGAAGTGGGGTCGCTCGTGTTGCGCTGCACGATGGCCCTGAACTGCTCTCCAGAATCCGCGACCCCGTCATTGAGGATATTGAGCGTCACGGTCCGCGACGTGGCGCCCGAGGAGAAGCTCACGGCTATGTTCGATGGCGCGCCGCCTGACGTGGTAGCGTAGTCACCCTCAGCGTACGTGGCGGTTCCGGTACTCAGCGTCGAAAAATATACCGTCTCCGACGGCAAATCTCCCGATCGCTGGATTGTAAAAGTGAGTTGTCCCCCTTCCGTCACCGTCGTCGGTGACGGGGTCAGAGTGTAGTTTGTGGCCACGAGTCGCCCTCCCCCGTGCCGAGGCTAGTCATTTCGTGGGGAGAGTCCATTATGCTTAAGTCAATTTTTCTCATGTTCTGCTGTAGGTCCACTTTGGACACCACTTGGCTTTTTTTCTGCAGCAGAGGATTGACCCCGTGCGCTGGATTGCCCTTCCACAGACAAGTTCAATCGAAATGGGTCTGAGACTATTCCTCTATCAAATTCGGGCGGGGTGATTCCGCTGGGAGACGGCACATACAGGAACTGCATACGGCTGCAGTCTGCAGTCTGCCCAAGTTGGATTTAACTCCCTAAAGGCGCGCATAATTGCGCCCGGGAGCCAGTGCGCCCTATGCAGGCCACATGCCCCTCCCTCTCTCCAACATCCGCATCATCGAGCTTGCGGGCATCGGCCCGGCGCCGTTCGCGGCGATGATGCTCGCCGACCATGGCGCCGAGGTTGTCCGGGTGGAGCGGGACGACCGGCCGCCGGTCATTCCGCCGGAATATGACATACTCGGGCGCGGCCGCGCCTCGGTCGAGCGGCTCGACCTCAAGTCTCCCGAGGGCGTGGCCCGCGTGCGGGCGCTGGCGGCAGGGGCCGACGGGCTGATCGAGGGCTTCCGGCCGGGCGTGATGGAACGGCTCGGGCTCGGGCCCGAGGTGCTGTGCGGCGACAATCCGCGGCTGGTCTACGGGCGGATGACCGGCTGGGGGCAAAACGGGCCGCTCGCCGGGGCGGCCGGGCACGACATCAACTATATCGCGCTGGCCGGGGCGCTCCACACCTACGGGCGCGCCGGCGGGCCGCCCACGCCGCCCGTCAATGCGGTGGGCGATTTCGGCGGCGGCGGCATGCTGCTCGCCTTCGGCATGCTCGCGGGGCTCCTCGCCGCCCGCGCGGGCGGGCGCGGCAAGGTGGTCGACTGCGCGATGGTCGACGGCGCCGCCTTGCTTTCCGCCCTCACCTGGTCGCTCAAGGCGGCGGGGATCTGGAAGGACGAACGCGGAGTGAATCTGCTCGACACCGGCCGGCCCTATTACGACGTCTATCGCTGCGCCGACGGCGGGTGGGTGGCGGTGGGGGCGCTCGAGCCCGAATTCTTCGCCGTGCTCAAGGCGCGGATGGGTCTCGCCTCGGACCAGCACGATCCGGGGCTCGGCGAGGAGCTTCGCGAGGCGTTCCTCCAACATCCGCGGTCCCATTGGTGCGAGACCCTGCAAGGCTCGGACGCCTGCTTCGCGCCGGTCCTCTCGCTCGCCGACGCGCCCGGCCATCCCCACAATGCGTCGCGCGGCACGTTCGCCACCATCGGCGGGGTGGTCCAGCCGGCCCCCGCCCCCCGCTTCAAGGACCCCGCCTGATGCTCGACACGGCCCGCCGCACCGCTTTCTCCGCCGAGCACGACCTGTTCCGCGACCAGGTCCGCCGCTTCCTCGCCCGCGAGCTCCTCCCCCATATCGACCGCTGGGAAGAGGCGGGGATCATCGACCGCGCCTTCTGGACCGAGGCCGGGGCGGCGGGGCTGCTCTGCCCGACCGTGCCGCAGGCCTATGGCGGCCCCGGCCTCGACTTCGGCTTCAACGCCGTCATCGACGAGGAGCTGGCCTACGCCGGCTCCACCGCCGGAATCACCCTCCATTCCGACATCGTCGCCGACTATCTCGTCGCCTACGGCTCCGAGGCCCAGAAGCGGCGCTGGCTGCCGGCGATGGTGTCGGGCGAGACCGCGACCGCCATCGCCATGACCGAGCCGGGCGCCGGCTCCGACCTGCAGGGCCTGCGCACCACCGCCCGCCGCGAGGGCGGGGACTATGTCGTGAACGGCTCCAAGACCTACATCACCAACGGCCAGCATGCCGACCTGGTCATCGTCGCGGCGAAGACCGACCCGGCGCTCGGCGCCCGCGGCGTTTCGCTGATCCTGGTCGAGTCGGAGCGCGACGGTTTCGCGAGGGGCCGCAACCTCGACAAGATCGGCTTCCATTCGCAGGACACGTCGGAGCTGTTCTTCGCCGACGTGCGGGTGCCGGTGGAGAACCGCCTCGGCGAGGAGGGGGCAGGCTTCGCCTACCTCATGAACCGGCTTCCGCAGGAGCGGCTCTCGATCGCCGTCGCGGCGCAGGCGGCGGCGCAGCGGGCGTTCGACGAGGCGTTGAAGTTCACCAAGGCGCGCAAGGCGTTCGGCAGCACCGTGTTCGACTTCCAGAACACCCGCTTCACCCTCGCCGGGCTCGCCGCAAGGCTCCAGGTCGGCTGGGCCCATCTCGACTGGGCGCTTCGGCGCCACATGGCGGGCGTGCTCGACGCCGCCGAGGCGTCCGCGGCCAAGCTCTGGCACACCGAGCTGCAGTGGGAGGTGTGCGACGCGGCGCTTCAGCTCCACGGCGGCGCCGGCTACATGAACGAATATCCGATCGCCCGCCTGTGGCGCGACGCGCGCGTCACGCGGATCTTCGGCGGCACCAACGAGATCATGAAGGAAGTGATCGGCCGCGCCCTCTGAGCGCCTTCACCCGCCCCGATTGTCGAGCCGGCGCACCTCGACCGCGTCCGCGTCGAAGCCGTCGAGCAGGCGGGCGTTGACGCCCATGCGCCCGAAATCCTCGCCCAGCGTCTTCCAGTGGGTGCCGCAGCCGCAGACCGGGCAATGATGGATGCCGATGCATCGGTCGCCCCAGACATAGGGCACGGTCTCGCCCTCCACCCGCACCGCGCCGTCGGGGTAATAAGCGACGAGCCAGGCGAGCTTCGTGCACAGCGAGCAGTTGCACGCGCCGACCCATTCGGGCCGGTGCGGCGCCACGATCGTCACCGCGCCGCAGTGGCAGCTTCCCCTCACCTCCATGCCTTCCTCCCCTCGTCCGCGCCCCCCGCTTGCCAGTCCCTCCCCGGCTCGGCAAAGGGGGGAGGAGGGACCATGAAGATCGTCGGAAGTTATGTCAGCCCCTATGTGAGGAAGGTGCTCGCCTGCCTGCACCTCGCCGGCCTCGGCTACGAGATCGACCCGATCACGCCCTTCTTCGGCAACGAGGCGTTCGAGCGCCTCTCGCCGCTCCGCCGGATCCCGGTGCTGATCGAGGGCGACCTGGTGCTGAGCGATTCCTCGGTGATCTGCGCCTGGCTCGAGGAAGCGCATGGCGCGCCGCTCATGCCCAAGGGGCCCGCCGACCGGGCGCGGGCGCGGTGGCTCGAGGAATATGCCGACACGAGGCTCGGCGACCTGTTCATCTGGGGCCTGTTCTACCAGAGGTTCGTCTGCCCGGCGGTGTTCGGCCGGCCCGGCGACGAGGCCCGGGTCGAGCGGACGCTGGCCGAGGACCTGCCCCGCGAAATGGCCTATCTCGAGGGCCAGCTTCCGGAGGCCGGCTTCCTGTTCGGCGACTCGATCGGCCTTGCCGACATCGCCGTCGCGACCTTCTTCCGCAACGCCGCCTATGCGGGCGTCGAGCCGGACCCGGCGCGCTGGCCGCGCACCGCCGCCTTCGTCCGCCGCGCCCTCGCCCAGCCCTGCTTCGAGGCGACCCTGCGCTTCGAGCGGGCCCAGCTCTCCGTCGACCCGAAGGGGCGGCGCCGGGCCCTGCTGGACGCCGGCGCCCCGCTCACCGCCGACAGCCTCGGAACGCGCGAGCCCCGGCCCGGAATCATGCGCCTCTAGAGTGAGTCCTCTTCATATTGAAGCGTAGCCTGCGTTGCGCAGGTAGTTGGCGCATTCGTTGGGTTGGAAGGCGTCGAGGAGGGTGCCGATGCGCTTCCATGTCGCGTCTACGGACCGCTCG